>BNJV01000168.1_pt1 | contig 950132 bp, 1324 predicted proteins | sample 8540591 | NCBI WGS metagenome assembly BNJV01 (sample SAMD00202457, study PRJDB9452) | human saliva metagenome | host: Homo sapiens | reverse complement strand
TATTCTGATACTTTTTAGGCATCTTGAAGGATGTCTAAATCTAAAAATAGGCGGCTGTGAAGGCTGGAAATCGTGAAAATTAAGAACCTAGGGCAAGAAATCTTGCTTTGTCCTTTGTCAGGGTGACTAATTGGAACTTGGCTTTTATGGGCGGCTGTAAATTTACAAATTTTAGGAGGAAAAAATGAGTAATAATCTGCGACAGATTGCAAAGGACTTGCGATCGTTTGTAAAAAGATGTAAAGATGTACATTATTCTGACAGCCTGCTTATCTCTTTCTTGATAACAGGACTTTTAACAATTGCGCCAAAGCTTCATGCTGACGTGGCAAGCGAACAGCAGGAAATCACTGCACAGACTTATGACGCAATAACTGATCTGCGGCAATCATTCATGCGTGCAAGAAAAGAAAACGAAAAATCACTAAAAGGAGCCCAAAGCGAACTTGTTCAGCTTCTAAAACAAGGGGATCAGGTAATAAAGAGCCCATGGGCATCATTCCAGTTTGGAACAGGATTTACTAATAACGACTGGGGAACAACTTATAGAGGTAGAGGTGGAAAATACCTTGAATACTATAGAAGAGACAATGACTTGACTAAGTATGTGTTTGATAAGGATAAACATTTGTATGGGGCAACTAACTTGAACATTCCAAGAAATCAGGAGCCTGATGCGCTTACAATCAATCCGGCAAATATGCATGAACCTTACAAACCATATGTGCCTGAAAGAATGAACAATGTTGGCACGATTGAGGGACCAACATTTAATCCCACTATATATGCACCAAATACAGTTGATACTACTGTAACAAATAGTCTTAGAACTTTACCTGCTCCAATGACTCATAGTGTTGGTGCAGCGGGTGGTAGAGGTGGTACCTCCGATAAACGTTCTTGGGGTGATGATGCCACTTTTAATAAAATAACTGGTAATGAAAAATTTAGAAGTTATGATGGATGGAATGGAAGTACTCGTAATACTTTAAGTCAAAATATACCATCAGGTAATACAATAGAAGGTAGTGCTACATTAAGTGCCACAATGAATAATGGAGTTAATACTGGTAGCAAACAAGATTCGTATTATGGATTAACTGGTACTTATGGTTATTGGTGGAATCCTAGTACTACATTTGATGCAACTGTATCTTATTCAAACTTAACTACACCGTCCGCACATACAGGAAATATTACTGTACCTTCTACTACTGGTAATCAATATTTTACACCTGGATCTTCAAATTCAAATACTGGTTATGATGAAGTTAGTGCAACTAGAGATTGGTGGGGTTGGCATTCTGTTTATAATTACACTTGGAATTCATCTAATTGGAATAATAATATTGTGAATTATTATAGTACTAACCATACTGCAGAAGTTATTTCAGGGCATAGTTGGGATAGTTATGAAAATGATTGGAATACTGCAGCACCTACAAGTTCAATAAGAACTGGTTATGGAAGTGCTTATGACTATGCGAAAGCAATGGTTTTAAATGCAGTTGGAGGAGCAAGTGGTTATAATAATTGGTATGCTATGGAACAAGCGTGGTATGGTGGAGAAGGTAGAGGTGCTTATAGAAGTCAATTAATATTAACAAATAATACATTGAATATTAATCACATTAATGCAAATATTGGAACTAATTCAACAACTACAGGGACAACAGGAGGTTCGTTTTTAAAAGCGAAGGCAGGAGCTAATGTAACAGCAGAGGATGTAGATGTAGTTTTACATAATACTGGAACTGGTTCAGCGGCTTATGTTATAGACACAAATGATGGTACGTCGACAACTAGTACAATTGCTTTTGGGACTAAAAAAGGTAATACAATAAAAGCTAATGCAAATAATGTAACAGCATTTAACTTTCAAGATGATAATACTAATACTATAGATACAGGAACAGCTGCTATATCTGGAGATGTTTGGGTTGACTTTGCTGGAGATAATAACTCTGTATATAGAATAACTAATAGAATGGGAACTTTAAATATAACAAATGGAAATGGTGATACAGTAGCATACAAATCAAGTTTAAATGAAGGAAGCGGATTAGGAAGCATTTTTGTTGATGGTGCTAATAATGTTGTATTAGATTTTGAATCGTATGTTGATGGTGGTGCTATTGACTTAAAAGATGTTCAAATGAATGGAAGTCAAAATACAATGGTTTATTTACAAGCAGGGGCTGATGGTACTGGTTCAGATGCAGGAGCTTCAAAAGCATCTATTAAAGTACAAGGTGCTGTGGGAAATTATTCTGCAAGTGACAAAAATGTTGTAATTCATGCTTCATCTGGACAAAGTAAATCTGTTTCTAATGATGCTTATAATGCATCTACTAGTTCTGGATCTCAAGTAAATAATGTAAAAATTGATGGATTAAATGTAGGATTTAATAAAAATGCAAATGAAGGTGTAATGGTATATGCAGATAATGGAACAGGTGTAGATGTAACTAATAGTACAAACATTACTGATGCATTGAAAAAAGATGCGAATGCTGCAGTATCAAGAGATTATACAACAATAGATTATGGTAATACTTCTCAAAAACTTATTATGGGTTATGCAACAGGTTTAATAAATAAAAATACGGTAGCTTCTCACGGTATTCTTGATAACGATGCACAAAGTACAATTAACTTTAATAAAGAGGTTGATCTAGTATCTGAAAATGGAACTGCCTACTATGTTAAAGATGGTGGAGTAATTACAGCAAAAGGCACTCGTGCTGGAGGATTACAATCAACAATTGCTTTTGCTGATGGTTCAACTGCAAATGGTAAAGAAGCTAGTATAACTATAACTGGAGATGTTATAGCGGCAGATCATGTAAATATGGGAGATCATGATAGATACAATGATTCTGTTGGACTTAATCCAAATGATTTAACTCAAAAAGCATATCAAAATATTGGTGCATGGGCAATAAATGGGGCCGATATTAAAATTACAGGAACTACAGCGGCAACTGATGTTAGTGAAAATGGCTTAAGTTCTACAGGTACTGCAGGTACTTTTTCTCCTAATTCATTAATTCGTGGACTAGGAGCATATGTAGATGGAAAAAGTTCCACAGCTGACTTGAGTAAAATTACAGTTATATCTGGTGTTGGAGGAGCGTTACTTGCTAAAAATAATGGGCTTATAACTTTTGATGGAAACATAGTAAATCAGAATAATTTATCTAGTGGCTTAATTCATAATGACCGTGGAACAGTACAAGGATATAGATATGGAATATTTGGAAGCAGAAATGACCACACTAAAGTAACGCCTTTCTATGTAGAAAGAAGCACTACAGGATCAACAAGCTATGCCTCTACTGATCTTTCTGCAATAACATTTGATGCTACTACAAATATTGATATGTATGATGGAGTTTTACTAACAGGTAACAATTATGGAAATAGTTATGATAATAACTATGGTTATGCATTGAGAGATTACTATAAGCAAGCCACTCCTCAGCCTGGAGAAACAGACAAATTTAATGCCGCTAAATATCGTGGCATGGAAAATGTAACAGCGAAGATTCTGGATAATAAATCATCTAACGGAGGAGTTAATATAGGTTTAGTTAACCAAGCTAAAGAAGAAATTAAGTGGGATGCTAACCAAGCCGGTGGAGCTGGAACATCAGGATATTTAAAAGGTATAGGTAAAGACTATACAGGTATGACAATAACAAATGAAATATCAGGAACTCCTGCTTATGCACGTGGAAAAAATAGAGATCAATATGAAATTTATACTACAATCATAAACAGCAAATTAAAAGTTTCTCGAGATGTTTCAATTGAAGATTTTAATAAAACAGCAGATACACAATATCAAGCAAGTATTACAGGAACAAATGGTTTCAATGATCCATTTAACAATATTGCAATGGAATCTAACAAAATAACAGTTGATGGAGCAACATTTGCAGGAAATGCTTCAAAGAGAGATCTTGGATCAGCAGGTAATCCTAATTATCAAGTAAATGGAGTAGGATTATCTATGGGAAATTCTCTATATAGATGGGATAATCTAGATAATGTACATCCAAATTGGATAAAAACAAAAAGAGAAGATTCAGGATTTTATGTAGATAAAGGAGTTTTTGATATTTATGGCGGAACTTCAAGTACTCCAATAGCAGGTTTATTGGTAAATTTAGGAACTATCAAGATTGGAAATGGAACTAATAACTCAGCTGTATTCGTAGATCATGGAATTGGAATAGAAGGTACAGACGGAAGTGACCTTCAACTTCAAAAAGGAAGCGAAATTGTAGTAAACGGAAAATCTAAAGCTGCTGGTTATAGTGCAAGTGCAACTTTATTAACAGCAGAAACAGCTCCAAGCGGTGAAAATTACGGTATCGTTGGAGTTTCAAGAAGACATGGAAGTGCTGATAAAGAAAACCGAGCTTATGACAACAAAGTTAATATTTCACATAAAGATGCAACAATTTACGTAGAAGGAGATCAAGCAACAGGTATTTTTGCTAAAAATGTTGATAATGCACTAGATAGTGATGTAACAATTACTTATGAAAATACTAAAGCAGGTTCTACTGGAATTGATGTAAGAAATGAAAATGTATCTTCAGGTAATGCCAAAGGAATAGGTATTGCATTAGTAAACGAAAGCACAAATTATTCAAATAAATCTGCAAATGCTGGTGGAATAATAGAATTAACTGGTGCTAGTGATGGAGCATTAGGTACATTCGCTTCAGCAGGTACAGCAGGAAAAGCAACTGTAGGTACTTCAGGTAGTACAGGAACATTTACTGCAACTACACTTAGCTTAGGTAAAAATGATATAGCAACTGGTAAAAATGGAATTGGTATCTATGCCGAAAGTGCTAACATTAAACTAAACTCTGATAAATTTACAATTGAAACAAAAGATGACGGTGTTGGACTATGGGCAATGGATGATACTCATATAGCTCCAGGAACTACTGGCAAAAAATTCCAATATAATTACAATGGTGAAACTGATAAAAAAGGATTCGCAATGGCATTTGGTGGTAAAACAGGTAGAACAGATGCTACAAACTATTTAGATATTGAATTCAACAATAAAGGAACTAAAAATTACTACATTAAATGATGAAAAATACTAAATCAACTTCACAAGGAACTTATAAAGGAATTGCTGGTATCTTAGTAAATACTAACGATGCATTAGATACTGTAACAAACTATGGTAAAATTAAAGAAGAAAAATCTAAGACACACGTTAGAACTTACGGTGCTGTTGTAAATAAAGGAACATTTAGAAACTTCGGAGATATTACGCTTAATGAATCATTGAGCGAAAATGCAAATAATATTACTTCTGAAGATATGAAGAAAGCTAATATCGGTATCTTTGCGAACGACCTTAATGATAAAGAAGGTGGAAAGAATACATATATTGAAAACTATGCAGATATAAAGATCGGAGATATGACAGCCGGAAATTCAGACAAGAATATTGGAAGCTGGGCTATTTATGGATATAACATTAAAACTGGTAAAAAATCAGATGGAACTCAGCAAACAATTGACATAGCTAGAAATAACTACGGTATCTACTCTGGAGATGGAACAGTTGATATTAGAGGAACTAAGATTAATGTCGGAAATGACACAGTTTTAGGACACAAGATGAATACTTGGACAGACAGCAACGGAACAGTTCATAACATCGACAGACAAAATGGACAATATTCACAAGCACAAGACTTATTGTCTAAATTAGACACTCCAAGAGAAAGAGATTCTGCAATCGGGGTTTACATTGACAGTAACGAAAGCAGAAGTGGAGATAACAGAAATGTTAGAATAGATGCAGATATGGATATTGACAGATTCTCAAACGGTATTGTAATTGCTGAAAATAATTCGCTTAAGAACCCAATTACTACTGTAACTATTGGAGATTCTAATACATCACCAAACATTTTGCTTGGTTCAAATAAAGTAACAGGAGGACCTGTTCTTTCAACTAAGCCAACTAACCCTAGAGTGCCTGATGAAATTTATGAACAAGGAAATTCAGTATACTATTACTCAGCAGACAAGAATTCAAATGCAACATCTTGGGCAAATGTAAAAATGAATGGTGATTATAATACAGCTTACTATACTGAAGGATCAGTTGAAAACCATGGTAACATTGACTTAAGATCACAAAACAACTTAAATCTTCCATCAAGCAATGCAGCCAGTGCATATCATGGATATGGAAACGTTGGTATAGCTTCAGCAAATGTTGATGCTCCATCAGTAAACTACGGAACAATTACAACTGGTATGTCTGATACTGAAAACCTTCAATACTCAATTGGTATGGGAGCAGGACGTAATATTTATGTAGACAAGACAACTGCAACTGGAAAAGAAAGAGTTTATGACAGAACTGAAAAACAAGGTCATGTTGTAAATAAAGGAAAAATTGTAGTTCAAGAAGATGATGGTATCGGTATGTTCGCAACAGGATCACGTTCAAGAGCAGAAAACTGGGGAACAATTGAACTAGTTGGTAACAATGCAATTGGAATGTACTTAGATCGTGGAGCAATTGGGGAAAACCACGGAACAATTACAGGTAATGCAAACAACCTTAAAGGGGTTCTTGCAATTAATGGAGGATACATTAAGAACTACGGTACAATTAAAGTTGAAGGATCTGGTTCTAATGGAATTGTAACTGATGATGTCAAAGTTAAAACAGATAATACAGATGGTTCAGGAGATCTTTACGGAGGAACTGAAAACTCAATTAAACTTGCAACAACAGGAAATCCTAAGACAACAGGTGTTGGAACAACAATTACAATGCCAAGTATCGTACCTATTACAAAAATTAGCGTAGATGGTGTTGACACTCCAATATTCAATGTTGAAACAGATGCAGCAAACATCGGAGATATTGCTAACAACATAACAGTTAAGAGCAGCATCCAAACAGGTGGAACAAGAATAATAGATCTTAAGGCAATAGATGAATGGGGTAACCCAGTATGGCCTCAACGTGACAAGCCACAACTTTCAGAAGTAACATCAGTTGGAATGTACGTTGATACATCAGGAGTTAGATATACTAACCCAGTTGACGGATTACAAAACTTACCTAAACTAGGAGAAGTAAATCTATACTTTGGACCAGAAGCAACATTGTACACAAATGCTAAAGCAATCAGAATAGGAGATACTGTAGATGCTAATGGTACTATAACTAAGAGCAACATGTTAAAACCATTTAACGATGCATTGGCTAAACTTCCAGGTGGAGCAATCGTTAATCCATTATCAGCTTCATTAACTTGGCAAGTTGCAGCTAAACTTGATGCAAACAACCAATTGTCAGAAATTTACATGAGTAAAGTTCCTTATCATTCATTCGCTTATGACAATGATAAGTCTCTAGTAAACTTCACAAACAACTTGGATAACATTTATGAAATCGCTAAGCCACAAAGTGCTGAAAAAGTTATCTTCAACAAGTTGAACAGCTTAGGTAACGGAGAAGGGCATATCTTGGCTCAAGCGTTTGACCAAATGAGAGGTCACATTTATGGTGGAGTTCAACAAAGAATTAAATCTACATCGGATATCTTGACTGGAGAAATGAACGGATTAAGAAGCGACAGAAATGTTTCTAAGGATTCTAACAAGTTCAAGGCATTTGGACAAAGAAACGAGTTCAAGACGGATACAGCAGGAATGCCTGACTGGTACAGCAATGCCGGAGGATTTGCATTCGTTCACGAAGATGAAACTGTAAGACTTGGACAATCATCAGGATGGTCAGCAGGTGTAGTAAACAACTACTTCACATTCAAGGATTTATCTAAATCTTATGAAAACCAAGCAATGGCTAAAGTTGGAGTGTTCAAGACAATCCCTCTTGATGCGAACGGAACATTTGTTCTTAGCCTAGGTGGAGATGGATTCTTTGGAAGAAATGACATGAAACGTAGATTCTGGGTAGTAGATCAAGAATTCAGAGCGAAAGCAAGCTACTATTCTTATGGTGCAGGACTTAACGCAGGACTTGAAAAGGCATTTGTAATAAATGACGGATTCAGCATAGTTCCAAATGTAGGAATCAGAGCTGAATACGGAAGATTCTCATCAATCCATGAAAATGGAGACATGGCATTGAACGTTAAGAGCGACGACTACGTGTCAGTTAAGCCAAGCGCAGGAATCGACTTCAGATACAGCTAGAAGTATTCAAGAACTCAAACTTGACAGCAAGCTTAGGATTTGCGTATGAAAACGAAATCGGAAAACTTTACGATGTTGAAAACGAAGCAAGAATCGTAGGAGCATGGACAGACTACTTCGGAATCAGAGGGGACAAGGAAGACAAGAGAGGAAACTTCAAGTCAGACTTGAAACTAGGATTAGACAACGGAAGATTCGGATTCAACGTAAACACAGGATACGACTCAAAAGGACACAACTTCAGAGCAGGATTAGGATTGAAAGTATTATACTAATAAATTCTAGGAATGCTGGAAATAGCTTAAACAAAACGGGGGAGGGCTGCCAGAGATGGCGGCTCTTCTTTTTTTGCAAGGAAATCAAAAAAGAGCAGCAAGTAAACTGCTCTTGTTATTTTTTTTTCAATTTAAAAAGTATATTGATTTTATTATTATTGCTAAAAAAATAAGAAATTTTGACTAATTTTTCCACAAAAAAAGCAACTCCAACTAAAGTAACATCAACAAACTTTCCCCAAAAATTCACTTCAATAAACTTCTGCCTAAAAAAATTCCCTGACTTCCCGATTAGGTAATCTCAAAGAATAAACATTCTCGTAATCCTCTCCAATTTTTCTCATCAATCGTCAAATATCCACTAAACAAAAGCAGTTCCCAAATTTCCTCCTGCCCAAGCAATACAGACAAATCAGAGTTTCCATTAATATTTTCTTCTACACTTTCTCCTGAAAAATAACTGTTCCAAAGTTTCCGTTGTTTCTGTATCTGCATTTTTTTAAAAATATCATTAATAAGAAAAATTTCCAGAAGTTTCAACCCAATAAGGAGCTAATTTTTTTAAATTGTAAGAACTTCAAAAATACTCCATGGATTATAAACATCAGAATTTCCAAACTTATAGCCATTATACCAAGATTTTACATCAGAAAGTTTAAAACTCAATTTCAAAAATCTTTAAGGACTTTTTCAACTTCTGCTTCTGTAAATCCAAAAAATCAGAATAATGTTCATTTAAAATCGAATAAATGCTAAGATTATTTAAATCTGAAAAAAATACCAGCCTTTATAACTCTTATAATTCCAGTCATAATCCCCATTTTTTTTAAATACTGATTAGTTTTTAATGCCTCTCCGTAAAAAGATCTTAAAAAAATATAACTGCTTTGTCATAATAGTGATATTCATAAGCTGAAATTAAAGGGCTGTCATATTCATCAATTAAAAGAACAACCTCTTTATTGTAATATTTGTATAAATAAGCTGTCAAATACTTTAGAGAATTTTTCATAATCACCATCATCTTTTTGAACCATATTTTTATCAAAATTTTTTTCAGTTCAGCTTCATTTAATGAATTTCTTACATATTCAAATTCATTATAAAGATTTGATATTAGGGATTTAATGGCATTTAAGAAATTTTTCCCAGCTGTCAGCCTTAATCCCTTCAGTGAAATAAAAAAACAGCTGGATGTTGTCCTTGCTCTGAAAAAAATGTTTAGATTTCTTAATATCTAAGCCATTAAATAATTTTTTTATTTTTCTTTAGCATTATGAATATCGAAAAAAATACTTTAATGTTGACATATTTAAAGTTTTTTTCCAAATCTCCTTGGACGTATGAAAAGTTTTACTTTAGAACCATCATCTAAAAATGTTAGCAATAAATTTAGTTTTTATCAATATAATAGCAATTATTATTTATAATTTCTTTAAAATCTTCAATACCAACAGGAATTTTTCTTCATTTTATCTCCTTTTAAAATAAATAGTTAATCAAAAATAGAATTTTTAACAATGTACGTAAATTTCCCTTATGCCCTTTGACTTTTTTTGTTTTTTTACTTCCATACATCCCAATGAATGCGTGAAAAAAATGCACCGCAGTCAATGTCATAAATTTTGTCAGACTTTTTAGATATTTTACCATCCAGATTTGGTGTATGTCCAAAATATATATTTTTATTTTTTTATACTCTTCAAGAGTATTTTTTTCTTATCCATCCAAAAATTCTTCTCGTGTCCAAAGCACATTTTTCCCTTTCCTGATTTTTCCAAATTCTTGCTTAAATCCAGCCCCGCATGAACAAAAAAATATTCTCATTCCCACAAACTATGAGCGGACAATCCTTTAACCATTTTATCAGCCATTTTACTTCAGCAGGAAAAATTTTTCCTTATGCCATTTCTCTATATTTTTTTCTTTTTCAAAAATATTTAGAATTTTTTTATAAATCGAATACTCTGTTTCATAATTCAATGGATAATCATTTTCAAAAATCCTCCAGAAGCATATCTTCGTGATTTCCCAAAAATAAACTTCAGATTATATCCAAGTTTTATCATTTTCATACATTTCATATAAATTTCATAAGATTTTTTTCCCTCTATCACAAATATCTCCCAAAAATTAAAAGTAAATCTTCTCTTTTTAACTCGATTTTTTTCAAGCAATCTTAAAAAAATAAGTCATATTGACCATGAAGATCAGAAATTGCAAATATTCTATCGTAATTATTTTTCATTTATTTTTTTCAATCTTAACTTTGCTTTCCATAAAAAAATCATCCTTTTTATATTATATATAAATTTGATTAAAAAAATTGTTTGAATACTTTTTGAAATGGTTATTGAATGACTTTATTTTACAAAAAGATATGTTCGATAACCTAAGTTTTTTTATCTATACAAGGGGTCAAGACCCTTGCTTCAGAAAAATTTATTTTTATTAAATTTTTGAGTTTGTATAGCTATCGAACAGGTCTAAATAATTTTAAAAGGCTCCAAATCCATTTACTTCCATAAATCTAAATAACATGTCATTCATAAATTTTTCATTTTTTCCTTCATCATAAGGTAACGTAAAATCGCCATCCCTGTTTGTCCATAATCTGTCGTAATAGTCTAAAATATCTTTGGAAACTTTCTGGTCGTAGGCTGACATTATTTTCAGCTCATTCTCTAAATTATAGTTTCTCATATTTCTTCTCGTAAAGTTTGTGGATCCGCCGTAAGTTATCAGATAATCCTTTTTCAGAATTGACATCATTTTTACATGGTACATTTCTTCGCCTTTGTTGTAAAATTTAACATTGATGTCATAGCCATGTTTTCTTGCATATTTCATCAATTCTCCAGCCGCCGCTTTGTTTGGCAGTCCTGCTTCTGCATTATTTAGTATTATCTCAAATTTTACTCCACGTTTTGCAGCCTTTCTAATGTCATTTATTATTCTCCTGTCTGCAAGGAAAAACTGGGCAATGATGACTTTATCCCCAAACTGCGTGTTTTTTAGTTCTTCTGAAATATCCTTAGCTGTCGCATCGTTTGTAAAATATTGTATTTTCAGCTTGTCATTTGATGAAAATGGAATTTTGCTGAAATCCTTGTTTGGCAATGTTCTTTTTAAACTTCCATCTTTCTTAGTAATTTTTGCAACTGGCTTTTCAGCATTGTAAATTTCTTTTAATATCGGTGCTGAAAATTTGAATGCTACGTTTGAATGTTTTGAACCTTCAGCATGTGGATTTGCTGATGTCAGCAAGGCAGTATTTTTCATTCATAATCAGCTTTCTATGGTCTGCTTTCGCATTTAATGCTCTTAAAAGGCTACGAATTGTAACTTTATCCGTTCCTTCGTAAATCGGATTTTTTTATTTTCCCACGATTTTTTGGATTTCCAAAAGGCTGTATAAATAGCCGCCATGGCACAGAATAAACAAGCATCGGATCTCTCAGCTTCATTAAATCAACATACCCGATTTTTACGCCAGCCTGCTCCAGTTTTTTATGCATCTTATTATCATAAGCCCCGTAAAACGTATTGCTTTCATCAAGTATCAGGTAAATTTCCACATTCGGATCTTTTTTTCCGCTTTTTCCAGTATCTTTTCTGCAAATTCTTCTGCAAGCGGCAACGGATGCAACTTTTTCTTCCACTCCTTTCCCAACAAAAATCATTAAACACAAAAAAATATCCATCAGGAAAAAAATCCTGCGCCTCATCCAAAAATCTTATAAGCCTGATCCCAGATCTGTCTTTCATAATGTGTTTCCCCATCTTTCTTATAAGTCAAATCATAGTAAAAAAATCCACATTATCCGCATTATAAACCTGACTTTTCATTGAAAGACCTTCTGAAAGCGGAGTACAGGAAAAAAAGTTCCCAATAATAAAAAAACACAAATATAAAAAAATAATTTTTTTTGCTCAAAATAAATTCTCCTTTAATATTTTTTTCATAGACTTATTTAATAATCTATCATTTATTATTACCTTTTTTTCTAATTATAACAGTTTTAAAAAAAGTTTTTTTCCATAAAAAAATAAAAAAATAAAAATTTCAGTAATTGACATTTTTGTAAAATATGTTATAATAAATACGTAAAAAGACCTTTTAAGGGGAACTTTATATAACGTTAAAAAAATATGCCATAAATTAGGCTGGATTTTTTTCCAGTCTTTTTTTGTTATAATAATTAAGTGAATTTTTGGCATGATTCACGAAACGTTATATAAAGGAGGTAGTGAGATGGCAGATTTCATTGCGATATTTATTCTGTTTGTAATTGCTTATTACAGCTTGAATAGATAGAGAATGAATTTCACCTCTGCTCCTCAACCCTTAAGGGTCTGAAAATATTTGACATTTTTTTGTAAAAATATGTTATAATAAATGTGAAAAGAAACCTCTATGGGGAATGTATATGATTAAAAAAATGCTATAAATTAGGCTGGATTTTTTTCCAGCCTTTTTTTGTTATAATATTTAGGTGAGTTTTGGCAGAACTCATAAATCATATACAGGAGGTAGTGAGATGGCAGATTTCATTGCGATATTTATTCTGTTTGTAATTGCTTATTACAGCTTGAATAGATAGGACATGAATTTCACCTCTGCTCCTCAACCCTTAGGGGGGATAGTAATTTTAAAATTTAAGGAGGAAATATTAACAAGGAATTGTTAAAATAAAGGATGAACAAAATTAAAAATATTGCAATTATTGCGCACGTAGATCACGGGAAGACAACTCTTGTCGATGCTTTATTGAAACAGGCGGGGACATTTGGGGAACATGAAAAAGTAGATGAAAGAATTATGGATAGTGATGATTTGGAGAAGGAAAGAGGGATTACGATCTTTTCTAAAAATGCTTCATTTCATTATGACGGATATAAGATAAATATTGTAGATACTCCAGGGCATGCGGATTTTGGTGGAGAAGTGCAAAGAATCTTGAAAATGGTGGATTCTGTATTGCTTTTGGTGGATGCTTTTGAAGGAGTTATGCCACAGACTAAATATGTGTTAAAACAGGCACTAGAACATGGACTTCGTCCAATTGTGGTTGTTAATAAGATTGACAGGCCAAATTCAGATCCTGATGCTGTTGTGGATTCTGTATTTGATTTGTTTGTGGATTTGGGAGCAAATGATGTTCAGCTTGATTTTCCAGTAGTTTATGCATCGGCTAAAAATGGGTATGCTAAACTGGAATTGGAAGATGAGGATAAGGATATGAAACCGCTTTATGATGAAATTATGAAGCACGTTGATGATCCTGAAGGTGATGTGAATGAACCTTTGCAAATGCTTATTACAAATACAGAATATGATGAATATGTAGGAAAACTAGGAACTGGAAGAATTTATAACGGAAAAAAATTGAAAAAAATCAGGAAGTTACGTTAATCAAGAGAAACGGCGACTTGGTAAATGGAAAAAAATTACTAGAATTTATGGATATGATGGACTTAAAAAAAGTTGAAATGGAAGAAGCGTTTGCTGGAGACATTGTAACAATTGCAGGAATTGAAAAAATTGACATAGGAGAAACTGTGGCAAGCAAGGAAAATCCTAAACCATTGCCTCTGATTGACATTGATGAGCCAACGCTTGCTATGACTTTTTGTTGTAAATGATTCGCCATTTGCTGGACAAGACGGGAAATTTGTAACTTCTAGAAATATTTTTGGAAAGATTGCAAAAGGAAGTAAATCATAACGTAAGTATGAGACTTGAAATGACAGACTCGCCAGATGCCTTTATTGTAAAAAGGAAGAGGAGAACTTCAATTATCTATTTTACTTGAAAATATGAGAAGGGAAGGCTATGAAGTGGCAGTTTCAAAGCCTGAGGTTATCTTTAAGGAAAAAAATGGACAGAAAAATGGAGTCAAATCGAACTTGCAATTATTGATGTTGCCGATGAATTTGTAGGAGTTGTAATTGAAAAAAATTAGGACTTAGAAAAGGTGAAATGGTAAATATGAATCAAGGAAGCGACGGCTACACAAGACTTGAGTTCAAAGTTCCATCACGTGGATTAATTGGATTTAGAAATGAATTTTTGACAGAAACTAGAGGAACAGGAATTTTAAATCATTCTTTCTATGAATATGAACCTTTTAAAGGAGAAGTTACAGGAAGAAGAAGAGGTGTTTTTAATCGCAATGGAGCTAGGAACAAGTCTAGGTTACTCATTAAACAACTTGCAGCCACGTGGAATCCTATTTATCGGGTAGGGAGTTGAAGTTTACAGAAGGAATGATAGTTGGAGAACATTCAAGAGAAAAACGACCTAGTTGTAAATGTATGTAAAGGTAAAAAAACTTACAAATATGAGGGCTGCTGGAAGTGATGATGCCGTGAAATTAGCGCCTCCAAAGGAATTTACATTGGAATTGGCACTTGAATATATTGAAAAATGATGAATTAGTGGAAATCACTCCTAACTTTATTAGACTTAGAAAAAAATATTTGAATGCTAATGAAAAGAAAAAAACAAGAAAAATAAAAAAACTAAATATTAGAATAGATTTACTTAGCGGGATATAAAAATTCATTGTCTGGGTAAATAAAAAAACATTTTTTTCAATAAATAAAATTTAACAACAGACAGCAAGAAGTCTCCTTCTTCTACAAGTGGGAGTAGTTCACCATAAAAATAAAAAAACTGGAGTTATTTAAATTTAAACAATTCCAGTTTTTTTGTTAAACTTATCTAATATTTAAAAAGTCTTTAATCCTATTTGAAATAGAACTATCAAATTATTTTTTTAAAAATTATTTTTTTAGTTTCCACCATTTTAGCCTGCTTTTAAAAATGCTATCTGGTATTTTTTTATCCCCAATAATTCCATATTTTGCTTATTAATTTCAATTTGTAAATTTTTTTAACAGTTTCTATTGGGATTTCACTTGGTTTTTTTACCTTTTAATAAAATTTCAGCTGCAATTTCTCCAGAACGGTAACCAATGTTATAGTCGGTAGTTCCTTGGGAAATTAGCCCTCCTGCATTTGAAAATACGTTGTTTGTAGCTAAAACTGGTATTTTTGATTTATTAAACACGTCAAGTATTGCTGCAAAATATGAAGCCACCGTATTGTCTTGAATAGCATAGTAAATATCAATATCTTTTGCAATAAGATTTGCAGCCGCAACCATTTCTGTACCATTTGTAACAGCCTTTTCAACTACTGTAAATCCATATTGCCCCGCTAACTTTTTCAAATTATTTACTTCAGAAACCGAATTTTGTTCAGATGAATTATAAATTATCCCTATTTTTCTTAGCTCCCTAGTAACAACTCTCTCATTAATTTCAAATTTTTCAGTAACTGATGCTGCCCCGCTTGTCCCTGTAACATTAGGAATCCTTCAAGTCCTGCACTTTTTAGGATCTGTAACTGATCCAAACACAACTGGTATTTCACTCCCAACCTGATTTTTAGCCGCCTGTGCCGTTGGAGTAGTAATCGCAAAAACAAGATCCTTTTTATCCGCTGCAAACTGCTGCATAATCAAAGTCTGATTACTCATATCATTATTTGCAATTTTGTCATCATATTCAGCTTTCACTCCAGCCTTCGCCAGCGCATCCTTAAATCCTTGCTTTGCCGCATTCAATGCTGGATGATCCACAATTTGCGACAGTCCAATTTTATAAACCTTTTCATTAACTTTGGAATCCTTTTTTTGCTCTTGAGAATCATTACCTTTTTTATTCCCGCAAGACAAAAGCATCCCTCCTAACATACCGAATAACAGTACACCTCTCATAATTTTTTTCATCTTTTCTTCCTCCTAAAAATAAATAATTTTTTTAATTTGTATTACTATTTTACCATATTTTTTTCAAAATTTTCCATTAAATATTGCTTTTATTAAAAAAATTTTTTTACTAAGTTCAATAAACAAAAGAAGAGCCGCCATCTCTGGCAGCCCTCCCCCGTTTTGTTTAAGCTATTTCCAGCATTCCTAGAATTTATTAATATAATACTTTCAATCCTAATCCTGCTCTGAAGTTGTGTCCTTTTGAGTCGTATCCTGTGTTTACGTTGAATCCGAATCTTCCGTTGTCTAATCCTAGTTTCAAGTCTGACTTGAAGTTTCCTCTCTTGTCTTCCTTGTCCCCTCTGATTCCGAAGTAGTCTGTCCATGCTCCTACGATTCTTGCTTCGTTTTCAACATCGTAAAGTTTTCCGATTTCGTTTTCATACGCAAATCCTAAGCTTGCTGTCAAGTTTGAGTTCTTGAATACTTCCTGGCTGTATCTGAAGTCGATTCCTGCGCTTGGCTTAACTGATACGTAGTCGTCGCTCTTAACGTTCAATGCCATGTCTCCATTTTCATGGATTGATGAGAATCTTCCGTATTCAGCTCGGATTCCTACATTTGGAACTATGCTGAATCCGTCATTTATTACAAATGCCTTTTCAAGTCCTGCGTTAAGTCCTGCACCATAAGAATAGTAGCTTGCTTTCGCTCTGAATTCTTGATCTACTACCCAGAATCTACGTTTCATGTCATTTCTTCCAAAGAATCCGTCTCCACCTAGGCTAAGGACAAATGTTCCGTTCGCATCAAGAGGGATTGTCTTGAACACTCCAACTTTAGCCATTGCTTGGTTTTCATAAGATTTAGATAAATCCTTGAATGTGAAGTAGTTGTTTACTACACCTGCTGACCATCCTGATGATTGTCCAAGTCTTACAGTTTCATCTTCATGAACGAATGCAAATCCTCCGGCATTGCTGTACCAGTCAGGCATTCCTGCTGTATCTGTCTTGAACTCGTTTCTTTGTCCAAATGCCTTGAACTTGTTAGAGTCTTTAGAAACATTTCTGTCATTTCTAAGTCCGTTGATTTCTCCACCTAAAACATCTGATGTAGCCTTAATTCTTTGTTGAACTCCACCATAGATATGACCTCTCATTTGGTCAAATGCCTGAGCTAGAATATGTCCTTCTCCGTTACCTAAGCTGTTCAATTTGTTGAAGATAACTTTTTCAGCACTTTGTGGCTTAGCGATTTCATAAATGTTATCCAAGTTGTTTGTGAAGTTTACTAGAGACTTATCATTGTCATAAGCGAATGAATGATAAGGAACTTTACTCATGTAAATTTCTGACAATTGGTTGTTTGCATCAAGCTTAGCTGCAACTTGCCAAGTCAAACTTGCTGACAATGGATTTACTACTGCTCCACCTGGTAAGTTAGTCAATGCATCATTGAATGGTTTTAAGATGTTACTCTTAATTACGGTACCAGTTGAATCTACAGTATCTCCAATTCTGATTGCTTTAGAGTTTGTATACAATGTTGCTTCTGGTCCAAAGTACAAGTTTACTTCTCCAAGTTTAGACAAGTTTTGCAATCCATCAATTGGGTTAGTGTATCTAACTCCTGATGTATCAACATACATTCCAATTGAAGTTATTTCTGAAAGTTGTGGCTTGTCACGTTGAGGCCATACTGGGTTACCCCATTCATCTATTGCTTTAAGATCTATTATTCTTGTTCCGCCTGTTTGGATGCTGCTGTTAATTGTTATGTTGTTAGCCACATCTCCAGGATTTGCGGCATCTGTCTCTACATTAAATATTGGAGTGTCTACACCATCAACTGTTATTTTTGTCAATGGCACAATTCCAGGCATTGTTATAGTTGTTCCAACTCCTGTTGTCTTAGGATTTCCTGTTGTTACATATTTAATTGAACTTTCAGTTCCTCCGTAAAGATCTCCTGAACCATCTGTATTGTTTGTCTTAACATCTATATTATCTGTTATAATTCCTTCAGATCCTGTTCCTTTAACTTCGATCTTACCGTAGTTCTTAATGTATCCTCCATTAATTGCAACTACCCCTTTAAGGTTTGAAGCATCCCCTGTAATTGTTCCGTAGTTTTCACCTGTTGCACCATGGTCAAGGTACATACCAATTGATTGAGGTTTTGTTAATTCAATGTCTCCATAGTTGATTGCCTTAGATCTTGAACCTGTTGCGAACATTCCTATTCCTTGTTCTTCAGCAACTACGATTTTACCTCTATTTACAACATATCCTTCATCTTCTGTTCTCAAGAATTGACCTTTCTTGTCGTAAATGTTAATACCTGCAGCCATACCTGCTGAATACATCATGTTTACAGTATCTGACATACCTGTAGTAATTGTTCCATAGTTTGTTGAAGGTTTATCAGCATTTAATGAAACAATACCCAAGTTACCGTATCCATGATCAGGATTTCCTGCTGTCAAGTCATTTTGAGATCTTAAATCAATTGTTCCAAAGTTGTCAACGCTTCCTTTTGTATAGTAAGCAATGTTATAATCTCCATTCATTGTTACATTTGCATAAGAAGAAGCTTTTGAGTTCTTGTCTGCTGAGTAGTAATATACTGCATTTCCTTGTTCTAACGGATCTTTTTCATTCTTAGGGTTTGATGGAGCTGTTGATTTAACTTGTCCACCTGCATTTTGGTTTGAACCTAATACAATTGTAGGACTGCTTGTTGGTGTCAATGATGAAACTTTTCCTTTTGAGTCAAGAGTATAAAGACCGTCACCAATCTTAACATTTGTTGTTGCTCCGCTTCCTGGCAAGTCAGCATTTGCATTATTTTGAAGAACGATACCATAAGAGAATCTGTCAATGTCCATATCTGCACTCACTTCAACATCTCTGTTTTTACCGCTTAACAATGAATTGTCTCCAATGTAAACTCCGTATGCTGCATCAGTTTCTCTTCCTTTTAGAATATCAGTTGCAGGAGCAGTTGTTCTTGTAGTTGTAGGTGAACCTAAAACTGTGTCATTTCCAACTAACAATTTAGTTTTTTGGATTTTAACATCTCCATCTCCTGAATAGATACCGTAACTGTTCTTGTTAATAGTAATTGTACTTTGAGTTCCGTCATCTTTTCCGTAATTTTCGATATTATATCCATAAATTCCAAATCCACCAACGTTTTTACTTGAATTAGTTCCTACTTTAATATCTCCATGGTTTACAATCCAAGTATTTTCTCTGGCATCTTTGTCATGATAGTTTGCAATAATACCTGCATTTACTTTCTTAAGATCATTCTTTTCTACATTTGAAGCATCTTCATTTAATGAGTCGCTTAATTCAATGTTTCCATGATTTTCAAAGTGACCTCTATTAACTACTGCACCGTAAGCTCTTACATTAGTTTTAGATTTATCTTCTTTAATATCTCCATAGTTTTTAACATAATCAGTAGTATCTGTATTTACCAAAATACCTGCTATTCCTCTTGTAGTACCGTGACCTGCATTAATTGTTCCTGGAGATGTTTGAGCTTTTTCTGTAGCTAATGTTAAGTTTGTATCCCCATTATTATTGAATTTAATATCCAAATAGTTTTCAGCAGTTGTTCCACCATAACTATTATTTGGATCTGTACTTCCAAAGATCATTCCAAATCCTTTTTTGTCATTGTAACCTTTGTAATTGTAGTTCAATGTTTTTGGAGTTCCTAAACGGTCAGCTCTTGATGAAATAGTTGAATCATCAGTTACCCAGATTCCTGCTCCCTCGCTTCCAGTATCTACTGTAAGTCCTGTAGAATCACCTTTAAAGTTAATCTTAGCACTTTCACCATAAACACCTATACCATTTTCAAAAGTTAAGATGTCTGCAGTTTGTCCAATTCCATTATTTTTAGTATTTAGATTAATGATTCCACCTCTATATGCGGCATTAGAATCTTTATCTGTTTCTACTAATGCAATACCTACACCACGTAATGCTTTATTTTGTTGTGTAGCTGTAGTTCCACCTGTAACACCTGCTCCGTAATTCACTTTAATTGCATCCGCTGAAACTGCATTTTGATTATCATAAGAAATTGTTACATTTGATTTTTTTGCCGTTGTATTATCAGTACTTCCATCATAGTATGTAGCAGCTCCTCTTTGATTAACATTTTCTGCATAAATACCAACTGCCAATTCTCCATCAACTTCAACAGTTCCTCCATTAGCAGTTCCAGTATTTGAAATAGTAACTTTATTATTTCCATATCTATAACCACCATAATTTGAATGTTCTGTAACATTCTTAGTAGAAATTCCTACAATACCATAGTTTTTACCTGTTGGTTTAGTTTCAATATTAACTCCTGTTCGTGCTTTAGCAGAGTTTGTTACACTCGTTGAAGCTATTGTACTATCTTGATTAACAGGATCATATTTACCAGTTACTACTATGGCACCTTTGTTTGTTAATATACTGTCATCCGTTCCAACCATACCATTTCCGTGATCAACGTATATTTTACCAGCAGTAGTGTCATCACCATTAATAATTGTTCCATAAGCTACATTTATACCTGTTATGCTACCACCAGTATCAGCAGTTCCTCCCCATATACTTACAGTACCTTTATTTACATATCCAGATTCAGTATTTTTAGTTTTTCTCCAAGTAGCACCAGCATAATTTTGTAATTTTATATCGTCTGTATCCCAACGATATAAAGAGTTAGCCATGCTTAAACCTTGTCCTGCTTTAAATACTGCATCTCCATATACTTTTTTACCACTATCAATTGTTACTTTTGTACTTTCCATTTTAATATTATTAAATGGATCTACAGCCGTTGTTGATGCTCCTGAAACGCTAGATTTTGCTCCGCTTTGAGAATTTGATAGAGCATAGTTTTCTAATTCTACATCTGTTGTTATTTTAAGTTCGCTATTTATTAATGTACTATCAAATTTTGCAGCTTTTGATGTGCTATTTGTATTTGATGTACCACCATTATTGATAGCATGTACTCCTGCATAACTTGCAATACCTGCAAGATATGTTCCTCCTGTTTTATCTTGATTATTATTCCATTCAATTTCATCTGGAGATTGATTTACTAATCCTAAGTTTATTTTTCCGCTTGGTGAGTAAACAAGATTTAAGTCTACTTTTTCCATACCACGATATTTAGCTTTATCCCAAGCAGTTTTATCTGTAGCTGAATCTCTTAAAGCTGTCTTATAAAAATCAGAATATGCACCATTATAATCATTAGTTGTTTGATTTCTATGGAAGTAGTCATTTCCTGACAAGAAAACACCATCGTAAAGATCTATTGTTGTAGCATCGTTAAAAGTAAGTGCTGCTGTATCGTTGGAACTTGCTCTATTTACATAAAATACTGGAATATTTTCATGATCATTAGGAGTAGTAGATGATATATTTCTACCTTTTCTTGATTCAGCAATAGTTGTTATTCCTGCACCATCTGCTGTTGCTCCTGTTGAAACACTAGCTGGCGCATTATTTTGATGTACAATTTGTCCAGCAAATTCAATATACCCATTATCAGTTGAATATAAAGCTCCATTAGTTCCTGTTACAATTGTTGCTTTAGCCGTAGTTCCTAAATCAAATATTACATTTGAACCTGTTCCAGAAGCATATGCTCCTAGTCCATATATTAATGATCCTTTTCCAGTAGCGGCAACTGTATCATCATCTTCCAACGTTTTACCTTTAGTGCTGGCATTTACTACAGTATTTTTTATAATAACATCTCCACCACCAACTGCATAACCACCAATATTTTGGTAAGCATATTCTTTATCAGAAGATGACTGATTAGAAATGTTGGAACTAAATAAACTATTGTCTGCTGCAATTATATTTTTTTCTATGATTACTGATGAACCTGCCACTTTTACTCCTGAACCATCTTTTGCTGATTCATAAGTCTCTTTTGTATCTAATTGCGTTCTACTTGCACTATCTTCAGCATAAGCAATTATTGATTGATAACCACCTGCTCTTGTTTCTTTTTCTGCTCTTACTCTACCACCGTCAGCAGCTCTATATGCTGTTCCTATTTTAGAAACCATATCTACAGGTGCTTTTATCACAATTTCAGTAGGTGCATTTTCATCAGCTAAAGGGAAATTATTTATAAAATTATGATCAGAAGCTTTGAATATTCCTTTAGCATATCCTATTGTTGTTCTTTGTGAAGCTACTGAATATGGTACTGTGTATCCCCATTTGTTTGCTCCATTATCATTAACTCCACCATCAGAAATGGTCTTCGGAATCAATGCTCCATTTGCTACTGTGTTAGTATTGTCAACACTTACTTTAGTACCGTTTTCAGCATAAACAAGGGTTGTGTCTGTTGCATTGGAACTTACTGCCACGTTAAGATTTGTTATTGTTAAATCATTAAGGGCAGTACCTGTTGTTTCTCCAATAATGTCAGTTGTATTTAATCCGCTTCTCTGTCCTGAAGCTGCATATACTGCAACATTACTGTTTGAAGCTGCATTTTTCCCTATTATACCTTGAAATCCTAAATCAGTTCCATTGAAAAATCCAACTCCAGCATTATTTGTTGGCGTCCAATTGCTACGACCATAGTTTCCGTTTCCTTTAGAGAAATAAGCAATAGTATTATTATTACCATCCACTTCTACTTGATGTAATTTAACTGAACCACCTTTTACATATGCTTGGTTAGCAAACACAACATTGTTATTATGACCTGTTACACTTGAACCTGAAAGTGTACCAATTTTTATACGCCCCGAACCTACAAGACTGTTTGTTGTGGTAAGCGTACCTCCACTTTCAATAGTTAATGAATTTGCAAAACTTGTATTATTATAGCCTACATTGTCATTCCCTTGGATCGACATATCTAATCCTTTAGTAGAATCACCTTTAAGAATAACATTATAATTAGCAGCTGTACCAGTATTCATATGCCCTTCATTGATATTAATTCCTACATTATTATTACCAGATAATGTCATAGCAACGTAATCTGATACCCCATTATTAATAAAATGGATTGTCTTAGCTTGAGCTCCATTATTATTTACCTCAATACCAATGCTTCCATTTGAAACTGTAAATAAAGTATCAGGACTACCATTAACAGTTATTTTAGTTGCATCGTCCATTACAATTCCGGCAGTTGTATTTCCACCGGATACATTAAATGTAGAGTTTGTTATAGTTTCAGAAGCTGAACCTCCACTATAAATAATTCCTGAAGCTCCTGTTCCACTTACATTAAATGTTCCATTTGTTATAACTGTAGGGTTTGATGTTCTTTTTAGGATACCATTACTACTATCTCCAGTTACATTAAATGTAGAATTAGTTACATTTGTTAATGTAGATCCATTTTGTAAATTTATACCATTATTACTAGTTCCTCCAACATTAAATGTAGAACTGGTTACATTTGTTAATGTAGATCCATTTCTTACATTAATACCATTATTATTTGAACCTGATACAGTATAAGTATTCGATGTAACTATGGCAGTTCCTCCGCCTAAATCTACACCATCGTTACTATTTCCGCTTACATTAAATGTTACATTGCTTCCATTTAAATTTAATGTTCCTAAAGAATAAATCCCATTATTTCCTGAGCCAAATACGTTAAATTTAGTACCAGTATAATCTGTATATGCAACGCCATGCCAAGGTCCTACAGGTCCATCCTTTATACCACCAACAGGAGGATTACTGCTATCATAAATATTGTATCTTTGTCTATTACCTCCTGTTACTGTAGCAATGGAACCACCTGCAACATAAATACCTGTACGGTTAGTATTTGAGGCAGTATTTGAAGTTCCAGAACTAGATAATGCATCATTTACGTAACTACCTATATCAAAGGTACTTGCAGATATACTTGTATTAGAATTCACTAGAAGCGAAACTGTATTATTCGTATTATTTATAGTTGTATTGCTTTGAAAAGTAACATCTTGTGTTCCAAATCCATAATCATGATTACTTCCAGAAACAAAAGGAGCCTTATTTCCATTTATTAAAACATTATTAGCTGCCGCTAAACTATCATACCAATTTCCGCTACCGTCAGTATGGTATTGATTCCACGCTGGTTCAACTGCATTATCCGCTCTATCTCCAGCAGAAACTGAATATGACCAAGGCTCTCTAGAACCCATTCTAAAATCTCCAGTTATATCAGTTATTGGATTAGGCAATGAAGGAGTCGGACTTCCCATTATATTATTTATATAGGTAGTTCCTCCATTAACTGTTCTTATTGCACCTGTTCCTGTTGTGAATGTAGCTCCTGAACTTGGAGTAAGATTATTACCAGTAGCATAGGCATTACTCTTTGCATTTGTAGCATTATATGCTTGTGTTGTACTCTTTGGAATAGTCAAATAAGCTCTTCTAGCTATATCATCAATTTTATAAGTTCTTCCGTAATATCCAGCTATAGGAGAGATAACCTCAGGCCCAAAAGAAGGTGCATTTGGTAAAGTCATCGCATCTAACTTAGTAACTTCCGCTGGAGTATAAGGCTTATGCACATTAGCAGGATTGATTGTCAATGCATCAGGCTCCTGATTTCTTGGAATGTTCAAGTTAGTTGCCCCATATAAATGTTTATCCTTGTCAAACACATACTTAGTCAAGTCATTGTCTCTTCTATAGTATTCAAGGTATTTTCCACCTCTACCTCTATAAGTTGTTCCCCAGTCATTGTTGGTAAATCCTGTCCCAAACTGGAATGATGCCCATGGGCTCTTTATTACCTGATCCCCTTGTTTTAGAAGCTGAACAAGTTCGCTTTGGGCTCCTTTTAGTGATTTTTCGTTTTCTTTTCTTGCACGCATGAATGATTGCCGCAGATCAGTTATTGCGTCATAAGTCTGTGCAGTGATTTCCTGCTGTTCGCTTGCCACGTCAGCATGAAGCTTTGGCGCAATTGTTAAAAGTCCTGTTATCAAGAAAGAGATAAGCAGGCTGTCAGAATAATGTACATCTTTACATCTTTTTACAAACGATCGCAAGTCCTTTGCAATCTGTCGCAGATTATTACTCATTTTTTCCTCCTAAAATTTGTAAATTTACAGCCGCCCATAAAAGCCAAGTTCCAATTAGTCACCTTGACAAAGGTTATTTCTCTTTGCCGATAAAGCAAGATTTTTTGCCACAAGTTCTTAATTTTCACGATTTCCAGCCTTCACAGCCGCCTATTTTTAGATTTAGACATCCTTGCAAGATGCCTAAAAAGTATCAGAATAGCCTTATTTTTCAAAAAACCTTTCAAACACCCTCAACAAAGTCCAGCAAATCCTGGTAGGAATGGGGGCGGATGAGGGGGAGTCATAAGGGGGCCATAGAGGACTTTCATAGTGATAATTATTAACCCACCATTAAAGCAAAAATGATGGATTTAGTGATTTGATAGTGATTTCAAAGTGAAAATCTCCCTATACTTCCCTAAATTCTCCAACCTTAAACAGTAAATCCTAATAAGATACCAATCCAAATATCCAGTTCCTCTACCAAAAGCCGTCAGCCGCTTCCAGTTTCCAGCCATCTATTTCCCTGATCCTTATAAATTCCTGTCCAAGCCCTTATCCATACCAATTCCGTCCCAAAACCTGCCCGAACTCCGTATTCAACGCATGAAATCAATATTAAACACAACAGATTTAATAGCTCAACTTTACAAAACTTATTTTCTCTCAACCTTTACCTTTTTTTCTATATTATAAATTATTAAACCCATATCTTTTTAAAAAGACTATTGATATATTCTTAGTATACCCTATCAAAAAAAGATAAGTCAAGTTTTTTTCAGCATTTCACCCTCTTTTTAATCGTTTTTTTAAAAAAATTTCCTAATCATTTTTTTCCCTTTAACATCCCCCATATTTTCCCTATATTTCCCTTATATTTCTAAAAAATTTCCCTCTAAAAAAATTTTTTTATTTTTTTATTAATAATCTTTGTATCTACAATTATTCAAAAAAATTTTTATTTGACATTTTCTCAAAATATGATATAATAAAAAACACCTTAAAACCCTAAGGGTGACTTATAAAAACAAAATAAAAAAATTATTGACAAATTGGGCTAGATTTTTTTCTAGCTTTTTTTGTTAGAATTAACTTTTATAATCAAATAAAAAAATGTCGTGATTTTTTTGGAATAAAAACGATGTTTGAGCGTAGCGAGTTTCGTTTTTGTTTCAAAAAAATGCTTAGACTAAAGCCGGGGATGCAAGGGGGATGGCCACTGTTCCCCCTTTGCACTTTTTAAAAATAAAATAATATATAAAGAAAAGTTTTAATCTCTATTAACAAGAATAATCTCAAAAATTCTTTACTATAAAAATTATTTTTAGACTAGTAAGGGTGCAGAGGCATGGCGATGATGCCCTGCTAAAAAAATTCATTTGACATTTCCATAAAAATATGATATAATAAAATTACTTTAAAAACCCTAAGGGTAACTTTGTATTTGAAATAAAAAAATATTGGCAAAATTAAACTGGATTTTTTTCCAGTTTTTGTTATAATTACGTCAATGAGTTCCAATAACTCATAATTTCAAATACAAAGGAGGTTCAGAGCCGTGTCAAATGAGGATCTTATCAGACTTATCATTGTTCTATACATCGTTTATAGAATAACTAAATAGTCTGACAAAACCGAATTTCACCTCTACCTCTGCCCTTAGGGGCTTTTTTTATAGCAATTACTGTCGGAGCATTTTTATGTGCTGGCAAAACTGTCTGAGCGTAAGCGAGTTTTTTTGCCAGTACGTAAAAAAATGTCGTAGACTAGCTGAGGGATGCAAGGGGATGGCGACTGTTCCCCTTGCACTTTCAAAAATAAAAATAATAATAAAGAAAAGTTTTAACTTCTATTCACAAAAATAATCCAAAAAAACACTCCTTCCACAAAGTCACAAAATCTCCTGTTTTAAAAAAATTCATTTGACATTTCCATAAAATATGATATAATAAAATTACCTTAAAACCCTAAGGGTATTAATGTTATAAATTTGTAAAAAAATGTTGACAAATTAAGCTAGTTTTTTTCTAGCTTTTTTTTGTTATAATTAATTCTTATAATCAAATAAAAAAATGTCGTGATTTTTTTTGGAATAAAAAAACGATGTTTGAGCGTAGCGAGTTTCGTTTTTGTTTCAAAAAAATGCTTAGACTAAAGCCGGGGATGCAAGGGGGATGGCGACTGTTCCCCTTGCACTTTTCAAAAATAAAAATAATATATAAAGAAAAAGTTTTAACTTCTATTCACAAAAAAATAACCCAAAAAAACACTCCTTCACAAAGTCACAAAAATCTCCTGTTTTAAAAAAATTCATTTGACATTTCTATAAAAATATGATATAATAAAACTACCTTAAAACCCTAAGGGTAACTATCATAAATATAAAAATGTTGACAAACTAAGCTGGATTTTTCTAGCTTTTTTTGTTATAATAATTTCGAGTTCAACAACTCATTACATTTATGATAGGAGGTTCAGAGCCGTGTCAAATGAGGATCTTATCAGACTTATCATTGTTCTATACATCGTTTATAGAATAACTAAATAGTCTGACAAAACCGAATTTCACCTCTACCTCTGCCCTTAGGGGCTTTTTTTTATAATTTACCGTCGGAGCATTTTTATGTGCTGGCAAAACTGTCTGAGCGTAAGCGAGTTTTTTGTCAGTACATAAAAATGTCGTAGACTAGCCAGGGATGCAAGGGGGATGGCGACTGTTTCCCCTTGCACTTTTAAAATAAAATAATATATAATAGAAAAGTTTTAACTTTTTATTCACAAAAAAATAATTTAAAATTTTTAGAATTAGTAAAACTTTCTAATCTGGTGATTGATGTAAATAAAATATAAAATTAGAAAAATTTACTTCCAAAAACAACTTATCAAATAAAGTCTTCCTTTTAGGCATCCCCTCAATCTTAACCCCCTTCTTTATCCAATACTTTTTACAAGCAATATCATACAAAGGCTCATCCGCCAAGCTATCCGAATAAAACTTCACAATCTCATATTCAAACCCATTTTCCTTCGCCCATTCATCCAGCTTCTTAACTTTCTCCTCCCCCTTATTATTCTCCCCATCAATTTTCGCAACAAAAGTTTCCTTGCCATCTTTTCCATCATTCACAAAATTAGTCCCAAAAACCTTATCATACCCAAGCGACAGTAAAAAATTCTCAATCAAAAACAAAGGGCTAGCCGAAGACACAATAACCATCTCGCACTCCTTCTTATTTTTTTCCAATTCTTCCCTTGTCCAAGAATAAATTTTATGCCTCTTAGTCTCCCAAAACCCTAGCCACCAGTTCCTCAACCTCTTCCTTAGAATGTCTCTCCAAAAACTCAAAATATCTCTCTTTCAAAGCCCTCAAGTCAATTATTTTCAGCAAATAAAAAAATCAAATCCTTAGAATACCCCATCATAAACAAAATCGACCTAACAGGATACTTTTTTTCAAATAAAAACACCGAAAAAAATTAACCCCCGTCTCCCCCATCATAAAGCGTTTTTATCAAAATCGTAAACAATAATTTTTCTTCTTCCCAACTTCTTCTTTTCTCATCTAACAACTCTCCTCCCATTTTTCAATAATAAATCTCACTATAAAAAAATTTATTTGACATTTTTCATAAAAATATGGTATAATAAAAACACCTTAATACCCTAAGGGTAACTTATAAAACAAAAATAAAAATTATTGACAAATTAGGCTAGATTTTTTTCTAGCTTTTTTTTTATTACAACAATACAAATCACAATTTACTGTCAGAGCATTTTTTTATGTGCTGAGCAAAACTGTTTGAGCGTAAGCGAGTTTTTTTTGCCAGTACGTAAAAAAATGTCGTAGACTAGCCGAGGATGCAAGGGGGATGGCGACTGTTCCCCCTTGCACTTTTTAAAAATAAAATAATATATAAAAAAATGAATTAACTTTTATTCACAAGTTTAAATCCAGAAATTTAAAAAAATCCTATTTTTTTGCTGAATAGCAAAATTCTAATGTTTTTCCCATACAAAAACATATTTAACATTCCGTAACTCCCTAATATTCCGAGCATTCAAAGCACACATTATCATCCTGCACTCATTCTTCCAGCTCTCTAAAATTTCAATCACTTTCTCAACTTCATATTTCACAACTAATTCCAAAATTACTTTAGAAATTCCTACTGCTCTTGCCCCCAAAACTAATGATTTTACAATGTCTAACGGATTTCTAACTCCTCCACTTGCAATAATTTCCACTTTATCCACATAATCTTTCAGATTCAAAAGGCAGGAAACCGTAGTCTGCCCCCAATTATCCAAATAATGAAGAGCATTTTCCCGCCTCATATTTTCAATAAATGCAAAGCTAGTTCCCCCACGACCACTAATATCAAAAGTCTTTATTCCAAGTTCAAGCCCCTTTTTCACCGTATTCTCAGTCATCCCAAACCCAACTTCCTTCAAAACAATCGGAACTTCAATATTTCTCGCAAATTCTCTCAAATTATTCTCCCATTCCCTAAAATTCCTGCTTCCTTCAGACATAATAAGTTCCTGCATAAGGTTAACATGAACTTGTAAAAACAGCGGATCCAAAGCCTCAACAGCCTTAATCCCAGCCGTAAAATTCTTATCAATCCCAATATTCGTAGCAAGTTTCAATCCAGGATTTTCCCTTTTCACAATTTCAAACGAATCATCCCCAATATTTTTCAAAGCCGCACTATAAGATCCAGTTACGAATAACAACCCACATTCACTCGCAACTCTCGCCAATTTCTGATTAATCTTTTTCGCATTCTCACTTCCACCCGTAATTGCATTAATAAAAAACGGCACTTCAAATTCACACCCTGCAAATTGAGTTTTCAGCTCAATTTCTTCAAGATTATATTTTGGAATAGAACAATGAATAAGCTCAACCTCATCAAAGCTATTATACTCACTCCTATGCTCCAACGCATACCTAATATGCTCATCTTTCCTATTTTTCAATTTTTTTCTCCTCTTTTTATTTATTTTAAATCATTTATAAAAGTTTAAAATCCAACAAAACACTATGTTTTTTTATGACTAATTTCTCTGTTTTTCTACATCTAACTCCTTCTTTTCCCCACTCTCTGACAAGGGATCTTTACCTCTTGTGACAATATACACAAACTTTAGTATTTAATAAAATAAATATCTTGAAGCAAGGGGTCTTGACCCTTGTATAAATAAAAAAACTTAGATTATTGAAACATATCTATTTATAATTTTTTTCAGAATACAACAATTCAATCCCCAGTTTTTTCCATTTTTTCACAACTATTTTAGTATCCCTTTCATCAAAAGAAAATGCAATCCCACAATCTCCACCACCTGCTCCACTGCTTTTTGCACAAATATCCAAACCTTGTGTCGCACTTACCAGCTCTTTTTAATTTATTGTTGTAAATATTTTTCATCCAAATTTTCAAGCAATTTCCCATTTTCATCAATACATTCTTTAATTGCCAACTTATCCCCATTTTTTATAGCTTCCCTAAGTTTTTTCACAATTTCTTCCACATCCTTCAAAAAATTTTTCACTTTCACAAATAGAACTTTTCACAATGTTTATCAAATCCTTTGAAATAGCAGGCTCCTTTGTCCATCCAGCCAAAAATTCACAGCTTAAGCTATTTTTATCCTTTCGATTAGGTTCTTTTTCATTAAAATAAAGTTCAGAAATTTCATAATTCCAGTCAGTTTCTAATACATCTTTCCAAAGTTTCCTTTTCTATTAATTCTCTAATTCTCTTTTCTGTCAAAAGATCTATAAAAAAATAAGATTTTCATAAGAAATGCAGGCAATATCGCCCATAGAGCCATTATCTCCACGTTTTTAGCAAGACATAAGAAGACAATTTAAAAAGCATTTCCTTAGAAATTTCCAAGTTATATAAACTCAAAATGGACTTTTATTGTCAAAATTACAACACTCCCGCTTGAGCCAATTCCAAATTTTTTTCCCATCTCTTTCCATTTTTCCCAGTAATTTTTCATCTCAAAAAGGCTTGATTTCCAAATTTTTTTAACTTTAAATATTCGCTCATAACAGATATTGCTTCACAAATAAGCAAATAATTTTTTTATCAAAATTTTTGCAAAAATATTTTCATTATTAAAAAGTATCTTTTTCAAGAGTCAATTTATAGTCAAACATATCTGAAAAAAACCGTATATTCATCCGTATCTGAAAAAAACTTATTCTTGATTCCATAAATATATTTACATTTTTTTATAATCGCACTCTGCCCAGCCGTCAAAATCGAATATTCTCCGGCGATATAGAGCTTTCCACAAGTTTTATTAGTTATTATTTTTATTTTTCCAGCATTTTTTTCTCTTTCAATTTTTTTATTTTTAGTTAATAGAAAAATTTATCATTTATTTGTAAATTATACCATAAAAAAATAGGATTTTTAAACTGTTTGACAATAGAAATATAATATGATACCATTAACTAGTAAAATTTAAAAAAAGGAAGTGGTTTTTAATGAACGAATTAATAAAACAATTACAAAATAGACGTTCTGTAAGAGAATTTACAGGCGAAAAATTAAAGGAAGAAGATCTTCAGACAATTCTTGAAACTGCCCAAAGAGCTGCAAATTCAATTAATGGTCAGCAAACTTCATTGATTGTCATAAGAGATAAGGAAAAATTAGCAAAAATCGCAGAATTATGTGGCGGACAAAAACATATCGCCCAAGCCGAAGCATTTATTTTTGTACTAATCGACTTCCACCGTGGAGTTTATGCTTCAAATTCACTTGGAAAAAGAAACATCGCTCCAAAATCAGCCGATGGAATCCTAGTCGGAGCAGTAGATGCCGGAATTATGGTAAATGCCCTGCAAACTGCAGCTTTTGCCCTTGGTTACGGAAGCACTGTAATAGGAGCAATTAGAAAAGAAACAAAAGAATTCATAAAAATGCTAGGACTTCCAAAATACGTCTTCCCAATTATAGGAACAACAATCGGAGTCCCTGCCGAAAGAAACCTGACAAGAGTAAAACCAAGAGTCCCACTAGATACATTCGTATTTGAAGACACTTACAATGCCCAAAAAGTAGAAGAAGGCGTAGAATTCCACGAAAAAGACACCATAAAATGGCGTGAAGAAAACAACACCCCACAACTGCCATCATACAAAGAAATGCTAGTAAGAATCTACGAAAACTTCTACAACAAGTCAAAACAGGATTTAGAAGACCAAGGATTTAAATTTACTGATGACTTGGAAGAACAATAATTTAAAAATTATTTTTGATTAAAATAATCATTATTGGAAATTAAAAAAATGTCGTGATTTTTTTGGAAATGAAAAATTTCTGTTTGAGCGAAGCGAGTTTAATTTTCATTTTCAAAAAAATGCTTAGACAAAGCAGGGGTTTGCAAAGGGGATGGCGACTGTTCCCCTTTGCATTTTTAAAAAATAAAAAAATATAGAAAGTATAGGGAATAACATATATTCATAAAAAAATAATTTAAAAAAATAATAGATTATTCAATGAAAACTTTAATAACAATAAAAAAATAATATCTTGTATAATATATTAAAAAATATTTTGGAGGAAAAAGATGATAAAATTTACAAAAGCAAGAAAAATATTAATGGGATTAATGGTATTGGGACAATTAACAGCAGTTCCTGCTATTGCAAATGCCGCTCCAACCACAAAAGAAGCCGCAGAAATCAAAAAATATGATTCATTAGATACTGCAGCCCAAAAGATTATGCAAAAGCGCTGCAAGAAATTTCAAATTACGGTTCACGTGAAATGTTAAAATCAATTAACCCAGATGTTGACAAATATGTTGCAAAAGTAAATGACCCAACATTAAAAAAACAATGGGAAGATTCAAATACAATGCTTATTGAACAATTTGAAGTGTCAGTTTACAAAGTAAATGAAAATGGAAATGATGGCGAAGTTGTATTTTTGATTAAAGGATACGATGAAAAGGCACTAGATAAATATTTAGGAGATAATGCAAGCCAATATGCAAAAAGTCGACAGCGGAAAAGATGAAAGTTGAAGTTGACATTGAAAAAAATATAAAACTTCAATATAATTATTTAAAAAAATACAAAAAATCAATTTAGCAACATCTACTGTTAAATTTGCCAAAGGAAGCGACAATAAATGGCAAGTTACTAAATAAATTTTTTTCTTTGTAATTTAGCAGCAAAAAAATTTTTGACTTGTTATTTATAACCCAAAACTATTTGAAAATTAAACTATTAAAAAAACTATGAAAATTTAAGAGCTGAATAAAGTAGTCATAGTTTTTTTGAGTTTAGTTTTAAGGCAGTTTTACTGTAAATATAGAATTTAAAAATAAATATCCAAATAAAAAAAGCTAGAGAAATCTAGCTTAATTTTTTTTACAATAACAAAATATAGTTTTAATTCTATTCAAGACTAAACTGTCAATAATTCTTTTTCCTTTTTATTCAAGGCATCATCAACTTGTGCGATAAATTTATCTGTTGTTTTTTGAACTTTTTCTTCATTTGATTTCAATTCATCTTCTGTAATTTCACTGTCTTTTTCAAGTTTTCTTAATTTGTTGTTGACGTCTTTTCTTACGTTTCTAATTGCAACTTTTCCTTCTTCAGCTTCTTTTTTTACCATTTTTACATATTCTTTTCTACGGTCTTCTGTAAGTTCTGGCACAAGAAGTCTAATAACTTTTCCATCATTTGAAGGATTAAATCCTAAGTTTGCCTGCAAAATTGTTTTTTCAATCACTGGAATTAACGATTTATCCCAAGGATCAATTACTAATAATCTAGCTTCTGGAGCTGAAACTGTTCCAACTTGGTTAAGCGGAGTTGGTGAACCATAAGCTTCCACAGTTACTCCGTCAAGCATAGAAACGCTCGCACGTCCTGCTCTTACGTGTGAAAATTTTTCTTTTGTATTTTCCACAGATTTTGCCATTTTTTCTTCAGCTTCTTTTAAAATTGCGTCTAACATTCTTACCACCTTTTTATTTTTATTTTTTCAATTTTTTACCTAATATTTTTTATTTTTTTACAGTTGTTCCTATATCTTCACCTTGAGCCATTTTTAGTATATTTCCTTCTTCCAAAGCGTTAAATACTACAATTGGCATTTGGTTTTCCCGGCATAGTGAAAGTGCCGCTGTATCCATTACTCCTAAATTTTTTGAAATTGCTTCATCGAAAAGTTACAGTGTCATATCTAACAGCATCACTAAATTTCATCGGATCCTTATCGTAAATTCCATCAACTTTTGTACCTTTTGCAAGCACATCCGCTTGAATTTCCACAGCTCTTAAAGCTCCCGAAGAATCTGTTGTAAAGTAAGGATTACTTGTTCCACCTGCAAAAATAACAACTCTTCCCTTTTCCAAATGTCTTATAGCTTTACGTCTTATGTAAAGTTCTGCCACTTGCGGCATTTGAAGCGCAGTCATCACACGTGTCGGAACTCCCAGACTTTCGATTGAATTTTGTAATGCCAGCCCATTCATAACAGTTGCAAGCATTCCCATTGTGTCGCCAGTAACTCTGTCGAACCCTTTTTCCATCCCGCTTATTCCACGAAAAATATTTCCACCGCCAATAACAATAGCAATTTGTACACCTTTTTCATGAACATCCTTTATTTGTTTTGCAAAACTTTCAAGCACTTCATTTGAAAACTCCAAATTCCTTATCCCCTGCAAGTGCTTCTCCACTTAATTTTAATAATATTCTTTTATATTTAAACATTTAGGAGCCTCCATAGATTTTATTATTTTAAATAATATTTTTATACTAAATCCCGTTAAAAATAGAAGTCCTGTTATATTATTGCTAACAAGGAGTCTTAATCCCTTGCAAAAAAACTTCATAACTAGTCAACTATTTAATAAAAAAATAATTATTTAAAAAAATTTGCGAAAAAAATAAGGGATTTAATTCCCCTTATAGTAAAAAAATTAATTTCAGAAATTTGTGCAGCTACTTCAGCAGCGAAATCTACTTCTTCTTTTTTTCGATTCCTTCTCCAACTTTAAATCTGTCAAATGAATTTATTGTGCTAGGGGCAATAAATTTTCCGATAATAACGCTGTCATCTCTAACATATTTTTTTGTTGTACTAAACAGTTTTTCTTCGTAGAATTTTTCTCATTTTTTTCCTTCTAATATTTTTTTCAATAATATTAGCAGGTTTTTCCTTCTGCAGTCAATTGATGTCTTGCAATTTCTTTTTTTCTCTTTCCAAGTCATCAGCTGTAACTTCTGATTTATCCAAGTATTTTTGGATCCATTGCAGCAATGTGCATTGCAACACCTCTTGCTTTTTTTCAATATTTTCAGGAGTAGCTTCTCCATTAACATCTAATAATACACCAATTTTTCCACCCAAGTGAATATAAGTTTCAATAAATCCATCAGTAGAAATTACTTTTAATCTTCTGATATTCATATTTTCACCAATTTTAGCAATTAATTCAGTTAAGTGAGTTTCAACTGTTTTTCCTTCAAATTCAATTGCCTTCAATTCATCTTCACTTGTCAAGTCATGATTTAAAGTCAAATCTACTAATTTTTCCCCAAATGATTTAAATTCATCATTTTTAGCAACGAAGTCTGTTTCAGAGTTAAATTCCAAGATAGCACCTTTTTTTCTATCTTCAGAAACTGCTGCAAATACCAATCCTTCAGCTGCTACTCTTCCAGATTTTTTAGCCGCTTTAGCAATCCCTTTTTCTCTTAACCAGTCAATTGCTTTTTCAATATCTCCACCGTTTTCTTGTAAAGCCTTTTTTTACAGTCAAGCATTCCTGCTCCTGTTCTTTCTCTTAATTCTTTAATAAGTGCTGTTGTAATTGCCACTTTATTTTCCTCCTACTATTTTTATTTATTTTTTATTTCATCCAATAAATGATTTACTATTTTAATATTATCAGCATCATTATCTTTTTTAGCTGTCTCTAATACCTTTTTAGCCCATCTTTCTGCTTCCTTAAGATTTCCAGCGTGATAATATCCAAGTGCTAAAAGGTATTGTGCCTGCATCATTCCTTTTTGAGCAAGTGGTAAAAATAATTTTTCTAATTCTGCATATTTTTTTTGAGCAATATATGCATTACTTAAAAACATTAGATTATCTAAATTTTTCCTTATCCTTGTCCTTTTTCGCCTTTATTACCATGTGAACTACTCACGACTAAAAGTCGAAAGCTTCATAAGATAACTGAAAAAGTAAGTTATCTTCTAAGAAGTTTGATTTTAAAATCCTTATTCTTTTTGGCTAGTCCACAATAGCCGCTACTAGATAAGACATTATGTCTACACTGCTACTTTTTATCTATATATTATATTTTAAACTCAAATATATTACACTCAAAATTATTAATATTGCAAATTTTAAAGCAACATTTTCAATGTTGGTGTTATTCATCTCATGGCTAAAGCCACGAGTGTTCTAACACACTTAATAAAAGTGCTAAAGAATATTTTGCTGTGTCATCATCCCCCAGCTTTATAGCCTTTAAAAAATTTGCTTCTGCTTCCTTAAAATTATCCGACATATATGCCGTACCCAAAGCTTCGTAAGCATAGGCATCATTCGGATATTTTTTTCAATATTTTTTTCAATAGTGTAATCAAATTTTTTTATTATTTCTGTTTTTGCTCCCATTTATCCTTAAATTCCTTTTTTCCCTTTGAAAATAACTTTTCATACTTGGAATTCAATTCATAATGATACCATACATAATCTATATCATGCTCCATCGGAGACTTCCCTTTATTTATAGCTAAGACACTTAAACTCGCTATTAAAAAAATAATCCCGCTAAAAACTTTTTTTCATAATTTCTCACCATTCCTTTTTTTATTTTTTTATTTTTGACCATAGAAACACGAGGTTATTTTTTTGAATAATTTAAAATTACTATTTTTTTGCAACAACAGGGGAATGGCTTTATTCCCCTATCATTTTTTTATTTGATTTTTTCTTGATTATATTAGATTATGCTTCTGGAGTTTCTTCAACAACTTCTTCTACTGTTTCTTCAACGATTTCTTCGATTGCAGGAACTTCCACTTCTGCTCCTTCAGCAACATTTTCAATTCCACCATTTCCTTCAATTGCAGCATTTGCAATAACTTGCGCAAATAATTTTACTGATCTTATAGCATCATCATTTGCAGGAATTTTGTAAGTTACTAAATCAGGATCTACATTTGTATCGATTAATGCGATTACAGGAATTCCTAATTTTTTAGCTTCTTCCAATGCCAAGAATTCTTTTTTGATGTCAACTACGAATAATGCAGCTGGTAAAGTGTTCATTTCTTTAATTCCACCGATGTTTTTAGAAAGTTTTGCCATTTCTTTTCTTAATAACCCAGCTTCTTTTTTAGTGTAAGCTGTGTCTAAAGTTCCGTCAGCATCCATTTCTTCTAATTCTTTTAATCTTTTTACTCTTTTTTTGATAGTTTCCAAGTTAGTTAATAATCCACCTAGCCATCTGTGGTTTACATAAAATCCTCCAGCTCTTTCTGCTTCTTCTTTAATGGCTTCTTGAGCTTGTTTTTTAGTTCCAACGAATAATACTTTTCCACCTTCTTCAGAAATTTGTCTAACAAATTCATAAGCCGCTTCAGTTGCTCCTAAAGTTTGGTGTAAATCCAAAATATGGATTCCGTTTCTTTCTGTAAAGATATATGGTTTCATTTTAGGATTCCATCTTTTTGCCTGATGTCCAAAATGTGCTCCCACTTCTAATAATTGTTTCATTGTAATAACTGCCATTACGTTTTTCCTCCTAAATTTTTTTTGGTTTTTCTCCCACTTCTCTTCAAAAGACAGATTGTAATTTTCGCTTTTTTATTCAAACTTTTATAATTTTTTTAAATATTCTGAAAAAAATTGCAACACCCTATCTCTAAATAATACAAAGTGTGATTTATATTTAATAATCACCGTATTTTTACCATTTTTTTATCACTTTTTGTCAATACTTTAAAAAAATTTTCTATCAATTTCACCTGATCATCCAGCAAAAACAGTTTTTCATTTTTTTCATTTTCTTTTGCTGTCTCAATTCATTATATTTCGCCACAAATTCATTCTCTGTCAATCTTTGATCCCTCAACTTGCTGACTTCCCGTTTAAAATCTCTTTCATATTTTAAAATACGTGATTTTTGAATATTTGTCAAATCAAGGCTGTCAACAAGATTTTTAACCTTGTCATTTTTCTCATTAAACATTTCCTTTTGGGAATTTATATAAGAATTGTAGGCTTCCAGCTGCTCATTAGACAAAACTCTCGCAATCGCTCTATATCTATCCTCTTCGATTTTCCCAATTTTATCCTTTTTCACATCAAACTGTACCAGATTTTTTTCCACTCCCTCAGCTTTTTTCTGATATTCATCAAAGATTTTTGACAATTTTTTCTGCTGATTTTTAGTGGCATTTACAGCTTTAAACAAGTCCTCTTTGGAAACTTTCACAGTATAAACCTTTTTGATAGTAATCCTCATAAGAATAAGATAAACTACTTATTCCCAACACCAATATAGATAAAAGTGCTAATTTCTTTACTTTTTTCATCTTCTTATTTTTCCTTTGCTTTTCAACATATTTTCCATTATTTTTTAACAAGGGGTCAAAGCCCCTTGCTGTATAATATTCTAAAAGCAAGCTGTTCCTGAAAAAAACTTCTTGCTATATTTTAAATTATTAATTATTTGAATTATTATAATTAGGTGCTTCCTTCGTAATTATAACATCGTGCGGGTGGCTTTCCTTAAGTCCGGCTCCTGTTATTTTTACAAATTTTCCATTTTCTTTCAATTCTTTAATTGTAGGTGTTCCGCAATATCCCATTCCAGAACGAAGTCCACCGCAAATTTGATAAACTGTGTCCTTTAATGCACCTTTATGTGGAACCATTGATTCGATTCCTTCTGGAACTAATTTTTCAGTTGCCGCTTCAAGCTGAAAATATCTGTCACTGCTTCCTCTCTTCATTGCCGCAAGTGATCCCATTCCAGCATAAGTTTTAAATTTTCTACCGTTATAAAGAATTTCTTCTCCAGGCGCCTCATCAGTTCCTGCAAGCATTCCTCCAAGCATTACACAGTCTGCTCCAGCCGCAATCGCTTTTACAACATCTCCAGACAATTTAATTCCACCGTCAGCAATAACTCCAATTCCTTTATCCTTACAAACTTCTGCAATATTCATAACAGCTGTTATTTGTGGTACTCCAACTCCTGATATAACTCTTGTTGTACAGATAGATCCAGGCCCAACTCCGACTTTTACTGCATTTACCCCAGCTTCAATCAAGTCAAGCGCAGCTTCTGGAGTTACAATATTTCCACCAATAATGTCCAAATCAGGAAAAGCTGCCCTGATTTCCTTTATTTTATTAATAACTCCAATTGAATGTCCATGAGCTGAATCAATTGCAATAATGTCAACTCCAGCTTCAACCAACGCAGTTACTCTTCTCAAAGTATCAGTTCCAATTCCAACTCCTGCTCCAACTCTAAGTCTTCCTTCCTTATCCTTAGCAGCATTAGGGTAATTAATAACATTGTCAATATCTTTAATTGTAATCAGACCTTTTAATTTAGTGCCTTCCACAATCGGCAATTTTTCAATTCTATTTTCCAAAAGAATAGATTTTGCCCCTTCAAGAGTCGTTCCAACAGGCGCAGTTACCAAATTATCCTTTGTCATAATATCCACAACTTTTCAATGACAAATCTTCTCTATATTTCAAGTCACGATTCGTAATAATTCCCTTTAAATTACCTTCATCATCAACCACAGGCAATCCAGAAACCTTATAATTTTTCATCAGATCATGAGCATCCTTTAAAATAGCGTCTTCCTTCAATGTAATCGGATTTGTAATCATTCCGCTTTCATATCTTTTTACCTTAGATACTTCATCAGCCTGTCTTTCAATAGTCATATTCTTATGAATAAACCCAATTCCACCTTCTCTTGCAAGCGCAATCGCAAGTTTTGATTCTGTAACCGTATCCATCGCAGCACTCAAAATCGGAATATTTAACACCAGATTCTTAGTTAAATTAGTTTTTAGCGACACTTCATGCGGCACAACACTAGATGCTTGCGGAATTAGCAACACATCATCAAAAGTCAATCCTTCAGAAATTACAACTTTATCTTTTTTTGACTCATTTTAAAAATTCCTCCTAATTCTATTATTTTTTTAAATTTTGTTTATTTTTTTCCTATTTTTCCAAATTTCCCTAATTAAACTACTTCACATCAATTTTTTTAATTATATTATTTTATCACAAAATATACTATAATTTCAATACTTTTCTAGAAAGATTTTTTTGTAATTAATTTCTCATTTTAAATATACTCAAATTCATTTAAATAATATCCCCGTTATAAATTTGGCATTTCAGGCAAAACTTGTCCGCCATCTACAACTATTGTCTGCCCTGTAATAAATCCAGCTTCACGGCTTGCCAGAAAAACAGCTGTATATCCAATATCTTCAGGCTTTCCTAAAGTATAAAGCGGTATCATCTCTTTCATTTTCTTGATATATTTCTCTCCAGCCTGCATCAGTCCATCTGTCAAGACATTTCCAGGCTGAATTGCATTAACTGTAATTCCATATTTTGCATATTCCAAAGCAGCAGTTCTCATAAATCCCAGCTGAGCTGATTTACTTGCTCCATAGTGCGCCCATCCTGAATATCCTGTAATAGCGCCTGTGATTGAAGAAGTAAGTATCACTCTTCCGTAACTTTGCTTTTTCATATATTTCAATGCTGCCTGTGCCACCAAAAAAGTTCCTTTCGCATTTACATTCTGAACCTTGTCCCAGTCTTCCTCTGTCATATCTTCAATAGCCACTTGCGGAAAAATCCCGGCATTTGAGCAAAGAATACTCAATTTTCCCATATTTTTCACAAATACTTTGAACAACATACTGCACTTGATCTTTATCTGTAACATCAAGATAACAAAAATCCCCATCCAGCTCATTTGCTGTCATCTTCCCATTTTTTTTATCAATATCCCCAATAATAACCTTTGCTCTAGCCTGTTTCAATGCTTTCGCAATTCCTTTTCCAATTCCTTTTGCTCCTCCTGTAACAAGAGCAACTTCACCTGCTAAATCAAACATTTCATCTCATATCCTTTCCTGCTACATTTTTTTATTCTTTAAACTTAACTCCAAAACCCTTTTTCTTTCGCAACTTTAATAAAATAAATTTCACTTTCCTTTTTCAGCCACTTCCTTATAAAAATTCCATTGCTTTTTCAAAATTTTCCAATTTCTTCGTATGTTATTGCTAAAGCATTCTCCACTTGCAGTTTTATACAATCTATTTTTTTCTGTTTTTGGTAATATTTTTTTCAAGTTCAACAACCTTTTTGTTCGGGATTATCTCCATAATCTAAAAAAATTTCTAATAAGTTTTTTTGTTAGATTCTTTCTTAATATTCTCATCAAGTATTTTTTTCTAGCTTCTTCTTTTTTTCCATTGTAATATTTGTATTCTGCTAAATTCATATAATAACAATATCTCACTATTGGCAATGTAAACCTGCTTATTCTCACTTCATTCAAATATCTCAATGCTTCTTCCTCTTTATTTAATAACCTATAATAAGCTGACAAATTAATTCTGTGAATATCTTTTATAATATTAATTTTTTTCATCTTATATAGTTTTTTTCTCCATCACAATACTTTTTGAAAGATTCAATTTATACACATAATATTGCGATCTCAATAAAATTATCAAATAAATTATCAAATAAAAAAACACCACTACATTTATTATTAAAAATTATGAAAAACTCCTAAAAATAAATTTTTTTCTTCAAAAAAATTTCCAAAAGTTTATTCATAACTATTAAATAAATACACAAAAAAATTAATTCATATATATACGTTTTTACTAGTGCTTTCCTCATTTCATTATTTTCCTTCTCCATTCAACTTTCACAATTTCCACAATTACATCAGTTGCCAAAATCATGCTTTCAAGTGCAACAAATTCATATTTTCCATGAAAATTTTCTCCACCTGCAAAAATATTTGGCGTAGGAAGTCCCATAAATGAAATTTTAGAACCGTCTGTTCCACCACGAATTGGCTCAATTACTGGTTTTATTCCCAAATTTTCCATTGCTTTTTTAGCAATTTCCACTACATTCATATGGTCTTTAATTATTTCACCCATGTTGTAATATTGGTCTTTTATCTCAACACTTACCAATTCTTTTCCATATTTTTCATTAATTTTTTTCGCAACATTTGCTGCAAATTCTTTCTTTGCTTCAAATTTTTCTCTATCATGATCCCTCAAAATATACGACAATTCTGCTTCTTCACAATTCGAATTAATTTTATCAAGGAAATAGAAACCTTCATATCCTTCTGTTTTTTCAGGCACTTCATCAGCTGGAAAACTATTCACAACCTCTGCCGCAATCAAACTTGCATTTATCAATTTTCCCTTTGCAGTTCCAGGATGTACGCTCTTACCTTTTATCTTGAAAACCGCTCCTGCTGCATTAAAACTCTCATATTCAAGCTCTCCAACAGGTCCTCCATCCATCGTATATGCAAAATCAGCACCAAATTCTTCCACATTAAAATTATCTGCACCACGACCAATTTCCTCATCAGGACCAAATGCCACTTTCACAGTCCCATGCTTAATTTCTGGATGCTCAATCAAATACTTCATCGCTTCAACAATTTCCACAATTCCAGCTTTATCGTCAGCTCCCAAAAGCGTAGTCCCATCAGTAGTAATCACCGTTTTCCCCACGTAATTTTTCAAATTAGGAAACTCCTCAACTGACAACACAATATCTTTCGCCTCATTCAACACAATATCTTTCCCATCATAATTTTCCACAATTTTCGGATTAACATTAGTCGCATTAAAATCTGCAGTATCCATATGTGCAATAAATCCAATCACAGGCACATCTTTATCAACATTCCCAGGCAATGTCGCATTCACAAAACAAGCATCATTCACATAAACATTTTCCATCCCAATCTCTTCCAATTCCTTCGCAAGAATCTTCGCAAACTCAAGTTGTGTCGGTGTCGATGGAATAGTCTCACTTTTTCTCATCCGATCTAGTCTCAAATTTTACATATCTCAAAAATCTATCTTTCAATGTTTCATACATTCTTATCAATCCTCTTTTCTTTCCGATATTTTCCTCTTTATATTTTTTTATTATATCACATTTATTTCATTCAAAAAAATAGAAAAATTTTTCGTTTGACAATTTTAAAAGTATTACAATCTTTAACATTATAATAACAATATCCTATTTTCTAAAAATAATAAGGCTTTTCCTAGTTTTAATCATTAGTAATATATATATTTATATGAATGTTAATATATATTTTTATATTTTACTTTTTTTTAGTTTTTTTGAGATAATATTAATAAATGATAAAAAAAGATGTAGGAGGAAAAATTATGGGAATCGCATCATTAGTTATAGGAATTATTTCATTAATCCTTTCTATTTTCGTAGGTGGAATAACTGGAATTATCCCAGCCATAGTTGGTATAATACTAGGTATTTTAGGTAGAAAAGATGAAACTCAAAAAAAGTATGGCAACTGGAGGATTAGTTTGTTCGATAATAGCTCTTGTATTAGGACTTATTATTTGGATTGCCTGTGCTTTAGTATTAGGAGGATTGGCTGCCGCTGGTAGTGCAGTTCAATAATCATTTAAAAATGGAGGCTTTCTCCATTTTTTTATAGAAAAATAAACTTTGAAAGGATAAAGATGATACACGAACATGTTAATTTAGGAATTTCCATTGGAAATTTTTTTGATTCCATATTATGGACTTATGATAGTTTTGGGTTTATTTGCTGCCTTTTTGGGTTGCTTATTTTTCAAGTTAAAAAAATATAATTTAAGTATGGATGACTTTACACTAATAGCGGCAACTAGCGGACTTTTTGCAATTATAGGTTCAAAATTGTTATTTTTTATAATTTCCTGGAAATATATCAATTTTAAAAGACTGACTGAGTTAAAATATTTAAATGAAATTATGGCAGGAGGATTTGTGTTTTATGGCGGCTTAATTGGAGCAATAATAGGTATTTTTTTATTTCAAAAAAATGTTTAAAAATAAATATAAAAAAACATATTTACGTTATTGTACTCCAGTAATTCCAACTTTGCACTTTTTTTCGGACGAATAGGATGTTATCTAGTCGGCTGCTGCTATGGAGAACCTTTTTAAAAGTCATTTTTTTCAGTAACATATACACATTCCTTATTTGCCCCAAATAATATCCAGTTATTCCCAACACAGCTTTGCAGAAGCCGCAGTTCTTCTTCTAATAGCAGTATTTTTTTACTAATTTATATCAATAAATTTAAAGGAAAGCATGCTTTTTGAACTGTATATTGTGCTTTATGGAATAATAAGATTTATTTTTAGAATTTTTTTAGATACGATAGTTATAGAGGGATTATTTCAGGTTTTTCAACATCTCAATATATTAGCATTTTTTTAATCCTGTCAGTTTTGTTTTTTTCTTCTTTACAAGAAAAAAAGCAGATCAAAAAAACTTTTTAAAAAAATAAAAAAACAGTAAAAAGATTTAATTCCAAATCAGCTTACTGTTTTTTTATTCCTCCAAATTTTTGTTAAAACATCATCCTGTATTGTCTTAGCCCATCTCGCCATCTGCCTCAACGTTATTTTCTCAACAATTCCATTCTCAGCATTTTTCTTGGCTTCCAATAATCACAACTTCATCATTCATTTTTACATTTTCTATATTAGTCAAGTCAACAAAAATCATATCCATGCAAATTTCCCCAATAATCTTGGCTTTTTGCCCATTTACTAAAATATATGCTTTATTTGAATTTTCAATCTGCTTTTGAAGTCCGTGGGCATAGCCTATTGCGACAATTCCTATTTTAGAATCATGCTTCACAATTCCTTTACTTCCATAGGAAACCTTGTCATTTTTCTTGACATTTCTAATATTTATGATTTTTGACTTTACTGTTATTACATCCAAAAGGCCCACATCAGTTGACAAAGGCTCCATTCCGTAAAGCGCCATTCCAATTCTTGCAAAGTCATAGTTATATTTCTTGCCATATTTGAAAAGAAGCGGGCTTGCTTGAAGATGGCTGTATTTGTACCTTACATTATTTTGAGAAAAATATTTTCAGGATTTTTTTCATATTTTTTTCAACTTGCTTTTTCTGTTTCAGCCTGATTTTCTGCATCGGAAATATGCGAAAAAAATCGAGATTATCTCTAATCTATTTTTTTGATTTATTATTCAAATTGTATTTTTTTTACTATTTTAACCAATTCCAAAATCTCATTTTTCATCAAATCCAAGCCGATTCATTCCACTGTTTACTTTTATATGAATTTTTCAATGTCATATTTTCAAAAAAATTCATCTAAGATTTTTTTAAATAATCAAGTAGCTGCGAAAAAGTTAAAAAAACTGTTAATTCAATGTTATTTCTTATTGCATCTCCTACATTTTCAGGCTTTTACATAATTAAGAGCCATAACTTTTTATTTTGCCATTCTGATTCTTTAATTTTAAATTTTCCAGCAGTTTCTGGATTTTTTTACCGCCTCTTCAATATATGCCACTGCAAAATAATCACATTTATTCTCCAGAAGTATTGGCAGGATGTTCTCAATTCCTAGCCCGTAGGCATTATCTTTGATTACACAAATAAGATTTTTTTATTAATGGAACGGACTATTTTTCAGATTTTTTTCCAAATTTGATTTATTTATTTCCAGATTTACCAACATTATATTTCTATTCCCTTTAAACTGTAAAGATTACTGGAGCAACGATTCCTAAAACTATAACTAATCTTAAAAGCAAGATTTTACGATAAAGTTTTTGATATTTTATTTCAGGAATTCCTTTATCCTTTAGGAAAAATCCTATTGTTGTGATTTTATTAGATGTATCGCTTCTGCTATATCGGTTTACATAAGGTTCAAATAAAATTTCCTGTCCATCTACTGTAAAATGTATTCTTGGTGTTCCCACATATTTATCCATATACCCCGAAACATTTTTTTTATCTAAATTCTCCTTGTTTAGTGAAAGTTCTCCCTTTTCCAGTTTTAGCCTGTCGATTCGCAAAAAAATAAACAAAATCCAGACAACAATGGCAACAACTGGCAAAAATGCCGCAACAACCTGCATATGATAAGTTTTCTCTATAATCGAAAATACTGCTCCATACACAACTGACAATATCGCCATTAATATCAGAATTTTACCCACTCCCTTGTGAATCAGTCCATTCAGTTCAATTTTTTCATCAGTAAGTTCCATAACAAGCTCCTTTCCAGCTTTTTTCTAAATAATTTAAAAATCAAATAAAATTTTATCTTAATTTATAATACTCTTGAAAATACTATTTTTCTTTAAGAAGTCCTGAATCAATCAGTTTTCTAAATGCCCTAGCCCTATGACTAACCTTTTTTCTTTCCTCATCATCAGCTTCTCCAAATGATTTTTTCAGCTCATACGAATAAAATAACGGATTATATCCAAATCCATTGCTTCCTCTCAGCTCAAACAAAATTTCTCCATTTACTTCGCCACGAAACGAATGAATTTCTCCGTTTGGAAAAGCAATACTCACAACAGATACAAAATGTGCTTGCCTATCCTCTTTCTTTACATCCTTCATCACTTCAAGCAACTTTTCATTTCTCTCTCTATCGCTCGCATTTTCCCCAGCAAACCGTGCCGAATACACTCCAGGCCCTCCATCCAGACAATCCACACAAAGTCCCGAATCATCAGAAATCGTCACAATTCCAGTATAACCAGCTATTTCCTTAGCCTTCTTCATAGAATTTTCCTCAAAAGTATCTCCATCTTCCACAACATCAGGAATATCCATCCCATCCAGAATAGTCACAACTTCCAAATCCATTCCCTCAGTCAATTTTTCAAAATCTTTTATTTTCCCTTTATTTTTAGTTGCCAAAAACACCTTCATAATTTCACCTTCCTTCCTTTAAACTTCAATTACACTTTTTTTCTTAAAGATTTTTTTCTTTCGCATAATTATCCTTTATAATTTTATTTACAACATTATGCACATCTTTTTTTTCTTCCCTTGACATATTTTTCAAGTCAACTGGTTTATCCACAATAATTTTTATATTTTTATTTGGTGTTATTTTCAAACTTTTACGGCTTTGCACCTCATAAGTCCCCACTATTGCAATCGGCAAAATCCTAGCATTTGTATCAGTTGCAAGTTTAAAACTTCCCTTTTTAAATTCTCCAATTGTTCCATCCTTGCTTCTGCTTCCTTCAGGGAAAATCACATAGGAATGTCCTTTTTTTATTTTGCTTATCGCATCCTTCATATCCTTCATCCCTTGCCTAGCATTTTTCCTGTCCAGAAAAATACAGTCAAACGAACGCATCCATCGCCCAATAGCAGGCCATTTTTTCATTTCCTTCTTAGCAATAAACGAAAAGTCAAGCGGCAAATACCCAAGCAATGCTGGAATGTCAACATTACTCTGATGATTTGAAATTAATATGACAGCTTCATTATTTTCTCGTATTTTCCTTACTTCCTCTTCACTTCCATTTTTATAAATAACATTTACTTTACTTCCAGAACCCCATATTAAATTCTTCCCCCAATTTTTCGCTACCCTGCACACATATCTGTATCTTTTTTCACCCCTATTAAATATTAGATACCAAATATGAAAAAAATACTTCCATAAATAAAAAGTACCTACAAGTACAAGATGATAAAATATGGTTCTCATATAATTTTCCTCCTTTACTATTATTTTTTTTGTATAACTGCAATTCATTATTCATAATTTCCCTTTATATTCCTTCAATTTCTTAAAAAAATCTTGTCAAGAGAAAATCCCTGCCTTGCCAAATACTGTATAAGTTTCTGCTCTTCCTTTATTTTTTTTTCATCCCGCTCATTATTTACATTAACTTTTTTACCTTTTTTTTCAATCAATTTTTCTAATTTTACATCTTCAACATTTTCTTCCTTTTCCTCATCCAAAGCCAAATATGCCTTTTCAACCAAATCTTTATTGATTCCCTTTTGAAAAAGATTATAGGAAATACGGTTTTTCCCATACGTTCTACTTTCAATATACGACATTGCATAATCCAAGTCATTTAAATACCCAAACTCCTCCAGTTTTTCTATTGCCCGTAAAATAGCTGACTTATTTCTATATTTTTCCTCTAATTTTAGCCGCACTTCCTTTTTTGTCCTGTCCTTTAATGAAATTAGAAAAATCCCCTTTTCAAGAGAGGCTTCATAAGAAACCTCATCATAAAACCTCTCAATATCATCATTTACCTTCAAATCATATCTTTGCCTTATAAGCGGGCTTACATCCATAATTTCCCCAGTATCAAGATATATTTTATTCCGATAAATTCTATTAATTTTCATTGCCTTCCATTTCACCATTTTCCATCATTTTGAATTTGGTCATTTTCTATATTTTCAGGGTTTTCCTGTTCATTCTCTTTGTTTTTAGGACGAATGGCTTCCAGCACATCTCTTTCCAGTCTTTCGTAAAGCTCCTTATTTTCCTTTAGCATATTTTCCACATTTACACGACCTTGCCCTAATCTCTCTTCTCCATAACTGAACCAAGCTCCAGCCTTTGAAGCGATTCCTAAATTTATCGCTGCATCCAGCACTTCTCCAATTCTAGAAATTCCCTGTCCATACATAACATTAAATCTAGCTTCTTTAAATGGCGGAGCGACTTTATTTTTAGTAACTTTTACCAAAACTTCATTTCCAATAACATCGTCTCCTTGCTTCACAGAACCCACTCTTTTCACTTCCATTCTAACTGTTGAGAAGAATTTTAATGCACGTCCTCCTGAAGTTGTTGTCTGTGGACCTGGAGTAAATGAAAATCCTCCAATTTTTTCTCTTATTTGGTTAATAAAAATCATAACCGTATCAGATTTTGCAATGCTTCCTGTCAACTTTCTAAGCGCTTTTGACATAAGTCTTGCCTGAAGTCCCATTTGCTGATCTCCCATTTCCCCTTCAATTTCAGCTTTCGGAACAAGCGCTGCAACCGAATCCACAACAATTACATCCATTGCACCACTTCTGACAAGCATATCTGAAATTTCAAGTGCCTGCTCCCCAGTATCAGGCTGTGAAATTAAAAGTTCATCAATATTTACTCCAAGAGCCTTTGCATAAACTGGATCAAGAGCATGTTCCGCATCAATAAATGCCACAGTTCCTCCAGCCTTTTGAGCTTCTGCAATAATATGAAGCGCAAGAGTAGTTTTCCCCGAAGACTCTGCTCCATAAATCTCAATAATTCTCCCTCTTGGGACTCCACCAACCCCAAGTGCTATATCCAAATTCAAGCTTCCTGTAGAAATAGCCCTAATATTCATTTTTTGATTTTCACCAAGTTTCATTATAGCACCTTCACCATAATCTTTCTCGATTTGCTTCAGTGCCAAATTAAGCATTTTCTCTCTTTCACTTAATTTTTTATCATCTTTTTCTTCTGCTTTTTTTCTAGCCATCATACCCTCTCCTTATTTTAACATTTTTGCTTCGAGTATTATTATACCATAATTTAATTGCTTTTTTTATATGTTTTTTTGTTATTTAAAAAAATATTTATTTTATTAAATTCCAATTTTCAAAAAAACTATATACTCTTCAATATTATTTCCAGCATCTCATTATTTATATCTTCTATTCCCCTCAATTCATCCTCATTAACACAAGAAATTACATTCCATCCATATTTTACTGAAAGCCCCTTCGCCACTTCATAAGCATTTTTCAAATAATTTTTATCCCTCTCATGAATATCTTTTTCCTTCTTCCCAGTTATCTTATTTTCCCTATCTTCCATAAGCTTCTGGCTAATTTCAAAAGGAATATCCAAAAAAAATACAACATCTGGCTTCGGTATCCCAATTTTGCCCCACTCTAAATCTGTAAGCCAATCTAAATATTTTTCTCTTTCTGCTTTATCCTGAATTTTTGGAACTTGATGAATCATATTTGAAATTGTATATCTGTCACTAATCACAATCCCTCCATCCTCATAAAACTTTTCCCATTCAGTCTTAAACGAAGCAAACCTGTCAACCGAATAAAGCACCGAAGCCGCATAGGCATTAACGCTTTCCACAGTTTCCCCAAATTCACCTGCAAGATACATTTTTACAGGCTCTGAAGCCTTGCTTTCATAATTTGGGAAAGATATTTTTTTTACTTTCCCTTCTCCTTTTATTTCCTTCAATTTTTTACACAGCAATTCTGTCTGCGTCTGCTTCCCGCTTCCATCTGTTCCCTCTACAATTATTAATTTTCCCATCTTATCAATTTCCTTTATCTTTTTCTAGTAAATATAAAAAAATAAGAAAAAAGCTCTCATAAATTCAAGAGCCTTCAACTTCTCAAATTTTATTTATTTGAGCTCATTTTTAAAAGTGATTTTTGCTATATTTATCATATATTTATTTTTACCATAAATGACTTTAAAAGACAATGCAATTGAAAAATTTTTATAACAAAAAAATCACAGTTAATCTCTCAACCATGATTTTTTTATTATATTTTCTACTCCAGCAATCCTTCCATTATTTCATTATGAAATTGCTCTACTTTTTCTACTATTCTTAAAAAAATAATTCTTCATAATCTGATTTTTAAATCACCTATTATAATGCTTGAATCTATTTGTTGTATCGGTATTGAAACCATTCTGTGAGTTCTAATATAAGATATTCTTGTCAGATTTATTTTAGAAAACTTTGCAGGATCTATTTCAATATCGTATGTTGGATTCACGTTTATTCTATTCGGAATTGTTGAAATAGGCAAAACTACATAATCGTCATTTTCAGGACTTTTTAATACTAATGCTGGTCTTGATTTAATAGAAATTCTCTGTAATCTTGCATCGTAATACTGAGTCAAACATCTAACAATTTTGCCTACCATTAAACCACCGCTTCATAGTCTTCAAATTCATCATAGTACATATCCCATGCATAATCGTAAGGTCTTACTTTTTTTGCATCTTCTTGGATATCTTCATTTTTAATTTTTACTCTTCCATTCTCTTCTTTTTTCAATCCTTTACGTGAATTAAGCCAAGAAATTTCTCTATGTGTCAATGCACTTAATTTCCACGAAGCCAAAGCTCCATACTCATGAATTATATTATTTATTATGTACTTACTTTCACTTTTTATTTCTTCTATATCTGCATTCATTCCATCTTCAGTAAAAACAGTTCTAACCTCCCTAGAAACAGGTCCATACTTCCATCCTTCAAATACTTCAGCAAAAAGAGGTTTATTCAAAATAGCAAATGTTTCTCTTTGAGAAAAAAATATAATAATTTCTGTAATTTCATTTCATCAATAATCTCTCCTGCTACTCTTTTTATATTCACTAAAAAAATATTGAGCAACATCTATTATTCTTTCCATGTTTGCCATCTCCTTTTGTTACTCTCTGATAATAAAATTATACCTTTTTTTATTTTTAAAAAAATTCAATATTTTTTTCTTATTATTTAATTTTATTTTTTTATCAGTTTATTCAAAAAGAACTGCACTTCCCATCTTGTTTATTTTCAAGATTTTAGATACAGTTCAAAAAAAGCTTTTTAATTTTTTTAAAAAATACTCACAGACTCACTAAATATCCAATTTAATTCTTTCAATTTGAGCCCCGACAGTATTTAATTTTAATTCCAATTTATCATATCCTCTGTCAATATGGTAAACTCTATTTACAACAGTCACGCCATCCGCTGCAAGTCCTGCAAGCACCAATGCCGCTCCAGCTCTTAAATCTGATGACATTACTTCTGCGCCTGTTAAAGGCAATCCTCCATTTATAAAGGCTACTCCATGTCTTATTGTAATATCTGCTCCCATTCTGTTAAATTCAGGCACGTGCATAAATCTGTTTTCAAATACAGTTTCCTCCATTGAGCTTCCGCCATTTACAAGCACTTGTAATAACATCATTTGAGGCTGCATATCTGTTGGAAAGCCTGGATGTGGCAATGTCTTTATTTTTGACGGTTTTAGATCTCTTGCTTTTCCTATTACGCTCAAAAGTTCTCCATCTTGCTTAAATTTTACTCCCATCGCTTCCAGTTCAGATTTAAATACTCCAAGATCTTCAAGTCTTGCATTTTGTATTTTCAAATCTCCTTCTGTAACTAATGAAGCAATTACATAAGTTCCAGCTTCAATTCTATCTGGCATAATCGAATACTCCACAGCATGAAGTTCTTCAACTCCTTCAATTTCAATATTTGGAGTTCCAAGTCCTGTAATTTTTGCTCCCATTTTATTCAAAAAGTTTCCTAAATCAACAATTTCAGGCTCTCTTGCCGCATTTGAAATAACAGTTTTTCCAGGTGTTTTTACTGCCGCCATCATTATATTTTGAGTAGCTCCTACGCTTGGAAATCCTAAAGGAATTTCAGCACCTCTCAATTTATCCGCTTTTGCATGTACATATCCATGAACTCTTGTAATATCCGCTCCTAACAGCTCAAATCCCTTTAAGTGCAAATCTACAGGTCTTGAACCAATCGCACACCCTCCAGGAAGCGACACAACCGCTTCATCTAAATTTGCAATCATAGGTCCCATTACAAGAAATGAAGCTCTCATTTGTTTTACAATTTCATAACTTGCTTCAGTTCTTTTAAATCCGTTATTTATTATTTTATAAGTATTCTCATCTAACTTTTCTGTTTCCATTCCCAAATCTTCAAGCAGTCTCATTGTTACTCTAATATCTCTCAAATTCGGCACATTTCTTAAAATATATTCTCCCTTTGCAACAAGCGTCGCTATAATTATTGGAAGTGCGGCATTTTTAGCGCCACTCACTTTAATTACCCCATTTAATGGAGTCTTTCCCCTTTTATTCTAAATCCATCAACCACGTTTTTTTCCTCCTAATTTTTGACATATCGGACATTTTGAACCAAATAATTTGTCCATAAAAGTCAATTCCTTATAATTTTTTGCATATTCAGGCATTTCTTCTTTTATTATATTTAAATGAAAATCACAAATTGGACTTTCCATAGCTTCATAATATATATCTGGCAAATGTTTCAAATGACACATTTCCAGTTTTGAAGTTACAACAATTTCATCTCCAGCTTCATGCTCAATAGCATCCTTTGCCACGACGACAAGTGCAATATCTCCAGAACAAACTAGACTATCTATCATTTTATATGGTATTTTTTTCTTTTTAGCTATTTCAATATATTTTTTTATATCTTCAAACTCAGCATGACGTGAAATAACCATTTTTGCCACATCTTTATTTTCCAAAGCCTCTTCTATTTCATAATAAATCCCTTTTTCCTTTATTTCCTCAAAAGTAAGAGCCTTTATAATTCTTTCCTTATATTCTCCAAGAAATAAACTTTTTTCAACTTGCGCATTAACTGCTCTATCTGTAACATCTTCTACACTTTTCATAACATCTGTTCCATTATTTCTATTAACACTATTAGTTTTCCATTTTTTTATTTCTCCAATTCATCTAAAACATTAATTTACAATATTTTTTTCATTATACTACTTTTTATACATTTCTCAACTGTTTTTTTAAACTTTTTATTTATTTTTAATAATCTTTATTTTTAAGCATCCTTTTCAGCAGTAACTTTTTAAAAAAAGCAGCATTGACAGCACAAAAACAACTTTAAATATTAAAAATATATTCACAAATCTTATTATTTTAGGAATCTCTTCCCTTCCTTCATCTTTTCTTATTGAAAAAAATCAAAAAGCGAAAAATAATACAATATATGCAATCGCACCTAGCAACGAAATATTTCCTGTGAATAAATAGATAACTTCCAGAAAAAAAGAAAGGCATATACTTTAAAAAGTTGTTCTCTTACTTGTAAAAAAATATTTATCAGATTGTAGTTAGCATACATATATAGCAGAATCAGCATAATGATTCCCAGATATTCTGTTATTATTCCTATTTCTGTCAATATGAAAAAAATACAAAAATATGCTATAACCGTAGCCATAAGTATTTTTCAATTTTTTTCATCCTTCTGCTTTCTTAATTCACTTTTTTTCCTTCATTTCTCTAGTCATCTCCCAGTTTTATATTATTATATATCTTTTTTTAATTTGGATTTTTTTCAACATGTGTACAAGTTTCCATTGTCGTAATGCTTGCATAGCCAAATATCTCCTGAACTATCCGTGTATCAGCATTATCTCCAAGCAAAATCTCAGCAAGCGAATATCTAAAAAAATATGCGGATAAACATTTTTTTCAATTCCAGCATTCTTTGCAATATTTTTTTAAATCCTTCCAGAATTTTTCCCTTCGTGCATTTGGAAAAATCTTAAAACTGTCATTTGCATTTTTTAATTTTGGTCTATAAACATCCAAATAGTTTTTTATTTCATTTTCAAGGCTGTCATAAATCGGCACTATTCGGTATTTTTGAATCTTTCCCAAGCACTTTAATAAATTCATAATTCTTATTTTTCCAGATCTTTTTATTTCCAAATTTAAAAATTTCCGATATTCTAGCACCTGTAGCAATCAAAAATTTAATAATAAGCCTATTTTGCATTCCCTCAGGCATATTCGGACAACTATCAACAATTTTTTTTATCTCTTCCAATGTCAATATTTCAGGCGATCTATACTCCCGCTTTAAAGATCTAACCATCCCCGCCGGATCTTTTTCCACTGCCCTGTTCAAATAACAGAACTTATAAAAAGCCTTTATTGCCGAAACCTTGCTTAACACTGAATTTTTTTTCAGTTTTCCACTTATATATTCAATATAGCCAAAAACATCCTGCTCTTCAATTTTCATTATAATTTTTCTCAGAAAACAGGAAAAACTGTACCAGATCACGATTATATCCATTAGCCGTGCTTCGAGAACTTCCCTTTTCATATTCTAAAAAATCAAGAAATTTTCTAATTTGCATTTTATTTTCAAGAGATATGTCTTCTTTTACTTTCTTTTTCCGCTTTTCCTTATTTTTTACTTTCAGATTATCTATACCAATACTTTCTTGTCCCATAGTCCCATTATCTCCTTGGCGTGATTAATAGATGCCTCTGTAATATTGTCTCCTGAAATGATTCTTGCAATTTCCCTTATTCTTTCTTCAGTGTTCAATTCGTGAACTTTCGTTTCTGTAAAGTTATTTTCTATTTCCTTCTTAATGAAAAACTGCTGCTGTGCCTTTCCTGCAATTTGCGGAGAATGTGTTACACATATAATTTGAGTATTTTTTGAAAGTTCTCTTAATTTTTCTGCCACTCTTCTCACAGTTTCACCCGAAATTCCAGTATCAATTTCATCAAAAATAAGCACAGAAATATTATCAACTGCTGAAAATACAGTTTTTAAAGCCAGCATTATACGTGAAATTTCTCCTCCTGAAGCTATTTTAGCAAGTGGCTTAAATGTTTCCCCCACATTTGCTGCAATCATAAATTCTGCATTATCTATCCCGTATATTGTTATTTCCTGAGTTTTTGTAATTTCCACTTTAAATTTTGCATTTTCCATATTCAGGTCATCCAACTGAACATCAACTGTATTCTGTAAATTTTCTGCAATTTTTTCACGAATTTCACTAAGCCTTTCACTGTCTTGAAAATATTGACCTACAAGCTCACTTTTTTCTTTTTTCAAGTTTTCCAGCTCTTCACTTTCAAAATTAACCAATGACAGATCCTTTTCAATCTTGTCCCTATATTCAAGTATTTCAGTAATTGTTGAGCCATATTTTAATTTCAGCTTATTTATATTGTCAATTCTTTCAACAATTTTTTCCAGCTTTTTATCATCAATTTCAACATCTCCAACAAAATTATCCACAGAATACGATATTTCCTCAACTTCATACAAAACAGACTCAATTTTATCATAAAGCTCGCTATACGATTCTGACAAATCTGAAAGCTGCTCCAAATTTCTCTTAGCCCTTCCAAGTGCCGTTAAGATTGAAAATTCCCCTTCCTTCAGAAATTGAGATGTTTCCTCCAGCTTTTCACTGATTTTTCCAGCATTAAATAATATCTTGTATTCCTCTTCCAACTCATTATCTTCATTTTCCTTCAATTCAAGGCTATTGATTTCATTAAGCTGAAATTCCAGAATATCCTTTTTTTCTGCAATTTTTGATTTTTCCTCTTCAATATTTCCTATTTGCAAATTTAATTTTTTTATTTTATTTACACTTTCACGTATCTTTTTAGAAAGCATTTTCCCTTCATCATCTAAGAATCTATCCAAAAGATGTAAATGATAATCACTGTTCAAAAGAAATTGATGCTCATGCTGCCCAACTAAATCAATAATATTCACCATAAGTTCCTTTAATCTCGATAAAGTCATCCGTGAGCCATTTACTGTAATCTTAGATTTCGCATTCCTGTCAAAATACCGTGTTATAATTAGCTCATCATCTTCGATTTCAAATCCAAGCTCATCCAGTCTTTTCTTCTGATTTTCATTCAGCTCAAAAACCCCTTCTGCAAAAAGGCCTTGTGCGCCGTTTCTAATCATATCAGTATGACTTCTTTCACCAATTAACAGCGATATTCCATTTAGGATAATTGACTTTCCAGCTCCAGTTTCTCCAGTCAATGCAATAAACTTGTCATTAAATTCCAAATCCAGATTTTTTATTATCGCTAAATTATTTAATCTTAATTCCCTTAGCATTTCTTCCCTTTCACCATTTTATTTTGACAATAGGTTAAGATCCCATTGTTTCATCAATATCTGTTTTTTTCATAATTTTTAAAAATATATATAATTTACGAATCAGTCTAATAAAAAAACAAAAATAATATTTTTTTAATTATATACTCGAACTCACTCAAAAATTAAACTAGTAAAAAAATCATATAAATTTAGAACTTAAGTAAAAATAGTCATAATTTTTTTAAGTTCGATTTTAAATCATTTTTACTATAAAAACAGAATCGCCCCATTTTAATTTTTGCCGTAAAATACTGTAATAATCGCTATTCATAGGTTTTATTATTTTAACTTTCTTGTCTGATATTCTCGCAGATACTAAATCACCTTTTTGAATTTGAAACCATTGATTCCCGTCAATATTCAAATGAACTGCATCATCTCTGGAAGTCGCTTTAAAACTAAGCACTTCACATCCGTTTACAATTATTGGCCGTGCTGTCAGACTTTGCGGAGCAAGTGGCGTGATTGTCAAAGCATTTAGTCCTGGATGGACGATTGAACCTCCAGCTGAAAGTGAATAGGCAGTAGAACCTGTAGGAGTCGCAACTATTATTCCATCAGCTCTATATTTATTTACAAAAATATCATTTGAATAAACTTCAACCTGTATCAGATGAGCCTCATGTCCGCCTTTTGTAATTACAAGTTCATTTAATCCATAAAAAATATTATCTTCATATCTGACTTCAAGAAATGATCTTTCTTCCAACTTGTAATTCCCATTTTCATAATCCTGCAGTATTTTCACAGCATCCTGTGGCTTAATCTCGGCAAGATACCCAAGAGATCCCATATTTATCGCAAGCACAGGAATATTCCCCCTGATGGCCTCCTTTGCCGAAATAAGCATCGTTCCATCTCCCCCAAGTGAAATTATAAGATCAGCCTGTTCCACTCCAAAAACTTCCTGAATATTTTTTTCCTTCAGATAATTATAAAAACTCTTCAGCAATTCTTCATTTCCATATCCACTTTTTTTATAATTCTTACTTTTTTTCTACTTTGTTTTTTTATTTACATTACCGTTTTTCCAATTTTTTTCCATAACAAATACCTCTTAAAAAAATAAAATTTCAAAATATTTTTTTCCTTTGTAAAGTATTGTATCATTTTTTTAAAAAAAGTTTTTTTCCATAAATTTTACAAATATTTTTTTGAAAATTCCTTTCTTAATATCGTTAAATCCATTTAAAAAAACGATACAGTTTTTAGAATTTAATAAAATAAATATTCTGAAGCGATGCTCTTGACTTCTTGTGAAATAAAAAAACTAAGTTGCCAAACATATCCAACAAAAATAAAAATATTTTTAACAATTTTCTAATAAATTCAAGATTTGTATAAAAAAACTTCCTAATAACTTATATTTTCCAAATAATAAATAACAAGGGAATAAAAATCCCTTGTTAAAAAAACATTTGCCTTACCAATAATTTAATATTAAATCCCATTAAAAAAATCCACAATTTAAACTGGAAATAGCGAAAACTTTTTAGGCAAATCTATCAGTCAAAAATAATAATATTCGCCTTTTTTTATAGTTTCTATCTGAAGATTTATAAAAAAATAAAGTTTCCCTATAAGAAAAAGCATTTTTTTCCCATTTTTCATTTCATTCAGCATTCTTTGAGAAATATCTTTTCCCCATAATATGGATAGTCTTTCTTTCAGTTCCTTTTGGAATTTTGGGATTATCCCATTCTATTTTTTTATTGGAATATGCATCAATGCAAGTTGCATAAATATTTACATGGTCAAGTCCAGAACTTTTGTAGAAAGCTCTATATGTCGACACAAAACATTGCTGATTTGAAAGATATTCCATTTTCCCGTTTCTCATATCGCTTTCCACAGTTTCAGGCAATTCTTCAAATGGCACTTTTTTTGCAAATACCATACTTTCAGAAAAGACATTAAATGAAATTAAAAAGACAAAAACAAACAAATAAAAATTTAAAAATCTTTTTCATAACTACTCTCCTTTTTTAGCCTTCACCCTCATAACTAACTAATTTTTTATGCAATAAATTATTTCTTTCTTTTAAACCATTCAAACACTTTTTTCAGCGATAATACAGGTTTATTTCTCACAATTTTTTCATTTCCCAGAAAATCCCGCATAGTTTTCAGCGTTTTCCCAGCATTTTTCACAACAAAATTATACGATCCTGCACTTTTAGTGTCAATAAAAAATCCACGAATATACTTATCTTTAAAGAACAACTGCGCCCTTACTCTCACAATTTCCTCCCACGGAATCTGAATATAATCCTCAGGATTTCTAGAATTGTAAAAATTCAAAGGCTTTATCACCTACAAGCACATCGCCATTTTTATTTCCAATCATTCCAGTCAGGGAATTTGCCTTTGTCCTGAACCTCCCACGACCAAAGTCACAGGGTTCTAAAATCCTTAAAAATATTTAAAAATTTTCTAAGAAGTTTGATAGCTTTTACACTACCCTTATTCTTTTAGGTATGTTCAGTTCACCTCTATTGTATAGGATACTTAAATCCACAACTTTACTTTTTCTTAATATATTTAATGCTCCATTACAATCCGCATTTATGAGTTTACCTGTGCTTGTTTGATATAGTCCTCTTTTTATTCTTTTTCCACTGAATATATATTCTTGTATATTTTTCTTTATCGTATACTGGAATTATATCTCCATCAAAGAAACTTGCTTTCGATGTATAACTCTCTTCTTGCAGTTTAAATTCTATTCCATATAGTTTACATAGATATATTAATTTATCTCTTAATTTTTCCATATGGTATATTTACAAAGTTCTGATTATTTATGCTTCCTATATTTGATTTTCTTTGAAAAATCCTCATTATATCCTAGAACTAGTTTTTCCTATATCATTATTAAGACAATAATTTACAATTATTCTTGCCACTTTTGAAAGATAATCATTTATACGATTATTTCTCTTTCTAGCTATTCTCTTTTGCCTTAATGTTGTGCGGGAGGTCTTTTGCTTATCTTTTTATACTTTGTAATTTTTGCATTTACCTTATTATAGTATTGATTTATTGATTTTAATTTTCTACCATCTATTATGAATGATGCTCCATTATTGGTTACACAAGTACAAAGATTATTTATCCCTAAATCAATCCCTAGTGCATTTTCTTTATTTAATTCCCTTTGAACTTCTTCTACCTCATAAATGTATTGAATTTCAAAGTACCTAGAATGTTGTTTAGGTATTATTCTAATCTCTTTTATCTTCTTGTCTTTTTAATACTGGTGGTAGTTTAATTTTTAATCTCCTGATGAGTTTTTCTTAAACAAATTTGAATAAGGAACTATCAGAATACCATCTTTTAATCTTACAAAACCTATAACAAGAGTTATAAAACCATCTTTATCAAGATAATTAGGTAATTTTATTTTTTTATTATCATATTGACCATTTTTTTAGCAAGTTTTAAAAGTCCAAAAAAATGATTTGAAACTTCCGTCTACTTCTTTTTAGAATTTGTTGTGCCATATTAGAATTTAACTTCTTATAGTTTTCACTATTTTTTTAAGCATTTTATAGTTTTCACTATAACTTAAATACTTTTTTTCTTATTAAAAATAATACTGTCTAATATTATATATAGCTTCATTAGTTAAGTTCTTGGCTATATGAGATAAATGTTTTAAATTCCTAAACTCCTTTTTACTAAGATGTTTTACCTGTTGTTTCAATGTTAAATACATATATAATCACCTCCTTTTCATCAGAGATATTATACCATGTATTCTACATTTTATCTGTCAAAAAAGTAATATTTTTTATTTATTTTTAAAGTTTTTAAAACCCCACAACAGTGGGAAGTGTCGTTCACATAAGTTCGCTACTACTTATGCAGTTCTCATGGCATATATACTCCTTAATAAATTAAGGAGATTAGCCTTGAACTTCTTGTTATCTCTAACAAGCACAGACTATATCTTATCCATATCCTATTTCAAGGACTTAGGCGAAACCACTTCCAATACCAATCGCTTGTATTGTACTCCCCTCACGAGGGATAGTCGTTGAACTTTCCTTTTCAGGATTAGCTGCTGATTGTCTATTATCATAATGTTTAGGATTTAACCTTGCATAATCTAGTATATTTTTTCTGCTTTCGCTACCTTCACACTTATACCATGTTTTCACTTAGATATTATGTTGTGGTTATACTAGCTTTAAGAGTTCCCAGCAGTTCAGTTTCTTTGTTGCACGGTTTTGCTCCGTGTCTACATACAAGTTTCCCTATATGCTTACTAAAATTTTCGTGCAATTCATCTCACGACTAAAGTCGCGAGTGTTCTTGCACTATTTAATAAATAATACTTTTTGTATTTAATGAAATAGCCAATTTTATTCCTCATTTCTTTATAGTTTTTTTATTTTTTTATTCCAAATTATTAAAAAAAGTTGGATTTTTTTAGTTCCAACTTTTTTTCTTATACGTAAACTTTCAATGCGAACTACTCACGACTAAAAGTCGAGAGCTTCATAAGATAACTGAAAAAAAGTAAGTTATCTTCTAAGAAGTTTGATTTTAAAAATCCTTATTCTTTTTGGCTAGTCCACAATAGCCGCTACCAGATAAGACATTATGTCTACACCGCTACTTTTTTTATCTGTATATTTATATTTTAAACCCAAATATATTATACTCTAAAAATTAGTAATATTGTAAATTTTTAAAAGCAACATTTTCAATGTTGGTGTTATTCATCTCATGGCTAAAAGCAACGAGTGTTCTAACACACTTAATAAAAATCAAATTTTTAATAATCTTTATTAGAATATTCCAACTACATGTCCTACAATTCCAACTAGGAATAATCCAAAGATAATTAAGATTGGGACTGACTTTTTTCTTAAGTAGCCACATACATAGGAAAGTCAATAATAATGCTGCTAATCCTGGCACTAATTTATCTAGGTTATCCTGCAAAGTTGTTATTTGTGTATCTGAAAGCGATAATTTATTTCCAAAATCTGCAAGAATTTTTTGTAATTGAGGACCAGTTACTGAACCATTTGGAAATTTTATATAAGCTCCGTCAGCTAGTGGAACTCGTGATATAACTCTTGGGAATTTAATTGTAATCCAACGTTGAACTAAGATACCCATAATAAACATACCTAAGATAGACGCACCTTTAGTTATAGTTTGAAGCAATCCACCTGATAAATCCTTTGTAATTTCTGAACCTTTTTGGTAACCAAATTCTTGAGTATACCATAAGAAAGAAATACGAATTACATTCCATATAATGAAAAAGAATAATGGTGCGATAACTGAACCGCTTGTTGCAAGTGAAGCTGCAATTGCTCCTAAAATTGGACGTACTGTGAACCAGAATACTGGATCTCCTATTCCTGCAAGTGGTCCCATCATTCCAACTTTTACCCCTTGAATAGCTGCATCATCAATTGAAGCTCCATTAGCTCTTTCTTCTTCCAAGGCAAGAGTTACTCCTAAAATCGGTGCTGCAATATATGGGTGAGTATTAAAAAATTCCAAGTGTCTTTTTAAAGCTGCTGCTGCGTCATCTTTATTTGGATATAATTTTTTCAATGCTGGGATTAATGAATAAGCCCAACCACCATTCTGCATACGTTCATAATTCCAAGAACCTTGTAAAAATTGAGAACGAAGCATTACGCTACGACGGTCAGCTTTTGATAGTTTTATTTTATTTTCTGCCATTTCTTATTCCTCCTTAGATTAATAGTCATTTAAGATGTCGCCTAGTGGATCTCCTGAAGCTGATGAACCTCCATCTCCTCCACCATTGTTACCACCGCCACCATTACTTGTAACATTTAAGTAAATGATAGCTGCACAGACACCTATAATTCCTGTAGCAATTAGTGTAAGTTCATTTAATGGCGCAATTGCAAATCCTAAGAAGAAGAAAGGCCATACTTCTTTATTTGCCATAAGGTTGATAACCATTGCATAACCTACTGCTACTACAAATCCACCACCAATAGTCATTCCATCAGTAAACCATTTTGGCAATGAATTAAGAGCTTGCTGAATAACGTGAGAAGGTATAAATAACAACAATAAGGCAGGGATAGCAATACGTAAACCTTGACATGCAAGTGCAACCATGTGCCATAATTCTACACCTTTGAAAATTACCTTTTTCAGCTTCTCTATCTGCTTGGTGAACAATAACTACTGATAAAGTACGAACAACCATAGTCAAAACTAATCCTGCTGTAGCAAGCGCAATCGCTGTACCAATTGCCACATTCTGACCTGCAGCATCAAATTTTCCTGCTTTAACAAAAATAATTGCTGAAGCTACTGAAGCAAGTGCGGCATCTGGAGCAACTGCTGCCCCTACATTTGCCCAACCTAGAGCCATTAACTGCAATGCTCCACCTAACATAATACATTCTTTCATGTGTCCTGTCGCAAGACCAACTAATGAACATGCAATAATTGGCTGATGGAATTGGAATTGGTCAAGGATACCTTCCATTCCTGCCAAAAATGCGATAATTAATATTAAAATAATTGCTAAAATATTAAAATCCATAACATCCTCCTAAAATTAAAGTTTTAATCCTTCATTTGCTTTTTCTGAAATTAATTTGAATAAGTCTGCCCGTTTATCTGCGGCAACTTTTCTAACATCAAATTTTACACCTAGATCTCTAAGTTTCTTATAGGTATCAACATCATTCTGATCCATTGAAAGTACATTATTAACCATAACTTTTCCAACAGAGTGAGCCATTGATCCTACATTCAGTTCTTTAATGTCAACACCTCTTTCAATTACATAAAGTGCATCTTGAGGATTTTCAAACAGCAATAACGCTTTTGTATTTCCAAATCTTGGATCTTTTGAAACTTCCACCAATTTATCAAGCGGAATAACGTGTGCACGTACACCTGGAGGCGCCGCCTGTTCAATTAATTTTTTACGTAATTCATCCTTTGAAACCGTATCTGAAACAACAATTATTCTGTTTGGATTTGTTGCCTTTGTCCAGCTTGTTGCAACTTGCCCGTGCAGCAAACGTGTGTCAATACGTGCCAGTACGAATTTGATTTTCCCATCTCCGATAACTGTTCCTGGTGGAATTGCACCTTTTGGCATATCATCTTGCGCTGCAGCTTTTGGAGCTTCTTCTTTTGGCTGAAGATCTTCAGGACGTACCCTAACTTGATCTTTTCCTTCTGGAACAATTGCTTCTGCCACTTCATGAGCTGTTTCCATATCTTCTCTTTCTGACAAAGCGGCTAAAAGCATTGGCAAATTAAGCCCTGCAACAATAGCTCTCTTTTCAGGATCCTCTTCAAAAAAACGGTTAGATTGATTAAATGGACTTCCTCCCCATAAATCAACTAAAAATAGAACTTCTTCTGTTCCCTAGTTTTGCAATGGCATCTTGAATTTTTTTATATAAGTCATCTGGACCTTCACTTGGCATAAAAACAACTGATTCAAGCAACTCAGCTTCACCCAGAATCATTGAAGCCGACTGTTTTATACCAGCAGCAAATTCACCGTGACTTGCAACGATAATTCCTACCATTTTAAACCTCCTTCTACAAAATATATTTTTGCATTCACATAAAAAGTTTTTTAATAATTTTATAATTTCTAAAATTTTCTAAAAACTAAAAAAAGTGAATAACCTTATATTTTAAGTGTACCACATTTTTTTGCATTTTCAAGTATTTTTAAAAAAATTTATAAAAATAAATTAATAAATGTTAAATTTCAATATTTTTTTTAGTAAATCATAATACTAAATCTTATCAAGAAATAAGTCAATACTCTATTTATCCAATAATAGCAAATTTTTCCTGGATATGAAATAAAAAAATCTATAATAAATTCACTATCTAAAAAAATAATATAAATTTATTCAAAACAGAAATTTTTTTAGAAATAATATTAATATTCTGACATATTGAAAGATTTTTTTTAAATGATATAATTTAATAACTAAAAAAATAAAAAGAGCAGGAGATTAATTATGAATATTTTTATTAATTGCCATAGGCAGTTTGATAGTATTAGCAATAATAGCAGCGGTAATCTATAACAGGTATGTTAAACTGAAAAAAATTTGAATGAGGAAGGTTTTCATGAGATAGGTATTTTGCTTACAGAAAAAGGCTGGATCTGATACCTGGTCTTATTAATGTTGTGAAAGGGTATGCATTACATGAAAAGGAAACATTAGAAAATGTTATTAAACTTAGAAGCCAAATGGAAATAATTGATAAAAAAATATTGACAATATTGAAAAAAATAAAAATTGAGAATGAGACAGAAAAAAACATTAAAATCAATAATGATATTACAGGAAAAATTATCCAGATTTAAAGGCTAATGAAAATTTTTTTTGAAATTGCAGACTCAATTGATGCAAATAGAAACTGAAATCCAAAGATCGAGAAGGTACTATAATGGAACAGCTAGAGATAGAAATACTTTTCGTAGAAACTTTTTCCAAATAATTTTATTGGAAAAAAATTTTTGGGGTTTAAAAAAAGTCAAAAATTTCTCGAAATAACAGATAAAAGCAGAAAAAAACTCCAGAAATTAAATTTTAATGTTTTACAATAAAGGATTTACTATGATTATTATTATAATTGAAATTATTTTTAGTTATACTTATTGGTATATATTCTGTTTCAACGTGGTATTTTTTTTGGAAAAAGATCCAAAAAAAGGAAAAACTATTATTCCTGAATTTTTCTGAACCAGAAAAATATTTCATCAATGTTTGTTGCATATATCAATGGAGAGAGAGATTCAAAAAGAAATATTGAAAAATAGGACTGTTATCGTTATTATTGAAAAAAATTATATTTTTTTAGATGATAAAAAAATGAAGGAAATAAAAATATATGTTTTGAACCAGAAAAAAATAAGGATAATCTGAAACTGCGAAGCGAAACTTTATTTGAGGAAGAAAAATAATTTGCTGGATATTCTTTCTGAAAAATAATCTATTTGAAAAATAAACTTGAAATTATTGGATATAAAAAAATCGTATTATACATTTTTTTGAAAAAGAAATATAATAGAATGATTTATAAAAAAATAATTATCTATATTTTTATTCCATTTATTTTAGGAACTGCAATTTCCATAGCTTTTTACATTATCAGAGCTAATGCATATAAATATAGCAAATTCAATTATTATTACGACTTTTTATATTTATATGGCTAAAAATATGTATTTGGAATGTCAGGGAGAATATTAAAATTTTTTTGTATATCACGGTAACTGTAGGTGGAATTATTGGTATTATATTGTATACAGATATATTTTTATGGATTAATTTTATTAATTTTAGGAGCAATGTTTTTTTTATTTATAGGAAAGTTATAGGAAAATACACGTTTTCAGGTAAGCGAAAAGCTGGAGTACATTGAAGGGACTAAAAAAATGTATTTTAAAAACTGCTGAAAAAAATAAAATGGATGAAATTTGAAACAGAAGAAGAAAAAAACTTAACTACTTCAATCAAATATTTCCTTATATTGTTGCACTTAAAGTGGAAAAATGAAAAAAATAGGAATTTTTAAGGATTCTTTGGATTTTTTTAAATGTAATGGGAAGTTATGCTGAGGCTCAATATTATGTTAATGAATATGTAGATACGAAATTTCCAATTTTTTTAGAAAAAAACGTATTTTTTTTGGTAAGGAAAAGTGAATAATTAGAAAAATTAAAATATATTTTTAGAATCATAATTACAATTGCAAACTTTTATAAATCATAAAAAAAGGAGAAAAAAATTTAACAATGAAAAATAGTATATTTAGATAATGCGGCGACTACTAAAATGTCTGATAAAGTCATAAATGAAATGACAAAATCATTTAGTGAAAATTATGGAAATCCATCATCTGTACATGCTTTGGGGCAACGTGCAAAGTCAGCTGTGGAAAAAGCAAGACATATAGTTTCTCAAAATTTGGAAGTGGAAACGACTGAGATTGTGTTTACTTCTGGCGGGGCTGAAGGGAACAATCTTGCTATTCGTGGATTTTTGAAGGCAAATGAAGATAAGGGGAAGCATATTATAACTTCTAAAATAGAACATTCGACAATTTTGAAAGGACTTTGAACAGCTGGAAAAGGAAGGATATGAAGTTTCTTATATTGGAGCTGATGAAAATGGAGTTGTCAATATTGAAGAATTAAAGCAGGAATTAAGGGAAGATACGGCTATTGTTTCGATAATGTTTGTAAATAATGAAACTGGGGTTATTCAGCCGATTAAGGAAATAGGAGAGATTTTAGCGGAAAAAAATATATTTTTTCATACGGATGCGGTTCAAGCAATGGGAAAAATAAAAATTTTGCCAAAAGAACTGAAAATAGGGGCTTTGACAGGAACTGCACATAAATTTTACGGGCCTAAGGGGGCAGGGTTTGTGTTTGTTGATAAAAAAGTATTCGATTGAAAAGGAAATCTGGGGCGGTTCACAGGAAAGAAACCGAAGAGCTGGAACGGAAAATGTTCACGGAATTTTGGGACTTGGAGTTGCACTTGAAGAAGTATATGAAAATTTGAAGGAAATAGAAGAAAAAGAAGGAAAAATTACAAAATTATTTAGAAACAAAATTAAAAAGTGAAATTGGGAAACTTGGAAAAAAAATAAAAATAAATGGAGAAAAAGCAAATAGAATAAAAACTACAACAAATGTCTACATAGAAGGAGCAGATATTCAAATGCTGCTGGTAGCGCTTGATTTGAGGGGAATTTGCGTAAGCGGCGGATCTGCATGCATGTCAGGGTCGCTGGAAAGTTCGCATGTTTTGAAGGCTATGGGGCTTACTGATGAGGAGTTGAAAGGTTCGTTTAGAATTAGTATCGGAAAGGATACGACTATTGAGGAAATAGATTATTTTGTAGAAAATTTGGTGGAAACAGTTTAAAGAAAGGAAGTTAAAATGGATAATATAAAAGCAATATTTATGGACTTAGATGGAACTGTGCTGACAAGCGGGCATAAAGTTTCAAAAAATTTGATTAAGAAACTGAGAGAACTGGAAGGAAAAGGGAGTGAAAACATTTGTTGCAACTGGGAGAACATTTTCTTCATCAAAGCCTTTTGTGGAAATGCTGGGAATTAAAAATCCAGTAATTAATTATAATGGGGGAAGAGTTGTAAATCCCTTGAATAGTGAGGTTATTTTTGAAAAGCCTGTTGAGGCGCAGGATGTGGAGGAACTTATCAAAGTTTCAAGAGAAAAGGGAATACATCTGAATTTATATATGGATGACAAACTGTATATTGAACATGAAACTGAAGAAGGGGAAAAATATTCAGAAAGTGTAGAAATTCCATATTATGTGAGAAATTTTGATGAATTCATCGGTAAATCTTCTACAAAGGCATTATTTATCGCAGAAAATTCAATTTTGCTGGAATTAAAAAAGGAATTGGAAGAAAAATTGCCACATCTTAATTTTGTATTTTCAAAGCCGCATTATTTAGAATGTTTGAACAAGGAAGTGAATAAAGGGCTGGCAATAAAGGAACTGTTGAAAAAATATGGGATTTCTCCAGAAGAAACAATGGCATTTGGAGATCAGTGGAATGACCTGGAAATGCTGAAATTTGTTAAATACGGGTATCTTATGGGAAATGCAACAGAAGAATTGAAAGAAAAATTTTCAGATGACAGAATTACTTTGTCGAAATGATGAAGATGGGATTTATGAAGTGATAAAGGGACTTTGATATATTAAAGCGGAAGGTTTAAAAAGGGAAATATTTTTAAATAAGTTAAAAAAGAAATTAGGTAGAAATTATGGAAAGTAAATTTGTACATTTAAAATTACATACAGAGTATTCATTGCTTGAAGGCGTTGGAAAAATTGATGAATATGTCAAAAGAGCTGGCGAACTTGGGATTAATGCTCTTGCGATTACGGATACTTCGATGTTTGGGGCAATTGAATTTTTTAAGAAATGTAAAAATGCCGGGATAAAGCCGATTATTGGGACTTGAGATTTTTCTAGATGGACTGGAGAAAGTTGGAGAATATTCGCTGACTTTGCTTGCTAAAAACCAGAATGGATATAAGAATTTGTCTAAGTTGTCTTCGCTTTCATATAGCAGATTTACACGGAAACGGAATAAAATTAAGTATGATGAATTGAAAAAATATTCGGATGACTTGTATATTTTGTCAGGTGGAGTAAATAGTGAAGTTGTGAAAGGGAATTTTGGATTTGGAAAATACTCAGGTTAGAAAAGTTATTGAAAAATTGAGCAAAGATTTTGGGGATAATTTTTTTATTGAAGTTCCTGCTGCGGGAAGGCTGGAAAAGGCTAGGAGAATGTTATTTGACATTGTACGTAAAAATCAATCTGAAAATTTTGTCATTACTAACGATATTTATTATCCGAATAAAGAGGATGCTGTTTTGCAGAAAATTGTGGAATCAATAAAGGAAGGAAGTAAAATTGAAGGGGGAAAATCGGAAAATAATGAAATTTTGTATGATGATCTGTATTTAAAGTCTGGGGATGAAATAAAAAAAAATTTTGAAAATAAAGAATATAGCGAGTTTTATGAAACTGGGATAGGAAATATTGAAAAAATTGTGGAAAACTGCAATGTTGATTTTGAATTTCATCATTTTAAGTTTCCAAAATATTCATTGCCTGAAAATGTGAGTGAAAGGGAGTTTTTACGAAACCTTGTATTTGAGGGGATTTTTCAGAAGTATTTGAAGAAATCTATTTCAAACGCTGAGAAATTGCGATTAGATAAAGAATTTGAAGTAATAAAAAAAGAATTTGCTAAAGATGAAATTGCTGGGCAGAAATTAAAAAGAAATAAAAATTCGAGAAGAACTGTTAAAAAATAATTTAGAAAATGTTTTGGAGCGGGCAGAATATGAATTGGAAATTATTGATAAAATGGGATATAACGGGTATTTTATCATTGTCTGGGATTTTATAAAATTTTCACGGGAAAATGGAGTTTATGTGGGACCTGGACGGGGTTCTGCGGCTGGAAGCATTGTTTCCTATGCCTTAAATATTACAGAAATCGACCCGCTTAAATATAATCTGATTTTTGAACGGTTTTTGAATCCAGAGCGTATTTCAATGCCTGATATTGATATAGATTTTGACCAGGAACAGCGGGAAATTGTCATAGATTATGTTGTAAATAAATATGGGGCAGAATATGTGGCACATATAATTACTTTTGGAACGTTAAAGGCTAGGCTTGCTATTCGTGATGTTGGGCGTGTGTTAAAGCGTTTCACTTGCAAAGGTTGACAAAATTGCTAAAATGATACCCTTTAATACAGAACTTAAAGAGGCTTTGAATAATATTCCTGAATTTAAAAAAATGTATGAAACTGATGAGGAAATAAAAAAAGTGATTGACTATTCGCTCAAATTGGAAGGAAAAGTGCGGCATGCCTCTGTCCATGCGGCTGGAGTCGTTATTTCCAAAGATGTGTTAAGTGATGAGATACCAACTTACTCAGATGGGAAAACTAAGATTGTTTCGACACAGTATCAGATGAAGGAACTGGAAGAACTGGGAATTTTAAAAATGGATTTTCTTGGTTTAAAGAATTTGACAATTTTGAGAAAAACTGTAGAAAATATAAACCTTGAAAAAAAACGGAAGGGTCAGAAAGATAAAGTTATTTTAAATGATATTCCATTAAATGATGAAAAGACTTATGAACTGCTGACAAAGGCTGATACAATGGGAGTTTTCCAATGTGAATCGGCTGGAATTAGAAGCCTTATGAAAAAAATGAAAATCGAAAAATTTGAGGATATAATCGCATTGCTTGCACTTTATCGTCCTGGGCCTTTACGAAGCGGAATGGTAGATGACTTTATAAATGTAAAAAATAATAAAACTGAAATAAAATATATTGACAATTCTCTAAAATATATACTTGAGGAAACTTACGGAATAATTTTGTATCAGGAGCAGGTTATGAAAATCGTGAGCGAAATGGCAAATTACTCGCTTGGGGAAGCTGATGAGCTGCGGCGGGCAATTGGAAAGAAAATACCTGAACTAATGAAAAAAAATCGGGAAAAATTTGTAAAAAATGCTCAAAAAAAGGGAGTTCTGATAAAAAAAGCAAATGAAATCTATGATTTGGTAGAAAAATTTGGAGGTTATGGATTTAATAAGTCACATTCAGCGGCTTATGCTTTGATTGTTTACTGGACGGCTTATTTTAAGGCTAATTATCCATTGGAATTTTTTGCGGCGATAATGACGACAGAAGTGCACAATCTGGATAGATTTGTTGTTTTTGTAAATGAAGCCAGGGAAAAGGGGATTAATGTATTTTTACCAGATGTGAATTTATCTGATTATGATTTTAAAATTGAAGAAAGTTTTGAAAATAATAATGATGAAATAAAAAAGATCGGAATTAGATTTGGACTATTTGCGGTAAAAGGTATTGGAGCGGCTTTAATTAATGAAATAAAAAAAGAAAGGGAAAATGGAAAATTTACTTCTTATGAAGATTTTGTTTATCGGATGAAGCAAAACGGGATTACGAAAAAACAGCTGGAATCACTTATTTTATCAGGGGCCTTGGATAAGTTAAATGGGAATAGATTTGAAAAAAATATAAGTCTATCGATGAAATTTTTAGAATATAGCCAGAAAAAAATATGAATCTGAAGAGGATCTGCAAATGATCTTATTTAGTGGCGAAAAAGGAATTTAAAGGTAAATTTGAAATGGAAAAAGGCTGATGAATTTCCTCAAAAAAATTTTTGCTTGAAAATGAAAAAGGAGTATCTTGGAATTTATGTTTCAAGCCATCCGTTAAATGAGAAAAAAAGACTGATAAATATAATTTCCCATAGCAAAAATATCTGAAATTTATCAAAAAAATCTAAAAAGAGTCAGAATTATTGGGATAGTAAAAAAATATAAAAAAATTTGTGACACGAAACGGGCGAGAGCCAATGGTAAAATTTGAAATGGAAGATTTTCAAAAAAGTATCGAGGTTATTTGTTTTCCAAGAGAATATATAACTTTTGGATATAAAATTACAGAAGGTCAAATTATGGTGCTAGAAGGATCTGTAAATTCAGATCAAGGAAAAAAATTCGATTATTTTTAAGCAGTATTTGCAATATTGAAAAATCTGGAAGAAAAATAAGAATTTGAAATTGTATATTTTGATTGATGAGGAAACGAAGGGGAAAAAAATCAGGAGTTAAAAACAGCTTATTTTTTTAAAAAAATAAAGGTGATAATCAAGTGTTTTTAGCATTTAGAACTGATGAAAAAAAGGAAGTTGTAAAATTGCCTGAAAAAAATATAATGTGAATTTGTCGCTGAAATTTGTTAGAAAAGTTGGGAAATTGGTGGGAGCCGAAAGAGTGAAATTGAGATAATTTCAAATTTTTTTAAAAAAATAATTAATAAATAAGGAGTGAAATATGTTTTTGGCAAACAATAAAAAAATTGAAAAAGGTTTTTTTCAGGCGATAGCCATAATGGCGGTCTTTTTTACAATAAATATTGCAGCATTTTCTGAAAAATCAGAATTTTTGGCAATTGGAAACCTTAAAATTGTAAGGCAGGAACCGCTTGTCATAAAAAGGGAGGATTTGAATATTACGATTGAGAAAAAAACAAGGCAATTAAAGTTGAGAGTGTTTATACATTTGAAAATATTGGGAACTATGATGTGAAATCTACGTTTATGTTTTGGCTTGATACGAATATTGAGAAAAATGGGAAAGAGGATTTTAGTAATAAAAACACGAATAATCGTGGGAAATTTTTGAAAAATGTGAAATTTTTGACAGATTATAAAAAGGCGCAGAATTTAAGGGCAGTTATAAAATTTGATGAAAATATTTATGAAAATCAAGTTTCAGATGACATTCAACGTGAATGGTTTGCCATTTCAAAGTCTATTCCATCAATGAAGGAAGGAAAAGTGGCTGTTTATTATGATTTGGTAAATACAAAATTTTCGAGAAATAAGGATTTTTGTGTATAGTTTTGAGTTAGTCGACAATTTCTTTAATAAAAAAATAAGGCGGAAATATTGTATGTAAATGTTTACAATAAGTCGGATCTGAAAATTGACAAAAATAAATTTTAAAGACTATGAATTTAAAAAAATGTTAGCAAAGATCATTCAAAGGAGCATTATGAACTGCTTGAAGGCGGAGTAAATCTGGATGGGAAAAAAATTGCTATAAAATTCAAGTAGATAAGAGTTGGTAATTTTATCAGAAATGTAGTAAAATATGTAAAGATTAATTTAATTTGATTTAAAAGAATGAAAATTGGAAAGAGGAAAAAATGAGAATTATAGCAGGAACATTGAAAAATAGGCGGATAAAATCAAGGGAAGGAAGAGAAACTAGACCAACTTTGGAAAGAATAAAAGAGGCGATTTTTAGCATAATTGGAGAAAAAGTTGCAGGCGCAAAATTTTTGGACTTTTATTCTGGAACTGGGAATGTCACTTTTGAGGCACTTAGCCGTGGGGCAGAAAGAGCGATTATGATTGAGGAGGATAAGGACGCTCTTAGAGTAATTATTGAAAATGTAAATCATTTAGGTGTGGAGAATAAATGCCGTGCTTATAAGAATGATGTTTTTCGTGCAGCGGAAATTTTGGCAAGAAAAAATGAAAAATTTGATATAATCTTTTTAGATCCGCCCTACAAGGAAAATATTTCAACAAAAAAACGATTGAAAAAAATTTCGGAAGAAAATCTTTTGGAAAAAAAGATGGAATTATAATTTCAGAACACAGCACATACGAGAAAAATGGCAGATAAAATTGGAAATTTTGTAAAAATATGATGAAAGAGATTACAATAAGAAAGTAGTTAGTTTTTATAAGTTTGAGGATTAAATCAAAAAACTTAATATCTAATAAAGAAAAATATAAAGGAGAAAATAAAAATGGCAGCAAAAAAAGCAAAGTTATGAGGAAAATATTACACAAATTGATGAAATTTTGGAAAAATTGGAAAGCGAGGAATTGTCGCTGGATGATTCGATTTCAGAATACGAAAAGGCAATTAAGCTTATTAAGGAGTCGGAAAAGCTGCTTGAGGCTGGAGAAGGGAAAGTTATGAAAGTGCTGGAAAAAAATGGGAAAGTGGAAATGGAAGAATTTGAATGATTGGGAGATAAAATGTTACAGAAATATTTAAAAGAAAAAAAGAAGGCTGTTGAAGACAATCTGATGGAATTACTTGGGAATTATAGGGATAAATATCCTGAAAAATTGGCGAAGGCTATGGAATATGCGGTTATGAATGGCGGAAAAAGAGGATTCGTCCTATTTTGATGTATATGATTTGTGATTTATTTGATGAAAATAAAAAAAGTTATGATAAAATCAAGGAAATTGCTGTTGCACTTGAGTTTATACATTGCTATTCGCTTGTTCACGATGATTTGCCAGCGATGGATAATGATGATTACAGACGTGGTAAATTGACTGTTCATAAAAAATATAATGAGGCAATCGGGGTTCTTGTGGGAGATGTGCTTTTGACGGAGGCATTTGGAGTAGTCGCAAGCGCTAGAAAATCTGGAAGACAAAAGCAAAGTTCAGATTATTTCAAAATTGTCTGAATATGCAGGATTTTTTGGAATGGTTGGAGGACAGTTTGTAGATATAGAATCTGAACATAAAAAAGTGGAAATTGACACGTTAAAATATATTCATGCACATAAGACTGGGAAACTGCTGACTGCTGCGATTGAACTTCCAATGATTGCTTTAAATATTGAAAATGAAAAATATCAGAAAATGGTGGAATATTCAAAATTATTGGGAATTGCCTTTCAAATTAAGGATGATATTTTAGATATTGAAGGGAGATTTTTGAGGAAATTGGAAAAAAATCTAATGATGTTGAAAAATGAAAAAAACCACTTATCCTAGCATTTTTTTGGGTTGGATGAGAGCAAAAAGACTGCTTCAGGAATATTTAGAAAAAAAGCAAGAAAAAAATTATTTCAGATGACTTTAATGGAAATCAGCTGTTTTTTTGGAATTGACAGATTATTTTGGGAATAGAAAAAAATAAATGGTTAAACAAATTTGAAAAATTATAATTTAAACGGGAGAAAAAGATGTTTATTGAAAAAGGAAAAATTACTTTTTATATTGAAAGAATTTGAAAAAAATATGGGATAACAGCAGTTTATACAAAAAAATGCTGGAAATATGTCTGATTATTGTCCAATTGAAAAAATCAGGAAGAAGGAATACAGAAAAAAATCGGGAAAAAGTTATTAAAGGAATTAGGTTTGTCAAATAAACAGGAAGTTATGGCTTTTCAGACTCATTCTAACAATGTAAAAAAAATTATTGATGAAAAATACAGAAAAGTATTATTATGAAAAAGCAAGATGATATTGACGGATTTTTGACAAAAAGGAAGGATATTGCGATTTTTACGTTTTATGCAGATTGTCTGCCGATTTTTGTTTATGATAAGGAAAATCAAGTTATTGGAGTTTGGCATTCGGGATGGCCTGGAACGTTTAAGGAAATGATGAAATCTGGACTTTCAGAAATGGAAAAAAATTATGGAACAAAAGTTGAAAATGTGATAATGGGACTAGGAATTGGAATGCAGCGAAAATTTTATGAAGTTGGAATGGAATTTTATGAAAATTTTGCAAATAAATTTGGAAAAGAAAGTAAACTGGTGCAAAAATCGTTTGAATGGAATGAAAATACTGAAAAATATCACTTTGACAATACAAAATTTAATGAAATAATGGCTTTATCACTTGGAATAAAACCAGAAAATCTGATAGTTTCCTATGAAGATACGTATGGTAAAATTGATAAAATGGGAAATATAAGTGATAAATTTCATTCTCATAGACGGGAAGGGAAAAAGTGCTGGAAGAGCGGCTGCAGTAATTAGTTTTAAATAAAATAGGAGATAAATAATGAATTTTCTAGTAAAAAAATATGGATTTCATTCATTTTTAGACTTAATTTTTTTGGAGATCCAGAGAAAAATTATACATCCAGTTCAGATTATTGGAAAAAAATGATTACATTTCTGGAAAAAAAGACTGTATGGAAAAAAAGGAAGTTTTACTGGCGGAGCAATTTTAAATATTTTAGTAGTTGCAAGTACGTTTTTTTTGCTATGTATTTTCTAGTAAAAATTAACAAAAAAATTAACAAAGTTTTTTTGAAATAATTGAAATTTATTTGATGTATACGGTGTTTTCTGTAAAATCATTGGCTCGTGAAGGGAAAAAGAGTTTATGGGATTGTAAAACTTGGAAATCTAAAAAGTGGCAAGAGAAAAGTTATCTTACCTTGTTTCAAGAGATACTGAAAAAATGGATAAATTAATGATTATTAGAAGTACGATGGAAACTATTTCGGAAAATATGGTGGATGGAGTGATTGCACCAATGTTTTATATGTTTTTAGGCGGACTCCCGCTGGCAATGACTTATAAGGCAATAAATACTCTTGATTCAATGGTTGGATATAAAAATGAAAGATATGCGAGATTTGGCATGTTTTCAGCAAAATTAGACGATGTGGCAAATTTTATTCCTGCCAGAATTTCTGGAATTTTCATAACGATGGCAAGTTATATTTTAAGATATAATTATAAAAATGCCTGGAAAATATTCAAAAGAGATAGAAAAAATCACGCAAGTCCAAATTCTGCTCATCCAGAAAGCGCTGTAGCTGGAGCATTGGGAGTTCAGTTTGGTGGAAAAGTTTCCTATTTTGGAAAAAGAAGTAAAAAAAGCCGACAATTGGAGATAAATTAAAAGAATTTAGATTAGATGATATAAAAAAATATATTATTAATGTATATGACAAGTTTTTGTCTCAATCTGCTGTTTTTTTCTACAATTTATTTAGTTTATTTAATGTTATAAATTTTTAAATTACATTTAAGTTTTAGTGTACACAAGGGGTTAAAACCCCTTGCTAAATCAAAAACTATTTATAAATAAACAACAAGATTTCCCTTAATAATTTACAAGCTAATGCTGTAGATTGCCCAGATTGATCATATACAGGCGACAATTCATTCATATCAAGTCCAACAATATTTAACTGAGAAATTTTTTCTATTGCCTTATGAAGTTCCACAAAAGTGACTCCTCCCGCTTCAGGCGTTCCAGTTCCTGGAAATTCTGATGGATCAAGTACATCCAGAGTCCAATGTAAAAGTACACAGGTTTCCCCTTTCAGTTTTTCCACAACTTCATCAAGTCCATCAAAATTAAATTTTGTCGTGTGAAGATGTTCCTTTGCAAACTTCCATTCATCTCTTTCTCCACTTCTTATTCCAAATTGAAAAATCTTACCATCTCCAACAATATCCCAGCATCTTCTAATTACAGAAGCATGTGAATAATACTGCCCTAAATATTCATCTCGCAAGTCAGTATGCGCATCAAACTGGATAATATGCAAATCTGGATATTTCTCAGCAACCGCCTTCACAGAGCCCAATGTTACTGAATGTTCTCCACCAATCATAAACGGAATTTTCCCATCCTTCAAAATTTTTGCCGTTTCATCTTGAATATCATGTAGCGTACTTTCCGAATTTCCAAACGAAAGCTCCAAATCTCCCCCATCAAAAACATTTATATCTTCCAAATCCTTATCCTGATAAGGACTATAAGTTTCTATCCCAAAACTCTCATTTCTCATAACCGCCGAAGCAAACCTAGTCCCTGGCCTAAATGAAGTTGTGCTGTCAAACGGTGCTCCAAAAATAACTATTTTACTCTCCTTATACTCATTATCGCATCCTATAAACGTATGTATATTCTTATTTTTCATAATCAATTCTCCTCTTATTTTTTCTGCTTTTTGACAAGAAATCTTGACCCGCTAAATTTTTATATCCTTTTTCTTTTTTTTAATTCTATTTTATGTTAATCATTTATCAATTCTTTCACATAATTTGGCAATGCAAACGCTCCTTTATGCAATTCTGTATTATAATATCTAGTTTTTATCCCAAACTTATTCCATTCATCAGCCTTCAAGTCTTTTACAGGATTATATTTTTTTGAAGCAAATCCAAATAGCCAATGTCCTGAAGGATATGTCGGTATATGCAGCTGATAAACTGTTGCAAACGGAAAAACTGCTCTTAACTGTTTATTTGCTCTTGCTGTTGCTTTAGCATCCGCCTCATAATAGGGACTTTCGTGCTGATTTCACAAGAATTCCATCATCTTTTAGCGCATTAAAGCAGTTTCCATAAAATTCCCTCGTAAACAAATCTTCTCCAGGCCCAAACGGATCTGTCGAATCCACAATTACAATATCGTATTCATTTGTTTTAGAACGTACAAATTTCAATCCATCCTCATAATAAATGCGAACTCTTTCATCATCCAATTTATTCGCAGTCTTAGGCAAATATTCACGACAAACATCAACAACCATCTTATCAATTTCCACCATATCAATTCTCTCGATATGTTCATACTTTACAAGCTCACGGACAGTTCCGCCATCTCCAGCGCCAATTACCAATATTTTCTTAGCTTTAGGATTTACTGCCATCGGAACATGTGTTATCATCTCATGGTAAATAAACTCATCCTTTTCTGTCAGCATCATAAATCCATCCAGCGTCAAAAACCGCCCAAATTCCTGCGACTCAAAAATATCAATCCGCTGAAAATCACTTTTCACACTGACTAACTGCTTATCAACCTTTATAGAAAACCGAACATTTTTTGTATGCTCTTCTGTATACCATAATTCCATCTGCTACACTCCTTTCAATTTATATTACCTACTTTTTATAATTTTATTCTATTTTTTACACTAAATTAAACATTTTTCAAATAATTTTCCTTAGTTTTAACTCTATTTAGCCATCCAGTTAAAAAATCACTTTGAGTTGGATTGCTTTTGGCAAGGGACTTATAGTATTCACGTTGTAAATTATGATAAACCGTTAAAAATTTAGCTGGATTAACTTCATTTAAATATTTTAACGTCATAGGCCCAACTGCTCCATCTACACTGACTACATTCTTTCCCTGAACCTCCCACGACTAAAGTCACAGGGTTCTAAAATCTTTAAAATTATTTAAAAATTTTCTAAGAAGTTTGATAGCTTTACACTACCCTTATTCTTTTAGGTGTGTTCAGTTCACCTCTATTGTATAGGATACCTAAATCCACAACTTTACTTTTTTTCTTAATATATTTAATGCTCCATTACAATCTGCATTTAATTGATAGCCTTTACTTGTTTGATATAGTCCTCTTTTTTTATCCTTTTTTTCCACTGAATATATATTCTTTTTGATTTTCTTTATCATATATTGGAATTTCATCTCCATCAAAGAAACTTGCTTTTTGATGTATAACTTTCTTCTTGCAGCTTAAATTCCATTCCATATAGTTTACATAGATATATTAGTTTATCTCTTAATTTTCCATATGGTATGTTTACAAAGTTTTGATTATTTATACTTCCTATATTTGAATTTCTTTTGAAAAATCTTCATTATATCCTAGAACTAGTTTTCCTATATCATTATTAAGACAATAATTTACAATTATTCTTGCTGCTTTTGAAAGGTAATCATTTATACGATTATTTCTCTTTCTGGCTATTCTCTTTTGTCTTAATGTTGTGCGCTCAATCTTTTGCTTATCTTTTATACTTTGCAATTTTTGCATTTGTCTTGTTATAGTATTGATTTATTGATTTTAATTTTCTACCATCTATTATGAATGATGCTCCAGCATCTGTAACACAAGTACATAGATTATTTATGCCTAAATCAATTCCTAGTGCATTGTTTTTTTATTTAATTCCTTTGAATTTCTTCTACCTCATAAGTATATTGAATTTCAAAGTACCTAGAATGTTGTTTAGGTATTATTCTAATCTCTTTTATCTTCTTGTCTTTTTAATACTGGTGGCAGCTTAATTTTTAACTTCCTGATGAGTTTTCTTAAACAAATTTGAATAAGGAACTATCAGAATATCATCTTTTAATCTTACAAAACCTATAACAAGAGTTGTAAATCCATCTTTAGCAAGATATTTAGGTAATTTTATTTTTTTATTATCATATTGACCATTCTTAGCAAGTTTTTAAAAAGTCCAAAAAAATGATTTGAAACTTCCGTCTACTTCTTTTTAGAATTTGCTGAGCCATATTAGAATTTAATTTTTTTATAGTTCTCGCTATTTTTTTAAGCATTTTATAGTTTTCGTTATAACTTAAATACTTTTTATTTTTAAAATAGTATTGTCTAATATTATATATAGCTTCATTAGTTAAGTTCTTGGCTATATGAGATAAATATTTTAAATTCCTAAACTCTTTTTTACTAAGATGTTTTACTTGTTGTTTTAAAGTTAAATACATAGATATCACCTCCTTTTCATCAGAGATATTATACCATGTATTCTACATTTTATCTGTTTATTTTTAAATATTTTTAAAGTTTTTAAAACCCCACAACAGTGGGAAGCGTCGTTCACATAAGTACGCTACTACTTATGCAGTTCTCTTATGAACTTCTTGTTATCTCTAACAAGCACAGACTATATCTTATCCATATCCTATTTCAAGGACTTAGGCGAAACCACTTCCAATACCAATCGCTTGTATTGTACTCCCCTCACGAGGGATAGTCGTTGAACTTTCCTTTTCAGGCTTAGCTGCTGATTGTCTATTATCATAATGTTTAGGATTTAACCTTGCACCATCTAGTATATTTTTTCTGCTTTCGCCACCATCACACTTATACCGTATCACTTAAGTATTATGTTGTGGTTATACTAGCTTTAAGAGTTCCCAGCAATTCAGTTTCTTTGTTGCACGGTTTTGCTCCGTGTCTACATACAAGTTTCCCCATATGCTTACTAAAATTTTCGTGCAATTCATCCACGATTAAAGTTGCGAGTGTTCTTGCACTATTTAATAAACTTTATTCACAGCTTCCTGAGCCTTTTTAATCCCATATCTTCCAGCATTTACTGAAAAATCAAATATACTAAGCGCTATTTTATCATTTTTTTATCTTATCTAATTTTTTTTGCCTTATAATATTTTTTTCCTCATAAATTTTTTTCAGCCATTGCCTTCGTAAAAATCCTTCATACTTCCCTTTATAACCACATTCTCTAGCCTTCTCTTTAGTAATTCCATATTTTGTTTCTCCGCCTTTATCATTTCTGTCATTAGAATAACTGCCTTCAACTAGCAAAATGTAATTAAAAAAATTTCAAAAAAATCTGCTATCAGCCATTTTTTTATTTCCTTCTTTCATCAATTTCTCTATCTTAATACTAAACCCTATTTAAAAAAACAGGAGTTTTATTTTATATCATTTAATAAAAAGATCTTAATTCATAATTAGCCTGCTGTTTAACAGGAAATAATATTAGAATAGAATTAGAATTCTCACTCCAAAACAACATTTATCTTTTCAACATGCATATCTTCAGTTCCCGTAAGCAAACATCCCTTTTCCTTCGCATATTCAATATAATTTATAATTTCTTCCGTAATTCTCTCTCCTGGCGCTAAAATCGGTATACCAGGCGGATAAGCCATAACAAATTCACCACTTATTTTCCCAGCACTGTCTTTTATAGAAATCATTTCTTTTTCTGAGTAAAAGGCTTTCTGTGGCGGAAGCACAACATCAGGATTTATATATTCATGATCGAACATTCCCGTTGAATCTTTTGAGTAAAGCCTCTTAATTTCGGCAAGTGATGAAATTAGCCGTTCTATTTCCAATCCTCTATCTCCAGCTGAAATTATTGCCAAAATATTTCCCAAATCTCCAAATTCAATTTGAATTTCATAATCATCACGTAGAATATCATATACTTCAATTCCAGCAAGCCCTATATCCTTTGTATATACAGACAATTTTGTCGTATCAAAGTCATAAACCGAATCTCCGTCAATTAATTCCTTCCCATAGGCATAATATCCGCCCAGTTTATTAATTTCACTTCTAGCATATTCTGCAAATCTAACTGTCTTTTCAAAAAGTTCTCTTCCGTTTATCGCCAAATTTTTTCTTGCTACATCAAGCGAAGTCATAAGTAAATATGAGGCGCTTGTAGTTTGAGTTAAATTTATAACTTGCCGCACATAATCGGCATTTATTCGCTCACCACTTAATAAAATTGAACTTTGCGTTAAAGAACCACCTGTCTTATGCATACTAATCGCTGCCATATCTGCACCAGCCGCCATCCCTGAAATGGGCAAGTTTTCATCAAAGGAAAAATGTGCTCCGTGCGCTTCATCAACCAGCACAAGCATATTATTCTCATGCGCTAATTTCACAATAGATTTTAAATCCGAGCAAATTCCATAATAAGTTGGATTATTTACTAAAATTGCCTTAGCATCAGGATTTTCACTAATTGCCTTTTTTACATCGTTAATCGACATTCCAAGCGATATTCCCAATTTTTTATTAAGTCCAGGATTAATATAAACTGGAATTGCTCCACAGATTACCATCGCATTAATAGCGCTTCTATGAACATTTCTCGGAATAATAATTTTATCCCCGGCCTTACAAGTCGCCATAATCATAGCCTGTACCGCCCCGGTAGTCCCGCTCACCATAAAATAAGACTCTTTCGCTCCAAAAGCCTCCGCCGCTATTTCCTGCGCCTCTTTAATAACTGAGGTCGGATGGCATAAATTATCCAGCGGCTTCATCGAATTAACATCCATCTGCATTGCTTCCAGCCCAATAAAATCCCTAAACTCCTTATTTCCACGACCTCCTTTATGTCCAGGCACATCAAATCTCACAACCCTGTTGGAAAGATGATTTTTCAATGCATCAAAAAGAACAGTCTTATTCTGTCTATCTTTATCAATATTTTTGCCCATTTTTTCAACTCCTTCCATATTTTTTGAATACATGATTCAAGTATAAAAATAATTTTTAATAAATATTCATTCCGCTATAAATTTCAATCATTTCCTTTCTAAGTCTATCTGTAATTTCCAGTCTTTTTTTCGGTGCAATTTCATAAACATCCTGATTAAAAAAAGATAGTTTTGCAATTCGATTTCCTTTATAAGCATTTTTTTGTATGAAAAAAATGTTTGACTGATAAACATTTACATCAATTGCATCGTAAATTTTTTTAACTTTTCAGGCTCAATATAATCCTGAATAGAAGTTATGTTATGATCTGTAAAAAATTTCTTTCCTGAAATATCCCTTGTAAAACCTCGTATTCTGTAATCAATTGTGATTATATCAGAATCAAAGCTGTCTATTAGATAATTTAGCGTATTTAATGGTGAAATTTCTCCCGCAAGTTGCAATGTCAATATCTACCCTGAAAGTGGAAATTGAATTATCTGGATGGTATTCTGGAAAAGTATGCACTGTTATATGGCTTTTATCCAAATGAGCATGAACTGTATCAGTATCCTGGCTTGCATTTTCTCCTTCTTCTTTACTATTTTTATTTTTCTCAATTTTTTCAGTTTCCCTATCTTTCCCAATTTCCTCAAAGAATGGTTTTCCTCTATTACAAGACTTGTCAATATTTTCAGGATTTATTCTTTCCTCTGCAATTAAAACATTTACAGATGCCCCTTGCGGCTCATAATCCTGCTTTGAAATGTTTAGAACTTGCGCTCCTATCATTTCTGCCACACGAATAAGTATTTTTGTAAGCCTCTCTGAATTATACTGTTCATCAATGTATGCAATATAATCCTTTTGCTCTCTTTCTGTTTCGGCATAACAAATATCATAAATATTAAAACTTAACGTTTTAGTTAAATTATTAAATCCATACAGCTTAATTTTATTTCTTTCCAACTCATTCATCACTTCCTCTCTTATTCTCTCATAAATTTCCTTTTGCAACAATACAAGAAAAACTAGTTATAATGTCAAAAAAATCCATATATTCCCCTATATTTCTGTTTTACAATTTGTAATATTTTTTTCCGCCAAATTATAACATTTATACACAATTTTTTTACAATTAAAAATTATAAAAATGATTTTCCCTTTATAACTAAAAAAATCACAGTTAAATTAATAACTGTGAATTTAGATTTTAAGACAACTTATTTTTTTATATCTATTAACTTTATAAAACCATCCTATACTTAACTATCCTATTTTCACACCCCATCACATAAATCTTATTCTCAATCACGCAAATTTTTTTACAATTCTTTCCTTTAATATTTTTTTCCTGCATTAAAAATATTAAATTTTACATCTGTAATTATTAATTCTCCATTTTCAAGTCCGATAAAATATTTTTTTCAAACTCTTCAATGTATGTTATTTTTTTCTATCTGAAATTTTTTTATCGAATTATAAAGTTCCTGATCCAGAATATTCCATATTTCAACCTCGCCATCTTCTGTTCCTGCAAAGTATTGGAGTCCAACTATTTTTTTGAATAGGCATGATTATTTTCTGTTTTTTTACTTCAAATATTTTTTTAATCTGTTTTTCAAAAAAATACTTATTGTATTTATTTGCTTATGATCTTCCCTAAATTTTTATTATAACATTTTCTCCACTTGTGAATATTTTATAACTCCCATTTTTTTCTGCATTTTTGAAAGTTTTGTGAAAATTAATTCTCTTGTATCGACATCATAGGAAAAAAAGAATATTATCTTTAATATAGACAATCCTTCCACTTGTTATAAAAATTCATAACTTGAATTATATCTCCCATGTCAAATACAAGTTCTACTATTCTTTTTTTATTTCCATCACATTTATATACTTTCCCGCTTGGAGTAGAAACAAAAAAATATGCTGGAAACAAATAATTGATTTTTTTCCTTTATATATTTTATAATTTCACAATTTTTTTACTTTCCCTCCACTTTCCTTTTTCAAATTTTCCCTTGTTAAAGTATATTAATTTTTTTCTCCCGTTGTTATAATTCTCTTATTTACAGGTTCAACGCCAAAAATCATTTATTTTTGGTCTTATAGTTTATGTCTTCTTCTAAAATTAATTTCATAGATCCCCTTAATTAATACACTATATCTTCTGTTGGAAGATAACCGGCATTTTTCAAAACCCGTTGCATATTTCCACTTGTTTTTTTGAAAAAAATTTCATTGTTATAATAAATTTTCCAATCTCCATCAGGCTTTGCTGTATCATAAATATATTTAAACAGCATATAGGTATCTCCCCTCTTGGCATCATAAACATATAGTCTGTAAGTATAATATCTTGGTTTGTTTTTTTCATCCTTTTCTGGTATATTCGTTGGAAGCAATTTTTAAAATATCAGACTGAAAAATCAGCCAATATATTAAAAAAATATTTTCATAAGTTAATTCTTTTTTTCTCTTAAATTATAAAAGCAGTCCAATTTCTATATTTCCTATTCCAACATAATATGTCATATAATCATTTTTCAACATCACAATAAATATCTCCCTTTAATTGCGAATGATTTATCAAATCAATTTCTTTAGATACGTAGATATTTGGATTCTTAATCCATTTACATAAACTTTTACTTTTTGCTTACATTTGTATTTGTATTTGAAAAATGAAATTCCTGACACTAATAAAAGCAAGCAATACTATTAATTTTTTTCACTTTTCCTCCTAAAACTGCAATTATTATACTAAAAATTTTTTTTAAAATTAAACTCAAAGATTATAATTACTCTATTCAAACTTTATTTTTTTTATTCTAACTAATTTAAATATAAATATTAAATATTTGAACATATCTCAAGTATACATTAAAAAGTTTATCATATTTCTTTGTTAATTTCAAGATTAATAATTATGAGCCATATAATCGAGTTTAATTAATACTTTAATCACTAAAAAAGAAAATCAAATTAATGATTTTCTAAATTTTAAATTAAATATGAATTATATTAAGTATACTCATAAGAATCGGTACAACTAATATAAATAAAATCGTACTTGTAGTAACGACATTCGTAGAATATCCAATATCTCCATCAGTTTCATTTACTAAAATAGGCAATGCTGCAAATACTGGCGCTGCCGACTGAATTACAAAGGTTTTTATTTCCAGGTCATTCAAATGCACATAATGTCCTGCAATTTTCAAAAGCACAATCATGACAATTGAAGAAAATACAAATCTCCCAAGCAAAGCCAAATTTGTATCCAAATCAAATCTAATACTATGAAGCCCTGCATCCGCCAACACAATCCCAATATACAGCAAAGCAAGCGGCGTTACAATACTTCCAAGATACTTAGTAGTTTCCACAATCGGCGTCATAACTTTTATTCCTGAAAGAAGTACAACGAATGCGATAACAAAAGCAATAAGCGGTGGTGACAATAACTTTTTCAGGTTAAATCCGCCTTTCCCATCTCCACTTCCTGCATCCATTGGATCATTTGCCAAAAGCATATATCCCAAAGTCCATATTGACACTGTATTAGTAATATAATACATCAAATAATACTTTGAAGCCGCTTCCCCAAAAAGAGCCATATTCAAAGGAAGTCCAATAAATATCGTATTTGCATTGACTACAGCATTATAGAAATACTCCACGTCTTCCATCTCGCATTTTCACTATCTTTATAACTACAAAGGCTGCAACATATCCAATAATCACTGAAGCAAATGTAAAAATTAAACGGTTTGACACTTCCTTCAGGGCATCCATATTTAAATATTTTAAAACTGAATAAAATATTGAACAAGGCAAGGCCACATTTGTTATAAGTTTTGACACATTTTCACTAAATGTATGATGAAACCAGTGTCTTTTTTTCAAAATATATCCAATTGCAATCATAACAATGATGGGAAAAATACTTCCCAGCGATTTCAAAAAAATCATTTTTTAATTCCTTTCTCTTTATTAAATTTATTAAAAAGCCAAATTTACAAACTAAACAAGGCAAGGACTTAAATTACTTCTTGCTTCAAATGTGCTACGAAGTCCTCCATTTGGAAATGATGAAGCATATCAGGATCTTCCTTTATCAAATTGCTTCCTGAAAATTTATAAATAAGTCTCTTCATTTTCCATAAATCCTTACCTCTTTCTTTTTCGCATCTTTCTTATGGATCAGTTTTTTTCCACTCTCCACTTTTATAACTATAAGTTTATTATACAATGCTAGAAAATATAAGTCAAATAAAAATTTTTTTGGAAGAAAGTAAAAAATACAGTTTGGAGTATCGGTACAATAATAGATCTTCAAATAAATTTGTATATACATTTATAAATCTTTTAATTTAATATTGATTTCTGTGATTGTTATAATAGTTATCTATCTCATCATTATAAAACTGTTTTGCTTTATACTGTGAATTTGCATTATTCCAATGAGTTCCCTTATAATAACAGCCTGCCTCATTTTCCATATCCTCATTCGCTATTGCCAAAATTACCACTTGTCTGATCTGTGCAATTTTCTGTAAATATTCTCGATAAGCATCATCAACTTCTGTATATGTAGCCTGTCTAAATGGAATATCTGTTCCAGGAACTATACCTTTGTCAACTTTTTCAATCTCATTTACTGCATTACAATATTCAGACTTTATATCCATATAAGGTTGATACTGATCTTCTACTCCAATTAAAGTTTGTTCATATCCAAGACTTCTTCTTGAAAATGTCGATTCTTTTCCGTTATCTTTTAAATAAGTATATCCATTTATTGTTTCATGATTAGGATCTGCAGGTGGTGCAGTATTTTCATTATTTTTCTGAAGTCGGACTCTTTTTCTTTCGAGTAATTATCTCCACTTTGAGTTCTTTCTGATGAATAATTATTGTTAGAAAAAAATTTGGTAATAAATTTTTAACTGTCAAAGACACCATAACTGCCATTATTATAAAAAGTATTACTCCAATAACTATTAATATAACATTAGTCCCGCTATCACTATTAGTAGCAGTATTTCGTTTTGACTATTATAATAATTATTACCGCTATTATTTCTGTTTTTGACTATTATTACCATAATTATTATTATTAGAATTTGCTCCAGCTTTTTCATTCATTCTTTTTCTTATCATCTCTATCCGTGGATTTCCTGGCCAATAATTCCTTGCCTCATCCAAATATTTTACAGCCTCATTAAATCTAAAGTTTCTCTATAGCATTTAAAGCCCTGTCACAAGCAGCTTCACTTAATCTTTTCGCATCATTATTATCATTTTCATGCGCTTTTTGTGATCCATTTGAACTGTTTGTAATATTATAAGATATTTTATTTGCTTCACAAAATCCTATAAATACATTTTTAGCTTCCTTTTCACTGCTCAGTATATTTTTTTATATTATTAAAATTGTCACTCTTCTCAGTTGAAATTTGCTTATCAGTTATTTCATAAATAGACTTTATTTCTTCCAATTCTTTTTTTACTTCTATATATTTCAAATATTTAAGATATTCATCATATTCATTCCTTTTTAGCACCGTTTCCAAATATCTTCTCACATTCAGTAAATAACTTTTTCTTAGCCGAAGTTTCATTATCAGATTTTTATTAATTTTTTTCTTTTTTTTCTTTAATAGCCCTCAATAATTCCTCTTGCATCCAATCTTCCAGCATTTATATTTTTCAGAATCAAGAAACTCGTACAAATTCTTCTTATCCAATATTTTTTTCAAATTTTGCTCAACTGTTAAAAAAATTCATATTTTCTATTAATACATTCACAATAATTTTTTTGTATATTTTTTTCATCATACAATTCTATCTTGCCATTTTCTTCGATTCGTTTTTTAATCAAATCTTCTTTTCTTTTAATCCTAGCTGCTATCTCTTGTATTTTTTCTGATGTAATTATACTTCCCTCAAAAAATCTCAAAAATTTATCTATTGGCTCAAACAGCTTATTTTGCGCATCTTTAATCAATTTTTTTCTCTTTGCGCTATTAAGCATCTCGCTTTCTATAACACCATGTTTCAAAAGTTCACCATAATTTTTATATTTTGTACCATTTAACGGATCAGTTTCTTTTCTTAACCATTCCTTCCTTTTTTCCTCTATTCTAGCTTTTATTTTCTCCTCATTTTCTTCAGCAGCTGGATAATATTCCAGTCCCAGTATTTCATACCAGTTGTATTCAATTTTATTTCTGTCTGCCATCTCTTTTTCTCCTTTAATTTATTACTAAATATTTATCCAAAATATTTTTTCTAATTAAAGTATAATCAAATTTCTTCAAATCAAATAAAAATTATGAACACTTTCATTTAATATTGATTCCCATAATTATTATAATAATCATCTATTTCCTTTCTCTCAAATTCTCTTGCCTTGTACTTGGAATTTGCCGTATTCCAACGAGTTCCTTTATAAAAGCATCCAGATTCCGGCTCTATCACACTGTCATTCCTATTATTTAACAAGAAAACGACTTGTCTCATTTGTGCTATTTTCTGTAAATATTCCTTGTATGCATCATCAACTTCTGTATATGTAGCCTGTCTAAATGGAGTATTTGTTCCTGGAACAATTCCATCATCTACTTTTACAATTTCATTTACTGCATTGCAATATTCTGTTTTAATATTTTCATAAGCAGATGAGTTATCACTTACACCCATCATTCCTTCTTCATATCCAAGATCTCTTTTTGAAAATGTTGAACCTTTCCCATCATCCTTTAAATAAGTGTATCCATTTCTTGTTTCGTGATCAGGATCTACAGGCTGTGTATTTTCGTAAGTTGTTTCTGGAGTTGAATCAGGCCCGTCTGAAAAATTATTTGCATCCCTGAGTTGTTCTTTTTAATGGATGATTATTATTAGAAAAAAATTTGGTGATAAATTTTTTTCGCTGTTAAAAAAATATCATAACTGCCATTATTATAAAAAAAGTATTACTCCAATAACAATTAATGTGATATTAGTCCCACTTCTATTTTGGTTGTTATTACTGTAATAATTATCAGGACTTGACCCCGCTTTTTTTCATTCATTCTTTTTCTTATCATCTCTATCCGTGGATTTCCTGGCCAATAATTTCCTTGCCTCATTCAAACATTTTACAGCTTCATTAAATCTAAAAATTCTCTATGGCATTCAAAGCCCTTTCACAAGCAGCTTCACTTAATTTTTTTTAATTCATTATTGTCATTTTTATATGTATTTTTGCGGTCTATTTGTATCATTTTGAACTATTTGAGATATTATAAGGTATCTTATTTGCTTCACAAAAATCCTATAAATATATTTTTTTGCTTCCTTTTCACTGTTCAATATTTTTTTATATTATTAAAATTATCATTTTCCTTATTCGATACTTGTTTATCAGTAACTTCATAGATAGTTTTTTTATTTCTTCCAGTTCCTTTTTTTACGTTTATATATTTTTAAATATTTCAAATATTCATCGTATTCTTTCCTTTTTGCTACATCTCCAAATATCTTTTCACATTCAGTAAATAATTTTTTTCTTGGCAGAAGTTTCATTATCAGATTTAATCAAATCTTTTCTCTTTTCTTTGATATTCTCAATAATTCCTCTTGCATCCAACCTATTCACATTTATATTTTTCAGAATTTAAAAAAACTCATATAAATCTTTCTTATCCAATATTTTTTTAAATTTTGCTCAACTGTTAAAAAAATTCATATTTTCTGTTAATATATTCGCAATAGTTTTTTTATAAATTTTTTTCATCATACAATTCTATTTTACCATTTTCTTCAATTCGCTTTTTTTAATCAAATTTTCTTTTTCTTTTTAGTCTTTTCAGCTATCTCTTTTTATCTTTTTTTCGATGTAATTATACTTCCTTCAAAAATACTTCAAAAAAATTTATCTATTGGCTCAAACAGCTTATTTTGCGCATCTTTTATCAATTCTTTTTCTTTTTAGTGCTGTCAAGCATTTCACTTTCTATAACTCCATGCTTTTAAAAAGTTCACCATAATTTTTATATTTTGTACCATTTAATGGATCAGTTTCTTTTCTTAGCCATTCCTTTCCTTTTTTTCTTCTATTCTAGCCTTTATTTTTTTCCTTCATTTTCTTCAGCAGCCGGATAATACTCCAATCCAAGTATTTCATACCAGTTATATTCAATTTTATTTTTATCTGTCATCTCTTTTCTCCCTTGATTTCTCGAAAATATTTTTTTCCCAATTAAAAATATACTCAAACTTCTCTAAATTACATTTATAATTTTTTTCAAAAAAATATAAAAACAGTATTAATAAAAAGAAATTTGAGTAATTTTAATTATGTTTAGTTATAATTTATAAATTTAACTTATTCAGAAACTATATATTTAAAATTTATCAAAAAAATTTTTCTAAAAGCAAGGAAATCTTGAACTCTGATAAAAAAAGTTCTGACTATTAAACTTTTTTTTGTAAATAATATTCACATAAGCTACTTCTATTTTCAGAAACCAAAAGACCCTTTACTAAATTCTTTTAAGATTATAAAATTATTGAATAAGTCATTAATTAACTGGAACTTATAGAACCGAGATGCCTTGCGAACGTTGTTTTATTTTTTTTCTAATTCTTCTTCAGACATTACACCTTTTGTTTCCATTCTTACATTTACTTCCCTATTTCCAGTTTTATCTACTCCTTTAACATCCAGGATTCCTTCTTTATTCAATTTTAATGTAACTTCAATTGGTGCTCCCTTGTGAAAGTCCCGCAGGAAGTTCCAATATTGCTTCTCCAATTTTTAAATCATCATCAACATTAAAATATTCATCCATATAATCATTTTCATAAATTTCTATATTTGCTGTATTTTGATTGCGAACATTTGTTCCAAAAACTTGGGAAACATTTACAAATCCATTATTCATGGGTTCATTTTTTACTATCATATTGTAACATTTTTCTTCATTCCTATGAATTATCTTTATTGCAAAACTTTTTGTTGTAGCTATTATAATTTGTCTAGCAGCTCCACCAATACTCATCATCTCAGGCGTTACTGACAAATCTTCCTTATAATCACTTGCGTTTAATTCCTTTTCATCTCCATTAACTGATACTTTCACTTCCTTATCAGAATTAAAATCATGACCCGCAAGACTTTTTTGATTATTTACATATACATTTACAGCATGAATAGCAGCTCCTTTAGCAACAGCCTCATCTGGCTCAAGTATTTTTAATTTCGCTTTCTCCAAAAATTTTTCTGTCAACATTTTTTTTACTTGAGGCATTCTTGTAGATCCACCTACTAAAAGTATTTCATCAATTTTACCATATCCTTTATTTCTAGCAACTTCAATTGCCTCTCTCGTTTTATTTAAAGTTTCATAAAGCAATGTAGAAGTTATTTCATCAAATTTTTCTCTTGTTACAGAAATTTTTGATCTTTTCCCATTTACTTCCAGCATATCACTAGCTTGATTTTTTGAAGTCAGCTGTTTTTTCATCTTTTCAGCCTTTAATCTCAAATCTTGTATTGCATATTCATCAAATTCAACTTCAGCTCCAACATTTTCTGTAAATTGATTAGCCAAATATCTTATTAAAACTTCATCCCAGTTTCTTCCACCTAAGTCATGATCACCATCTGAACAGATAACTTCAATCTTATCAGAACTTATTCTCATAATCGTTACATCAAATGTTCCTCCACCAAGGTCATATATTAAAATTGTTTTTTCATTTTGCTCCTTTGCACATCCATAGTACAAAGCTGCCGCTGTAGGTTCGCTTATAATTTCCAATACATTTAGTCCGGCTATTATTCCTGCATTTTTAGTTGCTGTACGTTCTGCTGTTCCAAAATAAGCTGGACAAGTTATTACCACATCTTTAACTTCAACTCCTAACTGTTCTGAGGCATCTTTAGCCAATTTTCTCAAAATATATGATGATATCTCCTCTGGTGTCTTATCTTCATAATTATATCTAATTGCAAAGTCCGTTTTTCCCATCAATGTTTTTACCAACATGGAAGTTGTGTCTGGATTTAAAACGGCTTCAGCCTTTGCATCATTTCCAACAATTACATTATCCCCTTCAAATGCAACTACAGATGGTGTAATATTTTCACCTTCATTATTTTTAATTACTTCCGCTCTTGCAGTATCATCCACACGAGCTATACACGAATAAGTTGTTCCCAAATCAATTCCGAATACATATTTTGACATTTTATTCTCCCTTCAAATCTTCTTCTGGTTTTTTATAAATATTTACTTCAACTTTTTCTGGCGAAATAATTTTATCCTTATATTTATAACCGCTGCTCAAAACATTTTCTATTTTTCCATGCAGCTGTTCATAAGGTGTTTCAATTTTCTTTATTATTTTTTTGTTTTTTTACATCCACATAACTATCATTTTCTATATTAGTTTCATAAATCTCTATATCATTGTTTTCCAAGATAATTTCCACTTCTTCAATATAACTTTGAAGTATTTCTGATTTTTTTCCTCTTCTGACATCACACCAAAAACTCTTCAAATTTTTTTCTTCATACTTTCTCTCAAACTTACCAAACTCATCACAACAGGTTTTATGAGCTGAAAAATACATATCATTTTTTTATATTCCTGAAGTTCCTTGTAAAGTCTATCTGTCGTCTTTTTTTTCAAATTCAATACTTTGAATCTTTTTCAAAAAAATAAATCATTTAGCACTTCAACTTTTCCATCAATATCTTCAATGTTTCTCAAAAATCTTTTCTAATTTATTTTTCATCATTTTTTTACTATCGTCGTTCTTATCTACTTCTTCTTGTTCAGCAGTTTCTGATTCTAATTCTTCTCCGTTTTCTTCCTTTTCGACTTTTTCTTCTACAGGTTTATCCACTTCATCACTTTTAATTTCTTCCGCCTGTCCAGGTTCATTTTCCAGTTTCATTTCTTCTTCTGAATTGTCTGTCTTTTGTAACTCATCCTTTTCTTCAGATACTCTTTTCCCCTCCGATTTACCTTTTTCATCTGAATTCCAAAAAAATTTCATCTCTATCACTCCATTAATTCAATCTATCGTATTTTTCTGCCAATTCTATTGCCCTAGCCTTTATCGTATCAATTTCCCTGTTCTCAATTTCTATATTTGCCGAACAGTCATCAGATGCCTCGCTTCTTATTCCATCTATTGTTCTTTCCCGTTCCTTTATCCAAGCTATTTCTTCATTTTTAAGGGATTTCTTTTGTGAATCTGGATAGCTTGCCATTAACATTTTATATATTTGATTTAATTCATTATCCCATTTATTATGTAAAGATACACGATAGCCTACATATTCATCACAAGAAGAAGTATTATCAGGCGTATAACTATTTAATTCATTTTCAACTGATGCCATTCTATTTATCATTGCTTTTTCATACATAGTTTTCGGTCTACTTTGAGCATTGTTATATGAGTCCTTTTTTTGACTGTTAGCAACTTCTGGTTTTACCGACTTTATTGAAATCATATTTGGATCTTGCACTATATTTGGCTTTTGTTCCCTTTCTTTTTCCAATCTCGCCATTTTACTTTGAGTAGAAAAAATATAGAATCCGATACTAAAAATTGTCCCTGTTATTAAAACAATTATAACTGCTATCAGAATATTTCTCACCCTATTATTATTCCCCTGTTCCATTTCAGATGTCCTTTCCTATTTAATTTTTTTATTTTATATTTTCTTAAAAAAAGTTATATTAACATATATCTGCCATTTATTATTCTTAAAAAAATACTTAGTAATATTGTACCCAAACTTTTCATAATTTTTTTATTTTTGGATTTACCAATAATTAACTTTATTTATTTTTATTCTTTTAAAAAATTAATAATAATATTAATTTAAAATGACAAAAATTATATTCTAATTACTTTTATAACAATATAAAAAATACATAAAAATGAAAAACTATGTTTGATATTTGAAAAAAATTTTTTTACCAAAAATAACACATAATAATTTCTTTATTGATTAAGAAGCAATATTAATAAAAAAATAAACTAATATTTATATAATAACATGCTCTTACAGCACCTTTCCAAAAAAATTCTGAGTTCTCTCATTTTTTTGGATTCAAAAAAACACTTCTTCAGGTTTTCCCTGCTCCACAATTTCACCATCAGCCATAAAAATGACTCTGTCACAAACTTCCCTTGCAAATCCCATTTCATGCGTCACAACAATCATTGTCATTCCTTCTTTAGCCAAATCCTTCATAACTTTCAAAACTTCTCCAACCATTTCAGGATCTAACGCACTTGTCGGCTCATCAAACAGTAATGCTTCCGGTTTCATAGCGAGAGCTCTTGCAATTGCCACTCTTTGTTTTTGCCCACCAGACAAACTTGATGGATAAACATCGGCTTTATCTAAAAGTCCAACTTTTTCAAGCAGTTCTTTTCCCAATTTTATAGCTTCTGGCTTTGTCACTTTTTTTAGCGTTACTGGAGCTAAAGTTATATTTTGCAAAACTGTTAAATGTGGAAATAAATTAAAATTTTGAAAAACCATTCCAACTTTTTCACGAAATTTGTCAATGTTCAAATTTTTATCCGCAAGGTCAAATTCATCCACGCAAATATGTCCGCCAGATAATTCTTCAAGCCCATTTATACATCTTAAAAATGTACTTTTCCCCGAACCTGACGGTCCAATCACACTTATCGCTTCCCCTTTTTCTACATAAAGGCTTATATCTTTTAAAACGACATTATTTCCATACTGTTTTTTCAAATTTTCTACTTTAATCATACTTTTAACTTATCCTCCACTTTCTTGAACAATTTAGACAATAATTTAATTACTATATAGTAAATTGCCGCAACTATAAGCATAGTTTCAAATGTTTTAAAATTAGTTTTATAAGCAACTTGCCCTTCTTTTCATCAGATCTGCCACTCCAATTACAACTAATAAGGAAGTGTCTTTTAGTGAACTTATGAACTGATTTAAAATGGCAGGAATCATATTTTTAATAGCCTGTGGCAAAATTACTTTGGTCATCGACTTGTTAAAAGAAAGCCCCAAACTTCTAGCCGCTTCCATTTGTCCTTTGTCAATCGCCTGTATTCCGCCTCTAAAAAAATTTCAGCTAAAAATGCTCCAGCATTTAATGCAATTATAATTATTCCCGAAATTTCAGGAGACAACATTCCTGGCTCACTGCTCAAATGAAATATCAATTTTAAAAGTTTTGGAAGCAGTGGAACAACTCCGAAATAAAAGAATATTGTCTGAACCATAAGCGGCGTTCCTCTTATTAAATCAATATATTCTTTTCCTAAAAAAATTGCAAAACTTTTTATCATTTTCGAATGAAAAACCTTTTTTTATCTGTCGGCACAAAATTTAAATATCCTATCCCTAAACCAATCAATGTTGCAAAAAACAACGAAACAACTGTGATATAAATAGTAACTGCAAGTCCTCTTAAAAATTTTAGTCCATAACCAGTTAAAATTCCCTTGTAGGAATCAATAACTCCAGCAATTCCGCCTTTTTCCACAGTTTTTCCACCTTTAGTGTATCTATCCACAATTTTTTGATATTCGCCATTTTTTCTTAAAGTCTTCAAACCTTTGTTAAACTCTTCCAGCAACTCTTTGTGAGTCCCCTTTTTTACCATAAATCCGTTTCCAACATTTGTCAACTTTCCAGTTCCAACTTTTAACTGCGTATCTGGATCTTGATTTAAAGTATACAAAACTACTGGCAAATCTTCAAATCCCGCATCAGCCTGTTTATTTTCAACCGCTTTTAACATTGAAACTGTATCATCATAAATTCTTACTTCAGATTTTCCCTTCAAATTTTCTTGAACATATCTTTCCCCCGCAGTTCCACTTTTAACTGCAAGTCTTTTTCCAACTAAATCTTTTCCAGTTTTTATTGTGTTATTATCTTTATGAACTATCGCAACAATTCCTGTATCGTAATATGGATCAGAAAAATCAACAACCTTTTTTCTCTCCTCGGTAATGTTCGCTCCCGCAATCGCACCATCAATTTGTCCAGATTCCATCGCAGGAATAATTCCTCCAAAATCCATCGGCTGAATTTCCACTTCAAATCCTTGAGTTTTCGCCACCGCCTTCATCAAATCCACATCAATTCCCTTATCCACATTGTTCTCCTTAAAAGAAAACGGCGGATAAATCAGATCTACTGCAATAATATATTTTTTACCTGTCTTTGCATTTGGATTTTTCACTTCTTTTTTTCCACAAGCTGTAAAAAATATTAAAATTGTCAATACGAGCGACACTAAAACTAATGTCCTTTTTTTCATTCTTCCTCCTAAATTCCAAATTAAAAATTTCTTCTAAAAAATAATCAAAAACTTTTTTTCAATGCATAAATTTTTACTACAAAAAAATATATTGTCAAAGAAAAATAAAATTATAGACAGAGTAAAAAAAGAGGCTGTTTCACAAAAACAAATAAAATTCCTAAATCATAAATTTATATTTTTTTAAAATATATAATATTTATGTTAGTAAAAATTATTTTTTTGAATTATGAGACAGCCTCCTATTCTTGATTTTTATAATATAAAAAAATTTCTATTCAACAATTAGATGATTATTTTTTTGTTCAGATATTCCATTCATACTATCCGCTAATTTTTGAAAACCCAAAAGTAAGTATTTCAAATAAATCTTTATTTTTGATCATCGACTTTCCATTTTTTTCCATCTTTTTTTCATTATCACATTTATATTTTTTTTCAGTAAATTTCAAATCTTTTGATGACAATTTATCTTTAAAATATTTTATTGTGAAATCTTCACCAAGTTTCTTTATTTCTTCTTCACTTTTTTTCCAATGTTTGTAAAAAGCTAATGCCATTGCTTGCTGTAAAAATTCAGGAAAAATAAGAACTTAAATCTGGGGCTTTTTATATCAAGATTTATAGTTGCTTTGTCGCCTTCCACTTCTGTTTTATTAATTTTATAGCTTATTTTTTTTATATCCATCTAAAAAAATCTTTACATTTTCATCATTTTCTGAGATCTTTGCATCAGGATTTATTTGATTCATTTTTTTACATCTCCGCTTTGGAGCGCTTTTAAACATACTTTCAAAGTCTTTTTGCGCTTGCGGAGTTCCACAACTGCACACAAGTAATAACATTGATAAAACTAATAAAAATTTTTTTTCATAATTTTCCTCCATTTATATTTTATAAATTATTTGCTTTCACAGGCAACTCCATCTCTATCCCTGTCTAAATGTCTTGCATATCCAGGTTCACCCTTTTTAATGTTTCTATACCCTTTCGATCTAGCTTCCTTACAATTTTTTTGAAATGCAATGTTTCAGCAAATGTATTAGCACTAACAAATGCTAACATTAAAAACTACAAATAATTTTTTTCATTTTGATTCCTCCATCTTTTTTTATTTTTTTGAAACCAAAATTAACCCTCTTTAAATTTATTATGTATTTAGTATTTATGCTATCATTTCTTTTAATCTAGTTTTAGTTTTCTTTTTTTGTGTCCAATTTGAAGAAATGTTTCACATTATTATTTTTACCACATTTTTTTGCATTTTCTAGAAAAAAATTTAAAAAAATACTTTACTTAGTAGCCAAAAAAATAAGTTACGATGTATTTGTAAATAAGAAAAAAATAAATATCTTTAATTTTTTTAAAAAAATATATAACTAAATTTCAGATACAAAAAAATACAGTAGAAAATGACAAAAATGGAGATAAATTAATAGAAATGCTTGAGAAATTAAAAAAATGAAGAGTTTTAAAAACGTCCCCAAATTGTCCCCAAAGGTATTTTTTTAAATCTCTTCAAACTATGTAAATATGTATTATTTTTTTATAAAAATGGCGCACCTGACAGGAGTTGAACCCATAGCCTTCTGATCCGTAGTCAGACGCTCTATCCAATTGAGCTACAGATGCATATTTTTCCAATTCTGTTAGTGAACTACTCCCGCTTTTAGAAGTGGGAGCTTCTTGGGAAGTATCTGCTTTTGTTAGCCAAATATATTTACCAAGCTCTTCGGGTAGTTCCTACCCTGATGTATTTAGTGTAATACATTTTGCTATAAATATCAATCAAAAATGCAATTTATCTCCCATTTATAGAAAGCCTACGACTTCTTACTATCTTTTTGTTAAAAAAAAATGGCGGAGAAGGAGGGATTTGAACCCTCGATCCAAGTTTTAGCCCGGATACTCCCTTAGCAGGGGAGCGCATTCGGCCTCTCTGCCACTTCTCCAAAATTATTTAATGGCGGGTGAACTGGGATTCGAACCCAGACATCTTGCGATTTCGCCGGTTTTCAAGACCGGTCCCTTAGCCGTTCGGACATCCACCCGTAAACTACTTAATTAGTATAACATACATTGTTATTATTTGTCAATAACTTTTTTAAATTTTTCTAAAAGTTATATAAAAAGCATATATAATTAAGATCAAATCTAGAATAGAATAATTATTTTACTTAACAAGGGGCACCAAAACCCCTTGCTTTACACAATATATTAAATTATACTTCCTATTTAAATATGCTCGTTTTTTTCAGGCATTCTAATATGAATTAACTTTATCTATTTCAATTTCCAAGTTGTTGGCGAAAATAATATTAACATTGGAAAAATTTCTAATCTTCCTGCCAACATTCCAAAAACTTAAAAATCACTTTTTGAAAAAAATTGCTTAATTCGGCAAAAGCTAAATGCTGGTCCAACTTTTTCCCAATCCATGCCCAATATTGTTAAATGTAGCGGCTACAGCACTAAAAGCTGTCATAAAGTCATCTGTAGAATAGGAAACCATTAGCAATATTCCTCCAAAGACTAACGAATAAACTAAAAAGTATACTGCAATGCTCTTTTGCATTTTCATATTTACAGGCTTGTCATCATATTTTATTGTAACTACACGATTCGGGCTTATCATTTGAATTATTTCTGCAAAATAGATTTTTACCATTAAAACGACTCTTGATATTTTTAATCCTCCAGCCGTAGATCCCGCACATGCTCCAAAGAACATTAAAATTAACAATATAACTTGTGAAAATAGCGGCCATTTTCCAAAATCAGCTGTGGAATATCCTGTTGTCGTAATAACCGATGAAACCGAGAAAAATACATCTCTTATACAATGTAAAATCGAATCATAACTTTTTGCAGATATTTAGAACTATTAGGACAATCGCTCCAAATACAATTAACAAATAATATTTTTAATTCTTCATTTTTAAATACATCTTTTATCTTTCCAATTAAAAATAAAATAATAAATGTTAAAAGTTTACTCCAAACACTATCATTCCAATTCCAAGCACCACTTCAATGTAAGGGCTATTATACGGTAAAATGCTTCCATTTCTTGCTCCAAATCCACCCGTTCCAGCTGTACCAAATGCCAGAAGCGAAGATTCAAATAAATCAAGTCCTCCAAACATTAGTAAAATTATTAAAACAATTGTCATAACAATGTAAATTTTGTAAAGCATTCTGGCAGTTGTTGACAATTTTGAAACTAATTTCCCAAATGTCGGTCCAGGAACTTCAGCCTTCATTACGTGAACCGATGTTGCAGAACTTGGAAAAATTGCAAGTGCCAATACCAGAACTCCCATTCCACCCACAAAATGGGTAAAACTTCGCCAAAATAAATTAGAATGGCTGATTTTGCTAAGATCTGTTATTATACTCGATCCAGTTGTCGTAAATCCACTTACAATTTCAAAAAAAGCATCAACAAACGACGGTATTTCCTTTGTAAATACAAACGGTAATGCCCCAAATATAGACATTAGAATCCAAGACAGCGACACGATTATATATCCTTCTCTTCCTTGAATCCGCTGATTTTCAGGAATTTTTGCTGAAAGCAGGAATCCAATTGCCAAAAGAAGAATAATTACAGATCCATAGGCAATTTTATACTTTGCGCTTTCATTATATAAAAAACTTATAATCAAAGGCAAAACCATTAATCCAGCTTCAAGTATAAGTATCTTTCCAGTTATAAAACCTATCATTTTTATTCATTTTTACTCCTTAAATTCAATATGCACAATAAGAGTTTATAAAATAACATTTTCCAATTTTTTTAATTTTAATTCAGTTCAATTATTAGTGCATATTTAAATTTCTCCAAAATTAAATTTTTATTCTAAAATATCATCAAAAATCTTCGATGGAAGATGCTGTTGTAACAACCATCACACTATCATTACATTTTATTACATCATTTCCTCCCGGAAAAAAATCATTTTTCCATTTCTCAATATGCTTGCAATCAACATACCTTTTTATTTTTTTAGATCTTTTTAGCGGAATATCAATAGCATTACTATTTTCATTAATTTCAAATGTAATGAATTCCACTTGATTCTCAAGCCTATATAAGAAGCTCATTGTAGAACCACGCATATTAGCCTTTGATCTTACAACGCTTATTATCATATCTGAAATAACCTTTTTAGGCACAACTGCAGATGTTCTTGTATTTTTTTCAAGCATTGGAATCAGCAATGTTCTGCTCATTTTCGTAATCAATTTAGAATTTGTTATGGAATTTACAAACATTGTAATTACTGCATTTTCCTCATCGCTATCTGTAAGAATTGCAGTTGCATCATAATTACTTATTCTTTCCTGCATTAAAAATTCCTGGTCAGCTTCATCCCCCTTATGACAATCGCCTTAGGATAAGCCTCACTCAGCTTTTCTGCCCGTTCTTTGTTATTTTCAATAACTTTTACCTCAATTCTATTTTCCAGCAATTTTCCAATCAAATAGTGGGAAATTGTTCCTCCGCCGACAAGCAATGCAGAATCAATTTTTAAATTGCTTTTTTCAATTTTATCGTAAAATTTATGTACTGCCTCCTTTGATCCTGCAATATGGACAATATCCCCTTCTAAGATAGTAAAATCTCCACTTGGAATAAATACATCTTCACCTCTTCTTACAGTACAAATAATCACTTTATCCTTTGAACTGAATTCGAGTTCTTTTAACTGCATTCCATTTAAAAAATTATCTTTTTGAACTCTTATTGAAATAAATCCAGCTCTTTGACCAAAAAAGTTTTCTACACTTAAAGCGACTGGAAACATTAATTTATTTGCAATACTTTTAGCAGTTTCCTGTTCAGGATTTATCATAAGCGAAATTCCAAGCCCTTCCCTTACAAACTGCATATTTGAACTATATTCAGGATTTCTCACTCTTGCTATTGTAAATTTTGTTCCAAGTTTTTTTGCTATAATAGAAGAAATTATATTTAACTCATCTGATTCTGTTGCTGCAATAAAAATATCAGCTGTATCTGTCCCCGCTTCCAGCAAAGTTTCATAAGAAGCTCCATTTCCGACAAGTCCTGTTATATCATAATTTTTCCACAATTTTTATTTAATATTTTCTCTTCCTTCTCAATAAGAATAACATCATTTCCTTCTGCCGAAAGTTCACTGCAAAGCGACTCTCCAACAACACCAGCTCCCGCTATAACTATTTTTCATATTTTTTTCTCTTTCTTTATAAAAATTTTTTTATTTATTTTTTTATATAATATATTTGATAAATTATTTTTTTATTTTTATTACCTTCATTTTAAAAAAATCTTGAATATATTTTTGCAACTTCCTTTGCATAATAAGTAATAATCGCATCTGCTCCTGCCCGTTTCATAGCATACATTTGCTCTATCACAATTTTCATTTCATCAATCCAGCCATTTTGAGCCGCAGCCTTTACCATCGAATATTCCCCAGAAACACTGTAAGCCACAATCGGAACTTCAAAAGTATCACTTACTTTTTTTATTACATCAAGATATGCCATCGCAGGCTTTACAATTATAATATCCGCTCCTTGCCGTAAATCTTCGGCAACTTCATCTGTTGCATCCTTTGAGTATTGAAAGTTCATCTGATAGGACTTTCTATCGCCAAATTGTGGCGCTGAATCTGCCGCATCTCTAAAAGGTCCATAAAATGCAGATGAATATTTTACAGAATATGCCATTACTGGAATATTTTCAAAATGATTTTGAACTAAAACCTTTGAAATTTTTTCCACACGTCCATCCATCATATCCGATGGAGCCACAATGTCAACTCCTGCCCTCGCATAAGAAAGTGCCGTTTTTCCCAAAACTTCCAAAGTTTCATCATTCTTAACATAGCCATTTTCATCAAGTATTCCGCAATGTCCGTGATCCGTGTATTCACAACAGCAAATATCGCAAATCACAAGGAAATTATCATAATTTTTTTCTTAATAAATCTAACTGCATTTTGAATAATTCCATTTTCATTATATGCTTCCGTAGCACAAGCATCCTTTCTTTCAGGAATACCAAAAAGCAAAATCGAATTTATTCCTAATTTTACAAGTTCATCCAATTCTTCCGAAAGCCTGTCAATTGAATATCTAAAAAAATTCCAGGCATCGATGGAATTTCACTTTTAATATTTTCACCTTCCTCAACAAAAAAATCGGATAAATCAAATCATCCTTTGAAATATAGACATCCTTTACAAGATTTCTAATAACTTCATTTTTTTCTCAGTTTTCTATGTCTTTTTAAACATTTTTTTACTTCACCTTTTTTTCATTTACTCTATTTATAATTTAAAATTAGATTATTCAACAATCTATTTTTTTATTTTTTTCAATTCTATCCAAAAATCTTTTTGAATCTCGCTTTTCATAGCACGTGAACGTCTGCAGTTTTTCCCGCTCGTAGAAACTGCAATTTGAAACTCATCATTTTTTTACAATTCCTCCAAACATCACATTCATCTTAGTTTTTGAAGATACATTATTAATCAGTATCCCTTTAGAATCACAAATTTCAGCCACATTTTCATTCAATTCCTCATTATCCGTAGCCGCAATAACTAAAAAATACTCTTTTACAAGTTTTTCAATCTCATCTTTATCATTTTCAATTTTTCTATTATTCTCTATTCTCAAGTTTTCCAGTTCCAGCAACTTCTCTTCTGCAATATTTTCCGCAATAACCGTAATATCAGCCTCATATTCCATAATTTTGCTAATCTTTTTAAATGCAACTTTTTCCGCCGCCAATAACCAAAACTTTTTTTATCTTTTTAAATTTACAAATAATGGAAACCACATATTTTAATGCTCCTTCTGTTTTTATTTGATGACAATAGAATAACATATTCTAAAAAGAAAAAAACAAGCAATTTAAAACATAATATTTTTTTCACTATTTTTTTACAAAAAAACAAAAAAATAACGTGATTTTTTTATAAAAAATGATAAAAATAAATCTATTTGATAACTACGAAAAATAAACAAAAAAATCTAAAAAAATAAAAAAATGGAGATATTATGAAGTACATAAAAAAATTTTTTTGAACAATTTATCATTCTCATTCAATTTATGACACGAATCCCAATACCGCTAAAAATCAGCTACAGCGAAAAAATTTGGAAAAATCAATAAAATTTTTTTCCCTTTAGTCGGCTTAATCATCGGCTTAATTTTATATTTTGCAAATTTTTTTAATTATAGTCTATTTAAAAAAATATTTTTTTATAACAAAACAATAATTGCCATATTTTTTTAATAATTTTAGAAATCCTGATTGTAGGAATAATCCATATTGATGGGCTTGCTGATACTTTTGATGGACTATTCAGCTACGCAAAAAAAGAAAAAAATGCTAGAAATTATGAAAGACTCAAGAATCGGAACAAATGGAACAGTTATATTAATTTTATATTTTATCACAAAAACTACTCTAACCTCTGAAATAATCATGATAAACCCGAAATATCTCATAATCTGTCCAATCATTGCCAGACTTTCAACCCCAGTAAACGCTGGACTTTCTAACTATGCCCGAAAAATCTGGAATGAGTAATGCTATAATTTCTGAAAAATGGCATCTTTGAAGCGATTTTTTTTCATTTGCTCTATCAATTATTCTAGTTTTTTTATATAATTAGCATAAAAGGAATTATTACTATATTCATTGCATTTATATTTATAATTATTTTTTTATGTTAAATGTACGAAAAAAATTGATGGAATAACTGGCGATACAATGGGAGCTTGCCTTGAACTTACTTCAATTCTAGTTTTATTTTTTTAGGAATTGTTTTAAGATAAGATTTAAATAATAAAAATAAAGAAAGGAAAAAAATAAAAATGACAGAAATTTTATTTATACGCCACGGCGAAACAGATTACAATAAAAAATTTATATTACGGACATTTGAATCCAAGTTTGAATGAAACTGGAATTAATCAGTTAAAAAAATACGAAAAAAAGAAACTTGAAGAAATGAATGAAAAAAATCGACATAGTTTTTTTCAAGCGACTTGAAAAGATGTAGACAAAGCCTTGAATTACTTGAACTTGATGAAAAATATTGAAAAAAATATTTTTTTCAGAAGAGTTAAGAGAACTTAATTTTTGGAGATATTGAAGGAAAAAAAGCTATGATGAAATTAGAAAAAGAATTTCCGCATTATATTGATGAAATGAAAAAAATAATTGGAAATATTTTTAGGACTGAAAGGGTGGAGAAAAGCCTGGATGACTTACAAAAAAACGGGTTGTGAAAAAAATTGATGAAATAAAAGAAAAAAATATCAAAAATAAAAATTCTTATTGTAGCTCATGCTGGTGTCATTCAAACTGCAATTAGTTATTATTTATTTAATAATTTAGATGGATATTGGAAATTTAAGCTGGATAATGGGAGTATTACGAAGATGGTTGTGACAGATGATGGGTTTATTTATTTTGATTATATAAACCATAAGCCGCAATAGTGAACTACTCCCACTTGTAGAAGAAGGAGACTTCTTGCTGTCTGTTGTTAAAAATCATATAAACTTAGGATTTGAGTAAAATAGTCACAGTTTTTGGAATTTATACTAAACCCCATTTGAATAACGAATATGTTGTAAATCTTTTTTTAGCAGATTAAACCTGATATTTATTTTTCAAATAATTAAAATAAATATTCGCTTTTTAAACGGGGAATAGTATTAGTTTTAAATCAGTTTTACTACATTTATCATCCGTCAATAAATTTGTTATGGGTATTATTTAATAAAGGGGCCTTGACCCCTTGTCAGAAAAGCAAACAAAAATATCTTCTCTATTTTTTTCAAACAGGATTTGACATAAATATTTTTTTACTGTGCCATAATTAACAAAAAAATCAATCAAATTTTTAAAAATTTTCACTAAAAAAAGTATGTTTTAAATCCAATTGTTCCTTTGTATCCTGAACGATTTGAATTATTGAAAGAATGTTCATATCTCGTATCAACGTAAAGATTACTTTTTTGTCCTAAAGGAGCTTGAGCACCTAGTCCAATTTCTCCCCAAGTTGTACCAAGTTTTTCAGTTATTTTGTCTGAACCAATGTTTGTGTATTTGCTATCGTATTTTGTGAAGTCGTGCCACACGTTTGCGACTGCGTAATATGAGTTTGTTCTACTATTACCATCACCATTGTATGCTAATCTTACGCCAGTTCTTCCACGAAGTCCGTTTCTATTATCTTGGTTAACATTTCTTAATCCATCATTAAACGATTTTGTGTTTAGATATTGGTAAATTAATTGAGCTTGCGGTTCAACTGACCAATTTCCATTTTTTGAGATACTAAAAGATTTTCCAGCTTCTCCTGAAAGTAATAATCCAAAGCCGTTTTGTTTTGCACTGTAATCATCCCTTGAATTATATTTATTTTGTAAGTAAGAAACTTGTCCTACTAAATCATAATATGAACCTTTTGGAGTATATTTAGTTTTTGTAATTCCTAATGAAATACTTTCAGATTTTCCTTTTCCTGTATACTTGCTATCAGAAATTTTTCCATTTTCAGCACGGTATTCATCAAAAAAGTCCGTATTTGCTCTGTTATACGAAATATATCCACCTAGCAAATGATCATTTCCATTTTTATCCTTATTAATTCTAAAATCGTGTCCAATTTGTACACCGTAAAGATTTCCTTCATACTGGAATCTGTCTGTTCCATTTTCATTTAATCCGCTTCCATAAATTCTTGTCCAAATTTGTCCTTTGTCATCCGACATATTTTCTAAATCAAGAATTCTATTTTCTCCTCTTCTTTCGTGTAAAGTTCCAACAGTTGAATATCCCATTTCCATATTAACTTTTGGCATCAATACATATGCAGAAACAGGTTGTGCCATAATGTAAATTGGACGGCTAGAACCAGAAGATCCGCCAGTTGTTCCCCCAATTATTCCAGCAGTTGCCCCAGAACTTTCAAGTGGCGAGATTGTCCAGTAATATTCCCAAATTCCATTAACTTGTCTACTAGTAAGCTGTGCTTCAGCTGCTCCAGCTGTTCTTGCAGTTCCAATAAATGTAGTTGGTGTAGAATTTCCAGCCACTTTTACAACTGGGACACTATTTAATCTTGTAGAAAGTTGCTGAATAGTTCCATTTATAACATTGTAATCTTCTTCCTCTTCAAAAGAAGAAGGAGAGACTCTAGTGCTTCCTGATGCATTTCCAGTGATGTAGACTAAATCTGATTCAGAATTTTCTCCATTTTCTCCTCCTGGAGCATTCCAAAGAGTATTCATTATTATGTTTCCATTATTTCCATGATAATTTCCTTCAATTGTGAAAACATCTTTGTAAGAACCATTGTAAAGATCTATTTCTCCTGCATTTGTCAATGTCCCATCATTATTAATTCCGTCAGAAGTTAATTTTAAAGTGTATTTATCAGTTTCTCCATCAGCTTCTGTTGGATAAAAAGATACCATTAATTCAGCATCTTTATCAATATTTAAATTATTTATTGTTGCTGTTGTTGAATTATTTGAACTACTTTTTACTAAATGCCCACATAGAATTCCCCTTTAAATTAACATTTAAAAACAGATTTCCCTTCTTTGTGCATTAGTCCGTCTAAATTAAAATCTGTTGCATTAACGGTTAATTCTGAATATTTATTATTTGAAATATCTCCTTCTACTTCTACTAACCAATTTTTTTAATTTCCGAAATGCCACTTACTAAAAAAACCATCACTATCTAAATGACCAATTAGATTAAGTTCAGCTCCTTTAATATTATAACCATTTCCAGCTTCTACTGTTATCAAAGGTTTATCTATATAGTTTGTACTAGAAACACTTATATTATTTAGTGTTATTTTTGGATTTATCCCATTAACAAAATTTCTTGAGGCATCAGTTATCGAATAACGAATAGCTGCTTCCTCACTGTTAAACTCTGTTGATTTCGAAGAATTTGTTCCTGTTCCTTCAAAATGAAGAATTTGCACCAGAAATTGTTAATAATGTTCTTGCTGTAAAGGTGTTGTAGCCGTTGTTGAAAAAACTTCTCCATCTCCTGTAAAAGTAAGTTTTTTTACCATCAACTTTAAAAATATTTCTAGCACTACCAGAAATATTAACTTCTCCATCTCCTGTACTAGAATTTACAATATATTCACCATTAGCATTTGGAGCTATAGGTGTTGCCACCGAAAAGTCCACCTGTCATCAAAAAAATGTGATTAGAAGTGCTTTTTGTGTACTTTTTGTTTCTTTTTTTAGAATTTTCTTTAAAAAAATCTTTCTATTTCTTTTCATAATTGTCTCCTTTGTTGCTATTTTGAAAAACTTAATTAAATTATACCATTTTTTTTAGTTTCTGTCAAAAAAATATAAAAATTATAAATCAGCAACTCTCTGATGAAAATATTACAAAAAAATTTTTATTATAAACATAAATTAAATTTTTAACAAAAGATAGCAAGAAGTCTCCGGCTTCTACAAGCGGGAGTAGTTCACTATAGCAAAAGTACCTAAATATTTCTAAACATCAGGATATTCCCTCACAACCTTCGTAATATTACAAGTACCTTCAATCACAGGAAACATCATAACCGCCCCAGTTCCTTCTCCCAATTTCATATTCATAAAAAGCATCGGCTCTAAATTCAGTTCCTTCATAATATATTTCATTCCTAGCTCTTCACTTAAATGTGAAGCAATCATAAATTCTCTGGAAACTGGGCAGATTTTGTAGGCAATAAGAGCGGAAACAGCGGAAATAAAGCCGTCTATCACAACAGGAACACGATTTTTAGCACATCCTAAATAAGTTCCAGCCATTCCGGCAATATCCAATCCTCCAACTTTAGCCAATACATTTATTATACTTTTTCGAGATTCTTCTGTTTTAAAGTTTTCAAAATTTATTTTACTTTCAAAATCCATATTTCCTTGTTCTTTTCTAATCTTCTTTTTTCCTTCAGAATTTTTACTTTTTTCAAAAAAATCTAGCAATCCATTTACTTGTATCGCCTTTTTTACAACATTTTTTTTATGTTCCAAAGTTTTATCATCAATTCCGCTCCCATAACCAATAATCTCATCTATCGGTAAATCCGTAAGAACCTTCAAAACCGCACTGCTAGTTGTAGTGTTCCCAATCCCCATTTCTCCAGTTGCAAACAAATTATATCCATCCTTCATAAATTCATCAACCATCTCAATTCCAGTTTCAATTGCTTTCACAGCCTGTTCATAAGTCATTGCGGCTTCTTTTGAAATATTATTAGTTCCAAATTCCATAATTTTTTTATCAATAATCCCTTTGAAATTTATCTTATTTTTAATATCCGAACTTTTATCAATTCCCAAATCTACTACTTTAATATCCGCATTGTAAACCATCCCAAGAGCATTAATTGATGATTTTCCATTTAACATTGCTTCCACAACGTATTGCGTTATTACTCTTTTAGATTTACTTACCTTTTCCTGTTCCACTCCATTATCAGCCGCCATAACAAGCACCATCTTTTTATCAGGCTTATAATTTTTGTCAATTCCTTCCAGCCGAATTGCCAATTTTTCGAGCTTTCCCAGTCCTTTGGGAGTTTTTTTAACAAGGAATTTAGTTCTTTTTCCTTTTTCTTCCATTCTATTTTTTTATCTAGCGGTTTTATTTTTATTGTATCAAATAATAATTTCCCCATTTATTATTCCTCTATTCGCAATTTTATTATTTAGAAATGCTAACAATAAGTATTTTTTTCAACAAGGTATCAAACCCTCTTGCCACAAAAATATATTTTCTATTTTTTTCAAAAATTATAAGTTTATACAATTTTTTTAATAATTCAATTTTTAAATATGTTTGGGTATAGTTCCAGACTTTTTTTAGCAATTTTTTTCAAAAGTTTTTTTCCACACCAGCTAATATTTTCTCCATATCCTCATCATTATGAATATAAGAAACAAAATGCGCTTCATATTTTGAAGGTGGCACAATCACGCCATTTTTCTAGCATTGTGTTAAAATATATGCTGTAAAACTCACTATTTGTATTCATTGCATCTTCCAAAGTTTTTTTACTTTTTCCTTTGCAAAAAAATATTGTAAAAAGGCTTCCAAAAATAATTTACAGTTGCTGGAATGTCATATTTTTTTATTAATTCATTAATTTTATTTACTAGATTTTCTGTTTTTTTGTTTATATTTTCATAAATTTCAGGATTTTCCTTTAAAAATTGAAATAGTTTCTATTCCAGCTGCAACTGAAATTGGATTTCAGAAAGCGTTCCAGCGTGATAAACATTTCCGACAGGCGAAATCAAGTCCATAATTTCCCTTTTTTTCCTCCAAAACCGCCAACTGGATAGCCACCGCCAATAATTTTTCCCTAAAAATGGTCAAATCAGGTGTAATTCCAAATATTTTTCTGAGCTCCTCCCAACGAAACTCTAAATCCTGAAATTACCTCATCAAAAATCAGCACAATATTTTCCTTTTGTGTAATTTCACGCACTTTTTCCAAATATTCCTTTTCTGTTTCAATAAGTCCCATATTTGCAGGAATCGGCTCAATAATCACACATGCAATATCCTTATTATTTTCCAAAGTTTCCTTTAATTTTTCAAAATCCCCAAAAGGCAATGTTATTGTATCCTTCACAACGCCTTCAGTAATTCCGTTACTATCCTGATGCTCAAAAGTCAAAAGCCCTGATCCAGCCTTAACTAACAGCGAATCCGAGTGTCCGTGATAACATCCTTCAAACTTTATAATCTTATTTTTACCAGTAAATGCACGAGCAAGTCTCACACTAGCCATAGCCGCTTCTGTTCCGGAAGTAGTCAATCTCAACTTTTCAATCGAAGGAAAACAGCTTTTCACAAGCTCTGCCAATTCCACTTCCTTTTTCGTAGGCAGCCCAAACGAAGTCCCATTTTCAAGTTCTCTTTTCACAACTTCCAAAACTTGCGGATAATTATGTCCCAAAATCATCGGACCCCAAGATCCAATCATATCCACATATTCATTCCCATCTTCATCATAAAGTTTACTTCCATTTCCACTTTTAATAAAAATCGGATACTCCTTATCAACAGACTGAAATGCCCTAACTGGACTATTTACTCCACCAGGTATTGATTCCTTTGCTTTCTTGTAAATTTTTTTGAATTATCTGTATTCATTTTCATTTTCCTCTTTTCTTTATTTCATTTTTGCTTTATTTTTACTTAATTTAGACAAAAATTACTTTTTGAATATATTTTATCATATTTATTTTATTTTGGAAATATTATACTATTTTTGGACAGACTAAAAAAATATTTTTACTTCGTTCTATCTTTTATTTAAATAATTCATTTTTTTAAAAACAAAAATAACTACATAAAGTAGTTATCAACATAATTATAATTATTATTGGTAATTTATTAATGGAGGCGACAACCAGATTCGAACTGGTGTACAAGGTTTTTGCAGACCTCTGCCTAAGCCACTCGACCATGTCGCCACTTGACTTTTTATAAGTTTATCATACTTTTAGATTTTTTTGTCAAATATTTTTTTATTTCTCCTCCACCAACAATCTCATTTTTCCAAATAAAAATACAATATGCTGCCCTTCAGAATTTTCATGAGTTTTTTTCATCAAATTCAAAAAAATTAGTTTATTTTTTTATTTTTTTCATTTTCTAAGATTTTTTTAGTTTCCCAGCCAATCCTTTTTGAAGAAAAATCTTGGACGTGCAGTTAATTGTTTTCCAGTTATATTTTTCAAATCACAATGAAATTTATAATTTATCACTTCAATTTCCTTTACCAGCAATTCTTCAAAATCCCCTACGACAACTTCATTTGTTTCAGGTCTAAGTTCCAGCACAAAAAAATGGCTTTTCCCAAATTAAGCCCCAGTCCACGCCGCTGTCCAACCGTGTAAAACTGATAACCTATATGCTCTCCAATGACTTTCCCGCTTTTATCTACAAAGTTCCCCTTTTTCACGTCATCTCCAAGCACTTTTTTCAAAAATGGAATATATCCGTTTGGAGCAAAGCAGATTCCTTGGCTATCTGGCTTATTGTGTGTATGAATTCCATTTTGTCTGGCAATTTCACGAACTTCTGACTTTTTGTATTCTGAAAGCGGAAATAAAAATCGCTCCACTACTTCCTTATCCAGCCGATAAAGCATGTAAGTCTGATCTTTTCTGTTATTTTTATCCCACAAAAGCATGTTATTTTGGCTAACTTTTGAATAATGCCCTGTTGAAATATGCTTTATTCCCATTTTATCAGCAAATTCCACAAGTTTTCTTATTTTCACCTTTTCATCGCAAATCACACAAGGCGACGGCGTTTTTCCTGCATTATACATTTCCACAAAATATTCCATCACATCTTTTTTTAAACTCTTCCACAACATTTAAGACATAATGCGGAATTCCTAAAGTGTAGCAAGTATATCTCGCATCATTTATATCATCCAGAGAACAGCATGTTTTTCCTGGATTTTCCGAAAGTTCATCAGGCAAATGCTTTAACGTGACTCCGATTACTTCATATCCCTGCTGCTTTAACAAAAGAGCGGCAACGGAACTGTCTATTCCACCGCTCATTCCAACAACGACTTTTTTTATCATCTAGTTTTTTTATCCATTTTTTTTATTTTTTTATTTCTCCTATTTTTTTATAACTTAACTTTTTTTCCACATAAATTCTCCAATTGGAATTGCAAATATTAAAAAAATAATTTATTTTTTTGCTTTCTTGAAATATTTTTTTCCAAATTTGTAGCCTGCCACTTTGCAAAATTTGTAATAAACAGCATTATTTAAAACTTTTCTGCTTAAAAGTCAACTTTTGAGAATTTATTTCATTGTGATAAAGTGCCTGCCCTTTCGGATTTTTTTCAAAAGTAAATTATTATATTTCGCAGTCAGCCCATCTTCCTGATATTCCTTTATCTCAATTTTTCTCATTTACGTAAACCATTTTATATTTCTCGCAAATTCTATTATAAACAACAGCTTCCGTAATAAACTTCTCGTCTTCAAAAAAACTGGAAATTTGTACTTTTTTTATAATTTCAGTTCTGAACATAAGCCCCTTATCGCCTTTTAACCCCATATTTATTATAAATTTTCAAATTGTGTCGAAATCATTTCCTTTTCTGGAAAAACTAGAACCTATAATTTCTCTATTTGGATAAGTCGACAAATATCCCATTCCAGCAATATCAGAATTCTTCTCATATTTTTTTCCAATATTTCAAAAATAATTTCAAGCCCATTTTCTACATATTCATCATCTGAATCAAGACAAATAAAAAGTTCCCCATTCGCCTTTTTCTGTCGCAAAGTTATAAGCCCTCTGCTTACCACCATTTTTCCTTAAAAATAATATTTTATTTCCAACTTTTTTTCACTCAAAAAAACCCTTCCACTTTTTCTTTAGTCCCATCAGTAGAGCCATCATCCACAATAAGCCATTCAAAGTCTTTAAAAGTTTGCTTTTTGAAGCGATTTATACAATTTTTTTCAAGCAGTTCCTTTCGATTAAAAAGTCGGTGTAAAAAAACTGTAAATTTCATTTTCTAATTCCCCTTATTTTTCCCAAAAATTTAAAAATTTATCGTTTCATAATTTTTTTCTTTTTATTCCATTCACAAGATTTGTAATTTTAGCCAAAAACTTCCTTATTTACAAGTAATTTCGTAACTATTGCCAAATATACTATTTTAAAAGCCAAATTTTACTATTGAAAGCTGATCATTTGACAAGTAAAAATATAATAGGATTTACAATAATTATAAAAATACAGAAATAATTTTTTTGTAATTAAATGAAATCTTGTATTTTTTTCTTATAATCATCATTTCCATTATCGCCCTGAACAAAAAAAGGCAAGCAATGTAGTCCATGCCGCAATAATCGGACCAATTTCAGGAAACTTCGGTATAAATATTATATTTCCAGCTAAATTAAATATCATTGCAAACATTGTAAAATAAAAAAATGTATATGCTATCTTCGTGAAAATGGAAAAAAATAATCTAGGCAAAAATAATGCCTGTATTACAATTCCAGCCAAAATTAATGGCATATAATTAATTGCCTGATAATAACTTTTTGGAAATATTAATTTTATTCCCTCTGGAGCAAATAACTGGAGTAATTACACAGGCAAAGGAAATAATCGCAATAAAAATTTTCTACGCTTCTCGTTATTGTTGGATTTGTCTTATCCTCTTTCATCGCCTCATAAAAACTCCGGCGTCCAGCTATTCACAAAAAGAGCCTGTAACAACCGACAAAAACCCTTCCTCCAGTAAAGGCAAGCGTATATCCCCCAACTACCGCAAGAGAAACAAATTTTGCCAAAAACAAGCCTGTCACTTAAATTTACAACTTGGTCTGTAAGTTCAATAAAAAAATAAGTGGCAATCCATTTCGCAGCGAATATTTCACATAATCAAAAATTCAGCTTAAATCTAAATTTTTCCAAAAATAATCTTTAAAAATAAAAATAAAAAAAGACTACAAGCAATGCAACTAAATTTGCAAACATTTTAAAAAAAATTTTCCAAAAACTCCCCATTTCAAATATTTTTATAAAAATAAATTGCCAGAATGTAAGTTGTAAAAAGACTTATAACACTCCCTATCGCCACTTTCATATACATTCTCTTCATTCTAAACAAAGTTGTTGAAAGATTATTAAAAAGCATTCGCTGTGGCAATTAAAAATACTGACAATTATCAAGGGATAGTAGCTTACTTTTGCTTAAATCCACAATGTATGAAAAACAGTTTTTTTGAGCCATTGGCGTAAATAAAAAAATATACGTTAAAAATATTAAAAACAACTATTATCAAAGTTGAAGAAAACATATAGCTTCCAAACTCATCTTCACTTTCCTTCAAATCCACATATTTTTTTCATCTGAGCATTATATAGCCCTAATCCCAAAATCACTGTAAACAACGAAGTAATCGGAGCTAATGTTCCTACAATCCCAAATTCCTCCTGTGTCAGCAATCTCGTTATTATCGGCAAAAACAAACGAACCCATTTTTCGTAACTAAATTCATAAGGGAATAAACCATTGTACCCTTTTAATAAATTTTTTTATTATCCATCTTTCCTCATTTCCATTTTTTTATACTAAAATTTAAAAAAATAAATTATCAGATACATTTTATACTAATTTACCTTTAAAAATCAAATAAAATATTTATTTTTTTTCCAATTAATTTAAAAAGGAATGTCAAAAAAACATTCCTTAAATTTATTATTTTTTTATAGTGAACTACTCCCTCTTTTTAGAAGCGGAAGCTTCTTGGGAAGTATCTGCTTTTGTTAGCCAAATATATTTACCAAGCTCTTCGGGTAGTTCCTACCCTGATGTATTTAGTGTAATATGTCAATCAAAAATGCAATTCATCTCCCACTTATAGAAGTCGAAGACTTCTTGCTCTCTTTTTGTTAAAATTATAGCCAATCAGTTCTATAAATTCTATAATCCATTTCTGGGAAAATATTATCTCTGCTTTCAATTTCTCTTAACCAGCTTTCATCCAAGTTGCCATTCTTGTAATCTTCATAAATTTTGAATAATCTATGAATGTGGTCACTTATTTTCTTGTGAGCATAACCAACCATTGTTCCAGTATACATTATAAATTCCCAGCAAGAAGTTTGTGCCATTAACAATTCCCTTGCAGCTTGGTTTAATGCTCTGTATTCCAATTCGTTGTAAGGTTCTCTTCCATTTGCCAGTTCTATCATCTTTTGTGCAGCTTTATGTAAATGTCTGTACGCATAGTCATTTGAACCATCTATCCAAACATCGTAATAACCGTTTGCTCCCCAGCTTGACATACTTACGTCAACTATTTGGTTTGTAGGGTATTTTTGTAAATATTTGTATGGTGTTATTGTAGAAAAATCAGATTCAGCTATTGCTCTGAATACCCATTCTAAGAATATAGGTCCTTCGTACCACCAGTGTCCATATAATTCAGCATCATAAGGTGACACTACGATAGGTTTTCTATATTTCATTTTTGAAGCAAGATATTCAATCTGTTTTGAACGATTGAATACAAAGTTATAAGCATGTTCTTTTGCTCTATCTGCTGCTGCCTGCGGATTATAAACTGCTTTATAAGTTCCTTTCTTATCTGTTATTGCATGATATTTTATTCCTATGTTTCTTCTTACTCCATCACTGTGCAAGTAAGGTTTTACAAGTTCATAGTCTAGTTCATATCCTGCATCCTTATGGAATTCACGGTAAAGTCCATCTCCTGGATATCCTGATTCAGAACTCCAAACTTGTTCTGATGATTCTAAATCTCTGGCAAATGCAGCTACATAATTCTTAGTGTAAACTGGTGAATAAATACCATAAACTGGACGTGGATCACTATGCATAATTCCATGCGCATCAACTAGGAAGTATCTTATTCCGTGTTTTTCCAAGAACTTATCTTGTCCTGGATAATAGGCACATTCAGCTAGCCAAATTCCCTTCGGATCTCTTCCAAAATTTTTAATATAATCTTTTTTTGCCATAAGCACTTGAGCATTTACTGCTTCAGGATAGTCTTTCATAACTGGCAAAAATCCATGTGTCGCTGTAACTGGAATGATTTCTAAGTTACCCTGATCTTGAAATTTTCTAAATGCCCCCACTAAATCTTTGTTGTACTTTTCTTCAAATACTTGTCTTGCTCTAGTATTGAACCATAAATTATGTTTTGCAACATTTAGCATGTCAGGATATGGACTTAGTCTTTCCACTTCATTTTCACAGAATTCAACTAATTTATTCATATGACGAAGATATCTTTCACGCAATAAACCATCATTTAGCATATTTACAAGTGTTCCAGACATTGTGATAGTCATATTCCAAGGAATGTTATCTCTTGTTAAGTTTTCAAACATTTCAAGTAAAGGGATATACGTTTCCGTAATCGCTTCATATAACCAATCTTCTTCTAAAAATTCTTCATACTCTGGATGTCTTACATACGGCAAGTGTGCATGTAAAACAAGACTAAAATATCCATTCATAATTTTTCCTCCATACCTTTCTAAATTTTTTTATATACTATAACTATACCATATTTTTTTGTAAAAAAATTCAAAAACATTTTTATAAAAAAATTTATTAAAAAAATTTAAATTTTCTTTTTTTATCATAATCTGACATTTCATATTTTTAATTTTTACCCTTGCAACAAATTTATACAAAAAAAGTCCTATTCAAGTGAAGAATAAAGCCCTTTTTCTCGCATTTTTTTAATTTTACAATAACCTGAACAGTTTTTTTGTTTAAAATTATCATATCATTTTTTTAGCAAAAAAATTTTTTTAATTTTCCGCTAATAAACTCAATTTTTACATCCATATTTTCTCCTTCTTCTCCATCAATGCTTACGTTAATTTCTTCGGAAACTTTTTTTATTTCACATTTTTTGGCTTGTAAAGTTCGGATATAATCGTTATTTGTCAAATTACTGTTCATTAAGTCGATTAGAATTTTTGGAATATCCATCGGATTATCAATGTTTTTTTACGATTAAAATATCCATAAATCCGTCATTCATACTGGCTTCATCAATTACATTTTCAAATCCGCCAACACTTTTTCCATTCAGAATTGCATATAAAATAGCCTTTTCCTTAATTGTTTTATTCCCATCCAGCACAATATCCAAGTCAAAAGTCTTTATATTTGTAAGTTCTCCAAGCCCATTCATGTAATAGGCAATTTTTCCAAACGTTTTTTTCAATGTCTTGTCCGTATTGTAAGAAATTTTAGTAAACAGTCCGCCAGCATACGATGACAAGAATACCGTTTTTCCCATTAATTAACCCAAAAATCAATATTTTTTTGGCACTTTTTATCTGTAATTTTTCTCTATCCAGTTTTCAATATTTTCTTCAAATTTCAATGCTTTTGCAAAGTCATTTGATGTTCCTGTCGGAAATATTGCAACTTCTGGAAATTCAATATTTCTAGAATAAAGTTCGCTTAAACAACGGCTTAATGTACCATCTCCACCTGATAAAAATCAAAAATATCATATTTTTTTCATTTTTTTAAAAATTTCTGTAAATAGGTCATAATCCTTATTTATACTATAAAGTGTCAATGTAATCCCTTTTTTTCCAGCAGTTTTGTCGTGATTAAATCAAAATTGCTTTAAAATTATATTAGCATTTCCAGATTTTGGATTGTAAACCAAAATAGCCTTTTTTTAATTTTTTTCCATACATTTTCTCCTTATTTTTCATAAAAATCTCATTAACTGAATAATCAGAAAAAAATTTTTTTCTCTATCTTCCAGTAATTTTTTTCAACTTAATTTTTTTCTCAATCGGCAAATATTCCAGAAAAAAATATTTTTTTGCATTTTTTTCTTTCCTTTTTTTGTAGAATCCTGTAAAAAAATACTACATTTTTCAGGCACTTCAATTTGAATATTCAGCTCTTTAATATTACTTTCATCCAAATTTTCAGTTTTTTTATCATAAAGTCTTCAGAATTTACTATTACACAAAAATCTTTTTTTCCAAATTCTTGATTTTTCTTTTTTTCATCTTCAATTTCATTTTCACCTAAATTTTTCCTGATCTTCACTTTGATTTTTCTGCCTGACTATTTTTTTAATTCAATTCCTTCGATTTTTCTTATATTCCAGCTGTTTCAACTCTTCCTTACTTTCAAAAACTTTCACTATTTTCATTAACCTCAGAACTTTGAACATTTTCATCAATCTCATAATTAATTTCATTTTGCAGGCTAAAATCCGACTTTATAATATTTTTCCAGCTCTTGCGTATCTTTATAATTGTAAAACAATGTAAATGGATAATCATTTTCCGAATATTCTTCATTTATGTCAAAAATACGATTTTATAAAATTATTAAAAAGCTGGCTTTTTTTTTCTGAACTTATTACAATCTGACTTTTTTTATCAGTTGTTTTTTTATAATAAATCCCAATTGTAAGCAAAAAAAGTTCTCAAAGTTCGACATTTTTATATTTATATTTTTCATCTTCATTAAATATTTTTTTTACAATCAAGTTTTTTTATTTTGTCTAAAAAAATTGTGAAAGTAAATTTTTTTAGTTTGAGTATTATATTCCATTTTTTTCCAATCAGAAATTCCTTTATTTTCCTAAAAAAATTCCAACCTGTGTATGATCGTAGCATTTAAAAGCTGTAATCCCTTTTTATCAAAATATTTACAATGCTATGACTGGCAGTCTGCTTCACATCCTCAATTTTTACAGTAAAATTCCAATTATAATACTGGTTCAATAGTATTAGCAGATTTGAAACACTGTAATCAAGCCGTCCAATAAATTTTCTCCCCTGAAAAAAAGTGAAACTTGATCAAATTCCATTTTCATCGTAATTTTCTTTTCTAAATCCAGCTCAATATTTGTATAAAAAATTGACTTCATTGGAAAAGATGTATTAAAAAGAGAATGATAATAGGAAAAAGTATCATCTTTTAACTGCGATACTTTTACATCTTCAATATACACCTTTGTATAATATCTATCTTGAAACATTTCTGTCTTTAACTTTGTAAACAATATCATAAAACAGATTTTCATTCAGTTCCTTAAAAATACTCTCCAGAATTGAAACCAGACAGCATTTCTGCTAAAAAAATCCTTTTCTGCTTTATATCAAACATTATATGATTCTTATTTTCTCCAATGAACTTTATATTTTCAAAAAGTACATTATTTGTCCTGAAAGTTGGCATTGGATTTCCGAAGCCAAACGGCTTTAAAAGTTCTATCACTTGAAAAAATTCATAAGAAACCTTTTGAATCGGAATTTGCTTGTCAATTTCTATTATTTTTTTCACAAAAATCCTCTTCCTTCAGTTTTGTCTTTGCAAATTTATTAATTTTTTTCCTTAAACAATTTCAAATTCTTTATTCCAATCGTAAATCCAGCTGCTCCAGAATGTCCCCCAAACTTCAAAAAAAGTTCAGGCATCGACTGTAACGCCTCCAAAATGTTAAAATTCCCGATACTTCGGCAAGATCCAACCGCTATCCCTTCATCTTCCTTCACTTCAATGATAATCGCAGGCTTGTAATATTTATCCACAATTTTGGAAGCCGCTATACCAATTACTCCGTGATGATATTCAGGTGAATAGTCTACAATTACATAATCTTCCTTCAGATCGCTTTCTTCAATATGCTTTTCCACTTTCTCCACAATTTCATTCTGCAGTTCTTTCCGCTCAAAATTCTTATTGATAAGTTCCTTTACGATTATCTCAATTTCCCTGTCATTATCAGAAATTAGCAGTTTTACAACCATTTTTGCATCTTTTAAGCCTTCCAGCCGCATTAAAGACAGGCGCTATGATAAAGCCCACATCATACGAATTGTATTCAGTTTTCTCATTAAAATCCGAATTTTGGGTACTAAACAGCTTGTAGAGCAAAAATCTAAGCCCCTTATTTTTAGAACGGCTAAGCTGCTCCAGACCAAATTTTGTCAAAATCCTGTTTTCCTCCACCAGCGGCACAATGTCTGCAACTGTTCCAATCGCCACCAAATCAAGATATTTATATGCTTTTGCCTTTTTCCCAATTCTTTCATAAAGACAAAGAATTACCATGAAAATAGTCCCAACTCCCGCCAGAAACTCAAATGAAAATTCATTTTCAAAACGTTTTGGATTAACAACTGCAACAGCAGCCGGAACTTTTCCACCATGCAAATTATGATGATCTGTAATAATTATCGGCAAATCTATAGAATTTGCAAATTCCACTTCCGGAAATGCCGTAATCCCGCAATCTACAGTAATTACTAAATCTGCTCCCGAATCTTTTATTTTCTTCAAAGCCTCGTTATTCAGACCATATCCTTCATCCCGAATCGGAATATAATAATTCACATTTTTCAGCCCCAAAGCTCCTTTTAGTGCCATATACAAAATCGAAGTTGAAGTAATCCCATCTACATCATAATCCCCAAATATCCAGATATTTTTTTCTGCTCCTCTATCGCTCTTTCAATTTCCAAAAACCGTCTTTTCCATATCCTGCAGCCCATAAGGATCTTGAATATTCTCCATTTTAGGATTTAAAAAAACTCAATCACTTCCTTTTCAGTTGTTATGCCCCGTGAATAAAGTATTTTTCAAAAATATCATTATCAATCAAGGGAACCCAAATTTGAATTTTCCATAATTTGTTTTTTTATTTCTGCTTTTTTTATCCTTTTTTTGTTTTATCATCAAAACTTTGTTTCTTGTCCCTTTCAATATATTCTCTTTCCTGTCGTGGATTAGGAATAATTTTTTTCAGCCCATTTAGTTCTTCTCATAATTTTTTTCCCCTCTTATTTTTAAACTTTATTTTTTTATAATTACAAAACTCTCCTTTAAATATTCAAATTAATAACTTACATTTCCGAAAAAGATCACAAATTAATAAATTAATTTACCTGAATACTTAATAATTTTACCACATTTTTTTATCAAAAATAAATGCTGCTCATCTTAAATATTTTCCCCAAATAATAAAAATCCCCTAAAAATAAAGGGGATTTTTATATTAAAAAAATTTTTAAATTTTATTTTTAATCAAAAATTATATACTTATTCTTCTATTGAATAATCCATTGCCGCCATACGTTTATAATAATTCCAGTTATCCTTAGCATTTTTCAAATTTGTTTCCAGCAATTCTTTTGCCTTTTCAGGAAATTCTGCAGCCAAAGTTGCATATCTTCTTTCTCCTAGTAAAAATTCTTCATATTTTTCCCAAGCTGGGTTTCTTGTATCCAATTGCAATGGATTTTTACCTTTTTCGGCTAATCTTGGATCAAATCTGAAAATATTGGCCAATATCCTACTTCTGTTGCCAGTTTTTCTTCTGTCTGGAATTTACCCATACCCGCTTTTATACCATGTTCAATACAAGGTGAATAAGCTATTACTATTGATGGTCCTGGATAAGCTTCAGCTTCTCTTATTGCTTTTAATGTCTGATTTTGGTTTGCTCCCATTGACACTTTGGCAACGTAGATATTTCCGTAAGTCATTAATATTGCGGCTAAATCTTTTTTCTTGGCTGGTTTTCCTGAGGCTGCAAATTTTGCAACTGCTCCAGTTCTTGAAGATTTTGATGATTGACCTCCTGTATTTGAGTAAACTTCTGTATCAAGTACAAGTATGTTTACGTCATCTCCAGAGGCTAGAACATGGTCAAGTCCACCAAATCCTATGTCATAGGCCCATCCATCTCCACCAAACATCCAGATAGATTTTTTGATTAAGTATTGTTTTAATTCTAATATTTCAGAAATATTATTTTTTACTTTTTCATTTGTATTTTCAGAATTTTCTTTTTCTAATGCTGCTACTAATTCATCACGAATTTCTGTAGTTTTATCTCCATCATCAAAGTTTTCTTCAAATGAAATAAATAATTCTGCAAGTTTAGGTGAAACATCTTCTTTTATTTCTCCCATTCTCTTCAAAATTCTGTGTCGAATTGTATTTATAGCCTGAAACATTCCGTATCCATATTCAGCATTGTCTTCAAATAGTGAAGATGCCCATGCAGGTCCGCAACCATTTTGAGCAGTTGTATATGGTGTTGAAGGAGTAGAAGCGCCATAAATTGAAGAACATCCAGTTGCATTTGCAACCATCATTCTTTCTCCAAATAACTGTGTCACCAACTTAATATACGGTGTTTCTCCACAACCAGCACAAGCTCCGGAAAATTCAAATAGCGGTTTTGCAAACTGTGAACCTTTTACTGTATTTTTTCCTAAAATTTTATCTTTATATGAAACATTGTTAAATAAATAATCTGTATATTCAATTTCATTTTTCTCAATTTGAGATTGAGTAGATTTCATGACAATAGCCTTTCCACGTGGTGCAGGACACACATCCACACAGGCACTGCATCCTGTACAGTCCAAAGGCGATACTTGAATTTTATAATTCAACTCATTCATTCCACGTCCCAAAGCCTTTATTGTTGGCATTCCTTCTGGTGCTTTTGCCATCTCTTCTTCATCTAATAAAAATGGTCGTATTACAGCGTGCGGACAAACATAGGCACATTGATTACATTGTATACACATGTCTGGTTGCCATTCTGGTACTTCTGACGCTACTCCTCTTTTTTCGTAATTTGCAGTTCCTGGTTGGAAAGTTCCGTCTACCATTCCTGTTTCTATGATTGATGAAACTGGTAATTCGTTACCTTTCATATGGTTAATTGGGTCTACTATTTTCTTGATAAATTCAGGTTTTGCTGCTTCGATGATTTGTTCATTTACTTCAAGGTCTGCCCATTCTGGCAATACTTCCACTTGTTCTAAACCATCAATTCCTCTGTCAATAGCATTCCAGTTTTTTTGAACTACGTCTTTTCCCTTTCTTCCGTAACTTTTTTCTGCATATTCTTTCATATATTCTTTTGCTTCTTCGTGCGGAATTACTTCTGAAAGATAGAAAAATGCCGATTGCATAATTGTATTTGTTCTGTTTCCTAATCCAATTTCTTTAGCTAATTTTGTAGCATTTATAATGAAAAATTTGATTTTTTTTCTAGCTAACTCTCGTTTAATTTCATTTGGTATGCTTGGAATTAATCTTTCTTTATCCCAAATTGTGTTTAATAGGAATGTTCCTCCTTCTTTTTAATCCCAGAAATCATATCATATTTTCCAAGGTATGCAGGTGCTGAACAGGCTACAAAACCTGGTCTTGTAACTAAGTAAGTTGAGTGAATTGGATCTTTACTGAATCTCAAATGTGATCTTGTCACTCCTCCTGCTTTTTTAGAATCGTACGCAAAATAACCTTGTGCATACAAGTCTGTTTTATCTCCAATAATTTTTATTGAATTTTTATTAGCTCCAACAGTTCCATCTGAACCAAGTCCGTAAAATAGGCACTCTTTCACATCTTCATTTCCTGTGAAAACTTCTTCTTCAAGTGCAAGTGATGTAAATGTAACGTCATCAACAATTCCTATTGTAAAATTATTTTTAGGCTCTTTTTGTGCAATATTTTTGAACACTGCTACAATTTGTTCAGGTGTTGTATCTTTTGATGACAATCCGTATCTTCCACCTACAATTTCAGGTGCATTTTCTTTTCCGTAATAAAGTGCTTTTACGTCCATGTATAATGGCTCTCCTAATGCTCCTGGCTCTTTTGTTCTGTCAAGTACGGCAATTTTTTTTACGCTTTTTGGCATTGCATCGAAGAAATATTTGCTTGAAAAAGGTCTGTATAAGTGAACGTTTAGCACTCCTACATTTTCTCCTTTTTTATTTAAATAATCTACGACTTCTTTGATTGTTTCGTTTACAGAACCCATTGCAACAATAACTCTTTCGGCGTTTTCGGCTCCGTAATAAACAAATGGTGCGTAATATCTTCCTGTTTTTTCGCTAATTTTTTTCATGTAATCGTTTACGATATCAGGTACAGCTTCATAAAATTTATTTTGAGCTTCTCTTGCTTGGAAATAAATATCATCATTTTGTGCTGTTCCTCTAGTTACTGGTTTTTCTGGATTTAAAGCTCTTTCTCTAAATTCTCTAACAGCTTTTTTATCAAGTAGACTTTCAAGAAAATCGTAATCCATAACTTCCACTTTATTTATTTCATGTGATGTTCTGAAACCATCAAAAAAGTGCATAACAGGGACTCTTGATTTAATTGCTGCTAAATGTGCGATTCCTGCTAAGTCCATTACTTCTTGAACCGAGCTTGTTGCAAGCATTGTCCAACCTGTCATTCTTGCTGAATAAATATCTTGATGATCTCCAAATATTGATAATGCCTGTGTTGAAATAGCTCTTGCTGCCACGTGCATTACTCCTGGTAGCAATTCTCCTGCTATTTTGTACATATTAGGTATTTTCAATAGTAATCCTTGAGATGCAGTAAATGTCGTAGTTAAAGCTCCAGCTTGTAACGAACCGTGTACAATTCCTGCTGCTCCGGCTTCTGACTGCATTTCTACAACTTTCACTTGTGTTCCAAATAAGTTTTCCTTCCCGTATGATGCCCATTGGTCTACATGCTCTGACATAGTTGATGACGGAGTGATTGGATAAATTCCAGCAACTTCCGTAAATGCATAAGCTATGTGAGCTGCAGCTTGGTTACCATCCATTGTTTTCATATTTTTTGTCATTTTTCCCTCCAAAATTAAGAAATTTTATAACGATTTTACTTCAATAGTAACGCCATTTTAAAATCAAACTTAAAAACTATGGCTATTTATTCAAATCTCTATTTTTTTCATTTGTTTGATTTTTTTTAGAAATTTGAATTTGTTATAAAATTACAATTACATATACAATTATATATTTTTCTAGTTCAAATTTGCAATTATTTTTTTATTAAATCCCTTTTTTTATCAGATTTATGTTCAACAATATTTTTTTAATAATCAAAATTATTATTGAAATAAGTACTAAAAAGTGAAGATACTGCAAAAGCTGCTGTTATTGACTCTGATGAGCCTGACAAATAAAGTGCATCTATTTCTAATGGCAATGTGAAAGTTCCTCCTCTTGCTTTTGAAAGTGCATTTACTGCACCAAATTCTCCTAATGCTCTTGCTGTACAAAGAATTATTCCATAAAGTAATCCCCATTTTATATGTGGTAGCGTTATTTTTCTAAAAATTGTGAATCCATCTGCTCCCATTAGTGCCGCTGCTTCTTCCTCATCTTTTCCTTGTGCATTCAAAGATTGGAACTATTTCCCTTGAAATAAATGGAAATGTTACAAAAACAGTTGCTAAAATTACTCCTGGAATTGCGAACACTATTTTTATATCTAATACAAAAAATTTATTCAATGCCGTAATATAAGGTGCTGCCCAACCCATTCTTCCAAAGGTCATAATGAAGGCAAGACCTGCGATTACTGGTGAAATTGAGAAAGGGATGTCTATTAGCGTGGCTAAAATATGTTTCCCACGAAAAGAAAATTTTGTGAGAAGCCATGCTGCTGTTATTCCGAAAAAAGTATTTATAATTAGTGCTGAAATTGTTGCAATTATCGTCACTTTCAAGGCTGAAAGAACGTATTTGTCAGTTAGGCTTTTTATGTAAAATGCCCAGCCTTTTTGAAGTGAATTTATGATAATTGCTATTAGTGGCAATACTAGCATAATTCCAACAAATAGTACACTTATTGTTATTAATACATATTTTATCGTGTTATTTTTTTTATCCATTGCTTTCCCCTTCCCTAAATATTGTTTGTTCGCTTAAATTGGTTCATTTGAACTAAGTTTATTAAAAATAAAAGTATGAATGAAAATATTAGCATTACTAAAGCTATAACAGTTGCTGAAGGATAGTCAACGTAATTTAATTTTTGCATAATTACGTAGGAAATAACTTGTGTATGCTCTTTTAGGCTGTTTCCTGAAATATAAATTACGCTTCCATATTCTCCAATTCCTCTCGAAAATGCAAGTCCAAATCCTGTTAAAAGTGCAGGTTTTATCTCTGGAAAAATTACTTTCCAAAAAGTTGTTTTTCTATCTGCACCTAATATATACGCTGCTTCTTCGTACTGATTATCTAGTTTTTCTAATATCGGCTGAACTGCTCTTACCACAAAAGGAATTCCAACGAAAATTAATGCAATTATTATTCCAATGTGAGTGTATGAAATTTTTATTCCAAATTTTGCAAAATATTTTCCAACAATTCCAGTATCAGAATACATTTTTGAAAGCGTAATTCCTGCAACTGCGGTAGGCAAGGCAAAAGGTAATTCCAACATTCCATCTAATAATCTTTTTCCGAAAAAAATCGTATTTTACAAGTACCCACGCCAAAATTACTCCAAAAATACAATTTATAATGGCGGCAATGAATGAACAACCGACACTTGTAAAAAGTGCACTTAAAACTGCCTTTTCTGTTATAAGCTGCCAAAATTCAGAAGGTGACAATCGAAAGGAATAGACTAATATTGAGGCTAGTGGTATCAATATTAAAATTGACAACATTGCCAGTGATATTCCAAATGTCAGTCCAAAACCTGGAATTACAGTTTTTTCTTTTCTTTTTAAAGCTAATATTTTCATTTTTCACTCCTTCCATTTAAAACCTTTTTATTTTAATTTTTCATAAATTTTATCAAATAAAGCACCTTCATTGAAAAATTTCTCGTATGCTTTTTTCCAGCCACCAAAATTATCTATTTTCGTCAATTTCATCTTTAAATCAAATTTATTTCCATATTTTTTTAAAACTTTTTGGTCATAAGGTCTATAACCACTTTCAGCGATTATTTCTTGTGCCTTTTCAGAATATAGATATTTCAAGTATTCTGTGCTTATTTGATACGTTCCATCATTTTTTGCAATCTTATCGACTACTGCGACTGTCGGCTGAGCTAAAATACTCACACTTGGATAAACAATTTGATATTTGTCAGGATATTCCTTAACCGTTGCAATCGCCTCATTTTCCCATGCAATTAACACATCTCCCTGATTATTTTCCACAAAAGTTGTAGTCGCTGCCCTTGCTCCTGAATCCATTACAGCCACATTATCATAAATGCTCTTTACAAAACTTTTTATTTTATTTTCATCTTTTCCATATTTTTCAAGTCCATATGACCATGCTGCCAAAAAATTCCAGCAAGCTCCACCACTACTTTTTGGATCAGGTGTTATTACTTTTACTCCTTTTTTTGCTAAATCATTCCAATCCTTTATATTTTGTGGATTTCCTTTTCTTACAAGGAAAACGATTGTCGAAGTATACGGAGAAGAACTGCCTGGAAATTTATTTACCCAGCCTTTTTCTAGCAAATCTACTTTCTCAAGAAGTGCTACATCATTTTCCCTAAAGCTAATGTTACAACATCTGCATCAAGGCCTTCAATTACTGAACGTGCTTGTGATCCTGAACCTCCGTGTGACTGGATAATATTCACATCCTTTCCATATTTTTCCTTGTAATATGCCTTAAACAGTCCATTATATCTCTCGTACAATTCACGGGTAGGATCATAGGAAACATTCACAATTTCCATTTTTTGCTTATTCTTCCCAATTTTACTGTTTTGTCGCATAATCCCTACAAAAATAAAGTAAAATTATAATTGCAACAAATATCACTGGTACTTTCAGTTTTTTTAGCATATTTCCCTTCTCCTTTCCCTTTTTATTTAATAATTTTTTAAATCACGTAAAAACTATCTCCACTTACTATTCTTCTATAAGTTTCAAATTTCGCCCATTTTTTGTGAATTTCCACTTTATTTTTATTTTGATTATGGTCTGCAAGATAATTTTTCATATCTTCTCTCGTTTTTATCTGCAATCCAAATCCTGCTTCATCTAGCACTGGAAGCCCTGTAAAGTGGTAATCTTCCAATTTCACAATATCAAAAATCTTACGATCTCTAACCAAAACTGCCGCTTCACTTTCAAGTGAAATAATGTCAAAATATTGCGGATACTCAAAACTATCTCCTTTTTGAGGTACAATATCGCCTACATGATATGTTTTTTCTCCTGTTTCTTCTTTAGACATTCTCGCATTTTCAAAATCAAAATACAATTCTTCAAAAATATATCCACCAATTTTTATATCATCTTTTTCAAAATATGGTTTTTCCCCAGTCGTATCAATATTTTCCACTACTCCCGCAGCAGCTGTTTGATGAGAAAGTCTATCAATTAATATCAATTCTCCCAAAGTCTTTATTTTTTTCTTAAACAAATCAACAATAACTTTATCTGAAAATTCAATTTTACAAAAGAGCAATTTCATTTTTTTGTAATACTTTGTGTTTTGATTTTTTCTCCAGTATTAACGTCAATTTTATAAATAATTTCCTTCAATATTGCAGGTAGTTTCTTTGTTCCAAGTTTTGCCAAATATTCTTTTCCAACAATTAACTTATCATCATCCATCCACAATAATGCAGCTTCAACCGATTTTGAAACTGAAAGATTTTTGTTTTTTGTAATAACAGAACCACGGCTTACGTCTACTTCTTTATCTAACTGAATCGTAACAGCTTGTCCTGAAAAATGCCTCTTCCACATTTCTATCTCCATTTAAAAATCGTTTTTCACAGTTGCAGTCTCATTACTTGGCAACACAACAATTTCTTCTCCAACTTTTACAAAACCACTTTCAATTTGCCCTTGGAATCCTCTAAATTCATGATTTGGACGACAAACTCTTTGAATTGGTACATAAAAATCAGAATTTTTAGTATCTTCTGTTACATCAACTGTTTCCAAATATTCGATAATGCTTTCTTCCTTATACCAAGGCATATTTTCTGATTTTTTAGTAACATTATCTCCTTCAGTCGCACTTACAGGAATTATTTTTATATTTTCCAATTCCAATTCTTTTGCCAATTCCTTCACTTCATCGACAATTTTATTAAATTTTTCTTCGCTATAATTTGCTAAATCCATTTTATTTACTGCAAAAACGAAATGACGTATTCCGACCATTGAACAAATTCTTGCGTGTCTTCTAGTTTGAACAAGTACACCTTTTGTAACATCTAAAAGCAAAATTGCAACTTCGGCAAACGAAGCTCCAACCGCCATATTTCTTGTATATTCTTCATGACCTGGCGTATCAGCCACAATAAAGCTACGTTTATTTGTAGTAAAATAACGATAAGCTACATCAATCGTGATTCCTTGCTCTCTTTCAGCCATCAATCCATCTAAAAGTAGCGAATAATCAATCGCTCCTCCACGTGATCCAACTTTACTATCTAAAATTAATGCTTCTTCCTGATCCGCATAAAGCAGCTTTGAATTGTAAAGGATATTTCCAATCAATGTTGATTTTCCATCATCCACACTTCCACAAGTAATAAATTTTAATAATCTCACCATTAAAAAAATACCCTCTCTTTTTCTTTTTTCCATGCTTGCTGCTCCACTATCTCTATCGATAACTCTACTTGTACGCTCAGATTCAACCGAACTTAATGTTTCATCAATTATTTCCTCCAAAGTTACAGCATCTGATTCCACAGCACCAGACAATGGATAATCTCCTAGCGTTCTAAAAACGAACCATTTTTAATTTCAGGCTCTTCGCCTTCTTCCAATCGCATTCTTTCATCATCAACCATGATTAAATTTCCATCTCTTTCCACAACAGGACGTTCTGCTGCCGAGTAAAGCGACACAATTGGTATATTCTCCCTTTGAATGTATTCCCAAATATCTTTTTTTCAGTCCAGTTAGAAATTGGGAAAAACTCTGATACTTTCACCTTTTACTAATCTCTGTATTGTAAAGTTTTCCACATTTCTGGACGTTGATTTTTAGGGATCCCATGCTTGTGCTGCATTTCTAAATGAGAAAAATTCTTTCTTTAGCACGACTTTTTTTCTTCATCTCTACGACCTCCACCAAATGCCGCAGTAAATCCATATTTATTAAGTGCCTGTTTCAACGCTTGTGTTTTCATAATATCTGTAAACGAAGATCCATGATCAAACGGATTAATATTTTTTTCAACTCCTTCAGGATTGATGTATTCAATCATTTCAATTCCAAGTTCTTTCGCTCTTTTATCACGAAAATTAATCATTTCCTTAAATTTCCAACCAGTATTTCACGTGCAGAAATGGAAAAGGCGGTTTTTCAGGATAAAAATGCCTTCATAGCCAAAATGTAACATAACCGAGCTATCCTTCCCTATCGAATATAGCATAACAGGATTTTTCACATTCAGCTGCAACTTCCCGAATAATATATATCGCCTCTGCTTCCAATTCATCTAAATGAGATAATTCATTCATATTATAAATCACCCTTTCTTTTTCCATTTGTTTTATTAATTTTTAACTTCTCAAATTTTCTAATATTTATTAGCATCTTTTCTATTTATATCAATTTCTTCTACAGTTCCATCTCTTTTTTCAATAATCCATTTTAGAATATCGCCTTCCTCTTTAGTTGTCATCGTACTTCCATTTCCACCAATATCTGCTCCGAGGAAAAATGAAATCGCCTGAACTGGACATTCTTTCACGCAGGAAACACATCCCCAGCAATCTTTTGGATATTGCATAACTGCCTTTTTGACCTTCATATCTTCAACTTTTTGCATCTCGATTAAAGTACCTGGACACACTTGCGTACATTTCGTACACCCAATACATTTATACGGATCAATTACTATGCTCATACTTGTCCTCCTTCACAATTTCCCTCGTAAATACTTCCAGCTCTCCGTCAACCAATCTCGAATTTACATATTTAAAAGTAATTTTCATCGGTTTCAGGATAATCTAAATTTTCATTAAATGAATGCCATCTAGTTTCTTTTCTAAAGAAAAGATGTCCAATTAACGATTTACAAACCATCAATCGCTCCTTCAATTCATAAGCAAACATCAAATCATGCATATTATCTGCCGAAAGTTCATCAGAAAGCTCTATCAGCTGATCAATTTTCTGTTTTGCCAATTTCAATTGTTTCTCGTTAAATTGATAATTTGTCGATATTCCACCTGCATACTCATCCATAATTTTCTGCATCCCCTCTTCCATATCTTCAGTTGAAAATCTTCTAGCCTTCGTATTTCTAATTTTTTCATATTGTCCAATAATTTGATTTTTTTGATTATCCAAAAAGTTTTCCACATTTTCATCAAGTTTTCCACAATTTTTTTCATCATTCAATTTTGAAATTATGTCAAGTGCAGCAATTTCTCCTTCTGCCAATGCTCCTGTAACATATTTTTGTGGACAGCCTCCAGCTACATCACCTGCTGCATAAAGTCCGTTAATCGTTGTTTCTCTATTCGTATTTACCCAAAAGCCACTTGCAGTATGCCCTCCGACAATGTAAGGCTCCGTACCTTCGATTTCCACATCTTGCTCATTTGGATTTTTTCCACTTTCAATCCACTTCAATGTCTGACTTGGTGCCATATTCAAATATGCTTTTAACAAACTATCGCTTTCATCTTCACTAATTCCACTCGTTTTCAAATAACAAGGCCCATTTCCAAGTTGATTTTCTCGCACAGTTCCATAAACACGCTCACTTGTTGTAAGTCCATATTTATCCTCATACACAAATCCTTTCGAATTTATCTGTTTTGCTCCAACCCCCTGAGCAATCGTCCCAACTGGTGCAATTGTATCCTTACATCTCAAAGCAATAAATCTCATTTCAAAAGTTGTCATCTCAGCTCCTGCCAAAATTCCCATCGCATATCCTGCTCCAGTGTTAAATGGCGGATACCACATTTTATGTCGTGAAAATCCAGGATTATTAGGTTTATATAGTCCAGCAGCTCCTCCTGTCGAGATTATAACTTTTTTTCGCTCTAATCACAAACGCTTCCTCTTTTTTTATAGAAAAATCCAACAGCTCCATAAACTTTCCCATCTTTTCACGAGCAAGTCCGTAATATTAAGCGTGTTCAAAACTCTCACATTTTTTTGTCTTTTTTTCACTGCATCAGCAAGTATCGGCTTAAAATTTTCTCCATTTATTTTTATATTTCTGTTCCCACGTGCAACATATTCTCCATTCTCATCCTTCAAAATTACAAGTCCTAATTTTTCCACTTCAGCCGTAATTTCGTTAAATCTATTTGCTGCAGTAATTAGCAAGTCATTACGTACAATTCCATTCGCATCTTTTGTCGCATAATCCACATAATCTTGTGGCACACGCCCTTTTACATTGTAGGCATTTATCGCATTAATTCCAGCTGCAAGACATCCACTTCTTTTAATATTCGCCTTTTCAGCCACAATTACTGACAAATCAGAATTTTTCCCAATTGTAATCGCTGCATAACAACCAGCAGTCCCTCCACCGATAATCAAAACATCAGTTTCAAGCTCCTTAATTTTCAATTTCTTCTTTTTTTCTCCACTTTTACTGTTTTCTTCCATAAGATCACCCCATAGCCAATGTATTATCTCATAAATAATGCCTATTTTTATTTAAATTTATTGAATAAATATTTTTTTCCATTTGCCTTTATATTATTTTTATTTTTTTATGCAAAGGGGAACAATCGCCATCCCTTTGTAATCCCTGCTTGTCTAAGCATTTTTTTTTGAAAAACAAAATCGAAACTCACTATTGCTCAAACAGTCGATTTTATTTCCAAAAAAATCACGACAATTTCTTTTAATTTAATTACAATAGTTATTTAACTAAAAAAATTTTTTATTAAATAATAACATCATTTTTGATTTCTAATATTTGCATTTTCCACAAGTTCCACTTTTTCATCTTCACCAAAAAGCATATGCCCTGTAAATATAAATATTCACTTTCTCATTCACAGAAACTGATTCTTCCTCAATTTTTACGATTCCCTTTTATCAAAAACTCCGTTTATTCTAACACCAATTTCAACCTCTTTTTCCCACGAAATAACGTATATTCCACGATTCCAGTTTCAACTGAAGCCGAATATCTAAAATTTCTCATTTAACTTTTATAACACTTACATTTTCTGGACGAATAATTGCCTTTTTGTCCGTTTTCTAAATTTTTCAAAACCTTTAAATTTATTAATATTTTCCAACTCTGTCGGATTTCCCATAAATTTTGCTACAAACGCAGTTTTTGGATTGGTATAAATTTCTTTCGGTGTCCCAATTTGCTCGATTCTTCCTCGATTTGTAACAATAATTTCATCTGCCACTTCAATTGCTTCTTCCTGATCATGAGTCACAAAAAAATGCTTGTAATTCCCACTTTATCAATCGTTTCACGCAACCAGTTCCTAAGATCCTGCCTAACTTTCGCATCAATCGCCGCAAAAGGTTCATCAAGCAACAATATTTCAGGATTTGGAGCTAACGCCCTCGCAAAAGCCACTCTTTGTCGCTGTCCTCCCGAAAGCTGATTTGGATACCGTTTCCCAAGTCCTTTAATATTCACAAGTTCCATCAATTTCTCCACTCGCTCTTTAATAACCGACTTTTTCTCCTTCGCAATTTTCAACCCAAAAAGCAATATTATCAAAAAAACCGTCATATAACGAAACAATGCATAATTTTTGAAAAAAACGAAACCGATTCCCTCTTTTACTAGGTGAAACATCATTCACGACTTTCCCGTCTATCACAATTTCCCCAGAATCAGGTGTTTCCAATCCAGCAATCATTCGCAAAATCGTAGATTTCCCACTTCCTGAAGGTCCTAATAATGCCACTAGTTTCCCTTTTTTTTTATTCCTAAATTGATGTCATTTGACGCTTTATAGTCGTTATACATTTTATTTATATTTTTTTAATTCAACATACATAGATTCTCTCCTATAGATTCTCTTGCTTTTTTTTATTTTACCAAGCCCTTTTTGCATCAGCATTTACGAAAAATCATTAAAAATCAATCGCTTCAAGCTCAAATTCCTTATATTTTCTCAATCAACTCAATAAATCTATCTTCATTCACAAGTTGCTCAAATTCAATATTTTCTGCTTTTTATAATATTCGCAATATCTTCAAGAAAAATATGGTATTTTTAGTAGCTTTTTATTTCTCAATAATTTCATTTAATTTTACTACCTTATCATCAAATTTCCCTCTCGCAAAAAAATCGCAAAATATTCTCCATCTTTTTTTACGTCTTCCACTAAATCCAAGTCTTGCAATTTGTGGAGTTGCACAAGAATTTGGACAACCAGAAATTCTTATTTGTGGTAAATAATTTGCAAGTTCTCTTTTTTTCTGGCTTTTTCAAAAATATTGAAGAACATAATCCAATATAGGTGGCGTATCCAAAAATCCCTACATTACAAGTCGTACTTCCAATACACGAATACGAGTTAAAAAAACTCACTTCCTCCATAATAATCACTCATCAATTTCTTTTCAACTTGAATAAATCTTCTCTCTCAAGTCCTCTCACAAGCAATCTCTGATTACTTGTAATTTTTATATCCACTTCATATCCTAAATTTCTTATAAATTCAGCCAATTTAAGCCCATCTTCTTTATAAATATTCCCTCGATTCGGTCTCAAATAATATCCAAATTTACCATTTTTTTCCCAGCAATAATATTTGAATCTTCAAACTTTTTCAAGCTCTTTAACTTTCTCCTGCAAATAAATCTTTCTCTTGAGCCGCTTCATCAAGCAATTTCTCTTGTATATTTTTTAAGCTATCTCCTTTTTCAGCATAAAAAAATTTTCCACATATTCATTACACAATTTTAAAAATTCTTCTTCACCTAATTTTCAATAACACGTATCTCAATCTAGCTCTAGCTCTTATTTTACGGTTCCCATGATCATTAAAAAACATTTCTCATAGCGTGAACATAATACAAAAAAATTCATCTTCCTCAATAAATTCTCTTAAAATTATCGCATTTGACGATATTGGTCCCTAATCCTCCACCGACATATACTCTAAATCCTTTTTTTCCCATCTTTAATTACTGCTTGAAATCCAATATCATTTTATTTTTTTACATACAATGAATTTTTCTTCTTTGTTAGAAAAAAAGCGATTTTGTATTTTTCTTGGTAAATGCATAAAAGTTCTACCATTCAAAAATATAGTCTGTCGTTATTCGGCTATGAGGTCCCACATCAAAAACTTCTTCCTCAAAAACCAGTTGTTTCTGGCGTAATTACCGCTCTTGTAGAATCTCCACAAGTTGCTTTTCGTAAAAAAATCCCATTTTTTTGAAATTGCTTCCAAAACATTAGGTAAATTTTTCCTTTTCAATTCCATGTAACTGAAAATCTTGTCTTGTAGTTATATGAAGTCTCCCATCTCCATATTTTTCCACAACTCCCAACAAATATTCTAATTCATCTGGCGTAATTTTACTCTCATAATAACGAGGACGCATCATATATGTCCCTTTTGCTCTCCCTTCAGTATAAAGTGCAAATGACGTTCTTACTGCATTCCACTCTTTTTCTTTCTCAGGGTCAGTCAAAGCCGCTTTCGTCAGCTCAATAATTTCTTGCAGTTCTTTAATTTCTGCCTCTTTCACAAAATCTCTTTCTCTCATTTTTCTCTCCTCCAAAAAAAATTTTCAAACAAAAAATCCGAACTTTTACATTCGGATTTATTATCAAATATTGTGATTTTGTATGTCTCCGAATAGCCTTTTATTTTAATCAAAAACCGTCTACTCGAAGATTGAATAAAATTTCTAACTTCTTGTAGACTTCATCATACACATACAACAACACATGCTATTTATTAACTTGTTTTCTAGCCTTTTCACTTTATTTCTCATTTTCTCTCCATCCTTTTTATCTATTTTTTTACTCTAACAAACTTCTTTCATATACAAATATTAACATTTTTTTCAAAAAAATATGTAAAATTCATTATTTTTTTATAACTTAATATATAACATATATTTTTTTATCTGAAAAATTCATTCATATAATAAATTATTATATGAAGAAAAATAATATTTTACACTCTATATGAATAATTAATATCCTCTCATTGAAACTATCACTATTTTTTTCGACAATTAATAAAAGTAAATTTAAAAGTAAAAATCAAGACAAAAATTTAATTTGATTATTTAAGAAATTTAGGATATAATACATTGTAACTAAAAAAATTTATTTGAGGTGATTAATACAATGAAAAAAATTATTATTATTATTAATGTCGTTAATGGTATTCAATCTTTCATTCTCGGCAAAAAAACAGCAACAGATACTACTTTCACATTCCAAAAACTTTGTACCAAGTTCTGCTGACGGTGTTCGTGTTATAGAAAAAAACAACTACAACAGGAAATTATCCATATTTTATGGCATCAAATCCTGACATCACAAGTAACATGAATAAATCTGTGGAAAACTTTTTGAAAGAGTACAAAAATACTAAAACAAAATCATACAAAATAAGCTACGAATTAACAGCAAACAATGCTTATTTTGCGAGTGCTTTGTTTAAAATTTTAGAAAAAGATTCAAAAGATGGTACTTCAAAAAAATTATTTATGATGGTATTTCATTTAATTTGAAAAAATGGTAAACCTTTACAATTAAGCGATTTGTTCGTACCTAATTATGAAAGTGAATTAAACAGAGTTATAAATCAAAGATTTACTGAATTTGGACTTACACCAGTTACTGCAAAAGGTAAATTTGAAGGTGTTTCTAAAAACATAATTTCTACATGGAAGACGAAGCTTTCGTTTTTAATTTATAATCAAGGTGAAGCAACTGATTTCGCTGATGGACATTTATTTATTCCATTTGTTCTTAGAGATTTAGTAGGAATCATTAAATAATAACATTCTATAAATTTAAAAGAGATTTTTCTCGAGAAATTTGAGATTATCTCTTTTTTTCTTCATTAATAAAAAAACGAGACAGACTCTACCTCTATCTCGTATCTTGCTTTATTTATTTTACCGATTGTTGAACAATCGCTTCATTTTTATACGTATCAATCGAAACCTTTGCACCAATTGGTATCGTAATAAATGGTCTCACGTGTCCTGATTTCAATCCTTTTATAATTGGAACATTCAATTTACCAAAATTATCATAGAATACTTCATCAATACTCATATCAGTCGGATCTGATTTTTTAGGATTCCTAAAATCTCCAATTATTATTCCTTTTAAGTTTTTGAATTTTCCAGCTAATCTTAATTGTTGTAACATTCTGTCTACACGGTAACTATCTTCATTTACTTCTTCTAAAAATAAAACTTTTCCGTCAGTATCAATTTCATGATCAGTTCCAAGTGTCGCAACTACCAATGAAAGATTCCCACCTGTAATTCTACCTGAACCTCGTCCTTGCTTCATAATTGAATAAGATTTATCGAAATCCAACAAATTGTACGAACCTGTACTTGTAAACGATTTATTAAATGAATTTTCTGTTGTTTCTGGAATATCTTTTATATTGTCAGACATAGGCCCATGAAATGTCACAAGTCCAGTTTTTTCATTTATCGCTAACAATAACGTCGTTATATCACTAAATCCTGATATAATTTTTGGATTTTTCTTAATCACATCATAATCTAATTTATCAATAATTCTTATAACTCCATATCCACCTCTTATCGCAAAAATCGCATCAATATTTGGATTTGCAAACATATCATTTATATCTTTTGCCCGAACATAATCAGTTCCACCAAATCCATACCAAGTAGAATCAAACGATCTTCCATAAACCACTTTAAATCCTCTCGATAACAAATAATCCACTTCCGCTTGAGCCGAATCTCCTTTATAATTCGCTGGAGCAATAAGTCCTATCGTATCTCCAGGCTTCAACGCTTTTGGAATTATTATTTCTTGAGCAGCAGACAAATTCATTACAAAAAGTACATTTGCTAACAATAAAAATAATATTTTTTTTAACATTCTCTTCTCCTTTTTTATAAATTATTTCGCCAAAAATTCTTTCACAAAATTAACAACTTCCTCAACCTTAACTTCAACACTTTCTCCAGTTGCTCTATCTTTAACTTCCACAATTCCATTAACCGCACCTTTTCCAGCTACAATTTTAAGCGGGAATCCGATTAAGTCAGCATCTTTAAACTTAAATCCTGCTCTCTCATTTCTGTCATCTAAAACAACATCTATATTTTCATTTTTCAACGCCTCATAAATTCTTTCAGCAACATTTACTTGAGTTTCATCTTTTACATTAGCAATAATCACATCTGCAATATATGGTGCAATTGATTTTGGCCAAATAATTCCGAAATCATCGTGTTTTTGCTCAATTACAGCCGACATCAATCTCGAAACACCAATTCCATAACATCCCATTTGGATTACTTGCTGTCTACCATTTTCATCTAAAACTTTTGCATCTAACGCTTTTGAATATTTATCTCCCAATTTAAAAATATGTCCAACTTCCATTCCACGAGCAATTTTTAACACACCTTTTCCATCAGGCGAAATGTCTCCCGCTCTAGCCGTTCTAATATCAGCAACTACATCATAATGTAAATCTTCCAAATTAACATTAATAAAATGATAATCCTTTTTATTTGCTCCCAATGCAAAATTTCTCACATATTTTACAGTTTCATCAATAACAACTGTAAGTCCTTCTTTTTTCTCATAAGATCCCGCAAATCCAGGAACAATCCCAAATTTTTCACATTCTTCTTCAGTCATCATTTCCAATTCCATCGAAGCATTCACTGCATTTTTCAATTTAATCTCATTTACATCCAAATCTCCACGAATAAGTGCCAACACATAATTTACTTTATCTTCCAACACTTCCTTCAACATAACTGCTTTAACAGTTTTTTCCTCTGGAATATTCAAAAATTCTGACAATTCCTTAATTGTCTTAGTATTAGGTGTTTCAACTAATTCCTTTGGCAATTTTTCCTCTGAACTTTCCTTCAATTCAATAATACTCGTTGCTTTTTCAACATTTGCAGCATAATCTGATGAATCACTGTATAAAATATCGTCTTCTCCATTTTCAGCAAGTACCATAAATTCATTTGAAGCATCTCCTCCAATCGAACCAGAATCCGCATCAACCGCTCTAAATTTTAATTCCATTCTTTCCAAAATTTTAGAATATGCATTTTTCATATTCAAAAATTCTTCATCCAACGATTCTTTTGTTAAATGGAAACTATAGGCATCTTTCATTAAGAACTCTCTTCCTCTCATAAGACCAAATCTTGGACGCATTTCATCTCTAAATTTTGTCTGAATTTGATACAAGTTAAACGGCAATTCTTTATACGAAGTAATTGTATTTCTAACAATATCCGTAACAACTTCTTCATGCGTAGGTCCCAACGCAAATTCTCTCTCATTTCTATCCTTCATTCTCATAAGTTCTGAACCATAAGCAAACCATCTTCCAGACTCTTCCCACAATGAAGCCGGTTGCAACACTGGCATTAAAATTTCCTGTGACCCAGCTCTATCCATTTCCTCTCTAACAATATTCTCAATTTTTTTCAAAACTTTATATCCCAATGGCAAATAACTATAAACTCCTCTTGTCAATTGTCTAATCATAGAAGCTCTCAACATCAATTTATGACTTATTACTTCTGCCTCTTTTGGTGCTTCCTTATATGTTTTTAAAAATGCTTTCGATAATCTCATTATTTTTTCTATCCTTTCAATATTTTTTATTATTTAACATATATCTATTATACTAAAAAAGACCGGTTATAGTCCAGTCTTTTTTAATTTTTACTATTGTAAATTATCGTACATTTTTGCAAGTTCAATTGCTCTATCCTTTGTCAAGCTAGCTGCTGTACCTGAATGCAGTACACCTGCCAAAGTTCCTCCATCGGCTTCTTTTGCAGCTTCATTTGCTTTTTCTTCCTTAATTTTTACCCAAGCTCTCTGATCTTTTTTTCAATTTTTCTTTTCTATCAGCTGGTAATTTTTCCATAAGGAGTTTATACACTTTGTTCAATTCTTTGTCCCAAGCTTCATAAAGTTCATTATTTGCATTTACCATTTCAGAAGTGACACCTGAATCCAATTTACTTTGCATTTCTTTTTCCAATTTTTCCATTCTACTGTTCAATTCTTTTGTGTAAGTTCCACTTGATTTTTTACCTAAATTATCTTTTTGACTTTTAGCTCTTACCTTTTTTTCTTTTTCAGAAGAAACTTTTTGACTTTGAGATTTTTCCTCAGCGTTATTCTGATTTTGCGAAGTCTGAACCTCGGCAATAGTCCCTGAATCCACCTTTGAAACTCTTTCTACTTTATTTTCCTTAGAACACCCTAATAATTACAATTGATAAAATTAGAAAAATTACTAATTTTTCATGTCAATCAACTCCTTTTTATTTTTAACAAATGAAATTCTCTATTTCACCGATACCTTTTTAAGTTTTTTTATTCCTAACTAAATTATTTCTTAATTTATTGTCTATAACTTTCTAAATTAATTTTACCAAGTTCATCTGCTACTAATATTGCTGCAAAAAAACATCATCAGCAGTAACTTTAAATGGCATATTATGAATTGTTTCTCCTTCAGCTGTACTTGCTTTTGCTACTTCATACAATCTTTCTTTTGAAACACTTCCCATTCCTAATTCAGCTAATGTTGTTGGAAGTCCTACACCTTACAAAAGTCTACAACTTTTTATTTCACACAAACATCTATTTTTCTAGAACTAATTGTGCTATTGTTCCAAATGCTACTTTTTCTCCATGATACATACGGTGTCCTTCTTCTAAAAATAGTAAGACCATTGTGAATAGCATGAGCTGCAGCAAGTCCTCCACTTTCAAATCCAATTCCACTTTAAATAAGTATTTGCTTCAATTATATTTTCTAAAAGCTTTTTGTAACCACTTTATTTTCTACTGAAACTTTAGCTTTTAATCCATCTTCAAATAATGTGTCTTTACATAATTCTGCAATGGCAATAGCTGCTTTTTGTAATACCAGCTCCAGTAATTGAAGTAGCATTTTGCATCGACACAGGCTTTTAGCTTCGTAATAAGTAGCAAGTGCATCCCCAATTCCAGCTACAAGAAGTCTAGTAGGTGCATTTACAATTACATTTGTATCCATTATTACCATATCAGGATTTGCTTTTAAGAATAAATATTCTTCAAATTCTCCATTTGGAGTGTAAACTACTGACAAAGCACCATACAAGTGCATCAGTTGACGCAATTGTCGGAACAATAAATACAGGAATATTTTCATAATAAGATACTGCTTTTTGCTGTATCAAGAGTTTTTCTCCACCCTATTCCAAAATATTGCATCACAATTTTTTCTTTTAGAATATCAATATTTCGATTAATTTCATTTTTAGAACATTCTCCTCCAAAAACTCTCAATATGATAATTGATACCTTCCTTTTCAAAACTTTCTACAATTTTATCCTTAAAATTATCAAAAATAAATTTATCTACAAGAAGATACGTCCTTACTCACCACGTAATTTATGAATAAGTTGCTAAATTTGCAATTTCATCTTTTCCTTGAACATATTTTTGATGGTGAATTAATAATTTTTCTCATAAAAAAATCATCTCCTATAAAAATTAAATCTTTATTTATTATTACAATTATAACTTATTTTTCAATAAAGTCAATTAAAAACCAATAACAGTTTCTTGCAAATTTTCTATTGATTTTCATATCTTTTTATCGCATCTACAAACACTTTTTTTCTTCACTCGATAAAGGTATTGAATCTTGATTTGAAATATGTCCATGATACTGAGGTTTTGATTTGAAATATCCTTCAAATCTCCTGTAAAAATATAACCTTTTTTTCTGCATACAATGTGTTTCTTAATAATCGAAGTTTTTCTTTAGAATAATTTTCTAATACTGATTCATTTCCATTTACTACTTCGTCCATTACTTCATGTAATTCATCTAATTCTTCTCCACTCATCATTATTTGATGTCTGTGTTTCAGATACAGAACCATCATTATTAATATTTGGTAATCCTTCTTTTCTCTTATTGCATTAATAAAGGCTTTTTCGTAATCTGTTAATTGAATTGTATCTTGATCAACTACAGTTCCGTGATACCAAGGTTTTGAATCAAAATAATTTTTCAAATCTCCCGTAAAAATATAACCTTTTTCTGCATACAACGTATTTCTCAATAATCTCAACTGATCTTTTGAATATTTATTCAATGCATCTGTATTACCATTTGTAACAACTTCTTCCATTAATTTATGTAATTCATCTAATTCAGGTGCTGATTGATCATTACTTGATTGATCTGTTGTAGTATTCGTAGTATTTGTATTATTGTCATTAGTTGTTGAAATCGATGCTATTCCATCATTTGGATTACTTTTTGGTAATGCTTTTGAAGCGTTAATTGCTGAAAATATTAAAACAACAATAAATAAAAACATTGAAACTATTCCTGCAATATATATCATAAATATTATTTTCCAGTATTTTTGTAATTAATAAAAATTTTCTTAATCTCATTCATACTTTTTGCTAAATTTATAATCTGATAAATTCCCACCTGATGCAAATAAATTTTTCCTGCAAATATTATTGGAACCCCTATTATTGTCTTATTATTGTAAGTGAAGTAAGCACCTTCTATCATCAAAATAATTCCTATTATTTTATGTATAACTGATATCCAATTAATCGAATTTAAAAATGTCATCTCTAAAAAAACTATTTCTGTTATCTGAAAAATTATTATCCATATTTATCTCCCTTTTATTTTCAAACTATTTTGTATCTTTTATATCTGTAAATTTTCTAATTTTATATTAATATTCATATCCTGTATGTCCACCTGAGAAAGTACCAAGAAGTGCTGCTATTGTTCCTGCAAATGCTACAACCAATTATCATTAATATAATTGAAATCAACATTGATACTAACAAAATTACTCAGTATTTTTATACTCATCAAAAACATTTTTAAATTCGACTCTTTCTCCAGTAATTTTATAATTAAATAAAAATCTTACTTGTATCCACTCAATTTTCATACTAGCTATAATCATAGGAATTCCTGTTACTAATCCAACTATACTTAATGACGCCAATATCTTGAATTATCCCCAATATTCCAAATATTTTATGAATATTTATAATCCAATTTATAGAATTTATAAAATTCCTTTTCATTTACTCTTGATAGCCATTCATATTCCATATTCGTTGTTCTGGCATATTGATTATCATGATTTAAACCGTAATCTTCTTTGTTAGAATTGCCTGTATATCCGATCCTATTTTCTATATCTTCTACCTGTTCTGCCTCTTTCATTAGTGCCTCTTTTGTCCCTTTTTATTCGCTATTTCCATCTCAAAATTTTTATCATTATCTTCCATGAAATAAACTCCGATTATTAAAAATACTTTTTATCTCTTATTATTTTTACCATATTTTTTTGGTTATTACAAGCAACTAAATTAAAATTTTCTTTCAAACCCCTTTATTATAAAAATAAATTTTCTCTTTTTCAGCTTATATTTTTCACTCTAACAAAAGAGACTGAAAAATCTCAATCTCTCAATATTTTTAATACTCTTTTTCTTAATCTTTTCCTTCTCTTTCTTAATTTCATCCTCAATTTCAACACCAATATTTCACAAAAATTACTCCAACAACCAACAAAAATATAATACACAAAAACCATCCACAAATCTATTTTTCCAGCCACATTCAACTGTAACATAGGAATTTTGCTTCCCATAAAAATAAATCCTTCAAAAAGCATTGTAAATCGTTTGTGCTATCTGGCACAAAAATAAAATTTAAAAATTTTAATTTTTAAAATGTTTAATAAAGTTATTGAAAAATAATGCTTTGATTAAAACAGTTCCAATCGAACTCCAATAATATTCAACAAAAATGAAAAATAATGGCAATTTTTCAAAAATAATACAAAAATAATGGCATACTCATAATTTGAATACAAAGGCTTAAAAATCGTTAATTTCAAGCTATCCTTCAAAATTCCATTTTCCATTTTTCAAAAAATTTTAATATTTAAAAATTCTTTCTATATGGGATATCAAAAATAATCGCAACCACAGCTGCGTATGACAATTGTATCGAAATATCAGTTATGCATACGGATTTAATCACCAAAAATTACAATTAGAGAAACCATAAGCGATTTTTTTACTATCTTCTGTTGAAACAAAAATTCTAGCTAAAATCATCATTGCTCTCCCATAATATACGCCCTCAAAATTCCTGGAGACATTCCAACCAAAGTACAATAAAGAGTCAGAGCAATCAACGAAAAAAATATACTTCCACTTATACGCCAAATTACAGTATCCAAAAATTTTCACAATTCCAATTACGACCAAACTAATATGCGTCCCTGAAATTACAATCAAATGTGCCAATCCAGTATATTTAAATTTATCCTTCATATCCTTGGAAACTTCCTGATTTTTCCCCTAAAACTGCTGCTCTTGAAAAACGCATAAAGATTCTCTTCCGTCATAAACAAATCATCAAAAATATTTTAAAATATACCTTCTAAAATTATTCAATTTTCGATTCCTTTGTATCCCTTAATTTTTCCCTTCAATCGTTGTAAACCTTTTTCGTAACAACTCACATCAAATCGCATTAAATAATACCCATAACTCAGATTCTTAGTATTTTTTATACTCGCTTGATTACCCAAATATTTATTATTCACTTTTTGAACTGCCCCAGAAGAACCATCAATTTTCACATACAAAATCTTCTCGCCTTTCAGCTCCCCATCGAAAGTAACATACTTCAAATAGCAATTAAACAAAATCACTCCCAACGCCAACAACATTCCAAAACTCGTAATTTTCTTAAAATCTTCCAACGATAACTTTTTATTCCAAAATTTTCTAAATTCCTCAACTCCACTTTTCCCAATTACTTTCTCCAGTATTTACAACTCCTTTTCCCACAAAACTGATTTCTGAATAATCATCCTTTACACTAATCGGCCCTTCTGCCTTGTAAATACTAATAATCGGAAATTTCTGCAGCATTTATCGTATTCTGTAGAAATCCTATAAAATATTTTGTCACTTTTTTTATTCAACAAATAAATCGAAAATCCTCTCTCAAAATTCCCTTCATTAGTCGTACTTCTAACAAAATCGTCATTTTTCGTGTTATTTGTCATATATGAAATTTGATCAGAAATAACCATTTTGTCTATGATATCTTTTGTATTCTCTAAAAACTGTTTTTAGAAATCTGAAAAATCTAAAAATATATTCTTTTTATTATGCTGCGAATACTGTTGAATCTTCCCAATAAACTGACTTATATTTCTTTCTGAATTCGGTAAACCCTAGTTTTTCCTTCTGTTTCTGCAAACTAATCGAAACAATCGAAAATAAAATCACAACAATCGACGTGTATAAAAAACCTCAACGAGCGTAAACCCATCATTCCTCTCTTTTTCACCCAAAATCAACCTCAATTTTCATAATTTAAAGCTAGATTTCCTTTTTGAATCTATATAATTTATGTTTTTAACAAAACTCAAATAATTTTTATTATCTGAGTTTATTATAACTTATTTTTGATTTTTCTAGATATTTTTGTAATTTTATTTTAATTAATCTACCACATTAAGTGCAACCCCAAAAACTTATATACCGATAAAAATCATTATTCACCTTTATAATCTTCCACCAATCTCCACTCATTTCCAACTCTTTTCAGCAAAACTTTACATCTCCTTCCAAATACTTAATATTATTTCTTCCAGACAATTCTAAGAAAAATTCTGTCATCTTTTTCTGAGTATTGATTCTTGATATCTCTCTCTGTCATTTGTCTTTATCACAGAATTTTGGTTTCATATACTTTTCTATATATCTCCATCTCATCCATATAAGCCGCAAAATTTGGTGCTTTCATGTGCACAGTCAATATCGCTTGATTCCCTGATTCTGTATCTAAGATTTTGTAAGAAATCTTTTTCATCTGACTTTTGAATTTCAAATAATCTATAGTATCTCATTTGTCTTTATCGGTCACAAGGTTATCTATTTCTTTTTCAAACCCTCACGATCAGACTCCCATCTAACGCTCATTTCCCACTATTCTCATCCGTCTTTTCTTGTAGAATTTTCACGATTTTTCTTCCGCATATTGCTGTCTCAATATTTTCAGATCTTTTGAAATTACCAATATATTTCCAAATGCCCTATTTACAGCACTCTCTTCATCTTTTCACACTTATAATGTAGAAAAATTATTTTTCGATCGGTCTGCGTCCCTACTAACCCAGTTTCTGAAAAACTCACCACCCCAAAAAGCAATACTAACAAAATCATTCTCTTTTTCATATCAAAAACACCTTTCTTTTATTGATTTTTCTTTGCTTTTAAACTAACGTTTTTCCGACATCTTCCAAAGATTCATAACCTTTCATCTTAGCAATATTTTCCGTAAATTTTTCTTAGCCAAAATTAATTCCCTGATTCAATGATTCCTGAATGTATCTCAAAAATACAATTTCGGGTTTTTGCAGAATACGATGATAACTCTCCTTTTCAAGTAAGTTTCAATCGAAAAGATAATTTGAGTGTCGTCCTTGAATGTAAAGGTTCTAGCGTGAGAAGCCAATTTTGATACTGTTAATCATTTCTTCTTCCCATTCTCAAATAAATTTCCACATTTTATCTCACCAAATCTTTTTTCTCTTGAGAAATCGGTTATGAAGTCCTTTATTTGAGCGTATTCATCATGGTGCACTAAATTCCACTCATTCGAGCATATTTTTCCAACGACGTTAATTTCTTGTGTTTTGCCAAAAATCAAATCTTCCAAATAGCTTCTCAAATATTAATTGGGTACTGTTTCACTGACTTTTTCTCTACAACAACAAATTCATCAGGATTATCTCTGACATTCAGCTCTTCCTTCTGTATGATGAACCATTTGACATCCACTCTCTCTCTAATATTTGCTCTATTAATCTCTTTTTAACCTATTTTCTTGCTCTTTCAGTCATTTTTCTTCGCTCATAATTATTGCTAAACTACTTTTTAAATCATAAATTGAAATTCTATTGTTTCAATAATTTATCAACAAAATAGTTCCCTTTCTTCAAATTTTCAATTTTAATCCAACATTAGCGCCAATTTCAATTTTTCATCTTGAATCGACTGTTGCACTCAAAGGCCCGTAATCTTGCAGAAAAATCACTTTTGCATATATGGATTTCATAAGATTTTGATTTTTCAATTTCCTCGATAATATCGCCACAAATCTTTTTCAATTATTTGCACTTTCTCAATCTTGCATTATCAAATGGAGCCTCTCACCAACCCATTCAACATTGCATGTGTTTTAAAATCCAATATTTTCAACCTTTCAACTCTCTATACTACACTTGTAAAACGGCAAATATTCTTTATTTAACAAATAAATCATATGAATTGCCTCAGAAATAAATTCTGTTTCTAGCCAATCGTGCTCACAAATTCCTCACGTCTGCATACATCTCAAAAATTATATTGTCCAGACTGTGCAATTTCTCATACATCCTCGCTGCAATTTTGTTACGCCAACATCTCTGCTAGGAAAAATACTTTTCAATTTATCTACGAATTTCTGTAAAATTTCCCAAATTATCAAAAACTTCTCCATCTCGTAGCTGTTGCCAATGAATTTTCTGAATTAAACGCCAATCATACAAATTCTGAGTATCCTCCATTCCCAAAAATTTGTAATACCCAATCATTCATATTAAGAACTCCTCTATCATCGCCATACCTCACTCACAAACTCAACGCTGGAAATCCCGATAAAATCTTTTGAAGCCCCCAATTTTTCCTCTAACTGAACCCATATTTTCAAAGTCCTCAGGCATCAAACCAAATACAGCAAGGTATGGTCCAAAATCATGATCCCTAGAAATTTCATCATCAAATCCAAAACATTCCTGAACCTCTCTCCAGCCAGTCCAATCGCCATTCTTTCCAACAATCTCAGGAAACCTCCTCTTTTAAAATGGAAGATAAATTTCAATATATTTTCTTTGAAAGTTCCAACTCCTTTCATCCACTTTTTCTCCGTATCTTATATTTTCTCCAAACTTTCTAATTACTTCTCGTTTTGTTCCAAAAACTCTTTAATCCATCTTAATATTTTCCATCAAATTTTGATAATCTTGTACTATTCTTCCAAAAGTATTTCTACAAATTTCGCACTTTTCTCAAAAATCTCCAACGCCTTTCTCAAAATTTCCATCATTAAAATACTGAATTGCCAAATTATTCAACGACGCTGAGTATACAAACTATGTTCTTTCCCAACAATTTCTTTTTCTAACTCAATTTCAAACGATTTTTCTAAAACTTATGATGATTTTCTTACATTTTCACCAACTCTTTGCATACGGAAAATACCTATATTACTTAATGTTGCTCGCTATTGTAATCCATTTTCTGGATAATTTTCCAATATTTCAAACTTTTTCATGCAATTCCAACGCTTCCTTTATACTTTCCAACACCTTGATAAAACAACCCTAAATTATTACAAACACTCGCATACAAATAGTCATTTTCCAAACATTATTCTCCTGTAAATCCCCATTGTTTCCAAATATAATTTCTAATTTCATCATTTTTCCCCATAAAACGGTAAGTTTTCAGCCAAATCAAATTACAAGTTGCATATGGAATTGTATCTTTCCCATATTTTTCATAATAATCGCCTTCAAAAGTGATTTTACAGCTTGTCAAACCCACTCTACATATTTCAAAAGTTCCTCCCAACTTCATCTCAATATTTTATATTCTCATCACTTTCTTCACCAAAACTTCCTCAGTTAATTTTGTACATTCCCTTTTAAAATCGCAACTCTTCAATAATCTCTCCCTGTTGCATATAGCTATTTCTCAAATTGAGTTAATTCATTTATTCCTTACTTTTTCAAAACTACATCTGACATATTCTTTCCCTTCTTCCACTTTTATTTTCTATATTCTCCATAACAAGCTGACCAATTTCCACTCATAAAATCTATAACTCCTTAATCAATATCTAATGTCTCTTAAAATGAAAACATCTCCACTTCTTAGCAAATTGAGAAAAATCTAAAGATATCCACCAACATTATACCACATTTTTCCTATATCTCCTATGTACAATACTATTTCCAAAAATATGGATCTGATGTATCTTTAACAAATAATCTTTAAACTTTTCTATTTTTAGTTTTTACTTTTAGATGCTGGTCTTTGTTTCTCTACTCTTCTTCAGCTTTCAGGAACATAATCAGTCCCAGTAAGCTCCCAATCTAGAATTTCTTTCAATTCAGAAAATTAGTGGGTATCTAGGATTTGCTGCTGTACATTGGTCATCAAATGCATCCAATGCCATTTCATCTCACAGCTTCCAAGAAATCTTTTCAGGTACTCCCAATCTCTAATTGTTTGTGGTATTCCAATCTCTGATTGCCATAATTCCTTCTGATTAATTTGATCTACTTTTTCTTCTTCTGTTTTTAGTATCTCTTTTCCAAATCCCCAATGATCAGACATTTCTGCTATCTTTGCATCTGCATTTGGATATCTATATTGTGGAAAACCCCACTTTTTGTTGAGTATCAGTTGCATTATACTTAATAACTTCTTCTAAAATCAACGCATTTGCAACCCATGCGGAATATGGAATTGTCCTCCCAATTTATGTGCTAATGAGTGATTTATTCCTAAAAATGCATTTTGCAATGCCATCTGCAAGACAAGATGTCACTTTGCCATTTTTTCTTTTGCTTTTGAATTGCATATGATCCTTCTCTACTGATTCTGGTAAATATTTAAATACTAATCTTGCTGCTTCCAAATGAATATGGTTTTGTATATTCAGCTGCTATTACAGAAACATAAGATTCCAAAGCATGTAAATACGTCAATTCCTGAAGCTACAGTCAAACCTTTTGGTATTGTCAACATTTAATTTGGATCATTTATTGCTACATTTGGTGTCAATCTATAATCTAAGTAATGAATATTTTGACCCTGTCTCGTCACTCAGTTATAATTGAGAATGGTAGTTACTTGAACCAGTTCCAGCTGATGTTGCAAATCTGGTATAAATTTAGCTTTTGTCCCACTTTTAGGAATGGTAAAATTCTTTTTCTAATATCCATAAATCTCATTGCTAAATCTTTAAATCTAGTATCTGGGTGTTCGTACAATACCCACATAATTTTAGCAGTATCCATTGCTGAACCTCCACCAAGTGCAATAATTACATCTGGATTGTACTCTAACATTGCTTTTTGCTCCTTCTTGAGTTGAACTCAATAACGGATCTTCTTTACATCAGAGAAAATTCTGAAAAATCAATTCCAATTTCTTCTAATACTTTTGTAATGTGATTTGTATATCTCTAATTCTAGATAACGCTCTATCTGTTACAATAAACGCTTTTTATGTTCGCCTTTCAATTCTTCTAGAGCAGTTGGTAATGAACCACATTTAAAGTACACTTTTTCAGGTATTCTAAACCACACATATTTTCCTTCTCTGTGATTGTTTTACGTTAATCAAATGCTTAACTCCAATATTTTCAGGAAACAGAGTTTCCCCAAGAACCACATCCCAAAGTCAATGATGGCTCTAATTTGAAGTTAAATACATCCCAATTGTCTCTAATGAAGCTTTTGAGATATTTATCAAAGTTCTTCCTGTTTTCACTTTTTCTTCCGAATTCGTCAATTTTTCTTTTTCAGCCAAGTTTACATAAAGTGCCGAAGTATGTCCTAATCCACCTAATTCAACCAAAGCCTCAGCTTTTTGCTAATGAATCTTGATAATCTTCTCCTTTATACATTGCCAATACTGGTGACAATTTTTCATGTGCAAATGGTTCTTCAATATCCACTGAATCAACTCTCCAATTAACACTTTCGAAGATTTAGGAATATCCAATCCTGCCATTTTAGCAATCACATAAGCACTCTTACCAACTACATCTGCATTCAAGCTACCGTTAATAAACAAGATTTCTCTACTTTATCTTTTTCCTCTTCATTTAAGATGTATGCACCTCTATCTAAAAATTCTTTTTCTAACTACATCATAAATTTCTTTTATCAATGATTACTGCTTGTTCTGTCGCACAAATTACACCATTATCAAATGTTTTAGACATTAAAACATAGTTTACTGTCATTTTTGATATCAGCTGTTTTTATCAATTACAACTGGTGTATTTCCTGCTCCAACTCCTATTGTTGGTTTTCCTGATGAATAAGCTGCTTTAACCATTCCAGGTCCTCCAGTCGCAAGAATCAAGTCAGCATTTTGCATTAATTCTCTTGATAATTCAACACTTGGTTGATCTATCCAACCAATAATATCTTTTTGGTGCTCCATATTTAACTGCTTCTTCCAAAGCAATTTTAGCTGTATAAATTGTACTTTTTGCTCTTGGGTGTGGTGACAAAAATAATCCCATTTCTAGTTTTCAAAGTTAATAATATTTTGAAAAGCTGCTGTTGATGTTAAGTTAGTTGTAGGAATTACCCCTGCAATAATTCTATTGGAGTGGCTACTTTTTACTCCATAAGATCTGTCTCTCTTCCAAAACACCACAAGTCATCTTTTATATTTATTATAAATATATTCTGAAGTAAAAGTGATTTTTATAACCTTATCTTCAATTATACCCATTCCAGTTTCTTCGACTGCCATTTTTGATAATGTTATTCTTTCATCATTAATTCTTTGAGCTACTTTTCTAAAAATTTTATCTACTGTTTCTTGATCAAAAAGTTGAAAAATTCCTCCTGTGCTTTTCTAACACGACTAATTAATCCTTTCAATCCTTCTAAATCTTTTACTTCTGCCATTTTGTCCTCCCAATATTTTTAAATCTAATTGATTTTTATAAAATAACAAAAATTTATTTCGTAAAAACCATCAAACTAATTCAAAATAAATCTAATACTTTATATCTTTACTATTATATTCAGTATATTTCAATTTTTTAAAAATAGTAAAAATGACTTTTTAATATTTTGTAATTTTAGTATATCACTATTTCAAAAAATCAAACATCTCATAAAGAATTTATTGTGATCTTTTACTTTATTAATAATACCCTTTTCTTTTAAAATGTCAAGTGATCTTTTTATTAATATTGATTTTTGTAATTTTAAAGCTATAATAAAAAGCCTAGAAAACTATAGAAGTGAGGAAAATAATTATGAATAATTTAAAAACAAATATTAGAAATAATCTTATAAAACAACGAAATTTCTATCTATCAATATCGTTCGTGAATATTCTGACTCAATAATAAAAATTTAGCTCCTTTCTCATCGAAAAAGGCCCAAAATATCATGATTTTCATGAACATGCAAAAACGAAGTAAAAATTAGTGATTTAATTGAAATGTATCCCTACTAAAACTTTTTATTCCAAAAATTTTTCCAAAAAGACAGATGAAAATCAACAAATATCAAAAAGACGAGTTAATTCTCCATAAATTTGGCTATTACGAATCTTCTTCAGAAAACTTTTTACGATGATCCTCGATTTAATCATTGTTCCAGGACTTGTCTTTGATTTAGAAAAACAGAATTGGTTTTGGAGGTGGATTTTATGATACATTTTTGACTCGATTGAGAAAAAGATGGCATTGATATTCCATTTGTAGCGATTTGCTATGATTTTCAGATAATTGAAAAGTTCCAGTTGAAGGACATGATGTAAAAGTAGATTTTATTGTAACTGAAAAGGAATTTATTTAGAAATTTAAAAATCACAATCTTTTTGACTGTGATATCTAAACTTAATTATAACTAAAAATCTGTTATAAGTAAAACTAGAAAACTTTATTAATAATAATCAATAAAAATCTGCTTTTCTTAATAATTTTTGATTACTGCTTCCTCTAAATTTTTAATTTTGGATCATGTAATGCTTGTATAAATTTCCCATCCACCAAAAACATCAATATACTCTAAGCAACGCTTTTTCTCCTCATCATTTTTAACCTGTTCAAGCGTATATCCTGTATAAAGCCAAATATAGTCTTTTTCCTTCAAAAACTTCAAAACTTCCAACATTTCAGTTGGATTAAACAACGGATCTCCTCCACTTATCGTAATCCCATCCAACAACGTATTCGCATTTATCTCTCTGCAATCTCTTCTAGTTTTTGAAAGTCAACAATGTTCCGTGTTTCGGATTCCAGGAATACTCATTATGGCAGCCAGGACAAGTGCAGAACATCCCGAGAAAAATATAGCGAATATCTCAATCCCACACCATCCACTATCGTCTCTATACACATTCAACAATCTTAAAGTGAATTCTTGTCCCATTTTTCCTCCTTCTACTGCTATTTTTTCATCAATATTTTCAATAATATTTTCATTATTTTTACAATTTTCTAATCACCTACTTTTATTACAGATTTATTTCAATCCATGTTTAATTTCTATCTTTTTCTTCAGCTTTTTAGCACTATTCCAGCTATTCTAAATCACCTGTCAAATAACCAGTTATTCTTCTAACCCTTGAAATATGGTCACTCAGACAAATCGGACATCTATCATAAACAATTCCTTCATATCCACAATCCTTTACATCTATCAACTGGATGATTTTATAGAACCATACCCGATTTGGCTATCTTTCATCACTTTTACAATTTTCAAAATTACTCCAATATTTTTCGAGCTCTCCATCTAATTCTACATAAGTAATGTGCTCCTCTAGTTAATTCATGGAACGGTGCCTCTTTTTCTAATTTTATCAAAAATACTAATACTTTTCTTAACATCAATATGGAATGAATTAACGTAATAATCTCTATCTGTTACATTTTCAATTTCCCATATTTTTCTCTATCCATTCTCAAAATCTTCCAGCCAAACTTTCTGCAGGTGTCGCAATAACCGAATAATTCAAATGTTCCTTATCCCTCAATTCCACAGCAATTTTCGACATTTCTTTTATCGCATCATACAATGTTTGGTAAGCCACTTGATTTTGACTATGTTCTTTCATCAAAAAGCGCATCATCGCATCTGCACCACCGACAAATCCAATTGATAAAGTTCCAGTGTTGATCACATTCTGAATCTCATCATTCATTGATAACTCTCCCAAACCTTTCCACAAATTATTAGACGCCATAAATGGAAACTGTTTTACCAACGCAGTTTTCTGAAAATCAAATCTCCTCCTTCAATTGTTCTCCAACAAAAATACGTCATTTTCCTTTACTTTTTCAATAAATCTTTCTGACAACATCTTGTTTTTCAATTCTAATTTTTCTTGCTCACTAGAAAATTTACCTTGTTTTTCCAACTCTGCAATTTCTTTTTCCACATTTTTTCTAACTTCAATCGCTATTCTCGGAAAAATTAATACTTGTAAACTGAAATATTTCCACGCCCAAGACTCGTTTTTTCTCCATTTACATTTTCAAAAACCCTTGTTCTACACCCCATTGTTGCGATTTCATATTTGTATCTTTCAGGATCTTCGGCTTTCCATTTTTCATGCTTATTAAACTCTGTATCTAAAAATACAAAATTTGGAAATAATCTTCGGCTAGTCGTTCTACAGGCCAACAACAACAAATCAAAATTTGGTGTCTTAAATTTATATTTTTCAGAAAAATTAGGACTGTCAATTTCCTCAAAAATTTCTTCACTATTTTCCAACGCAAATTGATAATCTTCCTCATCAAAGTTCACGCCTTCCTTTACTTTAAAAATTTGAATTGGAAAAATAGGTGTTTCTTTTTTCCCTAATCCAGCTTCTGTCGCCTTCAACAATTCACGAACAACCATTCTACCTTCTTCAGAAGTATCTGTTCCATAATTAATTGACGAAAATACAACTTGATTTCCACCACGTGAATGCATCGTATTCAAATTATGCAAAAATCCCTCCATCGCTTGATAAGTTTCAAGTCTAGTGTCATCATAAGCAATTTCCAGCAATCTTTTTATATGCTTTTCATTTATTTTTAAATGTTCTGATAATTTTTTTAATTGTTTCATCATCCACTTTAATCGTAGTTACAACACTATTTATAAAGGCTTTTACCTCTTGATTAATTTCATCCACATAATCCAAAGATAAAAACTTAATAATCTATATCTCAAAAATGTCTTCTAAAACGATTTTAACACACCTTTTGCCATCAAACGCTGGAATTGCTTGACCACCGTGTTGTTCATTTTGGTTTGTTTGAAAAATTATTGTTGCCAAAGTCGCATAAGTAGAAATACTTTTTGCTTCTCGAATAAATCCGTGTTTTGTTTGAAAACCATTCTCAAACATCGGTTTCAAGTCATATTGAAGACAAGTCGTGGTTTTTACTTGGATAATAGTCCATGTCGTGAATATGAATTTCCCATTTTTATGTGCTTCACTAAACTTAGGAGAAATCAAATTCTGCAAAGTATACATTTTTGAAATTTCACTGCAAGTCTCATCATTTGCCCAGCTGGTGTTGAAGCCGACATATTTGCATTTTCATTATTAATATCATTTTTCTACATTTACAATCCCCGATATTATTTTATTTATATCTTCCGTCAAAAATTCTTTTCATTTTTAATTCCTCCCATTTTTAACTAAAAGTCTATTTCAGTCCATATTTTAAATCTCATTTTTACTTTATTCTATTTTCCAAAAATTGAACTTTTATTATCTAAATCATATAAAATATTAATCATTTATTTTATTCAATTACTATTTTCACTAGTTTTCAAAAAGCTAATATCTATATTTTTATATTTATATTTTTTAAAAAGTATACTATATCTAGTTTTTTTATATAAAATATAACATAATATTTTAGTATTCTACAAATATATTTTTATATATTTGTAGATTTTTACATTTACAACCATTATTTTTTTATTTACTTTTCCTCCTTTCTTATTCTTATTATTAAATTTTTAATGTTTCGTTTTATATATTTTTAATTTTTCATAAAAATCTTATTTTTCTATCCCCTAATTTTTATTGCTTTAAATGATTTCTCGTGTTAAAATTAATATAGAAATATAAATTTATTTAGAAAGAAGGTAATTTTTATGAAAAATTTTTTGGAAAAACTGTTGTACTGCTAATATTTTGCGATTTTCTTTGCAATTAGTTGTGGAGGAAAACACCCTGCTGTAAAGAATTTTGAGAAAGAAATGTCGATTTTACAAAGTGGTGATATCGAAAAATGCCTAATGTGAAATCAAATGAAGAGTTTAAAAAAACTTAATGAAGATACTTTTGAAACTTTAAAAAAATGGTTACAAAAATTACATATAAAGTAAATAAAGTTGAAACTGACAAAAATACTGCTAAAATTAATGTTACTATGAAATCTCCAGATTTATCTAATTTAGTTCAAGATGCTTTTACAAAAAAATAATGTCTACATCACCTAATGAAATGGTAGGTAAATCACAAGAGGAATTAAATAAAAATAGGAGAAAAATTATGGTTGATTTGATAAAAAGAAAAAAATTATCTAGTTCAAATGTTAAATATAGAGAAAAGACATTTGATGTTATTTACAAAAAAAGACGGTTCTGAATGGACAATAGATCCTACTGCAAATTCTGAATTTTTGATATGACTACTTTTGGAATGTTATCTGGAAAATAAAGTTTTTTTCCTTTACTTTAAACAACATTAATGATACAATATTTAATAAGAAAAAAATAATCAAATCGTTATAAATTATATAAAAATTAACAAAAAATAAATACTAAAAAGAGGTGAATTTGTGAAAGAGAAAATTTTAATTGTTGACTTCGGGTCGCAATATACTCAATTAATTGCAAGAAGAATTAGAGAAATGGAAGTTTACTGTGAAATCGTTCCATTAATTGATGTAGAAAAAATCAAAAATGGAACTGAATCTGTAAAAGGAATTATTCTTTCGGGAGGACCTGCTTCAGTTTATGAGGAAGACGCTCCAACAGTTGATAAAGCTATTTTTGATTTAGGATTACCTATTTTAGGAATCTGTTATGGAATGCAATTAATTACTCACTTAAATGGTGGAAAAGTTGAAAAAGCTGATTCGAGAGAATTTGGAAAAGCTATTTTAGAAGTTATAAACGGAGAAAATCCTTTATTTAAAGAAATTAAAAAAACTTCTAGCATCTGGATGAGTCACAATGATCATATCACTGAATTGCCTGAAGGATTTGAAATAATTGCACAAACTGACTCTTCAATCGCTGCAATTACAAATAACAATGGAATTTATGCATTGCAATTCCACCCAGAAGTAGTTCATTCTGAATGTGGAACTGAAATTATTGCTAACTTTGTTTTCAATATTTGTAAATGTGAAAGAAACTGGAAAATTACAAGTTTCATTGAAGAAAAAACAAAAGCAATTAAAGAAATTGTTGGAGACGAACATGTTTTACTTGCATTATCAGGTGGTGTAGATTCTTCAGTTGCAGCTGTTTTGATTAACAATGCGATTGGAAGACAATTGACTTGTATGTTTGTAGATACTGGACTTCTTAGAAAAGATGAAGGTAAAAAAGTTTTAGAATATTATAAAGAACATTTTAATTTAAATATTGTTTTTGTTGATGCGAAAGATAGATTTTTAAATAAATTAAAAGGTGTAGATGAGCCAGAAGCTAAAAGAAAAATCATTGGACATGAATTTATCGAAGTTTTCAATGAAGAAATTAGAAAATTAAAAGGTCAAGAAGGTGCAAAATTCTTAGCACAAGGTACAATTTACCCTGATGTTATCGAATCTCAATCAATAAAAGGTCCTTCTCATACAATAAAATCTCACCACAATGTTGGTGGACTTCCAGAAGATTTAAAATTTGAATTGTTGGAACCATTAAAAGAATTGTTTAAAGATGAAGTTAGAAAAGTGGGACATGAATTGGGATTGCCTGACACAATTATTAATAGACATCCATTCCCAGGACCAGGACTTGGAATTAGAGTAATTGGAGAAGTTACACCTGAAAAAGTAAGAATTTTACAAGAAGCTGACGACATTTTCATTAATGCTTTGATGGAAGAAGGATTATATGGAAAAGTGGATCAAGCATTCGTTACTTTATTACCTGTTAAAACTGTAGGAGTTATGGGTGACCAAAGAACTTACGAATATGTAGCAGCTATCCGTTCTGTAAACACAATTGATTTCATGACTGCAACTTGGTCTAAATTACCTTACGAATTTTTAGGAGATGTTGCAAATAAAATCATCAATAATGTAAATGGAATAAACAGAATCGTTTATGATATTTCTTCTAAAACCTGCAGCTACAATCGAGTGGGAATAATAAAAAAATCAGCTTTTATACTAATTTTTATCAAATTTAAGTAAAATCTTAAAATAAAAAAACTAAAAAAATATTGAATTTTTTTAAGAGGTGGAAAAACCCACCTCTTATTATTTTTCTTTAAATTATTACAATTAATAAAACCAAATAAAACTAGAAAAATTACAACCTTTTTGCTATAATTCTTAATTATAAGGAGGATGATTGAACGATGATGAAAAATAGAACAACTAAACGTTAAACAATTTCTTGAAACTGGTAGAGAAGAACCTTTTTCTTGTTCCAGATTATCAGCGTCCTTACTCATGGGGAGAGGAAGAAATAGTAACATTATTTAACGATTTATTATTATTTACCGAGGGAGACGTTTCCATAAAAAAATTCCAATGACACTTATTTCTTAGGAACTGTTATCTCATTTAAAAATGAAAATGGCGAACAGGAAATCATAGATGGTCAACAACGTATTACATCATTATTTTTGTTATTAAGAGCCATTTATACAAAGTTAAAAACTTTTTCCAAAAAGACAAACCTTTATGATGAACTTTTAAGTGAAATCGAACCTATTTTTATGGAAAAAAATGTAATCAAAAAGTGAAGGTGCAGTAAAAAAATGTTTTAATCTCATCTTCCGTTATCAATGATGAAGGAAATAATATTTTAAAAGGTATTTTTAGAAAATGGGGTCACTAAGGAAGAGGCAAATGACAGATATTCATTAAATTACACATTATTTCAAAGATTATTTGATGGATTAGTTTATGAAAAATCCAGGACTTATGTTTGAATTTGTCCGTTATGTATTAAATCGAACATTAATCTGTCCAATAATAACTGAATCACAAGAAGGTGCCCTTAACATCTTCTCGACATTAAACACAAGAGGAATGCCTTTGTCTGAATCAGATATCTTTAAAGCCAAAATCTATAATTTTTTTAGACGATTCACAAAAACCGATTTATTGAGCGTTGGAAAGAATTAACAGAAAAAAAGCAGAATATGTAAATGAAGATATTCAACAGATTTTTTTTACTACTACATGTTTTTATTTACGAGCATTAGATGGTGATTCTGCTACAACGACCATTGGAATCAGAAAAATATTTTTTTCACAAAATAATTTTTGCAAAATTATTTAATAAGAGTCTTTTAAAAAGATTTGAATTCAATTTTAGATTTGTGGGCTGTTGTTGTAAAAAACAGAGTTTAGAAAATGCAAAATGGTCTAAAAATAACCAAATTATCAAGATGCTAGATGTTTTATCATCTTATCCAAATGAATTTTGGAAATATCCTGTTATAATTTATTATTTGGTTCATAAAGAAAAATCCTGAATTTGAAAAGAGATTTTTTTGAAATTCTTGAAAAAAATTGACAATCGAATTAGTTGCAAACTATTTGGTTAAACCAACTGTTCTTGCAGTTAAAGCTGGTATTTTTAAAGTTAAATGTTGAAATTACAAAAACTTTTCACCACCAGTTACATTCCAAAAATCTACCACTTGATAGCTTAAAAAAACAAAATTAAGACTTCAAGTAAAAAAATTTATTCAAAATGACTTTAAAAAATGATGGTTTACAATTTCCAAGAAGAATTATTGCCTGACAAATGGGAAATTGAACAAATTTACCCATCAAAAATCTGTGGAAGGCTTTAATAATGAAGCATTAGAAACTGTAAGCAAAGATTACTTAGATTCAATTGGAAATAAAATCCCATTTGAAAAAAAGATCGACTATTAAGGCAAGTAAAGATTACTTCCAGAAAAAAACGTATCCTTTACTTTACGTTCTCAAATTCCTTATGTAAAAGAATTTGCCACAAAAACATGTTACTCACTGGAATGTCGATGATATAAAAAAACGAAATGAATTTATCACTGAGGAAATAATGCGATTATTTATTTCTTGGAGTGGAGATTATGAATTTTAAATTTTTATCATTACTAAAAAAACAGTCTGTCTCATAAAGTAGAAAAATATTTATTATTATTATTAAAAATTTTTTTAAGTACCTTCAAATTTTTAATATTTAATTTACATTAATGAAATGAATAATTTTCTAATTATGAGACATTCTGTGTCACATATCATTTTAAATTCACTATATTCTATTTATAATTTTTTTCACAAAAAAATCAAACCCCTCTACAAATTAAAAAAATATAAACTTTTTCTAAAAATATTATTCATAGTAAAACTGCTTTAAAACTAAATTCAAAAAAACTATGACTATTTTACTCAACTCTTAAATTCACATAATTTTTTTAATAGTTTAATTTTAAATAATTTTGAGTATAATATTCTTCTTATTAATTCTAAAACTCAAAAAATTTTTTTAAATAAAACTTGACAATGCAAAGATTGGATTGTATAATCTTTACAACGATAAGATTATAAATAAGGAATTTATTGAATATGAAAAAAATTTAAAAAAAGTTACCATCATGGAAATTTAAAAGAAGAATTAATTGAAAAAAGGAATCGAAATAATAAATGAAATGGGCGAAGAAAAAAACTATCTTTAAGATATGTTGCTAAAATGTGTGGAGTAAGCAATGCCGCTCCTTATACATATTTTAAGAAAAAAGAAGATTTACTTGAAGCTATAAGTAACTATATTTGGAAAAATGTTAGCTAAGGAATTGAATGAAACAAGAGAAAAGTATAGAAATAAAGAAGAATTGCTAGTTAAACTAGGAAAAAAATATGTCACTTTTTATGAAAAATTCTCGATATTATCATTTTATAATTTCAAGAAATAATATGAAAATTGATCTACTATCTGAATTTTCAAAATCAGAAAATGATAACCAGAACGCTTTTAACATATTGAAAAACTGAAGCAACCAAAGTATTTGAAAAATACAGTATACCGCCTGAAAGTATACAAGATAAAATCATAGCAATGTGGGCATTAGTTCAAGGATTAGTAACAATAGTAACTATGAATAATTTAAGCTATTCTGAATACTGGGAGAAAAAAATAGAAGAAATAATAAAAATCAAGCTGCATGATACCTTCCCTTTAAGAATTTAAGCTAGGAATAAAAAAATTAACTCACGATATAAAAAAATAAATTGACTACGATAAGGTGACAAATATGAAACTAATTATACACGATTTAAGTAATGAAAAAAATTAGAAAAATTTAAAAATCAGAACTTGAAAAAGAAGATAAATCTATAAATATCATAAAGAAAAAGCATAGATCAAGGCTCAATAATAATTGACAAAGATGTATGTATCATCAGCAATAATAAAAAAATAAAAAAAGCTGTATGGGATGCTTTTGACTGTTGGATTAAAACACCAGGAAAAATGTAAAATTCGTGATGGATATGAAAAATTTGTCAAAAATTATATTTAAAAAGCAGAAAAAAAGTAATTATTATAAGCCAATGTTTTTTTATGGCTCTTACAGTCCCTTTGTAAAAAAATATATTAGATAGAACAATCCCGTATCTACTTCCATTTTTTTAAATTTAAAAAAATAAGGAAATGCACCACACTACGAGAAGTAAAAACAAAAATTCGATTTAAATGTATACTTTTTATGGAAAAAAATTTAACTCGAAGCGAAAAAAATAACTGCCAAAAAAACAGTAAAAAGCCAACAGTATAAATTTAAATGTTAAAAAAATTTTAAAGTTTTATTTCTTGAAAATTATGATTAATCCACTAAAAAAATTAAATTAAAATATATCATAATAAGAAATTAGCTATATATTTGAAGTAAAAATTTCTAAAAGGAGAATTATAAAATATGAAAAATTACTATAATAAATGGAAGTCCCAAAAACAGTAAAAAAAGTAATTCTGAAATATTAGGAAATTATCTTTTTTTCCATTGCTCAAAGAAAAATAATATAAAAAAATATTATTCCATCTATTTCCAATTAAATGACAAAACAAAAAAATGAAATTTATAATAGCGATGTTTTTAATATTTATTTTTTTCCTTTATATGTTGACGGAATTCCGTCTAATTTACTAAAAGCTACTTGTAAATTTTGAAAAGGAAAAATGTTGTAAGACCTGAAACCAAAAATTTATTGTATCGTTAATAATGGATTTTATGAAGGAAAAACAAAAATTTTTTTAGCGCTTTTTACATATGAAAAAAATTGGTGTAAAAAAAGTTAATGCAAAATGGGGACAAGGAATTGGTATAGGCTCAGGAGAATTATTACCATATTTAAAAATTTAAACTTGGACAAGGACCACTCAAAAAAATTTAGAAAAAAATACTAAACAGATTTTTCTAGAAATATTTTTAACTTTAAACAGTGATAAAAAAATATTTATATAACTCCAAATTGGCCAAAAAGTCTATATTTTTATACAAGGTTCCATTTCATGGATTTTTAAAGGCAAGAAAAAAATAACTTAAAAAAATACGAGAATTGTTTAAAAAAATGAGAATTGACGTAAAGAGTGTTAAAATTTTTTTAAGCTAAAAATAAATTCATAATTTCTCTAATTTTTTTACTCTACTTTAAAACCAAAAAAATGTTATAATTAATTATAGACTAGTAACATTCGTAATATTTTGAATTGGACAAAATTTTTTTCTAAAAAAATACAATGTCTTAATAATTCATATTTTTTTAAATTTGAGAAAAGGAGCAGTACGTTTAATCGTACAACAAAAATATGAGAATTTTAGTTGTTGAAGATGAAAAAAATTTGAATGATATTATTGTAAAAAAATTAAAATTGGAAAAAAATATGGTGTCGACTTTTTGTTTTTGATGGTGAAGAGGCTGTCGATTATATTCTTGCAACAGAATATGACGCTATAATTTTTAGACATAATGCTTCCAAAAATTAGACGGTTTTGAAGTGTTAAAAAAATTCGTTCAAAAAAATGTAAAAAAACACCTGTTTTATTATTAACAGCTCGAGATAGCGTAGAAGATCGAGTAAAAGGTCTAGATTCAGGCGCTGATGATTATTTGATAAAACCTTTTTTTCATTTGAAGAATTACTCGCTAGAGTTCGAGTTCTTTTGAGACGAAATAATTCTATCTCAGAAAAACGCTGATAACACCTACACTTTTAGCGAATTTAACCGTAATAATAGATTCTCACACCGTTCTCCGTGACAACCAAAAAATCAAACTTTCTATGCGTGAATTTTCTATTTTAGAATATATGATTAGAAATAAGGAAAGAGTTTTAAGCCGAGAAAGTATCGAGCAACACATTTGGGATTACGGTTACGAAGGTGGTACAAACGTTGTCGACGTTTACATTCGATATTTACGAAAAATTGATAATGGTTACTCGCCAAAATTAATTCACACCATTCGTGGTCTTGGTTATGTTTTGAAGGTGGAAGATGACTAAAAATCCTATTTTTGAAAAAGTAAATACAAACTTAAACAATAAATTTTCAATAAGATCAAGAATTGCGTTGTGGTACCTAATTTCAATGGGTTTTATTGTTATAATTTATTCTGGTTTATTTTTCTATATAACAAATAATATTGTCCGAAAAATCAACATACACCTATTTAAAAGAACGAGTAAACAAAAAGTTTTTTTCTAGCATTCGATACATTCAAGAAGATAAAGAACTTGAAATTGACGACAATTTACAAACCTTAAACGGAAGTATTCAATTATCAATTTTTAATAATCAAAAAGAATTTATTTATGGAAACTCCCCGCTAAATTTTTAAATTCGATGATACTCTTTCAGACAATGGAAAAAGTACGGATTTTTAAAAGCACAAAAAAATCAACGTTGGTATCTTTATGAAGAAAAAAACACTTTTTATAAAGGATACGGTGATTTATGGGTTCGTGGAGTCGTAGAATCTTCTGTTTTAGAATATACTATTGAAGCAATTTTTTTCATAACTTTAGTCGGATTACCAATTTTACTAATTTTTTTATTACTATTGGAGGATACATTTTTTTCAAAAACAATTATTCAAACCAATTAGTAAAAATCACAGAAATTGCCCAAGAAATAAATGACGGTGACGACTTAACAAAACGAATTAATCTAGGAAATGGAAAAAGATGAAATTTATAATCTTGCAAATACATTCGATAATATGTTTGATAAATTGCAAAAAAATCTTTTTGAAAAATGAAGTACAGTTCACTTCAGATGTCTCACATGAATTACGAACTCCAATTTCAGTAATTATGACACAATCTGAATATGGAAAAGATATCGAGATGACACCTGAAGAAGCCAAAACATACATTCAACATAATTTTCAAAGAATCAAAAAAATGTCACAACTTGTTTCACAACTTTTGACTCTTGTCAGAATTGACAAAGGTCACTTAAAAATTAAATTTAGAAAAATATTGACATCGGAGAATTGCTAGAAATTTCACTCGAAACCCAACAAATTAATGCTAATAAAAAAATATAAACTTTATTACCAATATCGAAGAAAATATTTTTTTACTTTCATAGATGAAATAATGATTTTACGTGCTTTTAACAACATTATCTCAAATGCAATTTTTTTATGGTAAAGAAAAACGGTTTCTTAAAAAATTTCTTTAAAAAAAGAAAAATAATAAAAATTTTTTTATCACTTTTTGAAGATAATGGTATTGGAATTTCAAAAGAAAAATTTAGATAAAAATATGGATTAGATTTTTTTCCAAGCTGATTCCTCACGAACTACTGACAACAGCGGTTTTAGGATTACCAATGGTAAAAGGTATCATCGAAGCTCACAACGGAAATATCTCTGTAACGAGCGAATTAGGAAAAAGGTACAACTTTTTTTCCATCATTTTACCATTTTTAGAAAAAAATCTAAATTCTCTCATTTTTTTGTTTAATAATTCTATGATATCATAAAAACTATTAAGTAATGGTATCAGTTAAAATTTAACAAATATTAGCAAAAATTTTTTTACTAGTAATTTATTGATACACTTAAATAATTAGTAAATTAAAAAAACTTCTGTTATTTATCTCGTAATCTCGTAAATTCAAGAATTTCTAAACAATAACTATTAATTTACCTAAAAACTACTATTGATAAAAAAACAGAAGTTAATAAATAATGTAACTTTGATAACTTTTTATTTAATTTGGAGGAGTAATGAAAAAAATTTTTTTAATATCACTTTTTTTGGGATTAACTTTAGTTACCTGTATTGGATTTAGTTCAAATAATTTAAAAAAATCCAAGAATTATACTTTGGCTAGTTACACAAAAAAATTGGAAAAAGCAAGTACCAATTTAACTTCTGAAGCCGCAAAAAAATAGCTTTAAATCATGCAAAAGTTTTTAGAAAAATAATGCAACTTTCACAAAAAAATAAAATTAAATACATCAAATGGTAAATCTGTTTATAATATCCAATTTTTTTCGTAAATGGAAAAGAATACAATTATACCATTGATGCAAATACAGGTAAAGTTTATTAATATGTTTAATATTTTTAAGTTTTTTTATACTTTTAAAAAAACTAATGATAAAAATAAATTTTAGGAAAAATAAAACTACTGTCTCATAAGTCATAAAATAATATTATTAATAAATATTACATCTTTTTAAATATATTCAAACCATTTAAAATCAAACTACTAAAATTGTATAAATTCTAATTTTAAGTAAGTAGCCATAAATTTTTGAGTTTATTTTTTTAAAGTAAGTTTACTATATTTAAAAAAATACTATTTCTATTAGTTTGAAGAAATATTAAAAATATAATAATTAAATTGATCTTATGAGACAGTCTTTTTAAAAAATTTCTTTTTTTATAAATTTTTTTATCAAAAAAATATAATTCAACTTGAAAAAAATTTATAATAAAAAAATATCCTAAATTTTTTTATTTCATCAAATTTATTAAAAAAACAAAAAGAAAGGAAGAAAGTACATGAAAAAATATGTAGCAGAATTTATTGGTACCGCAGTTTTAGTTTTATTCGGTTGTGGAACTGCAGCAGTTTTAGGTACAAAAGGTAGCGAAGCAAACGTCGCCTACTTAACAACAGCCTTTGCATTCGGATTATCAATCGTAGCAATGGCTTATTCAATCGGAAATATTTCAGGATGTCACATTAATCCCGCAGTTTCAATAGGATTTTTTTGTTATCAGGAAAAATGAACATCAAAGATTTTGTCGGATATGTTATCGCTCAATTTTTAGGAGGAATCTGTGGAGCATTCATTTTAATGTCGTTAATCGGAAAAGAACACGGACTAGGTGCAAACGGATTATTTGATGCAAGTATCGGAAAATCATTATTAATCGAAATCATTTTAACATTTGTATTTGTATTCGTAATCCTAGGTGTTACTTCAAAAATTTCAAATAGTGCAATTGCAGGATTAGTAATTGGATTATCATTAACTCTAATCCACATTTTCGGAATTCACTTTACAGGAACATCTGTAAATCCAGCAAGAAGTTTCGGACCAGCATTATTCATGGGAGGAGAATCTTTAATATCAGTATGGGTATTTATCATAGCCCCTCTAATAGGTGGTGCCTTAGCTGCATTATGTTACAAATGGTTATTTACAGAAATTGAAAAAAATAAAAAAATTATTTCTTTAAATACAATATAAAAAAATAGAGTAACTTTTTAAATTTAATGTTACTCTATTTTTTTATCTTTTCAACTGTCACTTCTAAAAATTTATATTTATTTAGTTTCTTTCTTTTATCAAATCTTTTATTTCTATTTTTCTTATATATTGTTATTTTTTTATATACTAAAACTGCTTTAAAAACCAAATTCAAAAACAATAGTTATTTACTCAAAAATCTAAATTTATATAATTTTAGTAGTTTTATTCTAAATAGGTTCTAGTATTTATCTTTATTCATTTTTTTATTTATAACTATCAGCACTATTTCAATTATCATTTGATTATTTTTTTTACAAAAAAATGGCGTCCCCGGTTGGACTCGAACCAACGACCCTCTGATTAACAGTCAGATGCTCTAACCAGCTGAGCTACGGAGACACTCTTTTTTTAATAAGAATATATATTAAAAAGTTTGGCAATTTCCTATTTTCCCTAGACAACTCTAAGTATCTTCGGCGTAAACAGACTTAACTACTGGGTTCGAAATGTAACCAGGTGTATCCCTGTCGCTATTGTCACCAAACTTAAGATTTAATAAAGACAATGAGAAATAAATAGTACGGTAAAAAGAATAATAAAAGCTTTCGTAATATTAGTACTGGTCAGCTAAATATATCTCTATACTTACACCTCCAGCCTATCACCACCTGTTCTCGATGGATACTAAAAGAACACTCATCTCAAAGTGGGCTTCTCACTTAGATGCTTTCAGCGATTATCCCTTCCAAACGTGACTACTCAGCCATGCCACTGGCGTGACAACTGATACATCAGAGGTTTGTCCATCCCGGTCCTCTCGTACTAAGGACAGATCTTTTCAATATTCTAGCGCCTGCAGTGGATAGGGACCGAACTGTCTCACGACGTTCTGAACCCAGCTCGCGTGCCTCTTTAATGGGCGAACAGCCCAACCCTTGGGACCTTCTCCAGCCCCAGGATGAGACGAGCCGACATCGAGGTGCCAAACACTTCCGTCGATATGGACTCTTGGGAAGTATCAGCCTGTTATCCCCGGGGTAGCTTTTATCCGTTGAGCGATGGCCCTTCCATTTGGAACCACCGGATCACTAACTCCTACTTTCGTACCTGCTCGACCCGTCAGTCTCGCAGTCAAGCTCCCTTATGCGTTTGCACTCTTAGGTTGATTTCCATCCAACCTGAGGGAACCTTTGAACGCCTCCGTTACTCTTTTGGAGGCGACCGCCCCAGTCAAACTGCCCACCTAGCACTGTCTCCGTTACCAGATTAGAATTTCAACAACATATGGTTGGTATTCCAACAGCGACTCTGTAACAACTGACGCCATTACTTCATAGTCTCCCAACTATCCTATACACACATTGCCAAAACCCAATGCCAAGCTACAGTAAAGCTCCACGGGGTCTTTCCGTCCTACTGCAGGTAGTCGGTATCTTCACCGACATTACAACTTCACCAGGCCTCCAGCCAAGACAGCTCTCAAATCATTTCACCATTCGTGCAGGTCGGAACTTACCCGACAAGGAATTTCGCTACCTTAGGACCGTTATAGTTACGGCCGCCGTTCACCGGGGCTTCAATTCGGATCTCTCAATCCTCCTCTTAACCTTCCGGCACTGGGCAGGTGTCAGCCCATATACGTCGCCTTTCAGCTTAGCATAGACCTGTGTTTTTGGTAAACAGTTGCTTGAGACTCTTCACTGCGACCTATTTCCCCTTGAAGTGTTTCTCTTCTCAAGTAATATAGGCACCCCTTCTCCCGAAGTTACGGGGCTATTTTGCAGAGTTCCTTAGCTAGAGTTAGCCTGTCGGCCTTAAGTTTCTCACTCTGTCCACCTGTGTCGGTTTACAGTACGGGCACTTAATTTCCTCCTTAGAAGTTTTTCTTGGCAGTGTAGGATTTGTGACTTACACCAAGAGGTGCTTACCCATCAGTTCTCACGTTTAAGCATACGGATTTGCCTATATGCTCACGCTATTTCCTTAGAAAGGCTAAACCGTCAGCCTTCTCACATACCTTCCTGCGTCACTCCATCAGTAAAAACGTTAATTAAGTGGTATAGGAATATTAACCTATTTTCCATTCGCCTACGCTCCTTAGCCTCGGCTTAGGTCCCGACTTCCCCAGGGCGGACAAACCTTCCCCTGGAAACCTTGGACTTCCGGCCGGCGGGATTCTCACCCGCCTTCTCGCTACTCATTCCTGCATTCTCACTTCTGATACCTCCAGCAGGGCCTTTGCAGCCTGCCTTCATCGGCTTACAGAACGCTCTCCTACCAAGATGCGAAAGCATCTTCCACAGCTTCGGTTTATGTCTTAGCCCCGTTACATCTTCGGCGCAGATACTCTCGACCAGTGAGCTATTACGCACTCTTTTAAGGTATGGCTGCTTCTAAGCCAACCTCCTGGTTGTCTGTGAATATCCACCTCCTTTCCCACTTAGACATAATTAGGGACCTTAGCTGGTGGTCTGGGCTGTTCCCCTTTTGTCCACGGACCTTATCATCCATAGACTCACTCCTAATCATTAATATATGGTATTCGTAGTTTGCTTGATTTCGGTAAGCAATACGCCCCCTAGATCATACAGTGCTCTACCCCCACATATCTTAAAATTAAGGCTGCACCTAAATGCATTTCGGAGAGAACGAGCTATCTCCTAGTTCGATTGGCTTTTCACCCCTAGACCTATCTCATCTCCCAACTTTTCAACGGCGGTGAGTTCGGTCCTCCACTAAGTCTTACCTTAGCTTCAACCTGGACAGGCCTAGATCACTAGGTTTCGCGTCTATGACATACGACTTGTCGCCCTATTAAGACTCGGTTTCCCTTCGGCTCCATTCTTTTTTTAACCTTGCCATATATCATAACTCGCAGGATGATTAACCAAAATCCACGCAGTCACTCTTGCGAGCTCCTACCGTTTGTAAGCACACGGTTTCAAATTCTATTTCACTCCCTTACTCAGGGTTCTTTTCACCTTTCCCTCACGGTACTCTTCTCTATCGGTCAACAAAAGTATTTAGCCTTACGTGATATGGTCCACGCTGATTCACACCAAATTCCTCGTGCTTGATGCTACTCGGGTGCTTTAAGTTTCACTAATAGTTTTACGTTCTACAGGACTATCACCTTCTTTGGTCCAGCTTCCCAGCTGTGTTCCACTTACTCTACTAGTAAAATGACTTTATGGCTATTAGTCTATTAAAGTCCCTCTACCCCATATACACAACGTCGCCAACTTACATGTATATGGTTTAGGCTGCTCTCCGTTCGCTCGCCGCTACTTAGAGAATCGTTTTTACTTTCTTTTCCTCCCGTTACTTAGATGTTTCAGTTCACGGACTTACCTCTTTCGTATATGTGATTTACACATATAGGTTTTCCCATTCGGACATCTTGGCATCAAAGGTTATGTGCACCTCCACCAAGCTTTTCGCAGCTTATCACGTCCTTCATCGGCTTTTGTTGCCTAGGCATCCTCCGTGTGCCCTTAATAGCTTTTTATTCTAACTCTAACAGTTTTCCTGTTTTCATTGTAATCTTTTTACCTACTATTCATTTCCCATTGTCCTTATGCTAGAAGAAACATAATCCAAACAGATTTAGTATTTATATACTCCTTAGAAAGGAGGTGATCCATCCGCACCTTCCGGTACGGATACCTTGTTACGACTTCACCCCAATCACTATCCACACCTTAGGTACCTTCCTCCTTACGGTTGAACCAGTAACTTCAGGTGCAAACAACTCTCGTGGTGTGACGGGCGGTGTGTACAAGACCCGAGAACGTATTCACCGCAACATTGCTGATTTGCGATTACTAGCGATTCCAACTTCATGAAGTCGAGTTGCAGACTTCAATCCGAACTTAGATTGGCTTTTTTTAGTTTTTGCTCCACGTCACCGTTTTGCTCCTCTTTGTACCAACCATTGTAGCACGTGTGTAGCCCAGATCATAAGGGGCATGATGACTTGACGTCATCCCCACCTTCCTCCTGCTCTTCGCAGGCAGTCTAGTTAGAGTCCCCAACTTAATGATGGTAACTAACTATAGGGGTTGCGCTCGTTGCGGGACTTAACCCAACATCTCACGACACGAGCTGTCGACAGCCATGCACCACCTGTCTCTACGTTCCCGAAGGCACGGCCTGTTCTCACAGGCCTACGTAGGATGTCAAGATCTGGTAAGGTTCCTCGCGTTGCGTCGAATTAAACCACATGCTCCACCGCTTGTGCGGGTCCCCGTCAATTCCTTTGAGTTTCAACCTTGCGGTCGTACTCCCCAGGCGGATTACTTATCGCATTAGCTTCGGCACAGACACTCTTCATGCCCACACCCAGTAATCATCGTTTACAGCTAGGACTACCAGGGGTATCTAATCCTGTTTGCTCCCCTAGCTTTCGCACTTCAGCGTCAGTTGCTGTCCAGTGGACTATCTTCATCATCGGCATTCCTACACATATCTACGAATTTCACCTCTACTCGTGTAGTTCCGTCCACCTCTCCAGCACTCTAGATATACAGTTTCAAAGGCAAGCTTTGAGTTGAGCCCTAAGTTTTCACCCCTGACTTGTATATCCGCCTAGATGCCCTTTATGCCCAATAATTCCGGATAACGCTCGCGACATACGTATTACCGCGGCTGCTTTGGCACGTATTTAGCCGTCGCTTCTTCTGCAGGTACCGTCACTTCCTTCTTCCCTGCTGAAAGCACTTTACAATCCGAAAACCGTCTTCGTGCACACAGAATTGCTGGATCAGAGTCTCCTCCATTGTCCAATATTCCCCACTGCTGCCTCCCGTAAGAGTAAGGGCCGTATCTCAGTCCCCTTGTGGCCGTTCATCCTCTCAGACCGGCTACCTATCTTCGTCTTGGTGAGCCGTTACCTCACCAACTAACTAATAGGACGCAAAGCTCTCTCTTAGCATCTCTTTTCATTGAAGCTTCATGCGAAGCTTTAATAATATCTAGTCTTATCAGTCGTTTCCATCTGTTATCCCAGACTAAGAGGCAAGTTCTTTACGCGTTACTCACCCGTCCGCCATGGTTATCGCGGTGCAAGCACCGTTTCCCCATTGACTTGCATGTGTTAAGCATTCTGTCAGCGTTCATCCTGAGCCAGGATCAAACTCTTCATTCAATATTTATTTTCACCTTTTAAAGTCTTATTAACAGGAACTTTTTATTATTAAAAGCCCTTATTTATCACATCTTTCATGGTATATGCTTCTTCTATTTATTTGTTTATTGTACAAGATACATTTTCGTATCGACAAGAGGTATTATATCAAAAACAAAAAAAATTGTCAACTACTTTTTTTATTTTTTTCAATAATTTTTTTATTTTTTTAAGATTTTTTTTATTCTCCAGCCATTCTTTTTTTGATTTTTTTCTGTACAAGCAACAACTGCTTCAATCAAATTTCCACGAAAAATTCCCATTTTCCAAAGCTCTTACTGCTTCAATTGTTGTTCCACCAGGAGAACACACTTCATCTTTTAACTGTCCAGGATGTTTTCCTGTTTCAAGAAGCATTTTGGCTGAACCTAGTACAGCTTGTGATATGATTTTGTAAGCTTTATCACGAGGCATTCCTTCTAAAACACCTCCATCGGCAAGTGCTTCCATAAACATATATACATAAGCTGGTAACGAACCACTAATTCCAGTATACGCATGCATCAATTTTTCTTCGATTTCAACACTTTTTCCAAAACTATTCAATAATTCAAAAATTGTTTTTTTCTCATTTTCTAAAATATTTTTATTGAAGCAAACTGCTGTCATTCCTTCTAAAACTTGTGCTGGAGTGTTTGGCATTGTTCTAACAATTTTTTTATCTGTTCCTAAAGCATTTTCCAATACAGAAATACTTATTCCTGCTGCAATTGTCAAAAATAATTGTATTCTCTTTTTACATTCCCTTTTCAATTTTTTTCTAAAAACATTTGGAATTATATGAGGTTTCACTGCCAAAAATAACAATATCGCTATTTTCAGCTAATTCTTTCTCGCTACTTAAAGCATTAACTCCATATTTTTCAACTAGTATTCTCACTTTTTCTTTATCTAAATCAAAAAAATATTTATATTTTCACTTTCTACAAATTTCGAAATAGAAACACCTTTAATTATAGAACTTCCCATATTTCCTGTACCTATAAATCCTATTTTTCATTTTTTTCCTCCTTCTTAATTTTTTTACAATAGTACATTTTTTTCTAAAAATTCTCAATAAATATACCCGAACCTATTTAAAATCAAACTACTAAAAATTGTATAAATTTAGATTTTTAAGTAAGTATTCATAACTTTTAAGTTTAATTTTAAAAGTAGTTTTACTATAATAATAGAAATTTTAGATTTAAAAAAATTATTCTCTAATTTGTCCTTCTCCTCTAATCACATACTTTGTCGTAGTCAATTCCCTAATTCCCATAGGCCCACGAGCATGCAGTTTTTGTGTGGAAATTCCAATTTCTCCACCGAAAGCCAAATTCTCCTCCGTCAGAAAAATCTTGTTGAAGCATTTAAATAAACATTGGCTGAATCTACTTCATTTAGGAATTTTTTTCAGCATTTTCAATAGATTTTTGTCAAGATTGAGTCAGAATGATGAGTTCCGTGATTATTTATGTATTCTATTGCTTCATTTATGTTTTTAACTAATTTTAATGACATTATCAAATCTAAATATTCTGATCCAAATCTTCTTCAGCTGCCAATTTTACATCCGATCTATTTCCTACTATTTCCAATGCTTCCTTACTATATCTTAACTCTACTCCATCCTTCAAAAGCATTTCTGTCAATTCAGGCAAAATTTCTTTTGCAATATTTTCATGAATTAACGTTGTTTCAATGGCATTACAGACGCTTGGACGTTGAACTTTAGCATTTTCAATAATTGGCAATGCTTGTTTTATATCAGCTGTTTCATCTACGAAAATATGACAAATTCCTGCACCAGTTTCTATCATTGGAATTGTTGCATTTTCAATGATAAATCTTTTTAGCCCTTTTCCACCTCTCGGGATAATTACATCAATATATTTATCTGCACGAATTAAATCCTTTACCAATTCCCTATCTGGCTTTTCCACAAGCTGAACTGTATTTTTTGGCAATCCATGAGCATCTGCAACTCTATTTAATAAATTATTTAAATAAATATTTGAATTTAGAGCATCTTCTGAACCACGTAAAATTATCGCATTTGAAGATTTTATTGCAAGTCCTGCCGCATCGACTGTAACATTTGGACGTGATTCGTAAATCATTCCGATTACTCCAAGGGGAACTCTCTTTTTAGTAATGCTCATTCCATTTTTATGATTCCATCCTGTAACGACTTCTCCAATTGGATCTGGGAACGCAGCCATTTCTCGTAAACTCTGGGCCATCCCTTCAATTCTGCTATCAGTCAATGTCATTCTATCTAGCAAAGCAAAAGAAAGTCCATTTTTTTCCCCTTTTTCCAAATCTATTTTATTCACTGCTTTTATTTCCTCTTTTTTATTTATAAGTTCATCTGCAATTGCAAGCAAAACATCATTTTTAGTTTTTGTTCCGATTTTCAAAAGTTCCCTCGATGCAATTTTTGCTTTTTCTCCAAGTTCTTCTATATAACTCATATTTTTCCCTCATTTCTCATTTTTTTAATTTATATATTTTTTTTATTTTTTTACTACAACATTATCAATATGAATCACTGCATCATCATATTTATAACCTAAAATTTCTTCAATATTTTCACTTTTAACACCTTTTATAAGATTAATTTCCTCTGCCGAATAATTTGAAATTCCTGTTGCGATAACTTTTCCCTCTAGATTTTTCGATTTCAATAACAGCTCCTTTATCAAAATTTCCTTCAACTGATTTTTATTCCAACAGATAATAGGCTCTTACCATTTTTTTCAAGGCTGTTTTTTTGCACCATTATCAATTGTTACTACACCTTCTTTGTTAGGACCGTAAGCAAGCCAATATTTTTTTTCAAGCTGATTTTTTTTATTTTTCTTCACAAAAAAAGTGTTCCAATATTTTTCTTTTTCAACAATTCTAGTTATATTTCTAGGGTCGTCTCCACTTGCAATAACTAAACTTGTTCCTATTTTTTTGTTACCATCTCTGCAGCAACAATTTTTTTGTAATCATTCCACCAGTTCCAAATTTTTGAACCTTCTGCTCCTGCCATATTTTTTTATGTCTTCGTTGATATCTCCAACCATATTAATTAGATTAGCATCCTCATATTTTTCTAGGATTTTTTTGTTATAAAAGCCCATCAATATCCGACAAAATAATCAACAAATCAGCATCAATCAATCCTGAAACAAGCGCTGACATTGTATCATTATCACCAACCTTTATTTTTTTAAAAGCATTTGATACAATCGCATCATTTTTCATTTATAATTGGAATAATCTTTCTTTTTCAAAAAAATGCGTTACAAACGTTTCTCATATTCAAATATCTTTTTCTATTTGAAAATTCCTCTTTTGTCAACAAAAGTTGCCCAATTATTTTGTTATGTTCTTTAAAAAGCGTCTGATAAATCTGCATAAGCGAAACCTGACCAACAGCTGATAACATCTGTTTTTTTCTGCCAATGTTTTTAGGTTTTTCATTTTATATTAAGAAGTCCCATCCCAGCACCAACCGCTCCAGAAGTTACAAGTATCACGTCATATCCCTTATTTTTGCAAATTACTCAGTTCCATTACAATTTTTTTATTTTATCAATATTTAAACGTCCATCTTCAGTCGTAAGGGTCGATGTTCCCACTTTTTACAACGACTCTTTGAACATTCTCTAATATTTCTTCTCTCTTATTATTACTTTTTCATCTCTTTTTATTCCCCTTTTTCTATATTTTTATTTTTTTATTTTTTTCAATCTATTGCAAAGATTTGTATTTACACAAGTATACCCACCTGCAACAGCTCCAGCCCCCAATGCTACTGCTGTACAAGAACTCAAACTCAACATCAATGCAATTACTGCTCCTATAATTTTAACTCTTTTCATCTTTCCTAACCTCTCAATTTAATTTTTTTAGATTTTTACATTCTATTATAATTTCTTAGTTTTTACGTATCCAAACAGAAATTTTTTCAGCCTCAACTTTAAAATTACCATTTCCTTCTTCATCAATTATAACATCCTCAAATCCGCTTCCTGTAACTTCCTGCCAAACCTGACCAGCCCGTTCCTTTCCAACTTCAACCTGAATTTCTCCTTCTTCATCTAAATTTGAAAGCACAGCCACACATCCAGTCCATTCATCTCTTCCTGTTCTTTGAATTGCAATTATATTTGGATCTTCAAAGTGATTTATTTGATCACCATAGGCATGCAGGCTTCTGACTTCCAGAAGTTTGTCAATTATCCATTGATGCGGGCTATTTTCTCCGCCTACACCATAATAATCTCCATAAAACAGGCAAGGATAACCATCCCTGGATAATAAAATTATAGCATAGGAATGTGGAATAAACCAGTTTTCTACCTGTGATTCTAAAGCGCTTCCCTTTTGTGAATCATGATTATCCACAAATGTTACAGCTGCCATTGGATTTGTTGCAACTATTGTATGTTCAAAAATTTCTCGCAAGTCATAATCTTGTTTCTTTTTAGAAGCGTCATACATATTAAAGTGAAGTCCAACATCAAATAAATCAGTTTTATAGCCAACATTATCCAAATATTCCTTCAATTTTTCCAAGTCATTTCTCCAGTATTCTCCCACAGAATAAAATTTTTCTCCATAAACTGCCCTTACTTGTGTTAAAAATTCTGCTATAAACTCATCTTTTATATGTTTCACCGCATCCATCCTGAATCCATCAATTTTTAGTTCATTTACAACCCATTTTCCCCATCGGATTACTTCCTCACGCACTTCAGGATGAGAAAAATCAATATCAGCATTCATCAAATAGTCATAATTTCCAAGTTCAGAATCAACTCCCTCATCCCAGTCCTTATTTTCTCCAACAATTTTATAAATTGCAGTTCTCCCTGTCTTATTGTCAAAATCCACACCATTAAAAAGATTATAGTTCCACTTAAATGCGGAATATTTACCATTTCTCCCAGGAAAAGTAAATTTTGTCCATCCTTCTATTTCAAAAGGCTCTGATATTTCCACAGTTCTATCTTCCGGATCAACTTCAATCGCCAAAAAATTCTCCGTTTCATCAGCTCCTCCCTTATGATTCAAAACCGCATCCAGATACACATTTATATTATATTTATGAAGCTCCTCAATCGCCTCAATCAATTCCTGCTTCGTTCCATATTTCGTTCTGACAGTCCCCTTCTGATCAAACTCTCCCAGATCCCACAAATCATAAGACTCCATAACCAACATCCGCTTGAGAAGTTCCTTTATATGCAGGTGGAATCCAAACTCCACTAACTCCAATTTCACTTAAATGTTTCGCATCATCCTTCAATCTTTTCCAATGTTTCCCGTCATTCGGCAAATTCCATTCAAAATACTGTATCATTACTCCATTTTCCATAAAAAAATCTCCTCCTTTTTTTACAATATTTTTTTATTGTTACATAATTTTTATTCCTTTTTTTCCTTTACAAACTTAATAACTTCTCTCAAATCCTCTTCGGTATCTACTCCTATCACATTTGACTTAGTTTCCAAAACCTTTATTTTATACCCATTCTCAATAAATCTCAACTGCTCAAGCGACTCAATTTTCTCAAGTACACCTTCCTTCAGGCTATTCAATTCATTCAAAAATTTCACTGTATATCCGTAGATCCCTATATGCCTAAAAATACTTAAAGTTTTCATTTTCATTACGTTCATAAGGAATTACTGAACGGCTAAAATAAATTGCATTGTCACTAAAAGTCTGTAATAACCTTTACATGATTTGGATTTTCAATTTCCTTCCGAGATTTTATTTCCTGCTTTAACGTAACAATTTCTGACTTTTCACTTCTGTAATTATTTGCAAGAATATTAATTGATTCAATGTCAATTAACGGCTCATCCCCTGAATATTTATCACAAAATCATAATTTTTAAACTCATCTTTATTTATAACTTCAATTATTCTGGAAGTTCCATTTTGATGATTTTCAGCAGTCATAACCACATTTCCGCCAAAATTCTTTCACAGCTTCAAAAAAATTCTCTCGTCATCAGTCGCCACAACTAACTCATCAATATCTGCATTTTTAGCTCTTTTGTAAACCCATTCAATCATAGGATGTCCACAAATATCCTTTAACGGCTTTCCCTCAAACCTGCTAGACGCATATCTTGCCGGTATTACTCCTAATATTCTCATAACTATTTTCTCCTATTTATAATTTATATCTGCCATTTGTAAAAAAATCTAAAACTTTCAGCAAATACAGTATTTTCTAATATCTAATTTTCTCCAATTTTAAAAAAATCTGCAATCTCTTTTTTTATTTTTTTATCAAAAAAACAATCTGCTTTTATTTTACCATATTTTTAAGATAAATTACATTATTTTTATTTTTATAATCTTACACTAATAAAAAAATATAAAAAAAGAGTCATTTAAATCTTTAAACAACTCCATATTTTTTATCCTATGCCATTCCAAATGTTACAAATCTTAAAATACGTCCAAACACAGATAACTGCTTATAATCATTTTGAGCTAAAATGTCCACAGTTCCTACAACTTGGTTATCCTTTGACAGCACTTCCAGCTTACCGATTATATCTCCTTTTGAAATTCCTTGTTTTTCAGCTGTAACTTGCAAATCCTTTACTTCAAATTTGTAATTTGTATTGTCAATTTGATACACATTGCTTGAAAGGACACCGTTTATTTCCTTCTGTTGAGCATTTTTTACTTTAAATTTGCTTCCTATTTCCTGTCCTGCCTTATAAACTGGGATCATTCTTTTTTCCAGCTGTGTAAATTCTTTTTTCTGATCTTCAGTTCTGTCGCTATCTGTCTTGTTTCCCAATGTTACTGAAATAATTTCAAGATTTCCAATTTTGCTTGAAACAATCATATTATATCCAGCTTGCGCATGAAATCCTGTTTTTAGACCATAAATTCCAAATTGATCCAAAAGATGATTTCTATTATTATAAACTACATCTTCTCCTTCAGAATTTTGCAATACCAATTCAGATTCCTTCATCCATGCTCTTAATCTTTCATCTCTAATTGCTCTTTTTCCAAGAAGATACATATCATAAGCTGTAGAAATATCCATATTTTTCTTAGTCATAGAAGATGGCAGACCTGCTGGAGTATAATAATGTGTATCCTTCATTCCAAGTTCTTTAGCCTTCTCATTCATCAATTTTACAAAATTATCATAATTTCCATGCCCAATGTGATATGCCACCAAATATGCAGCATTATTGGCAGAATAAATAATTTCTGCACGCAATAAATCTCTTAATGTATAACAGTCACCAGCTTTTGCATTTAGCCAGCTTCCTCCCATATTTACTGTTTCAGGCGTAAAACATACTTTATCATCAAGTTTTGCATTTCCTCTATCCACTTGATCAAGTGTAACAAGAATATTCATAACTTTTGTAAGTGATGCTATCGGATGTTTTTGTCTTGACATTTTATCCTTCAAAACTTTTCCATCTGTAGTTGCAATATATTTTATTACTTCTCCAGAATATTGTGAAACGCCTTCTTGCTCATGTTCTATCGCTTTTTACAACTTTTTCTTTTTTTGGAGCAGGCTTATTATTGCTGCTGCTATTCTCTACTTTTACAGATTTATTTTTCATTATTATTAACTTCTTTTGCTTTATTATCCTTTAAATTTTTTTCATTTACAGTTTTTACCTGTTCATTGCTTTTTTTCAATTTTTCTTCTTTTTTTCTCAATTTTTTTCGTTTCTCGGTTCTTCCCTTTTTTTACAGACCGATGTTCAACCTCGCTATGTCTTTCACTGTTTTTCCCTTACAGCCGGAGCACTTTTTTTCTCTTCCCTAACTGTAACACTTTCTTTTTGGAGCAGTACTTCCAACTTCCTGTTCACCTTCCGCATAAACTAACGATGCAAGCAATGCAACAACTCCCAAAACCAAAACTCTTTTTACTCTTTTTAACCATTCTTTTTCCTTTCTCATATTATTTAAAAATTAATAATTACACTAAACCACTTTAAAAACAACCTTACACTAATTTTTTTATTTAATTTAAATAAAAAAATAGCATAAAACAAAAATTTACAAATTATATTACTCTTTCCTTAAATTATCTAAATTATACTTACAATAATTCCGAATTTCACATATATCACATTTCGGACTTCTAGCAATGCACTTATCCCGCCCATGTAAAATCATATAATGTGAATACACAAACCAGTCCTTTTTAGGCACAAATTTCATAAGTTCCCTCTCGATAATTTCAGGATTCTCGCTTTTTACAAATCCAATACGGTTAGACAGCCTTTTTACATGCGTATCGACTACAATTCCTTCACGAATGTTCCAAAGTTCACCTAGAACGACATTTGCAGTTTTTCGACCTACGCCTGGCAGTTCCACTAGCTTTTCCAGTTCCTTTGGAATTTTGTCATCATACTTTTCCAACATCATTTCAGCATTCAATTTTATATTCTTAGCCTTATTTCTGTAAAATCCCGTTGACTTTATGTACTTTTCCAATGTTTCCAAGTCCATTTGCCTTATATCCTCAGGTTCCTTCACAACTTTAAAAAGTTCCTTTGTAACAATATTGACACGTGCATCAGTACATTGAGCCGAGAGAATCACCGCAACCATCAGCTGATAAGGTGTTTCAAATTCCAAAGCCGCTTTTGGATTTCCAAACTTTTCCCTTAATATTGGAAATACCTTTTTAAATCTTTCCTTTTTTTGTCATTTCTCTCTCAAAAATTTTAAAAATATTTTTTTATAGCTTCTAAAAATAAAAAAATGTATTGGATAAAAATAAATAAAAAAAGTATTTCATACTTCTTCCCTTTTTCACCGTTATACATAAAAAAATAAATACTAACGAAATTAGTGAAAAAAATTGAGTATCAGGTAAATCAAAGACCTCAGGAAAAAAATTGCATTGAAAAACATTTAATACAAGAAAAATTCATCAAAATTTTAAATTTATCATTTCTAAAAAAATACTAAAATTCATAATGAGTAAAATCCCATACATTCCATAATCCAATTTAAATTTTTTTGCGAAAAAAATAAAAATAAATCCAATCAGAATAATTTTCAAAAATTATATTTATTTTTTTCAAACTAAAAAAATATAAATGGACAAAAAGCCCTAAAAAAATAACGTAAAAAGATATTCATTGGATAGTTGTAACCAAGCAGGACTGATGGCATTTGAATACTAACAGCAAAAAAATAAATAACCTTAAAAGATACTTTTTCAAACTCCGAGTATGCACATACCCTTCACTAAGTGTAAATGCAAATATCGGGAACGCAATCCTTCCAGCAACATTTAAAAATCTCACTTCCACCAATTACATAATGATAATGATCCAAAAACATTGTCACTATCCCAATTACCTTCAAAAATAAATAAACTCAATTCATCTCCTAAATTCAATATAAAAAAACTACAATGACACATCTAAAAAAATATGATTATTCTAATAAATATATCATATTTAATAATATCATTTTTTTCAGTTTAATTTCAAGAATTTTTTTAGAAAAAAATTATACTAAATTCTATTTAAAAAAATAAAAATAATCTTTCTGTATTCAGCAACGGAAAAATTGCAATTCCCTGTTAAATAAAACTGCAAAAATAAATCCATAAACACTATTTCCATTTAAACAGAAAACTAATCATAAAAAAAGCAATCCATCTTTCACTTATAAAAAGTCAAAAAATTTCTTGCTATTTTTTTACTGCTAAATCTAAATTTTTTTAAAAATAAAAATTATTTAAAACGCTGTTACTGTTGCTAAAAAAATCCAAAAAAATTACTCCTGGTAAATTTGCTGCTGATAATGGATAATCCTTTTTGTTCTTTTTAAAAGTCCATAACTTGTCCATATTGCACAGTTAATAGTAGCTGCCAAAGGTTGTAGAAAAAAATGTTTTGTGACCGTGTAAGTTTCCCATAATTTGGGGAACATAAGATACATACATTATTACAGAAAGTAATGTTCCAAGCCATCCTAAAATTTTTTTAAATTCTTTTTCACTCATATTTTCCTCCTATCCATTATATTTTAATCAGGTCAGTTTAATATTTCCCAACTGAAAATATAACATATAAATTTTTTTATATCTTTATCATTATAACATTTTTTTATTTATAATTTCAAATAAATAATTTTTTTAGTTTTTTTGTTAAATTATAATTTTTTTATATTACTTTTTACTTTTTTTATTGCACTTGGCTTGACAATATACTTTTCTAAATTTTTACTTGACATTAGGGTAAAAAAATTCGGTATAATACTTTTTGTTAGTTTTTGCCGCTTTTAGCTCATCTGGTAGAGCAACTGACTTGTAATCAGTAGGTGGTTGGTTCGAGTCCGACAAGCGGCACCACTTTAAAAAAATATCACTCATATTATGAATTTTGAACTATTTTTATTAAAAATAAAAATAGTTTTTTTATTTACTTTAAAAAAATTTTTTTAAATTTCACATTATACTCAAATCTACTTAATTTAAAAAGTATACTATTAAAGATCATATAAATTCAGGATTTGAGTAAAATAGTCATAATTTTTTTGAGTTCCGTTTTAAAAGCAGTTTTACTATAGTAAAAAAATTATCTTAACTCCTCTCTTATTTCCTCCTTTATCTTTTATTTTTTTCAGAAAAAAATCTGATAAATTCAAATCTTTCTTTTCTAAATTAATCTTAAATACTACTTGTATTATTTTTTTGGTTTTTCTTAGCCAATAATTTATTATGTTCCTTTATTACTTCATTAAAGTTTGCAAGTACATTTTCAGGTGTTCCATCTTCTGTCTGTGCAAAGAAACTGTCACTTACTGAAGAATGTGAGGCTTTTTCCTTTTTTTCTCTATTCTTTGAATAAATACATTTACAGATTGATTAAATTTATTAGCCTTTTGAACAAATTCGCTGTGATCTCCAGGCATATATCCTTCTTTTTCAAGCTGTTTTGTATTTTTTAAGGATTTTTCAAATTTTATAAGGGCCTTATCCATTTTTTTCTTCCATCTTCTTAAATTGTTTTAGCATTTCCCTTTGAAATAAAGTCACTTGCATCTAATTCCTGCTTATGTATTTCCTTTATAATTTTTTTCACCTTCAGTAATAAACATAAATTGATTATATGTAATAAACTGTTTTCGTTTATCATAATCCTTTATCATCAATTTTTTTTATTTCATCAGATTTCTTTTCAAACACGTTTTTATAGCTTTTAGTAACTTGGTTATATTTATCCAAAGTTGCTAGTAATTGTGTATGCAAAACCTGTGCCTTTTCATAATTATCTTTTAAGTATTCTTTATTTTTATAATATGTTCTCATTTCATCTGTAATTGGCATCATTTTTTTCAAGTATCGGAATCATCGCAATCGCCTTTTTTTATCCATTTCATCTTTTTCTTTCCTTGCTAGTTTCCAATTCCTTCAACTTATCAATAAAAATCCTTATCAATTGCAATATCCGCCGTAATATCCTCATTTTGAATAGTTCTAAACTTCTTATCTGTTCCAGCATCTTCAAAAATAATATAAAAGCCCCTTGTCAATATTAAGTATTCTATTATAAAAAAACGTATGTGCTTACTATATTTATCTTTATTTCTGTCCAATATCTCCTGCTCTTTGGAAATTCCGCTCAACGATTTCTTTTCTACCTTTCCCGACATCATTGATAAAAATCACTATTCCTAGCATAACTAGCACTATTATCCCTATTTTTTTCATATAATTGTTTTCACTCCTCCTTCTAATTTATAACAAATTTATCTTAAAAACTCAATCTAAAGAGTTATAATCATTCCATCAATTTCTAGTATTCAACATAATTTTTCAGGCAATTTTTTTCATCTAAATTTCTTTGAGTTTTATTTTAAATCCATTTTACTTCCTTAGTACAATTATAATAATTTTTTTATACATAATGTCAAACAAAAAAATATTTTTTTGAAAAAAATTTTTAAAAATATGTGCTATACTAAATTCAACAATTAAAGATGTTAAATATTTATTATTTAATTATTCTGAAGTTTAACATTAAATAAAAAAAGGAGAATGATTCAAGATGAAAAAAAGTACTGCTTATTATCTCAATGTTTATGGTATTTATGATTGGGTATGGAAAGGGAAAGGCACTTGATGTGAAATATGGAAAGCTGGAACTAAAAATTCCTAGTTTTTCAGTTAAGGGACTTTAGTGGAAAAATACACAAATAGCAGAAAAAAATATTTAATAACGGAAAGCCTACATTATTAGTTTTAGCAGCAGAATGGTGTCCATATTGCCGTTCAGAATTGCCTGATGTTCAAAAATTTTATGAAGAAAATAAGGATAATGTAAACGTAGTAGTTGTATTTACAAGAAGAAAAACAAATTTATCAGAAACTAAAAAATATGCAGAAGAAAGCAAATTTACTTTTCCCAGTTTACTACGATGCCGATGATTCAATAATGAAGGGATTCAAAAGTAAACAGTATTCCATACAATATAAAAAAATTGAAAAATTCAAAAAAATTCAAGAAATTTTAGGTGGAACTATGCAATATGATGCTATAAAAATCAGCATTTGGCATTGAATAAATTTATTAATTAAGTTTTCAGTTTTTAAAATTTATCAGGATTTAAAGTTTTGTGCTTTTAAGTCCTTTTTTTATACTATTTTCCATTAAAAATAACAGATTTATTATAGCCAAAAACTATTTAGAAATTATATAAATTTAAGAGTTGAGTAAAAATAGTCATTGTTTTTTTAAGTTTAGTTTTAAAAGCAGTTTTACTATATAATACAAGGGGATCAAAAGACCCTTGCCAAAAATAGACTATGATTTCTCCCTTTCAAAAAGGGATTTAGTACATAAATTTAATACTGATTCTAATTCATAAAATTAATATAATTTTGTTCCACATTCTGGACAAAACTTTGCTTCCATTTGTCTTTGTTCCACATTCTGGACAGAATTTTCGGAGCGGCAGTATTTCCTGCAGGATGATTATTTTCTGATGGCTGCTGATTATTATTGAGAGCTTTGTTTTGCTGATTCATCTGATTTGCCATCTGTTGTCCCATCATCATTCCCATTTGCATTCCTGCAACATTCCCAGCCATATTTCCTGCACCTGTTCCATTTTCCATAGAGTCAGCCATTGCCATTTGAGTGTATTTATTTACATCGCTGACCATACTTTGTCCTGCTGCCTTTTTCCTGCATACGTTTTATTTCTTCTGGATAATTGAAACTTGAAATAGTGAAACTTGGAATGCAAAGTCCGATTTTTCTCATTTCAAAATCCATATCTTCTTTAATTCCATTTCCAATTTCATAAGAATTTGCCTGAAGATTGAACATATCCTTTCCTTCTCTAACTATCCATTTCATAAGAAGCTGATCCAGCATTGAGATTACTCTTTCTTTTACATCATCAATATTATACTGCTGCTTAATTCCAGCAATTTTATCAATAAATACATTGTAATTATCAACTTTACAAGCCATTACACCAAAAGCTCTTATTGGCATTCCTCCTGGAAGCCCTGGTGCGGAATATTAATGGCATTTTTAGTTCCCCATTTTACAGTAACTTCCTTTGTATTGATAAAAAGCACTTCGGCTCTCATTCCTGAATTAAATCCAAATTTAAATCCTTTTAATGTTGACAAGAAAGGAACTATCTGTGAAGCAACATCATAACTTCCTTCATCTTCAAAAACACCTTCCACTTTTCCATTAAAAAGAAAAATTGCATCCTGTCCAGGTCTTATAATCAATTTTGATCCTTTTTTTATTTCTTTGTTTGACCATTTCCAGAAAAGAGTTTCATCATTATACTGCTCCCATTCTATAACGTTAGCAAGCTGATTTCCAAATAATCCCATTATAAATTTCTCCCTTCAAATTTTATAATCCCATTTCCTTTTTTAATCTTTCAAGCTCATCATCAACCGCAGATGAATTTTCCTTAGATTCCGCATCATCATATTTCTTCATAAGGTCATCTACTTCATCTCTTTTTGGAGAATTAAGTTCTATACTTGCATTTGCTTCATCTAACATTCTGTTAGCCTTTTCTTCAACAGAATTAAAGGCATCCATTTTTCCGCTTATGCCAGTAGAAGATGATAATTTACTAATTTTTTGAGCAGATTTTGCCATTTTGATTTTTGCCTTTATTTCGTTTCTTCTGGCATTAAGTTTTTGTATATCTGACGTAAGTTTATCGTGCATTTCTCTCATTTTTAAAGAGTTTTCAACTGCAACCATTTTTTCCTTTTCAAGCGATTCCAATTTTATTTTAATAGATTCCTTTTTTTCCAAAAACATTCTTGCATCAGCTTCATTTCCAGCTTGAAGGGCTTTTTTCGCATAACTTTCCATTTTTTTTATTTCATCTTCACATTCCAAAACTTTTCTTTTTGCTGCGCTTTCCTGTGCCATTACAGCAACTGTTTCAGCCTTTACACTCCCAAGATCCTTTTCCATATCCCTTAAATACTGATCTATCATTTTTTCAGGATCTTCCATTTTATCAAGCACCGCATTAATATTTGATGCCATTATTGTTTTAAATCTTTCTAAAAATACCAGCCATTTTCAAATTCCTCCAATATATTTTTTTATTTATTCATATAGTAAAATAATAATCCCAATGCTATTACAGCCAATATAACTGCAATGGCTATTTTTACAGCCGATTTTGGATATTCACCCAACTATTTTCCCATTTTCCCCATTTATAACAATTTGATAGGATTTTCCATTAAATGAATAAGACATTGAATATACAGGTAATAGTAAAAGCCTGTAATATTCATCGCTCCAATAGATGGAATATCTTATATCTCGTACTCTATCGTATCTTCTTAGCACATCTGAAGAAATTGTATTGTAAATTTCATCTTCCATTTTTACTTTAGCCTCTTCATAGCCTTGCCTCATGGGAACTTTAAAAATCTCAGAGTTGTACCCTGACAAATATCTTGAATCAAAATTTATCGTATCTTCCACATTAAACCCTCCAAGACTTTTTAAAAGCCTGTCATTTAGCGTTCTGGAAGCTCTCATTATAACATTTCTGAATTTGTTTCCCAACTTCTCCACTTACATAATACCAGTCTGTGACTATTCTTGTTCTAGTCTTTCCATCCTCTTCGTAAGTTTCTGTCCTGTCAATCCCTCCCTGAGCAGTATATTCAGTATCTGCACTATTATCAAAAGACCAGTATGGGAGATATATTCCAGTTACTTTTCCACTTTGGTACAAATTTTTTAAAACATTTGGAGCAAACCATCTTCTTTTTATCCAATTTGAAAAAAGATTTCCAATTTCTCTTTTATCCACAAGAAAAGGTCTTATTCCATCAGGTTCTAATACAGATACCGCCTTTTCACTTAATACAATATTTGTATCACAATAGGGACACTTTTTTGAAGTTTCAAGTGGCTCCATCTCGACCATAGCACCGCAGGAACTACATTGAACAATAGTTTTTTCTTCAGATATCTTACTTTTTATCCTTTTTTCATAATCATTTTATATCGTGTCTTTTTATGCGTAAAAACTTTTGGCAATTCTTCTTCTGTTTCACAATTTTCACATTTCAGATTCCCAGATTTCGGATCAAACCGCATCATTCCACCACAATTTTTTTACATCTAAAAATCATCACTTTTCATTAAAATACTCCTTGGCAAAAGGTTTTTTTAACCTCAAGTTAAATAAAATTTAATAGATATGTTCGATAACCTAAGTTTTTTTTATCTATACAAGGGATCAAGACTCCTTGCTTCAAGATATTTATTTTATTAAATTCTGAATTTGTGTAATTATTGAACAAGTCTAATAAATAAACATAGAATCTCCAAAGCTATAAAATCTATATTTCTCTTCAATAGCCTTTTTATAGGCTTCAAAAATAAACTCTTTTCCGCCAAATGCTGAAATCAGCATAATTAACGTAGATTTTGGCAAATGGAAATTCGTAATTATCGCATCAGCAATTTTAAATTTATATTCTCCATAAATAAAAATATTTGTATTGCCTTCAGCTGCCATAAGTTTTCCGCTTTCATCAACAGCTGATTCCAATGTTCTTACTGATGTCGTTCCTACTGCAATTACACGATTTCCCTTTTTCTTAGCCTCATTGACAATTTTAGCCGTTTCTTCAGGTACACGGTATTTTTCACTGTGCATTTTATGATCCAGTACATTTTCCACCTGTACAGGCCTAAACGTTCCAAGTCCCACATCCAAAAATACTTCTGCAATGATAACTCCCTTTTCACGAATTTTTTCTAAAAGTTCATTTGTAAAATGAAGTCCTGCAGTTGGAGCAGCGACAGATTCCCCTTCCTTTGCATATACAGTCTGATATCGGTTCTTATCCTCCAATTTCTCCATAATATATGGCGGAAGCGGCATTTCCCCCAACTTATCCAATATTTCCTCAAATCTTCCTTCAAAATTAAATTTTACAACTCTATTCCCATCTTCCTTAATTTCCAAAAGTTCCGCCTCCAGAACCCCTTCTAAAAATATGATTTTCTGCCCAATTTTCAACTTTTTAGCAGGCTTTAACAAAACTTCCCACGTATACAAATCATATCTTTTTAAAAGAAAACATTCAAGTACAACTCCATTTTCCTTATGCCCAAACAATCTTGCAGGAATAACTTTTGTACGATTAATTACAAGAACATCATCTTTTTTTAAATAATCTATTATATTATAAAATTTTTTATGTTCCAATGTTTTTTCTGTTTTTATTTAATACTAGCAATCTTGAATGATCTCTTGGATTAACTGCATGCTGTGCTATCAGCTCTTCTGGCAATTCAAAAATCAAAATCTGAAATTTTTCATTTAACTTATTTTTTTCTCACTTTCTCTTATTTTAAAGGAAACAGGGAAATTTAATAATTCCCTGCCAATTTCCACAATTTTTATTTATTTTTAAATATATCTATTAATATGCACTTCCAATTTCAAATGTTTTATAAGTGTCTACTCTATTATACCATCCTTGCAGCCATCTGCTTTCATTTCTTGGAGCATTTTTTACACGTCTTGCCAATATATCTTTAGCAGAATTACTAAATTCTACCAATGCACTTTGTCCAGTCGCTGTTCCCTTCATATTTTCAAGTACTTGCCTCAATCCCCAAGCAACATTGTTATACGATGAAACACCTTTCAATCCTTCACCTTTAAAGTTTACATAGTCAATTAACGCATATAGCCCATTGGGAGTGTTTACCATTCTATCAAATTGATTTTTTAAATTCTCCTTATTTGAAGAAGCCTGTATCATTTTATCAAGCGAACTTTTTAACCTGTCATAAATAAACATTACCTGAATATCTCTTGTATTGTCAAAAAATGCGATTAATTCTTGAATATCCTTATCCCCGTTAGCCTTTTTAGCCATTAACTCTGATTTGCTGTTCCAAGGGGAATGTTTAAATTCTGCAAGCAATTTTGGCAATGCAATACCTTTTTCCTTATAATAGGCAATCATATCAGGCAAACTGTCTCCAAATCCACTTCTTCCACCGCTAGCCTTAAACCACGTGAAATGTCCAATTCCAAGTGACGGAAAATTTTCTCCATCGTTCCAGTCAACTAGATTATTTCTAACTCCACCAGTTTCGTTCTGGAAAATTTTCTCCGCTACAGCAAGTAATTGTTCTCTTGATAATTTCATATCAGGCGTTCCTTGCTGAGTTTTTCTGTTTGCTGTGTAGGTATTTTCATTTGGACGTTCGTAACTTCCACTATCACGCATATTTTTTAAACTTGTATTTACATTTAAATCTATGCTTTTATTATTATATTGATTTTTAATTAATTTTTCCAATTGAGAATTATTAGTTTTAGTTGAAGCTACCGATACAAGTTCTTTTTTAGGCGTATTTACGCTTTCAATGTTCCCTTTTAACGACACCTCCTTAATATTTTCATTTCCAAATAATGCTATTGAGCATGTTATACCCAATAATAATATTCCTGTTCTTTTTAAAAAAATTTCCTATCACTAATCATTAACTCATCTCCATTCTTTTTTTAATTAAACAATTTTTTTATATTTTTTTAAATAGTAAAAAAATCATTTAATGCTTAACTAATTTTTCAATTTTATTTATAATTTTTCTGTCCTATAACAACTCTATCCAATCCCGCTAAATCCTTTCACAACTTCAATATTTTTTTAAAAACCTGAACTTGCCATAATTTTAGCAACATTTTTTTTCCCTGCTTATAGCCAATCTCAAATAACAAATACCCAAAATCAGCCAAATAATCAGATGCCTTCTGACAAATTTCATAATAAAAATATAATCCGTCATTTTCTGCAAAAAGTGCTTCGCTTGGCTCATGTAATAAAGTGTCATCTGACATAATACCAACTTCATTGAGGGAAATATACGGCGGATTTCGACACTATCATATCAAACTCCCTAAATTCCACATTTTCAAATAAATCAGATTTCAAGAATTTTATATTTGAAACCTTTAAAATCTCTTTATTTTTTTGAGCAGTTTCAAGCGCCTTGTCTGAAATATCCACACCTAGCACATAAGAACTTTCTATTTCCAATGCAGCTGTAATCCCTATTATACCACTTCCAGCACCAATATCAAGTATTTTTTTAGGATGAATTTTTCGAATTTTTATTTTTCAAAATCTTGATCTTTTTCAAAATAGTATTTTTAAAAATATCAATCATTTTTTTCAACTAAAAATCTCTGTATCTTGCCGTGGAATTAAAACCCCTTTGTCAACGTAAAAACTTTCTTCCATAAAATTCCTGCTCATTTAACAAATATTGAACTGGAAATTTTTTTCACGTCCAATTTTTTTGAATAAAATATCTGATTTTTTTCGATTTCCTCATCTTCAATATCATCTCTGTACTTTGTAAAAAGCATCATTCTATCAATATTCAAAACGTGTGAAAATACAATTTCTGCAATTAATTTTGCCCTCTTGAATATCGTTTTTTTCAAGATATTTAACACTTTTATCAAGCAGCAATTTCAATTGTTTTTTTCAGACTTTGCTGTATTTTTCAAAATCATTATCATCAGATTTTTTTCTCTTTTTGATTTATTTACAATTTCATTCAGTTTTTCCCGAATTTTTTTAATTCACTTTTCTGATAATATTCGCTCAAATTCAGCATACAGCATAATTCTTTCCATTTTCATTATTTCAGCAATTATGCTTTCTGCCGTTAGCCGAGCATTTTTTTATATTTTTTTTCCAAATAATTAACCGATTTATTTAAAAATATCCAGCAAATTATTCATTGTTACTTCCAACCTCTTTCAATAATTCAGCTTGTTCATAAGCTATCAAGGCATCTATCATTTCATCCAGATCCCCATCCAAAATTCCTTCAAGCCTATGAAGCGTCAATTTAATTCTGTGATCTGTAACTCTTCCTTGCGGGAAATTATAAGTTCTGATTTTTTCAGATCTGTCTCCACTTCCAACTTGTGAACGTCTTTCATTTTCAACTGCACTTCTTTGTTTTTCACATTCCATTTCATACAATTTAGAAACTAGCACTTTCATTGCAGCTTCCTTATTTTTTATTTGCGAACGTCCATCTTGCGAAGTGACCACAAGTCCAGTCGGCAAATGGGTAATTCTTACAGCAGAATCAGTCGTATTTACGTGCTGTCCACCTGCACCGCTCGATCTGTACGTATCAATTTTCAAATCACTTGGATTAATTTCAACTTCACTTACATCATCTATTTCAGGCAATACTGCAACTGTAATTGTAGATGTATGAACTCTTCCTGAAGATTCAGTAGCTGGAACTCTTTGCACACGGTGAACTCCACTTTCAAATTTTAATCTTGAATAAGCTCCGTGTCCTTTAATCAAAAATGTTACTTCTTTTAATCCACCAACACCGATTTCATTTTTTTCAATGATTTCAGTTTTCCAACGGTTTCTTTCTGCATATCTTGTAAACATTCTGAAAATATCAGCTGCAAATAATGCCGCTTCATCTCCACCCGCACCAGCACGGATTTCCATGATAACATTTTTGTCATCGTTGGGATCCTTTGGAAGTAAAAGAACTTTTAATTCTTCTTCAAGATGTGGAATTTCTTCTTCAATCAGATGAATTTCTTCATGCATCATTTCCTTCATTTCCGCATCTTTTTCAATTTTCAAGTCTTCCTTCAGACCTTCCAATTCCTCTTTACGGCTTTTGTAATATGTATATTTTTTAACAACTTCATCAATACTGTTCAAAGCCTTATTATACTCCATAATTTTTCTTTGGATCTGACACAACTTCAGGATCCATAAGCTTTTCTGTAAGTTCCTTATGCTTTAAAAACAACATCGTCTAATTTTTTTGAAACATAATTAATTTTCCAACTCCTAAATTCTTTATTTTTATTTAAATAATTTATAATCCAAACTATTTCTGAACTTTTTATATTAATTTTTTTAATTACCTAAAAATAAATTTTCTAATCAACTCTTTTTTTAGATAACTTTTAACGTTAAGTATTATAGCACATTTTTTTATCTTTTTCAATTTTTTTAATTATACAAAAATTCCAAATTGCATCATTATAAATAATATGACAAATGCAACCGAAAATCCAAGCAGTCCACCCGCTAGAACTTCCCTTATACTATGAATTCCAGACTTAACTCTGCTTTTGAGCAACTAATGCAGCCATAAAGAATCCCAAAAACCAGTATTCTCACATCTGAAGTCATAAATACAAGTATTCCAAAAGCAGCAAAAGCTATCGCGCTATGTCCACTAGGCATACCTCCTTCAAGTGGAGTGCCTTTCCTAAAAAATGTTTTCAGAACAATTACTAAAATTGAAACTAAAATCAATATTAAAATTGAAATATTACCTTTTCTTCCAGCAATAACATGCAATTTATTCGCACCATCAAAAATATCCAGCAATTTATCATAAAATAGCAAATATCCCACGCAAAGCGCATTAATCGCAGCAACCAGAACCGCTCCAGCCGCTACATCCTTAGCCAATTTTGCAAGTGGATGACGCTCAGGAGAAACCAAGTCAACAATTGCTTCAACTGCAGTATTTACAAGTTCTGTAATTATTACAAATGAAACCGACAAGGAAATTATCAAAATTTCCACTTTGCTTGCATTTATAACAATCGCCAAAATCACAATAATAATTGCCGCAAGTATATGAACTTTCATATGCTTTTCATTCTTCAATGCCGAAATTAGCCCTTCTATCGCAAAGTTAAAGCTGTCAACAAGCCTTTTATCCCTTGCCCTTTCTTTTTTTATATCCCAATTATATCTATTCTTTTTATGGAACAATGAAAATATCGATCTTTTCTTTTTTTTATCACTATTTTCATTTTTTTATTTTTTTCCCATTAAAATTTTCACTCCTTCCTAAATTTTTTTACAAAAAAATTTATCGAATATAGTTAAACTTACTCAAAATTTCTTCTTCCCGCCTTCTCATAACAGCCTTATCTTCTTCCTCAATATGGTCATATCCCAGCAAATGCAACATTCCGTGACATAAAACATAGTAAAATTCACGTTCATCAGAATGTCCATATTCACTGGACTGCTCTCTCACACGATCAATTGAAATTACGATGTCACCTAACATATTGACCGCCCCAATATTCTCTGTTTCATTATAGGCAAAAGAAATTACATCCGTTGGGGCATCTTTTTGGCGATATTCACGATTTATTTCCTGGATTTCATCATTTGTCGTAATCAATAGCGAAAGATAGTATTCACTTTTGTCAAAATCTTTCTTGTATTCATCCTTTAAAATATAGCTTACAAATTCATTTATCTTTTCTTCATCAAAGAAACTGTCAATTTTTTTCAATATTATAGGTTATATCTATTTCTAGTTTTTCTTTTTTTCCATTCTTTATATTTTTCTCCATTTTCATAATTTTATTTTTTTTCTCAATTTTTTTCATTTTTTTCATCCATTTTTTTGGATATTTTTATTCTTTCGTGATAAACACCTTGCAACGTATTTATAAAGGACTGAATAACTTTTTCCAATTCTCCCAGAGTTAAATCAGAATCGCTTAATTGCTTGTCTTCGATTTTTGATTTTACTAAATATCGGATAAAATTCTCAATTCCTTCCTTACTTTTATTTTCAAGCGTTCTCGTAGCCGCTTCCACCGTATCTGCCAAAAGTATTATCCCCGATTCCTTTGTCTTTGGTTTAGGCCCACTATATCTAAAGTTGCTTTCCACAACTTTTTCTCCATTTTCCAGCGCCTTATAGTAAAAATATTGAGTCAAAGTTGTTCCATGATGCTGTAAAATCACATCCAATATTTCCTTTGGCAATTTATTTTCTTTACCCATTATATATCCATCTTTTGTGTGTGAAGTCAATATTAACGCACTTAACGATGGCTTTATCTTATTATGCGGATTAATTCCATCCCGCTGATTTTCCACAAAAAATTCTGGTCGCTTCATTTTTCCAATATCGTGATAATACGAAGCAATTCTCGCAAAAGTCGCATTTGCTCCTATACTTTCAGCCGCTCCTTCAGCCAGCGCTCCAACCATTATACTATGATGAAAAGTCCCTGGCGCTTTTATAAGCAGCTGTTTAAGCAATGTATGTGAAAAATCACTTAATTCCAGCAATTTCATCGTTGTCAAAATATCAAAGTAATCTTCAAAATATGGCAATACCGCAAGCGACATCATTCCAGTAAGAATCCCGGAAAATACTGAAAACACTATCATCAGCATAATTAAGCCAAAATTTGACTGATTTACCAATCCGTAGCTAAATGACAGCAATGCCTGAAATATTCCCAAAAAGAAGCTCAATTTAATAATATCGCTTCTTCCAACAAGGTCATCCGCTTTGTAAACAGCAACAAGCGAAACCGCTATTGTGACAAAAAACCACGATTCCTCCTGAGATAGCATAACCATATTAGAAAACGTCATAATAATCGCATAAGTTTTATTTCCTATAATTGTCGAAATAATCGGAAGCATTGCAAAAGGAAGCAAGTAAATAAGAAACTGATTATTTAAAAAAATAAAACATAAAAATATATTTACAACTATTATTGTAAGTAATGTCGGATAAAATGCATTTGACTCCACAACTTTTCTTACATTTTTTTAAGAAGAAAATATATTAAAATTAAAAAGCAATGAAAAATGTTGTTATTAGTCCAACTGCCTTTTTTTAAATTTATCCCCATTTCTTACCAAATTCAGTTTTTTTCCAATTTTAAAAAAATGCATCTGAATCAATTATTTCACCTTTTTTTACAATAATATCCCCTTTTATAAATCTTAATTTCCTTATCTCTCAATGACATCATATTATCTGCAATTTTTCTTTTTTTGTTGCTTCCTCATTTATGACTAGATTTGGCTTTATAAAATTTTTGAAGAACTTTCATATCTAAATTATCAGCCTTTATATTCTTTCTTCTGATAATTTTTTTGGCAAACTCTCCATTTTATAAATTCCTGTGCTGTAAATTTCAGACATAGTTTCACTTAGATTTACAGAATATTCCACATTTTCTGTTCTTTCCACTATTTCCCTAATATCAGCATTTGTAAATGTATATTTATTATCTTTTATATACTTTTGCAATCGTTGCATCATCAGACAAGTTCATATTCCGTATATCCCGCAAAAAAATTTATTAAGAGCAATCACCGTTTCCCTGTTTACATCCTTTATTTTATCATATTCAGGCTGTGTTGTTCTCATTATTTTTTTCCTCAATGCTGTCATCTAAAAATATCTACAAAATACGACATATTTTTTTATATGCAACAATATCAGATTTTTGCAATACTTCCAACATTGTAGTTCACATTCAGTCTTGACATTTCTATAATTATTCCAAATATCATAAATGTTATCGCCAAAAATAACGAACCTGAACATAAATCTATTTTTTTGATATAAGATTGGGATTCATCATTTTTATTTCTTTCTTTAACTTCAAAAAGAAATTCCCGCCCTAATATATTTATTCTCATTTTTCCCTATCCTTTCCTAAAATTTATAATCCTCCCTTTTTTTATTTTTTTATCATATTCAAAATTTTTTTACTTCATTCTCTCTAAAATCTCATTTTTTTACTTCCAACTACTTTTATTTCTTGGAAGAGCAGCTAAAAATTTCTTCCCATACATTTTTTTATTACTCTATTATCAAGAATAATTATATTTCCGCTATCTGACTTGCTTCTAATAAGCCTTCCAACTCCCTGCTTAAATTTAATCACAGCCTGCGGGACTTGATAATCATTAAACGGATTTTGTCCATTCCTTTTTATATTTTCAATAATCGCCTCTGTAACAGGATCGTTCGGCACCTTAAACGGCAATTTTGTAATAATTACCGATTTCAACTGATCTCCTTGCACATCGACACCTTCCCAGAAACTGTCTGTCCCAAATAATACTGGATTTTTAGAGTTTTTAAAAATTTCAATCATTTCATGCCGTGGAAAGTCATTTTGCCTTATAAGCGTATATTCCTTTTGCGAAAGCCGTGTTTTTAGCCGGCTATACAAAAAATTCAAGGTACTATACGAAGTAAATAATAAAAAGCAATGCCCCTTCGTACTTTTTATCACTTCTTCAACAAATCCTTCCAAATCTCTCATAAATTCAGTATTCGTTGGATCAAGCGCATCTTCTGGAATATAGACCTTCATTTGCTTTTCATAGTCAAATGGCGATTTTACAATTTTTTCATCTATTTTTTTTGGATTTTCCTTCACAAGCCCAACACTTTTTTTATAATAGTCAAATTTATTGTCAACAGCAAGTGTCGCCGAAGTAAAGATCATTCTATCCAATTTATTAAACAAATTATCATTCAGTTCATCTGAAATATCAAAAGGTGTTGCATACAATTTCACATTTGGACGTACTGTCGTAACATTTGCCCAGTAAACATAGCCTTCCTCTTTCCCTTCCAAAATAAACTCAAACTTTTTGTAATATTGTTTCAGCCTTTCATAATATCTTGAAAAATTCAAATAAAAATCCATCTTTATCTTCAAGATTATAATTATTCACTTTATTCAGAAATTTATTAATTTTCATAACTAAATTTCCATAAATTTCCTTAAACTGGCTATTTAATTCCATAGTTTCACGAAATAATTTATTGCTTTGCATTTTTTCCTTATCAATTTTTGCTTTAATTTCCCTATTGTCATTATTTTCCGAAAAAAGAAAAGTCAACTTATCAAAAATATCAATTCCCTTATCATAAAATTTATTCAGCTCTTCAACAACATTTTCCTGCAATTCATCAACTTCCCTGTATTCTTCACTCGAAAGACTTTCATTCAAGTAAGCCAGAAGTTTTACAAGAGCCCCGCCATTGCTTGATTTTACAACACGCTTATTATAAATATTTCCCATAAGCCGTCCAAAGGAAATTTTTGACGTTTCAAAAGTAAAATAATTTCTAGCAGTATCTTCGATATTATGTGCCTCATCAAAAACTAAAATATCATAATTTGGCAAAATTGAATAATTTGTATAAAATCCTGTCTGATTTCTAATTGCCAAATCAGCAAAGAACATATGATGGTTTACAATAAGAAGTGTCGCATCTGAAATATTTTTTCTTGCATTAAAAAAATGACATTTTGAATAATACGGGCATTTTATGCCTTTACACATATCAGCTTCACTATTCACTTTTTCCCAAATACTGTTTGAAATCTCATATTTCAGTTCATTCCTATCACCTGTCTTCGTAACCTTTTTATCCCATTCGATAAGATTTCTTATAATATTTTTTTTCCTTTTTTTCATCTTCCGTATCCGTTTCCTTATCAACAACCTCCAAATTATAAAGTTTCCTTTTACAAAGATAATTTCCTCTTCCCTTTACAATCTGATAATCAAAAATCTTCATCAATAATTTTTTTCAAAAGTGGAATATCCTTATTAATAAGCTGTTCCTGCAAATTAATCGTATTTGTAGAAACAATTACTTTTAAATTATTTTCAATGGCATAAATCAATGTAGGTAAAAGATAGGCAATCGTTTTTCCAGTTCCAGTCCCAGCCTCCACTATCAGCTTCCTGTTCTCGTTCATACTTTTTTCAATAAACTTAGCCATCTCATACTGCTCCCGCCGTACTTCAAACTTTCCAAAATTTTTATGAATAATCCCATTTTCTCCAAAATAATCATCAATATCAATTTTTATAAATTCCCTTAAAGGCACAACCACACAAATATCATCCACATCATTATTTACAATATACGAAGCTCCGCCAACTTCTCCATACATACTAGAAATATTCACATCCTCATCAGATGGAATCAGCACTCCAGATGGATGATTATGTATTATAACCTCATTTTTTCTCATCATATTCATCAACGCAGCAACAGAGCCAGCATTTCCTCTAGCAATAACCTCAACTTCAGAAACAACTCCATTCTTATCAGGAATTCCCCTAAAAAATATCTCATTCCCGCCATATCTCTTTATTTCTGACCGCATCCCGCTTGCCGCTTTTTCACTAATAAATTCAGAAATTTTCATTTTTCCTCCTATACTAAAGATTTTACTATATAAAAAGTTTTTTTTCAACTTTTCTTTACAAAAAAATAACCATTGCTTATACAACAATGATTATTTACTTAGAAATTGATTTTTCTTATTTTTTTATTAATTTCAGGAACTCCCTTTTCCGTCAAATCATGATTTTTTCTATAAAAATTCCCATTCATCAACTTCTTTACCATCCTTAAATTTACAAATTCCATATTCACTTCCATCTTTATCCTGTTTTTGTAATCGACTCGCCATCTTGTTCCACACAATAAACCGAAGCAGGATTAGCCATTCCAATCATTTTTTTGTTCAGGAAAACTCTTCATTTTTGATAGTTATTATTCTGGTTTACATTCCCTACAGAAACACTTTGCTTCACACTTACTGGCTTTTTTCACTTTCCTACTCATATCCTTATTATGTGCCTCCAATGACATCGATAATAGTCCCAACCAATAAAAATTCCAAATACTTTTTTTCATTTTTTTCCTCCTTATTTTTACTTTCATATTACTTAGTAGATATTATATAATATTTTTTTAATATTTATACATATATTTACCTTAATTCTATATTTTTTTATTTCATTATTTATCGGAGTTTAAAAAAATTTATCAAATGAACTTCAATTATTACTTTTTTTATCAATTTATAACTAAAAAAACTCTATATCCGAATCTATTTTGGAAAATAAAAACAAATTTTATTTTTTTCAACCTAACTAAACAATTACTTAATCTCTTCAAAAATAATTTTTTTCTGCAATCCATAAGTCGATATTTTTCCGATTAACCAAATAAGCAAAAAAATCACAATTATCACAAAAAAATGGCAAATTATTAAATCCAAAAGACTTCTCCACCAATAAAAAAATTGGTGCTAATAAAAGTATTTGTCGCACTTCCAAATACACTTATATAACCTGCAGCTGCAACAAATTCAATCGGCAGACCAAAGAAAATCGCTATCACAACACCCAACGAAGCTCCAATTGAAAATAGTGGCGTCACTTCTCCACCTTGAAATCCAGCAGCCAATGTCAATGTTGTCAATAACAATTTTTAATATCCAGTCATATCCAAAAAAATTTGTTTCCCTGAAAAAAACTGTTTTTCAATTAAATTTGTTCCAAGCCCAGTATATCGACCCTTCGTGCAATAATAAAAAGTATTACGCTAAGAAAAAAATTCCAATAATAAAAAAATTCGATAATATGGATTTTTAATTTTTTTCTGCAACAAATTTTTTTCAAAAAAACTTTGTAAATAAACAAATAAATTTCCAGCAATTCCAAAAAAATTATTCCTAAAATTGCAAATTTTACAAATGTCATTGGAGTTATTGATAAAGTTGTATTTACAATATGAGTAAACTTTTTCCAATCCTAAAAAAAGATGAAGTCCAACTGGCAGTAAATGCTGCAACAACTAGCTGGAAGCAAAGCATACAACTGCAAATTTCCCCAATGCTAAAACTTCTAAACCAAAAAAACAACGCTGCAATCGGTGTTTGAAACAATCCGCCAAAACCTGCCGCCATTCCTGTTACCAAAAAGACTTTAGACTTATCAGGAAAAATTAAAAGTACTTTATTAAATCTATGAGAAAGCGTCGCTCCCAAGCTGCACAGCAACTCCTTCACGCCCAGCACTTCCCTCCAAACAAATGCGTAATCCAAGTCGCAACCGTCACAATCGGAATAAGTCTCAAAGGAATCTCCTTCTCAGTCCCGTGACCCAACTTCAAAAAAATTAGTCCCATTCCCTTGCCAGTCTTCCCAGCAAATTTTTTTGATAAATAAAAAAACAATTAAAAAGTCCTGCCAAAAGCCAAAAAAAGGCACAAAAATAATACAAATATTCCTTCCGAATATCTCCAATTAAAAGCAATCCTCTTCCAAAAAAATCGTATCAATTATTCCAACGATAAGACCAATAATAATACCTGCTATTATCAATTTTTAAATATAGAAAAATACGAATGTTGGTAGCTTTCTTTTATATTTTTTTAACACTTAACTTCTCCTCTCTAAAATTTATTAACATCAAATTATTTATACTAGACTCCATTTAAAAATTATATTATTTACTGACAAGGAAATGTCAACTCCTTGTAAAGAAGTCCATAACCATCTCGCTATTTATACTTGAACTATTTAAAATCAAATTATTAAAAAAATTATATAAATTTATGGTTTAAAGTAAAATAGTCATAACTTTTGAGTTCAATTTTAAATGGGTTCAATTATTCTACAAATTCCAAAAATAAAAATTTCAATATTTTTCATTTCTAAAAATTATTATCTCTTTCAACATTTTTCAATTTTTTTCATAAAAAAACTTTATACATTTTGCTTTTTATACTTAAAAACCTTCATTTTTATCCAAATTCTTTTCCAAAAAAACGAGTTTTCATAACTTCCAATCATAAAAAAATCACAATTATAGCCTTTATTTTTGAATAAATTTTTACAGCTTTTTCTAAATTCATTTTTTTATTTTTTTCTCATCTGCATTTTTTTCCCTTTAAAACAAAAATCCATATACAAAAAAATTTGAAATTTTATTAATTTCAGGCATTTCTGGATATCCAAAAAAAGCTATTACTTTCCTAAATTTATACAAAAATTTATAAATTTTTTTGTAATCTTTCACAACATATTTTTTTATTTGTCTTATTTTTTTCAGATGAATCTCAAAAATTTCCATATTTCAAAAATTTCTTCATCCTTTACTATTAAATCACCCTTTTTCACATTTTTTTCAAGCTAAAAAAATACAATATTTTTATAAAACTCATAAATTGGCATACTTTTTTTCGCCTTTTTTTGTCAAAAATTTTTTTGTGCTATTTTATTTTCTTCCAAAAATAGTCGTAACTATGTTTTTTTACCCCAAGTTTTTTTTGCTTCTGTTATCAGCATTTCATAAGCCTTGCCAAAATTAACTTTATTCCGATACTCTTTTTATTCTAAATGAATTTAAATATCCGATATTATTTTTTTGAAAATTGAACAAGCTCCAACACCCACAAGATAACCAGTTTTTAACATCAATTCCTGCAACAATAATAGGTGTCTTTTTCACTATCCTTTTTGCAATGATTCAAATAAATTCGGCACTTTTTTTCATACGTTACCTGTACAAGCGACTCCATTTCTTCATCATTCAGAATATTTCTTATTTCATCACTGTAATCACTATTTTGAATAATTTTTAAATTCTATTTTTTTCATCTTTCCCCAATCTTCTGATTAAATCCCGTATTATAACTTCTTTCCCAGTTGCAGGAAAAAAATTTTTATCATATCCATTCAGAATAATATTTTTTTCCAATTTTCAATCAACTCTTCCTTATTCTCCCCAAATAACGGAATTAACGGAATTTTAAAAACATAAATTCTGAACCAGATCTCCACAAAATAAATATTTCTTATTATTTTTTTCATCAAAAAAACTGCAACCGAAACCGAATCATCTGAATGTCCTTTTTGTTTCAATAATTTCCATATTTCCAAAACCGTATTCTGAAAGTAAAATCTTTTTTTGTTTGTAAAAAAATCAATAAAAAGTCACTTTTTCCCATATCAGTTTTTTTCCAATTTTGGAAAGATATTTTTTTACTAAAAATTCTTTTTTTACTTTTTCAATTTTTTTAGAAATTTTTTTCTGTAAATGGATAAAAATCCATTTGGAATAACACTTTTTCCTGTCGCTAATACATTTTCAGAATTTTTTTATGTGCAATAACTCTAAGATCTCCAATTTCATCAATGAGCATTTTCAGATTTCCCACATGATCAGAATGAGAATGGCTTAGAACTATCACTTTTATCTTTTTTTACATTTTCAATTTTTCTGAATTATTTTCTTCAAAAATTTTTTTCCTTTTTTTCACATTTACCCTGTATCCAGCAATAAATATTCATCATTTTTTTATTTTTTTAAATAAATACAAATTATTTAAACCAATTTTTTTATTTTTTTCTATCATTTTTTTAGAAAGCTCCTTTATATTTACTTTTTTTGTGGTATAATTTATTATATAATAAATCCTAAAAGTATTTAAATCAATAATTATTTTTTTCTTTTTATATCTTTATTTTTTTAACGAAATTTTTTTCTTATTATTTTTTTTAGTATTATAATTGATATTATTGAATTAAAAAAATGTCGTGATTTTTGGAAATGAAAATTGATTGTTTGAGCGAAGTTTTACGTAGCGAGTTTCAATTTTATTTTCAAAAAAATATAGACTAAAGCCGGGATTGCAAAGGGGATGGCGACTGATCCCCTTTGCTCTAAAAAGAAAAAAACATAAAAAAATAATGGAAAAAAATATTTATTAGCCAAAATAATCTATAATAAAAAATTATTAATTAAAATACTTAGGAAATATTTTTTTTAAAGGAGCGTTTATGAAAAAAATAAAAAAATATTCAAAATAATCATAGATTTTATAATATTCTCAATTTTTTTATATTTTTTTATAAAAAAATCTTTAATTTTCTTTCACCCAAAATTAGGCTAAAAAAATATCTGAATTTATTGGTGTTTTGCTTTTTTTATCTCATTCCAAAAGGAAGAAAAATTGTCGTATCGTAACTTAAATTTGATTTTTAAATGAGCAAAAATAGTTTTTAATTATTCAAAGAAAAAAATTAAGGAAATTGCAATAAAAATCTTATAAAAAAATACTGCAAAAGTCGTTTTTACTGCCCTTCTGGATTTATGAATATTTTTGAAAATTTTTTTCGCCAAAAAAATATAATTCTGAATTACTGGAAAAAAATTAAAGAGTGAAAATGAACGGATTATTCTTGTTACTTCACATTTTGGATTTTTTTCACGCCAGCCTTTTTCCAACGAGAAACGATACAATGTTTATTCCTATTAGAATTATTCCAAACAAATTTATTGAATCTTATATGGATAAAATCCGTTTTAAGAATAACATGACTTATTTTCCAGAACAAAATTACAAATCTTTTTTTGAAAAAAACAAAAAAATTCAAAGGGCGTTTTTGTGCTTTTTAAGTGACGTACGAAAACCAGACGGGGATAAAAATAGCATTTTTTTGGCTTACCTACAACTAATTCAGGCTTTCCTTCCTATTTTTTTCCAAGAAAGAGAATATTCCAATTGTTATTATTCATAATGAAGTTGATGAAGACAATATTTTGCCACATTTTTTTATAGACAAAATTATCCATCCTGAAAATTACAAAAAAATAGACACGAAATAATGAAATCTATTTTAACTGAATATGAAAAAAATTATTTTAAAAACTGCCAGAGCAATGGTTCTGGTTTCAGGACAGATGGCGGGATGGAATCTAACTTTTTATTTTTTTCTGTCCTTGATTTTCAATATATCTTTTTAAAAACTTACTAACTCTGTTCAATAACATAAGGTTTTTTTATTCTCACAATACTTACAGCTTATTTTTACTGAAAAATTATTTTTGGTGCTTCATCCAAGTTTTGTGCATACGGTAAATCATATTTCCCCATAACTTCTTTTTTTTCAAATTAAAGTTTTTGTGCAAAAAGATTGCAAACATTCCCAAATCATGGCTTCGTTTTTAACTGCATAAATCCTCTTTTTAAGTATTGAACGCCATCCAAAAAAAGCTTTTTTTCTTGCATTGGCACATTTTTTTGGAAAGTTCATCGGGAGTCTGATCACTTGGAAGAAAGGAAATTCGTCCATATGGATAATTTTTCATCCAGCCACCATTTTTTTCACTAAGAAGCCGTTTTTCTTCTCTTAATTTTCTATAAACGCCTGTTTTTGGGAATGGTACAAGATGGTTAAATGCCGCAAAATAAAATCCATGTTTTTTGGCAAATTTTACCGTTTCATCAAAAGTTTCCTTCGTGTCATTTCCATAACCGAATACAAAAGTAGCATAAATTCCGATTCCATAACTATGAATTTTTTCCGTCAGTTCATTTATTTCCCCAACGCCACTTCTCCAGCCTTTCCCCATATCCTTCAAAATATTTGGATTCATCGATTCATACCCAATCAAAATCATCTTACATCCGCTTTTTTTCATCCAGTAAAGCAGTTCATCATTTTTCGCAATAGTAATAGCCCCTTGCGTTACCCATTTTATATTTAATGGAGCAATCGCCTTGCAAATCTCAATCGCATGTTTATGATCTGCTACAAAATTATCATCAATAAAAAAAACATATTTCTTCCCAGAATTTTTTATATCCTGCACAATTTCCTCAATAGGACGTCTAAAGTACTTTTTCTCATAATAAGAATGAATCGCACAGAAATCACATGCAAAATTGCACCCACGCCCTGTTTCAATAAGTGCAAGCGGTGAATATTTCCTATCTTTGTAAATACTCCTGTCAGGCATTGCAAAAGACGTAGTTACCCCATAATACCGTTTTTCCAGCTTATTCTTGCTCAAATCGTTCAACATCTTTGTCCACACGCTTTCCGCATTTCCCAAAATAATCGAATCAAAATGTTCCAGACACTCGTCAGGCTCTACAGTTGGATGATACCCCCCTGCAAGTACCTTTATCCCCCTTTTCTGAAACTTTTCTGCTATTTCATAAGCCCTTTTGGCAGTGTACGTTTCCACGGAAATCACAACTAAATCTGTATTCTCCTCATAATTTATAAATTCATTCCTGTCATCCATAAAATTCGTTTCAACATCCTCAGGAGTTAAAGATTTTAAAACTGCAATCATAAGTGGCTCCATATTTTTCCATGTTTTTATATATTTCTGCCCTTTTTTCTTCCCAATGGCAGGCAGTATAAATGTTATTTTCACTATTTTTTCTCCTTTTACAATTTTTTTATTATTCAGAATTTTTTTCATTCTTTTTAAGAAAATATTTCTTTCTTAACTGTTGTGGCATAAGTTTCTTTTTCTTCTTCTATTTCTATTTCCACTTCTTTTTCCTCCACATTTTCCACAACTTCCTCTTCAACAACAATTCCCAACATTTCTCCGAAAGCCTTTTATAACCTTGTATCCTTCGATTGTCTTGCCTTCTTCAAATTTTACACAATATCCATCATGTTCAACAGCCGACTTTTATCACATTAAATGTTCTCAATTTTTCAGCTTCATCAAAAAGTTTCACTCTTTCTAAAAAAACTCTTCTTTTCGGAAATATTATTTTATCATCTTTTTCTTAAAAGAGGGAGCAGCCAGTCACGAATGCTGTCGTAGGTTTGTTCTATTGGTTTTTTTAAGATTTAATGTTTCTTCTTCAGAATTTATAATCTCTAATTTCTTATTTTACTGTTCTTTCTGTATCAAAAATGTAAATTCCTGTCCAAGGGACTCCATTTTTTTATCAAATATTTTTTTCAATTTCATTTATAAATTTTTTTCGTTTACCCGATAGTTTCTTTTTAGTTTCTTCTTCTTCAACTTCATCTTGTAAATTATTTATACTTATCGAATCTCCATATTTTTCTCAACAAACTTTCATATTCTCCTATAGGGTATATTGAAGGTTCATACATATAATCCATTTCTCTATATCTATATCTTTCAGCTATTATGCTACAAAAATTCCTTTATTGTTAAATTTTTTTGTATTCTGGATTATCTTCTAAATTAACTATAAGAGTTAATTTATTTTTCTTCATAACCACCAACAGTTTCTATCATTTTTACATTTTAATAACCTATAAATTATCTCAACATAAAAATAACCAATATTCCTTTATATTTTTTTCGATCGAAAACTTAAAAAAAGGATATTGAATAACTCTCAAAAGCAATATTTTTTTATCTGAAAGTTTATGATAATTATCAGTACAAAAAAAGACTTGATAATTTTTTTGAAATTCTATTTTTTTCCCACTTTTTTTCATTTTACCTCCTATTTCTGTTCAAATTTAAATTTTTTTAAATACACCATTATCATTTAAATCTACTGAAGAAGCATTATCTGAAGTTCTGCCACTTGCCCAACCTGATGGTCTATAAGTAACTGTTCTTCCCTTTTCACTAGCAATCCAACAATTATAACAAATTTTTTTCCATTAATTTTTTTATTTTATTTCCTCTCATCCACTCTTCCATTGTCGGTTTCCTACCGAGTAACCTAATTGCAAAAATCTTTAGCAGCGTTCCGAGAATTTATGGAACGTGATATCTCTGTCACTGGATTTTCAGGCAAATTCCCTCTATTAATCTCATTTACTGCACGTATATTTTTTTATATTTTGTCTCTATATCCAATTCAATTTTTTTCAAATTGTTTTTTTAAAGTAATAACCTTCTTCTCGCTCATTTATTTTCTTATGAAGTTCTACATTTATATTTCTTTTTATTTGTTTCAACTGTTTCAAGAACTTCTTTGTTGATTTCTTCAAATTCTTTATTATTCATTTTACTTCCAGAGGATTTTTTTATCGTTAGATACATACCCTTCTTTAGTAGGGAAATTATTAATATAAGCAGAGGCTACTATACGCTTCTTGTGCTTTTTTTAATGTATAATAAAAATGGAGCTGTTGTAAAAAAATCGGTATACTCATTAGGATAGTTATATTTTTAACCGTTCATATTCATATAATGAAGTAAGTGTGCTTGCTTGTCTTCCTACAAAAACTTTTTTTCAAATTTTATTCCATTTTTATTGTATTTTTTTATTAAATTTTGATTTTTTTATTTTGTTTAAGTTATTTCCATAATCATTAACTATTAAAAATAGTATTTCCATTTTTTTATCTTTCTTACTTCCAACAAGTTCAACATCTAACTCATTAAGCCAAAAAAACTATCAAATTTTTTTATCAAAAAAACAGTAATATTTTTTTACTCGTTTTTATATCATTCAATACTTTATGTTCACGTTCTTCTCTTTCTATCCTTTTTATTATTCCAATTCTCTTTTTGTCTTGTTCAGTTCTGATTGACTAATGTTTCTTTTTTTGTAATAATCAGCAGAATTTTTCATATACATTTCCTTTTATTGGAAAAATCTATATCTCTGACACCTCTATATACGGAATTTGATTGTATTTGTTCATACTCATAAACTTTATTTCTTTCATGAAAAAAATACTCCATTTTTTTGTTATAATTTTCAATATCATGCAATATTTTTTTATTTTGTTCGCTCATATAGATGTTATTCTTCGCTTGTCCTCTTATTACAATATCGAGTGTAGGAACTTGATTGCCTCTTTTTAAAATTAAAATCTTCTACAACTATTTTTTTTCTCCATATTTTTTTGATAAATACTCTCCCATTTCTTTCTTTTTTTGTTTCACTGGTTATATTTTCCAACTATTTTGAATAGCATCTGAATCCTTAGCTATCTGTTCTGACGATAATATTGTCCTGAATCTATCCTTATTATTCATTTCTACATCTTGCAAAAGAATCTGTTAAACATTCATTTTCACCACTAAAAATGTTGTGGAATAATTTTCAATCACGCTTCTATCATCAGCTCATTCTCCTATAAAAGTGCAACTTGGAAAGGAACTATATTTCTTAGTTCTTTATCTTTTTTAGTAACCTTCACTTGCCTGTAAAATTTATTTTGACTTGTTACGCCACCAAAACAGTTTTTGCCTGGACACCCATTACATATAATTCAGCACCATCTACAACAATTAGAAATTCTGAAGATTCTATCCAGGAATAATCCTATTGCTTCGGATTGTTTTAAAATCAAGTTGCCTATTGATCATTCAGGCCTCCTTCTTTTTATTTTATTTCTCTATTATTTACATATTGCCTTTTTATAATTTCCTTTCCTTGTTTTATCTTAATAAATTTCATCACCATTTTTCATATTATCACGCATAAAACATTTATAAACTAAACGTTATACTTATTATGTTATTTATAATCTCCAAAATTTATTATCTACAACAGGACATTCACACATTAAATTCTCCTGTTTCATAAAATTTTTCCATATGCCATTTGTCTGTTTATCTAGATAATAAAGTTTCTATTTAATGTTTCCATTTTAAATATGATTGCCATATACCTCTTTCTTATCATATTTAAAATTTCATACCAACTGTTTCTCAGTTTCATAATAATGTTTCCATTCTCCTGATTTTGATCCTTTTTCTATCTGTCCTTCTGCTCTCATCTTATCACTATCGTCATACAAAATTTTATTTTTTATTATAGTATCCTTCATTATCTAAAAATATAATAATTTCTACCATTCAATATTTTTTGATATCCATTTTTATCTTTAATCAAATTTTCTAATTTCTAATGCGCTAACTTTTCACCTTTTATATTCATTTCTGAACCTCCAACAACATTTGTTTCACTCGACTGAATATCCAGTTTACTCGAAGTTGCCAATGTTCCACTTTGCGGAGTCAAAGCCAATTCTGAACTTTGAGAAGAAATATTTGCCTGACTCTTTCCACTCACATTCACATCTGCATCCGTAGAAGTAATATTTGAAGTTGATAAACTTGAAATATCAACTATTCCTTTGAACTCATATTTATCACTCTTCCAACACTTATGCTAAATTCCTCGCTGTCTAAAGTAAGATTATACATCGGTTTCCCATTATTCGCCCCACTTTGACTATTCCCAAAGTAAAATTCCTTTTATCAGGATTTGTAAATCTACCATTTTCATCATTATTAACTGCTCCTCTTATCTTTTCGTGCGGTATTGGATCTACAAAGTAGTCTGTCTGTTTTCCTAAGCGATATTATTCACCAAAAGGTGTTTCGCTTCATTGTATATTTTACTTTCAATAACAAAATATAGTCGGCTCAACATCTTCTCCTGATGCCCTGTTTCTAGTTTTCAATTTATCAGTGTTGAGCGTATACTTCTGTTCCTGTTATTTTGTACATTGTTCTTTTATTCCGCTTGCTTTTTCCATATTGGAAATATGTCGTGTTTGGTGTCTGTGTTATCTGATTTTTCAAAAATCCGACTAACCTTGATATTGGAGAGCCAGTGTATAAACTAGCCTTTTTAAATATTCCCAGTCTGTTTCATTGTATTGAATTGTCATTCTTGTTATCTTTCATATCTTCCCCAGCACTTATTATTCTTTCTCCGACCCCTTCCTCGAAATTTTTAATCTCTTCAACTATTGCCGAATAAGTCAGTGGGATCGCAAATAGACGGTATCTTGGTATTCTGTCAAGAGAACGCTTTTTGGAAATGCAAATGTTCTTCACCAAAGAACCTGTTTAATTTCAAGTTTAATATCAATTATTCCATTTAAAATATTTTATCATTGGAGCTCCGTTTCGTTTGAAATATTGCTTCTTCCAAATAATAATTTAATATCCTCATCCTTGTCTATTGCAGCATCATAAATATTTATCTGCTGTAAGGGGCTATGTACCTTATTTTTCCAACAGTATGCTCCCCAATTTTGAATCTATTTTAAAGTCATATCCCTCCACAATATTTGCTGCCCATCTTTCTATTTTTTTATTCTTTCTGCCGAAAAAATTTACTGGTTCCATGATTTTGCAAGATACTGTTCATTTTCATATCTTCTTGCTCTTTAAAATTATTTTTATCTCCTGCATTTCTTTTTTTAAAATAAATAAAACTGCTCATATTCAAAAGCTATTTACTTCTCAAATTTTATCTTCCCATACTTCCTAAATTTCCGTGCATGCTGTCTTGAAAATACTTCCAGAATGAATTTCAGCCCCTTATTCCTAGAAGTTTTCACTCTTCTTATAATTCGCTTGAAAGTGAAAGTGTCAAGCCACAATTTATAAAATTCCTTCTGCAATGTGTCGTAACTCATATTTTTAGGCTTGAATACGACTGTTTCAGTATCGTAGTAATACCAGTCTTCTGTAAGTAATCTGCCTTCTTCTTTTAACTGATTAAAAAAAGGTGTTCCTGGATACGGGGTAATTATGTTATATCTTGGCACATCTACCCCAATTTCCTCGATAATATCGGGAATTTGGCGAATTGACTCCACTGTGTCAGTTTCCATCCCTATCATAAGCGTGGAAAGGACTGATATTCCATAAGATTGTATCGTTTTTACGAGTTTTTTGTATTCTGTGACATTGTTAAATTTTTTATTTACTCCATCAAGATTTTCCTGAACAAAACTTTCCAAGCCAATAACCAAGCCTATACAGCCAGATTCTTTCATTAACTGCAGAATTTTTTTATCATTACCGATATTTATTGTTGCAGAAGCAGTCCATTTTATTTTTAATTTCTTCAATTCTTCCATTAGCTGAATGGCGTAATTTCTGTTGCCTAAAAAGTTTGGATCAAGAAATATCCATTTTTTAGGCTTATTCGTTTTTATTTCATTTATCACGTACTCTATGCTTTTTTTATCTGATTTTTTTCCAGAATACATCTTTGTGATGGAACAGTAGGAGCATTTATTGGGACAGCCGTTGTTTGCGACAATTGTGCCATAATTTTTTTAAAAATATTTTTTTATTTTTTTCAAAAGTTTTTCAGTTTAATGGCTTCGGTTCATAATCATTTCCAACGAGGTTAAAATATTCTCTTTTTGGAGTTCCATTTGTAAAATCTTCAAGAAACATCGGAAATGAAATTTCAGCAGCTCCTGTAATTACTGTATCAAAATATTGTAACGCCTCTTCTTTCAAAGCAGTCGCATAATGCCCGCCAATTAATGTATGCGCTCCTTTACTTTTCCAAAACTTGGCAATCTCTTTTGCCCTTTTCGATCCTGAAATTACCGAAGAAATACAAATTACATCAAATTTTTCATTTTCATATTTTTTAGAAGTAGCATCCCATTTTTCCACACCTTCATCCACAATAACAACATCAGCGTTATACTTTCTGTCAATTAGTGATTCCAGCGTTATTAACGTAATTTGCGGATAATATTTTCTTTTGTGAATCGAATTATATCTGTAAATGTTATCCTTTGCTAAAACAAGCATTATTCTCATAATTTTATTCCTTTTTTGTTATAAACTTCTTTTCGGTTGATATAATTCACAGCAAGAAATACAAGGGCATGTTTAAAATTGGCAGCACCGTCAAACAGCCTTTTCCAGATACTCGAATGTCTGTTATATTCCACCTTGCATTTCAAAATTCCAGCCTCAAATTCCTCAATCGTCATATTATATGGCTCAAAGCACGCTTTTCCCATAACGAAAGTTCTCATCCAGCCACCATCGTTCATAAAAGCAACCGACCTTCTTTTTTTTAATCTTTCATAAAAAGGAGTTCCTGGTATCGGCAATGCTGGATTAAAGCCTGCAAGAAAAAATTTATGCTTTTTAGAAAATTCCAAAATTTCATCAAAGCAGTTTTTATCATCATAATCATACCCAATCACATAGCTTGCATGCACAAGTATTCTATATTTTTTATAGATATTAATGATTTTTTCATAGTCAAACTCATAATTTGCAACCTTTTTCATTTTCTTAATATTTTTTATATTTATATTCTCAAATCCCAGAAGCATTTCAATGCACCCTGCTTCTGACATCAATTTTATCAATTTCTCATCTCTTGCAATATCGATGCTGCCTTGACAAGCCCATTTTATTTTCAGTTTTTTCAATTCTTCAAACAGCTGCAAAGCCTTTTTCTTATTTGCAAAAATATTATCATCCACAAAATAAACAATTTTCGCTCTTTTATTCGTTCTAAAAATTTCCTTTACCTCATTTATCACATTCTCAACATCCCTATGTTGAAAATCTCCTTTATGAACTGCCCCAATCGTGCAAAATTCACATTGGTGCATACAGCCTCGCCCAAACTGAACTGGCACGACAAAAGAATATTTTTTCCCCTTGTAAATGCTCCTATCATAAACAACATTATTAATATCCGGCAATTTTCTACATTCATACCTCTTTTTCGGCACCCCATTTTCCAAATCGTTCAAAAATTCATTCCAAGTAACTTCTCCACTTCCCACACAAACTGTATCTGCATGTTCCTGCACTTCATCAGGCATAAGCGAAGCGTGATACCCTCCAATCATCACATAAACTCCACGTTCCCTATAATTTTTTGCTAGTTCATAAGCCCGTCTAGCCGTCATTGTAAACGTAGAAATTACAACCAAATCAACCTCAAGATCCATCGGAATATCCTCAATCCTATCATCAAAAAGCATAAGCTCATGTCGAGTCTTATCCGTAAGTCCCGAAAGAACTGCAAAAGCAAGTGGCTCTATCGCATCATTGGAACGTTTCCCCCCCATATTTGGACGTAAAAAAGCTATTTTCATTTTTCTTCTCCTTATCAATAATTTATTATCTTAAACATTATAATTAAATTTAAAATTCTTATTTATATAAAAGTTTTTTTAACAGTATCATAATTGGTATATATTGAATTAAAATGTCGTGATTTTTTTGGAAATAAAAAATTACTGTCTGAGCGAAGCGAGTTTAATTTTTGTTTTCAAAAAAATGCTTAGATAAAGCCGGGTTTGCAAAGGGGATGGCGACTGTTCCCCTTTGCTTTATAAAAAAAGACATAAATATAAATGAAAAAAACTATTATTAATCAAAAATTTCTTAATAAAAAAATAATTTATATAATTGTTTATTTAAAAGTTAACTAATTAATCTACATTTGGAATATCAGAATTATCTGTCATTTTTTCAAAAGTAAATTCCTCCAATTTATCGGCATAATGCCTATACCCCAAGTTAGTATTAAGCATAATTGGTGCAATAACGCTGAAATCTTGCGATTCTTTTAAAAATCGAGCTTACTTTATAAGTTTCCCTCCAAGCGTAAATTCCACCTTCCTGCAGTTCCTGCGCTGTCATTTTTTTTGGATGGAATACAGCGTGCTGAACATCGTACATTGTCCAGTTTTTTTCAAAAATTCTGCCTTGCTTTTCCAAATCATTGTAAAGTTTTGTTTTAGGAAATGGAGTTAATATAGAGTATCTTGGCAAGTCAACTTTCATTTTTATTACTTCCTCCACAGTTCGCTTGAATATATCCTTATCATCGCCATCTGCTCCGAATGTAAAAGTTCCGTTTACAGCAATATCATAATGATGCAGTTTTTCATAAGCAAATGATAATCAGCCATAACATTTACCCCTTTATTCATAGCCCGCAGCGATTCCTTCGAGACAGCTTCAAATCCAATAAGCAAGCCTTTACAGCCACTTTTTGCCATTAGCCTTTATCATTTCATCATCGTGAACAAGGTTGGAAGTTGCCAGCCCAAACCACCATTTTTTTGAGAGGTGTCAATTCAATAAACAGTTTTTTAGCATAATTTTCTGTCAGCAATCAAATTTAAAGTCTATAAACAAAACTTCTTTTTTTCTTAAAAGTCTCAATTTCTGCAATAATTTCATTAATTGGTCTTTTTCAGTAATGTTGGGATATAAAAGCCTTTCCCAACACAGAATGAACAGTCAAAAGAACAGCCTTTAGTTGCCTCAATGCTGTTTATCGAAACATATCTTTCCTTTTTCAGAAGTTCCCTTTTTGGTAATTTTAAATTTTCTAGGCTATTTTCCTTCTGGACATAAAATTTCTTTAAACTGTTATTTCTCGCATCTTCCATTATTTCCGTAAAAAGCCATTCAGAACGCCCAATTACAACAGAATCACAATGCTGTATCGCTTCTTCTGGGACAAAGTGTCGGATGCGGTCCACCTAAAATAACCTTTTTCCCTTTGCTTTTAAAGTATCTTGCATATTTATACACTCTTTCCGAGGTTCCCGTAATCGAAGTCATAACCACAATATCCGCATCCAGTTCAAGCGGTATTTTTTCAATCGTTTCATCATAAATTACAACTTCAATATCTTCTGGAATATACGCCGCAAGTGTCGATAATGTGAGCGGTGCATAGTGAATCGCCTTCTTAAATGTTCCATTAAATCTGTACATTGCCCCTGCTGGTGCCAGTAATGCCACTTTCATTCTCCAAATCCTCCTAAAAATTTATTTTCCCAGCCAAAATTTTTATCCAGTATTCGATATTTTATATCTCCTATTTTCTGCCTTTTTGATTTTTCAGCTGTATATGTTTTTTTAATCCATCCTTTTTCTATTAAAAAAATATTCTTACTTTCCCCTAATTGCCCCAATTTATACGCATATTCATAATGAAATGCCTGACACAGCTTTTTTTTCATTAAGTTTATTTTTCAAATTTTATTTTTATTTTCCAGCTTTTTCAAAAATCCAGTTTCTTATTTTTTTATTCTTTATTTCTAAAAAAATAATGTATAAACTTATTTTTTTCCATTTTTCATTTTTTTACTGGTGAAAAATAGCAAAAATTCCTCTTTAATATTATTTTCCTTCAACAAATTTAAAACTTGCTTTTTCAACAAACGAATTTTTCCAGCTTTTTCCCCAACAATATCAGAAAAAAATTATTCATTCTTCCAACAAATTTCACAACAGGAATTTTATGATAAAAATCCTGTAACTTTCCACAATATCATTCGTATTATATCTGTAAAGCCCTGCATTTGTCGTAACAACAACGCAATAACGCTCTCCCATCTCCAATTCATCCAAAAGTTTTTGGACTGCTGTTTTCTAGCTCATCACCAGAAACTTGAATAAATTCATAAAAAAACGAGTTATAGGCAACAACACTCCCATTTTTCCACATTTTCCAGCGGAAAAACTTACGATGCATTCCGTTGACATAAGCCCTTTTCCTGAAATTTTCAAATTCATGTTTTTTTTTATTAGGGATTCAATTTTTTTCCTTCAATTTTATAAAAAAATTTCATAGGAATCACTATCTGCCCAGCAACTCACAAGCGAAAGTTTCTCCCAAATCACAGAGTAATCCACAAAATTTTCCATAATTTTATTTTCCATTTTATTTTTTTAACTTTTTTTTATTTTGGGAATCTATTTTTTTCATTTACTATTTTTTTCCAACATTTTTGTTTAATTCCACTATTTTTGATTTAAAGTATTATTTTTCACTTCTTTCAAAAATAATTTATCAAAAAATTCACTTCTGCTTTTTTTCCACAATTTTTCTGTATTTTTTTCTTAATAATCTGAAAAATACTTTTTTTACTTCCCTAAATTTTTTTCTCAACAAAAAAATTCAGCACTCAAATCCTCACTTTTTTTAAAAATTTTTGACAAATCGCTTTATGATTTTTTTCAATAAAAATCAAGCAAAATCATAAGAAACGATGGACTCCATACCGAAATCATCGCAAGATTTTTCTGATAAAAGCAGAAATACTGCTGTAATTAGCAAAAAAATCCTCCATATTTTGGGTGTTTTTTTATTTCTTTTTGGAACTGTAAACAGTTTATTTAAAAAAATGCAGAAATTTTATCAAAATACGAAGTATCATCTTCGATTCCCACACGGATTCCTCCGCTAGTTACAGCTTCTCGCTTTAAAATTGGAGAAACAGACCAGTAGGAACTTCCAAGAAAAAAAGATTTTTTTATTATTTTGATATAAGTCATAGAGCCATGAAAAAAACTCCGTTCATATAACTTTTTCAAAAAAATTTTTCTGTATACGGAATATATTTGACATCAGACGTACTTCCGCTCGTAAGTTCAAACAGCTTAATTTTTATCACTCAAAAGAACATTACTTTTCCCCACTTTTTCTCTTTTCCACAAACTCCTTAACATTCTCATAATTCACAATCGGAATTTTATTCTGAAACTTTTCTATTAATTCTTTTTCATTTTTCTGCATTTAAAATTTGGCTTTTCTGTTTCAAAAGTTTTTTTAAATATTCTGTATTTTTTTATTAGTTTTCAATATTTCCAAAAAGTATTTTTTTACTTGTGTTTTCCCGAATTTTACTTTTTACTTTTTATATTGGAAACAAAAATCTTTTGTAGGATTTTTTTACAAAAAAATATGAATAATCTGTTTAAAATCACATATTTTAAATTTTTTTACTTCATAAAATTTACTTTTTTTACCGAATTTTTTTCATCTAAATTATCTCCAATCGGCAAATCCTGAAATTTCTTTATAACAGCCTTCTGCCCAAAGCTCAAAAACAGATACATAATGGAAAAATGGTATATTTTTTGTCCTTTTTAACACATCAAAAGTTCTTCCCAAAATATTTTTTACAGAATGATATGCATATCTTACTGCAATACACCTGTCACGAAACTCATTTGTAGAAATATCATAAGGCTCAAAAAATAAATACGAATATTTTTGCGGCTCCAGCCACCACTTTTTGTATAAAAGCCTTCCTTCCTTTTCCATTTTAAAATAAAGTTCAGTATTTGGAAAAGGTACAAGATAGTTAAACTGGACAAATTCCAGATGGTTTTTCTGTGCAAATTTTACAGTATCTTCAAACGTAGTGCCGATTTTTTCCTCAAAACCAAAAACGAATGTGGCATAAATTCCAATGTTGTATTTATGTATAATCCGTGTTGATTCCTCAATATCTCCCAGCTTGTAGCTCCATTCCTTTTTCATATTGTCAAGAGCCTCTTTATTTATCGACTCATATCCGATTAAAAATAAAAAGACATCCACTGTCTCTCATAGCTGCAAGCAATTTCTCATTTTTTGCCATCGTTATTGCCCCTTGCGAAATCCATTTTTTTTCTTTAACGGCTTTTATCTTCTCACAAAGCTCCAATGCATATTTAGGATCTGCAACAAAGTTATCATCAGCAAAAAAATATATTTTTGACTTTATATGCTTCAATTCCTCAATTACACTATCAACGGGCCTTTTAGCATACCGTTTCTTATTAACTGCCGAAATTGCACAAAATTCACAGTGATGAGGACATCCACGTCCAGTTTCTACAACTGAAATTAAATATTTTTTCTTAAAAATACTTCTGTCTGGTATTAAAAACTTATTGCTAAGTCCACCAATATACAGTTTCTTTTCTGTCCCATTCCTATAATCCTCAATAATTTTCCCCCAAATATCATCAGCATATCCCGTAACTACAGAATCTGCATGCTTCATAGCCTCATCTGGCACAAGCGAAGCATGTGTCCCCCCAATAATAACCTTCTTTCCTTTTTCCCTAAATCTTTTAGCAATCTCATATCCGTGCCGTGCCGTATAAGTCTCCAAAGTAATTACAACAACATCCGCATCATTATCATAGTCTATCGCCTCAACTCTTTCATCAATCAGCTCACATTCAATATCATAAGGAGTCAATGCCCGCAAGTAAGCAAACGTAAGCGGCTCAAACGTCCTCAGCTGAAAAAAATATACTTCTGTCCCTTTTTCTTTCCAAATCCAGGATAAATAAACAACATCTTCATAAAATTCACCTTTTTTTATTTATTTAACTTCCAATATTTTAACACACAAATCATTGAATTTTTATTTTTTTAAAGTAAATTTTACTTTTTCAAATCAAACTATTTAGTTTTAAAAAAATTAAAAGATTTCCTTCAAAAACCCGTTTTTCCCAAATTTGTCAAATTTTCAAAAAGAAATTTCTGCAAGGCATACCAGTTCATCACCTTTCTGATAACTAGGATTTTTCTCTAAAAAAACTGCACATTTTTTTATTTTTTTAACTGCTTTTTCCGAAAGTACAACGACATTTTCCCGTAAAAAAATCATTTGTTCCATCATTTTTTTACAATTCCATTTTTCCTTATTATATCTATTTCCGTATATTTTTTTCAGCATAAATATCTTTTTATTTTTTTCTCCATCTCATTTTCAGTATAATCCGCCTTAGGAGAAAAATTTTTTTAAAAATATGTTGGAAGATACATATATGTCTTTATCCCTTTAGAAATCAGAAACCAGTAAGTTTTTAGCCCATTTTTCATATTTTTTTCACTTTCCAGAAGGCAATATTTTATCCATTCTTTCTGAAATTCAATTCCCACGAAAATCCCTTTTCAATAATAGGTGTCCCGAGATCCAGCTATTCTCTCTCAGAATCTTTTACCATTTTCAATATTTAATTCCATATTGTAGAAAACCCTTTCAACTTATCACTTTCAAATATTACATCATTTTTATCATATAAGTCCATCAGAAACTTATCTTTTTCATCTCATAATATTTTTCATAAGTAAAACATACTTTCCACAATTTTACTATTCTCTTATATCTTTTACAGCAAAAACCTTACGTTTCCATAACCACTAAACTCCTTCTCAAATTTATAAAAAGTGTTCAAAAATCAAACAAAAACTAATTTTAAAATATTCTGCATCTAAGTAATATAAATTATACCCTCATATACATAAAAGTATGCTTGTATTAAAAATAGGCTATGCTTTATAAATGGTTGCTTTTTAACATTTTAACTCCACATAACCTAATTTTAATTCTATGCATCAATTCTTCAAAAATCGCAATTAAAAGCGAAATATCGTTATAAGTAACTCCACTGATTCTGCTAGCTCTGCCCAATCGTTTCGAGGGCTGTCCGTACATAAGCCCAGAAATAGCAATATTACTAAGCCCTTTTTACACTTTCATAGTCAAAAGTCCTTTTGGTATTATCATTTTTCCAGTTTCTTAAATTTCTCAATTTGTGCCTTTTTCCTTTCAATAAATACATTATATTTCGCATTTATTTCTACTTGTTCCTTCGCTAAATCCGACAATTTCCACAGTTTCTACAAATTCACTTAAATTATCATAATTTATTTCTTTTTCTCGCAAGAAATTCAAAAGCTGAAACAGGGACTGTTCATACTATTTTTACTATCAAGTTCCCTGCACTTTCAGATTGATTTTTGTTTTTCTACAATTTCAAGTAATTTTTCATTATTTTCCTTAGTTGGATAAACTGTAATGCTCTTTCTAGTCTTTCGATTTCGTTTTCAATTTCCTGACATGTATTTTTCAAGTTCTGTCAATTTTTCAGCATTTAATAACCCAATTTCCTTCGCTTTTTCCAAAAGTCTTATAAAAATGTTGTCTTGACGCAAAGTCAGTCTGTATTCAGCTCTTGAAGGCAATACACGATAAGGCTCTCAGCGTTTTTATTTATTATATCATCAATCAAAAACCCCGATATATCCCTCACTTCTGTCAATCACAATTTCCTTTTTCCCTAAAATTTTTCTCGCATGACATTCACTCCTGCCATAAATCCTTGACAGGCGGCCTCTATATCCGCTCGTTCCATTAATCGTTCCCGCTGTATAAAGTCCATCCATAACTTTTTGTTTTCAAGAGTCAATTTTAACTGATAAGCAGGTACAAAGTTATATTCCACAGCATACCCGTAACGCACAATTTTAGCATTTTCTAGCCCACTGATTGTCTTTAACATCGCTTCCTGTGCAAAAGGAGGCATTGCTGTCGTAAATCCGTTTATATAGATTTCGTCAGATTCTACAGATTCCTGCTCCAGAAATATCTGATGATTTGTCTTTTTCTGGAAAAGTTCATAATCTTTCTGTCAAGAGAAGGACAATGCCGTGGACCTTTCGTACTCACAATTCCAGTAACAATGGGGCGAATATTTAAGCATTTCCTGTCCCTCTGTATTGTTTCATGTGTTGTGAAGGTCAAATGTTGGTAAAGTCGAATTATATTCTGTTTCGTAAGAAAAATATCGTGGCTTGTCCTCTCCCTTTAATTCCTCTGTTTTTGAAAAATCAATTGAAGATTTGGCAATTCTCGGAGGAGTGGCAGTCTGGTATCTATCCAGCTCAAAGCCATATTCCACTAGTCTATCAGGGCTAAAATCAACACTCGCAGAGCTCTCCTTGCCGCCCTGACGAATATTTTACGTCCCCATGACATATTCTCCGCCTAAAGAACGTCCCTGTACACAGAACAACAGCTTTTGCCCCATATTTTATCCCAAGATTGTCTTCAACTCCCATAACTTTCTTATTCTCCACAATCAAATCTACAACAATTCCCTGCACCAAATCCAGATTTTCCTGCTTTTCGATAATTTCCCTCATCTTAACCCTGTACCAGTATTTATCGGCTTGAGCCCTTGTAATCCGTGAAGCCAGCCCCTTTCGTATGATTCAAATTTTTAACTGCAAATTGTAATTGTCAATATGCCTTGCCATTTCTCCGCCAAGCATTCCAAGTTCCGACACCAGATGGCTTTTTCCAGGACCTCCAACCGATGGATTGCACGACATCATTGCAATATTGTCAAGATATATTGTAAATAACGCTGTTTTTGAGTCCATGTCTTGCCGCCGCAAGTGCAGCTTCCACCCCAGCATGACCCGCTCCAACAACAATTATGTCATAATTTTTCATTTTTAAATTTTCCTTTCAACTTATTATTTTTGCTAAACTTATTTAAATTCCTAATTCTAAAAGGCTTTTTATAATCTTAAATTTTATTTATTAATTTTATTAGTAATTTTTCCCTTTTATATTTCTTAAATCTTAACGTAAGGCGTCAGACGCATGCGCTTACAACCCTCGCTTACACAAAACTTTCTTATAAAGAAAATAAAACTCGATTTTTGAATTAAGGTTATTTTAACACAAAATAACTTTATATAATTTAAAAATTCACTCCAAAATCTCAAACAGTTATCTGACGAAATTTTTGCTTGATATTTGTTTTAATCAAACACTCTATTATAATTAAACTAAAATTGTCGTGATTTTTGGAATAAAATTGACTGTCTGAGCTTTTTCAGACTCTTTTCAAATTTTGATTAGTTTAAAGAGGTGGTAATAACTTATTATTAAAAGCGAGTTTCAATTTTCGCTAGTAATCCAGGTTTATCCAAATAATAAATGTTTAGACTACTTTCTAAATAAAATTTGGGAATATTTCAAAATGCTTTAGATAGTACGGGTTTGCAAAGGGATGGCGACTGTTCCTCTTTGCTTTATAAAAATAAAATGAAGTAAAAACAATTATTATACTTTGTGATAAACTTTTAAATATAAAATCTTTTAGTTTTTAAAATTATCAAATAAGATATATTATTTTTCTTTTAAAAACATTCCTTACTGGACGAGTAATATCCTTAAAAATACACATAACTCTTTGTGTTTTCTAATATAATACCTCAAATATCTAAAAACTCAGTTCTTCCCTCTGTTTGTAATACTTTGCGTATTCATTAGCAAAAATTCTGGCTAGTTTTTCATCTTCCATCATTCTTGAAACATTTTTCATTCGTTTTTGTCCAAATTCAGTTTCGCTCCGAATTTCATTCGATTTAAATCAACAAGATAAAATTCATAATTCCACTTTTTGTCCTTAATCAGCACATTTCCTGGTGAATAGTCTTCAAATTCTACACCATTTTCATGCAAGTCAAAAGAAAATTTTTGCAAACTGTCTTATGATTTTTCACGATTCTTTTTCAACTTTTTGCGAGCATTCTTTCTGTTTCTTCGCTTATCTTGTAATTTTCCCCTGTTCAGTCTTGTCCCGCTTAATATCCTCAGGCCCTAGAAAACTTCACGGCAGGTAAAATCATATTTTAATTCCTCGCTTATATAATAACTGTATTATTTTCGTTTACAAAAATCATCAAAATATGCAATTGGTTCTGGAGTTTTTATTTTATATTCTAATAACTTTTTGCATATTCATAAGAACGCTTTTGCTTTTGAGCCTTTTAAATCTGTAGAAAAAGTTTGTAATAAAATCTTTTTGTTTAAATTTTTACATTTACCATGTTTCAGTATTTTTCAATATTATTATCCTTTTTCATTCTCTTTTTCAAAATCATTTTTAATATCTATCTCAAAATCTTTTTATTTCATTTCTTCCTGGCTCTACAACATATTCTCCAGTTTTTATCAAAATTTTTCAGTACATTTATCAATATTTTCTCATCATATTTCTTATTAACTTCATAATTTTTCTTCCATTTAAAATCCTCATAATTTCTAAATTTTTTACTTTTCTTTATTTTCTAAACTTTTTTCTCATTTTCATTTTCAAATTTTTCTCTATCTCAATCTTTTTTCAGTTCCTTCAAAAGTCCTTATCTTCTGTAAATTTAGCCATTTTAGCCACATATTCAAGTGCTTTTGTCATATTTATGCTGTAATTCCAGCACGTATACCAAATTCACATAATGGCGAATATTTTTCAGGTTCTAAAATAATCATTTTATCGCAAACCTTCTGTGCATTTTCATAATCTTTGGTTTTCACAAAAACCTTCCTTGCAAATTCAACATTTTTATTCTCGAAAGTCCTTTATTCTCATTCGTTGCATTTTCATAATTTAAAAGCAGAAGTTTTATTTCCTCAAACTCCTCTGCTCTGAACAATATTTCAAAATAATCCTCAAATACATAATCTTCCACATTTTTCACAATTTATGGCGATATTATAATATTTCACAACTTCTTTTATATTGCTTGAATAAGCCATTGTGTCGCCCATCCGTGCGTAAAAGTGAAAAATTCCTCCACCTCGTTAAATTTTGCATTTAAAAGTCTTGTGTATTCACAAATTGCCTCATCATATTTCCCCATCATTGTAAGACAGTCGCCTTTCTCAACATACGCTTCTGAGCTTTCGGGCTCCATTTCTATCGCCTTGTCAATATTTTCTATCGCCTTTCTATAGTATTTTAGCAAAGCATAAGACATTCCCATATTCAAATACACAAAAATAATTTTTCTCATTTCCAGAAATTTTTATAAAAGTGAAATCGCCTTTTTCAATCGTCCAAGCGACTGATAAACAAATCCTAATGTAAAAAGCGTATCCTTGCTGTCAGGATACTTTTTCTGCAATTTTTCCGCATATTCCTTCGCTTGTTCAAACATTCCAAAGTCTGAATAAATCTTAGAAAGTGTCATAAGTGCTGAATAGTGTTCTCATCAATTTCAAGTACTGATTTCAAATACACAAGTGCATCCTCGTACTTGTAATTTTTCCATTGATTTATCCGTCTTTTAATAATTCTTCTATATACATCTTTTCTCCATTTATATTCCAACTCTTTTTAAATCAACTCATAAAACTATCAAAATTTTTAATCTAAATAAAATAATTATACTTTTTAAGTTTAAATTATTTACAAAATTACTATATATTAGAGATATTTTGAAGTTTATCTCAAATTTTATAAATATTATTTTACCATATTTTTGAACCAAAACCGTAAATAAAATTTTTACTTAAAATTATGAGATATAAACTCTGCTACTTTTCAATATCTCCTATTGTTCTCAAGCCTAAATTTCATATCCTTTCTTAACCTTCTCAAAGCCCACTTTCTCTCAACCTTAAAAACCTCTTCATTATCGCTCCCAATTTTTATAATCCACATAATTTTTATAAATTTTTTCCACATCTTCCCTAGATTCACTCCGAATTTCAAATTCATAATCCTCATTTAAAGAAATTTCTCTGGTTTTTCAAGACAATAATAAAGCATATCGTTGTAAGTCTGCTGTGCCAAAATATCTCGTGCTTTATAATATGTAGATTTGTCGGTATTTCGTCATTTGGACTGCCTGTTTTTCAGATATATACGGTTTATTTCTTATCAAATCTGTCATTTTTCTGAAATTTTGCGATTTTTCATTCATTCTGCATTCAAAAGCACATTTTCTCCTTACTTTTCCTGCAAAGAAATAAAATTTTACAGTGTTCACATTCAATATATCCGTTATTCTTTTTAGGTATTTTTCCCTCTTTTTCAGTTTTATCGCAATTTTTTTCCAGTCTTCTGGCAATATCTTCATATTTTTATCAATTTTATCAATATTTTCGTTAATTTCTTTAATTTCTTGTGCAGAAAGCACAATATCCTTCACTTTTTCTGTAAATTTTATTTTCTGAACTCAACATTTCCTCTTTTTCCCCAATATTTCCCTCTAGGGAATTTCACCCAATCCGAATTGTCCCTCTTTTTTCCTCATTTTCAATAAGTTCATCCAGCAAATCACGCTTTATTTTTGTAGTTTACCTTCGAAAATTCGATACTTTCAAAAATTTCCCATTCAAAAATGTGTTTATTTTTCCTTTATATTTTCCGCATACATTATCGTCGTATGATAAATAATTCCATCATTAATCACTACAACTAGATTTCCGTTAAACAAGCTCTTTGGATAAGTTTTTCGCCAATAGGACCGTTCACAATCTGTGTCCAGTTTTTCTTAATTTTCCACAAAATATTTTTTTCATTCTTTAAAAAGTGAGCTTCTTTTCTCAATCGCTTTTAGTGCCAAGTTTTTAAATCCTTAATTCCGTCCATTTTTCAACCCCTTTTTACTCATTAATAATCTTCCCCTTTTCCACAATAAATTTTTCCTTCTATGCCCAGATCTTCTGTTGAAGTTATAAAACATTGAATTTTTATTTACAAAAATAACTTAAAATACTCTGACTTCATCAAAAATACGAAGCGATGTCATCCATTATAAATATCGGATACTCCTTTTTCCTTTATTAAAAATATCAATTTCTGAAATTTTTTTAGCGAAAAATATTATAGATTTTTCTCCCTTGTGAAGAATATGCCTTTTGCATTTTTCCCATTCAGCTCAAAGATAAAATCATCTTTTTTTGAGGGACCGAGCAGGCTGTATCCAAGAAATTTTTCTCTCTCGCTTTTCCTTTTGCATAACATTTCAAATTTTTCCTTCAGCTCTTCCCTAGTCTTTCTTTTTCCACATCCCCAAGAAAAACAGTCATATTTTAATTTCAGCTCCGAATTTTCATCAAATAATTTACGATAATTCAAGTTTAGAAGAATTGAAAGTTTTTTTATAAATTCCCGCCTGTTTAAAAACGATATTCAGCCCTTCCTCAATAAATTTTTTTCATTATAGATTTTATAAATTTCCCCACCAGTCTTTTTCCTTTATAAGTTTGTTCCGCACCTTCAATATTTTCTCAAAATTCACAATCGACTGTAAATACTCCTTTTTGCCTGCGAAATCTCATAATTTAGTTTCTCCTAACTCCCAGGATTCCCAATAATCAGTTCAATATCCTCAGGAATAAACGAAATAATGTTAAGTAGCCCCACATAATTTATATATTTATTCTTTTCCCTGTCAATATAAAAAGTCCTTCTTATCCTCATTAACATCAATAGCAATAGTATTTTTCCGACAAATCCTTATGTCTGTACTTCCCAAACACAATCAGCCTGTTCAAGTTATACTTTGCGAATCTCCTTAACCTTCTTAGTCCTAAAAGCTTTTTCCCCGTAGCCAAAAATGGACAGCCTCAATAAGTGATGTCTTCCCCTGTCCATTCTTTCCGTATATTAAATTAAAATACCTGTCAAACTTCAACTTCCCATCCACAAGGCACCGAAAGTTATTAAAAACTAATCTGATCCAAATACATCGCTATTTCTTTTCCCTTTCTAATCTCTAATAATTCTTTACAATTTTAAATTTATCTATGTTTTTAAATATTTTTAACGAAATTTTGCTAAAAATTTTTTAATAGATTATATTGTAATAAAAATTTATAGAAAAGATATTAATTAATAAATCCACAAGAAATATTTGATAAAATAGTATACTGATTATCTGTAAGTAACTTTAACTATTTTTCCCACAAAAAGCAACCCCAACAAAAAGTAATATCCTTAACACCTCTATCTTTTAACCCAACATCATACTTCTTCTCTGTTATCTGCTCTATCGCCTCTTCCGAGACTTTCTCTAGATTATCTTCATTTTTAACAACTTTAAACTCTAGAATAAACCCTCTATTGTTCTTATTCTTTGGCTCAATTACAACATCATACCTTCCAAGGCCACTTTCTTCATTAGATTTTACATAATAATGATTATCCAGATAAAACATCATTCTCTAAGACTAATCCATGATAAAAGTTTTCATTTTTAGTATCCATAAAACTTGTTGATTTTAATAAAATATTTTGTAAATATTTTTGAAAAATATTAAATTTAAGGTTTTTAAGCCCCTCCATAGCCTTTCTAAACATACTTTCCCCAAAATTTACATCAATAAATTTCTTTCCTAAAAACTCCCTTACCTCCCTATTAGGCAGTCTTAAGGAATACACATCCTCATAGTCTTCCCCAATTTTTTCATCAATAGTTAAATATCCGCTAAATAAAAGAAGTTCCCAAATTTCTTCTTGCCCCAATAAACTGGATAAATCGGAATTACCACTGATATTTTCTTCAACAGTTTCTCCATTAAAAAGAGCTTTCCAAAGTTTCCATAATTTCAGAATCTGTATTTTTCAAAAATCTGATTAATCAAGAAATTCCCAGAAGTATCAATCCAGTGAGAACCAATTTTTTTAGATTTTAAAAATTTTAAAATACTCCAAGGGTTATACACATCAGAATCACCAAATTTGTAACCGTCATACCAAGCCTTAACATCAAAAAGTTTCATACTTTACATCAAAAATATTCAAGAGTTTCTTCAACTTCATCTCGATTAAAACCAAAAAAATTCGAGAATATTCATTTTATCTAAAAATAGAATAAACTATTTAGATTATTTCAAGTCAGAAAAATATTCCAGCCTTAATAACCCTTTATAATCCCAGTCATAATTCCCATTTTTAAATACTGGTTAGTTTTCAGCGCTTCTCCGTAAAATACTTTAAAAAAATGCGATGGCATCGCTATAGTAATGATGTTCATAAGCAGAAATCAAAGGACTGTCGTATTCATCAATTAATAAGATAACTTCTTTTTATATTCTGAAATAATATTCTAGTTAAAAAAACAGCAAAGGCATTTTTTTAACTCAGAAAAAAATCTGCATTGCCCAGTAAATACTTCTTAAATCTAGGCAAATCATACTCATCCAAAGTCCTCTAAAAGATACTTGTACTCAGAAAACAATTCTAAAAACTAGCAGTCTAATTTCCTGTATTGCTTCCTCCCAAGTTTTTGCCTTTTATGCTTTTCAGTGAAATAAAAATTACTGGATACTGTCCCTGTTCAGACATATATTCAGATTTTTCAATATCAAGTCCACTAAATAACTTTTTATTTTTCTTCTTTATTTTTCAACATTAAAAAATATTTTAACATTGACATATTAAGCGTTTTCCCAAATCTTCTTGGACGTGTGAATAGCTTTTATTTTTGATTTATCCTCTAAAATTTCCTCCTATCCATTTTTGTTTTTATCAATATAGTAGCAATTCTCTTTTATTACTTCACTAAAATCTTCTATTCCAATTCCTATACCTTTTTCATAAAAATCTCCCCTTTAAATTCTCCACAGCCTGCTTTCACTATTATTTATCTTTTTTTAGTAAATCAGCAAACTATTTAATGCTTTTGCCCTCACAACAACTTTTTCTCCAGCAAACTCCACAATATCCCCATCATAAATTTTTCCCACGTCTAGTTTCCACAGTGTCATTTACCTTTCACTTCTCCATTCTGAAATAAACATTTTTCGCTTCCACTCCAGAACCTGTAAAGTTTGCCCACTTCAAAGCTGATCCAATTTATAAATTCAGTATTTATAACAACTTCTTCAATATCATTATTTATATTTTTCATTAATTTCCCTCCATAATTTATATTCATATTTTTAGTAAATTTGAACTAATATTACACTCAATCATTAACCAAACTAATCATTAATTTTACTGTGGAAAACTTCCATTTTATCCGTGTAAAACTTTTCCCACAAATATTTCCACATCTTTTCCATAATTTCAGTATATTCCTATTTTTAGTAATTTCTTTTGTAAATTTTTCCACATTAAATTGTGGAGTTAATTTTTTTAATTATGTGGAGAAAATTTATATGTTTTTTTATTTTTTTATTATTTTATCACAGTTATTATTTAATTTAAAATTAAATATTTTTGAGTTATCAACAAATGTGGAAAAATTTTGTTTATATTTGTGGATATTATGATTTTAATTTTACACATTAAAATTTTATTTTTCCACAAAAATTTGTTTTAATACAATATTTTTAATTATTTTTTCCACAATTTTTGTGGAGAAATTTTCAACATATAGTGGAAATTAATTTTTATTTTTCCACATTAATATTTTTCTAATTTATTTTATTAAACAAAATTTAATTATTTTATTAAATTTTTATGAAAAATTAATTATGTAGAAAACTTTTTCCACTGTGGATAATTTTTCAAAATATTATTATTCTTTCCCACAAAATTTTTCAACATTCTTTCCACATTTTTCCACAATTCTCTAAGCTCTAAAAAAATCTTCTTGTTCAAAGCTTCAATTTCTTTTTGAACACAACATCTTCTTTCGTTTTTATCAATTTTTTTCTGATACTGCTTTATAACTGTACTGTGATCTTTTCCATAAAAAGTCCACCAATTGCTGTTAAGCTTAGATCCAGCTCATCATTATTCTTTTAACAGATACATTGCAATTTGTCTTGTTTCTACTATTTTTTTCTGACGTTTTTTGATTTCATGTCAGTTACGCTGACACCATATTGTCAGAAAATCATTTCTATTACTTTTTGGCTGTTACTTTAGACTGTTCACGTTTTACGTTGTGCATAAGCATTTCCTGTACCAACTGCATTGTTATCTGTTCGTTTAAAAGTTTTTGCACGTGCGTTTAAGTTTGTTAATGTTCCTTCCAATTCCCCTTTACATTTGTATCAAGAGAATCTGATATGTATTCAAGAATGCTGTCGTCTATTTCAATTCCTTGTGTCTTTTGCCATATTTTTCAAAATCATCATACGAGTTTCGTAGCCTGGGCTTTGAATTTCCACCGTTAAAGCCTGACAAGAAATCTTGATTCTAGACGTTTTGACAGATTTTTATTTCCTTTGGCGATTTGTCACTTATCATTATTATCTGTTTCCCAGTTCCTGCAACTTGTTAAATGTGTGGAAAAATCTCTTCCACAGTTCCTTCTCCACGTCCAAACACCTTTTTCAAAAAATTGTATATCATCTAGAAGAAGTACATCTAAAAAGCACGGAAATGTATCACGAAAATGCTGAATTCGTCCGCTGTTCAAAACTTTTAAAAAAATTCATTTGCAAAATTCTTCTGAAGTAGAATAATATACACGCTTTGCTTGAGGGTATTTTCCAATATGCATTTCCCACAGCCTGCATTAAATGGGTTTTACCAAGTCCTGAACTTCCATAGATAAAAAGCGGGTTATAAAACTGGCGTTGGATTGTTGACAACTGCAAGACAGGCGTTATATGCAAGTTTACTGTTTTCCCCTACAACAAAAGTTGTCTAGCCTATGTTTAGGATTTAAGTCCTGTGTGGAAAACTTGAGTTTTTCTTTTGTATCTTTTAGAAAAACTATGTGTTTTCAGGCTTGTATGTCATTACATCCTGCTGTTTTTACTTCAAAGTTTATTGTAACTTCCTCATCTGTTACAATTTCCACAATATCTTCCATCTGGCTTTTATGCTTTTCCATATTCTGCTTGTATCAGCTTTGAATTGCATACAAGTGTAAGTTTTCCACTCTTCCAGCTTTTCCTACTTCCACATTATTAAAAAACGCCTCAAATTCTGCTTCATTTACTCTTTTTCATTATTTTTCTTTATTTTTTTCCCACAATTTCTCAATATCCATTTACTTTTTCTCCTTTTTAGTTAATTTTTGATTATGAATAAAAAAATTTTAAATTTTTCTCGTATTTTTCCTATTAAACTTGTTTATTGATTTTCCCTTTAAATTTGTACTTTTATTTGATTTTACTATAACATAAATAAAATAAATAATCAAGATTTTAAACAAAAGTTTTCCACAGGTTTTTCCACATAAAAAATATAATATTTTTCTACTGTTTATCAAAAATTTTACTCTTTTTAAATTTTTTTATCCACAAAAATAAATTACATATATGATTTCAGCACCTTTCCCACATATATCCACATACTTTTCATTTTTCCACAAACTCTGTTGGTAATCATGTTTACACTTTTGTTGATAATATTTTCCACAAATTTGCAAAAGTTTTCCACAGCTTTTCTCTGTCAATCCCTTTATTTATATATGTTTCCACATTTCCACAATGCATAATAATAATATATTTAATTATATATAAATATTATATATTATAGAGTTGTGGATAAAAATTCTGTATAAAATTTTTATAACAAATAAATTAAATAAAATTTACTTTTTGAATAAAAGCATTGAACTTGACTTTTTGAATATTGTATATAATATCTATAAAAGACAATAATTTTTAAAAACTATAGATAGAAAGGAAAAGAATGACAAAAAGAACATATCAACCAAATAAAAAGAAAAAGAAAAAGATCATGGATTTAGAAAAAGAATGCAAAAATAAAAAGCGGAAGAAATGTTTTGAAAAAGAAGAAGAGCTAAAGGAAGAGCTAAATTATCAGCATAACCCGGTGTTAAATTCAACACTGGGTTTTTAAAAGCATTAATATCTAAACTAGAGAGCTTTCTATACAAAACCTCTTTAAAACTGGACACAAAAGTTAAAAGCTATCCATAAACATGTTTAGTTGATTTTTGTCTAATTTTAAAGAAGGTTATATTAAGCTCTCACTCATTTTTAAACTCAAAGAAGAGAAATATGTCTATTAACAAAATTAAAATCAAAAGATTTTTTTCATTAATATATAACAAATCACAAAAAATGCATACAAAAGTATACTATTATTTTTATAAAAGGAAAAATGAAAATAACGAACAACGATTTGGCTTTTGTAGCAAGTAAAAACTGAAATGCAGTTCAACGAAATAGAATCAAAAGAATATTTAAAAGAATTTGTAAAAATACATAAAGATAAATTTATACAGATTATATATTCGTAGGCAAATCTGTCTTAAAAGAAATAAAAATTTAAAAATATAAAGATATTGAAAAAGATATAAACAAGGTAATAAAATAATGAAAAAATATTGTTATTTTTTAATAAAAATTTTATCAAAGGGTATTTCACCATATTTTGGGAAGACGATGCAGATTTTACCCAACATGTCTCAGAATATTCAAGACAGGCAATACAAAATATGGAGCAGTAAAAGGGAGTTATCTGGCAATAAAAAGAATATTAAAATGTCATCCTTTTTCACAAAGGGAGGATATGATCCGTTAAAATAAAAAGTGGAGGAAAATAATAAAATGTTTAAAATACAAAAGCACTTGTTGATTTTTGTCGTACATGTGATAGCGATATATGGTGTTGTAGGAAAATTATGGTATAGCAATACATAATTGTATACAATTTTAATGAGAATAATAGTATTTTCCATTAACATTAAAACAAGAAAAAGTCAATGATGAGAGAGAATTACAGCCCTGAACTTGAAAAAAATAAAAAGAAAAATACAAAGATAATCCTCAAGAATATCAACAAAAACAGCAGAACTTTTATAGTGAAAAGTGGAGTAAATCCATTTAGGGGATGTCTGCCATTATTAATTCAGATGCCGGTATTTGTAGCACTATATTGGGCTTTTATGGAAATGCAATTCCAGCAGATGCTAAAATTTTTATGGTTTACATTAAAAACAGCCTGACAGATTATTTATGATGGGAAAATTTGCATTTAATTTACTACCTAATTTTAAATGTAGGAGTTACATATTCAGCAAAAATCATGGCAAGTGCAACTAGTGGACAAGAAAGTAATCAGCAGATGCAGACGATGTTATACATGATGCCAATTATGATGTTAGTTCATATTTTATAATATGCCATCCGAGGGGTAACATTGTATTACTTAGTTTCGGAGCTTTGTCACTGGTTCAGCAGTATTTCATTTTGAAAGGAAGAAGTGATGATGGAAAAGATAGTATTAAAGGCACAAAATGAGGAAGAACTTAAAAATATGGTAAGCCGTTCATTGACTTTAAAAAGAAGATGAAACTTATCAGGTAAAAGTTTTGAAACATCCTAAAAAATATTGTTTATCAATATAAAAAGGCGAATATGAAATTGAAATTGTTAAAAAAATCTGATTTGAAATCAAGTGATGTGAAAAACAGAAAAATCAAGAGTACAAATGAAGAAAAATTTCCAAAAAGAGACACAGTAAAAAAATCAAAGTAATATTGATTCTAGAAAAAAATAACAGTAGAAAAATTACAGAAACGAAAAAGTCTGAAAATGAAGAAAAAAGTTAGTCAAAAATAGTCAGGATGATATAAATATAGATAAAATCAGAGGATTTTTTTCAAAGAATTTATTGTAAATGCAAAAAAATAGATGTACGAAATTGTTAATATAAAAAGAAAACATAACAAATACTTGGTTATTCTTGATGGAAAAGATATGAGATTTTTTTAATTGGGGAAAAAGGAAATACATTAAACAGCTTTGAATACTTTATTAGCACAACAAGACAGTTTAAAAATATAAAAATAGTTGTGGATTCTAATAACTATAAGGAAAAACGTGAAAAAATCATTAAGAGATCGGCAAGAAAAAGAAAGGTAAAAGCGGTCTTTGAACAGGAAACGCCATAAAATTAAATCCAATGTCAGCGTGAACGTAAAAATCATTCATGAGGAAGTTTCTTTATGAAGGGACTACAAACTGAAAGTGTTGGGGAAGAGCCAAAAAGATATTTGGTTATTAGAAAAATTAGATGAAAAATTTTAAAAATTGAGTTAGTGAGTTACATTGTTTGAAAAAGATTTTTAAACAGTTTTAGTGTAATATAAAAATAAAAATAAAAATGATTTTTAGAAAAATAGAGGGATAAAATGTTGTTTGATACAATTGCATGATTTCCACTCCAAAAGGTGAAGGCGGGATTGCCATAATAAGAATATCCGGCGATAAATCATTTGAAAATACTGGACAAAAATATTTATTACCCAAATGCTAATTTGGGTTTTTATAAATTAAATTATGGATTTATCAAGGATGGAGAAAAATAGTAGATGAAGTAATGGCTGTAAGGCTAAAAAGCCCCAAAAAGCTATACTTGTGAAGATATTGTGGAAATAAATTGCCACGGCGGAACGCTTGTTTCAGAAAAAGTGCTTGAACTTGTGCTAAGAAATGGAGCAAGACACGCTGAAAGTGGAGAATTTACAAAGCGAGCATTTATGAATGGACGTATAGACTTGTCACAGGCTGAGGCGGTTATGGATATTATTCAGGGAAAAACTGAAAAAGAGCGTATCACTGTCGCTTGACCAGTTAGAGGACTTGCGTGACAAAGTAAACGAATTTAAGAAGGCTTTGCTAGATATTACAGCACATGTAAATGTGGTGCTGGACTATCCTGAAGAAGGGATTGACGATCCGTTGCCGGTAGAACTTAGAGATAATCTTGAAAAAAAGTATATGAAGAAGCAAATTGGTTAATTGACCTCGTATGACACAGGAAAATAAAAGAGGGAATAAAGACAGTTATTGTCGGAAAACCAAATGTTGGGAAATCTACATTGCTAAATGCCCTGCTTCGTGAGGAGCGTGCTATTGTAACGCATATTGCTGGGACTACGAGAGATGTTATTGAGGAAATAATCAATATAAAAGGAATTCCCTTGGTTCTGGTGGATACAGCAGGAATTAGAAAAACTGATGACATTGTGGAAAAATATTGGTGTAGAAAAAGTCTAAGCAGTTTATTGAAAAAGGCTGATCTCGTACTTCTTGTACTGGATGCTTCAAAGGAGCTAGAAAATGAGGATATAGAAGTTATAAATCAGATAAAAGAAAAATAAAAAAGAAAGTTATAGTATTATTGAATAAGATTGATTTAAATAAAAATTAATCTTGAAGGGCATAACTTGGAAAATATTGTTGAAATTTCTGCAAAAAGACAATATTGGAATTGAAGATATGCAGGAAAAATCTATTCATACATTGTGGAAGAAGATGTGGAAAACTCATCAGAAAAACTAATAATTACAAATATTCGGCATAAAAACAGCACTTGAAAAACAAAAAGACGCAATAAGAAATATTTTTGAAACAATAGATATAGGACTTCCGATGGACTTGATTTCTGTGGATTTGAAAGAAGCGTTAGATTCACTTTCAGAAATTACAGGAGAAATATCGTCTGAGGATATTTTAGATCATGTATTTGGGAATTTTGTGTTGGAAAATAGAAATAAGAATTTTTGATAAAATAACTAACAAAGATTATTTTAAGATTTAAATAAAAACTGGTTAAAAATAGAAAGGAAAAATGTTAGAATCAAACAGAAAAATTATGACAGCTTTTGCTCAAATCCCAATATTATTTAATTTTATTAATGTAGTAAGGGATTTGGGTACATTTAATAGCAAAAATTTTTTTATAATAATTTCATTTTTAGAATTATGTGACTAGTGATTTAAATTTATTATAAAAATTTAAAACATTCTGATTTTATTTTTATAAAAACATTATAAATAGAGGGCTATAGATAACTTCAACATAAAATTTTTGCTTTTAAATTTAAATAAAAACTTAAAAATAAAGAAAATTATAATAAAAATAATAACATTTTATAAATTTTTAGAGTATAATAAATAATACGTATTCTGTTTTTAAATTTTAATTTCTTATATATGACATAGAAAAATTAGTATAAAGTTAAAAATATATATAATAATCTGAATTTAAAAAATTAAATATAATTTTTGAAGTTACAACGGCGTAGAAAATTATATAGGAAAGATTATTTAAAAACTTGGTAAATATGGTTTTACAAGTTTTTAAGCATAATGAGATTTTCTAAAATAGGGAAATAAAAAGAGAAATGGAGAGAGGAGATTTAATGAAGGTATTGATTTGTTCTGACAGCCATGGGAGGCTTGATTATTTTTCAGCAAGTGATGGATCCGGAGCGACCCGAAATTGTAATTTTTGCAGGAGATCATAGCACGGACGCAATTGATATGTCGTTAGTCTATAGAGATGTACTTTTTGCTATTGTAAAAGGAAATACTGATATGGATGACTATGAGTCCAGGGAAAACTACAATATTTGATTTAATGGGGAAGAAGGTATTATTAACACATGGACACCTGTTCAGTGTAAAAACTACGCTTGAGGAGCCTTAGAAAAGAAGGCTCATCTCGAAAAAAGCTGAAATCTGTGTTTTTGGACACACGCATAAAGAATTTATGGCAGAAAACGGAGTAGTATTTGTGAATCCTGGAGCACTGCAGGATAAAAAGTACATTATCTATTATGGTGGTAAAAGTTTGAACAAAAAAATATTAAAAATAATTGAGCCATTGCTGGAGAGTTGGAATAAAGAGGACATAACTATTGAGTAAAATCAAGGTTGTGTCTTTTTATTTATAAATTGCAATATATAATTGCGAAAATAAAGAGAAATAGTACTGATTTTCCTTGCTTATATAAAAAGAAAAACAAGGATTATAAAAATAATTATTAGCAATAAGCAGTTTTTAAAAATATATTGACAATCTAAATTGATAAGGTTATACTAAATTTGTAGAGAAATTGTGAAAAATTAGAAATTTTAATGTTGAAAGGAGAAAACTGAAATGATTAACTTAATTGTTGCAACACATGGAAAAATGTCAGAAGAAACCGTTAATCTGACAAAAATGGTTCTAGGAGAAAGCGAACAGCTTGAGTTTGTAACATTTGTACCAGGCGAAGGTCCTGAAGATCTGATTGAAAAATATAACAATATTATTTCAAAATACGATGCCGAAGGAACATTGTTTTTTTAGTGGATTTATTTGGTGGAAGTCCTTATAATGCAGACTTGCAGAGTTGTTGCCGAAACGAAGAACACCGATGTAATAACAGGGGTTAGCGTGCCAATGTTATTGGAAGTTTTAGATGCAAGGGAAGAAATCAAGCGATGTTTCTGAATTAGTTCAGTGGCAAAAATTCGTGAATCAACGGAATTAAAAATTTTTAGTGAATTATTTAGCGCAGATGTCGCTGATGACGATGATGATTCAGATGAACTGGATTTATAAAAATAAAATATAGCAGAAAATTTAAAGCTGAAAAATACAAAAATATAAACGAAAGGAGAGTTACTGAAAAATTTTTATATTAAATGAATTTAGTCACGAATTTTCAGTAACGGAATAGAATTATGGAATTAGTTTTAACAAGAATAGATTCAAGATTAATACACGGGCAAGTTGCAACTTCATGGGTGAAAAGCAACTAAAACCGAAGCAATTATGGTAAATGACGATGTGGCAGAAGATAAAATAAGAAAATCGCTTTTATCACAAGTGGCGCCGAAGGGTAAAATCATTTGTAATACCTGTTGAAAAAGCAATAGCAGTTTATAACAATCCTAAATATGAAAAACAAAAGTTTTACTTTTAGTAACAAATCCAGCTGATGTAGTAAGATTAATTGAGGGTGGAGTGGATATTAAAAAGTAAACGTTGGAGGAAATGACTTATAAAGAAGGAGATAAGTTAATTTCACAAGCAGTTGCGATTAATAAAGATGATTTGGAAGCATTTAAGAAACTGGACAGCATGGGTGTAGATCTTGAATTAAGACAATTGGCTTCATCTTCACCGAGAAAACCTTAACGCAAAAATTAGGGTTCTATCTCATTTGATTAAAAACTTGATAAAAACATAATTTAAAATGAAAAACTATCTTTAGGAGGACAAAAATATGAATATTGTTCAGTTAATTTTTGTTGGCACTTGTAGCAGCAATAACTGGTATGGGAAGTGTGCTTGATGAAAGACAGACTCACCGTCCGTTAGTAGCATGTACTTTAGTGGGATTTGTATTGGGAGATATAAAAACGGGGAGTTATGTTAGGTGGTTCACTTGAAATGCTGGCACTTTGGATGGATGAATGTTGGAGCAGCAACTGGCTCAGACGGCAGATACCAGTGTAATTTCAGCAATACTGGTAATTGTAGGAAAACGGTCAATCCAAGAAGGAATTGCAATTGCAGTACTAATTGCGCTAAAGAGAGGACAAGTCCTTACACTTTTTGTTAGAACTATAACAGTATTCTTCCAGCATAAAGCAGATGAATATGCAGAACAGGCTAATTTTTAGAGGATTGAGATGTGTCACTTTGCAGGATTGGCTTTACAGGCATTAAGAGTGACAATTCCGGCTGTGTTAGTTGGTATGATTGCAGGAACAAGTATAGTGGAAAAAGCTTTAAATTCAATTCCAAAAGAAATAACAGGAGGACTTCAAGTTGCTGGAGGATTTATAGTAGTAGTTGGGTATGCAATGGTGATAAATATGATGGAAGCAAAAAGCATTGATGCCATTCTTCTTCCTGGGATTTGTAGTAGCGGCGTTTGTAAAAGATATTAATTTAGTCGGATTGGGAATAATAGGATTGTGTGTAGCAATAATTTATATTCAATTGAATCCTAAATATCATCAAGTTGCTGTACCAAGTGGTAACGGAAATCTGGTATTATAGAAGAAGCTGATGATGAACTGGAAGGACTATAGGAGGTAGGAAAAATGGCAGAAAATATAGATTAACTGATAAAGATTTGAAAAAGCATGTACTGGAGATCTACAACTTTACTAGGTCTTTCAACTTTGAAAAGAATGCAGTCAATGGGATTCTGCGTAACAATGATTCCTGCAATAAAAAGACTATATTCTAAAAAGGGAAGATCAGGTGCAGCATTTTTAAAAAGACATTTGGAATTTTTAACACTCAGCCATGGATAGGTTCAACTATAATGGGAGTTACAGCCGCAATGGAACAAGAAAAAGGCAAATGGTGTAGATATTGACGACGCAACTATAAGCGGGATAAAAGTAGGACTTATGGGACCACTTGCTGGAGTAGGAGATCCTATTTTTTGGGGTACAATACGTATAGTATTAGCAGCTCTTGGAGCTTCTCTAGAATGAATAATGGAAATTTAGCAGGACCAATAATGTTTTTCTTGGGAATAAATATAGCGAGATTTTTAACAAGATGGTATGGACTAAAAATATGGATATGAAAAAGGGACAGAAATCGTTGGAGATATGGAAGGTGGAGTTCTTCAAAAATTAACTCAAGGAGCTTCTATATTGGGGCTTTTCGTAATGGGATCATTAGTTTCAAAATGGACTTCAATAAACGTTCCATTAGTGCTATCTAAATATACTAATCAGGCAGGAGAAGAAAGTTGTAATTACAGTTCAAAAGTATATTAAATGATTTATTACCTGGGTTATTACCATTATTACTTACATTTGCATGTATGCACTTGTTAAAGAGTAAATCCTATTTGGATAATTTTTGGATTCTTTATAATAGGAATAGTAGGATACTGGTTAGGAATTTTGAAATAATATGTTTAAAAAATGATTGAAAAAGTGGAAAAATATGTGAAAGTTCCACCAAAAAGAAGGGGTATGTAAAAACAGTTCTATTTTAGTTACAGGACTTATGATTGTGGAATGATTTTTATATCCACTTACTAAAAGGATACGGACAATAATAAGCATTGGCGCTAGCACTAATTGTTATGGTCGGGACAAAAAGCTATTAATAAAACAAGCTAAAAATGATTTTTAAGGATATGTATATGCCAAGGAAATGTATTTGAAGACTAAAAATACAGAATATCTGGATTTTTATTATGGCACGTTCAAAAACAGATGATTAACGATGTGAAAAGTTTTATCTGATAGAGCAAAAAGAGAATAGCTAAACTTCAGCAGTTTGCTGAAAATATAGAAAATAGTTTTGTAATTATTTTGGCAATATCAAGTTATGATTCAAAATATTTATAGAATACCTTATTGTGGGTATTCTTTTTGAATTAGAAATAGAAAAATTAAACTTTTTAATATATTTAAAGTATGATATAATAAAACATAAATTTTTATGGTAAAAATATAGAATAGTGAAGCAAACAGGAGGAAAATGTTAAACAAATTGAGCACACTTGAAAGAAGAAGTGTTAGTAAAACTTAAAGAGGTGGAAAAATCTTGAGGAGCTGAATGATCTGAGAGTTAAGATATTGGGGAAAAAGGGAATTTACAGCTATTATGAAGGGAATGGCTGATATCATACTGAAAAGCGGGCTGAATTTTGGAGTTACGAATGAAATAAAAATGTATTGCAAAATAGATTTGAAGAAGTAAATACTGACTTAAAGGAAATTGCAAAACAGCAAAGACTGAAAAACGAAACTATAGATGTGACTTTGCCAGGGAGAAAGGCTAACGTAGGTTCGCTTCATCCTCTACAAAGACAGTTATGGAAATAAAGGACATTGTTTCCACAATGGGATTTGACACTGTGGACGGACCGAAGTGGAATATGTAAAATACAATTTTGACGCATTTAAACATTCCAAAAACACATCCTTCCACGTGAAATTTCAGAGTACATTTACATTGAAGAAGAAATGTTGTATTAAGAACACAGACTGCGTATGCAAATTAGATATATGGAAGATAGAAAACCACCATTTAGAATGATTTCGATTGGGAAAAGTTTACCGTCCAGATACTACGATGTGTCGTATACGCCAATGTTCCATCAGATGGAAGGGCTTATGGTAGGAGAAGATGTTTCTTTTGCTAATTTTAAGGCGATTTTGGAAAAATATCGTAGATATTTGGAGAAGACAGAAAAGTAAGATTCCGTCCGCACTTCTTTCCATTTACAGAGCTATCAGCTGAAATGGATGTAGAATGTGGAGTTTGTAAAGGAGCTGGATGTAGAGTTTGTAAAGGAACTGGATGGTTTGAAATTCTAGGAAGCGGAATGGTAAACCGAAAGTTCTGGAAGGTGTTGGAATTGATCCGAAAAATATCAAGGTTTTGCATTTGGGGCTAGGGGCTTGAAAGAATTACGATGTTAAAATATGGAATTGACGATTTGAGGGCGTTTTTGAAAAATGATGAGAGATTTTTGAATCAATTTTAACAGACAGATCTGCTTGTTATTAGTATATCAAAAATTTAAAGGGAGGTTAAAAATGTTGTATACAGTTGATGTAAATTCAAACTTAATAAAATGAATTTAAAAAAGAAGTATGGAGAAAATGAAAAAATGAGGTGCTATCTGCTTTATTGAGAGAATATTTAGAAGATTTAAGAGATGCCAAAGAATTAGACAAAGGCGATAGAAGAAAGTGATGGAAAAATTTTATTCATTGAATGATGTAATAAAGGAGCTAGGCTTTTGAAAATGAATTATTATAAAATTGAAATAGAGAAAAAGCGAAAAAGAAATTACTCAAAATGGATATCAATTTCTAATTTTAGATTATTTAAAAATACATTAAGCGAACTTGAAAAATCTACGTAGTCGTGGAAAAGCACTACATAGGTAAATATAAGGGAAAATGGCGATATAGAGTTGGAAATTACAGAATTTTTAGCTACAATCATTGATGAAAAAAATAACAATTTATATTTTTGATGTTGGGCATAGGAAAGAGATTTATAAATAAATTTAAAAAGCGGAGAAAACATGAAAAATACGCAGATTTGAAGAAAAAGACGCTAAAAGTATCTGAATTGATTGTGGAAACATTATGAAACAACAAATATAAAAGATTATTCTGCTGATTTAATAGAAAATTAGTAAATAATCCATCCCGAAAAATGTTCTTAAAAGAGCTTCGTGGACACATTTTTATGTTGCCGAAGAAAAGGACGATATTATTGGATGTGGAGCGATTGCACCATATTGGGATAAAAATTGATGAAAGTTCTTTATTTACTATTTTTATCTCGCCCGAACATCGTGGAAAGGGAATAGGACAAAAATTATTGAGACATTGGAAAAAGATGAATATTTTTAAGAGCTAAAAGAATCGAGATACCTTTCTGTCCATTACGGCTGTCCTGTTTTATAAGAAAATGGGATATAGTTGCAAGAATGGAGTAAACAGAGCGGATGATGAAGGAATTGTAAGAATGGAAAAAATTTAGAAAAGATAAAGAGAGATAATTTTTGAAAAATGAAAGAAAAATATTAGGCAAAACAGTTGGAAAAAGCTGGAATTTTCACAGTTTCTAATTATAAAAAGTACATTTATTATGGCAATTTGTATTATTTTTAGGATTTTTCCTTATAATTTCGTCGCTTGTGGACTGGGGAAAAAGTTATTTTGAGTTTTTATTCGATTGGAATATTCATTATATCACTTGCACCAATTCAGTTTTTATGGATGAAAAATGGAAGAAAAGTTCAGTTGGGAAAATATATTTTTATGAAAATGGCTTTGAAGATACCCTAAAAAGAAAAAATATTTTTGAAGATGTGAAAAATTATTTTTATTTAAATTTAAAAAATGGTTCTGATGATGTTGAATTTCTCGTTATTGAAATAGAAAATCAAGAAAAATTAGAAAAATCACAATAAATTTGAAATTAAACAAATTGGCTTCAAAAATTATTTGTAAAAATTATGTTGAATTTGTTTTAAAGAATCAATTTCATGAAAATCTGAAAAATAAGGATAATTTTTGACTTTAAATTCGGAATTATTGAAGAAAAATAATTTAATGAAAGACAAAATTTTTTTAGTTTAAATATGGATAAAAACTTAGAAAAAGTCAAAAATATATAACAATATTTTTTTAAACAAAGATGGAATTAGAGTGAAAAATCAAAATGGAAAACTTTTAGAAAAATTATTTTTGGAAAGAAATTGGAAAAATTACCGTTTTGGAAAAATAAGAACAATAAAAAATATACAAATTGAGAAGAAAACAGGAGAGGTAGTTTTTCAAAAAAATATGAAGTATATAGAAAAACTCGAATTATTTATAAAAATAATAAAAACATATTTTTGAATTTTGATTTTAGATTTGTAGATTAATAATTTTTTTCATATTTATTTTTAACGCGAGAGCATCAAACGCCATGCCCTTTGCATCCCCGCTTTACGCAAAACTTTCTTATAAAAGAGAAAGAAAACTCGCTTGTAAAAACTACGCTCACTTTCGCAAACAAGAGTTATTTTAACATAAATAAGTTTTATCATTATAAAAATTATGGCGAAAGAAATACATTCGTATTTAGTTCTTTTTCCTTTAACGAAATTTTTGCTTAATATTTTGTTTAATTAAATTATCTACTGAAATTTAAGTTAAGAATGTCGTGATTTTTTGAATGAAAAACGATTAAACACATTTATGTGTTTCTTTTCACAAAACTCTTATAGCAAATATATTTTATAGAGTTGTTCTAATCTTCATTTGCAGAAAGTGAGTGTTGGCGAGTTTCGTTTTTCGTAGTAATCAAGGTTTATTCAAACAATAAATGTTTAGACTACTTTCCCAAATAAAATTTGGGGAATATTTCAAAAAAATTTTAGATCAAGTCGGGATTGCAAAGGGATGGCGACTGTTCTCCTTTGCTTTTAAAAAGGATAAGTATAAAAATTGTAGGAAAAAAATATTTATTAATAATATAAAAACAGATAATATATTTGAAATATAAAAAATAAGGAGAAAAAATGCTGATTTCGTTGAACTGGTTAAAGCAGTATATAGATTTAGATGGAATAGAAATAAATGAAATGGAGAATGCCCTTACTATGATTGGGCAGGAAGTGGAAAAAATCGAGGTGCTGGGGGAAAACTTGGAAAATGTTGTAACGGCACATATTGTTGAAAAAGGAGATGCATCCTGATTCGGATCATTTGACGATTTGTAAAGTGGATAATGGGAAGGAAATTTTGCAGGTTGTATGTGGTGCGTCTAATCATAAGGCTGGGGATAAGGTTGTTTTAGCACAGGTTGGAGCAAAACTAGCTGAAGACTTTGTTATTAAAAAGGGAAGATAAGAGGTGTGGAATCAAATGGAATGCTTTGTTCAGAAGAAGAGCTGAATATTGGCAAGGATTCTGACGGAATTATGATTTTACCTCAAGATACGCCTGCTCGGAGTACCGATGAAGGAATATTTGGGAATTAATGATACTGTGTTTGAGCTGGAAATTACGCCAAATCGTCCTGATTGTCTGTCGCATATCGGGATTGCAAGAGAACTGGGGGCTTATTACGGAAAGGAAGTAAAATATCCTAGTTTTGTGATAAATACTGAAAGTAGCGAAAAAACTTCTGACAATATTTCAGTTGAAATTGCAGACAGCAATTTGTCGAAAAAGATATGTGGCTAGAATTATTAAAAATGTGACGGTTAAGGAAAGTCCAAAAATGGCTTAAGGAAAGAGTGGAATCTATCGGAATCAGAAGTATTAACAATATTGTAGATGCTTCAAATTTTGTTATGATGGAACTTAATCAGCCTAATCACGCTTTTGACCTTGATAAAATTGAAGGTGGAAAGATTGTTGTGAGAGCAGGGCTTGAAAATGAAAAACTGGTTACGCTTGATGAACAGGAAAGAGAGTTAAATAGTGATGATATTGTAATTTCGGATGGAGTGAAGGCTGTGGCACTTGGTGGTGTAATGGGCGGAGAAAATTCACAAATTACTGAAAAATACAAAAAATATCCTTCTAGAAGTGGCAAACTTTAACTCGCAAAAATATCAGAAAAAAACTTCAAGAAGATTGACTTTATCAAGTGACTCTTCATACAGGTTTGAAAGAAGAGTGGACGAGGAAAATGCGATTAATGTGATAAATAGACTTGCAAAACTTTGATTCAGGAAGTAGCAGGTGGAGAAATATTGACTGGAGCTGTTGACAATTATCCTGTTCCTTATGAGAAAAAAATCTGCTGAACTTAATTTTGAAAGACTGAATCGTTTCGTTGGGAAAAGTAATTCCTCGTGAAACTGTTATTGGAATTTTGACTAGACTTGAAATCGAAGTTGTAGATAATGGAGAAACTTTGACATTAACTGCACCAAGTTACCGAGATGATTTGGAAAATGAGCAGGACTACTTTGAAGAAATCATCAGAATGTATGGTTTTGACAATATCGAAAACATTTTACCAAAACTGGATATTAGCGAACAGCCAGTTATTGACACAACAAAACTTTCTACACAGGTGAAACTTATTGCATCAAATGCAGGACTTAAGGAAGTTATCAACTATAGCTTTGTTCCAAAAGATGCGATGGAAAAAATAAAATACACAGTTGCACAGGAAAAACTGATTGATGTGTTAAAAACCAATTACAGAGGATTTTTGTAACATTGCGTCCGACATTGCTTTACAGCCTTATCAAAAACGCAAAGGACAACATTAACAGAAATGTTGCAAATATTAGATTCTTTGAAGTTAGCAGAACTTTTGAAAAAGCCGAAGAATTGGCAAAAGAAGAAGTAAAATTGGGAATAATTCTGGCTGGAGAAAACGACAAGACATTGTGGAATCCAAAACCTGTTCCTTACGATTTTTTTATGATTTGAAGGGAATTGTAGAAGAAATCTTTACACAACTTAAATTCAATAACTATATGATAAAAACGTTCAGAACAAAGCCAGTTCCATCCCTGGACGTTCAGTTGACGTGTTTGTAGGGCGTGAATTAATTGGAAGCTTTTGGAGAAATTCATCCAGATGACTAGAAAAACTTTGACTTAGGGAAAACATCTGTTCTAGTTGGAGAATTTAACATTGACTTGATTCAGAAATATATTGGTAAAAAGGCAAATTATCAAGGAATTGTAAAAATATCCAGCTGTTCCAAGAGATTTTGCATTCGTTATGAAGGAAGAAATCCTAGTTGGAGATGTCTTAAAAACAATCCGAAAGTAGACAAGAAAAATAGAAAAAGTGGAACTGTTCGATATTTATCAAGGTGTCGGAGTACTCCAGGAATGAAAAAGTGTGGCAATCAGCGTAGTTCTAAGAGATAAGAGCAAAAACACTGGAAGAAAAAGGAAATTGTAGACATTTCCAATAAAATCGTGGCTAAAGTTGAGAAAGGATTATGGTGCGGTTTTTAAGACAATAGAAGTATCGAATTTAGAGGTGATTGCTATGAAAAATAAAAAAAGTTTGAAATAATAGTTTTATTAATATTATGCGTTATTTTTTTACAGCATGTGGTAAATCACAAAATTCTAGAAAAATATTTATGAATATAAAACAAAAATATGTGGGCGACAATTCTAAAGTAATAAATATTTTATCAAATTTAAAAATATCCCAAGGAAACAAGTTATAATTCTGTACAAATTTTGTCTGAAAAAGAGCCTTATGGAATACTTGTGAAATTAAATATAAATTCTGGAAAAATTCTGATGAGTTTCTTAAAAATTCGGCTGTGTTATTTGCTTTTAATTGAAAAATTTATCATTTGTGAAAATATGACAGATGTTTCAGATGATAAAATTATAGCTGAATTTACAAGAGATGAAATCGATAATTACTTGAAGGCTGAAGTGAATAAAAATACTAAAAGAAATTGGAAGTAATGAAAAAGAATTTGTAAAATATTTGAACAAATAAAACTTATAAAGTTTAAGTAAATAGGGGAAATTGAGGTGTTAAAAATAGTAACATTGCCATTTGATGAGAAAATGAAGAATTTGAGCAGGAAAAAGCTGGAAAAAAGTGTTAAAAAGATGTTCAAATTGTGAAATATCAAGCGGAATTGGTGAAAAATTGAGGGAAATATTACTGGACGGCTTTTTGTTGAATGTGAAAAAAAGCAGATAAATTTAATAAAAATTCTGAAAAATAATTTTATACAAGATGTAAAAAGAATTTAAAGATGCTAACCCAAAATTATATGGAGTATTTAACAGAAGATGAAATGGAGCTGTATAAGATATTAAAGGAATGGCGGGCAGGAGAAGCACAGCTATTGGGCTATCCACCGTATATTATCGCTTCAAACCAGCTTTTTGGCGAATATCAAAAACTAATCCTAAAAATATGGAAGAACTTTTGCAGTTAAAGGGAATGGGAAAAACGGAAAATCAGGGATTATGGAGAAGAAATTTTTGCTGATTTTTGGAAAATTTTTATGATATGAAGATTTAGATAAAAAGAATTTTTAAGACACGAATTTAAGAATTTAGAGATTTTTGATCTGTGTTTTTCATTTTATGAAAAAGAGGAAGAAACTTAATTCTCCCATTATTAATATTATTTTTCCGTTTAAAGAGCAGAAATCAAAAATTTTATGAAATTAAAGTCATTTTTCTTTAACGAAATTTTTGTTGATTTAATATTTTCCGAATGTAAAATCCCGAAACTTAAATACAGCAATCTTTATAACTTAATATAAAATGTCGCAATATATTATACAATCTATGTATACATAAAATTTACTTTTAGCAAGTAACAAATGTCAAAAATTTCATCAAATAATTCCTCTTCAGTATATTTCTTAGGGCTCTATTCCTACTTTTAATCCATATTTTTCAATAGTTTTTGTGGTAACAGGACCAATAGATGCTATAACTTTTATTTTTCAGAATTTCTTTTTATTTCCTCATTTTTCACTCAAGTTTATGCTGTCAGCAAAGGCTGAAAGGTTGAAGAGCTTAAGAACATTAAGATGTCGCTTTTTATATATTTTTCTGCTTTTTCCTTTCCACTTCAACTTTCTGAGTTTTATATATACCAAGTTTTTCATAATTTCGGTTGTATAAATCTGAATATCATTTACTGGAGAAATATCAGATACTATAAACAGTATTTTTCTCCTTCCTTAGTAAAATTCACACTTTTCGCTTGCCAGTCTTTCTACCGTATATTCTTCCTCGATAAAAACTGAATTATTTTATATTTTCAATTTCTTCAGCAGTCTCCCACTACACCTATTTTAACATTTCCTCAGAACGAATATCCTTTACTTTTTCCTCATGAAATCCAAATAACAGAATTTATGCTGTTAAATAGAAGAGTGCTGTATTCCTTCAAACCGTGCATTTCAAAATCAACATATTCTATATTAATAAATGGAAGGCTCAAAGCCTGTCCGCCAAGTCTCATTTATTTTATTTTGATATATTTCCTTGTTTTTCCCTATTTCTTGTAACAAGAATATTTTTCCCAAATAACGGCTTATTCTCAAACCATTTCATTTTTCCCGTAAATCTCACCACTTCTCAATCAAAATAATGGCGGTATGATTTTACATTATGTTCTTTACTGTACTTATTATTGTTTCCAATGTTCCTGTGTAAGTTTTTCTGTCTTGTCGTTGTTCCATCTTTTATTATTGCGACATGTGTTTTTGGATTTTTCCGTTATTTATTAAATTTTCTGCTATCAAGATTGCTTAATCCCATTAAAAAGATCCAAAGTTCCTTCCAATTTTGCAATAACTGGAAAACCAAGTTCTATTCCATTAAATTGCGTATGTCCAGTAAATACATGAAAGGAAGTATTAATCCCTCTGTGAGTAACAGGGATTCCAGCATAAGCTGGCACAGCCATGATTGAAGAAGTTATCCTGAATTACTTCAAAGTCTATATTTTCAGCAACTAAAGCCTCTATTTCTTCTCCTCCTCGTCCAAATACAAAAAGGATCTCCTCCTTTTAGTCTTAGAACCTCAAGTCCTTCTTTTACCTTTTTCCACTAATTTATTATTTATTTCTGCCTCGCAATTTTCCTCCAGCAGTATTTTCTTTTCCCATATAAATTAATTCTACATCAGACTTTGCATACTGTAAGATATTTTCGTTTACAAGCCTGTCGTAAAACAATGCAGTCAGCTTTTTCTATCACGTTTTTCAATTTTAAAGTTATAAGCCCCTCATCTCCACAACCTGCTCCTGCAATATAAACTCTACCTTTTCTCATTTTTCATCTCCTCTTTTTATTTCTTCAGCCAATTTTGTGCAGTTTCCTTCGGATTTTCCCTATTTCCTTCAATTCTTTTAAATATTCTGATTCCGTTATCATTAAACATCTCCCTTTAATTTTTAAATGTATTTCTTCAATAACCGATGAACAGCCTATCGGAGTATGGCATCCTCCATCAAAAATTTTTGAAAATTCTCTTCAGCTTTACACATTCATAACTTCATCATCATTTATAATTTTCGAAGATTTAGTATTTATTATCATTTTCCCTGCATTGAATACACAAAAATCCCTTGTCCTGGTGCCGGCATAAATGAATCTGTATCAAAATATTCAGTAATTCTCCAGCCCAACTCTTTTTAATCCAGCCACAGCCAGCACACGTCATCATATTCCCATCATCAAGTTTTTAGCCTTGTGTGAATATTTTCCACGAATTGCTTTTATCTTTACATCATTTCGCAAATTCAAAAGCTCCTTTTCCCGTCTTATGCTTCCTGTCCCAATTACAGAATTTTCATCAAGTTCTTTTAATTTTTTCCCGTTTTTTGAAACAAGCACATCACGGTTATCTTCCCTCATTGGAAAACATGATACATTCAAAAGCCCTACGGGTATTCTGCGGCATATCCTTTAACGAATGTACCGCCAAATCTATTTTTATTTTCCAGCATTTTCCTTTTCGATTTCCTTCACAAACAAGTCCTTTTTGCGTAGTTCCTTTTTATTTTTGTAAAGTCCCTTAAATCTTTATCTCCCTTTGTAACTATAACTTTCAGTTCTATTTCCAGCGGAGTCTCAAATCCTTCAATTTCACAAAATTCTCCGCACTTCTTAATTCATCATATTTTTAATAAGCATTTCCTTCACTTTTTCCGCTTGTGCAAGTGCCAAAATGCTTCCTCGCGTTCAATAATTATTTTATTTGATTTCATCTATTTTCACCCATCTCAATATTTTCTCGATTTGTATATTTTTCTTCTTTTCAAGTTTTTCGGCTATCAACTGCTCCTCAATAATGTAAGAATATTTTTCTACAATTTCATCCCGTTTTTCCACATTTTTATTATATTCATCCCAAATATCCTCCAAAATGATAAAGCGAAGCATTTTCAAACTCCCCAATACTTTGTTTCAATATCTCTCGAACTGCTAAATCAAGGAAAAAACCGTTTTTCCCATCATTCAAAATATTTTGAATTTTTCGCTTTGTTTCAAGAATCAAATGTAGTGCAGAAGTGGCACTTATTACAATATCCATATTTTTATAACATTATATTTCTCATTAAATTCTGCTGTCTGAACGTCCGGATACACTTTCTGCAATTCAATCGACTTTCGTAAACTTCTATTTGTCATTGTCAAACTGGCAATTATTCATTTAGAAGAAGTGCAAGAATCGACTGGCTCAAATCTCCTACTCCAATTACAAATATATATTTTCAAGGCTCTCAAATTTTGTTCTTATAAATTTTACAGCTATCGAATCAAGTGAAATATCATTTATCTTGCTTTCCGCCCTAAATCTTTTCCCAGTTTCTATCGCTTGATTAAACATTATATTCAAAAATGAAGATGTAACATTTTTGTCAAGAGCATGTCAAAATATGCTAAGCTGTACAAGAATCTGATCTTCTCTTTATTATCGAATCCAGCCCACAAATCACCCGCAACAAATAATTCACGGCTTCAGCCCTTTTATAGTCCTTTCATCTTCTCAATCCTAAAATCTCTTTAACCTTTCAATTTCGAATTCCTTGCTAACATCCAAATAAAGCTCTCATCCTAAGGCAAGTTTCAACAGCCACATACCCCCCTTATAATCCTTTTCCAAATACTCCTCAACACATGTCTATACCCTCTTTTTACAAACTTTTCCTTTCTTCCAAACTCAAATTTTTATAATCTAAAACTTAGAATATAAAAATTTTTACTAAATTTCTCCTTCATTTTTCTCTCTCCCGTTTTTATTTTATTTTTCAGTTGCAGATTTTAAATTTTTAAAAGAAATTCTTTTAGCGTAGGGAAATTTTTGTTATATATTTTAAATTTTCAATATTAATTACTTTTCCTTCTTTCCTTTAGAAGAATTTTTGATAAATAAAACTTTTCTCTGCTTTCATAATGATTCAAATTTAAAATTTCTATTGTTTTCATTGCCATTTCATACTCTATTCCATTTTCATATTTTGGAATTATTTCGCCTATACTAATACTATATTCAAAATAATCTCTAGGATTACATTCAACTGGATTCACAAATTTATCATCCCATTTGTTCCTTTTAGTTTGAACCACAAGTTTGATTTTCAAGACAACCAGTCAAAAATTACTGTAATTATGAAAACAACTTTGGAAATTTGTCTTTAGGTTTTATATGCTCAATTTGACTTTTCTCAACAGAAATCTGTCTTTTTCACAATAAGGACAAAATAATTTCCGTTCATTTTTCTGCTCATTTTCAAGCATATACTCTTTTAGTTTGCCTTTATTTTTAAAAATCAAAATCTTTCCAGCTTTTCGGATTACTTTTTCTTTTTAAATTCCATAAAAACTCTCGCTCTATCGTTTTTATCTACTTTCAGCATTTTTCTCCCCTTTTTATTTGCAAATCCATATCCACTAAAAATAAACTCTCTATCATCTTCTCCTAAAAATATCTTTTTATTTTATTGTATTTTCTCTCAAATTCAGAACTTTCATAATTATCATTCTTAACCATTTCTTTACTTAGCTAAGCAGTTCGTACACTACTAGGATTTCTATCTGTTTCAAGCTCCCATTATATCTTCCAGTATTCTTTCCACAGCCTGTCCATACGAATTACCAAGTTCTTTCCCAAGTCTAGTCTCTATATTTCCATCTCGATTTTTATTAATAAAATTATATTCTCTTTTCCACACTTCCTAAAAATATGCGGAGAATGTATTTGCCAAAATTATCCGGGTTATTTTTACCAATTTTTATAAACATCAACAATTTTCTGTTGCCACTTTGGGTGTAATGAGCTCCGGTTCATCAATCATAATTATGGAATTTTTCGAGTTCTAAATATTTTTATCGCCAAAAGTTCGTAAAAATAACTGCTTTTTCTCCGGAAGAAAGTTCATTTATGCCAAATCCACCGAATCTGTAAAAATCGGCATACTATTCTCATCTTTCGATATTTCTGAAAGTTTCACATCCAACTCAAAATTTCAAAAATTCTATTAATTTCCTCAAAAACTTTTTCTGACTTGTCCCATCGTTAAATTTTTTCTTCTTCATTCGCAACTTTTGAAATCCGAGTTGCAATATAGGATGGAATATCCTTAATTTCGTATGAATCTACGATATTAATAAAACTGTATTCTTTTTCAAATTTGTTTCAGTTTTCTTAATTTCCCTCAAAAATTAATCTCAGTCGGAACATAAATTATTTTGGGAAATATTTTTAATTTTTCAAAACTCTGCTTATTATTTTGAATTATAATTTCGATTTTCTGTTTTATTGTATCTGTAATCATAGTTATAAAATTTTATATTTCTCAAGCAATCTGTAAATTCAATATCCTTTTGTGCTTCTCAACTTCTGTCAATTCTTCACTATTCATAAGACTTTTTCAAAACTTCTTTTCATTTTCTTCATAAAATAATTCCACATTAACAGCTTTACCTCTAAACATTTCAAACTAATAACGAATACTTTCCAAAACTCTAGTTTTTCCACTCCCATTAATCCCAGCTGTAGTATCAAATCTAAAAACTTCTCCTTCTGACTCAAAGTTTATATTTAAGTTTTTCAAGCCCGTTGTATTCTTCTATGTGAAGATTTTTATTTTCATTTGTGGTTACTCCTTTCTTATAATTTATTGAAACTTTTTATATCTCCAAATACTTTCTTTATATTTCTAAAAATTTGAAAATATCATCTATATAAAAATATTTTTAAGATTTTTAATTGCTCTAGTTACAGAAACATATAACAAATTCCTTGCTTCATTATGTAAATCTTTTTCTTCAATTTTTCTTATTGTAATTTTTAAAAAATCAAAAGATTTTTGTTATTTCTTCCAAAAGAATTTTTCCATTATTATAACAACATTTTCAAATTCCCTACCTTTTGTTCCATGATACGTATGATAATATATTTTTCTCCTTTTTCTTCTATTAAATATCTGTACCAATTAAAATATTGATTAATCTCAATTTTCAAAAATTTTCAACTTCATTTATATTATTTTTCATATTCATCATCAAAAAGTTCTTGAATAATATATTTTATATTTTCTAAGGATATATCTTCAATTTGAAATACATTTTTACTATGTAATCTAAATCTTCATTTCTATTATACAATTCAAATATTTTTCTAAATAATCATTTAAAGTTTCTTTTTGCTATTTCTAATTTCTACCATAATAAAGTTCTTAATTGTTTTAAATTTTTCCCTCTGTAGACTTTACTGAAAATATCTGTTACAAAAAGTTTTTCATTTTGCAAATCATTTAAAATTTGATTATTCTAAAAAGAAACTAGGAATACTTCCTAATTTTGTCATGCCATTTGAAAATAATTTCTGACGTTAATTGGTTATAATTCTTTTATAATAGTCACTTTTTATATCATAAATATCTTGAAACCGTAATATTCTGCAATTAACTTGTTTGTTAATATAAAAACAATGTAAAGGACTATCTTGTGTTATATTCCATTCTTTTCTACTTTTTCTAAAAAGGGCTTTATTTCTTCTTCTTTTCCGGACTCTATTGTTCCACCGTCACTATCTTCATATATAGATTCTTGAGGAAATTCATTCTTTTTAATTTTATTTGCAACTTCAATAATTTCTTTAGCAGATCTTCTATTATATTTTTATAGACATTATCTAAATCAGTATGCAATTCTTTTATTAATTCACCTACTCCACTATTATAAATATTCTGTACATAATCTCCAAAATATCCGACATAAAAATTTATGATTAATTTTTGAATATTCATCTAATAAATTCATTATTTTAACTACTTTTTCATCAGTATCTTGATACTCATCTATAAAAATATAAGGATATTTATCAATTATTATTTGTTTTAATAAGTCAAATTTTTTATCATTCTATATCCGTATTCTAGTAGAGTATCATGGCTTTATTTTCATTTTTATGTAACACATCAAAATTAAATAAAGGCGTATACTCTATATTTTTATATTTTTATTTTTCTATTTCTTTTAGACAATTTTTCAAGTTTAGTTATAGTTTTTATAAATTTCTTTTAAAAATTCGTAACTTTCATATCAAAAAGATTTCATCAGAAATATTTTCTTTTTCAATTTTTCTTCAAAATTATCTTTATTCAAAAATTGTATTTTTATATTAGTTTTCGATATGATCTCATTAATATAACTTTTTTCTTCTTTTTATTATACGACGAATATTTCTTATTATTCTTCAATTTTTCATTTTCTTCTTTTTATCTTCTTTAGTATATTCAATATGAATTTCACTAACTTAGATTGATAAAGTTTATTATTTATCAAACTCCAAATCCTTTTCATGAATTGTTGAAACTAAAAATAAGATCAGTATTTCCCAATCTTTTCTTTTTATTTCGTTTGTTGCAACATTCGTATAAGTTATACATATTACTTTTTATTTTTTTATTCTCTAAATTTCTTCCTTCTTCTCTTATAACATATTTTTAAGCATTCAATTAGAGAATAAGTTTTCCTGCACCTGCTCCTGCATTAAAAAGTGTACTTTTTATTTTCATATATATTTTCTGAAATAAATTTTCTAAAAATCTCTTTTTCTTTTTAATAAATTCTTATAATTTATTTTTGATAACATTTTTATTTCACCATTTTCTTTAAGTAATTTTTCTAATTGATCCAACCCTTTCTTTATATACTCGTAATTCAGTGAATTTTTATTATTCTTATCATCTGTTACAATATGATAAAAATAATTCGTTCGCTAATTCTGTTTTTGTTATTTTTCCTATCCTAAATTGCCATTCATAAGAATATTATTTTTCATAATCATTCTTGACTATTCTTGAATAAGTTCTTTGTAAAATATTTTTAGTACTTTATTTAATATTTTATTATCAAAATTAGTTAATATAAATGCTCTTCAAAAACTTGTAGGATAATATCCATAAATTTTATTCGGTAACATACAATTATATTTTTTTATTCTTTATATATTCTTCCTTAATTATATCAACAATCTTTTTCATTATTTTCATTAAAAATTTTAAAGTGATATTAGTTGATTGCATATTTTTCTTCAATTTTTCTATTTGGCTTATATCATCCTCTATTTTTCTCGTTTAATATCCAAATCTGTTATTATTAAAACTGGTAATTCTATTAGTTCAAATAATTCTTTTATATAAATGTCCGTATGCTCCACCTATATTAAATATTGTTATGTATTTTTGTTTTAAATAATTATTTTCTTCTATATACAAAAGGTAACAAATTATATTCTGTATCCCTTCAACCAAAATAACTGCATCTGATAATTCGAAACTTTAAATTTTATATGTTTTTATAAATTTTTAAACACTCCATATTCGTTTCTAAATTCTTCGGAGTTATTTTTCATCTTTTAAAAATAATTATCCCTCGACTCATTATTTTTAAAAAGTTACATAGTTTATATTATCAAATCCATCTCCACTATGAATTTTGCTATTCAAAAATATGTGATGAATGTGTTGATATAACTAGTTGACTATTAAGATTGTCTTCTTTTAACAATAAATTATTTATCGCATCATTTATATATTTTATGAATAATTCTTGCATTTGTGGATGCATATACGTTTCGTGTTCTTCAATACATATTAAATTAATTTTACTATTTGACATATCCCTTCATATTTATCAATGTAATCAATTAAATTAGCAATAATCATAACAAGATTTGTATATCCAAGTCCAAATTGATTTTTCCGAATAGGAATTTCTTTATCAAGATATTGATAATTAACTAAATTGTTTAATGCTTTGTCTAAAAGACAAATCAGAATTCATCTTTAAATTATCTTGAGAAATTACACTTGATAATGTATCATTAATATTATTTGTTTGTCCGATAGCTAATAGTTTCTGGTCAAATCTTTATTTAACTCATCAAATTTGCTTTCTACTTTTTCTTTGTTTGGAAAAATACTTACTTGATTTAGGATATTTTTCATTAAAAACGATAGCTAATTATTTTATTAAATGCATTTTTAAACTATTTTTATCCGAAACATTATTTGCTTTAATAGAAAACAACATTTATTAATTTATCCAATTTAAAATTTTCTATTTCAATATCATCATTTCTATAAAATTTTGTTTTGTACCCTATTTTTATTCATTTGTTCTATAATTTTTAAAAAATTTTTCTGTTTCCGATATTTTTATTTATTATTTTATCAAATTCACCTAAAAATTTTGTGATTCTTCCAAAACAATTTTTAATTTTTAATTCTATTTCAGTATCATCTAAGTCTTCTAAAGTCATCAATGGAACTAAATTTGTTATATCATCATTTTTGTTTTCCAAATTTATTATTAATTTAAACTCTATTTCGGGAAATTGTTTGTTTGTATTCTCATTTTCATAACTTCAAATAATTTTTAAATATTAAAAATCTGAACCTGTAAATTTACCATTCACTAAAGTATCTAATGCTTCTATTATTGTTGTTTTTCCCGAATTATTTTTCCGATAATTAGAGTTGTATTTTGTGCTACATTAATTTCAGTTCCTTCGAGAGTATCTTTAGAATTTATGAACTCAACGATATTATTTTTATCTCCAAATTTTCTAAAAATTTTTTATTTCCAAACTTTTAAGTACATATTTTTCCTCCATTTATTTTTATTTTTGAAAAATTATAATTTCAATATCTTTCAAAAATTAAAAATTTAATTCTCCTCAATAATTCTAATCTCCTCCTCACTCAACCCATACAGCTCATCAAAACCATCCCATCAATCTCTTTATCCGTCATTTCAATTTCATTTTTTTACTTTTTCAGCTTCTTCTTTCTTCTCTAAAAATATTTCTTCCCATTCTATCTCTTCTTTTAGTGACAATTTTATTTTCGATTTTTTCAATTCTTTTACAAATTCAGAAAATTCAAGTAAATACCAATCTTGTAATTTTTGTTGTAAGTTTTTCTAATTCAAACTTTCTAGTTAATAATCTTTGGAATTTTGAGATAATTCTTGAAGATTTTTGTTTAAAAATAACATTTTTATCAGCTTTTTCTATAAAAGGCTGTTGTGCTTCAAGTGAAATTTTTATTGGAAGTTCTTTTAATTGATAGCCTTTTATTTTTAGGAAACAAATCTTTATTGTCATTATATTTAGATAGCCAATATTTTTCATTAATTTAGAGTTTAAAATAGATAAAAATATAAAAAAATCATCGAAATTTTTATCTATATTTACAATATTGTACATTGTATTTAATGATGGAATCTTTTATCATCTGTATGCAAAATAGGTTCTGGATTTCCTACTTGTCTTACAACTATACTTTTATGCAATTTCATGTTCCAGGAACCACCAGCTTTTTACTTCACTTGGATTATTTAAAAATATAAGTTAGCTTTGCTTAAAAAATATCTACTAATATTTTTCCAGTATAACATTCTTCCCATTACGGACTTTTTATTTCAGATACATATTTTGATTTATCTTTTTGTTTGAAGTCCAAAAAGTTACTGAATAAATTTTGTCTAGTAATATTGTATTTTCAAGTTTAATACTTAATTCTTTATTTAAATTGAATACCTTCAACTCATCATTTTCCCAAATTTCTTGCTCTTTTTATCTATAACTGTTAAAGTCTTATTTTTAGAACTTAATATATTAATTTTTATTATTTTTATCTTAAAATTACTTAATAAAATAGTTACAACTATCAACACCTGCTTCTGCAAAAACAATTTCATTATATTTTTATTATAGTGTTTATTGAAGTTTTTCTAAAATTAATTTTCTTAAATTAACTGTATATTTATTAGTTAAATATGTATTAGGTGTTATAAATCCTAGATAACCTTTTGATTTAATATTTTTATCCCTTTTTCAAAAATAAATGATATAAATCAATTTTATAATTTGCAACTTCAAAATTATTATAAAAATTTTAATAGTTTTTCTTCTGTATTTGAAGGTTGACACAGTACATACGGTGGATTCCCCACCACAACATCAAATCCACCATTTTTAAACACTTGCGGAAACTCCTTCTCCCAATCAAATGCTAATTCTCCAGCAATCTCAACATCATCAATCAATGAATTTCCACATTTTATATTATTTTCAAGTGTTGCAAAGTGTTTTATTTTTATTAGCAGTTTTTAGCCACAATGATAATTTCGTAATTTCTACACTTTCCTTATTCAAATCCACCCAAAAAATATTATTTTGTAAGATTTCTCTTGTCGTATCGGAAAAATAAATCTTTTGTTCCAGTCAAATCAAAAATTTTATCATCTAAATAATTGTTGTAATTTAATAAATATTCAAAAGGCTGTGATTAAAAATGCTCCGCTTCACGTAAGCTGGATCTACAATTTTTATATTTTTACAGCCTCTCTGTATTTTTGTCCAAAATTCTATATGCTTTTTGTAATTTTTGCTGTAAATTCTTTCATCACTTTTTACTGCTATATTTTTATTTCAAAATCTGCTTCGGAAAGTTCAGGAAGTTTATCCTCGCCCAGCTCTTTTCGTTTGTCGTCAAGCCAGTTTTTATCGAATTTTTCTACAATGTATTTTTGTTATATATTTTGGTGTGTAAAAATACCGTCTTTTTACGTTTCCCTTTTTCTTGTCAAATTCTTCCCATTTAATTCTTTTTAAAATCCTCTATATCGCTTATAGATTGCTCAAAAATATGCCCCAAGATATTTTTCGTTCAGTTCAGAGTCAAAATCATATTCAGATATCATTTCTTCAAAAACTTCATTATCCACATAAAAGACTCTCTAAAACATCGTCATTTTTAAATAAGCCTCCATTAAAATGAGAAATATTTTCCCTCGGATTTCTAAATTTATCCAATTGCAAAGCATTTTAAAAACTTCAAAAACATCTCCAAAGTTTTTACCTTTTTCTAAAGTCTTGTAAAAATCTCGTTCGGAAGCAAGCCCTTGTCTTCACAAAAAGCAGATAAACAGGAATCTATCCAATAATTTTTGTACTTTTTCGATTATCGTATTTTTCATTTACTGCGGATTATTTTTCGCATATTTTCAAAAATATATAATCTAATATTTTTATACTCATTATAAAAATTTCTTCTCGATTTCAGCTTGATTTTTCTGATATTCTTCAGAAAGTTCTATTGTTTTTGCCTTTTTCTTTTCAGTTCCTACCAAAGCATAAAAATGAAAAGAATATAAATAAACTTCTTAAATTCTAAATCATCTTTCAGCTTTTTCTAGGAAGAAAACACGATATTCTGTCATATCATTTGCCCTGTAAAGCCGTATTTCCTTATAGTTTGAAAACTATAACCCATTGACAGTTCTTTCCGTATTTTTGGAGCATAATTAAAAAGCCTGTTCTACAGGCGTTCTTGTATCCTGTTCTTTTTCTGCCTTACATCTAGCGAAACTTTTGCACCTTTTCAGTTCAATTACAGCCCCGACATCTTTTTCCATCTGCATCAAAAATCCCAAAAACTCCATCAGCCTTCTGTCCATCTAACTTTGTTTTAGTTTCTCTTTCCAAATTCCATTCATTTTTCCATCCGATTTATTCACAGCTCTCAACACAGTTGTAAAAAAATATCGTATAAAAATTCTCCTTGAAACTCTTCTTCTTTCGATTTATCCAGTAACACCATTTTCAGGTTATTTATCCATTTATTTAGTGCTTTTCTTCTTTTTCAGAAAAATTATGTTTACTTAAATCAACTTCTTCTTCAGCCTTTTTGTCAGTATTTTTCTGATTAAATAAATTATTCACAGAAATTTTTCACTCCTTATGCTCCATAAATTATTATATACCTACATTCTATTAATTTTTCCATTTTTGTCAATTCAATTTAATAATAAGATTCTCAAACATTCTAATTAGTAAATTTATAACAAAATGTACTCAAACCTATTTAAAATTAAACTATTAAAATTATATAAATTTAGGGTTTGAGTAAAAATAGTCATAACTTTTGAGTTTAGTTTTAAAGCAGTTTTACTATAAAAATAATAGGAATATCTTATAAATCATAAGAATCCCCATTTAAAAATACTAATAAGCATATTTTCGCAATCTCATCGACTATATCGCTTGTCATTTCATCTAACACATATATATTAGCTTTAATAGTTTTTCATTCTTCCTTAGGCTTATTTGCCTTTTTCATCAAACATATTTCCACCAGTAGTGATTTTTACTTTATTAGTTGAAAATTAATGCTAAATTCCTCTTGATTGTCAGAATTTCTCATATATGATTATTATCAAATCCAATAAGTTCGAGTTTTTATTTTCAAAATTTCTCTCAAAGTCTCAATAACTCTATCATTACTCTTTCTATCCTTAATTGCTAGTCTAAAAATCTTTCATCCAAAAATTTAAAATTGGACGCATCCCTTATCAAAAATTCCTTCTTCCATCATTTTTCCCTGCAATCACATTCAGCCTTTAGAAATCAGTTCATCTACACAAATAAAGTTTACTTCACTCTTATAAGACTTTATTCACGAAATTTCATTCAGTCTTTCATATATGTATTTTCTTCTGTTATCCAGTTTAATGTCTTTTTCTATGTATTCTGTATCATCAGTACTGTTATTCCAATGCCATTTCAGCGATATTATTGACGCTCCACGGCTCTCAGCGATTTTCTTTTCTAAATTTTTGTCAAAATAAATGCCATATCCCAATCGTAGTCCTGGAATAGCAAAAATTTTGTAAATGCACGAGTTACAAACAAATATTTTTCCTCATATTTACGATGCTTTCCTTTAGTCCGTCCTCTAAAAATTCGATAAATGCCTCATCAATAAATAACTTTGTATCATATCTATTGCATTCTCTCAAAATTTCTCGTTTCAGCTTATTTTTCAAAATTTTCCCGTTGGATTATTCGGATTACAAATTATTACCAAATCATATTTTTCTCAAGTTCCTTTTTAATTTCCCAATATTAGCCTAAACTCGTCTTTTCTTCTAATTCAAAATATTCAATTTCAATGACTTTCAGAATTTTTACACAGCTCTTACTCGCCTTTTCATATTCGCAAAAGTAGGCGATATAATCAGCACTTTTTCGGCTTTATTACTTTTATGAACAAAAATGATAGCTTCTGTCGCACCGTTCCCCAACAATGTTTTCCAGTTCAACTTTATTCAACTGAGCCAATTTTCACGCAATCCCACATAGTCGATCGGGATACCTCTCAAGAATCCCAATATTTTCAATAATCTTCTGCTTTAAACTCTCCCGGCACTCGTATGAGTTGATATTTGAACTGTAATCTAGTATTTCTGTTATATTTTTCTCCCTGAATATTTTAGTAAATATTTCCACCATGAAAAATCCATTTTCTCTCCTTTTTGCAGTCAGTTATTTTTCTAGATTTCACTCAACAATTTTTCAAACTTTTCTATCACTTCTGATACCTTTTCGGGGTTGTTCTAATGCTGAAAAATGCCCTGATCTTCTATAATTTCATGATAAAGATTTTTAAATCCATTTTCTTTAAAACCTTTTTAAATATAAATTTATATCAACATTTTTCTTGTTTTTCCTCTTAAATAAAAGTACTGGAATTTCAACAGATATATTTTGTTTGAATATTATTTTCTTCATCAATATTAAAAGTTCTATATAAATCAAATCCCCGATTTTAAGGCGTCAATATTTGAATAAACTTGAACAAAAATAGGATTTATAGGTATCAGATATAATATTCTTTTTGAAGACAAAAATATCATAAAAATAAGAAAAATAAATCCTTCTCTTCACGAAACTAAATTTTTCGGGTAAACCATTGATTAAATGAAATCTAAAATGCCATATATAAGGATTATTTTTTATGGTATCCCATGGAGAAACACCTGGAATAACAACATTCATAATTACAGCACCGAAAGTTTTTCCCTGAAATTTTTATACAGGAATATACTATTTGTCCCCCTGCATCACAACCAACAAGAATTATATTCTTTAAATTAAGAACATTTATCAGTTCTAAGATATAATCGGCAATATTCTCCTTGGCATATGAATTTAAAGAACCTTTTGATTCTCCTATACCAGGCAAATCAATAGCAACTGTATAAAATTTTTGATAAAATTTTCCATTACTTTTCTCAAATTCTCTCCAATTAGTAGGCCAACCATGAATAAAGAATATACAAGGATTTAAAACATCTCCTTTTTCTACAACATGTAAAGATATATTTTTATTACAATATTTTTGTGATTAAAACCATTTATATTTTTCAATTGACATTTTATTCAACTCCCTTATTTAATAGACCTGGTCGACAACTATATATATATTTAGAATTTAATAAAACAAATATTCCAAAGCAAGGGGTCTTGACCCCTTGTGGAAATAAAAACTTAGGTTACCGAACACATCTAATATTTCTTAATAATTTACTTTCAAATTAAAAACAGATTCCCACAGATATTACCAAAAACACTACCAGATTCAAAAACTTAGCATACATTATTTTTATATTTTCCTTTATTTTTATCTTCTATAACAAGTTTTCCTTTTTCTGAAGTTTAAAGCTACATGGACAATCTAAATTTTTATTATAAATGTCAATTTATTTCCATCCCCATTATTTCATAAACTTTCTCAATATCCACATTTTCTCACAAAATTTGTGCTAATTTATCGTATTCCCTGTTTTTATATTCTTTGAAACTGAAAAGTCTTCATCGACTTTGTCTAGTCCTTTAAGTTTTCTTACTTCGTTCAGAAAATGATTTGTAAATTCAGAATTGTCAAATATTCCGTGAATATAGGTTCCGACAACATTGCCTTTTACAGCACCTTTTAGCTTTTCATCGTTAAAGATACATTTTATCTCGGTTTTTCCTCATTTACAGGATAACTGTAGCCTTGATGTATTTCATAGCCTTTTATTTCAATGCCGTCCATTCCAGCGAGTATTCCGTCTGCATTTTTATTTTATTTTCATACTGTGTTGTTGTTTTTGCCGTTTCCATAACAGTTTCTATGTCTAATAAATCTAAGCCTGAAATTTCCTTTAGATTAGATTCAATATTTTGAGGATCCATTATTTTTTGCCCCATTATTTGAAAACCGCCACAAATTCCAAATACTATTGTTCCTCTTTTTGCAAGCCTTATAATTTCCCTGCTTATATTCTTTATCAATCAAATCCTTCATGTCTTCCACAGTATTTTTAGAACCGGGGATAATAATAATATCTTCATCTCCAAGTTCAGAGCTTTTTGTAACGTATTTCAAGGAAACATCGTTATAATGGCTAAGTGCATCAATATCTGTAAAATTCGATATATGTTTTAATTTAATAACCGAAATCCGAATTTTCCCTTCTTTTTTCATATTATACTTATCAATCCCTAGACTGTCTTCTTCCTCGATTCCTAGTGGCTCAAACTAAGCACTACTCCTAGAACAGGTACATTTGTCAACTCTTCAATCATCTCAATTCCAGGGAATCAAAAAGGCTCTTGTCCCTCTAAATTTGTTTATAATTACACCTTTTATACGTTTTCTTCACTTTCCTCAAAAGCAGCATAATTGTTCCCGTAAATTGCTGCAAAAAACACCGCCTCTGTCAATATCAGCAACCGGAATAACAGGTGAATCAGCCATTTCAGCCATTCCTGTATTTACAATGTCGTCTTCCTTCAAGTTAATTTCCGCAGGGCTTCCCTGCCCTTCCAGCACGCAAATATCAAAGTTATCCCTTATGTGATTGTACGCTGCCATTATATCCTTTTTTTAAAATTATGCTTTATAGGCAAAATATTCCCTTGCATCCATGTTTTTATAAACTTTTTCCATTCACAATAACCTGCGATTTTCTATCTGTCGTAGGCTTTAATAATATCAGATTCATAAATGCCTGAGGCTCGATATTAGCCGCTTCAGCCTGCACCACCCGAGCTCTCCCCATCTCTTTTTCCATCCTTCGTAATAAACGAATTTAAAAGCCATATTCTGCGACTTAAATGGCACCACACTATACCCATCCCTGATAAAATATCCTGCAAAAACCCTGCATTGATTATGCTTTTTCCCACATTAGAACCTGTTCCCAGCAACATTATATTTTTATGTTTTTTTCCCATAAATTCTGCTCCTATTTTTAAATTTATCTAAAAAAATTTATTTATTCCCATTAAAATAAGTATAACAGATAAAAAATACCATAAGCAAATTGGATTTGTAAAAATTTTTATTTTTCTTTTAGATTTTATTCTGTCTAATACTTTTCTTGACTTTATCGCTATGAAATGCTCCCATTATATACGAAATATGAAATATAGTACAAAAATATATACTTTTTCTCATCTATTAAAGCGTCAATTATTGAATTTTTGATCTCCAGCGAGCTTTTGTACAAAAATAAATCAATATTACAATCATTACGGTATTTAATCCTATTTTATTCATTTTTCCTAAAAAATCTTTACATAAATATCCTAAATAACACATAAATCAGATAATATTACCAAACAAACACAATAAAAATAGATAAGTTAAAATAACTTGAATTTCTTTTTATTTTTAAAATTCCCAAAAGCATCTGCTATTCCTCCAAAAATCAGCGTGAAAGAAAAACCGAATAAAAAATCCTAATAGCGGATATATCACATTCTGAACTAAAAATAAATTATCGCAAATAAAATTAATCCTAAAAATTATTCGGTTTTCTCAAAAGTTTATTTTGTATTTTTTCCATTTATTTTTCCTCCTTCTTTTTATCTTTTAGATTTTATTCTGTCCAAATACTTTCTTGACTTTATCACTAAAAATACTCCAACTGTGTAAAAATATGTGATGCTGTACAGAAAAATATGTATTTCCCGTCTTTGGTGTCAAAACATTGCTGTACTTTCATCTGTTTCTGTAAAAACTTTATACAAAAATAGATTAAAATCCTGTCATTACACAGCCTAATATTATTTTATCCATTTTTCAAAAATTTACTGCCAAAATATCCCAAGTAAAAATACAAGCATAAGAACCATTATTAAAAGCAATTCCCGAAATTACAACAGCAATAGTGGTCGTAGCCACTTGCGGAAGATGTAAAAATTCAGAGCATTAATAATAATTCCTGCTAACGGCATCGCAAAAACCAGCCAGAACAAAAGTGCCAATGCTGGATATATTGTTTTCTGAAAGAAAAAGTAAATTATTGTAAATAAAAATTAATACTAAAAAAACTTTTTGCTTTTGACATAAATTTATTTTTCATTTTTCCATCCTTTTTCTCCTTCTAATCTCTATTACTTTTTGTAATTTTTCTATTTTTATAAACAGATAAATAATTTCCATAAGCAACATTACACTCCAAAACATCAAATAGAATGCTCTGTCTTTTTATACTTTGTTTCCAATTTCTTGCTTAATTCTGAATTTAAAGAAATATTTTCATCTAAATCTCCTGTTTTATCTAATTGATATTGATATAAGATTTCTTTTTACTCCCAAATTTATCAACAAAATACTCAGCATCCTGTAATTTTATTTCTTTTTAAAACCTAATCTTTTTCTAAAGTTTTTTCATCTAAGTTATATTCAATCTTATTACCATTAATCACAAAATATGTTTCCGGTTTGACACCATATTTTCTTCATAAGAATCTGTTTCCTCGATATAACCAACCCAAGTATTATTAATTTTAGCTAATCCATCTAAATACAAAATCAAATCTTGAGGCTTTCGTCTTATCAACAAGTTTATAAACTTCATGCTCTGAATCTGAACTCAAAGTTCTTTTTATCAAAAAATTTTTGTGATACTTCGAGTTCACTGTTACGGTTAACTGTATCATAGGAAAACGAAGATACCTAATAAATAATAATGATAAAATTGTAAATACAATAAGAAAAATTAAATTTTTCGTTTTGAAACAAAAACCAGAAAGTTAATAAAATTAATATTGGAATTGTAAAAGGGGATAACAAGACAAATCCCCAAGTTATATTTGTATCTGTAAGCATATTTACTCCTAAATTTCTATATATTTATGACCTTTTTATTTTTCAGAAACACTTTTTTTAAAAACTCTCATAAATCTCAAGTTTATCATCAAGATTTTTGTAAATATTTTTGCCACTTTTTCAATTTCTATATTTACATATTTTTTTATGATTTGTCAAAATTTTTCATTCTTTCTTTTATCGTTCCGTTCCCTTCATATCGTAAATCTGAATATTTCTTAATTTCACTCAATTTCATTCCCATATCTTTTTAATCTTTTTAACATTTTTATCCATTCAATGTCAGTTTCATCATATATTCTTCTATTCTTTTCGTCTCTTTTTACACGAAACAGCTCCTTTTTCATAAAACCTTATTGTATATGGAGTTAAGTCTGTTTTTCTGAAAATTCCTTTATTTGCATTATTTTTGTTCATTCTTTTTCATTTTATTTTTCTCCTTTCAAAAACTCTTGACTTATACTATACTCTAACTGCTATCCTTTATTTATCAAATTTATGAGTAATAACTATGAAAACAAAATATACTGTTATAACAGGAGCAAGTTCGGGAATAGGTAAAGGCTGTGGCTCTAAAATTTGCAGAAAGAAATAAAAATCTTATTCTGATTGCACGAAGAAAGAATTTACTAGAAGATCTAAAAAGCGAAATTTTGAAGAAAAATCCTAATTTGGATATTCTTGTAATAGATTTTGACTTAACAGATGTCGATAAAATTCCTGAACTATATTCAAAATTAAACAATTATCACATTGAAACTTTAATAAACAATGCAGGTTTTTGGAATGTATGGTGATATAAAAGAGCAGTCTTTAAATAAAATTTTCAGATATGCTTCATCTCAATGTAGAAGCATTAACTTTGCTATCTTCTTTATACGTCCAAGATTACCACAATGAAAAAGGATCTCAATTAATCAAATGTCTCCTCAGCAGGAGGCTACAATCGTCCCAAACGCAATTGTCTACTGTGCTACAAAATTTCTACGTAAACGCCTTCACAGAAGGACTCGCACTAGCTAAAAAATAACGCACAATTAAAAGCAAAAGTCCTAGCACCCGCTGCAGCAAAAACTGACTTTGGAAATATCGCAACTGGTAAAACTGATTTTGATTATGATAAATCTTATCCAAACTATCATACATCTGAAGAAATGGCAGATTTTCTCATTCAACTTTACGAAAGCGACAAAACTGTCAGTTACATCAATCGTGAAACTTTTCGAATTTGACTTATCCGATGGATTTTTCAAAAATGCGTTTAGTTCTAAAAAAATAATGTGAAATTTTAAATATTAGTTTTTATTGTTGATTTTCCTAAAAAAATATTATAAAATATACAAAAATTGTTATTTAGAGTGATTTTATGAAAAATTATATTTACATTGTTTTTACTGACTTTTTAGTTTAAGTTTTTCTAATTCTGATATTGATATATTATCTTCCAAAAGTTTGGAACTGTTCCAGTCTTGATAGTACGCTTAGAGGACTTATCTATGTAAAATTCTTAACTAAAGAAAAATGAACCTTATATCTGCTTTTTAGCCAAATAGATTCTCGTGCAGCTTTAAAAACAGGAAAAGTTACCCTTGAACTTTCAGAATTAAATTTTTGAAGTAAAAGAAGATGAAAAACGCCATCTATTTTACAAATTTGAATGAAAAACCCAAAATTTTTTTCTAATTACAAGTTAGTTTACTCATTTGACAAGAAAAACAGACCTAAAATGTCTATAAACCGTATTTCAGATAATAAAAATTTGTAACCTTTCAATAAATTAAATTATCACAAATACAAAAGATAATAATAATTTTTAAGCAACGATTTCTTAGTGATTTTCGTTGCTTAATTATTATATTAAAAAGCAGTTTGATTCTAATTATTCATATTTTCAAAATCATTCAATTTGTTTTTAACAATTCTTTTGCAATCAATTGAATTATTATTTTTTTCTAATTGTCGTACATTATAAAAATTTTTTGATATTATCAATTATTGTATTAAAAATTTTTACTTTCTTCAATTATTTTCTGTTCTTCTAAATTTAATTTTATTAAATTTTTTCATACATTTGTTTTGCTATGTTAGCCATATCATTATAATTTATTGTTTTAAATTCAATAAAATCATCAAATCGTGAATAAATCGCTTCGCCTAATTTTTTTCTTTATGTCTAGTAGATTTCTATAATTTGAAGTGCATATTATTATACTATTTTTAAGTTTTACTTCATAATTTTTATCAATTAATATCCCTTCATCAAATAATTGATAAAATGCACTATAAAAACGTTGATTCTGCTTTTTATCAAATTCATCAAATAAAAATAACATTACTTTCCCTATTTAACAAATCTCGAGCCAAAGAGGAAATTCCATGTTTTTCTCCAAAAAAACATAGTCAAAAATTATTTTGATACATTGAAAATTGTTTTCGAAAGAGTTTTTCCCCTAAAAATTTCAGATAAATATTTAGCTGTTTCTGTTTTTCCTACTCCTGATGGACCATAAAACATTAAAATTAAAGGTTTAGTTTTAAGTTTTTATATTTGAATACAAATTAATTAGTAATTTTTTTCTTTTACATTATTTTTGACCAATGATTTTTGTATCAAATTTAGAATTTATTTCTAATATAATTTTTCATCTATATCTTTAAATTCAAAAATATTCTATTTTTTTATTTCTTTTTATAACTTTTTCAACATTTCAAATATTAATTTTTGGAGGATTTTTGAAAATACATATCCTCTATTTTATATTCCTCAAGTATAGTCACAAAAATCATTCAATGCTTCTTCTTTAATCATTGAGTATTCTTCTGATTTTCCTACCAATACTTCTATTTTTTTCTTTTTCTTTATCTTCCTTTATTTCATTTAAATAAATAATATTTCTTTTTTTATCACTTTGTCTTATTAATTCCATCAATCCATGAATTTTTGAGTTATTAGGGTATAACTTTTTCAAATGCTACTTTTTGGACCAAAAATATATAGTTATCATAGAAATACCCCCGCTAAAAATAACATCATATACTTCTGCAATAAATTCTATATTTTCTTGCTCTTGTTCTATAAAAATTATCTATAGAAATTTCATTATTCTGTGGAAGGAACTCATTTTGTATATCTAATAAATCTAAATTTATTTTGCCTACTTTAATTGCATGATATGTTAGATTCATTTTTAATAAATCCGCTAAAGAATAACTATTTTTTTAAAAGATGAGAGATTAAATCTTAAAACTTTTTATTTTTATTTCCTTCTAAAAATTAATTCATAATATCCTTTAGCTTTTTCTAAAACCAAATCCATATCTGCGATATTTATTTTTAAATTCTCATCTCCAAATTCTCCATCAGTCATTGCCATATATGGAGTTATTAATTTAAAAAAGGCTAAAGAATTAGGATAAATACTTAATTTAATATTCTCAAATTTTTTTAATATCATTATCATTTTTAGAAATTTTTAAATAATCTGTCAAGACTGTATTTGAAACTACTTTATTAATTATTTTTCACTTTCTCTATTGTACTCATAACCAAATTTTTCCTACTTTTTAAAGGTAATTTCCATTTAGATATATTACCAATTAATTTAAATATTTCCAGTAATTAGGGTTTTATTTCTACTCCTACTTTATGTTGTGAATCCTTTTTATTAGTATGTGTTTTCTAAAACTTTACCATCAAATTTTACATACACTAAATCTGTAGCTGAATTCTCGTCAAAATAAATAATTTTTAGTTCTTTATTCATATTTTATACCTCTTTCCATTATTTTTGCCCTCACATACCCATTCCCATAAAACGCAATTCCCTAGTTGCCCCACCATCACAATCCAAATCAGCGGTTCGCAAATCATTACACCAAAAATACCCCAACTTTTGGGCACGATAAAAATTACGAAAGATTATTTTTCCCAAAAATTCGATTATGCTGGAAACTAGAGGGATTAATTTTTCTCCTAAAGCCTGTAGAGCGTATCTCAAGTTGAAAGAGAAACTCCTAATATTGTGAAAAAAATGGCGAGGCGATTTTTAGGGTAGGTTGAGCCGTTGTGGAGGACGACTTCGGAGTTTCGAGCCTGACATCAGGTGAATCATATTTTTTTGGAAAATAGGTATACGAAAAATTGTGATTCCGATTGCAAAAATTATATCCATCAGTATTAGCGTAAAATACGCCTTTTTCGGATTCTATCTACTTTGTTTGCACCTTTATTTTGGGAAACGAAAGTTGCTAAAGTGCAAGTGCTATTGTAGTTAGTGGAATGTTGCAAAATCCCATAAGTTTTTCTTGCCGAAGTATGTCCCAGCGATAATTAAATAACCCAAACCCATTTATCGCATACTGTAAAATTAGTGTTCCCATAAGTACAATCGCAATCATAAATCCATAGAAAGTCCCTGTCCAAAGCAGTTCCTTGTACAATTTTTATCAAATCTGAAATGTTTTTTTCTCTAGGTATTAAAATTGGCTCTTTTATGTAAATGTAGATAATACTTAAAGATAACTGAAATTGCCTGTGCAATAACTGTTGCAACTCTGCACTCACCAATTCCCATTTTTAAGGGAAGTTATGAAAATAAATATCAAGAAAAATATTTAAAATTGAGGCAATTACCAAAAAATACAAGCGACATAAAACTGTTTCCGATTGCACGTCAAAAGTCCTGACTGATAAATTGTAGGAAAAAGTTACACCAATAAACATTGTTATTATGTTTATATATTCAAATGCTTCATTTTATAATATTTTTCAGGTGTATGTAAAGATTTTTTTAGCATCGGCATAAGAATAAACCGTGATAAAATCATTACACCCACAGTAATCCAAATTCCAATAACAATCGAGCCAGCCACAGACTTTTTTTCAAAAGATTCTTATTATTCGCTCCCATAATTTCTAGCTGTAACCATACTAAGCCCATTTCCAATTCCTAACGCAAAATCCAAAATCAGCTCAAAAAAATAGCTGCTGAAGTCCCCAATAGCTGCAAGTGAGTTATCTCCCCAAAGTATGCCCCACAATAGCAATATCCGCCATATTGTAAAAGTTGCTGAAAAAAATATTCGACACTAAAGTATCGGTATTGAAAAAAATCAGAAGCGACTTCAAAAATATTATCATTTATCAAAATCAACCGAAAAAAATTAAATTTTTTTCATTTTTCTGTCCTTTCTTTTTATTTTTCAAATCGTAAGTTTTTTTATCTATCTTATTTTAAAAAATAGTTTTATCTAAAAAAATATAATTTTTCTATTTTTCCAAAAAGTCTTTCATATCCGTAAAACATTGGTATTTCCAGTTCAACTTCCTTTTTTTGCTTGCAGGATGTGAAAATTTTTACCTTGTAAGCGTGCAAAAAAATTGTCTATTTATTCCAAGTTCTTTGTTTAAGCCATTTCCGTAAAAGTTCGTCTCCTACGATTATGTGTCCGATGGATTTTAGTGAACTCGAATTTGGTGAGTTCCTTCCCAGTAAAACAGTTCACATTCTACTAATGTTGCATTTTTCAGGGTAAGTTTTTCAATACTTTTACAGCTGTTTTTGCGTACTGACCCTGCTCATCAATTATTCTTTCCAAATTATCGCCATCTCGAAAAAAATCCGTCTTTCAATAACTATTTTATTTATTCCATTTTTCTCAAAAATTTCATTATTAAAATCATTTTTATCTTTTCAAATTTAAATTATCTTTTTGCATTTTTTTGCTGTTAAAATCTATATTTTTTTCATTTATTTGTAAAATTTATATTTTCAAAATTACTTTTTACTTTTCAGATTTAAATTATTATTTTTTCTACTGTTACAACGTATTTTCCAATTTTTTATCTTTATTTTCAAAAGTTAAATTATTTTCTATTTTTCTCAATTTCATCATATTTTTTTCATTTCTCCAAAATTAACTTTTTCAATTTCAGGGTTTTCAAATTTTCCTTTTCTAAAATCCTGAATCTTATGATTTTTCCCCATCTTTTGCAAGTTCTTCATTGATTCTAGCAATTTCCTTATCATCAATAATTCCATTCACAATCGCCAGATATTTTTTTCTCAAAAATCGAAAAAAATTTTTGTAAAAATGCCTGTGCAAAAACTGTTTTTGCAATAATAATCAGCCCGGGATGTATTCATATCGAGCCTGTTGTAAAAATCGTGGCACTCGCACTTCCCATATTTTTCCAAAAATGATTTACAATTCCGTTTGCAAAGTGTAAAATCAGCTTTTTTCTGTGTCGGATGTGTTAAAAGCAAAAAATGGCTCTTTATTCACAACCAAAATATCCTCATCTTCAAAAAAATAATATCAAGTGGCAGTTTAATCGGCTTAATGTCCGTCCCTTTTCTTCTTCTCTACAACTCTCAAATTTCCCATGTGACGGCAATTTCTTAGTTAATCTTACCTGCTTTCCATTCAAAAAAACTTCACATTTCTCAAACTTCGCCCCGAATAATTCTGCACTTCCCGCAAATATCTGCGAGATTTTTCATCCTCTGATGTTTCCTTTTCAATCCTAAATTTTTCATTATTTATACACATCCTTTTTATTTTTATTATTATTTGATAATCTGTTTTTAATAAACTTTTAGTTTTAAAAATAAGTTGCTAAACAAAATCTATTATTATACCATCTTCCCATTTTAAATAATAAAGATTAGAAAATTAACGGAATTAAAACCCTTTTTACAAAATTGTACTATTTATAATCTATGTACTTATAGAATATCTTTTAATTAAAGTTAATCATTAAGTATCCATATAAAGGGATTTTATTTAGAGTTATGAAAAAACTGCTTGTTATTAATAAATATTTTTCATAATTTCATGTTTTTCTTTTTATATAAGCAAGGGAAATCAATCGCCATTTCCTTCATTTCGCAATAATAGTTATTTTTAACATATTTAACTAATACATATTAAAAAGAAAATGGCGAAAGTACTACGCACTCAACCCTGAAGCTTGTCTAAGTATTTTTGAAATATTCACAAATTTTATTTGGGAAAGTAGTCAAAACATTTATTATTTGAATAAACTTTCGAATTACTACGAAAACGAAACTCGCTGACGCTCACTTTCGCAAACGAAGATTAGAACAACTTTACAAAATTTATTTGCTATGAATGTTCTGAAGAAAGAAACACATAAATGTGTTTAGTCGTTTTCATTCCAAAAACACGACATTCTATATTAAATTATAAAAATTATTATATTTAAATTTTAGGGTTTTACATTTGAAAATATTAAATAAGCAAAATTTCGTTAAAGGAAAAATAACTGTCTGAGCTGTAGTTTTTACGAAGCGAGTTTTTTTCTCTTTATAAGAAAGTTTTGCGTAAAAGCAAGGTTAGTAAGCGGGCATGGCGTCTGATGCCTTATACGTTAAAAACATACTATAAATGAAATAAGAAAAAGCATTTATTAATCATAATATTTATAAATAAAAATTACAAAAGTCTTTAAGATGGATACTTAAAAATTAGATTTAATTTTTAAATGAGGGGTTAGTATAAAAGATTTTTATTATTATTTTTTTCAAAATAATTATCAGTTTCCCATTTTTCAAATTCTACACTCGCCCCATCCTCACAAACAACATTGCTTACAAGTCTAGAACTTTCCTTTTCACATCAATTTTATCTGTTTCAAACTTAAAGCCTTTTAATGTTAATTTTTCAACTTTTTCACTAATTGGAATGATTGAAAAATTCATATTCCTTTTTATTTTTTAGGACTAAAAGATTTTTCTGCATAAAAAAATTTCTTCATTTTCCTGCAAAAAACAAGATTTTTATATTTTTCCATTATGAATAAGTTGTTCAAAGTCATGTCAATCCGTTTCCCAAGCCCACCAACAACAAATATTTTTCTCAACAAAATTCTTATTTTCCGAAATTTTATTAATTTCTTTCAAAATCAGCTCAAAATCTGTAAAATCCTTGTCTTTTTGAGAATTTTTTTATCAAAAATATTTTTACTTTTATAATATTCCAAAAATTTTTGACTCAATCGAATCCGGATCCCCAATAATCATTTCTGGTATTTTCCCATATTTAAAAAGCATAATTCGCTCCTCCATCCGCACAAAAAGCAAACTGCATTTTTCCGAAACCAGTTTATCCATAAATTCCTGCGAATATTTATATTCCCCATTCATTACATATTTTTTTCTCCATTTTTCTCCCTTCAAATCAAGAAATATACTCAAAACCTGTTTTTAAATTAAACTACTAAAATTATATTAATTTAAGGCTTGAGTAAAAATAGTTATAGCTTTTTTGAGTTTTGGCTTTAAAACAAATTTTACTATACAATATATTTATTATACTGTTTTATCTAGTTATTTACAAGATATAATAATTCAAAAAGAAATCTGAACCAGCCCGGTCTTGATTAATTTCAGTAATGTTAAGTCCATTTAAATATCGGATTTATAAAAACCTTTTTTAGTGAGGGCTAAAAACCGATATTTTCAAATAATTGAAATATAATTTTTGCTTTTTAAACAGGGTTTTAGGATAAATCTTTGATAAACAGGCAATATTTAAGTTCTTTTTTTCTTTTTACATGTTGAAATACATTAACAGCTATACTCCTCTCCGTTAAATTAAATAGTGATTTCTTAAATGTAATTATATAAAATTAAATATGATTTTTAAATCAATAGCTATTGACAAAATGAAAAAAATCATAGTATACTCAAAATGAAAGTTGTATTACAATGGGGTATGCAAAAACTTTGAAAAAATAATTATTAAATGAGAAAAATCAACTAAACATATTATAAGAACAATAATATTTTAAAAGCAAAGGAGCTTGAAAAAAATTATTCGATTTTTAGTTCCTTTTTTTATTTTTGACTAATTTAATAATCTATTATATAATTTTTAGAGCAAGGAGGTGAAATCAAAAAATTAAATTATTTGTCAAATAAAAATAATTTTAGGGAGGAAAGATATGGCAACATTAAATGCACTAGGAATGATAGAAACAAAAGGATTAGTAGCTGCGATAGAAGTCGCAGACGCAATGGTAAAAGCGCAAATGTTACATTGATTGGAAAAGAGCATGTAGGGTGGAGGATTAGTAACAGTGCTTGTAAGAGGAGATGTAGGAGCTGTCAGGCTGCGACAGATGCGGGAGCCATGCATGCAGAAAGAGTTGGAGAATTAATCTCAATTCATGTAATTCCACGTCCACATATCGAAGTGGAAACTATTTTTGCCAAAAGGAAGAGAATAGTATAAATAATTTTATAAAAATAAAACTATTTATAAAAATTTAGGAGGTAATAGCTATGGCAACATTAAATGCACTAGGAATGATAGAAACAAAAGGATTAGTGGTCTGCGATAGAAGCTGCAGACGCAATGGTAAAGGCACAAACGTAACATTAATTGGTAAAGAGCATGTGGGTGGAGGATTAGTAACAGTGCTTGTAAGAGGAGATGTAGGAGCTGTCAGGGCTACCGCGACAGACGCGAGAGCATGCATGCAGAAAGAGTTGGAGAATTAATCTCAATTCATGTAATCCCACGTCCACATGCAGAAGTAGAAACTATTTTGCCTAGATAAAAATAAGTTTTAGAAAGGATTTGTTAAATGGAAGAAGACAGAGAATGATACAGGAATATGTGCCTGGGAGACAACTGACACTGGCTCATATAATTGCAAAATCCTCAAAGAGATTTATCATAGGACTTCATGAAAAACAAGGTAAATGCTATCGGAATTTTGACAATAACTCCAGGAGAAGTAGCATAATGCGGATAGATCCTGGCTACGAAAAGTGCTGGAGTTGAAATAGGATTTGTTGACAGATTTACAGGATCCGTTGTAATAAGCGGAGATGTAGGTAGCGTAGAAGCTGCTGTAAATGAAGTAGTTTCCTACTTTGCAAACATATATAAAATTTAGCATAACTCAAATAACGAGGTCATAAAATTGAAAAGAATACTTTTAATAGGAAAAATCCATGTGCGGTAAAAACAACACTAACTCAGAGAATACATGGACTGGATATAAAATATGAAAAAAACTCAAATGTTAACGTATTCTAACGACATACTTGACACTCCAGGCGAATATATGGAAAAATAGAATGCTTTACAAAGCGCTGATTGTAAGCTCGTATGATTGTGATGTTATCGGGATGGTACAAGCGTGTAACGAAGAGCATAATGTATTTCCGCCAGGATTTTTCGACAGCTTTTTACAAAAGCCTGTAATTGGAATTGTAACTAAATCTGATTTGGGCGGAGATGTGAAAAAGGCTTGCGAAATATTGGAAAATGCAGGAGCTGAACAAGTTTTTGTTGTAAGTTCTTATGAAAACGAAGGAATTGAGGAGCTTGTAAAATATTTGGAAGATGCTTTCCGAGTAGACAAGAAGGTGATAGATAGATGGATTCATACGGATATGTGGAAACGCGGGGGCTTGTAACGGCAATAGAAGCTGCAGACGCTCTGAAGGCAAAGAATGTAACACTTACAAACTGCTATTATGTAAAAAGGTGGAATTGTAACCATTGAGGTCATGGGAGATGTGGCTGCTGTAAACGCCGCTTTGTGGATGCCTGCAAGTGAAAGTGCCAAAAGGCTTGGAAATTTCCGAGCAGTAACGTTATTGCAGAGTGGCTTCTGAAACAAAGAAAATTCTGATAAGTGATATTGGAAAAATCTGATGAAAAAAACTGACACTGTGCAAGATAATCAAAAATTATTGAAGAATTAGACAATGAAAATGAAAAATTGAAGTCGAAACAGTTCCGGAAGAAGTGGTTGAGCAGGCAGTAGATGAAAAATTCAGATATTGAAAATGAAAATCAAGTGACTGAAGAACAATCTGAAAGTTTTACAGAAAAAAATTGAAACGGAAGAAAAACCGGAAGAAGTAATTCGAGAAATAACAGAAAATGAAGAAGCAGAAAAACAGAACGGTATTATTCAGAAAACGAAGAAGTTTCAGTAACAGAAACTTTAGATGAAGAAACAAAAGAAGAAATAAAAAGGCAAAAACATTATCGGACATGAAGGTGGCAGATTTAAAGACAAAAGTAAACAGTCTTAAACTTGGGTACACTTGGAACCGAGATAAAGACAATGCCAAAGAAAAATTAATAGAGATTTTGATAAAAATAATCGGGAGGAATAGAAAATGGCAACATTAAATGCATTAGGAATGATTGAAACTAAAGGATTGGTAGCAGCAGTAGAAGCTGCAGATGCAATGGTAAAAGCGCGAATGTTACATTGATTGGAAAAAGAACACGTAGGTGGAGGATAGTAACAGTGCTTGTAAGAGGAGATGTAGGAGCTGTCATACTGCGACAGACGCGGGAGTCGCATACTGCAGAAAGAGTTGGAGAATTAATTTCAATTCATGTAATCCCACGTCCTCATAATGAAATTGAGGCTATATTGCCAAAAGCAAGAATAGTTGAGGGGTGAATAAGAGAACTTAAAGTAATCAGATAACAGTGATTATTTATAGAAAGGACAAACTATGGATAAAGATTTTACAATCAATACAGGAAGTAAGAGATTTATTAAATAGCGCAAGTAAAAGCATTTGAAGAATATAGTCAGTTCTCGCAAGCTCAAATTGATGAAATAGTAAAGGGAAATCTGTGAAGAAGCCCAAAAACATGAAGTTGAGCTAGCAAAACTTGCTAATGAAGAAACAGGATTTGGACGTTGGGAAGACAAAGTTCTAAAAATAGACTTGCTTCAATAGGAGTATATGAAGCTATAAAAGATCAGAAGACAAAAGGGATAATTCTTGATGACAAGGAAAAAAGAATAACTGAAATAGGGTTCCAATGGGTATAATTGCAGCCTTTGATTCCATCAACTAATCCTACTTCGTCAACAATTTATAAAATAATGATAGCATTAAGCAGGAAACGCAGTAATGTAAGTCCACACCCAAATGCAAAGGACTGTATAATTAAGACTGCAGAATACTTGATAAAAAGCTGCTGAAAGAAAAAGGAGCTCTAAAAAGGCTTGATTGGAGTTATAAAAACCCCTACGTTACAAGCTACGCAAGAACTTATGAAACATAAAAAGACTTCATTAATTCTTGCAACAGGTGGAGAAGCAATGGTAAAAGCTGCTTACAGTTCGAGAACACCTGCAATAGGGAGTAGGACCTGAAATGGACCTGCGTTTATTGAAAAGAAGTGCTGATATAAGAAAAAGCCGTTAAAAGAATTATTGACAGTAAAACTTTTTGATAATGGAGTAATTTGTGCTTCAGAACAATCAATAGTTACAGAAGAAGTAATTAAAAATCAAGTAGTAGATGAACTAAAAAGACAAGGAGCATACTTCCTTAACAAAGATGAAAGAAATAAAGTTGGAAGCATCCTTATGCGTGCAAACAACACAATGAATCCAAAAATAGTTGGAAAAACAGCTTTTATATAGCTGCAATGGCAGGAATAACAGTTCCTACAACTACAAAAGTACTTGTTTCGAGGAAACAGAAGTTTCTCATTTAAATCCATATTCAAGAGAAAAAAATTATGTCCTGTATTAGGATTTTATACAGAAGAAACTTGGGAAAAAGCATGTGAAAAATGTATAGAAATTCTTGAAAATGAAGGAATTGGACATACAATGTCAATGCACACAAATAACGAAAATATCGTAAGAGAATTTTTCATTGAAAAAAACCTGTGTCAAGACTGCTTGTAAATACAGCTGCAGCACTTGGAGGAGTAGGAGCAACAACTAATCTTTTACCTGCGTTTACATTAGGATGTGGAACTGTTGGAGGAAGTGCAACTTCTGACAATATTGGACCATTAAACCTTATAAATATTAGAAGAGTAGCTTATGGTACAAAGGAACTGGAAGAATTGAAAGAAGAAGGTTCATGTGTAAATACATGTTCAGTTGATAATTCACGAGTGAACGAAAATGAAATTGAAGATATCATAAGAAAAGTATTGGACGGAATTATAAAAATAGATAGGGGTGTGATAAAAAATGCCTGTTATAACAGAAGGAATGCTTAGAAAAATTAGATAAGGAAGGGCAGCTTGAAAAAGTACATATAACTGAAAAAGACATCCTTACACCGTCAGCAAGAGAGTTTTTAAATGTAAAAATTGATTTTAGAATAAAAAGATCACAGGATCAAGTTGTGAATAACGAATCAGATAATGTAAACAGAGTTAAAGACTCTCAAGCAAATACTTCGAAGAAAAGCCTCTCCAAAAAGACAGTATAAAGACTATATTACAGGAGCAACTTATGATAAAAAGCTCGAATTTATGACTCAACTGTTTGGAAATGAACTTGTTGTAAAAATCATAAGAGAATTGTTTTGCGAGGTAAGTTTGATATCTTGCAGGCTGAGGTAATAAGATACTGGAAAAAATATGAAAAGAATAAAAATTAGAAAGTGACTTTGCACAGGCATACAGATTTGTAAGAGACTTGTTTATAAGTGAGATGACCGATACACCGTTTCAGGAAAGAGATGTTCTTGGATATGACATTGATACATTAAAAGATATAACTCATAATACAATTAAATATTACAAAACAGGACATCTCTTTGAAATAAATGCTGACTTTGATGAAACGGTCATTGATATAAACTGTCTTAGAGCTTTGTCAAGAGAGTGTGAAGTTGCTGCAGTAGATGCTATAAGGGAAGGGAAGACGGAAAGAGTAGACATGCTAAAGGCATTAAACCGTCTGAGCAGTATATTGTACTTGATGATGTTAAAAGCGAATAACGGAGATTATAAATCATAAGCTCTGAATTGGGAGATATTATGGATAGAAATGAATTGGAGAGAATAATAAGAGAAAAAATTACAGGAAATAATGGGTGCAGAAAAAGATGATACCTTTATGGTTGAGGCTTCGGGACGACATGTACATCTGACAAAGGAACACGTAGAAGCGCTTTTTCGGAGAAGGTTATGAATTGACTCCTGTAAAGGATTTATCACAGCCAGGACAATTTGCAGCGAAGGAAAGAGTTAGGGTAATCGGACCAAAAGGCGAATTTTCCAATGTTGCAATATTAGGACCATGCAGAAATTTTTCTCAAGTGGAATTATCACTTACTGACTGCCGTGAAATAGGAGTTAAGGGAGTAATAAGAGAAAGTGGAAAAATTGAAGGGACACCAGGAATACTTATAGGTGTAGGGGATAAATATGTGCATCTGGATAAAGGTGTTATTGTTGCCAAAAGACATATTCATATGACAAGAGAAGATGCAGAAAGATTTTCTGTGAAAAGACGGTGAAACTGTAAAAGTAAAGATTCACAGCGACAGACCGTTAATATTTGATGATGTTTTTGATAAGAGTAAGGGACAGCTTTAGACTGAGCATGCATATAGACTTTGATGAAGCCAATTCCTGCGGGTATATTTCAGGAGTGACTGGAAGTATTGAAAAGTAGCTCTAAAAAATATTGTGAGGAGATAAAATGGATACTCAAAATTTGATAGAAGTGCTTTGCAAGGGAAGTGTTAAAGGAAATTGAAAAAGGGAAAAATGAAAATTATCTGAAAATAATGAGGTAATTTCTAAAAATCTGTAGTAACAGCTTTTTGGGAAATGATGAGGTTTTTGAAGGATGAACTTAAAAATGAAACATCATTTATGAATAATGTAGAGCTAGACAGTACATGGGAAGATGTTAGAAAAATGAAAAATAAAAAAGTACTTGTAGTATCAACTCTTGGAATAAATGATTTAATAGATCTTTCACAAGGTAGAAAAAGTATTATGACAGAGTTTCTTTTTAATGATTCACAAGTTATTCTTGTAGAAGAAGGGCTGGAATATAAAAAAATATACTAAAGCCTGCTACGTTAATTAATCTTTACGATGAATATCTTGAGAAAGTAAAGGAATTTGGAATAAAGGTTGTGAAAAAGAACAGAAGTTAAAAAAATATTTTTGTGCAAAAAGAAAAAGATTTATTTGAAGGGATTGATAACAGAAAGCAGACTTAGAAAGCTAGGATTAAAAATCAGATGCTTGAAGTTGATGCAAAATCTAAAGTAACTTCCCTTGCAATGGATTATAAAAAGAAAAATAGTATTGAATTATACTATGAAAGAGGACAATAATATGTTAATTGGAAAAGTTGTGGATAATGTCTGGGCAACAAGGAAGGATGAAAAACTAAAAAGGATTAAAAACTTATGGTAGTTGAAGTAGAAGGAACTGGTGAAGGGCATGGAAGCAGAAAAATGGTGGCAGCAGATTACATTGGATCCGGACAAGGTGACAAGGTAATAATTGTTACAGGAAGTTCTGCAAGACATATATTTGACGCTGAAACCCCTGTGGATGCAACTATTGTAGGAATAATAGACAGTTTGGAGTCGGAAAAGGAGTAAAAAAATGAAAAAAAGATTGATTACGGTAAAAATCTTTCTGAATTTGTTCAAAACAAGGAATTGGTGGTTCAGGCTGATATGATTATTACTCCCGGGGCAAAGGACATGATTAGGGAACAGGGAGTCGAAGTAAGATATGAAAAATCTTTCTGTGAATCAAACTGTGAATCAGAAAACAAAGTAAAAAATGAAATAAAAAAGACTGTGGGGATTTAGAAAGAAAAGTTATTGAAATACTTGTAAAAAGATTATAAGATAACAGATTTTTGAAACAGTCCAAAATATTATCCAAATTAAAAAGAATTACGATAAGAAAGGAAGTGGATTCAATGGGGTTATTTCAAATAAAAACCGGATATTCATTATGGTGCTAATTCTTTGGATATATTAAGAACGCTGGAAATGGAAAAAGTATTTTTAGTTACAGATGAAAATATGGTAAAACTAAAAGTTACAAATAAAGTTGTTAATATTTTAAAAATCACGGGAAATAGAAACTAAAAATATATTCGGATGTAAAGCCTCGATCCCACTGATGAGGAAATTATAAAACGGAATGCTGGAATTAAGTGCATATAATCCCGACTGCATAATAGCACTTGGAGGAGGTTCCCCAATAGATGCCTGCAAATCAATGATTTATTTTACAAATCAGATAAAAAGGCAATTGGACAAAATAAAAAAAGCCAAAATTTGATTGCAATCCTACAACGAGCGGAACAGGGTCAGAAGTAACATCTTATGCAGTTGTTACAACAAAAGATAAAAATACCACTATGACAGCGAAATGCTGCCGGATATAGCGATCTTTAAATCCAGATTTATAAAAACTCTTCCACCATCAATAATTGCAGACACTGGGAATGGATGTTTTGACACACGCCATAGAAGCATATGTTTCAAGATCGAAAATCTGTTTACAAATACACTTGCGCTAGGACAATAAAAACTGTTTTTGCTGATTTGGTAAAGCAATTTTGAAAAATCCTGGGCTTGAAAGGGAAAGAATTGATTTACAGATTAGCTTCGTGCATGGCAGGAGTAGCATTCAGCAATCAGGGATTAGGAATAAACCACAGCATAGCACATTCGCTAGGCAGATTTCATAAAGTCGCGATGGACGACTTTAATGCAGTAATAATGCCAAAAGTTATAAAGTTTAATGCACAAAAATAAGAATGCAAGATATTACCGTGAAATTGCTGAAGCGTTGGGATTCACACCTAAAGAAGATGCAGAAGGTGTGGAAATGCTAGCAAAAGCTCATTAAAATGAGAGCTGCTAAAATGGGAATACCAAATAATTTAAGAGAACTAGGAATCCCGGAGGAACAATATTTTTCTGAAATGAAAGTATCATTGATCAGATAGAAAATGATCTGTGTACAGGGGAAAAATCCTAGACGATTTAACAGGATTGAAATGAAGCAGTTATTGAAAGATTTATATTAAATTGAAGAAAAGGAAAAAAATGAGAAAAATAATAGTTGTAGATGATGAGCCGATAACAAGGATGGATATTTGTGAAATACTTAGAGAAGCCAATTATGATGTAGTTGCTGAGGGCAGGTGACGGATTTGATGCAATAGAGCAGAGCAAAAATATAAATCCTGATTTTGTAATAATGGATGTCAAAATGCCAATACTGGACGGATTGAAGGCGGCAGAAAAGTAATAAGGAGCGAAAAATTGTCTCAGAGGTATTGTTTTACTTACAGCATATTCCAACAAAGAATTTATAGAGGAAGCAAAAATATAGGAATAATAGGATATATAGTGAAACCCATCGACGAAAAATCCTTTATTCCTAACCTGGAGATTATATTTAACAAACAGGAAGAATTTGAAAAACTGGAGAAAAATATTTGAAAACAAGTCAAAAAGCTGGAGGATAGATTGATATAGCCAAAAAGTATTTTGATGAAAACAAGGAATTTTACTGAGAAATGAAGCATATGAGTACATAAGAACACTTAGTATGAACAAAAAGATGCGATATGGGAAAAATAGCTGATATTATAATTTTATCTGGAGATGAAGATGCTTAGAACGATATGTGAACAATATGCAGAGCTCAAATAAAAGATATTGAAAAGCTGGAGAAAAAATATGTGAAGGGCTTCCAGTTATGAGCAAGTTATTAAAAAGCAGACGTATTTATTGATTGTATGACGGAAAATAGAGATACAGCGATTGTAGTTGCCGAGGCAAATCCAAGACGGGGTTCGAGTTACACTCAGAGCGTTGTGGGGAAAATTTGCCTATAGAAAAAATGAGCCTGCGGTATTAAGAACGCTCGAAACTGGACATCCATCACGAGATTATAAGGCATTGACACAGGAAAATAAAAGCGTAACGCAGAATGTAGTGCCTATAAGAAGTGATGAGGGAATCTGAGAAATAATAGCTGTTCTTATAGTCGAAGAGGGCATGAATGAGAAAATATCAACAAGGAACTGAGTTTTCTTAATAATGCGACTGATGATATTCTTATGAGCTCTGTTGGAATGTTGCGGGAACGTAAAATAATCGACTACATCAATGATGGAATTATAATTTTTAATGAAGAAGGTCTGTGCATATATGCTAATCTCGAGCAAAAATATGTATACAGGAAGATTGGCTATAAGGATTTTTCCTTGGAGAAAAATTTGATAATATAGTAATTGATGATGTTGAATTTGAGGATGTGCTAAGTGGAAAAGTAAGTGAAAAATCAGATGTAAAACATATCAAATATGGTTTATGAGTTTGGAATATATACCAGAAGGAAACGAAAGATGTTAAAAATGTTGTTTTATTTATAAAAAGATATTACAGAAATTAAAATCAGGAAAAGGAACCGATTTTAAAAATCAGTTGCACTAAAGAGAAATTCATCACAGAGTAAAAATAATTTACAAACCATTGCAAGTTTGCTTTCGATACAGGCAAGAAAAACAGACGATAAAGCTGTAAAAGCGGCGATTTAGCTGGGATAGTATAAACAGAATATTAAGCATATCAGTTACTCACGAATTACTTTGCTCAGAATGGACTAGATGAATTGGAAATAAAGGAAGTTATCAATAAAAATTCTGAAAAATTCGGTAAGAGAAAATTTGGAAGGGCATTTAAAACTAAAAATAGATGTAATCGGAGACAATTTTGAAATCAATTCGGACAAAGCAACAACAATTGCACTTATAGTAAATGAACTTGTGGAAAATTGTATAAAGCACGCTTTTAAGGGCGTAGCAGAGGACATATAACAATTAGAGTAAAAAGTGGAAGATGAAATCCCGTATTTTCATAGTGATGATGGGATTGGAAATGGACGAAAAAGGACTTTGAAAAAGGGAGTATCGGATTGCAGATAGTGAAAAAGTCTTGTAAAGGAAAAACTTTATGGGAATCTGGATATAAAGACTGGTAGTAAGGGAACTGAAATCAGTTTTGGTTTGAAAATTGATTTATCTTTATATTAAATAAATGAAGACAAAGGAGTCTTGTATAATGATAGAAGAAATATTAAGTGTAGGAATAGACATTGGAACTACTACTCAGCTTATTTTCTCAAAAATTTATATAGAAAACAGAGGAACTGCATTTACAGCGCCTCAGCTTAAAATAATAGGAAAAGAAGTTATATAGAAGTGACATTTATATTACTCCGCTGGAAACTGAAACAAAAATAGATGCAAAAAGGTTAAAGGAAATAATGAATCTGAATACAAAAAAGCCAATATTCAATACAAAGATGTTTCGACAGGGGCTGTAATAATAACAGGAGATACGGCAAGAAAGGAAAATGCCAAGGAAGTACTGCAAATTCTTAGTGGAATGGCAGGAGATTTCGTTGTTGCACGACAGCAGGACCCGATTTGGAAAGCATTATTGCTGGAAAAGGTTCGGGAGCTTACGGATATTCTGATGAGAAAAAATACAAGTATCGTAAACTTTGATATTGGGGGAGGAACTACAAACATTGTAGTTTTCAACAGAGGAGAAGTGGAAGATACTACTTGTCTTGACATTGGAGGACGACTTGTAAAATTTGATGAAAATGGAAATATACGTTATATTTTCAAAAAAATGTACGATATTCCGCTGATGTAAATGTAAAATTGGAATTAGGCAGAAAAATAAACGAACAGGATTTGAGAAAAATAACGAGAAGAATGGCACAGCTTATTCTTGAAAGTATTGAACTTTTGCCAAAAACAGATTTGTACCATAAAATAGTAACATATAAAGATTTCAGAAAACGTAATGGCAGCATTGAGCATTATTCATTTACTGGAGGAGTTGCAGATTTTGTTTATGGAAAAACTGAAAAAGACTTGTACAAATATAATGATATAGGGTAGTACTTGGAGAGGAACTGGTAAAAGTCCTGAAAGAGTTAAATATAGAGCCTCTGAAATTAAGTGAAACAATTGGAGCGACAGTAGTTGGTGCAGGAAGCCATACGACAGAGATAAGTGGAAGTACAATAACTTATACTGAAGGAATTTTTCCAATAAAATATTCTGTACTGAAAATGTCTGAGGCAGATGAGCAGTTGCCAATTAATGAGCTAGGAAATATTATTGAAAGTAAACTAAACTGGTTTAACTCTGAAAGTGAAATTGAAAATGTGGCACTTGCCTTTAAAGGTAAACACAATATGGCATATACTGACATAATGGAGCTATCTTCAGTGATTTCAGATGTTATAAAAAGGAAACATGACAAGACTCACCCTGTAATCGTTATAGTTGAAAAATGATATGGCAAAAAAGTATTGGGACAATGTATGAAACTTGCGCTTGATGGTTATGATATAATTTGCATAGACAGTGTAAAAGTGAGATGGAGATTATATTGACATAGAGAGCCAGCTAGAAATGGAAATGTATTACCTGTTGTAATAAAAAACATTGGTATTCAGTTATTAAATAAAAATTTAGAGAGTGGCATGTAACAATGGTATTAAAAACTAAATTATTCTGGACATACTTTATGAATTTAAATCTGTAAAAGACGTGCAGAACAAAGCGAGTGAATTTAGATCGAGACGAACTTGCAGGAGTGAGTCTGACACAGCAGAAGAAAGAGTGGGTCACGCTAAAAGATCTGTATTGGCTGAATTGACATTGGCAGATTTAAGAAACAATCCTGCAGTACTATATGAAGAAGATGAAGTTACAAGAATCATACAGGATGCTGTAAATGAAAAATTTATGGAGAAATAAAAACTGGACTGTAAGTGAATTAAAGAGAATGGATTTTTGGACTCTCCTACAAGCGGTGACGACATAAAAGAGAATCAGTAAAAGGTCTTACAAGTGAAATGGGTAGCGAAAGAGTTGCTAAACTTATAGAGTAATATGGACCTTATTCAAGGAGCAAGCAAAATAAGAATTAAAAATTCTGCAATACTGAAATAGGTGGAGAAGAATACTTGCAACAAGATTGCAGCCTAACCATACAACAGATAGATCCGGATGGAATTAGCTTTCAACTTATGAAGGGCTTAGCTTTGGGCAAGGAGATGCTCTTTTTGAGGATTAAACCCAGATTGATTACAGTGTTGACAGTGTTATGAGAGTGTTGCACAGATTTCCACGAAATAAAGACTAAATGGGAAATTCCTACACAAATATGTGTATTGGCTCACGTAACTACACAAATGGAAGCAATTAGAAGAGGAGCGCCTACAGACTTTAGTTTTTCCAAAAGTATTGGGGATCTGAAAAAGGAAATGAAGCATTTGAATAAATGGAACAATGATTCAGGAAGCAAGAGATTTGGCATTAAAACATGGAACAGCAACAGGACCTAACGTAATGTACTTTGAAACAGGACAAGGTTCAGAATTATCATCAGACGCACACCATGGATGCGATCAGTTACAATGGAAGCAAAGATGTTACGGATTTGCCAAAAATTTGATCCATTTATTGTAAATACGGTTGTTGGATTTATTGGACCGTAATATTTGTATAACAGTAAACAAGTAATAAGAGCTGGACTTGAAAGATCATTTCATGGGTAAACTTACTGGAATCTCAATCGGGGGTTGACGCTTGCTACACTAACCACATGAAAGCTGATCAAAACGATATCGAAAAACTTGAAAGTATTATTAACAGTAGCAGGATGTAACTACTTTTCATGGCTATTCCTGCAGGAGATGATATAATGTAACTATCAAACATCTTCTTATCATGATGATGCTACATTAAGAGACCTATGTAACAGAAGACCTATAAAACCTTTTGAACAATGGTTAGAAAAAATGGGAATAATGAAAGATGGAAAACTTACAGATAGAGCCGGAGACGCTTCAATTTTTCTTAAAATAGGGAGGAAAAATCAATGTTATCAGAAAGAGAACTAAAAGATGTAATCGAAAAATAATAGGTGAAATAAAAGTAAATGAACCAGTAACAGCTGTGGAAGAAAAAGCGCCAGTTGTCAGTACAAGCTCAGTTTATATTGAAAGTGGAGATGAGCCACGTAAAATCCTCATATTGTAAACGGAGAAGTAAGAGATATTGGACAAATAAACATAAAAAGATCAAATGCTTTGGATAATCCTGAAGACAGAGAAGAATATATGAAGTTAAAACAAAAAAACATCTGCAAGACTTGGAATCGGAAGAGCTGGAACAAGAACGAGAACAGAAGTTTTATTAAGATTAAGAGCAGATCACGTGCATGACGACAAGATGCTGTGTTTAATGATGTTCCTACAGAATTTCTTGATGAACTTGGATTGTTTGAAGTTACTACTGAATGTGAAACAGAGACCAATATATCACACGTCCCGATTTAGGAAGAAGAATTTCTGAAGAAGGAATAAAGACAATAGAAGAAAAATGTAAAAATCCAACAGTTCAAATATTATTGTCAGATGGATTAAGTTCAACTGCAGTTGAAGCAAATGCAAAAATATAATACCTGCATTGTTAAATGGGCTTAAAGGATATGGAATTGATACTGGAACACCATTTTTTTATCAAATATGGAAGAGTTGGAGCAGGAGATCATGTTGGAGAAATTTTGAATGCTGATGTAGTTTGTATATTAATAGGAGAACGTCCTGGACTTACAACTGCAGAAAGTATGAGTGCCTACATTACTTACAAGGCTCGTCCTGGAATTTCTGAAGCAAAAGAACAGTTGTTTCAAATATTCATAAGGATGGAACTCCATCTTCAGAAGCAGGAGCTCACGTTGCTACATTAATTAAGAAAAGTAATTGATGCAAAAAGCAAGTGGACAAGATTTAAAATTATAAATTAACTTAATAAAAAAATAAAAATTAAAAACTTTAGGAGGAACAATGAAAAGGCGATAGATTAAAAGCAAATGTACTAGCTGTAAGATTAATTCCAAATGTAGATAATGATATGGCTAAAGAGCTGGAATTACCGAAGGACATAGAAGTATAGGAATTATAACAGCAGATTGTGATGATGTTACATATACTGCACTTGATGAAGCTACAAAAAAAGCTGTAGTTGATGTAGTTTACGGAAAATCATTCTATGGTGGAGCTGCAAATGCGAATACAAAACTTGCAGGAGAAGTAATAGGAATATTGTCGGAGCCTACTCCTGCGGAAGTAAAAAGTGGACTAGCTGCAGAGAGTTGACTTTATTGAAAAATGAAGGAGCATTCATAAGTGCAAAATGATGATGATAGCATTGCATATTATGCACATTGTGTATCAAGAACAGGAAGTTATTTATCAAAAACAGCAGGAATTGCAGAAGGGAATCATTAGCATACCTAATAGCACCTCCGCTTGAAGCAATGTACGCTTTAGATGTTGCATTAAAAGCAGCAGATGTAAGTTTAGTTGCGTTCTTTGGACCACCTTCAGAAACAAACTTTGGTGGAGCACTTTTAACAGGGAAGTCAGTCAGCATGTAAAATTGCGTGCGATGCTTTCGCTGAAGCAGTAAAATCTGTGGCAGATAATCCATTAAATTATTAATGAGTAAATCATTATTATAAAAATAGAATTGCCTTGTAAATTTTTAACATTATTTCCATTAAATAAATAATTATTTTGATTAGGCAATTCTATATTTTTCTAAAATATTTGAGAAAAATCCTATATTTAAATATAAAATTTTATTTGCAGATTTCAAAGTCAAATAAAAATATTTTTATTAAAGGAAGAACAGAAATATAACATATTTTGAGTATTTTCACTTAAAATAGAAAAATTTGAGTGAAAATTTGGGAGGAATATAAAATGGGAATAGATAAAATTATAATGTATACTATGTTAATATTTATGGTAATCAGGTGGAATAGATAAATGTATAGGAAATAAATTTGGTTATGGTGAAAAAATTTGAAGAAGGAATAATGGCTATGGGTTCTTTGGCACTGGCAATGGTTGGGATAATTGCATTGGCACCAGTTTTAGGGAATATTTTTAAGTCCCGTTATTTCTCCTGTCTATGAAATGCTTGGCACGATCCTTCAATGTTTGCAACAACACTTCTTGCAAATGATATGGGAGGAGCTCCACTTGCAGTAGGAATGGCTAAAAGTCCGAAGCTGGAAAATTAGCGAGCATTTATATTAGGTTCAATGATGGGACCAACTATCGTGTTTACAATACCAGTAGCATTGGGAATAATTGAAAAAGAAGATAAACCGTTCTTAGCAAAAGGAATTTTGGCTGAATTACTACAATACCAGTAGGAGTACTTGCAGGGTGGAATAGTGACTGGATTCCCAATAGGATTAATTTTAGTGAATTTGATACCAATAATAATTGTTGCGGCGTTAATTATTTTTAGGATTAATTTTTATACACGAAAAAATGACAAAAGGATTTGCAGTTTTGGGCAAGGAGTTGTTATTGTTATTACATTAGGATTAATTGTAGCAATTATACAAGCTTCAGTAGAAGGATTGACAATAATTCCTGGAATGGATTCAATATTTGCAGTATAACAAATCACTCAAGAACTTGTATAAAGGTGGTGATTGAAACAATGGATCAATTGCGATAGTTCTTGCAGGAGCATATCCGTTAGTACACTTTATTACTAAAAGTATTTGGAAAACCACTTGAAAGTATTAGGGAAAAGGACTTGGAATGAATGAAGCTGGGAGCTGACTGGGATTAGTTGCTGACTTTAGCTAACAATATTCCAATGTTTGGAATTTTAAAAGATATGGATGCAAATGGAAAAGTTATGAATATTGCATTTGCAGTAAGTCGCGACGTTCGTTTTTGGGGATCACTTGGGATTTACAGCTGGATTTGCTGGTGGAAAATATACTCAAATGATTTTTCAATGATAGTTGGAAAATTAGTGGCAGGAGTAACAGCAATATATGGTAGCAAAATATTATTCTGTAAAAAGAAACTATAAAACTAAAAATAAAATAATATACCCAAGGAGATGAAATATGAAACTTAATGTGAAAAATTGATTGGATTATTGGTATTTTTAGTTATGGCATCTGTTTTATCGGCTAATTTAGATGAATTAAGGTGGGTTCCCAAAAATAGGGCATACCTTTGTCAAAAACTATAGATGAAAATAAGAATCAAAGAAACTATGTTGTTTTTGACTGGGATTATACATCAATTTATCAAGATACTCAAGAAAATCTGTTTAGATACCGGATAGATAATTTAAGATTTAAAATGACGCCTCTTTGCCTTTTCAAAGGCAATTAGAAAAGATATTCCATTAGATAATTTTGACAAGGAATATTCAAATGTGAAGGGCAAGCTATTAATATTACAAAAATAGCAAATGATTTAGATAAAAGATATATTTTTCCTTTATAATAATTATATAAAAGATAAAAATGTCTTTGGAAAAATAAAAGCGACAGAAGAATTTAAAGACTTTAGAGGAAATTGGCATTTCTTTATGAAGCAATAGGTGGAAGTTTCTCTCATGATATTGCTTATCCATGGGTTCTTTACCTGTTTGACAATATGACTGCAGAAGAAGTGCAAAAATTGTGCAAAGAAGCTAATGACTTTTGGAATAGGAAATAAACTTGGAAAAATATGTTCTTGAATCAAGTGACAAGCTGACAGGTGAAGCTGGAAAAAGTTAGATATGAATATAAGAGTGGATTAAGAACCCAGCACGAAACAGCTAACTTATTTCATGAATTTGAAAATGGTATAAAAAGTGTATATAGTTTCGGCTTCTCTCGAAGATATAGTAAAAAGTTTTCGCAAATGATAAATCTTATGGGTATAATTTGAGTGCTGACAGTGTTTACGGAATGCGTCTTGAGATGAATGGAAATAAATATAGAGCTGAGTACAAAACATGGTTATCCACAAACACAAACTAAAGGAAAAGTTGAGTAATAAATAAATACATAAAATCAAAACATGGTGGAAAAGATCCTATTTTAGTTGCAGGTGACAGTATAGGAGATGCTAATATGCTTTCTGAATATAAAGGTACAAAAATTTTTACTTCTTATGAAAAGAAAAGGAAAAACTTGACGACTTAGCAAAAGATCCAAGAGCATTAATTCAAATAAGAAGTGAACAAACAGGATTATTCGTTCACGAAAATTAATATAGTAATTTGGGAGGAAGAACAATGGATTTAAAAATTTAGACAGAAACATTAGAAAAATACTTAGAAAAGTAGTACAAGAAGAACTAAGAGAAAAAGTTGGAGGATTTGAAAAACATATTGATAAAAAGTGGAGTTGGGGTTAGTTAAAATTCCTACTGTAAAACCAGAGAAAAATTTGATACAGAAATCCAAATGACAAAGTATTCCTAACAGATGTATTTTCAATTGAGGAAAGTGGAAAGATTAAGCTGTGGAGTTATGGAAATGGAAGAATCTGCATTTGATTGGGGAATTGAACTATGACGAGATAGACTATGTAATAGATGGAACGCTAGAAATTATAGTAGATGGACGTAAAGTTACAGGAAACAGGGAGATGCTATTTTAATTCCTAAAGGTTCAAAAAAATAAAATTTAGTGCTCCTAACTTTGCAAGATTCTTATATGTAATCTATCCTGCAAATTAGCAAGACACTTGTAAAATAAGTTAAATAAATACCCCTAAAAATAGAGGCTGTAAAAATGATATAATAATAACAGCCTCTTTACTTATCTAGAAAATATGATGTATAAAAACAGATTACTTGATAAAGATAGAAAAATACAAAATGAGGTTATTTTATGGAGAAATTTTTAAATTTTTTTAAATTCAGATAGATATCAGTATGCAGAAAGCGAAGTGTATTTAAAAAAATAATATGGAAAAATCAAATAGCGACTTTTGATGTATTTTTACGTACAGAAAAGGAAAATGATTATGCAGTAGTGTATGGGATAGCTGATGTGCTGGAATTGATAGATGTCCTTTCTGATACTTCTTATGAGAAAAAGAAAAATATTTGTCAAAAAGTTTTGGATAATTTAGATTTGACTGAATATATTGCCAATATGAAATTTACAGGCTCAATAAAGGGATTGAGAGATGGAGAAATCGTTTTTCAAATGAACCGGTTCTTACAATTACAGCCCCACTTATACAAGGGAAAAATTCTTGAAACTCCTATTTTAAATATTTTTGCATTATCAGACACTTACAGCAACTGTCACTTCTAAAATTGTACAGGCAGCAAAGGATAAGGATGTGTTATTTTTGGAAGCAGGAGAACAGCAGGCTTTTGAAGCAGTAATGTCAATAACGAAAGCGGCTTATTTAGGTGGCTGTGCAGACTCATTCCAATTTAATGGGGAATATCTTTATGATTTGAAAAAGTGTAGGAACTATGACGCATGGGTTTATTCAAAGTTTTGGTATGCAAAAGATGCTGAATATAAAGCGTTTGATATGTTTATAAAGACTTATAGAGATAAAAACAGGCTCTAATAATGCTAATAGATACTTATGATACGCTTAATAGCGGTATAGATAGCGCAGTTAAAAGCATTTAAGGAGAATAAAATAAATGATGAGTACGAAGGAAGTTATGGAATAAGGATAGATTCGGAGCAATTTGAAGATTTGTCCGAAAAATGCAGGAAAAATACTGGATAAAAATGGATTTTATAAGGCAAAAATCATATTAACAAGCGGACTTGATGAGGAAAAATAGAAACATTAATAAAAATAAGGCAAAAAGTCGATACATTTGGGGTAGGAGATGCCATAGTATTACCAAAAAGGAAATAAGTACAGTCTATAAAATGGCTAAAATTAATGAAAAATGACGTAATGAAAATTTCTGATGAAAGCAGAAAACATCATTGCCAGGAAACAAGGTTTGTATAAGTCTATGGAAAATAATGATTTTTACGATGTTATAGCATTGGAAGATGAAAAGCTGGAAGATACAGGAAATATTAAAAATTAACAATTGATTATATTTCAGATGGTGAAAAATTGCAGAAAATTATGAATGCTGGAGTTGAAAAAAAGGCAAAAAGAGTATTATGACAGTAATTTGATGCTTATAAGAAAAAGTATATGGAGAAAAATTAAAAATAAAAAGAGTGCATTTGTCAGAAAAAAATTAAAAGAGCTGAAAAATTTACTTCAGAAAATAAATAAAAATAAATACTAATTATAATTTAATCATAAAATATGAAAAACAAAAACAAAACGAAAAACATTGATAAACAGCAGATATTTCTAGATATGTAATGTAAATCATATTAAAAGACTGTAAAAACAGTTGCACAAATAATTATTATAATGTAAGTATGAAGATTAAATAGTTTGGTTTGTCAAACTTAAATTAATACAACTATATTAGTTTTAGGGATTTAGTCAATCTTAATGGGGTTCAGAAGAATTGAGAAATTGAAGCATTAGTGAGGTTAGTAGGATTGTTATAATATTGTAGAAAAGGAGGTAAAAAATTTAGTTTTAGATAAAATGGAAAATTGAAGGTAAAAATCTATAACTTTAAGAATGAAAAGAAATGTCTATGGAAAAAGCAGTTTTAGTAACGAGGTTTGGAACATCGCACAAGGATACGAGACAAAAATGCTTGATTCGATTGAAAAATGAAGTAAAAAGCTAAATATGGAAGCGAAAAAGTCAGAAAGAGCCTATACATCAGGGAGTTATAAGACGAATAGTGGAAAGAAAGGAAGGAATTCATATATTTGATCAGAATGAAGGACTGGAAGCTTTGAAAAAATAAAGGTTATGATGAGTATGTAACAATGTCACTACATATTGCGGATGGAATAGAGTACGCAAAACTTAATGATAAATATGGAAAAATCTCAAAACCACTTTTTAGTAAATGATGAAGATTTTTGAAAAAGTTGTATAAAACGACAGAAGAGTTTAACAGTACAGAAGGGAATGATGCCATTGTGTTTATGGGACATGGTTCCGAAAGTGCGACAGACAGTACATATCAACGGCTTCAAGAGGAATATCTAGAAAGCTGGGAAAGATAATATTTTTCATAGCTACTGTTGAAGGGCAAGTGACAATTGAAGATGTCATTCAAAAATTAAAAGGAAGAGGATTTAGAAAAAATATTGTTAAAAGCCATTTATGATGAGTGGCTGGAGATCACGCTAAAAATGATATGGCTCTGATGAGGAAGATTCGTGGAAAACAATTCTTCAAAAATGAAGGATATGAGTAACGCCTATTATTAAAAGGAATAGGAGAATACGAGTTTATACGTAAAATGTTTATGGATAAATTAGAAGAAGTTTATTAAGATAACAAAGAATAATTTTAAATTTATAGTTTTATAGGTGTTGCATAAACTTAATAAGAAACCAGTTGGAATCAGGTACAGCCACCTCTACTGTGATACTGACGAAAGTATAGAAAACCACTAAAATATCATTATATTTTTGGGAAGGGTACAGTAGGATGAAGTTAGTCGGGAGACTTGCCTATATAATAAAGTTACATTTTTCAGGGAAGGGAAAAAATTTAATATATAAAGACGCTGCTGAAATTTACATAGATACTTTTCATCTGTTTTTAATATATAAAATTTGATTCAACTTTCTGAGTTGGATTTTTAATTTTGTCTCAAATATAAATTTTGTAGGGAGAATTTTTATAAAAATAATGGCAAGAATAAAAATAATAAAATACATTATACAGATATTAGTTGTACTTTTTGGAATAAGCTTTTTACATTCTAGTCTAATGTATATTTCACGAGGAGATCCTGCCCAGTTATGCTTACAGAATGCGGACATCTTCCAACACCGGAGCTTTTTAGCACAGACAAGAGCTGAACTTGGACTTGATAAAGCCTTTTTATATCAATACTGGAAATGGCTGTTTGGAGTTCTGCAAGGTAATTTTGGGAAGTCCTATTCGTTAAGAATTCCAGTAATTCAAAAGATAGCACAGGCATTTATTCCAACATTGTCCCTTTCATTTATGGCACTGTTTTTAATGTGTGTAATTTCAATACCGACTGGAATACTTGCGACTGTAAAAAGAAAATAAATGGCAGGATATTTAATAAGAATGTTGACATTCATGGGAATGTCTGTGCCAAGGATTTTTAGTTAGGACTAGTATTTTTGAGCATATTTGAGGTACAGCTGGGACTTGTATCAGTTTCAGGCGGAAATGCTGATTTTGGCTCAATGATCTTACCTGCATTAACAATAGCAATAGCAATGTCTGCTAAGTATATACGTCAAATAAGACACATATTCCTTGAAGAACTTGGAAAAAGTTATGTGACAGGGGCTAGAATGAGGGGAATAAAAGAACGTGATATTTTGTGAAACATGTATTGCCTAATGCAATCTTGCCTATAATAACGCTTCTAGGACTTTCATTAGGAAGCATCAGGGAGGAACTGCAGTTGTAGAAATAGTTTATAACTGGCCGGGAATGGGAAGAATGGCAGTAAAAGCAATATCAGCTCAGGATTATCCTCTAATTCAGTCTTATGTGCTAATAATCGCATTCTTGTACCTGATAGTAAATATCATGAGTTGATATTTCGTATAAATATCCGGATGCAAGAGTTGAGGAGGTAATTTAAACTTGAACAAATTGAAATTTATGGGAAAAATACACAACTGAAAATATTTCTGGCACTTGCGATTATTGTGGTACTAATTGCTGATTTTGCACCATTTATAGTGCCAAACGATCCTTTTTAAACAATTGGCCTATAAGTTTGCAACGTCCATCAAAACAGTATATTTTTGGAACGGATCAGCTTGGGAGAGATTTGTTCTCAAGAGTTATATATGGTTCAAAGATATCCGATATTCATGACTTTGACTTTGATGTTCATAATTTTGTTGTAGGAACGATACTGGGAGTGCTTGCAGGATATTTTGGAGGAATTGTTGATACGGTGATAATGAGACTTGGAGATATGATGATTGCATTTCAGGATTAATTCTTGCCATGCGATAGCTGGACTTTTGAATCCAAGTGTGAAAAATTCAATTATAGCCATAGCGGCAGTTACTTGGACAAAATACCACGAGGCTTACAGGAGCATGGTTCTTAAGATAAAGCAGGAACTGTATGTAGAAGCGGCAAAAATAACAGGAAGCAGGGATTACTCAATAATATTTAAATATATAATTCCAAATATGATTACAACGATGATAGTAACAGCGGTTTCGGATGTGGAACATTAATGCTGGAAATAGCGGCACTTTCATTTTTAGGGATTTGGAGCACAGCCTCCAACACCGGAGTGGGGAGCAATGCTTAATGAAGGTAGAACAACACTTGCAGAGCTCCTTGGATGATGATGTATCCAGGGCTAGCAATAGTAATTGTTGTAATTATATTCAATATGCTGGGAGATTCAGTAAAGAGATTTAGTTGATGTAAAAAGTGAATAATTTAAAAGTAAAAAGTAACAAAAATAAAATATAGAGGGAGATGTTAAAAATCGTAAAAAGTAAATTTTTAATTTTAATTTATAGCAGTATTGATCTTGCTTGTAGCGTAATGGTGGAAGAGCAGTTACGGAAAAAAGTAAGACTAATCCAGGATGAACTTGTAGTAGGAGTAACTTCGTTTTGCAGATACGCTTGAGCCTACAGATACGTATTTTAGCTGGGTTGTAACTCGTTATGGTGTTGGAAGAACTTGACAATTTTTGATGAAAAGGGTAACTTGGACATTGCTTGCTGAAAGCTGGAAATTAAGTAATGATAAATTAGAGTGGACTTTTTAAAATAAAGAGATGGAGTAACTTTCTCAAATGGACATCCATTGACAGCAGAAGCAGTAAAAATCAATAGAAAGAGTATTTGCTAAAAATAAAAAGAGCAGAATCATTCTTTAAAATATGCTTCAATAGAAGCCAATGGACAAAATTGAAAATAAAAACAAAAGAGCCTGTAGCAATATTGCACTGAATCATTGGCAGATCCATTATTCTTAATAGTTGATACATCAGTTAATACAGATGAATTTGCTCAAAAAGGACCAATATCAACAGGACCGTTTATTGTTCAGAATTTAAGCCTGGTGAACAGACAGTTGTTGTAAGAAATGAAAAAGTATTGGAATGGAAGCGAAAATTAGCAAAAAGTAACATTTAAAAGATATAAATGATCAAAATACAAGAGCATTATCGTTAAAATCGGGAGAAATTGATGTAGCGATACAACTTGAGAAGTTACTAATAAGGCTGATTTTGAAGGGGATAAAATATTGTAATAAATGAATTGAAATCACTTAGATCAACTTGCACTTTATGAATCAAACTAAAGGACTTAAAGATAAAGTATTAAGAGAAGCAATAATAAGAGGTGCAAATAGAAAACTATACACAAAACTTATTACAAGGTGGAGCAACTCCAGGAAAAGCACCAGTACCTCCAACATTGGACTTCGGATTTAATGAATTAAAGGATGAAAAATGCTTATAATCGTGAAAGTGCTAAGAAAATATTAGCAGATGCAGGATATAAAGATGATGGATGGAGATGGGTTTTGTAGAACGTCCGATGGATCAAAAATTGACTTGAACTTTGTAATTTATACAAGTAGAGAGAATTACAAATTTATGCTCAAGCATTCCAAACTGATATGAAAGAAATTGGTAGTAAAAAGTTACGTTAAAACCAGTAGGCTATGAAACAGTTTTGAGCATGAGAGACGAGTTCAAACTTTGACATGTTAATTTTGGAACGTACTACGGCAAATACTGGAGATCTGAAAAATACTTGCATGAAAAAGCTGGTATAGCAAAGGAAACAAACAAAACAGGTTATTCAAAACCACGAAAGTTGATAAAATGCTTGATGAATTATCAAAAAGAATTTGACAAAGCTAAGAGAAAAGATCTTGTTGTAAAAATACAGCACTAATAATGAACGATGCGGCGACATTATTCTTTGGATATGAAACTACATTCCTTTACAGCAACAAAGCAGTAACAGGGCTTAAAATGTATCCAATGGATTACTACTGGATAACAAAAAGATGTAGCAAAAAAGCTAATTAAGGAGAATTTATGTTAGAGATAAAAGATTTGACAATTCAGTATGGGGATAAGCCTCAGTAGTTGAAAAATTTTTCTCTTTCATTGAAAAAGGTGAAATAATAACAATTGTGGGGAAAAGCGGTATGGAAAATCTACCGTTCTTTCTTCTATTTTAGGATTATTGCCAAATGGAGGAAAAAATAATTTCGACGATATAATTTATAAGGAGAATCAATGCTCAGTAAAAGCCTTAATCAATGGAGGGCTGCGAGGGACTGAAATAACTATGATTTCACAGGATTCGGGAGGAACTCTTAATCCAATAAGAAAAAATAGGAAAACAGTTTGTCGAATATATTCAGACACATTCCAAAATGTCAGTAAAAGAAGCTGAAGAAAAAGCAGAAGATATGTTTTCCAAAGTAAACTTGCGGATCACGAAATCATTATGAAAAAGCTATCCGCACCAACTGTCGGTGGAATGAAAACAGCGTGAGAATAGCAATGGCACTAACTTTCCATCCAAAAATTATGCAGCAGATGAGCCTACAAGTGCATTAGATGTTATAACACAGGCTCAAATAGTGAAGGAAATAATGGATCTCAGAAAAATTTTGACACTTCTATCATAATGGTAACTCACAATGCGGGAGTTCTTGCATATTTCAGATAAAATAATTGTTATGCAGAATGGAAAAATAGTTGATGCGGGTAATAAAAACGAAGTTATAGAAAATCCAAAAAGTGAATATACTAAAAAAATTGCTTGAAGCTGTACACTGAAATTGAGGTGAAAGACTTGTCTAATATTAATGATGTAATTCTTGAAACAAAAACCTTACAAAAATTTATGAAAAATCAAAATGATAAAAAGTAGTGGCCTGTAACAACGTAAATTTAAAAATTCATAAAAGGAAAACTTTGGGAATTGTTGGAGAATCGGGATCGGAAAACCACACTTGTAAATATGCTTATGGACTTGGAAAAGCCAACTACGGAGAGATTTTTGTATCACGGAAGGGATATAAGCAAGTTTACAAAACAGGAAGTGTGGGAAAATAGACAAAAATATCCGAGATAGTCTTTCAAGATCCATGGTCAGCTTTCAATCCAAAATGACCGTTATGCAAATCCTCACTAGAGCCATTAATGAACTACAGGGAGACTAAAAAGATCGGAAAGAAAGCAAAAAGCTATAGAACTTCTTAAAATGGTTGACTTGCCTGAAGAATTCTGTAACAAAGTATCCACAAAATATGAGTGGTGGGCAAAGACAAAGGCTTGGAATCGCAAGAGCAATTTCACTTGAGCGAGAGATACTTATATGCGACGAAAGCTGACTTCCGCGCTTGATGTTTCCATTCAAAAACATAGTGGAACTTCTGTAAAAGCCGCAAAAGACATAACAATGATTTTTATATGCCACGACATAGCACTAATAGAATCTTTTGCACACGAAATCGTAGTAATGTACCACGGAGATGTAGTGGAAGTAATCAGAAGGCGGACAAATTTCTGAAAAAGCAAAACACCCATATACAAAGTCGTTATTAAGTGCAATTTTTCCTGTGCGTGGAGAAATGGTCGAAGTTAAAGTAGTTTTACTGTTGTTTATATAACAAAAAGTTTTGTTTTTATAATTTTTATGCTATAATGGTTATATATTTATGTATAGGGAGTGATAAAAATAGAGTAAAACAACTATGCATTTAAATTAGACGATAATTTAAAATTTGATTTGGAAAAATGTATGCGAAGAATTGGGAATAACACTACCTGTACAATGGCAGCTAAAAATTGGTTAGAGAGAGAAACTGAAATTGACTTGTCAGAAAAAGATGATTATTTCTACAGTGAAGAAAAAATATTACAAGACTTCTAAAAAGCAAAGGAACAAATTGAAAAACTGGTGGAACAGTTCACGAGGTGCTGTAATGGTAAAAAGATGGTCTGATGAAGCATGGGAAGATTTTTCTTTTTGGTAGAAAAATGATAATAAAGTTTTCAAAAATATTGGAACTTATAAAAGACATTGATAGAAATGGATATACTGGTATCGGAAAACACGAAGGCTTGAAGCATGAACTATAAAGGCTATTTGGACAGGAGAATTAATGAAGGAAATAGAATTGTTTATAAAATAGAAAAATGGTGAAATCTGGTTTTGCAATGCAGTTCTCGATAGTAAGATAAAAAGGTGGAAAAATTTTCTGCCTTTTTGAGTTTGGTTTAAATAAGTTTCATTAAATTATTAAAATATTTTTGACAAGTATTTTTTTGATTAGATGTGTTCGATAACCCTAAGTTTTTTATTTTCGCAAAGTCAAGACCCCTTGATTTAGAATATTTGTTTTTATTAAATTCTAAATATATATAGTTATCGAACAGGTCTATTGAGTGTGTCACAGTACACGACGAAATTTAAAAATATATGAGAAATTTTTAAAAATGAAATTGGATTTTGAGCAACTTGGATTTATAAAAATATTAAAATATTAGGAGATAGTCAAAAATGAAAATAAAATTACGATTACAATCAGAAGACCACGATGAGTTTTGAATTAGATTTAATGGAATGTTTTAGTAGTGTTCCAGTTATTATAGGTGATAAAAATGATTTTAAGAACTTATACTACGGTTTTAGATACATTGGATACCACATACAATCAATTACCGAAAACTTTATGTTAGATCAGCATCAAACTAGAAGTTTTTATTTAAAGTCTTCTTTTGTTAACAGTAACAGGGATTAACAGCATACAGTATAGGGTATAGATGTTAATAAAAAGTAAATCTGATACACGCAGGAAAAATTTTTCGATAACTTTTGATAAAGAAAGAGGATATACTCAAATAGATTGTTGTTGCTTTTTTACCTTGAGGAAGTATGGGGATATATTTTTCAAACTTTAGGAGAGATTTTTAGAATTTGACTTAGAGGATGTCTAAAAGATTCTAAAGATTTTTATAAAAATCTCAGATTTAGAGTATAAAGAAAGTGTTGAGATAAATAATCAAGATTATGATGAAATTACAGCAATTATACGTGGTAAAAAGTAATAAAAATCTTGAAAAATTGAAAAATTATCTTTTAACTTAATAAACTTGAATAATAGTTGTAAAGACAGTGATTATTTTATATATTGACAAATAAAAATAACGAGTGATACTATTGTAATATAAATATTACAATTGGAGGGATAAAAATGCTAACATTATCGTTAAGGATGGAGAAAGAGGATTTGGAATTTTATAAAAGGGAATATGCAGAGCATAAAATAACCTTAATATGTCATCTTTTGTTCGGAATTTAATTTTTAGATAAAATATACGATGAAATAACTGAGGAAGATGAAAAAGAATATTGAAAAGGTGAGAAAATTCAAAATCTGAAAAAACTGCTTCTGCTGAAGAAGTTTTTCAAAAGGTTAGGGTTATGATGGAAAAAGATTTTTACGAGTTAAATTTACTGAATCTGCAGAAAAAGGATTTAAAAATTAAGTAAAACAAATACAGCAGTTGCAAAACTTCTTAAAAATGGATTTTAGAAAATTTGATAAATACACAAAAATCCAAAACAAAGAGGAAAGGCACTAACAGGAAATTTAAAAGGATTATGGAGATACAGAGTAGGATCTTATAGAATTGTGGTGGAAATAAAGGATGAAGTTTTGTATATTAATTATAGAAATTTCAGACAGAAGGAAACTTACAAAAATAAAAGAGATATAAAGATGGCAAAAATAAAATAAAACATTGAAAAAGTTCTGATAAAACTTGAAAAATCAACATAGTTCTTTTTATCTTGTGTATTTAAAACTAAAGTTATTCGGTTTTTGAATATATTGATAAATCATAAAAAAAGAAGGACTATAACAATTTTGTGTAAATAGTCCTATTGAATAAATTACTGTTTTATTTTTGAATTTTAAATATAATAATAGAAATGATAATTTTTGACATAATCATTAATTATAGATAATATTTCTTATTCTTCATTTAATCTAGCAAGAAAATGTTTAAATTGTTCTTCATCAGTGTCTAACTTTCCGATTTCATCGATTTGCTCAACTAACGGAACGGCTTTTTGTAATACTTTCTCTCCTTTTTGTTTAAAATAACAGCTTTTGCCCTTGTGTCCCTTGAATGTTCTTTTTCTTTTTACAAAAATCATTTTCTAATAAATTTAATATTTGAGATACTGTCATAACATCTATTCCTGCGAGTTTTGAAATCATGACTTGAGTAATTTCTTCGTTGCCGTTTTGTGATAAATAAGCAAGAGAAGCTAAAAACAACAAATTGAGGGTGTGTTAAGTTCATTTTCTTTAACTCTTTTTATAATAGAATGCCATTTATTGTATACTCTCATAAATAACAATCCTGTTGATTTTTCTGAATTATCTTTATATTTTGATGTAAACAAGTACCAATCACCTTATCTTTCCAAGTAATTTTTTTAGAATAAATATAGAGTGAGGGACATCTGAAAAGACTTGGCTTAAAAATTCTAAATGTTTCTCATCTTCACTATCTAAAAATTACAGTATGTTTTATATTTATGCTACCATCATTGTTATCAATTATTTGATGACCAAAAAGAATATTTCAAATGGAGTTTCTGTTTTTATCCCAAAATTCTTCAAAAGGTTTTACAAGAGTAAGTTTATATTCCATAGGGGGCATTCCTTCAAGTTCCATAGTTCCACATGAACCTGTCTTAAATTCACCCTTTTAATGTGACATTTTTTTAAAGTCTTTTTCCCAATCATACCATTTTTCAATATTTGCATAGTATTCCCACGCATCTTCTTTTTGCTTTTGATTTTTAAAAGTAAAACTAAATTCCATTATATTTCCTCCTTACATTATATGTATACTTATTATAAATTATTTTATAATGTTTGTCAACAATATTTTGTATACTCCAATATCATATTAATAAATTATTTAAATCTGAAAAATATGCTTTTTAGGGTTGACAAATATAGAAAGAGAGTATAATAATAGTAAAGATTCAAAAAAACGCCGACTTACATCTTAATTACCGCAGTAATTTTAAATATTATCCTAGATATATTTTTTTGTAGCAGTACTAAACTCTGGAGTTGCAGGAGCGGCAATTGCAACTGTTATTTCACAGTTTGTTTCTTTTTCTTTGCTTACTTTTACATAAAAATTTAAATATCCAAATTTAATTTTTTTCAAAAAAACATTATTTCAACTTAAATTTTAATATTTTAAAAAGAAATACTGATTATTGGAATGCCAGCAATGTTACAGCAAGTTTTAATCAGCCTAGGATTTATTGTCATTCAAATTCTTGTAAATGGATTTGGAACAGACTGTATTGCAGCTTTTATTTCTGCTTCCCGAATTGATTCCTTCGCAGAATTGCCATCCATAAATTTAGGACAGGCGTTGATGACTTTTACAGCCCAAAATTATGGAGCCCAAAAAAACAGATAGAATAATTAAAGGTGGAAAAAGACAGCCTAATTTTAGGAATCTCGTTTTCCATCATAATCTCAATTATTATTTTTTTATTTTTTTCCAGCATTTTTTTATTTCAATATTTAACCGAAATCCTGAAGTGATTTTTTTATAGAAATCAATATTTACGTATAATTTCAGCATTTTACGTAATTTTCTGCACAATGCAAATACTAAATGGATTGCTACTAGGCTACGGAAAATCCTTAGTTCCACTAATAGCTTCTATTACTTCTTTTTGTATGTTTCAAGTGCCTCTAGCCATTTTTACTTTCCAAAAACATCGTTAGGCTATAACGGAATTTGGATTGCCGCACCGATAGGCTGGACAGGAGGACTGCTAATTCGAGTGTGGTATTTTATAAAAAAATTTCTAAAAAAATATAGAAAAAAATAAAAAAGAATTATAGTAAAATCAAGATTATTTGGTGTTTTTTTAAAAATTTCAAATAATTTCATTGAAAGGAAAAATTTATATGGAAGAAAAAAATTTACACTTGTCCGCTGGAATTAACTCAAAAAAATATTATCAAAAAAATGGACAGTCATCATATTATGGCTTTTTAAGACACGAAAAAGTCAGAACAAAAGATTTCAAAAAAATCAAATAAAAAGGCAGCAACGAAAAAAATGATTATTGAGCATTTAAACTATTTAATCAAAGAAAAAAACTTATAGAAAAAAACGGGAATACAATGTTTACCCAAAAAGACAGAATATATCCTCTCAGAAAAAGGAAAAAGATTTATTGCCTATTTTTGGAACTTATGCAAAGTTATGGGAAAAAAATATTATGCTAAATGAAAATTTAATTGTATACAAAAAAAGATGATAAATAATCAGTTGTTTAGACTATTTAATATTATCTTTTTAATTTTATTTTTTTATTATTTTTTTGAATAACATATATTGTATGATTATGAAAAATATTTATTAATAATCTATGAAATTTAAATAAAAAAATCCTTATCTAAACACTTAAAAAAATTATATTCAAATTTTTTTAACAAGGCTGTAAAATTAATTATTAGACCTGTTCGACAACTAACTATATGTACTTGTAATTTAATAAAACAAATATTCTGAAACAAGGGGGTCTTGACTCTTTGTGAAAAATAAAAAAACTTAAGTTATCGAACACATATAGTATAGGCATAGATGTCAATAAAAAAAGTAAATGCAATACATACAGGAAAAAAATTTTTGATAACTTTGATAAAGAAAGAGGGTATACTATGATAACTTGTGCTTGCTATTTTTCCATCAGGAAGTATGGCAATACATTTTCAGACAGAAGGGAAACTTACAAAAAAATAAAAAAGAGAAAAAAATATAAAGATGACAAAAATAAAAATAAAAACATTGGCAAATATTATATTTGGCTAAAAATATTTACCTTGATTATGAAATTAATTTTTGAGAAATTATAAAAAAATGTTGCAATTAATATTGCAATTTATGAGATAAAAAAAGATTTAAATTTTTGTGTTTTTTTAAAGGGTTGACAAATATAAAAAAAGAGTATACTAATAGTAAAGAATTATAGGTGTTTTTACAAACTTAATAAGGAAATCGGTTAGAATCCGATACAGCCCCCACTACTGTGATACTGACGAAAAGTGCACAAAACCACTGAAATATTTTGGATATTTTTGGGAAGGGTACGAGTAGGATGAAGTTAGTCAGGAGACTTGCCTAATAATTTTTTTATAAAAATTTTTCTGGGAAGGGAAGATTTAATATACATCAATGTAAAAATAAATCAACGGTGATTTGTTCCATAAATTACTATACGATGATGATATAGTTATTGTTGTGGAAGTTTTGACGTGTATTGGCTTCAGCTTTGGCTGATTTTTTTTTGGAACTTGCCGAAGGTTAAAATTAAATTTAGAGAAGGAGAGAAAATGAAAAAGAGAACATTATTGTTTTTGGTTTTAACCAGTATGCTGTTAATAGGCGTAAATGGTTATTCAATGCACATTATGGAAGGTTTTTTACCTTTAAATTGGGTTATAGTATGGTTTGCGGTTTGTATTCCGTTCTGGATAATAGGAATAAAGAAGCTTCAATCTGTTTCTAAAGGGAGCGTACGGGAAAAAATGACGCTTGCATTAGCGGGTGCGTTTATATTTGTATTGTCTGCACTAAAAATTCCATCAGTTACAGGAAGTTCATCACATCCAACAGGAGTAGGGCTTTCAGCTATATTATACGGACCTTTTGTAACTTCCATTCTTGGAACAATCGTATTAATATTTCAAGCGGGATTACTTGCTCACGGAGGATTTACAACGTTGGGAGCAAATGTGGTTTCAATGGCAATTGCAGGACCAATTGTATCATATTTAGTGTATAAAGGATTTGAGAAAAAGAATAAGGCGTTAGCGGTATTTTTGGCAGCGGCGTTAGGAGATCTTGCGACTTATGTGGTAACATCAATTCAGCTTGCACTTGCATATCCATCTCCACAAGGTGGAGTAGTTGCTTCATTTATCAAATTTGGAGCGGTATTTGCAGTAACTCAGGTTCCTCTTGCAGTTATTGAAGGATTACTTACAAATGTGGTGATGAATATACTTGAAAAATATAACGTAAAAGAGGTGGAAGCTTAATGTCGGAAAATAAAAAAACAAAAAGTGTATTTAAAAAGAATATTATTTTAATAATTGCAATAATTTTTAATAGGTGTTATTCCTTTATTTCTCGTAAAAATCTGAATTTGGCGGATCTGATGACAAGGGAGAAGAAGTAATAAAAACTATAAAAACCTGATTATGAGCCATGGGCTAAAAAAATTTAATAGAATTACCAGGAGATGAAACTGAAAGTCTGCTGTTTGCATTACAGGCGGCATTAGGTGCAGGAGTTGTAGGGATATGTATTAGGCTATTTCAAAGGTGAAAGAAAAAAATGCTAATAGATAAAATATCTTACACAAATCCCATAAAAAAATATAAATCCCGGAGTAAAGTTTATATTGTCAATGACGACATTAATATTTTTACTTTTATACTGGAAGTAAAAATAGTATTTGTTTTTAATTTTTATACTGTTTAATTTACTTCTTTTTATTTGTCGTAAAAAGTGAAAAATAGGTGACTTGTTAAAGCTGAACTTTATTCCGGCTTTATTTATTTTAACGACTGTAATTTCTCTATTGCTTTATAAAAGGCGGATATATGGACATTTTTTTATTGCGTTCATTTTCCTCAATAACAGTAATTTATTTCCTTATCTGCTCAACACCTGTTATAGATTTGGACTATATATTTGAAAAACTGAAATTTCCTAAAAATATTCAGGGAAATGTTTTTACTAATTTACAGATATATTTTTTTATTATTTGACAATAAGGAAAAAAATTACGTAATGCACAGGAAGTAAGGCTGGGATACAGCAGTTTTAAAAATGGGATGAAATCATTTCCGATGCTGGTAGTTGCTATATTAAAAAAACATACTACTATAATTTAAATTCTATAAAGGCTGTGGAATCAAGAATGGGAAAAGACTTTATCTTTTTCTCAAAGAAAAATATAAAAAAATTGGGTTTGAAATAATTTTCGTAATAATACTATTTGCAATAAACTTATATTTGGTGGTAAAAATACAATGCTTAGACTAGAAAAATATAAATTTTTTTCGTATGATGAAGATACAAAGGCTCTAAAAGATGTGACTTTGAATATTGAAAAAAAGGTAAGAAAAACATTATTTCTTGGGGAAAATGGCTCAGGAAAAATCAACTTTATTTTTAATAATGAATGGACTTTTGCAGGCGCAAAAGGGAGATATTTATTTTGAAGGGGAAAAAATAAAACACAAAAAAAAGGATTTGGAAGATCTGAGAAGAAAAGTTGGGATAATTTTTCAAGATCCCGAAATACAGATTTTTGCTCCTTTAGTGTTTCAGGAAGTAGCCTATGGGCCTGAAAAATCTTGGCTATTCCAAGGAAAAAGTAGAAACAGCAGTAAACAAGGGCAATGGAGGAAATAAATATAACCGATTTGAAAGGACAGGCCTTGCCATCATTTAAGTTATGGACAGAAAAAGAGAGTTTCAATAGCCGCGATTACGGCAATGGAGCCGGAGCTGCTAATTCTTGACGAGCCTACTACATGGCTTGATTCTAAAAATACAAAAAGAGTAGCAGAAATTTTGAATAATTTTGTCCAAAGCTGGGAAAAACATTGCTAGTATCGACACACGATACTGATTTTTGCCTATGAATTTGCTGACTATATCTATGTCCTTGAAAAAGGCAGAATTGTACGGCAAGGGAGTAGAGACGAGGTTTTTGAGGATTTTTGAATTTTTTTGAAGAAACTAAATTTGAATATTCCGAATGTACTGAAAATAAAAAAAGTTATCTCAAGTATAAAAAAATCTTGATGAAAACGATTATGATAAATTCTTGGAGGAAAAAAACTTGCTATGAAAAAAATTACTTATATCGGGAGCAATGAGCGGCAGTGGAAAGACTACGGTAAGCAGCATATTGATGTCAGCTTTTTGAAAAAATGTGGCACCTTTTAAGGTTGGTCCAGACTACATCGATCCTGGTTATCACGAGTTGTTTACGGGGAATAAATCTCGTAATTTAGATGCTTTTATGTTTGATGAAAGTACGTTAAGGCATATATTTGAAACTGGAGCAAAAGGGAGCAATATCGCTATAGTTGAGGGAGTTATGGGGCTTTATGATGGAATTGGGCATGAAAAGGATAATTTTAGCACAGCTCACGTATCAAGAATTCTTGATATTCCAGTAATTCTTGTGGTTAACGCAAAAGGAATTTCCACAAGCATAGCTGCCGAAGTTTTGGGTTTCAAGCTGTTTGATAAAAATGTTAAAATAAAGGGCATTATTTTAAATAATGTTTCTTCTGAAAAGCTATACTTGAGCTTGAAGGAAGCAGTAGAAAGATTTACGGGGATAAAATGCGTAGGATATTTGCCGAAAAATGAGAAATTATCGGTGGAAAGCAGACATTTGGGATTAAAACAGGCTTTTGAATTGAAAGGCTCAAAAGAACTTGAGGAAAAGAAACAGCTGTTTAAGGAAATTGCACAAAATTGTTTAGATTTAGAAAAAATTTACGAAATAGCAGAAGAATTTGAAACAAAAAGCAGCATGGACAGTTTTGAGCCAATAATGGACTTAAAGAATAAATATAAAGGGAAACGTGTCGGAGTCGCTAAAGATGGTGCATTTTCATTTTACTATGAGTCAAATCTGGAACTAATGAAATTTTCAGGCTTGGAAATAGTAGAATTTAGTCCTGTAAAAGATGAAAAAATACCAGAAAATCTTGATATGATTTATTTTGGCGGAGGTTATCCCGAACTTTACTGGAAAGAATTGTCCGAAAATACTTCGATGAAGGAAAGTATAAGACAGGCTTATGAAAACGGAGTAAAAAAATCTATGGAGAATGTGGCGGATTTATTTATTTAACCAACAAAACTGAATTTGCTAGATGGAAATAGCGGGAAATTTCTGTGGAATTATAGATGTGGAAATTTCTATGAAAAAAATAGGCTAAATATCGGAAGATTTGGCTATATAAATATAAAAACTGAGAAATGGAATTTTTACAAAAGGACACGAATTTCATTATTCAGAAATTTCTGTGGATAATGAAAAAGGAAAAAAATTTTTATAAAAATAGAAAAAATGATGGAAGAAATTGGACTTGTGGGTATAGGGAAAAATAGCCTGCTGGCAGGCTATCCGCATATTTCTTTTTATTCAAATATAGACTTTTTTTAAATATTTAATTGAAAAAAATTGTAAAAAAAGCTATCTAAAAATTTAAAAAAATAATATATAATTGCATAGTAAAACTATTTAAAAAAATCGAACTAATCAAAGTTATAGTCAATCCACTTGAAAATTGTTGTAAAAACTGTTAAAAAAAGCAATGGATTGGCTATAGATATAGTATAACTTCTACTCTAATTTTTAAACTGGAATTGCTATATTTAAAATTTAAACTTAAAAATATTGTTTGATTTTTTTAGTTTAAAAAAACATAAAAAAATATTGGAGGGAATCAATTTATGTCGTATATTAAGGATCCGAAAGGGATAGAAGTAAGAAGTTTTGAAATGATTACGGAAGGATTAGGGGAACAAGGTAGACCACTTTGCTGAAAATGAGAAGCCAATTGTGAAAAGACTAGTGCACACTACTGGAGATTTTGGGTATGCAGATATTACAGAGTTTCATAATGATGCGGTAAATTCGGCTATGGAAGCTATAAAATCAGGGTGCAAGATATATTGTGATACAAATATGATTGTTACTGGATTAAATAAAATAGGTCTTGCTAAATTTGGATGTTCAGCGTATTGTCTTGTAAATGATGAAGAAGTGGCAAAAGAAGCTAAGGAAAGAGGAATTACAAGATCGATGGTTGGAATTGAAAGAGCAGTGAAAGACAAGGATACAAAAATATTTTTGATTGGAAATGCTCCAACAGCCTTATTTAAACTTCTTGAAGAAATAAGCAAGGAAGGGGCAGAAAAGCCTAAACTTATTGCAGGAGTACCAGTAGGATTTGTAGGGTGTCCTGAATCAAAAGCTGCACTTTCAGATTATGATGTGCCATTTATAAGAACTAACGGTACAAAAGGTGGGAGTACAGTGGCTGTAGCAGTATTACACGGAATACTGTATCAAATGTTTGAAAGAGACAGATATTAAAAAATCACTAACAAAGGGAAGGAAGTAAAAATGGAAGAATACGTATATTTTAACGGTAGAAAACTAAGATATGGCTATACAACGGGAAGTTCTGCAACAGCAGCCACGAAAGCTGCACTTATGTATCTTCTGCAAAACGGAGAACAGGATATACCAGAAGTAACTATCGGACTTCCCTCAGGAAAATCTATAACAATAAAAGTAGATTCATTAAAAAAAGCAGATAACTATGCGCTTGCATCGGTTTTAAAGGATGGGGGAGATGATCCCGACGTTACTCACGGACTTCAGATTTTTTCAAAGGTAAGTTTGCGTGATGATGCAAAAATAAATATTTTTGGTGGGATAGGAGTAGGGAAAGTTACCAAAAAGGGTCTTCCCATCTCTCCTGGAAATTCTGCAATAAATCCTACTCCTTTAAAAATGATAAGAGCGGCAGTAGAAAGCGTTCTTCCAACTGGAAAAGGAGCAGATATAGAAATTTTTTTGTGCCAAAAGGTGAAGAAACTGCAAAAAAGACATTGAATGCAAAACTTGGAATTATTGGTGGAATTTCAATTCTTGGTACAACGGGAATAGTAAAGCCGATGTCGGAAGACGCATGGAAAGCATCACTCGCCATTGAATTAAAGATGGCTCTTGAAAATGCTGAAAATGGCGAGGCAATATTTCTATTTGGAAACAGGGGGAAAAAATATTTAACTGACAATTTTGAGGATAATACTTCATTATCTGTTGTAATAAGTAATTTTGTGGGCTATATGTTTGACAGGGCGTGTGAATTTGAGGCAAGAAAAATTTACTTTATTGGTGAACTTGGAAAATTTGTAAAAGTTGCAGGCGGGATATTTCATACACATAGCAGAGTTTCTGATGCCAAAATGGAAATACTCGCTGCAAATGCGCTGCTTGTAGGCGAAAGCATGGAAAACCTTAAAAAGATAATGGCTTCCAACACAACCGAAGAAGCTACAAAATACATTGAAAAAACAGAAGTTTACGATCTTCTGGCAAAAAAAGCCAAACAGAAATGTGAAGAATATTGCCGAAGAAACGGCTGGGATCTGGAAGTGGAAACACTTATTATTTCTGCTGAAAGAAAAGAACTGGGAAGCAGTAAGAACTTTTTTGATAATTTTAAAAGAAAAAGGGATTTAAGGATATAGAAGTTGTTACGGTTGTTGTTAGCAGATTGAAAAAAATCAGACTATACTATGATGTTTAGAAAAAAATACTATTTGTATAGTAGACCTGTTAGACAGCCTAAGTTTTTTTTATTTTCACAAGGGGTTTAATACCCCTTTGTTTCAGAATATTTGTTTTATCAAATTCTAAATGCAAGTTTAATTAAATTTATGAAGAAATAAAAGCTGGAAAAAAACCTCATTGATAATTTTTAAATTATAGGATTACATTCCTTTAAAAAAATAAAAAAATTCCGAAAATTTACGGAATATATTCCTTAAAAATTTGTTAATTCATAAAAAAATAGGATTATATTCCATAAAAATTGATTTTTTTGAATAAAAAAAGGGGTATAATTTATAAGGAAATGAGGTGTTAAAATGATAAGAATAGACAGAAAAAGAATATTTAGATTTTTTTAGTAAAAATCAAAAAGACAGACAAATAATAAAGGTTGTGTCTGGTGTAAGAAGATGTGGAAAAATCCACTATCTTTTGAGATATATAAAGATTTTCTGCTTGAAAATGGAGTTGCAAAAAAATCAGATTATATCTATAAATTTTGAAGATATGGATTATGAAGAACTTACAGATTACAAAAAAACTTTACGAATATATAAAAATCTAAAAATGATTGGAGATAAAAAAATTATATTTTTTTAGATGAAATTCAGCATGTGGATAAATTTGAAAAAAAGTTGTAGACAGCCTTTTTTTATAAAAGAAAATACAGACCTGTATATAACAGGTTCTAATGCCTATTTTTATGTCAAGCGAGCTGGTAACCCTTTTAAGTGGACGTTATATAGAACTGAAAAATGTTGCCTTTATCATTTAAGGAGTATTATCAGGCTAAATTAGAGTATGAAAAAAACTGGAGCAGAAGGAAAAATAGGACATCAAAAAAACACTTATACAATATTATAATGAATATATAGTAAATAGTTCATTTCCTTATACTTTACAGTTAGACAGTGATTTAAAAAAATATACATGAATATTTAAGTGGAATATATAACTCTGTGCTTTTTAAAAGATATAGTTGCAAGATTGAAAAATTTCAGATGTGATGAGACTTGAAAGTGTTGTGAAGTATATATTTGATAATATTGGCAATTTGACTTCGCTTTCAAAAAAATAGGGAATACCTTAACTTCAATGGGAAGAAAAACAGATGCAAAAAACTATTGAAAAAAATATTAGAGGGCTTACTGACAGTTTACTTGTGCATGAAGTTAGCAGATATAATATAAAAAGGAAAAGAATTTCTATCTACATTATCAAAAATATTATGTTGCAGATTTAGGGACTCAGACAGATGATTTTTAGGCAACAGAAATATAGATATGGGGCATATACTGGAAAAATATAATTTATCTTGAACTGCTTAGAAGAAAAAGGCAATGTATATATCGGTCAGTTTGATAAAAAAATGAAATTGATTTTTGTTGTGATTAATTCAAATGAAATTGAATATTATCAGGTTGCTTTGACAGTTTCAGATGAAAAATACTTTAAAAAAAGGGAACTGGATGTCTTTAAAAAAATATTAAGGATAACTATCCGAAAGTATCTTATAACTTTAGATGATGTAATGGTGAATACTGACTATGATGGAATAAAGGTTGTAAATGCTCTGGAGTGGTTGTTGGAAGTCTTATAGTGTCGGATTTAAACATATTTATACTATTACTGATGTATTTAATTATATATTGGTTCAGCTTATGGCAATGATTGTTTACTAAATAGATGGAGTAGTTATGTTAATAATTTAACCGGAGGAAATGTAGAATTAAAAAAAGTTTTAGAGGAAAAAAAGGTGAAAAAAATATTCAAACTAACTTTAAGTATTCTATACTTGAAATTTTTTTGATACCAAGACAAAACAAGAATATATATTAGAAAGAGAAAGTTATTGGAAAAAAAGTTTTTTTGAAACTAAAAAAATTTGGAATGAATAAAAAAATTAGAGGAGAAAAAAATGGCTAGTAAATTAGGTAAATTCTATGGAATAGGAGTAGGAGTAGGAGATTCTGAAAACATAACAGTTAAAGCAGCAAAAAGACTGCATGAAGTAGATGTGATAGTACTGCCTGAGGCAAAAAGCGGAGAAGGAAGTACAGCCTTTAATATTGTAAAAGAATATGTAAAACCAGAAGTAGAGCAATTATTTCTGGAGTTTCCTATGATAAAGGATGTGGAAAGCGAGAAAAAGTTTTTTTAGAAAAAAATAATGCGGATGTAATAAGTGCTGAATTGGAAAAAGGTAAAAATGTAGCGTTTTTAACAATAGGTGATCCAATGACTTATAGCACTTATACTTATGTATTGGAACATATTTCAGATGATGTGGAAGTTGAAACTATTGCGGGAATAACTTCATTTAACAGCATTGCGGCAAGGCTTAATATACCGCTGATGATTGGAGATGAAGATTTAAAAAGTAGTTTCTGTCAATAGAAAGACTGATGTTTATAAAGAAATTGAAAATACCGAAAAATCTAGTGTTAATGAAAAATTAGCCGAGATTTTGAGAAAAATAAAAAAAGCGATTATTGAAACAGGAAATAAAGAAAAATATAGTTATTGTTTCAAACTGTGGAAAAAGAAAATGAAGAAATTATTACAGATATTGAAAAATGTTGAAAGTGTACACTATTTTTTTCTACATTAATTCTTAAAAAAACAGGGAATAGAACAATGGAAGAGATTTCTAAAAAGTATCAAAAAGTTAAAAACTAAAAATAGCAATATTTATAGTTTTACAAATTTTTATTATTTATGTATTATTTTCTGGATTGGAAAAATATGATTGGGATTACGGCTTTTGATTTGCCATACCGTATAGTTTTTTTGAAGGAATATTTTCGGTAGTAGTAGGCGTATTTTTTTGGTTTAATATTTTATTTATTAGGAAAAAAAGTAAAGAATATGAAAATGATAAAAATTTTTGAAATTGCCAATATTTTTTTATAATTTTGTCAATGATATTACTATTTAGAATAGATATTATGGGAGTTATAAAAATTATGTTTTTTTCAACGGATTATTTATTTTAGGAATATTTAGAAGTAAAATAGAGATTAGAAGTTATTTGTCCAAAGTTTCTAAAATTATATTATGGTTTGTTACAATGTATTTTTTTAATTCCAATCTACATAACCTTTTTTTCCAAATGCTTTTATGATTTTTTTTGCAATAATAGAAAGTATTTTTTTAGAATTGATAAAAGCTTTTAGTCAATATATAACTTTAATTTCATTTTTTTATTACTAATTTTCATTTTTGGATTTTTTTATAAAAAAATATTTTTGATAAAGAAGAAATTGAAGTTGTAAGAATATTGACAATATCAGGCTGTCTAATAATTATGGGAATATTCATTTTTATGGGGTTTAATTGGTATAAAGAAGACTATCACGCAATAATTTATACTTTCCCCTACAAAGTTTTGATGTATTTTGAAGAAGGGGAGAATAGTGTCGAAAAAAATTTGGGATTATAAAGACGCTGGAGTCGAGATACTTTGTTTATGCGATGATTGTTAATATGGGATTTTATTTGGGAACTTTGAAAATAAATAATAAAAAAATAAAAAGGAAAAATTGTGTTGAAAAACAAGATTGATGGGGATATTTAATAAGAAGTAGTTAAAATTTAAGAACTAAAAGAAAGAAGGAATTATTATGAAAAAAATATTATTTATTTTGTTACTTGGAGTAGCAATTCAAGGACTAGCAGAAACAATTGTAAAAGGAACTTATGATACGAAGAAAAAAAGATACATAGAATTAAGTCAAATTTTTGAAAAAAAGAAATAAATTTGAGTTATGTATTGCCAAATGATAAAAAAAGAATATAGTAACGTATAAAACTGAAAAATTATGATATTTTAGTGAGAAAAAAAGTGATTCTATTGGAATTATACAATAAAAAAATAGAGATAAAAAAAGAAAAATAATATAAAAAAATAATATTTCGGATAAGGATAAAAAAATTGGATTATGTTCGTAATTATATTGCTGAATTGGTGGAAAAACAACAAAGCAGTTATTTATGAAAAGAAAAAAACAAAAAAAGAAATAAAAAAATATTGTAAAAAGTAAAATACAATAACGATATTTACTATGATGCGGGAAGAGGTTCAAATTACGATGGTTATAAATTTTATACAGATAAAAAGTTTGTCGCAGGAAATCATGAAATTTGATATCATAACACAATTTGGAGTTGCACTTCACAGCAGTTTGGGAGATAATCCGTATAATAGGGAATTGACAGAAAAGGAAAAAAAGAATATAGAGAAAAAAATGGAAATCATTTTTGAAGAATTAAAGGAACTGTATAAGAAAAGCCGTTCAAAAATCCGAATGTTGAACAAAAAAATTAGTTATTAGTTAATATGTTTGATAAGTTATAAATTATTTTTTTAGAATTTAATATAAATAGGGGGTTAAAAATGGGTAAAAATTGAAAAAAAGGAATTGAGAGTAATATGGTTTATTTGCAAATCAAAGAATTGATGGAAAAATGCAAGGAAACAGATATCTGTAAAGATTAATAATATTCTTGTACAGACTTATTGGAAAAATTGGGAAAAATTATTATAGAAGATGAGCAGGAAAAATAGTGAGAGAGCAGAATACGGGAAAAAAACTTTTAAAAAGAATTGTCAAAAAAATTGATAAAAAGAGTATGGAAAGGGCTTTTCAAAAATCAAATTTATTTAATATGAAAAAAATTTTATTTGAAATATCAAAAAAATTCCAGACAATGTCTGGAAAAATTGAGCTGGTCTCATTATTGTGAGATTTTGAGTATATTTGATGATAAAGAAAGAGCATTTTATGAAGAGAATGGTATTCAGTCTGAATATGCACTAGGTGGACTTTCTAATCAGATTTTTTTGCTTCAAAAATACACGTTGTATATTCCTAATAAGGAAGTGTTTGAAAATGAGGTGGAAAAAAAGTTTTTGAGGGAGTATAATAAGAAAAATAAAATTAAAAAGGAATAGAGAATGATAATTATGAATAAAAAAAGAATTACCGAAGTGTTCTGTTGAAATAACACTTTCTTTAATTTCTAATAAATGGAAAAATACTTATAATAAGAGATTTACTCGATGGAACAAAAAAAGATTTGGAGAGTTGAGAAAAATCTATAAATGGAATTTCTAATAAAGTTTTGACATATAATTTGAGAGAAATGGAGGAGGACAATCTTCTTATAAGAAAGATTTATCCTGAAGTTCCTCCAAAAGTTGAATATTCTCTTACTGAAACAGGATACAGCTTAAAAACCGATACTGGAAAAGTATGGATAAATGGGGTGTAAATTACAGAGAAAAAGACAAAATATGAATAACTATAATTGTATCGAATTAATTATGGTTTTTCTATTTTAAAAATTTTCATTGGTATAAGTTTTTAAATCAAAAGTTCTGATTTCTTCTACATTAATATAAAAAAAGTTCAAAAAAATAGGATTGTCAGGAGTTTTGAAAAAGTTCCTTTTATTTCTGGATATTCATTTAAAACTCTTGTTTTAAGATTAATATCATCAGTAAAATGAATATTTCCATTTACGGATATAAATGATAAATAATCTTCTGAATGAGAGAAAAAAGAAACATAAGGACATTTTTTTAACTGTTTGTAAACGTTTTTTTATTATTTGTAGTTGCAAGATATACTTTATTTTTTTCAGAAAAACAGATATTGTAAAAATTCTTGTTTTTAGGTTTATTATCGTCAAGTGTAGCTAAAATTCCGTAAGAGTTTTCTCTTAATATTTTACTATAATCAATCATTTTAATTTCCTCCAAATATAATTTATTTCGAGTTAGCTAACTATGTTAATTATAGCTTAAAATAGAAAAAAATTGTGAAGAAGGCACATTTTTTTATTACAAGGTAACAAGATGGTAACTTTAAGAAGGGGAAAAATGTTATATTAAATTTTATTTATCAAATAACAATGTTGTATCTTATGAAATATGTAGGAAGTAAATATTTGATATTTGAAAAGTAAAAAAATAGTTAAAAAAATAATAATTTATAATTTGATGAAAAAAATAAATAACATGAAAAAGAGAAAAAAAGGTTGGAAATAAAAAAAGAAAAAAATTTACGATGAGAAGGATTGGTATGAAGAATATATTCAAGTTTTTAAAAAGACGGAAAAAGAAATTCATTATGGTGAAAGTTTTGATTTTGCCAAAAATATGAAAATGGAAATTATGTATTTTATTTAAATTATGAAAATATAGAATATTATAAATTTTTTTAAAAATTTATTTGAAAAAAATGGGAAGATAAAATTTATTTTATTCCGAAGTACAATTTTTTTGTAATGAGAAGGTATATGGATATTCACCGTTGGAATTTTTTTGGAAAAATGATATAAAAAGAAATTTTTAGAGAATAAGGAAGAAATTAGTAAAATCAAGAAATTGATAATAAAGGATATTTTTGTGTGAATGGGCATGTAATAGTCAGTTTAGAGAATTTTTGCAATAGTTTTGAAGATTATCAGAAAAAAATTGGTTAATGAAATTTATTTTTGTGGATAACGAGATAATTAATAATGACATTTCAGGAAAAATTTGAAAAAGATTTTTTTGGAATGAAAAAAACAAAAAAATAGAAAAAAATAAATGTTGAAGAAGTTGAAAAAAACTTGATAAAATATCCGTTTATCTTGAAAAATGGGAAAAGTCTGGGAAGCATTTTTTTTAAGAAAAAAATGAAAAAAATATATTTGAATACAGGAATATCAGTAAGTTTTTGAAATAAATGAAATATTATAAAAAAATAAAAAAATTAATTCAAAAAGAAGGGAATAATTTTATGAAAAAAAGTATACTTCATAGGAGCAGGACCAGGAGATCCTGAATTGATTACAGTAAAAGGGCAAAAGAATCGTAAAGGAAGCAGATGTAATAATTTATGCTGGCTCATTAGTTCCAAAAGAGGTTATTGATTGCCATAAGGATGGAGCTGAAATTTATAATTCCGCTTCAATGAACTTGGATGAAGTAATGGAAGTTACGATAAAGGCACAGAAGAAGGGAAAATTGGTAGCAAGGGTTCATACTGGGGATCCGAGCATTTATGGTGCAATAAGGGAACAAATGGATATTCTGGATGAATATGGGATTGAATACGAAGTAATTCCAGGAGTGAGTTCATTTGTAGCTGCCGCTGCCGCAATAAAAAAAGAATTTACCTTGCCTGATGTGAGTCAGACAATAATTTGTACAAGACTGGAAGGAAGAACATCTGTTCCTGAAGCAGAAAGTCTTGAAAGCCTTGCTTCACATAAATGTTCGATGGCAATATTCCTATCTGTACAAATGATTGATGAAGTTGTAAAAAGATTATTAAAGTATTATGATAAAACAACGCCAATTGCAATTGTTCAAAGAGCAACTTGGGAAGATCAGAAAATTGTTATGGGAACATTAGAAAACATTGCTGAACTTGTGAAAAAGGAAAAAAATCACAAAAAAACAGCACAAATTCTTGTAGGAAACTTTATGGGGAACGAATATTCTAAGTCTAAACTTTACGACAAGGCATTTTTCACATGAGTTTAGAAAAAGGGGTTAAGGAATAATGAAAAAAACTAATAACAATAATTATATTTATATTTTTCCATGCAAATTTTTTTGCAGAGCAATATCAAGTAATAAAAGCAAAAAAATGTTACTTTATCAAAAGAGCAGATTGATTTGGAGAATAAGAAAAATTGAAGAAACAGTGAGTAAATATCCTAAGAAAGTATTACAAGAAATGATTTCATATTATTTTTTTCTGTAGCAAATAAAGTAAATAATGAAATGAGCAAAGAAGAAAAAGAGAGTATGCAATTGCTATCAAAAAGAACTTCTTAGTTTTTTTCTGAAATATTTGACAATTCAAAATTTAATGTAAAAAAACTATAAAATATTTATCAAATACAAAAGTTTCTGTTACTTATGAAGTGGTTATTCCTGATTCGGATAAAATTTTTAGATGATAAAGAAATGAAAAAAAGATTTTTTTAAAAAAATATGGATATGAAATGAAAGACGATGAAGATTTTTTTAAGTCCTTCAGAAGTAAAAAAACGGAAAGATATAATAAATGAAATGTTAAGAGAAGGAGTGCGAAATCCTAAAAAAATTATATGACGGATAAAGTAACGAATGAATTAAATAAAATCGGGAATGAATGGAAATTTAAGGATGCGGAAAAAAATTTGAAGAAATGTTAAAAAAATGAAGTGATAAAATACTATTTATTACCTAGGGATTTAAAAAAATATGAAAAATTATAAAACTTGAAAAATCAGAAAAAAATGATTCTTTTTTTGAAGCAGAATGTTTTTTTGCATATTGGGAGAAGCAAAAGAAGATAAAAAAATTATGTGGCATTTAATTTGAGAAGGGAAGATGATCCGCTGTATAGCTGTTCTTATTATGATTTTGAGAAAGAAAAGGGAAATAAAAATATTTCATTGTTTTGATGGGCAGGATTATTCGTGGAAATGTTATGAAAATGAAGTTACGAATGATGAAAAAAATTGAAAAAAATGAAATTTTAGGAAATTATGATATTTTTGAGAAACAGCACAATTAGATATTTGAAAGAAATAATTCATAAAAAAATAAGGTTGATTTTTTTCAAAAAAATTAATTGAACTTCTTGAGAAAAATAAAAAGCGGGAGAAAAAAATAAACAAGAAGGAATTTCGGATAGAACTGAAAAAAAGTTGGGCTGTATAAATCAATTTGGAAAGAAAAAAACAGAAATTTTTTTGATGATGTTGTAACACGGGAAATTGGTTTTGAGAAGATAATGAAATTTATTGAAGAAAAATAATGTGAACAGGGTTATCTTTGAGGATGGCAAGTTTTTTTAGATAATGAAGAAATAGGGAAATTTATTAGAGAATACACAATTGTAGAATTTCGTGATTTTAAGCCAATTAAAGATTTTGATATGATAAAAATGACTTTGGAAGAATGGAATAATCTCAAGAAATGGAAAAAAATTGGAAGTAGAAAATAATATTATTGAAATTGAAGAAAAAAAGATTTTTGAAAAAGATGTTTTTGATTTACAGATTAAATGGGAAAAAAATAAATGCAAAAAAATAGAAGTTACAGATTTTGTGGAAATTAAAAAAATAATTTTCTTTGTTATTTTTAATAAATGGTTTAGTAAGGGAAAAAAACGATAATTTAATAGAAAAAGGCAGTTATAAAAGGTGTTATACGAGATGGGAGAAAGTTTTATAACTGGATTTTTTTGATAAAAAAATAATAAGATTGTAACAAGAGAAGAATATGATGAATTTGGGAAAAAGGTGTGATTTGAAAAAAATGAGAGTTGAAAAAAATATGTAAAAATAGTAAAAAAATAACATGATTAAAAGAAACTGACAATAGTTTGATAATCATGTTTTTTTATTTATATCTGCTATCGAAATATCTTTTGCCACATTTGCAGTTTTAAACGTGAAACTGGGCCTACAATTAGCAATTGCAATGGCAAGGCGGCAATAAAGTTCATTCCCCATCCGATAAAAATAAGTACTTACAATATTTTGCGGCATTTCTGGACGCATTAACAAGCCAAAAAAATAGACATGAATGTAACCATTCCTGTAACCATTAAAAAGCGAAATTGCTAAAAATAATCTGTAATTTGCTATTTTTTTATTAATTGGTAATTTGAAAGCAATTTTCTTTGCAACAGGTCCAACTATAACTGTATCAAAGAAAAAAAGTAACAATAAATCCTGGAATTAATCCAACTGCAAATTTTGCAAAGTTCAGTTTTTCCAACAAGAGCCAAATTATAGGCACTCATTCCACAAACCATTAAAAAAACACATTGTAATTCCAAAAAAATAATTCCTTCTTTCTTGTTTCTAGGCATTAAATCTCTCCTTCTAAATCATAAATTTCCTGTATTATATCACATAAATTATTTTTTTTCGTAAGTTTTTTTATCTTTTGCAATAATTTTTTTAATTTTAATATTTTATAAAAAAATATGTTATACTTTTGTAAGAAAACTAAAAAGATAGAATAAGGAGATTTTTATGAAAAAAAGTATTGTTTGCACTAATGCTAGTAATAATGGGAAATACTTTTACAGCAACAGTATCAAGAAATTTAAAAAAACAGCAGCTAGAGTATCAGAAAATGAGAGAAAAAGAAATGGAAAATGCAATTCAAAAGGAGATTCAGCCCTTTGTACATTTCGTTATGAATGCTGGAATTTCAGAGGCGAGAAAAACAGCTTAGTGAAGAAGCATTTGATAAATTGTTTGGAAAAAGATTATGTTATAAGTAATTCCTTGAAAAATGAAATCACAGAAAAAAATACATTGATGAAATAGTAAAATTCACATTAAAAAGGAGTAGAACCAAGAGTTGTAATAAAAAAATTGATTATGTTTCTCAAAAATGAAGTGCAAGTAAATTATGATATAAAAAAATTAAAAAAATTTAGAAAAAAATTTTTGGGATATATTAGAATTGGATGATGGAACGGAAAGAAAAAAATTATAAAAAAATGGGAATTAAAAATGAAGATGAAATAGAAAGAGTTATGAAAAAAATAAAGGGAATGACGAATTAAAGAGAAAAATATTATTATATATTTCTTGAAGAAATGGTAAATTTCATTAATGAAAAAAAGCAAAGGGATTCAAAGAGGAAGAAACTTTGCTGGAAGATATGTCAGTTACAGTAAAAAAAGTGAATAACAAATGGAAAAATAGAAAATTTAGAAAATAACTTTAATTAAAAAAATATGGTATAATTAAATGAAAACTAAAAATAAATGTAAAGTGAGGAGATTTTATGAAAAAAATATTATTTTTTTGATTATGTTAGTTGTATTAGGAAATAGTTTTTGCCGCACCTTCCAAAAAAATTCTAAGATTGGAAGTGTGTCAAATGAAATAACAGCAAACGAAAAAAAGAAGTTGAAAAGAGTGCTGCAGAAAGAGCTTCAATCTATTATGAACGAAATAGTAGGTGCAGAATTATCAGAAATTGCAAAAAAATAATTGGTAACCAAATATTTGATAAAGAATCTAATATAAGTGCTTCTGCAAAAAAATAGAATTATTCAAAAAAATTTTTCAAAAAGAATACATATCAATGGCATTAAATAACATTGATACAAAAGATTGATATCAAACAGTTTAAAAAAATCTTCCAAATAACAAAGTTCAGGTCTTCTATGATATAAAAAAATAAAGGATATATCAAAAAAATATCACTTGAAAGCAAAAAAAGGAAATGGAAGAAAAGGTTTTAAAAAATCTAGGATATAAAAAGTCAAGATGAAATAAAGAAAAATTTTTGATGAGTTCATCAAATGATGCTAAAAAAAGAAAAAAATTTATGAAAGCATATTACAGGAATCTTTAAAAAAATAGTAGGAGAAAAAAATGAAAAAAATATCAAAGCTGAGGCATTTTTAGTTAAAGATGCTGCAACTACATTCGTAAAAAGAAATGGTGTATGGAAAATTGAAGGTTTGAATAATTAATTTAGCAAAAAGTCTGTCTTAAAAATTAAAAATTATTATAATAGGACAGACTTTATTCAAATTGCTAGAATACTCTTTTAAAAAAATAATTGTTGCACTTGACTTGACAATATACCTAAAAAAATAATTTTAAAAAAATTATAAAAATAAAGTGTTGACAAATTGAATTTTTTTGTATAATAATTACTGTCTTAAGGAAAATTGTTGGGCTGTCGCCAAGCGGTAAGGCACTGGACTTTGACTCCAGCATGCAATGGTTCGAATCCATTCAGCCCAGCCATTTAAAAAAATAAATTATATGTATAAATATGCTACTGGTTACAGTAGTTTTTTTGCTAAAAAAATTATTATCAAATACTTACACTTAAAATTGAAATTAAATTATATAAAAAAACTATAAAATTTATTAATTTTTTTGACTGTTGAAAAATTCAAAAAAATGTGGTATACTCAAATTGTAAGAAATAATATATTAATATATATTAAAAATTTTTTTAGGAGGTATTATTAAAATGGCAGTTAAAGTAGCAATTAATGGATTTGGAAGAATCGGAAGACTAGCGTTAAGATTATTAGCTGAACAAACAGATAAATTTGAAGTGGTGGCAATTAATGATTTAACAGATGCTAAAATGTTAGCACATTTGTTCAAATATGATTCATCTCAAGGAAGATTCAACGGAACTATCGAAGTTAAAGAAGGAGCTTTCGTAGTAAATGGAAACGAAATCAAAACTTTCGCAAAAGCTAATCCTGAAGAATTACCTTGGGGAGATTTAGGTGTTGACGTAGTATTAGAAGCTACAGGATTCTTTGCTACAAAAGAAAAAGCAGAATTACACGTTAAAGCAGGAGCTAAAAAAGTAGTTATTACTGCACCTGGTGGAAACAATGTTAAAACTGTAGTTTACAACGTAAACCATGAAATCTTAGATGGAACTGAAACAGTTATTTCAGGAGCTTCTTGTACAACTAACTGTTTAGCACCAATGGCTAAAGCGTTAAATGATAACTTTGGTATTGTAACTGGTACAATGACAACTATCCATGCTTACACTGGAGACCAAAATACTTTGGATGCACCTCACAGAAAAGGTGACTTAAGAAGAGCAAGAGCTGCAGCTGTAAATATCGTTCCTAACTCTACAGGAGCTGCAAAAGCAATCGGATTAGTAGTACCTGAATTAAACGGGAAATTAGACGGAGCTGCTCAAAGAGTACCTGTTCCAACTGGTTCATTAACTGAATTAGTATCTATCTTAGAGAAAAAAGTAACTGTAGAAGAAGTAAATGCAGCTATGAAAGCAGCAGCAACTGAATCATTCGGATACACTGAAGAACAATTAGTATCTTCTGACATAGTTGGAATCCACTTTGGATCATTATTTGATGCAACTCAAACTAAAATTGTTCAAAATGGGGATACTCAATTAGTTAAAACTGTATCTTGGTATGACAACGAAATGTCTTATACAGCTCAATTAATCAGAACTTTAGGATACTTCGCAAGCAAAATTGCTAAATAATTGATTTTAAACCGAAATCTTAAAAATTAACTTTGAAAATCGGCTAGAAATGGTCGGTTTTTCTTTTTTTGTATTATAAAAAAATTAATATATTTATTTTTTTAAATTTCTATTTTTTTAAATATGTGTTATACTATAATAAAAATTATTTTTAAAAACCAAACTAAAAGGTTACTATTATCTTGTTTAACTATGAATTTTTTTAGATATTTAAAAGAGATTAAAGTATGCTTTATAAAATTGAAAGGAAATATAGTTTATGGAAAAAAAGGGATTGTTGTTGCAAGTTATGGAACTGTACATACCGAGACATTAAAAAAACAATTGAGGTTATAGAAAATAACGTAAAGAAAAAAATATGGAGAAAAAGAATTTTTGAACGTGCATTTACGTCTAAAAGAGTATGCCATAAACTGAAAAACTGAAAAAAATTATTTAGTCTTTAATTATGAAGAAGCTCTGAATGCTTTAAAAAAATAAGGGTTTTAATAATATTGTAACACTGTCACTTCATATTTTGGATGGAGTTGAGTACAAAAAAATTGAATAATAAATACGGAAAAAAATTTCAGAACCGTTATTGTTTGTGGAAGAAGATTATGAAAAAAATTGTTGAAAAATGAGGAATTTAATGATACAAAAAAGGCAATGATGCAATTATTTTTTTGTAGGACACGGTTCAGAAGATATTTCGGATAAAAAGTTATGAAAAAGTTACAGAAAAAAATATGAAAAAAAGCTGGAAAAAAACAATATTTTTTTATTGGAACAATTGAAGGAAAGATTCAAATTTCAGATATTTTAGAGAAATTACAAAAATACAGATTATAAAAAAATACTAATAAAAACCTTTTTTTAATAGTTGCTGGAAAACATGCAAAAAAAGACATTATGTCAGATACTGAAAATTCATGGAAAAACAATTCTTGAAAAAAATGGATATACTGTGGAAACAGAATTAGTAGGAATGGGAGAATATCAATTTATTCAGGAAATGTTTATGAAAAAAAGCTGGAAAAAAATATTATATATAAATAAAGGAGAGATTTATGGTTAAAAATAGAAGTTGCAAAAACCAATAAACTTTAACAGGCTTATTACTTCTAAAGAAGCTGAGGTGGTAAGTATGCGAATTTTTAAATCAGCCAAACAGCTATATTTCTTTATTTTCTTTAGCAAAAGATGAGGAAATAACAGCAGAAGCTATGCTTGGAAACCGTTATTATTATTGCTTTAATGGTAATGGAGAGATTTTTATTGAAAAATAATAAGAAAAACAATTTCCAATGGAGATTTTCTTGAAATCACAGCAAATCATAATTACTCTATCGAAGCAAGGGATAATTTGAAGTTAATTGAAATTGGAGAAAAAGATAGGAGAAGGAAATATGGAAAAATAAGACATTAAAAATGCTGGAAAGTGCAAGTGCTTTTAATCTTGCTGAAGTTGTTGAATATCAGGAAGGGAAAATAGTAAGTAAAAATTTGGTAGCAAAACCAAACTTAGTAATGACAATTATGTCTTTTTGGAAAGGTGAGAGCCTTGATCCACATAAAAGCACCTGGAGATGCTTTTGGTTACTGTGCTCGATGGGGAAGGAAAAATATTATGTTGATGGAAAAACCATTTATTGTGAAAAAAGGTGAAAGTGCAGTTCTTCCTGCAAATATACCTCACGCTGTAGAAGCTGAAACAGAAAAATTTCAAAATGTTATTAATACTTGTTAAAGAATAAGAATTTTTATCAAAAAAATTATATAATACTATTTCCCGTTTAAATAGCGAATGTTTAATAAATTTTGAATTACATACTATTTAGTAAGGAATTAAAACTTTTTGTCCTTAACATAGTTTCTATTTTATAATGGGATTTAGTATTAGATTATTTTATTTAATATTAGTTTTTACTATTTTTTTATTAGGTTTTTTTCGCAGGATTGCTCATTGCCGCAAATCCTTATCTTGCAGTAAAGGTTTTTGATAATTAAAAATTGTGGCAAGATTGCTACGCAATACCTATGGCTAGACTACGACTTTTATTTGCCCAACTCCGAAACTCCTCCTTACAGTCGTCAGACAGTCGTAGCTGAACAAATAAAAAGCTCCGTCGGTTTTTATCGTTTGTTGAAAAAAAGCTTGTAATAAATTCGTTATTTAAATGGGGTTTAGTATAAATTAGACGTATTGACCACAAAAAGTCTGGACAAATTTAATTCTTATTTTATAAAAAAATTGTGATATAATAATCTAAAAATTATAACTTTGCTGTTAAAAATTCAAAAAAATTTTTAAAATTTGGAGAAAATATGGAAAAATAAAAAAATATGAAAAAAAGTTTTTATGATACAATTGCAGAAAAAAATATGATTTTATTTTTTTCGCTTTCAGATGTTCAGAAGAATTTTTTTTCAAAAAAATATTACAGGAAAAAAAGTACTTGATGTAGGAGCTGCAACAGGTAATTTGTCAAAAATTTTTAAAAAAATGAAGGATATGATGTAATTTCCATTGATATAAATGAAAAAAATTGATTGAGCAGGCTAGAGAAAAAAATATCGACGTAAAAAAATTTGGATATGATGAGAGTTGATGAATTGGGAAAAATTTGACACAATAATAAATGTTGGAAATACGTTACCGCATTTAAATAGCAAAGATGAGATTTTTTTTGTTTTTTTAAAAAAAGGCTTATTCACAGCTTGAAAATAATGGGAAACTGATTATTCAACTAATAAATTTTTTTATAAATTTTTTTTGAAAAATCAAAAAAATCTGAATCTGATTTTTTTGGGAAATTTACCATTGATTGAAAATGAAAATGTGAAATTTGAACGTTATTATTACAAAAAAATTCTGATAATAATGTGATTTTTTTAAAAACTATTTTTAGATAATAAGTTTGAAAATGAGGAAATTTTTAACAAATGTCGATTATTTTGATTTTATGAAATTTTTTTTGAACAGTTAGATATGAACAATGTAAAAGGTATTTGGCGGATTTAATGAGTCTGAGTTTATTTTGGAAAAAAATCACAGCCCTTAATATTTGTGATTACAAAAAAATAATTAAATTTAGTTAGAAATATGTTGTAAATGTATGAATTTTTTTGTAAGAATTAGATAGGATTTTAAATAAAAAAAGAGTATATGTTCTCTTGAAATACTGTAAATAAACAATAAAGGAGGAATTTGTAATAATTAATGAATGTAATTATTATAAAGTAAAAAAATAAAAAAATGATGGAATCTTTTAAAAAAATTTTTATAAAAGGTAACTTTGATTGAGCTCCACTTTTAAACAAAATGATTGGAATATTTCTTATATCAATGCTGCCTATAATTGAGCTTCGTGGTGCAATACCGATTGGAGCAGCTATTGGATTGCCCTGGTACTTAAATATGATTGTTTCGATTGTTGGAAATATGCTTCCTGTACCATTTATTCTGCTGTTTTCAGTAAAAAGCTTTTGAATTTATGAAAAACATAATATTATGGTAAAATTTATTGAAAAAATAGAAAATCGTGCGAAAAAGCGAAGTGAAGGACTTGCAACAGGAGAATTTATTGGCTTAATGCTGTTTGTAGCAATTCCATTTCCAGGAACAGGTGCTTGGACAGGTGCATTAATTGCGGCGTTGCTTCAATTTAATAGAAAAAGATCATTTTTTTACATTGGATTAGGAGTCGTAATAGCTGCAGTAATAATGACTTTAGCATCTTACGGTGTAATAAGCCTTTTTGCACTGAAACATTAAAAAAAATTAAAACGGCTGTTGAAAAATAAATGTTTTTGTGATAGAATGACTTGAGAGTTAAAAATAGTTAAGGGAATGTTTTGGTTTCGACAGGATAAAAAGATTATTATTGGCAAGTAAGCGGGAGCTTTAAAATCCAACTTAAAAAAATAATCGGAAACGATAATTACGCATTAGCTGCCTAAGATAGCGGCTCATCTCTTTTGGAAACGCCATTTTTTTCCATTAGATGATGTCATTTTTTTAATGGCTTACTCAAATGTATGATTATGTCATTTGAGGAAATCTTATAATCTCGCCTTTAGACTTTTGTCTGTTTAATATCTAACGGTTAAAGCGTTAAATAGACTAAACTTGTAGAAGATAGTAAGAACTTTTTATTTTGGACACGGGTTCGATTCCCGTCATTTCCACCAAAAACAGAAAAATAAAAAAATCGAATTATTAAATAAACTGTAAGCGAGTTGCATAACTCGTTTTTTTCTTTTTGAAAAATACTTTATTGAAAAAAACAAAAATATTAATATATAATGGATTTATAAAAAAAGAATTGGAAGCGAAAGGAGAGTGTAATTTTAGGTCAAAGTATTATTTTTGAGAATAAAAAAATTACAATTTATAAATAAAATGAGAAATTATGATGTAATCGTAGTTGGTGCTGGACACGCGGGAATTGAAGCAGCATTGGCATCAGCTAGATTAGGGTTGAATACAGCAATTTTTACAATAACATTAGATAATATAGGTGTTATGTCTTGTAACCCATCAGTTGGAGGGCCTGCAAAAAGCCATCTGGCTAAGGAAGTTGACGCATTAGGCGGAGAAATCGGACGAAATATGGACAAAAGCTTTGTACAAATGAGAATTCTGAATACAAAAAAAGGACCAGCAGTTCGTTCGTTAAGGGCTCAGGCAGATAGAAAAAAATTTACGCAAGGGAAATGAAAAACAATAGAAAAATCAGCAAAATTTAGATACTGTTCAAGATATTGTTACAGAATTAATTGTTGAAGAAATTGAAATTTTAGAAGGAAATTCTAAAAGAATTGAAAAAGTTATAAAAGGGATAAGAACTAAGACAGGAATGGAGTTTTTTGCAAAAGCAGTTGTACTTGCAACAGGAACATTCTTGAGAGGACTTTTATACATTGGAGATAAAAGGGTGAAAGGTGGAAGAATGGGAGAGTTATCAGCAGATGACCTGACAGATTCCCTGAAATCTTTAGGATTTAAAATGGATAGATTCAAGACAGGGACACCTCCTAGACTTGATATTAGAACATTAAATCTGGAAAAATTGGAAGAACAGCCAGGAATAACAGGTATTCCATTAAAATTTTCAATGAGAACTCCAAATAGTGAAGTTTTAGAAAAACCTCAATTATCGTGCTATTTAACACGGACAAATGAAACAACGCATAAAATAATACTTGATAATTTGGACAAAGCACCAATGTATAATGGAAGTATAAGCAGCACAGGACCAAGATACTGTCCGTCAATTGAAGATAAAGTTGTAAAATTTAATGATAAAGACAGCCATCATCTGTTTTTGGAGCCAGAAGGATTTGACACGGCAGAAGTCTACATAAGTGGACTTTCCACAAGCTATCCCGCTAGTTTGCAGCAAAAGATAGTAAATACAATTGAAGGACTCGAAAATGCCCATATAATGCGATACGGGTATGCGGTGGAATACGATATTGTAGACCCTAGCGAACTTGACTACACTCTTGAAACTCGTAAAGTAAAAGGACTTTATTTAGCTGGACAGCTAAATGGTACAAGCGGTTATGAAGAGGCAGCTGCACAGGGAATTATCGCAGGAATCAATGCAGCTTTAAAAATTAAAGGAGAAGAGCCGTTTATTTTGGATAGGGAGAGTTCATACATTGGGACAATGATAGATGATTTAATAAATAAGGAATTGTTTGAGCCATATAGAATGTTTACAGCAAGATCTGAGTTCCGCCTTATTTTACGTGAAGACAACGCTGATATAAGACTTTCTGAAAAGGCTTATAAAATTGGACTTCTTGATAAAAAATATTATGATATTGTACAGGAAAAAGAAAAAAATGTTAAGAAAACAATAGAAAACCTTGAGAATATAAAACTTGGAAGCAGTAACCAAAGACTTATTGAAATTCTTGATAAATATAACGAAAGTCTAAAAAAAGTGGAACGACTTTAAAGGAAATTTTTACGTCGTCCAAAAAGTTACATATCAAGATATAAAAATATATCGCTGAAATCATTGAAAAATGTACCAAATCTAAATTTTGACGATGAAACTGAATATCAAATTGAAGTTCAGACAAAATATGAAGGCTACATCGCCAAAGCTATCCAAATTATGGAAAAACAGCAAAAAAACTGGATGATAAAAAAATTCCTAAAAAAATTTTTGACTATGATAATATGAAGGGAATTACAAGAGAAGCAAAAACAAAGATTGAAAGAAAAATAGACCATATAATGTAGGGCAGGCATCCAGAATGTCTGGAGTAACGCCAGCAGATATTTCTGTACTGCTCATGTATTTAGATGGAGTTTTAAAATAAACTTTTATATATAAAATGGAACGTAAGGAGAAAAAAAGTGGAAAAATATAAACGAAGAAGCCAATTTAAGAGAATATTTCTTAAACTTGCTTTTCAAAAATCAGAAATTAAAGTACCAGACGAAAAAAATTACACAAATGCTGAAATTTTTTTGGAACTTTTTATAATAAAAAAATCAAATTATGAATTTAACAGCAATTCGTGATAAAAAAAGGAATGATGGAAAAAAACATTTTTATAGATTCCTTACTTTTTAACAAAAAGTTATAAATGATGACGAAAAAAATCTTTTATAGATGTGGGAACAGGTGCTGGATTTCCTGGACTTGTACTTGCTATTCATTATCCAGAAAAAAATTTTTTTGTTAGTAGATTCAGTAAGGAAAAAAATAGAATTCATAAATGAAGTAATAAAAAGAATTAAATTTACAGAATGTAACCACAAGTTTTGAACGTTCAGAAGAATTAATAAAAGATAAAAGAGAAAGTTTTGATGTTGCACTTTGCCGAGGAGTAGCAAATTTGAGGATAATACTGGAGTATATGATTCCATTCATAAAAAGTAAATGGACGCTTTTTACCGCAAAAAAATTAAAGCCTAAACGAAGTAGAAGAATCAAAAAAATGCTTTTAAAGATTCTAAATTCAAAAAAATAAACAAAAACATTTTGAATTTAAACTTCCAGAAAGCAAAGATACAAGAATAATATTGGAAATTATAAAACTTCAAAAAAACAAATGTAAAATATCCTAGAAAAGTAGGGATACCGGTAAAGAAACCTCTATAATTACAAAAACCAAATTTTTTTGAAAAAAAGTAGTTGACAAATAAATTTAATTATGATAATATATATCTTGTCGATACAAAAAAAGGTATCAAAGGACAATGATATAAGAATAGAAGAAGCAATAAGTGTAAAAGATAAATATTAATGTCAAGAACTCTTGTCTATAAGATAAGATTCTCGTCAAGACAAAAGGTGAAATTAAATATATGTAAAATATATTGAATGAAGAGTTTGATCCTGGCTCAGGATGAACGCTGACAGAATGCTTAACACATGCAAGTCTTTGGCAAATCTGTGCTTGCACAGCCTAGCCAAGGCGGACGGGTGAGTAACGCGTAAAGAACTTGCCCTGCAGACAGGGATAACAGACGGAAACGACTGATAATACCTGATACAATTGCCAGCACGCATGTGCCCGGCAATGAAAAGTGATGCTGCAGGAGAGCTTTGCGTCCTATTAGCTTGTTGGTGAGGTAACGGCTCACCAAGGCGATGATAGGTAGCCGGCCTGAGAGGGTGAACGGCCACAAGGGGACTGAGATACGGCCCTTACTCCTACGGGAGGCAGCAGTGGGGAATATTGGACAATGGGGGCAACCCTGATCCAGCAATTCTGTGTGCACGAAGAAGGTTTTCGGATTGTAAAAGTGCTTTCAGCAGGGAAGAAGAAAGTGACGGTACCTGCAGAAGAAGCGACGGCTAAATACGTGCCAGCAGCCGCGGTAATACGTATGTCGCAAGCGTTATCCGGAATTATTGGGCATAAAGGGCATCTAGGGCGGCCAGACAAGTCTGGGGTGAAAACTTGCGGCTCAACCGCAAGCCTGCCCTGGAAACTGTTTGGCTAGAGTGCTGGAGAGGTGGACGGAACTGCACGAGTAGAGGTGAAATTCGTAGATATGTGCAGGAATGCCGATGATGAAGATAGTTCACTGGACGGTAACTGACGCTGAAGTGCGAAAGCTGGGGGAGCGAACAGGATTAGATACCCTGGTAGTCCCAGCCGTAAACGATGATTACTGGGTGTGGGCATGAAGAGTGTCCGTGCCGAAGCTAATGCGATAAGTAATCCGCCTGGGGAGTACGGCCGCAAGGCTGAAACTCAAAGGAATTGACGGGGACCCGCACAAGCGGTGGAGCATGTGGTTTAATTCGACGCAACGCGAGGAACCTTACCAGATCTTGACATCCCACGTATGCCTACGAGAGTAGGCAGTGCCTTCGGGAACGTGGAGACAGGTGGTGCATGGCTGTCGACAGCTCGTGTCGTGAGATGTTGGGTTAAGTCCCGCAACGAGCGCAACCCCTATCGCTAGTTGCCATCATTAAGTTGGGGACTCTAGCGAGACTGCCTGCGAAGAGCAGGAGGAAGGTGGGGATGACGTCAAGTCATCATGCCCCTATGATCTGGGCTACACACGTGCTACAATGGCCGGTACAAAGAGCTGCAAAACGGTAACGTTTAGCCAATCTTTAAAAGCCGGTCCAAGTTCGGATTGAAGTCTGCAACTCGACTTCATGAAGCCGGAATCGCTAGTAATCGCAGATCAGCAATGCTGCGGTGAATACGTTCTCGGGTCTTGTACACACCGCCCGTCACACCACGAGGTTGTTTTGCACCTGAAGCCGCCGGTCCAACCGCAAGGAGGAAGGCGTCTAAGGTGTGGATAGTGATTGGGGTGAAGTCGTAACAAGGTATCCGTACCGGAAGGTGCGGATGGATCACTCCTTTCTAAGGAGTAACAAACACTGCTTCTTCTTATGTCTTTTGGGCGTGTAGCTCAGGTGGTTAGAGCACTGTGCTGATAACGCAGGGGTCGCTGGTTCGAGTCCAGCCATGCCCACCATAATATAAAGTCTTGGGGATATAGCTCAGTTGGGAGAGCGCTGCCCTTGCAAGGCAGAGGTCAGCGGTTCGAACCCGCTTATCTCCACCAATTATATTTAGGACAATGGGAAATGAATAGTAGGTAAAAGATTACAATAAACTAGAGTAAAAGTTATTCTGGAGAAAAAAGCTAATAAGGGCACACGGAGGATGCCTAGGCAACAACAGCCGATGAAGGACGTGATAAGCTGCGATAAGCCGGGAGTAGATGCACATAATCGTTAATCCCCGGATTTCCGAATGGGAAAACCTGCATATCTGGAGGATATGCGTGAAAACGGTAAGCCCGTGAACTGAAACATCTAAGTAACGGGAGGAAAAGAAAGTAAAAACGATTCCCTAAGTAGCGGCGAGCGAACGGGGATAAGCCTAAACCGTGTCAGTGTCAAGCGGACAGCGTTGCTGACACGGGGTTGTGGGACTTCCATTAACGGATTGTCATAATGTTTAAGTTATATGTATGTAAGTAGAATCAGTTGGGAAGCTGAACCAAAGAAGGTGATAGTCCTGTAGAACATAAAATATATATAACAACTGGAAGCACCCGAGTAGCGTCAGGCACGAGGAATCTGGCGTGAATCAGCGTGGACCATATCACGTAAGGCTAAATACTGTTGTTGACCGATAGTGAAGAGTACCGTGAGGGAAAGGTGAAAAGAACCCTGAGCAAGGGAGTGAAATAGAATTTGAAACCGTGTGCTTACAAACGGTAGGAGCACTTTATGTGTGACTGCGTGGATTTTGGTTAATCATCCTGCGAGTTATGATCAGTGGCAAGGTTAATAAAGCGGAGCCGAAGGGAAACCGAGTCTTAATAGGGCGTTAAGTCGCTGGTCATAGACGCGAAACCTAGTGATCTAGGCCTGTCCAGGCTGAAGCTGAGGTAAGACTCAGTGGAGGGCCGAACTCACCGCCGTTGAAAAGTTGGGAGATGAGATAGGTCTAGGGGTGAAAAGCCAATCGAACTAGGAGATAGCTCGTTCTCTCCGAAATGCATTTAGGTGCAGCCTTGATGTTAAGATATGTGGGGGTAGAGCTCTGTATGATCTAGGGGGCGTACTGCTTACCGAAATCAAGCAAACTTCGAATACCATATATTAATCGTCAGGAGTGAGTCCATGGATGACAAGGTCCATGGACGAGAGGGGAACAGCCCAGACCGCCAGCTAAGGTCCCTAATTATGTCTAAGTGGGAAAGGAGGTGGATATTCACAGACAACCAGGAGGTTGGCTTAGAAGCAGCCATACCTTGAAAGAGTGCGTAACAGCTCACTGGTCGAGAGTATCTGCGCCGAAGATGTAACGGGGCTAAGACATAAACCGAAGCTGCGGAGGCGTGTTTTCACGCCTGGTAGGAGAGCGTTCTGTAGGCCGTCGAAGGTAAGCTGTAAGGCTTTCTGTAGGCATCAGAAGTGAGAATGCAGGAATGAGTAGCGAGAAGGCGGGCGAGAATCCCGCCGGCCGGAAGTCCAAGGTTTCCAGGGGAAGGTTTGTCCGCCCTGGGGAAGTCGGGACCTAAGCATAAGCAAAAATGTGATGGCGAATGGAAAACAGGTTAATATTCCTGTACCACTATTATCGCTTGAGAGACGGAGTGACGCAGGAAGGTATGTGAGAAGACTGACGGAATAGTCTTTCTAAGGATGTAGCATGGACACGCAGGTAAATCCGCGTGTCTAAATGTGAGACCTGATGGGTAAGTGCATTAGCATAAGTTACAGATCCTACACTGCCAAGAAAAACTTCTATCGATGAAAAATAGTGCCCGTACTGTAAACCGACACAGGTGGACAGAGTGAGAAACTTAAGGCCGACAGGATAACTCTAGCTAAGGAACTCTGCAAAATAGCCCCGTAACTTCGGGAGAAGGGGTGCCTGATATACCTGAAAGGAGAAACACCTCAAGGGAAAACAGGCCGCAGTGAAGAGTCCCAAGCAACTGTTTACCAAAAAAACACAGGTCTATGCTAAGCTGAAAGGCGACGTATATGGGCTGACACCTGCCCAGTGCCGGAAGGTTAAGAGGAGGAGTGAGAGCTCCGATTTGAAGCCCCGGTGAACGGCGGCCGTAACTATAACGGTCCTAAGGTAGCGAAATTCCTTGTCGGGTAAGTTCCGACCTGCACGAATGGTGAAATGATTTGGGAGCTGTCTTGGCTGGAGACCTGGTGAAGTTGTAATGTCGGTGAAGATACCGACTACCTGCAGTAGGGACGGAAAGACCCCGTGGAGCTTTACTGTAGTTTGGCATTGGGTTTTGGCTGTGTGTGTATAGGATAGTTGGGAGACTGTGAAGTTAAGGCGTCAGTTTTAACTGAGTCGTCGTTGGAATACCAACCATATGCCGTTGAAATTCTAATCTGGTAACGGAGACAGTGCTAGATGGGCAGTTTGACTGGGGCGGTCGCCTCCAAAAGAGTAACGGAGGCGTTCAAAGGTTCCCTCAGGCTGGATGGAAATCAGCCTAAGAGTGCAAACGCATAAGGGAGCTTGACTGCAAGACTGACGGGTCGAGCAGGTACGAAAGTAGGAGTTAGTGATCCGGCGGTTCCGTATGGGAAGGACCGTCGCTCAACGGATAAAAAGCTACCCCGGGGATAACAGGCTGATACTTCCCAAGAGTCCATATCGACGGAAGTGTTTGGCACCTCGATGTCGGCTCGTCTCATCCTGGGGCTGGAGAAGGTCCCAAGGGTTGGGCTGTTCGCCCATTAAAGAGGCACGCGAGCTGGGTTCAGAACGTCGTGAGACAGTTCGGTCCCTATCCACTGCAGGCGCTTGAATACTGTAAAGTTCTGACCTTAGTACGAGAGGACCGGGTTGGACAGACCTCTGATGTATCAGTTGTCACGCCAGTGGCATGGCTGAGTAGTCACGTCTGGAACGGATAATCGCTGAAAGCATCTAAGCGAGAAGCCGTCTTTGAGATGAGTATTCGTAGTATCCATGGAGAACACATGGTTGATAGGCCAGAGGTGTAAGTGCAGCAATGCATTCAGCTGACTGGTACTAATATTACATCTGCTTTTTTTAAGTTAATCTTTTACTACTACTATTTATTTCTCATTGTCTTAATTAGACAATTTAATTCTTGAAGTTTGGTGATGTTAGCAGCAGGGATACACCCGGTTACATTTCGAACCCGGCAGTTAAGTCTGTTTACGCCTAAAAATACTTGGATTCGTCCCGGGAAAAATAGGTAGTTGCCAAACTTTTTTTCTTTTGCGTGTCTCCGTAGCTCAGCCGGTTAGAGCATCTGACTGTTAATCAGAGGGTCGTTGGTTCGAGTCCAACCAGGGGACGCCATTTTTATTTTTTTCCTGTAATTCCACTTCATAGCATGTCACTTACAGTTAGTTATTTTTTTAATAATATTTTTTTAATTTTAAAATTGTTATTTTTTTAAAAATTTGATATACTTAATAATGATTTCATTTATAAAATATAGAAATTGAGTATGATTTATTGGAAAGGTAGATGTTAGAATATGAAATTTAATGAATATGAGTATGAACATTTAGATTTAGAGAAAAATAAAAGAGAATTTTTTTCGGAGTTAATAGAGAGTTTTGGAAAGGCAGAAAATGTGGGAAGTACAGATTGAGGCATTTGATAAAATTATAAAAGCTGAGAAATCATATTGAAACTATGCAGACGCTTGTTTCGATTCGGCATAGTATTGATACAAATGATGAATTTTTATGATAAGGAAAAACGAGTATATGGATGAAATTAGTCCAATTTTGTTTGGATTTACTAATGATTTTTTTATAAAGCGCTTGTCAATTCAAAAAATTTAAAGATGAACTCATCAAGAAATACGGGAAATTGTTGTTCGACTTAGCAGAAAAATACATTGAAAGTTTTCTCGAACGAGATTATTCCAGATGCACAGGAAGAAAATAGATTATCTAGCAAATATTCAAAATTGATTGCCAGTGCAAAAATTGATTTTGATGGAAAAGAGCTTAATTTATCGCAAATGGTTCCTTACACTCAATCTAAAGACAGAAATGTAAGAATTGAGGCGGCAAAGAAAGTAGCTCAGTTTTTTGCTGAAAATCAAGAAGAATTTGACAATATTTATGATTTGCTTGTAAAAGTGAGAACCAAAATGGCACAGAAAATGGGGTATAAAAATTATGTGGAATTTGGGTATAAACAGCTTTCAAGACTTGAATACGATGCAAAAATGGTGGAAGGTTACAGAAAGCAGGTACTTGAAAACATTGTACCGCTACATACTGAACTTCGTAAAAGACAGGAAAAAAGACTTGGTGTTGAAAAACTTAGATTTTATGACGAGGCTATAAAATTTAATTCTGGAAATGCCAATCCACATGGTTCACCTGAATGGATTCTGAGTCATGGAAAAACGATGTATAAGGAATTGTCGAAGGAAACTGATGAGTTTTTTACATTTATGACTGAAAATAATTTGCTTGACTTGCTTTCTAAAAAAGGAAAGATGAGTGGCGGATACTGTACTTATATTCCAGAACATAAGGCACCGTTTATTTTTGCCAATTTTAATGGGACTGCACATGATATTGATGTTTTAACGCACGAAGCAGGGCATGCTTTTCAAGTTTATCAAAGCCGAGGTTTTTGATGTGCCTGAATATTTATGGCCAACTTACGAGGCTTGTGAAATTCATTCAATGAGTATGGAATTTTTTTAACTTGGCCGTGGATGGACTTGTTCTTTGAAAATGATACAGAAAAAAATACAAGTTTATTCATTTATCAGAAGCGCTTTTATTCATTCCTTACGGGGTAACTGTCGATGAATTTCAACATTGGGTTTATGAAAATCCAGACGTTACGCCACAGCAGCGTCGTGAAAAATGGCTTGAAATTGAGAAAAAATATTTACCAACTAGAGATTATGGGGAAATTGAAGAATTAAAAAAATGGAATTTTCTGGTTTAGACAAGGGCATATTTTTTTAGCTCACCATTTTATTACATTGACTATACATTAGCTCAAGTGTGTGCTTTCCAATTCTGGATAAAAATCAAGGGAAGACAAGGAAAAAGGCATGGCAGGATTATTTAAATTTGTGTAAACTTGGCGGGAAGCAAATCGTTCTTTGGATTAATGAAGTCGGCTAATTTGAAAAAAATCCGTTTGAAGAAGGGACAATAGCAGCTGTGATTCCGAAAAATTAAAGAATATTTGGACAGTATTGATGATATAAATATGTAAATTTTATAAAAATTATTGATTAATTTTTTTATTTTTTTGGTTGATTTTTTTATATTTTTTTAGTGTTATAATAATTGCAGATACAAATGATAAAAAAATAATTATATATTTTATGGAGGTAATTTATAATGATTTATGAAAATATTTTTAGATTTAATTGGAAACACACCTGTGGTGAAATTAAACTTTTTAAATGAAGAAAAATGTTGCTGATATTTATGTTAAGCTGGAAAAAAATATAATATTGGTGGGAGTGTAAAGGATAGAGCAGCTCTTGGAATGATAGAAGCGGCTGAAAAAGAAGGAAAATTACAACCAGGTGGGACAATTGTTGAACCTACTTCTGGGAATACTGGAATTGCGTTAGCTTTAATTGGAAAAGCAAAAGGATACAGAGTAGTAATTGTAATGCCTGACTCAATGAGTGTGGAAAGAAGAAGCATTTTAGCAGCTTACGGAGCAGAGTTAATTTTAACAGAAGGTGCTAAAGGAATGAAAGGTGCAATTGCAGAAGCTGAAAAATTAGCAGCTGAAAATGGATATTTTTTGCCTCAACAATTTGAAAATTCTGCAAATCCTGCAAAACATTATGAAACTACAGCAAAAGAAATTTTGGATGATTTTCCGCAAATCGACGCTTTTATTTCAGGAGTTGGAACAGCAGGAACTTTATCAGGAGTTGGAAAAAGATTGAAGGAGGAACGTCCTGGTGTTCAAGTGTTTGCTGTTGAACCTGCGACATCTGCTGTGTTATCTGGAGAACAACCTGGAAAGCATTTCCAACAGGGACTTGGCGCTGGATTTATTCCTGGGAATTATGATCCTAAACTTGTAGATGAAATTATAAAAAAATAACAAATGAAGAAGCTATTGAGTTTGCAACAAGAGCTTCAAAGGAAAAATGGACTGTTTATAGGAATTTCTTCTGGAACTGCAATTGCGGCAGCTTACAAAGTAGCTAAAAAAATTAGGAAAAAGGGAAAAAAAGTTTTAGCGATTTTTACCTGATGGTGGAGAAAAAAATATTTATCAGTTGAAGCATTTAGAAATAGTTTATAAAAATTAATGTCTTAATAAGTAGGCAAGGATTCTTTAATTCTTAAATGTTGTAAGATGAATTGCCTATTTTCATACTCAAAAATAAATTTATGTTGTTTTTTTAAGATGGTTTTAGTATATAATGTTACTATAAACAACAGGGAGTGTGATTCTTATTTTTTTAAATGGTTAAGAAGCGAGATAAATAATATTGCAGAAAAAGATCCAGCAGTAAGGTATAAAGTCGAAGTTTTCCTTTATCCATCGTTACATGCTATTATTAATCATAAAATTGCCCATTTTTTTCAAAAACGTAAATTTTTTTTATTGGCTAGATTAATTTCTCAAATTTCCCGTTTTTTTACAGGAATAGAAATTCATCCAGGAGCAAGGCTAGGTAATCGAATATTTTTTGATCATGGAATGGGAATTGTTGTAGGGAGAAACAGCAGAGATTGGTGATAATTGCGTGATTTACCATGGTGTGACTCTTGGAGGGGTAAGTACCTCAAAAACTAAAAGACATCCAACTTTAAAGGAAAATGTTACAGTTGGTACAGGAGCAAAGCTCTTAGGAAATATAGTAGTTGGGAAAAATGTGAAAGTCGGAGCAAATTCGGTTGTTTTACGAGATGTACCTGATAATGCAGTTGCTGTAGGGATTCCAGCAAGAATTATTCCAAAAACAGAGGAAGACTATTATATGTGGCATATTTAATTTATAAAAAAATATTTTTTTGACAATTTTATAAAAAAATTAAGAAAATGGTTTTAAAAAAATTTAAATATCAAAAAAATTTGACAATCAAAGTAAAAATATGTTATATTTTTTTAACATAAAGTTTTTTTAATAATATGATTTAGAATAAATATGATATTAGGATAAGAGTTATCCTTAAAATTAATAGATGATAAACTAATAATAGATACGGAGGGCTAATATGGCAAAAGTAGGAATTTTTTATGGTTCAACAACAGGAGTAACTGAAGACATTGCTCATAAAATTGCAGAAAAGATTGATGGAGCTGAAATTTTTAATATTGACGGAAATGAAGATAAACTAGAAGATTTTTGATGTATTGCTTTTTGGGAACTTCTACTTGGGGATTTGGAGATTTGCAAGATGATTGGGCAGCAGTAGTGGATGATTTGGCAAGTAAGGATTTAAGTGGTAAAAAAGTAGGATATTTCGGAAGTGGAGATCAGGGAACATTCTCTGATACATTTATGGATGGAATCGCCATCATTGATGAAGAAATCCAAAAAACTGGTGCGACAATTATTGGGAAAACTTCAACAGAAGGATATGAATTTAACGAATCAAGAGCAGTTAAAAAAATAATGAATTTTTTTAGGACTTGCGCTAGATGAAGTTAATCAATCTGAATTGACAGATGAAAGAATTGATGTATGGGTTGAACAAATAAAAAAAGAATTTTTAATGATAAAAAAAGCTATGTCTGTGAATTAAATATTTTTTTCTTAATAAAAAAATTATTTTTCACAAAAAGACAAAAATAAATATGATTTTTAGCTATATTTTATATATAACTAAGATAAATCAATTTTTCACAAGTTGATTTTTCTCTCCAAAAAAATAAAGAAGGTGTTGTTAAGACACCTTTTTTTATTTATTTATTATTGCTCATTAATTTAAGTTTTTGGAAACTCTAAAAAAAGTCTGGATATTAATTTTTTTATAACCTTAAATTCCAACGAAGTAAACTTCATTTCATCCTCATCTCCCTTGCCAATCAATGAAAGGTTACCTCTTCTGTCTATTCGTAAAAACTTGTATTCTTTTTTTCTAAGAATTTTCCATTCTGTTTTATAATAATTTTTTTCTATCTTTTAGATAGCTATTTTCATTTACAACATTTAGTATATTTTCCCAATTTCTATTTAGACTGTAAAATTGTTCTTCAAAAATTTGATACAGTTTTTTTCAATAATTTCCTGAATTGAGTGAGTTTTTTTCCTGTAATTTCCACAAGAGAAATAGCTTTATCACGGAACATTCCAAAAATCAGTATTGTTGATATTTATTCCTATTCCAACTATTATGTAATCTCTTACTTTTTTTCACATAAAATCCCACATATTTTTTTTATCTTCATAGTAAATGTCATTTGGCCATTTAAAGGTCAGTTTTTTTCTTTGGATTCTACATACTCTTTTTAATACATTGTAAACTATATAACCCGCAAAGACTGTTATTTTTTCATCTAGTTCGGTATTATCACTAACGGCAAAAGAAAAGAGTGCGGCACCCTCGTTTGAAATCCACACCCTCTCCCTTCTACCTTTTCCATCTGTCTGCTTTTTTTGCGACAATAACTTCAAATTCTTCTATTCTTAAATGTCTTCTTAAATATTCATTAGTTGAATTTATTTCATCAAAAAAATTTAAATTTCAAAGGTTTACCTCTTTCTTTTTCTGTTTAGAATTAAAATTATCAAGTTATTAACTTAATCTTGGAAATATAAATATTCCGTAAACTGGACCTGCATGAGCTCCTATTACAGCTCCAATTTCCCGATTTAATATTAATGAACTTATTTTTGGATTATTTTTCCACTTCAGAGTAAATTCGGACTACATTTTCAAGTTCTGTTGGAGTTCCTCCCCATCCGCTCATGAGAACTATGCTTTGTTTTTTTGCTTTCACGTTCTATATATTTTTTTCTATATTTTTTTGAGCATTACGTTCACCTAGAACTTTTTTTCTCAACTGTAACTTCTCCTTGATTTACAGTTAAAATAGGTTTCATATTAAGAGCTCCTGCTATTGTTGAACTTGCCTTTCCAATTCTTCCGCCTTTTTTTCAAGATATTTTAAATCAGGAATAATCATAAGTAATTTTCCTTTGTTTCTAAAGTTGTTTATCCAGTTAAGAATTTCTGTAAAACTTTCACCTCTTATTGATTTTTCCAGCTGCACCTAATGCTAGGAAACCTTGTAATAATGAAGCTCCCAAACTGTCAACCAGTTCAATATCGTTTTCTCTGTTTGTCAAACTTCTTCCAACTTTAGCTGCCTGTATTGTTCCACTTAGCTTTGATGAAGGATGAATTGAAATTATTTTTTTGTATCCTTTTTCAAATAATTTGTTATAGGCATTTAAAAAAATTCCTGTGGTGATGGCTGTGAAGTTTTTTTATTTTTTTGCATTATTATCAAGCATTTGATGCCAGAATTCTGCTTTTTGTGATTTCTATTCCATCTTTGTAAAGTTCTCCATTTATGTCAATTTTTTTAAAGGAACTATTTTTTTATCGGCAATCCTTCAATGTCTTCATTTTGTTAAATCGGATACAGAATCTGTAAGAATTGCTATTTCAGGCATATTTGGGTCTTTGTTTTCAATGTAGAGATAATAGTGATAATTTTCCTGATTTCCATTGATAAAAAGTTGTTTTTTTATTTCGCTTAATTTTTGTTCAATATTTTTTTCTGAGCAACCTCATCTTTTTTTCATTTCCGCTTACAACAATGGCTGTTATTGTATTTTTTTATTAATTAAATTTCTTAATATTTCATCCGTTATTTCTTTTTAGTGATTTTTTTGCAAATTTTATTTTTTTCCATTTACAAGACCTATGAAATCATTTTTTTGTATTGCCAGATTTTCTACTTTTGTATCTCTCACAGCTTTTGTAATTTCTACTGAATAATTTCTCGAAGCTGATTCTTTTACTTCATCAATGTCGTTTTCCTTATTTTTTTCAAGAAATAATATCCGTCAAGCATTGTTTTTAGTGCTTAATACGATAACAGTTTTTTTAGCTTTTTTTCAGCTGCCATTTTAGCTGTTGTAATGACATTCTTGTTATTTGGCAGAATATACACAGTTTCTTTTTTTGTCTTGTCGATAGCATTTAGAATTTCTAGCACGCTTGGATTTTTGCTTTGTCCACCAAGAATCGCAACATCTGCTCCCAGTTTTAGAAATTCGTCTTTTAAATTTTCAGAATCTGCTAAAAATTATGAAAGCTGCTTTAGTTTTGTCAATTTTCGGATTTACAAAGATTTTTTTGCTTCATCTTTTTCACTAAAAATCTGCAAATTATCATGCTGTAGTTTCATATTTTCCACTTTCATTTTTTCAAGCGGTCCATATTCCAATGCAATTTCCATCGCTTTTCCTGGATGGTTTGTATGAATATGTGTCTTAAATTTTTTAGAAGTTTGTGCAAATACTGCCGAATCTCCTAATTCAAGTACACGCTTTTTATATTCTTCTGTATCAAAATCTCCGTTTAAAATGATGTATTCTGTACAATATTGGAAACGAATGCTTTCAGGATCGTGGTCAATATTTGCTATTGTTTTGTCAAATTCATTTTCTTTTACCTGAGCTTTTTGCAGTTTGGCTAGTAAATTTAACTCAGTTGTAACTTTGTAAAATCCTTCAAAAAAGAAAAATAGACCTTTTCCACCAGCATCAACTACTCCTGCTTCCTTTAATTTTGGTAACATTTCAGGAGTTTCTTCCACAGCTTTTTCTCCAGCTTCTACAATTTCTTTTAAAAATTCTACTAGATCTTCAAATTTGCTTGCACATTCCATAGCCTTTTCAGAAATTTTTCTGATAACTGTTAGCATTGTTCCTTCAATTGGTTCGCTTACAGCACTATAGGCTGTCTCTTTAGCACTTACAAGAGCTTTTGCAACATCAATTGGCAATAATTTTGCTTTTTCTCCAATTCCCTTTAAAAATCCTGTAATTACTTGTGATAAAATTGTTCCAGAATTTCCTCTGGCTCCCATTAATACTGCCTCTTCAACTACTTCGATAAGTTCAGGCATTTTTATTTTATCATTTGTTTTTTTCTTCCAGATCGTTTATCATAGAGTTTAATGTCATTGACATATTACTTCCTGTGTCGCCGTCAGGTACTGGATAAACATTTAATTCATTTAGCAAGTCTTCGTGTTTTGTAACCCATTTTCCGCCACCAATAAATACTAATTTTTAATCTTTTGGCATCCAAATATTTTTATTGCCATTATTCCTCCTAAAAAAATAAGTTTTTTTATATTTTTATATTTTAATTTTAAATTTTTTAGCTATTTTTGAAAAATATTATTCAACATTTTCTAAAAAAATTCTTGAAATAAATTTTCCTTTTTTTAAAAATAGTTTCTATAAATTCCCGCACTGCCCCATCACCACCATTTTTTTGGTAGAAATAAAATCAGCAAACTCCTTTAATTCATTTGCTCCGTCCAAAGGAGTCCCGCAGAATCCTGCCATTTTCATAATTTTTTTATATCATTTAGGTCATCACCCATATAGGCAATTTCTTCTTTTTTTAAATTCAAATTTTTTTCATTATTTCTTTTTAAAACAAGAGTTTTTTTCAGAGATTCCTTGATACAGATATTTGATTTTTTTAATTTTTTTGGCACGATTTTTTTAAAAAGTTCAGATTCAGCGCCTGTAATAATTCCAAACTCTATGCCTACTTTTTTTGTGAATTAACAATGGCATAACCATCCTTTACATTAAACTTTTTTTAGTTCCTCACCACTGTTTCCAAGATAAATTCCACCATCGGTAAGTGTTCCATCTACATCCAATAAAATTAATTTTATCATTTTTTTCTCCATTTTTTTTATTTACAACTTGGTTTTTATTATACCATAATATACTCTTATTATTCAAATTAATTTTGAAAAAAATCTGTAAGAATGTGATATATTTTACTTAAATAAATGAAATTCAAATGCAACTCATAAGAATAATAAATTTTTATTAACTAAAAATAGTACAATATAAAAAAATAAATAATAGAATCGAGGTATAAATATGAAAAAATAAATTTTATGAAAAAAAGGAAATAAAAAAATTTTGCTTTATTTTCAATCTTGTTTTTTTAATTTTTAAGTTGTTCAAATAAGAACGATACAAAAATCTAACAGTACAGAAAAATATGGCAAATGTTGAGCAAACAAAATCAATTTCTCAGGAGGAATTACAAAAATATACTAAAAATGCGGTTCAGACACAGGATGCTTTTGTTAGTGTTCATAACAGCGTAAAAGATTCGATTGTAAATATTCGGACAAAAAAAACTGTTACAGTAAATACATATAATCCGCTGGAAGAAATGCTTTTTGGACGTTCTGGAGGGCAGGAGAAACGTGAATCTGGTTCACTTGGTTCAGGATTTGTTGTTTCAAAGGACGGATATATTGTTACAAATAATCACGTTATTGATGGCGCAGATGAAATTTATGTAAAATTCTCAAATGGACGTGAATATCGTACAAAGCTTGTGGGGACATCACCGGAAGTTGATATAGCTGTATTAAAAATAGATTCAAATGAAACGTTCAAGCCATTGGAATTTGCAAATTCAGATCAGGTTCAAATTGGACAATGGTCGATAGCGTTTGGAAATCCATTAGGACTTAATGATTCGATGACTGTCGGAATTGTAAGTGCGGCTGGACGTAGTTCGCTTGGAATTGAACAAATTGAAAACTTTATTCAGACTGATGCAGCTATTAACCAAGGAAATAGTGGTGGACCGTTAATTGATATAACTGGTAAAGTTATTGGAGTAAATACTGCAATTTATTCTCAAAGTGGTGGAAGTGTGGGAATTGGATTTGCCATTCCAGCTAATTTAGCTATGACTGTAAAAGATTCAATTATCGCAACTGGTAAATTTGAAAGACCATATATAGGTGTATATCTTGGAACTTTAGATTCAGATAAAGTAAAAAGCTCTTAATCTAAAAATCTTCAAACGGAGTATTTGTAGCGGATGTTGTTCCAAATGGTCCGGCAGCAGCTGCAGGAATAACTAAAAAAATGATGTCATTATAGCAGTTGATGGAAAGGAAGTTAATTCATCTGGTGCATTTGTAGGAGAAATTGCAGCTAAAAAGTTGGACAAAATGTAAAATTAACAGTAATTAGAAATGGAAAAAAACTATACAAGTAGGAGTAAATCTTGTTAAAAACTCCAAATGCTCTTCAACAGCAGCAAATTATTCAGCAAAGACAGCAACAACAACAACAACAGGAATTTGAAGATAGTTATTTTTTTCTTCAAAAAAATAATTTTTAGAAAGGAAAAAAATAAGTTTATGAAAAAAATTTTTGTTGTATCTACAACTTATACAAAAATCATTGGAGGAAGTTGGAAAAATTCAGAAATAATCATTTTGAGTTCATTCAAAAAAATACATTGATGCTGGAAAATTCATTGCAGGGAGGACGGCAAAATCCTCCGACTGGTGGACTTATCCTTGCATACAATGTAACAAAAGAAGAACTCGAAGAAATTCTGAAGGAAGATCCTTATTATGAGAATAATTTGATAGAAACAGTAATAACTGAATTTACACCAGCTCTTCTTAATAAGAGTTTTGAAAAAAATTTTCTAATTAACAATTTTTGAAGAAATTTAAATAAATATTTAGAGTAAATCATTTAAAAAAATTTAAAATTTTTAAAGGGTTTACTCTATTTTTTTATAATATTTTATTAAGCAAAAGTATTATTGTTTCAAATTAATATGAAATTGAATTTTGTCAGTTATTATGATATACTTAACTAAAATTTGAAAAAAACACTCAAATTCGTTTAAAAATCGAATTGATAAAAAAACTAAGAGAATATAGAGTTTTTAAGTAGAATAGTCATAATTTTTTTAATTTTTGAAGTATAATAGAAGTATACTTAATAAAAAAAGGAGGCAAAATTATGTTTTTAGAGAGAACAGAGCGACTGGCATTAGTTGATTTTGACAATAAGCACATTAATTATATTGATTTGATAAATAATATAAAATATTTTTCTGAATACGTAGTTGAATTGGAAAAGGAGAAGTTTGGACTGATTGTTATGGAAAAATCGTCCAGAATGGATTTACAGCTTTTTGCAGTATGGGATAAAAAAATCAGCTGGAATCGCCCTTGATGCAAACAGCAATTCAGGCGAAATTTTATACGTGCTGGAAGATTCACATCCAAACGTAATTTTCTGCTCAAATGAAACAGAAAAAACTGTTTTTGAAGCAGTTGAAAAATATAGTTCAAAAAAATACTGTAAAAAAATAATAAATGTGGATAAAATTACAGTTGAACATGAAAAAAATGAATGCTATAAAAAAATATGCAGTTTGAACTCGAAAAATCCAACTGGAGATGAAACAGCGGCTATGCTTTTACACTTCAGGAACAACTGGAAAGTCCAAAAAGGTGTAATGCTGTCTTTCAATAATTTAAATACTGAAATGGAAGGACTTTACGAAAAGGGAATATTTGATTATAGAGATCAGATCTTAGTAATATTGCCGTTTCACCATGTTCTACCATTGACAGCAACTGTACTTTTGATGTTAAAAATATCAAACTTCAATTGTATTTGTAGAAAAAAATTGCAAGCAAGGAAATATTTGACGCGCTTGAAAAAAATAGAGTAACTGCAATAATAGGAGTGCCAAGAGTATTCAAGCTATTTTATGATGGAATAAAGCAGCAAATTGACGCAAAATTCATTACACGATTTATTTACAAAATGATGAGTAATGTAAAATCATTGAAGATAAAGAGAAAAGTCTTTGCAAAAGTTCATAAAAAATTTGGTGGACATCTTGACTTTATCGTTGTCGGTGGAGCAAAAATGGATCCTGAAATTTCAAGGTTTTATGAAACATTGGGATTTTACGCCCTTGAGGGTTATGGACTTACCGAAACAGCACCAGTTATCGCGGTAAATTCAAAAAAAGAAAGAAAAATCGGAACAGTTGGTAAAAAACTTAATAACATTGAAATAAAGATTGTGGATGAAGAACTGTGGGTTAAAGGTCCGATTGTTATGAAAGGCTATTACAATAAGCCTGATAAGACGGCGGAAGTAATTACTGAAGACGGATGGTTCAAGACAGGAGACTTAGCGACAATTGATGAAGAAGGCTATGTTACAATTCGTGGAAGAAAAAATACAATGATTGTTCTTTCAAATGGTAAGAATATTGATCCAGAAACGCTTGAAAAATAGGGTGATTGCACAAAGTAACGGATTGATCAAGGAAATTGGTATTTTTAATTATAAAAATAAGTTAGCTGCAATAATCGTTCCAGATTTATTAGAGTTTAGAAAACGTGGGATTACAAATACAAAGGCTTATATAAAAAATGTAGTGGAAGATTACAACTTAAAGGCACATAACTACGAAAAAGTGCTTGATTATAAGTTATTTGAGGAAGAATTGCCAAAAACTAGAGTTGGAAAGACACGTAGATTTATGCTGCCAGACTTATACGAAAAAAATGAAATTGTAAAAAAGGAAAAAACACCTGAACCAACCGATGAAGCATACAAAATACTAAAGGAATATGTCAAGAAAAATAAAGGAATTGAGCCACAGCCAGAAGAAAAATCTGGAACTTGAAATCGGAATGGATTCGCTTGATATTGTGGAATTTTTTTGCATTTATAGAAAAACAGTTTTGGAATTCAGCTGGATGAAGAAAAAGTTTGCTGGAATGCCCAATTTAAAATTATTATCTGAATATATCAACCAAAAAAAGCTACAAAAATTTGAAGACAACGATATTGACTGGAAACAGATTATAAGTGAAACAAAACCTATAGAGGACAATAAAAAAACCGTTGGGTAACAAAAAATTTTTTAAAAAAATATTTCAACCAATTGTCGATTTATATTTCAGAGTAAAAAAATTGACAGAAATAAATTGACAGACAATCCGCAGATTTTTGTATCAAATCATCAAAGTTTTGTAGATCCGTTAATTTTAGGATCATTATTTCCAAATAAAAATTGTTTTTTTAATACATTATTTTTTTAGCAATTGACTGGTATTTTTAAAAAAAGGTGTAATGAAACTTCTTGTTTCAAATGGAAATGTTGTTTTAATTGATATTAACAAAAAAATATTAGAAAAAAAGTGTAGAAGAAATAGTTGGCTATTTAAAAAGGTGGAAAAAAAGTATTGTAATTTTTCCCAGAAGGAGCAAGGACAAAAAGATGGAAAAAGTTGCCCAATTTAAAAAAAGTATTTGCTATAATCGCAAAGGAACTAAATGTAGATGTCCAATGTCTTGGAATAAAAAGGTGCATTTGAAGCATATTCAAGATATATGAAGTTCCCAAAACCGAAAAAAATCGAAGTAGCAGTGCTGGAAAAAAATTCTCGCCAGAAGGAAGTTACGATGAAATTACACAAAAAAAGCAGAAAAAAATTATAAGAGAATATGTTGAGAATTAATAACTAAATACTAAATCCGTTTAAATAATAGATGAAATCCATTTATGAAGAGTTATCTCTTTCAATAACTCATCATACTCTGTTGCTTTAATGGGTTTACAAGATAGAGAAAAAAATTATAAAAAAATTTTATTACCTACAAATCATTATTTGATTCTTGTAGGTTTTTTTGTTTTCTTTCATAAATTGTATAATAAATTAAAAAAATACTTGACTTTTTATTTATGAGGTATAACCTTAATGAAAGGAAAAATAAATTAAGGAGTTGATTATTATGAAAAAAATTGGTTGTAACAATGTTCTTGGTATTTGGAGTTTTGGGATTCTCAAGATTTATTGAAGAATGTAGAATTACTTCTAAAGGTCGTGGATATTTAAATTGTGTAAGTTTGCAAAAGTGGAAAAAATTTTTAATTTTACAAGAGGTTATATTAGTGGACCTGCATATGGCTCTGTTTACAGAATATATTTCCAAGGAAACGGATACAGACGGTTATACTTAGAAGGTTATGAATACCTTTATAATTAATTATTTGTTGTAATTACATAAATTTTTTTAACGAATATAAATAAAAAAAGCTCTAAGTTATTATTGACCTAGAGCTTTTAATTTTTAAATATATTTGTAAAAAGTATTTTTTTAAGATATCAAAAATAATTATAATTCAATGTCTTCTTTTTCTTAATGTTGGGAATAAAAATAACATCCCTAATTGAAGCAGAATTTGTTTGTAGCATAACTAATCTGTCAATTCCTATTCCAAGCCCTCCTGCTGGTGGCATTCCGTATTCTAAGGCACGAATATAGTCTAAATCCATTCCTTGAGCTTCATCATCTCCAGCTTCTCTTAATTTCACCTGTTCTTCAAATCTTTCCTTTTGATCTCTTGGATCATTTAATTCTGAATAAGCATTGGCAAATTCTCTTCCTGAAATGAATAACTCAAATCTGTCTACCCATTCAGTTTCACCTTTTCTGATTTTTTTGAAAGTGGAGAAATTTCTTTTGGATATTCAGTAATAAAAGTCGGATTTAATAAAGTTTCCTCTACTTTTTCCTCAAATATCAAGTTTAAAATTCCATATTTTGTATAAGTTCTGTCTTTTTCTAGTGGAATATTCATTTCTTTTGCTTTATTTATGGCATCTTCATCACTGTTAACTGTGTCAAAATCAAATCCAGTTGTTTCTTTTACAATGTCCTTCATTGTAACACGTCTCCAAGGTTTTGCCATATTAATAGTCTTATCTTCATATTCAATCTCATATTTACCATGAAGCTCAAATGTTAAGCTTGAAATCAAATCTTCTGTCAAGTCCATCATATCATTAAAAATCAGCATAAGCTTGATATAGTTCCATCATTGTAAATTCTGGATTATGTTTTATTGAAATTCCTTCATTCCTAAAACTTCTGTTTATTTCAAATACTTTTTCAAATCCACCTACAAGCAGTCTTTTTAAGTACAATTCAGGCGCTATTCTCAAAAATAGTTCCATATCAAGTGCATTATGATGCGTAACAAACGGTCTGGCTGTAGCTCCTCCAGCAACGGGGTGCATCATTGGAGTTTCCACTTCTGTAAATCCATGTTTTTCAAGATAGCTTCTAAAAAATCTTATAATTTGGAATCTTTTCTTCATAGTATCCATAACTTCCCTGTTCATTACAAGATCCACGTATCTTTGTCTATAACGAGTTTCGATGTTAGTTAGCCCATGAAATTTTTCTGGAAGTGGACGTACATTTTTAGACAGCACTTCAAAAGAATTTACTCTTAAAGTTAGCTCTCCAGTATTAGTTCTAAAAAGTTTTCCTTCTAGCCCAATAAAATCTCCAAGCCCCATTTTTTTATAAATTTCGTACTTCTCTTCTCCAACTTCATCTTTTTTTACATAGTATTGGATTTTTCCAGTTGGATCTTGAATTTGTCCAAATCCATTTTTCCCCATTCTTCTGAAGGCAACGATTCTTCCTGCTGTTTTAAAAATTTTTTCACAAGTTTCATCATATTGGTTAATTTCAGCAATTTCATTTAATTTTTCATATTTTCGTCCGTATGGCTCAACTCCTATTTCTTTTTAGTTCTTCTACTTTTTTTAATTTTTTTCTTTTATAATACCATTATCATTGTGGTTTTGATTACTCATTCACTTTTTCCTTTCTGCTTTTTTTAATTGTAAAAATAGATATGTTCAAAAGGTATTTAATTAATTGACATATCTATAAGTTGTATTTCTAAATTTATACTGTTTATTATTTCATTACTATGTATTATATCATATTCCAGTACTATTTTTTTCCATTTTCTTTTTCAAATTTTTTTGTAAAAAAATTTCATATTTTCCTCGAAATTTTGTTGTAATGTAGGTAAATGAGGTATTTTTTTATTATTTTTTTAAATATTTGTTTGGAATTGATTTCACCATGTCGATAGATTTCGATGGAATCGATTTTATCGATGATTTTACAATTTCCGTATTCATCTTTATAATGGTATTCTTTTTTTTCTTCCAAATTTATTATTTTTTTTCCAGTTCAAATAATTTTTTTCATAATTTTGTTTAAAGTTATCCAAACTTTTTAATTTTTTTATTTTCATTTTTATTCCTTCGTTTTTATTTTTGGATTTATTCATCTTCATCATTAAAAAAAGTCATCTAAAAAAATTCTGACAAGTCTTCATCATCTTCGTCTTCATTATCAAAAAATCAGTACCATCATTTAATGCATCAAAGTTACTTTCATCATATTCTCCATCTACATTTTCATTTTTTTATCATATTCCCCAAAAATCTTCATTCCAGTACATATAATCTTTGTCAGAACCATAATATTCATCATTCCATATTTCCAGAACCTGATCTTCTTCATCTTCATCCAAGTCATATAACTCTTCTTCGATGCTGTCATAGTAAAAGACTTTTTTTCCCCAGTTTCACTATCACAAACTAAATATTCCTTATCTCCTACCGTAACATTGGAAAGGCAAGTATAGCCTTCCACATCTCCCTCATTATTAATTCTTTCAAATTCTTCCCCAGCAGAATACATAATTTCCCTCCATTATTTATGATATTTTATATTATTATTAATTGAAATCCATCTGTATATTTGCTCTGTCAAAATTAATCGCATAAGCTGATGTGGAAATGTCATTGGTGAAAAGCATAGCCTAAAATCTACAATTTTTTTCGCAATTTGTCATTTACACCGTTTGAACCACCTATTATGAAATTAATTTCGCTGTTTGTCATGGAAATTTTTTTCTATTTTATCTGCCATTTCTTCAGAAGATAGCATTTTTCCGTTTAAGTCAAGCAAAAATATTGTACGAATAATTTTGAAATAGCATTTATTATTCTTTCAGTTTCTGAATTTACTGCATTTTCAATCCCCTTGTTATCATCTTCTTCAGCTAGTTCAGTAATATCGAGTTTTATGTATTTTGACAACCTTTTTGAAAACTCAGCTATTCCCTCTTTTATGTATTTATCTTTTATTTTTTTCCAATACACACTACACTAATTCTTATCATATTTTTTTCCTTATTGTCAAAAGTTTTTTTCATTTTTACTAAATTTTCTCAAGTTTTACTCTTATTTTTCTTCTTCCAAACATTTTTGTCCAAATCATTCTTACTTAATTTTTACAATAATTGGACGCCCATGCGGACACGTATATTTTCCAACTTCATGAATCCTTCTCACCATATTCTGCATTTCAAACATATCAAGCTTTTGTCCAGCCTTCACAGCTCCCTTGCACGACATCGAAATAATGATATTTTCCCGCAAATCCTTTATTTCAACTTCATTTTTCAAGTCCATAAGCAGCTGCAGAAATACATTTTCAATGCTATCCCGAAAAGTCAAAGGCAGGAACAGCACGAATCACAATTTCATCTTCTGAAAATTCATCAACATCAAATCCAAAATCTCTAAAAATTTCGATATTCTCAAAAAAATAATATTTTTTTCAATTCCTGTAATTCCCATTTTTCAGAGGCAATAATAAATGCTGCGACTCCAACTTCTTATTATAAAATTTATCCTTTAGCTCTTCATACAAAAATTCTTTCGTGAATAATATGTTGATCATAAATTTCCAGTTCCTCATCCCTACGAACGAGAATATATGTGTCAAAAAAATCTGCCCTAGAATATCATAATGAAATTGTTTTTCCAACATGCTTTTTCAAACGTTCCAACTTTATAATAGGGATTTATTTTGAGTATTTTTCATTTATAATATCAAAAATTTCTGTGTTCACCAGAATTTTTTTGTAATTTTTAAAATTGCTATTATGTTTCCATTTTTTTGTCTGAAATTTATCTTTAGTTTCAAAGTTTTTCCACATTATTTTTCCACAATTTTATTTGAATTTTCATTGATTTTTATTCCAGATTTCATCAAGTTTTGAGCTATTTTTCATTTTTATTATTTACAAAATTTTTCATCACTTGAAAAAAAGTATTATATGTAATATTTTTCGGAATTATCAGAAAAACTCAGAATTTCTATCATTCTTATTAAAATCATCCACTGAAAAAAATTATCTTTCTCATTTGAATTTTTTTAGTATTTTTCTAAAAATCTTTTCCATCAAAAAGTTTCAAAGGCTTATAACTTTCTGATTTTTTTACCCTTCAAAACATCGTCGGAAAAACAAATCATCTTTTTCCACAGTGACATTTTCATTAATGTTAATATTTTTTTCTTTATCAAGTCAATATTTGGCTGCCAGTTTTTCCCTGTCGTTGTAGTAAAAAAAGTCGTCAATTGCCGATTTTATTTCATTATAAACGATTTTTATCATTTGAGAATTTTTATTATTTTTTTGGATGGATGAACATTTACATCAATTTCCTTTGGATCAGTATTGTAAAAAAATAATGGCAAACGGATATTTTCCCTTTCATCAATTTAGTGTAATAGCCGTCTATAACAGCACGTTCAATAGTTGCTGACTTAACATATCGGTTATTTACAAAAAGTAAACATAAAGTCCTTTGAACTTCGTAAAATTTCCACATTTCCCAAATATCCGTATTCAAATTTTTTTCAAATTTCTCAAAACAGATTTTTCCAAATAATTCAAGAATTGTATTATCAATCCCTTTTCCACTTGTCTTTATCGTACTTTTTCCATCTAATTCAAGCGAAAAATGCCACATTACTGTTTGAAAGTGCTTCCTTTAGTACAATATCCCTGATTTTACCGTATTCTGTTGACATTTTTTTCGTAAAAAAATTTCCGTCTGGCAGGCGTATTGTAAAAATAAATCCCTGACTTCCATTTCTGTCCCGACATTTCTCGAAACTTCCTCAAATTTTCTCACAACTCCACCATAACAGCCAATTTTTGTATCCCACAGGAGTGTTTTCAGAACGTGTAGTAATCGTAAGTTTAGACACCGCCGCAATAGACGACAAAGCCTCTCCACGAAAGCCATAAGTATTCAAGTTAAAGACATCTTCCTTTTCTTTAATTTTAGAAGTAGCATGCCTCTCTACCGACAAAAAGCGTATCGTCCTTATCCATTCCAATCCCATTATCACTCACTTTAACATCAGTTCCAGCTTTAAAGACTTCAATTTTTATCATCGTAGCTTTTGCATCTAGCGAGTTTTCAATCATTTCCTTAATCATTGAAGCAGGATTTTCCACAACTTCCCCAGCAGCAATAATATTTGACACTTTTTCATCTAATATTTTTATATATCCCACAATTTCTCCTCCTTTTTCATCAGTTTTTTTCTTTTTTTAAGTAAAATACAGCTATCATACAGACAATTAATCCAGTAACCGCAGGCTTTAACATTGATAATGCACTCTTTCCAGTCAAAAGGTAGCTGTTAAATATTTTAAGAATTGCAGTTGCTATTAAAATTAATAAAAAGTAATTTCCAGTTTTTTTGTCCAAGTTGAAACTATTATAAAAAAACAAAAAAATTATAACAGTAAAAAGCAGGACAATTTTATCTATTGTCCATCCACTTTTCAAATAATTTACTTCAAAATTTAAAAATTTTTACAATTTCAGGATTAGTTATATTTGGCTTTGGAAACCAGAACATACTCGTAAATAGAACAAAAAAATAGAAATTGAAATTCCTGAAAAACATCTTTTTGTATGCACTCCAGATTATTGGAATAATAAATAGTGGTCTAATATACCAGCTTAGAACATTACGGTGCCGCTGAAATGCCCACATAAAAAAATATGTTATTACTAAAAAAATAAATAAATTAAAAATTATTGTCATAATTCCAAATAATATGCCTATAACTATGTCAAATTTTTCTTGATTTATCCATTATTCAAAATCCTTTCCAAAAATATATCTTAACTCTTTCAATATTAAACTGATAAAAATCAAACAATTTTAGGAATTATCATAATTTTTTTATTTTCAATTTCAAATTATACTCAAACCTACTTAAAAATTAAACTACTAAAAAAATTATATAAATTTAAGGTTTGAGTAGGGCATGTCTGAAAAACTATCAAAATAATGAATTTTTTTAACAAATTTTTTTCTAAAAATCAAAAAAATAATAAATACTGATTTTATCGTGATTTTTTTATAATTCATAAAAATAAAAAGAACATTAAAAAAATAACATAGATTTTTGAGTTTTTCAGACACAGCCTAAAAATAGTCATAACTTTTTGAGTTTTGTTTTAAAAGCAGTTTTACTATAATTTTTCACAATTATAATTTCACAGTCTTACTCACAATAATCTTATACTTTTCTTCAAAAAAATTCCTGCTAATTTTTTTCCAAATCATCTTCAGACAAAGCACCTTCACATTAGGCCCTGCATCCATCGTAAAAATAGCATTTTTCTCCATTATTTCTCAAATTTTTTTACAAAATCCATTGCTTCGTAAGTTTTTTTCATTAAAAATACGAAAATGGTGGATTTGCAGTTTCAGTTGTTTTGTGCATTCTAAGAGCATTCTCTTCTGTCAAAATTCCTACTTTTTTTCCAAATCATTTTCAGCAAGATATTTTTTTCATATTTACAAAGTCAATTTCCGATTGTTTTACCCACTCATCAAAAATATGTTGAAGTTTTTGGCGCAAAGCTCCATTCCATTTCGGCTTGAAATTTCCTTTTTATTTTCATTCAGCACAAGCACAATCATCGCCAGTTTCAAATCTGTCTTTACCTCATAAATTTCTCCAGTATCCTTATCCCAAGCCGCAACAGGTCCAAAAAAGCTTCTCGAAGATGAACCAGAACCAAATTTTGAAATTTGTGCAAGTTCAGATTGCGTATAGTTTTTTCCAAAAAGTTCATTACAAGCCTTTTATTACAGCGGATAAACCGCTGGAACTGGAAGAAAAGTCCCGCAGCTGTTGGCATATTATTTGTTGTAGCAATTTTTCACCTTCTGATTTCTATTTTCCCTGAATAAATCTACAACTTTACTAATCTTTTTCTGTATGTACACTATCCTGCAATTCTCCATTCAAATAAAATAAGTCCGTCATATCCGAGAATTTATCTTTACAATTTCCGCTTTTCATTTCCTTTTCAACTGCAATTTTAATATCGCTATCATTTATAAGTTCCATCTCTGTTTCTGTAAACATATCATTAAGTGTAAGGGAAATACTGCTTGTGGGAAGGTATCATTTTTTTCTGCATCTTTTTTTCCCCCAGTATTTTACAATTGCAATATTAGCATAAGATTTGACTTTTACCATTTTTTTCTCCTTTATTTTTTTATTAAATTTTCTCCACCCAAATATTTTTTTGCTCCGCATTTTATAAGTCCATTTTTTTATTTTTTTCTACAATATCCAGATTCTTAGCAAGTGCAATTACACAGCCTCCTAATCCGCCACCAGAAATTTTTTTTGCTCCACTTGCTCCATTTTCGATTGCTATTTTTTTACAAATAAGTCTGTTTTTTTCAATGGTTATATTCAAGTTTCCGAGTTCTGTATTTGCTTTTGTCATAATTTTTTTCCTATTTTATCGACTTTTTTTCTTCTTTGGATTGAATATTTTTCAGTTAAGATTTTAGCCATTTCATCTGTCAATTCTCCTAATTTCTTTAAAGAACTGTCAGCATTACTTCCTAAATTTTTAACATTTTGAATTGCTTCGCTTGTATTGCCATAAATTCCTGTGTCTGCAATTACAAGGTATACATCAAGATTTAAGTCAATGTATGAAAAATCCCTTGTTCTTTATAAATTTTATGGCTTTGTCGCTAAGGCAAGTTTTGGCATCCAGCCCACTTGGTGTATTATGAGCTACAATTTCTGCCGTGTGAACCAGTTTTTCCAGCAATGCATCTTCCAAATTTTCTCCAAAAATAATCAAATACAGCACGAATTGCCGCAATACTTACTGCCGCTGAAGATCCCATTCCACGTTTTGGAGGGATTTGAGAGGTAACTTTATATTTTATTTTTTTGCATTTTTCTTTTTTTAAATATTTTAACGCAGTAAAAAGAGCAACTGAAAGAGTATCTGTCTTATTATGGAAATAGCTGCTTTTGGCTTCTTCCACAATACATTCAATTCCAATTTTTAGTGGAATAGCGATGGCAGGATAGCCGTAAACAACAGAATGTTCTCCAATTAATATTATTTTACTGTGTGATTTTCCGATACCTTTTTTTCATCGTATTTTTCCTTTTTTTACTAAAATTATACAAATTTATTATACTAGAAAAAGTTATAATAATCCAATACCTTTTTATATATTTTTCAAACTTTTTCAAAAATCGAAAAAAATTAATAAAAATCTAGAATTTGAATAGAATACTATAGCTTTTTAGTACAAATAAATAAAAAAACTCCAAGTTCATAAAAAGACTTAGAGTTTTTTTATTGTGTTCTCAAACCTAATAAAATTAAAGTAATGAGAACTAAACTAATTTTAACGGGTACAGTCATAGCTTTTTGAGTTTGATTTAAAATTTTTTTATAGTTTTATTTTTTTAACCTGCAAGAAGTTTTGCGCCAGTTAAACGTAATCCTCTATATCCATTACCTTCAAAAATAAATTTTTGTAAGTATATCCGCTTGAAACAGAAGATAATCTACCACTTGTAAATTGGAATGTTCTTCCTGATTCGTTGCTTCTGCAAGTTACAGATCTACTTGTTTTTACTTGTAACGTGGCATTCGTTAACAAATCTTGAAAATCCTAATGCTCCAAATGCTAAACATCCTACTAAAATTAATTTCTTCATGCTAATCAGCTCCTTTTTAAATTTTTTTATTATACTGTTATTTATTGTAGTATATCATATAAGTTTAAAAAAATTCAAGTATTTTTTTATTTTTTTGAAACGATTTTTGTTTATTATGTATAATTATGATTTTTTTAATTGTGGTTAATAAAAAAAGAGCATTTATAAAGTCATGCTCTTGTTATATTTCAAATAATTTGCTTTTACCGTAATTTATATTGTTTGTAATAAATATGTATAATTTTTTTCATAGTGTTAGTTTTTGAAGTTTTGGCAGTTCTAAAGAATTTGTAAATTATCTTCTTCTGCCTCTCATAAAGCCGCCACCACCAAATCCTGGAATACCGCCGCTATTAAACATTTTCATCATTTGTTTCATTTGCTCAAATTGTTTAATTAATTTATTTACGTCGTTTACTTGAACTCCGCTTCCTTTGGCAATTCTCATTTTACGGCTTCCGTTTTTTTAGAAGTTTTTGGATCACGTCTTTCCTGAACTGTCATTGAAAAAAATAATTGCTTCAACCTTTTTCATTTCCTTTTCAGCCATTCCCATGTCAATCATGCTTGTGTCAACTCCTGGTATCATTTTCATAATTCCAGCAATTGATCCCATTTTTTTCTTATCATTTTAAACTGTTTTAAAAAAATCTTCAAAAATCAAACTGATTTTTTTCTAAATTTTTCTTCCATTTTCTTGGCTTCTTTTTTTCGTCAATAGCTTCCTGTGCCTTTTCTACAAGCGAAACTACATCTCCCATTCCAAGAATACGTGAAGCAAGCCTGTCTGGGTGAAATGGTGCGATGTCGTCCAGTTTTTCCCCTTCACTTATAAATTTAATTGGCTTTCCTGCAACTTCCTTTACTGAAAGAGCTGCCCCTCCACGAGTATCTCCGTCCAGTTTTGTAAGCACAACTCCAGTAATATCAAGCTGTTCATTAAACTCTTTTGCCACATTAACCGCATCTTGCCCAGTCATCCCATCAACTACAAGCAAAATTTCATTTGGATTAAAGCAGTCCTTTATATCCTGCAATTCATGCATAAGCTGTTCGTCAATGTGCAATCTTCCCGCCGTATCAATAATCACGTAAGTCGCATGCTCCATCTTTGAAGCTTCAATCCCTTGTTTTACAATTTCCAACGGATCTGTACTCTCATCAATCGTAAATACAGGAACTTTCACTTGCTCTCCTAGCACCTTCAATTGCTTTTTCGCAGCAGGTCTATAAACATCTGCCCCAATCAAAAATAGCTTTTCCCCTTTTGATCTCAAATGCTTTGCCAATTTTCCAGAAAACGTAGTTTTCCCAGCTCCTTGAAGCCCAGAAAGCATTACAATAGTAGGATTTTTATCAGCCTTAGCAATCGAAACATTGGAACCTCCAAGCACTTCCACTAGTTCGTCATTTACAATTTTAACAAATTGTTGCGTGGGATTAACCCCACTAATAACTTGTTCTCCCAGTGCTTTTTCACGAATCTTTGCCACAAAATTCTTAGCTACACTGTAATTTACATCCGCTTCAAGTAATGCCAGTCTTACTTCCCTCAAAGCATCTTTCATATTGTTCTCAGTCAACTTCCCCTGTCCACTGACTTTTTTAAATATATCTTTAAATCTATCTCCTAAATTATTAAACATTATTAATTTTTTTCTCCTTGTTTTTTTATATTTTTTTAATGTATATTAATAAATCGCTTCAAAAAAACAAAATAATAAATAAAAAAATAAATCTAGAATTTGAGTAAAAAAATCTAAATTTTTTTATGTTTTGTTTTTAAAGTGACCTTTACTGTGTTATTTTTTTAATTGTGATGGTTATAGGATAACATATTATGGGGAAAAAAGACAAGAGATTGGAAAAAGGAGGTTTTAGGTTATTTGTTTTTAGATTTTGATAAATTATTGGAAAAAAATATTTAGTGATTTTGTTAAAGTTTGTTACTTTTTAATCTAAAAAAATATTTTTTTACGTTAATTTAAAAATTTTTTTAGAATATTTAAGGTTAATAATTTTTTTGATTTTAGTTAAATTATTTGTTATGTTTAGATAAGCGGAGATTGTAAGAGGGATGACGACTGTTTCTCTTTTATGTTATCGAAAAAAGGCAAAAAAATTATAGAAAAAAATCTTTCTTAGTATTAATTTATTTTATAAAAAAATAGGATATGACAAAAAAACACAATTATTTTCATTTTTATAATATGAAAAAAACTGTTAAAAACACAGTGTTTTTGTGGTATAATACTCAATGAAAAAAATTTTTTGGATTAAGTATCAAACTTTGTTAAAAAAATGGGGAAATAAAAAAGTTAATTGAGGTTGTAAAAACTAAAATGTAGAGGATATTGAAAGAATGGAAAAATTCAGCGAGAAAAATTTATTGAAAAAGATAAATGAAGTTTTGGCAGAAAAAAAGAAAAATGCTGTGGTGAATATCATTAATGATAAATTAACCATATCAGTTTTTACGGCACTGGAAAAAAATTTAAAAATGTGAAGGAAATAAATTTTATTATAAGAGATACGAAGTTTATTCCTAAAAAAATAATGAAATATCAAGAGAATTTGAGATAACACCTAATGATATTTTTGTACAATTCTTATGATATAAAGGAAAAAAATAAGTTGAAAAGCATTTTTGCTAAGGCAAAAGGCTATGTATGATTTTATAAAAAAATAATGTAAATGTCAGAAAAAGTAAAAGCCATATCAGAAAGTAAACGGGAATATTTTAATAATTGATGATGATTTTATGATTCAGGGGACATCATCACTTGAAATATATGAAAAAAAGAGTAAATCGCTACGATTTTGATACAACAATAAAAAGGAGAATTAGAAAAAAATCCCAGATACTTGGCATGTCGAAAATATATGATGAAATTTGGAATAACAATGATGTAACACAAGATTATAAACAGGAACTATTAGAAAGTCTAGAATTTGTTTATAAAAAAATTATAACCCTGAATTTTTGTATTATTTCACATTAAATGAATTGTTTGGAGATAGGCTGGATAGCGGAATTGAAAGATTTGAAAATGATAGTGAGAAATTTAAAAAGACTGAAATTTGGAATTCGCTTTTTGATTTTCAGAAGGATTGTGTCGTTTCTGCTATACAAAAAAACTTCAGAAATATGGAGGATGTATAATTGCTGATTTAGTAGGATTGGGAAAAAAACATTTGAAGCACTTGCTGTGATTAAATATTTTGAAATAAGAAATGATAATGTATTAGTTCTTACACCAGCAAAATTATACGATAACTGGCGTTCTTTTACAGGAAATTATAAAGATAGTTTTTTTGAATGAAATGTTTAATTATAAAATTATGTTTCATACAGATTTATCAAGAACCAAGGGAGAATCAAAAATCAGGTTATGAACTAAGCAGATTTGACTGGTCAAAATTTGATTTAGTTGTGATAGATGAGTCACATAATTTTTAGAAATCGGATTGCTAAATATGATGAGAATGATGAATTAATAATGAATAGATATTTTAAACTACTTCATGATGTAATAAAAAAAGTGGTAAAAATACGAAAAGTCCTTTTTATTGTCTGCAACTCCAGTAAATAATAGTCTTGTAGATTTAAAAATCAAATTTCAATTATAACATCAGATCATGATGATGCATTTAGTGAACAAGGTATTTCGAGTGTGGGATATTTACTGAAAAAAAGCGACACAAGTTATAAATGACTGGGAAAAAGAAGAAGTCAGAAAAAAAGATGAGTTACTGGATAATTTGCCGTCAGATTTTTTTATAAACTGCTAGAAATGATGACAATATCAAGAAGTAGAAAACATATTACAAATTATTACGGAACAAAAAAATATAGGTAAATTTCCTCAAAAGAATAAGCCGATTACATATTATCCAGAAATTGATAGTCAAAAATCAGTTATTGAATTTTAAAAAAATACAAATTCTATTTTTAGAAGAATTAAATTTATCAGTTTACACACCAACTAAATTTATAAAAAAAGTGAAAAAAATTAAATTATTATATCAATAAGTATAAGTTATCAGGGAATCGTGGTGGAAAAAAATGGATTTTGATACACAGTCGAAAGGTCTTGTATATTTGCATAGAACAAACTTGTTTAAAAAGATTGGAAAGTTCAGTTTTTTTCATTTTCTGAAACCTTGAAAAAGATTGATTGAAAATATTGAACAGACAATAGAAAAATTTAAATAAGGGACAGCAAATTGAAGAAAAATCTTGATGTGGAAAAATGAAGATGAAATCTATATTGAAAGAAGTAAATATGAAATAAAAGTAGAAGATTTGAGAATAAAGTGCCTATCTTGAGGAGTTGTATAATGATAGAGATATTGTAAAAAGAATATATGATGAAACATTGATTTTATTGAAAGAAGATAGGGATAATAAGATTCATGAATTAGAAAAAAATTGTAGGAAATAAAGTTGATAACACACCATATAATCCAGGAAATAGAAAAAAATATTGATTTTTTTACAGCATTTGCCGATACAGCGAACTATATCTATTCTAAGCTGTTAAAAAAATTCGAGGGAAAAAAATATTAGCATTGCAAGTGTTACAGGTAAAGGAGTAAAAACTTCAAATAAAAAAGTAAAAGAGGATTTTCACAGTATTTTGAGTGCATTTTCGCCAAAATCTAAACTAAAGATTGAAATTCCTCAAGATGAACAAATAGATATTATAGTTGCAACAGACTGTATTTCAGAAGGACAGAATTTGCAAGATTGTGATACAGTAATAAACTTTGATATTCAATGGAATCCTGTGTCACTTATTCAGAGATTTGGAAGAATAGATAGAATTGGAAGTAAAAATGATAATATACAAATGATGAACTTTTTCCCAAATGCAGATTTAAATGAGTATTTAGATTTGGAGAGAAGAGTTAAAGGAAAAATGACAACATTAAATATAGCTTCTACTGGGGATGAAGATATGCTTAATCCTGAAATGAATGACTTTAATTTTAGAAAAGAGACAATTAGAAAAAAACTGAAGGAAGAAGTAATTGATATAGAGGATACAAAATGAAAATATTTCGTTGACAGACCTTAATATGAACGAATATCTGTATGAACTTTCAAATTATGTGAATAATCATAAGAAATAAACAAAAATACCTAAAGGAATTTATTCTGTAACTGAAGGTGAACAAGAAGGGAGTGCTGTTTTTGCTTTAAACATAGTAAAAAAATGATGCTAAACCTAAGAATGACAGTTCCCTTTATCCTTATTACCTGATTTTTGTGGACAACAACAAAGAAATTCTATTTAAAAACAGTCAGGCAAGGGAAGTTATAAAACTTTTTAGACAGCTATGCTATGAAAAAAATGAAGTTCAGGAAAAAGTTTTAAAGGAATTTTTTTAAAGATACGAAAAATGCTACTGAAATGGGATTTTATTCTGAATTGCTTAATACTGCGGTAAACAGTATAAAAGGTGAAGAGGAAGAAAAGGCTGTTCAGACAGTATTTGATTTTTCAGGATTTAATAACAATTTTAAAGATGATACAACAGATGATTTTGAGTTGGTATCTTTTCTGGTGGTGGGTTAAATGATAAATATGCCGGAAAGATATGAAATTAATCAGGAAATAAAATTGAAAAAAATCTTATTCTAAAAGGAATTTAAGCCTATTGAAAAAGAAAATAAAAGAATACATAAAATCAGTAACATTGAAATATATGATAAATGATGAGGATATTCCAAGTGTAGAAGATGAAAAATATAATTTTAAGGTAATTCAGTATTTTTGATTTTGAAATAACTGATATAAAAAAAGCTGGATTTCTTGCCAATCTATATCAAGAATCAATTAAATCGCCATGTATATTAAGATTTTACGATAATTCAAAAGAGTTGTATTCACTAGCTTTAAAAAGATTAAATCAAAATGATAGAAATGAAATAGTAGTTACAGATACTGTAATGACTGAAACATTTGATTTGTCAATGTCAGGTTCAGCAAAAAGGGAAGTGGAAAGAGTTTTAGACTATTCTAAAATCCTGAATCGAACTAACAAAGTTAATTTTTATTCAGAAATATTTATAAAAAAATTACATTTTAAAAAAATCGGAAGTATTATCAAAAAGTCAGGAAATATTTTTAGAAAGTTTAATATGGTATGACAGAAACAAAACGATTAATGTTTTTTTGAAAATTTTAAAAAATCTTGTGATGTACAAGGAAAAAAATAAAAATCAACTATTAGAAATAGTGAGAAAGTAGAAATTAATAAAAATCAGAGAGATAATTTCTGAATTGGATAAATATTAGAATTTTTGGAGGAAAAATGGAAAAATAATAAAATAAAAAAAGAGATAAATGATGTAGTAAATGATAATTTAAAAAGCACTAGAACAATTATTTCCATCTGCTGTAAAGGATGGACAGCTGGATATAAAAGGCATTGAAGGAAGAACTGGGAGATTTTGAAGAAGTAACAACTGAAAAAATATGAGTTAAACTGGGCAGGGAAAACAAAATGCATAGTACAGCAGGGGATAGGAAATAAAACATTTAAATTTGTGGAAAAAGATAGTAAAAAATGCTGATACAACAAAAAAATATCTATATCGAGGGAGATAATCTGGGAAAGTATTGAAACTGTTAAGACAGAATTATTACAACTCAATAAAAAAATGATATATATTGACCCGCCGTATAATACAGGAAATGATTTTTGTCTATAATGATACTTTTAAAATGGACAAGGAAGAGCGACAAGGCAGAGGGAATAATATCAGAAAAATAATGAAAAAAACTGCAGAAAAAAATCAGAAGTCAACTAACAGATACCATGCAAACTGGCTGAATATGATGTATCCAAGATTGAAACTGGCTAGAGATTTGCTGACTGATGATGGAGTTATATTTATAAGTATTGATGATAATGAGCAGGCTAATCTAAAGAGATTATGTGATGAGATTTTTTTGGGGAGGAGAATTTTTGTTGGTGAGTTTATCTGGAAGAAAAAACAAAGGTGGTGGAAATGATTCTGAATATAATTGTAGTTGAACATGAGTATATAATTTCTTATATAAAGGGTAATAAAAGTGATTTCATTTTTAATTTAGATACTAATTATAAATTGAATGATAATTTATATCCATTTAGAGATCAAAAAAGGAGAATATGGATTAGTAACTTTGGATAAAGAGTTCCATAAGGTTTAGTGATTCTCTAGTTTTTGAAATTAAATCTCAAGTGGAAATAGTTTTTTTATCCAAGAGTAATTAAAGGAAAAACAATCTTGTATGGCGTTGGAGTAAAGCAAAAGTTGAAGAAAAACTATTCAGAGCTAGTATTTAAAAGATGGAAAAGTCTATACAAAATATTATAGACCTGAGAAGGTGTTACTCCTAGAAGTTTACTGATAGATACTGTATATGGAAGAACAGAAACTGGAAATGATGATATAAAAAAGAATTAGTTTGTTAATTTAAATCCGTTCAGTTATCCTAAACCCGTTAAATTACTAAATCATTTTATTAGTATTGGAATAAATAAAAATGACACTATTCTAGACTTCTTCTCAGGTTCAGCAACAACAGCTCATGCCGTTATGCAGTTAAACAGTGAAGATAATGGAAACAGAAAATATATAATGGTTCAATTACCTGAAACAACTGATGAAAAAAATCAGAAGCATTTTTAAGGCTGGATATAAAAAAATATTGCAGAAATTGGAAAAAGAAAAGAATCAGACGTGCTGGAGAAAAAGATAAAACAGGAAATAGAAGAATATAACTCAAATTTGAAACTTGGAGAAGAGCCTAAAAAAAGTTCCAGATATTGGATTTAAAAGCATTTAAAGTGGATGATACAAATATAAAATGGTACGACTTGGAGAATTTCAATGAAGAAAGTCAATATTCTTTTGATGACCCTGATTCATTGGATTTTGTGCTTGGAAGCAATGATATTGATATTGTTTATGAAATAATGTTAAGACAAAATGATGTTCCATTGTCAGAAAGATTGGAAGTATTGACAGATATTGGGAAATAGAACTTATCTGTATGCAAGTACATATTTGATTTGCCTTGAAACAGAAATAACAGAGGAAATGGTGGAAAAAAATTAGCTTTATTAGAGCCGTTACCAATAAAATTTGTATTTAGAGATTCAGCATTTAAGGATAATATTTCATTGAAGGATGAAACTTTTAGGAAGTTGAGAAGTTTGATTGAGAGAAATTCGGGGAGAGTAAGGTTAGTTATAGGGTTGAGTTTATTTAGGGAAGGAAGGAGAAAGAGATGGAACAAGAAGAAAAAAATATGAAGAGTTTATAGATAAGTATAACCGAATAATAAAGGAAAAATGATGTTCATAAAATAAAGAAACCAGAAAAACTATGAAGAATTGAAATACACTTCAGAAGAAAAACAAAATTATATGATAGCAATGTTGAAAATATATAAAATTTTTCAGATGAAATGTATAAACTTTACACCGAGATATCTAAATATATGAATGATATTAAAGAACAAGAAATAATATATGATATTAAATTTTTACGAATAGAGTGTATTTTTCCAATACACTAATGCAACTGTTGAAGCATTTAAAATACAACATGAAAAATAATCAATATAATTTTGACGGTACATTTAGTACTTTGAAAATATATAAAGAAGAAATTTTAAAATTAAAAAGAAGCTGAAGAACATGATAAAAATACTAGAAATGATGGGAATATTTTTGACAATTTTTCTGTAATAGGATTAGGAGTTTCAAATATTACTAAAAGAGAATGCGAATATTTCAACTGTATTTATGATTTATGGTGTTATTTTAATGACTATAAAGTGGTTTATTTTATTTAATTAATTTTTGATAAAAATTTTAAAAGAAAAATTTTTTTAAAAAATATCAGTTCCATTAGTGATTGGAATATTATTAGTAGTATTTGCAAAATGTGCATTATAGATTGATCTGTCGGAGCATTTTTAGGTGCAGTCGAAACTGTCTGAGCATAGCGAGTTTTTCGACTGTGCATGAAAAAATGTCGTGAGACTAACGTGAGTCAAGGGAGAAGGCGATGTTCTCCCTTGTTAAAAATGGACAATGACAACTAAATAAAAGAGACATAAAAACCATTATTAAAGAAAGGAGGTTTAAGAATGATTATAAATTTAATTATGGGATTAATCTTAATGTTTGCTGTATTTCTTACAGGTGGTTTGGGTTTAGGCATAATTTATATTATGGAATATTGTAGAAAAACAAAAAGAGAATACAGGAAAAAGAAAATGAGTTATTGTTCATTATTTTAGGTTTAATAATTTATATGATATATCAGTTTTGGTTTTTATATGATGCTTGAATCAGAAGGAATTATTTCTTTTTACTGGTCAACATTAGGTAGCTGGATTTATTTTGAATTTTCTAAAATTGGAATGCTAGAAAATATGAAGAAAAACAGGTGGAGATACAAGTTTTCTCGATAAAAAATAAATATTTGCTTTTATTTAATTTTGGTAATATTTTGTATTATTAATGTTGTGTGTATGAGTGTATTAAATAAGAGGTTATTTAGAAAGAGATTGAAATCTAATTGACACTCTAAAATAGATATGGTATCATAAAAATGAAAATAAAGTTAAAAAGGGAGAGTGGTAACTATGGCTACAGAAAGTATATTACTTGATGCTTTGAGAATTCATGCAAGATATGCAAATGAAGTACTGGAAGCAATGGAGAGTAAAAAAGAAAGTTAAGAAACTTGATGTTGATTTTGAAATTGTAGATGACCCGGGAAGAAATAAGAAAAAAATGTTTGGATATTCTTCAAAGGATGAAGAATAATAGAATTATTTCATTACAGGATATAATAGCAGATATAAAAGATGAGGAGTATATTAAAGAAAAAAATATTGAAGCAATTTAAAAAGTAGAGATAGAAACAGCATTGAAGATTTTCTACATAATAAAGCTATAAATTTTTGAAAAAGTTCTTTATCTGCCACTCATCTAATCCGTAATGACAAAAGTGGGAAATATTGAGGGTATTTTACATTTGCAAATAAAAGTTTAATTATTGAAAAAGAAAAATTTTCTTAATCTTAGTAGGACACAACAGAAAAAGGTTTTCACAGAGTGGGAAGAAGATTGAAAGATGGGAAGTTATGTTGTGAATAGTTTTTGTTGGCACAGATAGGGAAAAATTATAATATTTCTGATAAAAAAATATGATAACAGGTAATGAAATAATATCGCTAGCACATGAATTATTATTAATTGTGAAAAAAATTATAAATACGAAATATTTATGGTTAGAATGTGAAGACAATAGTTCACTAATAAGATTTTTATTCAAATTATGGATTTAATCTGATAAAAGATTTCAGTTCAGAAAAAATAAATTAAGAACAATGATACTAAGGTTAGATAATTTTTAAAAATAAAAGATTTTATAAGTCTCTTTTATCAAAAATGATAATCGAGGCTTTTTATTGTCAAAAAGAAGGAGGAAAAATGTCAAATAAAATAATATTCCAATTTGATGATAATTTGGAATATCAGAAAAAGGCGTAAATTCTGTTGTAGAGTTATTTAGAGGATTGCCAAAATCGTTGGATAGTATTTATGCTGAAAGAATAAGAAAAACAAGACTTATGGAAAAAGATCCTGTGAGAAATATTGATATTGTTAGAGGGAATAAACTTTTTCAGAATTTGAAAAAAGTTCAGTTGAAAAAAATGGACTGTTTACCGATGAAAAAGGCTTACAGCAAGCACGAGCGAGATTTTTACAGTCGAGATGGAAACGGGGACTGGGAAAAACTTATGTTTATTTACGTACGATATTAGAGTTGCACAAGGAGTATGGGTTTAAAAAGTTTATAATTGTAGTTCCATCTGTTGCGATTCGTAAAGGGGTGGAAAAATCTATTGAACAATTAAGGGAGCATTTTAAAAGGCTATACAATGTGGATTTATCAAAATACAGTTTTATTTATGACAGTAATAATTTTAGGAAAAAGTAAATAATTTTGTGAGAAAATAATTTGAGTATCTGTGTTATGAATATTCAGGCGTTTAATAAAGATACTAATACAAAATTCAAGGATGATGAACATGCTAAAAATTTATGGAGAGACATAAAATTTGTAAGACTGATTGTATTAATTGATGAGCCACAGAAAATAGAAGGAACAGCAAATAAAAATCACAATCATTGAAGGCAATAGACGAACTAGAGCCATTATTTACATTGCGTTATTCGGCAACACATAAAAATCTGTATAATCAAGTTTATAAATTAGATTCTTATGAGGCGTATAAAAAGACTTGGTAAATTCGAGTGAAAACGATAAATGGTGTGGTTTCTAAAGATTTTCCATATATTAGGTATACTTATTTTACAAAAAGATTACAGGGCAAGGATAGAAATGTTTTCTCAAGAGCAAGGGCAAAAGTATCAGATTTAGAAGTTTTGATGTGGAAAATGGATTTTCGTTGTATGAACTTTCTGGAGGATTATCTCAGTATAAGGATATGTTTATTGCGGAACAGCCACATAAAGAGAAGGCATTGAAAATTGCTTCGGTTAATGGAGATATTGAACTGAAATTGGGGAAAGTAATAAAAATTGAGAGATAAGGAGATTATCCGTATTCAGATAAATCTTGCGATAGACAATCACTTTAAAAAGCAGTTTGAAATTTTTGAGAAGAGAGAAGATAATAAAGAGTTTGACACTGTTTTTATTGATGAGGTTAAGAAAGTTAGGGATAGTGAGGCTTCTGATGGGAGAGGGACCTATTTGAAAATATTTGATGAGGAATATTTAAAAATTGTACAAAAGTATAAGGAAAAAATTGAGAAATATAAAAATTATTTTTCCACATTATGAAGATGTGAATTTAGTGAGAGAAGGATATTTTGCGTTGGATAAAAGAAAAAGAAGTTGAGGTGGAATATAAGAAAGAAAATGAAGTGAAGGCAAAATCACAAGAAGACATTGACAGAGGGATTGAATTAATACTGGAGAAAAAGATGAGCTGATTTCATTTAACGAGCCACTTGCCTTTATTTTTCCCATTCTGCACTTAGGGAAGGATGGGATAATCCGAATGTGTTTACATTGTGTACATTGAAAAATGGGAAGTAGCGATATAGCCAAAAAGCAGGAAATAGGTAGGGGACTTAGACTTCCTGTAGATGTTAATGGAAATAGAAGTTTAGATAAAATGTAAACGAACTTACTGTAATTGCAAATGACAGCTATGAAAAAACTTTTCAAGAATGCTACAGGAAGATTTTAACAAAAAATATAAATAAAAATGAAGTTACATCGGATCTTTTACTTATTACACTTGAAAAATCAGGAATTCCTAAAATAAAGATTACTTCGGAACTGGTGGATGAATTTAAGAAGAATTAATCGAAAAATAAAAGTGATGGATTCTAATAATGTCCTATTAAAGAAAACAGAAGAAATAGATGTTAAAAAATTGAATTTTCAAATGAAACTTTGAAAGAACATTCTATACAAATTGTTGAAAATTTTGTAAAATATATGGTGGAAAAAGGTTCAAATCGTATCGAAATTGCAAATGGAGATAATGAACCGATTATTAATAAAAGAAGAACATTTATTTCTGAAAAAGATTTTTGAAAAATCTTTTGAAGAATTAGGGACAAATCTTAGTAAAAAGCGATTTATAGGTGTAAAAATCGATAATGAAAAATATATGAAAGTAGCATAAAAAATAAATAACTACATAAGCAATTTTTGATTTGAAAACAAATTGTGGAAATAGCAGAATCTAAAGGAGATTATGATGAGACAGGAAATTTTAATCTTGAAAAAGACAGTAGCGACAAAGAAATAGAAATATCTAAAATTGAAGTGGCTCCAAAAAGTGATTTTTGAAATAGCAAATTACATAATGTATCACACAATGCTCTCAAGATTAGCAATATTAAAAAAATAATAAGTGGACTTGAAAAGAAAAAGAGAAGCATTGAATATTCAGATGTGCTGGAAAATGTAACTGAAATATTGCTTGAAAAGCTTAAATGAAATGAAAGCTGAAAAAGTTTTTGAATATGAAGTGATGGATGGATATGTGACTGATACAGAAAATCTTTGAAGTGGACAATAAAAATAAACGAAGAGGATTTTGAAAATAAAAGAAGATTATTCAAGCTAAAAAGGTAGTAGAAGTTTAAGTGATTATTATAAACTTGATAGTGATGGTGAAAAAGGAATTTGCAGAAAAATTGGAAAACGATGAAAATGTATTGTTATTTTACAAAACTCAAAAAGGTGGCTTTTGTAATAGATACTCCATACGGAAACTATTCTCCCGACTGGGCAATCATCTACAGAAATTCTTCAGAAAATAATGAAAACAATGTAGGAATCTATTTTATCGTTGAAACAAAAGGCAGATAAAGAAGAAAAAGGATTTGACAACTGTGGAAAAAGCAAAATAAAATGTGGAAAAACTGCATTTTGAAGCGATCTCGAAGGAGGTGAAATTTAACTGGGTAAATAATTACGATGATTTTTAGAAGAAAATTTGAAATTAAATAAAAACTAATTGAAGGGAGGTGATAAAAGTGAGCGAAAAATCACATAAAGACATAAAATTACCGATTGTAAAGATTCTAATAACAATATAGAACAACAACTATATATTGAACTATTAGAAAATAATAAATAAAAGTAGAAGTATTTTAAAGCATTTAAGACTAAAAATAAATGCTAAAATATAAAAATTGAAGTGGTAAAAATATGGCTAAAAATATAATATATATATAATAGGTATTTATTATGGTAAGGTGGTGTATAATTATGGTAATAAACAAAAATTGTCGGAGTTACGGCACTTAAAAAGAAAAAATACTAAACATAGAGTGTAACTATAAATACTTTTAAAAACATAAAAGAAAAAATTTGCATTCAATATAATAAAACAGAAAAAAGCACAGTTAAAACAATTAAAAAATAGAGTTCCAGCAAGTTCAACAGGAATTGCACGAACTGTTGGACAAGGAGATGAAACTATGAGTTAAAACATATGTTTAATAAAATTTAAAACGTACAACAAACAGCATTAAGACAAGGGAGAGATATTATGGAAAATTTTTAAAAAGATTATACGATTATGAGCTAACAGAAATACAGCAGGAAATGGAATTGGCTGGATATAGTGATAGTTTCATATTTTACGTATGCACTCATTTTAAATCATTGTTTGAAAATGCTTATATAGAGAATACAACGGCACTAAAACAATTAAATTATTATAGTGCAGTTGGCAGTATAACATATATAATGCAGACAAGTCGCAAATGGACTTGTTGGAGCATTATAGTGATATTAATATATTTTTAAAAACAATAGTGAATATAAAAATATGGTTATTTATTTTTTGAAAATGTGGAAAAATTTGAAGTGCTAATAATTGAAAATTATTTAATGATTATGCTTTAAAGTATGATTATGAAGAATAAAAATATTATTGATTATAGATTACTGATATCTAAAAATAATTTCGAGTAAGAATAAATTTCTAAGTTCTTACTCATTTTTATTTACTTTTAAATATAATTGTTTAGATATGTGGATTTTAGAGATGTTTTTAAATTTTTAGGTTGAAAAAGCAAAGAAATTATACTATAATAAATAATTATGCGATTAGGCTAACTAGAGCCTAATTTTTATTTGACAAAAAGAGAAAGAAGGAATCGAAATGATAGAAATGATTTTTGCCCTGATGGTAGTAAAAAGACAGTTGGAAAAATCCGATGACTGTTGTGGAATTTGCAGTATTGGGAGCAGTCTTGAGAGAGGCAACCGTTGGGGCGATAATTGACGGTGTGCAAGTTGATCCGTTTCATATTATTGACAAATCTGGAACAATTGAAATAATTACTAATACAAGTGAAAAAAGGGATAGAAATTATAAGACATAGTGCAGCATATTATGGCTCAGGCTGTGCAAAGACTTTTCCCAAATACAAAGGTTACAATAGGGCCTGTTATTGAAAATGGATTCTTTTATGACTTTGACCCTGAAAAACCGTTTACTGAGGAAGATTTAGCCAAAATTGAAGGAGAAATGGCAAAAATTGTAAAAGAGAATTATGAATTTAAAAGAAGTGAAATGACTGCCGAAGAAGCAAAAATTCTTTGCTGAAAAAGGTGAAACTTACAAAGTTGAGATAATTGACGATTTAGGTGCAGATAAAGTTAGCATTTATCAGCAAGGTGAATTTATAGACTTATGCCGTGGAACACACATTCCATCGACTGGCTACCTAAAAGCATTCAAGCTAATGTCAACAGCAGGAGCTTACTGGCGTGGAGATTCAAACAATAAAATGCTTCAAAAGAATTTACGGGTTGCTTTTTTGCGACAAAAGAGCTGGATGATTATTTGACAATGATGGAAGAGGGCTGAAAAAGAGATCACAGAAAATTAGGAAAACAGCTTGACTTATTCTTTGTGGATGCATGGACCTGGATTCCTTTCTTTATGCCAAAAAGGTGTGGAATTATTTAATAGAATTGCAGGAAATCTGAGAGTTGAGCATAAAAAGAGGTTATCAGGAAATAAAAACTCTATTATGCTAGATAAGGAATTGTGGGAAATTTCTGGACACCGGTTCAATTACCGTGAAAATATGTACACATCGACAATTGATGAAAAAGAATACGCAATAAAGCTATAGAACTGTCCGGGTTCAATAATTGCCTACAAGAATATTACATTCATACAAGGATTTGCCATTGAAATACGGAGAAATGGGGCTTGTTCACGAGACACGAATTTAGTGGAGCTTTACACGGGCTTGAGAGTTAGAGCATTATACAGGATGATGCCCACGTTTTTCTGTCATGAAAAAGAGCAAATTGAGGAACAAATTATCGAGTATTGATTTATATGATAAATTCTATACTGTATTTGGTTTGAGACCACATTGAATTGTCAACAAAAACCTGATAAAGCAATAGGTTCAGATGAAATATGGGAAATGGCAGAAGCAAACTTGAAATCAGCTTTGGAACATAAAGGAATTAATTACAAGCTAAACTCTGGAGATGGAGCGATTCTACGGACCAAAAATCGACTTTTAAGATGAAAAGACTCAATCAGGAAAGGAATTTGGCAAATGTGGAACAATCCAGTTAGACTTTAACCTTCTAGCAAGATTTGAAATGAGGCTATATCGGTGCAGATGGGAAAAACACGAGCCAGTAATGATTCACAGGGCAATGTAGGAGCATGGAAAGATTTATGGAATTTTAATCGAACATTACGCAGGAGCATTCCCAACTTGGTTAGCACTCAGTACAAGCAAGAATCTAACAATTTCTGACGAGCAAGTGCTCTTTCGCAAAAGAATTGTTTACAAAACTTCAAGATACGGAATCAGAGTAGAACTTGACCAAGAGTGGATTGGATACAAAAATTAGGAAGCAAACGGAGTTCAGAAAATACCAGTTCAACTAATAATTGGTAAAAAATGAAGTTGCAAACAACGAAGTAAATGTAAGAAGATTTGGTTCACAAGACAGTAAAAATGTATCAGTTGACGAAATTATCAGAAACTTTGAAAGAGGAATCACATGTTCCATTTTCAAAAATAAAAATAAAGAATAAAATTAAGTAATTTAACTGGTAAATAAAAGTCTTTTTAAAAAGTTAAAAAGTTATAATACTATAATAGCTTGGATAAAAAGTTTTTAGTTGAAATTTTATATGCTAACAGAATTATTCAAGTTGTTAAAAATAAAATAATTTTTGAAAATAAAAAGATTAAAATAATGAGGTGATTTTTATGAGAAATGATTATGACGAATTAGAAACTTATAATCATAATAACGATGATTATAATGAATATGGCGGACACAGAGAAATGACGATGACTTATGATGATTTGGATAGACTTGTAAAGTTCAAAGGTTCATGTGGAAGTGCACGATGTGGATGCTGTTAGGCTTGCTATAACAGGACTTTTGAGATTTTTTGTATATAATGGAGCTTATGACTCGAAATCCGATTGCCATTGTAATAATAAGAATGTACTATGTTCTTGCTGTTATAGAAGTTATAGTTGTCGTTGCGTTTTCAGCATTGGATTTATAAAGCAAAAATCCAGCACATTAAAACTTATGTTTTTGATATACTCTGCATTAAATGGACTGACACTTTCAGCTATTGGGATTATTTTATGCTCCAAGTGTTGTAATTTTCAGCATTTTTAGGAACATTAGTATTATTTGCAGTTGTGGCTGTCTACGGCTATTTTACAAAAGAAAAATCTTACAAAAATTTACTCCAATGCTAATGATTGGGTTAATATCAATTGCTTTTAGTAAGTTTAGTAAATATTTTCTGAGAAATAGTGGACTTGACTTGTTTGTATCAGTTTTAGGTGTAATTGTTTTCACAATTTTCATTGCAGTTGATGTAAACAGAATAAAAAGCAATATTATTGCTTATGCAGTTCAAGAAGATTCAGAAATTTTTAAAATAAAATTGAAATTTCAATTGCATTGAGCTTATACCTTGACTTCTGTAAAACTTATTCTTGTCAATTCTAAGAATATCAGGACGAGGAAGAAAATTAAAAATTTAAGAAACAGTAAAAATAGTAATGACAAAAGGGTTATTTTTGGACAATGCAGTCCTTAAATAACTCTTATTCTATTTATTAAAGGGGAAAATTTTTGAAAAATAATATTGACAGTAAAACGGTACATGAGATAGAAAAGTTTTATAAACGAAGAAATTTTTAGCAAGCAGAATATGGATATTTTCAGGAATTGCAATTTCAATTTTATTATGTATGATATTAAATTATATGATTTTCGAGCTAGCCAACTATAATTCAGTCATTAAGAAAGTTAAAACTACCTGATGGGAAAGGAATTTTATTCATAATTTGTATTTATACTCGAAATTCTTTTTATCTTTTGTCCTGCCCAAAATATTAATAAATAAACAGAATATGAAACCGCCTTAATAGTTCTATCATTAATAATGGGCTTAATTCTATCTATTTTCTTCAGGAAAACTTTCGTTTTTGTTACGCAAAAACTGTTATTGCTGGAGATAATGCTTGTAGTTAGCACTAATATTGCTAGTTTTTCTTAATAGACATAAAAATATACAAATAAAGATACTAGTAGAAACTGACAGTACTGAAATTTTAGAAAAACAAAGATCAGTAGTTGTGTTGTATTCTGACATTGTAAAAGTAGTAATTTTATATCTTTTGCTGATGTTGATAATAAGATAAATTTAGAAAGGAAAGATAATAATGAAAAGAAAAATAGAATGTGTTGAGGAATTTCATAGAATTTATAAACTGGGAAATTCTGATAAACCAATTGGAAAAACTTGAAAAATGGACTGGAAAAAGTTAGATTTGACTTGATGAAAGAGGAAAAATGATGAGTATCTGGGAAGCAGCTAAAAGAGGAGATGTAGTAGAGGTTGCAGATGCTCTTGGCGATATGCTTTATATTCTTTGTGGGACAATAATTGAGCATGGAATGCAAGATGTTATTGAAGATGTGTTTGAGGAAATTCATAGAAGTAATTTGAGTAAGCTAGATGAACATGGGAAACCAATTTATCGTGAAGATGGAAAGGTAATAAAAGGACCAAATTATTTTTCCGCCAAATTTAAAAACAATTTTTGAAAAATAAGAAAAATTTATGAAACTAAAGTAAAAATATGGATAATAACTTGTAAAAATTTAGAAAATGTGATAAAATAAAAGACCGATATGTATAATTTTAACTGAATATATAATTTACTAAAATAGTTAAGTTATATATTAAAAGAAAAGAGCAGTAAAAGACATGTATAGATTAAAAATAGAAAGGAGAGCTACTAAAGTTATTTAGTAGATGTGAATAATTATGCAAAAGATGTGAAGTTTTTGGAAAAACAGTAGCCACGGAAATAGAGTAAGTCACTCTCACAGAGCTACAAAAAGAATTTGGAGACCTAATTTACAAACAATGCTTTTAACTATTAATAATGAAGAGTTAGAGTAAGAGTTTGATACAAAAGCAATGAAAACGATTAAAAAGGGAAAAATGTTGATCAAGTTATCTTGTTATAAAGAAACATTGAGTCCTAAAATTTTTAAAAGTATTAGCAAAAGTAGAGTTTTAATAACTTACTGTGTGTGTACCCGTAGCTCAACTGGATAGAGCGTCTGACTTCGGATCAGAAGGCTTGGGGTTCTGATTCCTCACGGGTACGCTCACTATCTATCAGTACATAACATACAAACACAATATTTTTCCATATGTTATTGACTGAAGTATTAATCAAAATTAAATTTTTATATTTTCTTAAGACAGCTTCTTTAAACATTACTGAAAATACGATAATTAATAAGACACAGCATGCTAATAATGACAATTCACCATATATCCGACTAAAAACCATGCAAAAGAAGCGCACTGACTAGATAAATCTAATCCAATATATATCCAAAAATTGTAAAAATGATGTTTCTTTTGTATTTATATATTTAAATAGATTTTTCCATTCCACTTCGTAGGTTTCCTGTACATATAGTAGTTGCTCCTGCCATTCCTCTAATTTTTGAACCCTTGGTATTGAATTGCAGCGATAAATGACATAATTATGTTTATTGGCATATTCCATTTTTCCACTTGGGATAAATGCAATACATTATTATGACTTCATGATAAAATATGACAATTTGCTGCCATCGGAAAAATTTTTATGTTTTTCAAATTTATCGTATAAATTTGAAAACAATATTCCCATTAGCAAATACAAATACTGGAACAAATAATAGAATGCTTTTTCCAAAATTTCTTTTCCCAAATTTATTGCAAGAAAACGATATTTCCAGTCTCAGCATTAGCCAACACATTTCCACGTGTAGAAATGGAGGCGTGGCCCATAAATCCCCAACCATACATAGAAGCATTGCCAATCGAAATGTTTCTGAGTGATATTTCTTCTCCATTAAAGCAAAATTTTATATTTCTTGCCATTTTCATCTCCTTTTTAAAATTTTAAACTTTTTAAAATTCAAATCCAAAATATACATATTTTCTCCCTTTTCATCAATTTAATTTCTACATAAAATTAATTTTACCAGTTGTATATCAAGGAATCGAATTATATATAAATTTATATACAAAATATTGCATCAAAATGTATTTTTAAAGTCGTAATATAGTTATAATAATTTTTAGTCTTTCCAGAATATCAAATTTATATCCAACTCCCAAATAGTTTTAATATTTCCATATGCTCATAATTAACTGCATTTTTGCACGAAGCCGTTTTGAGCATGGCATCATTGCAGTACGGCTTTTCGCCAAAATAGTCGAATCAGACTAAATCTAGCAGATTTTCTCTCGTAAAACTTTTATTCTGATTTTGTCGCTAGTGTCCATAAAATTTTCGATTTCTGTTAAGGGAAATTATTTCGCTATTTATTTTACAGTAAAATTATTGTAAGCCACTCCTGGTCAGATTATCAAAATGAGAACATTTTTCGCTGTCACTACATTTTTGGAGTAAACGACGTAAATGCAGTGATCGAACTTGCTGGTAAATCTCTCCAGGTGAAATGGCTTTACAATGTAGTCATCTGCACTCTCATTTCCAGCCCCATTATTTTCACAGTCTTCCACGTGCTGTAACCATTATAATTGGAACATTGGAAAATTTTCTCACTACGGCACACATCAAATCCATCTTTTGGCATCATAACATCCAGAAGGCTACACAATATCAAATCTATTTTCCCCACTTCTTAAGAGCGTCTTTCCATTGGAAAAGCCAGTGCTATACAATAAATCATACAGTATTCTGAAAAGTATTGATACAATCTGCTTATTATCATCTGCACAATACTTTATACATTTTATTTCTCCTTTACGATAAAGTTAACTTGATAGTTAGTCTCAGCCTTGAAAGAAACGGAATATAGTAGGCTACCGCTTAAAACTGAACTAAAATTAGCGGCTGTTTTACCCAAATCCTTTAAAATTATATTGGTTTGATTTTAAAGAAGTTCGATATATATAATAATATTTTATCATAAATTTATTGAAACAGAAATACTAATATTATATATAGGAAATTTGGAGTAAAGGTAGTATTATTATAATACGAATATGTAGTATAAATAAGGCGGAAATGGCTATGACATATAACTTGGTTTTATGAAAATTTAGGAAAATGTAAAAATAAAAGGAGTTACAAAAACAAACATTCCAAAATTTAGGGAATTGGGAGTTTTTACACTTTATGACTTGTTTTATTTCTCCCAAGGGCTCATGAAAACAGGAAGTAATCATAAGAAAATTGGGGAAATTTCTGCAGATGAATCTCTGTGGATTTTGCGCGGACGGCTGTGGACGTGGCGTTAATCTGGGTATATAAAAGGCTGGAAGTTGATCATGTTCAGGGCGGTTTTAAAGTGATGATATGCGAAATGATTGAGCTTTGTGTGGTTTAATAACAGGCTTCCAGTGAAAAATGGGATCAGCGTATTGGCGATGAGATTATGGCTTGTGGGAGCTGAGAAAGACTGTAAATCTCAAACTTGTAAATCCTGAATACACTAACTCAACGCTGTGTTTTGATATGCAGGAACAAAAGCAGATATTGCCACTACCATCCACAGAGTCGCTTAGAGACAGCAGGCACCAGAAAGCTATGGAAAAATGCCTCTGATGGATTACGGATATTTGCTGCAGGAAAAATCACGCTGGAATTTTTGCAGAAGGAGAAACCAAGCTTGGAAAGTAGAGGGCGATCGGAATATTCATTTTCCAGAAAGTGAGGGAAAAGCAAAGCAAAGCTACTGAGATCGAGTGCTGGGAGTGGAAATTTTAAGCTTCTGGAAATGGGAATTTTGCGAAATCGTACCTCAGTGTTGGACAAGGCAAATAAGAATCTTTTACAAACTTGAGGGATAAAGTTAAAGTCTCAGAGCAAGTTTATAAAAGTCTGGATTACAGTGAGTTGACAAAGGCATGCAGAAGCGTGTAATAAAGGAGATTTATTCTGAAATTAAAGGCTCGAAAGATTGTAAATAGGCTGATTCAGGTAGTGGACGTTGGTTCCGAAAGACGATTGTTCTCATCATAATGCTTCTTTATATGGTTGAAAATAACGATCAGGGCGTAATTATGGCACCTCACAGAAATTCTTGCTACACAGCATTATCTGGGAAACTGTCAGATGAGTTTATGAATCTTGGACATACGAGTGGAAACTTTGACTAGGAGTGCAAGGAAAGAAAAGGAAAAATTGCTGAATGAGATAAAGGTGAAGGACTTGTTGACATTGCGATTTGGGACACATTCTCTAATCTGAGGACAATGGATCAAAAATCTGGACCAATTGTAAATTTGATGAACAGCACAGGTTTAGTACACAGCAGCGAAAACTTTTGTACGAAGTTGCTAAGGGAAATATTACAATTTTAATTGTTATGGAGTGCCACCCAATTCCACGTTTCGCTTGCACTCACAATTTACGGAGATTTGGACGTGCCAATTATTTGACGAGTTGCCTCGCTGGAAGAAGTCCGATTAAGACAAAGTGATGCTAAAATGAAATTGACAGACATGACAATTTCTATGGAAAAGAAAATGAAAAGATGGACTTGGCAAGTGCACAGAGTCGCTGCTATTAATTGAGGAAAAGTGAGAGCCTGAAATGTAAAATCAGCACAGGAAACATAATACGAAGAGTACACTTTCAATTTTTCCAAGAGAAAATCGGACTTATGCACGGACTGGCAAACTGTACAAGGAAAGCAGGTAAGTCATGGAACAGTTTTTATCACGAACTTTGACATTCTAGTTTCCACAACGGTAATCGAAGTTGGAGTAATGTTCCAAAATGCTTCTATTATGGTAATCCGTGACGGCCCAAAGATTCGGACTCTTCACTTCATCAGCCACAGGAGGAAGAGTTGGTCGTGGATACCTGGCGTCCCACTGCTTTTAGACTCAAACAACAGAATGAAATTTCAACCACAAAGCACTGGAAGTCGTGAAGACAACAGATGCTTTCTAAAATTGCCGAAGAAGATTTGAAAGTTACGTAATCCAGGAGAAATTTTAGGAACAAGGCAGTGGAGTATCTGACATGCTTTTTACGGACATTGTAAAAATGTGAAGGGAAACTCGAAATTTGTACGTGATTTTGTGAATGGAATATTTGGAAAAGAATGATGGAAAAATAGAAAATGAATTTTGAAAATGGATATTTATAGTGGAAGTTTTAATAATGCAGAGGATTAACTCTTAAATTATTAGTGAAATTTATATTTATCTCATAGTAAAATAGCTGATTTCTGGAAAGCCAAGGCTTGAATTCCCTTTGTGAAATACTTAGATTATTGCATATATATCTAATAGTATTCAGAAAGTAGAAAAATAATAAATATATATTTAAAAATTAGGAAAACTGTAAAAGTAGAGCTTACAAAAGATTGAATAAACAGCCAGACGAGAATTACAGTGGGTCAAGACCCTTTGTCAGGAAATATGAGAGAAACCAAGAAAATCAAACGTTACACTGTAGTTTATATAAACTTTTATACTTTACAAATGACGAAACAAGATTTGAAAATGATAAGGAGAAGTTTTGTGAAACAGCATTTAGCAGATTTTGGATCACTGTGGGAATATTTTGGGGACTTGGCTTTGTATCTGTTAAGATTGGGCTTGAATTACAGGAGTTGATCCCGTTTTATCGAGTCAGCGGTTAGGTTTCTTGTGGGAGGGATTATTCATGACGGATTTTCTTTAGAAAAGTTGGTAAATTTACAAAAATGATGTTCTTGCTGGATCATAGTTGAATCTTTCCCACCCTTTGATATGCTTTTCAAAACTTATGGGGCAATGCTTACGACTGCCAGTAAAAATGCTGTACATCAATTAACGTTATACATTGTGCCCTCATATGGCTCTTTTCGCACAAAAACGTCCTGATATTTTTGCATTTCTAGCTTCCAATTATTTGTGTAATGGAGATGCTACGGTGATAAGTTTTGGACAGGAAGATGAATCTTTATGAATCTTAATTTTGGAGATATTTTGGACGCATTATAAGTGCAGCATTTTTGCAGGGCAGATTGCTACAAATGGATATTTCAGCAAAAGTCGAGCCGTTAAACTTGTTGGTTATGCAGATGCTGTAGCTGGAGACAATGTGTGATAAAATGTTTTTATCAGATATAAGTAAAATTGAAAACCTGCGTGGAATGACACGTTAGTTGCAATAATTTATTTAACACTACTTTTCAACAGCGATACCGACGGTATTACAGACATTCCGCCAAACATATACCTCTCCACAAGAGCTTCAATATTAATGTCGACAGAATCACGCTTTTCGCCCCACTTTGCGTATTTTTATACTAAGTGAGAGATTGTCGCCAGAGTAAGCCTGCTGGTTTGGTGCTGTGAGCGAAGTGTCAGAAAACTAAATTGGGATTATGAGGAATGATGAAGATAAAATTAATTGATGTTTTGTATTAAAATTTATCAAATAATATGGAGTAAAATAAGACGTGCAACAACGAGCTTTAAAAGGAGAGAGAAAAATATGAAAAATAGTTTTATACGGACACCCAACTTTGCGTCAAAAATCGGAGTTGATGTGGTTGATGGAGCATGTAAGGGCGACTCTGGATGAAATGTAGGTTGCCCTTATGAGAAAGGCTAATGGCGTAGGACTTGCTGCAAATCAGGTGGATAATATGCGAAAAGATTTTTGTGCTGCCCACGATGGAGTTAGCAAAAGGTTATAAATCCTGAGATTTTGGAATTTTCTGACGAAATTATAGAGCATGGAGGAAGTTGATGCTGGAGCATGCAGTGAGTTTTTAAGAAAGTAAACTGTCCCAAGAGAAAATCAAAAAGTAAAAATATTTGACTGAAAATGGAAAAGAAGTTGTTGAAGAACTTGGAAGAAATGTGGTCCAGAGTGCATTTTCGCAGGAATTTCGATCACATTGAGGGACCTTGTTTACAGATAAACTTTCAGTTATGAAATAAAAGGTTAGTTGCTATCAGATGTTTTGAAAAGAGATCTTGCTAAAGGCAGAACTTGTAGGGATCTGGACGAATAAAGCCAGGAAAGTGAGAAAAATGAAGCAGTGACAATATTTATGGGAACGCCAGAATCTGGTGCACACTACCGTCTGGAAGTTGTATTTGAAAAATACTGATTTGCAGCTTATTTTTACAAAAGAAGACAAAATAAAACGCCAGAGGAAGAAATTATATTTCTTTCGCCGTAAACAGCAGTTTGAAACTGATAAATGATATTGAAATCTATTCAGCCATATGCAGAAAGATGAAGAAGCTATAAATAAAAATTACAGGAAATAAACTTGATTTAATCGTGGTTGTGTGGCTTACGATTTTTCACCAAAGGAAATTATTGATATTCCAAAAATATGGAATAATAAATGTGCATTCTTCACTTTTCACCGGAAATATCGTGGAGCTTCGCTCATCCATCTCGGCTATTTTAAACGGCGATATGGAAACAGGTGAGTATTATGTACATTGAGGAAGGGCTTTGACTCTGGAGATGTACTTTTAAAGGAATATTGTGAAATCACTGAAGATGATACGCTTGGAACTTTGCACGACAAACTGGCAAGACTTTAGGGAGCGAGCTGACTCTACAAAGGCAGTTAAGAATGAAATTGATTGAAAATGGAGAAGTTCAGGCGGGAAAAGCAAGACGTGATAGCAAAGCCACTTTCAGCAGCCGATTACAAAGGAGCAGACAAAAATTGACTGAATAGAACAGGCTGGAAGAAGTTTATGTACAGATCAGATTCGCGGATTAAATCCCATTTCCCAGCAGCACATATCTTCCCAATGAAAAAGGCGAAAATACATAAAAATTTCATACAGTGATCTGATAAAAATTGCTAAAGATAAAACGAAGTGAAATAGGAAAACGGCAAGCAACTGTCGAAAATTATCAACAGGGCCTCCATGTAAAAGTTGCAAATGGTGGAATATTGATTTGCGGAATGAAGGAAGAAACTCTAAAGGAGTAGGACATTATTAATGGGCGTAAAATGGGTGATAGAGGTGAAAAATCATTGTAAGAAACATGATTACAAATTTAATGTTGAAAGCAATAATTTTATGTAAATAGTGATTTTCTAATTTTCATAGGAGAAATTAGCATTAAAATTGATCTGAAAGAGTTGTTCAAAGATTGACAGAATATTTATCTCCATTTTAAAAAGAGGCTCGAAAAACGGGGATGGATGAAACAATCCATTGTAGTGCAAAAGTATTATGAATACGACTTGGCTCAAGTACGTAAGGATTTATCGACATTTGTGAATCGTGGTGTACGTGGCAAGGGCCATCGAGCATTGATAATCTGATAGGAAATTATTACAAAATTCTGGGAATAGATAAAATTCACAGTAACATTATAATTGTAGGACATGGACATGAGAATGCTTTCACAAATGTTGAAAGTTCTAGGAGAAGGTTTTAAAACTGTAGGACTTTTGGACAAAGATGAAAAGAAACTGGACTGTCACGAAAATAATTTAGTTATTCAAGATGTAAAGAAATGCTGAAGAGCTGCATATGGAAAAATGAATTTAATATTAAAGATAGATACAGCTATTTTGGCAGTTATAAAAGAGCAGGTACAATTTGGTGTCTGAAGAGAGCTTTGTAAAAATGGAATTTGTGCGATAGGATACTACGACGACTGATAAATTTGGCACCAAATGAGACATAAAAGCGGTAGATATGGATATTTCTGCCAAACTGCAAAGAACTAAACTTTCAAGTGAATAAATAGTCCGAATGAAAGATATAACACGAGAAAGGAGAAACTACATGTGACCTAGCTAGTAAAGATATGACTATAATTGACGGAAAGATAGCTCTCGGGATAAAATGCTAAGCGAAATTGAAGAAGAGCAGCAGTTCACAGACAGGAACTGCGCAGAAAAGCTGGACTTGCGGTAATGCCAGTAGGTGATCCTGACTTCACACTATGTAAGAAAGCAAATAAGAGCATGTGGAGAGTAGGATTTCATCCTTGAAACAATTAGACTTGATGAGTACATATAGGAAGGAAAATTTACTTTTGAAATTGGAAAAATGTTACAATGATGAATACATTGACGGGAATTTTGCGTGCACTGCACAATTCTACATATCACGACTGTGATAGTTATAGCAACTGGCTGAAAATATGGATGTGGACGGATCACAAGCAACAAATACTGGAAAAATGATGATTGAGATGAAACAGGATTTCTGCCTGTGCACAATTGCTTTCGGAGTAATCTCAGATGCTTTTGAAGACACAATATCGACTTGAGGGAAAGCACGTATGCAATTGGGCAAAGTAACATTGTAGGGAAACCGATGACACTTTACGGAGTAAATAAACGTGCAAACAGTGCAGGGTTTGTATCTGAAAACAAAAATTCTACCTTGGAAAAAGCTGCAAGCTGATGTTGTAGTAGCTGTGGTTTTGGTTCACCTAAATTAGTAAAAGGTCTCAGATGTAAAAGAAGGCGTTGTTGTAATTGATATTGGAAATAAACCGCAGACGGTAAAATAAGTGTGGAGATGTGGATTTTGAAGAAGTTTCCTCATTAGCATCAGATATACATTACTTCCAGTTCCTGGCGGTGTAGGACCAATGACAATTGCGTGATGTGACAAGCACATACATTCAAAATCATATAAACAAAAGTAGGTAACAAAATTTAAAAATAAATAAAAAGAAAGTGAGAAAATTTATGAAAGATAAAATTAAATTTATTGGTAAGAACTAGGCCAAAAGCATGAATGAAAATAAAATTGAGGCAGTAAAACATGTAAGACAATAACTTTGAAATCTCTACCTGACAGAAAAGAAAGAAACGCTATTTTAAGTCGAGCTTTTGTCTCAGCCGCAGCCTTTTAGCACACAAGCACCCAGTGAGTACTGAAGAAGAAGTAAAATTGAAGAAACAGCAGCACCATTGCTGGAACTAAGAAGTAGCTCTTGAAGTTAGAAATTTCTTAGAACAAAATTACATCACTCAATGGTTGGAACTTTTATATGTCACCATCACTCTGGGCCACTAGCCGCTCCATCTCGTAAAAAGAAGCAGATTCCGCAAAGAGAGGGCAGACATCTTTGTATCTGTAGAAGCAAATGAAACTTAAGTGAATGAAGTAAAATCAACAGCTCCAGGAAAAATAAAAAGTAATGGTATGATAAAAGTGATAGTGATAGGGACAGGCGTTATTTATTGTTGAATAGTTTTCTGCTAAAAATATAAATTGAAAAGAAGGGATTAAATCGGAAGAGAAGAGGATTTTCGCTAGATGTGTTATTCTGTTATTGGTCTCTATTGTTTTACATCGTTTTTATCAGTGCCAGTAGTCAGCCATTTATCATCACTTAAAACAAATTCATATCGAAAAAGTGATTCAAAAGAAAAGGGACTAGGAAAGTGGAAACTTTAAAATTTTGGCTGGAAAATCTAAATGAATTACTTACAACACTTTTATTTATAAAGATAATTTCTATATTCTTCAATGATTTTTACAGGAATTTACTCTAATAAAGAAAACTTTTATATGAAAACTCATTATGTAGGAATATCATTTTTGTATTAATAAATGTTGATATTATTATTTTCTGGAAATGATACCAAGATTAATTGCCAGAAATAATATTTACGGTTTCAAAAACTTTGATAATCCCATTAAACACTCTAAGAATTATTTTAAGACCGTTAATCTGATTATTTATCTATATTTCAAGATTAATTGTTGGTATATTTAAAATAAAAAGTAAAGGATCAGATGTTTGAAATAACAGAAGATGAAATTTTGACATTTTTGTATAGCTGGAACGAAAGCGGTGTATTTGAAGAAGGCGAAGAGGAAATGATTACTAGCATTTTTGAATTTTTCTGAAACGACAGTTAAGGAAATACTGACACCACGAAGAGATGTTTTTGCATTAGAAGCAGAAAGTAAAATTGACGATGTATGGAATGAAATTCTGGATCAAGGATTTCACACGTATCCCAATTTACACCGAAACAATCGACAAAATTGTAGGAACAGTCCACATGAAAGATTTACTCCGTTACGATAAGCAAACTGAGAAAATCCGCCAATAAAGGACTTTATGAAAGAAGCCTACTTTGTTCCACCACAAAGCCTTTAGTAGAACTGCTGGAAGAATTTAAATTAAAGCAGCTTCATATGGCAATAGTTATAGACTGAGCATCGGAGGAACCTCAGGAATTGTAAACAATTGAAGACTTACTGGAAGAAATTGCTTGGAGAAATAAGGGATGAGTTTGATCAGAAGAAGAAAATATTCAGCAAATTCGTGAAAAATATCTCGATATAAAAGGAGACACGCCTATTGAAGAAATCAATGACAAATTGGAAATAGAAATCTAGTATCCAAAGAGTACGACACTATTTCAGGATATATTCTGGTGATAAGTTGGGAAAAAGTTGCTGATGTCTTTGATCAGGTAAAAAGGCGATAATTTTGTATTAAAAAGCAACTGATGTAGATAAGGTAAGTCGTTGAAAGAGTAAGAGCGGGTTATTATTGAAACAGGAAAAGAAGAATGAGAAAGCAAGGAGAAAAATGGAAGAAGTTAGACCAAGAATACGTAGCTAGGAATTCTTGTTGAAAATAATAAAAATTTTATTAATTCAACATCATAAAAATAATAAAATACTGATTAATCCCAGGCGGTGGAAATGACTGGGAGAAACCCACAAAAACAAGCTCTAATTAGAGAGCTAAAAGAAGAAACAAATTTAGATATAGAAGTTGATGAATTTTATCAGAAACAATTTCACCAAATAAAGAACGTCATGTTTTAAAATCTATTTTTCAAAAATTCATCGTAATAATCAAAACGATGATAATATCTAATTAGGAAATGAAGCAGTTCTTACAGATTTGAATTTGTAACAAAAGATGAATTTAAAATCAATACTATTTATCCAAATATAAAAGAAAATTTACTAAAAATAGTAAAATGGAGAAAAAGGGAAAATTATTTGGGAAGTATGGAATGATTAAAATTTTTATTAATTTATTTTTAATCAGATACATTTAATAACATAGAAGAGGAAAAATAAAAATGACAATAGAAGAAAAAGCAAAATAGAAAACTTAATTCGTTCAGTAGAGGATTTTCCGAGAAAAGGAGTAATTTTTAGAGACATTACAACAGCATTAAAAGATAAAGAAGGACTGAAAATCATCATAAAAGATTTTGCAGACAGATACAAGGATAAAGGAATAGATTACGTGTAGGAGCCGATGCAGAGAGGCTTCATTTTTCGGAGCCGCCATTGCTTGCACAATATTGAGCTGGATCTCGTTCCTGCAAGAAAACCGGGGAAATTGCCAGCAGAAGTAGAAAGTGTGAATATTCATTAGAATACGGTAAAAATAGTATAGAAATTCATAAGGACGCTTTTCAAAAAGGTTCAAAAATACTAATAGTAGACGATGATTAGCAACAGGCGGAACTGCAAAGCAATGGTTCAGTTAGTAGAAAAAATTGGAAGCAAAAGTTTATGAGCTGGCATTTATGAGATAGAATTAACTGATTTAAAGGGAAGAGAGTTGCTAGAAGGCTGTGATGTTCACTCACAGTTAAAATATCATTTTAAATTTTTAGACATGACCTAGTTCAATGTATAAGAAAGTTTAGCTATAATATATATAGACCTGAGAAATTTAAAAATAAAAACTGAAATTTCAAAGGTCTTTTTATTTATACTAAAACTCCATAGCTTTCACTTTACCCTCTCTACGTTCCTCTTTTCCAGATTTCTTTTTCTCTCTCAAAAACAACGGGATATTTAAAATGTAATCCCATTTCATTGTCATTATGCATTTCTATAATATCCGCCTTTCCTGAAAATGATTATAACCTTTCCTTCATTTTCAGGATTTATTTTAGGTTCTTCCAGATAAACTAGTTCTTCTAAGCCACCATCATTCTTACTCGTTAAAGAAACCAGGTAATAATGGAAAAAGAACATAATCATCAAGATACCAAAAACGATTCTATCCGTGATTTTCCTCCTCAATTTTTAAATTACAAATCAGATTAATCAATAAGTGTTTTTATTATTCTATTTAATTAAATTATATCCTCATTTCATTATAAGTCAATTCTAGATTATAAAAATTATTTTTAAAAATGAATAGCATATTGTCAAGTTTAAAAATCTATCCAAGTAAAATGATTGTAATAACTTTATCACATAAAGTTTTGCTACTATAAATTCAGGATAGTACACAATTCTAGCAATAATAATCTAAATTTGATAGAGATATCATAATAGTTTTTAGTAATATATTTTAGAAGTTGCACTTGATTACACAATCACACCTACTACAAAACCAAATTTTTGAAAAAGTAGTTGACAAATAAATTTAATTATGATAACATATATCTTGTCGATACAAAAAGGTATCAAAGGACAACTATAAGAATAGAAGAAGCAACTATGTAAAAAGATAAATATTACTGTCAAGAACTCTTGTCTATAAGATAAGATTCTCGTCAAGACAAAAGGTGAAATTAAATATATGTAAAACATATTGAAATGAAGAGTTTGATCCGGCTCAGGATGAACGCTGGACAGAATGCTTAACACATGCAAGTCTTTGGCGAATCTGTGCTTGTAACAGCCCAGCCAAGGCGGACGGGTGAGTAACGCGTAAAGAACTTGCCCTGCAGACAGGGACACAGACGGGAAACGACTGATAATACCTGATACAATTACAGCACGCATGTGCCGCGGCAATGAAAAGTGATGATGCAGGAGAGCTTTGCTCCTATTAGCTTGTTGGTGAGGTAACGGCTCACCAAGGCGATGATAGGCAGCCGGCCTGAGAGGTGAAACGGCCACAGGGGACTGAGATACGGCCCTTACTCCTACGGGAGGCAGCAGTGGGGAATATTGGACAATGGGGCAACCCTGATCCAGCAATTCTGTGTGCACATGAAGAAGGTTTTTCGATTGCAGAGTGCTTTCAGCAGGAAGAAAGAAAGTGACGGTACTCTGCAGAAGAAGCGACGGCTAAATACGTGCCAGCAGCCGCGGTAATACGTAGTGTCGCAAGCGTTATCCGGAATTTATGGGCATGAAAAGGGCATTCAGGCGGCCAGACAAGTCTGGGGTGAAAAACTTGCGGCTCAACCGCAAGCCTGCCCTGGAAACCGTTTTGGCTAGAGGCTGAGAGGTGGACGGAACTGCACGAGTAGAGTGAAATTCGCAGATATGTGCAGGAATGCCGATGATGAAGATAGTTCACTGGACGGTAACTGACGCTGGAAGTGCGAAAGCTGGGGGAGCGAACAGGATTAGATACCCTGGTAGTCCCAGCCGTAAACGATGATTACTGGGTGTGGCATGAAGAGTGTCGTGCAGAAAGCTAATGCGATAAGTAATCCGCCTCGGAGTACGGCCGCAAGGCTGAAACTCAAAGGAATTGACGGGGACCTCGCACAAGCGGTGGAGCATGTGGTTTAATTCGACGCAACGCGAGGAACTCTACCATGATCTTGACATCCCACGTATGCCCTACGAGAGTAGGCAGTGCCTTCGGAACGTGAGACAGGTGGTGCATGGCTGTCGACAGCTCGTGTCGTGAGATGTTGGGTTAAGTCCCGCAACGAGCGCAACCCCTATCGCTATTGCCATCATTGAGTTGGGGACTCTAGCGAGACCGCCTGCGAAGAGCAGGAGGAAGGTGGGGATGACGTCGTCATCATCGCGCCCTTATGATCTCGGGCTACACACGTGCTACAATGGCCGGTACAAAGAGCTGCAAAACGGTAACGTTTAGCCAATCTTTAAAGCCGGTCCAAGCTCGGATTGAAGTCTGCAACTCGACTCCCTGGAAGCCGGAATCGCTAGTAATCGCAGATCAGCAATGCCGCGTGAATACGTTCTCGGTCTTGTACACACCGCCCGTCACACCACGAGAGTTGTTTGCACCTGAAGCCGCCGGGTCCCAACCGCAAGGAAAGGCGTCTGGCATGTGGATAGTGATTGGGGTGAAGTCGTAACAAGGTATCCGTACCGGAAGGTGCGGATGGATCACCCTCCTTTCTAAGGAGTAACAACACCGCTTCTTCTTATGTCTGTGTTCATTATTAGGACAATGGGAAATGAATAGTAGGTAAAGATTACAATAAACCAGAGTAAAAGTTATTCTGGAGAAAAAGCTAATAAGGGCACACGGAGGATGCTCTAGGCAACAACAGCCGATGAAGCGACGTGATAAGCGCGATAAGCCGGGAGTAGATGCACATAATCGTTAATCCGATTTCGAATGGAAAACCTGCATATCTGGAGGATATGCGTGAAAACGGTAAGCCCGTGAACTGAAACATCTAAGTAACGGGAGGAAAAGAAAGTAAAAACGATTCCCTAAGTAGCGGCGAGCGAACGGGGATAAGCCTAAACCGTGTCAGTGTCAAGCGGACAGCGTTGCTGACACGGGGTTGTGGGACTCCATTAACGGATTGTCATAATGTTTAAGTTATATGTATGTAGGGTAGAATCAGTTGGAAGCTTGAACCAAAGAAGGTGATAGTCCTGTAGAACATAAAATATATATAACAACTGGAAGCACCGAGTAGCGTCAGGCACGAGGAATCTGGCGAATCAGCGGGACCATATCACGGGAAGGCAAATACTGTTGTTGACCGATAGTGAAGAGTACCGTGAGGGAAAGGTGAAAAGAACCCTGAGCAAGGAGTGAAGAGAATTTGAAACCGTGTGCTAATAAACGGTAGGAGCACTTTAGTGTGACTGCGTGGATTTTGCTAATCATCCTGCGAGTTATGCGATCAGTGGCAAGGTTAATAAAGCGGAGCCGAAGGGAAACCGAGTCTTAATAGGGCGTTAAGTCGCTGGTCACAGACGCGAAACCTAGTGATCCAGGCCTGTCCAGGCTGGAAGCTGAGGGTAAGACTCAGTGGAGGCCGAACTCACCGCCGTTGAAAAGTTGGAGAGCTGAGATAGGTCTAGTGAAAAGCCAATCGAACTAGGAGATAGCTCGTTCTTCCGAAATGTACTTTAGGTGCAGCCTTGATGTTACAGATATGTGGTAGAGCTCTGTATGATTCAGGGGCGTACTGCTTACCGAAATCAAGCAAACTTCGAATAATTACATATTAATCATCAGGGAGTGAGTCCATGGATGACAAGGTCCATGGACGAGAGGGAAAACAGCCCAGACCGCCAGCCAAGGTCCCAATTATGTCTAAAGTGGGAAAGGAGGTGGATATTCACAGACAAACCAGGAGGTTGGCTTAGAAGCAGCCATACCTTGAAAGAGTGCGTAACAGCTCACTGGTCGAGAGCATCTGCGCCGAAGATGTAACGGGGCTAAGACATAAACCGAGCTGCGGAGGCGTGTTTTCACGCCTGGTAGGAGACGCCCTGTAGGCCGTCGAAGGTAAGCTATGGGCTTTTGCGAGGCATCAGAAGTGAGGAATGCAGGAATGAGTAGCGAGAAGGCGAGCGAGAACTCGCCGGCCGGAAGTCCAAGGTTTCCAGGGGAAGTTTGTCCGCCCTGGGGAAGTCGGGACCTAAGCATAAGCAAAATGTGATATGCAAATGGAAAACAGGTTAATATTCCTGTACCACTATTATCGCTTGAGAGACGGAGTGACGCAGGAAGGTATGTGAGAAGACTGACGGAATAGTCTTTCTAAGGATGTAGCATGGACACGCAGGTAAATCCGCGTGTCTAAATGTGAGACCTGATGGGTAAGTAGCATACATGTTACAGATCCTCACTGCCAAGAAAAACTTTATCGATGAAAGAAGTGCCCATGCTAGAAACCGACACATGGGTGGACAGTGAGAAACTGCTAAGCCGAGATAACTTTAGCTAAGGAACTCTGCAAAATAGCCCCGTAACTCGGGAGAAGGGTGCCTGAGTACCTGAAAGGAGAAACACCTCAAGGGGAAACAGGCCGCAGTGAAGAGTCCCAAGCAACTGTTTACCAAAAACACAGGTCTATGCTAAAGCTGAAAGGCGACGATATGGCTGACACCTGCCCAGTGCCGGAAGGTTAAGAGGAGGAGTGAGAGCTCGATTTGAAGCCCCGGTGAACGGCGGCCGTAACTATACACGGTCCTATGGTAGCGAAATTCCTTGTCGGGTAAGTTCCGACCTGCACGAATGGTGAAATGATTTGAGAGCTGTCTTGGCTGGAGACCTGGTGAAGTTGTAATGCCGGTGAAGATACCGGCTACCTGCAGTAGGACGGAAAGACCCGTGGAGCTTTACTGTAGTTTTGGCATTGGGTTTTGGCTGTGTGATAGGATAGTTGGGAGACTGTAGTTAAGGCGCCGTTTTAACTGAGTCGTCGTTGGAATACCAACCATATGCCGCTGAGAAATCAAATCTGGTAACGGAGATAGATGCGATGGGCAGTTTGATCAGGGCGGTCGCTCCAAAAAGAGTAACGGAGGCGTTCAAAGGTTCCCTCAGGCTGGATGGAAATCAGCCTAAGAGTGCAAACGCATAAGGGAGCTTGACTGCAAGACTGACGGGTCGAGCAGGTACGAAAGTAGGAGTTAGTGATCCGGCGGTTCCGTATGGAAGGACCGTCGCTCAACGGATAAAAGCTACCCCGGGGATAACAGGCTGATACTTCCCAAGAGTCCATATCGACGGAAGCGTCTGCACCTCGATGTCGGCTCGTCTCATCCTCGCTGGAGAAGGTCCCAAGGGTTGGGCTTTGTTCGCCCATTAAAGAGGCACGCGAGCTGGGTTCAGAACGTCGTGAGACAGTTCGGTCCTCATCCACTGCAGGCGCTTGAATACTGTAAAGTTCTGACTCTTAGTATGAAGGACCGGGTTGGACAGACCTCTGATGTATCAGTTGTCACGCCAGTGGCATGGCTGAGTAGTCACGTCTGGAACGGATAATCGCTAGGAGCTATCTAAGCGAGAAGCTGTCTTTGAGATGAGTATTCGTAGTATCCATGGAGAACACATGGTTGATAGGCCAGAGGTGTAAGTGCAGCAATGCATTCACTGACTGGTGCTAATATTACACATCTGCTTTTTAGTTACATCTTTTACTACTACTATTTATTTCTATTGTCTTAATTAGACAATTTAATTTTTGAAGTTTGGTGATGTTAGCAGCAGGGATACACTTGGTTACATTTCGAACCCGGCAGCTAAGTCCCGTTTACGCCTTTAAAAACACTGGATTCGTCCCGGGAAAATAGGTAGTTGCCAAACTTTTTCTTTGCGTGTCTCCGTAGCTCAGCCGGTTAGAGCATCTGACTGTTAATCAGAGGGTCGTTGGTTCGGAGTCCAACTGGGGACGCCATTTTTGTAAAAATTTCATATAGTTTAAAGCAAAAAGCAAAAAAGCAAAAAGGGCATAAAGCATTGTATAGCATGTTAATGAATGATACTATTATAAATATCAAGATAGTAAATTATTGTGAGAAATATGTGCTAGCTTAGACAAGAAAAACTTTGATAAAGAAGTATTTTTGTCTTTAAAATAAAAATTGCCTTTTAATAAAAGTTGTTTTGATTCTTCATGAAAGTTATTATTAATTTAAATAAAATAGAAAAAACTCAGATAACATATCTTTTACTGAAAGATTAAAATCTTGAAAATTCATAATAAATATGTTTTTGATAAAATAAATTTTTAGTTTTAATAAATTGACAAGGCTTTTTAAAAGGAAAAAACATAATAAAAATAGTAAAAACTGCTATTAAATAAAATAATCTAATACTAAATCTCATTAAAAATAGAAATCATATTACGAACAAAAAGTTTTAATGATATAATTTAAAATTTGTTAAACATTTCCTATTTTAGAGGGTGGGAAATAGTATTAGATAGTTGTAAAATAAATTTGTTTAATTACATGAATTTTAAAAAGTATTTGATGTTTGTAAGGTGTAATTTTTTTCATAAAAATAGCTAAGTAGTAAATGTATTAGGGAGATGTTTGAATTATGGGTGGAAATGGTATGGATAGGATTATCGATATTTATAGAAATGATAGAAAATGTTAGAAGGATTTCGTTTCAGGCGAAGAGTTTGGAAGGGTCTTCAACAGGATGGAATTATGTTGGTAAAGGAATGTTGTGGTTAGAGAAGAAGAAGATAGGTTGTATTTTATTGAAGAAATTATTCTTGATAATGATATTAGGTATAATGATAGAAAAATTATGGGAGTTTAAGAAAGATTATATTGGATTTTATAGGTTTTAGAAATGGGGATTATGAGAAGATATTTGAGCTTTTTATTTTGTGATGGGGAATTTATGATGAAGAAAAGAGTATTTGTGTAGTTCTGATTTATATTATGGAGAAATGAAGATTTGGGATAATAGAATTTGTCTGCTGATAAAAAGTAAAGGAAAAAGAAGAATGAAGTTTTGGAACACACGTACTTAACATAAAATTTAATATGAATTCAGGATTTTTGGAAAGTATTGAAACAGAGTGTATTTAGTATACTTGATACTAGGCTTGATTTAAATAATTAATTTATTAAAAATATTTTTAACAAGAAATTAAAATGTAGTTTTTTTGCTTGTTAAACTGATTATAGGATTAAAAATTTAGAATTTAAATTAGGACATGTCTAAAAACTCTTAAAATAATGAATTTTTAACAAATTTTTCTAAAATTAGAAATAATAAATACTGATTTTATGGTGTTTTGTACAATTTCTAAAATCATATTAAAAATAATATAGATTTTAAGTTTTTCAGATACGCCTTAGTTTGATAGCCTTGTATCAAATCTAATTTTTAAGTATTTGTATAGAAGATTTTTATTCAGATTTTGAAAAACTGCTTATTATTAATAAATAAAAATTACAAAAAGTTTTTAAGACGAATATTTAATGATTAAATTTAATTATAGATATTTTATAAGTACATAGATTGTAAATAGTACAATCTTTTACAAAAAGGCTTTAACTCGATGAGTTTTTCTGATTTCTACTATTTAAATGAGAAGTAGTATTAATTCTAGTAGTATAATTCTAAAAAGTAACCGCTGTCTTTTACAACAACGGTTATCTAAAAATTTAACTATTTTCTTTTTAGATTATATTTTTATATAATCTTCATCATTTTTCTAATGCTAGTGGTTTCTGACACCTTTTTAACAAATTCTAAAGCTGTTAATCCCACTTGTCTTTTTATTAATAATTGTAATCCTGATTGGGAAAAATTAATTTATAGAGTGGAATCATTTCGCTTTTCATCAACAAAGTAATTAAAAATATTTTTAAAAACTACAATTTTATACTGGTTTGTATAATGCTGTTATATCTGTTCTTTTCTATTTTGCATAATTCTGTTGTTCCAGTTATATCATTTCCTGCCTTGAAATAAAGGAAAATAAAGTAGTTCCTTCCTTTGTTCTACTCTTTAATATCAGCGCCTTTATTTATTAAAAACATTGATATTTTATAACGTGCTTCGTCATTATTATTTCTTAAGTGCATCATATAAAATATTACTTTTTCAAGACACTTTCTTTATCTTCATATCCTTTTTCAAATAATTCTAAAAATCTTCGTATGTTCCTAATATTGCTGCAGCAGAGACTGTTCTATATTCTGACATTTTTCATCTCCTTTTTAATTTTAATGCTTCATTTTTGTTTTTAAAAATATTTAAAATTTAAAGTTGTTTTTATTTTTGTTCTAGTATTCTTAATAATTGCCTTTTCAGCACTTCTACTAGCACACATTTATTTTCTATATTCTTTTCAGGATACTTGTCTATATTTTTAATATATTTGTCTTTTTCTTTTTCTGGTACTGAAATATATTTTATTTTTGTTTCCTTTATCAATTCCGAATGCTATTCCAAATAACTTTCTTTTTGTATAGAACCATTCCAACTATTTCATAAGCATAATCTGTAGCTTCTCTTAATGAAGCAAAAATTCATCTTGATTAGCAATTTCTCGCATTTTTCGGTTTTTATCATCTATATAAAAATTTTATTTGCTTTTCTTTAAGAATCTTATAGTTTTTCATAATATTCTTTTCTGTTTGCCATATAGCGGTTATTTGGACAATCGGATACATTTATTCTTGCTTTTTAAATGATTTTTATAAAAATAGACCAATAGCAACTATAAAAAGTAAATAACAATAATAATTTGAAAACTTATTCATAGTTGATCTCCTTTCTTTACTTTATTCGTATTTTTCAAATTATATTTTTCTATATTATTTATATAATCTGGTTTAGATTTTAATACAGGAAAATTTTTAGTAAAATTACTCTTTTTAGAAGTTCTTTTTATAAAAGAATTTAGATAGCGGTTATCTGTTATAAATCATTATTCGAGAATAATTTCTTTTTCTTTATATTAGAAAATCTGTCTATTTTATTTAGTATTATGTAAGCGTTTAATTAATTTTAGAATATTAAATAATTCTGTGAGTATCGGGAGCAGGAGTATTATAAAAATTAGCAAGTAGGATTTTGAAAAATAGGATACGAGGACGTTTATTATGTCGTAGCCTAGATTTTTGTCAAAAAATAGACTGAAGATAAAATCTCTTATTAGTAGCGTTTTGAATTAAGGCTATTGGGAACATTAGCAGTTTTATTGTTCTGAGGATTGAAAAACAGATATTGTTAGAGTATCATTTAGCATTAATTTGGATACTATTTTTCTCTTCAAATGGAAAATTGTAGTATTCGTATTCTATCAAAATAAAAATTATTAAAAATGTAAACAAAAAAATTATTTATAATTTTTGATATTTAAACTGGTTCCCATCACACCAAAATCACTAATTTTTACTTTCATCCTGTAATTCAAAATTATTGTTTAATATTAAAGTTTCACCAGTTTCAGCTTAATTATTTTTCCATATACTTCTCCTTCAATAATATTTTTAGTTTTTATTTTTTTACGGTATCCCAGTTAAAGTAAATTATCTTTCCTTTTAGCCATATTGTTTCATTTTTCATTTATAAAAGATAAATTTACATTGTTATTGTCGTCAATTACTGTATCTGTAATATTTATATTTCCTTTTGAGAGTTTTCGTAAGTAGAATTTTTAAATTTTTATCTACTTTCCATTTTGTTTTTCCATCTTTGTTTACAATTTCGAGAGTGCTGTTTTTAACTCGTCTATTGAATTTATTTCTGCATTTTTATTAGAATGGATTTTTATTTAATATTTCAAGTTCGTTTTTTTGTAAGAATTAAGAAAGTAGCCTGCTCCAAAGAAAATTACAGCCATTAGAAAAAAATATACTGTAGTCGTAAAAATAAGCAGTAAAAAATTTTTCTTTTTTAATAATAAAAGTTATAAGCATTGACAAAAACGATAGTATTATTATAATAACGATAGAAGCATATATAAAAGTAGTTGTAGCCTTTTAGATTTAACGCAAGATTTAAAAATGAAATATAAAATAGGACTATTAGCAGAAACCTTAAAACATATCTATTTACATTTTATAATTTGTATTTTTGCCATTTTATATTTTGAATTTTTCCAATTGCTTATTTATTTTAGTTTTATTTGTATTTTTTTAATTTTAGCTGATTGTTTAGCAAGGTTGATTTTTTTATTTAGTTCATTTAATAATTTTGGTTCATTTTCCAGTTCTTTTTCTTTTTGTATAGAATATTTCTTGAAAAAAATTCAATAATTATTATTTTGCTTTTTAAATAGTTCTTTCATATAATTTTTCCTTTTTATTGTGTAAATTAGTGTTGTTATTATAGCAACTTTATCTTATTATTAGTAAATATTTTTACTTTATCTCAAATTAAAAATAGATTTATTGCTTGTTTTGTGGTATTATAGAATAAGTAGTATGAAATTTTAAAAGAATAAAAACCGAATTTCTTTTAAAAATCGAATTAATGTAATAAGTGTTAAAACTTAACTTGAAAAGTTATAATTTATTCTACCTAAAGCAAATATTATTTAATTTTATCAGTTTGATATTAAAGGGATTTGGGTATGTTATAAAAATTTTAGAAAAGAGGAATTAATAGATGAGTGAGAAAAGAAATAAAAAGTAGATAAAATAGAGGTAAAAAGCAAAGAATTAAAAGAATTAATTGAAAAAGGAAGAATATGTAAATAAAGGGTGAGATAGATAAGGAAATTGAAGTTCTGAGAGAATTGAGAATTTTATTTAAAAAGTGTTTTTGGAGTGGAAAGTGAAGAAAAATATAAAAAGTTTTAACGGAGTTAGGAAATTCCTTGAAATATATCGGGAAATTTAAAGAAGCGATAAGACTTTTAGCAAGGGCAGAGAAGATTATTATTAAAAATATGGTGAAAATAGTATGCCTTTTGTTACTTGTAACGCAAAACATGGCAGAAGTTTATAGAACTATGAAAAATTATGATAAAGTTGAAGAGAAATATTTTAAGGCAATAAAAACTTATATGATTTTAGGAATAGCTATGTATTTGCAGGAATTTGTAATAATTTGGGACTTTTTATGAAGAAAAAGGACATTATCAGGATTCTATAAATTGGCAAAAAGAAGTTTAGAAGTATTAAAAGATTCGAGAGACAGGGATAGTGAAATACAAAGTGCAGTTGTATTGAGCAATATGGTAAAGTCTTATGTAAAACTTAAAGATGAAGAACTTGCTGAAATAACAATGAATGAAACTTCAGAAATATTGAAAAGGGAAATGGGAGAATATAATACTCTTTATTTGAATATTTTTAAATAATTGGGCAAATGTTTATTTTGAAAAATAAGAATTATAAAAAGTCATTGGAATTGCTGGAAAAAATGTGAGAAACTTTGCAGAATTATGTTAGGGACAGAAAATAAAAATTATGGAGATATTCTGAAAAGACTGAAAATTGTCAAAAAAAGGAAGTTGATAAGAAAAATAGAGCGGTATGTTTGGAAAAAAATCAGGTTATAAAGAAAATAAAAAAATTAGATTAAATCAATCTTATGGGAGCTTGGGAAATTATGGATAAATTGGATGACTTTTCTAAAAGTATTCGGTACTTTTTTTCATATTATGGAGAACTTTTTCCAAAAAGAAAAAAAGCAGTATTTAGAACTTTATCTGGAAGAAAATAGTTCACTTTCAGAAATTGCAGAACAATATGGAGTTACGAGACAGGCTGTATTTGATAATATTAAAAAGGTGTCAAAAAGCTGGATGAATACGAAAGTAAGCTTAGGATATTTGAGAAAGAACGGGAATTGATTGGAGTATTTGAAAGAAAATTTTACGAAAGAAAATTTGGAAAAATATTAGAAGATTTTGAATATACGGAATAAATTTATTTTGTTTAATTCTAAAATTTTAATTTATAATATGAAAAATTTTAAAAATATAAAAATTTTGTTGACAAATAAAAAGTTAAGGTATAATAAATGTGTAAAGAATATAAAAATTGTGTGTTTAGGGTGTTACTATTTGGATTGGGCAAAACTGAAATGCGGGGGAATTATGCCGTTGTGTTTTTTCTGCTTTCAGTTTTGTCTTTTTATTTGTAAAAATAGTAGTTATGAGGAAGTGAAGATGATTATTAATAAATTAGAGGAAAAAGAGAATTTTTACAAATAATGAGAAAAGAAATTGCAGATTACATTTTAAAAACACTTGGATGAAGTGCATTTGCTGTCAGCGGAGAGTCTGGCTAAAAAAAGGCGTTTGTAAGTAAGGCTACTGTTGTGAGATTTTGCAGAAAACTAGGGGTTAAAGGGTATAGGGAATTTCAGAGAAGGCTGGATAAGGAAGTCGAGGAAATGATGAAAAATTAAAGGACTGCTTAGTGAAGAGCCTGTAAACAGTGAAACAAAATACGATGAAATTATCTCAATTATTCCATCGCTTTTATGAAAGAGTTATTGGGGCTACAAAAACTTAATTTGGACACAACTGTTATGGAAAAAATTATTGAAAAACTTAAAAATGCTAAGAAAAATTGAGATTTATGGAACTGGAATTTCGTATATATTGGCAAAAGCTGGCTTCATTTAAATTTATGACGCTTGGAATTGAGAGTGCGGCTTATGATGGACTTAATGAGCATTATGTAATTTCTACGGAAAAGGGAAAAAGGACATGGCTCTTATTATCTCGCTTTCAGGGAATAATCCGTATATGATTAGAATTGCGGAATATTTGAAAAAGGAATGTGTTTGTTGTAGGAATTGGGAATGGCTCGTCTGAGGAAATAAAAAGCGTGTTCAGAATATATTGAAATACATGCTCCAAATTATATTTTGAGTTTTGAGATGGTATCGGCATTTACTGGGATTAATTATGTCTGGATATATTTTTCACTTCGCTTTTAGTGTCGAATTACTACAAAAATATAAATACTTCACTGGAAGTCAGTAAAAATTATGAGACAAATGAACTGAAAGTATCAAAAATAATTACAATAGACATAATTTTTGAAACAATGGGGAAACTTGATAAATACTCTTGTTTTTGTAGGATTTTAGTGTTATATTTTTAATGTAAAAAGAAATTATTAAAAATATTAAATACGAAAAATTTTTAGGAGGAGATAGAAATGGGATTTAGAAAAGACTTTTTTATGGGGCGGAGCTACTGCTGCAAATCAGCTTGAAGGAGCTTATAATGAGGATGGAAGAGGGCTTGCCAATGTAGATTTGTCGCCAGTTGGGGAAGACAGGCTTGCTGTAATTACTGGGGAGCGAAAGATGTTGGAATTTGACGATGAGCATTTTTATCCTGCTAAAGGGGCAATTGATTTTTATCATAGATATAAGGAAGATATTGCATTATTTGCTGAAATGGGATTTAAAACTTATAGAATGTCGATAGCATGGACTCGTATTTTCCCAAATGGAGATGAAGAAACTCCGAATGAAAAAGGCTTCAATTTTATGAAAATGTATTTAAGGAATGTAGAAAATATGGTATTGAGCCATTGGTTACAATAACGCACTTTGATTTTCCTATTCACTTAATCAAGGAATATGGCGGATGGAGAAACAGAAAAGTTATCGATTTTTATAAAAGATTATGTACTGTAATTTTCACTAGATATAAAGGACTTGTAAAATACTGGCTTACATTTAATGAAATTAATATTTTATTACACGCACCATTTATGGGAGCAGGAATCGTTTTTGAAGAAGGGGAAAATAAAAATCAGGTTTTATATACTGCGGCACACAACGAATTGGTGGCAAGTGCTTGGGCTACAAAAATTGGGCATGAAATTGATCCTGAAAACAAAATTGGATGTATGCTTGCGGCTGGAAAATTTTATGCACTTACTTCAAAACCAGAAGATGTGTGGGTTGCACTTGAAAAAGACAGAGAAAATTATTTTTTCATAGATGTGCAGGCTCGTGGATATTATCCTGCCTATGCTAAGAAATTTTTTGAGAGAGAAAATATAAATATTGGAATTACAGATGAAGATGAGCAAATTTTGAGAGAAAATCCAGTTGATTTTGTTAGTTTTTTTCTTATTATACCACTCGTTGTATCTCTGCAGAAGCTGATAGACTTGGAGAAGGAAACTTGCTAAAAACAATGAGAAATCCGTATATCGAAGTGACAGACTGGGGATTGGGGAGTAGATCCATTAGGATTTAGAACGACAATAAATGAAATTTATGACAGATACCAAAAAAACCGTTATTTGTTGTGGAAAAATGGTCTTGAGCGGTAGATGTTCCAGATGCGAGATGGATACGTGGAAGATGATTATAGAATTGACTATTTAAGAGATCATATAAAGGCAATGAAGGAAGCGGTTGAACTGGATGGAGTGGAACTTTTGGGATATACGACTTGGGGACCTATCGACTTAGTAAGTGCGGGAACTGGAGAAATGAAAAAACGTTACGGATTTATCTATGTAGATAGAGATAACGATGGAAATGGAACATTGAAGAGAAGCAAGAAAAATCATTCGACTGGTATAAAAAAGTTATCGCAACTAATGGAGAAGATTTGGATTAGTATTTAAAATTATTTATTGAAAAAAATTATTAAAAAATAAGGGATTTTTAAAAATAACGGATCCCTTTGCTTTTTGTGTGTGAAACTTTTTAAAATGAAACTGAGAAACTTAAATAGCATTAGAATTTTAGAAAAAAATGAAAAATATAAAGGGGGAACTGATATGAGTATTAATGGCTTGGACAAGATAAAAAGTTTTTTTCAGGAGCACAATTAAAATATATTGCTTTTTTTATCAATGTTGATTGACCACGTGAATAAGGCTTTGATGTATCCTTTGTTAACGGAAAATGGTTTTTTTGAGATATGTGAGCGATGTATTTGATATTTTGGGCAGAATTGCATTTTCCGATTTTTTTATGTTTTTTTCTTGTGGAAGGTTTTTAAAAACTAGAAATCGATTTAAATATCTTTTTATACTTGATTGTTTTTGGAATTATTTCTGAAATTCCATTTGACTTGTTCCAGTCGGCAGTACTTTTTCAGCCAAACTCAAATAATATAATGTTTACATTGGCTTTAGCCTTACTTATGATTTGGATTATTGATGAATTGAAGGTGCCGAAATCACGTGTAGTTCTTAAAAATATTCTGGTTTCCTGTTTCAATAATAATCGTTATAACCACTTGTCTGCTGTCGATGATTTGGGGATTGGACTATGAATATCATGGGATTTTGATTGCGTATTTTTCTATATATTTCGAAATAATCCAATATTGTCGATTGTAGGAGGATATCTTTCGATTATTAAGACCCCATGGGCTTTTGTTAGGGATTTGGATTGACGCTTACTTATAACGGGGAGAGAGGAAAAACAGAATAAAATTTTGAATTATTTGTTTTATCCTGTACATTTATTAATTTTGGGACTGTTGAGGCTATGTTTTAAAAATAGGAATTTAGAATGGAGAGATTAATTATGAAAAATAAATCATGTAGCAATTTATGTAAAAAGATTTGGAAAAACAAGAGAATTTTATGAGAAATATTTTAAAGCAAAAAGCAAATGAGAAGTATCATAATAAAAAAATACTGGATTACAGACTTATTTCTTAAGTTTTCCAGACAGTGAAGTAAGGCTTGAAATAATGTCACGTCCTGAACTTTTGGAAAGAAACGATAAAAATAATGAATGAAGGCTTTATCCATCTTGCTTTTTAGCGTTGGAAACAAAGAGAATGTCGATAAATTGACAAAAAGACTTGTAAATGATGGATTTAGATGTTTAAGCGGACCTAGAACAACTGGAGATGGATATTATGAGAGTGTTGTTGAGGATTGTGAAGGAAATTTGATTGAAATAACAGAATGATAAAATATTTATTTACAAACTGAGAAAAAAAGATTTGGAGAGTATAATTACTAAAAAAAGATACATAAAATTTACAGATACTAGGAGTGGTAATTATGTTCAGAAAAATTAGAGAAAAATGGGTTTTTATTATGGATTTCCAGTATTACTGATGACTACAAAGGATAAAGAAACAGGCAAAAAGCAATGTAACTCCGTTATCATCTTCATTTGTACTTGGAAAAAACAATAGTTGTGGGGAATAGGATTTGGAAATAAAGGATTTAAGAATATTGAAGATGGATCGGACGTAACTTTTAATGTTCCAAATGAAAAAACTTGTACGAAAGTGTGAAAAAAAGATTGAAAAAAATTTACAGGCGATACAGAAATATCAGAAGTAAAAGCAAAATCTTGGATATACATATTGTGAAAATAAGTTTAAGATTGCAGGATTTACTGAACTAGCTGGTGAAATGGTAAATTCTGTGAGAATAAAAGGAGTGTCCAATTCACATAGAGGCAAAAAGTTACAGATATTCAGAAAAAAAGACTGGTTTTGCCATAGTAACCTGTGAAATACAGGGGATTTTTGTTGATGAAAAAAATAATGAAGGATGATTCTCACATCGATACAAGGAAATGGAAACCATTAATTTATAAATTTAGGGAATATACTTCAACAGGCGATAGATTGGGATTGAATTTTTAATTTTTCAGGAAGTTTAAGAAGAATTTAGCAACGTGATTCCTTCTTAATAAAAATAAAAAAATTGAGAATTGAGTAATTAAAGCAGGCATGATGCAGTAATCTTGAATGAAAAATGAAATATTTTTTTATCCATAATTAATTGTAAAAAAAGGTGAAAAAGATACTCTAGTCTTAATTGATTGGGGTATTTTTATATCCAATTAAGAAAAAAAGAATTTGGGAAATAAAAGAGAAGTGTGTTAAAATAAGAATAGAAAGATATGAGGCTGGGAAAGGTGAGTTTACAAAAATATGAAAAAAATTATAAAGAATTAGAAAAAAATATTATTTTCAATGGATGGAAAAAGTTATTCGGTGTACAAGTCGCTTAAAGGGGAATATAGGTTTGAAAAAAATATTCTTGCGATTGATCATGTGCAGTCGGATCCTTATGCTCCGCCTTCAAAAAAATGAGGGTTATAATGGATAGGAAAAATTTGTGGGATTCCTTGTGAGTTGACAGATACGAAGGATAAGAATATTGCAGTCTCGGATTTTCTTACGAGAAATTTTTTTACAGGGAAATTGAGAAAATTGGAAATGATAGTATGGGAACTGGAGGAAGTGGAAGAATTTTTTTATTGATAGGTGCGGGCAGGAAATTTTGGAAAGAACTTCAGTTCTGATAAAGGGAGATAAAGTTGAAGTGAGGTTTTGAAATAGGGATGCCTGCGAGAGGCAGACGGATAATGGGAAAAAGCCGCACAGAAAATTATTTTTTTGAGCAGCTGCCTGAAATTGTAGAAAAAAATCCATTATTTATGATAATTTGAATAAAAAAAGCATTAAATGAGCAGGTAATTCTAGTGCTGGATCAGGAATATGCAAGAAAAAAATGTTGAAGGAAAAAAAGGGCTTGTTGCATTTGTGGCTAATGATTCTGTGCTTCCTCGTGAAAGTGGAGTTTCGGATAGACCTATGAAAAATGCAGTTAAGTTTAAAAGTCCAGAAAAATTTGAGATTACATTAAAGCTTCCAAGTGGGAAAGAAATAAGCGGAATGGGAATTCCAAAAGGAATTACGCTAATTGTGGGTGGAGGTTATCACGGTAAATCCACGTTGCTTGCGGCACTTGAAAGAGGGGTTTACAATCACATTGCTCAAGATGGGCGTGAATTTATAATTTCTGAATCAGATGCGGTAAAAATACGTGCGGAAGATGGAAGAAATGTGGAAAAGGTAAATATAAGCGGATTTATCAATAACTTGCCGCAAAATAAGGATACAAGGGCTTTTTCAACTGAAAATGCGAGCGGAAGCACATCGCAGGCGGCAAATGTGGCAGAAGCACTGGAATATGGGACTTCTTTACTTCTAATAGATGAGGATACTTCGGCTACTAATTTTATGATTCGTGACGGAAGAATGCAAAAACTTGTGGCAAAGGAGAAAGAGCCGATAACGCCCTTTATTGACAGGGTAAAGGAACTTTATGACAATTTTGGAATTTCTACGATATTGATTGTCGGTGGCTCTGGAGATTATTTTGATGTGGCAAATCACGTTATAATGATGGATGAATATGTGCCAAAAGATGTGACAGAAAAAGCAAAAGAGATTGCAAAATCGGATGAAAACAAGAGAGAATTTTCTTCAAACGACAAATTTCAAGGAGTTACACAGCGTATTCCACTCAAAAAAAGTTTTTCACAATCTGGAAAACTAGATAAAACAAAAGCTAAAGGGAAATACAGCATTTTGTATGGAAAGGAATTAATCGACATTTCGGGGCTGGAGCAGCTTGTGGATGACAGCCAGACAAACTGCATTGCTGTAATGATTGACTATTTTAAAAAAATAAGGTGCTGGATGAAAAAGCTGACACTTTCGCAAGCGGCTGACAGGATTTATGAAAAAAATTGAAAAGGAAGGGCTTGATTCAATTTCTTCGTACACAGGGCATCCAGGAAATTTGGCATTGCCGAGAAAGCAGGAATTTTGTCGGGCGGTTAATAGATATAGGAAATTAAGAATAAAATAGATTGCTTTTTAAATTTTTTTACTTTATTTAATAATTTTATCAATTAAATTTGAAATAAAAAAATATTGTAGAGGAAGTGATGGCTATGAGAACTAAAGTATTGGTATTTGTAGGTTTGTTTTTTTGTAAGTATGTTAGGGAATTGCATCAGAATTAGTTTTTAAAGGTGGATATGATTTTTAATACATATTTATCATTAAAGGCAAAAAGTATTTGATTATGGGCAAAATATAGTTTCCATTGAAATTGATACAAAAGGACAAGGGAAAAAAATATTCAAAATAAACAAATTGCTAAAAGATACATTCAAAGTTTTTGCTAAAGGAACTTTTGCCAAAAGATACTGGGATTGTGCTTGACGAAAAACTAAATCTCTTGGAACATTTGAAGTTGAGAGGGAAATTGAGAATATTTTTTTGTAAATGATAAGGGGAATATTGTTATTAATTTGAAATATGGAAAAGATGTGGCTGGAGCAAATACTTTGAGTTATGTTACTGGGGATGTTTCACGGAATGTACTGATGGATTTGGAATATAAAGTGGAGCAAAAAAAGACGATAAAGGGTTATAAAGCAGGATTTTATAGACAAGGAAAAATTGTTGATGAGGAAGCTGATAAGTTTGTAGCGGCGAAGTCTAAAAGTGGAGTGAATTATCAATATTTTAAACCTGTTAATAAAGATGATGGGAAGAAACATCCGCTTATAATCTGGTTTCATGGGAATGGTGAAGGCGGATACAAGGATTATCGGAATAATGTTTCACAAAAATTGGCAAATCGTGGGGCAGTGGCTTTTGCAGAAGATAAAACACAAAAGATATTTGGCGGGGCTTATGTTGTGGCACCCCAGGCTGATGACACTTGGTACAATAATTATACCAAAGGGTATATAAAATCAGTAAAGGCTATGATTGATGAATTTGCTTCTGAAAATAATGTTGATAAAAATAGAATTTATGTTTTTGGAGCTTCTGCTGGTGGATATATGTCATTTAGAATGATGATCGAATATCCAAATTATTTTGCGGCATTTAGTACAAGTGCAGCTGCTCTTGATAAAGCGGCTACTTCTGGCGGAGTTGCAACTACTGCACAGGATTTGATGAAAATAAGAAATAAACCGCTTTGGATGGTTCACGCACAAAATGATCCGACTATTTCCTACGAAAATACAAGTAAAAGAGTTTATGATGTTCTTTCAAAATATGGAGCAATACTTTCCTCTTATCCAAATGTAAAAAAATTGGTGAAACTGAGTACAATGGACACTGGAGCTGGATTTACAGCCTTAGAAATATGCCTGTGAATAATAAAGGGGAACATTTGTTTGAGTGGATGGCAAAGCAACGTTTGAAAAAAAGTAAAAATTTTAGATTACTAGAGATGTTAAAATGAATTGGAAAAAGACTTGCTTGGAATAGTAAATTCTAAGTTTAGTCTTTTTTTGTTTATAACTTTATTTCTATACTAAACCCTATTTGAAAAAAATAGCAATAAAAATTCTATAGCAATTAATTTGATAGCTTTGCTAAAAAAATCAAATTTAATTCTTAAGTATCCATCTTAAAGACTTTTTATAATTTTTATTTATAAGTATTATGACTAATAATAGTTTTTGTAACGTAAGAGCATCAGACGCCATGCCCTTTTTCGCAATAACAGTTATTTTAACATGTATAACTGGTTGCTGCTTAGAGATAATGGCGAAATGTTCTACGAACTATCCCGCAGATTATGAATTAGCTATTGAACAACCCTATTATAAAAAAATTTATTCTCATTTTTTTATAGTAAAAACCTATTTAAAACTGAACTAATTTATTAAATAAAAACAGAAGTAACTGCTTCTTCTAGTGTATTAAAAATTATGGGCTATGTCTTTTAATTTTTTTCTTCATATTAGCCCATAATTTTTTTCTATTGGATTTAAATCCGGTGAAATACGGCGGAAGAAATAATAGACAATGCCCCGTTTCCTTAATTATCTTTTTCTAATATATTCTTTCTATGAAATCTGGCATTATCCATCACTATTAGAACTCTCTTCCCTAATTTTTCAATATTTCTTAAAAAGTATTTCCCTGAACCATTCTTCAAAAATTCACTTTCCATTGTTTCCTGTATATCATACTTCCTATCAGTGCATTCCCTATTTTTCCAGCAACCAGATTTATTCTTGAATATCTTAATCCTCTTTTCTTCCCTTCAATAGATATTCCCCTTTTTACTCCAGCCGTATTCACGGCAGTAATATTCGTCAAAAGCCTGTTTCATCAATATAGATTGTTTCTCTGCCTGAACCTGCTTTTTGATAATTTTTTTAAATATCTATTTACTTTTTCTCATCCTGCTCCCTGTATTTTTGTCTGTCTTGTGTATCCTAATTTTTTTCAGTGCTGCTCTCACTGTCTCCTTTCCACATCCAAAAATCCTTTGCTATTTCACGGATGTATTTATCTGCATTCTTTGGATTTTTCATATATTCGTCAAGTTTTTTTCAGGATCAAGCACCTTAAATTTTCTTTTTCCGTGTTCCTGATGAAAGATCTCCTGTTTCCTTCTTAAGTTTTATCCATCCGTACAATGTGCTGGAACTTATGTTGAACTGAAATAATGTTTTTGTTTTTTTCCATTTTCGTAATAAAAAAATTTAAAAATTCTTTTCCTATAATCTTTTTTTCATATGCCATAAAGTTATTATACCCTATTTTTTTAGGTTGGTTTTGTATAAGTTTCACTATAAATGTTACATCTAGATACCAATGCATACTTTCTACGCTCCAATGACCTCTCACCGCCCTTGAAAACAAATCTATATCTTCTTTCAAACTGCTTATATAATATCTATATTCTTTCTTTTCTCTCCTTCCTTTATTATCGTTTTTTTCTTCCATACCAATGCTTTTTAGATCTTTCCATTCGTTTTTACAAGCTATCCATTTTATTTCCTCAGTATGATAATACTCATGTATCTTGCTCTATGTGTACTTAGCTTGGTACTTACTTTTGAGCAATAAAAAAAGGGAAGCATCGGCTATTTGCTTTACCTTCCTCTTTTTATAACTCACTTTTAAAAAAATTTATTTTTATATTTTTTTCTACTTACTCAGCGAACTGAGCAACCGTATATTAAAGACAACAGTACTGTAATCAATATACGAATTATAATATGAGATAATTGTAAATTTCCAACTATATAACCGGTAAAAATTACCAATGGAATCATTAACACTAAGGAAAGATATACAAGCCATGGTAGATTCGTGACTGTAGCCGAAATCAACAAAAATAGCTCCGATAAAAATATAGCAAGTGAATGCTTTGAAAACCTATCTCTTTCATTTCCGCAATCACTGCAATAAGAGTCAAAATTGCATACAATGCGATAAATGCTCTAGAAAAAAATATTAAGTACAATTTTCAATTTTTCTTCCTCCTTTTGAATAAAAATTATAAGCAAAACTTTTTATATCTTAACAGTTCGATTGTAATTAAACTAAGTTATTTGAGATGATTTATATATATATAGGTAACATTATCATCATATATGAAATTGAATTATATCCTATATGAGCAAGGATACAAGAAAATATAGAATCAGTATAAAAAAATAAAAGCAAACCTAAAATTATGCCACATATAAATGAAGGTACTATTTGAGCGATATTAAAATGAAGTATTGAAAAAAAGTGCGGCAGATATAAGTAAGGCAACAATTTTCCCATAGTTTGTGGAAAGACCATCAAGCAAGAATCCTCTCATTAAAAACTTCCTCAAGAATAGGTGCAAGGATACAAAAAAATCGAGAAAAACTGACAATCGGCGATATCTTTATTAAACGGATAATTTGTTGATAGTTTTCTTTACTTGATGGAAATAAATCTTCAAATATGGGATCTAATCCCTTATCTAAAAAGAAAAATAAAATAATACGGAACACCCTAACGCTAATGTTATTCCTATAAAGGAAATATTTGAAAACAATTGTAGTTTGAAATTTGTTTTTGTTATAAGTAAATTAAGAAATATCGCCATACATAGAACAACAGTGATTAAGTTTAAAACTCTACTTTGTTCAGGTGCAATCTTCCTCCATATTGAAATATCAAGAATTGTATACAGAATCATAAAAACCAAAACCAAATAAGTACCCAGAGAACGCCTTTTTCCAATAGATATTCTATTACTCATATAATCGCTTCTCCTAGTATCAAACAAAAAAATAAAATCCTAATTTCATATTTATTCACTCTCCTTTTTGTCATACAATCAACTTACTTGACAACTTGTAAATTTGTTTTATTCTAATTTCCAGCTACCAAGCTCAATTTTTAATCAACTCTGGAAATTTCTTACTAATATCCCTTAAAACATTTCCAACTGATTTTCTCACATATTCGCTTACATCTTCTTTTTAAGTTGGCAATTCTTTTCAATAGCTTCATTCGGATTTTTCCTTGAAATATGGTATACTTGTCTATATTCTTAGTCCCTCCGTAACAGCTCTCCTTATATTAGGGTTATTGTTTTTTAACCATTCATCAATTATTGGAAGTGCTTTTTCATATCCTATTTTCTTACAAAATTCATCAAATGCCTTTGCCAATACTTCCTGAACTCTCTAATTGTCATCTTTAGAAACTTCATCTCTCATAAATGCTAAAATATCAGCTTGTTCTGATAAATATCCAAAAAAAGAAATACACCGTACATTCTTACTTGATAAGTATCAGATTTATATGCTAAAAATGCAAAAATTCTTAGCATATTCATTATCATTAGATTTATAATCAGTTGAGGCTCTTTTCTCTTCTCTTTGAAACCATTTTCTATCAAAAAAATTCTTTTTCTAAACTCGCAATATATTCTTTCAAGTAATCTCGCCTTCTCACGAAAAATACTTTATTTAATTTATTTTTCCGTTCAACATATTCATCATCAAAAGAGAATACATCGTTAGGTGTACAGTCAAGTCCTTTTGCATATTCTCTCTAAATTTTTAAGTATTATCGGCTTGTTCTTTCCCATCTATGCCATAACATTGGTGGTTAATCCTGCCATTGCTATAACATCAGTTTTCTTTAAGCCTTTCTTTGCAAGTTGTATCATAATGGGTTATAGTTTAATGCCATATTAACCCTGTTTTCTTTTGTAATTACCATTGCCATTACTATATCACTAATATTGATTATATTCAACATTTGCTTAATATATACCAGCACGTACGCACGAAATGTTATGTCTCCCTTTTGACAAAAATAGTATTTTTAAAAAATTCAATACTTGCCATTTTTTATAAAGCTGCTGAAGTATATCTGGTTGCATATATCATAAAAAAGGGGATTATTCATAATTTATTTACTCATACGTTTGTCCTGCAAATAAGCACATCTGAAGCAGAGAGTTCGGATTAACTCCTGTTTTCTTAGATATGTTCCTAATCGCTCCTTTTATTTGTTCCGGTGTTTTCGCAGCAATACCTCCGAATATTGTTTTAAAGCATATTCCATATTCATCATAATAGCGTATTTCGATAGTTTTAATAAATTTTTCTCCTTGCTCGCAAAGTAAGACTTTATCACTTCACTAAACACTTGTACATCTATTCTGTCCTTATCTTTGATAATATCAAGTATGGTTCTTCCTTTGTCATATGCTGATATTTCTCTACCAAAAAGGACTGGTTATAGTTATTTTCCCAATATCGTAATAATCTTTTTTTACATACTTAAAAAAATAATATTATCTCTTGCCGACTTAACTCTGCTGACATTATCTCCTACCTTTACAGTCATCACATAAACAAGGGGCATACGTGTTGATAATCCTTGTAAATACGCCGCTGTTTCGTGAGAAAAAAATACCTTTTGGGTATTCTGTATGAGAAATAAAGATACTCATCAATATTCTCACTTGGAAGTGCATAGAGTCCCATTTGTTATTTTTTTCAAGTTCCTTTTTTTATAGTTAATTCTTTTTAGTACATCTTTATGAATACCAAGATTTACAACTTCTTTAGTAGTTATAATTCCATTATTTTCTTTTTATTTTTTTCTAATTAGAAGTTCACGTTTTCTAATTTCCACCACCACCTTTTTGTTCTTAAATTATATTATTTATAAGAACAAAAGTCAATTTTAAAAAAATCGAAAAAAATATTTTTCACTATCACTCTTTCTGTATTAATGCTACAACCTCCACATGGCTCAAAAGGCCCTGATTGATAACAACATAATCAGAACATTTCGGAATAGTCCGTTTGTCTACGGAAACATATCAACTCATATCTGTAGTAGAAATATCTCCACTTCTGTCGTTATCTATATCACAACTTAAACCTCGCCAGTATACGGGAACTGGTCTACAATTCCCTTTATATTTCCTATTATAATGCCAAAGTCAATAGTCGCAGAATTTCCATCGTCTCAACACTGCCTGTTTGCAGTACAAGGGATAAGTCAACGACTATTTTCGGGTCAATCAGTAGCCACAATTACCATGCACTCGACCTCAATAGTCAAAGATTTACACGATAAATCCACCAGTGCTGTTCGCCTAGTCAATCAAAACGCAATCTTTGATACAACGATTTATGTAGTAAAAAGCCCAGAAGTAGCTTGAAATAAAGCTGATTCCTAGGTTTTGTACCGCACTAATTCCTATAGGATCGGGCACATTGCTGTTTAAAGGATGGTGCTTCTTTTATTAAAGCGACACCCCTTTCTGCAATAATTAAAATGTATCGCAAAATTAAAATGTCTAGTTTGTTACATTCTTCTTCAAGATATTAAACGCTTCCTTTATCTTAAAAGCCATTAGTTTTTTTCTTTCTACAAGGAAATCCTCATAGTCCATATTTTCCCAACCTTGAGTTAAAGCATTTTCTTCTTCCATCACTTTTATCTGCACCTCACTTCTACCTTGGCAGACTATTGGATAATACACAGATGGCGCATCATCTAGAATGTCCATATTGTCTTTCCAATCAATAAACGCTTAATTTGCCATTTGATTGATTTTGTTGTCACTATATCTTTTGCTCTTTAAGTATGCTTTAGGGAATAGATGGTGCTTTCTAGCGATTTTCGATTACCATCCGTTCCTGGTTCAAATAGCTTTGACAATAGCAGGTTACTCTTAGAGAAAAGAACCTTTGCATTTAAAATATTCAGAGAAGCAACATAAGCATTCCAAGCGTTATTTCCTCGACCAGATACTGCTAAACCTTCTGTTCCAACTAAAGTGATATCGAAATAATCATTCGTTAATCTTTCGCTTGCCCTGGAAAGTACAAAATTCTTATACTCATCAAGCGCGTTTAGCGTTTTTATAACATTAAGATGCTGCTCCACCGTTGACTCAAATGATCCTGTATACAGAGATAACAGTGAGGCATGGAAAAACCATAGTGATGTTAAATGCATATTTTCATTATAAGAAGCTTTGAATCTATGCTTGGCAATTAAGTACATTGCATAGGTATAATAAATCGCATTGCCAGATAAAATCATATCACCAGAAAGATAACCAGCATTCATGATGGCCTTAAGAACTCATTCCAACTATGAACATTGATTACATCCGGCAATTTTTCTTTTAGAGTTTCAAAACGAGCATCCCTTAAATCTTCATCAATGATACCTTTTTTATCAAAATCAGCTCCTCTAAGCAGCTTATACCCGTACTTTAATCTTGCTCTATCAAATCCATAAGCCATCACAACTCTGATAATATCCTGTGGCGATACTTCTGTTATCTGATTATACGATGTAACTGTATTTTTCTTAGGTTGTCTTGATTCCTGACTGAATCTCTCGATCTCTTTTCTACCCTCATCTCAATATAGTGATAACAGAGTAAGAATAAAGTCATTTTGCTTTAAGGCTACTCCGCCGGAATTAACACAAACGAAGATCTCGGATACATCCTCTTCTTCTGCATTTGATTTAATATCGAACACAGGCAGAGCATGATTCTTCAGATTTCCTACAGCATTAATTTTTTTTGATATCTTCGAGCGTTCTTCTTTTGCTAAAACTTCTTCTTTATTTTCGCGATATTCTTCTAGTCTTTCAATAAAAGTCATACATATCATCTGTGGTGAAAATCTCGCTTATGTTATAAACCCATTCTGGATCTTTTTTAGTTGCTTGATAACCCACTTCAAACTTATCTTCTAAAGGGTTATAGGAAATAACGATTGTTTTCTCGTCGTACTTTGAATTAATGACCTTTTTCCCTTTGATTACGACATAAAGAGAAGTAAGTCGCTGCTGCCCATCAATAATTACTTCTTTAGGTGAATCGTAACTATGTGCTTCAACACCTATAGACTCAAGAGCTAGGCATTCCCATAATATCAGATATTCAATTGGATAACCTCTCATCATTGAATCAAAAAGATCACGTACCTTTGAGTCTTTCCAGATGAATGGACGTTGTAATTCCAGGAGACCCAACTCTCCTGTATCAATTTTTCTATTAGCTGATTTACTGTCAGCGTTGTATTACTAAATATTTGTTCCATGTTACTTGTTCCTCTACAGCATACAATTAAATATCAAAATGAAATGATGATAGATACTTTCCATCAATCGTCCGCTAAAGTAATCAGCTCCTCTATTTTTTTGTTTACATGAATTTAATAAATCTAAGCTTTGGTCGTGAAGATAAAAACTTTCATCAACTATCTTTTTCAATTTGCGCTTGAACTGGTGAATCTATTTCTGGTAATGGTATTTTCTTCAATTCATCTTTTGAAAATGCTGTTAATATTGTTCCACTACATGCACGTTTTAATAAAGACTGTATCGGGTCTAATTTCATCAAAACAAGCAAAGTTTTAGGATTTAATTTCTTAGTTCTCAATACATAGAATCCATTACTGCATATACAATTATTATATTTTGCAGTAATTATTGCGCTTTTTTTCAAGAGAACCCTCTATTGAAGAAATAATCACATCGCCTTCTTTCACAAGTCTTCTCGCTCTTGTAGGCAGTGCAGAACCTAAATCAGACAAACAATCGTCAACAGATCCATTAACTCCAACATTAGCCAATTCAATGTAGTTCCACAGCGTTTCTTTATCAGGTGTGAAATTAGCGTCAATAATTTCATCATCAGATAAGTACCAATGACCTTTTTCAATTTTTTTCTCTTGTAATACGGTATCCTTCTTTATAATATTCCGCATCGATTCTTTTGATTTTTTTATTTATATCTTTTTAAAAGAAATAATTACCGGTTTTTCAAGTATAGAATTTTCATCGTTTTTTTATCTATAACGTTATTAAGTAGGTTCGCAGCTTCTTCAAATTTACAAGATGATGCCAGTTGTTTATCGACTGATTTTTTATAAGCGCTTTCTATCCAATCTTGAATATCTTTATCATAAATTGGAATATGCATATTTTTTATTATTGGTAAAAGTCAAGTGCGGTTGTCCTGTTTGGCTAGCAGATCTCCACATTAAATCTTGGCCGTATTTAGAATGCAAGAAAGCCCAGAGATAGAATTTGTTTATCTCCGTAATTTTATTTGTTCTCAAAATAATAACATCTCTACACGTTGCATATACAGGATATTCATTAGTAACAAGTCCGACTTTCGCTAAAAGTGTTTCCACCTTTTGCAATAATTAAATCCCCAGGGTAAGCCCTAGCAATTGTTCCTGAATTAATATCCAACACTTTTTGAGGTAAATAAACTGTGTTTTCAGTCAATGTAACAAGTCCATCTTTTATCTCGTTAACTCGTAAAAAAGGAATTAAACTTTTATCATAACTGTAATCACCAGTTATTGATGGGTAAAATGCACTACAATCTACTATTCCACCCAGCTCCTCAATCGTCTTTCCATTTTTACTAATGATTAAGTCTTCTAATGCCAGATTCGATTTTGAATAGTATTCCGAATCCAATCTAAACGGTTCCTCTAAAACTTTCTTGCTTGAAACTATTGAAAAATCTAGCCTCTCCATCAAAGTATCAAAAATCATATCGGTGGAGAGGCCCTTTAAAAAGGGAGCTCATTCTCCGGATGTAAAATTTCATTTAGTTCATCCTCGGTTGAAGCAAAACTTAATTTATTGTCGTAAGCAAATTTCATAAATGCTTCAGCAATACCATTCTGACTATAAATATTTTTGATATTAAGATTACTTAACGAAGGATCGTGATTAAACAGATCATGTTTTACAAAAAAATATGTCCATGTGTATCTTTTACACGCTCCATATATTCAACTATTTCTTCAGCTATTATGTAATACTTTTGTTTTTCCGATGAAAGACTCAAATATTCAGCATTAGATATTGCCTCGTTTGTATTCTCTCCAAGCACAACTGTTTCTTTATAATTAGTTTTATCGCTTTCAGATAACTTTAACCACTCCTCAAGCATAATGTCATCAACATTTTTCATTCTTAGAAGCAAAAAAACAATATTCTTTTGAACCCATTTAATGTGGTTCTCAATATCACCATACTTTTTCAATAAAGTTGTCCTTTATGAAGCGTGTACTTCCATTGTCATCTTTATGTTCTAATGGTTCAGTTAAAGTTTCAATTTTTTTATTGAGTAGTTAGATTTCTTAGTAGCGTTCTTAAATTCTTCAGCTGATAAAGAAGATCCATCGCTTCTCCTTATATACTCATAACATGTTTGTTTCTTTTATTGACTTTTTATCTTGCTCAAAAATCTTCTTTTTGTCACTTCAATTCCATCTGCTTTTTCTTATATATTTAATACTCGCTATCTTTTTTTCATAATTATCTTTGTTTGAGAGTTCTTTAAAAAAATATCCTCAGATAATAGTGCACCATCATCTTTTCTTATAATCGATTTGATTGTGACGTACTTATAATTTGTCCAACGTAAATAGTTTTCAGTTACATATATTTTATCTCCTGAGTTATCTTTACTAGGCTCCTGCATAGTAGCGAAAAAAACTGGATAATCAAGTTCTCCTAGGTTATCACAACTCGGCTTAGGGCATATTCCTTTTTCATCGGTCCATTTTTGAACTAGCAACACACTCGTTTTTGTTCCAGTATGTCGTTTAAATGTATTTACATGCAATCCAATTACTGCCAACAAACGACATTTTTCCATAATATAATCGCGAATATACTTATCAGAAGAATTATTAAATCTGCCCTGAGGCAAGACAACTGCCATTCTTCCTCCAGGCTTAAGAAAATTTAAATTTCTTTCTATGAACAGTATGTCTCTTCCAATTTTATTTTGTAGTTTCGATTTTGGGTCTCCATTCTTGTGTCCAAGTTCATATTGTTCAATTTGTTCAATATTATCTAAATCGCCTGCAAATGGAGGGTTTGCCATTAAAACATCAAAATTAAATCCTCTGTATTTTTGAGCGGCGGTATGTGATGAAGCATTATCACTTAGAAGTACCAGCTTTCTAAAACCTTCTCCATATTTTGCTTGCCACTCCTGTCTTGAAATATAATCTGAATCCCAATTCTTATAATCTAAAGAATTTAGTTCAATAACATTAGTATGTCCATCACCAGCAATAATATTCAGCATTCTACCTACTGAACACTCTTTTCGCTGAAATCAATACCAAACACATTATTTTTGTACATATTCTGTCTCTTCTGTCTTTCTTCTTCTCGTAGTAAACAGGTTATATGCATCAGGATTTAGTTGTTTCCATACATGAAAAATTGAATGCATCGGGAAGCCACAACTTCCTGCAGCTGTATCAATCATTTTTTCATAGGGACGAGGATTTAGCATTTTTACACACATATCAATTACGTATCGCGGCGTAAAATATTGCCCCATACCTTCTTTTTGATTTTGATTAACAAGATGCTCAAATGCATCATCCACCACTTCGAGATTTGAATTGAACAATTTTACATTTTGTAATTCCTTTACGCATGATTTCACAGTCGCCTTTTGCATATTAAATCTTGAGTTTGCCGGAAATACACCTGGCCATTTCGATTGAGCTCTAGAAAACAAATCAGATATTTTAAGAAACACTTCATCAAGGGTATCATTTTCGGTTACTCGGAATTCTAAAGCTCGGAACTGAGAATCATCAATATCTTTTAATAAAATGTGGTGTCTATTAATATCGCTGGCAATATCATCTGCATCCTGTTCTGACATTTTTTTCATCAAACAGCTTAGTAAATATTAATTTAAATATTTCTTCAAATGCTTTTTTTCACTAGAATCATTAGCACCAAACCTTTGTTCCACATTCAAAAATAATATCTTTAAGGGTCTCATTTTGCATTCTGTCAACTTGCATTAATTGCTTTCAGTGTAAATCTACGATTATCTTTCCATTCTTGTATATTTTCCTCTGCATTCGGGAATCTACCTATTATCAATTGATTTTTCATAATCAGGTGAATCATAAAATTCTGGGGCATTTACACCATTAACCAATACCCCCACATAAGGATGTTTTTGATTGCAGTATGATTGCATTTGCTGAAATGGTGTAGTAGATTCACCTTCGTATGTTTTTTTCGATAATCAGTGACTTCTGGGCGCTTAACCTCTAATAACATTATTATTCTCTTATGTTCTTTATCAAAAAACAGCTATATCAATTCTCTTATCGTTAATTGTTTCTCTACCAGCAAATAACACAGGCTCTTCAAACGAAATTTGGTCGGCAGAATAACCGTATTCTGCAATTAACTTATTCGTGTAATGTTGACGAACAATCTCTTCAGGCGTTAACTTAAATAAATCACCTTTGCTGTTTTTTTCCTCTTACCACGCATTCAATGCCAGCTTCACCGTCTTTTTCGAATTCTTATTCTGCTATTGATCCAATCAATGTCTTCCTTAGTAAACTGATTTAATGAATTATATTCAGTTGAACTTAATATATCTTTAATTTCCACGATTCTTTCTCCTTATGACTAGTACTTTTTCAAATTCATATAATAGTAATTATTTTTATTCCTCTTCATCCTGAACGACCTCAACTATGTCACCAATATCACAATTTAAATATTCACATATTTTTAGAAGCACATCCGTTGTTATGTTTGCTCCTTTTACTGAGTTTTGCCAATGAAGCTGAACTAATACCTGCATTCTTTTGCAAACTGAGTTCTCTTCATTTCCATTTCATCAAGTTTTTACCCATTATTTTTTTATAAGATAATTTCATTTTTATTTCCTCCGAAAGATACTTTCTCCAGCTTGGTAAAACTCCATAAATATGGCCATCAACTTCATTTTTATGATAAGTAGTAACTTTAACTCCTGCAGCCTCTAAATCAATGTTTGGCATCACATTTAAGTTATCTGCAATGATCATCTGACCATTCTCCTGATGATTAATGAAGTACTGATATAATCCCATTTTTTTAACGTTTCACCTTGTTTCTCATCTTCGTCAAAAATCAAGGAGCGGAGTATCAATCATCAATATCCCAGGTTTAATAAAGGCTCTTTGTCAAGAGTGGGGGTGGAAAAAGTTCGATAACCTTAAGAGATTCTAAGCTGAATAAGCTTTTTAAGTTTGTCGATTTTTATCCCATAAGATAGCCTCTTTATTACTTTTTATCTTGTTATTTTTTTACCTTCAACAAATCCATTGTTTATATTATATTTTTGTATATTATTTATTTCTTCTTCCCAGTTTGATAATGTTTCACCTAACTTAATACATTCCTTTATTCCTGATTCCTTCAGTTCTCCTATCAGGTTCTTCAGTTCACGACTGAATATAGTAACATCCTTTATTTCAAATATACTGAAAAATTTGTCCTAAAATCGTAAGCCCTTGAAAATATCTCTGAAAGGTTCTTCAGTTTCTTTAGTCTCTTCTTTTTATACTGTCTTTATGACAGAGAAGGAATTTCCTTATGGTTGATGATTTCCTGTCCTTTAAAATATCTATCAGGATATGGTTTGTATCATATATTGCCAGCTGGTACTTTTCTTTATCTGCATTCCCCTTAAATTCATCAAGGTATACAGTTTCATAGTCCAGTTCCTGATAAGGAACTTCAATGTCATGAAATATCCTTATGACTGTTGATATGCTAGTATTTTCTTCCCTTCCTATCTGAGTGAATGACTTCATCTCATAAAGTTTTCTTCTTATCTCATCCTTGACTTCGTTTGAGATGCTGCAGTTTCTGTCCACAATATCTATTGAGGAAGTTGTTCTTTTATTGCATACAGGACAGACATACCTCTATTTTTCTATATGCAGTATAACCTTCCTGTTTCCATAACTAAGGCTTCTTATTGTAACAGTCCTGTAGTCATGTATATTCATCTTTCTGCCACAGCAGTTCTGCCTTATATCAGCTCTTATTCCATATACATGGTAGGTGTCACAGATAAGTTCCACTTTTTTTATTTTTTTACATCTTTTTAATTCAGGTCTGAATGTGGTAAAATTATTTTGCATAAATACAAATTCCTTTCTTATGTTCTTAGCCAAAAAAACATAATACTATGAATTTGTTATTTATGCTATTTTTATTTCTTTTTCCACCCCCATATATATTATAGAGCCATTTTTTTGTTTTTATGCAAAAATAATTGTCCCAATACGATACTTGAAATTACTTCCATACCTGTCTGCATCACTAATCGCATTCGTAATATCTGATAATAGGTCATCAATATTTTGAATATTCCACTTATATGGTCTTTGATAATTAGGGATATCCAATTTCATTTCCAATAACTCATTTACACTTTTTATCTCAGCCAAACTAATACACCGCCAATTATAAATACTGATTCTAAATCAGCTTCTGCTAAAATCATATTTTCCTGGCCTATAATCCCTTTTTAAAGAAATTCTTGAATTCTGAAACTTCCGCAGTGGACTGAATAATAGATACTGAATATGATACTCCTTTAACTATACCTGGTTGATATGTCATAGGTATAAACTGAAATAAAATTTCAGGATTAGACACCATACAATATCCCAATGTAGCTTTTAGTCTGACTTTCATTTCTTTTTATTAAATACGTAAGCTTCACCATATTCCTTTAATTCTGAATCAACAGGAATAACTACAACTTCTCCTTCTTTATATCCTACAATAAAAATTACTGTGTTTTGTAATCTTAACAATAATAGCGTTAGTAAGGTTTTCCATATGACAATAAATTAATTTATAATCATCACCATTCTCAACACATTCATTGAATATTTCCCTCATTCTTGCCTTATTTTTGTTCTCCTCGTCAGTAGCTCCTAAAAATGCTTTTTTTGCTAAATCTTTAAGTCCCATGGTTTTTTCTACTTTTCTTTTTTTATATCCTAAATTACAATATTAATTGCAAACAAAATATTAAAATTTGTTAAAAAAATGATTTCTAAAATTATCCAAAACCTTTTTTTATTTTTTTATAAAATATAGCTTATTATATCACATCTTATTTCAAAAAAATATACTATTCTATTGGGAAAGACGATATATATTTTTACTTTTATTTTTTTGTAAATATGTAATACTTATATCATAATAATAAGAAACGAAGATTACAGAATCAGCTTGTAACTCATTCCATTTTTAGCTTCTTTAAAAAGGCTTGAAACCAAGATTTGTATATAATTTTTGAGAATCTAAGTTCCAGCTGTATATTTCTTCAATTTCCAGTTCCTTATATCCTAATTCTTTTTCCACGCTCAATCAACTTTCTGATAACTTTTTGTGGCAATTCCTTTTTCTGTAATTTTTATCTCCTATTAAAATAGGCATATCATCCTGCTTAAAAGAAACATCTCCTATGGATTTGTAAATTTCATCTTCGAGAACTTCTATAAAATATACTTCACCAGCCTGGTTCCACCATGTATACATTTTATCCAGCAGTTCCAACGTGTATGGTTCTTTATCTCCATCGAGCATCCACACTGTATCAATATCCTGATACCATTCAAAAGCAAAATCATATTTTCCATCAAATTTTCTCAATCTGATTTCCTTATCAATTTCAATATATTCCGGCTGCTCTATTCCTTTAATTGGCATATTGACTCCTTCTTAAGTATACTAAATCACCTGACAGTTGAAACTTTTTATTTTATTTTTCTGTATCAACCCCACAACCTCCACATGATTAGTTTGCGGAAACATATCTACAGTTGACACCTTTTCCAACTTGTATCCATTCTCAATCAGAAATTTCGTATCTCTTGCAAAAGTTGCAGGATTACATGAAATATATACTATTTTCTTAATTTTATTCTTTACAACGCTTTTTAGAGCCTTTTCATCTATTCCCCTTCTTGGCGGATCAAATATTATCGCTTCAGCCTTTTCATTTTTTAGTAATTCAGGCAGTACTTTTTCAACTTTTCCATTTATAAATTCTACGTTATCAATTTTATTTTCAACAGCAGTTTCTCTTGCTGCATTTACTGAACTTTCTACACTTTCGATTTCTATTGCTTTTCTAACCTTTGATGAAAGAGCCATTGCGATTGTTCCTGTTCCTGAAAAATGCATCAATTACTGTATTATTTCTGCTTTCTCCTAAAAAAATTCCATTGCCTTGTCATAAAGCTTTATTGCCTGTGATTTATTAATCTGGAAAGAAAGAATCTGGATATATATTAAACTTTTATACCTTCCATTTCCTCTTTCAAATATTCATCTCCAAATATATGTTTTGTATCTTCTCCAAGAATAACATTGTTCTGCTCTGTTTTCACTGAAATATACACTGATTTTATAAACTCGTTTTTCATTGTAAAGTTTTTCAAGAACCTTCGCTAACTGCTTATATTGGGATTTTTTACTTACAACAATTATAAGCATAACTTCATTTTTTCATTGTTTCTTACTATGACATGTTTCAGAAAACCTGAATCTGTAATTTCATTATAAACTTTAAATTCATTTTTAGTTCCTGCGATTTATGGTAAATTTCCTGAATTGTTGACAGATATACTGGAAAAGGATGGAGTTTTGTGGGAAAGTACAGAAGAGGAACTAAAAATTATTTCAGAAAATACAGTTGACTTTCTGGGAGTGAACTATTATCAACCTAGAAGGATAAAGGCAAGAGAAACAGAGTTTGATATTTCCAAGAATGGCTGGCTGCCTGATAAATATTTTGAAAAAATTATGATATGCCAGGGAAAAAGAATGAATATTTACAGAGGATGGGAAATTTATCCGCAGGCGATTTATGATATTGCTAAAAATATTCAGGATAACTATAAAAAAATATAAAATGGTTTATTTCAGAAAATGGAATGGGTGTTGAAGGAGAAGAAAAAAATTTAAGAATGAACAGGGGATAATTGAAGATGACTATAGAATAGATTTTTTTAGGGAACATCTAACACATCTTCATAGAGCAATAGAAGAAGGATCAAACTACTTTGGCTACCACACTTGGACACCGATAGACTGCTGGTCCTGGACAAATGCCTACAAAAACAGATACGGATTTATCTCGGTAGATTTACCAACACAAATAAAGACGATAAAAAAATCAGGGTACTGGATAAAGAAAGTTTCTGAAACTAATGAAATTGATAGTTGGGATATTTAAATTTAAGTAAAAATATCTATAACTTCTGAGTTTTTGGCTTTTAAAGTGTTTTTTTACTATAAATTTATAAAAATTTTTGAAAAAAATAACAAAAAAATAGAAATTATATTTGAGGTGAAAAAATGGAAAGAACTTTTAAGGAAAAAAATTATCTGAAAAAAATTAATGAGTTTTGCAGGGAATTATTGGAAAAAAATATTTATTTGCTTAGTTTAAGAGATAGCTTTTTATGCTTTCATTTCCGCTTACAATGTTCGGTTCAATTTTGCTTGTTGTAACAAACTTTCCCGGGTTTAGCGAAAAAGACTAGGAAGGGCTTGGAACTTTGATGGGACATTCGATAGAAAGTTCAATGCTGCTTATGTCAATTTTTTTGTAAGCATAGGAATCGGCTATTATTTATACTTATAAAAAAATCCAAAAAAGAACACAGGATGCGATATATTCTGGAGCTGTGGCACTTGTAGCATTTTTTTATAGTAACACCTTTTTCAGTAAAAACTTGAAAATAGGGAACTGATGACAGGAGTTATTCCAACTTCGTTAGTTGGAGCTCAATGCAATTTTTGTATCAATTATTTCCACAACTATTTATGGGTTTTTGTTAAATAAGAATTTGACTATAAAAAAATGCCTAAAGATGTTCCACCTGCGATTTCAAAAATCATTTTCAGCAATTATTCCGGGATTTTTTTGACTTTAAGTGTATTTATGATAATAAATATTCTTTTTAAACATACTAAATTTGAATCAATACATACTTTTTGTGTATGAATTTTTACAAAAACCACTTGTTGGTTTGGGAACATCCTTCTTTGCCACAATAATAGCTGCAACATTGGTACAGTTCTTCTGGTTCTTTGGAGTACACGGACATCTTGTGGTAAATCCGATAATGGATACAATCTGGAATGTGGCTTCACTTGAAAACTTGAATGCGTATAATGCAGGACAGCCATTACCTCATATTGTAACAAAGCAGTTTATAGAGATGTTTTCGGTAAGTATCGGTTCGTTGGGGGCATTGTCAGCATTAACAGCGGTTTTTATTGTAAGCAGAATAAAACAGCAAAGGGAAGTGGCAAAATTAGGATTTATACCGGGAATATTCAATATATCCGAACCTACATTATTTGGACTTCCTGTAATATTAAATCCAATACTTGCAATACCATGGATACTGGGAGCTCCAATAACAATCTCAATTGCCTATTTTGCAACAAAAATTGGAATAATGCTGAGAACAACGGGAGTTGCAGTACCATGGACTATGCCTCTTGGAATAAGTGGAACACTTGCAACAAATTCCATTATGGGAGGAGTAATACAAATAATAGGATTCATTGTGATGGTGCTTTTATGTATACCGTTTATACTGTATTCTCAAAAAACAGTATGAAGAAGAAAAAGAAAAATGGACTAAAAGAGGAAAAAAATAGTTATTAAAAAAATTATGGGCTATGTTATTTGGATAGTCCATTTTTTTCTCTATCTTGATTTATTAATTTTTTTACAATATTGACTTTAAAAGTATAAATATTTTATAATGAAAAATTATTTAAGGAGATGGAAATAGTGTTAAAAATATAGAAAAATTGCTCAGGAATTAAGAGATAAAAATAATAAATGGAGATTATATTCCAAATGAAAAACTTCCGAATGAAAAGGAAATGTGTGAAAAATACATGGCAAGCAGGATTACCGTAAAAAAGCCATGGATTTACTGGTTTCAGAAGGGCTGATAATCAAAAGAAGAGGCTCTGGAACATTTGTAAAGGATATGAGAGATGACGAAGCAATAGAAATCGCCATGAAAAAGCAATTTATGGGATTTAAAAGCAACTCACGGAAATAAAAGGGTTACATCTGATGTTATAAAGTTCAAAGTTATCCCAGCTTCAGCCGAAATAGCCGAAAAGCTAAAAATAGAAAGAAATGATTTTGTCTATTATATCGAAAGAGTGCGTTATTTAAACGACGAGCCTTATGTTATTGAATACACCTATATGCCAATATTGATAATTAAAGGGTTAAAGGAGGATGTGTTAAAGGATTCAATTTACGAGTATATAGAAAATACATTAAATTTGAGTATTCAAAGTGCACATAGAGTAATAAAAGGCAGATTTGCCGACAGATTTGGAAAAAGAAATATTTAAAAATGAAAAAAACTAGTTCCTATTTTTGGAAGTAGAGCAAATTGCCTTTTTTATCAAATGGACAGATTTTTTTGAATATTCAAAAATCACGACATAGGGGAGACAAGACAGAGTTAAAAATGATAGAGGTGAAATGATAAAAAAATAACATAGTAATTATTAAAATCAGATTATTCTAAATAAATTCTGAAAAAAATTTAAAAAAATATATTGAAAAAAATAATCTTCAAATGATATAATTTCATAATGTGAATAAATATAAAAAAGTATTAAATTAAATAAGAATTTGGAGAAATTTTTATGAATAAAAAGCGAAGTATTCCAAAATTTTTAACAGGGAAAAAATATCAGATTTTAAGATAAATAATGTTTCTATTAATTCAAAAGAGCTTAATAAAAAAATGATATTTTCGTTGCTATTAGAGGTGGGAACAACTTTGTTAATGAAGCGTTGGAAAAAAAGGAGCTTTTGCTGTTTATGACAGCGAGGCTGTGAAAAATTGATGAAAAAAATATGCCGAACGTGCATTTTTTTGTCAAAGATAGTATTGAATTTTTACAAAAAATTTGCTAGAGAATGGCGAAAAAAACTTAGATATAAAAAGTAATTGGAATTACGGGAAGTAACGGGAAAAACGACAGTAAAGGACATGATTTACCACTTGCTTTCACAAAAATATAAAGGGAAAAAGACGGAAGGGAACTACAATAACCATATTGGACTGCCCTTCACTTTGTTACGTGCGGAAAAGGATGATGATTTTATCATTCTGGAAATGGGAATGAGCGATTTTGGGGAAATTGATTTGCTTGGGCAGATTGCCCTGCCTGATATTAATGTAATTACAAATATTGGAGAATCACATCTGGAATTTCTAAAAACGAAGGAAAAATGTGTTTTTAGCAAAAACGGAAATTATTCCACATATTAAAAGTACGCTTGTAATCAATGGCGACGATGAATATTTGAAAAAAATTTAAAAAGCTGAAAAATATTGAGACTGTAAGGGCTTTGAATTTAAAAAATAATGAGTATGAGTATAAGACATCTGATTTTTATTATGGGGATATTCATTTTTGATGAAAGTGGGACTAATTTCTTTCTAAAGTATTTTGGGAAAAATGTGTCAAAGTACAGTTGAAAGAAATTACAAGACAAATGTTCTGGGAGAACATAATGTACTAAACTTAGTTATGGCGATTGCCGTTGCTAAACAATTTAGAATGGAAGATAAGATTATCAGTGAAGCTGTAAAAAAATATAGAACTTACTGGAATGCGGTTTCAAATAATTGAAAAACGGGAATACAACATATATCAACGATGCCTATAATGCAAGTCCAATGTCTATGAAAAAGTCGCTTGAAACATTTTTCGCTAATTTTTTTAACGATAAGTTGAAAAATTATGGTTCTGGGGGATATGCTGGAACTAGGAGAAAGAGAACTGGAAATTCATAGAGACCTTTTGATACAATAAAAAAATACCAATTTTGACAAGCTGTATCTTTTTGGAGAAAAGAATGAAAAGTTTGCTTGAAAAAAATAAAAAGAAAAATGTGGACAATGGTAATTTAGAGAATGAAAGTTTAAAAAAATAAGGAATTTGAATATTTTTGATGAAAAAAATAAAATAAAAAGATAGAATACGAGAGATTTCAGAAAGTAAGGCGGTGCTATTAAAAAGCATCACGTGGAATGAAACTGGGAAGAAATTATAGAAAAAAATAATATTTGAAATTTGGAAAGGAGAGAATTTTTATTATTGTATACTCAAATTTTTTTAATATTGAAATTATAGAAAAAAATTAGAATTTGAGTAATTTGTTTTAAAAGTAATTTTTACTGTACCACAAATTTACTTGAAAGTTGAAATTACTGAGTATAGATAAAAAGGATTCTACAATATAAAAATAATGCTATATTTATTACAGGAGTTATTTATAAATAACTGGAAAGTTTTACGTATTTTTTTAAGTCAATAATGTTAAGGGCCTCTGTAGCATTTATGATTGCATTTCTATTTATGCTGGTTTTTGGGAAGCCGTTTATTGTCTGGTTGAAAAAAAGAAAAAAATATGGAGATACGGCAAGGGAGGAAGGTCCAAAAGTCGCATTTTGACAAATCAGGGAACCCCTACAATGGGAGGACTTTTTAATAATTGGTGCAATTTATTTTGCAACTGCCATCGCTGGAAATTTTACAAATAAATTTGTCGTATTTTTATTCGTAATTACAATTTTATTTACAACAATAGGATTTTTATGATGATTATTTAAAAATTAACAAAACATAAAAAAATGGACTTTCTGGAAAGAAAAATATTGGGACAAATGATAATCACGGCGTTGACATTCTGGTTTGTTTATAAATTCGGACTTGTCAATAAAACAATTGATTTTTCAATAATCAATCCGTTGATAAAAATTCCTATTTATATATAACGCTAATTTTATTCTTTGTATTCATAGCATTCGTAATTATTGGGTCTTCAAATGCTGTGAATCTGACGGATGGACTGGATGGACTTGTGAGCGGTCCAATAATTGTAGTGAGCATTACATTACTAATAATAACATATTTGACAGGACATCATAATTATGCAAAGATACTTGAATTTATACCACATACCTGAAGTTTCAGAAATAACAGTATATTTAGCCTCAATAATTGGTGCATTAATTGGATTTTTATGGTATAATTTTTACCCTGCTCAAATGTTTATGGGAGATACAGGTTCCTTGACGCTTGGTGGAATTTTAGGAATAATCGTTATTTTTTTATAAAACAGGAGTTATTACTTCCAATCGCTGGATTCGTATTTATTATGGGAAGCATTGTCAGTTATGATTCAAGTCTGGCATTTTAAGACTTTTGGAAAAAGAGTATTTAAAATGGCGCCGATTCATCATCATTTTGAATTGTTGGGACTTCCTGAAACGAAAGTTACAATAAGATTCTGGATTGTTTCAATAATGACTTGTCTATTAACATTTGTAATTTTAAAATTAAGATAAATAAAGCGGGGGATTTTTCCCCTGCAATCTAGTTTTATATTTTAAAAAAATTATATTTTTATTTATTATTTTATTGAAAAATGAAGTAGATAAATAAGAACGTAATTTAAAAAGAGGGAAAAAAATCACATGGATAAAGCGATAGTTTTTGGAGCAGGCTTAAGTGGGCTTGGTGCAAAAGAATTACTTGAGGATATGAAGCATATTTGATAGATGACAAGGTGGCAATGCCTTCAACAGAGGGAATAAAACTTTTGAATGAAGAAAAAATTGAATTTATAGTAAAAAAGCCCGGGAATACCTTGGAAAGCTGAACTTTTTGAAAGTTGCAAAAAGAAAAATGTTAAAAGTCATTTCTGAAATTGATTTAGCATATAGATATGTAGATAAGAACGTAAAAAATTATTTCGTTTACTGGAACAAATGGAAAAACCACTACTTCTACAAAAATGGCAGAACTATTGAATTTTTCTGGATTTCGTGCTAAACTAGCTGGAAATGCAGGATTTTCATTTGCAAAAGCTGGTGGCGGATGAAGAAAAAGCTGGATTACATTGTGCTGGAACTTAGCAGTTATCAATTGGAAAATAATCCGCAAATTCATTTCAAATATCGCTGGAATAATTAATTTGACACCAGATCACTTGACACGATATAATTCAGTTGAAGATTATTACATTACAAAATTTAATATTTTTGATAAGCAGGTGGAAAGTGATTTTGCATTAATTAATCTGGATGATAAAGAATTTGAAAAATTGTATGAAAAGAAATGAAATAAAGGAAAAATAAAAATCTAAGAAGATATATTTGAGTACAGAAACTAAAAGGAACAATTTTTGTTTATAAAAATGATATATGCATAATGAGAGATTTGAAAAACGTATTGATGAAATTGAAAATTTTGACGAAAATGTGGATAAAGTGTCAGAAATTTTGATGAAAACAGATGAGCTGTCGTTAAAAGGAAAGCATAATCTGGAAAAATATGTTATTTTTAATTGGTTCAGCTAAAATTTTTAAATATTTCAAATGAAAAATTTTCAGAATTTTTAAAAATCAACAGTTGCTTTTGGAACATAGACTGGAAAAACTTTTTCATAAAGGGAAATACGACATTTATTAACGATTCTAAAAGGTACAAATGTAGAATCGACATTAAAAAGCGATTGATTCATTTGATAATTCGATTATTATGATTTTTAGGCGGAGATGACAAGAAAAATCGACAATATGCCTTTGATTGAAAGAGTTAAGGAAAAAAAGTTGATTTTTGTTTATCTTATCGGAGATAATGCTCAAATTTTGATTGACGATATGGAAAAATTGGGTATAAAAATTATAAGAATTTGGAAACGGTTGAAAATGTACTGAATTATTTAAAAGAAAACATTGATTTTTCAAAAAAATCAGACAGTGCTGTTTTTCACCTGCAACATCAAGTTTTTGCCAATTTAAAAGCTTTGAGCATAGAGGAAAAAGTGTTTAAGGAATTGACATTATAGGAAATTTTTTTAGGGAAAAGAAAGGTAATCAGGGAAAAGAAAATTGAAAAAGAAAAAGTGGTTAGGAACATTTTTTTATAATTGTAGTTTTAATATTATCTGCATTAAGCCTGATAACAATGGCAAGCTTGAGTTTTCCGCAAGCACAGAAAGAATTTGGAAAAAGCCATTCTTATTTGGCAAGACAGGCATTATGGCTATTAATAGGTGGAATAGGATTTGTATTTACAGCTAATCTAAATTATAAAAATATAAGGATATAATAAAATATTTTTACATTTTGGGTGCATTTACACTTGTAATGGTGCTATTGATAGGAAGAACATCAAAAGGAGCTACACGTTGGATTTCAATTGGTGGTTTTGCATTTCAGCCTTCAGAATTTGTAAAAAATAATATTAATTATAACATTGGCGACATTTGTATATAATTTAAAAATATGCTACAAAGCGGGATAAAGTAAAAAAACTCTTCCGTGGCTGTCATCCATATCAATTCTAGGATTAACTGGAATATATGCAGGTCTTATTATAGCAGAAAAATCATTTAGTAATACAGCTCAAATTGTAATAATTGGACTTACTTATTTACTTATTTCAGAAGTCAAGTTTTCAATAATTGGAATTTTTTTGTGCCAATAATCGGAATTTTAGGCTGGCTAGGAATAGTAGGAACTGGATATAGAGCCAGCAGGTTAGCGTCTTATGTGGGAGACGACCTTGGATATCATACAACTAATTCGCTGATTGCCATAGGAAGCGGAGGATTTAGTGGACGTTTTTATGGAAATGGTTTTACAGAAATATGGATTTCTGCCAGAAATACATACAGATTATATTTTTCAGGATATGCTGAAGAAAAACGGATTTATAGGTGCATTATTTTTATTAGGATTATATATATCTTTATTAGTCATAATTGCAATTACACTAAGAAAAAAATAAAAAAATGTATATGCAAAAATATATTCTAGTTGGAATTTTTATAATGTTCGCCACTCAAGTAATTGGAAATGTTGCAGTTGTCAGCAATGTAATTCCTTCAACAGGAATACCTCTCTCAATGATGAGTTATGGTGGAAGTACAACAATAGTTATGATGTCAACGCTGGGAATAGTATATAATATAATAAGAGCGTTATATAAACAGGAAATGGGAGAAAAATCTCGATGAAATGAATGAAATTGACTATGAATTGATTAATCAGAGAAAACGAAGATAAGCTAATTGCAGTTTTACTGATAATTTTGAAAAATAAAATGAAAATGAGAGGGAAATAATAAAAATGGAGAAAGTCGTATTTACTACAGGTGGAACTGGTGGTCATATTTATCCTGCCTTATCAATTGCCAAAAATTAGAGATATAGATACATTGTTTATTGGGACAAAGCATAGAATGGAAAAGGATATTGTGCCACGTGAAAATTTTTAGATTTATTGGACTGGATGTATTGCCATTAAGATCTTTTAAAATCAATATTTAAAATGATTGCAGCAACGATAAGTACAATAAAAGCTGTTAAAAAAAGGAAAAACCAACAAAAATTATAGCTTTTGAAATTATATAACAATACCTGTATTAGTTGCAGCTAATGTGTTAAAAAAATACCGTATTATCTGCAGGAACAGAATCATACAATGGGACAGGCAAACAAAATGGTTTTTATAAAGGTGCGAAAAAAGTATTTATTGCTTTTTGGAAATACACTAGACAGAATAAAAGATAAATATAAAAAATAAATTTGTTGTGACGGGAAATCCATTAAGAGAAGAATTTTATGGAAAAAGAAAAGAAAAGAGGAAAGAAGAAAATTAAATATAAAAAGATGACGAAAAAGTGCTTCTTGTAATTGGTGGAAAGTCTTGGAGCCAAAAATATAAATGAGGCAATTTTAAAAATGGAAGACAATATCAGAAGACAAGAGAATACAGTTATTTTTGAGCAACAGGAAAAAGATAATTATGAAGCATCGACTTGTAAAATTAGAGATTTTGGAACAACGGTAGTTGAGCCATATTTTTGAAAAATGTTCCAGAATTGATGACAGCGGCGGACATTGTAATATGTCGTGCAGGAGCTTCAACATTTTCAGAACTTATTCAGTTGGAAAAACCGTCAATACTTATTCCATATGACTTTGTAGGACAAAAAAGAAAAATGCAGATGTACTGGAATATGTAAATGGTGCCAAAATTTTTACAAATGAAACTGTAGAAAAGGCAATAGACGAAGCATTGTCAATAGTGCGACAAGCATCAATGCTAGAATTTATGAGTGAAAATGTAAAGTCTTTGAAAAAGGCAATTCAGCGGAGATAATAGTCAGTGAAATGGGACTTTAAGAAGAAAAATAGGAAAAATTTGGAGGGAATCAAAATTATATTAACAAAAATAAATAATATATTTTTAGCGGAATAAACGGAATTGGAATGAGTGGACTTGCAAAAATTCTAGCATCAGACGGATTTAACGTGGCAGTTCAGATTTGGAAAGAAAACCTGTAACTAAAGATATGGAAGATATGGGAATAAAAAGTTTATATAGGGCAAGTAGAAGAAAATGTAAAGGATAAAGGAATAGACTTATTTGTATATTCAACTGCAATAAAAGAAACAAATCCTGAATACAAATATATTGTTGACAATAACATAAAAAATAAAAAAAGAGGCGAGCTGCTTGCAGAAATAATGAATAGATTTGACGGAATAGCAGTTGCAGGAACTCATGGAAAAAACTACAACAAGCTCAATGATGAGCGTGGCACTTTTGGAAAAGGAGCCTTTTATCGTGGTTGGAGGAATTATTCCAGAAATTCAGAGCAACAGCCAAATTGGTAATTCTGAATATTTTTATTGCAGAAGCTGATGAAAGTGACAATTCATTTTTGTATATAAAACCAAAATATTCCGTTGTAACAAATATAGAAGCTGATCATTTGAGATCATCACGGGAACATTTGAAAAATATAAAAAAATCATTTGAAACAGTTTATTGACAGTACAGAAAGAATAGCTGTTCTTTGTAAAGATACAGTCGAAAAAAAGTAGGACTTGACATAAAAAATAAAAAATGTAGTATGGTATAGCCTAAAAAGATGAAACAGCCGATATTTATGCTAAAAATATTAGAGTGGAAAATGGAATTACAAGCTATGAAGTTGTAAAAAATGGTGAAGAATTGGGAACATTCAGCTTGAGTGTACCAGAAATCACAATGTTTCAAATTCACTTCCAGTAATTTATTTTTGCTCATGAATTTAATTGCAATATGAAAAAGTAAAGGAAAGAATTTTTGAAATTTAAAAGTGCAAACAGAAGATATCAAGTTATTTACGATAACAATTTAAGAATAATTGATGATTATGCACATCATCCGACAGAAGTAAAAGTTACAATTAATGCAGCACACAATACTGAAAAAGGAAAAGTAACAGTAATTTTCCAGCCACATAGATACAGCCATACAAAATTTTTCTTTGATGATTTCGTAAAATCATTAAAAAGAAGCCGACGATTTAATTTTACTTCCAATTTATGCAGCTAGTGAAGATAATACTTATGATGTAACTTCAGAATCGCTTGCAGAAAAATTGGTGGAAATGTAAGGGTGCAAACTCAGGAAGAAATCGAGGATATTATAAAAAATGATAAAAATAGCGGAAATACTTATGTATTTATGGGAGCTGGAAGCGTGTCAAAAAAATAGCTCACGAAATAGCCAATGATTTGAAGAAAATGTAGGAATAGAAATCTAACATTGAAAAATCAAGAATTGAGAGAGGAAAAATAAAAATGGAAATAATAAAAAAATGCCAAAAATGAAAGAATATTCAAATATGAAGGTTGGAGGAACTGCAAAGGAGCTTATTTTCATAGATGATAAAAATGAATTAAAGGAAATTCTGCAAACAAGAAATAATATTTTTCTTTTGGGAAATGGTACAAAATACGCTTATTAACGATGGAAATTTAGATATAAAGCTTTTTATCGTTAAAAAGATTATAACAGTTGAAGAAAAATTGAAAAATACCAAAAAGAGGATAGCTATGATTTGGGTAGAGTAGAAGCTGGATTGGACTTGGATGATTTGATAGATTTTATGGATGATTATTCAGGGCTAGAAAATATTACTGGTATTCCAGGATCTGTCGGCGGGCTTGTAAATATGAATGGCGGAGCTTACGGAACAGAAATTTTTGACTGCATTGAGGAAGTGGAAGTTTGTAAAAATGATGGAGAAATTGTAAAAATTAAGACAACAGATTTGAATTTTAAATATAGAACTACTGAAATAAAGGAAAAATAAATGGATTGTAGTTTCTGCATTATTTAAATTTGGTTTTGGTTTTTGACAAGGAGGCTTCTCAAGACAAAAATCAAAGAGAAGTCAAACATCCATTGGATTTGCCGAATCTTGAAGCACATTTAAGAATCCAGAAGGGACATTTGCGGCAAAACTTATTTCAGATACGGATTTAAAAGGGTTATAGAGTTGGAGATGTTGTAGTTTCACCAAAACATCCGAATTTTTGTAACAAATGTAGGAAATGCTACATTTAATGATGTTATTTCAGTCATTGAACACGTAAAGGAAGTTGTTTTTGAAAAATTTGGAGTAAAATTGGAAACTGAGATTATAATTTTTAAAAATAATTTCAGTTTACAAATAAATTTTAACTTAAGATATTGAATAAAATGTAAAAAAGTGTATAATATTAGAAAAATGGAGTAATTATGAAAAAGGTCGATTAAAGCACTAATTGCATTGTTTTTGTTAGCTGGAGCGATGTTTTTGGTAAAAGGTTCATAGATACAGATTATTTTAAGGTTCAGGATGTTTTTATAGATGGAGTCCCAAAATTATTAAAAACAGGATATAGCAGCACAGCTTGAGCAAATGAAAGGAAAAAAATATCGTATATATAAATACTAACAAAATCGAAAACTTTATAAAAATGACATAAGAGTAAAAAGTATCAATAAAAACTTTTTCCTAGTAAAATTGAAGTTGTGCTGGAAGAAAGAGAACCTTATGTATATGTGAAAAAGGGAGAAGAAACACTTTTAGCAGATAAGGATTTAAATATATATGGTGATATTTTTAGAAGATCCGTCCAGAAATATTCCAGTAATAGACTATACAAGCGATGAGAGTTTGAATGGGATAAAAACGATACTTTCTAAAAATAAAAAAATAAAGATTTCTATGCTATGATATCAGAAATAAGACAATCTGATTATGAAATACTTCTTACAAATAACGTAAAAAAATTATAACAGATACTTTTAGTCACAGAAAAATATAATGATGCATATAAATTATACGAGAAAAATAAAAAGAAAAAGCAATAACTTACATGGATTTAAGGTTTACAGATATTGTTGTGAAATAATATCTTGTGGTAAAATAAGAGAAAGGAGAGGCTACTTTAATTTTAGTTATATAATATTTTTAAGTAGCAAAGAAAAATGGATAACTTTAGTAATACAGCGAAACTAAAAGTAGTAGGCGTAGGTGGAGCTGGTGGAAATGCAATAAACGATATGATTGAAAGTAATATAACAAGTGTTGATTTTATAGCGATTAATACAGATCAACAGGATTTGGACAGATCTCAGGCTCCAGTAAAAAGTACTTTTAGGGCGTGGAATGGGAGCTGGAGCAGATCCTGAAAAAGGGAGGATTGCAGCAAAAGAATCAGAAGAAAAAAATAAAAAAGTGTTAGAAGGAACAGATATGTTATTCATAACTGCCGGAATGGGTGGTGGAACAGGAACAGGAGCATCTCAATTATTGCTGAAGTTGCAAAAAGCGATGGAATTTTGACTGTAGCCATTGTAACAAAACCGTTTAGTTTTGAAGGACCGTTAAAGAAAAATAATGCTGCAACAGGAATTAATAATTTAAGAGAAAATGTAGATACATTAATAGCAATTCCAAATGACAGATTATTTGAAATACCAGGAATGAATATTTCCCTAATGAATGCTTTCAAAGAAGCAAATGGAGTTTTAAAAATGGGAATAAAAGGGATTTCTGACTTAATTACAAAAACAGGGATTGTAAACTTGGATTTCGCAGATATAAAAGTCTATTATGCAAAAATTCAGGAATTGCAATGTTAGGATTTGGAGAAGCGAATGGAGATGAAAAAAGCTAAAAAGTGCAACTGCTCAAGCATTAAACAGTCCACTATTAGAAAAAAATCCATTGAAGGTGCAAGAAAAATTTTTAATAAATGTTACAGCCTGGACCAGATATCGGATTACAGGAAATACAGGAAGTTGCCGAAAACAATTGCAGAAAAAAAGCTGAAATGATAAAGCTAATTTAATATGGGGATACATTATGGAACCTGAATTGAAGGAACTATAAGTGTATCATTAGTAGCAACAGATTTTCAGGAAAGAACTTTTGGCTAGAAGTGAAAACATAGATTCAAGAGCAATTAGATTTGCGCCGCCTAAAAAAAGAAGAAGTAGAAGTGGACTAGAAGAAAAAGAAGGAAGTTAAACATCAAATTGAAGAAGAGGATCATGATACAGAAGAAAAGATCAGATGAAAGCAGTATCTCAGATTTTGTTTTACCACCATTTTTGAAGAATAGTGAACTGAAATCCAATTTTAAAAATTACATAAAAACTCAAATTATTAAAAGTCTAATATAAGTTATTTTTAAAAATTAATACATAAAAATTAAAATATTTTTAAAATAACTTGATTTTATTAGGGCTTTTTGCTATAATAATAGAACCTGCTCTATTTAAGGAAGTAGGGCTAAAAAGCCATAGGAAAGGAGAAAAAAATAATGAGAAATTATGAAATTATGTTTATTTTATCTACACAATTAACAGACGAAGAAAAAAACAAGCTGGAGTTGCATTTGTAGAAAAAATATTAACAGCTGCTGGAGCAACTAAGTTAAGACAGAAATCTGGGGAGATAGAAAAATTAGCTTATCCAATCAAGAAAAAGAAAACGGATACTATGTTTTAACAACATTCCAAGCAGATGGAACTAAATTTAATGAAATTGAAACAAAATTGAATATTAATGAATCAATTTTAAAAATACATGATTGTTAAAAATGATTAATTTGAAATAACTTAAATTTGAGAGTTTTGTTATTTTAACTTTAAAAATAAATATAAAAATTAGGGGAAATTTATGAACGTAGTAATACTAATGGGAAGAATGACAAGAGATCCTGAGTTGAAATATACTTCAGGAGGAAAGGCATTTTGCAAATTTTTCATTAGCTGTGCAAAAAACAAAAGATGAAGTAGAATTTATTGACTGTACTGCGTGGAAAACTGCAGAAACAATTGCTGAATACTTTAGAAAAGGTAACAGAATTCTTATACAAGGACGTTTGAGCGTAAGTAATTACGAACAAAATGGCGAAAAAGAAAAATCAACAAAAGTTGTTGTAAACAGTTTTTGAATTTGTTGAAAGTTCAGGAACTTCTGGGAATAATGGAGGATATCAGCAACAGCAGTCTTTTAGCAATAATACTAAAAACCAGTATCAGTACAAAATGATACTTATGAAGATGATAACGATGATATGGATGACGATGAAGAGTTTCCATTTTTAATAATAGCTAAGTAAATTTTTATAAGAGTTCTTTTAACGAAGTAAACTTGAAAAGGAATGAAATTTACTATAAAAAGTTTTTAGGAGGTGCAAATTTAATGAGAGCTAAACCAGTTACAGAATTTAAAAAGAAGAAAAAGAAGACCAAAAGTTAAATTTAAAGTAGAAGATATTAATTATAAAAATGTTGAATTATTAAAAACTTTTATGAATGATAAAGGAAAAATATCTCCAGCAAGAGTAACAGGACTTGAAGCAAAAATTCAAGAAAAAAATTGCCAAAAGCAATTAAAAGAGCTAGACAAATCGCTTTAATGCCTTATACAAAAATCGAAAAATAAAGTAATGTAATTTAACAAAAGATAGCAATAAGTCTCCGGCTTCTGCAAGCGGGAGATGAATTGCTGTAAAATTGAAAAAAAGGATATATTTATGATATAATTTATTCAGTGAAATAATATAGAAGTAGGTAATAATAATGTCATATAATAGTAATTATCATTCAGTATTTGATATAAATTATCATATGATTTTTGTATAAAATATCGAAGAGTAGTCATTAATGATGAAATTTCTAATAGATTGAAAGAGATTTTTGAAAAATATGTCCGAGGTATAACATTGTTCTTAAAGAATGGGAACATGATGTTGATCATATTCATATGTTGATTAATGCTATGCCTAATACTGAACTTTCTAAGTTTGTAAATACTTACAAAAAGTGCTTCCCAGCAGGTTGATAAAAAGAATTTTCCTGAAATAAGGAGAAGATTGTGGAAAGAATATTTTTGGAGTAGAAGTTACTTAGTTGTAAGTGTTGAGGTGCACGTTAGAGATAATTAAAAATATATTCAAAATCAAAAAAGGAGGTGTAATTTTACTGAAATATAATTTAGCATTCAAATACAGAATTTATCCAAATAAGGAGCAAGAATTATTGATAAACAAGACTTTTTGATGTGTTCGTTTTTGTTTACAATACGATTTTTAGTATGCTGCAAAATAAATTTTTATGGAAGAAACTGGAAAAATAAAATAATTACACCTGCTAGTTTGAAAAGTGAAAATCAATTTTTGAAAGAAGTAGACAGTCTGGCACTTTCAAATGCTCAATTGAATGTAAAACGATCGTTTACGAATTTCTTTCAGAAGAGAGCTGAAGTTTCCGAGGTTCAAATCTAAAAAGACTAGTGTTAAAAAGTTATACGACAAATTGTGTGAATAATTCAATACGAATTGAGGAAAAACAAATATTTGGTTTTGCCAAAATTGATTAAATTAAAATATCATAGAGAAATACCCAAGGATTACAAGATAAAGTCAGTAACATTGACAAATAGTAATGGAAATTACTATGTTTCTGTTTTGACGGAATTTGAAAAAGAAATTCAAAAAGTAGCTAGTAATGATAAAGTAATTGGACTTGATTTTTCAATGTCTGAATTATTTGTCAGTTCTGAAAACCAAAGGGCTGATTATCCAAAATATTTTAGGATGTTGGAGGAAAAATTGAAGAAATTACAGAAATCATTATCAAGGAAAGTAAAATTTTCTAAAAATTGGTATAAGCAAAAAGCGAAAATATCAAAATTACATGAGTATATTAAAAAAATTGTCGAAGAGATGCATAAATTATCGAAAAAATTGTCCAAAGAACATAATGCTGTGATTGTCGAGGATTTGAATATGAAAGGGATGAGCCAGGCATTAAATTTTGGGAAAAGTGTAGGAGATAATGGATGGAGAATGTTTTTGAGGATGCTTGAGTATAAGTTGATGTTTTTAGGAAAGCAATTTTTAAAAATAGATAAGTGGTTTCCATCGTCGAAAACTTGTAGTAAATGTGGAAATGTTAAAGAGGAACTGAAATTATCAGAAAGAAGCTATAAATGTGAGTGCTGTGGAATTGAGATTGATAGAGATTACAATGCGGCATTGAATATAAGAAACGTTGGAAAATTGATGTTGGAATATTAGGAAAATAAAAGAAGACAGGGTAGGAACCATCCGAAGAGCTTTGGTAAATATATTTGGCTAACAAAAGCAGGTACTTTCCCAAGAAGCTCCCTTCTAAAAGCGAGAGAAGTTCACTCTTTTATAGTTTGAGACTATTAAAAATGAGTATTAACTTATTTTCAAATAGTCTTTTTAGAAAAGATATGGAAAAATAAGAATAATATTGTATAATGTACAAAATAAATAATTAGGTGGTAGCGAAAAATGTTAAATAAGAAAAATGATAATATTTTTCTTTCTCTTTTGTAGTAAGCTGCAATAAAAAGAAAAATGAATCCAAAAAGAAAAATTCTGAAAATTTACAGAATAAAACCACGCAGGAGAATATTTTTCAAACAATCCAATCGATAATTGAAACTTTTTCAAAAAATCTAAAGAAAACAGAGTAAGTATTGGAAATTTTGAAAAATTGGCTTATGAAAAATAAAAAACTATTATTATGCCAGAATAAATTCAAAAGTGACGCCATTTATGCACTTGATTACAGTGGAATAAGTGCTACGAGCATATTTTTTTGAAGGTTGGAAAAGTAGACGGGGCAAATTTAGGAATAATAGAAAATATGGTTGTGAATTTGATACAAGTATCTGACGAAAATATTAAAAGATTCTGAAGCCAGAGTAATTTATGAAAATTTTATCCAATCTGGGTGAAAAAGGAATTATCAGGATTGTTGACATATACAAATAAGATAACTTATGGCGTGAGAATAGATCCCTAACAAGTGAATTTATATTCTTTGCCAAAGAATCTGAAAATGAAAGTAATGTAACAAGTATTCAGCAATTTAAAGTGAGTAAAAGATATTTAGAAATATTAGCAAATTTATATATAAATTACGATATCAGGAGGAAAAATGAATTTAGAAGCATTATTTGGACTTTTACAAGGACAGGATTTAGGTAAATTAACAGAACAAATAGAGGAAAGCAGCACACAAGTAAAAATGGATAGCGGCAGCTTTTACCTGCAATATTGGCGGCAGTTAATAAAAATGCAAATAATAGTGAAAAAGCGAAGGATTGAACAATGCGTTAAATCAGCACGACGGTTCAGTATTAAAATAATCTTGGAAGTTATTTGCAAAAATCCTGATTTAAAGGGATGGAGCCGGGAATTTTAGGGCATTTATTTGGAAATAATACGCAAATGTAGCAAATGCTGTTTCCCAATCAAGTGGACTTGATACCCAAGGTAGCATGAAAATATTAGAAACTTTAGCTCCACTTGTATTAGGTGCATTGGGACAGCAAAAAAGGAAAATAATCTAGATGCACAAGGGAATTGGAAATTTGACATCAAACCTTGCATCAAACTTTACTGGAGCAGGTGGAATTATAAGTACAGTTACAAATATGCTAGATGCAAATAAAGATGGAAATGTCGTAGATGATGTAATGGATTAGTTGGGGAAATTTTTGGGCGGTAAAAAAATAAAAATATTGTAAAATAAATATATTTAATTAGGCAAAGGGACTATTTTTATTTTTAAAGTTATCTCATAAAAAGCCTAATGCTTTTTATATATAAATTTTTAGTTATTAAGGATGGTAAATAATGAAATTTTGATGATTGAATTGTGTGGGGAATTGGGAGCGATTCTTCGATATTTGATTAGTGTTGTGCCTTTGAAAGGAGTTTTCCTGTACAGACTTTTTAGTTACGAATGTTTTGGGAGCAATATTGATTGGGATTGTTGTTGAGGTGGTGCTGGGAACAGGTTTCACAGAATTGGAGTTTATTCTGGAGAGGGAATTTGATGGAGGATTTACCACGTTTTCTACATTTTCGCTTGAAACGTATAATTTGATTGAGAAGGGAAATACTGGGATTGCTTTAGGGTATGCAATTTTAAGTGTTGTGCTGTCAGTTATTGGGGTTTTTGCAGGAAGAGGAATTGTTAAGATGATTTAAAAAATTGGAGGAAATATGGATAGAGAACATTCAATTGAAAATACGAAAAATATGCGATACTGGAGGTTATGTTCTTTAACGGGTATTCAGTTGGGATGCAGAGTTTTGTACTTTTGAGTTTGGCGATTTATTTTAATATGAGTTCTTTTTTTATATCAATTGTATCATCTCTGCCAACTGCAGGATATTTGTTGCAAATATTTACTAAGCGGGTAAATATCTTGCTTGGAAGCAGGAAAAAGACGATGGTGATAGCAGCGACTGTTTCAAGGCTGGTTATTTGTGTTATGCCTTTTTGCTGTGATATAAGAAGGCAAGAAGTGTATTTTGCAGTAATGTTTATTTATGCTCTTGTTTCACCTTTTTCAAATAATGTCTGGACGGCTGTAATGACTAAGATTGTTGATAAAAAGGAAAGAGGGAAGTATTTTGGGAAACGTAATTTGTTTTCATCGTTGTCCACTGTAGTTTACACTTTGTTTTACGGATATGTTTTATCAATGCCAGACAGGAAAAATGCAATGCTTATCTTGACAATAGCAATGTCGCTTTCGGCAATAGGCTCGGCGATATTTATGTGTCTTCATTATGTACCTGATTCAGAAAGTGATATGAAAAAAGTGAGCATAAAGACGGCATTTAAAAATAAAAATTTTGTTATTTATTTAAAATTTGCTTCTGTGTGGCTGTTTACATGGGAATTTCTAAAGCCAATGACAGAATATTACAGAATCAAAGTGCTTGGAGTAAATACAATGTTCATTTCCCAAATGGGAGTTCTAACAGCGATATTGTCAAGCATACTTTATCTAGTTTATGGAAAATTGTCTGATAAATATGGAAACAAGACAATGTTAAGAATGGGGATATTTTTTACAACATATTATGTGCTTACTTATTTTTCAATGACTCAGGACAATAAAATGTCAATGCTTTTTGCAGACGCAGTAAATTGATGCGATAGGATTTACAGCGATAACATTAAGTTTACTGAAATCTGATGATGCAGTTTCAGGCGAGCCTGCTGATGCGTATGTGGAGCTTATGCGATGGTTTCGGGACTTTCGGCAATATTGGCAGGATTATTTGGTGGAATACTGGGAAAAATTTTATAAATAATGGGGTAATTTATATTTTCGGGGAACAATTTTACACATAAGGTTTGCTTTTTGTTATAGGATTTATTTTAAGATTGTTTTTCATTGCTGGAATTGACGAGAGTTTATTCGTTTGAGAAAAACATTTGTGTACGCTGGGAGAAGCAGCCGTATAAAAAGCATGTCTCAAAAATAATGTTTTCAGGCTCAAGATACGTTATTCATTCTAATAAAGGAAAAACGAGGATTCTGATGAACGAAATGTGAATACAGAGAGAATGTTAATGGTAAATCTAATGAAAGTAAGGAAGAACTGTAATTGATTTGTAGCCAGTTATAAGAGTAAAAAGTTGCAGAAATTGAGGAGCATACCATGGAATCAAGATCCCTTGTCAAAGAGTGTAGAAAAACAAGGAAATTAAACATTAAAAATATGGTGTTTATCGAGGGTTTTTAGACTTTTTACAACTGAGTAAAAGTTTTTGTAGAATAGGAGAATTTTATGAAAAAGATTTTAGAGAAAATTGGGAAAGATGAGTTGTTGGAATATTCACGCTTAGGAGATAGATTTTCTGTTGGGAATTATATTGGAAACAGTAATAACTTCTCATATTTTTACATCTATTAATCCGTATGGAAAGTATAGAAGGCTAGCAAATTTTTAAAAAGATGAAGAATTGAAGAAATTAGGAAGATGGTATTTAGAATTAATGAAGGAAAATATAAAAGAGAGACTTTCCAATGAGGGAAAACTGTTATTTTTAAGAAAAAGATAATTTTTGAACATTTATTTGAATATTTTTATAAAAATAAAATAAGATTACAAATTTCTTATGATGAGATTGGAATAATAATGGCTATTTAATTAAAAAAATTCAGATGAGTTTTGGTTTCATTTTTGTGATGAAGAAGATGAAAACGAAGAAGAAATTATAAGAAAAATACGGAGTAAAAATCATGAAAGAGCAGGATGTTATAAAAGATATTGCTGTAGAAGATAGCAGAAATTATAAATTGATAAAAAGTTTATGATTTGGACGATGTTTTTAGGTGATATTATTTTTCAAGATGATAATCATATTTTAATTTATGAGAGAGATTTGTTTTTGGCGATTGTAAATTTTACTAACATACAAATGTCGGATATTGAAGAAGTTAATGACAGAATGATTTAATAGAAACAAAAGATATAAATTTAGAAAAATTTTTCCAAATATTGTAAAAATGAAAATAGAAGAAGTTTTGAAAAGTGCTTTGAAAAATAAAATATTAGTGCATTTTGAGTATGAGAAATCATATTCTGAAAAATTTGGGATAATTGAAAAATTTGATAACGAGAAAATAATTTTAAAAAGAAATAGATAAAATGACGGGAATTTTTATTTCTAAATCGGAAATATTAGTTGAAGATGTTTCATGTTTGTGAGAAATTGCGAAGTTTTGGGAATCGAGAGGTAAAATTTATGAAAAAAGGCTCTGTTCTTGATTGAGTAGAAGCCTTTTATTTTTATAGTATTCAGTAGAATTTATTGTCTTATAGGCACTGCACAGATTTCTCCAACACCTGATACATATTCGCATGAGCCTCCACTATGATCGCTCTTCTCATATTTGCTCTTTGAATTACTCCACAGCTGCTTGCAAGCATTAAAAATCATTGCTAAAAATATAAATTTTTCATTTTTATTTTCCTCAACTTTCTAAATATTTTTATTATTGAATTCTATAATTGTGAATATTATAACTTGATTTCTCGCAAAATTCAAGTTCTTATAATTTTTATTATTTTACAAAAATTTCACAAACGTTGTAAACAAATATCAAAAATGATATAATTTAAAAATAAATTTAAATAAAAATAATTTGATAAAAATGGGGAAAAGGAAAGGATATTTAATGAGTTTAGTTCAGTTTAACAAGGTATATAAGCAATTTGCGAATATATTTTGAGAGATGTTAATTTTACGATTGAAGAAAAGGATAAGATTGGTCTTGTGGGCGTAAATGGGGCTGGGAAGTCTACGATTATCAGGATGCTTTTTGGGGAAGAGCGGATTGATGGGAATGAGAATAATCTTAATGAGTTTGGGGAAATTGTGAGAAGTGGGGCTACAAAAAATTGGGTATTTGTCACAGAATACAGAGTTTTTCAGATGATACGATTTACGAGGAAAATGATGACTATTTTTGAGGAAGAGAGAAAAATTTGGGACGAGATTCAGAAGGTTAATATGCTTTTGGGAACAGCGAACGAAGATGAAATGGAAAAGCTGATTAACAAATCTGCTGAACTTTCTTCTATTTACGAGGGCAAAAATGGTTATGAGATTGAATACAAAATTAAGCAGGTGCTTACAGGACTTGAGCTTACTGGGGAATATGAGAATTTGTTATTGCAGGATTTGAGCGGTGGGGAAAAGAACACGTGTTTCGCTTGCAAAACTGCTTTTGTCTGAACCTGACTTGCTGATTCTGGACGAGCCGACAAACCATCTGGACTTGATTTCGATTAGAGTGGCTTTGAGGATTATTTGAAAAAGTATAATAAGGCGTTTTTTTGCTTGTTTCTCACGATAGAATATTTTTGGATAATGTCTGTACAAAGAAATTTTTGAGTTGGAAAATAAAAATTACACAAGTATGATGGTAACTTTTCATCGTTTATTCTTCAAAAAGAGATGATTTTGAAGGGGCGAAATCAAGCGGTATGAGAAGGAGCAGGAAAAAGATTAAGAAAAATGGAGGAATATATTGACAGATTTCGAGCTGGAATAAAGGCAAGACAGGCGAAAAGGACGGCAAAAATACTGGATAGAATCGGAGAGAATGGAAGATCCTGTATTTAATCCGCAAAAGAATGAGGCTAAAATTTGAAGCGGCTAAAATGAGCGGAGAAAATGTGCTGAAAGTTAGAAACTTGTCTAAAAAGCTTTGACGGGAGTTTTGAATAATATAAATTTTGAACTTTTCCGTGGAGAAAGAGTTGGAATTATTGGAAAAATGGGATTGGGAAATCTACGCTTTTAAAAATACTTTGGATAAGTTGTCGAAGGATACAGGGGAAATTGAGTTTGGAACAAGGCTAAAAATCGGATATTATGATCAGAATCATCAGGAATTTTCACAGGAAAGCACAATTTTACAGGAAATAAACAATTCACTTGACTTGACAGAAGAATATTTGCGAATACTCGCAGGTGGATTTTTGTTTTCAGGAGATGATGTGCAGAAAAAAATCAGTATGCTAAGTGGTGGGGAAAGAGTCCGTGTGGCGTTTTTGAAACTTTATATGGAAAAAGCCAACTTTCTGATTCTGGATGAGCCGACAAACCATCTGGATGTTTATTCCATCGAAGTGCTGGAGGACGCTTTGGAGGATTTTGACGGAACAATGCTAGTCGTTTCCCACAACAGACACTTTTTAGACACAGTCTGCAACACAATTTACTGCCTTGACGAAAACGGACTTACAAAATTCAAAGGAAATTACGAAGACTACAAAGAAAGCCTAAAAACAGCAAAATCAGCTTCTCAAGGAACAGACATCGAAATGAAGGAAGAGAAAAAACTTTCATATCAGGAGCAGAAGGAACAGTCAAGAAAAAAATCGCAAAATTGAAACGTGATATTGAAAAACTGGAAAAAGGAAATGGAAAAAAATCACAGAAATGAGAGAAAACTTGAATGCAGAATACGAAAGAGCTGGAAAAGAAAACAATATGGAAAAACTTATGGAAGTGCAGGAAAAGCTGGACAGGCTGGAAGAAGAAGAAATGGAGAAGATGGAAGAATGGGATGTAAAGAGTGGGGAGTTGGAGAGTTTGGAGTAGAGAAGGGAAAGAAAAAGTGTTAGAACAAGATATTAGATTTTTAGCAGAGGAATTAGAAAAAGGAAAAGTTAGTAGTTTTTGTTGGTGCAGGAGTTTCCAAAAAAATAGTGGATTACCAGATTGGAAAGAATTAATAAAAGATTATGCAGAATACAGAGGAATAAAAATTTACATCAAAGGAATACTTAACTATACCAGAAGAAGTCTTTGAAAGATATGGTAGTTTAAAAATATTATGAGATTGCAGAAGATTTTCTGGGAAATATGTTCCTAATTCTGTTCATAGAATATTATGGATCTAACTTATATAATTACAACAAATTATGATACATTAATTTGAAGATCAAATATTTACAAATTGTAAGTAAAGATGAAGATTTACCGCACACTAATTCTAACAGAATGCTTATAAAAATGCATGGTGATTTTTAAAAATAAAAATATAGTTTTGAAAAAGCGATTATGATAATTATGAAAAGAATTTTCAATTAATTTCAACTCTTATAAAAGGATTATTTACAACGAATACAATACTGTTTATAGGTTATTCATATCAATGATACAAATGTACAGCAAATTATGAATTGGATAAAAGAGATTTTTAAAAGAAGAAACTAGAAAAAGCATTCCTTGTTGAATTTACGGAAAAAGATGATAAAGAAGAAGAAAAACGGTGAGCAAATAAATAGAATTTCATTAAAACTTTTTAACTAAAAATAATGATGAGATTTTGTGCAGATAAAAAGGAAGAGTTGATTATGATTATGAAAAACTTTGACTGAGTTTTTATTAAATATTTATAATGAAAAGAGAATGTGAGGCAAGAAAAATTTTGAAATATATAAAATTTAAATTATTTAACAAAAACATAATTGGAAAAACTTAGTAAATATTCTGAAATTTATATAGATAAAAGATTGGAAAAGAATTTTAAATACAAGATTTGAGTTTAAAGATATAGAAAAACTACGAAAGAGATACTTTTTAAATCAAGGGATAAAAAGTTGTCCAAAAATATAAATAGAAGTGAGAAGGAAATACTAATTCCTTTTTCTGAAAAAGGAATTACTCCTAAGAGAAAAAGAACATATTTTAGAAGAAAAATAGAAGTAGAAGAAAAATTTTTAAAAATAATTTGTGATTATGATTACGAAAATTTTCAGAATTTAGTAGAAGAATACAAAGAAAATAACAATATTAACAAATATGTAATTAGATATGGATATTTATTTTTTTAAAAATAAATAAAGCAAAAGAAATAATAAAAAGTATGATAGAAGAAAAAGAAAAATTTTAATAGTAAAAATGAAAAATTAGTTTGGGATAACTTTATATTGAGTATTATTGAATTTATCGAAATAACACATACAGAAGAAAAAATTTAAATAAAACTTTTGAAAGTATAGAAGAAAGTTTGAAGATAAGTATTTTTGAATATTTTAAATATGAAAACGGAACTTTTTAATGAAATATTTGAATATTCAACTTTTAGAAGCTATAAATAAGGAAATAAATAGATTATTTGATAAAGTAAGAAAAGAAAAAGAACTTCATATGTGGGGGGACGCCTCCATTATACAAAGCTATAATTTTGTTAAGAGATTTATTCTATTTTTGTTCTTTAAATGGAATATTTGGAAATTCGTTTTCTCCTTATTCAGAATTTATGAAAAATATATTGAAATTTTACTTTATGTCTTATACAAATAAGAATGTTGAGGTTAAAAATCAAATGTTTAAAAAATAGAAATCTTTTTAGAAGAATTTGAATATTTTTGATATGATGTTAGAATTAAGTTACAGTGATTTAAAAAAGTTATTTAATGATGAATATAAAAATAGAAAATTTAAAATGTAGAGAAGAAATTTTGGATAAGTTACTTGTACTACTCAAAAATATACTTGATTGATAAAAGAAAACGATAAAGAATTTATAGAAAAAGGATACTTTGAAAGTATTTTACTAATTATTTTCAAAATTAGATTTAATGGAATCCCAATTTCAAAAATTAGTTGATATAATATTAAACGATAAAAATAGCAATATCTTTTTGAAAAATAATTATGTTTTAGGGATAGTAGATAATTTTAGAATAATAATTTATAAAAATTTGGAAAATCTGAATGAAGAGTGATAAGGTATTAGAAAAGATTTTTCAATTGATAGGAATAGAATAGATAAAAATTTATTGGATTATATTACATATTATTTTGAAGAAAAAGAAATACCAAAAATTTCATGATAGAATAGAAAACTTTATTAATAAGAATAATTTGAAAATAAAAAGGTTATTTTTAAGAGTAATAGATGGAAACATATTTTGAAGAGTTAAAAATGAAATACTAAAAAGAAATAAAAGAGACATTAGATATAGAAAGTTATAGTTTTTATTGAATCAAAAATTTATTGACTTTTATTCCAGAAGCAGAAGATAAAATACTGGAAGAATTAGATAGAATTTTTCAAAAGATATAGATATAAATAATTTAATAAGCTATACATCAGAAAAAGAAAAAGATTTTTAGATTTTTATTAGAATCAGAGTTTAAATAATAGATTACCGATTTCTTTTTATAGAAAAATTATATAAAAATAAGGAATTTTTAAATCATTGGAATATTATAAATTAAAGATATTATGGAAATATATATTAAATGAAGAAAATTTTGATTTTTCTGAATTTACGGAAAAATGAATTAGAAAAATTTTCAAAAATAGGAATAAAAATCTTTTAGATAATGAAAAATTAATAAAATTAGTGAGAGAATATACTCTAAAAATTAAGAATAATGATAAGATTTCAAATAATAGTATTGTAGAAGCTTATTTTGAATGGGAGAGTGAAAAATTGAAACTTCAAAGTAAAAGATTCTGTGATGAACTTAGGGAGATACAAGTTTTAGAAGAAAAATTTATTAGATGATTACAAAATAATGTTGCAAGGAATTACAGAACAATTGAAGAATGGAATATAAATAATAGTTCGCAAAATGACTTTTTATCAATATAGTTGCTAAAAGTGGATTGATAAATGATACATTTTATGGAGATTACTATTCTTTTATATCTGATAAGTTTAAAAGAAAAGTATTTTTGAAAAATATAAAGATAAGAGATATGAAAAATAATAAAACAGTTAAAGATTATAAAAAGTTTGCTGGAATATTTATTTCAGAACAGAAAAAGAGGAAGAACTTATACGAATGCACTTGTAAAAATTGGACTTATAGACGAAAAAAGAAAAATAACAGAAGTTGGAGAAGCATTGCTAGATGGAGATACAAAACAGGATGATATTGAAAAATTGTTTAATTTATCAGCAGACAACATTATTTTTAAGACAATTATTAAAATTAAAAGTCTATGAATCTGAAGGAGAAAAATTATATTTATCCATTTAGAATGGGGGTATATTTGCTTAACAAATTTGATGATATTCCACAAAAGGAATTTTGTACAATTTTATCTTTAATCAGAGCTGGTAAAAACAGACGAAGAATATAGAGAAACATTAGATAAATATAAATTAGTGAAAAGTAAAAATATGAGTTTTGGGTGAATATGTTTCAAGATATATACAGAAGAAGCTCTAGAAATAAAAATTTGAAGAAAAGTATAGAATTTCAAAAAGAAAAATTTGAAAAATATTTTTAAATAGAAAAAGTAAAGACAAAATAGAAGATTATTTTTGAATTTTATGAGGTATCTTTAAGTTTTTGAAAAATAGAAATTTGGAGACATATAAAAATTAGAAAAATAAGTAAAAAGGGAGTATAAAAAAGGCTTTTGGATATAATAAAGTTCCATTTAAATTTTTGTAAAACGCTAAAAATGAGGAGAATAAAGAAACAATATTTGAGCTAAAACAAGTTGAAGAGTTTAATAAATTATTTTATGAATTATTTCGAGATTCTAAAAACTATGATTTGATTTTTGAATACAATGATATGACAATTAGAACTTTTAATCTTTCAGGAATAATTAGTTTTGAAAAATGGATTGGTAAATTTATCGTATAAATGGTTGAGTAAAAATATTTTTCAGAAATTATAGGTATGAAAAAGTTAAGTAATGAAGTAGTCAAAGATAATTTTCATAAAAATGTTTCATTTTTCAGAGATTTTTGATTTATCAGAAGAGAGCATTGAAAGTTTTTATAGAAAAACTAAGAAAAGAAAAATAATATTCCAAAAAGAAATATCAATTTTGAACATTTTTCAGAAAAATAGATAAAGATTTTGAGAAAAATTGGAAAAAGGTTTTCAAATGATAAAGTCTGCAGTATACTGAATTTATTTAAAAATAGGGAAAATGATGAAAAATCTCAAAAGAAGTTATAGATAATGCAAAAATTCCTGACAATTTTTGAATATATATGGCAATCGCCTGCAGCATAGAATTTCTAATAAAGAATTTAATTTGAAGAAAAAAGTCTGAAATTGTCGCTTGATGGAGATGGATTTCACTTTCACATGCTCCAGGTGGCGATGGTGATATAATTCAGGAATATTCAGATTTTGATGTTATGATTGAGGCGACATTGATGGATAGAAATACTCAAAAAGAGGAGAACTTGAGCCTGTAATACGCCATACAACAAATCTTGACAATATATATGGAAGAAAATAAAGAAACATATACTTTTTGTTGTCAAAATGAATTGGATATGAATGTAATTAATATTTTTAGAGCAACTCACAAATTCGACTTCAATCAACACAAAATAGAGAAAAATATACAAAATGGAATAAAGATTTATTCTTTGACAATAGATAAGATAGTTTATTTGCTTGAAAATAATATAAATTATAAATATTTTTCTAAATAGAGTTTTTGAGAATTACAGCAAAATAGAATTTATCGGCAAAAACTGGTGTGAAGATACGTGGAATAACTCTGTAAAAGGAGAAAATATTGGAAAGATTTAAAATATATAATAGAAGATATTTAGGAAGTAAATATAAGTTGTTGGAATTTATTGAAAAATAGTAGAAGAAAATACAGAAAATAGTAAATTATTTTTGGATTTATTTGCAGGAACAGGAGTTGTAGCAGATTATTTTAATAAAAAGTATGATGTTGTACTGAATGATTTGCTAAAGTGTAATTATTTTTCTTATGAATGTTTTTTCAAATTTGGAGTATGAGGATTGATTGAGATTATGAAAAATATAATAAAAAGATTGTTGAAGATAACAATTATTATTCTGAAAATTTTTAAAAGATACATATTTAAGTGAAAAATTTAAAAAGTTGGATTTATAAGAGATGATATTGATGATTTATTTGAGAAAAAGAAATAAAATAAACGAGAGAAGGCAATATTAATAACATCTTTGATATATGCTGTTGATAGAATTGCTAATACAGTGGGACATTATGATGCACTACAGAAAAATGGAGATTTGGAAAAAGAATTGATTTTGAAATTCCCTCAAATTGAAAAATGAAAAATAATAAAAACAATAAAATTTTTGTATGGATGCAAATGAATTGGTAAAAATTCAGTGCAGATATTGTGTATATTGATCCGCCATATAATTCAAGGCAGTATAGTGATGCATATCATTTTTAGAAAAATATAGCAACAAATAATAAACCTGAGGTTTTTGGAGTTGCTAAAAAATGGATAGAACTCATATAAAAAAGTAAGTATTGTTTATCGAGTGCTAAACAGACTTTTAGAAGAGTTGATTAAAAATATTGAAGCAAAATATATTCTTTTTCATATAATAATACTCAACAAAAAGCAAATTCTCGTTCAAATGCAAGAGACTTAACGATAATGAAATTTTGGAAATATTAAAATCTAAGGGAGAAGTTACAGTTTTTGAAAAAGATTTTTGAGTCCATTTACAGTGGGAAAAACAAATATTGAAAAACCATACAGAAAGAATATGTGAGTAAAAATTTAAAAAGATGATAGAAAAACAAAAACAAAATAAAATATAAAAAGAAAAATAAACTTTTTGAAATAAATAATAGAGATTAAGTCAATCACCACTTAATTATACAGGTGGAAAATTTAAATTATTAAAAATTTTTTGAAAAATACCAAAAGATATTGAAATTTTTATGATATTTTTGTGGTGGCTTTTAATGTAGGAGTGAACTTTTAATGCTAGAAAAGTAATTGGAATTGATAAAAATAAGGAATTAATAAAATTGCTAAAGTTTTTGAAAAAACAGAATTACGAAAAGCTGGAAAAAGAAATTGAAGAAAAAAATAGAGTATTATAATTTAAGTAATTTTTTAAAAATGGCTATGAATATTATGGATGTAATTCTTATGATGGATTAGGAAATATAATAAAGAAAAAGTTTTTAAAAATTACGAGAAGATTATAATAATAGAAATATTATTTCTTCTATTAATTTTTATTCTTTTAACAATCAAATTAGGGTTTAATATGAATTTAATTTACCTGTCGGAAAGAGAGATTTTAATTCTAATTTACGAAAAACTAAAAATTTTATTTATAACTTACAATTAGTTGAAAACAAAATTTAAGAATGTGGATTTTCGTGATATAAATTTAGAAAAATTGATAGTAAAAATACTTTTTATCTTGATCCGCCATATTTATTAGGGGCATGCGAGTTATAATGAAAATAATTCCTGGACTGAAAAATGATGAAAAGGATTTATTGAAATTTTTAGAAAAATGCAATGAAAAAGGAATTAAATTTGCCCTTTCAAATGTAATTGAGCATAAAGGAAATGAAAATAGAATTTTTGAAAGACTGGTGTTTAAAAATAAATTTTGTATAAATTATCTTGATTTTAATTATTATAATTCCAATTATCAGATAAAAGAAAATACTATAACAAGAGAAGTTTTAATTACAAATTTTTAATAGATAAATGACAGGAATAATTTTTATGAAAAGCAGGAAAAACAAAATGGCAAATAATAAATAAGCTGGGAAAACGAAAGTGACAAAAATCTTAAAAAGGCTAGTTTCACAAGATGATGAAGAATTTTTGAGTAAAAACGGGCAAAAGAGTTATTTGACAATGGGATATTGAAAATATTCAAGCGGGAACTTTTTAGAAGGCTTGAAGGAAATACATCGGTATTTGTTTCAGGAGATGTTATGGAACTGCAGGAAAAAATACGGGAACATGATATTCGAAAAGGCGATACTGTGTTTTGTCGTGCGATGTATCTTGAAGATAATTTAAAAGACAGTTTCTAAAAATGCCTGAAAATACTTTTGAAGAAATAATTGAGAAATATGTTGAGATGAATATAATGCATCCGTTTTATGAGGGAAATGGAAGAACGACTAGGATTTGGCTGGATCAGATGTTGATAAAAGGCTTGGAATGTGTGTAAATTCGGCAAAAATATTAATAGAAATGATTATTTATCGGCAATGAAAAGGAGCGTAGTTAATGATTTGGAATTGAAGTTTTCTTTTTGAAGGAGAATTTGATGAGGCGATATTGAGAATAGAGATGTATTTATGAATGGGATTAATCAGTCTTATAAATATGAAAAATATGAGGAAATATGATGTGAAAGAAAAGAATTGAGAAGTTTCAAATAAATTAGATTAGTGAATAAAAAGGAGATTAAAATGGAAAAATTAGTAAGAAGAGGTGGCGGTGGACATTCTCACGGTGGAGGACACAGCCATTCTCATGGAAGTGGCAGAAGTCATCATTATGGTGGTGGACATCACAGTGGAGAACATAGTAGCGGAGAGCATTCGAGCGGTCATTCGGATGGAGAAGGAACTGGAAAATCTAAAAATCAAGTGATGATGAACAAGAAAACTCAACATCTTTCTGGGAGAAGTCACGGATCTCATTCGAGAAGTTCAAGACGGAGAAATTGTGAAAAGTATTGTTGACACTAAGGAAAGGCAGGCTTTGTATTGATAGTACAATAATGCTAACAATCTTGAGGTATATGTGCTGTCATAGTTTTATTTTTTGAAAATAAAAAGATTTTTGAAAGAAAATAATAAAAATAATGAACATTATATTGGACATATTTATATTGAATGATAAAAATAGATTTTGACTTGATAGTGTTTAAGATAATGGATAAAAAAATTGTAAATATAACAGCGAGTGCAGGAGAAAAGAGAAATAATAAGTTGAGATGACAGGAGTAGAAAAATAAAAATATGGAAATAGTAATATCAATAATAATCGGAATAGCTATAGTTTTTATAATGATAAATTTTATAAATCGTATGGATGAATTTGATGATTTTTCCAGAAAAAGAAGAAATAAGGAAAATAAAGAGGAAACGGATAATGTAGATAGATTTGGACATAAAATCACTTCAATAGATGATATTGTTGAAGTTGATTATTCGGATAATTATCAGGGCAATAATGAAGTAAGAAATGAAGAGTATAATAAAACTATCTGCATACGAAGATATGTTTTGGGAGATTTTAAAAGAGCAAAGGAAAAATTAGAAAGATATCAGGATTAAGCATAAAAGGGAATTATGAACTGGGGGAAATTTTATTACTATTGTAAAAAGATAAACAGAATGCTGTTAATATGTTTAATTTTGCATACAATGATGGAGTGAAAAAGAAGCGGCTTATTATCTTGGGATGTTCGAGGAGAAAGAGGGAATATTCAACTTGCACTGGATTGGTATAACGAGGGAATGAAAAAGGGATATTAATTCAACAATCAGACTAGGTAAAATTGCTGAAGGAAACAAAGATTATGAAAAAGCAGAGGAACTCTACTTAAGACAACTAATACAAAAAGATGCCAGGATAATATACAATCTTGTTAATTTTGTACTTTAAAGCAGGATAGGAGACAAAAAGTTGTTGAATGGCAGAAAAATTGATGAATGAAAAACAAATTATAGGATTAACTTTTGAAATAATTAAAAATATTGAATTTATGCTTGAAAGTGAAAAAGGACAAAAAATATGGAACTGATTAATCAGGGAAACGAATTTTTGGAAAAAAAGAGATTATGAAAAATGCTCGAAAAATTGTTTACTGAAGCGATAAATTACAATGAAAGAGGTTATTTGGAACTTGCGAAATCGTATTATGTTGAAGGAAAAGGAGAAAAACTAAGGAAGTGTTTGAAAAAGGCTTATGAAAATAGGAGTGAAAGAGGCGGCTTATAAATTAGGGCAATATATGGATATAGTGGGAAGGAAATGAAAAGAATCTGAAAAATGGTATAAAATTGGGCAGGAAATGGGAGATGCTGAGCGATTTACCAACTTACGATACTATGAAACTAGCAGAGAATTTGGGAAAAGTGAGGAAGAAGCATATGGAATATTTGAAATTTCAGCCAATATGAAATATGCTCCAGCAATAATGGATATGGTATTTTATAGCGATAGAGCGGAAAATAAAAATAAAGTTAAGGAATGGACATCTAAATTATTGAATGAAACAGGATTAATCGAACTTGGAAAAAAATATGATAGAGATGCACAGAATCTTTTTGAAGAAATGGGAGAAAAGATTGAAGATAAAATTTCAGGAAAAAGATTATGAAATCGAAATATGATGAAGATTTAATATATTTCATAAAAATTTAAAAAGCTGGAATTAAGAAAAATAGATAAAAAGGGAAATGATTGGAATTGCAGTTATAAAATACTTGGATTATCAATTATGAAAATACATAAAAAGCCAGAAAATTCTGACTTTTACTCAGCTATTTTTCTATTTAGAATTTTCTCTCCCAAAAATCCTGAAAAACAGCCCAATTAAAAGCCCAGCCAAAACATCAGTTGGAAAAATGCACAGTCAGATATAATCGTGAAAAAGCAATTATAATGCTTGTTATCAGTACGACTGGGAAATATTTTTAAATGTTTGTAAAAACATAAACCATTGTAAAAAGATACGAAGTATGTCCTGAAGGAAATGAAAATCCTTTGGAGCCTTTATCAAAAAGTATAATATCAGATATTTCTTCAAAGGGTCTTGCTCTATGCGTAAGATTTTCAAAATTACATTTTACAATAATTGCATTTATAATCAATGAAATCGCGGCTAAATATCCGATTTTTCGATATTTTTTTGATGAAAGCAGGAACAATGTCACTGCAATCCAGATTAATCCATGATTTCCTAAGTTGGTAAAAATATCATTATGCTATTCAGCAGTTTGGAATTTAAGCTGTGCTGCAAATTGTAAAATTGTTTAATAATAAAAATATCAATATTTTGTATAAAGTTTAGCATTTTTCTCCTAAATAATGTAGTTTTAGAGATATTATATATGAAAAAGCTCAAAAAAATAAAGTGAAAAATTTTAGAATTTGAATGGAATAGTAAAAATATTATATTATTGAGAGATTAAAATTTTCTGTTATAAATAAAGATATTAACTTTTTAATATAAAAATAATTATAAACAACACAAAAGATATTATATGATATAATTATGTGGAATTAAGATTAAAAAGGAGAATAAAAATGAAAAATTTAAAAATGGTTGTAAGTGTATTTATGATTGCCGCCTCTATTGTTGGAATGGGCTGCAACAAAAATCAGTAAGAAAAGATACTGCAAAAAAGGTACTACTAAATCTCCAGTTGTCGGAATGGCGAATCCAGCTTCAACATATATGTGTTCAAAAAGGTGGAGAATCAATAATCGTAAAAAGGTAAGGATGGAGAATATGGAGTTTGCAAATTAAAAAGATGGAACAGCAGTGGAAGAATGGGAATACTACAGACAAAAATACCCCTGATTCTACTTCAAAAAATGAGCCTGTGATTGGAATGCCAAACCCAGCTTCAGTTTTTTGTGAAAAACACGGTGGAAAATCTATTAATGTAAAAGATAAAGATGGGAATGAAGTAGGAAAATGTCAATTTAAAGATGGAACAAAAGTGGATGAATGGCATTATTATAGAGAAAATAATTAATATTTTTAAGGGGTTATTATTTTTAATTTACTTTTTAAATAAAAACAGTCAAGCAAAGATTTCTGAGTAAAAACTGTTTGACTGTATTTTTATTTACATAACTTTTTCAAAAAGCCTATTTGGCAACTTTTTAAATTTCCAGTTGAATGACTATGTAAATGATGTTTATAGTTAAATAGTAATGCTGTACAGATAATAGTAACTATACTTGCAATTAAAATACCGTAAAAATTCGATAGTGTGAACAGGCACATTCTTAAAAATCTTACAAATCCTTCTGGAGCAATTACGATGTAGTTGTAACAACCATTGTCATAAACATTGAAGGAATTAGTGCAAATACGAATGGTTTTCCTTTTTAACAAGCCACACTGTTGCAGTCCATAATGAAACTGCTGCCAAAGTTTGATTTGCCCATGCAAAGTATCTCCAGATAATGTTAAAGTCAATAGTTGTCAAATAGATACCGATAACAAACAACGGAATTGCAATTAAAAATCTATTTTTTATTGGACTTTGCTTAATTTTTGAAAAATGTCGGCAATAATTAATCTTGAACCTCTAAAGGCAGTATCTCCTGAAGTAATAGGACAAGCCACAACACCAAGCACAGCCAGAAATGCACCAAAAACGCCAAGTAACTGAACAGATGCTTTGTTTACAACAACTGCGGGTGATCCAGCAGCAGCAAGTTCTTTAATTCCACCAAAAACAGTCATTGCAGCAGCAGCCCATACTAATGCAACAACACCTTCTGCAATCATTGCGCCATAAAATACTTTTCTTCCTTCAGTTTCATTTTTAGGCAACGTGCAACCATTGGAGATTGAGTAGCATGGAAACCGCTTACTGCACCGCAGGCAATTGAAATAAATAAGTAAGGAAACATTGAGGTTCCTTTAGGATGTGGATTTCCTTTAAAAATTTCAGTAACTTCAGGAATTGCAAAAGCTCCTGTAAATTGTCCATAAATTAACATCGTTCCAATACCAATTGCCATAAATAATAATGCAAAACCAAAAATCGGATAAATTTTTGGCAATAATTTTTATCAAGTGGGAAGGATTGTAGCCAAAATGTAGTAAGCAATGATAATGATTGTAAAAGTCATGGCACTCACGCCTGGAATCAAATTGTGAAGAATGTCAGCAGGTGATTTTATAAATACAACTCCAACTAATAGCAATAAAACTATTGAAAAAACTCTCATAATTTGCTGCATCACAACACCTAAGTTTTGTCCTACAAGTTCTCCAATACTGCTCCCTTTATTCCTAAGTGAAAGCATACCAATCAAGAAATCATGAACAAACTCCTCCAAAAATACATCCAAAAACAATCCATAAAAATGCGGCAGGTCCCCATAAAGCTCCTGCAATGGCTCCGAAAATTGGTCCTGTTCCAGCAATGTTCAGAAATTGAATCAAAAATGCTTTTGGAGTGCTAACTTGTACATAGTCCACACCATCGTAATATTCGATTGAAGGTGGAGTTCTGTCAGGCTCTATTCCGAAAAACTTTTTCCACAAACTTGCTGTAAAATGCGTAACCTAAAATAAGAGCGACAATCGCTAAAAACAAAAGAAATCATAATAAAAACCTCCTATAATTAATATTTATTATTTAATATAAAAATATTATTTAAAATAACTTTGTTAATAATATGATAACTTGATTTTGTAAAAACAAGTGTAATTTTTGAAAAATATTTAACTAAATTAAAAAGTTGTTGTTAATTTTGTAATTATATGATAAACTGAAATGATGGCAGTATATTGGAAATAAAATTAAAAAGGAGATTTTTAAAGGGAAATTTTTAGATATGCTGGCATTAAATAAAAATTTCAGGAGGAAAAATGACAAAGGGAATAAAAAATGTTATATTTGGTAACAGCAGGTTTGGTAATGGCAGCCCCATTAAATGCGGCTGGAAACAATGAATTAATTTGTATTGACCCAGGACATCAAGTTAGAGGAAACTCAGGACTTGAGGAAGTTGCACCAGGTTCATCAACGAAAAAGCCAAAAGTTTCATCTGGAACAAGAGGGGTTGCTACAAAAAAATACGAATACCAGCTTACACTAGAAGTTGGATTAAAATTAAGAGATGCATTAAAAAAATAAAGGCTACAAAGTATTCATGGTACGTGAAACAAATGATGTAGATATTAGTAACAAGGAACGTGCAATCAAAACAAATAATGCAGGATGCTCATTATACATAAGACTTCATGCCGATGGAGTTGACAACTCTTCAGTAAATGGAGCAACAGTATTAACATCTTCAGCCAAAAACCGTTATACACAAAGCGTTCAAAAATCGAGCGACAAATTTTCACGTACACTTTTATCAGAATATATAAAAGCAACTGGAGCTAAAAAATCGTGGAGTTTCATACAGAGATGATTTAACTGGAACAAACTGGTCAAAAGTTACAAATACATTAATCGAATTAGATTTATGTCAAATCCTGCCGAAGACAGAAAAATGTCAACACCAGAATATCAAGCTAAAAATGGTAAATGGAATGGTAAATGGTATTGAAAAATATTTAAGAGAAAAATAGTTTAGAAATTTAAAAATAAAAGTGCTTTGAAGAAATTTGGGTACTTTTATATTGAAAAAGGTTAAATTAATATTATATAATAGAACGAAAGTAATAACGTAAAGGAGGAGTTTCAAATGTTAATTGAGGAAATATCAAATGGGGAAAAATGAAAAAAATTGAATTTAAAGAAAATGCTAAAACTAATACATATATAAAAAACAGTTGTGGCATTTGCAAATGGAAATGGCGGAAAAAAATAGTTTTCGGAGTAAAAAGATAATGGAGAAATTATTGGAGTTGAAAATGAGTTTGAAGTTATGGATGGAATAATTAATGCAATCTCGGATAGCTGTTATCCAATGATTATACCAGATATAAGTTTGCATACGTTGGAAAAATAGAACAATTATTCTTGTGGAAATTGAAGGAGGTAAGAAAAAGCCATATTATTTGAAGTCAAAAAGGGATGCAGAAAGGAACTTATATCAGAAGAGGTGCTACGACTAGAATTATTGAAGAAGATTATGTTTTGAAGGAGTTGGTTTTAGAAGGGAAAATAAGTATTTTGATCAGCAAGTTTGCCACGGAGAAAGTATTAGTGATGAAGAAATTGAGAAATTTTGTGAATGGCTGGAGAAATTGGCAAGAAAAAAATTCTGAAACTGATACAAAAATAAAAAGTTACTAGAAATACTTTGTTAAGCTGGAAAGTTCTGGAAGAGAAAAAAACGGTGAAATTTTTCCAACAAATGCTTATATTTTTGTTATCTGGCAAGGAAAAACTGGGAAGTTTCACGAAAGATACAGTGTGGTGTATTTAAAGGAGAAACTAGAAGTATATTTGTGGATAAAAGGGAATTTGAAGGATCGATTATTACACAGCTAGAAAAGGCGTATAAATATGTGCTTGAAAAAATAAATTTAAGTTCGGATATTGTTGGAATTTACAGGGTTGACAAATATGAAATTCCACCTAAATCAATAAGAGAGCTAATCGCAAATGCAATAATTCATCGAAGCTACCTTGAACCAAAACGATATTCAAGTCGCACTTTATGATAACAGATTAGAAATTACTTCGCCAGGAATGCTGCTTTCAGGAGTAAATATAAAAAGAATGAAAGAAGGCTATTCCAAACTTCGTAATCGTGCAATTGCGTCAGTTTTTTCTTATGTAAATATTATTGAGAAATGGGGAAGCGGTATACCGAGAATTATGAATGAATTGGCAGAATACGGACTGGAAGAACCAGAGTTCATAACTTTTTGAAAAATGATTTTAGAATTAATATTTACAGAAAAAGCTATAATAGTATCCAAACTACCCAAGGTAGTACCCAAGATAAAACTAATACTACCCAAACTGTTTCCAAAAAGAAAAAAATCTAATATAAAAAAATCTTACAGAAACAGACAAAACAATAATAAACACAATAATAAATAATCCTAAAATGTCCCAAAAACAGATAGCTGATAATCTAAATTGGACAGTAAATAAAGTAAAAATATTATATGAAAAAGTTTAAGCAAAAATATTTTTAAGGTATGAAGGAACAAGTCAAAATGGGAAATGGGAAATTCAGGAAGAAAGGTTAAAAATATTTTTTTGAAATAAAAATCTTTGAAAAAAATTATTGAATAAAAATCTTTTTACAGCCCTTGACAAAAGGGCTTTTTATAGTATAAAATAGTTAGGTTAGAACTCATAACTAAATTTTTGAAAAAGTATATTATTTATAAAATAATGTGTTTTGAAGTGAATTTTAGAGTAAATCGATATACTTAAAATAAGTATGCGCTTATGTTTGATAAAGTAATTTGCAAAAAGCAAAAATTAATAGAATTAAAAAACTTTGTCAAAATGCAGCTTTATCAAATGTAGATTGAAGAAATGAGCTTTATAAAAAAGTTTTAGTTTTGAAAAAAATAACGCGAGAATAAATATATAAATCAAAAGAAATTTGAGAGGAGGAAAAACAGATGCCTACTATTAATCAATTAGTAAGATTTGGTAGAAGTACAACTGAGAAAAAGAAAAAAATCACCTGCATTAAAAGGTAATCCACAAAAAAGAGGGGTTTGTGTAAGAGTATATACAACTACACCTAAAAAACCTAACTCAGCCTTAAGAAAGGTAGCAAGGGTTAAATTAGTAAATGGAATTGAAGTTACTGCTTATATTCCAGGAATCGGACACAACTTACAAGAACATAGTATCGTTCTTTTAAGAGGAGGAAGAACAAAAGATTTGCCAGGGGTTAGATATAAAATAATCAGAGGAGCATTGGATACAGCAGGAGTTGTAAACAGAAAACAAGGTAGATCAAGATACGGAGCGAAAAAAGGGTAATTAATTTTTAAAAAAGTAAGGAGGACAATTAAGTGTCAAGAAGAAGAAGAGCGGAAAGAAGAGATGTATTACCAGATTCTCAATTTAACGATAAAGTAGTAACTAAATTCATTAACGGATTAATGAAAGATGGAAAAAAATCATTAGCTGAACATATTTTTTATTCAGCATTGCAACAAATAACTGAAGAAACTCAAGAAGAAGGAATTGAAGTATTCAGAAGAGCAATGGAAAAATGTAAGACCTCAATTAGAAGTAAGATCTCAGAAGAATCGGAGGGGCAACTTACCAAGTACCAGTTGAAGTAAGAAAAGAAAGACAGCAAACTTTAGCAATCAGATGGTTAGTTAGATATACAAGAGAAAGAAAAGAATATGGAATGGTAAACAAATTGAAAAAAGAATTAATTGCAGCTGCCAACAACGAAGGTGGATCAATTAAGAAAAAGAAGACACATATAAAATGGTTGAAGCAAATAGAGCGTTCGCACATTACAAATGGTAATTTTATTTGTTTAAAAAAAGATTATTGAGTATTCAAAAATGTTTATATTTTTACAAAATTCATTTTTTTCAGAACTGGATTTATAAAAAATATTGTTTCAAATTTTATACATACTTCATAGATAAAGAAGTAGCTTACAAAAAAACAAGGAGGAAAAAAATTAAATGGCAAGAAAAAAGTTGCTTTTTAAAAAGATACTAGAAACATTGGTATCATGGCACATATAGACGCCGGAAAAACAACTACAACTGAAAGAATTTTGTTTTATACAGGAGTAAACCATAAAATCGGAGAAGTTCACGAAGGAGCTGCTACGATGGATTATATGGAACAAGAACAAGAAAGAGGAATCACAATTACATCAGCTGCAACAACAGCATTTTGGAATGGACATAGAATTAATATAATAGATACACCAGGCCACGTTGACTTTACAGTTGAGGTAGAAAGATCATTAAGAGTATTGGATGGATCTGTTGCAGTCTTTTCAGCAGTTGACGGAGTTCAGCCACAATCAGAAACTGTTTGGAGACAAGCAGATAAATATAATGTACCAAGAATGGCTTTCTTTAATAAAATGGATAGAGTCGGAGCAGACTTTAACATGTGTGTAAATGATATTAAAGAAAAATTAGGTGGAAATGGTGTACCAATCCAATTACCAATTGGTGCAGAAGATAATTTTGAAGGAATTATCGACTTAGTAACAATGAAAGAATATTTATTTAAAAGATGAAACTATGGGAGCAGATTATGAAGTTGTTGATATTAGAGCAGAGCTGTTAGATGATGCTCAAGCGGCAAGAGAACACATGATTGAATCTGTAGTTGAAACTGACGATGAATTAATGGAAAAATACTTTGGTGGAGAAGAAATTACTGAAGAAGAAATCAAAAAGCATTAAGAGCCGCTACAATTGAAGGAACTGTTGTACCTGTATTGTGTGGAACAGCGTTCAAAAATAAAGGGATTCAACCGTTACTTGATGCGGTAGTTGCTTACATGCCATCACCATTAGACATTAATGGTGGAAAAATCAATGGAACTGATCCTAAAACTGAGGAACCAATTGAAAGAGAAATGGGAGATGATGCACCATTCTCAGCACTAGCGTTCAAAATTATTACAGATCCATTTGTTGGAAGATTATCATTCTTTAGAGTTTATTCAGGAGTATTGGAAAAAGGATCTTATGTATTAAACTCTACTAAAGGTAAAAAAGAAAGAATGGGAAGATTGCTTCAAATGCACGCTAACAAAAGAGAAGAACTTGATGTAGTTTACTCTGGAGATATAGCTGCGGCAGTTGGACTAAAAGATACTACTACAGGAGATACATTGAGTGCTGAAAATGCTCCAATCATCCTAGAAAAAATGGAATTCCCTGATACAGTTATCCAAATCGCAGTAGAACCAAAAACTAAAGCCGATCAGGAAAAAATGGGAACAGCCCTTGCAAAACTTGCAGAAGAAGATCCAACATTCAAAGTATCAACTAACCAGGAAACTGGACAAACATTGATTTCAGGAATGGGAGAACTGCACTTGGAAATCATTGTAGACAGAATGAAACGTGAATTTAAAGTGGAAGCAAATGTAGGTAAACCACAAGTTGCTTATAGAGAAACAATTAATGGTGCAACAGATGTTGAAGAAAAATATGCAAAACAATCTGGAGGACGTGGACAATATGGACATGTTAAGATGAAAGTTGAAGCTAATCACGGAAAAGGATATGAATTTGTTAACCAAATTACTGGAGGAGCTATTCCAAGAGAATACATTCCAGCGGTAGATAAAGGAATTCAAGAAGCATTAGAAGCAGGAGTTGTTGCAGGATACCCTGTTCAAGATATAAAAGTTACATTGTATGATGGATCTTACCATGAAGTTGATTCATCAGAAATGGCATTTAAAATAGCAGGTTCAATGGCAGTTAAAAAAGGACTTAGAGCCGCTAATCCAGTATTATTGGAACCAATCTTCAAAGTAGAAGTTACTACTCCAGAAGAATACATGGGAGACGTAATCGGAGATTTGAACTCAAGACGTGGACAAGTTTCAGGAATGACTGACAGAAATAATGCAAAAATTATTAATGCAGAAGTACCTTTATCACAAATGTTCGGTTATGCAACTGATCTAAGATCAAAAACACAAGGAAGAGCATCTTACTCAATGGAATTCGAAAAATATGTAGAAGTTCCAAAAAATATTGCTCAACAAGTAATTGATGAAAGACAAGGAAAAATAATAAAAATTTAAAAATAATAAAATTTAAAAAAATCTTAAAAAAATTTAAAATTAAAAAAATAACGGAGGAATTATAAAAAATGGCAAAAGCTAAATTTGAAAGAAGTAAACCACACGTAAACGTAGGGAACAATCGGTCACGTTGACCATGGAAAAAAACAACAACAACAGCAGCGATCTCAAAAAGTGTTGTCTGAAAAAGGGCTGGCTGAAAAAGTTGATTTTGAAAAACATTGACCAAGCACCTGAAGAAAGAGAAAGAGGGATTACAATCAACACAGCTCATATCGAATACGAAACAGAAAAAAGACACTATGCTCACGTTGACTGTCCAGGCCATGCCGATTACGTAAAAAATATGATTACAGGAGCAGCTCAAATGGATGGTGCTATCCTAGTAGTATCAGCAGCTGATGGTCCTATGCCTCAAACAAGAGAACATATCCTACTTGCAAGACAAGTTGGAGTTCCTTATATCGTAGTTTACTTAAACAAAGTAGATATGGTAGATGACGAAGAATTATTAGAATTAGTAGAAATGGAAGTAAGAGAATTACTTACAGAATATGGATTCCCTGGAGACGATGTACCAGTAATCAAAGGGTCTTCATTAGGAGCACTAAATGGAGAACAAAAATGGATAGATGCAATTGTTGAACTTATGGACGCAGTTGACGAATATATCCCAACACCAGAAAGACCAGTTGACCAATCATTCTTGATGCCAATTGAAGACGTGTTCACAATTACAGGAAGAGGAACAGTTGTAACAGGAAGAGTAGAAAGAGGAGTAATCAACGTTGGTGAAGAAGTGGAAATCGTAGGAATCAAACCGACAACAAAAACAACTGTAACAGGAGTAGAAATGTTCAGAAAATTATTGGATTCAGGACAAGCTGGAGATAATATAGGAGCATTATTAAGAGGAACTAAGAAAGAAGAAGTGGAAAGAGGACAAGTACTTGCTAAACCAGGAACAATCAATCCACATACAGGATTTAAATCAGAAGTATATGTATTGACGAAAGATGAAGGTGGAAGACATACACCATTCTTTACAGGATACAAACCACAATTCTACTTCAGAACGACAGATATTACAGGAGAAGTAAACTTACCAGAAGGAGTAGAAATGGTAATGCCTGGAGATAACATTGAAATGACAGTAGAATTAATTCACCCAATCGCAATGGAAGAAGGATTAAGATTTGCGATAAGAGAAGGTGGAAGAACAGTAGCTTCAGGAGTAGTAGCAACTATTACTAAATAGTTTTCTGTAAAAAACTTCCTTAAAATAAAATATAAAAATAAAAAAATAATTATTGCAGACAAGCAAAAATATTTGTTATAATATTTAGAAATGTAATAGAAAAATAGTTCACAAATGTTAAGTAAAGGAGAGATTAGGTTTTAATAATCTAATTTCTCTGTTTGCTAAGATAAACAAAAGAAATAAACAGGAGGAAAGACTTTGGATAAAATAAGAATATATTTACAATCTTATGATCACAAACTGTTGGATCAATCTGCTAAAAAAATTGCAGAAGTAGCTAAGAAAAATGGTTCAGAATTAGCAGGACCGCTTCCGTTGCCTACAAAAAAACTAAAAAAATATACAGTTTTAAGATCAGTTCACGTAAATAAAGATTCAAGAGAACAATTTGAAATGAGAATTCACAGAAGATTTGTAGAAATCAAAAAAATTCAAATCAACAAATCGTAAAATGCATTAGCATCATTAAACTTGCCATCAGGTGTGGGAGTTGAAATTAAGCAATCGTAAGGCTTAGTACAAGTTGGCATTTATAAAATTGTCAACCAATATATTAAGGAGGAAAAAAATAAAAAAATGATATTAGGTAAAAAAATCGGAATGACTCAAATTTTCGAAGACGAAAAATTAATTCCAGTTACAGTAATTGAAGCAGGAACTAACTTCATTACACAAATCAAAACTGAAGAAAAAGAAGGATACAACGCTATCACATTAGCATATGGAGATAAAAGAGAAAAACACAACAAAACCTGAATTAGGAATATTTAAAAAAAGCAGGAGTTACTCCAAAAAGATTTCTTAAAGAATTTAAAGTAACTAACCCTAGCTGACTTTGCATTAGGACAAGAAATTAAAGTAGATGTATTAGAAGGTATCGAATTTGTTGATATTTCTGGAACTTCAAAAGGTAAAAGGGACTGCAGGGGTTATGAAAAAGACATAATTTTGGTGGAAACAGAGCTTCACACGGGGTTTCAAGAAACCATAGACTTGGAGGTTCTAACGCAGGAGGAGCCGCATCAAACAGTAACGTGCCAAAAGGGATGGCTGGAAGACTTGGAGCTGAAAAAAAGTAACAGTTCAAAAACTTGCAAGTTATTAAATTTGATGTGGAAAAACAGTCTTTTATTAGTAAAAGGTGCTGTTCCAGGACCAAAAAATGGTTATTTAGTTATCAAAAAATCGGTAAAGAAATATTAATAGGAAAGAGAGGAGGATAACATGCCAGTTTTAAATATATACAAATTAGACGGTTCACAAGCAGGAACTATTGAAGTAAATAATGACGTATTTGGAATCGAACCAAATAAACACGTAATGCACGAAGTTTTAGTAGCAGAATTAGCTGAAGCTAGACAAGGATCTGCCTCAACAAAAACAAGAGCGGAAGTAAGAGGTGGAGGAAGAAAACCTTTTAGACAAAAAGGAACAGGAAGAGCTAGACAAGGATCTCACAAGAGCACCACACATGGTAGGTGGAGGAGTAGTTCACGGACCAAAACCAAGAAACTATGCTAAAAAAAGTAAATAAAAAAAGTTAGAAAAATTAGCTTTAAAAATCAGCTTTAGCAACAAAAAAATTAGCGAAGGAAATGTAATCGTATTAGATGATTTCGCATTAGAAACACCAAAAAAACAAAAAAACATTTATTGATTTTGCAAAAAGCATTAAACTTTGACGGTGCAAAAACAATTATATGTAACAAATGATGATACTGATAATATAGATAGAGATTATTTCTTATATTTATCAACTAGAAATATTGAAAAAGTTGCAGCAATTAATACAAGAGATTTAAGCATCTACTGGTTAATCAAACAAGACAAAAGTAATCTTAACTAAAGAAGCTCTTGCAACTATCGAGGAGGTGCTAGCATAATGCATATTACTGATATTATCAAAAAAACCTGTAATTAATACAGAAAAAAAGCAAGAAATTTATTGGAAAACAATGAATATGTTTTCATAGTAGATAGAAGAGCAAACAAACTTCAAATTAAAAGATGCGGTTGAAAAAAACTATTCAATGTAAAAAGTTCAAGGTGTTAATACTTTTAAACATTAAATCAAAAAACAAAAAGATTCAGAATGTCAATGTATAAAAACAGCCGCTATCAAAAAGCAATTGTTAAGTTGAAAGATGGAGAATCTATAGCAGCTTACGAAGGATAAGACAAATTACAAGAATCATAACATCTATTTCTCGGGGATTTCCCCGAAAAATAATTTTAGAAAAAGTAAAAAAATAACTATATTTTTGTGGAAAATTATTTAGTAAAAATGCTATAATAGATAAGTTATGTAGAATTATAGAAATTATTTGAAATTTTTCAAAATAATTATACAAATAAAAAGAGAAATAGGAAGAGAGGGAACATAAGTTATGCCAATAAAAAAATTAAAAACCGATAACTAGTGGGACACGGCATATGTCGATATTAGTTAATAAGGACTTAGATAAGGTAAGACCTGAAAAATCTTTAGTTGAACCATTAAATTCATCTTACGGGATTGACAACTATGGACACAGAACAGGTAGAAACAGACATAAAGGACACAAAAGATTATATAGAGTAATCGACTGGAAAAGAAATAAAATTGGAGTGCCTGCAAAAGTTGCAACTCTTGAATATGATCCAAACAGAACTGCAAACATCGCATTGTTACACTATGTTGATGGAGAAAAAAGATATATCTTGGCTCCGAACGGACTTAAAAAAGGTGACATCGTATTAGCAGGAGAAGGTGCAGATATCAAACCTGGAAATGCGTTAAAATTAAAAGACTTACCAGTAGGGACAGTTATTCACAATGTTGAATTAATGCCTGGTAAAGGTGGACAGTTAGCAAGATCAGCAGGAACAGCTGCAAGACTTGTTGCAAAAGAAGGAACTTACTGCCACGTGGAATTGCCATCTGGAGAATTAAGACTTATTCATAAAGAATGTATGGCTACAATCGGATCAGTAGGAAATTCTGAACATTCATTAGTATCATTAGGAAAAGCTGGAAGAAATAGACACTTAGGAAGAAAACCTCACGTTAGAGGATCTGTAATGAACCCTGTGGATCACCCACACGGAGGAGGAGAAGGAAGATCTCCAATTGGTAGAAAATCACCAGTTACACCTTGGGGGTAAACCTACACTTGGTAAGAAAAACTAGAGGTAAAAAAACTTAGTGATAAATTCATCGTTAGAGGAAGAAAAAAATAGTAGTTTAAAAAATAAAGTCAATGTCAATATTGACAATACAATTTTTAGATGAAAAAAACGCAGAAATGGACTGTGCCAGTCAAGCAGAAAGATAAAAATATCTAAATAACAGTTTGGCTGAATGTAAAAAAATATTGCTTGATACATTGAATTAAGTATTTAAAAAAATAAATAATTAAAATGAGATGTATTGAGTAACATTTCTCGATTTAAAAAAATGAAATAAGGAGGAAAGAATGGCTCGTTCATTAAAAAAGGACCTTTTGTTGATGCATATTTATTAGAAAAAAATAGAAGCATTGGGAGGTAAAAAAACAAGTTATTAAAAACATGGTCTAGAAGATCAACTATATTCCCTCAATTTATTGGACATACTTTTGCTGTATATAACGGTAAAAAAACATATACCTGTATATGTAACTGAGGAAATGGTTGGACATAAATTAGGTGAATTTGCACCAACTAGAACTTTCTACGGACATGGAAAAGACGCTAAAAAAAGGTAAAAAAATAATTAAAAATAACCGATATACATACATTAATGAAAGGAGAGGACTTTGAATGGCAGTAGTAGCTAAATTGAAATACCAAAGATTAAGCCCTCAAAAAGCAAGATTAGTTGCTGATATTGTAAGAGGGAAAAATGCATTGCAAGCATTGAACATTTTAAAATTTACAAATAAAAAAAGCAGCATTATACATAGAAAAAACATTAAGATCAGCAATTGCAAACGCTGAACATAATAACAAGATGGATCCTGATAAATTATTTATTTCAAAAATATTAATTGATAAAGGACCTGTACTAAAAAAGAATCAGCCCAAGAGCAATGGGAAGAGCTGATATTATTAGAAAACCAACAGCTCATATCACAGTAGAAGTTGATGAAAAGAGAAGATTAATTTAGACAAATAAGGAGGTAAGTCTGTGGGACAAAAAAAGTAGATCCTAGGGGGATAAGATTAGGAATCACAAGAACTTGGGATTCAAAAAATGGTTCGCTGAGGGAAAGAATATGTAAACAACTTTCACGAAGATTTAAAAATAAAAGAATATATTAAGAAAAACTATTACCACGCAGGGATTTCTTCTATTCAAATAGAAAGAACATCACCTACAGAAGTAGCAGTTATTATTGAAACTGGAAAAAGCTGGAATCTTAATCGGAAGAAAAAGGTCAAGAAATTGAAGCTTTTAAAAAGTAAAATTAGAAAAATTAACTGGTAAAAGAGTACAAAATTAAAGTACAAGAAATCAAAAAAATCCTAATAAAGATGCTCAATTAGTAGCAGAAAGTATTGCAACTGCAATTGAAAAAAAGGGTTGCTTATAAAAAGAGCAGTTCAACAAGCTATTCAAAAGAGCAGAAAAAGCTGGGATTAAAGGAATTAAAAGTTATGGTATCAGGAAGATTGAATGGTGCCGAAATTGCAAGAAGTGAATGGACACTTTCAGGAAGAGTACCACTACATACTTTAAGAGCAGATGTTGATTATGCAACAGCTACTGCACACACTACATACGGTGCTTTAGGATTAAAAAGTATGGATATTTAATGGTGAAGTTCTTTCTACTACAAAGGAAGGAGAAAACGAATAATATGTTAATACCTAAAAGAACGAAATATAGAAAACAGTTCAGAGGAAAAATGGGTGGCGTAGCAACTAAAGGAAACAAAGTTGATTTTGGTGAATTTGGTCTTGCCGCTAAAGAATTTGGTTGGATTACTTCAAGACAAATAGAAGCTTGTAGGGTAACAATCAACAGAACGTTTAAAAGAGAAGGTAAAATTTGGATTAGAATATTCCCTGATAAACCTTATACAAAAAAAGACCTGAAGGAACAAGAATGGGTAAAGGTAAAGGTAATGCAGAAGGTTGGGTAGCAGTAGTTAAAAAGAATAAAATAATGTTTGAAGTTGGCGGAGTATCTGAAGAGAAAGCCAAAGAAGCATTAAGAAAAGCTGGACATAAACTACCTATAAAAAGTTAAATTTGTTAGAAAAGAAGAAGTAGGTGGTGATAAGTAATGACAATTAACGAAATTAGAGAATTATCATTGGAAGAATTGGGAAGTTAAAGTAAATGAATTGAAACAAGAATTGTTTAATTTAAAATTTCAAAAAAACTCTTGGACAATTACAAAAACACTGCTAAAATACGAGATGTTAAAAGAACAATAGCAAGATTAAAAAAACTGTTGTAACTGAAAAAAACTGGTAAATAGGGAGGATCAAGAGTGGAAAAACAAAAAGAAAAAGAAAGAAAAAGTAAGAGAAGGAATCGTTGTTTCAAATAAAATGGATAAAACTGTAGTAGTTGTTGAAGAAACAATGAAATTACATAAACTTTATAAAAAGAGAGTAAAAAACTTCTAAAAAAATATAAAGCACACGATGAAAAACAATGACTGTGGAATCGGAGATAAAGTGCAAATTATGGAAACTAGACCATTAAGTAAAGATAAAAAGATGGAGAGTTGTTACAATCTTAGAAAAGAGCTAAATAGTTCTGACTTTATCAATAAGATTAAAAAAAGAATGTTTTATTTTCAATATTAAAAACAAAAAGGCAAATAGCATGAGTTAATATTTGAGAGGAGGAAATTTTAAATGGTTCAACAACAATCGATAGCTTAATGTTGCTGATAACACTGGAGCTAAAAAAATCATGGTTATTAGAGTATTAGGTGGATCAAGAAGAAGATTCGGTAAAATTGGAGACATCGTAGTAGCAACTGTAAAAGAAGCTATACCAAACGGAAACGTTAAAAAAGGTGATGTAGTTAAAGCCGTAATCGTTAGAACAAGAAAAGAATTAAAAAGAGCAGACGGTTCATATATAAAATTTGATGACAATGCGGCAGTTATTTTAAATACGGCATTAGAAGTAAGAGGGACAAGAATCTTTGGACCTGTAGCAAGAGAATTAAGAGCGAAAAACTTTATGAAAATAGTTTCTCTAGCACCAGAAGTATTATAGGAAGGAGAGTTAAAACGTGGCTAAACCAAACTTAAAATCAGTACCTAAAAAAATTACATGTTAAAACTGGAGATACAGTTATTGTAATTAGCGGTAGATCAAAAAGATTTGTTACGTAATGAAAAAGTACACAAACTGGAGATAAAGGAAAAAAATTGGAAAAAGTATTAAAAGTATTCCCTAAAACTGGAAAAATAATTGTTGAAGGTGTAAATATTAAGAAAAAGACATATTAAACCTAATGCAATGAACCCACAAGGCGAAGTTGTAGAAAGAGAAATGCCAATCTTCTCATCTAAAGTAATGCTTTTGGGATGAAGGAGCAGGGAAACCTACAAGAGTAAGAAAAAGAAATAAGAGATGGAAAAAAGTGAGAATATCAGTTGTATCTGGTAATGAAATATAATATTTTAGAGAGGAGGATGTAATAAATGGCTGAAAAAAATATTCCAAGATTACAAAAATTATACAAAGATGAAATAGTTTCATCATTATTGAAAAGAATTAAATTTATCTAATGTTATGCAAGTACCAAAACTTGATAAAATAGTAGTGAATATGGGGATTGGAGAAGCAGTAAGCAATCCTAAGTTAATAGATACAGCTATCGCTGAATTAGCACAAATTACAGGACAACAGCCTATAGCAAGAGCTGCTAGAAAATCAGAAGCTGGATTTAAATTAAGAGAAGGACAAAAAAATTGGAGCAAAAGTTACATTAAGAAAAAGAAAAAAATGTATGAATTCCTAGACAGATTAATTAGTATTACATTACCAAGGGTAAGAGATTTTGAAGGTGTTTCACCTAAAAGGATTTGATGGAAGAGGAAACTATACATTAGGATTAAGAGAACAAATCGTATTCCCTGAAATTGAAATTGATAAAGTAGATAAAATCTTTGGATTAGGAATTACAATTGTATCTACAGCACAAAATGATGAGCAAGGAAGAGCTTTATTAAAAGCATTCGGAATGCCGTTTGCAAAAATAGTATTATTTTGAAGGAGGTGTAATTTAATCAATGGCTAAAAAAAGCGATGGTTGAAAGAAACTTAAAAAGACAAAAAAACAGTTGATAAATATGCAGCTAAAAGAGCTGAATTAAAAGAAAAGAGCTAAAAAAAGGTGATAGAGAAGCAGTTTTAGAATTATCTAAATTACCAAGAAATGCTTCACCTACAAGAGTTAGAAATAGATGTCAAATTAACGGAAGACCAAGAGGATATATGAGAGAATTTGGTATTTCAAGAGTTATGTTCAGACAATTAGCAGGAGAGGGAGTTATCCCTGGAGTAAAAAAATCAAGTTGGTAATTTTGAGAGGAGGAAGAATTAATGTATTTAACAGATCCTATTGCTGATATGCTTACTAGAATCAGAAACGGAAACATGGCTAAACATGCACAAGTTGCAATACCATTTTTCAAAAATTAAAGAAAGTATAGCAAATATATTAAAAAATGAAGGATATATAAACGGTTACGAAATCAAAGAAGAAGGAGCTATAAAAAATATAGTTGTTTCTTTAAAAACTGTAGATGGAGAAGCTGTAATCAAAGGGTTAAAAAGAATATCAAAACCTGGAAGAAGAGTTTACACATCTGTAGAAAGTTTGCCTAAAGTATTAGGTGGATTAGGAATTGCCATTGTCTCAACACCACAAGGTGTTATTACAGACAAGGAATGCAGAAAGCATAACGTTGGTGGAGAAGTTCTTTGCTACGTGTGGTAATTTACGCATTTTATAAATTAGGAGGATAAACAATGTCAAGAATAGGTAAAAAACCTATAACTATACCTGCTGGCGTTGAAATCAAGCAGGAAGGAAACACTTTTACTGTAAAAGGGCCAAAAGGGCAATTAGTAAGAGAATTAAGCAGTGAAATTAAAGTAAATATTGATGGTAATGAAATTACAATTGAAAGACCAAATGATTTGCCAAATATAAGAGCTCTTCATGGAACTACAAGAGCAAACTTAAACAATATGATTGTTGGAGTAAGTGAAGGATTTACTAGAGGATTGGAACTAGTCGGAGTAGGATACAGAGTACAAGCTAGTGGAAAAGGATTAACATTATCTTTAGGATATTCACATCCAGTTGAAGTCGAAGCAGTAGAAGGAATTACTTTTAAAGTTGAAGGAAATACTAAAATTTCTGTTGAAGGAATTGATAAACAATTAGTTGGACAAGTTGCTGCAAACATCAGAGCTAAACGTCCACCTGAACCATATAAAGGAAAAGGTGTTAAATACGCTGATGAAGTAATTAGAAGAAAAGAAGGTAAGAAAGGATAGGAGGTAGATTTTAATGGTAAAAAAACTTGATAGAAATAAATTAAGACAAAAAAAACATAGAAGTATTAGAAAAAAAATCGTTGGAACTGCTGAAAGACCTAGACTTGCTGTGTATAGAAGTTTACAAAATATCTTCGTTCAAGTAATTGATGATACAACAGGAAATACTTTAGTTTCTGCATCAACTATTGAAAAAGGTGCAAAAATTGAAAATGGTTCAAATATCGAAGCAGCTAAACAAATAGGAGAAAGAATTGCTAAAAAAGCATTAGATAAAGGGATTACTACTGTTGTATTCGACAGAGGAGGATACGTGTACACAGGAAGAGTTAAAGCTGTGGCGGATGCTGCGAGAGAAGCAGGATTAAAATTCTAAAGATAAGGAGGATATATTTTGGCTAGAGATAGAGATAACAGAGAAAGAGAAAGTGAATATAAAGAAAGACTTTTAAGAATAAGTAGAGTTTCTAAAACTGTTAAAGGAGGAAGAAGAATTTCGTTCTCAGTATTAGCAGCAGTTGGAGATGAAAAAGGAAAAGTAGGTATCGGTTTAGGAAAAAGCTAACGGTGTACCTGATGCAATCAAAAAAGCCATTGCAAATGCTAAGAAAAATTTAGTAACTGTTTCATTAAAAGGTGGAACATTGCCACATGAGCAAATTGGTAAATATAATGCAACTTCTGTATTATTGAAACCAGCTTCAAAAGGGACAGGAGTTATCGCTGGTTCAGCAACTAGGGAATTATTAGAGCTAGCAGGTGTAAAAGATGTACTTACAAAAATTAGAGGTTCAAAAACTAAAGATAACGTTGCAAGAGCAACTTTAGAAGGTCTTAAACAATTACGTTCTTTAGAAGATGTTGCAAGACTTAGAGGAAAAATCAGTTGAAGAAATTTTTAGGATAATAAGGTTAGGAGGTAAAATTAATGTCTAAAGTAAAAGTAACGCTTGTAAAAGGAATTAATGGAAGAAAACCTAATCATGTTGCGACTGTAAAATCACTTGGATTAAGAAAAATCAGTCAAAGTGCAGTTCATAACAAAACTGCTGATATTGAAGGAAAAAAATTAAATTAGTTTCTTATTTACTTAAAGTAGAGGAGGTTTAGAATAGATGAATCTTAATGAATTAAGACCTGCTGCTGGATCGAAAAAGAGAAAAGAAGAAGAGTAGGAAGAGGACACGGAACTGGTTGGGGAAAAAACTGCTGGTAAAGGTCATAATGGACAAAAAAACAAAGATCAGGTTCATATGTATCACCTATATTTGAAGGTGGACAAATGCCTATTATTAGAAGAATTCCTAAAAAGAGGATTTTCTAATGCACCATTTAAAAAAAGATATAATAGTAATTACATTGGCTGATATTGTTGAAAAGATTTAACGATGGAGATGTAGTTAGTTTACAAACATTAGTTGAAAATGGAATAGTTAAAAAAACCCTAAATTTATAACAAAAATATTCTGATGAAACTTTAAGAAATACTAAAGGTAGAAGAGCTGTAAAAGAATATTTAAATGCAAATGTTGAAGCATATGTAAAAGAAAAAAAGATTTTACAAGTCTATTAAAAAAAATTATAGGGAATACAGAAGTTAATAAAAAAATTAACTGTAAAAAGCACATAAAGTTTCTAAAACAGCTAAAGAATTAATTGAAAAAGCTGGAGGAAATGTAGAATTATTAGAAGTAAGATCATATTCAGCTAAAGCAGGAAATAATAAAAAAGAAGATGAGAATAAGTAAGATTTAATATCTTGCTTTTTCTTCATACACTAAAGGAGTGATAGAATTGACTCTAGCTGAAGCAGTAACAAGCAGGGTAAAAGCTATTTTTAATATACCCGAACTAGAAAAAAAGAGTAACATTTACATTACTTATGATAATGGTTGCAAGAGTTGGAATTCATATAGCAGTTCCGGGAATTAATACAGAAGCTTTTAAAAATTTCCAGCAGGGAAATGCAATTGCTCAATTTTTAAATTTATTTTCGGGTGGAGCTGTTGAAAGAGCTTCAATTTTTGCGTTGGGAATCGTCCCATACATTAATGCTTCTATTGTATTTCAATTATTAGGAGTAATTTTTCCTAAAATAGATGAAATGCAAAAGGAAGGTGGAAAAGAAAGAGATAAAATAACTCAATGGTCAAGATATGTAACAATTGTATTGGCAATAATTCAGTCATTTGGAATCGCGGTTTTAATGCAAAACCAAGGATTAGTATTGGAACCAGGTCCAAAATTCATACTTAGTACAGTAGTCCTAATTACAGGTGGAACTTCATTCTTAATGTGGATTTCTGAAAGAATTTCAATAAGAGGTATCGGAAATGGTACATCAATGCTGATTTTCTTAAATATTGTTGCGGGATTGCCAACAGTTATCAGTGCTATGTATACTGGATTACCTAGTGGAATGGGGAAAGTTCTATTAGGATTGTCAATTGTAGCATTTGTTGTATTTATTGCCTTAATGGTAATTGTACAGTTAGCTGAAAGAAGAATTCCTATCCAATATGCAGGAAAAGGAAGTCTTGGATTCGGTGGAGGACAAAGTACAGTTGGAAAAAGAACATATTTACCATTAAAAATAAATATGTCTGGAGTAATGCCAATAATCTTTGCATCAGTATTAATGGCAGCACCGCCATTTCTCGTTTCAATGCTAAAAGCTGGAACTTTAAAAAACTTCTTGGCAGCCCAGTTTGAACCAAAAGGTGCTTTTTATCTACTATTGTTTGCAATATTAATTACAGTATTTTCATTTTTCTATACACTTACAATTGCTTTTGATCCAGATAAAGTAGCTGATGATTTGAAGCAAAGTGGGGGAACAATTCCTACAGTAAGAGCCGGAAAGGAAACTGCTGACTATTTGGAAAAAGTTGCTACAAGAGTAACATTTGGAAGTGCGATTTTCTTATCGTTATTGGGTATTATGCCAAATATCTGGTTTGGATATGTCTTAAAACTTCCAGTTATGCTTGGAGGAACAAGTTTACTAATCTTAGTTGGAACTGCAGTAGAATTGCTATTACAAATAGATTCTTACTTAGCGGTTAAGCAAATGAAGAGTTTTGTAAATAGAAGAAATCGTTGATAGAAATTAATGGTTAAAATAAATTTTTAAAAAGCACACTGAAATTAAATGTGTGCTTTTCTGTTATTGACTTTTATACTTAATTTTAGCTAGCAAAAATTACTTATCTTATTTAATAATTTCCACTTGGCTTTTTGTGTATATATCCTGTACTTGCAGGATAGTCATAAATAATATAATACCAGTCGCCATATCTGTTTATTACCATAAATTCTTGTCCTTTTTCAGTTTTTTTCCCCAAATTGGAGCATCAGTTTCAGGTGATTTTTTTATATCTGCATTTTCTACAGGCCTTATTTTTTTCCATTTCTATTTTATTCTTTTTTTATCTTCCAAATCATTTAAATTTTTTTGAAAAATGTTGCTTTTTGAATTATTTAATTTTTGTTACATTTGAAATTTCTGCGTAATATACAGGAAATCCTGCTCCACAAGTTAGTCTTACTCCTATAGTTGAAACATTAACATTTACTGGCTGAATGGCATATTCTATTTTTCCAAGAAGTTTATTCGCTATCTTTAAAATTTTCTTTCAAAAAAATTTTTCTTTATCCTTATGTGATAATTTAATTTCTATTGTTTTTTTCCGTTATAACTATTTTTTTGTCATTAGGAATTAAGTCAAAAAAACAATTGGATTATCTTCACCTTCATCATCATAACAGTCTTCATCAATAGTTGCGACAAGTAATCCTTCTATATTTACTGGTTTGAATGATGGCTTATAATCATCATCAGTATCACTTTTTCCAACAAAAACAGAATAACATAACAAGAAAAAAATGTAAAAAAATGTAATCCTGTATTTTTTTAATTTTTCATGAAAAATTACCTCCTTAAATTTTATTAATATTTGTGTGCCATTCTTTAATTTGTATTATGATTCAAATCAAAGATATTATTTAAATATACAATTAATTTGTTAAATTTATTTTTTTCTTTTTTTCAATATTTCATCTATTATTTTTTTATCCTAGCCTCATAAGTATATTCAGGTACATAAACCTTCTTATTAGGTTCATACCAGAAAAAAACTGGCTGAAAGTAATTTTCGTAAATCTTTTTCTTGTAAATTCATGCCCATATTGTGCAAAAGGATAGTTTCTTAGTACTTCAAGCTGAAAAAGTACTTAATGTTTCCAATTCTTTTATTGCTTTATCGCCGTCAGACCAGCCTTTTTAATGCAAGGTTAGTTCCTATTTCGTCTTCAAGCGGATCTCTAAATTTATATCCATTTATTTTTTTATATCAGATTTCACACTTGAAATATAACGATTCATTGGTATATGAGAATAAAAATTCTTTATCTGGAGCAAAAATTTTTTTGGTTTTTATATCTTACATATCCACTTTTTAATTTTTGCATATACTATTTCAGAATATCCTTCTTCCAGTTTACTTTTTATCCAGAAAAAAACAATGTCTCCATTTCCTACTATTTCCCATTTTATTGGTTTTCCATCGTTCCAAAAATGTATATGGCAAAGAAAAACAGTTCATTTTTTTCATATTTACGATAATTTCAAAAATCATCAACTTTTTTTGTTTTTTTCCATTTTTGAAATAGTTGTTAGTACATATTGATATTCTCCTTTATCATATGTTGAAGTTGCTCCTCTATAAGAATAACTGTGATTTATGGTATTTTCTCCCTTTTTTTCAAATCAGCTTTAAAGTAATAGACAGATGCCTTGCTATATTTATTTTTTTATATTCTTTTTCTTCTTCTGCTGTAAAAAAATCCTTTATTTAAAAAAATTCATCCATTTTTTTCCAATACGAATTTTTACTTTTTTTCCGTTTACAACAGTTTTAAAATTTTTTTATGCTCTCAGAATCATATCCTGTACCACTTGGAGCATTATCGGCATCATTATACTCATCAGGCGGTGTTATAAATCCTATTGTTCTGCTTCCTGCAGATGAACTGTCAAATACAAAATTTACTGATACATCCATGAAATTATCATTTCTTAGTGTAAATTCTATTTTTTTTCTTTTTTTATAGCCATATCAGAAATTTGAAGCGGAATAAGATGTTCTCCCTGTGATATAAATTCCCAGTCGTTTCCAAAAAGAAAATATGCAAGTTATCAAAAAAATATTATTATACTGATTAATTTTTTTCATAATAATCTACTTCCTTTCTTATAAATATTTATATTTTTAATATCTAACGTTTTTTTATTTAAATTTCGAAAGTTTTTTTGAATAATATATTTCTTAATGATTGAAGTAATCAGGTTTGAATAAATCAGAAAAAAACCAAAAAAAGTAATTTAGTAAATAATTCACATAATTTTGTATAACTTTGTTGTATTTGTAGGTAGCAAGAAATTAAGTTAAGTTTTCTATATGTTACTATTATTTTAAAGTTGATTTATTGGTGTTGATATGAATGTATTCTGTAAAAATTTAAATTTTTTTGTGTTAATAAGTAACAAACTCTGTTTATATAATTAATATACCATAAGAACGTTAAAGAAAAAAATGAGAACTTTGGGATTTTTTTATAAAATTTATCAGTTAATATTAAAGGATTTGAGCATATGTTAGAAAAAAATAGTTTATGTGATTACTAATAAAAAAATCTCTAAAAAAAGAAATTACTTTAACTTAGAGATTTTTTTACTGTTAAAATTTATTCATTAATTTTTTTCAAATATTTTTTTCTCAATAAATATGAGATGAATTCCAGTATAATCGCCACTCCAAATATTAAATACACAAACACCCCGATTTCCTGTATATCAAAATACATTGTCCCAGACATAAACATATCGTATCCAATTCCACCTGCTCCCGCAGCAGCTCCAACAAGAACCGCATTTGTAAAATTGATTTCAAAAACGGATAAATGTCCACGATAAAAGGGAAGTGACTGTGCTTGGCAGTACAGCCTGAAAAATGATTTTCCAGAATGAAGCTCCCGTGGCTCTGAGAGCTTCGACAATGCCATTGTCGATTTCTTCAATGCTTTCGGAGTAGGCTTTTACAAGGTAGGCGACACTGTGAAAAGTCATTCCGATAATTGCCGCTTCTACACCAACATTTGCAACGACTGAAAATACCATAACCCATAATATTGTTGGGATTGCACGAATAAATGACATACAAATTTTTATAATTCTGGAAGTACGCTGGCTTGATAAATTTTTTGCTGCAAAAAATGATAAAAATAATGCTATAAATGAGCCAATAATTGTTGTAAGTACAGCTAGTGCAATTGTTACCGTAAGACTGGTAAAAATTTGGCTGTATGTATATCTATCAGATAATTTAGGAGAAAAGAACATAGTTCCCAGATCTTTAAAAAAATTTTTTGTGGCAATGGCTATATTTACACCGCCAAAATCTATTGTGAGCAGTGTATAAAGTGTTATAATTGATAGCACAGATAAAGTTGCATATAAATAAATTCTTGATTTTTGTAAGTTTTCTTATTTTTTTATTTTATCCAAAAAGGAAATCACCTTCTTTTTTTACAATTTTTTTCTTTTTACATCATTTCATTTCTAAGTTTGTTAGATAGCATTTCTATTCCAATTACAATAACTGTAACAATTAAAATTACAAGTCCAACGGCATCATAGCGAAAAACTTTTTATAATAAAGACTAAATGTAAAAACCTATTCCAGTACCCGTTAAAATCCCAACCAATGTCGATTCTCTCACCCCAGTTTCAATAAAAAACAGAAGCCAGGACAAAAGCTGTGATGCAACACTTGGAATAACTCCACAAAATATTATCTGAAAATATGAAGCACCAACAGATGTCAAAGCTTCAATCACATCTCCAGCAACATCATCAATTGTTTCAGAAAAGGCACGTGTCAAATATCCAAACGTTATGAGAAATAATGCCAGAAAGCCCGTAAATTGACTTTGCTTAAAGGAAAACACCAGTATTAGCGACCAGGCTACAATTGGCATATTTCTAAAAAAAGAAGCGATTGCTTTAGTTGCAATTTTTGTAAAACCGTTAATTCCAGTTGAATTTGAGCCAATTATTGCTAAAAATAGAGCAAAAGCTGCTGAAATCATTGTGGAAGTTATGGCTAGCAAGACTGTTTTCAGGACTGAACTAATAATTTCTGGAAAATATTGCAGGGCATTTGATGTTGGGATAAATTTTTGTAAAAGCCATAAAAATTCCCGATGGAATGGAAGAAAAATGCCATTCCATTTTCAAAAGCCTGAAATGATGGAAGATATTGTATAAATTAAAACAATTAAAAAAATAAATATTAGTTTTGAATAAAATCTTTGCTTAAAAAAATATCTTTTTATCTAATTTCATAAAAATCTCCTTTTTATTCATTTTTCTTCATTTTTATAAAACAAATTCAATCACATCGTTAGTAAGATTTTTCTGTCTTATCATCAAAGACTTTTTTTCCCCTTTATTCAATGCAATAATTCTGTCAGAATATTTTTTTGCAATATCTACCTGATGAAGATTCACAATACAGGTAATTTTCAGTTCAGAAACAATTTTTCTTAAATAATCCATTATATTTTCAGCAGTTTTTGGATCAAGTGAAGCAATCGGCTCATCACACAAAAGCAGTTTTGGTTTCTGCATAATCGCCCTTGCAATTCCAACCCGCTGTTTCTGTCCGCCTGACAGTTCACTGCATTTTTGGTAGGCATATTTAGCCATATTGACTTTTTCCAGAAAAGCAAATGCCTCTTTTTTTTCTTGTTCCGAATAAATTCCAAGTATTCCAGCAATTACTGATTTATAACCAAGGCGTCCATGCAGAACATTTTTCAATGACAGTAAGCCTTTCCACAAGATTATAGTTTTGAAAAAAATCATTCCGATTTCTCGCCTTGCAAGATTAATTTCCTTTTTCTTCAATTTTTCAATATTTTGATTTTCAAAAAGAATTGAACCTTCTGAAATATCAGTCATTTTATTAATGCTTCTAAGCAATGTCGATTTTCCCGAACCAGACGGTCCAATAATCGATATAAATTCTCCCTTTTTCCACATCAAACGAAACATTTTTTTCAATGCTTCAGTTCCATTATTATATTTTTTTGGAAACATTTTTTTTATACTTAATAACATAAAAAAATCCTTTCTATATAAGCTCAAATTGCTTGATAAAAAAACTAAACAAATCTATTTTTAAGTGTTACAATTTTTAAATTTAATATTAAACTAGTTTTACTGTACAAATGAAAAACTTAAAAAAACAAGGCATATCAGTTGTGGTATGCCTATTGTATTTTTAAAATTTTTAAATAATTAATAATTTTTTTAATTCTCAAAGTTCTGTATTTATTGCCCAATATTGATTCTATTAGAATTTTTTTACTGGAATTTTTGACTTGTATTCTGATTTTCAGCATTAGTGTTACTTGAATTTGGATTATTCAAAAATATTAATGGTAGAATTATTATTTTGAGAATCATTTTCATTAATTGCTGTAGCTGGTTGTCCAGTAGTAATTATTGTTCCAAGTGAAAGCAAATCTCGCTGCAATTTATCAAGTTTATTTTTTTTGAGCATAAACATTATCAATTAATGTTTCAATATTTTTTTATTATCTTCTTCATACTTAGTCATAATTTGCTGATAATTATTATTTCGTAAATTTTTCAATTTTTTTGTCAACAAAGTTTTCTCTTCATCAGTTAATACAGTATGATTCAGATTTTTAAAGTTATTATTTTCTAAAAATAAGTTCAGAAGAAAGTTTCATAACTTTTCCTTCCAGCAAATCATTTTTTTGAATATTCAATAATTGAACTGATTTTTATTTGCTGTAAATAATGTTTTTTTGTGTTCAAAGTATCCTTATTATAAGTAATAATGTAGTCATTATTTTGTCCATTTACCAATGCTTTTTGTATTACCATCCAACAAAATTTCGCCATTAATTTTTAGAAATATCTCCATTCAATCCGCTAGCTTTTTATTTTTACCATTATTGATATTAATATCCGATATTAAGATGTTCAATTCTTTTTATTTCCCGTACAAGAGAAGTTGCTTTTTAAAGCATTGTTTAGAGAAGTTTCCAAATTTTTTTCCCTTTATCTAAAAAAATATATAAATTCATATTTTTGAGCATTACCACTAGAATTTATATTGTTAAAAATCATTCAGTGAAATTTCCTTTTTCTAGTTTAGTTAGATTATTAGAAACATTTGTAAGTGTAATATCCCTTTCCAGCTCAATTTCTGAAATATTCTTCTCAATATTTTTCCTTTTTCAGCATTAATAGCCTGTACCAACGGCTTAATTTCGTTATTCAGTTCAATAATTTTTTTGAGCCTTATTTTTTTCAAATCTGTAATTTCACTATAATCCTTTTTTTCAAAGTGTTAATCTTTTCAATATTTTTTTAACTTTACTATTGATAAAAATTATCTGTATTAGTTGTCAAATCCGTAACTTTTACCAGTTGTTTCCTTAATAAAAATCATCAGTTGTTTTATCAGTTTTTTTCCTGCGCAGTAAGAGAATCTATTTTATTGGTAAAAGTGTCAATTTGAGAATTTTTTTATCTTTATAAACTTTATCCAGATTTACATCTTCCAATTTTTAAATTAGACAATGTCAGTTTTGGCATAATCTTAAATAATCCAGTTCGTATAATTCCGACGGTAGCCCGTCCCTTACCTAAATTTTTTTCCATTAACTACAAAATTATCAAAAAAATCATTTCATGATTTTTTTCACAGAAAAATTTGACATTTTTAAATTCAGAATGTTTAGTTTTTTTGCCATAATTGAAACAATATTACTAGAAAACATAATACCAAAAAAATATTATAATTAAAATTAATAATGCAAAACTTAATAAATATTTTTAAATATTTCACAAAATACCCTCCTTTTTAGTTAATTTTTAGTTTTATTAAAAAAATGTATTTAACATATTAAATAAGCTGTTAAAAAAATAGATGCCATGAATTTTATATCTATTTAAAACAGCTCCTTTCCAAATTATTTGAGTCAAAAAAACTATTTAATATTTTTTTAATGCTTCATCCATATTAGATAATTTAAATTCATCAGATATGGATTTTAAATATTTTTGTTGTTCAACTTGTCTTTTTTTGATTTCTCAATTGAGTTTTTTTATAGTTTCTTTAACTTTTTTTCAAATGGAATTAATCCTTTACCATTTCTTTTCCAGAACCTTTACAACATATAAATCATTTCCAACAGTAACTACTTTATTTACAATTTGTCCAGCCTTAACATCCTTTATAGCTTCATTTAAAGGACCAAAAACGACTCGATAATTGAGTTAATGGAATTTCCTGAGTTTCACCATTTTCAGTAACTCCTTGAATATTTGCATTATATTTACGGGCATATGAAGTAAAATCTGCTGGATTTGCAATAGCTTCCTTTAATACTTGATTTGCCTTTGCAGAATCTGAAGTATTAAATACAATAAGCTGTAATCTTACAGAATCTTCTTGTCGTGTAAAATTAGCTGCATTAGCATCATAAATATTTTTTTAGCATCTGCATCAGTAACTTTAGCTTTATCATTTACTTCATTTAATGTAGCCAAACTTGCCAATAATTGTTCTTGTAAAATATCTGTACTTTCAGTATATTTTTTTATCCTGATCTAATTTTTTTCTTTTCCCTTTAATTGCAAGTGCCCTATTCAAAGCAATATTTTTTTAATAATAGACTGTTTCATCTGTGCAATTTGATCAGAAGTAAGGTCTTTCTCATCTACTCCACTTGAATAAAGGCTTTTTTTGCCAACTCATTATTAACTTCGTTTTTCATAAACTTTAATTTGCTTGTCTGGTGATTCAAACAACACCTTTCCACTTTGTCCAGCATTATTTTTTTACAAGATAATGCAAATACGCATAGCATTGTCAATACACCTATTTTAATTTTATTTTTTTCATTTTTTTCCTCCAATAGTATTCAAATTTAATAATATTTACATTTTTTTAGTATATCATAACATTCCAAACATTTCAAAAATATTTTTTTATATTAAATTATTTTTTTATTGATAAAATGTATGAAAAAAATTTATTTGTAAGAAACAGAAAGTTTTCTAATTTTTTTCTTAAGAGTTAAAATTGTGGAAGAATTTTTTTCTAAAAATACTTTCATGATATAAGGCTTACAATTTACTATTTATTCGGAGAAGCCTAAATCTTTTTTTGAAAAGAACTTATTTATCACTGATTGTAATAAGTTTATCACATAAAAATTTTGCTACTATAAATTCAGAATAGCAATAATAATTCTAGCAATAATAATTTTTTTCTAAATTTGATAAGAGATATCAGCAGATCATTTTTAGTTTTTTTAATATTTTTTTTTGTTGCACTTGATTATACAATACACTTACTACAAAAAAACCAAATTTTTTTGAAAAAAAGTAGTTGACAAATAAATTTAATTATGATAATATATATCTTGTCGATACAAAAAGGTATCAAAGAACAATGATATAAGAATAGAAGAAGCAATAAGTGTAAAAGATAAATATTAATGTCAAGAACTCTTATCTGTAAGATAAGATTCTCGTCAAGACAAAAGGTGAAATTAAATATATGAAAAATATATTGAATGAAGAGTTTGATCCTGGCTCAGGATGAACGCTGACAGAATGCTTAACACATGCAAGTCTTTGGCGAATCTGTGCTTGCACAGCATAGCCAAGGCGGACGGGTGAGTAACGCGTAAAGAACTTGCCCTGCAGACAGGGATAACAGACGGAAACGACTGATAATACCTGATACAATTGCCAGCACGCATGTGCCCGGCAATGAAAAAGTGATGCTGCAGGAGAGCTTTGCGTCCTATTAGCTTGTTGGTGAGGTAACGGCTCACCAAGGCGATGATAGGTAGCCGGCCTGAGAGGGTGAACGGCCACAAGGGGACTGAGATACGGCCCTTACTCCTACGGGAGGCAGCAGTGGGGAATATTGGACAATGGGGGCAACCCTGATCCAGCAATTCTGTGTGCACGAAGAAGGTTTTTCGGATTGTAAAAGTGCTTTCAGCAGGGAAGAAGAAAGTGACGGTACCTGCAGAAGAAGCGACGGCTAAATACGTGCCAGCAGCCGCGGTAATACGTATGTCGCAAGCGTTATCCGGAATTATTGGGCATAAAGGGCATCTAGGGCGGCCAGACAAGTCTGGGGTGAAAAACTTGCGGCTCAACCGCAAGCCTGCCCTGGAAACTGTTTGGCTAGAGTGCTGGAGAGGTGGACGGAACTGCACGAGTAGAGGTGAAATTCGTAGATATGTGCAGGAATGCCGATGATGAAGATAGTTCACTGGACGGTAACTGACGCTGAAGTGCGAAAGCTGGGGGAGCGAAACAGGATTAGATACCCTGGTAGTCCCAGCCGTAAACGATGATTACTGGGTGTGGGCATGAAGAGTGTCCGTGCCGAAGCTAATGCGATAAGTAATCCGCCTGGGGAGTACGGCCGCAAGGCTGAAACTCAAAGGAATTGACGGGGACCCGCACAAGCGGTGGAGCATGTGGTTTAATTCGACGCAACGCGAGGAACCTTACCAGATCTTGACATCCCACGTATGCCTACGAGATAGGCGGTGCCTTCGGGAACGTGGAGACAGGGTGGTGCATGGCTGTCGACAGCTCGTGTCGTGAGATGTTGGGTTAAGTCCCGCAACGAGCGCAACCCCTATCGCTAGTTGCCATCATTAAGTTGGGGACTCTAGCGAGACTGCCTGCAAAGAGCAGGAGGAAGGTGGGGATGACGTCAAGTCATCATGCCCCTTATGATCTGGGCTACACACGTGCTACAATGGCCGGTACAAAGAGCTGCAAAACGGTAACGTTTAGCCAATCTTTAAAAGCCGGTCCAAGTTCGGATTGAAGTCTGCAACTCGACTTCATGAAGCCGGAATCGCTAGTAATCGCAGATCAGCAATGCTGCGGTGAATACGTTCTCGGGTCTTGTACACACCGCCCGTCACACCACGAGAGTTGTCTGCACCTGAAGCCGCCGGTCCAACCGCAAGGAGGAAGGCGTCTAAGGTGTGGATAGTGATTGGGGTGAAGTCGTAACAAGGTATCCGTACCGGGAAGGTGCGGATGGATCACCTCCTTTCTAAGGAGTAACAAACACTGCTTCTTCTTATGTCTATGTTCATTATTAGGGACAATGGGAAATGAATAGTAGGTAAAAGATTACAATAAACTAGAGTAAAAAGTTATTCTGGAGAAAAAAAGCTAATAAGGGCACACGGAGGATGCCTAGGCAACAACAGCCGATGAAGGACGTGATAAGCTGCGATAAGCCGGGAGTAGATGCACATAATCGTTAATCCCCGGATTTCCGAATGGGAAAAACCTGCATATCTGGAGGATATGCGTGAAAAACAGTAAGCCCGTGAACTGAAACATCTAAGTAACGGGAGGAAAAGAAAGTAAAAAAACGATTCCCTAAGTAGCGGCGAGCGAACGGGGATAAGCCTAAACCGTGTCAGTGTCAAGCGGACAGCGTTGCTGACACGGGGTTGTCGGGACTTCCATTAACGGATTGTCATAATGTTTAAGTTATATGTATGTAAGTAGAATCAGTTGGGAAGCTGAACCAAAGAAGGTGATAGTCCTGTAGAACATAAAATATATATAACAACTGGAAGCACCCGAGTAGCGTCAGGCACGAGGAATCTGGCGTGAATCAGCGTGGACCATATCACGTAAGGCTAAATACTGTTGTTGACCGATAGTGAAGAGTACCGTGAGGGAAAGGTGAAAAGAACCCTGAGCAAGGGAGTGAAATAGAATTTGAAACCGTGTGCTTACAAACGGTAGGAGCACTTTATGTGTGACTGCGTGGATTTTGGTTAATCATCCTGCGAGTTATGATCAGTGGCAAGGTTAATAAAGCGGAGCCGAAGGGAAACCGAGTCTTAATAGGGCGTTAAGTCGCTGGTCATAGACGCGAAACCTAGTGATCTAGGCCTGTCCAGGCTGGAAGCTGAGGTAAGACTCAGTGGAGGGCCGAACTCACCGCCGTTGAAAAGTTGGGAGATGAGATAGGTCTAGGGGTGAAAAGCCAATCGAACTAGGAGATAGCTCGTTCTCTCCGAAATGCATTTAGGTGCAGCCTTGATGTTAAGATATGTGGGGGTAGAGCTCTGTATGATCTAGGGGGCGTACTGCTTACCGAAATCAAGCAAACTTCGAATACCATATATTAATCGTCAGGAGTGAGTCCATGGATGACAAGGTCCATGGACGAGAGGGAACAGCTCAGACCGCCAGCTAAGGTCCCTAATTATGTCTAAGTGGGAAAGGAGGTGGATATTCACAGACAACCAGGAGGTTGGCTTAGAAGCAGCCATACCTTGAAAGAGTGCGTAACAGCTCACTGGTCGAGAGTATCTGCGCCGAAGATGTAACGGGGCTAAGACATAAACCGAAGCTGCGGAGGCGTGTTTTCACGCCTGGTAGGGAGAGCGTTCTGTAGGCCGTCGAAGGTAAGCTGTAAGGCTTTCTGGAGGCATCAGAAGTGAGAATGCAGGAATGAGTAGCGAGAAGGCGGGCGAGAATCCCGCCGGCCGGAAAGTCCAAGGTTTCCAGGGAAGGTTTGTCCGCCCTGGGGAAGTCGGGACCTAAGCATAAGCAAAAAAATGTGATGGCGAATGGAAAAACAGGTTAATATTCCTGTACCACTATTATCGCTTGAGAGACGGAGTGACGCAGGAAGGTATGTGAGAAGACTGACGGAATAGTCTTTCTAAGGATGTAGCATGGACACGCAGGTAAATCCGCGTGTCTAAATGTGAGACCTGATGGGTAAGTGCATTAGCATAAGTTACAGATCCTACACTGCCAAGAAAAAAACTTCTATCGATGAAAAAAATAGTGCCCGTACTGTAAACCGACACAGGTGGACAGAGTGAGAAACTTAAAGGCCGACAGGATAACTCTAGCTAAGGAACTCTGCAAAAATAGCCCCGTAACTTCGGGAGAAGGGGTGCCTGATATACCTGAAAGGAGAAACACCTCAAGGGGAAAACAGGCCGCAGTGAAGAGTCCCAAGCAACTGTTTACCAAAAAAACACAGGTCTATGCTAAGCTGAAAGGCGACGTATATGGGCTGACACCTGCCCAGTGCCGGAAGGTTAAGAGGAGGAGTGAGAGCTCCGATTTGAAGCCCAGTGAACGGCGGCCGTAACTATAACGGTCCTAAGGTAGCGAAATTCCTTGTCGGGTAAGTTCCGACCTGCACGAATGGTGAAATGATTTGGGAGCTGTCTTGGCTGGAGACCTGGTGAAGTTGTAATGTCGGTGAAGATACCGACTACCTGCAGTAGGGACGGAAAGACCCCGTGGAGCTTTACTGTAGTTTGGCATTGGGTTTTGGCTGTGTGTGTATAGGATAGTTGGGAGACTGTGAAGTTAAGGCGTCAGTTTTAACTGAGTCGTCGTTGGAATACCAACCATATGCCGTTGAAATTCTAATCTGGTAACGGAGACAGTGCTAGATGGGCAGTTTGACTGGGGCGGTCGCCTCCAAAAAGAGTAACGGAGGCGTTCAAAGGTTCCCTCAGGCTGGATGGAAATCAGCCTAAGAGTGCAAACGCATAAGGGAGCTTGACTGCAAGACTGACAGGGTCGAGCAGGTACAAAAGTAGGAGTTAGTGATCCGGCGGTTCCGTATGGAAGGACCGTCGCTCAACGGATAAAAAGCTACCCCGGGGATAACAGGCTGATACTTCCCAAGAGTCCATATCGACGGAAGTGTTTGGCACCTCGATGTCGGCTCGTCTCATCCTGGGGCTGGAGAAGGTCCCAAGGGTTGGGCTGTTCGCCCATTAAAGAGGCACGCGAGCTGGGTTCAGAACGTCGTGAGACAGTTCGGTCCCTATCCACTGCAGGCGCTTGAATACTGTAAAAGATCTGACCTTAGTACGAGAGGACCGGGTTGGACAGACCTCTGATGTATCAGTTGTCACGCCAGTGGCATGGCTGAGTAGTCACGTCTGGAACGGATAATCGCTGAAAAGCATCTAAGCGAGAAGCCGCCTTTGAGATGAGTATTCGTAGTATCCATGGAGAACACATGGTTGATAGGCCAGAGGTGTAAGTGCAGCAATGCATTCAGCTGACTGGTACTAATATTACATCTGCTTTTTAGTTAATCTTTTACTACTACTATTTATTTCTCATTGTCTTAACTTGACAATTTAATTCTTGAAGTTTGGTGATGTTAGCAGCAGGGATACACCCGGTTACATTTCGAACCCGGCAGTTAAGTCTGTTTACGCCTAAAAATACTTGGATTCGTCCCGGGAAAATAGGTAGTTGCCAAACTTTTTTTCTTTTTGTGTGTCTCCGTAGCTCAGCCGGTTAGAGCATCTGACTGTTAATCAGAGGGTCGTTGGTTCGAGTCCAACCAGGGGACGCCATTTTTTTAAGATAAGTAGTTATAGATATATATATTTTTATAAAAATTTAAAAATGTTACATCCAATATCCAATGATAGATTTTTATTTTCCAATGTCTCCTGATCTTCAATTTCTTCCCATCTTTTTTTTGTTTTATTGGTTATTATATAGTAAAGTTTATTTAAAATTGAACTATTTTTATTAAATAAAAACAGAAGTAACAGCTTCTTTAAGTGTATTAAAATTATGGGCTATATCTTTTAATTTCTTTTTTTAGACTAGCCATTACTTTTTTTATTAGATTTAAATCTGATGAATATGGTGGGAAGAAATAATAAACAATACCTTGTTTCCTTAATTATCTTTTTCTAATATCCTTTTTCTATGAAATCTGGCATTATCCATCACTATTAGAACACTCTTCTTTAATTTTTTTCAATATCTCAAAAAAATATCTCTAGACCATTCTTCAAAAAATTTACTTTTCCATTGTTTCACTGTATATTATGCTCCCTATCAGTACATTCCCTACTTTTTTTATTCCTGAATATCTTAATCCACTTTTTCTTCTCTTCAATAGATATACTACTCCAGCCATATTTATGGTAGTAATATTAGTCAAAGCCTGTTTCATCTGTATATATCCTCTTGTTTCCAGTTTTACTCTTTACTTTTCCTGTTTTTTTGTTATACTTTCTTTCATCTTTTAATTTTTTTCTGAATTCCTTGTCATTCAAAATAGTCCTCTATATCTTCTTTTTGAAGTCTTCTGTTTTTCTTTTACCTGAAGAAAAAAAGTTAGCACCCTTCTTCTTTTTTTATGATTTCCTTTTGAGTTCTTATTGTATTTATTGTGACTGTACATTTTCTCTTATTGGATATTTTTTTACCAAGCAGGCGCAATATCGTTTCTATCTCATACTATTTCCCGTTTAAATAACGAATGTTTAATAAATTTTTGAATTACGTACTATTGTTAGTAAAAAAATTAAAACTCTTTGTCCTTAATATAGTTTCTATTTTTATAATGGGATTTAGTATTAGATTATTTTATTTAATATTAGGCCGTGTCTGAAAAACTCAAAATCTATGTTATATTTAATGTTTTTTTGATTTTATAAATTATACAAATCACGATAAAAAGCAGTGTTTATTATTTTTTTAATTTTAGAAAAAAATTTGTTAAAAAAATTCATTATTTTAAGAGTTTTTAGACATGTCCTAGTTATTTACTATTTTTTTATTAGTTTTTTCGCAGGATTACTCATTACTGCAAATCCTTATCTTGCAGTAAAGGTTTTATCCTTGATAATTAAAATTGTGGCAAGATTGCTACGCAATACTTATGACTAGATTACGACTTTTTATTTACCCAACTAGTCGTCAAATAGTCGTAGTTGAACAAATAAAAAGCTCCATCCATTTTGTTAAAAAGAACTTGATTCTATTGTGTTGTAGCCATAACTCTTTTGAATAGTATCGTGTAAAAAGAATTCCATTTGACAATTCAAAGTATCTTTTTAATGTTTTTAAGATATAATTTTCAAAATACTTCAATTTCTTCTTAGTACTCAACATTTGTAAGCACGACAATGTCACTCAACTTATATTTTATTTTTTTGAAATTTAGCGCTTATCCATTATTTGAGTAATATATATTAACAAATTCTTTTTAGATTTGGTTTATCTTTTGACATTTTTTTACCAGCTTCTTTCATAAGATATGTCAATAATGTTATTTTTTTTATATTTTTTTCATGAGTTTGTTCTTTCTATTATTTTATCATGGATTAAGATATAATGAAAATGATAATATTGCCTTTAATGATTTTAAGGACATGGTATTTCTATTGTTTTGTGATAGTATCAACGTTAAAGTATCTCATTTTTTTGAACTTAAGATTTTTTTTAGTAGTTATTATAAGACATCTTTATTTGCTGGAATTATAATTGAGATACTAATTTTATGTAATCTACTTTGTTTTAAAAAAATATAATTAAGAAAAATTTAAGCAGATAGTTAAAATTTTTAGTATGATTAAAGATTATAAAAAGTAAGATAAAAAGTAGATTTTATGATTTTTTTGTTGGTATAATTTTTATTTTAAGAATAATATTATTTTTTTATATAAAAATATAATAAAAAAATTAGAAAAAAAGGTTGAAAAAAAGTTTTTGTATGATATAAAAGTATTAGGAATAAAATAAAAAAATATTTATAAAATATTTGATAGTTTTATCGTAGTAATTTGGAAATAGTGTGAAATTATTTTATAAATTGGAATTAAGATTTTTAGACTACATTATTTAGGTAGAGAAATTTTTCTTGATTTATACTTAGGTTATAGTTTAAGTATAATAGAGTTAAGCGATTTGTCGCTTAAATAGTGTAGTTTAAATTTTTTTATGTTATCATAATTTATAAAGCCGAAAAGAATATAAAAAAATAAGATAGATTTTGGATTTTTTTATAGACATCCTAATGTTCAATTGATAAAAATAAATAGTCTGACGTTTGAGTAAGATAATTATAATTTTTTTGATGGAATGATAAAAAAGTAGTATAAATTTTAAATTTTTAGATATACTTTATTTATGTAATATTTAAAAAAATAAACAGAAGAAAGGAAATTAAAAATGAATAAAGAATTGAAATTATATATTGTGAGACATGGGCAAACAGAATGGAATGTTTTGGAAAAGTTTCAAGGGCAATTAAATTCACCACTTACAGAAAGAGGAATTGAAAAAAAGTTGTAAAAAAATCAGGGAAGGAACTTGAAAATGTGAAATTTGAGGCTGTATATACGAGTGAGCTTGGGAGAACTATTGGGACAGCTGAGATAATTTTGGAGAAGAATAATTTTGAGAAGAAAAAAATATAGAGAAAAAGATTGAAATTAAAAAAATTACCTGAATTAAATGAAATTTATTTTTGGAGAATGGCAAGGGATGGATTTTTAAGGAAATTTTTTTGAAATATCCAGAAGAGGCTCATAATTATTTTTTTATGATGTAAAAAAATTATTGTGCGAAAAAAATGCGAAAGGAGAGGAATTGAAAGATGGACTCGAAAGATTTTTTTGTTAGGGTTGAAAAAAAGATTGTAAATAATAATGAAGAAGGGAATATTTTAATCGTAACTCATGGGACGGTTTTGGAATTATTTTTTTAATTATATTGAAAAATAAGGAAGCTGATGATTTGGATGAAAGGAAATTAATTGGAAATGGTGAATATCGGATATTTACTTATAAAAAAATGGAAAATATTTGATGGAAACTTTGGGAAAAAAATTATAAAAAAGATGAATAAATCTGAGATTTGAGTAAAATTATTTTCATTATTAGATTTGATTTCAAAATATGCTTTAAACCTGTTAAAATTGAACTGATAAAAATTAAGAAAAAAATTAGGGTTTAAGTAAAAATAGTCATAACTTTTGAGTTCTGTTTTAAAGTAGTTTTACTATAATGTTGATAATTTCTGAAATAAAAATTTTTTTAAGAATAAGTAATCGAGTATATTTGCAAACTATAAATTTTAAAATTAATTAGAAATAATAGAAATTTTTTTGAAAGTGGAAAAAAATATGTAAGGACAGAAATTATTTGGAATACTTGAAAAAAATAAAAAGAGAAACAATTTTTTTGTTTTTTTAGGAAAAATCTTATGATTACAAGAATGTTTACAAAAAAATAAGAATAAGAAGAGGAAAAATAAAATGATTTGGATAATTGGCGGAACAAAGGATTCTAGAGATATTTTTAGATGAAATTTTTAAAAAGTTAGTAAAGAAAAAAATTGTTATCAGTACAGCAACTGAATATGGGGGAAAAATTACTTAAAGATGTGGTAGAAAATGAAAATGTGGAAGTGATTTCTGAAAGATTGAATGTAATGCAGATTGAAAAAAATAATTTCAGAAAAAAATATTGATCTGATAATTGATGCAAGTCATCCGTATGCTCAGAATATTAGTAAAATTGTTATTTCGATGGTGAGTTTTTTTGAATGAAAGAGCGAAATCTGAAAAAGAAAAATTTTTGAAATACATAAGATTTGAAAGAAAAAAATGCTTGATTATGGAAGTGAAAAATGTTTTTAAGTTTGAGAATGTTAAGGAACTAGTTGAGTTTTTGAATCAGTTTGAAAAATAAAAAAATATACTGAGTACTTTTAGGTTCAAATGCTTTGGAAGAGATTAAGGAATTCGGGAAAAAAACAATTTATTTATAAGAATTTTTGCCAACAACTTCTTCTATAGAAAAATGCAGAAAATTTAGGATATCTTCAAAAAAATATTATTGCTATGCAAGGACCGTTTTCTAAAAAAATATGAATGTTGCAATGTTGGAAAAATTTTAAGATTGATTATTTGATTACGAAGGAAAGTGGAGAAACTGGAGGTGAATTGGAAAAGCTGGAAGCATGTCAGGAATGTAAAGTTGGAATTTTTGGCGATTAAGCGACCGGTTTTTAGATTATGGAATTGTTTTTTTAATACAATTTCTGAACTAGTTAACTATGTAAAAAAATTTAAGTGTTTAATGTTAATATGAAATTCGATTTTTCATTTAAGCATGTTCACAGAGGGTTAAATCGAAAAAAATTAAATAATTTAAAAATTTTTGTAATTTTTTTATGTCCATTTTTTTGAAATATTATTTTAATGTAACATATATTACACTTATTATTATTAATTTGTGTTATAATTTTTTTCATAGTGGACAATTTTACAAAAATTTAGCATTAAAAAGAGTCAAGAGGATATTTTATCTTTGTTAAAAATCGGCTCTTTTTTTAAATATTTAAAATTATTGAATTAAATGGAAATTACATAGATTATTTTTTTATGAAAAATGTAAATTAAGGAGATGAATAATGTTTAGTTTAGACGATACACTTTATGAAATTATAAATAAATATCCTGAAGCTTTTGGATTTTTTTATTGCTAATGGGTTTGAGCAATTGAAAAAAATAAACAGATGCTTGAGGTTATGGGGAAAAAAATATTAAGTTAAGAATGGCACTTATGTCAAAAAAATTAATCAAGAACTGTTTATTGAAAAACTGGAAACATTTTTAAAAAAAGATGCAGATATTGATGTTTCGTTAGATGAAAGCAAAGCTGATGAGAATAGTGACTTAATAATCGAGGGAGTATTGCCTTGCCCTATTAGAATACCACTTTTAGAAGGAATTAAGGAATGGGTAAATGAACAGAATGAAAAAAATGACTATACTATTTCGTATACCTTGAAATCAGCAAATTTAGGACTTGACTGGGTTGTAGAAAAAGTTAAGACAGGAAATCCTGATAAAGTTTCGGATGTGCTTCTTTCGGCTGGATTTGAATTATTTTTTGATAAAAATTTGATGGGACAGTACATGGAAAATGGTATTTTTGAAACATACCTTGAAAATATGAATAAAGATTTCTGCAACGAAACTATTGATTTGCGGGATCCTAAAAAGCGTTACGCAATAATGGGAGTCGTGCCAGCAATATTTTTAGTAAACAAGACTTCTTTAGGAGATAGAAAAGCACCAGAAACTTGGGCAGACTTGTTAAATGACGAATTTGAAGACTCAGTTGCATTGCCAATGGCTGATTTGGACTTATTTAATGCCCTTCTTGCAAATCTTTACAAGGATTTCGGAATGGATGGAATACATAAATTGGCACGTTCATACAAAAAGAGCTTGCACCCCGCTCAAATGGTAAAAGCTAGAACTCGAACGCCAGAAGCCCCTGCTGTCAGCATTATTCCATACTTCTTTTCACAAATGATTGACGGAACAGGAGATTTGGAGGCTGTATGGCCAAAAGATGGAGCTTTGCTAAGCCCGATATTTATGATTACAAAAAAATCTAAGGCAGATAAAATCAAGCCATTTATGGACTTATTTATGTCAAATGAAATTGGAACAATTTTTTCTGCAAACGGAAAATTCCCATCAACAAATCCAAATGTGGATAACCATTTAGAAGAGCATCATAATTTCAAATGGATTGGCTGGGACTACATTTATAGCCATGATATTGGGAAAATTATTCGTGAATGTGAAGAAGAATTTAATAATGATGTGCAAAAAAGCCTTGCACAATAAAATTTAAAAAATAAAAAAGGAGAGATAACTATGAATTTAATAATATTTTCAGGCCCACCATCATCAGGAAAAACAAGCGTTATTCTAAAAACAGTAGAAGCCTTAAAATCACAAGGAATGTCAGTTGGAGTAGTAAAATTCGACTGCCTTTACACAGATGATGACAAATTATACGCAAAAGCAGGAATTCCAGTAAAAAAAGGAATTTCAGGAGCTTTATGTCCAGACCATTTCTTCGTATCAAATATCGAGGAAGTCGTACAATGGGGAAACAGCCTTGGGCTTTCAATATTAATTACAGAATCGGCAGGGCTTTGTAACAGATGTTCGCCATATATCAAGGACATCAAGGGAGTCTGTGTAATCGATAATTTATCAGGAATTAATACACCTAAAAAGATTGGACCATTATTAAAAGCCGCTGATATTGTGATTATTACCAAAGGAGACATTGTTTCACAAGCTGAACGTGAAGTCTTTGCCTCACGTGTGAACTCTGTAAATCCAAAAGCTGTAACAATGCATGTTAACGGGCTTACTGGACAAGGAGCGTACGAATTAAGCACACTTCTTTATGAAAAAGAACTGGAAATAGACAGCGTTCAAGGAATGGAACTTAGATTTCCAATGCCATCGGCACTTTGCTCTTACTGCTTAGGAGAAAAGAGAATCGGTGAAAAAAATACCAGATGGGTAATGTCCGAAAAAAATGAATTTACAGCAATAAAAAAATAGATAAAAAAATAACAAAAAAAGGAAAAAAATATGAAAAAACAACGATTTAATAAATAAATTGACTATTAGTGAACTTAGCGAGAAATACCCCTTTCGCAGAAAACTTTTTTTACTGAAAACCACTTACCTGTGAAAACTTTTTCAGGATAAGACATTTCACGAGTTCATCGTAACTTTTGCAGAAGATAAAATTGAGGATTTTGCACTGGATGTGGAAAAAATTGAGGAAAGTCTAGTTGATTATATTGAGCAGATGAAACTTTTTTTGGGAATGGAAGAGGAAAATTCGATTGATATGCTTACAATTGTCGCTGGACAAGATAAATCTGGGAATAAAGAGGGATTTGAGCGGCTTGATATTCATAAATCAGAAATTATTTCCATTGTTGGTCCTACAGGCTCTGGAAAATCAAGACTTCTTGCCGACATCGAATGGACTGCCCAGAAAGACACTCCAACACAGCGTCAAATCCTTATAAACGGTGAACTTCCAGACAAAAAATGGCGTTATTCCTCAAACAACAAATTAGTTGCACAACTATCACAAAACATGAATTTCGTTATGGATTTATCAGTAAAGGAATTTCTAGAACTGCACGCTCAAAGCCGAATGATTGAAGACATTGATGAAACTGTAGAAAAAATCATTACCGCCGCAAACAATTTGGCTGGAGAGCAATTTGACTTAACTACTGCAATCACAGCCCTAAGTGGTGGACAATCCCGTGCTTTAATGATTGCCGACACAGCCATTTTAAGCTCATCTCCAATTGTCCTAATTGACGAAATTGAAAATGCAGGAATTGACAGGAAAAAAGCCTTGGAATTACTTGTTTCATCTGACAAAATCGTATTAATGGCAACACACGACCCAACATTGGCACTAATAGCAGACAAACGAATTATAATAAAAAATGGTGGAATCAGTAAAATTATTACAACAAGCCCTGAAGAAAAGAAAATTTTGAAAAAACTGGATGAAATGGATGATATTATTCAAAAAAATGAGAAGCGATTTGAGAAAAAGGGGAAAATTTTAAAAAGTGATTTTTTTAATCAAGAAATTTGTTTTTAAAAAATTAATAATAAGAATAAATTAGGGAGAAATATTTAGAATTTGTTTATTTTCTCCCTTTTTTTAAATAGAGAATAAAAAGAACTGAAACAACTGGAGAATTTGAGAAATTGATTGAAAAATGAAGATAAAGTTCATATTACACAATATTAAGCCATAGCGTTTGTTAAATCGTTTTTGGGTACAAAAAAATATCCTACCTGATGCAAAAATTTTTTTGTTATAGGGCTAATATGATCCTATTTCAAAACAAAAAAATAATCGCTGTCTTTTACAACAATGATTATTTAAAAAAATTTAGTTTTATTTTTTTATTTAACTTTATTTTTTTAATAATTTTTTTCCATTTTCCAGGCCAATAGTGATTTATACTCCATTGCCTCAATATGTTTTTTTCTACGCTTTCTTCTCCTTCTTTTTAATTTTTTTCTTCTAATGTAACTGCTTCTTTTTAATATATCGTTATAAAAGTCATATGTCTTTGAATATTTATTATATTCTTCTCTTACTTTATCAATATTCTCCTGTATTTTTTTGAATATTTTTTTAAACTTTTGCAAAAAGTAGCCGCTCTAAATAAATATCTATAAATTTCTGCTCCTATATATAATTTATCATTTCCTACTATTTCTTCAAAAAAACATCTAAATCTTCATATTTTTTTAAAACCAAGGGATTATTTTGTTTTTATTTCTTCTAAAAATACTTTTCATCCCTTTTTCCATCTTTTTCTTCTCCGTCCAAATCTACAAATTCTGTCTCACTACCATTTCCTATAGAATTTTTTTCATTATATAACTATATATCGGTATTATTGCATATTCTATTCTTAATTCATGATAATATCTGAAAAAAACCTATATATTCAAATAATCCTAGTTTATTTAATTTAAAAAAATCTCCCTGTTCCTTTCTTTTTATATCCGAAATCTTTCATAGGCTTATTAAAAAATTTCTTTAAAATATTTCTTATATAGTTCATTATATTCTTTTTGTTGATAATTCTTCCATTTCTTCTTCCTTTTCTATTTCCATATTGTTATATCTGATTTTTTTATTGTTCCATTAGATTTATCTATTATCTTCTGGATTATTTCTTTTTTTCTTGTGAATAAGTGATTCCTTGTCCTCTAGCGTCAATAATAATATAACGATTATTTGAAAATTTAGCTTTATTTTTTTATTTAACTTTATTTTTTTCAATAATTTCTCCATTTTTTTCTATATAATAGTGATTTATATTCCATTTCTTCAATATATTTTTCTACGCTTTCTTCTCCTTCTTTTTAATTTTTCTTCTAATTCATCTACTTCTTTTTAATATGTCTTTATAAAAGTCATATGTCTTTTTCTTCATCTGGAAGATTATTATATTCTTCTCTTACTTTATCTATATTCTCCTGTATTTTTGAATATCTTTTTAAACTTTGCAAAAAGTAGCCGCTCTAAATAAATATCTATAAATTTCTGCTCCTATATATGATTTATCATTTCCTACTATTTCTTCAAAAAGTATCTAAATCTTCATATTTTTTTAAACCAAGGGATTATTTTGTTTTTTTATTTCTTCTAAAAATACTTTTTCATCCCTTTTTCCATCTTTTTCTTCTCCATCCAGATCTACAAATGCCGTTTTTTTGCACCATTTCCTATAGAATTTTTCATTATATAACTATATATGGGTATTATTGCATACTCTACTCTTAATTCATGATAATATCTGAAAAAAACCTATATATTCAAATAATCCTAGTTTATTTAATTTAAAAAAATTTTCCTGTTCCTTTCTTTTTTTATATCCAAAATCTTTCATAGGCTTATTAAAAATTTCTTTAAAATATTTCTTATATAGTTCATTGTATTCTTTTTGTTGATAATTCTTCCATTTTTCTTCCTTTCTATTTCCATATTGTTATATCTGATTTTTTTATTGTTCCATTAGATTTTTTTCAATTATTTTCTGGATTATTTCTTGTTCTTGTGAATAAGTGATTCCTTGTCCTCTAGCATCAATTACAATATTTTGTCTTGTTCCAACAGGTAGTTCGTTTTTTTCTTTTTTTCATATTGTTCTACTATAGTTTTTAACCATACTAATCTATTATACCATATTTGTTTATAAATTCATCTGGAGTTTCATTAAATTTTACATTTCCAAATTTTTCCTTTATTTCTTCCTCAGAAACATTGAATTGAATATCAGTATTGTCTTTTTTTATATAAAAATACCCTGGACATCTTTTCTTCTTTAAGTTTTTTTATTCCTTCAACATTATTTAACACTTCCATAACCAGTATTATTTTTATGCCCTGATATTATTCTTTATTCAAGGTTGTTGAACAGATTTATTAATTCTAAAAAAATTAAATACATAACCACAAAAAATAACAACTGTAATATTTATCACAAATAAATTAACAACACTAATTTTTTTCTTAATAATAAACTGAAATAAATAACGTTCCGAATGAAAAAAATCCTTGAAAAAAATGATTTTATTGAAGTTATTGCACTTATTTTTTTCTTTTGATAATATTTTTGTTAAAATGAAATTCAAAAATAATAGTTAATTATAAAAAAATTGTACACAATATTAAATATATTCCTGTAAATATAAGATTATTTTTTTAAAAATTATTATATTTATTGTCAATAAAAAAATATTAAAATTAGAAGTAAATATAACTTTTTTTGCAGTTATCATTAAAAATATTCGTATTATATGCGATAGTCACAATTATTTGAAACAGTACATACATAACAAAAAAATTCTTTTTCGCCAATTCCCTTTATCTAAAAAAAGTTTTTGCCATAACTGAAAAATGGCTTTTGAATAAAAAAATTTGTATAATTCCAAAAAAATATAAAAATAATACTTTTCATTACTCTTTTTTTCCTTCAATTCAGAAATGCACTCAATTATATGCCTTTTTAAAAAAATTTGAAAGTTTATATTTTCATTTGCTTTTTTTATTCTCATCGAAAAAAATAAGGCTGTTAGCAATATATTGAGAAGTATCAAAGTAATAGAAATAAAATAAATATTTACACCTATCTTAAAAATAAAGTAAAAACCCTATTCCTGAACCTAAAAATAGAAGAAAAAAAGTCGAAATTTGCTTTTTGATATTTTAAAAATTTTTGCAATCCAGTTTCATTATTTTTTTCAAACTATTTATTAAAAACTACATCAATTGTTCCAGTTTCCAGTGCATTTGCCAATCCATACATTGTATATGCAACTGATAACCAAAATAAACTTTTTGGAAAAATATAATTAGGAAAAAAATGTAATAACCAATGTAAGCAATGATAAAATGTAAACTTTTTACGTGAATATAAATCTGACATTACTCCACTTGGAATCTCAAAAAAATAATCATCGAAAGGTTAAAAAAAGCGACTGCATTAACACGATTTGAGATATTAACAAACCTTTTTTTCAGAAAAGAGTACAGTTAAAATTGAATGAGGCATTGTGGAAGCTAAAAAAATAGTAAAAAGGTGCTAATATAGTAAACTTTGGTGTTTTTTTATTTATAAGATTCATAATTCTTGCCGCCTTTCCAATCCATTTTATCGTTAAATACTTTTTTTTACATAATTCAACATTTGGCTGATAACCTTCAATTGCTGATGTGTTATGTTTTGAATGATTTAATGAAAGCAAGAACTCTCCACCACCTGTTTCCATATCCAGCAATTTCATATTATTTTTTTCAAATACTATTTATGACTGTTCTAAAATCCCAAGGTAAATTTTTCTCTTCTGAATAACGTCTATGAATATGAGAAAAAAATCCATCTAATCCCAAATATATCCAAAAAATTCTGTGTTTGAATGTTAAATTATATTTCATGAAATTATATATGATCTTAATTTTTTTAATATTTTTTTATTAAGTAAATTATATCATAAAAAAATTTTCATTTTTTTCATTTTTGCAATAAAAGTAATTAATCTACCACTTGTAGAAAGCAGGAGACTTCTTGCTAGATTTTTGTTAAAAAAATAGTTATTGTTGAATGATTTTTTTAATGAAAGAAATAACAGTTGTCTTTGTAATTACAAGCACTTTTTTTCTTATGTAATGAATGTTATAAATCTGAATGTTTCATTTTATAAAAAAATTTATAAAAAAATTTTATTTGACAAAAATAATATTTTTATGGTATAATGTAATCAAGAAATAATTGTAATCGTTTCAAAATAAAAAAATAATACTATAATTAAATTAGGAGGAAATTTATGTCTTTAATAGGAAAAAATTGAAAAACTTTTACAGCTCAGGCTTATCAAAAATGAAGAATTTAGAGAAGTGAACTTTGAAAAAGGACTTTTTAGGAAAAATGGAATGTTGTTGTATTTTATCCAGCTGATTTTACATTTGTATGTCCGACAGAATTGGAAGATTTGGAAGATCATAGGGAAGAATTGGAAAAATTAGGATTTAACGTTTATTCAGTAAGTACAGATACTCACTTTACTCATAAAGCGTGGCACGATCATTCTGAAGCAATTGGAAAAGTTAAATATACAATGATTGGAGACCCTACAAAAGCTATTTCAAGAGAATTTGAAGTATTGAATGAAGAAAGCGGATTAGCTTATAGAGGAACTTTTGTTATAAATCCTGAAGGGAAAATTGTTGCTTACGAAGTAAATGATGAAGGAATCGGAAGAGATGCTTCTGAATTGGTAAGAAGAGCAAAAGCTGCAAAATTTGTTGCTGATAACCCAGGATTAGTTTGTCCTGCGAAATGGAAAGAAGGGGAAGCTACTTTAAAACCAGGATTAGATTTAGTAGGTAAAAATCTAGGTTTTTCAAAAAGTTATAAAATTGTACTTAAAGAGGAGGGAAAAAAATGGCTTTATTAGATAGCAATATTGTGGAACAGTTAAAAATGTACTTTGATAAAAATTAATGGAAATATTGAATTAGTTTCATTTTTAGATGAAAGTGAAAAAAATCAAAAAGAGCTAGATAGTTTTTTTACAGGAAGTGGATGCTATTTCAGGAAAAAGTAAATTATGTAAAAAAATCATTTGAAAATGACAAAGCTGATTTGGAAAAAAAGCAAAAATTACTCGTCCAATATCATTTACAATATTGAAAGATGGAGAAAAATACTGGAATTAATTTTTCAGGGATTCCTGGTGGACACGAGTTTAACAGCTTTATTCTAGCTATTTTAGGATTAGCTGGATTAGGAAAAAAATTGGAGGGAGAACAGCTTGCAAAAGCAGAATCAGTTAATAAACCTGTAAATATTGAAACATTTATTTCATTATCCTGTACACATTGTCCAGATGTAGTTCAGGCATTGAACTTAATTTCTGCAAGCAATAAAAATATTACAGCAACAATGGTAGACAGTGCTGTATTCTTTGAAGAAGCAAAAGAAAAAGATATTCAGGCAGTACCAGTTGTCTTTATAGATGGAGAGCAAAAGTCAGTTGGTGCAAAAACTATCGAAGAATTACTGAATCTAGTTGTAAATGCTTAATAAAAAAAGTAAAATTTGTGAAGAGAAAAATTGATTTATCTTAAGGAACAGAATAGTTTTTAGATAAAAAGAGCATGGCTTATGGACTAAATGAAAAAATCAAAAAGTTTATGAGTCGTGTTTTTTGTTTTTGAATAAAATAAATTTAAATTTACATGATAGTGTGAATAGTAAAAAAATATTAGCTAGAATAAGGAGAAAATACGTAAATAGAGTAAAAATTTGAACTTGCAAAAAAACTTATCTAATAATGATAAAATATTAAAAAGAGAAAAATAAAATTTGTGAGGTGAAAAGCAATGGGAACATTTGAAGATTATTTAAAAATTTGAAGTGACTGAAGCACAAGAAGACAAAAAGCAGCTAAGAATTATAGAAAAAAATTTCTTTATCAGAAGAAACTGAAAAAGGCTATAAAAAGGTATAGATAAGGATATTACAATTATCGCCGTGGCACAGGTTTACTGTCCAGATTGCCGTGCAACTGTCCCTTTCCTAAAAAAATTCAGCGACTTGAATAATAAAATAAAAAAATCGACTACCGTTCAAGAGAAACTGCCAAAGAATTTTTTTCCCAAATACAGATGAAAAAAAAATAAAAAAATACCTACTTTAATTTCATATGTTGACGGAAAAATACAATATTTTTTTGGAATGAATTTCCAAACTGTAGTAAAAATGAAATGGATAAAAAAATCCAGAAAATTTTGAAGACATTAAGTACAATTTCAGAATTGGAAAAATTTAATGCACAAATTGAAAAAGGAACTGGTTGACTACTTGACTTCTTTATAAAATAAAAAAATAAAAAAAGCAGGGAATAAAGAATTTTTTTACATTTTTTTTCCTTGCTTTATTTTATAGACTTCCCCTTTTTCAAAGTCAAAGCCGATAAAAAGCTAAATAAATAAAAAAATTATTGTAACTTAACTTTAACTTCTTATTTTTCAAAAAGAATGCAAGAATATTCAAAATCCAAAATTGTAAAGGGTAAAAAAATATAGAAAAAAACCATTTGTGAATTGGTGCCTTGCTTCCTTTTTTTCCATTGTACAAAAAAATATGAATGGTAAAAAAATAAAAAAATGTTAAACCGTCGCTGTTATAGCAAAAACTGTCAAACCATGCTCTTGAATTAGGGTATTTAGCAGGATTTAACGATGGCGTAAATAATGGAATATATAACATATTCAAAACTAAAAAAATGTTATTACTTGCTTTTTTTCTATTTCCATAAAATGCCCAAAAACTAATCATTGTAAACAAAGTCTGTATTCCACCTTCAAGCCCCATGATATAATTTCCAATCACAATCGGAACAAAAGAAAATACCAATCCCAAAAATAAAAAAAGAAAAAAATTCCTAAAATATTATAAATTACTTTTTTTACTACTTCTCCCTTTTTGCAAGAAATAAATTATTGTAAATCCAATCGCAAGACTTAAAAAAATATTATCTACTATTTGATATCTTTCTCCTAGTATAATAAATGAAATTACATTTCCAAATTGCATCAAAATAGCCGCTGTCCACAATCTTGTCATATATTTTTTTACGGTTTCTTGTATGATAAAAAGCCTTCCACTGTAAAAAAATGCAAATAATGGTGCCACAAATCTTGTGATTAAATGAATCCAAGATGGTAAAAATCCTGAAAAATACAAAAAAATACTGAGTCTAAAAAAACATAAAAAAATAAAGCAATATATTTCAACTGATTTGTATTTAATTTTTTTCATAAAAATCCTCCTAAAATATTATTTTTTTGTAAAAAAATTATAACACTTTTTATCAGATAAATTTATAATATTTTATATAAAAATAATCTTTATTATTAAAAAAATAAATAAAATATTTTTTTAAAAAAATTGAACTAATAAATATAAAATTTTTTTATATTTGAAAAAAATAAGCACATTATTTTAATATATTTAGGTGTTGCATTTTGATTATAAAATCCATATTACAAATTCCAAAAGCAAAAAATTCTCAATCCTCATCCTTAGTTTCTTCATTATTTTTACAATTACAAATTTTCTCATAAAAAAACTCTATACATCTTGCTCTTGTACTTAAAAAAACCTTCATTTTATTCAAATTTTTTTCTCCAAAAACGAGTTTTCATAACTCCCAATCATAAAAAAATCACAATTATAGCCTTTATTTTGAATAAATTTTACAGCTTTTTCTAAATTCATTTTTTTATTTTTTTCCTCATCTGCATTTTTATTCTTTAAAAACAAAAATCCACATACAAAAAAATTTGAAATTTTATTGATTTCAGGCATTTCTGGATATCCAAAAAAAGCTATTACTTTTCTAAATTTATACAAAAAAATTATAAATTTTTTTGTAATCTGTCACAACGTATTTTTTTATTTGTTTTATTTTTTTCAGATAAATTTCAAAAATTTCCATAGTTCAAAAATTTCTTCATCCTTTACTATTAAATCGCCTTTTTTTCACATTTTTTTCAAGCTAAAAAAATACAATGTTTTTATAAAAATTCATAAATTGGCATACTTTTTTTCGCCTTTTTTTGTCAAAATTTTTTTTGTGCTATTTTATTTTCTTCCAAAAATAGTTGTAATTATGTTTTTTTACCCCAAGTTTTTTTGCTTCTGTTATCAGCATTTCATAAGCCTTCCCAAAATTAACTTTATTCCGATATTCTTTTTTTATTCTAAATGAATTTAAATACCCGATATTATTTTTTTAAAAAAATAGAACAAGCTCCCAACACCAACAAGATTGTCATTTTCAGTATCAATTCCTACCACGATAATCGGAGTTTTTTTCGCTATCCTTATGCAATGATTCAAACAAATTCGGCACTTTCTCATATTTTACCTGTACAAGCGATTCCATTTCCTCTTCATCTAGAATATTTCTTATTTCATCGCTATAATCACTATTTTGAATAATTTTTAAATTCTATTTTTTTCATCTTTCCCCAATCTTCTGATTAAATCCCGTGCCATAACTTCTTTTCCCAGTCGCAGGGAAAAAATTTTATCATAGCCATTCAGAATAATCTTTTTCCAATTTTCAATCAATTCTTCCTTATTCTCCCCAAATAACGGAATTAAGGGAAACTTAAAAAAACAAATTCTGAATCAGATCTCCACAAAACAAATATTTCTCATTATTTTTTTCATCAAAAAACTGCAACCGAAACCGAATCATTTGAATGTCCTTTTTGTTTCAATAATTTCCATATTTCCAAAAACCGTATTCTGAAAGTAAAATCTTTTTCCTGTTGTAAAAAAATCAATAAAAAAATCACTTTTTCTATATCAGTTTTCTCCAATTTTGGAAAAGATATTTTTACTAAAAATTCTTTTTTTACTTTTTCAATTTTTTTAGAAATCTTTTTCTGTAAATGGATAAAAATCCATTTGGAATAACACTTTTTCCTGTTTCTAATACATTTTTCACAATTTCTATGTGCAATAACTTTAACATCTCCAATTTCATCAATGAGCATTTTCAGATTTCCTACATGATCAGAATGAGAATGGCTTAGAACTATCACTTTTATCTTTTTTTACATCTCCAATTTTTCTGAATCAGTTTTTTTCAAAATTTCTTTATTTTTTTCACATTTATTCCTGTATCCAGCAATAAATATTCATCATTTTTTTATTTTTAAATAAATACAAATTATTTAGACCGATTTTTTTATTTTTTTCTATCATTTTTAGAAAACTCCTTGATATTTTTAATGAAAAAAACCTGCCAGTCCAGTAGATAGAACTGACAGGCATAAGGTGGGAAGAACAATGGGATTTTACTTAATTATTTTTTTGACTGCTAAAAAAATAAAAAAAGCAGCGATTATAACTGCTAAAACAGTCAAATCCCAGTTCATCATTAGGACCACCTCCCTAACTTTATAACATAGCATCAAGGTTTGTGAAGCCTTGACAAGTGATTATAACATAAAAAAAGCCCCATTCAATAATGAACAAGACTTTTTTTCACAATTTTGCCATATTATAACCGTTAGGGTTTTTTTATCTGTAAGTATTATATCACTTCTAAAGATAAATTTCAATACTAAAAAAACTAATTTTTTTATTTTCTGTGGTATAATTTATTAAATAGATTATATTTAAAGGAGCATTTTATGAAAAGCAACCATAGATTTTTATAATATTCTCAATTTTTTTATATTTTTTTATAAAAAAATCTTTAATTTTCTTTCACCCAAAAATTCGGCTAAAAAAATATCTGAATTTATTGGCGTTTTTACTTTTTTTATCTCATTCCAAAAGGAAGAAAAATTGTCGTATCGTAACTTAAATTTGATTTTAAATGAACAAAAATAGTTTTAATTATCCAAAGAAAAAAATCAAGGAAATTGCGATAAAAATCTTATAAAAAAATACAGCAAAGTCGTTTTTTTACTGCCCTTCTGGATTTATGAATATTTTGAAAAATTTTTTTCGCCAAAAAAATATAATTCTGAATTACTGGAAAAAAATTAAAGAGTAAAAATGAACGGATTATTCTTGTTACTTCACATTTTGGATTTTTTTCACGCCAGCCTTTTTTTCCAACGAGAAACGACACAATGTTTATTCCTATTAGAATTATCTCAAACAAATTTATTGAATCTTATATGGATAAAATCCGTTTTAAGAATAACATGACTTATTTTCCAGAACAAAATTACAAATCTTTTTTTGAAAAAAATAAAAAAATTCAAAGGGCGTTTTTTTGTGCTTTTTAAGTGACGTACGAAAACCAGATGGGGATAAAATCACATTTTTTTGGCTTACCTACCACTAATTCAGGCTTTCCTGCCTATTTTTTTCCAAAAAAAGAGAATATTCCGATTGTTATTATTCACAATGAAGTTGATGAAAACAATATTTGCCACATTTTTTTATAGACAAAGTTATCCATCCTGAAAATTACAAAAAAATAGATACGAAATAATGAAATCTATTTTTAACTGAATACGAAAAAAATTATCCTAAAACTGCCAGAGCAATGGTTCTGGTTTCAGGACAGATGGCGGGATGGAATCTAACTTTTATTTTTTTCCTGTCCTTGATTTTCAATATATCTTTTAAAAAAATTTACTAAATCTGTTCAATAACATAAGTTTTTTTATTTTTCACAAGGGGTCAATAACCCTTGCTTTAGAACATTTGTTTTATCAAATTCTAAATATAATCGAATCCATTTAAAAACTAAACTGTTAAAAAAATTATATAAATTTAGGATTTGAGTAAAAATAATTATAACTTTTTTTATTTCGGTTTTTAAAAGCAGTTTTTGCTGTATCTTTAAAATTATCACAATACTTACGGCTTATTTTACTGAAAAATTATTTTGGAGCTTCATCCAAGTTTTGTGCATACGGTAAATCATATTTCCCCATAACTTCTTTTTTCAAATTAAAGTTTTGTGCAAAAAAGATTGCAAACATTCCCAAATCATGGCTTCGTTTTAACTGCATAAATCCTCTTTTAAGTATTGAACGCCATCCAAAAAAACTTTTTCTTGCATTGGCACATTTTTTGGAAAGCTCATCGGGAGTCTGATCGCTTGGAAGAAAGGAAATCCGTCCATAAGGATAATTTTCATCCAGCCACCATTTTTCACTAAGAAGCCGTTTTTCTTCTCTTAATTTTCTATAAACACCTGTTTTTGGGAATGGTACAAGATGGTTAAATGCTGCAAAATAAAATCCATGTTTTTTGGCAAATTTTACCGTTTCATCAAAAGTTTCCTTCGTGTCATTTCCATAACCGAAATACAAAAGTAGCATAAATTCCAATTCCATAACTATGAATTTTTTCCGTCAGTTCATTTATTTCCCCAACGCCACTTCTCCAGCCTTTCCCCATATCCTTCAAAATATTTGGATTCATCGATTCATACCCAATCAAAATCATCTTACATCCGCTTTTTCATCCAGTAAAGCAGTTCATCATTTTTCGCAATGGTAATAGCCCCTTTGCGTTACCCATTTTATATTTAATGGAGCAATCGCCTTGCAAATCTCAATCGCATGTTTATGATCCGCTACAAAATTATCATCAATAAAAAAACATATTTCTTCCCAGAATTTTTTTTATATCTTGCACAATTTCCTCAATAGGACGTCTAAAGTACTTTTTCTCATAATAAGAATGAATCGCACAGAAATCACACGCAAAATTGCACCCACGCCCTGTTTCAATAAGTGCAAGCGGTGAATATTTCCTATCTTTGTAAATACTCCTGTCAGGCATTGCAAAAGACGTAGTTACCCCATAATACCGTTTTTCCAGCTTATTCTTGCTCAAATCGTTCAACATCTTTGTCCACACGCTTTCCGCATTTCCCAAAAATAATCGAATCAAAATGTTCCAGACACTCGTCAGGCTCTACAGTTGGATGATAACCCCCTGCAAGTACCTTTATTCCTCTTTTCTGAAATTTTTTTGCTATTTCGTAAGCCCTTTTGGCAGTATAAGTTTCCACAGAAATCACAACCAGATCTGTATTTTCCTCATAATTTATAAACTCATTCCTGTCATCCATAAAATTCGTTTCAACATCCTCAGGAGTTAAAGATTTTAAAACCGCAATCATAAGCGGCTCCATATTTTTCCATGTTTTTATATATTTCTGCCCTTTTTTCTTTCCAATGGCAGGCAGTATAAATGTTATTTTCACTGTTTTTCTCCTTTTTTCTCAACTTCTATTTATCAAATTTTATCTTCCCATACTTCCTGAATTTCCGTGCATGCTGCCTAGAAAATACTTCCAGAATGAATTTTAGCCCCTTATTCCTAGAAGTTTTTCACTCTTCTTATAATTCGCTTGAAGGTGAAAGTGTCAAAGCCACAATTTATAAAAATTCCTTCTGCAATGTGTCGTAACTCATATTTTTAGGCTCGAATACGACTGTTTCAGTGTCGTAGTAATACCAGTCCTCTGTAAGCAATCTGCCTTCTTCTTTTAACTGATTAAAAAAAGGTGTTCCTGGATACGGAGTAATTATGTTATATCTTGGCACATCTACCCCAATTTCCTCTATAATATCAGGAATTTGGCGAATTGACTCCACTGTGTCAGTTTCCATTCCTATCATAAGTGTGGAAAGGACTGATATTCCATAAGATTGAATCGTTTTTACGAGTTTTTTTGTATTCTGCGACATTGTTAAATTTTTTTATTTACTCCCATCAAGATTTTTCCTGAACAAAACTTTCCAAGCCAATAACCAAGCCTATACAGCCAGATTCTTTCATTAACTGAAGAATTTTTTTATCATTACCAATATTTATTGTTGCAGAAGCAGTCCATTTTATTTTTAATTTCTTCAATTCTTCCATTAGCTGAATGGCGTAATTTCTATTGCCTAAAAAGTTTGGATCAAGAAATATCCATTTTTTGGGCTTATTCGTTTTTATTTCATTTATCACGTACTCTATACTTTTTTTATCTGATTTTTTTCCAGAATACATCTTTGTGATGGAACAGTAGGAGCATTTATTGGGACAGCCATTGTTTGCGACGATTGTGCCATAATTTTTAAAAATATTTTTTTATTTTTTTCAAAAGTTTTTCGGTTTAATGGCTTCGGTTCATAATCATTTCCAACAAGGTTAAAATATTCCCTTTTTGGAGTTCCATTTGTAAAATCTTCAAGAAACATCGGAAATGAAATTTCAGCAGCTCCCGTAATTACTGTATCAAAATATTGTAATGCCTCTTCTTTCAAAGCTGTTGCATAATGCCCGCCAATTAATGTATACGCTCCTTTACTTTTCCAAAACTTGGCAATCTCTTTTTGCCCTTTTCGATCCTGAAATTACCGAAGAAATACAAATTACATCAAATTTTTTTCATTTTCATATTTTTTTAGAAGTAGCATCCCATTTTTTTCCACACCTTCATCCACAATAACAACATCAGCGTTATACTTTCTGTCAATTAGTGATTCCAGCGTTATTAATGTGATTTGCGGATAATATTTTCTTTTGTGAATCGAGTTGTATTTGTAAATGTTATCCTTTGCTAAAACAAGCATTATTCTCATAATTTTATTCCTTTTTTTGTTATAAACTTCTTTTCGATTGATATAATTCACAGCAAGAAATACAAGAGCATGTTTAAAATTGGCAGCACCGTCAAACAGCCTTTTCCAGATACTCGAATGTCTGTTATATTCCACCTTGCACTTCAAAATTCCAGCCTCAAATTCCTCAATCGTCATATTATATGGCTCAAAGCACGCTTTCCCATAACGAAAGTTCTCGTCCAGCCACCATCTTTCATAAAGCAACCGACCTTCTTTTTTTAATCTTTCATAAAAAGGAGTTCCTGGTATCGGCAATGCCGGATTAAATCCTGCAAGGAAAAATTTATGCTTTTTAGAAAATTCCAAAATTTCATCAAAGCAGTTTTTATCATCATAATCATACCCAATTACATAGCTTGCATGTACAAGAATCTTATTTTTTTATAAATATTAATAATTTTTTTCATAGTCAAACTCATAATTTGCAACCTTTTTTTCATTTTCTTAATATTTTTTTATATTTATATTCTCAAATCCCAGAAGCATTTCAATGCACCCCGCTTCTGACATCAATTTTATCAATTTCTCATCTCTTGCAATATCAATGCTGCCTTGACAAGCCCATTTTATTTTCAGTTTTCTTCAATTCTTCAAACAGTTTTAGAGCTTTTTTCTTATTGGCAAAAATATTATCATCCACAAAAATAAACAATTTTCGCTCTCTTATTCGTTCTAAAAATTTCCTTTACCTCATTTATTACATTCTCAACATCCCTATGTTGAAAAATCTCCTTTGTGAACCGCCCCAATCGTGCAAAAATTCACATTGGTGCATACATCCTCTCCCAAACTGAATTGGCACAACAAAAGAATATTTTTTTCCCTTTATAAATACTTCTATCATAAACAACATTATTAATATCTGGCAATTTTCTACATTCATACCTCTTTTTCGGCACCCCATTTTCCAAATCATTCAAAAATTCATTCCAAGTAACTTCTCCACTTCCCACACAAACTGTGTCTGCATGTTCCTGCACCTCATCAGGCATAAGCGAAGCGTGATACCCTCAATCATCACATAAACCCCACGTTCCCTATAATTTTTTTGCTAGTTCATAAGCCCGCCTAGCTGTCATTGTAAACGTAGAAATTACAATTAAATCAACCTCAAGATCCATCGGAATATCCTCAATTCTATCATCAAACAGCATAAGCTCATGTTTAGTCTTATCCGTAAGCCCCGAAAGCACCGCAAAAGCAAGCGGCTCTATCGCATCATTGGAACGTTTCCCCCCATATTAGGACGTAAAAAAAGCTATTTTCATTTTTATAATCATCCCTTTCTATAACATCTTTTTTTATTTTACATTCATCTAATAATTTATTTTAACTAATGATTTTTTTCTTATTTTTAATTCTATAACAAATATCTTTGTAGTTTAATAAACCGACGGAGTTTTTATTTGTTCAACTACGACTGTCTGACGATTGAAAGGAGGAGTTTCGGAGTTGGACAAATAAAAATCGGAATCTAGCCATAGGTATTGCGTAGCAATCTTGCCACAATTTTAATTATTAGGATAAACCTTTACTGCAAGATAAGGATTTGCGGCAATGAGCAATCCTGCGAAAAAGGAAAAAAACATAATAATATGAAAAAAATATTTATTAATCAAGATATCTAAAAAAATAGTAAAAAAACAATTTAATTGAATGATTATGAATTAATTATCAAACAACCCTATTATAAAATTTATTCCTATTTTTAAAACGAAGTTTAGTATTAGATTATTTTGTTTAATAACAGTTATTTGAATTATTTTTTTATAAATTAATTTCTTTTTATAAGAAAGTTTTGTTTTAGAATTTTTTTATCAAATTAATTTTTTTATAATTGAATTAAAAAAATGTCGTGATTTTTTTGGAAATAAAAATTACTGTCTGAGCGAAGCGAGTTTAATTTTTGTTTTCAAAAAAATGCTTAGACTAAGCCGGGTTTGCAAAGGGGATGGCGACTGTTCCCCTTTGCTTTATATAAAAAAAGACATAAATATAAATGAAAAAAACTATTATTAATCAAAAATTTCTTAATAAAAAAATAATTTATATGATTGTTTATTTAAAAATTAACTAATTAATCTACATTTGGAATATCAGAATTATCTGTCATTTTTTTCAAAAAGTAAATTCCTCCAATTTATCGGCATAATGTCTATACCCCAAGTTAGTATTAAGCATAATTGGTGCAATAACGCTGAATCTTGCGATTCTTTTAAAAATCGAGCTTACTTTATAAGTTTCCCTCCAAGCGTAAATTCCACCTTCCTGAAGTTCCTGTGCTGTCATTTTTTTTGGATGAAATACAGCGTGCTGAACATCGTACATTGTCCAGTTTTTTTCAAAGATTCTGCCTTGCTTTTCCAAATCATTATAAAGTTTTGTTTTAGGAAATGGCGTTAATATCGAGTATCTTGGCAAATCAACTTTCATTTTTATTACTTCCTCCACAGTTCGCTTGAATATATCCTTGTCATCGCCATCTGCTCCGAATGTAAAAGTTCCGTTTACAGCAATATCATAATGATGCAGCTTTTTCATAAGCAAATGGTAATCAGCCATAACATTTACACCTTTATTCATAGCCCGCAGTGATTCTTTCGAGACAGCTTCAAATCCAATAAGCAAGCCTTTACAGCCACTTTTTGCCATTAGCTTTATCATTTCATCATCATGAACAAGGTTGGAAGTTGCCAGTCCAAACCACCATTTTTTGAGAGGGGTCAATTCAATAAACAGTTTTTTAGCATAATTTCTGTCAGCAATCAAATTTAAATCTATAAACAAAACTTCTTTTTTCTTAAAAGTTTCAATTTCTGCAATAATTTCATTAATTGGTCTTTTCAGTAATTTGGGGTATAAAGCCTTCCCAACGCAGAAAGAACAGTCAAAAGAACAGCCTTTTGTAGCTTCAATGCTATTTATGGAAACATATCTTTCCTTTTTCAAAAGTTCCCTTTTTGGTAATTTCAAATTTTCCAGGCTATTTTCCTTCTGCACATAAAATTTCTTTAAACTGTTATTTCTCGCATCTTCCATTATTTCCGTAAAAAGCCATTCAGAACGCCCAATTACAACAGAATCACAATGCTGTATCGCCTCTTCTGGGCAAAGTGTCGGATGCGGTCCACCTAAAATAACCTTTTTTCCTTTGCTTTTAAAGTATCTTGCGTATTTATACACTCTTTCCGAGGTTCCCGTAATAGAAGTCATAACCACAATATCCGCATCTAGTTCAAGCGGTATTTTTTCAATCGTCTCATCATGAATTACAACTTCAATGTCTTCTGGAATATACGCCGCAAGTGTCGATAATGTGAGCGGTGCATAGTGAATCGCCTTCTTAAATGTTCCATTAAATCTGTACATTGCTCCTGCTGGTGCCAGTAATGCCACTTTCATTCTCCAAATCCTCCTGCAAATTTATTTTTCCCAGCCAAAATTTTTATCTAGCAGCCGATATTTTATATCGCCTATTTTCTGCTTTTTCGATTTTTCAGCCGTATAAGTCTTTAATCCTTCCTTTTCTATTAAAAAAATACTCTTACTTTTCTCAACTGCCCCAATTTATACGCATATTCATAATGAAATGCCTTACATAAACTGCTATTAATTTCATTTTCAATTTGTTTCCAATTAAATTTTCTACCATCTTTTTTTATTTCTAAAAACAAAGTATAAAAAAATTTTTCCCCCGTTTCATTTTTTTACTGGTGCAAACAGCAAAAAAATTCGCCCTTTATATTATTTTCCTCCAATGTTTTTAAAAACCTGCTTTTCCACAAACGAGTTTTTTTAATTTTTTTCCCCACAATGTCAGAAAAAAATTGTTTATTCTACCAACAAACTTTACAATTGGAATTTTTATGATAAAATCCTGTAACTTCCACAATATCATTCGTATTATATCTGTAAAAGCCCTGCATTTGTCGTAACAACAACGCAATAACGCTCTCCCAGCTCCAATTCATCCAAAAGTTTTGGGCTCCTGTTTTTCCAGCTTATCATCAGAAACCTGAATAAATTCATAAAAAAAGAATTATAGGCAGCAACGCTCCCATTTTTCACATTTTCCAGCGGAAAACTTACGATACATTCCGTTGACATAAGCCCTTTTTCCCTGAAATTTCAAATTTATGTTTTTTTATTAGGGATTCAATTTTTTTCCTTCAATTTTATAAAAAAATTTCATAGGAATCACTATCCGCCCAGCAGCTCACAAGCGAAAGCTTTTTCCCAAATCACAGAGTAATCCACAAAGTTTTCCACAATTTTATTTCCTGATTTAGTTTCCAAATTCTTATTTTTCAGCCATGATTTCATTCTCGTTATTTTTTTCCATAATTTCCAAATTCTGTGTTTTTATCATTTTTTTACTCAAAAATATTTTTTTATATTTCTCAAAAATAATTTATCAAAAAAATTTACTTCTATTTTTCCACAATTTCCTATACTTTTTTTCTTAATAATCTGAAAATACTTTTTATTTCCCAAATTTTTTTATCAGCAAAAAACTCAGTGCCTAAATCATCGCTTTTTACAATTTGACAAATCACTTTATGATTTTTTTCAATAAAATCAAGCAAAATCATAAGAAACGATGGACTCCAGACAGAAATCATCGCAAGATTTTTCTGACAAAAGCAGAAACACCGCTGTAATCAGCAAAAATCCTCCATATTCTGAATGTTTTTTTATCTCTTTCGGAACTGTAAACAGTTTATTTAAAAAAATGCAGAAACTTTATCAAAAATACGAAGTATCATCTTCGATTCCCACACGGATTCCTCCGCTAGTTACAGCTTCTCGCTTTAAAAATAGGGAGAAACAGACCAGTAGGAACTTCCAAGAAAAAAAGTTTTTTTATTATTTTTGATATAAATTGTAAATCCACGAAAAAAACACCATTCATGTAGCTTTTCAAAAAAATTTTTCTGTGTATGGAATATATTTCACATCGGATGTGCTCCCGCTCGTAAGTTCAAATAGCTTGATTTTATCACTCAAAAGAACATTGTTTTTCCCCACTTTTTCCTTTTTCCACAAACTCCTTAATATCCTCATAATTCACAATCGGAATTTTATTCTGAAATTTTTCTATTAATTCTTTTTCATTTTCTGCATTTAAAATTTGGCTTTCTGTTTCAAAAAGTTTTTAAATATTCTGTGTTTTTATTAGTTTTTCAATATTTCCAAAAAGTATTTTTTTACTTGCGTTTTCCGAATTTTACTTTTTACTTTTTTTATATTGAAACAAAAATCTTTATAGGATTTTTACAAAAAAATATGAATAATCTGTTTAAAAATCATATATTTTAAAAATTTTTTTACTTCATAAAATTTACTTTTTTTACCGAATTTTTTTCATCTAAATTATCTCCAATTGGCAAATCCTGAAATTTCTTTATAACAGCCTTCTGACCAAAGCTCAAAAAAACAGATACACAATAGAAAAATGGGATGTTTTTCGTTCTTTTGAACACATCAAAAGTTCTTCCCAAAATATTTTTTACAGAATGATATGCATATCTTACTGCAATACACCTGTCACGAAACTCATTTGTAGAAATATCATAAGGCTCAAAAAATAAATACGAATATTTTTTTGCGGCTCCAGCCACCACTTTTTTTGTACAAAAGCCTTCCTTCCTTTTTCCATTTTAAAAATAAAGTTCGGTATTTGGGAAAGGTACGAGATAGTTAAACTGGACAAATTCCAGATGGTTTTTCTGTGCAAATTTTACAGTATCTTCAAACGTAGTGCCGATTTTTTCCTCAAAACCAAAAACGAATGTGGCATAAATTCCAATATTGTATTTATGTATAATCCGTGTTGATTCCTCAATATCTCCCAGCTTGTAGCTCCATTCCTTTTTCATATTGTCAAGAGCCTCTTTATTTATTGACTCATATCCTATTAAAAATAAAAAAAGGCATCCGCTATCTCGCATAGCCGCAAGCAGTTTCTCGTTTTTTGCCATCGTTATTGCCCCTTGCGAAATCCATTTTTTCTTTAACGGCTTTATCTTCTCACAAAGCTCCAACGCATATTTCGGATCTGCAACAAAGTTATCATCAGCAAAAAATATATATTTTGACTTTATATGCTTCAATTCCTCAATTACACTATCAACAGGTCTTTTTAGCATACCGTTTTTTTATTCACTGCCGAAATTGCACAAAAATTCACAGTGATGAGGACACCCACGCCCAGTTTCCACAACTGAAATTAAATATTTTTTCTTAAAAATACTTCTGTCCGGTATTAAAAATTTATTGCTAAGCCCCCCAATATAAAGTTTCTTTTCCGTTCCATTCCTATAATCCTCAATAATTTTCCCCCAAATATCATCAGCATATCCCGTAACTACAGAATCTGCATGCTTCATAGCCTCATCTGGCACAAGCGAAGCATGTGTCCCCCCAACAATAACCTTCTTTCCTTTTTCTCTAAATCTTTTAGCAATCTCATATCCATGCCTTGCCGTATAAGTTTCCAAAGTAATCACAACAACATCTGCATCATTATCATAGTCAATCGCCTCAATCCTCTCATCAATTAGCTCACATTCAATATCATAAGGAGTCAATGCCCGCAAGTAAGCAAACGTAAGCGGCTCAAACGTCCTCAACTGAAAAAAATATTTCTGTCCCTTTTTTTCTTCCCAAATCCAGGATAAACAAACAACATCTTCATAAAAATTCACCTTTTTTTATTTATTTAACTTCGATATTTTAACACGTAAATCATTGAATTTTTATTTTTTTCAAAAGCAAATTTTACTTTTTTTGAATCAAACTATTTAGTTTTAAAAAAATTAAAAAAATTTCCTTCAAAAACCCGTTTTTCCTAAATTCGTCAGATTTTCAAAAAGAAATTTCTGCAAGGCACACTAGCTCATCCCCTTTTTTTATAATTAGGATTTTTCTCTAAAAAAACTGTATATTTTTTTATTTTTTTCAACTGCTTTTCCGAAAGTACAACGACATTTTCCCTCAAAAAAATCATTTTGTTCCATCATTTTTTTACAATTCCATTTTCCTTGCAATATCTGCTTCCGTATATTTTTTTAGCATAAATATCTTTTATTTTTTTCTCAATTTCACTTTCAACATAATCAACTTTTTGGACAAAAAAATTTTTTTAAAAATATGTTGGCAAATACATATACGTTTTTATTCCTTTAGAAATCAAAAAAACCAATAAGTTTTTCACACCATTTTTTTATATTTTTTTACTTTCCAAAAAGGCAATATTTTATCCACTCTTTCTGAAATTCAATTCCCCATGAAAAATCCCTTTTTCAATAATTGTATCTCCAGAAAAAAATCCAGAAATTTTTTTCACTATTTTTCATTATTTTCATTTTTTTAACTCGACATTTATTTTTCTTTATTGTAGAAAAATCCTTTCAATATTTCTCCATCAAATATCAAAAACATCGTCCTTATCGTATAAATCAGCCAGAAATTTATCTTCCTTCATATTTTTCATAATGTTTTTTTCATTAAAGAAAAACATTTCATTAACAATATTATTATCATTTTTTTATACTTTCCACAGAAAAAAATTTTTACATATCATTTTCATAAAAAAACTCCTTATCTATTATTTATACTGAATATTATTTAATTTTATAATAATACCATTTAAAATTGGACTCAAAGGTTATGACCATTGCTACTTAAACTCCAAGATTATTTGATTTTATTAGTTTAATATTAAAAGATTTGAGCATATTATAAATTATACCTCAAATTTTTATTTATTCCAAAAATAACGATATTTGTAAATTTTTTTGCAAAAAAACACATGGACTATAGTATTTATTCTTACTATGTTTGTACTTATCTTATTAACTATATTTTTATGCACTAAATCTATTTTTTTCATAAATATTTATCCCAGAATTCCTTTTTTTCCACCTTTTTTTCCCATGAACAATAACTAAATTCAGTTTTTTTATATTTATTAATTTCGATTGATAAAATATTCATGTTATTTGCGTAAATATATCGAAACACATCGTTTAATCTGTCATCTGGCACAATTACAAAAAAATTCTCCATAATTTTTTTCAAAAGTCTTTTTATTTCATAAAAAAAGCTCTTCCAATGTCAATAAAAATTTCATATTTACTAATTTGTTCTGCTTCATTTTCAGGAAGTTTTCCAGAATTTATCTTTTTGTATGGAGGATTTGAAAAAAATAAAAATCGTATTCTCCTTTTTATTGTTTTTTTATATCTTCATTAATTGAAGTTATTTTTTTCTTCTAAATTATTTATTTTTTTATATTTTTTTTAAAAATTTCAAATATGTCTTTTTTTGAATTTCCACAGCAAAAATTTTTTTTCAAAAAAATTTCAATTTTAGAAAAGTAGCAATGTTATTATTCCTTGCCCAGCTCCAATTTCCAGAATGGTCTTTTTTTCTTTATTTTTTTATATTTTGTATTAAAATATTTTTTTTATAAATTCAGAAAGTAAAATTGCATCTTGTGTTATTTTTTTAGACCATTTTTCATCAATAATCATTTTTTTGTTAACGCTTTCAAGATTTTCAATATACCTCATTAAAAAAACTCCTAACTTTAATTTTTTTCAGTTTAACTTTTTTTCTAAATTAATTTGTAAAAAAACTGTTTCAAACATTTTACTATTTGAAACAATTTTTTTAAATTCTAATTTCCTAATTAATACTATCTAATTGTTTATCTGCATATTCATGTGCAAGTTCCAATCTTACACGTTCTTTTTGAATTTTCAAATGTTGCTTGTGCAAATGGTATTTCTGAAGTTTTTTTGCGATTAAGTAGTACCCTGTCGCATCATTTCTTTCAAGAATTCCATCTATTTTTAATGCAAAAAAATTTGATTCATTAATTCATCATTTTTTTCCAATTCCTGGAATTGCGTCAGTTTTAACTAATTTTTTTGAATCTTTCTTTAACACTGAAGTTGTATTTATCTTGTTTTTCCGCATTATCCCATGTTACTTTTTTTACTTTCGATTTCAGCTTTTAAATTTTGAACTTTTTTTGATGACTTTTTGTTTTGAAGCTTCAGATATAGTTGGTGTTATTAAAAATATGGCTAACTTTAGCAACATTGTCATTTTTGGATCTTTACTCTGAATATAAATAATGTGGTAACCAAATTGAGTTTTTATAGGTCCTACAATATCTCCCGCTTTACCGTTCTTAACAGCGTTTGCAAATTCTGGAACAAGTTGTGACAAGTCAGCTGTTTCTCCTAAACTTCCACCATTTTTAGCTGATTCTGGATCTTTTGAAAAATTCTTTTTGCTTTAGCTGCAAAAATTATCTTTAGTTGTTGTTTTCATAATTTCATCAGCTTGTTTTTTAGCTCCTTCAAAATCATTTTCACCTGCCTGATATTCTTCTCCAATTACATAACCGCCAATACTATTTTGAGTATTGTAACTATCCCTTTTTGCATTAAATCTAGCTTGTAATGTGGCATCATCAGGTTTGTAGCTGTCTATTAAATAATTGTAATATTTTTTTGAGAATAATCTCTTAATTGATCTACACCTATTAAATCAGGATCAGCCTTTATTCCTGCTGCTTTTTGCTTTTTCAGAAATTTTTACAAATTTATCTAGATTTTTCAAAGTTGTCTTTAATTCATTTACTAATTTATCTGAGTAGCCTTGTTGTGTTTGTGAAACAGAATTTATAATTTGCTCGTTTACTGCTTCATTTGTATATTTATATTCTCCATTTTGTGCTACAACAGCTTTTACTTTAGTATACATATTCTCGAAAATTTTTTTATCTTTGAATACGATTTTAGTTTTTTTCTTTAGCTTTTTGCAAGATATGAGTTTAAAAATCATAATATTCTTATCTTGTGTCATAGTTTCTTTTTATTTGATCTTTTACATCATCAAAATCTTGATTTGCAAAGGATTGAGTGTATTTATTTCTTTCGTGAGGCTTTCTTTATTTCTTCTTCTGTAATTTTATCATTTGAAAATATTTTTTTCTCATTTTTTTCTATAATTTTCTGATCTTTTATTGTTTGTTTAAATGATGAAACATTATATCCTACTGATCTTAAATATTCCCCAAACTCTTTTTTTCCAAGCTTTTGACTGTTTTCTATAATTTTCGAATTCTTTATTGACATCAGATCCACTAACTTTTTATTCCCAAGTTTTTGGCTGATGAAAGTAAGATTTCCTTATTAATTATAAGTTGTAAAAACATATTCGTTTACTAAATCATCAGGAACACTTTTTATATTTCCTGAATTTGTTCCTACTTGTGCCAATTGCTGTATTTTTTTGTTGAGTTATTTCATTTTAGTTCGTTTTTCAATGAATAACTTTCTCTTTCAAAAGTCATCACGGTAAATTTTTTTATTCCATTGACTGTTGCAATTACTTCTCTATGATTTAATGCTCCAAAAAAACGTTATTTTTTTCAAAAATAATATTCCTGAAATAAGCATTCCTATTCCGAATATTCCCATCATAATAGCAGAAGCAAGCTGAATTCCTTTTTTTGTGACTTCTAAATCCCATTATTTATCTTCCTTTCTATTTTTTTAATCATTTTAGTATTATAGCATATAATACACTATTTTTTTCTATTAGTTTTTTTCAACAAATTTTATCAATTTAGATAAAAAAATAAAAAGTTGCTTCGGTATTAATAAAGATTTTTCTTATTAACACTAAAACAACTTGAATTTTTTTAATTTTTAGCAAATATCTTTTAAATCCTTAATTACAAATACTTTTAAAAAGTCTTAATTACCGTGTGTTGATTTCCCCATCTATTTGGATTAAGACACTATGAATATTAGGGAAATTTTTTTAATATTGTATTTGTTACTGCTTGAGAAAAAATCCGTTAAATAGTTCAGGATTTTTTTCAGATTCATAAATTGTGCATTTAATTTTTACAACTGTAGTATTTACATTGTCAATTCTAAGATTATAGGCACTTCTAAATTTCATGTCTTCTGTAATATAATTTGAATTTCTGATAATTCCATTTATAAAATCGCCTTCTATTAGGTTCATTTGACGAGGAACCACAATTTCTCTTTCATTAATTATTTTTTTGTAGAAGGATCATATACGAAGATGGAAATTCTGTTTTGTACTTCATCATCTTTTTGTCTTTCCTGCACTAGATTTTTTTATTTACAACTACCTGTATCTTATCACTGTGGTCTATATCATAATAATATGTTGCAACTACTCCAGCTGTTATCAAAAAAAGCAATAGCACGAAAAGATTTTTTTACCAAAAGAACCTTTTTGCTTTTTAGAGTTTTTCTTGTTTTATTTTTTTCTTTTTCTGGCATAAATTTCTCCTATTTTTTTGATAATAGTATTCAAATTCCCTAAAAATAAATTTATATAAATCTGTAGTTTAAATATAACAGTTAGTTTCAAGCTAAATATCTGAAATAGTAAATTACCAAACTTTAATAAATTATTATTCAGATACTATTTATTTAAAAATATTTTCTTATTGCATCCCCTAATAACAGCTGCTGTTCTTTCTTGATCATCTGGTGATAAAAAAATTTAGATAAATCAGAATAATTGTTCATAAATCCTAATTCTACTAATATTGATGGTGAGTTACTTCCACGAAGTACAGCAAAGTTTGCTCCCAGTACACCTCTTCTTCTAAGTCCAGTAAGATTTATCAATCCATCTAAAACTGCTCCTGCAACAGCCTGACTTGTTTTTTTGATTTTTTTCTTGTAAAAAAATATCGTTTAAAAATAAAATCAGAAAAATGGAGTATCTCCATAACTTGAATCAACTTTATTTTTCAAATTTTGCTACTTGTGCAGCATAATTATTTTGGTCTTTCTTATTAAAATAATAAACTTCTGTTCCATTTGCTGATGAACTTGAGCCTGAATTTAAATGAATACTTATAAAGAAATCTGCATTTGCATCATTTCCAATTTTTGCTCTTGTATCTAATGGTACAAAGAAATCTGAATCTCTTGTCATTATTACATTGTAGTCACGTCTTAAATTATTAGCCAGTTTTGTTGCTACTTGTAATGCTATATCTTTTTCATTATATCCATTTCCTCTTGCTCCTGAATCGTGTCCACCATGTCCTGGATCTACCACGATTGTGTATCTTTTACTTATTTTTGGAGTTTTTGCTGGTTGAACTTGTGTATTTTGTTTACTAGGCTGGTTAGTAATACTCGTATTGCTTGGTTGTTTTTTTGTTGTTCCATATCTTGATGTACTTGAAGATCTATTTGGTGTCACTAATTTTGAAGATTCGCTATTAAGTGTCACTTGAAATTCCTTGTTTCTGCTTATAACTTGATAAGTTACAGATGGTTTTAAATATATATACACTACAACCAAGTTATTGTTCTGAACTGTATACACTTTGCTTATGTATTGGTCATTTCTGTTAATAAATGCTGGTACATTTCTTCCCATTTCGCTATCTGTAAAAACTTATCATTAGTACATCTTCTGTTCCTACTTTTTGTAATTGAAGCGCTTGGCATAATTTGACTATTTTTCTTTAAATGTTCCTATAATCTTTCCATTGCTGTACGATATATTTTCTAAAGTTCCAGAAAAATGTAATTGCACTGATGAAAAAGTAATAAAAAAATAATAATATCTTTTTTTCATTTTTCCTCCTATTTTTATTTTTTTCAATGTATACTTAAATTATTTTAAAATTTAAAAATTAAACAAATTTATAAATTTGAAATTTAGATCTAAATTGTTTTTTTAGACTATTATTTTTCTACTCTGTCAATAGCGGATTTTAAAACTGTCATTCTTGCATTTTTATCAATTTTCATTTCTACAGTTTCTGTAAAGATGTTTACAAGTGTTCCTTGTATACCACCAACTGTCGTTATTTTATCTCCTACTTTTAGACTTTCCAGTAACGCTGCTTTTTGTTTCTTTTTTTATTGTTTGAAAAGCTTATCGTTGGTAAAATTAATACTGCCATAAAAAAACAATGTAAATTAATATTACTACTATTGAATTTTTTTATCCATTTTTATTTCGTATAGTAAAAATTCTCAATTAATTTTTTTAAACTGAAATTTTAACTTTATACATTCCTCCTTCTTTATTTTTAAAATCAATTTTAATTATACCACAATTTAAGTTATGTTTCAATTTCAAAAAGATTATTTTTTTAGTTTTTTTGTATATTTAAACTTTTTTTATTCAATATTTATAAAAAAATGACTATCTCAAAAAAATTAATTTCGAGACAGCCATTTTTCGTGATTAAAAATGAAAAAAATTATTTTTTTAGTTAACTAAAAATAAATTAGTTATTTAAGTTAGGTTATTTTTTTCTGAGATAGCATCTACTCCTGGTAATACTTTTCCTTCCAAATATTCAAGCGATGCTCCTCCTCCAGTTGAGATGTGTGAGAATTTGTCAGCAAATCCTAATTGAATAGCTGCTGCTGCTGAATCTCCACCACCGATAATTGTTTTAGCTCCAGATAATTCTGCGATTGCTTTACATACACCAATTGTCCCTTTTGCGAAGTTTTCCATTTCAAATACTCCCATTGGACCATTCCACACTACTGTTTTTTTGCACCAACTAGAGCGTCTGAGAATAATTTGATAGATGCTTCTCCTATATCTAATCCCATCCATCCATCTTCAATGTCATCTACAGAAACTGTTTTAAATTCTGTATCATTTTTAAATTCTTTTGCTACTACTGTATCAATTGGCAATAACAATTCAACATTTTTTTCTTTAGCTTTTTTGATTAATGAAGCGGCTAATTCCACTTTATCAGCTTCTAACAATGAAGAACCTGTGTTTTTTTACCTTCAGCTTTTCAAGAAAGTAAACATCATTCCACCACCGATGATTACTTTGTCAGCTTTATCTAATAAGTTTTCAATTACACCAATTTTATCAGAAACTTTTGCTCCACCTAAAATAGCAACTAATGGTCTTTCAGGATTGTCAACTGCTCCACCGATAAATTCGATTTCTTTTTCTACTAGGAATCCAACTGCAGAATCTTTAATGTTTGAAGCGATTCCTACATTTGAAGCATGTGCTCTATGTGCAGTTCCAAATGCGTCGTTTACAAAAACGTCTCCAAGTGATGCCCAATATTTTCCTAATTCAGGATCATTTTTAGATTCTTTTTTTACCGTCTAAGTCTTCAAACCTAGTGTTTTTCAAACATTAAGATTTCTCCATCTTTTTAATTCGGCAACTGCTGCTTCTAATTCCGCTCCTCTTGTTTCAGGAATAAATTTAACAGGTTTTTCCTAAAAGTTCTTCTAATCTTTTTGCAACTGGTGCTAAAGTTTTTTTGATGCTTTTATCAGCTTCTTCTTTTACTTTTTCCTAAGTGAGAAAAATGCGATTACTTTTTCCACCATTTTTCTAAAATATATTTTTAAAGTTGGAAGTGCTGCTGTAATTCTATTATCATTTGTAATAACTCCATCTTTTATTGGTACATTGAAGTCAACTCTTACTAATACTTTTTTTACCTTTTACATCTAAATCTTTTTAACGTTTTTTTAGCCATCCGTTATATCCTCCTAAATTTATTTATAAAAATCTTTTCTTCCTACTTGAATTATACCACTCTTTAACTTGATTTTTCAAGTTATTTAGCAAACAATCTTAAAAAAATATTTTATTTTATTTTTATCAACATCTAATATTTTTTTAATGGCTTTGGATTTTTCACAATGTTCTAAAATTGCCTTCTCAAACCAAGTGACTCCTATCCATTTTTCCAAATTTATATCCAGCATTTTTTTAAAAAATTCCAACTTTATTAAAAACCGAAGTATTCGTGCAGTTTACCGCTATTTTCATTGGGATAAGTTACACAGCCGTAAACATTTACGACATTTTGTAATTTCAATATTTCCATTAGCATTTTATATAATTTTTTTCCAATTCCATTTCCAGAATAATTTTTCATTAGTATAAACAGACAATTCCGCATCCCACTGATATGCAGCCCTGCTCCAAACTCTGTGTGCATAAGCATAGCCAATAATTTTTTTATCATATTCGCAAACAATGTAAGGATATTCTTCCAGAATTTTCCTGATTCTTTCTTTAAATTCCTTTACAGAAGGGACTTCATATTCAAAAAGTAATAGTCGTATTTTCGATATAAGGTCTATAAATTTCTAAAATTTCTTTTTGCATCATTTTCAGTTGCAAATCTAAAAAAATTAAATCTTCATTTTTTTAACTTCATCAATTCTTTTTCCATTCTAAATTTTTAAAAAAAAATTCATTATTTCTTATAATTTTTCCACAAATTCTCCCACAGACAAAACTTTTTCACCTATTTCCATTTCCTTAGCCAAATCACTAATATAAGGCTGTTTTTACCATGCTTTTTCTCCAATGTATCAAATTGCCAAAAAAATATCACGTTTATCTCCATCAGCGATAACTTCTCCATTTGTCATTACGATTACCCTGTCAAAGTTTTTTTTACTACAAATTCCATATCATGAGTTATTGTAATTATAGTTTTCCCTTGCTTTTGAAGTTCATCAATCAAATTATGCAAAACTCTCATTCCTCTAAAATCCTGCCCTGCTGTCGGCTCATCCATTACAATAACGTCTGAACCCATTGCAATTACTGCGGCAATTGTAACAAATTTTCTCATGGAATACGGTAAATTGTATGGATTTTCCTTTTGATATTTTTCAAGTTCCGTTAATTTTATGGCGTTTTCCACCATTGTTTTTATTTCATCAGGAGAATATTTTAATTTTTTTGCTCCAAAGGCTATTTCATCGTAAACATTGTTATGAAATATCTGATCCATTGGATTTTGAAAGACATATCCGACTTTTCGGCTCATTTTGGCAACGGTATATTTCTTTGTATTCCAGTCATCTACAACAACATCTCCGCTTACTGGCTTTAAAAGTCCATTCAACATTTTTACCATCGTTGTTTTCCCAGCTCCATTTTGCCCAATAATCGCAACTTTCTCCCCTTTTTTAACTTCAAGAGAAACATCATTAAGCACATTTTCAGTTCCGCTTGGATATTTAAAAACTCAAATTTTTTTGACAGTAATAAAACTCATAATTGTCTCTCCTTTAAAAAAATTTTTATTAAACAATTATCTTTAAATATTCATTTTTTTATTTTATAAAATCCCTTTCTCTTCCAATAACTTTCTATAAATCTCAAAATTTTCATTTTCAAAACATACAAAATTTACTTTTTTTCTATAAAATCGCTTTTCTCCAAATATTCTATCACAGCCTTAATAGCCGTTTTTTTGCAGCTAAATATTTGGGAAATCTATAAACTCCTGTCGAGATATTTGGAAAAGGAAATATTTTTTTCAGTTTATTTTTTTCAGCCAATTCTAAACTTGAAATATAGGCATTTTTTTAACAATTTTTTTCTGCAAATAATTTTTACTTCATTATTCTTTCCTGACTGCCAGACAGGCCCAACTGTATGAATTACATTTTTAAATGGCATGTTTCCTGCTCTTGTAATAACAGCTTCTCCCAACGTTGCATTTCCCTTGAGAAGCACGTATTTTCATACAATCTTCGACTATTTGCTTGCCACCCTTCTTATGATTGCACCATCAACGCCGCTGCCTCCAAGCAAGGAAGAATTTGCGGCATTGACAATCACATCAGCAGGATATTCAGTAATATCGCCTTTTACAAGTACGATTCTATTTTTTTCAAATCTTTTTGGTTTCATAATTTTTTTCCTTTTTAATAAATATTTTTCAAGATTTGCTTAACAATTTTTTTATTTTTTTTATTACTTTATTTTTTTCAATAATTCCACTGTCTTTTTCCTTGGTTATAGGAATTTCTTCAAACTCAACTTTTCTCGCTTTTTCAAGTTCATAGGCAAGTATAGAATATTGTGTCATACCAATTTCCTTTTCCAGCAAAATTTTATTATTTAAAACTTCTTCCGCTTTTCCACTCAAAATTATTTCCCCTTCATCAAGGACAAGTATATTTTTGAGCATATTCTGCTATTAATTCCAATTTATGCTCAACCAAAATAATTGTCTTTCCTTCATTTGCCATTAAATTTATAATTTTTGAAAAATATCTTCTGTTCCTTTTTGGATCAAGCTGTGAAGTTGGCTCGTCAATAACTAGAATATCAGGATCCATTGCGATAATTGAGGCAAGTGCCACTCTTTGCTTTTTGTCCGCCAGACAAATCGTAAGGATTTCTGTCACGCAGCTTTTTCAATTTCAAGCAGTTTTCAATATTTTTTTCAACCCTAGAAATTATTTCTTCTTTGTCTAAACCCTAAATTTTTCAAGTCCATAAGCAATTTCCTCAAAAAACGGTATCTTTTACTCCGCTAATTTGCGTAAATGGATTCTGAAAAAAACAAAACCAATTTTTCTGCACAAGTTCCTTTTTGAGAATAATCTTTTTAGTTCTTTATCTTCCAGCGTTATTTTTCCCTGTCAGTTCCCCTTTATAAAAAAATCAGGAACAAACCGCCTCAACATATTGCAAAAACGTCGTTTTTCCCGCTCCCATTTTTTTCCAATTACAGCCCAAAAATTCGCCTTTTTTTATCTCAATATTAATATTTTTCAAGGCTTGTTTTTTTCTTCAAGCGGATATTTGTAGTTCACATTTTTCTATTTTGAAAATAACCCATAAAACCCTCCACACAATACATAGCACTATAAAAAAATAGCCAGCATAATTTTCATTATTTTATCATTTTTTTGTTTCTTCTATATCATACAATATTGTTCTCTTTTCTCCAATCGAAAATCCACGTGCTTCAAGCATAATTGCCCGTTCCTCAGTATTAGCAATTGAAGAAAGTACAAGCGGAATAAAAACAGGAATAAGCGCTTTTGCCCTGACAAAGACATTTCCTTCAGTTTCAACTCCTCTTGCCTTTTGTGAATCCATAATGACATTTGCCTGTTTTTTCATTTCAGGTATCATTTGCAAAGTAAGCATCAAAATAAATGCAGCTTTTGGATTTAATCCTTTTTTTTCAAGTGCGAGCGTAAAAGTTTTGACAGGAGTTATTAAAGTCAACATTGTCAAAGCAGAAACAACAGCTGTCAGTTTAGAAGTCAAATTTACGGCTTTCATAACGCCTTCCTTGTAAATCGAGATAAAACCAAATTTCATCCACACTTCACCTGATGGCAGAAAAATACTTTGAATAATGAATATCGCTGTAAAAAGCCAGAATAAGCTAAAAAATATTCTTTTGCAGTAAACTTTTGACTTATTTTCAAGAGAAACAATAATTCCACAGATTATTATCATTGAATAGCCGTAAATATAGCTTGGGACAATAAATGCTGATAGTATCAGCGTTAAAGATAAAAAAATAATTTTGTTAATGGATAAAGCTGTTTAAAAAAATCTTTTTTTCATAATTTATTTATCTTCCTTAATATAATTTTTCCCCATATTTAAATTTTTACTAAATATCTTGGAGACATAGCTTTAATTATCGCCATTGCAACTATTGCCGTTATTATTTTTATCAGTTGTTTCTGTAATAAAATTTGTACTAAAAACAGCTGTCCATATATTCTGACCTGTCGCTAAGAAAAAAATGTAGTTATTCCAAATGTAGAATTTCCTGTATTTCCACCATAAACTAGAACTATTATTGGTGCAGATACAACTATCGCAATAAATACAAGACAAAATGCACATACAAATGTTTTTATTACAATATTCTTCATTTTAAATCTTGCCAAAAAATCCCATACCAAGTGCCATAATTATAGCCACTGGCATAAATGCAAAAATATTCAGGAGAAAAAAACTTCCAGTAATCAGACTTGTAATAACAGCTGTTACCATTCCCACCCAAGGCCCTGCTATAAGGCTAATAAATACTGTCCCAATCGAATCTAGAAATATTGGCACTTGCAATAATTTTGCAATCCCAAATCCTGTAAAATTAATAGCTACCGCTACGGGTATCAACAAACTTGACATTAAAGAAAAAAATCCTCTTTTAAACTTTTCATTTTTTTCTGCCTCCTTAAAAATTTTATTTACGTATATTTTTAAAAACATATTTGTCAATATTTCAACCTTTGGAGAAAAAAATTTTTGTTATTTTTTTAACAATCATATTAAATACGTATTTTATAAAAATAAATTATCAAGCAATTTATAATATAAAAAAATCAGAAGTACCTTTTTATACTTCTGAAAATGGTTATTATAATTTTTTTATTTTTATTTACCATGCAGAGTTTATTAGAACTTCTTCTCCGTAGCCACCGTTCATTTTTTTGTGGATTTGTAGAGTTGTAAGCTCTTTGGACTCTTATTCCTCTTATTCCTAATTCTCTTGCTGCTAAAATGTCATCATCGCTGTCACCGTAGTGGATTGAAACGTTGTGTTTTTTGATGTAGAATGATTTGTCGTATTTGTAGCCACCTGTTGGTGTATCGGCTGTGTATTCTACGTAAACTTCTTTTGGCAGTTCAAAGTATCTTTGCAATGTTTTAGAAAGTTTTGTAGAAGTGTAGTTTTTATCTTTTGAATGTTTTGTTCTTCCTGTGATGAAAAATACGTTGTCTCCTCTTTCCAAGTGCATTTTGATTAAATCTTTTGCAGATTGTTTTGGAATTGAGTGTTCATCTCCGTTTTCAGCTACATAATCCCAGAATTTCTGGTTATAAAGATAACTTAAGGCACCTCTCTTATCTCCTGGAATTTGGAAATAATGCTGTCCGTAAATAAAGTATCCACTCGAATGAAGCAATGTATCATCAATGTCAAAACTTACATTAATCGGCCCTTTACCTTCCAGACTTTTCTTAATGTCATCAACAGACACAAAATGAACAGCTTTCTGAACTTTATCTGTTGAATAAAATCCCTCGTGAGTATAAGGAACCTTTGGTCCTGCTGCAAATACTACAGATGCAGCAAATAAAAAAATAATAATGCTTTTTTTCATAACATTCCTCCTATATTTTTTTTATTGATTAATTATCGTTAGAGTTTTAAGAATTTCTCTATCCTTATCATTTAAAGGTCTATAGTTCCATCTTGTAAATGTTCTGTTTTCATCATCAAAAATAATCTTTTTAAAACAACATCTCCAACTTTAAGCCCTTTATAAAAATTCTTTTTCGCCAGGTCTATATTCACCGTATTCTCCTAATCTATCATAATTATAGTCATCTTGAGAATATTTTGATAATCCCCAGTAGATTTTATTATTTTTTTGAGATTTGTCATCATATTCAAAAGTATAAAATCCATTTTTGTCTAAAGTTAATTTTTTTCAGGTTTACTTATAATCACAGGAGTAAGCCCTCAAATACTGAATGATTTTCAATTTTTTTGAACAAAAAGCAGGTGCATTAGAAAATTTTTTTAGTAGTAACTACTTGATTATAAAAAAATAGTCTTTATCCATATCAGCTTTTTTTGAATATAATAGTCGTTTCCTTGTTTGGTAATTTTTATAAAAAGTCCAGTAATTTCTCCATTCTCCAATAATATTGTCCATTTCTGAATTTTTTTCTGTACTATTTGTTTTTTTCCCGCTGTTTCTTTTTTTGAATATTTGGTAAATTGTTTGAAAATGATATTGTTGAACTCATGATTATGGCTGCTGTTAAAATAATTTTTTTCACTATTATTACTCCTTATTCTTTAATTTTATTTAAATCGTAGCATATTAAAGTAAGATTATACTTTTTTTATTTTTTTATTTATTAACTTATAATCTTAAAAAAAGAAACTAAAATATCTATATAATATTTAAAAAAATTCTTAAAATGTATTATAAACAGAAAAAAAGCTGAGAGAAATCCCAGCTTGTTAATAATCAAAAAGGATTAGCCTTACTAAATTTTTACAATTTAAATGTTTTTAAATGTTAATAAAAAAATTTTTTCTTAGGAAATATTTTTGTTAAAGCTGTGATGAAGGGATAATTATTTTTCCTCTATTTTGCACATCTTTTTCTATTTCTAGTTTCCAGCTTTCGTCTAAATATCCTGCTCTTACTCCGTCTATTGCTTTTTCTACTGCTCTGTAGTTGTTTTGAGTTCCGATGCTGTCAGACTTGTATTGTACGGCTCTTGATTTTTTTATTCCTAGATTTTCTGCTGTTCCTATTGCATCTATATTTGCTCCTAAGAATATAAATTCCCATTTTTCATTTTTTTATTTTGTGCTTCTATTAGTCTTCTTACTGTAGTTAAGTTGTATTCTTTACTTGCATTTTTCCATTCCGTCAGTAATTATTACGAATAAAACTTTTTTTGCTTTGTCTTTGCTGCTTAATCTTGCCTGTTCAGATTTTACTTGTGAAATAGTTCTTCCAATTGCGTCTAAAAGGGCAGTAGTTCCACCTGGAGAATATTCTTTTTCAGTTAGCGGTTTTACTTCTGATATTGAAGTATGGCTGTATAATAATTTATATTCATTGTCAAATAGAACGGTTGTAACATACGTGTTTCTATTTTTTTCGCTTTTTTTCTGTTTTTTTCCAGCATTGAATTGAATCCTCCAATTGTGTCAGATTCTAATCCGCCCATTGAACCGCTTTTTATCCAGAATAAATATAAGTTCCATTTTTTTCCTGATTTTTGATAGTAGTTTTTTTGCTCTTGGAGCAGGGATAATGGTTAAGCTTAAAAAGTAGAAAAAAATAACTAAGTTAAAAAAATTTTTTTCATTTTGATTCCTTCCTTTCGTTTTTTTTATGATATTTATTACAAACTCCTTCTAGTAATAGTGTACCTGAAAAAAATTAAAAAAATTTCAATAAAATAATTACAAAAAAATTTAATTTTGGCAAGTCAAAAAAACGAAATATAAATAATAATTGACAAAACCGAAAAAAACGTTATATTATAAAAAAATGACTTGGGAGTCAATTTTATTTGTTAGGCAGGGAGATGTTTGGAAAGAAAAAAAGGGAAAAAAATCAGAAAAAGAAAAAAATATTAGATAAGGCATGGGAATTGTTTAGGAAAAAAATGGGTATGAAGAAACGAAAGTGGAAGATATCACTAGGGAACTGGGAGTTTCAAAAGGGAGCTTTTTATACTTATTTTAAGACAAAAGATGAAGTTCTGTATGAAATTTTGGAAAGAATAAAAAAAGAAAATGAGGAAAGAATTAGTAAAATTAATGTTAATCAGGAGCCTAGTAAAATTCTGGAAGATTATGTTATCAGTAAAATGAATTATATTGTTAAACTTCTCAATAATATGAAAATAAGCAGTATTAATAGAAATCTTTCAAATTCAAAAACTAAAAAAACTTTTTTTGAAGAATTGAAAAAAAGTATCAATTGAATTTATAAAAATATTGTTGAAAAAAATTTAACAAAATAAATGGAAATAAGTATAATTTTGAAATTATATCCGAATTTGTATATTTGGCGATAGAAGAATTTTTTTATACAATGAGTTTGTTTTGAAAAAAATTTTTAAAAAAATTTAGAAAGTAGCGACCTTATAAATATTGAAAATACTGATGAATTTGAAAAATTCATTGAAGGAAGTAATAACATTTATAAATAATGCATTCAAATAAATTTAGGAAGGAAAAAAACAAAAGATGAACAAAAAAATAGAATAAAACTGCTAACGGCATTATTACTTTTTACTATCTGGAATTTCCAGTTTTGCACAAAAAAATTACGATACAGGAAGCTGCAGAAATGGCAGTAAAAAAACAATAAGGACATCAAGGTAGGAATGCTGGAAGTGGAACAGGGACAGATTGATGTGGACAGAAGCTGGAAAAAGAAATTTTTTTACAGTAAGCTACAATGCTTCGGCAAATGCACATTTTAAAAGATATTTTGACTAAAAAAATGTCTTGACCAAGACAGGAGAATCATATCAGCATTATGTATCGTTATCACAGCCAATTTATACAGGCAGAAAAATTAAAATTGGGAAATGAAATAAGTAAGGATAATTTGAAATTAGCGGAGCTAAAATTGGATAAAACTAAAAAAAGATACGATTTTAAGTACAGTTCAAGCATATATTGATGTTTACGACGCAATCAGTACACTTGGAGTATTACAAAAAAATCGAAAGAAGCATTGGATGAAAAATTATAAAAATTCAGACGGAAAAAAATATAATTTGAGAATGGTTACAAAACCTGAATACAGAGAAGCGGAACGTGGCGTAAAAAGATATGGAAGCGCAAATTGTACAGCAACAGGGAAATATTGAAATTGCAAAGGAGTCTTTGGGAATATTAATTGGAATACCAGATTCAAAAAAATATTGAAATAGTTCCATTTGGAGTAGAAGATAATTTTACTAAGACAGTTGACTTAAAAACAAGACTTGGAAAAAAATTGAAAACTTTGAATACAGAATATAAGATTGCACAAAAAGCAGATTGACATTACGAAAAAAATGTAAAATTAGAAAAAAAGCTAGCTTTATGCCGACAATTAACGGAACAATAAACTATGGAGCATTAAATGCAAAAAAATAAGCCAAAAAAATTATTTGAAACAAAAAGAGTTTACATCAGTAGCAGGGGTAACATTCTCTTGGGATATTTTTTTGACTGGGGAAGAAGAAAGGACAATGTAAAATATGCCGAAAAAAACTCAGGAGATTTCTGAAGTTAAGTCAGAACAGACACTAGATCTTGTTAAAGCAAATATGAGAAAAAAACATATTATCAGCTTTCAGGCATTGGAAAAAAAGTTTGGAAGCATTGAAAGTTGCAGTGGAAAAAAAGCTGAAGAAACTTATGAACTGGAAAAAGGAAAGATACAAATATAACTTAATTACAATGAATAATTTGCTGGATGCAGAGGCAAAACTAAGATTAAGCCGAGTAAATTATGCAAACTCCAAATTAAAAATACTACTATCTAGTATCACAGTATGGGGCATTTTTAGATTAATTTAAAAAAATAAAAAGCAGGAGGAAAAATAATGAAAATGAAGTTATATAATAAAAAAATTATAGTAGGATTGGCAATACTTGCGATACTTGCAATATCTTGCGGAAAGAAAAAAACTCAGGCAATTGACAATTCAAGACCAGTAAAAAGTACAAATTATTGGACAAAAATTCAATTTCTTTTGGGATACAAGGCGAGCGGGACTTTGAAAGGAATTGAAGAAGTGCCATATACAGCTACTTCTTCTGGGGAAATAGTTGTAATAAATGCAAAAAATGGTGATAATGTCAGAGCAGGGCAAGTCATAGTTTCAATTGACAACCAGACTGCTAGATCAAATGTGAAAAGAGCAGCTTCAACTGTAAATACAGCTTCATCAAATATCAATTCATCATCGGCAGCATTGGAAGAAGCTAGAATTAATTATGAAAAATACGCTATGTTGTATGAAAAAAGACTTGTAACAGAAACTGAATATCTAAATGCAAAAACTCAGTATAATTCAGCAAAAGCCAACCTGAATGCTTCAAAAAATAATTTAAGTTCTGCACGTGCAGAACTGGATTCAGCAAACGACACAAATAGAAAAACGGTTGTAAAAAACTAATACAACAGGAACTATTGCACATATGAATTTGGAACTGCATCAGCAAACTTCAGCAGGAAATCAATTATTTACTGTAATAAATGAAGGGGAAATGCAGCTGGAAGTTGGAGTTTCACCTGAAATAATTAGCAAAATTCATGTTGGAACGCAAGCTAAGGTAAAAATTGATGAACTAAAAAGGGGAAGAATTGACGGGAACTGTGTATGAAGTAGCTGCTGCAGCAAATTCATCAAGCAGACAATTTACAGTAAAAATCAAAATTCCTAATTCAAACAGAAGGCTAAAAAGTGGAATGTATGGAACTGCAAGTATAGATACAGGAGCTGAAGACGGATTAATTATTCCTAAAAAAAGCTATTGTCGTAAAAGGTGTGGAACAAGTAGTTTACATTGTTAGAAATGGGAAAGCAGTTGCAATTCCTATAAAAATAACTAATCAGAATGAAGAAATGGCAGCAGTTACTGGAAATGGATTAACAGCTGGAATAGAATTGATAGTTGATGGACAGAATGTTGTTCAGAATGATGAAAAAAATAAGAAGAGTACAATAGTTTTTTTATTTAATTTTTTTAGAGTATAATGTTTTTTTAAGTCAGTCAGATAAATTTTTGAAATTTTTTTATTTTTTTCAAATTTATTTGGCTGTATTTTAGAAATTAAGTATAAAAAAATTAATTTAAAGATTCTATAAAAAAATTAAAGAAATAAATTAAGGAGAAGCAAAAAAATGACAGTAGCAGAATTTGCGACGAAAAAGAGTCGTTTCTACAACGATGATATTATTATTTATGATTTTTTTCAGGATTCATGACTATGCGTTCGATGAAGAAGGAATTGATACCTGATTTTAAGTTTCCGATGGTAGTTATCAGTACGAACTGGACAGGAGCTGCTTCTGAAGATGTAAAAAAACTCAGATTTCTAAAAAAATAGAAGATGCGGCATTAAACGTTGATGGGATTAAGAATATTTCAACAAGTTCAACTTATGGAAATTCAAATGTTATAGTTGAGTTTAACTTTGGTACAGATACTGATATAAAGCAAGTGCAAATACAATCAGAAATTGATAAAATAAAAAGAGATTTACCAAGTGACGCAGACGATCCAGTCGTTTCAAAAATGAATACGGCTGGAGGAAATTCAGATATGGCACTAATGGTTGCAATAAGAGGTGGAGACGAGGCTACAATTACTTCTTTCATAGAGGAGACATTAAAGCCTAGACTTAAGAGAAACAGAGGTGTTGGTGATATATCAGTATTTGGAAATGCCACAAGGCAAATAAAAAGTAAAATTGGATCCATACAGATTGCAGGCGTACAATTTGTCTCCAAGTGAAATATATGCAAAAAAATTCAAGCAGCTAATACAATTGTTCCAGGCGGAACGGTAAAAGATGGCAGCAAGGAATTTATACTGAAAGTTGACGGTGAATTAAAAAAACGTTGGAACAAATACAGAATATTATTATTTCCAATAAAGATAATCAGGTAGTCAGATTGAATGATGTGGCGAAAGTTGAATACGGAACAAAGGATAAAACGTCTTATTCTAAATATGATGGACAAGATATGATTTCAGTTATGATTCAGAAAAGTAAGGATGGAAATCTAGTTGAAATTGCAAGTATAGCAAGAAAAGCTCTAGAAGAAATGAAACCTTTATTTCCATCGGGAACAAGCTATGAAATAATAACTGATAACAGTATAAGAGTAAAAGAGGCAATATCTAATGTGACAAGTACGGGTCTTCAAGCGCTGGTCATAACAATAATAGTGCTGCTGGTCTTTTTGAAAGATTTAAGAGCGGCACTTGTTGTTGGAATGTCGATACCAATATCAGCGATGTTTACGTTCTTTCTACTAGGTACACAGGGAATTACGTTAAATATGATTTCGCTTATGGGGTTGGCACTTGCGATTGGATCGTTGGTGGATAATGCGGTAGTTACGTTAGACAATATATTTGATCATATTCAGTTAAATAAGGAACCGGCAATGGTGGCGGCTATTCGAGGGACAAATGAGGTAATACTTCCAATGATAGCGTCAACAGCAACTTCAGTTTGTGTATTTTTTTACCAATAGTCTTATTTCCAGGATTTGCAAAGGAAGTCTTTTCAGGAATTTCTTTTTTTCAATGATGTTTTGCACTATCTACTTCAATTGTTGTGGCAATGCTGTTTATCCCGATGGCTTCGAGTATATTTTTAAATATTGAGAAAATATCAGGGGCTGCAGGGAAAGCACATAGATTTAATGCGTTTAGAGACAAATACAAGGAGCTTGTAAAAAAAGCGTTGGAAAATAGAAAAGTTGTCATAATTGGGATAGCAGTTCTATTTGTTGTGGTAGTTTTTGGACTTGGAAAAACTGTAAAAAGTGCATTTTTCCCGACGATTGACAATAATGAATATTCAGTGGTGGCATCACTTTCTACTGGACTGGATGTGGAAGTGGCACACGAGATTTCTAAACAAATGGAACAGATAGTAAAAGAAGACCCTGTAACTAAAAATTATACAACGATAGTAAATGCTCAGGCGGCAATAGTAAATGTTGATGTAAAAAAGGACACGATGAAGGCTATGGAACGAGTGCGTCAAAAAATGAGCAATATTCCAAACGTTACAATTGCAGTGTCACCGCAGAAGGCTGGAGGACGTGCAGTTTCAAAGGATTATTCATTCCAAGTTGAAGGAGATAATGCTGAAGAAATCAATAGAATTGCCAATGCGATTATGGCAGATATGAAGCAGCAGAGCTGGTTCAAGGATGTAAAATCGTCATCAGAAGGTGGATATCCTCAAGCACAGCTGGAAGTGGACAGAGTAAAGGCGGAAAGTTATGGACTGAGTGTTACAGATATTACTAGAATGTTAAATCAGACAGTTTTAGGAGTAGATCCAATAGAAGTAACTCAAGATACTGAAACATTAAAAGTTTATATGGAATTTGAAGACGAGTATAAAAATTCGCTTGAAAAAATATTGAATATAATGATAAAAAAACTAGCACAGGACAATTTGTAAGGCTGGGAGATATAGCGACAATGAAGGAAGTGGAAGGAGCGGCTTCAATTGAGACTTATAATGGAGCTCAAATCGTAACAGTCGGTGCAAATATGGACAAATCCAAGGGACTGAATGACGCTGCCTCTTTTGTAAATGCTTCATTCCAAAAAACTAATCCAGCGGCAGGATACAAAATAGCTCCAGCAGGAAATGCACAAAGCCAGAAGGAAATGGGTGGAGAAATTATGAATGCGCTGGCATTGTCAATAGTTCTTATCTATATCGTGCTGGCAGTACAGCTGGAATCATTTGTATTGCCGCTAATAATGATGTTGGCGTTGCCATTGTCAATGATTGGAGTAATATTTGGACTGGCAGTAACAAGGATACAGCTTAGCATGTTCGTTATGATCGGGATTCTTATGCTGTTTGGGATGGCGGTTAATAATGCCATCGTGCTGTTGGATTTCGTGTCGGGATTACGGCAAAAAGGCATGGAAATTCGGGAGGCTCTAGTGGAAGCAGCAGGTTCACGGCTTCGTCCAATACTTATGACAACACTTACAACGGTACTTGGATGGATTCCAATGGTATTTTCAAGTAAAGGAAGTTCAGGTTATTATCAAGGAATGGCGGTAGCAGTTATGTTTGGACTGTCGTTCTGTACACTCTTGACTTTATTCTTTATACCAGTAGCTTATTCAATTGTTGAAGAAAGAAAGGAAAAAAGACAGAAAGCGAAGGAAGAAAAAAAGAAGAGCAAAAAAATAAATGAAAGAAATTAAAAAAATACAATTTTAAATAAAAATAGAAAAAGAGGTGCTTTTTTTGAAAAGAGTTGAGATATATTTTTGATTCTTACTTTATTGATAAAAATAAAAGAAGAAATGAAAGAATATGGGATTGAGCAATATATTATTATTCCACAAGTATACAGCCGCTGGAGCAGAACATTAAAAACATTTTAACAATCATGTCTGGCCTGGAACTGACAGTGTTTTGATAACATATCTGGAGGACAGGCAGGCAAAGGAAATTATGAGGCTTATAAAAAAATAATGAAAAATAGATTTAGGAAAAATCAATTTCAATGGGAGCAGCCATGTTACCAGTTGATGACATTATTTTTATAATTTAACATCAGCTAGAAAAAAACTGTCCATATTTTTCAAGTATAAGGGGTTGGGACACTTGATTACAGGTGTCCTGATTTTTTTAAAAAAATTTGAATCAAATTAAAAAAATTTTTTTAGTTTTTTTAATATCGTTCTTGAAAAAAATGTGTTAAAATATATAGTATTTTAAAATTGAATTTAAAAAGGAGAAAGATGTAATGAATATTGAAAATGAAAAAAATGTTGAGATAAAAAGTTGTAGGAATAGGTAAAAACAGGGAACAGCGCCCTAAATGAAATAATAAAAAGCTGTAGAAGCGGATTTTTGTGGCAGTTAGTGAGAAACAGGAAAAATTTGGACTTATCGGAGGCTGGGATAAAAAAATATTAGTAGCTGAAGATTTTGAGAAAAAAATTCAAAAAAAGCGCTGGAAAAATACTGATATGCTATTTATTTTAGCAGAAACAGATGAAGTGGAAAAATGTAAAAAAATATCTACAGCTGTTGCTAAAATAGCGCAATCACTTGATATATTAACTATATCAATAATAGCCGCTCCTTCTGAAGCAGAATTTGCAAAAAACTGGAAAAAGCGGAATTAAAACAGTTTGCAGATATTGTAATTACAGTACCAACTGAAAAAAATATCTGAAGAAATGAATAAAAATTTTTTTATAAAAAAATATAAAAAGTGATAGAGGATATAATACGAGAACGAGGAATTGTCAATCTTGATTTTGCAGATGTTAATAGTATGTTAAAAATGGAGGAACAGCTGTATTAGGATATGGAACAGCTGCTGGAGAAAAATAAAGAGGAAGTTGTTGTTAAACAGGTATTAAATGAAATTTTAGAAAAAGTCCATAAAAAAACGCCAGAAAAAAATATTAATGAATATTCTAGCGGGACCAGAAATTGGATTAGATGAACTGAGTAAAAATAACTAGAGCACTTGAAAAAGAGCTAGAAGCTGACGAAGCCTCTATAGTGTGGGCATATGCTATGAAACCTGATATGGAAGGAACAGTAAGTATAACATTAATAGCAACAGATTTTAGTGATGAATAGTAGTCTTTATAAAATAAAAAAAGTATCAATTTCCCCTGCAGTTCTTTTGATGAACAAAGCTATGATTTATGCAGGGCTTTTTTTATTTCATAGATGTATATATATTGTGGCAAATTTTTGGTATTTAGAACAACATTATATTGATTTAAAAAGGAATTTTTTTATAATTACTTCTGCTCCTTCGGTTTTTGTTGTCTTTATTTATAAATACGCCATAATTTTTTTCCGTAATAGAATTTTTATTCTTTTATCGACGTTTTTGATTCCGACTCCTCCAGTCTTGCTTTTTTTGAACTGTTTAGCCTTTTCGAAGCCTATTCCGTTGTCTTTAACCGAGATATTGATAGTGCTATTTTTCTCTGTAAACGTCTATTGTGATAATTCCGTTTCCAGAAAGGTTTTTTATTCCGTGATAGATGGAGTTTTCTACAATTGGCTGGATTATGATTTTTTTGGAACTTCGATGGAAAGAAGGCTTTCGTTTTCTATGTTGAAAAAAATAGGAAAGTTTGTCTTCGTATCTCTGCTTTTTGTATGAATAAATATTCTTTAGTATGCATAATTTCATCTTTTAACGGTATTTTTTCGTGACCGTTGCTAAGGGAAAGCCTAAAATAGTTTGCAAGTGATTTTGTAATGCTGATTACTTTTTCATTGTCTTCAAATTCTGCCATCCAAATGATTGTATCTAGCGTATTATACAGAAAAATGTGGATTAATCTGGCTGTGAAGAGCCTTTATTTCATATTCTCGCAAATATTTTATTTTTTTCAACCATTACATTAAAATGTTCTACAAGATTCTGAACTTCATAGCCTGTTTTTTTCGCTTAAATGAAATTTCCCGTAGATTATTTTTCAAAAATTTTTGCATATGATTTTTCCAGTTTTATTAAAGGCTTTTAGAATCTTTGTTATTACGATAAATGTAATAATAGAGGAAAAAAAGCTAGTGAAACTAGGAAAATGATAATAACTATGTGGGAAAAAAATTTTTTTCTTTAAGGTAACTAAGTCATTTGTGTTTGCAAGGCTTCTTAGGCTCCAGTTTGTATTTTTCAATGTTTATTTCATATAAATATGTATCTTTATCCTTATTTTTTTCTGAAAATTTTTGCAAGACACTTTTTTTATCAGCAAAACATTTTACGTCTTTGTAGTAAATAACATTGTTGTTTTTTTGTCTACTATAATATTGTCGCTTTGTTTTCCAAAAAGAAATGGAATTTAAATATCTTTCAAGAATTTCATATTTAATGTCAAAAAAACAATAACACCAAGATTTTCCCTTTTGAATTTTTTTATGTCCCGACTGATTGAAAGAAACCAGAGAGCTGAGTTCATAGAGGAGGTGGAATTTTTTTCTGCTGGGGATTAAAAAAACGGGCATATCTGAATTGTTTATCGCATCGACATACCATTTTTTTCCTTCATCATATTTTCTGATATTTTCATATCATTGTTTTTTTATCACTGGATACAATGTTACCATTTTTTTCCGATTACAGTAATACTTTTAATTCCTTTATTATTCCCAAGAATTGAATATATCATTTTTTTAATGCTCTTTTTTTGAATCTTCATTTTCCTGATATTAAAAAAATTTCTAACATCGGCATCAACAGACAAAAGATTAATCATATTTTTTTCAATTTATCCGCATAAAGTGTAATATAACGGGATGTACTTATAACATTTTTTTGTTAGTGTATTCAATTTCCTTGTTCATTATTAGATATTTTGAAGTATAATAGAAAAATGCTGCTTAAAAAACAGGATGAATAATAAGTTTCCAATCAGATAGTAAAAAAATAGCTGTAGTAACATTGAATTTTTTTCATTGTTTTTTTAAATTTCATAATTTCTCCAATACACTTTTTTTTAAACTCTTTCGGAGTCATTCCAAAAGTTTTTTTAAAATTTTTGAATTGAAGTAGTTAAAATTTTTCTATTCCCACAAGTTCTCCAATTTCATAATTTTTTTCAGATCCGTTGTCAAAAGTAGTAATTTTGCCTTTTCCATTCGCATATTATTTAAATAGTCCTGAAAAGGAATACCAAATAAATTTTTAAAAAGCGAACTTAAATATCCTGAGGATAAGTTCATTTCATCCGCCAGTGAATTTAAGTTAAAGGAAATTTCGCTGTATTTGTCTTCAATTTTTTTGTTAAAATATCCTTATACTTGCTGTAGGAAACATCTTTGGCAGTTTTTTTTCAGTGTGACTGATTTTATTAATAATTTTTTTCTGGCTTCGTTGTATTTTTCTAGTTTCTTCCAGTCTGTAAATCAGTTTTGAGATTATTTCATTTATATCAGTCTTTGAAACAGGTTTTAAAAATATAATCTTCAACTCCGATTTTTAAAAGCCTTTTTGAGCGTATTCAAAGTAGTCATATCCTGAAATGATGGCTATTTTTTTACATCATTTTTCAGTTCCTTCATTTCCTGTGCAAGAGTAAGCCCATTTTTTTAAATGGAATATTTATATCAAGCAAGACAAGATCAGGCAAGACTTCTGAAAAAGTCTTAAAAGGCAGAATTACCGTCTTCTGCCTCATAAACATCACTTATCTTATATTTTTTTCAAAAATCAATAAAGGTTTTAATACCTCTTCTTATAATCGGTTCATCATCAATTATTAAAATACTATACACTTATTTAACAGCTCCTTTGATTTGTGCAGCAGTCAGATGTCCCGGCAAAGTTTTAACAATATTCAAGTTCCCATCCAATATAATGTTTGAAGGATATCCCAAAACTTTTGCCCTTTTTAGCACTTCTCCCTTTTCGTCCAGCAAAACAGTAGTATTTTTGTAATTAAGCCCTTTATACCACTGAATAAATTTGGCTGTAGGTTTTTCTCCTTTTTGTCCTGGAGAAGCAATTGTTATAACTGTAAAATTCTTACTTTTATCTGCACTTAAAGAATTAATTTCGCTTAATCCCGAAAGACAGATAGGACACCATGAAGCCCACATTTTAATATATATTTTCTTACCTTTGTACTTGTTAAGGGAAACAGGTTTATTATTAATGTCCTTTAACTGAACTCCTTGCAATGTATTTCCAAATGAAATCGATCCAAAACTCAACAAAGTTACAATTGTTACAATTAATTTTTTTCATAAAAAAATTACTTCCTTTCTGTATTATAGCAAATTTAAAAATATTTTTTTGTAATTATTTTTTTAAGTTATTTTTGATTACTAATTGTTTTATAAAATTTAAAAAAATTATAATTTTTTTAAAAAAATAAAAATTATTAAAACTTATTCATTATTAGCAAAACTCCCATAAATATAATTAGAAATCCTCCAAAAAAATTTTAAAAATAGTTTGTGTATTGATTTAAAGCTCGTACTTTTTTTAGCAATTCCTGAGAAAAAAAGGAAAAATAGAACAAATGGAGTGGCGAGTCCCTAAGACGTATATAAACATCATTAGCCCTCCATAGACTGCAGATCCTTTTTTTCACCTGCAAGAGTAAGCACTGAGGCAAGAATAGGGCCTACACATGGAGTCCATCCCAGACTAAATGTCAGTCCTAGCAAAAAAAGCCTGTAATGAAGAATTTTTTTCCCAATTAAATCCAAATTTACAGATTTATTTTTTTTCTAAAAAGTTAAATTTTAAGATGCCTGTCTGATGTAGTCCCAGTATTATTACAATTATTCCTGCCAAAAACTTTTATAGTGTCATTAAAGAAAAATTCCCGTAAGAAAAACTAAAAACTAAAAGCCAATGCTTACAAAAAGTAAGCGAAAGTCCTAAAATAAATAAAAAAAGGTATTAAGTACAGTTTTTTTTCCTTTGCTTAAAAATTCCCAAATATACAGGAACAATGGGAAGAATACATGGAGATAGAAAACTTGCTACTCCTCCTAAAAATACGCTTCCTACCAGTAATGGCTGATTAAACATAAATTATCTCCTATCCTGTTCATTTTACTGAACTAATTTTATTAAATATCCATAATGCTCTTTTTCCATACCTTTTTAATGGGATAAATTTAATTGAAGCACTGTTTATGCAATAACGAAGTCCGCCTTTGTCTTTAGGCCCATCATCAAAAACATGTCCCAAGTGGGCTTTTCCGCTTCGACTAAGCACTTCTGTCCTTACCATATTAAAACTTGTATCATTTGCATAAGTTACAACATCTTTTGAAATAGGTTTTGTAAAACTTGGCCAGCCACAGCCAGAATCATATTTATCTTTTGAGGAAAATAATGGCTCTCCTGTTGTTATGTCCACATAAATTCCAGCTTCATGATTGTCCCAGTACTCGTTTGAAAAAGAATGTTCAGTATTTTTTTTCTGTGTAACGCTGTACTGCAGTGGAGTAAGCCGTTTTTTCAATTCTTCGTCACTTGGTTTTGGATAATCTTTTGGATCAATAATAACTTCATCTGCCTTACTGACATCAATGTGACAATATCCGTTAGGATTTTTTTTCAAATAGTCCTGATGATATTCTTCTGCTAATATGTAATTTTTTAAAGGCAGGACTTCAACTTGAATTTTGTCCTTATATTTTTTTTGCTCTTCTTCAATTTCTTGTGAAATAATGTCCTTGTCTTTAGGGTTGGTATAGTAAATTCCTGTTCTGTATTGTCTACCCCTGTCATTTCCCTGCTGATTAATACTGGTAGGATCTACAACTTGAAAAGTAATATTTAAGTAGCTTGCTCAAAGAAATTTTATTTGCATCATATTTCACGTGAACTGTTTCTGCGTGATCCGTTGCCCCGATGATATTATAGCTAGTTTTTCAGTTTTACCATTCGCATAACCAACCGTGGCATCCTTTACTCCGTCAATTCTTTCCATATATGCCTCAAGTCCCCAGAAACAGCCACCAGCAAGATAGATTTCCCTGATGTTTTCGTTTCCTGTCTGAATCATATTTTCTTTTTCGGTTTATTTTTCATTTCTGTTTTTACGATTTTTTTATTTTTTTATTTGATAATACTACTGAAAAATAAAAGCTAAAGATAGTATTAAGAATAATAGTAGACTTCTAGATTTCATAAAACCGCCTCCTGATTTATATTTAAATATTTTTTTGTATCTACAAGAATAGTATAGTCCAAAAATTCATAAAAATGAAATATAATAATATTTTTTTCTATAATTTTATAATATTTGTCGATTTATTAATCAAATTTGATGCAATTAAAAAAATGTTAAGTTAAAAATATAAAAATTAATATTGCAATTTATGATTAAAAGGATTGTATAGGAATATTTATTATAAAAAAATAAAGAAGATATTTTTAAATGTTATAAAAAGGATATAAAGTGAAAAACCATATGATTTTTTTATGTTTTCAATTTGGAGATAATTAATTGTATTTTTTTGCTAAATATAAAAGATAATTCTCATGAGTAATTTTTGTAGTATTGTAAAAATTTATAGAGAATATAGTATAATAGATGTAGATGAAAAACAGTTGCAAAAAAACAATGGGAATATTGACAGTGGTTGTAGTTGCTACATCAATTAATTCAAATGGAGAAGCTGAAGAAATCAAGAAATTAGAAGAAGTTTCTGATACTTGTTATAGTTTTGCCTCTTAAAAAAATTAATGGAAGCAGATTTAAATGCAACTTTTGATAAATTATTTGAAAAAAAGAGATGAAATTTTTTTATAAAAAAATGTAGAATTTATAACAAATCTAATAAAAAAACAAGGGATAGTGAATCTTGATCTTGATGATATTAAAAATAATGCTAGAAAAATTCAGGAGAAGGTATAACAGCATTTGGTAAAGGGGAAGGACAGGATAAGGTAAAACTTGTTATAGAACAAATAATAAATAGCCCTTTTATAAAAAAATCTTCCAAAAAGCGAGAAAGATACTGTTAAGCATTATAGTAGGAGCAGATATTGGATTAACGGATTTACAGGAGGTAACTATGATATTAAATGAAAAAAATTTGGAGCAGATCAAATAAATATGCTATGGGGATACATTATGGATGCTGAGCTTGAAGATAAAATTGAAGTCGAAATGCTGATAACGGATTTTTTTCAAATAAGACAAAAAGTTGAATTATAATGTGAAATATAAGTAAGAAAAAGGAGTATAATTATGAAAGATGAAATAATGTCTGTGATAGTAAATTTTGCTGAATGTACTTTTAGATGATTTTATTTCAGATGGTTTTTATAAAAAGTTGCCTATTGTTGGTATTGCATTTTCTACGATAAAAAATTGGTAAACAAATTCATGATAGAATTTTTTTATAGAAAAGTTGAAAAGTTTTATTAAGTACATAAATGAGAATCAGAAATGGAAAGAAAAAAATTTAGTGATGAAGAGGAATGTTATAAAAATAGCTAAGCAACTTTTGTATATAATTGATTCATGCGATGATGATGATAAGTTGAAATTAATTGGATTGGCATTTAACTCTTTAGTAAACGAGGAAGTGAGTAAGGATGAATATTTTTATATTGTGAGTTTAATTTCAAAAATCATTTTATCCGTTTTTAAAAAAATATTATTAGATATTGATGAATCTGATAAACGTTTCTTAAATGATGGCACAAAGTATGACCATACAGGTATAACACATCTATTAAATATAGGTGTACTTGATTTTGATGGTCAAACAATGACATTATATAATTCTCAAACGGGTGAAATAGAATCCTCTTTCTATAGTTACATTAAATAAATATAGTGAATTTATAAAGAAATTATTAAGTAAATTGAATTAACAACCTGATTAAGATAACAATAACTTTTAGTTTCTAAGATAATTGATAATTAGATTTAAAAATTTTTGGAAAAAGTAAAGGCAATAGGCTGATACTTTTTCTTTTTGTTTGTTAAAAAAATTTAGAAAAAAATAAAAGTTGAAAAAAATAGAAAAAAATTTTTCTTTTTGAAAAAATGTGGTATAATTTGATGTATGCTCAAACCTTTTTTTAAAATTAAATAAACTTAGGGATTGAGTAAATTATGAATTAAATACATTATAATTATAAATAGATAAATATATTGGAGAAAAATTGGAAAAAAAGTTTTAAAGATAATTTGCTGACTGCTGATGAAATGAAAGATGAAATAGTGAGATTGCAGAAGGCCGGGAAAAAAAGGTAGTTTTTCACTAACGGAGTTTTTGATATTTTACATGTTGGGCATTTGACTTATCTAGAAGAAGCCAGAAATTTAGGCGATGTTTTGGTTGTTGGTGTAAATAGTGATGCTTTCAGTTAAAGTGAACAAGGGAGATAAAAGACCTATAAATAGTGAAACAAATAGAGCTTTTTGTACTTTTGGGTACAAAAATTTGTAGACTATACAGTAATTTTTTTAATGAAAAAAACACCAGAAAAAAACTGCTGGATATTTTTAAAGCCAGATATTCACGTAAAAGGCGGAGATTACAAAAAGAAGACTTGCCAGAAACAAAAAGTTGTTGAAAAAAATGGCGGAGAAGTAAAGATTTTATCCTTCGTGGATAACATTTCCACAACGGAAATTATTAATAAGATTATTGAAGTGTATAAAAAAATAAAAAAATTTTTAAAAATTATAGAAGAAATATTTGTTAATGAAATATTTTTTTATTTAATACTAAATTTCATTTAAAAAAATAAAAATAAATTTTTTTATAATAAGATTGTTTAATAACTAGTTTATAATCATTCAACTAAATTGTTTTTTTATTATTTTTTTTAGATATTTTTGAGTAATAAATATTTTTTTCATATTACTATGTTTTTTTCTTTTTTTATTTTCGTAGGATTGCTCATTGCCGCAAAAACCTTATCTTGCAGTAAAGGTTTATCCTAATAATCAAAATTGTGGCAAGATTGCTACGCAATAACCTATGGCTAGTCTACGACATTTTTTTCTGAACTGACAAAACTCGCTATGCTCAAACAGTTTTGCCAGCACAGAAAAAAATGCTCCGATGGATTAGTTTATATTAGACTATATTAAAAAAATGAAAAATTATATTTTAATTATTTGAAAATATTAGGTTTATATCCTTTAATTAGAAAAAGTTTGTAATAAATTCGTTATTTAAATGGACTTTAGTATAAAAAAATAGAATTTAATTGATATTTAGAAGTGAGAAAAATTATGAAAAAAATAAGATATTAACATTTAATGAGATAGATAAATTAGCCAAAAAAATTTAGCAGAAAAAAATTAAAAAAATGGAGGCAGTCTAGGGCTTATTGGAGATTTGGGAGCTGGGAAGACTACATTTACTAAGAAGATTTGTGAATGTTACAATGTTACAGAGAATGTGAAAAAGTCCAACATTTACTTATGTGATTGAGTACAGTTCTGGAGATATGCCTGTGTATCATTTTTGATGTGTACAGGATTAATGATTCTGAGGAAATTTATGAGATTGGGTTTGAGGATTATATTGGGGAAGAGGGGAGTGTTGTGATTATTGAATGGGCGGACAAGATTTTTGGAGGAAATGCCTGAAGATGCGGTGTTTGTTGAGATAAATCATTATTCGGATACGGCTCGTGAAGTTTCTGTTTATACACTTAAAAAATGGAGAAAAAAATAGATTTTGAAATAGAATAAATTTGTTTATTAATAAAGAAAAATTGAAAAATGGAGAAAAAATATGTTGATATTTGGGATAACGACTACGACTAAGCTGGCTGGATTGTCGCTTTATGAGAATGATAAACTGCTAGGGGAAATGCATGTGGAAATGGCAAAAAAACACATTCTACTACGATTTTTAGAGCAGATTGATAGCCTTTTGAAATGGACAGGGAAAAAAAGCTGGATGAAATTGAAAAATGTAATTGTTTCGATAGGACCGGGTTCGTTTACGGGTGTTCGGATAGCAATTTCGGTTGTTAAGGGATTGTTTTTTTGGACGGAATGTGAATTTTTATGAAGTGAATGAGCTGGATGCACTTGGATTTCAAGCTTATTATAATTTGGAAAAAAATTCTGAAAAATAATGAGAATGTGAAAAATATATTCATTGATTGATTCCCGAAAAGAAAAAAAGTTTATTATGCTGTTTTATGAGATTTTGCAAAAAGGGAATTTTGAAAATGAAAATGGAAAAAAATAAATTAAAATTAGAAATGGTAAAAAAAGTTATGAAGTTTCCAAACTTGACAAAAATTATTGAAGAAATAATTGAAAAATAGTAAAACAAATAATAAAGTGTATATGGTTGGCGATGCGATTTTTTTAATTATAAGGAGAAAAATACTGGATAAACTGGGAAATTATATAAAAATATTTGAAGATAAAAAAATTTAAAAATTAATACAATGACATTTGTACAGATGTTTTTTTAGATGAAAATTTGAAAAAAATGCCGATGTGATGAGAAAAAAACTGATATTTTTTTAATCTGAAGCCAGATTATTTGGAAAAAATCACAGGCGGAAAGGGATAAGAAATAATGCTGAAAAAAATTTTTTTAAATTTGGAAAAAAGAAAAAAAGATGAGGAACAGAAAAAACACTTTAGAAAATGAGATAGAAAAAAAGAAATTGAGGACAGTCAAAGTGAAATAGATAAAATTAAAGCTGAAACTGAAAGGGAAATAAAAAGAAACAGCTGAAGAAATTTTGGGAAAAAAATCATAAAAAAAGCTGAATACAAAGAAAAAAATTTGAAAAACAGAAAAAAATTGAAAATGAAATAGAAAAAAATAGAAGAAACATCAGATGAAAAAAACAAAAAGTAAACCTAAATTAAAGCCTTTAAAAAGATAGGCTGGCAACTCCGAAAAAAAGGATTTTTTTGGGAAATTAAAAGAAATGCTTTTAGGAAAAAAACAATAAATGATGATTTATACGAAGAATTGGAAGAATTGCTTATTCAGTCAGATATTGGAATGAATATGACAATGCAATTGGTGGAAAGAGCTGGAAAGCTCAGTTTCACGAAAAAAACTTAAAAACATCGGAACAAATTTACGATGAGTTAAAAGAACTTTTTAAAAAGCTAAATTGATTTACAATGATGAAGAAAAATACTAAGTTAAAATTAAAAAAATGGAAAGCTGAATATTCTTTTTAGTTGTGGGTGTAAACGGTGTTGGAAAAAACTACGTCAATTGGTAAAATTGCAAAAAATTGAAAGATAGCGGAAAAAAAGGTCATTATTGGGGCTGGAGATACTTTTTAGGGCGGCTGCTATTGAGCAAGTTGAGGAATGGGGAAAAAAAGAACAGGTGTGGAAGTTGTAAAAACAGGCACATGGAAGTGATCCTGCAGCTGTAATTTTTGATACGGTGAAAACAGCCAAAAATCGTGGATTTGATGTGGCAATACTGGATACGGCTGGAAGGCTTCACAATAAGCGTGATTTGATGAAAGAACTTGAAAAAAATAAATAAAATTATACGTGAACAGTCAGGAGAAACTGACTTTGAAACATTGCTTGTAATTGACAGTACGACTGGACAGAATGGATTGGAGCAGGCTAGAATATTTAATGAAATTGTAGATTTGACAGGAATTATACTCACAAAGTTTGATGGAACGGCAAAAGGTGGGATTATTTTTTTCCAATAACGTCGGAACTGAAAAAGCCAATTAAATTTATCGGAGTCGGAGAAGGAATCGAAGACTTGCGCGAATTTGATAAAAAAAGAATTTGTAGAAGCTATGTTTGACTAAAAAAATAAAAATAATAAATAAAGGAGATAAGAATTGTTATGAACACATTAACAGAAAAAGTTAAAAGAAAAAGCAAAAAAATTGAACAAAACGATTATTTTGCCAGAATCAGAAGACGAAAGAATATTAAAAAGCAACTGAAAAAAATTATTGCAGAAGGAATCGCAAAAAAATAGCTTTGGTTGGAAATGAAAAAAACATTGAAGGAAAAAAAGCGGAAAAAAATCGGAGTTTCATTGGAAGGAGCGATATTTTACAATCCTAATTCATGTGCTACAATTGATGCAATGTCAGAACTTTTGAAAAAAAGAAGAGAAAAAGAAAGGTATGACATTTGAGACAGCAAAAGGCGATACTTATGTCAGATCCGAGATACTTTGCAGCGATGCTGGTTCATCAAGGAAGAGTGGATGGAATGGTGGCAGGTTCAAATTCACCCACAGCACACGTTTTAAGAGCTGCAATTCATGTAATTGGACCTAGACCTGGATTAAAAACTGTATCAAGTTCGTTTGTTATGATAACGAATACACCTGAATTTGGAGATAATGGAACGTTTATTTTCTCAGACGGTGGGGTAATCCCTGATCCTACAGCTATGCAGCTTGCGGATATTGCCATTTCTGCAGCTGAAAAAGCTAAATTTACTGCTGGAATAAAAGAGCCAAAAGTGGCATTCTTGTCGTTTTCTACAAAAGGAAGTGCCGATGGAGTATCTGTAAGCAAAGTAAGGGAAGCTATAGAAATTTTAAAAGTCAGAAATGTTGATTTTGATTTTGATGGGGAATTACAGCTGGATGCGGCAATTATTCCTGAAGTAGCGGCTTCAAAAGCACCTAATTCTAAGGTAGCAGGACAAGCGAATGTATTGATTTTTTTCCTGATTTGGATTCTGGGAATATTGGATATAAATTGACACAGAGATTGGCAAAGGCAAAAAGCATTAGGACCATTAATTCAAGGGATTGGCAAGACCAGTTCATGATTTATCGAGAGGCTGCAGTGTGGAAGATATTGTTGAAGTTGTAGCAATCACAGCTGTAGAATCTGAAATGTAATTTTTGGTGTAAAAACTACTTTAAAGTTGAACGAGAAAAAGTAGAATAGTCTTGCTCAAATATTAGAAATATTTAAAAGTTTGATATTAAAAAGCGTTCGAGAATTTTTGAAAAATAAGAATATAAAATTTGGAGGGAAAAATTATGAAAGTTTTAGTAATAAATTGTGGGAGTTCATCAGCAAAGTTTGAACTTATTGACATGACAAATGAGCAGTCATTAGCTAAGGGGAATTGCGAGAGGATAGGAATTGCCAATCCTATTTTTTTAGCTACAAAAATCTGCTTACTGGCGAAAAATTGATAAAATGGAAGTTCCTATGGAAAACCATACTGTTGCAGTGGAACTGATTTTTAAAAAACGCTTCAAGATGAAAAATAGGAGTAATTTCAACTGTGGATGAAATTGATTCGATAGGACATAGAATTGTCCATGGTGGAGAATATTATGAAAAATCTGTAATTGTAGACGATGAAGTTATAAAAAATCTTGAAGAAATCGCACCACTTGCACCTTTACACAATCCAGCACACATAATGGGAATAAAAGTTATCCAAAAACTGCTTCCTGGCAAAAAGAATGTAGTTGTATTTGATACAGCTTTCCATCAAACAATGCCAGCAAAAGCGTATATGTATCCATATCCTTATGAAGACTATACTGATTTGAAAGTGAGAAAATATGGATTTCATGGAACTTCTCACAGATATGTAAGTGAAGTGGCAAGAGAAATGTTAGGAAAAGAAAATTCAAAAATTATAGTTTGCCATCTTGGGAATGGAGCGAGTATTTCAGCAGTTCAAAATGGTAAAGTTGTGGACACATCAATGGGAATGACACCACTTGCAGGAGTTATGATGGGAACAAGAACTGGAGATGTAGATCCTGCTTCTGTTATTTATATTATGAGAAAAAGAGGGCTTTCTCTGGACGAAATGAATAATAGAATGAACAAACAGTCTGGAATTTTGGGAATGATAGGAATAAGTTCAGATTTTCGTGATTTAGATACAGCTAAAAAAGCTGGGGATGAAAAGGCTATTTTAGCTTATGACATGTTCTGTTATAGAATACAGCTTTATATTGGAGCTTATATTGCGGCAATGAATGGTATTGATGCAATTGCATTTACAGGTGGAATTGGTGAAAAATTCAGTTGGGGCAAAAACAGCATATTTGTGAAGCGCTTTCATATTTTGGAATCGAGATTGATAAAGAAAAAATGCACAAAGACTGCCAGGAAATGTTGAATTATCAACAAAAAAATTCAAAAAGTTAAGATTTATAAGATCGAAACAGCAGAAGAACTTGTAATCGCAAGAGATACTTATAAATTAACAAAAGAATAATTTTTACTAAAAATAGCCAAGCCTTCGAGTTTGACTTTACAATAATTTAGACAAATAAATAAAAAATGAAAGGAAAAAATGGCGACATTAAATATAATTTACTATACTGGAACAGGAAATACACAAGATATGGCAAAATATATAGGCGAAGGTGCAGAAAGTGCTGGAGTATCTGTAAAATTGATAAATGTGGAAGAAGCTGATGAAACTGCAGTAGACGCTGATTTTATTGCATTTGGTTCACCAGCTGGAGGAGCAGAGGAAGTTGCACCTGAAATGATTGAATTTATTGAAGAAATAAAAGATAAAAATCTTTGGAAAAAAAGGTTGGGCTTTTGGCTCTTATGACTGGGGACAAGGTGGATGGATGGAAACTTGGCGTGAAGAAATGATTGCTGAAAATCTTTCAGTTGTAGATGACGGACTTATAATACATTTATCTGTAGATGATGATGAAAAAATTGAAAAATGCAGAGAATACGGAAAAAGCAATAGTAAGTCAATAAAAATGGAGGAAAATTGGGAAATTTGTTAATACAGCTTGCTATAATGGTTTTTTTGTTGGAACATTAATAGGATGGTTTACCAATTATCTGGCAATAAAGCTGTTATTTAGACCTTACGAGGAAGTAAACTTATTATTTTTTTAAAAATACAGGGATTAATTCCGAAGAATAGGGACAGAATTTCAGAAAAATCTTGCTGAAACAATAGAAAAAGGAACTTATTTCGGTAGAACATATTACAGCAAAGCTAAAAAGATGGCGATGTTATTAATGATGAAGTTTTAGACAAGCTGCTAGATAAAATTATAGGGGAAAAAGCTAAAAAAGTGTATTAGAAAAAAATCCGCTATTAAAAAAATGTTTTTTTAAATGATTCATTAATTGAAAAAAATAAAAATCTTATTTTTAAAAAAATCAATTTTGGAAAAATAAAGAGGAAATAGTGGAAGAAATCATAAAAAAATTGCAGAAGATAAAATAGATTTTAAGGAAATAATGCTAGAAAAAAATGAAAAAAATTTTTCATTAAAAAGAAATGGAAAAAAATCATTTTGTCTGTTTCTAAAAATGAATTGAAACATATTGAAATTATTGGTGGGATATTAGGAGGAGTAATTGCATTGTTTCAGTTTTTTTATAATGCTATTACTAAAAACAAATATAAAAAAATATTTTTAAAAATTTTATTTTTAGATTATTTTGGTTATAGATATTTTTCTATAATTTTTAGATTTTTTTATTTATTTTCGCAGGATTGCTCATTGCCGAAAAATTCTGCACCTATGGGCTAGACTACGACTTTTTGTTTGTCCAACTCGAAACTCCTCCTTTCAGTCGTTAAACAATCGTAGTTGAACAACTAAAAAGCTTCGTCAGTTTATTAAAAACTAAAAAAATTATTTTGTTATAATTTAAACGTTTCTAAGTGAAATAAAAAAATCAAGTAAAAATTTCGTTAAAAGAAAAAAGAACTAAACATGAATATGTTTCTTTCACCATAACTTTTATATCAAATATCAGTTGTTTGAATTATTTGAATATTTTTATTGTAAAAGTGAGATTTTGAAATAAATTTTAAATTATCTTTTAGTTAATTGAGTTAAAAATAATCTTTTATTCAAAAATTGAGTTTTATTTTTTTCTTTATAAGAAAGTTTTTGCGTAAAGTGAGGTAGTTCGTAGAACGTTTCACCATTGTCTCTAAGTAGTAGTCAGTTAAATATGTTAAAAATAACTATGTTTTGCGAAAGAGGGCATGGCGTCTGATGCCCTTACGTTAAAAGGAATAAAAAAATAATTATTAATCAAAATATTTCAAAAATAAAAATCAGAAAGAATTATTTGGTTAGATTTAAGGAATTAATTTGTGAATAGAGAAAGTTTAGATGAATAAATAAAGAAGAAATATTGAGGAGAAATGATGAATGAGGAAAGAATATTGGAACCTAAGGAATTAGGGGAAGACAATATTCAGAGAAGTTTACGACCGAAAAACTTTTGATGAATATATCGGTCAGCAGGATTTGAAAGAAAAAATGAATATTTTTATAAAAGCTGCTAAAATGAGAAATGAACCGTTAGATCATATTTTGTTATATGGACCTCCAGGGCTTGGAAAAACAACGCTTGCAGGAGTTATTGCCACAGAGATGGGAGTAAATTTGAAAGTTACAACAGGGCCTGTATTGGAAAAAGCGGGAGATTTGGCGGCTATTTTGACGTCTTTGAAGAAAAATGATATTTTATTCATTGATGAGATTCATAGATTAAATACATCTGTAGAAGAAATTTTGTATCCTGCAATGGAAGATGGGGAACTGGATATTTTAATTGGAAAAGGACCGTCGGCTAGAAGCATTCGTGTTGAATTGCCACAATTTACACTAATCGGTGCGACAACAAGGGCAGGACAGTTAAGTACACCGCTTCGTGACAGATTTGGAGTTACTCATAGGATGGAGTACTATAAACTGGAAGAATTAAAGGAAATTATACGAAGGGGAGCTGGAATTTTAAATGTTTCATACGATGAAGACGGAATTACGGAAATTGCCAAGAGAAGTCGTGGAACGCCAAGAATTGCAAATAGACTTTTAAAAAGAGCAAGAGATTTTGCATTAGTGGAAGGTTCAGGTGTGTTAGAAAAAGAAAGTGTGGATGGAATTTTGAGGCTTTTGGGGAGTCGATGATAACGGACTTGATGAATTAGATAGAAATATTTTGCTTTCAATTATAAATGTTTATAATGGCGGTCCTGTAGGAATCGAGACATTGTCACTTTTACTGGGAGAAGACAGACGGACAATTGAGGAAGTTTATGAGCCGTATCTTGTGAAAAATTGGCTTTATAAAAAAAGAACGCCACGTGGAAGAGTTGTAACGGAATTTGGATATAAACATTTAGGTATTGAAAAAAATATTGAGTGAAAAAGGTTAAAAATATTTAAAATTCTATAAAAAAATTAAGTAAATTTAGAAAATATCATAGCTATATAGCTTGCTTTTAAATTAATTTTTGGTAAAAAATGAAAAATTAGAAAATAAAAAAATGAGGTGAAAAGCTATTGTTGACAGTGATAGCAGAAAAAGAAAAATATTGATGAAAAATAATGGAAAAAAATTTTTGATAAAGGAGAAGTCAGATTGTAACCATATTCAAAAATGTTTATCGTTTAAATGTAGGCGATAAATTGCGAATAGTTGATGGGGAATATGAATATTTTACTCAAATTATTGAAATTTCAAAAAAAGGAAGTTGCTGTAAAAAATATTGGAAAAAAATGAAGATAGTTATTCTTTAAATATAAATATTGATGTTGCGATGGGAATTTTAAAAAAATGATAAAATGAACTTGGCAATTCAAAAAAACTAACAGAAATTGGTGTAAAAAGCATAATTCCTTTGAAAAACTGAACGTGTTGTCGTAAGAATTAACGAAAAAGAAAGAAAAAAATGGGATACAGTTGCAAGAGAAACTTTGAAACAATGTAGAGGAGTAAAATTTACTGAAATTTTGCCTGTAAAAACTTGCGGAAATTGACTATAAAAAAATATGACAAAAATAATTTTTTTGCATATGAAAAATAGCAATAAGTCAAAAATCTTTATCAGAAATAATAAAACAGAAAGATAAAAAAATATTTTATATATAATTGGTCCAGAAGGTGGAATCACACAAGAGGAAGTTGATTTTTTTAAAAAAATAATAAGGCAATAGAAATCAGTTTGGGAAAACGTATTTTAAGGGCAGAAACTGCGGCAATTGTGGTGTGTGGCATTATTGCCAATTTTTATATGTAATTTTTATTTTGATAAAATGTAAGAAATAAATTGAAAATTAGTGAAATATATAATATAATATACCTTGATAGTGGTATTTGTAGTAATTTTGTTAAATAAAAATAAACTTGTGAAATAGATTAAAAAAATAATATAATTTAAAGAAAGGAAATTTAGAGGATGAGTGAAATAAATAACAGTTATGAAAAAGCAAGTTCAAGAGATAATTGATATTATGGAGGATAAGAAGGCACAGGATATAAAGGTGTATGATATGAGAGGAAAAATCACCATTTTTTTGATTATTCAATATTGTGTACGGGAAGTTCTTCGAGAAATATTGAAGCAATAGCAACAGATATAAAAAAAGTTTGGATAATGTAAGAAATGTGGAAGGGCTTGATGAAGCGAATTGGGTACTTATTGATGCGGGAGATATGGTTATTAGTGTGTTTAGTAAGGATGCTAGGGATTACTACAGGCTAGATGATTTTTTTATAATGGTGTAAATGAAGAAGAAAAATAAAGAAGAAATTGAATAAATTTTAATTTTAAAGTTAAAATGCAAATTATAGATTGTAATAGAATTTGAAGAGGAAAAATTATGAGAGAATTAGATAAAGAAGAGAAAAAAATGTTCGGCTTATTGCCTTTATTGTTTTTTTGTAGGAGTTGTTTTTATTTTAATTGCACGGCTATTTGTATTACAGATATTAAATGCTTCCAGAATATGCTGAACAGGCATTGCAAAAATAGAATCAGAACAAATGTGATAAAAGGCCACACGTGGAGAAATTTATGACAGAGAAGGGAAACTGCTTGCCAAAAAAATACGACTGGTTATCAGTTGATGCATTCACATACACAGTCTTTTGGGAAGTTAAAGATGTAGCTTTATTAAAAGAAATAAAAAATATGACGGCAGAACAAATTGATGCCAGACTTTCAAAAGAGCGTAAAATGACGGCTCAGCGTATAAAAGAAACAATATTCGATATAAGACAAATAAGTCAGCTTACAAATTATCCAATTGATTATTTGATAGATAGATTTTTTAAACAGCAAAGAATAGGGACAGATAAAAAAATTCTTGTTATTGAAGATCTGGATAAGGAAACAGCGGCAAGAGCAATTGAAAAAATCGATAATGACAGAATTGATATTGTGGAGTATAATAAAAGATTTTATCCTGAAGATCCTATTGCTTCTCATGTTATTGGATATGTAAAACCAATTAGTGAAAAAAAGAATTTAAGGAATTGGAAAAGGAAGGGTATAGAAATAGTGACCTGATTGGTAAAAAAGGTGTTGAACGTTCCTATGATAAAGAAATGAAGGGACAGGATGGGAAAGAAAATGTAGAAGTTGATGCTAAAGGAAATGTTATAAGACAAATGGAAACAACAGAAAGTGTTGCTGGAAAAATGTTTATCTATCTATTGATTTAGAATTGCAAAAAGATATGACAGATAGCTTTTTGCAGGTAAAAAGTGGAGCATTTATCGCAATGGAAGCAAAAACAGGTAAGATTATTACATTTGTTAGTAACCCTGAAATCAGTTTAAATTTATTAAGTTCTAGAATACCTGATAATCAATGGATGGAATTAGTAAATTCAAAATCAAAACCACTTGTAAATAAAGGAATTGCAGGTCTTTATCCACCAGGTTCAACTTTTAAGGCAATAACTGGAATGGGTATTTTGGAATCTGGAATTTCGCCTTCTGCCACTGTAACTTCAACAGGACAATATAGATTTGGTCATATGATATTCAGAGATTCGCATAAATCAGGACATGGAGTTACCAACTTCTTAAAATCTATTGAGCAGTCAGTAAATACTTATTATTATGTTTTTTCTCAAAAAGTAGGAATAAAAAATATAGTAAAATATGCTAAAGAATTTGGAATTGGTTCTAAAACTGGCATTGATATTCCAGGGGAAATGTCAGGAACATTACCAAGCCCAGAATGGAAAAAAACGTAGATTTAAGAAAAAAAGAGGACCAAAAAAATGGCTACCTGGAGATTTGATAAATATGTCGATTGGGCAAGGTTATGTACTTGTAACTCCAATTCAAATAGCTTTCAGCTTATCAAGCTATCGCAAATAATGGACTGCAATTAAAAGCCAACTGTTGTAGATAGATTTGTATCTTATACAGGAAAAAGTTGAAAATAATGGTCCAAAAAGTAGTAAGAAAAATTAAAAAGTAAGCGACAAAAATTTAAAATTATTACAAAATGCCTTGAAATTACCTGTAAGTGGACCAGGAGGTACAGCAAAAAAATACTTAAAATAGCAAATTATCCAGTTTCAGCAAAAACAGGAACCGCACAAAATTCAGGATTTGGTGACCATCACTCGTGGATTGCAGGATATTTTCCATCAGATAATCCTCAAATTGTTTTTTTGTATCAATTGTAGAAGGTGGAGGATACGGAGGAGTAGCTTCTGGAAATATGGCACTTAGATTTATATTAAAATATAGAGATAAATATGTATTGAAAAAAAGCCGCAACAGGAAATGAAAAACAAGAGGAAGAAAAGAAAAAGCTCAGGAAGCAAATAATAATAAAAAAATTAGCTAAAAAGATAAAGTATAAAAAGTAAAGAAATATAAAAAAATAAAAAAAGAAAGAAGGAGGTGTCTACTAAATGTCAGAAAAAGAAAAATGATATTGGTAATCAAGTCTTAAAAAGAAATTTTTCAAAAAAAGAAGATATTAATAAAATAAAATCTTCCATGAAGAGATTTAGAAGAAAAAAATACCAATAGAAGACATTTAGATGAAAAAACGAGATACGTTATATTCCAAGAGTAAACGACAGGAACAGACACGTAGACAGAGAAGTGGATGGAAAAAGAAGAAAAGATGTACGTAATTCCACTTGGAGGAATTGAGGAAGTCGGGAAAAAAATATGACAGCATTTCAATATAAAGATGAGATTATTGTTGTGGATGCTGGATTGACTTTTTCCAGAAGACGAGCATTTAGGGATAGATGTTATTATTCCAGACTTTTTCATATCTGGAATCAAATAAACACAAAAATAAAAAGGATTACTTTTTAACGCATGGACACGAAGACCATATTGGAGCGATACCTTATTTTTTTATCAAAAATTAGGTTCAGAAAATATTCCAATGTACGGTGGAAGATTGACACTTGCATTAGCAAAAGCAAAATTTGAAAAAAAAGATGCAAAATTGCCAAAAGAAAAAGTTATTAGCGGAAGAACTATCTTAAAGGTATCAAAATACTTTACAGTAGAATTTATAAGTGTAACTCACAGTATTGCTGACTGTTATGCAATCTGTATAAAAACTCCAGCAGCAACAATTTTACATTCTGGAGATTTTAAAGTGGATTTGACACCAGTTGATGGAGAAGGATTTGATTTTGGAAGATTGGCTCAGCTGGGAGAAGAAGGTGTGGATTTATTGCTTTCAGACAGTACAAATGCACAAATTCCAGGATTTACGCCATCAGAACGAACAGTTGGAGAAAGTTTGAAAGATGAATTTGCAAAAGCCGAAGGAAGAATTATTTTGGCTGCATTTGCTTCACACGTGCATAGATTACAGCAAATCGTAAATATTGCAACAAAACATGGAAGAAAAATCGCAATTGACGGAAGAAGCATGGTAAAAATCTTTGAAATCTGTTCAAATCTTGGGTATTTGAAAATACCAAAGGATATAATGATTGATATTGATAAAGTTGAAACATATCCAGCTGATAAAGTACTTATTTTGTGTACTGGAACACAAGGTGAACCGCTTGCGGCACTTTCAAGAATTGCAAATGGAACACATAAGTATATTTCATTAAGGGAAGGGGATACAGTTGTAATTTCGGCAACACCTATTCCAGGAAATGAAAAGGCTGCGACTAAAAATATTAATCAGCTAATGAAACGTGATGCAAATGTAGTTTTTGAAAAAGGAATAGGAATCCATGTCTCAGGACACGGTTGTCAAGAAGAACAGAAATTAATGATAAATCTTGTAAAACCAAAATTTTTCCTGCCAGTGCATGGAGAATATGCGATGATTAAAAAAACATAAGGAATTGGCAATAGCGGTAGGAGTTCCTGAAAAAAATATTCTTTTGTCAGAAAACGGAGCAAAATTAGAATTGACTAAAAGCAATTTTAGAAGTGTTGGAAAAGTTCCTAGCGGAGCCGTATTTATTGATGGATTTGGAATCGGAGACATTGGAAATGCTGTATTAAAAAGATAGACAAAATCTGGCAGATGATGGAATTGTTATTATTTCAATTTCACAATATAGAAATGGAAAAATTCAATAAGCAAGTAGAACTTGTAACACGTGGATTTGTGTATAATAAAGATGCAGAAAAAACTTGCTTTCTGAAACAAAGGAAATTGTTAAAGCGGAACTTAACAGCATGGAAAATGAAGGAATAAAAAGAAATTGGTAAGATTAAGCAAAAATTAAGAGCAAAAAGTAGGAGAGTTTTTTTAAATAAGGAAACAGATAGGGAGCCAATAATTTTACCAATTATAATGGAGGTCTAGGATGATACAGCTTTCAAGTAAAGAGAGAGCTTTTTTAAGAAAATTGGCACATAACTTAGAGCCAATTGTGAGAATTGGGAAAGATGGAATTGATGAAAAATGTATTGAAATCCATCGCAGAAGTTGTTAAAAAAAGAGAATTAATAAAAGTAAAGATTTTACAAAAATTCGTCAGTTGAAATTGATAGAGAAATGGCAGACGAAATTGCTCAAGATACAAAAATCAGTTTTTGTAGATAAAATTGGAAAGATATTAATATTTTTTTAAACCAAAAAAACTACAAAAGATGCAAAAATTACACCTGAATTTAATGAATTTAGAAAAAAAGCAGAAAAAAATAAAAGATAGAAATTTAAAAAGAGAGGAAAAAAATAAATGAGTGGAGGAATATTATTTGGAAACAGACTTCTGATGTAGCAGCGATTTCGTGTTTTTTTCAGCACAATTTTACAAAGTTTTTCCTGTGTTCAAGGGTCAAAAACCTCAATGGGCAAGACTTGTCCAAACTGGTGGAATGCCAAGTTCCCACGCTTCAACAGTTGTTTCCCTTGTAACAGGTGTATTTTTGCTAAAAGGATTTAGTTCAATTGAATTTGCAATTTCCATGGTCTTTGCCGGAATTGTGCTGTATGATGCAACAGGAGTCAGACAGCAGGCTGGGAAACATGCAAGAGCTTTAAATACCTTAATAGATGCTATAGAACATCACGAAGGAATAGAGATAATTAATGAAAAATTTAAAGAATTGCTTGGACATACACCAGTAGAAGTATTTTGGGGAAGTGTTCTGGGAATTGTTATAGGGCTTTTTATTTAAAGGGTATATATTAGGATAAAAAAATTTAATCACAGTTAGAATTTAGCTGTGATTTTTTTACTTTCAAATTTAGTTTTGAAGTGTTTTTTTCCATTATTAATTTTTTTATATTCCAGTAATTTGAAAAAAAGTCTTAAAATATGATAGAATAAACAAGTTTATAGGATATTTTTTTGAATTAACAGGATATATGAAAAAAATTTAGTTGGATTAAGGAAAAATCTGTTTAAAACGGTGCTAATTTTTTTGACTATGCTATATGATATTAGTAATCAAAAAAATAAATAGAAAAAAATAAGAGATATGTTTTATTATATACTAAAAACTTTTTAAAAATAGAGCTAAAAAAATATATGTGAAATTTTCGTAACTTCTAAATTTAGCTTTATATTGTTAAGTTTGATAAATTGGAAAGAGAAGATAATGAAGAAAAGATTAGATTTAATCCTTGTCGAGCGAGAATTTTTTTGAAACGAGAGAAAAAGCCAAGCGGGAAATAATGGCAGGAAATATTATCGTAAATGAACAAGTTGTTATAAAAAGCTGGTACAATGTTTAAAGATAACGATGAATTAAATATCCGTGTGAAAGATAAATTGAAGTATGTCAGTCGTGGCGGATTAAAAATTAGAAAAGGCTATAAAGGCTTGGGACTTGGATTTTTTTCAGATAAACTGGTTTTAGATATTGGAGCATCTACAGGGGGATTTACAGACTGTGCATTGCAAAATGGGGCAAGGCGTGTGTATAGTGTTGACGTTGGTAAAAATCAGCTTGACTGGAAATTAAGAAATGATGAGAAAGTCGTTTCGCTGGAAGAAATGCACATAAAAGATTTGAAGGAAGAGGATATTGAAAAATAAAAAAAGTTGATTTTATTGTAATAGATGTTTCTTTTTATTTCTTTAACAAAAAGTTATTCCATATTTTAAAAAAATTTCTTGCACAATCTGGAAAAAAATTGTAATGCTAGTTAAACCTCAATTTGAAGTTGGAAGGGAAAAAAATTGGAAGAAATGGTGTTGTTGAAAAATGAAGAATATCATAATGAAGCAATAAAAAAATTATTTCTTTTTCAAAAGAAGAAGGGTATGAATTAATTGGCGTGGAAGATTCTCCAATAAAAAGGAGCAAAGGGGAATAAAGAATTTTTTTAATGTTAATAAAATCAAATTAAGTAGATAATACAAAAATACTTAAAGGTTTTACATAAGTATAATTTAGGAGGAAAAATGAAAAACAAAAATTTTTACAGGCGGTATTAGGACTGGTATTAGTGAGTATGCCTTTATTTGCGGCAACTACTATAATAAAAAAACATCAAGAAATGACAAAAAAATACAAGTGCTGGATATACCAAAGATTCAACAGAGCTAAACAGAATTGTAGATGTAATTAATATTATTGAAAATAATTTTGTTGGAAAAGAAGCAACACCAAGTAAAAAAGAACTTTATGAAGGAGCTGTTGCGGGAGTAGTAAGCAGATTGAAAGATCCTTACTCAGAATATTTGTCCAAGGCTGATTTAGCAGACTTTTCTGAAGATATGGAAGGGGAATATGTTGGAGTCGGAATGAGCATTAACAAGAAAAAAGGAGAAGCTCTTGAAGTTGTTTCACCATTTATCGGAAGTCCAGCTGAAAAAGTTGGAATTAAAATAAAAGACAAAGTTACAAAAGTTGATGGAAAAGACATTTTACCGCTTACAGCAAATGAAACAGTAAAACTTTTGAAAGGTAAGGAAGGTACAAAAGTTGATGTGGAAGTAGTTAGGGAAGGTAAAAAAAGAGCCAATGAAATTTACATTGACAAGAGCAAAAATTAAACTGGAAATGGTTGAAAGCAAAATGCTTGAAAATAACATTGGTTATGTGAGCTTGTTAAGATTTGGAAATCACGTTGGAGCTGAAGTTGAAAAAGCAATTAAAGATTTGCAAGGGAAAGGAATGAAAGGACTAATCTTAGATTTACGTTCTAATCCAGGAGGATCATTACAGGAAGCACAAGATATCGCTTCACTATTTGTAAAAAGAAGATTTAATTGTTTATTTGAAATATAAAAATGGACAACAAAGAAATTATAATAGAACTTCAAAAAAATCTAGGTAATTTCCCATTAATTGTGTTGACAAATAAAGCAAGTGCAAGTGCCTCAGAAATTGTTACAGGTGCAATTAAAGATTACAAACGTGGGACAATCATTGGAGAAAAAAACTTTTGGAAAAGGAATTGTTCAGCAAGTTATACCTTTAAGAACTGAAGATGCAATAAAAACTTACTATTGCTCAATATTTCACACCAAAAAGGAAATTATATTCATGAAAAAAAGGAATTGAGCCAGATATAGAAGTTAAAAATGGAAGAACTTCTTACATTAAAAAGGATATGCTAATGATAGTGAACAAGCTAGAAAAAAATAGAGAAAAAAAGAAATAGAAGATATTATTATAAAAAGATAAAGGTAAGGAAGAAGCCGCTAAAAATTATTTCGGCAGGAGATGTTCAACTTAAAAAGAGCAATTCAGGAAATGAATAAAAAAATAAAAAAATAAGAGAAATTAAAAATTTAGGAGAAAAATATATGTTTTATGTTGTTGGTACACCAATTGGGAATTTAGAAGATATAACTTTTAGAGCGATAAAAGTTTTGAAGGAAGTTGATTATATCTTTGCAGAAGATACAAGAGTTACAAAAAAACTTCTCTCTCACTATGAAATCGAAAAAACGGTGTACCAATACCATGAACATAACAAACTTCATCAAATTACAAACATCATTAATCTTCTAAAAGATGAAAAATCGCACTTGTAACAGACGCTGGAACGCCGTGTATTTCAGATCCAGGCTTTGAGCTAGTAAATGAAATTTTTAAAAGCTGGAATAAAAGTCGTTGGAATACCAGGAGCCTCATCAATTGTAACAGGTGCAAGCATTTCAGGACTGGATATGCGAAGAATGGCATACGAAGGCTTTTTACCAAAGAAAAAAGGTAGACAGACACTTTTCAACAAATTAAAGGAAGAAGAGAGAACAATCGTAATTTTAGAATCTCCAAACAGAATTTTAAAAAAACTCTAAAAAGATATAAAGGACTATCTGGGAGAACGTTACGTTGTAATTACAAGAGAACTTACCAAAATTTATGAAGAAATAATCCGTGGAACTGTTTCTGAAATTATAGAGAAGCTGGAAGAAAAGCCAATTAAGGGAGAAATTGTTTTATTTATAAGGGCAATAAATGATGATGGTATTTATTTAAAAAAATCAATAAAAAAATATTTTTTTAACGAATTGTTGTTAATAAATATTTTTTTCTATAATTTATATGTTTTTTTCTTTTTTTATAAAGTAAAGGGGAACAATCGCCATCCCCTTTTTATTTCGCAATATTAGTTATTTCAATTTCTTCAAATTATAATATTTGAAGATTTTTGGTGAAAAGTGCTACGCACTAATCCTGGCTTGTCTAAGCATTTTTTTGAAAACAAAAAAATTAAGCAAAAATTTCGTTAATAGAAAAAGAATTGTTTGAGATTTTTGAATACAATTTGAATTGTAATTGTTTATAGAAATGAAATAATTGTTATTAAAAAAATCGAGTTTTATTTTTTTCTTTATAAGGAAAAATTTGGTTTATAGATTTTAAATATGAATAAATTGTGAGTTTTTTTATCTTTAATTTTAAAAATTAACCTTAATTTTTAGGATTAAAAAAATAAAAAAATTTAGATAGATTTTTTTATAAAAAAATAGAGAGAAAATGGAGAGAATGAAAGAATGAATATAAACTGGTATCCGGGGCATATGAAGAAAAACGAAGGATTTGATTGTGGAAAAATCTTAAGATAATTGATATTGTAATTGAGATTTTTGGATGCGAGGATTCCACTTTCTAGTAAAAAAATCCAGATATTTCAAAGTTGGCTAATAATAAGAAAAATTATTGTGCTGAATAAAGTGGATTTGGTTGACAGTAAAGAATTGAAAGTTTGGGAAGATTATTTTTTTGGAAAATAATTTTTTTCTGATTATTTTAGGCTCTGAGTGTGGAAAAAAAGGGACAAATTTTTAATGAGTTACGGAAAAATTACTGATAAAATTTATGCTGAGAAATTGGAAAAAGATGAAGAAAAAAAGGGGCTTCGTAAAAACTGAAGTAAGAGCGATGATTGTTGGGATTCCTAATGTTAGAAGTCTAAATTTATAAATAAATTTGTGAATAAAAAAATAAGGCAAGAGTTGGGAATACTCCAGGATTTACACGTGGTAAACAGTGGATAAAGATTGATGAAAAAAATTAGAACTGCTGGATACTCCAGGGGTTTTTGTAGCCCAAATTTGAAGATGATGAAGTGGCTTATAACTTGGCAATTACTGGTTCGATAAAGGATAATGTATTGCCGTTGGAACAAATTGCAATGAAATTTTTGGATAAGTTAAAAAGATTTAGGAAAAAAATTGATAATTTGATAAAAAGTGTATAATTTGCAAGAGAATATAAATACTGAAGAAATTTTTAAAAAAATGGAAAAATCATAAAATTTTAGAAGTTCTGGAAAAAAAGATTGGGAATTTCTAAAAATGACGAGCATAACTATGAAATCATTTCGAGAAGACTAATAAGAGATTACAGGATAGGAAAAAAATTGGAAAAATTCTTTTTAGAATATCCAAAAAAAGTAAATTAATTTTTATACTTTTAAAGAAAGGAGCTATTGCTCCTATTTCGTAGTGTAAGTTATTTTACTGATAAATAATTTCAAAAAGGAGAAATATCAATGAGAATCGGAATATTTACAGATACATACAGACCACAGGTTAACGGAGTTGTAAGTTCGATTATGACTCTTGAGAAGGAACTTAGGAAATTAGGACATAAAGTGTACATTATTACTACAACTGATCCTGATGCACCAAAAAGTAGAGCCAAATGTTCTTAGACTTCCAAGTATGGAATTTTAAACCATTGCCACAGTATAGGCTGGGAATGGTTTATTCTTCAAGAATAATAAAAAAAATAAAAAAATTGGAACTAGACATTATTCATTCTCAAACAGAATGGGGAGTAGGGACATTTTCGAGATTTGCGGCAATCAATTTGGAAATACCGCTTGTTCATACTTATCATACGTTATACGAGTACTATACGCATTATATTTTTTTGGTTCGAGATTTGTTTCGGCTGGGAAAAAAATTGCGGCGGCGATTAGTAAGTTTTATTGTGAAAAATGTAATGCATTGATTGTGCCAACACGTAAAGTTGAGGATATTTTTGTATTCTTACGGAGTTGACCAGACAATGAATATTATTCCGACTGGATTGGAGCTGGATAAGTTTTATCGTGGAAAATTATTCGGATGAAGATTTGGAATTTATGAGAGAAAAGTTTTTGGGATAGAAAAAAAGTGATTTTTCTTTGTGTCTACATTGGACGGATTGTTGAAGAAAAAAAGTATTGATATGTTAATTGATATGTTTTCTAAAATAAAAAGATAAGAACTTTAAATTTATGATTGTCGGACGTGGAAGGATTTTTGGATGATTTGAAGGCACAAGCTGGAAAAACTAGAAATTTTTAGACAGGGTTATTTTTACAGGGAAGTGCCGCACGATAAAGTTGCTGCTTATTATCAGATGGGAGATGTATTTTTGAATGCGAGCATATCGGAAACACAAGGGCTTACATTTGTTGAAGCTATGGCAGCTAAAGTTCCTGTCGTAGCAAGATACGACTTGAATTTGGAAGACTTACTTGTGAAAAAAATGAGGCAGGGCTTGTTTACAAGACTGAAAAAGAATTTATTGATTCTATAATGCTTTTTAAAGGAAGACAAGGAATTTAGAGAAAAAAATTATCAAAAATGCTTTTTGTTGCTTCGCAAGATTACACGGCACAAAAATTTGGTGAAAAGAGTGGAAGCAGTTTATAAAAAAACAATAGAGGAGTATGATAGTCGTGAAAGTTTTACTATATTCAGAGGGGAAAAAGTTCCTTCCAGCAAATCCGGCGTTGGACAAGCATTAAATCATCAGGTAGAAGCCCTTGGAGCAAATAATATTGAAGTTACGCAGGATCCTGAAGATGATTACGATTTAGCACATATAAATACTGTTGCACTAAAAATCTTATGAAGTATTAAAACAGGCAAAGAAAAAAAGGAAAGCCTGTAATTTACCATACACATACAACTTATGAAGATTTTCGTGGGAAGTATAAAAGGAAGCTACGTTCTGTCGCCAATTATAAAATTTTGGACAAAAAAATTGTACAATGAGGCAGATTATTTAATTTCTCCATCAGAGTACACAAAAAAATCTTATAAAAATCAAAAATATTTGGAAAAAAAGAAAAAGGAAATCAGAGTAATTTCCAATGGTGTAAATATAAATAAATTTAATAAAAAATGAAATTTTAAAGGAAAAAAATTTTTTTGAATGAATATAAATCAGTGTATGATATAAGTAAACCATTAATTATAACGGCTGGACTGCCTTTTGAGAGAAAAGGCATAAAGGATTTTGTAAAAGTAACTGAAAAATGTAGCGACTACCAGTTTCTCTGGTTCGGTTCATCAAGTGTGAAATCAATGCTGCCTGAAAAAAATTCAAAAAAATCATTGAAAAATCCACCTAAAAAAATCTTATTTTTTTCCAGGATATGTGGACAAAGATATTTTAATTGGAGCATTTAGTGCCGCCAAAGCCTTTCTTTTTATGACTTATGAGGAAAAATGAAGGAATTGGGATGCTAGAGGCACTTTCAGCGAAATTGCCGCTTGTAGTGAGAGATATTCCAGTGTATGAAGACTGGCTGGAAGATGGAAAAACGTGTTTTTAAAGCTAGGACTAATGAAGAATTTTTGTGAAAAAAATTAGAAATATCGTGGAAAAACAATGTGGAAAAATTTGGATGAAATTACAGAAACAGCATATAATATTGCTGCAGAAAGAGATTTATTAAATATAGGAAAAAAATATAAGGAATATTATGAGTATATATTAAATCAAAAAAATAAATAACTTTTCAAAAAAACTAAAAAACAACAATTTCAATAAATCAAAAAAGAGAAAACCACCAATAAATAAAAAAATGGTTTTCTCTAATTTTATACTAAACCCCATTTAAATAACGAATTTATTACAAACTTTTCCAACAAAAGATAAAAATCTAGTACTTCAAAAATAATCTAATACTAATATCCTATTATAAAAATAGAAACTATGTTAAGGACAAAAAGTTTTAATTCCTTATTAAATAGTATGTAATTCAAATTTTATTAAACATTTCAACTTGTTAAATATAATAAAACTGCTTTTAATATTAACTTAAAAAAATAATGAATGGTTATATTTTCAGAAATTTAAGTTCATTTAATTTTATTATTCTATTTATTTTTTTCTGACATTGCTTAGTATGCTTTCAAGTACGGGAGTCATATTGTTTAAGTGTTTAGTTTTTTTATTATAAAAATTCCAAAAAGGCTCAAATTTTTTTCCAGCCAGCCGTATAAAAAAAGTGTTTTTAGTTTATGTTTACTTATTTCATGATTTCCGCTTGCTTTAAATATATTTGACCATTTGTAGAATTCCTTATATGCCCAGTTATAGCCCTGTTCAATTTCATCGGCAGTCATATTTCTAGTTTTGTAGACAACATGTCTTGTATCGTATAAATCCCAATTTCTTGTTATTATTCTGCCATCATCTTCCATTCGCTTGAATAACCTTGTTCCTGGATAAGGTGTTAAAATATGGTAAGTAGAAGTTGTTATGGCATTTTTTACTCCCCATTCAACAGTTCTTTTTAAAAAACGTCCTTGTCATCGTAATCCAATCCAAATACAAAAGCTCCCTGTTTATCATAATTCCCAACGAATGAAGCCTGTTTACTGCTTTTTCATAATTTCTTTTTAAATTCTGATTTTTATTGCTGGATTTTTAGATTTTCTGGAGAAAAAGTTTCAAATCCTACAAAAAGACTTCTTAATCCGGCTTGAGCAGCCTTTTCTATTAAATCTCCCGTAAGTATTGAGTCAACTGTTGCTGCACCTTGAAATAGCCTGTTCATTCCTTTCATTCCTTCAAAAAGTTCCGCAGCAAATTTAGGATTTCCTAATAAATGATCATCTAAAAAGTACAGGTGCCTTCCTGGCAGTCTATCAATTTCTTTTAATGCATCATCGACAAGCTGAGTATAAAATGATTTTCCATTCTGGTAAAAAGCGTCTTTGTAGCAAAAATCACAATGATGAGGGCAACCTCTAGTTACAACGATAGAATTTGGTACAAGATATTTATTTCTTTTAATTAAGTCTCTTCGTGCAGGAGGGGCTCCAATTAATGTCCTGTGTGTAGAAATATACATTTTTTGCGGATTTTTATTTTTAAAGTCCTGTAAAAATTTAGGAAAAATGTCTTCTCCCGGTCCAATCATTATAGTATCGGCATGTTCCATCGCCTCTTCTGGCAATGAAGTCACATGAAGTCCTCCTAATACTACGTAACTGCCCTTCTTTCTGTAATAATCGGCTAATTTATAAGATCTGTAAGCATTTGTAATATACACTTGAATAATAACCAGATCAGGATTATCTTCTAAGTTTAACTTTTCTACATGTTGATCTTGCAAATCTATTTCATCATTTTCTGAAAAATATCCTGCAAGTGTTGCCAGTCCCAATGGAGGGAATAGCGAGTATTTGACAGGACGCCAAAATGGGCTTTCAGCTTCTGTAAGAGCAGGCAGTATCATTTTTACTTTCATATCGTAACACCTCATTTTATTATTTATTGTACATTCAAACCTCTTCAAAAATTAATTTAAATTAGACAAAAACTAAGATTTTCGCAAAGTAGTCATAACTTTTTGAATTTAGTTTTAAAGTGGTTTTGCTCTGATTATAGCAAGAAAAAAATTAATTTCAACAAAAAAATACATGTATACAAAAAAATAAATCTTTACAAATTAAAAATTTTTATAGTATAATACTTTCATATACAAATATTGTCAGGAAAGTGAGAATGTAAAAATGAAAAAAATATTATAAAAAAAGACAAAAAAATTAGATATGATAATGTGTATGAATTTGTAGAGTTTATTTTAGAATTAATTGAAAAATTTTTATATGTAAGCTCATTTTAAAGTAAATAAATTGAAAAAAATGAGATTACATGCTAGAAAAGTCGAATAATCTTATTCGGCTTTTTTTCTTTTAAAAAAATATTTATTTTTTTGGAGGTCTCGGAATGAAAAAATTAAATTATTGCTAGGAATCTTATTAGTGTTGATTTTAGCAGTATCCTGTGGAAATAAAACGAACGCTGGGAAAAAAGGGTTATAAAAAGTAGGGACAGATGGAGTTTATGCACCATTTTCGTTTAAGGATGAAAGTAGCGGGAAATTGACAGGATATGATGTTGAGGTTATTCAGGAAGTCGGAAAAAAAGGATAAAATGCAGATATTGAATTTATAACTGTTCCTTGGGATAGTATATTTTTGGGGCTAGAGTCAAAAAGATATGACATTATTGCCAATGAAATTGAAAAAACTAAGGAAAGAGAAGAAAAGTATATTTTTTCTGATAAATATTTAGTTTCAGCTGCTCAGATTATTGTAAAAGAGGGAGAGAATAATATAAAGACTTTGAAGGATCTGGAAGGTAAAAGAGTAATTTCAGCAGTTGGAAGCAATTATTCAAAAAAACTGTTGAAGAATACAACAAAACGGCTGCTAAAAAGATAAATCTTAATTATTTTGACGGCGGAATTACATTGACATTGGTAGAAATAGCACAGGGAAAGGCGGATGCAACATTGAGCGACAGACTTGTGGTAAGTTATTATAAAAAAACAGCAAGGGGATAAAGTTCAGCTGGTAGGGGAGCCTTTGAGTACAACACCAACATTTTTCCTATTTAGAAAAGATAGCGAAGAATTAAGAAATGAAGTGAACAAAGCACTTGCTGAAATGAGGGCTGACGGAACACTTGCTAAAATATCAGAAAAATGGTTTGGCGGAGATTATACGAAATAGTTAAAAAGATTAGTTTTACTATAATATAAATAAAAAAATATAAAAAAATTTTGGGAGGAAAATCATGAAAAAAATATTTTGAAAAATAACAGGAATTTTATTGATAGGACTATTTCTTATCAGTTGTGGAGGGAAACAGGAAAATGGTAAAAAGTGGGAGTAGTGAAGGAAAACAAAAAAAGTGAAAGTTGGGACAGAAGGAGTTTATGCACCATTTACGTTCACTGATGGAAGTGGGAAATTAACTGGATATGATGTGGAAGTTGTGGAAGAAATCGGGAAGAGAGCAAATTTAGATATAGAGTTTGTGCCTACACCTTGGGATAGTATGTTTTTTTAGGACTGGAATCGAAAAAAATTTGACTTTATTGCAAATGAGATTGCTAAAAAAATCCTGAAAGAGAAAAAAATATACTTTCTCTGATGATTATTTAGTATCAGCTGCTCAAATTATCGTAAAAAAAGGAAGAACTGACATTAAGACACTTGAGGATTTAAAAAGGTAAAAGGGTTATGACAGGAGTAGGAAGCAATTATAACAAGACTTTGACTGATTTTGACAAAAATAAGGAAATAAATTATGCTTATTTTGATGGAAATGTTTCAATTGCACTGGAAGAAATTGCACAAGGAAAGGCAGACGCTACTTTAAATGACAGATTGACAGTAGGATATTTCACAAAGCAAAGAGGAAATCTTGTAGAAATCGTAGGAGAGCCTGTAACAAAAAAACGCCTGTATATTTCACATTTAGAAAAGATAGCGAAGAATTGAAAAATAAAGTAAATAAAGCACTAGCTGAAATGAAAGCCGATGGAACGCTTGCCAAAATATCAGAAAAATGGTTTGGTGGAGATTATACGAAATAATTTTTATAAACAGGAGAAAAGTAATGAATAATAATGTACCTTTTTTAAACTGGGGATTTATGGTAAGAGCTATTCCAGAAATACTGAAAGCATTGCCAATGACTTTGAATATTGCGATTGTTACGATGATATTTTCGCTGATACTTAGTTTTTTTATCGCACTTGTGAGAATAAATAAAATTCCTGTGTTGACAAGACTTGCTACAATTTATGTATCCTTTATAAGAGGGACACCTCTTTTAGTTCAAATTTACCTTGCCTATTATGGATTACCGAAAATATTGGATTACATACATTTGAAGTATGGATTTAATATAGATGTGAATAATATTCCTACGATTGTGTTTGTTTATGTTGCATTTATTTTAAATGTATCGGGTTATTTGTCGGAAACATTCAGGGCGGCAATTCAATCAGTGGATAAAGGACAAGTTGAAGCTGCATTGTCTATTGGAATGACAAAATGGCAGGCAATGAGAAGAATTGTACTTCCACAGGCGATTATAATAACTTTTCCTAATTTTTGGAAATACTTTTATAAGTCTGATAAAGGATTCCTCGCTCGCTTTTACAGTTTCAATTGTGGAAATGATGGGAAAAAGCAAAAAAATAATATCGGCTTCGGGGCTGGATATTTTTGAGGCATATATCGTTGTTGCTGGAATTTACTGGGTTGTTTGTATAATTGTGGAAAAAGTCATGGGAATTGTGGAAAAAGAAATTGAGAGTAGGTGGACTGTAGAATGATAAAGGTTGAAAAATCTAAAAATTGTCTTTTGGAAAAAAATGAAGTTCTGAAAGGAATAAACTTTAAAAATAGAAAAAAGGACAGGTAATAAGCATCATAGGACCGAGTGGATCGGGAAAATCAACATTTTTTTACGAAGCCTTAATTTTCTTGAAACAGCTTCATCGGGAACAATAACTTTTGGAAATGAAACTTTTGACTTGAGCAAAAATAAATAAAAAAAGATATAAATAGGCTTAGAAAAAATACGACAATGGTTTTTCAGAATTATAATTTATTCAAAAACAAAACTGCTTTGGAAAATGTAATTGAAGGTCTTTTAATTGTAAAAAAAATGAATAGGAACGAAGCAATAGAAATCGGATTGAAAATGCTTGAAAAAAAGTGGGGTTAAAAGATAAAGCTGAATTTTACCCAAATCAGCTTTCTGGAGGGCAGCAGCAAAGAGTGGGAATCGCAAGAGCGGTTGCAATGAGCCCAGAGGTAATTTTGCTTGATGAGCCAACTTCGGCACTTGATCCTGAACTTATAGGAGAAGTTCTGAAAGTTATAAAGGATATGGTAAAAGAAAATATGACAATGATAATTGTTACCCATGAAATGCAGTTTGCAAGGGAGGTTTCAGATTATATAGTATTTGTTGATGGTGGAACAATTATAGCAGAAGGTAAGCCAGAAGAAATTTTTTTGTCAATTCTCAAAAATCAGAGGTTACAAAAATTTTTTTGAAAAAGGTATTCTGAGAGTGAAACTGATATTTACTCAATATAGCAAAGTAAAAATCATAAAAAAAGCCTCTAAATAAAAAAATATTTGGAGGTTTTTCACATGTATAAAATGGACATGAGCTTTCGCTCTACATTTGTAATAACTGATTTATTTAGCTAATATCAGCCTAAGTCTGAGCATAAAGGAGCTACCTTTATACTTCTTAAACTCTATCAAATGATAGTTAAGATATACTGGAATTTCACCAATAACAACAACAAAGCATTCAGAATTTGGTATTCATAATTTAATCTGGTGGATTTTTGCCGTTGTAACTTTAACAATCAATTATAGTGACTTATTCAGTTCACATCAACCACCCTAACAGATTTTGATTATTCCTTATAGTTTCTTGAGCTATCACCCTCAAGTCTTTTAAGGTTATTTTCCACAGGAACGTCTATTGAATCTGCCTAATCCAATTAAAGTGCTTTAATCTTCTATCATTACAAATATGCTTATAACTTAATCTTGTGAATGTATACACTCGTTGATTAATGTCGCCACTTTATCAAAAGCCTTACATATTCAGTATCCCGAATAATTCAACTTATTTTCCGCTATAACCTCAGCAACTATGCTCTTAGTTTCTTCACTGAGTTATGTCATAAATAAATTATACCCTATAAAACTATTGTTTTCAAATATTATATTTTTAAATTTAAAAAAATTTTTTTATAGTTTTTTTAAATAAAAAAATATATGTATATACAAAAAAATAATTCTTTACAAATAAAATTTTTTTATAGTATAATATTTTCACATACAAATATAAGGAGTAAAAAAATAGAATATATAATAACATTCTTAGAAAGGAAAGACAAAAATGGACTTTAATTTTATAATAGAGAATATTCCTAAATATTTAGAAGCAATGAAATTAACTGTATCTATTGAATTACGGGAATAATATTTTCAATATTAATTGGAATAGTATGTGCATTGATTTTATATTATAAAGTTCCTGTGATAAAGCAGGTTGTAGAAATTTATATTGAGCTTTCGAGAAATACGCCACTTGTAATACAGCTTTTTTTTCTGTATTTTGGGCTTCCAAAAATTGGAATTACATTTAATTCGTATATCTGTGCTGTGATTGGATTATCTTTCCTAGGCGGGAGTTATATGTGTGAGGCATTTCGGAGCGGATTGGAGTCGGTTACAAAAGGACAACGGGAATCTGGACTAAGCATTGGGCTTACAGAATCACAGCTTATAACTAATGTAATATTGCCACAGGCATTTACGGTTTCGTTTCCAGCAATAGCGGCAAATATAATATTTCTTTTGAAAGAAACTTCAGTAATAGGAATTTTGGCTTTAATGGAGCTGATGTACTTGACACGGGATTTGATAGGGCTTTATTATAAAACGAATGAAAGTCTGTTTATGCTTGTTGCAGCATATTTGATTATTATTTTACCAGTTTCGTTTGTTTTAACAGTAATTGAAAGGAGAATAAGATATGCAACTGTCGGGAATTGATGTTATTTTTAAAGGAGTCAATTTGCAAAGGCTTATGGGTGGACTTATCGTAACAGGACAAATTGCCCTTGTTTCCATAGTGTTTTCAATATTATTTGGATTAATTCTAGGAATAGTTATGACTTCAAAAATAAGATTATTTATGGAATATTGAAGTTTTATCTGGAAAGTATGAGAATCATTCCCTTGCTTGTGTGGCTATTCATAATTTATTTTGGAGTTGCAAAAGGCTTTGATTTGCATATTGATTCAGAAACTACGACAATAATAGTGTTTGTGATATGGGGAACGGCTGAAATGATGGATATTGTGAGAGGGGCAATTATTTCTCTTCCAAAAATTCAAGGAGAAAGTGCAAAGGCTTTGGGACTTGATACAATTCAGGTTTATAGATATGTGCTGCTTCCGCAGGCAGTAAGAAGAATTGCACCTGCGGCGGTAAACCTTATAACAAGAATGATTAAGACAACTTCACTTGCGATTTTTATAGAAGTTGCAGAAGTTCTAAAAATAGGACGGCAAATTATAGAGTTTTCAAGCAGGAAAAATCCGATGGCACCATTTTGGGTGTATCTGTTCATATTTTTTCTATATTTCATAATTTGTTATCCAATTACATTATTATCAAAAAAAATGGAGAAAAAATGGGCTGTTTAAAAAATAAAGGAAACGGAGGTAAGCAAAATGGCAGATTCGGAAGTTTTATTGGAACTTTCTGATATAAAAAAAGAATATAAAAAAAGGCGTACCCGCACTAAAAGGAGTTTCACTTTCAGTAAATAAAAAGCGAAGTTGTAGTAATACTGGGGCCTTCTGGATGTGGGAAAAGTACACTTTTAAGATGTGTAAACGGACTTGAAGAAATTCAGTCTGGAGAAATAAAATTACAAGGAAATGTTATCAATAAAGATAAGACAAAATGGCACTTAATACGTCAGAGAATAGGAATGGTGTTTCAAAGTTACGAATTATTTGATCACATGACAGTTATGCAAAATCTTCTGTTAGGACCGCTTAAAGTACAGAAGAGGGATAAAAAGGAAGTTACGGAGCAAGCGGAAAAATTGCTCGAAAGAGTAGGGCTTCTAGATAAAAAGAACTCATATCCAAGAGAACTGTCAGGAGGACAAAAACAAAGAATAGCAATTATAAGATCACTATGTATGAATCCAGAAATAATGCTGTTTGATGAAGTTACAGCGGCACTTGATCCTGAAATGGTAAGAGAAGTGCTGGATGTAATGCTAGAATTGGCAAAGGAAGGAATGACAATGATAATCGTTACTCATGAAATGGAATTTGCTAAAGCAGTTGCAGATAGAATAGTCTTTATGGATTCTGGAGAAATAGTTGAAACAAATTATCCGCTGGAATTTTTTTAGAAATCCAAAAACTGAAAGAGCTAAGAAGTTCTTAAATATATTTAATTTTGAAAAGAAAGATAAGGTGGAATCAGCTTTGTTGATATAAATCTTTATTTTTTTAATGTCAGCAATGGAAGGAGATGAGTTAAATGAAAAACAATAGAAAAATTTACAGGAAATACTTGAAAAGGAGTTTAAATGGTTTCATCAACATCCTGAGTTATCCTTGAAGAATATGAAACAACTAGGCGTATCAAGGAAATTTTGAAAAGAGAAAAATATTGAAATATTGGATGTGCCATTGAAAACGGGAGTAGTTGCTGTTATTAGAGGACAGGAATCTGGACCAGTTGTTGCAATTAGAGGAGATATTGATGCATTGCCTGTTTATGAAGAAACAAATTTAAGTTATAAATCAAAAGTTGACGGGAAAAATGCATGCATGTGGGCATGATTACCATTTAACATCAATTATCGGTACCGCATTGCTATTAAGAGATAATGCCGATAAAAATAAAAAGGAACTGTTAAGTTAGTTTTTTTCAGCCTGCAGAAGAAGTGTTTGCAGGTGCATTGCAAATAATGGAAAGTGGTGTACTTGATGATGTTGAGTTGATTTTTGGAATACATTGTACTATAAATTTTCCTGTAGGAACAGTAGGTATTCGTGAAGGAAGTGTATCTGCCGCTGTTGATAGATTTAAAATTGAATTAAAAGGTTTTTGGCACACATGCCGCACATCCTGAACTGGGAAAAAGATCCTATTGTAGCTGGGAGTACTCTTGTAAATTCATTACAGACAATAGTGAGCAGAAATATAGATCCATTCTCAGTTGGACTGATAAGTATAACTCATTTTTTTCGGCTGGAAATACTTGGAATGTAATCCCTGAAAAAGCATTTATTGAAGGGACAGTAAGGACATTAGATAAAGAGCAGAGAAAAATTTATCAAGGAAAGAGTACTTGATATAACTAAATATATTTCAAGTACTTATCAAGTTAATCCTGAAATAGAATGGATAACTGGTCCTCCTGCTGCAAATAATGATAAAAAAATGGAGTGAATTTGCAAAAAAAGTTGCATTGGATAGAAAAATTGGCTGTAGAGCCTTCAAGTGATACATTGGGTGGAGAAGACTTTGCATTTTATCAAGAAAAAAATAAAAGGGGTGTTTATTCATATAGGAACAGATGAATCTTACCCTAATCATCATCCTAAATTTAAAAATTAATCCAAAAAGCTCTGTCATTAACATCTGAATTTTTTTATCAGATTTATTAATAAAAGTCACAAATACAAATGAAGTAGGGAAAGGTGGCGAAAAAAATAAAAAAATGATTGAAATATCAAATGTAAAAAAAGTGTTTAAAAAAATAAGAAAGTGAAGTTCATGCCTTAAAAAGATGTTTCTTTGAAGGTAGAAAAAGGAGATATTTTTTTGGGATAGTTGGATATTCGGGAGCAGGTAAATCTACTTTTGCTTCGTTTAGTAAACTTGCTTGAAAAAGCCTGATAGCGGGAGTGTAAAAATTAGAAGGGGAAGAAATTATTGGATTGTCTGAAGGAGAATTAAATAAATTAAGAAAAAAACATAGGAATGGTTTTTTTCAGCAGTTTAATTTACTGGAAACTCAGACAGTTTATCAAAAATTTAAAAAAATACCACTTGTAATATCGAAAACACCAAAAAAGTGAAATAAACGAAAGAATAGATGAGCTACTTGATTTTGTTGGATTAAAGGATAAAAAAATATTTCTGTATCAAAAACTTTCTGGAGGACAGAAGCAGAGGATAGGGATTGCAAGAGCCCTAGCAACACATCCTAAAAATATTACTATGCGACGAAGCTACAAGTGCGTTGGATCCCAAAAACAACAAAAAAATCTATTTTGGAGCTGTTAAAAATAAATCAGGAATTTGGAATAACTATACTGCTTATTACTCATGAAATGGAAGTAGTTAAGGAAATATGCAATAAAGTGGCAGTAATGCAGGATGGAGAAATTAAGGAACAAGGAAATATAATTGAAATTTTTTTACTAATCCAAAAGAAAGGATTACAAAAAGACTTTATTAGTTCAGTTATTAACAATGATATTCCAGTTTCTTTGTTGAAAGAACTAGATTTAACACTTCCCAATAGTAAAGTTGACATTTTTAGGAGAAAAATTCGGGACAGTCATTAATCTCTGAAATAAATAAAAAAATTTTGATATTACTACTAAAATATTGTCAGCTTCGATAAACGAGCTAGGAAATACTATATTAGAGTGTTAGTTATCCAATTAGGTGGAAATGTGGAGCTTATTGGAAAAAGTTGAAGAATTTATTGCAAAAAAAGAGGAGTAAAGGCTGAAAGGATGGAGATAATATGATTGAAAGCTGGCTAAAAATAAGTTCTGACAAATTAATGATTTCAGCGGGGCAAACGATTTATATGGTAGGATGGTCATTATTTTTTGGAGCTGTAATAGGAATTCCGTTAGGGCTTATACTGGTTCTAACTAAAAAAGACGGTTTGAGAGAAAAATAAAATTGTATATTTATTGATAAATACGACAGTAAATTTAGTACGTTCAGTTCCATTTATAATTTTGCTTGTATTCATAGCACCTTTAACTAAAGTTATTGTTGGAACGAGAATTGGTACAAATGCAGCCATTGTTCCTTTGGTATTTTATATAGCACCTTATTTAGCAAGGCTAATAGAAAGTTCTCTACTGGAAGTTAAGCCGGGAATTTTGAAGCTGCAAAAAGCCATGGGAGCAAATATATGGCAAATAATAGTATATTTCTTATTACCAGAAGCAAAAGCCTCTTTAATATTGGCATTTACAACTGGAACAATAGGTCTTCTTGGTGCAACAGCCATGGCTGGAACAATCGGAGGTGGCGGAGTCGGAGATTTAGCATTGACTTATGGTTATCAGAGATTTAACAACATCTTGATGCTAGTAACAGTTATTATTCTGATTATAATTGTTCAGGCGATACAGTCATTTGGTAATTATATTGCAGGAAAAATTAAGAGAAAAATAATTAAAAAAATTGGAGGTAAGACCATGAAAAAGAAAGTCATTAGTTATAATTACGTTATTATCAGTATTTTTTTCCTAATAATAGGATGTGGAAAAACTGAAGGGAATAAAACTAATTCAGGAGATAAAAAGTTATAAAATACGGTAAGGCAAGTGGTCCTTATACAGTATTATTTGAAAAGGCAATTATTCCTATTTTTGGAAAAAAAGGGATATAAATTTGAAGTTGTAGAATTTTTCTGATTTATTGCAAAAATGATACTGCGTTAAATGAAGGAGATATTGATGTGAACGTTGAACAGCACACAGCGTATATGAATAATTTTAATGATTCTCAAAAAGGAAATCTAGTTGCATTAAGTCCAATTCCAACAGTTCCGGCAGGAATATTTTCAAGTAAGCATAAGAGTCTTAATGAATTAAAAAGATGGTGCAAAAAAATTGCAATCCCAAGTGATGCATCAAATGCCGCAAGGGGATATAATCTGTTACAAAAAGCAGGATGGATAAAATTAAATGAGAATATCAATGTTGCAAAAGCTACTCAAAAGGATATTAAGGAAAATACACATAAACTGGAAATTGTAGAAATGGATTCGGCAAATATTCCACGTTCATTAGACGATTTTGATTATGCAGTTATTCCTGGAAGTATTGTTTATAGTGCAGGAATTAATCCATCTACAGTATTGCTACAGGAAGATATATTGAATCACTTGTTGTTACAAATTGTTGTAAAAAAAGGAAATGAGAATAGTGATTGGGCAAAAGCTATCGTAGAAGCTTACCATTCAGATGAATTTAAAAAAATATGGAACAAAAATAATAAGGGGTTATGGTTTATACCAAATAATAAATAAAAAAAGTATTAAGAAATAACAAAAAAACATTAAATAAACTTGGAGGTAATTATGAAAAAGAATTTTTGAAAGATTTGTAAAAATTATTGCAATCTTAGTTTTAGGAGTATTTGCGATAAGCTGTGGAAAAAGGTGGAAAGGGAAATGCTGAGCCAGGATCAATTGAGGCAATAAAAAAAGGCAGGAAAAAAATTAGAATAGGAGTATTTGGAGATAAGCCGCCATTCGGATTTGTGGATGAAAATGGGAAAAAAATCAAGGTTATGATGTTTATTTGGCAAAAAAAGACTTGCTAAAGATTTATTAGGTGACGAAAAATAAAATAGAGTTTATCACATTAGAAGCTGCAAACAGAGTAGAATATTTATTATCAAATAAAGTTGACATTATTCTAGCAAACTTTACAGTAACAGACGAAAGAAAACAAAAAGTTGATTTTTGCAAAACCTTATATGAAGGTATCACTAGGGATTGTTTCACCAGAAGGTGCTCCAATAAAAGATGTGAAGGAACTGAAAGGTAAAAAATTAATAGTTAACAAAGGAACAACAGCTGAAATTTACTTTTACTAAGAATTATCCAGATATAGAATTATTGAAGTATGATCAAAAACACAGAAACATTTAACGCATTGTTAGATAAAAGAGGAGCTGCACTTGCACACGATAATACTCTAGTATTCGCATGGGCAACAGAAAATCCAGGATTTGTTGTGGATATTAAACAGCTAGGGGAACAGGATTATATTGCTCCAGCTGTAAGAAAAGGGAATAAGGAACTGTTAGACTGGTTAAATACTGAAATAGATGTTCTTACTAAGGAAGGCTTCTTTGAAAAAAAGCATATAAAGCAACTCTTGAGCCTGTTTACGGAAATAAAGTTGATCCTAAAACAGTAATTATTGAAAATAAATAAACTAAGTAGTAATAAAAAAACTGCTTTCAGAATATTGAGGCAGTTTTTAAAACAATTTTTATGATTCAAATTTCTAATATTTTAATCGACTACAAACATTATTTTATAGTTGTTGTATGGATTTATAATTACTACTTTTTTTAAGTTTTGTATCGTAAGCATAGGCATAATCCGCGTCATCAGCTATTTCTTTTAAGAAATACGTTCTTTTCTAGTTTTAATCTTACTTTTTCTTCTTTTTATTGGACCAGAACCATCGAGTTCAGGTGACGCATCAATATATTGTGTTACAAAGTATCCTTTACTATCTTTCTGAATTTTGAAACTATCTGATGTATCTGGATAACTAAACGTCTTGTTCAAAAAAACTTTTTCAGCATGCAACTTTTCCATCTGTAGTAAATTTTTGATCTCATCCCTTTTGCTAATCCACCTGGAAATTCCTGGTCTTGTTGAACATTTTGAGTGTTAGTTTTCAGCAACTGTACTTCCTTTTGCATAAGATATAGCACTTATTGCTAATACTGTCATTAGCATACATAATTTCTTTTTTTCATGACAAATTCTCCTTTTTAGTTGATTTCAAAAATAATGATTTTTTTATACTATTCTTTAATTAAAATAATTATATAATATAATTTACCGTAAGTCAATATTTTTTTTGAAATTTTTGATAGCTAACCCAAAAGTGTTATAATATAAAAAAAGAACTCTATTTAATAAAGAATAGAGTACTTTTTTTCGCTTTTTTTATTTACACAGATTTATCCTGTTTTTTTACATTCATTATATTGCAAAACGATAAAAATTATTCAACTGGTCATTTTTTTATAAATTGTGCTAAAATAACTTTGAGAAATTTAAATTAAAAAAATTAAATTGTTAACGGAGGAAAAAAACATTGGATATTGTAAATAGTGTAGCAAAAGAACTGAATTTTAAAGTTCCACAAGTGGAAAAATACGATAAAACTTTTTGATGAAGGGGCGACTGTGCCGTTTATTGCTAGGTATAGAAAAGAAGTTACAGGGAATCTGGATGAGGAACAAATTCGGGATGTAATTGAGAAAAATTACGTATTACAGGAATTTGGAAAAGAGAAAAGAGGAAGTTATAAGGCTGATTGAGGAGCAGGGGAAACTGACGGAGGAATTGCAGAAAAAGTATTGTTAATGCGATGAAATTGCAGGAAGTGGAAGATTTATACTTGCCTTATAAGAAAAAAAGAAAAAAACGAAAGCGGATATTGCAAAAGAACAAGGATTGGAGCCTCTTTCAGAGTTTGCATTAGCCAAAGGGACTACGATGGAGCAGCTGAAAAAGGAAGCTGAAAAATATGTTACGGAAGAAGTGGCGGATGTTAAGGCTGCAATTGAAGGAGTTCACTTAATTATTGCTCAGGATATTTCAGAAAAATATTAAAAATCAGGGAGTTTTTTTAAGAGATAAAATTTCAAAAATTTGGGATTTTGACTTCTAAAGTTATTGAGAAAAAAATAAGGAAAAATGATGAAAAAGGGGTTTATCAGGATTATTATGAATATTCGGAGCAAATTGGGAGAAGTGCTTCAAATAGGATTCTTGCATTAAATCGTGGAGAAAAAGGAAAAAAATCCTGAAAGTTGATATTGACATTGATGAAAAAAACGAAGAAACCATAATAAACTTTATTTTGAATACTTTTTGAAAATAAGAATTTAACTGAATTTTTTTAGGGGAGTTATAAAAGGACTCACTGGATAGATTGGCTTATCCCTCTATAAAAAAATGAAGTGAGAAATATTTATACAGAAAAAGCGGAAGAAGAAGCAATCAATATTTTTTTCTGAAAATTTAGAAAAACTGCTATTACAACCGCCTTTAGCCAAAAAAACGCTTATGGGACTGGATCCAGGATACAGAACAGGCTGTAAGATGGTTATTATTAATAAAGACGGATTTTATGAAACAAATGACGTACTTTTCCTTGTAGATGGAGTGCATAACGAAAGACAGCTTGCGACTGCGAAGAAAAAAATACTGGATTATGTTGCAAAATATGATGTGGATATTATTGCAATTGGAAATGGAACAGCTTCGAGGGAAACGGAGGCTTTTGTTGCAGATTTGATAAAGGAAATGAAGAAAAAAGTTTCATATTTGATTGTAAATGAGGCTGGAGCGTCAATTTATTCAGCTTCAAAACTGGCAATTGAAGAATTTCCTGATTTAGATGTTACAGCTAGAGGGGCAATTTCCATTGCGAGAAGAATTCAGGATCCGATGGCAGAACTTGTAAAAATTGATCCAAAATCAATTGGAGTAGGAATGTATCAGCACGATGTAAATCAGAAAAAGTTAAATGAAACTTTGGAACAGACAATTGAACACGTGGTAAATAACGTAGGAGTCAATATTAATACAGCTTCGTGGGCATTATTAAGTTTTGTTTCTGGAATCAAGAAGAATGTGGCAAAAAATCTTGTGGACTATAGACACGAAAATGGTGATTTTAAGGACAGAAAACAGCTTAAAAAAGTAAAAGGGCTAGGAGATAAGGCGTTTGAGCAGATGGCAGGATTTGTGGTTGTGCCTGACAGTAAAAATCCGCTTGATAACACGATTATTCATCCAGAGTCATATCACGTTGCAGAAATCATCTTAAAGGAAGCTGGCTGTAAAGTTGAGGATTTAAAGGCTGACTTGGATGCTGTAAGGCAAAAATTGCAGAAAATAGACTTGGAAAAAATTATTAAGGAAAATGATTTTGGAAGGGAAACTGCAAAGGATGTGTATGAGGCGCTGTTAAAAGATAGACGTGATCCTCGTGATGAATTTGAAAAACCGCTTTTACGTTCGGATATTTTGAATATGGATGACTTGACAGAAGGAATGGTTCTGGAAGGGACTGTGAGAAATGTGGCAAAATTTGGGGCATTTGTTGACATAGGACTAAAAAAATGATGCTTTTAATTCATATTTCTGAAATAGCAGAAAAAAATTTGTTTCAGACGCTACAAAGGAACTTTCTGTGGGACAAATTATAAAAAGTTAAAAATATTGTCGCTGGATAAGGAAAGAGGAAGAGTGGGACTTACTAGAAAAAGGGAATTTAACATTAAAGAAATATAAAAAAATTAACAAAAATAAGAATAAAAAAAATATAGAAAAAAACGTTTGTACTTTTTGTAAAAAAATTTGATAATATATAGTATAAGATGTTAATTATTTTAATAAATTATAGAAAGAAGGTTAGGAAAAATGGAATTTTTAGTGGGTTTAATACCAATAATTTTGTTTTTTTAATTTTTGTTAGCAGTTTTAAAAAAATCTGCGTTGTTTAGTACTTATGCGAGCTTGATTGTAGCGATTATTTTGAACTTTGTCATGTCAAGCTGGCGAATTCCAGTTCAAGGGATTATTGCTTCACTTTTTGAAGGATTCGCAGTGGCTTGGATGCCAATTGGATTTGTAATAATAGCGGCGATTTTTGCTTATGATTTATCAGTAAAAAATGGTAAAATTGAAATTATCAAAACGATGTTAGGAAATATTACATCAGATAGACGTGCACAAGCTTTAATACTTGCCTGGGGATTTGGTGGATTTATAGAAGGTATTGCAGGATATGGGACAGCGGTTGCAATTCCAGCGGCAATTATGATTTCTTTAGGATTTTCTCCTATGACAGCGGCGATGATTTGTTTACTTGCAAATTCGACACCGACAGCATTTGGAACAGTAGGGCTTCCAGTTACAACAATGATTTCAAACTTTGGATTAAATGCTCAACAGACAGCATTATTTACATCATTGCTATTGTTACTATTAACTTGTGTTATTCCTTTTATTTTAGTAGTTTTTGCAAATAAAGAAATAGATGGCGGAAAAAATCCAGCTTTTGGAAAAGGAATTTTACCAGTAATTATCGCATCAATTATTGGGTATATGGTACAGCCGTTAATAGCTATGGCAACTGGGGCTGAACTTCCTACAATTATTTCAAGTTTAATAGCAATGATTTTAATGATTGTCGCAACAAAAATGTTTGTTAAGGCGGAAGAAGGATTTGAAACTGTGGCAGTTTCTACTAAAGATGCAATTTTAGCTTGGCTTCCATATATTTTAATGGTAGTTTTAATCGTAGGAACAAGTCCAGTTGTTAAAGTTATAAATGAGCCTTTACACGAGCATACAATTTCAACAATTGATTTTTCATTTGGACATTGGGCAACTTGGTTTAGAGATGCAAAAAGTGCAAAAGATGCTGGAGTTGCGTTTAAATGGATTTTGGCACCAGCCGCACCTTTATTTGTAGCAACAGTTATTGCAGGATTTATTCAAAAAGTAAAAGTAAAAGACATGGTTGAAGTACTAGGTCATACAATTTATCATAAATTAGATAAAATGTTAGTAATCATGGGAATTGTAGCACTTTCAGTAGTTATGAAACACAGCGGAATGACAGCAAGCATTGCTAGTGGTCTTAAAACATTGACTGGATCAGGATTCCCGTTCATTGCACCATTCTTAGGTACAATTGGAACATTTGTTACAGGAAGTGATTTATCATCTAACTTGTTATTTGGTGGAATTCAAGTAGGAGTAGCGAAGGGATTATCACAAAAATCCAGCACTGCAGTCATTGTTAATTGCAGCTAATACCGCTGGAGCTACAGGTGGTAAAAATGATTTCACCACAAAAATATTGCAATTGTAACATCAGTTTCTGCAGCATTAAATGGAAAAAGACGGAGAACTTTTAGGAAAAAAACTATTAAATATTCTGTACTGTATGGACTTGTTTTAGGTGTTTTGACATTTGTTGGAGCAGGAATGATACATTAGTAACTAAAAATTTGAATAAAATTTAAAAAAATTTAGATATAATAATTAAAGAAAAAGGAGAATACTAAAAAAATTTGGTATCTCCTTATTTGTATATTTAAGGACAATAACTAAGAAAAAAATAATATATAAAGCTGAGTTATTTTAAAAATGTATAAAATTGTGATATAATAAAAAAACATAAATAAAGAGAATAATTTAAAAATAAAAAAATATGGGAGGAAAAAAATGTCGGAAAAATAATAATGTGGAAGACAAGGTAGATTATGCGAAAAACGCTGAATTTACCAAAGACGAGCTTTAAAAATGAAAGCTAATTTGGCTCAAAAAGAACCTTTAACATTAAGGGACTGGAAAAAAAGCTGAAATTTATGAAAAAAATCATTGAATGAAGGGGCACCATTTTTTTGTACTGCACGATGGACCTCCGTATGCAAATGGAGATATTCACATTGGGCATGCGTTAAATAAAAATATTAAAGGATATTATCTTAAAAATATAAAAAGGCTTAGAGGATATAACGCACCATATATTCCAGGATGGGATACACATGGTCTTCCTATCGAATGGAAAATAATGGAAGAACTTGGAGAAAAGGCAAAAAATATGACTCCACTGCAAATCAGGCAAGAATGTAAAAAATATGCTTTGAAATGGGTAGAAAAACAAAAAGAAGGATTTAAAAGGCTTGGAATTTTAGGAAACTGGGATAATCCTTATATTACTTTAATGCCTGAATATGAAGCAGAACAATTAAAAGTATTTAAGGAAATTTATGAAAACGGTTATGTATATAAAGGTTTAAAACCAGTTTACTGGTCACCTACGACTGAAACAGCTTTGGCTGAAGCGGAAATTGAGTACAAGGATGTAGAATCTCATTCAATTTATGTGAAATTTGAAGGAACTCAGGATTTATTGGATAAATTAGGAGTGGAAGAGGCAAGTATTCTTATTTGGACAACAACACCTTGGACATTGCCTGCAAACTTAGGAGTATTTTTTTACATCCTGAATTTGACTACGGATTATACAAAACAGAAAAAGGGAATTTAGTTTTAGCAAAAGAACTAGCTGAAACTGTATTTAACACACTTGGAATTTCTTATGAATTATTGAAGGAATTTAAAGGGACTGAACTTGAGAAAACTCATTATAGACATCCGTTCCTGAACAGGGAAGGATTAGTAATGATTGGAGACTATGTTACGGCTGATGCAGGGACTGGAGCGGTACATTCGGCACCTGGACATGGGGCGGACGATTACAATTATTCACGAAAATACGAACTTGGAGTATTGTCGCCAGTTGATGACAGAGGGCATATGACAAAGGAAGCTGGAAAATACGAAGGAATGTTTTATGCAAAAGCTAGCAATGTAATTGTGCAGGACTTGACAGAAAGTGGACATTTACTGCATCACAGCAAATTTGTTCACTCGTATCCGCATGACTGGAGAAGTAAAAAGCCTGTAATTTTCAGAGCGACTGAACAATGGTTCATTAGTGTTGATGAAAGCGATATTAGGGAAAATGCTATAAAAGCACTAGATGATGTGGAATTTGTACCATCTTGGGGTAAAAATAGAATTGGTTCAATGTTAGAAACTCGTCCAGACTGGACTATTTCAAGACAAAGAGTATGGGGAGTACCAATACCATTGTTCTACAACAGAGCGACTGATGAAGTTATTTATGAGCCAGAAATTATGGACAGGGTAATTGAAATGGTTAAAAAAGAAGGAACTGACATTTGGTGGAAATATGAAGCCAAAGAAATTATCGGGGATGAACTTTTAGAAAAATATAACTTGAAAGATGTGGATATTAGAAAAGAAAGAAGTATAATGGACGTCTGGTTTGACTCAGGAGTTTCACATAGAAGCGTGCTAGTGCCAAGAAACTTGCCAAGACCAGCAGACTTGTACCTTGAAGGAAGTGACCAGCATAGAGGTTGGTTCCAGTCTTCATTATTGACATCAATCGCAAGTACAAAAGATGCACCTTACAAGAGAATATTAACTCACGGATTCACAATGGACGGTCAAGGAAGAAAAATGTCTAAATCACTTGGAAACACAATACTTCCAAAAGATATTACAGAAAAATACGGAGCAGATATTTTAAGATTGTGGGTATCTTCAGTAGATTATAGAGAAGATGTTAGAATTTCAGAAAATATTTTACAGCAAATGTCTGACGCTTATAGAAGAATCAGAAATACAGCCAGATTTTTTTGATGGGTAACTTAAATGATTTTGATTATGCAAATGATAAAGTTGACTATAAAGATATGTTTGAAATTGACAAGTGGGCAATGCACAAACTGGAAGAATTAAAGGCTAAAAACAACAGAATTTTATGATAAATACGAATTTTACAGTCTATTCCAGGAAATTACATATTTCTGCTCAATGGAAATGTCTTCATTCTATCTGGACATAGTAAAAGACAGACTTTACTGCGAAGGAACAACTTCAATTGAAAGAAGAAGCACACAGACTGTATTGACAGAAGTTCTGAAAGTGTTGGTAAGAATAATTTCCCAGTATTATCATTCACAGCTGATGAAATTTGGGAAAGAATTCCAGAAGCATTAAAAAGAAGAAGAAAGTGTACATTTATCTAAAATGGATTGAAGCAAATCCTGAATACTTAAACGAAGAATTGGCAGAAAAATGGGATAAAATCGCACGTCTAAGAAGAGAAGTAAACAAAAAGCTGGAAGCAGAAAGACAAACTGGATTAATAGGACATTCTCTTGATGCAAGAGTTCTTTTAAACATTGCTAATGATGAATATTCATTTATAAAAGATTACACAGAAAATGAAGTTTCTGACTTGTTTATTGTATCTCAAGTTAAATTTGTAAATGAGAATTTAGCAGAAAGTGAAATTGAAGGAATAAACATCGCTGTGGAAAAAAAGCGCCTGGAGAAAAATGCGAAAGATGCTGGAAATACGATGAGGAAGTTGGACACAACCACAATCATCCAGATGTATGTCCAAGATGTGCAAACGTTTTGGAAAAAAATGTAACATAAAATTTATTTTGTAAAATAGAACTAAATACAGGTAAATAAAAAAATAACTTATTTAGTTCGTTTTTTTACAAATATGTGTTAATAAAAAAATGTGAGGAGAAAAAGAATGCCTTATATAATTATTATTTTGGTTTTGGCTGCATTAGATCAGATTACAAAACAGTTGATGTTCAATGTATCAGGTGGAGTGCAAGGTTTTTCTATACCAATAATAGATAAATTCTTTCACTTGACTTATGTTGAAAATCACGGCGGAGTTTTTGGTCTATTGCAAGGAAAAATCAATTTATTTACAATAGCAAGTGCAGTTCTAATTATATACGTAATCGCTGTAGAGTACAAAAAAATTTTAAAAAAACTATAGCAAATGGACAAAAAAATAGGAGTAGCAGTAATTGCCGCTGGAGCTACTGGAAATATGATTGACAGAATTCTTCGTGGATACGTAATTGATATGATAGATTTTCGAGGAATCTGGGCTTTCGTATTCAATGTGGCAGATATGTATGTGCATATTGGTATTTATATTATTGTAATTGATTATTTGACGAGAAAAATATTTTAAAAAATAGTAAAAAAAGTAGTTACGAATATCTAAATTAAACTTTATTGATTAACAATACTTTTTTTATGTAATTATATGTTTTTTTTCTTTTTATGAAGCAAAGGGAAACAGTCGCCATCCCCTTTGCAAACCCGGCTTTGTCTAAGCATTTTTGAAATGAAATTGAAACTCGCTTTTTAATAAAGATTATTATCAACTCTTAAATTGATTATGATTTAAAAAGTTTTGAAAAAGCTCAGACAGTCAATTTCATTCCAAAAATCACGACAGTTTTAGTTTAGTTACACAAGATAATTTAATTAAATATGAAAAAGAAAAAAATATTTAATAAATTTGATGAATATAAAGTTGTTATGTTATTCATAGATTTTATTTAGTAAAGATATTTTTAGATAGAAAAATAGAGAAAGAAAGGATAGAGATAAATGACTTTTCAGGAAATTATATTAACTCTTCAAAAAGTTCTGGGGAGATAAAGGATGTATAATATCAAATCCGTACGATATTGAAACAGGTGCGGGAACGTTTAATCCAGACACTTTTTTAATGTCGTTAGGTCCTGAGCCTTGGAATGTTGCCTATGTTGAGCCATCACGTCGTCCAAAAGATGGAAGATATGGTGAAAATCCCAACAGAGTGTATCAGCATCATCAGTTTCAGGTAATTATGAAACCATCGCCAGAAAATATTCAGGAACTTTACTTAGAAAGTTTAGTTGCACTAGGAATTAATCCTAAGGAACACGATATAAGATTTGTGGAAGACAACTGGGAAAGTCCTACGCTTGGAGCATGGGGATTAGGATGGGAAGTTTGGCTGGATGGAATGGAAATTACACAGTTTACGTACTTCCAGCAAGTTGGAGGACTGGAAGTTGACATAGTTCCATCTGAAATAACTTACGGACTTGAAAGAATTGCACTTTATTTGCAAAATAAGGATGATGTAAAAGATTTGGAATGGACAAAAGGCGTAAAATACGGAGAAAGAAGATTCCAGTTTGAATACGAATTATCAAAAATATAGTTTTGAAGTGGCAGACGTTACAATGCACTTCCAACTTTTTGATATGTATGAAAAAGAAGCCCAAAACTGCCTAAACAACGACTTAGTATTCCCAGCCTACGAATACGTTCTAAAATGCTCACATACATTCAATAACCTTGACGCAAGAGGAGCAATCAGTACAACAGAAAGAATGTCTTATATTTTAAGAATCAGAGATTTGGCTAAGAAATGTGCGGAGAAATTTGTGGAGGCAAGGGAGAGATTGGGATTCCCGTTGCTGAATAAGTAAAAAAATATAGAAGAGGGGGAATTCTTCTTTTGAAAGGAGGACTGTGGAATGAAATTGTCGATAAGAAATGTTGGAAAGCTAAAGGAAGCTGATGTTGAAATAAATGGGATAACTGTTATTGCGGGAGAGAATAATACAGGGAAAAGTACAATAGGAAAAGCTTTGTTTTCAATATTTCAAAGTCTGTATAAGTTGGATGATCAAATTATAAGAGAAAAAAGAAGTACTATTAAACATAATTTAGAATTACTTTATGTTCATGCCACGGGTTCGTTTTTTAATAATGTTGAGTTCAAAGGAATTATTGATGAAATTTTGATTGAAGGACCAAAAATATGATATTGAAACATTGAAAAAAATAAAATTTTGAAGTTTATCTCAAATAATAGCGAGAAATTAAAAAAACGAGATACCTGAAGAGCCTATAAAAAAAGGGTATTTGATTTGCTAAAAATTCCTAAAAAAATCATTTGTTTTAGCAATACTAAATAGAAATTTTTAGTAATGAATTCAATGATCAAATAACAAATATATATACAGAATTGGCTGGAAGTATAAAATTAAAAAAATACAGGATAAAGAAAGTTTATTAGGTATTGAAAAATAATATAATAAAAAGAAATAAAAAAAATGTACACTTTTTAAATACAGAAATAGTTTATATTGATGATCCTTTTATACTAGATGATTTAACAGATGAATTGTTCGTAAGAAATGCAATAAGAAATACTAACCATAATACTATTTATGGTCATAAAAAAATTATTTAAAATATAAACTAATACAAAAAAGTAGTTTAGTAGATGAAATTATATTAAATTCTAAATTAGAAAAAAATTCTATCTAAAAATTGAATGTATTATTTGAAGGGGACATTATTTTTAAAATAATAGGGAAATTATGTTTATAGGAGAAAAAAATAAAGGGAATGAACTTAATTTAGTAAATTTATCAGCAGGATTAAAAATCTTTTGCTGTTTTTAAAAAATGTTATTTATTAATAATACACTTCAGGAAAAATGGAACAATAATTCTAGATGAACCTGAAATTCATTTACATCCTGAGTGGCAAATAAAATTTGCAGAATTAATTGTGTTGTTACAAAAAGAATTTGGAATGCATATTTTACTTACAACACATAGTCCTTACTTTCTCAAAAGCTATCCAAGTTTATTCAAAAAAAGTATGAAATATCAGACAAATGTAAATATTATATGAGTGAATTGGATGGAGAACAAGCAATTTTAGTTGACAAGACTAGCAAAAACAGATGATTTGTTTTATAAGTTAGCTATTTCTTTTGAAAATTTGATGAATGAGGAAGAATTGTATGAAGATTAGTGATTTGAGAATAGAATGTAAGTCAACTTTGAAGAAAAACTTCAAAGGATGATAACAATAATTATATGACGAATTCTGATTTGCAGGTAATTGATTTTGATTGTTTAAAAAGATAAATATATAGGGAAGATAGAATTTAAGGGATTAGGTGTTAAATCAAATGATGCTTTTGTTTATCAAAGGTGAAAATTATGTTTTTTTATTGAATTTAAAAAAACGGAGAAATGAAAAATATTAAAGAATTTGAACTTCATAAGAAGATATATGACAGTGTACTTATATTTTTGTGATATTTTTGATAAAAACGTTGAAAGATACTAGAAAAAGAATTGGATTATATTTTAGTTGCTAATTTTTTTCAAATTCTGAAAGAAATGATAAAAAAATTGTTAGATAATTTGTTAAAGACTGTAAAAAAATTGAGGAAAGGTTGAGAGCTGGGCTAAGAAATTTTAAAGGTTACTGCTTCAAAAAATGTACATACTTACTCAAAAAGAAGAATTTGAGGAAAAAAATTTGTAAACAAGATGGAAAATTAAGAATATTGTTTAGAAAAAAATAGTTAAAAAAATGTAAATTTGTAAAGGAGATCAACTATGAATTTTCTTTTTGAAATAGGATTGGAAGAATTGCCTGCACAATATGTGGATCAGGCGGAAAAAGATCTGAAAAAAATAATAGAAAAATGAATTGAAATCTGAAAGAATCAAGTTTTCAGAAATTGAATCGTTTAGTACACCTAGAAGGGTTACAGCGATTATAAAGGATTTGGCTGAAAAACAGGATGATTTGGATAAAAAAAGCGTAGGGCCTTCGGTTGAGATTGCTTATAAGGATGGACAGCTTACGAAAGCTGGAGAAGGGTTTGTGAAGTCGCAAGGTGCTACGATTGATGATATAAAGATTATTGAAAATGAAAAAAAGGGAAATATATTTCGATTGAAAAAAATTTGTTGCAGGAAAAGAATACTAAGGAGATTTTTGCCTGAAATATTGAAAAAATGCGATAAAGAAAAATAGAATTTGAAAAAGTCAATGAAGTGGGCGGACAGAACATTTAGGTTTGTAAGGCCAATTAAATGGTTTGTAACTTTGTTTGATAATGGAGAAATTTTACCTTTTGAGTTTGAAGGGCTAAAAGGTGGGAATAAGACTCGTGGAATGAGATATTTTGCTTCTCAGGACATTGAGATTAATAATCCGCTTGACTATGAAAAAAATATTGCTTGAAAAATTTTGTTATTGTAAATGGTGAAAAAGAAGAGAAGAAATTTTGAAAAGCATAAGGGAAAAATGGTGAAAAAGGATGGAGATACTGCGATAATCAATAAATATTTATTGGATGAAGTAGTTAATGTAGTAGAATATCCTTATGCAATAAAAAGGTGAATTTAGTAAGGATTATTTGCAGCTTCCTGAAGATATTATCACGATTACATTGGAAACTCATCAAAGATATTTTCCGGTAAAAGATAAGGATGGTAAATTATCTAATAAATTTATTGTTATAAGAAATGCACCTGAATATTCGGAAACTGTGAAAAAAAGGGAATGAAAAAGGTTGTAGAGCCAAGGCTTGCTGATGCAAAAATTCTTCTTTGACGAGGATTTGAAAAAAATAAATTTGCAGATAATGTGGAAAAACTAAAGGAAGTTACTTTTCCAAAAGGATATGGGAACAATTTTTGAAAAAGTTAAAAGAAGTGAGAAAATTGCTGAATATCTGATTTCAGAGTTAAATTTGAATGATAAGAAGGAAAATATCATAAGAACTGTAGATTTAGCAAAAAGCGGATCTTGTTTCAAATGTAATTGGAGAAAAGGAATTTACAAAAATTGCAAGGGATTTATAGGGTTCTGTTTATGCTGAAAAAGCAAGGCGAAGATAAAGATGTGGCACTTGGAATTTTTGAGCATTACTTGCCACGTTATCAAGGAGATGAACTGCCTACAACTGTGGAAGGTGCTATCGCTGGAATAGCTGATAAGATGGATACAATAATTGGATGTTTTTGCAGTTGGATTAAAAACCGACAAGTTCTAAAGACCCTTATGCATTAAGACGTGCAACGCAAGGAATTATCCAAGTTGTATTAAATTCAAAAATTATCCTTTGACTATAAAGAATTAATTGAGAAGTCTTATGAAATTTTTTTCGAGTGATAAAAAAAGTGCTGGAAAAAAAGATGTTGTGAAAGACGTGACAGAATTCTTTAAAGCAAAGAATAATTAATGTACTTTCTGAAAAAAATATAAAAAAAGATCTTATAAACTATGAGATAAATCTTGAAAGCAATATTGTGGAACTTGATAAAAAAATTGTCTGAACTTCTAAAATTATCACAAACTGAAAAATTTTTGAGATTTTTAATTAATCTTTTGAAACGTGTAAAAAAATATTGTTAAAGATGAAAAAAATGAAAAATCTAAATATTGACAGTACATTATTTGAATTGGATGAAGAAAAAGGCATTGTATAATTTTTGCGAATCAATTGGAAAGTATGGAAAAATAAAGATTTTTTTCAAGTTATATTGAAACATTGTTAAATAATGCCGATACAATTAATCAGTTTTTTTGATAATGTAATTATTAATGTGGATAATGAAAAAGCTAAGAACTAACAGAATAGCATTATTGAAAAAAATTGGAACTTTCAATTGATAAAATGATAAATATATAAATTTAATTTTTAAAAATAAAAATTGATTGATTTTACATAAAAATTTTAAAAAATATAGTTATAAAAAAAGAAAAAAATTTAATAAAAAAATTAAAATCAACAAATGACTAAAAAGTCAATAAAAATTAATATGTTTAATTAAAAAAATACACGATAAATATAAGGTTAATGAATAATTTTTTTACTATGATTTTTTTGTTGACTTTTTACGGAAAAATGATATTATTGATTGTAAATAGGAATCCTAATTAAAGAATATTATAAGTAAAGTATTGTTTTTTTCCTTTAAAAATATTGTATAATTACATTGAAAGGATTAGGAGAAAAGCAGTACTAATTTATTAGAGAAAAACAAAATGAAATTCAGGAGGAATTGAAATGAAAAAAATTAGTTATTTTAGGAACAGCTTTATTAGCTTTAAATGCTGTAGCATCTGAAAGTCCAAATTAAAAGTGGATATGATTTCTACAGAAAAATTTAAGAGTGGATCTGCTGAAAGATTTTTTTCAGTAAAAAGAGGTCCAGTTGTTGGAGTGGAATACATCATCGATAACCAAGGTGAATTCGAATGGGGATTAGGAGCAGAATATAAATTCTCAAATACTTCAGGAAAATTAAAAGAAAAAGTAAACGATAACAAAATAGCAAGAAGTGCTCCAGTTTACGCTTTAGGTAAATTTAACTTGATTACTACAAATTCAGGAAATGATGCATTGTATGTATTAGGAAGAGCTGGATATAATTTTGCTCATGAATCAAAAGAATGGGATAAAAATATCTCAGGTGGATTATATGTAGCAGCTGGGTTAGGAACTGAATTTGGACCAGTTTCAGTAGAAGCTATTTATGAAAGATCTAGCCTTAAGGAAAAATCAGCAGGACAAGGAACAAGAACTAGAGATCACGTTGATTCAGCAGGACTTAGATTAGGATATAGATTTGGGCAATTGAAAAACGATAGAGCACCAAAAGTTATAACTCAAATAGTAAATGTACCAGTGCCAACACCAGTGCCAACACCGGTACCAGAACCAACACCAGTACCAGAACCAACACCAACACCAATACCTAATACAGCTGTGTTACCATTTAGCTGTTCAGCAAATGAAAGAAAATGTGTAATTAGAGGATTTAAAGTAGATGGTAGAATACCTAATGAACGTGAAGCAGGAGATTTAAGAGCTATCGCAGGTGTAATTAACCAATTTGCTGACGGTGGATCAATTGATTTCGTTGGACATACAGATTCAACTGGATCAGATGCTTATAACCAAAAATTATCAGTAGCAAGAGCACAAAATGTTGCTAGATTGTTAAGAGAATACGGATTGAAGAATACAATTTCTTACGGAACAATTACTGGACAAGGAGAAAGTAATCCAGCAGATACTAATGATACTACTGATGGAAGATACAATAACAGAAGAGTTGAATTATTCTTCCAAAAACGTTGACTTTAGTAATGTAAGATTCATTAATCAGTAATCTAAAGGTTAATAATTTCAAAAATAAAATTTTTAATATTTAATTAGAGAATCATTTGATAATGGTTCTCTTTTTTTATAAAAAAAGGAGATAAACATTGATTTTTAATCTAATAAATGCTATTATTTAGATAGATTTATTTTGAGGTGATATTATGGATTTGTCGAAAATTAAATTAGCTGTAATTATTCAATGTGAAATCGCAAAAAAGACGTTGCAGCGGTTATCATTGCAGCCAGTCATTTTTATGAGAGAAGTGGCGGATTTTCTGAATATCCGATAGATCAGGATATGAGAGTTCTTATGTTTCAATGTGGAGGATGTAATGGAAAAAGGAGTAAATTCTCTTTTAATGAATGTAAATAAATGTATAAAAAAAGGAAGGTAAGATTACTCCTGAAGAAGTGGCTATCCACTTTGCTTTCCTGTATTACACTTGATAATCATCATTCTTCCCAGATGTATGTTTTTAAATTATATGAAACAGCAAGTTTCTAAAAACTTCTTTTAAAGAATTCACTTATTATGGAAGATACCTGGCATTCGAAAACTGCAACTAAAAAGGCGGGCGGAAGGAATTTATAAGACAAATAAAAAAATAAAAAAATATCAGGAGAAGAAATTATGAAGGAAATAATTGTGGAAGTAAAGAATGAACAAGGACTTCATGCAAGACCAGCGGCTCTCATTGTTAATATTGCCAAAAAAATATAATGTAAAACTGGAAATAGAAAAAAATTGGGGAAAATGAAGTTATTGATGGAAAAAAATGTAATGGGTATAATGATATTAGGTGCAGCTAAGGGAGAGAAATTAAAACTTAAAAGCAGTTTCAGAAAAATGAAAATAGTATTGAAGAAGAAAAACAGATTGCTAGAAGAATTAAGGCAGTTAATTGAAATTGATAAGTTTTTGAAAAAAATAATTATGAAAAAGTTATTTTATGAATTGAAATTAAAATTGTCGGGAAATTATATTGTAGTAAGATAACGATACAATATTAAAAATGTTAATAAACAGAGCAAAAAAACAATCCTTTTGAGTTTAATAGGTCATTTGTTTGTTGAAAACAAATAGTTTTCTAAAAAAATAATTATTTTGGCTTATAAGGATAAGTGAGAAATAGTTCACGTCGTTAAGTATACTAATGGAATTTTTATAATGTATTCAAACTTTTTAGAATCAAAAATTTTTAAAATTTGATTTTTTTAAATAGTTTTATTATAGATAAAAAAATTAAATATAGAAGAAGGGAGAAGGACTGAACCAAAAGGGACAGTTCTAGAGTGCAAAATGGACGAAAGAGAATTTGAAGTATTATTGGAAGATTATTTACCAGAGGAAAAAAAATCTGGAGATGTAGTTGAAGGAGTGATTACACGAAAAGAATTGGATTATGGATTTCTGGATTTAAATGCTAAAAAAAGAAGGAAGAATTTATGCTCATGAAGTACAGGACTTTGAAATTGGAGATAAAAATCGAAGTAAAAGTTTTAAGGGAAGATGATGACAATATTATCGTTTCAAAATTTATGTTGGATAAGGCAAAAGAATTGGCATCATTTAATGTGGATGATATTGTAACAGGAGAAATTTCTAAAAAAATTAAAGGTGGATATACAGTAAAAATTGGGAAAAAAATGAAGCGTTCTTGCCATTTTCACTTGCAAGATTTGAAAAAGGATAAAGATTACACAGGGCAAAAAAATTTAAATTTTTTTAATAAGAGAAAAAAATAAAAGTAATATTACAATTTCAAGAAGTGATTTAATTAAACTTGAAGAAGAAAAAAATATTTTGAAAGTGTGAATATTGGAGATATTGTTACTGGGAAAGTTAAAGAAGTGTTCGATTTTGGAATTATTTTGGATTTAGGAGCGGCAAGCGGATTTATCCATATTTCAGAAGTTTCTTGGGAGCAAGTTGATAATTTGACTGAAAAATATAAAAAAGGTGATGAAATCAGTGCTAAAATTATTGAAAAAGATGCTGAAAAAACAGATTAAAATTGAGCATAAAAACAATTATCAGAAGACCCTTGGATAAATTTTGCCGAAAATCATAATGTAGGTGATGTAGTTGAAGCGGTTGTAAAAGATGTTCTTGATTTTGGAATTGTTGCAACGGTTGATGGAAATTCAGGCTTTGTGCATATTTCGGAATTAGCTTGGCATAATGGGGCAAAAGAGCTGAAAAATTACAAGGAAGGCGATAAATTTTCAGCAAAAATTATTCAAATTGAAAAACGAAAAGAAAAATGTTAAATTAAGTGTAAAACAATTGTCAGAAAATCCGTGGAATACAGTAAAGGAAAAAAATATCACATTGGAGACATTATTGAAAAACCGATAACAGAAGTATTTGATTTTGGATTATTGATTTCGTTGGAAAAAGACATTGACGGACTTTTACACGTTTCTGACTTGTCATACAAAAGAGAATCAAACTTGACATCAAAATATAAAGCTGGAGACTTGATTAAATTCAAAAATAGTTGACTTTAATGATGAAAAAAACAGAATTACTTTTAAGTGCAAAGGCACTGCTTGATGACAGATGGGAAGTTCTTGAGGAAACTTACGACTTTGACAATGCATTTACTGGAAAAGTTATGAATGTTCAGGATTATGGTATTTTTTTGTGGAATTGGAAAAAGGGATAGAAGTATTTATCCATAGAAATGAATTTTCTTGGGACAAAAGAGAACATAAAAAAATACAAAGTTGGTGATGAAGTAGAATTTAAAGTAATTATAGTTGATAAATTGGATAAAAAAAGTTGTCAGGAAGTATTAAACAGCTAGAAAAAAATCACCTTGGAAAGAGGCAACTGAGCAATGTAAGAAAGGAAATGTTATAAATACTGAAATTGTGGAAATTCAGGAAAAATTTTGTGTTGGTAAAATTGACAGACAGATTTAATGGTATTGTGCCAAAACGTGAATTATCAGAAGAATTTTTTTAAAGGACATTTCTGAAAAAAATTTTCTATTGGAGATAAAGTTCAAGCAGTAATTACAGATATTAATGAAAAAAAGAAAAATCTATTGCATTATCAGTGAAAAAAAGTGAAAGAACAGGAAGAAAAAAGAGTTAGATGAACTTATGAAAGTTTATGGAGTATAATTTCAAAAAAATTCAAGCATATACTAAATATATAGTTAAGTTTAAAAAAATAAATTTTACATAATGAAAAAAAGTGTTAAAAATGTAATAGTAAATATTAGAATGCTGAAATTATATGGAGGTAAAAATTAAAATGGCAAAAACAGAATTTATGAAATTTGCATATTTCGATAAAGAAATTGTAGAATTTGAAAAAAAGCGACAGTTAGTATTGCGACACACAGTTTACAATATGGAACAACTTGTTTTGGTGGAATCAGAGGATATTACAGAAATGGGAAAAGTAGCGATTTTTAGACTGAAAGATCACTACACTAGACTTATGAGCGCATCAAAAAAATGTTAGGATTTGAATATTTTATAACTTGGGATGAATTTAAGGATATTGTTACAGAGTTAGTTAAGAAAAAAATGATATAAAGGAAGATTTCTATATGCGTCCGTTCGTATTCTGTAAAGAGCCTAGATTGTCACCTAAAAAAGCTGGACTAGACTTTGACTTGGCAATTTATATGCTGCCACTTGCAGATTATGTAAGCTCAGAAGGTGGATTAAACTTAATGAGTTCAACTTATAGAAAATACAACGACTCGGCAATCCCTACAAAAGCAAAAGCAGGAGGGTCATACATTAACTCATTTCTTGCAACAAGTGACGCTCAAAGAAATGGTTACGATGATGCATTGATGTTTGATGATGCTGGAAATGTTGTGGAAGTATCAGTTGCAAATATAATTCTAGTTTATAGAGGGCAAATAATAATTCCTGATACTGGAAATGCGGCTCTTGAAGGAATCACAGTAAGATCGGCCTTAGAATTGCTTGAATACAATGGTTACAAAATAAACCGTGGGAAAATTGACAGATCAATGGTATTTACAGCTGATGAACTGTTAGTAACTGGAACAGCGATGAAAATTACTTATGCAGAATCATTGGACAGACGTCCTATTGGACAGTTGGACTTTAATGCAAAAACCTGAAGCTGGTAAATTTCATAAATTACTAAAAATCAGAATATGAAAAAAAGTAATTAATGGAGAACATGAATTGTCTTCTGAATGGTTATTTGTTGTAGAATAGTTATATTTAATTTCAACAACAGTTTATTGATAGATTTGAATAATTAAGGAATTATTTTCAATTTAATGGGAGTAGTTCCTTTTTAATGGGATTTAGTATTAGAATTTTTTTGATAAAAAAATTGCAAAAAAACACGATTTTTAAACTTTTAAATATTTTTTTAGTTATAAAAATCATGCTTATTTCAATTGTTTTATTTAAGGATTTCTACTAAATCTCTCAACATAAATGGAATAAATACTTCACCATTAGCAAAAATCTGTTCCTTCACCTTTATTGTAAATCAAGACTACAGCATCATTTTCCATATAAAAAAACTTTGATTTTTTTAGAAATAGCGGTAAATTTGTCAACAGGAAGTAATCCAAATTGTCTAAATCTATCGTTAACAGCTGTTGATAGTGGGGTATTAAAAATCATCTATAAATAAATCTTTTAATCTTAATGTACTTCCATCTTTTAAATTAAATGTAATTCCATCATAAAGTTTTTGTCTTTTGACCAGTTTTTGTATTTTTTTCTTCAATTGTGAACAGGACACTTAAGAATAAACTGTTATCAGCTTTAATTTCAGAAGTAATAACATAAAAATCTATCCTTAGTTGACTTATAGTCTAAAAATAAATTTTTTTCCATATTCTTGTTCATGTTTTTAACAATATTGGCATTTTTTTACTACTTATAAACATTGGATAAGAAATTCTCGAACTTCCTAGAGCTTTTTATTCTGTGTGAAGACTTTACAATGCTTGTTGCTGCTGATGGAACGAACCCTTGAAATGTGAATGCCTCTCCTGCCGCAAATGACAAATTAAATAAAAATTAATGTCATCAAAAAAATAATGTGAACTTTCTCATTTTTTTATAATCACCTCAAAATTTTTTTAAAATTATATAATAACTAAAAAAACTAGCTTTTTGTTAAATAATCCAAATTTTTAAGTTATTTTAGTATATTATATACTAAATTTGATAAATAATCAAATGTTTTTTTCTATTCTTGAGCAAGTAAATTTTTTGAATTTTTATTTTTTTAGAGTAATATAGACTTTTTAAAAATAGAACTTGAGTTAAAAAAAGTAGCTTTTAATTTTATCAATGTCTAGCTTAAAAAATCGTAAAAACAAATTTAAATTATTCTTTTTGATTTTCTAATAAAAAACTTTGAATATCAAAAATAATTTTTTTAATATAGAAGTTTTTTGAAAAATGATACAATAATTGTAAATACAAGTGTATAAACAAATGTTTGATAAATATATATTTTAGCAAGAAATTTAACAAAATCTAGCAAGAAGTCTCTTGCTTCTAAAAAGCAGGAGTAGTTCACTAAGTACCCCTATAAGTTTATAAATAAAGAGAGGAATGATGGAAAAAAATGAAACTGGATAATTTTAAGAGAATTGAAGATTATGAGGCTGAGAGAAAGAAAAAAAGAGCTGGAGTTTATTATAAATTTGACAAGGGAAGCTTTGACTGATCCTGAAAAAGGAGAAGGAGTGGAATGCAGTTAGGACTTCATTTGCACTTTTATACAGAAGGAAGAAAAAAAGGGACGTATATGATAAGACCTCGTTTTTTTGAAAGTAAAATTGACATTGAGGACTTTGAGTATTTGCTGGATGTTGTGCAGAAATATTGTGATAAAAGGCTTCATCTTACGACAAGGCAAGATTTTCAGCTGCATGGAATAGAAAAGGAAAAATTTGCCAGAATTATTAGAAGCCATTTCAAAAAGAGGATTTTTTTACGAAAGCAACTTGCGGAGATTCGACAAGAGCGGTAATTACTCCTGAAACAACTGGATTTGAAGAAGAAGTTTTTGACGTTTCGCCTCATGCAAAAATTGTGACAGATTATATTTTAAATGGACGTGAATTTATGCATTTGCCGAGAAAATATAAAATTGCTTTTTCAAATAAGGAAGAAAATTCGCTTTATGCAAAAATAAATGACATCGGATTTCAAGCAGTAATTCAAGATGGAAAAAAAGGGATTTCGAGTGTATGTTGGCGGAGGAATTGGACCAATTTCAACTAATGCCATTATTTTAAGAGAATTTATCGAGGAAGATGAATTTCTGTATTATATTCATGCAATAAGAAATGTATTTAATGATCACGGAAACCGTAAAAATTCGTGCAAGAGCAAGGCTTCGTTATGTTTTTGCTAAATTTGGGAGAAGAAAAAAATTTTTTAGAACTGTGTAACGAATATATTTCTAATTTTTATGTTGAAAAAGGGGATAGCCTTAGAGTTTATACGAGAAAAAAATGCTAGATGAGAGAGAAATTTTAGATAAAGAAAAAAAATTAGAAAAGATAGAAACATTTTCTGATGGAGAAAAATACAGATGAAAATGTTAAAAATGATGAATTTGCGAAAAAGCAATGAAAAATATCATAGCAGGAAAGCGTAAAGGAGAATATGGGTATTATTTAAGACCTGCAAGAGGAAATATTTATAAGAAGATGGAGAAAAAAATTAATTAATTTTGTAAAAGGTTTAAATTATAAAGTTGAATTAAAAACTTACAAGTTTTCAAAAGTATTTTTGGTAAAAGGATTAAAAAAGAAGATGTTTTTAAAAATTAAAAAGAAATTATGGAAGAATATTATGGCGGAAATGAATTTTTCAACTCATATTCTTGCATTGGAAGTACAACTTGTAATGTTGGTATTTTAGATACTCCGCCAATATTGGATTATATTTTTTTAAATATTTTTGAAAATCCAGAAAAAAATAGAACTTACAAATTACTTGCCACAAATAAAGATTGCTGGATGTCCAAATTCCTGTGCAACACCGCAGATAGCAAAAACTTGGATTTAGCGGAAGAAGAAAAAAAGACGGAGAATATTTTGCAATTTTTGCAAGGGGAGAATTTACAGGTAAAACTGTCAAGTTGAATGAAATCGTGGGAGAAATAAAGGCAAGTAAAATTCCATATTTCCTTGAGGACATTGCAAATATTATAAAAGAGGAAAACATTGAATTTGAGGAGTTTATACATGAGGAAAGATTTATTGAGCTGATAGAGAAATACAAGGAATTTGAACTTGAAGTGGTTGATTTCAATGATTTCCGTAAAGCTGATATGGAAAGGGCGTGGTAGATGAATGTATGTGGAACTAAAAAAATATTAACAAAAATGTACAATAGCTACAAAGCGTCAGACAATATAAATTTAGGCATTAGAAAAGGAAAGCTGGTGGCTTTGCTAGGACCAAGCGGAAGTGGAAAAATCCACAATTTTACGGATGATTGCAGGACTGGAAACACCTGATACTGGGGAGATCATAATTGACGGAAAAGTTGTAAATGATGTTTCTCCAAGTAAAAGGGGAATTGGCTTTGTTTTTCAGAATTATGCGTTATTTCGGTACATGACTGTGTTTGACAATATTGCATTTGGATTAAAAGATTGCAAAAAGTGAAAAAGTCCATTATAAAGGAACGTGTGGAAAAAAACTGATGGAGCTTGTGAATATAAAAGGACTTGGGAAACGGTATCCAAAACCAGCTCTCAGGAGGACAGCGACAAAGAGTGGCATTTGCAAGGGCATTAGCTCCTCATCCTGAATTATTGTTGTTAGATGAGCCTTTTGCTGCAATTGATGCTAAAGTCAGACAAGAACTTAGGAACTGGCTACGTGAAACAATTGACAAAGTGGGAATTACGAGCATTTTTTTGTAACGCACGACCAGGAAGAGGCAATAGAAGTGGCGGATGAAATTATTGTAACAAATAAAGGGAAGAATCGAACAAATTGAAGTCCAAAAAGAAATTTATTCCAATCCCAAAACAGCATTTGTAGCCAAATTTATGGGAAACCCAATAGAATTGGAAAATATAAACAGATTTAAAGGTTTTGAAAACTTAAAAAATGGACAAAAAGCAATAATTCGTCCAGAAAACGTAAGTATTATAAAAGGCAAATGAAAAAATTTAGATATTCAGCTTCAACAGAGAGTGGAATTGTTAAATATACATTGTTTTCGTGGAAAAAGAAGTAGAAATTGGCGTACAAATAAACGGCACTTTAATAAAAAGGAAATCGTAAAATTGAAGAAGATACTGTATCTGTGGGAGAAGAAGTCAATATTTACATATATCGTGCCTATGCCTTTGGGAAAAAAATGAGGAAGTGGAAATTGTGGAAAATGAAAAATACAAGAAATCAAAAATGATGTCGTTATTTAAAAACTGAAAAAGATTTTTTTATAATATTTAAGTTAATTTGTCTTTGAACTTTTATAGAATATTTATTTGATTAATAATAATTTTTTTAATTAAAAATAACAGTTTATAACTAAATTAGAAAATGTCGTGATTTTTTTGAAAAATAAAAATTACTGTCTGAGCAAAGCGAGTTTAATTTTTGTTTTCAAAAAAATGCTTAGACAGCGAGGGATCGTAAAGGGGATGGCGAGTGATCCCTTTACGTTTAGAAAAAGAAAAAGTATAAAAAAATTATTAGGAAAGATATTTTTAATAACAATAATCTATAACAGTAAAAATTATAAAAAAAGTAAGTTTATAGAATAAGTTAAATAGATGTAAGTTGTGAGGTAATTTTATGGCAGAGAATAAGGCTGATAAAAAAATAAAAAAATAATAAAGAAAGAAAAAAACTTGAAATAAAGGAATTGGAAACGGATGTATTGATTATTGGTGGGGGAACTGCTGGATGTTATGCAGCTATTACGCTTGGAAAAAAATTCTGATTTATCGGTAATTGTGGCAGAGAAGGCGAATATTAAGAGGAGCGGGTGTCTTGCGGCTGGGATTAATGCAATAAATGCGTATAATGTGAAAGGACGTGTGCCACAGGATTATGTGGATTACGCGGCAAAGGATGCCAATGGAATTGTGCGGCACGATTTGTTAATTACTGCTGCGAATAGATTTAATGAGATTACCGCTGAAGTGGAAAAAGCTGGGGCTTGTAATTTTGAAAGATGAGAATGGAGAGTATGTTGCACGTGGAAATAGAAATATAAAAATAAATGGAGAAAATTTTTAAGCCGATACTTGCTGATGCTGTGAAAAAAACAAAAAAATGTGAGAGTTCTGAATACACTTAATATTACGGATTTGCTTGTGAAGGACGGGAAAGTTTATGGCGCGGTTGGATTTTCTATAAAAAAAGAAGAAGTATTTGTGATTAGGGCGAAAAAAGTGATAATTTCGACTGGAGGAGCGGCTGGACTTTATAAGCCTAATAATCCTGGATTTTCAAGGCATAAGATGTGGTATCCACCATTTAATACTGGGGCAGGATATGCAATGGGAATTCTGGCTGGAGCAGAAATGACAACTTTTGAGATGAGATTTATTGCTTTGAGATGTAAGGACACAATTGCGCCAGTTGGAACGATTGCTCAAGGAGTTGGAGCGAAACAGGTAAATTCAAGAGGGGTGGTTTATGAGGACAAATATGGGCTTACGACTAGTGAGCGTGTTTATGGAACTGTGAGAGAAAATCAACTTGGAAATGGACCTTGTTACTTGAAGACAACTGGAATTAGTGAAGAAGAAAGTGAAAGTTTGTTAAAGGCATATTTGAATATGGCACCAAGTCAGACATTGAAATGGATTGAAAGCGGAAAGAATCCGAGTGAGCAGGATGTTGAAATTGAAGGGACAGAGCCGTATATTGTCGGTGGGCATACTGCAAGCGGCTTTTGGGTGAATACGAACAGAGAAACTACAATTAATGGACTTTATGCAGCTGGAGATGTAGCTGGAGGTTGTCCGCAGAAATATGTTACAGGTGCACTGGCTGAAGGTGAAATTGCGGCGCTTGACATAATTTCAAAGTTAGCTGATAAAAAAATATTAATTGTGGAAAAATTGATGAAAATGTGGAAAACTTCTTGGATGAACAAAAAAATCAAATTATTAATCAGTATGAAAAAAATAAGGAATACAGAAGCCAAAAAGATTTTCAACGGAAGATATGGAAGAAGGAATGCAAAAAAATTATGGATGAATATGCAGGTGGAATCTCAACAAATTATCAATTTAATGAAAAAGCAGCTAAATTTGGCAAAACAGAAAATTGATCAGCTTATAGAGCTTTCTGATGAGCTTTCGGCAGAAAAATATGCACGATCTAATGTTTGCTTATGAGCTGAAAGAGAGATTGATAGTGTGTAAATCGCTAATTGAGCATCTTTTTCAGAAAGGAAACGAGATGGCATTCGTTTAATGAAAATCTGGATTATCCTGAAACTGACGAAAAACTATTTTTAAATATGTGAATTCGAGGTTAGTTAACGGAGAACTGGGAAGTACTTATGAGGGAAATTGTTAAGGAGGAGAGATATGAGCATAGTAATTGATCCGTATGTGTGTATAGGATGTACAAAATGTACGCTGGTATGTCCGGGGACTTTAATTGAAATGCAGAAAGTGGATGACATGAAAAATTGAAAAAGGCGGTTATGCAATATCCAAAAAGATTGTTGGGGCTGTGTTTCCTGCGTGAAGGAATGCCCAGTTCAGGCAATTTCATTTTTCCTTGGGGGCAGATATTGGCGGAAATGGAAGCACAATGACAACTAAGGAAGAAGGAGATGTTCTGAAATGGATTATTGAAAAAAAGAGACGGAACTGTGGAGGAAATTGATATAAACAGGAAAGATGCGAATAAATATTGATGAAATTTTTAAAAATAAAAAAAGAAAGGGTGATTTATATATGAATGAATTATCTCATTTAGATGAACTGGAAGCGGAAGCGATATATATTATTCGGGAAGTTGCGGCTGAATGTGAGAATCCTGTCATGCTGTATTCAATTGGGAAGGATAGCTCGGTTATGCTGCATTTGGCGATGAAGGCATTTTATCCTGAAAAGCCGCCTTTTCCGTTTCTTCATGTGAATACTGGATGGAAATTTAAGGAAATGATAAATTTTCGTGACAGAAGAGCAAAGGAGCTTGGGATTGAAATGATAGAATATATTAACCCTGAAGGAGTTGAAAAATATTAATCCGTTTGACCACGGAGCTTCATTTACAGATATTATGAAAACGCAGGCATTGAAGCAGGCGCTTAATAAATATGGATTTACTGCGGCATTTGGCGGCGGCAGAAGAGATGAAGAAAAAAGTCGTGCAAAAGAAAGAATTTTTTCATTCAGAAATGCAGCTCAAGCATGGGATCCTAAGAATCAGCGGCCAGAAATGTGGAAACTTTACAACACAGAAATTAGTAAAGGTGAAAGTATTAGAGTTTTCCCAATTTCCAACTGGACTGAAAAGGATATTTGGGAGTATATTCAAAGGGAGAATATACCGATTGTTTCACTTTATTCGGCGGCAGAACGTCCTGTTGTGGAAAGAGATGGAAATTTGATAATGGTTGATGATGAGAGAATGAGACTGGAAGAAGGCGAAGAGTCTGAAATTAGAATGGTTCGTTTTAGAACTTTAGGAGATTATCCGTTATCAGGGGCTGTGGAGTCAAATGCTGTAACTTTGGAGGAAATAATAGATGAAACGTTAAGTTCGGTGGAATCTGAAAGAACAAGCAGGGTTATTGACAAGGACAGCGGAGCGGCAAGCATGGAAAAAAGAAAAAGAGAGGGGTATTTTTAATGGTAAGATTATTAAAATTTATAACTTGTGGGAGTGTGGATGACGGAAAATCGACATTAATTGGAAATATCCTTTACAATTCTAAGCTACTTTATGCGGATCAGGAAGAAGCGTTAATTTTAGACAGTAAAGTCGGTTCACGTGGAGGAGCAATCGATTATTCGCTGCTTTTTAGATGGATTGATGGCTGAAAGGGAGCAAGGAATCACAATTGATGTGGCATATCGGTATTTTACGACAAATAAACGGAGCTTTATTGTGGCTGATACGCCAGGGCATGAGGAATATACTCGAAATATGGCGGTTGGAGCTTCTTTTGCGGAAGTTGCGATTTTACTTTTGGACGTTACAAAAGGAGTGCTTGTACAAACAAGAAGACATGCGAGAATATGCTCGATGGTTGGAATACGGCACTTTGTCTTTGCGGTAAATAAAAATGGATTTAGCAAAAATACAGCGAAGAGAAATTTAATAAAATTGTCAATGAAGTGAAAGAATTAGCGAAGGAACTGGAATTAGAAAATATAAAAATAATTCCCGTGAGTGCCACGGAAGGCGATAATGTTACAAAAAAATCTGAAAATATGGACTGGTATAAGGGTGAGAGCATTATAGAATATCTGGAAATAGTGGATGTGACAGAAAATAACGAAAATTCAGACTTTTATATCCCAATCCAGCGTGTATGCCGTCCAAATCACGAATTTAGAGGATTTCAGGGGCAAATTGAAAGTGGAATCATACGAACTGGAGAAGAAATCACTGTTTTGCCAAGTAATGAAACTGCGACTGTCAAAAACGATTTTTAAATGGAGATAAAAATGTAGAAGAAGCATTTTCTGGACAGGCTGTTACAATTCAACTAGACAAGGAAGTGGATGTGAGTCGTGGTTCTGTTATTACAAAAAACAAAAACCTTCCAGTTGCAAAATCGGTTGAAGCAGCACTTCTGTGGATGGATGATGATGAAATGACAGTTGGGAAAGAATATTTGGCAAAAACTTGGAACGAAAAGAAAGTTCCCGCAGTGCTAAAAGAAATTATTTATAAAATTGATGTGAATACAGGAGAAAAAAATTGAAACACAAAGTATCACAAAAAAATGAAATTGCATTTTGCAAAATTGAATTTTCAGATAAAATCATTGTTGATTTGTTCAAAAAAATAAGGCTTTGGGAGAATTGATACTGATTGACAGGCTTTCACATCAGACTGCCGCTGCAGGAGTAGTGGAAAAATATTGATACAATTGGAGAAAAAACCTTATTTTTGAAAAGGATGACATAAAAATTGATGGGTACATTTTTGAAGAACTATATTTTCGATTTTTGAAAATGCGAGAATGTCTAAAGAAGGAACAAAAAGAAAAGACATATCATGCAGGCGATGAAGTGCCTCAAAAAAGGAGATAGTTTTGAATATCCACAATATTTTGACATTATATCACTTGAAAGTGAGGCGGCAGTTTTAGTGCGAGACTGTAAAAATTTTTGATATTGTTAAATTGGAAGATTATCATTTTACAGGATTGCCAATATTAGACACAGCAGGATTTGGATTGCAGATTAAAAACTAGGAAGATATGAAAAAAATTACCTTTTAAATTACAATCAAAAATGTAAATAAAGTGGAAATTCACAAAAATGGGCAAAAATTTGAAACTTACAGAAAAGTAGTAAGTGGGGATAATTTCTATATGATTTAATATTAATTAGATTATTGAATAGACATATTTCATAAAAAAGGGGAACGTGAAGATGTTAAAGAAACTGAAAATACCAGTAATATTTGCTATAATTGTTATTTTTCTTTATTTTATCGGAATTATGCGGCAAAAACAGCAAATCTGGAAAAAGTAGGAAAAAAATTGGAAATTGTAAATGTTTCCTATGATCCTACTCGTGAACTGTATGAAAAGTATAACAAGTTGTTTATAGAATATTACAGGCAAAAAAATACGGACAGGATGTGAAAATTTCCCAATCGCATGGAGGCTCAGGCTCACAGGCGCGTTCGGTAATTGAAGGGCTTGATGCGGATGTGGTAACTTTAGCACTGGAAAATGATGTGGCACTTCTTGAGAAGGTAGACTTACTTGAAAAAGATTGGGTAAACAAATTTCCAGGAAGCTCTTCTCCGTATACCTCTACAATCGTTTTTCTTGTAAGAAAAGGAAATCCGAAAAATATTAAGGATTGGAACAGTTTGACAGAAAAAGGAATAAAAGTGATAACACCTGATCCGAAAAGCAGCGGTGGAGCTTGCTGGAATTTTTTGGCGGCGTGGTCATACGGACGTGAAAAATTTGGAAATGATGAGAATAAGATTCAAAATTTTGTGAAAAATATCTATGACAATGTGACAGTAATGGATTCGGGGGCAAGGGCAGCAACTACGACTTTTGTGGAAAATAATCAGGGAGATGTACTGATTGCGTGGGAAAATGAGGCGATTGCTACGATTAGGGAGTATCCTGAAAAATATGAGATTGTCTATCCGAATGTGAGTATTTTGGCACAGCCTACAGTAGCTGTAGTTGACAAAGTTGCAAAAAGCAACGGGACTTATCAGATAAGTACAGAATACTTGAAATATCTGTATTCAGAAAAAGGCGCAGGAAATAATCGCTGAAAGTGGCTACAGACCCTACAATCAGAAAAATTTTTAAAAAAATATGAAAAATAAATTTGACTTGAAAATGAAACTAACAAGAATAGATGATTTTGGCGGTTGGAAAAAAAGCCTATAAGAAATTTTTTTCAATGAAGGTGCATTATTTGATAAAAATTTATGAAAAATTAGAAGTATAAATTATTTCAGAATTAAATAGTAATAATATTGTGTAGCAAAGGTTCATTGTCAAAAAAGTCTTTTTATTTAATATAAGAGAATAGCAAAAATCTTTTAATTAGAGATATTGTTATGAAAGGAGTGAAAAAAATGAAAATATTAGCATTAAAAAAAGAAAAAGAGCAGTCTGTAATTCCAGGATTTGGACTTACATTTGGAATATCATTGACAATGCTGTCAATTCTGATATTAATACCTTTAGCCTCGATATTAGTTTATTCCTTTAGGCTATCACCTCTTGAATTTTGGAAACTTGTAACAGAAAAGCCAGTTTTGAATGCATTTTTTACAAGCGTCCTCTGTTCATTTATCGCTGCCGCTGTAAACTGTGTTTTCGGAGTAATTTTAGCATGGGTGCTTGTAAAATACGACTTTTTGGAAAAAGATTTTTAGACGGAATGCTTGAATTGCCTTTTGCCTTGCCTACTGCAGTTGCAGGAATCACACTTTCAAAAATGTATTCTGATACTGGGATGGTTGGAAAATATTTTGCAAAAATTGGGATAAAAATTTCATATACTCACGTTGGGATAATAATTGCCTTAATTTTTGTAGGAATTCCTTTCGTGGTAAGAGCAGTTCAGCCAATTCTGGAAAAAGCTGGACAATCAGTACGAAGAAGCGGCATACATCTTAGGTGCAGACGGAAAGACGACTTTTTGGAAAGTAATTTTCCCCGAAATAAGACCTGCTTTATTAACAGGATTTGGACTTGCCTTTTCAAGAGGGCTTGGAGAATATGGAAGTGTAATTTACATTTCAGGAAACAGCCTAAAAGAGCATACACAAGTTGTTTCCTATGTAATTATGCAAAAATTAAATTATGTAGATTATCCTTCTGCCACTGTAATTGCTCTAGTTATGCTAATATTTTCATTCACACTTTTTATTTTTAATAAATTTTGTTCAAATGAACCAGTTCAAGCGGACAAACAATGTTTAGGAAAGGGAAAAGAGTGATGGATAAAAAAATAACATTATAAAGTATGTATTAATAGGAGTAAGTATCCTATTTGTCGGTATTATGTTAGTATTGCCGCTAATTGCAATTATTGTAAATTCGCTTCAAAGAGGCTGGGCATTTTACATAAGAAGCTTAACAGATAAATACGTCCTTTCAGCTTTGAAAAATTACAGTAATTGCAACAATATCAGCATTAATTATAAATACTTTTTTTGGAATAGCAGCAACATGGCTTCTCACAAAGTTTTCATTTCGTGGAAAAACATATTTTTGGCAACGCTAATAGACATCCCTTTCTCGATTTCTCCAGTAATAGCAGGTCTTGCCTTCATTATGACTTTTTGGAAGAATGGGCTGGGCAGCACCTTATATTGAGCATCTGAATAAATTTTTGTACTTGACATAAAAATAGTGTTTGCAATTCCAGGAGTAATTTTAGCTACTGTATTTGTAACTTTCCCTTTTATTTCAAGGGAAATCATTCCGATTCTGAATGCACAGGGAAAAGATGAGGAAGAAGCGGCTGCATTAATGGGAGCAGACGGATTCACAATTTTCAGAAAAAAATAACATTACCACAAATAAAATGGGGACTTCTTTACGGAATTATCCTTTGTACAGCAAGAGCATTAGGAGAATTTGGAGCAGTAAATGCATTATCAAAAGCGAGAGGAAAAACATTCACTTTACCGCTGGAAATAGACGCTTTATATCTGTCAGGCTCATCAGAGTCAATAGTATCAGCATTTGCAGTATCTTCACTTTTTGGTAATAATTTCAATATTTATTCTGATTATAAAAAAATATTATTGAACATAAATCTAAAAAAATAAATTTATTAAGTAATTTTCTATAACAAATATTTTTTTGTAATTTAGTAAACTGACAGAGCTTTTTATTTGTTCAACTACGATTGTTTGACGACTGAAAGGAGGAGTTTCGGAGTTGGGCAAATAAAAAGTCGGAGTCTAGCTACAGGTATTGCGTAGCAATCTTGCCATAAGTTTAATTATTAGAATAAACCTTTACTGCAAGATAAGGATTTGCGGCAATGAGCAATCTTGCAAAAAAAGAGAAGAAACATAATAAAAAAATAGTAAAAACTGTTATTAAATAAAATAACTTAAAAATAATAATTTGATAAAAAAATAGTTAAAAAAAGTAATTGCAAATTTGGACTAGAAAAATATATAATTATAATATATGTAATTGAAATTTTATAATTTAAGAAAAAAAGTTATGAAATTTCTAATTTTTGGAGGGAAAAATGACAAAAAAATATGAAAAACAATGGATGGTAACCAAGCTGCAGCTCATATAGCCTATGCATTTACGGAAGTTGCCGGAATTTATCCGATTACTCCGTCGTCAACTATGTCAGAGCTTGTAGATCAATGGGCATCATACGGAAAGGAAAAATTTATTTGGAATGCCGGTAAAGGTTGTGGAAATGCAATCAGAAGCTGGAGCTGCAGGGGATTGTACACGGATCGCTTCAGACTGGGGCTTTAACTACGACGTTTACTGCTTCTCAAGGATTGTTATTAAAAATACCTAATATGTATAAAATATCTGGGGAATTGCTGCCAGGGGTAATGCATGTTGCGGCAAGGGCAATTTCTACACAGGCGTTATCAATATTTGGAGATCATCAGGATATTTATGCGGCTAGAATGACAGGATGGGCTATGCTTTCGACAAGTTCGGTTCAGGAAGTTATGGATCTGGCTGGAATTGCACATTTGGCGGCAATTAAGTCGAGAGTACCTGTTATGCACTTTTTTGATGGATTTAGGACTTCGCATGAGATAAATAAGATAGAAGTTATGGATTATGAATTTTTGGAGAGTTTGCTTGATAAAAAAGCTGTGCAGGAATTTAGAGAAAGAGCCTTAAATCCAGAAAATCCTGTAACAAGAGGAACAGCTCAAAATGATGATATTTATTTTCAGGCAAGAGAAGCCCAAAATAAATTTTATGAAGCTGTACCTGATATTGTAAATGACTATATGAAAAAAATTAGTGAAAAGACTGGACGGAACTATGCACCTTTTGTTTATTATGGCTCAGAGACTGCTGAAAGAGTTATTATTGCAATGGGTTCTGTAAATGAAACAATCAAGGAGGTTGTGGATTATCTTAATAAAAATGGCGAAAATGTGGGAGCATTGAATGTTCATTTATATCGTCCATTTTCTAGCAAGTATTTTTTTGATGCAATGCCGAAAAGCGTGAAAAAAATCGCTGTACTTGACAGGACAAAGGAGCCTGGAGCATTGGGAGAGCCATTATATATGGATGTAAAGGCACTTTACTATGGACGCAAAAATGCACCTGAAATTGTGGGTGGAAGATATGGACTGTCGTCAAAGGATACAACACCAGAACAAATTGTGGCAGTATTCAAAAATCTTGCACAAAAGGAACCTAAAAACAACTTTACAATCGGAATTATTGACGATGTTACATTTACATCCCTGGCACTGGAAGATGAGGTGTTTACTGGAAATGAGGATGTGAAAGGTTGTCTATTCTTTGGGCTAGGTTCAGATGGAACGGTTGGAGCAAATAAAAATTCAATAAAAATTATTGGAGATAAGACAGACTTGTATGCACAAGGTTATTTCGCATACGATTCTAAAAAATCAGGCGGGGTAACACGTTCGCATTTGAGATTTAGCAAAAAACCGATACGTTCGACTTATCTAGTAAAAAAACCTAATTTTGTTGCTTGTTCAGTGCCTGCGTATCTGGGAAAGTACGATATGATTTCAGGACTGCGGGAAGGTGGAATATTTTTATTAAATACAATTTGGGATAAGGAAAAACTGTTAAAATATGTTCCAAATGAAATAAAAAGGGAACTTGCACGTAAAAAAGGCTAAATTTTTACTTGATAAATGCAACAGAAATCGCAAAAGGAAATTGGACTTGGAAATAGGACAAACACGATTATGCAGTCGGCATTTTTCTATCTTTCGGAAGTAATTCCTCACGATGAGGCAAAAGAATATATGAAAGAATACGCTGAAAAAAGCTACGGAAGAAAAGGACAGGATATTGTTCAGAAAAACTGGGATGCTATTGACAGAGGAATTGATGGCTTGGAAGAAGTTGAAGTATTGCCAGAATGGGCAGATCTTGAAGTCAACGAGCAAATTATTGAAGCTGCAAAACCTGAATTTATCAAAAAGATTGCAGATCCGATTAATCTTATGAAAGGTAATGAATTGCCAGTTTCTTCGATTATAGAAAACGGAATGGTGGATGGAAGCTTCCAGCATGGAACAGCACATTATGAGAAAAAGAGGAATAGCGGATGAAGTGCCAGAATGGCAGCCTGATATGTGTATTCAGTGTAACCAATGTGCTTATGTATGTCCACACGCTGTAATTCGTCCTTTCTTGATTGACGAGGAAGAAATGGCAAAAGCTCCAGAAGGAATGCCGACAATAAAGGCACTGGGACGTGGAATGAACGACTTGAACTATAAAATTCAAGTATCACCACTGGACTGTACAGGATGCAGCGCGTGTGTAGATGTGTGTCCTGCTCCTCGTGGAAAAGCCATTGTTATGAAACCAATTCAATCTCAAATTGAAAGAAATGAAGTTGAATATACAGATTACTTATTTAACAATGTTTCATACAAGGACAAAATTTTAGGAAAAAATACTGTAAAAGGCTCACAATTCGCAAAACCGCTGTTTGAATTTTCTGGAGCGTGTGCAGGTTGTGGAGAAACACCTTATATTAAATTGGTAACACAGTTATTCGGAGAACGTATGATTGTGGCAAATGCGACAGGATGTTCTTCAATTTATGGAGCGTCTGCACCATCGACACCTTATACAACTGCTGAAAGCGGCTGCGGTCCTGCATGGGCTTCTTCATTATTTGAAGATAACGCTGAATATGGATATGGGATGTTTCAGGCTGTAAATACGATTCGACACAGAATTTTAAAGAGAATGAATGAAATAAAAGCTGATGTTTCAATGGAACTTTCTGATTTGTTCACTTTATTTGAAGAAAACTTTGATGATGGGGACAAAACTACGGAAATACGTGATAAACTGGTAGCTTTAATGGAAAAAGGAAAAATTTAGAAAAATCCAAATGAAAAAGTAAAGAGCAATATAGATGAAATATTGGAATTGAAACAGTATCTAATCAAAAAATCCATCTGGATGTTTGGTGGAGATGGTTGGGCTTACGACATTGGATTTGGAGGGCTTGATCACGTACTCGCTTCTGGAGATGATGTTAATATTCTTGTACTTGATACTGAAGTTTACTCAAATACAGGAGGACAGGCTTCAAAATCTTCAAGAGCAGGAGCAGTTGCAAAATTTGCAGCTTCAGGAAAACCAGCAAAGAAAAAAGATTTGGCTGCAATACTGATGACCTATGGAAATATTTATGTTGCCAAAGTATCGATGGGTGCAAATCAAAATCAGACACTAAAAGCAGTAAGAGAAGCTGAAGCTTATCCAGGACCATCAATAATAATTGCTTATTCACCTTGTATAGAGCATGGAATAAAAGCTGGCATGGGTAAATTCCAGACAGAAGAGAAACTTGCAACAGAAGTAGGATACTGGCCAATTTTCAGATATGATCCAAGACTCGCTGAAAAAGGGAAAAATCCATTACAGCTGGACACAAGAAATCCAGCTTGGGATAAATACGAAGACTTCCTGCTAGGAGAACGAAGATATGCAACCCTAGCCGCAGAATTTCCTGAAAAAGCAAAAGAATTACTGGAAGCAAACCTAAAGAATGCCAAAGACAACTGGAACTACTATAAACGAATGGCAGCAATGGATTATTCAACAGAAGAATAAAAATTAAATTAAAATAAAATTTATTTTTCATAAAAAAGAAATTCCCCTTTATTTTAGGGGTTTTTTTCTTATTTTTTTGGAAAAAATTAGAATAGCTGGCATTTATTTTGATAAAAATGTGGTAAAAATTATTAAGTATAAAAAAATAAAAGGGGAAAAATATAAAAGAGGAGATAAAAATATGAGAAATACGAAATGGGCTGCAAAAACTATTCCTAATCCACGACAGGAGAGGGAATACATTGAAAAGAGACAGCAAGCAGAAAAAATGATGAAAAAAACAAAAAAATTGAAAAAAAGTAAAACTAAAAAAACAAAATTTTGAAAAATATAAATTTGAGTTCGTTAATTGATAATGATATTTTGAAGATACTTTATTCACGCGGGATAACGACAGAGAAGGAAATAAGAGAGTTTTTGAATCCAAAGCTTGAAAATATCCAGAATCCTTATGGACTGCAAGATATGGAAAAGACAGTTTTGGAAATTGAAAAGGCGATAAAGGAACAGAAAAATATTTGGATATATGGAGATTATGATGTGGATGGGATTACTTCGACATCTATTTTGTATATGGCATTAAAAGAGCTTGGGGCGGAAAATGTGAACTATTACATTCCAATTCGGGATGAAGGGTATGGGTTGAATAATGAGGCATTGAAAAAAATAAAAAAATCTGGGGCAGATTTGGTAATTACTGTGGATTGTGGAATTACAGCATTTCCTGAAGTGGAGTTTGCAAATTCTATAAATTTGCCAATAATTATTACAGATCATCACAATTTGCATGGGGACAAAGTTCCAGATGCTATTACAGTTGTGAACCCAAAACGTCCTGAAAATGAATTTTCCTTTGAATTTCTAGCGGGAGTTGGGACTATTTTTATGGTAATTCTTTGTCTTTATGAAAGAATTGGGAAAAAGGCAAAAGCATATAAATATCTCGATTTAGTAGCAATTGGTACAGTTGCGGATATTGTGCCGCTGGTGCAAGAAAACAGGATTTTGACTAAGTTTGGACTGGAGCAGCTTAGCCGTTCTAAAAATAAGGGGCTTAGATTTTTGCTGTATAAATTGTTTAGTATACAAAATTCAGATTTTAATGAGAAAACCGAGTATAATTCGTATGATGTGGGCTTTATTATAGCACCTGTTTTTAATGCGGCTGGAAGGCTTAAAGATGCAAAAATGGTGGTAAAATTACTAATTTCGGATAATAATAGAGAAATTGAGATAATCGTAAAGGAATTGATTAATAAGAATTTTTGAGCGGAAAAGAATTGCAGAATGAAATTGTGGAAAAAGTGGAAAAAAACATATTGAAGAAAGCGATTTGAAGGAAGATTATGTGATTGTGGACTATTCGCCTGAATATCATCACGGTGTAATTGGTATAGCGGCTTCCAAAAATTGTAGATAAATATTACAAGCCTGCGATTATCATTGAAGTGAAGGAAGATGAAGGAATAGCAGTTGGATCATGCCGAAGCATTGGGAACTTTAATATTTTGGAAGCGTTGCAGTCAATGCCTGAACTTTTTCTAAAGTTTGGGGGACATTCTGGAGCGGCTGGATTTACGATTGGAATAAAAAAATTTGGAATTATTTAGGAAAAAAATAAATAAATTTGCAAAAAACAAAAACTGAAAAAAAGAGGATTTTGTAAAAATAATAGAAATTGATAAGCAAATCCCAATTCAAAAGGTTTCGTACGAATTTTTCCAAATAATAGAACTTTTAAAGCCATTTGGCTTTGGAAATCCAATGCCGACATTCAGAACCAATAACGTACTTTTTGAAAATATAAAGTTTATTGGAGAAAATAAAAAAATCATATAATGTTTGACATAAAGCAAAAAGGGATTTTTTTAATAGAAATGCTGTCTGGTTTAATTCTGGCGAGTATTTTAAGGAACTGAACGAGAATTTATTTTACGATATTGTTTACAAATTGAAGACGGAAATGTTTCAGGACAGGTATTATACGAAGGTGTACATTGAAGATGTAAAAGTTTCCAAATTGAAAGACGATACTTTACTATATTATCATTCACTTTTTAATACGTCTTTTCCAATAAAAATCAGTATTTTACACAAATATTGAGCTGAAAAGTGAGAAAAAAATAACAATGAAAGCAGAATTTGACCAGATTTCGCTTTTTCAAGGTAGAAAAATTTATCGGAAGGCTTGATTATGGCATTTCTAACTTGTTAATTTTATTAAATCGTTATTATAACTGGAATTTTACTGTGAAAATTGAGAATGTGAAACAGACTTCAAGCCACAATATTGTGAATATTTTTAATAAAAAAAGATTATAACTTCAAATGTTACGACCATTTACAAGCTGGAATTTTTTTAAGAAAATAAAAAGAATTTCTTATTGGAAAAAAATGGAGTATAATTCTCAAACTAAAAATTTATTGGCACAATTTTTTTAAGCAAAAATAAAAATTTGATTATAAAAAAATATTTTTTTGGTGAAAAATGAAAAATATAAATATAAAATATCAAATTTTCAAAAACTTTTTATTGACGATTGGAATTTATTATAAAAAAATAACAGGTAAAAAAAGCCAAATTGTAATAAATTCAGAAAAAAGAACCGACTTTTTAACAATTTTATAAAAAAACGTATTTTTGACATAAATGAAAAAAATATTCAGAAAATGACTATCCATTTACATTATTTTTATAACTATGAAAAATTTAGAAGAAATGGAAAAGATTGTAAAAAGATGATTTTTCAGTTAAAAAAATGAAATAATTTATGATGCGGAAAAATAAGAATATTGCTGAAATTGAAGTTAATGAGGAAGTAAAGCAGCTAGAATACAGAAAAGTAGAAAAAAATTGAATATAAAAAAATAGCGAAAAATACAGAAAAGAACGTGGAAAAAAACAAGAAAAAATATTCAAAAATTCAAATGAAAGTGAAAAAAGCAAAATTTGGAATTTGAAAAAAAGATTTTTGCATAATAGTAAATTCTGAAGATTTGATGATAAAAACAGAAAAATTTGCCTGAAAGTAATATTGCAGAAATAAATACTCAAATTGAAGTGCCTAAAAATGTAGTATTTTTTTAGAAAAATTCTACGAAAAAAAGGAAAGAAAAAAAGGCAAAAAAATATTTTTTTGGAATATTTACCGATTGAAGAAAAAAATTAAATTGAAAAAAAGCTATTAGAAGATGGAGAAAAAAATTTATTCAGATTATTCAATTAATGAGATTTTGTAAAAAAATAGGAGGAGATATGGAAAAAAATTAAAAAAAGGCTATTCTAGTTTACAATCCAAAAATCTGGAAATGCCAATACAATTTTAAGCAATTTTGACTTAATTACGAGAAAATTGCTGGAAAAAAAGGGATTACTTTTGACACTTTTACAGCATAAGCTGGGACTATGACTTGTTTACAGAAATTTTGCAAAATGAAAAAAATATGACATTTTTAATTTTATCAGGTGGAGACGGAACTTTGAGCCGTTGCTTGAGCGAACTTTATTCTAAAAAAACATTGAATTTCCTGAAGTTGCAATATTTCCGACAGGAACTTCAAATGATTTTGCAAAAAGCATTAAATATTGGAGAAAAACATCGAAAAACTGGATAGAAAAAAATTACAGAAAAAAACTGCTAAATATGTTGATTTTTGGTCTAATTAATAACAAAACTGTATTTTTTTGTCTTCATATGCTGGCGGACTTTTCACACAAATTTCCTATAATACAGATAAAACTTTGAAAAAAACATTTGGAAAAGTGGCTTATTATATAAATGGAGTTGGGGAACTTACGAATATAAAGGCTTTTTGATTTGAATATTGTTTTGGATGGAAATGAGAAAGTTAAGGAAAAAGCAATTCTTTTTGTTATTCTAAATGGAAAAAGGTGTTGCAGGGTTTGATAATGTGATTGACGATGCGAGCATGAATGACGGGCTTATGGATATTTTAATTATAAAAAAATATTGACAATTTATTAGATGTTCCAAAAATTTTTAATGGATTTGATGAATAATAATTTGACGGATAATGATTATACAAGAACTTTACGTGCGAAAAATGTAAAATAGAAAAAAAGTCAAAGAAGATATTAATTTGAGCATTGATGGCGAAGAAGGGGAAAAATATGGATGTGGAGATTGAGTTTATTGAGAAAAAAATTAAAAAGTTTTTTTCATTAAAAAAATGGAATGATAAGGTCAAAATATTTTTAAAAAAATTTAATTATAAAAAGAGGAAATCAATTACAATATAATATGAAATTTATTAGAAATTGGTTTCCTTTATGACTAGAGTGCCAGATTTTTTTCTATTTTTTTAAAAAACTTTTTTTGTTTTTTTAATAGGCTGTCTTATTATTGTCTTTAATTTATTTGTATCTGTCTTTCTTGGATCGTTTAAATAAATTTCATGATGGTATCTTTTGCCAGCTAAATCAAGATTATAACCATTTTTTTGTAAAAAGTCATTCATTTTTTTGAATAGTTTTAGGCTCATTATCATAAGAGCCAATGTGCATGCACTGTACACAAAAATCCTTCAGCATAACTAAAAAAATTCAACTTTTTGAAAAAAATCTTTTTTTCTTTTTTTCAGTTGCTCTATTTATTGCCCATTGAACATCATTCCTTTTTACAAAAATCAGGCACTCTAATTAATGAAATCCAGTTAAATAATTCCTTATTTAATAAATAATTTTTCACTTTTTATTTTCTTGCCACCAAAGACCTTCCAATGGTGGAACAACGTATTCAAAAAAAGTCTTTGATTTGATATTCTGTCTTATAGCTCATTTTTAAGAGTGTAAGTAACTCCGTATAACAATTTCAACTGCTTTTTGATATTCTCCCCTTTTTCCATTTGGATTTCCTTTTTCCTCGTACTGCGATAAAAATTCGTTTTTGGAATTTCTATAATTTCAGGATTTTGTGAAGGTCTATAAAAATTTTTAAATTCCTTTTTAAAGTCAAATGCCATAGTATCATCTCCTAGTTATTATTTTTATACTGAATTTTCATTTTTTTATATGTTCAGTTAATTTAATTATATCAAATATAATATGACAACTATATGTCATATAAAAAAATAAATTAAAAAATTTGTTAAAGATTATCATTTTGACAGTTTTTAGATATATCTTTATTATAGAATCAGCAGATTTTAAATATCAATTAAAAAAATTTAGTTTTGAAATAAAAATATATATTAGAATTTTTAATAAACTTTTTTTATAAAAAAACATTTTGAATTTTTTTGGAAAAATATGGTATAAATATAGTATATAAAAAAATTTTAGAAATAGAAAGTATGGAGGAAAAAAATTATGAATGGTTATTTGAGTCTTGTTTTTACACGCACATCTGCCGTATGTAAGACATCCGGAATATAAAGAATTTTTGGAAGAAGATTGGCTGTATGAGGCAATTACAGAAACTTATATTCCCCTACTGGAAATGTTTGAAAAACTTAACAAGAGATAATGTACCTTGGAATATGACAATTACAATGTCTGGAACACTTGTAAATATGATGAATGATGGATTGCTACGTGAAAGATACGTTCGTCACATAAATAAATTAATTGAATTTTGTGAAAATGAAGTAGAAAGACTTAGTCCATATCCTGATATGCTAAATGTTGCAAAACATAACTTATGGTTTAATACAAGAGCTAAACGAGTATTTGAAGAAAAATATGGAAGAGATTTAGTAGGAGCATTCAGAAAATTTCAGGATCAGGGAAATCTGGAAATTATTCCAGTTACAGCAACACACGGATTTTTACCAGTAATGAAAGATTATCCAGAAGCGGTAAATGCTCAAGTATTTATGGCAAAAAAAGATTACATCAAAAATTTTGGAAGAGAACCAAAAGGAATCTGGCTAGCTGAATGTGCTTATTATCCAGGACAAGATAAATTCCTAGAAAAACACGGAATAAGATACTTCCTAGTTGATGCACACGGAATTATGCATAGTGATCCAAGACCAGTTTATGGTATTTATTCTCCAGTTTATACAAAAAATTATGTAGCAGCGTTTGCCAGAGATTTGGAATCATCTGAACAAGTTTGGAGTTCTGAATCAGGATACCCTGGAGATGGACTTTATAGAGAATTCCATAAAGATGCTGGATATGAGCTGGATTATGAACTTGTAAAGCCATATTTACATAGTGATGGAGTAAGAAGAAACATAGGAGTAAAATATCACGCAATTACAGATAAAAAAGGAACTTACAAAGCAGTTTACAATCCTGAAGCGGCAGCGGCAAGAGCAAAAGAACATGCCTACAACTTCGTATTTAATCGTTCAAAACAAATTGAATATCTAGCTTCAAAAATGAAATATAGAAAACCAATCGTAGTATCACCATATGATGCAGAATTATATGGACACTGGTGGTATGAAGGACCTATATTCCTAGAGTGGGTATTCAGAGCAACGGCAGAATCTGATTTTTCTACAATAACACCATACAAATACTTAGAACAATACCCTACAAACCAAATAGTTGATGTAAGCATGTCAAGCTGGGGAGCAAATGGTTATTACGACGTTTGGATTGACGGTTCAAATGACTATGCATACAGACATTTACACAAAGCTGCACAAAAAATGATAGAATTGGCAAACGGAAGAGAACCATATAATGAATTAGAATATAGAGCGTTAAATCAAGCAGCAAGAGAGTTATTAATGGCACAGACATCTTGCTGGGAATTTATAATGTTCACGGGAACAATGGTTGGATATGCTCATAAGAAAATAAGTGACCACGTTCACAGATTATTCAAGATTTATGAAGATTTCAAAAATGGAAGAATAGACGAAGGATGGCTTAATGAAATAGAAAGCAGAGATAATATTTTCCCTGAAATTGAATATAGAATGTACAGAACTGACTGGTTATAATATTGAATATAATCAAATATTTGAAAAATATGAGTTAATATGAATTTTTTTGAACCATTACAAAAATATAGAAAGTGAAAGAATCTCTTAAAATATGATGTGTAAAAGACATTAAAGAGATTCTTTTTAATTTTTGAAAAATTATAGCATATAATGATATTATACAAAAAAAGCAAGAGCTGTTAGTAAATAAAAAAAGAAATGGAGATTTATTTAAGAATGAAGAAAAAAATTATACTTCTGGCACTAATAACCTCATCAATTCTTAATGCCGCAAAAACTTATATACACAAATTCAAATACTCCTATATATGAAGGAACAGTAAAAATATGCAAAAGCGTACTCAAGAATCTTATAGAGTTAGAAACTATTTTTATGATTCTATTATAGGAACAAGCTGAAAAATGAGATATGGAAAAAAACTTATGGGAACTTCAAGAGATACATTTAATATACTTCTTGTTAAAGATTCAAATTATAAGGATAAATTCAGTGCAGACGGTTATCATATGTTAGGTATGTTAAGAGCTTTTTGAATTTGGGGCAGGCAAAGGATATGCTGTAAAAAACTCACATAATGTATTTATTACGAGTAAAATAGCTCCTCAACAAATTCAAAGTGGACTAGTTACTATTTCTACGATGGCTCCCTCAGGGTCTCGTTCAAATTGGACAAAAGATTCAATTTACTTTGGAGATGTCATAAATGAACTTGCAGGTTCTTATCATATAACTCCCAGATTTCTCGGAATTACTTCTGACAATTCAAATCTCTACGTAGAAGCTCTTCCGAATGACAATACTGTAAATAAGGAAAAGAGACTTAAAGGTGATGATGTAGAGGCAGTTACTCCTTCACAGGAAACTTTTTCATTTCCAATGTTTGGAACAGAAGTTCAGAAAATGTTTCGTTCTGACAGGATGAGAGTTAAAGATTTTTCATGTGGATTAATTAAAAATCCTAAACAATCTTTTGGAAATATAAGAGGAATTGACGGAGGCTATGAAAAGAATACAAAAGAACCATGTACAGTTAATGATAACAGGGGAGCGGGCAAATATCCTTCTTACGCTCTTTATGCACGTGCAGAAACAATTATTGCTGATGGTCAGGTGAATGATGGAGAACGTTTTTCTTCAGGAGCTTCGTATGCTGCTCCAAGAGTATCAGGAGTAATTTCTGTAATACTTGATAAATTTAAAGGGCTTTCATATTCTCAGGCTAAAAATATTCTTCTTACTACAGCAAAACGTGATTATGATATGCTTGATACATATATAGGCTGGGGAATTGTAGATAAAAATAAAGCTCTTAATGGACCAACAGCACTTAATGCAGGACTTATTGAAGAACAGAAGTTTTTTACAGGAATGTACGATAAAATTTTTGATGGTTCTGACAATATTTATTTTTGGGCAGATGTGCAGAATGAATGGAAATGGACCAATGATATTCAGGGAAATCTTAAATACACTCCATCGGGAGAAACTATTCTTAATACAGTAATAAATACTACTGATGAAGATGGAGATGCCTCAAATGTTCTAGTGGCATTTGCAACTGTTAGAAATGTAAATTTTAAGAATATTATTCCAAGTGAGTATAATTACTATGAAAGCACTTCAAAATATAAACCAGGATTACGTAAGGCGGGAAAAGGGACGCTTATAACAACAGGAAATCTTAATTATCCTGGACGGACTGAGATTCTTGAAGGAAAAAAATGATTATGAAAGGTTCAGTTCCTAAAAGTGAAATTTATGTGTATGAAGGGGCGACACTTGAAATTTCTGGAGAAAAATTATTATCAGATTAATCTTGTTGGCGGAAATCTCACGATAAATGGAAATCCTAATATTCAGACTCTTTTTATTGAAAAATGATAATTGGTCAATTAATGGAAAAGGGATCTTACAATTGGAAAAAGTCATTGCTAATGAAAAAGTTCAAAAAGATTTTAAAAAAATTCTTCAGTTAAGGTTGAAGAATATTCAAATAAGAATTCTAAATATGTTGAAAAAAAGATATTATTGTAAATCCAAAAAAAGTATCAGGATATTCCAAGAGAATATTTCTTTTCAGACTTTAAATCAGAAATAAAAAAATTTTTTTCGACTAGAAATTCTCAAAAAATATACAATGAAATGGTTAAAAGATATACAAAAAAATGGAAAAAATGCCCCAGAGAAAGTGAAAAGAAATTATTCCTGGATATAAAAATGGAAAGTTCCTTATGGACACAAGCCCTTATTCAGACCCTACAAGACCTGGAAGAATTTACAACTTACCCTAATCCAGTATTTTCAAATGATACTTCACTTTCAATAAAAAAAGAAAGATTTTTGAGATAACAAATTTTAAAAAAATATAATGAAAAATAAATAAAAAAATATGTAAAGGAAAGAGAAAATGGAAAAAAATAATAGGAATAAATCCAGTAATAGAAGTATTGAAATCTGATAAGAATATTGAGAAACTAGAAGTTTATAAAAATAAAGAAAAGAAACAATAAAGGAAATATTGAATTTAGCAAGTAGAAGGAATATAAAGATTTTTTTATACTGATAGACGGACTGAAAATTCACAGGGAGTTGTGGCACTTGTTTCGAATTTGATTATTATGTGGATTTTACTGCATTTCTAGAAAAAAACTTTTGAAAAAAAGGAAAAAAATCTATAGTTGTTGTGCTGGATCAGGTTCAGGATCCGAGAAACTTTGGTGCGATTATAAGAAGTGCGGAGTGCTTTGGAGTGGATGGAATTATTATTCAGGACAGAAATAGCGTGAAAGTTACGGAAACGGTTGTAAAAATCGTCAACTGGGGCGATTGAATATGTGGATATTGTAAAAGTTACAAATATTTCTGATACGATTGACAAATTAAAAAAATATGGATATACAGTTTATGGTGCGGAAGCTGATGGGCAAAATTATTATTATGAAGAGAATTACCCAGAAAAAGCGTGTCTTGTACTTGGGAAGCGAAGGGAATGGAATGCGTAAAAAGTGAAAGAACATTGTGACAAAATTGTAAAAAAATACATTTGAAAGGGGAAATAAACTCGCTGAATGTATCTGTGGCTGGGGGATAATATTGTCGGAGATGTCGAAATAGTAAGATTTGGAATTTTTCTCATTGAAAAAAAGTTAGTTAATATAAAAGTAAAAAGTTATAAAATTCGAAAAAAAGTATTTATAATAATAGGAGGTCAAGATTCTTTGGAAGAGGATAGAAAAAGTAAGAAAAAAATAAAAAAATATTGTATTTATTAGAAGTTTTAGACTTTTTACAAATAATTAACAAAAAAATGTTTGATAGGAGAGAATTTTTAATGGAAAAAGCAAAAATATATTTTAAATAATACTTATGGAATCAATGGGATAGAAAAAAATATCTTTGAAGGAAATAATGAAAAATTTTTTTCTGTACCTGAAGAAGTAGAAATGAAATTGAGCGATGATAAAATAACAATATCAATAGATTTGATATATAAAGGATTGAAAAATATACTATTCATTATATTTTTGTTGAAAATCTTAAAAAAACCAGAGAATCAATCTTTGACTTTTTGTATGGAAAAATTGTACTTGAATAATCGGGAAAGTATAAAAAGTGGGAGATGAAATAAAGACAGTTCTTCCTAAAAATAAGGAAATATCTTAAAAAGAAACAATAAAAAAATTTGAATTTTAAATATGAAGAAGATAAATTTTTTTGGGGAGTATTTATTTGATGATGGAAATATTCATATCTTTTTTTGAAAAATTTGGGAGTAAAAAAAGTAATGGATGATATAATGATAAGTTTGCCTTATGAAGATATATTGCTAGAAAATAAGGAAGTTTTGGCAGAAATTAGTAAAATAATGGAGATAAAAAAATAAAATAGATGGATTATTTTGGGATGAATAAAAAGAGCTGATAATTGTAAAATTGAAAAATGTAACATAAACGCTTGAAGACATGATTGAATGTTTTCAAAAATATAGAAAAAGTAGGATCTTAATATTTCCTCTAAATTTTTACTATATCGATACTTGAAAAATTAAGAAAAAAATATGGTATTATTATATGAAATATTGAAAAATAATCATAGTTATAAATAGAAAGGAGCAAGGGCATTATGAAAAAAAGATTTACATCCATCATACGGATTTGTAGTATTTGAAGATACAAGTAACGGAGAAAAAAATTCTTAGGAAAATCAACTAAAACTTCTAAAGAAACAACAACTTTTTGAAGGACAAGAATATCCAGTAATAAAAGTTGCAACAAGTTCAACTTCTCACCCATTCTATACTGGGAAATCTAAATTTGTTGATGAAACTGGAAGAGTTGATAAATTTAAGAAAAAAATACAACTTATAATTTTAAAGATATTGGAAACAGGGATGAGTTATTATTCTCTGTTTTTTTATTTTTATTATTTTTTATGAATTGATGAAGTAAAAATATTTAGAGACAAATAATTTATACTTAACAAAAAGAAAAAGGAGTTAGCGGAAATACTGCTTTGTCAGAAAAAAAGTAATAAAGAAATAAAAATTTTACTAGATATCATTAATAAAGCGGGAAGAAATACAAATATTCTGTCTTCAAGATAAAGTAAGAATTCAATAAAAAAAGGCATTGAACGAAATTTCACAAACAAAAATATTTTTAAAAAAACAACAGTAGAAAGGAATTTAGTATAATTTTTATTGATTGTTCGTAAATATTTTACTTAGTATTTGTGTTTTTATTTGACATTATTTACAAAAAAATTATTATAATTATGTAACAGGTTAAAATATATTTTGAATAAAAATAAAAAAATTGGGTAAGATGTCGCAATTAGTATTGCAATTTTATGTTATGAAACAAAGGAGGAGTATAAAAAAATATGAAAAAAATAGGAGTAATTGTGGTAATAATGCTAATTATTGCACTTTTTATCATTAAAAAAACAGGAAAGGATGAAAAAAACGCGGGAAATAAAATTACCAAGGAACAAATCGTATTAGAAAAAAATAAAGAGAAGTATAATAAACATATACGATTTTTATAATAGAATTCTAAACATTGATAAAGGACTTTTGTATTATTTTGAAGATGCAGGAATGGAAAAAATTTAAAGTTATTCAAGATGAAGATATAAAGGCTGATATTGCAATAGATAGAAATTTTATTGATAAACTAAAGGAATTGGAACAAAAACGAAGATAAAAAAAGCGAGTTGGATAAAAAAAGCTATAACTATGATTCCTATATTAGAAAAAAATGTTGCCAATTGCTTATGAAATGAGAACTTATTATAAAAAAATAAAAGAATATTTGAAAGATAAATATGCAAAAAGCTCAAACTTTACACACAGAGTTGCTTGCTATTTTTGGATAAGTATAACCAAGTTACAAAAGGCTTACAAGGATTTATTTGAAAAAATCTGATGAAATAAAGAAACTAATGATAAAAGATTACGATAAACGAAGAGAATTTATTACGTACAATCAGTTTATGTTTATTGAAGAAGGTAACAATATCATAAAAAGAAATACATAAACAGGGACTGGATGAAAAGTGACTTTACTACTAAGGGTAATCCTAAAAAAATTTAAAAATAGAAGAAAAAGATGATAAAAGCTCTCGTAAAATTTGAAAAAAATCCTTAAAAAAATGAAAAAAACAACTTAAAAAGAAGGATATACAGTTGGAGAACACAATGACTTTATTCAGAAAGCAAATAAATTTAAACAATCTGTAAATGTGTTTATTCAAAAAAATAGAAAAAAAGGAAAAAGCTTCCCATTCGTCTGCAAGTGACAGTTTTTTTCGCACAGACAGAAGAAGGAACACCAGAAAATATATTATCTAATTTTTAATGAAGTTATAAAAAGAACACAATAAATTGTTAATGAAGAAAAACAAAAAAATAATTATTTGATAGAAATAGAAAATAGGAGTAAATAAAGATACTTATGAAGAAGCATTTTTGAGATGGAAAAAAATATCTCAAGATTGCTTTTTATTTTTATAAATATAATATTTTTAAGTTATAATTTTCTAAATATTTTTATAAAAAGAAAAACTTGCATTATTTTTTAAAAAGGTATAAAATTACTTTTGACGATTAAAAACTTTTGGTTAACATAATATTTGTTATATATTTGAAATAGTTATAAAAAGTTAATAGTAAAAAGAATTTATGTACAAATATTTTTTTGTAAATCTAAAAAAATATATAAAATGAGAGGAGAGAATCTGAAATGACATTAGTGGAAGGTAAAGTCGGAGAAAAAAATTTCTATTAAAAGACATTGATGAGCGAAAATTGGACACGCGTTTATTGAGTCTTGGAGTTTGCAGAGGAGATGCATGCACGATTGAAAAACATCGCAAATGGAAATATTCTCATAAAGACAGTGGAAACTAAAATCGTAATCAGTACAAAATTTAGCAAATCACATTCAAATTGAGGTGGTAAAAATGATAAACGTAGCATTTGTCGGAAATCCTAATGTAGGAAAAAAACTGCCTTGATTAATCAAATTTCACACGCAAGTTTAAAAATAGGAAACTGGCCAGGTGTAACAATTGAGAAGAAGGAAGTTTTTTTTAAGATAGGCAATGAAGATATAAAACTTATCGATTTGCCTGGAATTTATAATTTATCAATAAATACACCTGAAGAACGTGTTTCAAGGGATTTTCTGTTAGATGAGAAAGTTGATGTGATAATCAATGTTATGGATTCGACATCGCTTGAAAAAAATATTTATTTAACGGCATTAGTAAAGGAACTTGGTATTCTAATGGTGATGGCGCTTAACTTTGAGGATGAATTTAAGAGAATTGGCTACAAATTGGATGTGGAAAGATTTGAAAAAGCAGCTTGGTATTCCAGTAGTCTTTACAAGCGGAAAAATCTGGTAATGGTGTAGACAAACTTATGGAAAAGGTTGTGGAACTTTCAAAACAAAGTTCATCAGAAAAAATAAACAGCACAGACTTTTATTTGACAAGGAAATTGAAAATAACATTGAAACTTTGAAAAAAATAAATTGAAAAATGAAAAAGTCTTATGAAAAAGTGTTAGAAAAAAATATCCACTTGACTGGCTTGTAATCAAAAATTTTGGAAAGTGATACCAATGTTTTTGGCAAGAGTAAAAAAATGAATTTGAAATTGATTTATCAAATGTTGGAAATGCTGAAAAAAGAGCTTGAAGAACATTATGGAATTGATCCTGAAGATGCGTTGGCAAGAGCAAGATACGGAACTGTTCGTGGAATCATTTCAGCAAATTTAACAAGAGGTACTGGAGATAAATTTGCATTGACAGATAAAATTGATAAAATACTTTTAAATAAATTTTTTGGTGGACTTGCATTTCTTGCTATAATTTATGCAGTATTTGTTATTGTATTTGACGGAAGTTCTCCGTTTATCGACTGGATTGACGGTTTTTTTAGCGATTTTGTAATAAAATATGTGGGACACGCTATCGAAGGGGTGCCTGACTGGTTAAGCAGCTTTGTGCTGGAAGGGATTCTTGCTGGAGTAGGTTCAGTCTTGACATTTGTGCCACTTATGTTCTTTATCTACTTTTTATGGCGATTCTTGAAGAAAGCGGATATATGGCACGTGTAGCATTTATTCTGAACAAGATGATGACAAAGGTTGGACTTTCTGGAAAAGCATTTATCCCAATGCTAATCGGATTTGGGTGTACAGTACCTGCAATTTATTCAACAAGAACGCTGGAAGATGAGAAAACAAGAAGGCTGACAGGAGTTATTGCCACATTTATGTCTTGTGGTGCAAGACTTCCGGTCTATTCACTGCTTGCAGCAGCATTTTTTTAGTAAACATGCAGCTTTAGTTGTAGTTTCAATTTATCTTTTTGGAGTATTTATGGCTCTTTTTGTGGCATTTATACTAAAAAGATTCAATTATTTCAAAGGAAATAACACAGAACTGTTAATAGAACTACCTCCATATAGACTCCCAAGTGCAAAAAGTTGTATGGAACAATATGAGAGCAAAAAAACTTTTGCCTATGTAAAAAAAGCAACTACAATAATTTTAGGAATTTTTATTAATTATCTGGTTTTTTTCAATATTTCCCAAATAAAGGAGATGCTGAAAATTCTTACTTAGGACAAGCGGCAAAAGTGGTACAGCCTGTATTTAAGCCAACTGGTTTTGGTGACAGATGGGAACCTGTGGCTTCCATTGTGCCAAGTATCATCGCAAAAGAAACGGTTGTAGGATTTTTAGGACAAATTTTGTTATCGCAAGAAGAAGATGAGAAGCAGGAATATAATTTCTTAGGCGATTTAAAAGATCAAGGAATTGGATTAGGAAATGCTGTAATTGATTCTATAAAATCTTTGGGACACGTCGCAACATTCAAAATTGCAACATTGGAAATGAAAAATCAGGAAGAGCTTGACGAAGATGCAGGAGGAAACATTGTTCCAGCAATAAGAAACTTATGGAACGACAAATACGGTCCAATAAGAGCTTATTCATTTATGCTGTACGTTCTTCTTGTAGTGCCATGTGCTGTGGCGATGGGAGCATTAAAACAGGAATTTGGATGGAAATTACTAACATTCCAAGTATCGCTGCTATTAATCCTGCCTTATGTTGTGTCAGTATTATTCTTTAATGTCGCAAAATTAATTATGTAAACACTAATTTTGAAAGGAAGTAAAAAATATGATAAAAACAATTATTGTTGGAATAATTGCCGTTTTAATTGCATTTGCAGTATTTAGAAAAAGTTTACAAAGATTATAAAAAATAAAAAAATCTTTGTGGAACAGATTGTTGTAGCTGCTCAAGCGGTTCAACTTGTGGGTCTCATAAAAAAGAAATTAAATAAAAATTATTATTCAAACGAAAAAGAATAAAAAATATTATAAGAAATATACTGTATAATTATATCTGACCAATAGAAAAAGTGAAAAACTTTTTCTTCAAAACTCCTTTTTAAATATGCTATCACAAGGGTAGCATATTTTTTTATAATTTTTACAAAGCAAGGTAATACAGTACCAAAAAGGTATTCAGTTACCTTTTTTTCATTTTTTTATGATTTTTCTATTTTTGTAATTTTTCATAAAAAGGTACTCATTTACCTTGTCCGTTGGTCCCCGGTTGGTCCCTCAAATTCATTGCCTGCAAATTATCAGTTTTATTGATTCAGTTAGCAGTTTTAATTTACATCATTCAAAAATTTGATGTTGTCCATTGATACAGTCAATTCCTCAATGTCTGATTGAATATAATATTCATTTGTAGTGCTTATGTCCTCGTGTCCTAGTATATCGGTTATTACAACGCTATTTATTTTCTGATTGTTCATAAAGGTTGCCAATGTCTTTCGGCAATCGTGTGGCTTATGATTCATTTCTAACTCTTTCAGCGTCTTATAAAAACTTTTCCCTGAAATAATTTGTACGTATCGGCTTGTTTTTCCTTTTTCTTTTTCTCAAATACCCATTTTTTATTATATAGCAAATATTCGGTTGGACTGCTCTCATATAGTCCTTTTACTAACTGAAATATATCCTTGTGTATCGGTATTTGTCTATGTTTCCCTTTTTCTGTCTTATTTCCGCCATTTATAATTCTACGTAGCAAGTCAACGTTTTCTTTTTTCAGTTCTGTAATTTCGCCTATCCTCATACCTGTGTAAATCATAATTAAAATATAGTCTACCCACTGTATGCCAATATTGTTCCACAGCTTCTGAATTTCATAGCCTGTAAACACGTTCTTTTGCCTTTTGCTGCTTTCCTTTGGCAATCTTATAAACTTTGCTCTATTCACTGTCATTATCTCAAGTTCCATTGCATAGTTGGCCAGCACTGTCAAAAAGTTCTTTGTAATTTTCTTTGTTGCTACGCTGCAATTAAGACTGTTTACTGTATCTTGCATTTGTGGTCCTTTTATTTCCCTGAATACTAGACTATGTAACGGCTTACATCTTTTAAAGCTGTTTTCGTAGCCTTTTATCGTGCCGTCTGCAACCAGTCCTTTCTGATTCTCTATAAACAATCTATACAGCCCCTTAAATGTCATTGTGCTGTTTTCTACGTCATAGGGATTGTATAAATATTCATTCAGCACTTCCATTGCCTGTTTCCTTGTTTCGTAATAGCCCAGCGATACCCTTTTCTTTGTTCTCCAGTCCGTAACCCTTACCCTGTACGGCTTTCTCTTTGTGGTTTTTGTTACACTTCCAGTACCATTTGCATTTTTTATTCTTTTCATTTCTTCCCACCAATCCAAAAATCTAGCTAATAGGCACTACTCTGCCCTATAATTTTAATACCGTTTTTACAATAGTCAAAAATATTTTTAATCAGTTCATTGTCCGTTAGTTCTAATAACTCTTTTTATTCTGTATATTTCCGACTGTGTAAAGTAATTTTTTTCCATTTATTTTTATTAAGTCCACTTTTCCGATATTCTTAATTCCTTAGCTAATTTCTGGTAATTTAACTTCTTCTCCTTTATCTTGTGCTTTAATATGCTGTATTCCATTCTTTTTGATTTCAAGTTCAATTAAATCACCCCATTTTGTTATTTGAATATCCCAGAAGTAGTAAACAGCCTTTTTCCTGTCGTTTATCATTTCAAAAAGGCCCGAATTTCCATATCATCAAGTTTCATTATCCGTTTTTTTCCCTTGCTACTGTGATATATCTCAACACTTTTTTTCTATGTCCTCATCTGTATCTTTCACTATTTTTTTACATCAATAGCATTTGTGATTGTTTCCTTTTTCCATTTCTTCCAAGTCTTTTCCAGTTTTTCTATTTCCTTTTTCCTAATCCAATATTTCTTAAAGTCATCTCTAACTCCCAGCAACAAATGAATATGTGGTAAAAGCCTTTTAGAATACTTGTTATAGGAAATTTCAACTATCTTTACATAGCCCAGCATTATTGCTTGTATGCTCCTTTTCCTTACGATTTTAGCTACTATGTCATTATTTTCTCCCACTTCCTTGCTTAATTTTGATAAATCGCTTATTTCCCTGCCGTTAAATGTCATTAGGATATATCGGATTCCGTTTTGCTCTTTGATTTTTTCTTTTAGTTTTAAATACGTTTTGTATTTTCTATTTTCTCTGCATAAAGGACAAGTTTGTCGTTTACATCTTGTTACATAGTTTATTTCTCCACTTCCGTATAAAAGTTCACTATTTATACATTCCAAAGTTTCGTCAATCTCACTCGCTTTCCTGTATCCCTCTATGATACTTAATATTTCTATTATCCTGTCCGTTTCCTCTTCTGTGTATCTATATCGCTTAGGATAATTTCCCTTTTTCTCCATTAGCTCCACTTCCTTACCCAAATGTTAAATTTGGCGTGCATTATCTCTTTTTTTCTCTATAATTATTTATCCTTGTGTGTATCTGTATATAATCAATTAATTATCATTGCTTTTCTTTGAAATATATAGATTATTCTATATTCTAAGCCTTTATTTATGCTATGTGGGGTATTTCTTTGTATCTAAAATGATAAAAAAATGTAAAATTCAATCCCACATTACTATATAAAGAAGAGAAAAATAATTTTTAGCCATTTTAAAAATTACGTAAATTTTTAACCTTACATTAATCTTACATTTTTGGTTGTTATGGTATCTAACTTTACATTTTTATTTTCTATTTTTTTACTTCAAAAATGTATAATTTGTTATGGTATTTAATATTACATTTTTATTTTTCTTATCATTTAAAGATTGGGGCCTGAATTTTTGATTGTCTTAACGGCTATGATATGGTATAATTGATATAAAAAAATACACCAAAAATAATTATGATTGCTTGTTAAATCACTCCCCTTTTGTGAAATAACAAGCCTTTTTTTATTTATTTTTCCGCTCTTTTTCTTTGGATTGTATGACTGGTTAGCTTTTTCCATAATTCACTTTGCCACATTTCTTGCATTTTGCTGCATAATATATATAGCTATTCTCAATCCCAAATAAAAATGCTCCGCAACACTTGCAATATACTGATTTCATATTTTCTCCTTTCGCTGTTATGATAATGGTTTCTCTGTTTCCTTTTCCATTTCTTCAAGGACTTGTATTATTTGCTCGCTTTTCGTCAATAAGTGCTTCAAAAACAACATTGTCTATTGACACTTCTAACAAATCCGTTACTTTATCCACTATTTGAATTATTTGTTCACTAGGTATTTGCAATTCGCCTAAAAATTCAACAAATGCCGTTGCTTGTGCTTTTTCGTTCTTTTTGTGTTTCAGCCAACTTCTTTTTTCGTTCTTCATTTGCTGTTGTTACGACTTTTCTTAATATTTCTATTCTATTCATTCTATCCCCCTTAATTGTATGCTAACGCTGTTATCTTTATTCCGAGCTCCATTAATTCATATATTGATGTCAAATATCTCTCATATAGCTTATAATCGTCTATTTCCTTATCCAATTTCTTTAGTACGCTTTCTATATCCTCGTTATAATTTTCTGTCTGTCGGTATTCCTAGTTTAATTAGTATTTTTTTCCATTTGTTCCACGCTTAATTGTTCAAATGCTTTGATTATCTCTTTTGCTCTTTCATCACTATTCATTTTCTCCATTCTTTATTCCTCCTGTTATTTTTATTTTTTTCAGTTCAGAAAGCGGAAAGTTCCGCTCTCATAAATTCCTGTATTATCTGCCTGTTTTTATTTCTAAAACTTTAGTTTGTATTTCTTCAATAACATTTAAAAACGGTCTGTATTTTTTTCTTCAAAGCTCATTTCTGTTTGTGGTTCAAGTTTGAAATCAAGGTATTTTTTTCTAAGTCCTTGTTTATTAGTTTTTTTCAAGTTCCTTTTTCTCTGTCCAGCCTTGTAAATAATTTTTTTCTATTTTTCTATTTCCCAATACTTCCCTTGTTATTTTAAGCATTTTAAGATTATTAGTCTCGTAACCTAAAATTTCAATTAGTATTTCTTCAAAAAGTTCATCTGGTATATCAAATTTTGAAAAATTCCATTATGTATTTAAGTTTATCAAAGTCTATCTTTTTCTATTTCTTTTTTTGCCCCACTTTTGGCTGTATTCTTTGATTTTTCAGTTATATAAGTATTTATTTGATTTATTTCAAGCTCAAATTTTTTTCTTTTTACAGGCTTCATTTCCCATTCAATAAATTTTTCAATCATTTCTGGCGAATTAGTCGCATCTTTGTGCTTTTTCTAGTTATTCTTAGGCTTTCTAAAAATATCAGCCTTTTTCTTCGCTTTCTTAATAAGTTTACTCAATTCATTATTTAGTTCGTATCCAATGTATATAGTCATTTCTATCTCCCATTCTATTTTTAAAATTTTTTTGTTTTTATATTTAAAGCCTAAAAATAACAGTTATTTTTGAAAATTAGGCTCTTTTTATTTAATATCCTATTTCTTCATTTCCATTTACACCACTCTCCTATTTAAATATTTTCTTGATTCTGTTAATGATTTTTCTTTTGTTCCTTTTCCCTTGCCTTGTCGTTGTTCTTGTTTACCATTCCTATGGCTTCAAATTTGTGTTTCATTCTTTACCACTCCATTTCAATATTAAATTTTATTTATTTGTTTATTTTCGGATCTAGTTCAATAACAAAAACTTCATTACTCCCTAGCCCTGTATTCTGATTAATTCCGTCCATTATAACTCTTACATTTTCAGGGTATAGCCTTGTTACTACTTTCAATAAGTCCTTGCCATAATCATTCGCTATTGCATAACTAAGGACGCTCTTAAATCTGTTCTTTGCCCTTACTGTCTTGTTATAGTTATTCATTCTAGCCTTTAAATCAATGTGATATTGCTCCTTAAATACCCTGTAAATTTCATTGAATTTACTCCCATAATTTCCCCCGCCAACTCTTACGACCCTGTTTATAATGTCTTCTATCTGATAAGGCTGTAAATCTCCGTTAAGCCCTTTGATTATTTCCCTCTGTGCCTCGTTCTCTATTCTTAGCCTTTCGTTTTCAAGCTCTGTTTCAAGTGCCATTTGCAAGGCTTCTATTTTTGTTAGTTGCTTAGGCTGTATTTGTCCAGTTACTACAACGAAGTAGCTTTCAATAAGCATATCCTGTATTTTCCAGCTTAATTCATCTGTAAATGTTTTGGTTAATTTTAAATATCCTCTTTCGGTAAATAATTGTATCTCTTTTACATTGTTTGGTATAAAAATCCTGACCGATTTTAAATCGTTCAGAAAAATTCACTTCGCTTTACTGTGAAATAATCTTTTTCTGTTACAAATTTTTTCTTGTTTCTATTAAAGTTTTTAGTTATTTCATTAGGCTCTCTTTCGTGCAATTTCGCCACATCATAGGACGTTATTACTCTTTGCCCTTTGTATTCCTTAGTTTCAATCTCAATTCCATTGATTAAGATTTTTGTTGTTTCCCTGTCAATACTGCTAATTCTGTCATTTCTTATCTCTCCTATCCTATTTTTTTATTTATTCCTGAATAACTGTTTGAGTTTCAGAAGTTTTTATAACCCAATCTAAAAATGGTTTCAGCTAAAATCTCAGCTCAACTCAAATTTGAGTTTAGTACCTATTCGTTTATAAAGATTTCTACTACTTCATCATTGGTTAGGTTCAAAAATTCTTTCAATTTTGCTATTTCTTCTGGCTTGAATTTAGTTCTCCCATTAAATCTTTTTGTTTACTGGAACTATTGAAAAATCCGAATAATTTAGCTACATCGTCCTGTGTTTTCCCATTTAGTACCATTTTTTTGAATCTAATAATTTTTCTGTTAATCATTTTTATCACTCCTATACATACAAAAATTTTATATTAGTATTATACATACTAAATATTTATATGTCAATATATTTTTAGAAAAAAATATTTTCTTTTTTTCTATTTGTGTGTTAGAATAATAATATAAATTGGATTGGTGGTTTTTATGAAATTATATGAAAAAAATAAAACAATTAAGACTTGAAAACAATATGACACAAAAACAATTAGCAAAAAAACTTGGTATTTCTATACCTACACTACAAAAAAATATGAGTATGGCGATTATAAAATAAAAAAATGAAATTATAGTAAAAATGTCTGAAATTTTTAATGTGCCGATAGAGGAACTTTTATCAATTTCTGATAATGACACCGATGTGGATAAAAAGATAAAAATATAAGGAAATAAAAGATATAAAAAGATAACAGTCGACTTTGGGAAATAGTTCGGGATATTATTAATGATCCCCAAATTCAACGAACCTTGTTTTTTTCTTATCCAATTTTAGGTTTTTAAGTTCGTTATTAGATTTTAAATTCAAATATATTGAAAAAAATGATTATTTTGAAATTTGAAAATGAGGAAATTAAAATAAGTGAAGAAAATTTAAAAAATTTCTTAAAAATGATGGAAAATGATATTGGGTATAATTTTTTTCTAAATACCTTAAATTTTTAGGGGGCAAAAATAAGTAATAAAGACAATAATTAGACAAGTGCAAATAATTCAGACGGCAAAAACTTCTGCCATCTCAAAACGACTGAACGAATCTGTACACTCATAGCGAACGGATTGTTAGGGAGTAGTTAAAAAGCGACACCCTTTGAAGTGCATAGATAAAAATCTACTGTGTTAGCTTTTGTTAGCCAGTATATAGAATTTATATATCAGGTAACGGGCTATGTTAAATATAGGTCGCAAATAATCATTGAATACAGCCAATAGGGATAAACTCCCCTTTGGTTGTTTTTATTTCGCCACTTCTGACGAAAATGATTTTGTACCAGCAATTTCCCTTTATAACTTTTTTTCAGCATAAATAAGTGATAACCCTGATACGAAAAATTTTTCGTACCGTGAATTGACAGCTTGCGAAATAAGACCTCGTATAAGCGTAATACAAGTCCATACAGGCTTTCTATTCCATTTCTTGATAATTCCTGCCTAACTTGTTAAGATACGTTATAAGTTATCTAGACACAAGTTTATGATTGTAAACTTATTGATTCTTAAATTTACATTCGGGCCTATTCTGTTCATTCACATAATAGGTCTCCTAATTTTTCAGGAGACCCTATTCCATAAATCCAAATAAGCACGTCAAGATTAAAAAAATAAAAAAACGTTTTTTTAATGTTAATAGAAATCAACTTGTTGGCTTTTTGTTAAGTTTTTACATTTACTCCCTAAATCTAACTTAGGGCGTTTTTTTAATACCCTAATTCAAGTTTAGTGTAGTAGTTACTTTGCAATTTACCAGCAACTTACCAGCAAGTTAAAAAAATTAGTATTTCTTAGTAATTTATATTTTTTTATTTCTCGATTCATTCTTAAAATCAATTCTAAGGTGTCTATCGTTCCATTTACGTTCGCCAAATCAAGTTTTGGTAATTAAACTATGCCTAAGGTATAAATCTCTCTTAAATCAATTAATTTTCCATTAAAAATTTTTCTTTTTTATTTAATTTTTACGTGCTATTGGCGTTTTTTTATAGGCTATTTTTTTGATAATAGGCTCATTTGTTATTGGTTGTTAGTCTTTTTGACTGATAGCTATTACTAAAATTTTTAGTAACAGCTCCAGCGTTCTTCATTTTGAAGTAGTAATTTGTAGTATTTTTACTTGTTGGATCTGATACGGAAATTTTTCGTATCAGCTTTTTATAATTTGACTCCATAATTTTTTTGGAGTGAAATTTTTTTACAATTTACATTTCAACATTTATTCTTAAAAATCAATTCTAAGGTAGCTAGCATTCCACTCACGTTCTTTTTGTAAACTTTTTGATATAGAACTATGGATAAGATATAAAATGCTCTTAAATCGCTTTTAAATTTGTTTATAATTAGTGATAGTTTCCGCTATTCGTGTTTTTTTATGTTCCCACTAGAATTGTTTGTATGCTCTTAAAAATAAGGTATGTAGCGATATTTTTTTCCAATAAAAAAAGCGGAACGGAAATAAGTTTTAAAAAAATAGTGCTGTACGTAAGTTTGTTGGGACTCGCCAGACCCACAGCCCAAAAAATCTCTCCAAAGTACCTTTTTCAATTTTTCATTTTTTTGCATAAAAAAATCACAGCTAAATTAATAAACTGTGATTCGTTTATCTTATCCAAACAGGTCGCTGTGAGTTCCTGTATCTGTTAATAACAGTATCAAGCCCTTTTCTGTTATCTTGTATACCAATAGCCAATCAGGTGCTATATGACACTCACGATGTCCTATAAAGTTCCCTCTTAAAGAATGGTCTTTATTTTTTTCAGGTAACTTCTCCCTTTTGCCAGTATTTCTACAATTTCATTTAATAAATTTGTATTATATCCACGTTTTTTTCTACACGTTTCAAACTTTTTTGCGAAATTGTTTAGTTGTATGTATTGAGTATATCATTTTATAATTATTCTTCATTTTCCAGTATGTCCTTTATCATTTCTTTGGCTGACGAATAACCTTTGCCCATATTGCCAGTTCTTCCATTTCTTCTGCCTCTTTAATAGCAGCCAATAGCTCTTGTTTTTGGACGTGGATTCCTAATTTCAAAAGGTATCTTTTGTTCCTTTATTGCCTGTTTTAAAAATATATTTATTGCTGTAGTTAAGTTCATTCCCTAAGTCCTTGAATAACTCCTGTGCTTCTTTCTTTGTTTCATCGTCAATATTTATAGTTGTTGCACTCATCTTTACCACTCCTTAATATTCATATTGTATGTATATTATACACTTAAAATATATAAAAAGCAATAAAAAGCCAAATCTTTTACATCAGGCCCATTTATTCAAGTTCAATTATAATTTTATTTCCAACGTTCGTTCGCTTTTGGTTGCATTTACTGAAAAATTTTTTTGCAATTATTTTCATTTTTGGTTGTGGTCTCCAGCCTTTATATTTACTAGCTTTTTATGATATTTTACAACCTTGAAAAAATGGTTGCATTTAGTGGTTGCATTTGGTTATTTTTCCGCGTTTTTCCACAAACTTTCAATTTCGGTTGTTACCTTTAACCCTTATTATTGCTGTATTCTTTAGCATTTTGCAACCATTAAAAATTGGTTGTGTTTTTTTGGTTACTTTTTGGTTGTATTCCCAATTCTAATTGGTTGCATTATTAAATTTTTATGGAGTAGTACCATTATGAAATACACTACTAGCCTTTGGATTGGTAATATAATTATACCATATTTCACATAGAATTTGAATCAGCTGAAAAATAATTTACATCAAAAAGGACTACTCAAATTTGAATAATCCTTTTTATTAGCTAGATTTTTTTCGTTTTAGAATTGCAAAAGTAGTGGTATTTTTATTGGTACTCGCAACCCCCATAAATAGCGACTTCATTTTTTTACTTTTTTTGAGGTTGGTCCCCCTGTTGGACCCCAAATTAAATTTTTATACCCATTTTTTTACTGGCTTTCTCTTAAAAAAGTAGTTTTTTTCTTCAAAAACTTCATAAAAAAATATTTTAAAAAGAGTGTATAAAAAAATTTAATGTGATGTTTAGGTTGTTCCTAAGTATTTTTACTTCGTTTATTTTTTTAGTATAAAAATTAAAAATATTAAAATACCTGTCTCTATTTTTCAATGTAAATTTTTCTTGCGAAATACCTAGATTTATGAGATAATTTTAATATATTAAAGTATTTAAATTTTTAAAATTGGAGGTATCAGAATGAACGATAGAATCGTTATCACAGTTATTGGAACAGATAAAACAGGAATTGTTGCGAATGTATCAACAAAATTAAGCGAACTTAGTTTAAATATTATTGACATAACACAAAAAGGTCTTTGAAAATGATATTTTTGCGATGATTATGCTTGTGGAAGCAGAAAAAAATACAGATATAAAAAGGATTGCAGGAGAAATTTAAAGATGTTGAGGAGAAAATTGAGTGAGAGTTTTCTTGCAGCATGAAAAATATTTTCACATGATGCATAGAATATAATTTTTTTCAGAATATTTCGAGAGCAATTATTATAAAAAAATTTAGGAGGGAAAAAAATGAATTTATTACCTGATGAGATACTGGAAACAATAGATATGGTAGAAATGCAGCATCTTGACGTAAGAACTGTTACAATGGGAATAAGCCTGCTTGATTGCATTGATACAGATGCCGAAAAAACAGCAGAAAATATTTATAACAAAATTACAGAAAATGGAAAAGATTTAGTAAAAATCGCCGATGAAGTAGCAAGCAAATACAATATGCCAATTATTAACAAAAGAGTTTCAGTTACTCCAATTTCAATAATTGGAAATGCAACTAACGCCGAAGATTACACAATTTTTGCAAAAGCACTGGATAAAGCGGCGAAAACAATTGGAATTGACTTTATTGGAGGATTTTCAGCACTTGTGGACAAAGGTTTTACAAAAGGTGATGTTAAGCTTATAAACAGTATTCCGAAGGCACTTTCTGAAACAGACAGAGTTTGCTCCTCTGTAAATGTAGGCTCTACAAAGTCAGGAATCAACTTGGATGCTGTAAAAATGATGGGAAAAACTGTAAAGGAACTGGCTGAACTTTCCAAAGTTGCAGACGGATTGGCAGCCGCCAAATTTGTCGTATTTACAAATGCTGTTCCTGATAATCCGTTTATGGCAGGTGCATTTCATGGCGTAGAAAATCCAGATGTCGTGCTAAACGTAGGAATCAGCGGACCAGGAGTTGTTAGACACACGCTTGCTGGTATCTCAAAAACTGCAAAAATTGATGAAATAACAGAAGCAATAAAAAAAGTAAGTTTTAAAATCACAAGAATGGGAGAATTAATCGGAAAAGAAGTTGCCGAAAGACTTGGCGTTGAATTTGGAATAATCGACTTGTCACTTGCACCAACTCCAGCTATAGGCGACAGTGTTGGAAATGTGCTTGAAGAATTTGGACTTGAATCAGTTGGAGCTTATGGAACAACGTTTGCACTTGCAATATTAAATGACGCTGTAAAAAAAGGCGGAGCAATGGCTGCAACTCGTGTTGGAGGCTTGACAGGAGCATTTATCCCAGTAAGTGAAGATCAGGGAATGATTGAAGCTACAAGCAAAGGATATTTGACACTTGAAAAACTGGAGGCAATGACTTGTGTATGTTCTGTTGGACTTGATATGATAGCTATTCCAGGTGATACTTCTGAAGCTGTAATTTCTGGAATAATAGCCGATGAAATGGCAATCGGAATGGTAAACAGCAAAACTACCGCAGTTAGAATAATCCCAGTTCCTGGAAAAAAAGCTGGTGATAGAGTAGTGTTTGGAGGACTTCTAGGAGAAGCAGATATTATAAACATAAATAATTTAGACTGTTCTGTCTTAATAAATCGTGGTGGAAAAAGTAGCTCCCCAATTCAGGCATTAAAAAAATTAATTTAAAAATATACTCGAACCCATTTAAAAACCGAACTATTGAAAATTATATAAATTTAGGGTTTGAGTAAAATAGTCATAACTTTTAAGTTCGGCTTTAAAGCAGTTTTACTATACAACAAATAAAAAAATAGAAAGTTAGGATTTACTCTTGGCTTTCTTTTTAAACTATAATATAAAAATAAGGAGTAATGAAATGTATCATATAAAAAGATGAAGAATTTTTAAGAGGAAAAGTTCCTATGACAAAAGAGGAAATCTGTTTTGTAAGCCTTGGGAAAAATGGAGATGAAAGATGATGATATTTGTCTTGACATTGGTGGTGGAACTGGTTCTGTGAGTATGGAAATGGCAAGATTTGCACGAAATGGAAAAAGTTTTTGTAATTGAGAGAAATGATGAGGCATTTGAGCTGATTCATAAAAAAATAAAGAAAAATTTGGATTAGAAAAATCTTAATATAATAAAAAGGAATGGCTCCAGATGGACTAAAAGATTTAAATACAAAAATTTAATAAAATTTTTTTATTGGAGGTTCGGCTGGAAAATCTGGTGGAAAATTATAAAAATATTCTTATGATAACCTTGTTGACGATGGAATTTTAGTACTAAACTTTATCGTGCTGGAAAAATATTTTTACGGCTGTTGAGGAATTGAAAAAAATATGACTTTTAAAGATGTGGATATTTGTCAGTTAATTGTGAGTAAAAAAATAGAAAAGTTAAGGATTTTAATATGATGATGGCAGAAAAATCCAATTTATGTGATTACTGCGAAGAAATAGTGATAGATTGTATAATAAAAATGCAAAAAAATTTATTACAAAAATTGTGTGTGTTTACAAAAAAATATGTTATCGTGTTATTATATTATTATGAGTTATCAAAAAAATTTAGAATATGATAATTTATAAAGAAAATAATGTAAACACCTGTAAAAAGCATTGGTTCAAAGTGTTCCAAATGTTATGATGAATGGGCATCAGGATTGGTTGAGCGGACTAGTTAAATTTGCAAAAGGAGGAAAAAAATAATGGCTAAAAATAGGTTAGATAGGATTGGGGCAAATGGGGACTCCTATGGTAGAAAAATTTATTAAAAGGTTCTATTGATGTGACAGTTTACAATAGAAGTTTTGATAAAACTTTACCACTTGTAGAAAAAAAGGAGCTAAAAAAACACAAAAGATATAGAAGAAATTTTTGAACAAAATGATATTATATTCTATGATTTCAAATTATAGTGTAGCACTAGAAATTTTAAATGAAAAATGTCTTATCAAAAATAAAAAGGTAAAAATAGTAAATATGAGTACTATTTCACCTACTGAAAGTAAAGCTGTAGGAAAAACTTGTTATTGAAAAATAATGGAAAATATATTGAAGCACCAGTATCTGGATCAGTAGGAGCTGCTACTGCTGGAGTTTTTATTAATATTAGTTGGTGTAAATGAAGCTGATACAAAAGATTTATATTCAATTTTTGATATTTTAGGAAGTAAAACATACTATTTTGGAGAGTTAGGAAAAGCAACTGGAGCAAAAATTAGTATTGAATTCTTTACTTGGAATATTTGGAGAAGCTTATAGTGAAGTATTATTATTAGCACAAAATTTTTGGAATAGATACAGAAACTATTGTAAATGCTATTTCAGATTCTAGAATGAGTTCGCCACTATTTCAGGAAAAAAAGATATGTTTACAAACAGAGAATATCCTGCAGCATTTATGCTTAAACATATGACAAAAAGACTTGAAATTATCAAATGAAGAAATCGAAAAATAGAAAAATTATCATTACCATTAATTCAAAAATACAACTAAAAAAATTATTCAGAAGCATTAGAACAAGGGTATGGAGAACAAGATATGGCAGCTATTTTTTTGAAATTTTAAGTAAGAAAAATAATTAATTATAAAGTATTTTAATTTTAAACATACATAAATTATATATCAAAAAGTCTATTAAAAATAATAGACTTTTTTTATTATGTTCTCAAATCTGTTTAAAAATCAAACTATAAAAAATATAAATCTAAAAATTTAAGTAGAATAGCCATAACTTTTTAAGTTCAGTCTTAAAATATTTCTACTATATTTTTTTATGTAAAAACTAATTTTTGAACTTATTACAAATTTTTAAAAAGTATTTTTTTAAAAAATATGCTATAATTACAAAAAGATATAAATTGAAAAAAAGGAAAGATTAAAAAAATGAATAGATTAAATTGGAAAAGAATTTATGAAGAACCTGAAAAAAATGATGGTTTTAGAGTGTTCGTAGATAGACTGTGGGCAAGGGAATAAAAAAAGAAGATGCCAAAAATTGATTACTGGGCAAAAGAAATTACACCTACAAAGGAGCTTAGGGAAGATTACCACAAAGGAAGAATTGATTTTGAAACGTTTTCAGCAGGATATTTGAATGAATTGGAAAAATCCTGATTTTGATAAGTTTTTACAAAAAAATAAAAACTGAACTAATTTCAAAAAAATGTCACAATGGTTTTTTTGCAAGCAAGACTCCTGAAATTAGTCATATTCCGATTTTAAAAAGTATTTGGAAAAATAAATTATAAAAAAGAGGAGAAAAAGATGATTGCAACATTATGCTATCTTGAAAAGGATAATAAATATTTGATGTTATACAGAAATAAAAAAAGAAATTGATATAAATAAGGGAAAATGGATTGGTGTTGGCGGAAAGCTGGAAAATGGAGAAACTCCTGAACAGTGTTTGGTGCGGGAAGTTTGGGAAGAAACAGGATATAAATTGAATACTTATAAATATAGAGGAATTGTGATTTTTTTAACTATAATGAAGATGAGCCTTTATTTATATATGTTTACACAAGTTCAGATTTTTTTCTGGAGTGGAAAAGGAATGTGATGAAGGAGACTTGAAATGGATTTCAAAAAGATGAAGTTTTAAACTTAGAATTATGGGAAGGTGATAAAATATTTTTAAAATTATTATTTGAAAAATTCTCCATTTTTCTACTTAACTTTAGATTATGAAAATGACAACGTAATTAACTCAAAAGCTAGAGTTTAAGCAAAAAAATATAGCTGTTTTGAAGTTTTTGTGCCAGAAAAATTATGTGGATAAAAATTGTGGAAAAACTTGCAAAAATATTCGCTTTTTAACAGAAGGGTTTTTATGCAGATGTCTATTCTACTGCTGATGCTGTTGGACATTGGAAAAACGCTGGAAGGCGGGAGTCCTTTCGATGGGGAAATTGGAAAAGTGAGTGTTGCCAATGAAAAAAATAATACGATTTCGGGTAAAGAGAGATTTTTGAAGAACTGGCGTATTATTTAGTAAAAAGAAGTTCACCCTTATGAAACAGCCGTAATTAATGTGTTTAGGATGGAAGTTTAAAAAATTTTTTTAGAAAAAAATAAATAAAAAAAGGAAGGAAAAATTGGTTATGAAAAAAATAATTTACACAATTACAGTTTTTTTAACGATAAATTTTGGCCTGAATGCGTATACTTTTAAGGGAAAAATGTTCAGGAAACACTTTCAAAAAGAGGGGTGAAGCAAAGCATAATTAATGAAACATCAGATTTTCTGCTAGATTCAAGAGGTGAAATATCTATTATTCCACAGCAAGATGAAATTGACAGTTTGATTGACAGAGCAGAAACGTTGCTGAAAAAAAGATAAAAAAATAATATTGTGATTAAGCAATATTTATCGTCAATGTATTTGAAAAAAAGGTGGAAATAAAAAAATACTTTAAAAGGCACAAAAAAATAAATGAAGAAAAACTCAAAAAGATAAAGAAATTACCGATTTTGAAAAAAATGGAGTGTAACCGGACTATATTATTACCAAATAGGAGAAAAGAAAAAAAGGCTCAAGAATATTTTGACAAAAATTAAAGAAAAAAATACAAGGAAAAAGCCTGCCGTTTATAATTTAATTGAAATAGTAATGATAGATATTGATGTATTAAGAGACAGCAAAAATTTTAGCCAACTTATTGTAGATACAGCAACTAATGAAAAAAAGATGAAAGAAATGCAGGAAATATCTAAAAAAACAAGTTGAAAAAAATGAAAATAGTTAAAGATTTCTTTCAATCAGAAGAAAAACAAAAGAGAATTTGGTGTTGTAGATGAGTTAGTTTACTCTTTTTGATTTGTTATTAAATCTTTCGAAAAATTAATGAGATAATGCAAAAAGATTTGAAACAGGATGGAGAATTTAAAATAAAAAACTATAAAAAGAAGCAACTGATTATTATTTAAAAAAATGTTGCAAATAATGAAAAATGACAGAAGATTCAATAAAATACAATATTATATTGGAAAAATATGTATTTGAGAATAATGGTAATATTAGTGTCAGATGATGAAAAAGAAAGTGCAGAATTTTTCAAAAAATTAGAAAAAAAGTAAACTTTATAGAATATTTGAAAAACTGTAAAAAAATAAGTATAAAAAAATTGCTTAAAAAATCAAATATGAAAAAGGAGAAAAAAATGAGAACAGCGATTTACTGTGTAAGTAAAAACTGGTTATAAAAACTTGTTTAAAAGTAAAAAGAAAAATGTGTATAATAATTTACATATTTACGTATCAGGAAGAGTTGCTAATTTATTAAATCTTGAAAATGAAAAATATCGAAAATCTATTTATTATAAATGAAAAGAGTGCCGATTTTGCTTGAAAAAAACATTTAATAAATATGATTTACATATATTTGTTGCAGCAACTGGAGCTGTTGTGAGAATTATTGAAGGAAAAATTTAAAAAGCAAAGATACTGATCCTGCAGTTATAACGATTGATGATCACGCTAATTTTTGTGATTTCATTACTTTCGGGACATCTTGGAGGGGCAAATGAAGAATGTAAAAAGATTGCTAGTGGAATAGGAGCAATTCCAGTAATTACAACGGCATCCGATGTTGGCGGAAAAAATAGCAGTTGATACATTATCACAAAAAAATCAAAAGCCAAATTGAATGATTTGGATGGAGCAAAGAGAGTAACTTCGTTAATTGTAAATGGAGAAAAATGTAAGCCTTCATTTACCAAAAAAATATTGTAAATCACGATGAAAAATAGTGCTGGAGCAATAATTGTATCAAATAGAAAAAAATATTGAAATCTCAAAAATTATTCCACAGAATATTTTTATTGGTATTGGATGTAAAAGAGGAGTTAGCAAGGAACACATTATCGAAAAAAACTGAAATATGCAATGGATAAACAGAATTTAGAGCTTTCATCTATAAAAAAATGGCAGTATCTGCTTGGGTAAAATCTGATGAAATTGGGCTTATCGAAGCGATGAAGGAGCTTGATATCCCAATAAAAATTTTTTGATAAGGAAGAAATTTTGAAAGTGGGAAGATTTAGTTGAAGAGCGTTCAGAATTTGTAAAAACCACATTGGAGTTTATGGAGTTTCTGAACCTTGTGCATTTTTAGCTTCCAGTGGAAAAAGGAGCATTTTTAGCAAAAATAAAAGCTGGATGGTATGACATTGTCGATTTTTGAAGAAAAAAATTGAAAAATCAAGAAGGGAAAATAGGTATGAAAAAATACTTTTATCATTAACATTATTTTTGCATTTTAACCCTAAATTTAAATGCTTTAACAATGAAGGAAAAAATTCAGCAGGATTTGTCAAAAATTGGGGTGAAGCAGGAAATTATTGATGAAACTATTACCTTTGATAGACTTTTATGCAATGGATGATTCTGATTTACCACTTGATATAGGAGAAATAATAGGTATTTTTTTGAAAGAATTTATGAAAAAGATGAAAGAAATTATGTGGCTGCTAAAAAGGTTTTACAATTTTATGGGAGAGGTATCAGTTATAGTATAAGAGAAGATTATGATGAAAAAAATAAAAATGCCGAAAATGAAGAAGAAAAAGCTGTATGAAGAAAAAAAGGGAAACATTGAAAAAGATCTTGTTACCTACAAAAAAATATTATGATGTATTTATGAAATATAATCCATATGAACACGAAAAAAATTATTGACTTCATACGAATATTACACGATTATAAATAATGAGAAAAAAAGCTGAAGAAATCAAGAAAAATTGTAAAAAGAAAAAAATATAAAAATACGATTATTGATAAAATGCTTCCTAATGATGAATTAAGAAATGGAATAACGAAATACTATAATTTAGGGAGATTGGTTGAAAAAGGTAAATGAGGAATTAGAATTTATCCAAAATGATACAGCAAAAAGAAAAAAATATCGAATATCAGATGAAGAAATTTATAACTTGAAGTTACAGTATTATATGGCAAAAAAATCTGGACTTATTTTGTATTCAGATGAAACTAGAAGAGGTATCGAAATAGCAATAAATGAACTTGATGGCATAAAAGCAAATGAAAAATGTTAAAGAGTATAATTTTAGGCTTGAAAATGGAATAATGCACTGGCTTTTTGATGATAGGAAGCGGAGATAAGACTTATGGAAAAAAACTTTTTAATATGAAAATGGAAAAAGATCAACTAAAAATGTACAAATGGGCTGATAACGAAGAACATAAGTTAAGAGAAAAAAATATTCTGAATTATTTAAGATAGAAAAAGACGATGGAGAAAAATGCCGAATGGGAGGATGAAATTGAAAAATTAATAAAAGGGAATTATTAAATATTGTAGCAATATTATTTCTTTTTGATAAATTTTTAGCGGAAATGCTCTAACTATAAAAAAGAAAAAAATTCAGCAAGATTTGTCCAAGCTAAGAATAAACGAACAAATTATTTCAGAAACATTAAATTTATATACTGAATATTTTTGAATCAGATCTTAGTATTTTTAGATGAAGAAATAAAAAGATAAAAATAGAAAAAAATTGCTAAAAAGATGAAAGAAATTTTTATTTATCAGAAATTTTTGATTAATCATTATGTAATGATGGCAAGAGATCCTGAAGTTAAAAAAATAATAAAAGAAATATTCAAAAAAATATTTTTGATTTGTATAAAAAAATATAGTTTTTATGACTATCTAAAATATTATTACGGAAATACTCCTTCAAATTATGATAAAAAAATATTTTTCAAAAAGAATGAAAAAGGAATTTTCAGGACAATTTTTGAAAAAAATGGCTCCTATTTAGGGAAAAAAATTAGTTGAATATGATATTAAAAAAGTTGGATTATCAGAAGAAGAATCAAAATTAATTGAAGAAATTTTAGTAGAAATTGATAAAAAGAAAAATTCAGGAGCAATTTAGATTATCAGAAGAAGAAGTTTTCAATTTAAAACTGGAAATACAATTGGCAAAAAAATTCAAAATTATTTTTATAAAAAGAATATGAAAAAGGAATTGACTATTATTTAAGCATAGCAAATGTGAAAAAGAAAAGCTTGAAAAATTTGTTTTATTTAAACAAGAAATGATGTGGTTATTTGTCGCTTCAAGTGTTGGTAATTTAGAAACACTGGAAAAAGCCAGAGAAAAAAATAAAGAATCTTGAAGCATTAGACATATATAGGCTGTGTCTGAAAAACTCGAAATCTATGTTATTTTTTTAATGTTTTTTTGATTTTTATAAATTATACAAATCACGATAAAATCAGTGTTTATTATTTTTGATTTTGGAAAAATTTGTTAAAAAAATTCATCATTTCGATAGTTTTCAGACACGCCCTAATAAAAATTGTAAATTAATTTTTTTAATTAATTAGATAATAAAAATTTAGGAGGAGAGAAAAATGAACAAAAAAATGGAAAAATTTATGTAGTAGGAATTGGGCCTGGAAAAAGGCAGATATGACTTTTAAGGCTTATGAAGCGATGAAAAAAAGTGATATAATTGTTGGTTACAAAACTTATACTGACTTAGTTAAGGAATATTTTCCTGAAACTGAAATAAAAAAAGTTCAAGTATGATGAAGGAAGTTGACAGATGTATCGAAGTTCTAGAGCTTTGCAAAATCTGGGAAAAATGTAGCTTTGATTAGTAGCGGAGATGCTGGAGTATACGGTATGGCTGGAATTATGTATGAAGTTGTTGATGAAAAGGACGATGTAGAAATTGAAGTAATCCCAGGAATTACTGCGGCAAATGCTGCAGCTGCAATCGTTGGAGCACCAATTATGCACGATTATGTAACAATTAGCTTAAGTAATCTTTTAACAGACTGGGAATTAATAAAAACGTATTGAACTCGCAGCACAAGGTGATTTTTATCATAAGTTTATACAATCCAAAAAGCAAAGGCAGAACAACACAAATTGTTGAAGCACAAGAAATTATGTTAAAAATACAAATCAAAAAGATACTCCAGTTGCAATTGTAAGAAATGCTGGACGTGAAACTGAAGAGCATGAAATTACAACACTTGAGAAAAATGCTTGACTCTGAAAATAAATATGCTTACAATTGTATTAATTGAAATTCAAATACTTTTTTGTGAAAAAAGGGAAAAATAGTTACACCTAGAGGGTATGAGAAGAAATATGAATACTAGTGTAAAAATAGTAAAAAATTAATAAAAAAATATTGAAAGATTGTCTCTAAAATTAAATGACATTCTAAAAATCAAGAAAAGTAAAAATAAAAACAATCGGACTATCTAAACTATAAAATTATCAGATAGTCCTCTTCAATATTGTTATTTTTTTATTCACTAATTTCTCACAAGACTTGCATTAATTATAGCATACAGGTTTTTTTCGCATCTTTTTTTCAAATTTTACGCTATACTTATAACCTTTTCCAGTTTTTCTATATTTTCAGGCAGTTTACTCAATTTAAGTCCATTTTTCTGTATTAATTAGAATAACTTTTAAATTTTTTTATATTTTTTTACGGGTTTATTTTTAAAAGACTACATTTATATCAAGGTTAATTTGTTTATTTTTTTCTCAACAAGTATTTTTTTCCTTTTTCAGTTTCAGATAAATCTGTAACTTTTTGGAGAAATTTTTACAATTTCAGGCTTTTTCTGGGGCAGCTCCTTCACTGTTTGTAAGAATTAGTATTTTGTCATTTTGTTTTGCCGTATTTGATATTTTCAAATACAATTTTTCAAAATTCTTAATATCCTTTACTTTTTAACATTTTTTTGCTTTCAAATCAAGTGTATTTCCAGTTATGACATCAACAGGTGTAGGTTTATTATCTTTTTATGTTTATATTACGACTCCTCTTCCTCCAAACAGTATACTTTCTTCCCCAAATGTTACTAAATTACCTTCTATTACAATTTTATTATTTATCGTAGAGCCTCTATGACTATAACCACCATAAACATTACCACCAATTTTAGATTTTCCTTTTTATTGTTATTGTATTATTACTTACTACTGAACTTTTGTCCAGCACCACCATAAACACTTCCCACCTCTTACTGTCTTCACTCCATTTTTTTCCCCAATATCCGTTTGTTGCAAGAATACCGCCATTAATAATCACGTGGTTATTTTTATTTCAGAAAATTTGTTATTGCTGTCTTCTGCTGCTCCAAATACACGCTCAAGAGGTTTTTCCGCCAGAATTGATATAGATTGTATTGCCTTTCAGAACTTGAGGAAATACCAAAGGAATTTTTCCAGTTTTTCAAATCCTAATATTTGGATGGATTTACTTTCTTTTGGATAAGTCACTGTTTTCTTTTGCAATAAGATTCGTACTCAATATTGAGATCCCCGCCAAAATAATTAACACTTTTTAATTGATTTCTGATTTTCATAATATCATCCTCCTAAAAAAATAAAAATATTTTTTTCAAAACTATATACTAAATCCCAATTTTATTTATTTAATGACAAAGGGGATTGTCTCTTTTCTTAAAAAGTATAAATGGTTTAAATAGAAATTGTATTAAATACATTTTACTCCTAATTAATTTGAATGTCAATTATTAAGTTAATCAAAAATATAAAAAGGTGTATTGTATAATCAAGTGCAAACAATGCTGATAAAGTTGTCTCGTCCACTAAAAACTGTATATGAAATGATTCATAGAGGACAAATAGATGGAATAAAGCTATATTTGCTTTCCAAGACTTGTTAAACTTAAGCCTAGAAAGAAGAAAAAAATAGTTATAGTAATCATCCTAAGAAGAACAAAAAAAGTTTTAGGAAATTCCATTGAGAAAAAGACCTGAACATATTAACAGCCGTTTAGAAAAAGGGCATTATGAAATTGATGCAGTCAAGGGGAAAAAAATGGGAAAGAAAAGAAGATACCAAAGATACAGGAAGCATTAAATGGAAGATGTACAAAAATATTGGGCTACCGTTCATCAGAAGAATATCATTTTGATGACACGATAGCATAAAAAATTACGAGACAGAAAAATTCTGCTCTTGAGAAAAAATATTTTTTTATATTATTTTTACTTTTTGTTGCACTTGGCTTGACAATACACCTTTTATATATAGCTCAACTTCTTCAAAAATAAACTAATTTAAATTAGATAAAACTAGGATTTTACTAAAAATAATCATAACTTTTGAGTTCACTTTTAAAGTAGTTTTGCTATATTTTTTTCTAATTATTTATGTTTTTGTATGCTCTAATTCTATTTGGCAGTGGAAAATAATTTTATAAAATCCTTTCAGCGTCTTTTATGACTGTACAATTCACTTGCTCCAAATGACGAAATTTCTTCATCATATAATGCAAAATCAGTAAATCTTCCAGCTATTTTCACACTTCCCTTGTACAATTTCAATTTTATCGTACCTGTCACATTTTTAGAAGTTTCATCTACAAATGCGTCAAGACCTTCCCGTAAAGGTGTGAACCATTGTCCAGAATAAGCTATACTTGCATATTTTTGTGAAACCATTTTTTTAAAGTCAAATGTGTCTTTGTCTAAAATCAATGTTTCTAGCTCTTTTAAAGCCTCCATTAGCAATGTTCCGCCTGGAGTTTCATAAACTCCTCTGGATTTCATTCCAACCAGTCTATTTTCAACAATATCAATTACTCCGACACCATTTTCTCCAGCGATTTTATTTAGCTTTGTCAATAATTCTACTGGTTCCAGTTCTTCACCATTTACTTTCACAGGCCATCCCTGTTCAAATGTTATATCTACATAAGTTGGCTTGTCGGGTGCTTTTTCTGGAGGAGTTGTCATCATATAGACAATGTCTTCCTTATGCTCATTTTCAAGCCCTTCAATATCTCCGCCTTCATGTGAAATATGCCAAAGATTTTGATCTCTTGAATAAATTTTTCTTTTTGTTACAGTAATCTTTATATCATTTTTCTGTCATAATCAATTGTATCTTCTCTTGAAGAAATATCCCACATTCTCCAAAGGTGCTAGTATTTTTAGTGTTGGATCTAAAGAAAAAACTCCAGTTTCAAATCTAACCTGGTCATTTCCTTTTCCTGTACAACCGTGACAAATATATGTTGCACCTTCCTTATGTGCTACTTCAACAAGAACTTTTTGAAATAAGGGGGTCTTGCAAAGGAGTCCCAAGCAAGTATTTATTTTTCATAAACTGCTCCTGCTCTTAACGCACGGAAAGCGTAATCTTTTACAAATTCAGCTTTTTATCTTCTACATAAACTTTAGAAGCTCCTGATTCGATAGCCTTTACTTTTACAGCTTCCATATCTTCTTCCCTGCCCGACATTTACACAGCAGGCGATTACTTCTAAATCATAATTTTTCTTTTTAGCCAAGGTATAATAATTGATGTATCAAGTCCACCTGAATAGGCTAAAAACTACTTTTTCTTTTGCCATTTTGTTCCTTTCTTAATGTTAATTAAAAATTTATTTGGAAAATTTTGTTTTAATACTTTATTCCAGCTGTCAACTTTACTTTTCTGAGTTTTCAAAAAAGCTGTCTACATCTCCTTCAACTGTAACTTTTTGTCATAATATCTCCATTAGACAATTTTTTACAACTATCAAATCAGCATTAGATACAACTTCTCCAAAAATTGTATGATTACCGTTTAACCATTCAGTTGGAACAGTTGTAATAAAAACTGACTTCCGTTTGTTCCAGGTCCGGCATTTGCCATAGCCAATTTCCCAGCTTTAGAAAAAGTTTAAGCCATTATTTACTTCATCTTCAAATTTATATCCTGGACCTCCCATTCCTGTTCCAGTTGGATCTCCACCTTGAGCCATAAAATTTTCAATAACTCTGTGGAATTTTAATCCGTCGTAATACCCATGTTTTTGCTAAATTTACGAAATTTGCTACTGTTACAGGTGATTTTTCTGGCAATAAATTAATATTGACATCACCTTTTTGCAGTTGTAATTTTAGTTTCATTTTATACTCTTTACTGTATGATACCACACCGACAGTCGTCATCAATAAAAAGCGATAACATTAGCAATGATAATTTCCTGATCATACATCTCCTTTCATTTTTATATTTGATTTATTTGATTTTTATCACATTGTGAAATATTTTTCAAATAAATTTTTCAATTCTTTATTTTCCGTCAAACACAGTCGGATATGCTTTGTCATTATTAAATGCCCATGAACCATCATGATAATAGATATTATTTTTGAATCATAAAACTAAATTTCGACCAGCTTTTAAATGCATATATTTATATTTTTCAAATATTTTCAGTTTTTCAGTGTTTTTGAATTAGAATACCAACTTTTACATCATTGTAAGTTTCACCATCAAATACACACTTTTTCAAAAGTCAATATCCACTCTGTAATCTTTATTGTTGATTTTTAAACTCACTATGACTTTTTAGGAATATTGCAATAAGAATTTTTCTGTAATTTTGCAGTTTGTTCATGAACCTTTTTAGTTTCATTATCTCCAGCAAACATAACCATAGACACAGCAAATAATGCTAATATACTTTTTCATAATAAAATTCCTCCTAAATGTATTTTTATAATAATTTACTATAGTATATCATATTTTTATTAAATTTTTCTAATCTTACTTTTCTTCTTTTTGCTTTTAAAAATATAAAAACTCCTTGAAATTAAATTGAAAAATGATATGATTAAATATGTTAAATTACATAAAAATTGTATAAATAAAGGTTTTTCTATAATGAAAATATAATTTCCCAGAAAATACTAATTTTTAAGTTTTTAAAAGTTAAAAATAAAAATATTTATATTTATTATGAAAAATAAATACTATTTAGGAGACACATTGAATTTATTTATTTTAAAAATAATTGGAATAATAATAATGTTTTTGGATCATTGGCATTATATAGTTGGCGGAGATAAAAATATTAAATGTTATTGGGCGGGTTTCCTTTCCATATTTGCATTTACACTTAGCGAAGGATATATTCATACACGAGATTTAAAAATACTTATTTAGATTGTTTATTTTTGCTATAAGTATTCAGATACCATCTATTCTGTTTTAACTATAATTATCAATGAATGTATTTTTACATTATTTTTGGGGCTTTGGCAATTTATATTTTTAATTTTTAAAAATTTTTGGTTAAAATCGCCATTTGATTGGATTATAAAATTTATTCTAATTTCAATCATATTACTTTTTATCTCAAAAAATTTAATTTTAGATTATAAAAGCTTACGGAATTTTATTAATAATGAATTTTAATATTTTTAGAAATAATAAACTTTATATATTAATGAATTTTCTAATTTTTGAGATCTAATTAATCTTATTTTTCCAAATATTTTAATTTAAGTGATATACAATTTTTCGTTAATTTCATTAATTTTTATATTTTTATGTATAATGGTGGAAAGGAAAGTAAAGTAGAAAATACTTTTTATTTATTTTATCCGTTACATTTTTATTTTGGAAATAATAAAAACTATTCAATAAATTTGGGGAGAAAAATGACAAAAAGAAAGATTAAAAAAATATTTCCAATATTAAAAGAAAAATTTGGTGAGCCAAAAGCAGCACTTGAATTTGAAACACCTTATCAGCTTATGATAGCAGTAATTTTATCAGCTCAATGTACTGATGCACGTGTAAACATTGTTACAAAAGAACTGTTTAAAGTGGTAAAAAGAACCAGCAGATATAAGGAAAAATGAATCAGGAAACTCTTGAAAAAATATATAAAATCTACTGGTTTTTATAAAAAAATAAGGCTAAAAATATAAAATTAAATGCTGAAATGATGCTGGATAAATATAAAGATATAATTCGAAAAACTTGAAGAATTAATAGAACTCCCTGGTGTTGGAGAAAAACAGCAAACGTTGTTTTTAGGGGAACTTTTGGAACATTCGAGAAGGAATTGTTGTGAGACACTCACGTCAAAAGATTATCTCAATCGGATAGGCTTTTGTAAAAACGACAATCAGAAATTATTGAACGTGAACTTATGAAATTTATTCCTAAAAATACTGGTTTGTATATTCACATTATTTAATTTTACATGGACGGGATAAATGTATCGCAAGAAAGCCCAAATGCGAAATATGTGAAATTAGAGATTATTGTAAATATAACGAAGAAAAATTTAAAAAGTAAAATTAACAACTAAATACAACAATAATATATATCATATATAATAAAAAAATAATATAGAAAGGAAAAATGTTTAAAAAGGAAGAAGAATTTTAATTTTAGGGGTATTATTTACAGTTTTACTGTATGCAGAAGGTGAACAAGAAAATAGTGGTGGATCTACTCCAAAAGAAAGTGAAGTAACTATTAAGGAAGAAAAGAAGAAAAACACCCGCTGTAAAAGAAAAATGAAAGTCAATATGAAGTAGAACAAGTATCAGGACGGTCAAGTTCAAAATATTCTGACCACAATAGCAAAAGAAATAAACATCAAAAACATGAAGGAAATACTGTATCAAAAGGTGAACTAACATCTACTAATAGTAAAGAAAAATATTTCAACAAAAATAATAATAATAAACCTATACAAAAGATTTGTAAAGGCGAGTTGAACGTGAAAAAGAGGGAGAATCTGAATATCAAGAGAAGTGATAAATTTATTTGCAACTACCGATGGGAAAAATTTTAAAAAGATAAAATGTCAAGACAGCAACATCCGATTGCATCTCTTACAAAAGTTATGAATATTCTAGTAGCGCTTGATCAAATAGACAGAGAAATGCAAAAATTGATGATAAGGTATGTTTTACTCCTGATACTGTAAATATGGGAGAAAGCTGGTTAAATGCCAAAGCTGGAGATTGTTACACATTAAAAGATTTGCTTCGTGCAGAAATTATATATTCGGCAAATAATGCGGCATATATGGTGAGCTAAACATATTGGAAAAAGGAAATCTTGATAATTTTTGTAAAACTTATGAATCAAAAAGCAAAAAGAACTAGGAATGAACGATACGCACTATTACACTCCTGCAGGACTTCCAACTTCAATGACAAACAAAGGTATGGACACTTCTACAGCCTATGATATGTATCTGCTTGGAAGAAGAGCTATAAAGAGATGAAAGACTTAAGGCATGGATGAAAGAATCTGAATTGGTTTTTACAAAAATTCTGAAGGTGAAGACGTTATTTATAATAACAGGAATCATTTATTAAATAAATTTTGGAATTTATGGATTAAAAACAGGATTCCATGTACAAGCTGGATACAATATGATTGTTTTCAAGCAAAATAGGAAATCTTGAAATTATCTCAGTTGCAGCTTGGAAATAAAAGTGATGACGCAAGAACCAAGATCAAACGCAAGAGTTTACTCGGCTTGAAAAACAGTATGATTCCAGTCTACAAGGCAGGACAGGAAATTGGAAATAAATTTAGAATAAAAAGGCACAAAAGAGATAGCAGGTGTATTGTCAACTAACGTGTATCAGATTGATAATACAAACTATAAATTTGAGTGAAAGATCTAAAAATTACAACTGAAAAATGGTATTTTCAAAAGGAGATGTAATTGGTAGCTGAAGTTTTTGTCAAATGATAATGAACTTGTAAATACAGTTGACATTATAGCATCAAATGACTATAAACAATTATCAGTATTTGGACGTATTTTTAAGATTCGTAACATTTGGATTAGCATAAAAATAATAAAAACCTCTAAATAATATATGAAAAATAAACATATATATCTGGAGGTTTTTCAATAAGATACTAAAAACATTAACAACAGATTTAATATTCAACAGTTTCTGAAACTCTTTAATAAAATTAAATAACTTTAGAGTTAAGTATTATAAATTACATAAACTTTATTTCAATACGTCTATTTACTGATCTTCCTTCCTCAGTATCATTTGAAGCAATTGGGTTAGCTTATCTCCATTTCCTTTGGTTTCTATTATTTTTTTCAGGAGCAAGACCTAATTCTATTAATTTTTTCTTCTACACTTTCGGCTCTTCTTAACGATAATTCTCTGTTGTACTCTTTTAGTACCTTTAGAATCAGTATATCCAGTAATCGAAATTTTATGATTTTTACTCTCAATATAATTTTTAATTTTTTTCTAGTACAGGAGTATATTCTTCTTTTATCGTAGCACTATTAAAATCAAATTTTAACGCATTTGCATCTAATACGATAATGTCATTCTCTTTAATCTTATCTTCTTTAGTATTTAAATCATCTATATTTACGCCTTCTATTTCAACAGCAGTTGTTTTCATTGCATTATTACGTAAATTTGATGTTGTAATCTTTTTAGCTGTTGATGGTGCGGACACTAATAATACAGATAACATTGCAGTTATTTTTGATTTTTCCATATTTTCCCTCTTTCTTTTTCTATTATTTATTTATTTTTATTTAATTATTACTTTCTAATAATAATTGTAACATATAATTTTTCATAGTAATTTTTTTCAGAATTATAATTATTTTAATTATTAAATATTTATATGTTTAAGTTCTTTTAATATCAAATTATTTAAACAAATCTATCATCTGAATAAAAATAATTAAGATATTCAAGTTTAACTTTAAAGTAAGTTTTATATGAAAGTTTTTATATATTTTCAAAAAATAAAAAACATTAGATTATATCAATTTTTCTTGATTTTCCAATGTTTTTATATTTTATAGCCCCGCCCCAAAATTCAAATCCTTTTCCAGAATATTTAAATTGTGCGTTCTTTTCTGGGAATGGTGTCACTCCAAATTTTAATGAAACTACTGGATAATAACCTAGTTTTTGTTATTTGGCTTATCCCATTTCATTCCTGCTCCGATTTCCCATTCTATATTTTCAAATCTATGACTTAAAGTTGCCATTCCTAATGTCAGCTTATTAACTTTTTTTGCATACCATGAACTTTCGTAAATTTCTGGATCTGATGCTTTTTGAAGCTCCATTTTGAACATATTGGAATGTTCCTCCAATCCACCACGGTTTATCAGGATCCCTTTGAAAACATATATTTTCCTTCAAATTCGTGTTTTCTAAAATCAAATGTGCTGTTACGAGTTGAAGCTTTTCTGTAAATTCTATCTGGACGTTCCATTATAAAAGCATATCTTAAAAACATTTTTCCAAATATCCACCTTCAACTTTGAAACTTAAATCATTAATTCTTTTAACACCTTTCATTCCAGTCGGATTTGTCGCGTCTGAACCATCAATTTGCATATCCATTCCTATTTGAAAATATTTTTCCTGACTTCTCAAATTTTGTAATTTTGTATTAAAATCATTTAAACTAAATTTATTTTTGACGGTAGTTCTCTTCTTCCACAAAACTTTTATATGCTTCTTCTTCTTCATTACTTAAAAATAGCCTGTCGTCACTATTAACAACAATTTTATCAATAGCAGATTTATTTTGAATTATTAATAGAAAATTCCTGTGTATTAGAATTTTTTTACCATATTAATATTGTTTATTTGATTCTCAATTTCAGAAATCTCAGTTTTTCTTTTGTTGTTTCTTTTTCTAAATCAGTTTTCGCAAATCTAGGTTTGGCATTATTTTTCATATTTATATAAAAATCCAATCGTTGTATAGTCCTTTCCACGAATATATCTGTCATCTGCCGCGTTCATCGGCGTATTATTCATATCCCTGTATTCTTTTTACCAAATCCAAAAATTTATTTTTGAAATAATGATCTGATTCAAATTTTTTTATTTTTCATTTTTGAAGTATCGTAAACAAATCCAAATCTGTTGTAGTCTGTTTTTAATTTTAAGGCTGGATAACCAAAAGTAGCATTATTCCCAAAAAAATATCATTTGTTTTTATTTCTAGATTTTTGTATATTCAACTCCCCATTCATTAAAATTAACTCCAAGACTTCTTTCTTTTAAAAGATTCCTTATATATTCTTTGATTCCACCCAAGACTTGTATTATACGAAATAATTGTTTATTTTTTTATCTGTAAATTTATAAAAAAATTATCTCCCGCATTTGACAAATATCCGTATTGAATTTCCTATTAAAGTTTTCTTTCTGATCTAGAGTTTTTCAAATTCATATTCTTCATTATTTTCAAAATCAAAACTAACAAATCTTTTTATTTGCGATATCAGCTTTCAAATAGTTTCTAACATATCTATTTTTTTAACCAGTCATATTTAAAATGCCTGTCATCTCTCATTGTTAAAATTATAATTAAAAAGTAACATTTTCCAATATGATAATTAAAAATTATTTTTAAATCCTAATGCATTTGTTGGGACTTCTACGATATCATAGCCATTATATGTTGCACTTCCTGCATTTGTCCTTTGAAGAGTTAATATTGCATCATTTGTGACTTTTACATCATATTTATTATTTCTTTTGGCTGTATTGTCAAAAAAATGTTGTGTACAATCTTGTATCAAGCGTAAAAATTGTCATTGATGGACTTTGTTTTATTGTGTCTCCGCTGGCATCTCTTGCAACCTTATAACCTGACTTAGAATCCAGATCTTCAACTTTTCGTCCATTTACAAAATCTGGTACTGCTAAATTGCTGTAATCACGATTTTCAAATGCTATATTAGTATCCAATGAAAGAATCCTTGAATGGAATATCAATTCTGTCATTTCCTACGTTAAATTTTTGCGATCTGTATTTTTCGTAAATAATCTTTTTGGGACGACGAATTTTTTCATTATCTTCGTATATTTCATAAATTCTGCTTTCATCAGTCGTTGATGGATTTAAGAATAATGTGTTATAATTTTCGTTATCACGTGTATAATCATATTCGTATTCTTTCTTTCTTATATCAACCTGTTTCACTTGTGCACCAAAATACAAAAGTATTTGTCAAATTTTGATACTGTGTTCTAGGGTTTGTAACCAAAAAGTCACTTTCCCTAAATGGATAATAATTTCCAAAAGTCAATCCCCATTCATTTCTTCTGTCATAAGCAACATTTTTGTACCCAGTGAATAGTTTTATCATCACCACGATCACGCATTCCTTTTAAGTTCACCATATTCATCTTTATCTGAATCAAATAATTAAATTTTATTTTTGGGTCCTCTAAGATTAATTTCATAACTTCTTTTTCTGTATGAATTTAAATCTCCAACATATCCTGGATTAATATCACGAAAATCTTCATTATCGATTGTTATTCCCATATCCTTGTTTTCCATTTGTATATTTTATACTTTTGTATAAATCGACATCAGTTCTACGTGGATCTAGATTTTCATCTTTCATAATTTTATCGTTTATTTCAGTTAGAGCTTTAAGTGCATGCTTATCTTGAGTCCAGTAATATTTAGCATTTAGTTCTCCATTTTGTCCAGAGTTCCTGATTTATGTTAAAATCCAGAAACCAATATGTTTATATTTATCTACAAATGCAGTATAATCATCTTTTAATTCTGTTCCATTTACTGCATACATCAAATTTGTTGTAATATTTTGATAATTTAAATTCAGATTCCATATCCCGCATCATAAAATTTCATATTTTTCTTTTTCTTTTTGGGAGTATTTCTTACTTTTATGATTCCATTTGAAATCCCATTCCTTTTTATGATTTCCTATAGGAACAACAACTCTATTTATAAATATATTTCCAGAATTATTTCCCCAAAAAGAATAATCATTTGAAAATTTTTAATGCTAATTTCTTTTTAGTACTTAGCTCAAAATCTACAAATCCTTGAGCGAGCGGACCTAAATCATAGTCAAATCCCATAATTCCAAAAAACCTCTATCACTATCCATACCAATATATGGAAATAATGTTGCCCTTTGTGTATAAGGCTTTAATGAAGTTACATAATATGGCAATTTTAACCACGTCTTTCCACCTGCAACAATTCCAATATTTCTAGCTATAGCTTTTCTGTTTGGATAAATTTCGAGTTCTTCTGCATTTATTTTATAACTTGGGTTTTTCATAAGGACTCGTTGTAAACCATCCATTTTTATAAAAATCCGTTTATTTCCTTCAGCCAAAGTTTCTTCTCCGCCATAACGTAATTTTTAAATTAGTGTCATAACTTTCAGAATTAAATATTTTTGGCTAATTTTGTATCCATATCAAAAATAAGGTTATCAGCTTTTATAATCTGAGAACCTTGAGTAAATTCAACATTTCCGGATCCCGAAAATAATATTTCTATTAGCAATCTTTTTTTAGTTTATCTGCATTTTATTGTATAGTCTCCGTATTTTACAGTAACGTTACCTTCAGTCTCTATTTCTTCTGTTTCCAGATTTATTGTAGATTTTTCTGTTTCAAATCTATAATTTCTCCAGCTGCCTTTTAATTCGCTGAAAAGTATAATATAAAAACAGTAAAATAAACAATCCTTTATATTTTTATTCTTTTCATATTTTTCAACCTTTTATTATTAAATGTAGTAGTCATTTTAAAATCAAACTTAAAATTATAACCATTCTACCTAAACCCCCAAGGTTATTTATTTAGTGAATCGATTTTTCAGGGGTGAGAGTATAGTTCGATTTTTGATAGGATTAAAAGCATAATTTGCTAAATTATACCACATTTTTATCCTTATAACAATTTATTTTACATTTTGAAACTTTTTTTAAGCAATTTTATTCTTACAAATTATATTTTTCCAAAAATAATGCCATTTTTCTATATTTGCAATTACTAATAATATATCACTTTCACTTATTGCAGTATTTGGAAGAGGCATAATATTTAATTCTTCTTTGCTTTTTATTCCAATAATATTCATTTCATACTTATTTCTCAAATTTAATTCTATAAGATTTTTCCCAACAAAATCCTTTGGTGCTTTTATTTCAAACATTCTATATTTTTCTGAAAACTTAAAAATGTTCTGTTATATTTGGTCTTATTACTCCAAGTGCTGTTTCTTTGGCCATTGTTTCTTCTGGGTAAACAACCGATGTCGCTCAATTTTTTTAAAATTTTACCTTGTAATTCATTCTTTTGCTTTGCAAAATTATTGTTTTTATTCCTATTTCCTTTAAAATTACAGTAATAAATACGCTAGACTGAGTATTTTTGCCAATGCATACAAAAAGCCGTATTAAAATCATCATTAACAACCTTTTTGATTGAATTTTCGTCTGTTACATCCAATGTAATTGCATCACTTGCAATTTCATCATCAATTACTTTTTGCACACGTTCTTCCTGTTGATCTCATCGCGAGTACCATTTTACCATTTTCATATAATGTCTGTGCTATACTTCTACCAAATGTTCCGAGTCCAATTACTAAGTATCCTGCCATTTTTCACCTCTTTTTTTATCCTATCAAAAATATCTTCTTTTGGATAAACATATCTTCCTTTTTGAATTTTTTTAACTTTAGACAATGCCAATGCTATTGTTAATGGTCCTACTCTTCCAACAAACATTGTAATCATAATTAATAATTTAGAAATATCCGATAATTGTGGTGTTAAATCTAGCGATAATCCCACCGTTCCAAAAGCAGATACTAATTCAAATCCTAATTCTATAACTCTTATATCTTCTAGCCAAATTAATAAAAAAATAATATTACAACAACATACATAATTGATATAAAAACAATAACCATAGCTTTATTATATATTTTTCCAGCTAATTCTTCTCTTATTGTATTCCAAATGTTCCTTATTTTTTTATAGTTGTAACTATCCCAAAAAGTATCAATCCAACTGTAGTAGTTTTTATCCCACCACCTGTTGAGCCAGGTGAGGCTCCAATAAACATTAATACTACAAACAAAAACTGTAGGTTCCCGCAGTTCAGCTATGGAAATTGTATTAAATCCAGCTAGTTCTTGTTGTTACACTTTGAAAAAGCAGCTCCTATTTTTTTCAAAAAATGGCAATGTTCCTAATGTTTTATTATTTGAATACTCTAAAATAAATGTTAAAAATTGTCCCAAATATTATTAGAAAAATTGACATTTTTATAGCTATTCTCGTTGTTGTATTAAGCCTTCTATCTTTTTAGAAAATATTGATAAATATTAAGAATTGCTGCAAAACCTATTCCGCCAAAAATTAACAATGGAATTATAGTATTTATGATTACACTGTTTTTAAAAATCACTTAAATTATTTGTAAATAAATGCAAATCCAGCATTACAGAATGCAGAAATAGAATGAAATATTGAATAATAAATCGCTTTCTTATAATCAAATATTTGTATAAATTTTAAAAAACAATATTGCAGCCCCGATAATTTCTATTGTAAAAACTGTTATCAAAACTTTTTTTACAAATTTTTGTATTTCAAATGTCGTATTAGCATTTATATCTTCCTGTATCAGCTTTTTTGTAAAAATATCCCATTTTTTTAGAAATCATCATTACAACTATTGCTGAAAATGTGATAATTCCTATTCCGCTAAGCTGAATTAATATCATAATAACTGTTTTTTCCAAATAAATTATAGACTTTGCTCACATCATTTACTGTAAGCCCTGTTACACAGACAGCCGATGTTGCAGTAAACATACCTTCAAGCAAATTTGTCTTTTTGTCCATTTTCTGTTGCAATTGGTAAAGAAAGTAAAAAGCCGCCTATTAATATAATTATTATAAATGACGCTAATATTATTATATATGGTGATATTTCCTTTTGTTTCTTTAACATCAGAATCGCCTAACTTTCTTTTTAAAAAACTTTTTTTCGATTTCTAATTTTTTTAATTTTTTTAAATAACCCAGAAATCAAATTCTTCAATCATATTTTTCATATGTTTTGTCTTTTGCCAGTAAATTTGTAAATTCCTAAAATCTTCGCCAGTTTTTCTTAGATATTCATCATTTTCCAACCAGTTCTTCAATTTTATCTCCTATTCTTTTCCATGCCTTGTTAAGCTCAGGTATGACTTTTAGCCCTTCTTCTGTTATCTTAGTAAAAGAATTCTTTCCTGATTTTTCTCTTTCTACGTATCCTTTTGAAACTAATTTATCTACAAACCTTGTAACTGTTGATGGAGCTATTGCTAAAGCTTCTGATATTTGATTTACTGTGAGACCATTCTTTTCTTCTTTTAATATAATCATTAAAAAAAGCATGAGTTGGATAAATACCCAGATTTTTCAAATGATTCTTCTGCTATTTTGTTAACCATTCTAAACATTTTTTTGAAATCGTAAAAATAAATACACTTTTTGAATTTCTATCGTTCCTTTTGCTATTCATAAATACTCCTTTATTTTTTTATTTATTTATTTATTTTTACTATATATTTTTTCCCCAACAGAATACCCATGTTAATTTAATAATAATATACACAGGAATCGCAATAAATGCACCGCTGATTCCAAATAATGCCCCTCAATCAAAAACTACCAGAAGTGTTGTAATTGGATGCATTTCCACTGATTTTCCTGTAAGCCATGGTTTTACAATGTTCGCTTCTATTGTCTGAACAATTGTAATTAAGACCACTATCAAAAATTACCAGCTTGAATGATTTTTGTAAAAAGCATACAGTATTGCTGGAATCAATCCAATAAATGGTCCTATAAACGGAATTACATTTCCAAATCCTACTATTACTGAAAAAGCATACTGTAGTCCATTTTCAGAAAAATAAAAATTATAAATGATATAATTCCTACAATCATACTGTCTAACGCAGTTACTAGAATATATTTTCCAATAGTTTCATCCATATTTTTATTAAAATAATCAAATCTTCTCTTCCAATATTTCTAAAAACGTTTGACTCCATTTTCAATATTATCATAACTGAAAATTAACATTATTGTAAAAAAATAGGTGTCATAAATAACAGACTGAATGTACTGCTTATTAAGGAAAAACTTGAACCTAAAACTTTTATGGCATTTGATATAATTATATCTTTAGAACTCATAAAGGGAACTTCGTAAATCAATATTGTTACTTTCCAAAAAAATCCAAAAAGTTATTTTGCAGTTTATCCTGATTTTTTTAAAAAGGAAATCTATAAGACTGGAAACTTGTTTTGTAATAATTGGTACAATTGTTAAGATTATATATAGGAAAAATTATGAAAAAAATACTGATAAAAACTAGTAAAATTGCAAATGTCCTATTTAATTTTATTTTCTTTCCTTTATGTTTATTATTTGTTTCAAAGCCATCAACTTCCTTTTTCACTTATCATATCTATAAATGGCATAAGGCAATATACTATTACAAATGACAAGATAAACGGAAAAAAATCGTACTTATTACCAGTCTTATCGGTTTTGCAAAAATAATCATAAACTTTGAAAAACAGCAATATCGCCAGAAGTGCCAATACTGCTATAATTAAAAGATTTCTTAACTTCAGAAAAATTTTTTTTCATCATAAAAATTTCATTTAATTTTTTTATCCTTCCGTTTTTATCCAAATGATTTTTTTCACTTTTCCTATTAAATACAATATCAATCGGACATCCTTCAAATCCGAAATATTCCCTTAATTTATTTTCAATGTATCTTTGATAAGAAAAAAATGTATAAGTTCTGGATTGTTTGCGAAAAAAATACGAATTTTGGTGGTGCCTGACTTACCTGTGTAGCATAATTTATTTTTACAGCTCTTCCTTTTCTTGTAGGCACTGGATTCTGTGCTATCATTTCAGCTAAGATCTGATTTAACAATCCTGTTGTTATTTTTGTGATATTCTTCGTTAATAAATTTAGCTTGCTCCAGAATATTTAATGTTCTTTTTCCCTGTCAATGCTGAAATTGTAACAATTGGCGCATAATCCAGAAATGCCAAGTCAGCTTTTTACAAGCTCAGTAAACTCTTTCACACTATTGTTATTTTTTTCAATCAAATCCCATTTATTAACTGCAATAATAATGGGCTTTCTCTCCTCATAAATCATTCCTGCAATTCTTTTGTCCTGATCTGTCAAAAGCTCTGTCGCATCAAAGCATCAGCACACAGACATCAGCCCTTTTTATCGCTTTCATTGCCCGAAGTATGCTGTAATATTCGATATCATCTTCCACTTTGGATTTTCTACGAATTCCAGCTGTATCAATTAAAGTATAAGTTTCTCCATTGTATCTAAGGCTTGAATCAATTGAATCTCTTGTAGTTCCCGCAATATCACTTACAATCGAACGTTCTTCATTCAAAAGTTTATTTACAAGCGAAGATTTACCAGCATTTGGTCTACCAAGAATCGCAATATTAAGTCCATCTTCAATTTGTTTTATTTTTTATCTTCAAACTTTTCAATTACTGCGTCCAGTAAATCTCCCAAATTTGTCTTATGTTCCCCAGAAATTCCGATAACTTCCTCAAATCCTAATCCATAAAACTCAAAAATATTTTCCTGATCACGCAGATAATTGTCAATTTTGTTTACAGCGACAACAACCTTCTTATCCTGTCTTCTAAGTACTGTTGCCACATCTTCGTCAAGTCCAGTAATTCCAGCTTTTCCATCTACCAGAAATATAATCACATCCGCCTCGTCAATTGCAACTTGTGCTTGCTGCTTAATTTTCCCCATCATAAAAATCTTCTGTCCTAGGGCTCAAGACCTCCAGTATCCACTAGAATAAATTCCTTTCCTGACCATTCCATTTCACGATATAGCCTGTCTCTTGTAACTCCAGGCTCATCTTTTACGATGGATAGCCTATCTCCCACCAACTTATTAAATAACGTTGATTTTTCCCACATTAGGGTCTGCCAACAATTGCTACAGTGTGTTTCATTTTTCCTCCATTTTATTATATATATTTTTATGTCTTAATAATTCTCAAAAAAACAATATTATATTTATTTTTATCATATTTTTGGCATTTTTTTATTAGTTTTTAACGAAAAGAAAAAAACTTTTTAGAAATTATTCGGAATCTTTTTTTATTGAACTAATGGAATTAAGTGTCTTTAAAGTTTGTATACACACTTTGATTTTATAACATTAATCTGATAAAACTAAATAAATATACAATTTTGCTATATATTTTATACTATTTCCCGTTTAAATAGCGAATGTTTAATAAATTTTGAATTACATACTATTTAGTAAGGAATTAAAACTTTTTGTCCTTAACATAGTTTCTATTTTTATAATGGGGATTTAGTATTAGATTATTTTATTTAATATCGATTTTTTTACTATTTTTTTATTAGTTTTTTTCTTTTTGCAGGATTGCTCATTGCCGCAAATCCTTATCTTGCAGTAAAGTTTTATCCTGATAATTAAAAATTATAGCAAGATTGCTACGCAATACCTATGGCTAGACTACGAGTTTTATTTGCCCAACTCCGAAACTCCTCCTTATAGTTGTCAAACAGTCGTAGTTGAACAAATAAAAAGCTCCGTCGATTTATTAAATCAAAAATTATATTTTAATTATTTTTGAAATACTAGGTTTTTATCTTTTTGTTGGAAAAGTTTGTAATAAATTCGTTATTTAAATGGGGTTTAGTATTATTTTATTTTTCACTATTCACTTAGTAAAAACTGCACCTCCAATCTTTTATCCTAGATTTTTCAAGTACAGTAAATTAATTAAAAAAATAATTTTATTTTTTTAAAAAAATAATTCAATAACTCTCAAAAATACAAAAAGTAATTCCGCTAGCAATAACAGGTCCTGCCGCAATCCCTTTGAAAAAACAACTCCCATTATTGTTCCAATTACTAGAGCGACTGTAATTTCAGGCTGCCCCGAGGTAATCCTACTCCTTTTTGAGGAAAGGATAGAAACAGAAATTCCACTTATAATCGCAACCCATCCAATCGGAGATTTAAAGGCATTTAATAAATGAGAAAAAAACCAATTTCTCCTGTAGCAATAGGAATTAAAAATAGCAACTGTGATTACTAAAACACCCCAATTTATACCTTCTTTTCTAAATTGAATCATAAAATTCTCAATATCAATTCCTTTTAATTTATAACTTTCTGTGATATTAAATAAAACTTTTAAAAATTAATACGAAAATTGTTGCATAAACTATGGATTTATTCTGTGTAATTGCACCAACTAATAAAAATTAGCCCTAAAAATAAAAACTTTCCAAAAATTTTTCCTTTCTATTTTTTTGTTATTTTATACTAAATTCCATTTAAAAAAATAAAAATTATATTTTAATTATTTGATAACAAAAGACCAAGAATCCCTTTGCTAAAAATTTTTAATAAATTCATTATTTACAATGGGAAAAATAGTACTATTTAATTTGTTCTAAAAATAAACGGATCCTTTATTTTAGTGTCTTCTGCAAATAAAAATGATTTTTACTCATAATTTCAGCTGTTTTGGGATCTTCATCAACAAATGGTAGAAATATCCTTCCTCTATGCTGAGAATGTATTGAAGTACATTTATTTCAGCTCCTGCTCTCTGATGAACTACTCCACTTCCCAGATGAACTGTGTATTCTGCACGTTCGCCTTTTTATTATAGCATGTTTTTCAGTAAATGTAATATTTTTTTAAGTTTAAATAATTTAAGATTAAACTCAACAATAGCTTTTTCTCATTTCAACAGTCGAATGACTAGCTTCAGGATCAACACCGCCAACATGAGCTACACTTACAGCCAGATCCACATCTCTCATTACTTCTGTAAAGATTAAATCAGGAATATCATCTATAAGCATCGGTTTAAAGGTCTTTCTGTCGTAAAAACAAACCCATTCAAGTGTTGGAGCTTCAATATCAGATGGAGAAAACCAGTCTGCCATTGCATAAATTTTTGCTATAATATTATTTTTTTATAATAAATTTTTTTGCAGCCCTTCTTCATAATCAGCAACCCATCTTCTATTTTTTAGTACAGCAACAGTTTTATTTGGCTGAATTTGATGTCCAGCATATCTTAATGAATTTTCCTTGCCTTTTTCATCCTGAGTTTTTATATAAATTTCTCTAAATATCTGTTTAAACGGCTGTTTTATCTGTTTTGTGAATAGGTCTTGCTGGTACTCGCTCCATTTTCCACTGTTATACAAATCAAGAGCATGAGCAATTTTTAACACTTGACTTTCTTCAAGTTCAAGAATTTCTCCATTTACAGTTACAAGAGTACCATCACTGTAGTAACCAAGATTGTTTTTCAGATTTGAAAACGAGGTGTCCAACAATGGTGAAATTACAGGATTTTTCCATTAGATTTTTTTATTTCATAATTGTAGAATTCTGTACCGTCTTCCATTGCCTCTTCTAGCATTTTTTTAGAACGTCTATATTGTTCTTTCAAATTTTTATTAACTTCCTTAATTTCTTCAATATATTTATTTTTCTTTAGTTTTACTGGCATTGTTTTTCAAAGTTTTTCCGTTTTTTTCAAAAAAACTATTTTTAGTTTGTCCAAATTCATCAATTTTTTTATAAATACCGATATTTCATCAATTATTTTTTTGGCTCAAAATATTTTTTTGCATTTCATTAATTAAAAGCTGTTTCCATACTCCAAATTAAACGAATTACATCTGAATATCCAGCATTTCTTGATAAATTTTTCAAGCGATATTTCAAATGCCTTTGCCTCGCTTGCTCGACGCTGAGCTCCAAACTGCTTACTTTCTTTTAGAAATTTCTGCAAAAATTTGTACCTATGAAGTAAATCTTTGTCACGAGCCTTTTTTAATGGAATTAATGAATAGCTAGCAACCAAGTCTTTATTTCTCTTGTCTTGAATCTTTGTTTCAGTTTCCTTTAATTTTTAACTTTCCTTGTACAGCGTCTGCAAACATTCTTGCCCGTGAATGTTTTGCTCCATCTGATACATATTTTGCCGCCTCATAAAGCATCTCAAATCGTTTTTTCCCCAATTCTTTATAAGCAGACTTGAACCAGTCAATATCAAAAGCTCCCACAGCCAAATCTTCAACTGAAATAGGAGTATATTTGGCAAATAGACTTTCCATATTTTTAGACACATCACTTATATGAGCATGAAAATAGTAACAGGCACTTTCCATTCCTTTCCAGCCTAAATATTTCTGAATAAGTGGTATCCAACGTGGTGCATACATTGCCACTTCTATAAGCCGCTGTTGACTAATTTTGCTTCCTTTTATTTTTTTAGCAAATAGTTCACTGGTATCTGTTTTTATCAGGAATACTGTTTTTCAAAAGATGACTCAAATTTGATTTTTTGGAATCATCACTGTAATAATAGGAATAATAACCACCTCTTTCCAGCTTTTCATTACCCAGTGCCATCAAAATCTTGATAAGATTGTCAACACCTTTTACAATCGGTATCTGATGAATCGTATTTGAGTATTCCACAGGATTCTCCCTCTTTTAAACTCTGAATCCAAAAATGTAGTCAATTATTTTTGCCCTTCTGTTCTAAAAAAATTCCATAACTTTCTGTTCATCTTGATTTTTAGAATCTTCATTATTATAAATAAAAATTACACAAAGTTCTTATATTATCCTTTACGTTTCCGCGATTAAGTACTTCAATATAAAACTCGTCTTTTTGTAATAATTCCTTTTGTTACAGCAAAAAGCAAATTCATAAAGTGAAATGAGTTCGCCATTTAATTCTCCATTTTTTTCTTTTGTATATAATTGTACATTTTTTTATAAATTTCATATTTTAGGATAAACTGCTCACCAAATTCCTTCTCATTTTGGATAATATCCCATATTATTTTTAGCCTCTCGAAAAAAATTAGGTTATTGTCAAAAATGCTTGAATACATTTTCTTTGGCGTCATCTCTTCCCCAATGATTTTTTTCCCCTGCTTTGTCAAAAATCTTGCTTTCATCCAAGTGATTGTAAACATAAGAAAATACAGTTTTTCCAAATTTATAACAATATTTTTTTATTTTTCTTCATTTTTGTATTCATTTATAAGCAGATGTATAATTTGAGATATTTTTTTCCAACTGAATAATAATATCCTTTATTTACCTCAAAAATGTTTTAAATCATTATTTTTTTCTTTTGCTCAAATATTATTTTTTTCAATTAGGTTATTTGCACCAAATCCAAGCATTTCATTCGTATAGTTTAAATATTCCTTTGCTGAAAAATCTTTCCTTTGTGAATAAATACAGCTGATATAGCGTTTTAAAATCCTTAATTTCTGTTTTGTAAAAATTCCCGCCATACTTCCTCCAGTGGATAATCCTCTAATTTCTGATTTCCATAATCGTATTTTTCTATCCGAAGAAAAAAATAGGAGAAAATGTATTAGAAAGCAAAGCTTCTTCTCCATAAACAGTTTTGTACTCATAATTTTTCGTATTTCACATACAAATCGTTTAATTTTTTTACAATTTCCAAAAAGTTCATCAATAGACTTTGTAAATATTTTTTTATATCTAATTTTTTTCCTCTAAAAATTCTTTTATTTTTCAAAATTTGGCTCATAATCAGTGTTATATTTAAGTGCCTCATTAACAGCTTTTTTTCTCTTCCTATTAATTTCATTAATTAAAACAATTTCACTTGAAGTAGGCTCTTTCACAAGGTTTACATACTTTTTTTCAATGTTTTCACATCGTCTTTTTTTCTCATTTTTAGCCTTCAAAATCAAGTCAAATGCAGCGAGTCGTTTATTTACATCCTTTGTCTTTATAAGATTTTCAACACTTTCATAAAATGCCGTCTTTTTCTGCAAATAAAAGTAAATTAATCAGATTTTTTTACGAACTTCTGAAGTTTTTTTAACTTTAGCATTCCTTCCATTTCTTTACAATATTTTTTTGGACTAAATTATGTTTTTTTAGCTATTTCAAAGGCTTTATTAGTTACTGCACCGTCTTTTTAAACTATCAATCACAAATTTTTGCATGATTTTCATTCTCAAATTTTTGAGCAACAAGCTGTAGAATATCCTCTTTTGTATAATAATTAAGAAATTTTGCATAATCCAAAAATTTTTATCAATATATTCACCTTTCAAAAAAATAGCGATATTATAGCCATTTTATCAGCAATTGCCACTTTATACAAAGTAACTGAATACCATGGAAAAAATACAAGGCGAAAAAAATCCTTTCTAACTTTTGTCATTTGTTTAACTAAATTTTCAAATATTCCAAAAAAACTCTTTTTGCCTCATCTTCATTTTTCAAAAAAATCAGTCAATTTAACTTTTCCATTATTTATTCTCTGAAAAATTTGATAAGTATTTACATTTCCCACAAGATTCCCTGAATAACATGCATAAATTTCCAAATCATCAGGGATTTTTCTGAATAACTTTTTTTGCAATTTTTTTGAGATAATTTTGGATTTTGAATAATATCAAGGTAGTAGGAAGCAAGCAAAACAGTGTGGCGTTTTCCAGTATTTATAAGTTTTTTTCAATCGCTTTTTACAGCCACCGAAACATCTTCTCTTCCCTTTTGCCAAAGCCCTAACAAAAACTTCCACATTATCATCACTTTTCAAAAGCTCATCAGCATATTTCGGATTTTCCACAAGCTTATTGATAATCTCAATTTCCTTTTTGCTAACTCTGTCTGCATACATTTCGCCAATTCCAGTCCATGTTGCCAAAGCTCTTTTTTTACCGATGAAAAAAACGTAATAAATCATTATCATAAACAATTTTAAACATATAATTAAAGTTTTCCACAGTTCCACCATCCATCGTTTCACAAATAGCCTGTCGTAGCCCTTCCTGAAAGCTTTTGCAGCCAATAGTAATTTCCCAACTAATTCTACAAGCTCGCGATTATTTGACGAAAAAAATTGCCCTAAAAAGTTGTATAATCTAATACAAATGTATTGTTATCACTCAAAAATCATTTCTTTCAAAAAAACTCAATAACTTCTTTATTGCCTCTATTAATTTCAGCTAAAAGATAAGATTCTGCGTCAATATTCCCATACTGTTTCGTATCATACTCTTTTTTTCAAAAATTTTCATAATATCCAATTCCAAAATATGGAATTCCACAAAACGTGTCAAAAATATCCCACATATCCCGCAAATGATCTCTATAATTTGAACTTAGTATCATTTTTCTATAATATCCTTTTTGTATAAGGAGTTTGTACAGTTTTTCACAAACTTCAATAAAAAGTTCCCTAAAATACTTTCCTATCATCACATCCAAAAGCAGGATAAATTTCTTTTGGAAAAAATATCTTCAAAGCCTAACATTTTTTTAACATTTTTTTAATTTTTCTTTTTTTATTTCTACAAGCGCAAAAAATTTCATACTCATATTCTCCAGTTTTAACAGTACCTTTCAATGCATTTTTCAATAAATTTTTCGACTTTCTGAATTTAATTTTTTTCCTTTTCCTTTGACAATTTCATTCTGTAACTATTTTTTTCAATTTGTCAGGAATACTGTAATCTATTACCATAATAAATTCTCCTTATAAATTATTTATTAAATATTTATTTTTAAAAACATTTTTCTCAATCTAGTTTTTAAACTACTTTTATTTAATAACAGTTTTTCCTAATATTTTTTTATTTTTAATCATTGGCGAATATTAATTACCACATTCTCCCAGCTAACATCGTAAGTCTAACAAATGTCAACTCGTCATTCTCGTTCAAATTTACCTCACTATGTATTTCTCCCACTTCTTCATCATTCACAAAAAAATTCTGTAAATTCCATCTTCATAACTTTGCAGTGCATTTTTCAATCGCCTTTTTCCAAATCCTGCTTTTGTTCATTATAATCTACCCCCAAAACGAAATTTTTTTCCAGCATCCGACAAATCATTAATTTTTCTTATCAGTCAAATACGGAACAATGTCGTTTTCAGTAGAACCTTCATTAAATTTTTTTCACATTTATTGTAACAAATTCTGTCAAAAAGTTCCTTTACAGTCTTTATTTCTTCATTAATTTCGTATTCTTTCTTATCAATTTTTATTTTTCTTTCCAATTTGTTTTACATTTACATAAACTTTCATATTTTTTTCATTCACTTTCATTATTTTTATATTTTATCATATATTCCTGTTATTTAACATTGCGAAAACTTTTTAAAAATAAGCTCGAATTTTCATAACTATAGAAAAAATATTTTTAAAAACCGAACTCAAAAAAATTATAACGATATTATTCAAAAATCTAAGATTGTTTTATTTTTACGAGTTTAATTATATACTCGAACCCTTTTTAAAAATAGAACTGCTAAAAAAATTGAAAAAAATCTAGGGGTTTGAGTAAAAATAGTCATATCTTTTGAGTTCAGTTTTAAAGGCAGTTTTACTATAAAACAAGAATTTAAAAAAATACTTATAAAAAAATCAGCCTTCATACAAAGACTGATAATTAATTATTATTTATTGTTTAGCTGTAAATATTTTTCTCCTTTTTTTCAGAAAGTTTATAAACCGTGCTATCCACATAAATATATTTTTCCTTTTTAGCTTTTTCAATAACTTTTTTTCAAAAAATCCTTTATTCCAACGCAAATGATTGTCAATAGTGTCAATTCCACATTCATCTTTTTTTCCTGCTTAGTATTTACGTGGTTTGATAAGTGAATTAGCAAAAATTCTGACTGAAAAATATCATTTTTTTGGGTTCTTTTTTTCGATTTATTGTAAAAATAAGTCCTTTTTGGGAGAAAAAATTAGTGTTAAAAGGAAAAATTACTCCGATTGTAACTGCTATACTTCCTGCAATTGAAATGTCAAAAAAATCTTGCAAAATGAAATCCAATGATACTTGCCACAGCTCCCAAAAACGAGACTTAATCCTATCATTACTTTTTAGCTTATCTGTTAATAAATACGCTGTAATTGGAGGACCAATCATAAATGCAACTACCAATATTGAACCTACTGCCTCAAATGAGGATACTGCTGTCATTGACACAAGCGACATTAGCATATAGTGAATTAATACTGGCTTCATTCCAAGTGTTATTGCAAGAGCCTTATCAAATACTGATATTTTTTTAATTCCTTGAAAAAAATAACGACAAAAGATAAGTTTATTAAAAAAATATTACAAAAGTCGTAACCAATCCTTTAGCAACACTAAAACCAAATATTTCTACCCTATTAAATGGAGCAAATGCCAGTTCTCCCAACAATACCGAATCAACATCTAAATGCACATTTCCAGCATATTTTGAAATTAAAATTACAGCGATACTGAATAACAGCGGAAAAAAACTACTCCAATTGCTGAATCTTCCTTAACAAGCCTTGTCGAATTAAGAAGTTCCACAAAGGTAAACTGTTAAAACTCCAACTATTCCTGCACCTACTATTAACAAAGGGGAATTCAAATCATGAACTGCAAAAAATGCAACTACAATTCCAAGTAAGATAGTATGCGTAATCGCATCTGAAACCATCGCCATACTTTTTAAAACCAGAAATGTTCCCAAAATTGAGCAGGCACTTGCCACCATTATTGCAATTAACTGTATTTCAACTGAAAAAAATCCATAATTTATTTCCCCTTTTCCAAATTATTTATTTTTAAAATTATTTAATCCAGCTTTTTTTATTTTTCAAGTTTTTTTCTCTAAATTCTTTTTCTTTTTCTGATTTCTTATAATTTTTAAATACAATACCTCTTTTATTTGAAAAAGAATACTGATAACTACGATTATACTTATAATTATAACGATAACAGGCCCAGTTGGCAAATTACTTTCGCTTATACTAATTAAAGTTCCAAGCAAACCTGATATTCCTCCAAAAAATGCTGCCAAAATTACCATGATTGAAAGTTTGTCTGTCCATTGCCGTGCTGCAACTGCTGGAGAAATAAGCATTGCACTTATTAGTATTACTCCTGCTGCCTGAATACCTATTATTACAGTAGTTACAATCAATATGGAAATTAATATTTCGATTTTCTTGCTTGGAAATCCCAATGTTTTAGCAAAATCAGAGTCAAACGAAACAATTTTAAATTCCTTCCAGAAAAGAATAATTATAATTAGAAGAACAATCCCTGTAACGAGGATAATATTTACATCTCTTTTTAATAAATGTTGACGCTTGTCCAAAAAAATAAATTTATTTAATCCCGATTTATTAGCACCTGGCAATTTATTCAAATAAGAAAGTAAAACTAACCCTAACCCAAAAAAATACCGATAAAAATCAATGCCAAAGCACTATCAAATTTTATTTTTTTGTATAATTTTTGAATTAATTGAATTAAACCAATACATACAATTCCTGTTATTAAAGCACCTAGCAGTAAAAATTTCTGTATTTTTTTACATTTGTAAATAAAAAAAGCTAAGCAAACTCCAGGAAGTGAAGCATGAGAAACAGCATCTCCCAATAAACTTTGCTTTCTTAAAACTGCAAAAACAGCCAAGTATTCCTGAAACCATTCCAAGCAATAGACAACCAAGTGCAACTGTTCTGAATGTATGATCTGTTATAAGAAGATTTAATATATTCATTTTATCGCTCCTTTTCAATTTCAGACAGATTTCCATTATTTTTGAGTTGCTTTTTTTACTCTTATATGTTTTTCAATATTTTCAGGAGTAAAAAAATTTCTTCCCACAGGTCCAGAAGCTATAACAGACACATTTATAAATGTCACATAATCAAAATAATCCTTTACCGTCTGCAAATCATGATGAACAACAATTACAGTTTTTTTCTCATCTCGCAATTTTTTTAAAATATTTACAATAGATTTTTTTCCGTTTTACTGTCGACACCTTGAAACGGCTCGTCCATAAAAATATATTTCAGCATCCTGCACTAATGCCCGTGCCAAAAAAACACCCTTTGCTGTTGTCCCCCTGACAGCTGGCTTATCTGTCTGTCTGAAAAACTCATCCATTTCCACCTTATGAATTGCTTCTTTCGTCTTTTCCTTATCAATTTTTCTAACTTTCTTTAACCACCCGACTTTTCCATAACGCCCCATTTCCACAACATCAAATACAGTAGTGGGAAAATCCCAGTCAACACTTCCTCTTTGTGGTACATAAGCTATCTTTATCCCGCACTTTGCTATATTTTTTTCATCATAAAATTTTACTTCTCCAGTAACAGGCTTTAGCAAATCAAGCATTGCTTTAATTAAAGTAGATTTTCCAGCCCCATTCGGGCCTACTATAGCCATAAGAATCCCTTTTTTTAATATCAAGCTCAACATCCCATAAAACAGGTTTATCCTCGTAGGCTATTGTCAAATCTTCAACTTTTATAATAACATCATCAGAAACATTTTGATTCATCTTTCCTCCTTCTCTTAAATTGTAAAAAAATTATTCTGTTATATCTATTTAGTAACTAGTTTTTTTCTTTTTATATTTTTAGCTTTTTTTAATTAAATTAATTTTTGTAATTAAACTAAAAAAATGTCGTGATTTTTTTGGAAATAAAAAAATTTCTGTTTGAGCAAAGCGAGTTTAATTTTTTTATTTTCAAAAAAATACTTAGACGAAAACCAGGATTGTAAAGGGGATGGCGACTGATCCCCTTTACGTTTAAAAAGAAAAAAACATGAAAAATATAGAAAAAAATCTTTATTAACAAAAATTTTTTTATAGAACTCAAAAAAATAAATTTAATTTGAATCCTTAGAAATAAAAATTCGATTCTTTACAACCTTGTTAGTAAAAAAATAATTACTATCTTTATTTTTAAAGCATTTACAATTGTATCAGCATTTGCCTTAACTGTTTTAATATAAGTTTCAGAATTATGTGTTTTATCTCCCAATGAATCTGAATACAATTCTCCACCTATCTTTAACTTCTTTTTCCTCTAGCTTTTTACAGCTTCCTGCAATGCTTCTATACTTTTTTTCGGAACAGAAGATTCTACAAATATTGCTTTTATATTTCTTTTGTACAATGAAATTAGCTAAGTCGCTTATGTTTTTTTGTACCAGTTTCAGAATCTGTAGAAACTCCTTGTATTGCTTTTTACTTCTAGTCCAAATTGTTCTCCAAAGTAGTTAAATGCATCGTGAGCTGTTACAAGAACTCTGCTTTTTTCAGGAATTTCATTAATTCTTGTTTTTACATAAGTTGTAAGTTCATTTAGTTCAGCTTTATATTTTTTTAGATTTTCTTTGTAGTAGTCGCTATTTTTAGGGTCAAATTTACTTAATTCAGCTTCTACAGCTTCAGCTTCTTTTTCCCATAATTCTGTATTGAACCATACATGCGGATCAGGAGTATTTTGGTCAACTAGATGAATTTTACTTTTATCCAGTTTATCTCCAACATTTAGTATATTTTTGTTTTGAGAAGTTAACTTTTCAAAAATTTCTGTCATTTTACCTTCCAAATGCAGTCCACCATAGACTATGATGTCAGCATTTCCAAGTTTTTCAATATCTCCTGCACTAGCACTATACAAATGTGGATCTACTCCTTCTCCCATAAGTCCAGTAACTTCGACTTTATCTCCACCAATTGTTTTTACAAGGTCAGTAAGCATTGTCGTTGTTGTGGTAACTTTTATTTTTTTACCTGATGAAGCTCCACCTTTTCCACAAGATATTAGTAGCATCATTGCTACACATACTGCGATTACTAAGTTTAATTTTGTTAATACGTTGTTTTTACTCATCATCAGTCTCCTCCAAATCTTTATTTTTTTTATAAACCTCAATCATGTCTGCTGCATTAAAAGCCACTATTTTTTCATTATTTTTGCTCACTTTTTCAAATATATTGGTCCATTAAACGGATCTTTTTCTTTCTACAATATTTTTTTCTTTTTAAATTTATATCCAAATCCCGTAGATAATCATATAATTCTATATTATCCTCCACACTTAATATAACAATTTCATCATCTTCCTCAGCTTTCAGATAATTTTATAATATTTTTCTTCATCCAAGTTTTTCCAAATCATAGAAAATTGGACTGCCATGCGGACATTCCTTAGGATAAAATAAAAAAATTTTTTTCCAGCTTTTTGAAGAAGTTTATTGCTAGTTACATGTTCCAGAATTTCCGCTTCCTTATGCACTTCTTCCTTTTTCATACCCCAGCTTTTTCAAACAAAAAAACTTCCCAAACTCTATGTTTACGTATAATGTCAAGTGCAAAGTTGTTCCCTTTTTTTCAGTAAGTTTTACTGTTTTTTTGTCAATAGTTAAATATTCATCATTTACCAACTTTTTTTATCATTTCACTGACTGAAGCTGGAGAAATATTTAAATATTCTGCAAGTTTTTTTATTGGAATATTCCTTTTTTTCTTCTTCAAAGTGTATATTCCCTTTAAATAGTCTTCTATACTTCTGCTCATCCCAACTCCTTTCTTTTTATTTAGTTTCACCTAACCATATATTTAGGTTAGCCTAATAACAATATTATATTACCACTATATATTTAAATTGTCAAGATAGATTTAATAATTTTTTTCAGATTTCAAAAAAAGCACACTTGCATTATTAAATGCTTGTGTACTTAAATAACAGAAAAAAATAAAAATATTTAAAACTTAGATAAAAATATAATTTTTGAATGAATTATCCAAGTTTTTTTATATAACTTTCCAAATCAATTTTTAATGTTAATTTTCTCCAGTTTTTATTTTTACAACATTTTTTTAAAAATAAAGTGTAACTTTTAGTTACAATAAAAAAATTCCTATTTTAAATTTTATTAAAAAAATAATAGGAATTTTTATTATATATTCAAAAACTAGTTTGGTTTTATGGATATTTTTACCATATTTTTTTATAATATTTACTAAAAAAATTTGTAGAAACAATTTTTCATTTGAATTTTTTTGTCTCATAAATTAATTCTTTTCATCATTATTATTTTTTTGGAATAAATTTCCATAATGTTGGAACAAGCAATGTTACAGCAGTTGATTTTTAATGCATCTCCTGGGAAGGAAAGGCAATACACCAACCATGAATGCATTTTTACCTGGTAAAAATAATGATAATTGCAATGCACCTAATGTCAAGATAATTGCACTAGAAAAACATTAATGAAAGAATTGTTTTTTTACGTAAGATTTTGTAACTCCTTTATCAGCTAAATATCCTAAAAAGAATTGTAGAAACAATATATCCTAAAAATATACCCTCCTGTTGGTGAAAAATAAAGAACCTGCTTTAGCACCAGCAAAAAAATTGAGCACCTAAACTACCTGCCGCAACATAGGAAAGGATTGTCGCAGTTCCTAATTTTCTTCCATATAGTAACGCCATTAATGTAACTCCAAATGTTCCAAGTGTAATTGGTACTGGAGTATAAGGTAATGGAATCATAACTTGAGCCATTAAGCTCAAAAATGCTACTCCACCTAATACTAAAAAGAACATTTTTTTAAAAATTTCTTTTTCTTTTTGATTCAATTTTGACAATATTACTAATTAAAGTATTTTTGCTTCATAAGAAAAACCTCCATAAATTTTTATTTTTTTGTTAAATATTCCATAAATTGAATATACAAATGATTCATGAAATAATTTCAAATTTTTTTCATTGTATTATAACACTTGTTATATAAAAAGTCAATTGTATTTTTGAGATAGAAATGAAGTCAAATACTTAAGAGCAAACAATAAAAAAATCACACTAAATTTCTCTTGGCTCTTTTTGAAATATTTTTTTGTTTGTGAGAGTTTTTTTCAATGTTTTTTTATTGGATTTCTACTTTGTCTTAAAAACAGAATATTAAAAAAACTCTCTTTATAAGAAACGAAAAAAATCTGTTATTTAAATGGTAGAAAAAAATACTTTTCAATAAGATTTGTTGATTATATTCTAGATGATTTTCTCTAGTTAAGTACAAATTATTTGACCCTAAACATTTTTATTCTATCTTGAAAAAAATAATATAATTGCTATTTGTTAGTTAAAAATGATATAATTTGGACTAACTAATAATCTTAACAATATGTAAATCTATGAGGAGGAAAAATAAAAAAATGAAATTTTTTTAGACTTTTTGAAAAAAATTTTTTTGATATTTTCATTAAAAAGAAATATATTCATTCTTTTTTTAAAGATGTCGCTATTTATATTTGTAATTTTTTTATTATTGGAATTTCTGCAATTGCAATTTTTTTAGTTCCAAAGATAAAAATGAAAAAAATGAAAAAAAGCTATGAATATATACTTTTTAATGTTTCTGACGTTACAGAAGATAAAATTGTCGGTTCAAATTTTTTTATCAGATGAAAAAAATTATCATACATGGATATTTTTAAATAGTTTGGATGATATTAAAAAAATAATAATCAAGTAAAAAGGTGTTGTTATTGCTTTTAGACACTATAAACTTATCATCTGCTAAAATTGAGGAATTAATTAAAAAAATTTGAAGAATTAAAAGCAAATAATAAAAAAATATATGCTTTTTGGTGCTTATGTCACAAATGCCAATTATAAACTGGCTTCCATAGCAGATGAAGTTGTTATGGTACCGTCCGCTTCAGCAAGCTTAGATTTGACAGGATATCATTATTCAGATCTTTATTATAAGGGGCTGTTTGATAAGATTGGAGTAAATATGGAAGTTGTCCGTATTGGAAACTACAAGTCTTATGGGGAAGAATATATTGGAAATGATATGACGCCAGAATTACGTTCTGAATTGACAAGAATTTTTGGAAAAACAGATACAACAAATTTATTACTGATGTTGCTAAAAAAACCGTAAAGTTGATAAAAATGCTTTGAATAACGATATTGTAAATGGAAATATTACTAATTTAACACCATTTTCAGCACGTGATAAAGGTTTAGTTGATAAATTGGAACAATTTTTCTACTTTTACAGAACGATTGAATATTCGTGAAGATAATATTGCAGATATTACAGATTACTATCAAAAAAAGAGTACAATATGAAAAAAACTGGAAATTCAAGAAATGGAACTATCGCTGTAATTTATGCTGAAGGTTCGATTTTATATGATGCAAACGGCGTTACAGAAGGAACTATTACACCTGACAATATTCTTCAAAAAAATTGAAAAAAAGCTACACAAACTAAAAAAATTTAAAAAGGGATTGTACTTCGTGTAAATTCAGGTGGAGGTTCGGCACTTGCTTCTGAAGTGATTTATCAGGAACTGTCAAAACTGAAGATTCCAGTTTATGTTTCAATGGCGGATACTGCTGCTTCTGGAGGTTATTATATCTCAACGGCAGGAAAAAGTCTTTGCAAACAGTGCTACGATTACTGGCTCAATCGGTGTAGTTTCAATGCTGCCTAAATTATACAATGCCCAAGATAAATATGGGGTTCGTTCAAATTCAATATCAAAAAGGAAGATATTCCGATATTAATGATAGTTTTGCTCCATTATCAGAGGAATCACGTGCTAAAAATCAGTCAATCAATGGAAGAAACATACAAAGAATTTAAATCACGAGTTTCCAAAAAAATCGTAAAATTGATGAAAAATACTCTTGAAAAACTATGCACAAGGGAAAATTTGGCTTGGAGATGAAGCTAAGGATATAAAACTGGTTGATGGGATTGCGAGCCTTGATGAAGTTATAAAAAAATTATGGCAAAAGATTTGAACTTACGTAAGAATTATGCTGTGGAAAAATATTTACCTGGAAGAAGATTTTTTTCTCAAAAATTAAAAATCCCTTTCAAATATGATTACAGCAAAATTCAATTTATCTGCACAACTGGAAAAAAGTATTCCACAAGCTAAAAAAAGCATTTAATGAATACGATTTTTGCAATGCAGAATCAAAAATAAACCATTGTATTATTTAACATACAAATTAAATTTATACTAAAAAAATAAATTTTTAAACGGAGAAAAATAAAAAAATTATTTATTAAAACTCCGTTTTTTTATTTGATTTATAAAAAAATTAAAGGAAGTAAAATTAATGAAAAATTCAAAATAAAACTGATATTTATACAATAAATTATGATAAGATTGTAGATTTTTAAAGAGCGGATAACAAGGTTTACAGTCAAATTTAGCTTTAAAAAAATTTAAATTCTAAAGAAAATCCGAAAGAAGATTTTTGCACATTTACACGATACGGGACGATTAACAGAATTACTTATTGATGGAGCTGAACTGCTGATAAAAAGAAGTGGACAGAAAAAAATCTGAAACGTAAGACAAAAATGGGATGTTATTGCGGTAAAAGTTCATGGAGAAATTATTCTTATAAATACAGCTTTTTCATCGTTATATTACAGAATCAATATTTCATAATAAAAAAATTTTTTTCCTTTTGAAAAAAACCTTTATATATAAAGCCAGAAATTAAATATAACAACAGCAAATTGGACTTTTATCTGGAAACTGAAAAAGATAAAATTTACATTGAAGTAAAAGGCTGTACTTTAGTAAATGGCAAGACTGCCCAATTTCCAGGCTCTCCTTCCACAAGGGCAATAAAACATTTAAAAAGAATTGATAGAACTTAAAAAAGAAGGTTTTTAGAACAGCCAGATAATTTTTAATATTCAGAAAAATCAGAAATTTTTTTCTCCTGAACATAATATAGACAAGGAATTTTCAGAAATTTTTTTATGAAGCGTTGGAGAAAGGAGTAGAAATTTATCCTATTCTATTAAAAGTATAGAGAAGATGGAAATGTATATTTTGAAAAAAATGTAGAAATAGCTGAAAAAAATCATTTTAATATTAATTTTTGAAAAAAAGTTTACCATATCAATAAATTTAAGCTGTTTTTGTGTTCAAATTCTAAAATATAATTTAAAATAAAAAAACTGCACCTTCTGTTTTTGTGTCTAAGATTTTAGGTGCAGTTCATTTATTTTTTTGGTACAGTCTTTTTTTGAGTAATATGATGTAAAGATTTTATATTTAAATATTTTTATTCTATTATTTCTTTCTTCTTCTTTGAGGTTCATCTTTTTACTGGATGTTGTTTTATAAAGTTTTTTTAATTCTTTTTATCGTCTTTACCTGGTGATTTCTTTTTAGGTTGACTAATATTAGTTTTTGGTTTTCGTATATTTGTAGGCGGAACAGCAAATGAAACTATTGATATTCCTGTAATTCCTAAAACTGCGATTATTTTCTTTAAAGTATTTTTTTCATATAAATCACTCCATTCAAATTTTTTTATTTCTTTTCTAGAACACTAATATAGTATCATTTAATTTTTGTCAAAATTATGTAAAAATTTATGTCTTTTTGTGAAGTTTAAAAATTTATTTTTTTAAATATAAAAAAATATAATTAAAAAAATAATTGACAAAAAGTATAAAAAAATATAGTATTATTTAAATATAGTTAAAAATAAAATTAATAAAAAAAGGAAGGAAAATGGATTATTATAGAATACTAGAAATAAAAAGAAGATGCCGATTTTTTTCAGAAATAAAAAAAGAAATATAGAAAAATTAGCGATAAAAATATCATCCTGACAAAAAAATCCTGGAGATGATGAAGCTGTAAAAAAAGTTTCGGGAAATAACAGAGGCTTATGAAATTCTTGGAGATGAGAAAAAAAGAAAAGAATATGACCGCAAAAGAAAATTTAAGAATGGACAGGAAAAACAAGAAAAAAATGAAAATTTAAAAAAATAGAAATAATTTTTTTCTGATAATAATTTTTCGTTTGGGAAAGAATTTTTTTAAAAAGTGCGAGTGAAATGAAAGAAATGTTTGAGAGCAGTTTTAATTTGAATAAGATGGGGAAGAAAAACGGCGGAGATGGAAAAGGAGAATATTAAAGGGCGATTTGAAAATTTTTTTGATATGCAGAATAAAAAAATAAAATTATATTTTTGAAAAAGGCAAGTTTTATTTAATTTGTATAATTTGCAATTTATATGGAAAGGAAAGTAATTATGTTTTGGATTTTTAGGAGAATTTTTGGAAATTTTAGGAATATTTTTTTAGAAAACCGCTTGGTCGTGGGAGTATTTATAGGCTTGAAAGATTAAGAAGTGTTACGGGAGCTAGAAAAAAATAAGAATTTTTAATATTGAAAAAAATAGTATTAGTGTGGATAAGGGAATTAAAAAAATATGAAAAACGAAAAATTAAATGCTAGAAACCAGAAAAGTTACAAGTTTTTTTGAGCCTAAAAAAATATTTTTAATAATGTTAATTTTGATTATTACATTTGTTTTTTTGTACATTTTTCTGGATATTCTACCAAAAAGTCTTTATTTTTCAATATTCGTTTATATCGGAGTTACACTTTATTTGCTTATTGTGGAAAGATTTTTTTGAAAAAAAGCTGAAGTGCAGGAAGAAATTAGAAATATAAAGAACGAGCGGGAGAGAGCATAGTGTGTTTTTAGAAAGAGTCAAGGAAATAGAGAATTTGGAGAAAAAGCAGATTGAGCATATATTTTTGAAAGATTCAGAAGATTATGATATGAAAATCTGGAAAGTTGGAAGAGCGACTTCACTTCTGATTGGAAAAAGAAACGCCTAGAAATCGGGTGGATATAGATGTGAGTGAAGGAATTTATTCTAACTTGGTTAGCAGAGCTCACGGGATTTTTAAATCGAGTGAATGGAATTTGGTATTACGAAGATTTAGGGTTCTCAGAATGGAAGTGGAATCGAGAGAAATTTAGACAAGCGAAAAAAATGAAATTAAAGAAAAAAATATACCAGTAAAAAGTAGAATCTGGAGATATAATTTATTTGGCGACTACAAAAATATTATTAAAGTAATTTAAAAAATGAATAAATAGGAGGAAAAAAATTTAAAAATGAAGTTGGATAGATGTAAAAATGGACATATGTATGATGTTTCAAGATATAGCTTGTGTCCGTACTGCAAATCTGAAGGATTGGAAACAGAAGTTCTGGAAGATAAAATTAATTTAGTGGAAGAAATGGAAGATGAGGACAGAACGACTGCATATTGGTCAAAAGATAGCGTGGTTGACCCTGTTGTGGGATGGATTACGTGTATTGAAGGACATGACAAGGGGAAAGACTACAGGATTGTGAGCGAAAGGAATTTTATTGGACGTGGTGAGAATATGAATATTCAAATTTTAGGAGACAGCATGATTTCAAGAAAAAATCATTGTTCAATAAGCTATAATCCTAAACAGCGAAAATTTATGCTAACTCCTGGAGATGCCAACGGACTTATATATTTGAACGGAGAAGCTGTTTATAATACAGTTGAGTTGCGGGCTTATTCAGTTATGGAAATGGGAGAAAAGTAAATTTGTGTTTGTGAATTTGTGTGGAGATTATTTTGACTGGGAAAAGGAGAAATCGAGAGAAAACGATTCTGAAAAAAATTGAGAAATAAAAATTATAGGAAAAAAAGGTAGTAAAAAGGGGAATCTGAAGTAAAAAAATTGAAGATTATGAAGAAATGTTTCAAAACTAAGTTGGAAAAATCTAAATATACTCGAACCTATTTAAAATTGAACTATTAAAAAATTATATAAACTCAGGGTTTGAGTAAAAATAGTCATAGCCTTTGAGTTCGGTTTTAAAGCAATTTTACTATAAATTTAGAATTTTTGATAAAAAGCTATAATTTTAGAAAAAAATGATTTTACTTAAAAAAATTAAAAAAATAAGTATAAGGGGAGAAATTGGGGAATGAGGAAAGATGAAGCAAAAATTTATTACAGAATTTTTGAGTGAAGCTGGAACAAAGGCTGAAAAATAGTGATTTTTTTGGATATGTTTTGCTTGATAATTATGCAATCTGGGTCGTGGCGGATGGATTTGATGAAGAAAAATGGGGCAAAGATAGCTGCAAAAAAATAGCAGTAGAATCTGTAATCGAATATTTTTATGCTACGTCCACGATTTAACTATGAAGTAATAAAGGAAATGATGGATTATGCAAATCTGAAAGTAAAGGAAAAACAGGAAGAAACTCAAAAAAATATTCTCTTATGCACACTTCCTATTAATTATTATCAGCAATTACAATTCAATTTTATATGGAAATATAGGAAACACAAGATTTTATCACATTAGAGGAGGCTATATTGTTTCTCAGAGCAGTGATGATACGATTGCACAGCTTCTGGTAGAAGAAAAAGCATTAAATACATCCGATATGCGATTTCATAGGCAAAGAAACGATTTGTTGCAGGCAATTGGAGATTTTTGGAAAAAAATTAAGCCAAAATATTATAAAAAGAGCCGATTGAACTGCTTGAAAAAGATATTTTTTTGTATGACAACAGTTGGTTTTTGGGGAAAAATATTGACGATTACGATATGGAAAAATGATTTATCTCGGTTTGAAGATAAGAAGCAATGGCTAAATTCGTTGGAAAAACGGATACTTGCATCTTTAAGGGAGAATATTGAAAATTATACAATTGCAGGAGTGGAAATTCAGGCTGTTGCAAGTAGGGAGCCAATGGAAAAAGATAAAGCTAAAATTATAAAAAAAGATAGCTTTGGGAGTATTAATTGCAGTTGTAATTATTTTTATTTATTGTGATTTGGAAATGTAAAAAGGAGAAATAATATTTTACAGGCGGCAATACAGTATGAAAAAGTTAGCAGATGAGGAAGTGATAAGGAAAAAAATTTTAATAATTCGATTGATAATTTGAAATTGGAAATTGGAGAATATGAAAAGTTAAAGCCGAAAAAGCAGAGGAGTGATAGGATTTCTTACAAATGCTGAAAAATAAGAGAATGGAAGCGGATAAAAAAATTAAGGAAATAAGCAAAAAAATTGACGAAACTGAAAAATTGAAAAGGGCGTTTTCAGATATTAATGAAGGAAATGAAATGTTTAACAGCGGAAATTATGATGAAGCAAACGTAAAAATATCAACAGGCTAAGTATAATTTGAATGAGAACAGCTATAAAAGAGATGAATTGAATACAGAAGAAATCTTAACGACATTGGATTCGCGGATAAATTCGACTGTTAAATTAAAGGAAGCAAAAAAGTTTGGAAACCGCTGGAGATAATGCAGTTACTCAAGGAAGCTATAATTTGGCAAAAGTAAGCTATAAAAATGCGTCTGACATGTATTTGGAAAATGGGCGTGCTGATTATGTTTCACAAGTTGAGAAAAAGCTGGAAAATATAGCAGAGAAAGAAAAAACTGCATATAATGGAGCAATGCTCGCAGAAAAATAAGGGTGATTCCTTGGCACAAAGCAACATAAATTCATCAAGAGAAGCATATTATCAGGCACGACAAATGTATCAGGTATTAGGCGATACTGTGAAAGTCGGGGAAATTGACAACAAAATTCAGGAATTAAATTCGCAGCAAAATGCTGAACTGCAAACTGCAAATAACCTTGTTCAAGAAGGGCTTTCGCAAATAACAGCTAACAATCCTGCTCAAGCAATAAGCATTTTCACACAGGCAAAAATATTTATCGTAAAATGAAAGATGAAAATAATGCAAAAAGCTGTGGAAAAAAATTCATAAATCAGGCACAGGAATTTATAAAGTTTGAAAGCCAGAATGCCGAAAAAAACTGAAACAGCAGGAAATAAATTATTCAGAACAGCTAAAAACAGCAGCAAATGCAGGCACAACAGGAATTATCAATAAAAAGAAGCGGAAATCAAGCGCAGCAGCAGGAAATGGAAAAGGAACGGGAAAAGACGAGAAGAAATATCCAGAAAAATGGAAAATGCGACAAATCTGGAAATGCAAGCTGATACAATGGTTATAAACGGAAATTATGAAGAAAGTATTTCAAAAATATGAAAAATGCTAAAAAAATACTTGAAGAAATTAATGAAACAGGGAATTTTGGAAATCAGATGGCTAAAATTGAAGATTTGAATAAAAAAATAGGAAAAAAATGAAGGATATTTATTAAAAACAGAGGGGGATGAAAATTTTAAAAAATAAAAAAATGGAAGGAAGCTGTTGAAGAGTTTAAAGGTGCAAAGGATAATTTGCAAAAAGAATGGGGCAAAAAGGAAGAAATAGAGGAAATTGAAAAAGAAATTGAAAAAGGCTGAAAAAAGCAAATAGGAAGTGGTGGCAATTTTGGAAAAATCTTTTAGAAGAAATGGAGGTAAAATGGTAAAAAAATATCAAACTGGACACTTATTTTTTTAAGGAATACGAGAAAAATAGTTGAAAAAAATACATATTCTGCATATGTTCCGAATGGAAATAAGGGGATTTGGAGTATAGCTAGCTATAATGAAGGTAAAAAAAGAAGAATAGTAATTTTGAAAAAAATAAATTTAGCACAGATTGGAGTGCGGAAAACTATTGAGAAATATTTTTGAAAAAATAATGATTTTTCAATTGAAAAATATGGAAAAAAATAATGAAAAAAATTCTAGTAAAAAGTTATTTTTTTGAGAAAAAATGAATTTAGAAAAAAATATTGAAAAATTTAGAAAGAATTGAATCTGAAAGTTTATATTCTCAGTTAAATATTATGATTGATAAAGATAATATAATTGTTGGAAATTCAGGAAAAACAGCGTTTATTTTATATCGTGGAAATAAAATTTTTGGAAAAAAATAAGTGAGGAAGAAATAAAAAAATATAAAAATTAGAGAAAAATGATTATTTACTGGCTGGGAGTCCTGAGTTTTGGGAGGTTATTGATGAAAATGAACTTACGGAGATTCATATTGATAAGAAAAAGTAAGGAGAATATTGAAAAAAATTTAAGTGAAAAAGTAAAAAAATTTGAGAAGAAAAATAAATAAAGTTATTCCATTTTTTTCGATTTTTTTGTCGAAGAGATTGAGAATATTGGAGAAAAATAATTTGGAAGATATTGAAAAATCATAAGTATAATAATCATGAAAAAAATATTCTCAAAAATATTTGTTTTTTTAGCTATAGTATTTATTTTTTTATGTTTATTTCAGTTGGAAAAAAATATTCAGAAAAAAATCATTTGAAAAGTTCAAAAAAATCCTGTTATTAAAAAAACAAGATTTCTAATAAAAAAATTTATAATAAATGATTTTGTTAAAAAGTAATCTGAATATTGTAAAAAAAGTAAAAAAATGATGATTTTGAAAAAAATAAAAAAATTAAATTTGGAAATGATTCTTTTGAGAATGAAGAAATAAAAAAAGGAAACTAAAATAGAAAAAAAGAGAAAAAAAGAAAAAAACTAAATTTAAAAAAATAATTTTGAAAGAAATATTGAAAAATATGATAATTTCTAAAAATGAAAAATACAAACAATAAAACAGAGAAACATAAGAATGTGAAAAAAATCAAAATACAAGCGAATTAGAAATAAAAAAATTTATATGCGGAAAAATAAAAAAATTTTAAAAATGAAAAAAATAATAAAAATTTCAAAAATTGGAAAAAGAAATCGAAAGAAACTGGGAAATTCTTGGAAGAGATAGAAATGGAAATGTTTTAGGATAGAACTTAAATTTTTTTAGTTTTTTTAGGATACATTGGAATATTTTAATGTTTAATCGTAAAAAAATTAAACGAGTCCAAAAATTTGAGTAGAACTTTCATAACTTTTGGATTTAGTTTTAAAGCGGTATCGCTAAAATATTATTAAAAATTGCTGTATAAAAAAAGGAAAAAAATAAAATGAATTTTTTTATCAAAAAGGAACCAGACTTAAAAATATAAAATTATAAATTATGTGGCGAAGAGCAAACTTTCAAATATTTATTTGGCGAAAAATGAAAAAAATGAGAAAGTAATTATTAAGGAATGTTTTCCAGAAGAAATTGTTATTCGAATGGGAGATATGTTTTTACTAATAAATATAAAAAAAGACTTTGAAAAACTTTTAAGAAAAAAATTTTTTTAAAGAGAAATGTATTTTGGAAAAAAATTTTTGAAAAAAATCTAAAAAAATGGAAAAACAGAAAATGAAAGTGGAATTGTAAAAAATTGTTGATTTTTTTAGTGAAAATGGCACAAATTATATTGTTACAGAATATTTTTTTGTGGAATTACTTTGAAAGAATATATTTTGGAAAAATAGAATTGGAAAAAAAGGGCTGGAAGTAAATGAGATTTTGAAAAATATTTTTTTAAAATTGCAGATTTAGTTTGCCAAATTCATAAAAAATATTATTCATTGTGATTTAAAGCCTTCAAATATTTTTGATTAATGTTAGGGGAAATATAAAGATTATTGATTTTGGGGCTAGTGTGGAAAAAGGCGGAAAAAAATTGAATTTATAAAGGTTTCGGAAGGATATTCGCCGATTGAAATTTATTCTGAAAAAAATAAAGATTGATGAAAGAAGTGATGTTTACTCGCTAATGGCAATTTTGTACTTTTATGTTCTGTGGAAAAAAAGTGGATGGAGTAATTGAGAGATTTTATAAGCCAGAATTGGAATTTGAGCGGGAAGTTATTTTGGGATTTGAAAAAGATTGAAAAAAATTTAAGAAAAATGGAAGAAGTTATAAAAAAAGGGGCTTGAGTATGAAAGGGAAAAAAAGATTTGGGAGCGTTAAGGAAATGGTGGAAGAAATAAAAAAATTTGAGCCAAAAAGTTTTGAAAAAAATTGTAAATGAAAGGGAAAAAAAGTTAAAAATGAAACTGTTTTTATGAGGAAGAATTAAGAAAGAAATCCTATTATGAAATGTATCAGATTGCGATTGAGGAAAATTTGGTAAATGTTCATCTGGAAACTCCTACAAGGGAGGAATTAATCGCTCTTTTGATGAAATATAGGGGAGTCAAGGAGAATTACTGCATAGATGAATATAATAAAAATGGACTTGCGAACGTTCAGCATTTATTTGACAGCAAACTTGGGGAAAAGAATTCATAATGAGAATAAAATAAAAGTTCCACATAAAATTATTTTGTATAAGGAACTTGACCTGATGAAGGAAGATAATTATAAAAATCGAAATTCCTGAAAATGTAAGCAGTGCAAATGTTTTTTTCTTATAAATGCAAATAATTATCTATGTGGAATTTTCCAGCTAGAAAAAGGATTTAAAAAGTAGAAATAAATATTTTTTTAATAAGCAGGAAAAAAATTTTTTTAGAGTTGAAAAATTGAGAAATAATAAATTTTCATTTTTGTTTTTAAAGAAAGTGATTTAAAAATTTATTCATAAATTCTATAATTTAAAGGAAAATGAATTGGAACCGCTTTTATCCGTACCAAATGGATTATTACAAAGTTGAAATTGAAAAATTTCATTGTAAGAAATCTAGAAATGACAAATACTCCGCTTTGTATTGATTTTTGGAACTGTAAATACCGCTGTAGGAGCATACTTAGATAAAAAAATTACGTGAAAGAGCTGCCAACTAATGATATTTTTAAATGGAAATGTTGTGATTGATGCGATAAATTATGTGAAATTTGATGATGGAGAAAGACATTACCGTGAGATTTTTTTCCAACACTTGTTTATGTGGATGATTGCAGCGATTCTAAAAAAATATAAAAATATTCGTTTGGTTATGATGTTTTGAGAAAAATTGGAAAAAATGACTATATTGTCAATGGTTCGATTTTTTTATAGCTTAAAAAAAGATGGGTGCATGAACATAATAAACTTGAGAAAATTAATGACGAATTTGGAAATATTTTTATATGTAAAAAAGGAAGGATATAATAAAAGCGTATTTGAAATATGTTGTAAATCGTGCAGAATATATGTTCAAATGTAAATTTAAAAAGATTCACGCTTCCCAGCCCTGTAAAATTGAAGGAACAGTTTTTGACAATGTTTCAGGAAATTTTTACAGTGGAAAAATAATTACAGGAGAAAAAAATTCTAAAAAAATAAGGAAAAATTTTGAAAAAGAAATTAACGAAAGTAATAAATTCTCCAATGAAAGACATTATGAATATGAAATTATTCGTGAAAATGCAATGGATGAAGCAATCGCAGTGCTTTACAATACGATTGAAATACAGATAAAAAAAGGGAAGATATAAGGAAAAATGAGGAATATAGCGCATTAATTATTGACTGTGGCGGTGGAACTACAGACTTAGCGGCTTGTAAATATGTAATTAATAGAGACAGGATTTCATACTATCTGGATATAAGGACAAGTTTTGAAAAATGGAGATGAAAAATTTTGGCGGGAATGATTTGACTTATAGAATTATGCAGTTTTTGAAAAATTGTGCTGGGAGCAAAAATATTCTAAAAAAATCAGATTATTTCAATTAATGATTTGATAAAAATATGACAATGATATGATTTATAAAGTAATTGATGATGGCGGAGTTGAAAAAAATTTTTTTGAAAAATGAATTTGGAATATGAAAAAAATATGAGAACATAATTCCAACAAAGTATTCACATTTTGAAAAATAAAATGAGTGAAGAGTACAGAAAAAAATACGGAATAATTTTTTTATATGTTATGGGAAGCCGCTGAAAAATTTGAAAAAGGAATTTTTTTACATCTGACGGAAGGCTGAGAACTCGTTTTGATATTCCAAGAAATTATGAAAAAGCGAAATGATATTCATATAACCCAGCTAAAAAAAGCTGGAAAAATACATACTTATGAAAATGGAATTTTTCATACGGTAACAGATTATCCAAAAAAATATTTTTTTACAATAAAGGAAATCGAAAAAAATAGTAAAAAGCAGATATTTACGGATGCTCAGAAAAATTTTTTTGAATACTTATTATAAAGAAGGACTGCTTTTTGAATATTCATTGATAAAATTGAGCGGGCAGTCAACGAAAAATCAGTACATTTCAGGAAGTGTTAAAGGAATTTGTACCAGGAAAAATGATTGAATATAAGGAATTGAGCCACCGTGATGATTATGAGCTGAAACTGAACTGTTTGGACGGAGCTATAAAAATACCTTGACTATAAAAAGGTTTGGGCATATGGATGTGGAAATTGTGAATGAAGTTCCACTTGTGCCGTATTCGGTGTGGGTGGAAAAAAATATGACGGGGAAAAAAAGTCGAGATGATACAGACTTCACGAAAAAGCTGATATTTTTGATAGGACAGATTGATAAAAAAATATCTGCAGAAGAATTGAAAATTTATGTTTATAATGTTGAAGGTGAATTGAAAAAAAGGAAATGATTTATAAAAAAATGAAGATGACTATGAAGAGATGGACGCAGAAGAAATTTTACCTGAATTTACAAGCATAATTTCTCAAAATGATACAGATACAATTCAAAAACAATACAGTAAGATTTTTTTCGTTTATACGGATTTGAATAACTGAGGGATTTTTTTATCGTTCCAATTCAAAGGAAAGCTGATCAACTTTATCTGGGACGTAAGGAGTATTTCCTTTATGAAGATAATTTAAGTGAAAAATTCTTATTTTGATGGAAATCATTAGAGAAGGAGAGCAGATTTTTGAGAAAAAAAGATGAAATAATTTGGATTTTACCTACAATATTAATTTTTTTATTCTTCTCTTAATGATAAAAATTCTGTATTCCGAAAAATTAATAAAAAAATATGTAATCGAAAAAGATAACACGTGAAAAATATTGAGTTATTTGTAGATATGAAGGGAACTGCTGTTGCAAGTAATGTTACTAAAATAGGAATAAATTTAAATCTTTCTGTCGATGATGTTTACTATAAGGCAGGAGATTTTTGTGAAAAAAAGGGCGATATAATAGTAAAATTTAGCGATTATCAGAAAAAAATAATATTAATGAGAAAAAAATGCTGCTTACAGTTAAAAAGTTCACAATTAAGAAATTTAGAGAAACAGAAAAAAATTACGAGCCAACGTTAGTCAGAAAAATTCAGGAATTGCAAGGAGAAATTTCGGCACTAAAAACCAGAAATACAGCAAGAATTAAAAAAATATGCCATTAATTCAAAAGAGTTATAAGAAGCCCATTTGATGCCTATATTGTGAAAAATTAATGCTTTAAAGGGAGGAATTACAAAATGAAAAATGAACCAGTATTGATTTTGGCAAGGAAAAGAAAAATTTAAAAATAGTTAGTGAAAGTGTAGTGAATGAAAAAGTAAAAAAATTTAAATATTGGGAATATTGCAGAAATTGGTATTTCTAAAAGAGAAAAATAAAAAAAGCTGGTAAAGAAAAAGACACTCGAAAAAGTTAGTAAAAAAATTGAAGACGGAAAAAAATAAGGAAATTTTAGCAAATAAGAATTTAAAAGAAAGTTCAGATTTATATTCAGAAAAAGAAAAATTGTTGAAGGAAAAACTCTTTAAAAATTAATAAAATTAATAATATGAGTATATTTGAATTTTTTTCTAGATTCGTTTAAAGAATTATTTTTGAATGAAAATGTGGATATTCGTGTATTTTTATCAAAAGAAGGAAAAATATTCTGACAGTTCCTAAACAAGCTGTTGTCTTAAAAAATAAGAAGAGTTATATTTATTTGATTGATAAAAAAATAATTTGGTTAAAGAAAGAGAAGTTTTGGTTGGAATTGATAATGGGGAAAAAAATTGAAGTTTTGGGGGCTGATATTGAGGAAGGAATGGAAATTGTTGGAAATCCTGATGAAAAGATTGGGAATAATGTAATTGTGGAACGGAAAAAAATTCAGGATGAAGAACTGGAGAATAAAAAGAAGGTTGGAAAAAAACTTGAGAAAGAAAAATGAAAAAAATTAGAGAATAGAATGAATGAAAATGAAAGGGAAATTATTAGATTAAAAAGAAAAAATAATAAAAAAATCAGGATAAAAAGCTACCCTGATTGTTAAAAAGATTATTTTTAATTAGAGCTGTCAGATTTTAAAAATTTTTTTCCGTCTTCATTAACAGAAAGCCCGTTTCCTTTTAGGAAAGTCAGATTTGTTTAATGAGATGATTTTCTTAATAACCGATTTTTTTCATTGTCTACAAAAAGGACCAAAAACTTCCATGAGTTTGTCTTACAGGAATAATTTCTCCAGAAATGAAGTTACCTTTGTCATCTATTTTTATTTTAAAAATAGGAGCAAGTCCCATAGAACCAGAAATATTAATTTTCCCATAAGTTGCAAAATTTCCACCGCTATAGGAAATAAATTTGTTTTTATAAAGTTCAATTGCACGTGTAACATGAGGGCCTTGACCGAAAATAATATCAGCTCCATTATCTATCGCAAAATGAGCAAATTCGTAGACATTTCCACGATTTTCACCATGAAAAATTTCATCTTTTTCTTGGAATATGTTCTGCACCCGCACCTTCAGCACCACCATGAAACATAACAACTAATATGTCAACTTTTGGTCTTAAATCAGTTAAAAGTTTTTTTACATAACTGTAATCACTTAATTTTACAGTAACTAAATTGGGAGCAAAAGAAACAAATCCAAATTTTTTGCCATCTTTTTCTAAAACTGCACTTTCAGCTATTCCTTTTATTCCTGCATATTTTATACCTAAACTATCTAAATTTTTCATAGTTTCCCTGATTCCAGTTTCTCCAAAATCATTACTGTGATTATTAGCGATACTTAGATAGTCAAATCCAGCTTCCTTAAAATACTTTCCATATCTGGATGGACTTCGGAAAAACATAGCAGACACTCGGATTACCACAGCTTTTAGGCTTTCCGCCAGTATCAAATAATGTACCTTCAAGATTTCCGACAGTTATATCTGCATTGTGTAAAATATCTTGTGTATTTTGAAGAATGTTTGCATTATTTTTAGGAAGCAAATCTTGAGAGGGATAATTTGAGCCAAGCATTATATCTCCGACACCGATTATTGTAAATTCTTTTTTTCATAATTTTTTTGTTAGCGACATTTTTGTTGATTGTTAAAAAGTTTTTTTCAGAATTAATAAATTTTGTTATAAAGTCTTTAAAATCAGAATTTGTACTAATAGCTGCAAATGACAGGACTAAAAAAACAGAAATACTCAATAAAAATTAATAAAATATATTTTTTTCATAAATTCCTTTCCTAATATACTCGAATACCTTTTAAAAATCAAACTGATAAAAATTGCTTTGAGTATATTGTTTTCAGCAGATAATTATAATTTTTTTAAGTTTGACAGGTATTACTATAAATGTTTTTTTGATTTGTTTAGTATATTTTACACATTTTTAGTATAAAAAGCAATACGTCTTTTAGGAATTTAGGACAATAGCATGTTGAAATTTCCTTTTTTTCAGTTAGTAACAAACAATTAACAAAGAGAGACTGCTAAATTTTAAATATTTTTTTATATTGTATTGTTATTTGGATAATCTTTTTACTATTCAATTTTTTTCATCAAATTTTATTATAATTTAACAACATTTTCCTACTTAGTAAAGAAAAAATAAATTTATATTTTCTTATATTATCAAAAAAATATGCATAATAAATCAATTGTATAAAAAAATATTGATAATAATTTCTAAAAACGTGGATACCGCAATGATAAAATTCTCAAATACTCACTTTAAGTTTATATACTGGACAGTAAAAGTGATTCCTTCTAAAAGTTTTGTACATCTGTCTCTGATAGAAGTAGTGTCTTAACATAGCAATATTTTTTTAAAAATCAATCGTATTTGAAGTTTATACTTAGAAAAAAATATACAAGTTTACCATTTTAAAAATGTTTAGGCATAAGATGGATTAAGATTTATGAAATAAATTTTTCAATGGGCATAGTAATATAAGTTTTTTTATCGTTATTCAGGTTATTAAATAAAGAAAGAGACTTTATCATTGTTGGAATGAAAGAAGTAATCATCAACTCTTTTGACATAAACTCTAAACAGCGTTTCAAAAGCTTTTGTGACAAACAACTTAAACTGCTGCTCAAACGGAAGTCTGAAGGAAAAAAATATTTTTTTAAAAAAAGTCTTTACAAGTGAAGAAAAAAATCTGATATTCTAATCATAGAGGGAACCACCTTTCAATAGGATTTGGCGATTATATTGTAACTGGTTTCCTCTTTTTGTTAATTTGAAATTTAATTAAATTTATTTGCCCCTATATTTTTTTACTCTGTCCTTTATCATTCAAGTAATATCAGTAATTCCGTATTCAGTAATAAGGTATTTTTCAAGGACTTGAGAATGCTTTTTGTGCTGTTGATGGTGTATTACCGACATTTAAAGAAGAATCTTTTTATTTTCCTTGAAAAGGCTTGTAGCAGTATTTTTTAAATAGCTTTTTAATTTTTTTGTTAGGATAGTTATTGCTTTCAATAATTTTTAAGGAGATAGTATTTTTCATTGTTTTGCGATAGTGTTAACGTTAAGATCTCATTTTTTTGAACGTAAAATCGCTTAAGGAAACGATGGCATAGACATGTAGATTGTATTTCAAGTTTCTTTTGAAAATATGAATAGCAGAAATCAGTTCATAGTAAAAAAATGTCAGAGTTAGTGCTGAATACTTCGGGATTTTTCTTTTTTTCTCTTTTTCTTACTAAATATTTATAAAAGATAAATTTGGATACTTAATTAACAGCAGAAGAAAAATTTTTAACAAATTCTTTAGAGATATTCTTGTAAGTGAGGAATTTGTGAATAAAAAAAGTTTAATGAATCCAAAATGTTAGAAATTAACAATTTTTATAAAATTTGAAGGAATTTAGTAAACTCTGATTGTTACTAAAGATATATTTTTAGTTTGTTTTGTATAAAGTATTTATTGTATAATACTATACAAAAAAATCAGAGGACAAAATGCTAAAAATGCATAGAACTAAATATTTAAAAAGTCGAATATCCGCCAAAACTGTCACTTTTTGATTTGTAATTATGTTGCTCTATTATCGTAACTACATAACCATGGAAACATTTTTTTGACTACGGTGTTGTCAAATTCTTTATATTTTTTTCCATTTTTTTAACAACAGCATTTTTTTATATAAAAAAATAATTTTTAAATATCTTCTTACATTTAACGATATAATATATTTTTTTATTATCCTACTAAATTTCTTTCTAAATTCTTTGGCATCTCAAAATAGTCCTCCTATATCTTCTTTTAAAAGCCTTTTGACTTCCCTTTACTTGAAGGTAAAAAGTATTCCTCTTCTTGATTTTCTTTATGATTTCTTTTTAAGTTCCTATTACATCTATTATCACTACGCATTCTTTTTAGTGATATTTTATCAAGCAGCCGCAATATTACTTCTATTTCCTTTCTTTTTCCTTCCGCCGCTACTTGTGAATAACAGATTCAATCTTCTTCAAAAATATGCAGACACTATGTCTAACGGAGCATTATTTTTTTCATTCCGTTTAAAAAAATTTTCCATCAATATTAAGTATTTTTTTCTTATTTTTTTATTTTCTCCGGAAATTTTTTTAGCTCTATCTATTTTTCTTAAAAAGAACTTCTATTGTTTCAGACTCTATTGTAATCATAACTCTTTAAATTGTATCAGTATCATGTGAAGGTATGCCGTTTGGTAGTTTCAGGTATCTTTTAATGTCTTGAAATACATCTTTGCAAATTTTTTTCAATCTTTTTTTCCGGTATTCAAAATTCGCAAGGAGTAATTATGACAATATCAGTCAATTTATGTTTTATTTTAGAAAATTACCTTTCATCCTCTATTTGAGTAATGTATATTAACAATTCTTTTTAGATTTAGTTTATCTTCTAACATCTTTACCAGTTTCTTTCTTAAGATACATTAATATTACACCTCTTTTTTTAGATTTCTTTCATGCGTTTGTCGTGAAAAAGTTGAAAAAAAGTAGTTGACAAATAAATTTAATTATGATAATATATATCTTGTCGATACAAAAAGGTATCAAAGGACAATGATATAAGAATAGAAGAAGCAATAAGTGTAAAAGATAAATATTAATGTCAAGAACTCTTGTCTATAAGATAAGATTCTCGTCAAGACAAAAGGTGAAATTAAATATATGTAAAAATATATTGAATGAAGAGTTTGATCCTGGCTCAGGATGAACGCTGACAGAATGCTTAACACATGCAAGTCTTTGGCAAATCTGTGCTTGCACAGCCTAGCCAAGGCGGACGGGTGAGTAACGCGTAAAGAACTTGCCCTGCAGACAGGGATAACAGACGGAAACGACTGATAATACCTGATACAATTGCCAGCACGCATGTGCCCGGCAATGAAAAGTGATGCTGCAGGAGAGCTTTGCGTCCTATTAGCTTGTTGGTGAGGTAACGGCTCACCAAGGCGATGATAGGTAGCCGGCCTGAGAGGGTGAACGGCCACAAGGGGACTGAGATACGGCCCTTACTCCTACGGGAGGCAGCAGTGGGGAATATTGGACAATGGGGGCAACCCTGATCCAGCAATTCTGTGTGCACGAAGAAGGTTTTCGGATTGTAAAGTGCTTTCAGCAGGGAAGAAGAAAGTGACGGTACCTGCAGAAGAAGCGACGGCTAAATACGTGCCAGCAGCCGCGGTAATACGTATGTCGCAAGCGTTATCCGGAATTATTGGGCATAAAGGGCATCTAGGCGGCCAGACAAGTCTGGGGTGAAAACTTGCGGCTCAACCGCAAGCCTGCCCTGGAAACTGTTTGGCTAGAGTGCTGGAGAGGTGGACGGAACTGCACGAGTAGAGGTGAAATTCGTAGATATGTGCAGGAATGCCGATGATGAAGATAGTTCACTGGACGGTAACTGACGCTGAAGTGCGAAAGCTGGGGGAGCGAACAGGATTAGATACCCTGGTAGTCCCAGCCGTAAACGATGATTACTGGGTGTGGGCATGAAGAGTGTCCGTGCCGAAGCTAATGCGATAAGTAATCCGCCTGGGGAGTACGGCCGCAAGGCTGAAACTCAAAAGGAATTGACGGGGACCCGCACAAGCGGTGGAGCATGTGGTTTAATTCGACGCAACGCGAGGAACCTTACCAGATCTTGACATCCCACGTATGCCTACGAGAGTAGGCAGTGCCTTCGGGAACGTGGAGACAGGTGGTGCATGGCTGTCGACAGCTCGTGTCGTGAGATGTTGGGTTAAGTCCCGCAACGAGCGCAACCCCCTATCGCTAGTTGCCATCATTAAGTTGGGGACTCTAGCGAGACTGCCTGCGAAGAGCAGGAGGAAGGTGGGGATGACGTCAAGTCATCATGCCCCTTATGATCTGGGCTACACACGTGCTACAATGGCCGGTACAAAGAGCTGCAAAACGGTAACGTTTAGCCAATCTTTAAAGCCGGTCCAAGTTCGGATTGAAGTCTGCAACTCGACTTCATGAAGCCGGAATCGCTAGTAATCGCAGATCAGCAATGCTGCGGTGAATACGTTCTCGGGTCTTGTACACACCGCCCGTCACACCACGAGAGTTGTCTGCACCTGAAGCCGCCGGTCCAACCGCAAGGAGGAAGGCGTCTAAGGTGTGGATAGTGATTGGGGTGAAGTCGTAACAAGGTATCCGTACCGGAAGGTGCGGATGGATCACCTCCTTTCTAAGGAGTAACAAACACTGCTTCTTCTTATGTCTATGTTCATTATTAGGACAATGGGAAATGAATAGTAGGTAAAAGATTACAATAAACTAGAGTAAAAGTTATTCTGGAGAAAAAAGCTAATAAGGGCACACGGAGGATGCCTAGGCAACAACAGCCGATGAAGGACGTGATAAGCTGCGATAAGCCGGGAGTAGATGCACATAATCGTTAATCCCCGGATTTCCGAATGGGAAAACCTGCATATCTGGAGGATATGCGTGAAAACGGTAAGCCCGTGAACTGAAACATCTAAGTAACGGGAGGAAAAGAAAGTAAAAACGATTCCCTAAGTAGCGGCGAGCGAACGGGGATAAGCCTAAACCGTGTCAGTGTCAAGCGGACAGCGTTGCTGACACGGGGTTGTGGGACTTCCATTAACGGATTGTCATAATGTTTAAGTTATATGTATGTAAGTAGAATCAGTTGGGAAGCTGAACCAAAGAAGGTGATAGTCCTGTAGAACATAAAATATATATAACAACTGGAAGCACCCGAGTAGCGTCAGGCACGAGGAATCTGGCGTGAATCAGCGTGGACCATATCACGTAAGGCTAAATACTGTTGTTGACCGATAGTGAAGAGTACCGTGAGGGAAAGGTGAAAAAGAACCCTGAGCAAGGGAGTGAAATAGAATTTGAAACCGTGTGCTTACAAACGGTAGGAGCACTTTATGTGTGACTGCGTGGATTTTGGTTAATCATCCTGCGAGTTATGATCAGTGGCAAGGTTAATAAAGCGGAGCCGAAGGGAAACCGAGTCTTAATAGGGCGTTAAGTCGCTGGTCATAGACGCGAAACCTAGTGATCTCAGGCCTGTCCAGGCTGGAAGCTGAGGTAAGACTCAGTGGAGGGCCGAACTCACCGCCGTTGAAAAAGTTGGGAGATGAGATAGGTCTAGGGGTGAAAAAGCCAATCGAACTAGGAGATAGCTCGTTCTCTCCGAAATGCATTTAGGTGCAGCCTTGATGTTAAGATATGTGGGGGTAGAGCTCTGTATGATCTAGGGGGCGTACTGCTTACCGAAATCAAGCAAACTTCGAATACCATATATTAATCGTCAGGGAGTGAGTCCATGGATGACAAGGTCCATGGACGAGAGGGGAACAGCCCAGACCGCCAGCTAAGGTCCCTAATTATGTCTAAGTGGGAAAGGAGGTGGATATTCACAGACAACCAGGAGGTTGGCTTAGAAGCAGCCATACCTTGAAAGAGTGCGTAACAGCTCACTGGTCGAGAGTATCTGCGCCGAAGATGTAACGGGGCTAAGACATAAACCGAAGCTGCGGAGGCGTGTTTTTCACGCCTGGTAGGAGAGCGTTCTGTAGGCCGTCGAAGGTAAGCTGTAAGGCTTTCTGGAGGCATCAGAAGTGAGAATGCAGGAATGAGTAGCGAGAAGGCGGGCGAGAATCCCGCCGGCCGGAAGTCCAAGGTTTCCAGGGGAAGGTTTGTCCGCCCTGGGGAAGTCGGGACCCTAAGCATAAGCAAAAAATGTGATGGCGAATGGAAAAACAGGTTAATATTCCTGTACCACTATTATCGCTTGAGAGACGGAGTGACGCAGGAAGGTATGTGAGAAGACTGACGGAATAGTCTTTCTAAGGATGTAGCATGGACACGCAGGTAAATCCGCGTGTCTAAATGTGAGACCTGATGGGTAAGTGCATTAGCATAAGTTACAGATCCTACACTGCCAAGAAAAACTTCTATCGATGAAAAATAGTGCCCGTACTGTAAACCGACACAGGTGGACAGAGTGAGAAACTTAAGGCCGACAGGATAACTCTAGCTAAGGAACTCTGCAAAATAGCCCCGTAACTTCGGGAGAAGGGGTGCCTGATATACCTGAAAGGAGAAACACCTCAAGGGGAAACAGGCCGCAGTGAAGAGTCCCAAGCAACTGTTTACCAAAAAAACACAGGTCTATGCTAAGCTGAAAGGCGACGTATATGGGCTGACACCCTGCCCAGTGCCGGAAGGTTAAGAGGAGGAGTGAGAGCTCCGATTTGAAGCCCCGGTGAACGGCGGCCGTAACTATAACGGTCCTAAGGTAGCGAAATTCCTTGTCGGGTAAGTTCCGACCTGCACGAATGGTGAAATGATTTGGGAGCTGTCTTGGCTGGAGACCTGGTGAAGTTGTAATGTCGGTGAAGATACCGACTACCTGCAGTAGGACGGAAAGACCCCGTGGAGCTTTACTGTAGTTTGGCATTGGGTTTTGGCTGTGTGTGTATAGGATAGTTGGGAGACTGTGAAGTTAAGGCGTCAGTTTTAACTGAGTCGTCGTTGGAATACCAACCATATGCCGTTGAAATTCTAATCTGGTAACGGAGACAGTGCTAGATGGGCAGTTTGACTGGGGCGGTCGCCTCCAAAAGAGTAACGGAGGCGTTCAAAGGTTCCCTCAGGCTGGATGGAAATCAGCCTAAGAGTGCAAACGCATAAGGGAGCTTGACTGCAAGACTGACGGGTCGAGCAGGTACGAAAGTAGGAGTTAGTGATCCGGCGGTTCCGTATGGAAGGACCGTCGCTCAACGGATAAAAGCTACCCCGGGGATAACAGGCTGATACTTCCCAAGAGTCCATATCGACGGAAGTGTTTGGCACCTCGATGTCGGCTCGTCTCATCCTGGGGCTGGAGAAGGTCCCAAGGGTTGGGCTGTTCGCCCATTAAAGAGGCACGCGAGCTGGGTTCAGAACGTCGTGAGACAGTTCGGTCCCTATCCACTGCAGGCGCTTGAATACTGTAAAGATCTGACCTTAGTACGAGAGGACCGGGTTGGACAGACCTCTGATGTATCAGTTGTCACGCCAGTGGCATGGCTGAGTAGTCACGTCTGGAACGGATAATCGCTGAAAGCATCTAAGCGAGAAGCCGCCTTTGAGATGAGTATTCGTAGTATCCATGGAGAACACATGGTTGATAGGCCAGAGGTGTAAGTGCAGCAATGCATTCAGCTGACTGGTACTAATATTACATCTGCTTTTTAGTTAATCTTTTACTACTACTATTTATTTCTCATTGTCTTAACTTGACAATTTAATTCTTGAAGTTTGGTGATGTTAGCAGCAGGGATACACCCGGTTACATTTCGAACCCGGCAGTTAAGTCTGTTTACGCCTAAAATACTTGGATTCGTCCCGGGAAAATAGGTAGTTGCCAAACTTTTTTCTTTTGTGTGTCTCCGTAGCTCAGCCGGTTAGAGCATCTGACTGTTAATCAGAGGGTCGTTGGTTCGAGTCCAACCGGGGACGCCATTTTTTTTTCCTGTAATTCCACTTCATAGCATGTCACTTACAGTTAGTTATTTTTTTAATAGTTACTATCAAAAAAAGAAAAAGTAAATTTATGTTTTTTTATACATAATGATTAGGCTGTGTGTGAAAAACTTGAAATCTATGTTATTTTTTTAATGTTTTTTTGATTTTTATAAATTATACAAATTACGATAAAATCAGTGTTTATTATTTTTGATTTTAGAAAAATTTGTTAAAAAATTCATCATTTTTTTAGAGTTTTCAGACACGCCCTAAGTGAATATTTGATGAATTTTTAAAAAGAAGCGAGGAGAAAATGGATTGAATTGATCCCTAAAAAAAGTTAGACATAAAAATTTAACTAGTCAGCAAGGATTGATTCCTGTATAAAATGGGAGTTAATCCTTTTTGATTTTTTTCTCTTATTCAAAAAAATATGGTTGATAAAAATGATTGAAAAAAATATTAATAATACTTTCTAAGAGATGGATACCTGGTAAAATTTACAGACAAAAAAGAGAAGAGATTATCTCAAAAGATTTCTAATTCTGCTTCTGAAAGTATCAATTGCTTTTTTTTAAGCTTGTTAGAAAGCTGTAATATGATTAATATGATAATGATAAAAAAATATGCTCATAAGGTTGAATATAAAAAGATAAAAACTAGAGTTGAGTATATCTAAACTTGGGATTTTTTTATTTCCTTTATTCAAATATACTCAGTAATATAGGACTCTAAATAGTTTATTTGTTTTTTTAAATAGATTAAATATGTTTTTTTCATGGACAATAAAGGCTTATTTCGTACGATTTTTTTCATTTCCTAAGAAATCACGCATGATTTTTTTAACGTCTTTCCCAGCATTTTTACAACAAAATTATATGTTCCAGCATTTTTTTGTATCTATGAAAAAAACCACGAATATACTTGTCTTTGAAAAAAAGCTGAGCTCTTACTCTTATAATCTCATTCCAAGGGATTTGGATATAATCTTCAGGATTACGACTGTTATAAAAATTCAAAAGCATTATCTCCTATGAGAACATCTCCATTTTTTTATTTCCAAACATTCCATTTAAAGAATTTGCTTTTGTTGTAAACAGAACTTTTGTATTCATTGAGATAGCCAATTTTATTCCTCATTTCTTTATTTTAAAATTTTTATTTCTAATTATTAAAAAAAGTTGGCTTTTTAATTCCAACTTTTTTTATTTGAAAATCAAATTTTTCAATAATCTTTTATTTTTAGAATATTCCAACTACATGTCCTACAATTCCAACCAGGAACAATCCAAAGATAATTAAGATTGGGACTGACTTTTTCTTAAGTAGCCACATACATAGGAAAGTCAGTAATAATGCTGCTAATCCTGGCACTAATTTATCTAGGTTATCCTGCAAAGTTGTTATTTGTGTATCTGAAAGCGATAATTTATTTCCAAAAATCTGCAAGAATTTTTTTGTAATTGAGGACCAGTTACTGAACCATTTGGAAATTTTATATAAGCTCCGTCAGCTAGTGGAACTCTTGATATAACTCTTGGGAATTTAATTGTAATCCAACGTTGAACTAGAATACCCATAATGAACATACCTAAAATAGATGCACCTTTAGTTATAGTTTGCAACAATCCACCTGACAAATCTTTTGTAATTTCTGAACCTTTCTGATAACCAAATTCTTGAGTATACCATAAGAAAGAAATACGAATTACATTCCATATAATGAAAAAGAATAATGGTGCGATAACTGAACCGCTTGTTGCAAGTGAAGCTGCAATTGCTCCTAAAATTGGACGTACTGTGAACCAGAATACTGGATCTCCTATTCCTGCAAGCGGTCCCATCATTCCAACTTTTACTCCTTGAATAGCTGCATCATCTATTGCCGCTCCATTAGCTCTTTCTTCTTCTAAGGCAAGAGTTACTCCTAAAATTGGTGCTGCAATATATGGGTGAGTATTAAAAAAATTCCAAGTGTCTTTTTTTAAAAGCTGCTGCTGCGTCATCTTTATTTGGATATAATTTTTTTCAATGCTGGGATTAATGAATAAGCCCAACCTCCATTTCTGCATACGTTCATAATTCCAAGAACCTTGAAGAAATTGAGAACGAAGCATTACGCTACGACGGTCAGCTTTTTGATAGTTTTTATTTTTATTTTCTGCCATTTCTTATTCCTCCTTAGATTAATAGTCATTTAAGATATCGCCCAGCGGATCTCCTGAAGCTGATGAACCTCCATCTCCTCCACCATTGTTACCACCGCCACCATTACTTGTAACATTTAGATAAATGATAGCTGCACAGACACCTATAATTCCTGTAGCAATTAGTGTAAGTTCATTTAACGGCGCAATTGCAAATCCCAAGAAGAAGAAAGGCCATACTTCTTTATTCGCCATAAGATTAATAACCATTGCATATCCTACTGCTACTACGAATCCACCACCAATAGTCATTCCAGTAGTAAACCATTCTGGCAGTGAATTAAGAGCCGCTTGAATAACGTGAGAAGGTATAAATAATAATAGCAAGGCAGGAATAGCAATACGTAAACCTTGACAAGCAAGTGCCACCATGTGCCATAATTCCACACCTTTGAAATTACCTTTTTCTGCTTCCCTATCAGCTTGGTGAACAATAACTACTGATAAAGTACGAACAACCATAGTCAAAACTAATCCTGCTGTGGCAAGCGCAATCGCTGTCCCAATTGCTACATTTTGACCTGCAGCATCAAACTTCCCAGCTTTAACAAAAATAATTGCTGAAGCTACAGAAGCAAGTGCAGCATCTGGAGCAACTGCTGCCCCTACATTTGCCCAACCTAGAGCCATTAACTGCAATGCTCCACCTAACATAATACATTCTTTCATGTGTCCTGTCGCAAGACCAACTAATGAACATGCAATAATTGGCTGATGGAATTGGAACTGATCAAGGATACCTTCCATTCCTGCTAGAAATGCGACAATTAATATTAAAATAATTGATAAAATATTAAAAATCCATAATAACCTCCTAAAATTAAAGTTTTAATCCTTCATTTTGTTTTTCTGAAATCATCTTAAATAAGTCTGCCTGTTTTATCAGCAGCGACTTTTCTAACATCAAATTGAACACCTAAATCTCTAAGTTTTTTGTAAGTATCAACATCGTTTTGATCCATTGAAAGTACGTTATTTACCATAACTTTTCCAACAGTGTGTGCCATTGAACCTACATTTAATTCCTTGATTTCTACACCTCTTTCAATTACATAAAGTGCATCCTGAGGATTTTCAAATAGCAATAATGCTTTTGTATTTCCGAATCTTGGATCTTTTGAAACTTCTACTAATTTGTCAAGCGGAATAACATGTGCACGTACACCTGGAGGTGCTGCCTGCTCGATTAATTTTTTACGTAGTTCATCTTTTGAAACTGTGTCTGAAACAACGATAATTCTGTTTGGATTAGTTGCTTTTGTCCAGCTTGTTGCTACTTGTCCATGTAATAGACGAGTATCAATACGTGCTAATACAAATTTAATTTTTCCGTCTCCAATAACTGTTCCTTCTGGAATGGAACCTTTAGGTGTATCATCCTGTGCTACAGCTTTTGGACCTTCATCTTTTAGGTTGCAGACTTTCTGGACGAACTCTGATTTGATCTTTTCCTTCTGGAACAATAGCTTCTGCTACTTCGTGAGCTGTTTCCATATCTTCTCTTTCTGATAAGGCAGCTAGAAGCATTGGTAAATTAAGTCCTGCAACAATAGCTCTTGTTTCAGGTGCTTCTTCAAAGAAACGGTTTGACTGATTAAAAGGACTTCCTCCCCATAAATCAACAATAAATAGAACTTCTTCAGTTCCTAATTTTGTAATGGCATCCTGAATTTTTTTGTATAAGTCATCAGGACCTTCACTTGGCATAAAGACAACTGATTCAAGTGCTTCTGTTTCACCTAGAATCATTGAAGCTGACTGTTTTATACCAGCTGCGAATTCACCGTGACTTGCAATGATAATTCCTACCATTTTGAACCTCCTTCTAAATAAAATATTTTTTTATTCACTTATAATTTTAATTTTTTTCATAAATTTTTAAGGACTTTTTATAAAAAAATTAAAAAAATGAATAATCTCATAATATAAGTGTACCACATTTTTAGATTTTCAAGTGTATTATTTAAATTTTTAAAAAAATAATTTTAGTACACTTTTTATTAGTTTATAATACTGAAATAAATACAGTTTAATAGCTTAATAGCATAAATAATTTTTTTGATAGTATATATATATATAGGATGTTAAGATAATAAATATCTTTTCAAAAAGAAATAATTATGAAATTCTGATTTTATTAAAAACAGTTATCGCTGCATTAGATGATTTAATTGGAGCTTCTATAAGAAGGAATCTTTTTCATGAAGATAAACTTGTAATATTAAAGTTATTTGAAGGGGAAAATTTTGAAAAAAATAGATTTGTTTTTTTAAATATTCTGAATTATATAGGCTGTGTCTGAAAAACTCAAAAATCTATGTTATTTTTAATGTTTTTTTGATTTTTACAAATTATACAAATTACGATAAAATCAATGTTTATTATTTTTGATTTTCGAAAAATTTGTTAAAAAAATTCATTATTTTCATAATTTTTCAGACACACCCTAATAAAAAAACTATTTTATAAAAAAATAAAATAGTAATATGAGTGATTTTTTTATGAAATGGTGCCGCTTGTCGGACTCGAACCAACCACCTACTGATTACAAGTCAGTTGCTCTACCAGATGAGCTAAAGCGGCAAAAAAATTTAACAAAAATTATTATAACGAATTTTTCTTTGAATGTCAAGGAATTTTTTTGTTTTTATTGAAAGAAATTTTTTAATGATATAATTGTGATAAATATTTGGCTGTTTGGAAGGTAGATATTAAGGAGTTTACTGATGAATAAATTTTTATGTTATTATAATCGAGATTACTGTGGTTGTACTTGCTGGAATATATTCTATCTTAACGTGGCATTTTTTTTGGAAGAGATCCCAAAAGAAAAGCTATTGTTCCTGAATTTACGGAGTCAGATTATATTTCTGCAATGTTTGTGGCATATATTAATGGCGAGAGAGATTCAAAGGAAATATTGAAATTAGGGGTATTATCATTAATGTTGAAGGGTTATATTTCTGAAGTTGCTGAAAATGGCACAGGAAATAGGAAATATGTTTTGAATCGGAAAAAAATAGGGATAATTTGAGATTGAGAAGGGAAACTTTGTTTGAAGAGGAAAATAAGTTGTTGGATGTTCTTTCGGAAAAATGAATTGTTTGAAAATAAACTGGGAATTATCAGATATAAAAATCGTATTGTATATTTTTTTGGAAAAAGAAATATAAAAGGATAATTTATAAAAAAACAATTATCTATTTTTTTATTCCAATAATATTTGGAATAGCAGTTTCTATAGTTTTTATCTTATTAGAATTATTACAAGGAAATCTTGAAAGTGCAATTATCGGAACAATGTTTATATTTATATGGCTTGAGTATGTACATGGAATGTCTAGAGGAATTTTGAAATTTTTTTATATAATAGTTATGCTTGGAATAATTGTTGCTGTAATGGTGTATATGGAGATTTATTTGGGATTAAGCCTATTTATTTTGGGAATAATGTTTTTAATTTATGAAAAAGGCAATAGGAAAAATATACAGTTTCAGGACAACGAAAAAAATGGAGTATATTGAAGGGCTGAAAATGTATTTTTGAAACTGCAGAGAAAAAAATAGGATGGATAAATTTGAAACAGAAGAAGAGAAAAATTAATTATTTCACTCAAATATACCCATATGTTATTGCACTTAAAATGAAAGATAAAAAATAGGAATTTTTAAAGATTCTTTAGATTTTGTGAATATGATGGGAAGTTATGCTGACGCTCAATATTATGTTAACGAATATATAGAAGCACAATTCCCAATTCTTAGAAAAAGACATATATTTTTGGTAAGACAAGTGAACGATTGAAAAGATAAGAAATAACAAATTAAAAGGAGAAGAAATTTAAAAATGAAAAATAGTGTATTTGGATAATGCAGCAACTACAAAAATGTCAGATAAAGTAATAAATGAGATGACGAAATCATTTAGTGAAAATTATGGAAATCCATCGTCTGTGCATACATTAGGGCAAGGTGCAAAATCGGCTGTGGAGAATGCAAGACATATTGTTGCAAAAAAATTTGAAAGTAGAAACAACTGAAATTGTGTTCACATCTGGTGGGGCTGAAGGAATAATCTTGCGATAAGAGGATTTTTTTGAAAGCAAATAAGAATAAAGGAAAACATATTATAACATCTAAGATTGAGCATTCTACGATTTTAAAAACTTTTGAGCAGCTGGAAAATGAAGGATATGAAGTTTCGTATATTGGTGTTGATGAAAATGGAGTTGTGAATATTGAGGAGTTAAAACAGGAATTGAGGGAAGATACGGCACTTGTTTCAATAATGTTTGTGAATAATGAAAATGGAGTTATTCAGCCAATTAAGGAAATTGGAGAAATTTTTGGCAGAGAGAAATATTTTTTTCATGCAGATGCAGTTCAGGCAATAGGAAAATTGAAAATTTTACCAAAAGATTTGAAGATAACTGCTTTGACAGCAACGGCTCATAAATTTTACGGGCCTAAGGGAGCAGGATTTGTATTTATTGATAAAAAATATTCACTTGAAAAGGAAATCTGGGGTGGCTCACAGGAAAGGAACAGACGGGCTGGAACAGAAAAATGTTCACGGAATTTTGGGACTTGGTGTGGCACTTGAGGAAGTTTATGAAAATTTGGAAGAAATATCGGAAAAAGAAGATAAACTGCAAAATTATCTAGAAAAATAAATTGAAAACTGAAATTAAAAAAATTAGGTAAAAAAAGTACGGATAAATGGAGAAAAAAGCCAATAGAATAAAAAAACAACAACGAATGTCTACATAGAAGGAGTGGATATTCAAATGCTGCTGGTAGCACTAGATTTGAGAGGAATCTGTATAAGCGGCGGTTCTGCGTGTATGTCAGGCTCGCTTGAAAATTCACACGTTTTGAAGGCTATGGGACTTACTGACGAGGAATTGAAAGGTTCGTTTAGAATTAGTATTGGTAAAGATACTACTATTGAAGAAATAGATTATTTTGTAGAAAATTTAATTGAAGTTATTTTTATAAATTAGTTTTTTTAATATTTCAACCAAAAAGATTTCTTCATAATCTTAAATTCTATTTATTAATTTTTTTATTTTGATATATTTTTGATTAATAATTATTTTTTTCGTTTATATTTTAATTTCTTTTTAACGTAAAGGTATTATTCTTTTTATATTAAAAAAACATAAAAAAATTAATAAAAAAATATTTATTGACAACAGCTCATTTTATAAAAATAAAAAAACATATTTAAAATTGGAGATTAAAATAAATGAAAAATGAGAAGAAAAAGAAAAAAATATAAATTTTTGTGTGTGAGTGATATTGAGATTTTGGCGGATATGGAAGAGGAGTTTTTGAAGCAGAGGTTTAAGGATGTGGATTTTATAATGTCTGCTGGAGATGTTTCCAATAATTATCTGGATTATCTTGTTTCGGTGCTAAATAAGGATTTGATTTGTGTTAATGGGAATCACACTTATAATAAGGATTACCCGCTGGGATTTGCGAAAGTGATTAATGGGAAATTTATAAAATATAAGGGGCTTCGGATATTGGGACTTGATGGGAGCAAAGTTTATTCGTTTCAGGAACATCAGTATAGTGAAAGTCAGATGAAAATGAAAATTTTGAAAAATATTTTTTTTCTTCGTAAAGGAGTTGACATTGTTTTGAGCCATGCTTCTCCAGAGGGAATACACGACAGGGATGACGGAGTTCATAACGGATTTAAGGTTTTTCATAAGGTTATACAGCATTTTAAGCCAAAATTGTGGATTCATGGGCATATACATTTGTCTAATTTTATGAATTATCAGGATACGTTGGTTGGAGAGACGATGGTATCGAATACGTTTGGGTATAGAATATTTACGATTGAAAAAAATAGATTTAGATTTTTGATTCAGGAAATGGATATTTTATTTGGATGTTTGGAGGAAAAAAATGGAAAATAGGACTTTGATGAGTGTGATGGAGGCGGAAGAGGCTTATAAAAAAATTTTTTTGAAGTCGGCAAGAGGGATATTTGGTTTTTAGTTTTAAGAAAAAGGAAAATCTGAAGTCGTTTTCGGAAATTCAGAAGGAAGAAAATGCCTATAATAGCGTTAATTTGGGAATAAAGGAAGTTTCACTTGATAAAATTGTAGGAAGTGTTGAAAAAAATATGCAGATTTTGATAAAAAAATTTTGTTCCTAAAAAAATAATGTTGTAAAGCAGAGATGGATAAATATTTACATTGGATATACATCAGATAGTATGTTTCCGATGGTTATTCTTTATAAAATAAAGGATAATTACTATGTTTACGACGGCAATCACAGAGTTTCGGTTGCGAAATTTCTAAATTTTTGCGACTATTGAGGCACAGGTGGAGGAATTTTTGCCGACAAAGGATACGAAGGATAAGGTTATTTATCGGGAACGTATGATTTTTGAGAAAGAAACAGGGCTTTCTGATATTTTTTTCTTTTCGGACCCAATAAAAATATAAATATTTGAAGGAAGAAATTGAAAGTTATAAAAAAATCTTTTAGACAAGAGAAAAAAATGAAAATTTGATTTGAAGGAAGCAGCTAAAAAATTGGCATATAAATGTATTTTTTTACCGATAAAAATGATACTTTCTGAAAAATGAGATAATTAAAAAAATTATAAAGGTAATTCAGATGATGTTTTTTTATTTTTTTAGAACATAAATATTATTTGAGTAAAAAATCATGGGAAAAATGTAGGATATTTGTATAGTGTAATTAACTTTTATAAATTTAGTAAAAACAAACGAAAATAAAGATTTGGAAAAATATTTGTGAAATTCAGACGCAAGAATTAACTGAAAAAAATGTAAAAAAATTGGAAAAAGATTGATAATGAATTGATAAATTCTAATTTTAAACATAAAAATACAAGTAGAAGCAGAATTGGAAAATGAAGTTGTAAGTTATTTTAGAAATGTAGTAGAAAAAAACTTTCTAATAGATATTCCAGCTATTTATTTGAATCTGAAAAAAATGGCAAATAATGAAATATGGACTTATTTTGCTAAATATATTTTTGAATTATATAAAAATTTTTAAATACTCAGAAAAAAATAATGATTTTAGCAATATGAATAGAGAAAGTATCATTGAGGAAAATAACTTTGAAAAAGGGCAAATAACTAAACCCAAAATGCAATTTGACAATATTGAAGTAAACACATTGAGCTATATCCTTGAGGTATTTTTTTGCCAATTGCTGATATTTTTTTGAAAATAAATGAGAAAAGATTGTTTTGTTATGGATGAATACGAAAAAAATTGCAAAATGATTTCTTTTAGTTTATTAAAAATTAAAAAAATTTGCTTAAAGCAGAAGGAAAAATCTACTAAATATGAGAATATAATGACTGAAAGTATAGAAATTGGTATAAATACCAAAAAAATAAAAAAAGTCCTTTTTGGAGTACAGGAATTTCTTGTTTTAGAAAAAGAAAAAAAGAATTTTTGAAAAAAACTTGAAAAAAATCCTAAAATTTTTGAGGGATATTGAAAAAAATATGGAGAAATAAAAAAATACGAAACGTATGTAAAAATTTTTTTATAGCACTTGATAATTTTTGGAGAAGAGGAATTTTTGAAAAAAATTTAGAAAAAGATTTGGAAGAATTTTATTTGCAAGATGATAATGTGGTTGAGTACAAGACAGAAAAAAAGTCATAAAAATTGAGAATAGCAGTATTTTTGAGCATGATTATGAAATTGGATTTATAGATTTTTGTAATAAATTTGTTGATTAGTTGTTTACAAAAAGGTAATTTTTTTATTATTGATTTTACAAAAATCATGATATTTTTAGTTTAATTACAACAATTAGTTTGAAAAAAATAATTATTAATCAAAAATATCTTGAGATATAAAAATAAATTAAAAAAATTTTTGTTAGTAAAGGAAGGAATTAAAATGAATAATATAAAAGCGATATTTATGGATTTAGATGGAACAGTGCTGACAAGTGAGCATAAAGTTTCGGAAAAATTTGATAAAAAAATTGAGAGAATTGGAAGAAAAGGGAGTGAAAACATTTATTGCAACTGGGAGAACCTTTATTTCTTCAAAAGCCTTTTGTGGAAATGCTGGAGATAAAAAAATCCAGTAATTAACTATAATGGAGGAAGAGTTACAAATCCGTTAAATAATGAAGTTATCTTTTGAGAAACCTGTTGAGGCACAAGATGTTAAGGAACTTATTAAAGTTTCGAGAGAAAAGGGAATTCACTTAAATTTATATATGGATGACAAGTTATATATTGAAAATGAAACAGATGAAGGTAAAAAAATATTCAGAAAGTGTGGAAATTCCATATTATGTGAAAAAAATTTTTGACGAATTCATTGGAAAAACTTCTACAAAAAGCATTATTTATTGCAGAAAAATTCGATTTTACTGGAGTTAAAAAAAGGAATTGGAAGAAAAATTGCCACATATTAATTTTTGTATTTTCAAAAGCCACATTATTTAGAATGCTTTGAATAAGGAAGTGAATAAAGGGCTGGCAATAAAGGAACTGCTGAAAAAAATATGAGATTTCTCCAGAAGAAACAATGGCATTTGGGGATCAGTGGAATGATTTGGAAATGTTGAAGTTTGTGAAATATGGGTATCTTATGGGGAATGCTACGGAAGAATTGAAACAGGAATTTTCAAAAAGATAAAAATAACTCTGTCAAATGATGAAGATGGGATTTATGAAGTGATAAAAAGAACTTTAGGTATTTTTTTATAAAAAAATAGAAATTAGGTAGAAATTATGGAAAATAAATTTGTACATTTGAAATTGCATACCGAGTATTCACTGCTTGAAGGAGTAGGGAAAAATAGATGAATATATTGAAAAAGGCTAAGGAAATAGGGAGTAGAAGCACTTGCAATTACTGATACTTCGATGTTTGGGGCAATCGAGTTTTTTTAAGAAGTGTAAAAATGCTGGAATAAAAGCCGATTATTGGACTTGAGGTATTTCTTGACGGGATGGAGAAAGTGGGGAGTATTCGCTTACTTTACTTGCTAAAAAAATCAGAATGGGTATAAAAAAATTTATCAAAAATTGTCGTCAATTTCATATAGCAGGTTTACACGGAATAGGAATAAAATTAAGTATGATGAATTGAAAAAAATATTCAGATGACTTGTATATTTTTGTCGGGCGGGATAAATAGTGAAGTTGTAAAAGGGTATTTTGGATTTGGAAAAATACTCAGGTTAGAAGGGTTATTGAGAAACTTGGTAAGGATTTTTGGGGATAATTTTTATTGAAGTTCCTGCTGTGGAAAGGCTGGAAAAAGGCTAGGAGAATGCTTTTTGACATTGTGCGTAAAAATAAATTTGATAATTTTGTTATTACAAATGATGTTTATTATCCAAATTGGAAAAGATGCAGTTTTGCAGAAAATTGTGGAATCAATAAAAAGAGGGAAGCAAAAATTGATACAGAAAAAAATCGGAAAATAGTGAAATTTTGTATGATGATCTATATCTAAAAATCTGAAAAATGAAATAGAAAAAAAGTTTTGAAAATAAGGAATATAGCGAATTTTATGAAACTGGAATCAATAATGTGGAAAAAAATTCTGGAAAACTGCAATGTTGATTTTGAGTTTCATCATTTTAAATTTCCAAAATATTCGTTGCCGCAAAAATATAAGTGAAAAAGGAATTTTTGAGAAACCTAGTATTTGATGGGATTTTTCAGAAATATTTGAAAAAGCTGTTTCAGATTCTGAAAAAAATTACAGTTGGATAAAAAAATTTTAAGATAATTGAAAAAAAGAGACTGCAAAAGATGAAATCGCTGGGCAGAGATTGAAAGAAGTTAAAATTCGGGAAGAATTATTAAAGAATAATTTGGAAAATGTTTTGGAGCGTGCAGAGTATGAGCTGAAAATTATTGATAAAATGGGGTATAACGGATACTTTATCATTGTCTGGGATTTTATAAAAATTCTCACGTGAAAATGGGGTTTATGTTGGACCTGGAAGGGGTTCTGCGGCTGGGAGCATTGTTTCGTATGCTTTGAATATTACGGAAATTGATCCGCTTGAGTATAATTTGATTTTTGAACGTTTTTTGAATCCAGAGCGTATTTCAATGCCTGATATTGACATAGATTTTGATCAGGAACAGCGGGAAATTGTTATAAATTATGTGGTAAATAAATATGGGGCAGAGTATGTGGCACATATTATTACATTTGGAACGCTAAAGGCTAGACTTGCGATTCGTGATGTGGGGCGTGTGTTAAATGTTTCCCTTGTAAAAGTTGATAAAATTGCTAAAATGATACCGTTTAATACGGAACTGAAAGATGCCTTGAACAATATCCCTGAACTTAGAAAAATGTATGAAACTGACAGGGAAATAAAAAGGGTGATTGATTATTCGCTTAAATTGGAGGGAAAAGTTCGACATACTTCTGTCCATGCGGCAGGAATCGTTATTTCCAAAGGTGTACTAAGTGATGAAATTCCGACATATTCAGATGGAAAAACGAAAATTGTTTCGACGCAATATCAGATGAAGGAACTGGAAGAGCTGGGAATTTTAAAAATGGATTTTCTTGGCTTGAAAAATCTCACGATTTTGCGGAAAACTGTGGAAAATATTGAGAAAAGAAGAAAAACAAAGATTGTATTAAATGATATTCCGCTAAATGATGAGAAAACTTATGAACTACTTACAAAGGCAGATACAATGGGAGTTTTCCAATGTGAGTCGGCTGGAATCAGAAGCCTTATGAAAAAAATGAAAATTGAAAAATTTGAGGACATAATCGCATTGCTTGCACTGTACCGTCCAGGACCTTTGCGAAGTGGAATGGTGGATGATTTTATTAATGTGAAAAATAACAGGACTGAAATAAAATATATTGATAATTCACTAAAATACATACTTGAGGAAACTTACGGAATAATTTTGTATCAGGAGCAGGTTATGAAAATTGTGAGTGAAATGGCAAATTATTCGCTTGGGGAAGCTGATGAGCTACGGCGTGCGATTGGAAAGAAAAATCCTGAACTAATGAAGAAAAATCGTGAAAAATTTGTAACGAATGCTCAAAAAAAGGAGTTTTTATCGAAAAAAAGCAAACGAAATTTATGATTTAGTGGAAAAAAATTTGGTGGATATGGATTTAACAAGTCACATTCGGCGGCTTATGCCTTGATTGTTTACTGGACAGCGTATTTTAAGGCAAATTATCCATTGGAGTTTTTTGCTGCGATAATGACAACTGAAGTGCATAATCTGGATAGATTTGTTATTTTTTTGTGAATGAAGCGAAGGAAAAAGGAATTAATATATTTTTGCCAGATGTAAATTTGTCTGATTATGATTTTTGGAATTGAAGAAAGTTTTGAAAAATAATAACGAAAATAAAAAAACGGGAATTAGATTTGGACTATTTGCGGTAAAAAGGTATTGGAGCGGCTTTAATTAATGAAATAAAAAAAGAAAGGAAAAATGGGGATTTTTTTCCTCTTATGAAGATTTTTGTTTATCGGATGAAGCAAAAACGGGATTACGAAAAAAAGCAGCTGGAATCACTTATTTTATCAGGAGCTTTTAGATAAATTAAACGGAAATAGATTTGAAAAATATAAATCTATTGATAAAATTTTAGAATATAGCCAGAAAAAAATATGAATCTGAAGAGGATTTGCAAATGATTTTATTTAGTGGCGAGAAGGAATTTAAAGGTAAGTTTGAAATGGAAAAAGGCTGATGAATTTCCTCAAAAAGTTTTTGCTTTGAAAATGAGAAGGAATATCTTGGAATTTATGTTTCAAGCCATCCGTTAAATGAGAAAAAAAGATTGATAAATATAATTTCCCATAATAAAAATATCAGAAATTTCACAAAAGGAGTTAAAAAAAGTACGAATTATTGGAATAGTAAAAAAATGTAAAAAATTTTGCAACACGAGCTGGAAAAAGAGCCGATGGTAAAATTTGAAATGGAAGATTTTCAAAAAAACATTGAAGTTCTATGTTTTCCAAGAGAATACGTAACTTTTTGGCTATAAAATTACGGAAGGGCAGATTATGGTGCTGGAAGGAATTGTAAATTCTGAGCAAAAATAAAAAAATACAGTTATTTTTAAATAATATTTGTAACATTGAAAAATCTGGAAGAAAATAAAAATCTAAAAATTATACATCTTAATTGACGAAGAAGTGAAAGAAAAAAATCAAAAACTAAAAAGAGATTATTTTTAAAAAAATAAGGGAGATAATCAAGTATTTTTGGCATTTAAAACGAATGAGAAAAAAAGGAAGTTGTGAAATTATCTAAGAAGTATAATGTGAATCTGTCGCTGAAATTTATTAGGAAAGTTGCAAAATTATTTTGGAATTGAGAGAATAAAATTAAGATAAATAGTTTTATAAAAATAGATTTTATTATAAAAATTATAGTTAAGAAAAATTTAGAAAAATAACTTAATTAGATAGGAATAAGTTTAATCTTAAATTTTTAATGGAATTAAAAATTTTTGGTTATCGAATAGTCTTGATATATTTATTTGATTTTTAAGAAGAATTAGTTATATAATAAGAGAAAAATTTAAAGGAGCGAGAAGATGAATTTTTACAAAAAAATTGAAAAACTTTTTCAGTAATATTTGTTATCGCGATATTTATTACATTTACTTGTTCTAACGTTTTCAGAAAATTCAGAATTTCTGGCAATTGGGAATTTAAAAATTGTAAGGCAAGAGCCATTGGTAATAAAAAAAGGGAGGATTTAAATATTACAAATTGAAAAACAGGACAATAAAAGTAGATAGTGTCTATACATTTGAAAAACATTGGAAATTACAATGTAAAAATCAACATTTATGTTTTGGCTTGATACAAATGTGGAAAAAGACTGATAAAAAGGATTTTAGTAATAAAAAAATACAAATAATCGAGGAAAAATTTGTAAAAAAACATAAAATTTTTGACAGATTATAAAAAGCACAAAGTCTGCGAGCAGTCATTAACTTTGATGAAAGTATTTATGAAAAATCAGGTTACAGACAATATTCAGCGTGAATGGTTTGCCATTTCAAAAGTAATTCCATCAATGGAAGAAGGAAAAGTGGCAGTTTATTATGACTTGATAAATACTAAATTTTCAAGAAATAAAGATTTTTGTGTATAGTTTTGATTTAGTGGAAAATTTTTTTAATAAGAACAAAGCAGAAGTTTTATACGTAAATATTTATAATAAATCAGATTTAAAAATTAAGAATATAGATTTTTAAAGGTTATGAATTTAAAAATATCAGTAAAAAAATAATAAAAAAAGAGCATTACCAGCTGCTTTGAAGGTGGCGTAAACTTAGATGGAAAACTTGTAATAAAAATTTGAGTAGATTTTAAATTTATTTGAGATAAAAAAATTAAATATAAAAAACGAAAAAGAGGAAAAATGAGGATTGTAGCAGGAACATTGAAAAATAGAAGAATAAAAATCTAGGGAAGGAAGAGAAACTAGACCTACGCTAGAAAGAATAAAAAGAGGCAATTTTCAGCATAATTGGAGAAAAAGTTGCAGATGCCAAATTTTTTTGGATTTGTATTCAGGAACTGGGAATGTTTCGTTTGAAAGCACTTAGCCGTGGGGCAAAAAAAGAGCGATTATGATAGAAGAGGATAGGGAAGCACTTTAGAATAATTATTGAAAATGTAAATCATTTGGGTATGGAAGATAAAATGTCGTGCCTACAAAAATGACGTTTTTCGTGCAATAGAAATTCTAGCGAGAAAAATGAAATATTTGATATAATATTTTTGGATCCGCCTTACAAGGAAAAATATTTCAACAAAAAAACGATTGAAAAATTTTCGAAGAAAATCTTTTGGAAAAGGATGGAATTATAATTTCAGAACATAGCACGTATGAGAAAATGGAGGATAAAATAGGTAATTTTGTGAAATACGATGAGAGGGATTATAATAAGAAGGTGGTTAGTTTTTTATAGGTTTGATGATTAAATAAAAAAATATAAAGGAGAAAAAAATAAAAATGGCAGCAAAGAAACAAAGTTATGAAGAAAATATTGCACAAATTGATGAAATTTTTAGAAAAATTAGAAAGTGAAGAATTGTCGTTAGATGATTCGATTTCTGAATACGAGAAGGCGATTAAGCTCATTAAGGATTCGGAGAAATTGCTTGAAGCTGGGGAAGGGAAAGTTATGAAGGTACTTGAAAAAAATGGGAAACTGAAATGGAAAAAGTTTGAATAAAGATAGGCAGATTTTAAAAAGATAGTAGAATATTTAAAAATTTTTGAGTTCAGTTTTTGAAGTAAATTTATTTTAAGAAGATTGTTTTTTTAAAAATAAAAAAATTTGAGTGATTGGGGTAAAATGTTACGGGAATATTTTGGAAGATAAAAAAAGAAAAATTGTAGAAGGCAATTTAAAGGAATTACTTGGCAATTATGAAAAATAAATATCCTGAAAAAAATTGTCGGAGGCAATGGAATATGCGGTTATGAACGGAGGAAAGCGAATACGTCCTATTTTGATGTATATGGTTTGTGACTTGTTTGAAAAAAATAATTGTAAAAGTTATGATAAAAATTAAGGAAATTGCTGCTGCACTTGAGTTTATACATTGCTATTCACTTGTTCACGATGATTTGCCAGCAATGGACAATGATGATTACAGACGTGGTAAATTTACAGTTCACAAAAAAATACAATGAAGCAATTGGGGTTCTTGTGGGAGATGTTCTTTTGACGGAAGCCTTTGGGATAATTGCTAATTCTAAAAGTTTAGGAGATAAAAATAAGATTGAGATTATTTCAAAATTATCTGAATATGCAGGATTTTTTGGAATGGTCGGAGGGCAGTTTGTGGATATGGAGTCTGAAAATAAGAAAGTGGAAATTGACACATTAAAATATATTCACGCTCATAAGACTGGAAAATTACTGACTGCTGCGATTGAATTGCCGATGATTGCTTTGGATATTGAAAGTGAAAAAGCGTGAAAAAAATGGTGGAATATTCAAAAATTATTGGGAATTGCCTTTCAGATTAAGGATGATATTCTAGATATTGAAGGGAATTTTGAGGAAATTGGGAAAAATCAAATGATATTGAAAAATGACAAGACTACTTTATCCGAGTATTTTTTTGGGCTTGAGAAAAGCAAAAAAAGTTGTTGCAGGAATATTTGGAAAAAGCAAAAAGATTATTGAGAATGAGTTTGCGGGAAATCAATTGTTTTTAGAATTAACGGATTATTTTTGGTAATAGAAAAAAATAATAAAAGATTTCTGATGATTTTTTTCGATAATTTCAGGTTATGTGATAATAATGTTTTTTTATAAAAAAATAAAAAAATAGTTAGAAGGAAGTGAGATATTATGAAAATAAAAAAATTACTGATGACGGTATTAGTGCTGTTATCTGTACAAATGTGTGGGCCTGAGCCTAAATTGGACTACAATGTTACAAAAAAGTGAAAGTTACAAAAATTTCTGAAAAATGAAAAAAAGAATTCTTTAGAAGTAAAAAAAGGTTTTGAAGCTGATAATGATAAATTTAGAAATAAAGCTAAAGAAGTCACTAAAAAGTTTATACAAGATATAATGGCAAAAAGAATTTCAAAAATAAAGATGAGACATTTGCTACTCAGGCAATGAAACAAATGGTAGTTAATATGATAGAAAAAGGTATCGAGTATCAAAAAGTAAAAATAGAAGAAATTAGATTTTTTTAATGATGAAGAAGTGCAAATTACTCAAAAAGTAAAAGTTTTTGATAATAGCAAAGGGAACATTGCAAAACTTCAAAAATGAATATGAACTTTTTAAAGCTTGTTGCACAAAAAAATTGCAATATAAAGATATACAAGATATGACATCTCAAATGGAAAAAATGGAGAAAAAGGAAGCTTTTTCTAAATTTATGAACGGTATAAGCGGAGTTATAGAAGATGAATTTAAAAAAAGAAGAAAAATTATACAGAAATGACTACAACTGTTAATATGAATAAAAGTAAATAATACTTGGCATATAAAAAAATTTAGATGAACAAATTAAAAGCGATAGAAATGATATTTTCAAATTTATCAAACAGTATGTAAAAAAATATAAAAAGGATAGATAGTTATGTTTATAGAAAAATAAAAATTATTATTATATTGAAGAATTTGAAAAAAATACGGTATTACAGCAGTTTATACAAAGAAAAATCGCTGGAAATATGTCTGATTATTGCCCAATTGAAAAATCAAATAGAAGGAATACAGAAAAAAATCGTGAAAAGTTGTTAAAAGAGTTGAATTTAACAGACAAGCAAGAAGTAATGGCTTTTTCAGACACATTCTAATAATGTGAAAAATTATTGATGAAGATACAACAAAAATATTATTATGAAAAAGAAGAAGATATTGATGGATTTCTGACAAAAAGGAAAGATATTGCACTTTTTACATTTTTATGCGGATTGTTTGCCGATTTTTTTTGTATATGATAAGGAAAAATCAGGTTATTGGGGTGTGGCATTCAGGATGGCTGGGGACATTTAAGGAAATAATGAAGTCAGGGCTTTTGGAAATGAAAAAAATTATGGAACGAAAATTGAGAATGTAATAATGGCATTAGGAATTGGAATCGGACAAAAAGGACTATGAAGTTGGAAATGAGTTTTATGATAAGTTTATGGAAAAAAATTTGGAAAAAGAGATGGCAAAATTGTAGAAGAATCATTCTGGTTTAATGAAGAAACAAAAAAATATCATTTTGACAATACAAAAATTTAATGAACTTATGGCATTGAAATTTGGGTATAAAAAAAGGAAAAATTTGATTATAGCAAATGAAAGCACATTTAATGAGAAATTTCATTCTTATAGAAGGGATGGAAAAAAATGCTGGAAGGGCTACAGCAATGATTAGTTTTAAATAAATAAAAAAATATTTTTAAGAAAGGGAAAAATTTATGAAAAAGATTTTAACATTAGCATTTTTTTAGTGATTGAGCAACAACATTTTCTGCTAGCTGTGACTGGTTTAAAGAGAATACAGAATATGCAGATAAAAATGGTGGAACTTGTAAAGAAAGAGAGATTGACAAACAAGGTTTATTGTGATACGGACCAAAAAAATGGTTTATGAAACTGTGGATAACGATACTAATGAAAAAAATATAGAAATAGGATTAAGTTACAACAAGAACAAGAAAAAAATAGTTTTACTTTATGAAGATATTTTTAAATTCTTTTTGTGGAATTTGAAAAAGATGTGGATAAATTATACCCTTGGGTAAATTTAACAAAACTAGAGTATCAAAATGCTCCAAGATACTATAATTATAGAATGTACGTATATAATCCCTGAAACTCAAAAATGAATACATGGCTTTCCTAGTTACCTATGATACATCTAATGGAACTTGGAATAAATATTACAGTAATGAATTTTTGGAACGGAGAAAAATGAGAATGAAAAAGAAATAATAAACATAATAAAAAGAAACTGGATTAAGAGAAACAGATGATATAATTTACTAATTAAATTACGCCAAAGCACTCATATTATTAAAAAAATGAGATGAATGGCGTATTTTTTTCTAATAAATTTAATTAAATAACTTTATTTTCACTAACTATAAAAATCTAAAAATCATATCATGACTTTCTGTTGGAACTTCATCAACTATTTGAAAATCATAACATACACCAACAAACAAAAACTTTTTATTTTTCTCTAACTTTTTCAAAAAAACGTATCATAATATCCACTGCCAAATCCAATTCGATTTTTTTCAAAAATCAAAGACAACTGCTGGAACAATTACAATATCCAAAAATGTTTTTCGTTATAAAAAAATCGCTGGAAGAAGATTCATAATATCCAAATTTATGTAATACAAGCTCATTTTCGTTATATTTATTAATTTTTCATTTCTCTATTTTTTTACTATCTGTAATTTTTGGAATAAAAAAACTTTTTCTCAGGATAAAGTTTCATCAATTTTGTGATTCTCACTTCATTTTTCATATCCATAAAAAAATCATTATATTTTTCAGCATTTTTTTATAAAATTTTCCAAATTTTGAATAATTAAATCACTTTTTCTACTTCTTCAGTGGATAAATTATTTCTTTTTCAAAAATTTCTTGTCTAATTTTTATCCTTTTCTAGCTGTAAGTTTAACTTTTCATTTTTCATACAAAAAATCTCCCTTTTTATAAAAAAATATTTTTTTAAATTATTTAATTTTCATTGGAATGCCAGACACCACAAAATAAACTTCATCAGCCCTTTTGCCACAGCCTGATTCATCTTTTCCTGCAATTTCACGAAAAATAACGTCCCAATGGATAACTTGGCACAAGCCCAAGTCCCAGCTCATTTGACACAATTACCGTATTTTCAAATTGATTTGTGATATTTAGCAATTCATTTACTGAGTTTTCCACATTTTTTTATTCAACTTTTCCACAATTTTTTTACATAAGATTTTTTTTGTCAAAATTATCCCAGTCAACATCCTTTTTTTCTCAAAAAAATTATATTAGTAATCATATTTGTAAGACAGTCCACAAGCATATTACTCTTAATGCCATTTTTTTGTTTTAGGAAAATATTTATTCAAACTGTTTTCAAAAATTTTTTTATAAGTTTCCACAGTTCCCCAATCGTTTTTTTCCTTCTTTCCTTATGCAGCCTCACCTTTTCCTTCATTTCCTCATCAAACACAAGCGATGTTGCCAAATACACATTTTCCTGCTTCCCATTATTCAAACTTAAAATTAACTCTTCAGCAAATTTGCTTTTTCCACTTTTCGCCCCGCCAGTAATAAAAATTAACGCCATTCCTTTTCACTCCTTTTTTCACAATTTTCTATAAACAAAAACAACCTCATATAAAAAGTTGTTGTTTTTAATTTTTAGTTTCAATCCTTGTTTTAATGGATTCACTATTCTTACGCGAAAAAAAGGACAAATGGAAGTCTACTCTTCTATAGTAGGTCTCAATCCTTGTTTTAATGGATTCACTATTCTTACCTGATAGTACATATGCTGTACCTAACGCAGATGGTGCTGGTCTCAATCCTTGTTTTAATGGATTCACTATTCTTACCAGTACCAAGAACTCGCACTACACTGAACAGTATGGTTGGTCTCAATCCTTGTTTTAATGGATTCACTATTCTTACTCACTGGTAAGACTGAGCATAATAAAATAACTCGTGATAGTCTCAATCCTTGTTTTAATGGATTCACTATTCTTACCCGTACTTTTGAGAAAAACCCTTTATTTATCAATGTTACAAGAATTTTTTCAGACATTAAAATCACATTTTTTTGATTAATTTTTGTCATTTTTTGCTGTTTTTTTAGCATTTTCCGTAACTCCTAACTAGCATTTTTACTGGCTTTAAGTGGATTTTTCTCTGCATTTTTTTAATTTTTAGTAGTGGTAGGAATTTTTTTCTACAAACTTATTGTACCATATTTTTTTGATTTTTTTCAAAGTTTTTTTACGATTTTTTTCAATAGATGTGTTCGATAACCTAAATTTTTTTATTTCCACAAGGGGTCAAGACCCCTTGCTAAAAAAATTCATAATGAGTTCACTATTTAAATGGGAAATAGTATTAGATTTTCCTCTTTTTATAAAAATATTTTATTTATGTTTTATTTTTCTGCTGTCAATTACTTTTTTTGTGCCAAGTCTCCCATTAATTCTTCGTACCTTACAAGTTTCATTTCAAAGTATCCACGTCCTTGAGTGATGGCTTTCAATTCGTTGGCGTATTTGAATGTTTCTGACATTGGGGGCTTCGGCTATTATTTTTTTGTTTTGTGCCTTTGTGAGCTCTCATTCCCATTACTCTACCACGTTTTTTTGTTGATGTCGCCCATTACATCTCCGATATATTCTTCTGGAATGATAATTGTAAGTTCCATAATTGGTTCAAGTAAAATTGGTTTTGCTGCCAACATTCCCTTTTTGAAAGCTAAGTTTGCTGCAATTTTTAAAGGCTAGTTCTGAAGAATCTACGTCGTGATATGAACCATCGTATAAAAACGGCTTTTTATGTTAGTTACTGGATAACCAGCTAGAACTCCCTCTTTTAGTGATTCTCTTAATCCTTTTTCTACCGCTGGAATGTATGATTTTGGAACGCTTTCCACCTGTAATTGTTTCTTCAAAGACAAAGTCTTCGTTTACGTGCGAAAATTTGATTAGTACATCTCCGTATTGTCCATGTCCTCCTGATTGTTTTTTTGTGTTTTCCTTGAACTTCGGAAGTTCCTTTGATTGTTTCACGATATGGAACTTTTTAATTCGATAGTTTTTTTATTGATACTCCAAATTTAGCTTTTTAATTTTTTTCGATAACTGTTGCAGAATGAAGTTCTCCTTGCACTCCAAGCACTGTCTGTCCTGTTTCAAGGTTTCTATGCCAAGTGAAAGATGGATCTTCTTCCATCAGTCGATTTAATCCAGATGACATTTTTTTCATCATCATTTTTTTGTTTAATGGCTCTATTGCTACGAATAGCTGTGGTTTTGGGAAAGTTATGTCTTTTTACTGAAGCTTCTTTTTCATTAGTTGAAAGGGTATCAGAAGTTTTTGTGCTGTTAAATTTTGAAAAATACGACAATATCTCCAGCAATCGCCTTTTGAAGTTCGTCCATTTTATTTATTACAAATGTATGAATTTTTTTCCAATTTTTTTCCTTTGTTTTATTTACATTGAAAAACTTCACTATCTTGCTTAATTTCACCAGAATAAACTTTTGCATAGGAAACTTTTCCTAAGAAAAGAGTCAATTGTAGTTTTGAAAATTTGGCATACAAATGTATTTTTTTCAGGCTGAATTTTTTTCAATATCAATTGGTGCTGGTAAATAGTCCTTTACCATATCAAAAGTCGTGTGAAGCCCAATATTTTTTTCAATGTTGAACCACAAATAACAGGAATTACGGAACAGTCAAGTACTCCTTGTCTAAGTCCACGATGAATTTCAGCTGTTGTAAATTCTTCGCCGTTAAAATATTTATCCATTAGTTCTTCATCAGTTTCAGCTACCGCTTCTAAAAGCATTTCCCTAATTGGATTTATTTCATCATCCATATCGGCTGGCATATCTACAGTCGCACATTCATTTTTATTTTTATCAAATTCCCTTGCAAACATATCAACTACATTAATATGCCCACGAAATTCGTCTCCACGTCCCCAAGGCACATGAAACGGTGCGATTCTTTTACCGTATTTTTCTCTTAATTGAGAAAGAATTTTTTCATAATCGGCTTTTTCATTATCAATTTTATTTTACAAAAAAATAAATCTTGGAATATTTCTGCTGTCTGTCAGCTCCAAGGCTGTTTCTGTCCCAACTGTTAAATCAGTAGTTCCGTCAACAATGATAATTGCTCCGTCAACTGCCGCAAGTCCCGATTCAACTTCACCAAAGAAATCTCCATATCCAGGAATATCCACAAAATTAAATTTTGAAGTCTGATATTCTATCGCGTGCAAACTTAAGGAATTTGTAATTTTAGTATCATTTTCGTTATTTACAATACGGTTGGTAAGCTCAGCCGTAAATTCCAGCCCTTCCCACCATATTACTTTTTCCTGAACCGCTATGCCCTAAAATTCCGACATTTCTAATATTATTGCTGTCATATATTCTCATAACACTTCCTCCTGTGATTATTATTCAAAAAAATTTACTCTATATTAAATTTTAACTTGAAATGAAAAATCAAGTTAATTTTAAAAAAATAATTTTAAAAAGGTTAAAAATTATAAATTTGTAAGCCCTCATTTTAAAGCAGTTATGAAAAAAATAAAAATAAATTTTTTTCCTTGAAATAATAAAAATGATAACATATATACTCAAATTAAATATAACAAACTTTAAAAATTAAAATAGTCGAGATTTGCTCTAAAAAGTGCTAATAAATACAAACTTTTAGAGTTTTTGGACGTATTGGTCAAAAAATTTGAAAATTGTTTTTAGAATAATAATATTATTGTAAATACAAAAGGGGAAAAAAATGGAGAGAAAAGTAAAAAAATGAAAATAAAGGATTGGAAGCTTTTGGGAATGATGAAATTTTTGATATTATTAAAAAAATAATTTGAAAAATGATAAGGAATACAAGGTAAATTTTGGATATATGAATGGTTTTCACAAAAGTAAAATTGATAATAGCCAAAAACTTTTCAAAAAATTCTTCATTTAATCAAAAATACTTCTGATTCAAGTGAAAAAAATCAGTTTAATTTTTTTCATCTGAAAATTCAATTCCTTATGTTATAATCAATCTTTCTGATGATTTTTTTCATATGAGAACAGTTCTAAATATATTGCTCAGATAAAAGAAAATAACAAATTAGGCATAAAAAAATCTTGGTTACGTTACAACAAACGAATATTTAAAAAGTATTGACAAAATTTATTCTGAAATTGATAAATATATGGAATTTTTTTGGTGAAAAACTATATTTCAGGAATTTTTTTGATGAATTATCTTCTGGAAAAAAACTTATCAGAAGTAAAAATACATGTCCCAGCTATACAATTACGTTAAAAACTAAATATCCTGATTCATTAGTTGTCGGAAATCCTGGAGGAACTATTACAGATGAGATGTCAAAATATTCTGACTTATGGCTGACAAGCGAAGTTTCCGCTGATGACTATATTAACAACTGGATTCCCAGAAATTATGAATTTGAAAAATAATCCTGCAAATTCGAGTCATATTGTCCACGTTATCCATTCTGCAAAGCCTGAGCAGTATGAAACTCTGGTAAATTTGTCAAAGGAGCGGAATGCAGGTTTTTTTGATGATTATAAATGCTGATGAAAAATGCGGAAAATGAAGATTTAATTCATGAAGATGATTTTTGATGAGGAAATTTTTGGATTTTGACAAAATGGAGATTGTAGAAAATGATGAAAACATTTCACATGAATTTGTATCATCAGGAAAAATATAATATTGCTGGAGATTTAAAAAAATAAGCAATTTGGATTTGTTTACACTTTTTGAATGATTATTATAAAAATAGTACAAAAAAGGCTTTTTAAAAAAATATGTTTAATAACAATTTCGATTTTTGGATATAATATTTCAAATGAATTTAAAAATTGATTATTCGTATAAAAATAAAAGATGAAATTGGAAATTTTGAAATTAAATTGACAAAAAAATAAAAAAACTTTAGTTTTTTTACTCTTCAATTTCTAAAAATGTAATATAAAAATTAGCTATAGGAAATCCCATTTAAATTTTTTTATAAAAAAAGCTTACTAAAATGATTAGAGTAATCATTCAAATAAGCTTTTTAGCAAAAAAACTATATATCAGATTTATTTAGAGTGCTGTAATTGTTGCAAACAGTCCGAAAAATTACAGAAAGTGCTGTTCTAATTCATCCTAAGATTTTTTTAAGTTTTTCGTTTATTTGTCTTTACTATCTTTTCTGTTAAAGTAAACTGTTCTCTTTTATTGCATTGAAGACTGAGCTTCTTGCTATAGTTAAATTGCTGTAATAAAAGTCAAAAAAATCCTAATATTACTCCTGCCGCATTTGGCACAATTAAAAATATAATCTTTTTAGGTTCTTTAGTCCATCCGTAAATTACCCATATTAAACATGAAATTGAGGCGGAAAGTGGTTGCCACGGCTGTGCTTTTTGTCCACCTATATTGGCAATAATTTGGGGAATATATGTTATAAATACAATTATCCCTATAAATGCTCCGATTGAGCCAACTAGTGTGTTAATTTTCTTTTTGTTCATTTTTCTCCTTGTGTTTAAAAAAAGTTTAGTAATTTTTACTACATTTTATATTTTTATCACAGATTCTATCGCTTTACAAGTTAAAAATTTGACAAATAACTTTCTCAAGTTATAATTTATTAAAAAGGAGGTTTTATGGATAATCAAAAAATATATAATCGCTCTAGATCAAGGAACAACTAGCTCACGTGCAATTATTTTTGATAAAAATCTGAACACTATTGGGAAAGCTCAAAAAGAATTCACACAGATTTTCCCTCAACCAGGATGGGTTGAGCATAATCCTATGGAAATATGGTCAAGCCAGCGTTCCGTACTTACTGAAGTTATCGCGCAATCTGGAATTTCCCTAAAGGATGTAGCGGCAATTGGAATTACAAATCAAAGAGAAACTGTAATCGTGTGGGATAAAAATACTGGCGAGCCTGTCTATAACGCAATTGTCTGGCAATGTAGACGAACGGCGGAAATTTGTGAAGAATTGAAAAATCGTGGACTCGAAGATTATGTAAACGAAAATACAGGACTGATAATCGATGCTTATTTTTCTGGGACAAAAGTAAAATGGATTCTTGACAATGTGAAAGGTGCAAGGGAAAAGGCTGAAAATGGGGAACTGCTTTTTGGAACGGTTGATACTTGGCTCGTGTGGAAACTAACTGGCGGAAAAGTGCATGTTACTGATTTTACAAAATGCTTTCCAGAACTATGCTTTTTAACATAAAAAATTTAGAATGGGACAAAAAAATTTTAAAGGAGCTTAATATTCCAGAAAGTATGCTTCCAGAAGTTAGAAATTCAAGTGAAGTTTACGGCAAAACAAGAATGGGAATTACAATTGGCGAAGAAAACGGTACTTCTATTCCAATTTCAGGTATCGCTGGAGATCAGCAGGCGGCGCTGTTTGGGCAGGCTGGATTTCATACTGGAGATATAAAGAATACTTACGGAACAGGCTGCTTTATGCTTATGAATACAGGAAACAAATGTATAAAATCAAATAATGGCTTACTTACAACTATTGCCATTGGGATTGATGGAAAAGTGGAATATGCTCTGGAAGGAAGTATTTTTATTGGTGGGGCTGTTATCCAGTGGCTTCGTGATGAATTAAGGTTTTTTGACAAGGCTTCTGATACAGAATACTTTGCACAGCAAGTTGATGATAACGGTGGCGTTTACTTAGTTCCAGCATTTGTTGGATTAGGCTCGCCATACTGGGATATGTACGCCCGTGGCACAATCGTTGGGCTTACCCGTGGATCTAATAAAAACCACATAATTCGTGCTGCCCTCGAATCCATCGCCTACCAGTCCAAAGACTTGATAAACGCAATGAAAGAAGATTCAGGTATTGAAATAAATTCACTAAAAAGTAGACGGAGGTGCAACTGCAAATAATTTCCTAATGCAATTTCAAAGCGATATTTTTAAATACAAAAGTTTTACGTCCTGAAATTATCGAAACAACTGCATTAGGCGCTGCATATTTAGCTGGACTCGCCGTTGGATTTTTGGAAAAAAATAAAGAAGAAATCAAAAAGAACTGGCGTTTAAACAAGGAATTTACACCAGACTTATCTGAAAAATTTAAGGGAAAAAAATATTATAAATGCTGGAAAAAAAGGCGGTTGAAAAGGCTAAAAAGCTGGGAAGAAGATTGAAAAAAATATAACAAATAATACAAAAAAACAGTGAAAGTAAAATTCCACTGTTTTTTTATTTTTTTCAAAGTATATTATTTTTTTACATTATTCCACTATCTTCATCCCTTTTTCTTTCAATTCCCCAGCATACTTCTGCGCTGTCGTATAATCCGTAATAATCACAAGCTGATTTCCACTCTGAATCAACGTATCCCCACGTGCAATGCTGTCCTTTCCAGCTTTACGCACACTTACAATCAGAAGATTTTCAGGCAAATTCAAATCTTTAACTGTCTTATTATCAAATTCTGAATTTGCACCCACAGGAATCAAAAAGCGTAACAATTTTATCTTTCGCATTTTTCCTATTTGATTTTACACCAATATCAATTTTTTTGTTTTTCCACCATTTTTCAAGCATTTCAAGCCTTCTGGCATGCTTTTCATTTTCACTATTCTGTTTATCTTCTGCCAAAATTTGCTTATGAAACATATTAAAATAAAGCCGTTCATAAATAGGTTCCATTTTTCAATAATTCTGTAAAAATATAAGTTATTGTACAGACAATTATTAGCATATACAAATATGAAAAATTCCCTGTCATTTCCAAAATCAATGTAATTCCCGTAATTGGCGCTCTTACAACCGCTGTAAAATAAGCGGCCATTCCTAATAGCATAAAATGTACAATGATTTCATTTGGAATCGAAAAATAATGGTTCAAGATTTCTCCATACACTTTTCCTGTCAAAGCTCCTATTACAAGCATTGGCAAAAATTCCACCTAGCGCTCCCGTTGCATAACAAAGCATTGTGTAAAAGAATTTTAAAACTAAAATTACAACAAGTGTTCTAAGCAGCACACTTTTCCCAAACATTTCCTCAATAAGTTCGTGTCCACCACCTGTTATATCGCTAAAAAACACAGCTATAACATAGGCGACAATCATAAATAACAACATTTTCACATATTTATTTAATTTCCATTTTTTTATATTGTCTTTGAATAAGCAGCAAAAAAATAACTGAATGCTTTTTCCAGTAATTGTGATTATAATGCAAAAAGATCACTGTTATAATTGCAAATATATAATATGGTATATCTTTTGGAAGCATAAAATTATATTGAAAGGATGTATGTGAGCCTAAAATCATTCTGGAAATAAAATTAGAAGTTCCGCTTGCTACAAGAGTACAAATTAACAGTAACGGCGAGAAAAAAATTTATGCAATTCTTCCAGTGAAAAAAATTACTCCTGCAAGTGGCGCGTTAAATGTAGACGAAATCCCAGCACTTGCTCCACACGTCACCAAATATTTTTCTTCTACTTCTGAACGCTTTGTAACTTCCTTAATTCCAGAACCTACCAAAGCCCCCAAATGCACCGAAGGCCCTTCACGCCCCATAGACATTCCAGTCCCAATTGCCAAAAATTCCTCCCACAAATTTTTGTAACCAGTTCTCCAAACCACTTAAACTTAACCTTTTTCGTAAGTAATCCGCTAACCTGCGGAATTCCGCTCCCGCTAATCAGTGGATATTTTGATAGCATAAACTGCATTGCCATTCCCTATCAGAATAAAAAAACAATTATCCCAATAATTATTTTTTTGGAAGTTCCAGATTTGTTGTAAAAAAATTCCCGAAATATTGACATTTTTAATAATAAAGTATACGTTCCTACGATAATTCCTGAAAAAAATTCCCACGAGAAAACATAGAAATATCAATACTATGTTATTCCGTCTTGACTTTAATGAGCTTATATCCCGCAGTTCATGTAAAAACATCTTTTTGCCATTTTTATTTCCTTCTTCCGTATTCTGTTTTAAAAAAATATTTCTCCATATTAAAAATAAAAAAATTTTTTTCCATCCTTATTAATCAAAAACCAGAAATTTCCATTTTCTCAGATAATTTTTTTCCATAATTTCATAAAATTTACAAGGAGTCTGGTTATACATTCCTGTCGAAAATAATATCGCCAAAAAAAGGCATTTTCTGTAATTACTCCAACTTGCTTATTTTGAGATGGAAATCCTGTTTTGGGACTTATAATATGCCCGTATTTTTTTCGTTATTTATCAAAAATATATGTATTTTTTGATTGGAAGTTGAAAAAAACTTTTATTTTTTTATTTTTATTTCAAATAAATCGTTGTATTCATCGTTGCCAGCATATTGATTTTTGAGTTATTTTAATCGGCATTCCTTTTTTTCATTTCGCAATATTTCCCTTTCCTCTTCAGGATTTTCAGCGATAATCCCCCATTCATTAATAGCAATAATACTACTCCCGCCAGCATTTACAATTGCGTCCTTTATCCCAATTTTTCATTTCTTCAACTATTTTTTTCTATTGCGTATGCCTTTATAAATGAACCTGTTATAGTTTCCTGATTCTTTTCAATTTTTACCCGATTTCTCTTTTTATCAATAATTATCTTTTTATAATCCACAAGCCTTTTTTTACTTTTTTTATTTTATCCAAAGACGGCAAAATAGGATTTTTGTTTATAAAATCCCCAAAAGCCTTATGAGAGGCATTATCGTAATGTCATATTCTCCGCCAATAATTTTTTTGACAAATGAATAATTTTACTTAAAATTTTTTTATAGTTTCGTCATTTACTTTTTACAAAATGCCCGCTATTTTTTTATTTATTTTTATCAATGTACGAATTTTTCCGCATACGAATTATACTTTTCATTCACATCTTCCAAAAATCCCAAATAATTTGTCAAAGATAGAATCATCATAAATTTCAGGAATTTTTAATTTTTTTATGTCTGAATGGAATAAAAAAATCGTACTTGAACTTTATACATCATATTTTTTTCACCTATTTAATACATTATTTTTTTCGATGTATCAAGTTTAAATTTATCTTTAACATCAGTATCGTCTAGTTTTAAATCACCACTATTTTTTTAGGCTGCTGTTGTGTATTTGAGTTTTGGTTATTCTCGGATTTTTTTCATTTCCGCTTTGTTTATTTTTGATTGGCAGGTTTATTTTTGTGGCTGTTGAGCAGATTTTTGCTTCTGTGGGATTTCCATTATTTTTGAGGTTTTTGATTGCTTCTAGCTGATGAAGTTGTCTGTTCACTGTTTTTTTGCCTTTCAGTTCCTTTTTTGCTCCTGCAGATGAAGTTGCTTTTTTTCACTGACTTTTTCCTTCTTTAGCAGTTCCATTTACTGACGATGTGGCTTTTTTTCGCTAGTTTTACCTTCTACTGTAGTTTGTGCTTTATTTTTTTGTAAATTGTTTGTAATTTCCGAATGCAATTAACGAAACTGCCCCTAAAAAAATAATATTATTTTATTGCTCATTGTTTTTCTCCTTTTTTTATAAATTACATTTATATTTTTTTAGTTTTATTTATAACATTATACAACATTTTTCCATTTTTCATTTATAAATTATTTAAAAAAATTAAAAAAATTATTTTAGAAAAATTTATGGAAAAAAAGTCTAAAAAAATGGTACAATATTCCACAAAGGCAAGTGAGCAAAAAAATTTTTTAAAAAAAGTATAATTTTTAATATTTTAAGAAAAAAAGAGGCATTTATTATGGAAAAAAATCTGAAAAAAATTGAAAAATAATGATTTAAATAGAAAAAAATAAAGTAGAAAAAAAGTTAGAATTGTAAAAAAAGCGGATATGGAAACGAAAAATTTGTTGAAGGATTTTTATGATTATTTAAAGGAAAAAAATATTCAGGAAGTTTTCGGAGTGGAAGAAGCGGATTTGATAATTTCACTTGGTGGTGATGGAACAATGCTTATTGCGGCAAAAGAAGCGATTACAGGAAACATACCTGTGCTTGCAGTAAATATGGGTTCACTGGGATATCTGGCCGAAGTGAAGCCTCAAAATGCGGTTAAAAATGTTGGAAGATTATGAAAATGGAAATTATAAGATAGAAGAAAGAGCATTTTTAGAAGTAAAATACGAAGATAATATCTTTTATGCATTAAATGAGCTTGTAATAACAAAAAGGTGGACATGAGGCACATTTAATACAAGTTGAAGTCTATTCAAACGATATTTTTTTGTAAATAAATACAGAGCTGACGGAATTATTGTGGCAACTCCCACAGGATCCACAGCCTACTCACTTTCAGCAGGCGGTTCAATTGTTCACCCTGGATTAAATGCCTTGTCAATAACGCCATTAGCTCCACAAAAGCCCTAACAGCACGTCCAATTATCGTAGATGGCTGTGAAGTACTTAGTTTTAAGGCAACTTCCAGAGATGAGGTTGTTCACTTGAATATTGACGGAAATCAGTGGTTCCAAATTCAGCAAAAATGATCTTGTATCAGCAAGATTGTCGAAGAAAAAAATTAGAATAGTAAAAACCAATGGATAGTGATTATTACAGTATTTTTAAGACAAAAAAATTAAAAATGGGGAGATTCTGTATTATAATTATTAAAAATAAGAAATATAAATGAAAAAAATTAATTATGAAATTAAAATAGCATAAAAATATAATTTACAGGTAAATTTGTAATTATAAAAAAATAAAAATAGTGAAAGGAAGGAAAATGCTAAGAGAATTAAGATTAAATAATTTAGCGATAATAAAAAAATCTGGACTTGGAATTTAATGAAAAAAATTTATTGCATTGACTGGAGAAACTGGGGCTGGAAAAATCAATTATTTTTAAATGGAATTTCACTATTAATTGGTGAAAGAAGTCACACTGACATGATTAGAAATGGGAAGAAAAATCTTTTTGCAGAAGGTATTTTTTTTGAATTAAATGAAAAATCAGAAGAAAAAGGCTAAATGAGCTTGGATTTGAAATAGAAGATGACGAGCTGATTATAACTCGTTTTTTGACAGAAGTTCAAAAATCTAAAAATAATGGTAAATGGAAAAAGACAGACTTTATCAAGATTAAAGGAGCTTATGGTAAACATTATTGATTTAGTGGGTCAGCACTGAGCATCAGTTTTTGTTAAATAACGAATATCATTTGCATTTACTGGATAGATTTTTTTGAATGATGAAGGAAAGGAGCTTTCCAGAAAGATTCGTGAAAAATGTAAGTGAAATCAAGAAATTAAATTTAAAAAAATAAAAAAATATTGAAGATGAAAAATCTAAAATTGCAGAAAAAAAGATGTACTGGAATTTCAGTTTAACGAAATTAACGAACTGGATTTAAAAGAAAATGAAGATAATGAACTGGAAGAAGAATACAGAATTTTTATTTAATGCTGGAAAAAAATTAGCGAAAAAAACTGGAAGAAACTTCTCAATTGCTAAAAGAGGGAGAATTTTCCATTCTGACTGCACTAGGGCGGGCAAAAAGAAATTTGGAGCAGCTTTCAGATTTATCAGAGTCCTACAGCGAACTTTCTGAAAAAAATAGAATCTGTTTTTGTATGAAATTGAAGAGATTTCTTATTCTGTGGACAATTCTATCGGGGATGTTGAAATAAATGATAGTAAACTGGAAAAATTGTGGAAAAGAATTGATAAAATTAATAAATTAAAAAGGAAGTACGGCTCTACAATTACGGAAATTTTTGGAATTTAAAAAAATAAAATTGAAAAAGACTTGTCGCTAGTAAATTTTGAAAATGAAGAGCTGGAAAAATCTTAAAAATTCAGAAAAAGAGCTTGTAAACCAGTATTTTCAGGATAGTGAAAGATTGAGCGAAATTCGGATGAAAATTGCAGAAAAATCTGCAAAAATACGGTGGATATTCAATTAAGCGACTTGAATATGGAAAAATGCAAAAATTTAAAGTGGAAATAATCAAAAAAAGAAGAAATCACAGCTCACGGAACAGACAATGCAGAATTTTTAATTACAACAAATGTCGGGGAAACTTTTAAGCCGCTTGCTAAAATTGCGTCAGGTGGAGAAATTTCACGTATAATGCTTGCTCTAAAAAAAGTGTATTTTCTGAAGTTGACAATATTTCAGTATTGATTTTTGATGAAATTGATACTGGTATTTCTGGAGAAACGGTGCGAAGAGTGGCGGAAAAATTGAGAGAACTTTCGAGAAATACACAAATTATCTGTGTGACACATTCTCCGCAAATCGCTGGAAAGGCTCAGCAGCAGTTTTTTATCAAAAAGGAAATTGAAAATAATTTTACGGAAACAAAAGTGCGAGAATTAAACATAGAAGAAAGAATAAGAGAAATTGCGAGAATTATTTCAGGAGATAATATTACAGAAGCCTCTGTAAACCATGCCAAGGAGATTATGGGATTATGGGACAAAAAAAGTGCTGATATAGATAGTTCGGAGAAAAAAATTAGAAATTTCTGAAAAAGGAAAGTTTGGATTTGATAAAAAAATAATTCTGACCAAAAAAAGATAAAAATATCAATTGAAAAATCAAATACAGCTTAATAAATTTCTAGAATTTCTAAAAATTTGAAAAAGAAGTTCCCAAAACACATTAAATGGGTATAATCGTGATTTAATGCAATTTTTTTCTGTTTGCAAAAAGATTTTTTTCTGAAATTGGAGAAAAAGAAATTTCTAGTTATATTGATAATTTGAATAAAAATTGAGAAAAATTCAGTTTTGAGAAAAGTTTCAGTATTAAAGGCATTTTATAAATTTTGTTATTTGAATAAGTTGATTACAAAAGACCCTGCTGGAATAATAAAAAAACTTAAAGCGTGAATATCAGCCGCTTGAAATTTTTAACATTAGAAGAAATAAAGCAGATTGTGGATAATTGCCCCAACACACCTGCTGGAATGCAAAAATCGACTAATTATTAAGTTATTAATTGTAACAGGAGCAATGATTTCAGAAATTTTAAATTTGAAAATAAAGGATATTGAAAAATCAGTATGATAAATTTATAAAAAAACTCTTGGAAAAAAATTCAAAATATCAGATAAAATTAATTGACAATAGTTTTGAAATAGAAATTAAAAATTATCTGGAAATTTACAGACCAAAGTTAAAAAAATGCAAATGAAAGTTTAAAAATATTTCCTGATATTCGCCGCGAAAAGTTTTGGAAAAAAACTTAAAAAAATTATTGCCCAAAATGCAAAAAAATTGAAAAATGTATATCCGCATGTTTTTAGAAATTCTTTAGTTGGAATTTTTATCTGAAGCTAATGCTGATGTTTGCATTATTCAGGAAATATTGGGAAAAGTGAATATTACAACGGCAAAAATTAAAAAAATGTGGAAAAAAATCTAAATTAAAAAAATGATTTATAACAATATAAAGTTGGGAGATGATTAAGTAGATGAAAGAAAAAAACGTGAATTAAAAAGATAGGGATGAAAAAAATAAGAATACTAATAATTACAACTATGGTATATTTTATATTTTTTTCCTTATAGAGAAAAATGGAACTAATAACTTCATATCTGGGAATAATTATACTGATTTTATTATACATGTATGCAAATTTTAATTTGATAAACTTATTTTTTTACAAGTAAAAGAACTACTTTTAAAAGTATATGCTTTTTCTACTTTTTGGAAGTAATTTATTTGTTTACAGGAAATATTTCAATGTTAGGGTCAATATTGTACATAATATTGTTTTCACTCTTGATTTTTTTCCATAAGAAAAAGACGAAGGACGGGAAGAGATTCCTAAAATAACTAAATTTGTTCAAATATTTATTGTATTTAAAGTTGTTTTTGTTTTATCAATGTTGATTTTTTTAATTTTCTTTTTAAACTATATAGAAGTTATAAAAAAATGGTTGAGAAATATAAAAAAAGTAGTATAATGACAAAATGTAATAAATTTTTTTAAAGAGTTAAAATATATTAAAATTTTTGATATTTATTTAAATGAATTGGAGAATTAAAATGGAAACTAGCATTAACAGTAGTAGAACTGATGTTATGAAATATATGGGAAGAAGTGACAGATAGAGCGGTAAATGCACAAGTTGAAAAAAATCTATTTCTTGGAGAATACAAAGAAAGAATTATAAAAGCCCTTACATTTGATGAAATTAGAGAAAAAGGTATTTATTATGAAATAGAAAAAAAGCTTTGGAAAAAATAAAGAGGTTGCAAAAATGGTTATTTCAAGACATGCAAATTTTGACGATATAAAAATATATTGAAATAGCTAAAAAGAAAAATACCATACAAAATGATAGACAATTTACTCTGTGAGGGTCAAATAGCATTGGTGGTAGTGGCAAAGGATGCCATTACTCATGAAGATGGAGATGAAATTGTGGTAACCTCAAAACTGGAAACTTGTCATATAAAAACATTTACCAGATGTATACTATGAAGCTATGGAAAGTGCAATTTGTGATTTTCATATGAATATCATAAATAAAAGAAATGCCAGAATATGCAAAAATTATAAAAAAACTTAACTTTTATGGATAAACTATTAGGATCAAAAATGTCCAATATGTCAAAAAAATTAGGAGGAAAAAAACGTGGTTGATGGATTTAGAATAACAGGAAAAAAACGCCTTTAAACGGAGTAATAAAAAGTAAGCGGAGCTAAAAATGCAGCTCTTCCAATAATTATCGCAACTCTTGTTGCAAAAGGGGAATATATCTTAAAAAATGTTCCAAACTTGAGAGATATTAGAGTAACAATGAAATTGCTTGAAGATTTGGGAATGATAACTGAAAAATTGGATAACAATACGTATAAAATTATAAACAATGGCTTTAAAAAGAACTGGAAAGCAAGTTATCAGATTGTAAAACAAATGAGAACATCATTTTTTTAGTAATGGGACCAATGATTGCAAATTTAGATGAAGCAGTAGTTTCACTTCCTGGAGGATGTGCAATAGGTTCAAGACCTGTCGATTTACATTTAAAGGGATTTGAAATGCTAGGTGCCGATATTACGAGAGTACACGGATATGTTCACGCAAAATCTGATAATTTAAAAGGAGCCGAAATTCCTTTAGGTTTCCCAAGTGTAGGAGCTACACAGAATATTATGATGGCAGCCGTAAAAACGCCAGGTAAAACTATTATTTCAAATGCAGCAAGAGAGCCTGAAATCGTTGATTTAGGAAATTTCTTAAATAAAATGGGAGCAAAAATTACAGGACTTGGAACACCAAACATTGAAATTGAAGGAGTGGAAGAGCTTCATGCGGTAGAATATTCAATTATGCCAGATAGAATTGAAGCAGGAACTTATGTAATAGCAGCACTAGTTACAGAAGGAGATTTAAAAAAATTCAGGATGCAAGACTTGAAGATTTGGGAGTATTTAAATCCGAACTTGAAGCTATGGGCGTAAAATTCAAACAGGATGGAGACATATTATCTGTAATCGGAAAAGTGAAAGATTTGAAGCCATCAAAAATAAAAACATTGCCACATCCAGGATTTCCAACAGATATGCAGCCTCAAATGATGTTATTACAAACATTAGTAAATGGTGGAAGCTCAATGGAAGAAACTGTCTTTGAAAACAGATTTATGCATGTGCCTGAATTTAACAGAATGGGTGCAGATATTACGATAAGACATGGAGTTGCCTTTGTAAATGGAGGATTGCCATTAACTGGAGCAGAAGTAATGTCTTCGGATTTACGAGCAGGAGCTGCACTGGTTCTGGCGGCACTTGCGGCGGACGGAGAAACAATTGTAAACAGGGTTTATCATATTGACAGAGGTTATGACAGACTGGAACTGAAATTAAACACTGTTGGAGCAAAAATTGAAAGAATCAAACTAGATATTTAGCTTTATATAAAAACTGAAAAAAATTTAAGACGTGGGTATATTTTTAGAAAAAAACTAGAAAAATACCCACAATTTTAATTTTATTTTATTACTTTTTCTTTTTCCAAAAAAATCAAGCATTTTTCTAAAAAAACTTTTAAAAAACAAATTCAAAAACTTGATATAACTAAAATTTATATTAAAGAAAAAAACTAAAAATATAATTAAAAATTTACAAAAACATATTTTTTTGTAGTACAATATGTTTGGAAATACAAATTTAAATTATTCTTAGAAAAAGATAAATGTAAAAAAATATTTGAAATTGGGAGGTTTTAATGAAAATAAAAAGATTTATTTGAAAAAGGAGCGTTTAATTTCTTTTTGAGATTTTTTTCCACCAAATAAAAAAATTTTTCTGAAGAGAAATTAAAGAATGTAACTGCTGAATTGGTGGAATGTAAGCCTGATTTTATCAGTGTTACATATGGTGCTGGCGGAAAAAAACTAAAGGTGGAACTATTGAAATGGCTTCTCACATTAAAAATAATTTGAAGACGGAAGTTTTGGCTCATTTGACTTGTGTTGGGAAGTAAAAAAAGTGAAATTCACGATTACTTGCAGGAAGCAAAAAAAGTAAAAAAATATAAAAAAATATTTTTGGCACTTCGTGGAGACGTACCGCAAGGAGAAACAGAAGAAATTTACAATAAAGGTGATTATAAGTATGCTTCTGAGTTAATTAGCGATTTGAGAAAAAAACAGCGAATTTAATGATTTTTTTCAATTGGCGGGGCATTTTATCCTGAAACTCATTATGAAAATAATGATTTAGTTGATCTGTTCCATTTGAAAAAAATAAAGTTGAAGCTGGAACGGATTTTTGGCTTCCCAAATGTTCTTTGACAATGACGTTTTTGTAAAAATTTAAAGAGCAAGTTGAAAAAAACTGGATATAGAAGTTCCATTGATTGCGGGAATTATGCCAGTTACAAATGCCAAACAAATAAAAAAAGAATTATAGAACTTTCCAAATGTTCTGTACCTGAAAAAAATTGGATAAATTGCTGGAAAAAAATATGGAGATAATCCAGAATCTATGAAAAAAAGCTGGAATAATGTATGCAAGTGAGCAAATTATAGAATTATTAGCTTATGGAATCAAAAGGAATTCATATTTATACAATGAATAAACCTGAAATTGCGAAGGAAATTATGAGAAATATTGAATTTGCAAGATAAATTTTAGATATTTTTTTGAATTTTTTTACCAAACAAATGATAAGCGATATTAGATTGAGGCTATAGCTTTTTGAATTTGATTTTAAAGAGGTTTTTGTTATATAATTTAATAAAATACAAAACAGGAGGTACTGGTATGTCTATTAAAAAAAGTTTTGACAATTGCAGGTTCAGATACGAGCGGAGGAGCTGGTATACAGGCGGATTTAAAAACTTTTTCAGGAAAGAGGAGTTTATGGAATGAACGCTCTGACAGTTATTGTTACAATGGATCCTAGAAATAGCTGGGCTCATAAAGTTTTTCCCATCGAATTGAATGTTATAAAAGAGCAGATTGATACTGTTGTAAATGGAATTGGAGTGGATGCATTAAAGACCGGAATGCTTCCAACGGTTGAAATTATTGAGTATGTCGGCTCTATTTTGAAAGATTTAAAAAATCCGGTTGTTATAGATCCTGTTATGGTTTGTAAAGTTAGCAGCGGATCTACTGAAAATCTTTTCCCAGAAAATGTAATTGCCATGAAAAATCATTTATTGCCCTACGCAACTGTCGTTACACCAAACTTGTTTGAAGCTGCACAGTTAGCTGGAATGGAAAAAGTTGACACGCTTGAGGAAGCTAAGGAAGCAGCTAAAAAAATATGTGACTTAGGTGCAAAAAATGTTGTTATAAAAGGAAGAAAGTTTTTCGCTGGAGAAAAATCAATTGATTTCTTATACAATGGAAAAGATTTTGAATTCTTTGAATCTGAAAAAATTGACACAGAATGGAATCATGGTGCAGGATGTACTTTCTCCGCCTCAATCACAGCAGAACTGGCAAAAAGGTGCCACAGTAAGCAAAAGCAGTCTCCACTACAAAAAAATTAATCACAGAAGCCTTGAAACAGTCCTTTAAATTAAACGACTATACTGGACCTTTAAATCATAAGGCATTTGCTTTAAAAATAATAAATAATAAAAAAATATTTTTTTAAAAAAGTATTCTCTTTGGAGTAGGTGTTTAAGAGGATACTTTTTTTGTAAAATTTCTAACTTATCATAAATTGCAATATTAAATGCAACATTTTTTTATCTGAAAATCAAATAGGAGAATATAAATAATGGAAAAAAATTAGTCATGAAGAATTGAAAGATTTGTTATTAATGCTAAACTCTTTTTGAAAAATAGGAATAAATTTTTTTATAATAGCTATTTCATGATCATTCAACTAATTACTATGTTTTTTTATTTATTTATTTTCGTAGGATTGCTCATTGCCGCAAATCCTACAACCTATGGCTAGTCTACGACATTTTTCTGCACTGACAAAAAAACTCGCTATGCTCAAACAGTTTTGCCAGCACAAAAAATGCTCCGACGGATTAGTTTATGGTAGACTCTGTTTAAAAAAATGAAAAATTATATTTTAATTATTTAAAAAAATATTAGGTTTCTATCCTTTTTAGAAAAATTTTTAATAAATTCTTTATTTAAATGGGGTTTAGTATGAAAAAAATATAAATAACAAATAAATGTTCAGCGATTGCAAAAGGAGTTTTTTTAATAGGAAAGGAAAAGCGGTAAAAGATTAGAAATATTCAATCAAAATTTAAAAAATATGAAATTATAAAGGAGAACAAATAATGAAAAATATCAGCAAAAATATGAAAATGAATTAAAGAAATTATTTGAATTAAGTAAAAAAACTTATGTTGTAAATTTTCAACTGAAAAAAATGAGGAATTAATTTCAAATTTCTCTAATATTTCAGATGAAGAAAAAAATAAATATAATAAAAGAGGGAATAAAAAAATAGCATGTCAAAGAAAAAAATTCATCTGAAATAGAGAATTTGATGCTCTCAATTAGTTTTTGGATTATGTGATGAGATCTGAATTTATTGAAGATTACATTAAATTAGCAAAAGAAGAATTTCATGAAGAACATGAAACTATAGCATCGTATTTTCAAAGTTTTCACCTACCACAAACAATAGAATGTATATACGAATTAGCAATTTCAGATTTTGAAAAAAATACCATTGGGATGATAATTTTGCATTAGTGAGAAAAATGCTGTTTTTGCTTTAGGAGATATAAACACTCCTAAGGCGAAAGAAAAAGCTGGAATCACTGTTGCAGAGTGATGAAGAAATGATAAGAAAACATGCAATGGAACAGTTGGAAAGATGTGATTTTTTTCAAATAAAGATGATTAAAAAAATAGGTTATTGTATGTAAAAAAATAAAAATTATTATAGAAAAAAATATAAATAAATTATTTTTCACAATTGATTTTTATTACAATTTTTTTTGATAAAAATATATAAGTACAATTTGATTTGATAAACAAATAAATTTATGATAAAAATCAGTTTACGAAATAATTAAAAAAATTGATATGTTTCACTCAAATTTTTTTGATTTGATTAAGTTTGGTGAAATATTAGATATATTTAGAAAAAAATTTTGGAGGTAAAATTAATATGAGTTTGTTAGAATTGAAAAAAACGTAAAAATCTGGAAGTAGAGGGAAGGAAATCTTAAAAGGACTGAACTTGACTATAAATAAAGGAGAAGTTCATGTAATTATGGGTCCTAATGGGGCAGGAAAAATCTACACTTGCAAGTATTCTTGTGGGACATCCAAAACACGAGCTTGTTGATGGAGAAATTATTTTGGATGGAGAAAAATATTAATGAAGATACTGTTGACGAAAGAGCTAAAAAAAGGTATTTTCTTGTCATTCCAATATCCTGAGGAAATACCAGGACTTACAGTAGAGGATTTTTTTGAGAACTGCAAAAGAGGCTGTTACTGGGGAAAAAGCAGTATTTAATGCAATTTCATAATGAATTAGTGGAAAAAAATGGAAAAAAACTTCACATTAATCCTGAATATGCGGATAGACATTTAAATGTTGGATTTTCTGGTGGAGAAAAAGAAAAAGAATGAAATTTTACAAATGGCAGTTTTAGAGCCAAAATTGGCTATTCTAGATGAAACTGATTCTGGACTTGATATTGACGCAACAAAGATTGTATTTGAAGGGGTTCAAAAATTGAAGACCAAGGATACGGCTTTTGCTTATAATTACACACTATGATAAGGTTCTTGAATATATGAAGCCTGATTTTGTTCATATTCTGATGGATGGAAAAAAATTGTTAAGACAGGTGGACAGGAATTAGTGGAAAGCATTGAAAAAAAGATGGTTATGCTAAAATGAAGAAAGACTTGGGATTATAATTAATACAGGATAGAAAGTGTGGGAAAAATGGAAAATAGAAAAAAAACGTATGTTGCGGATATTGAGCGTGGTGTATATGATATAAAAGATGAAGGGCATTACAGATATAAAGTTGATAAGGGGCTTACAGCGGAAATTATTAATAAAATTTCAGATAGAAAAAATGAGCCTGATTGGATGAGGGAATTTAGATTAAAAGCGCTAGAAGTTTATGATTCAAAGCCAATGACTGATTGGGGACCTGACTTGTCAGATCTTGATGTGAATGATATTGTACATTATTTAGAGCCTGATTCGGCACCTATGAATGAAAACTGGGATGACGTACCAAGTTATATAAGAGATACTTTTGATAGACTTGGGATTCCTGAGGCTGAGAAACAATCACTTGCAGGAGTAGGGGCGCAATATGATTCAGAAGTGGTTTATCATAGTATCCATAAGGATTTGGAAGAACAAGGAGTAATTTATACCGATATTGAAACTGCTATTGTGGAATACGAGGATATAATGAAGGAACATTTTATGAAATTAATTTCAATTAATGATCATAAATTTGCCGCATTGCATGGAGCTGTGTGGTCAGGTGGGTCTTTCATTTACGTACCAAAAGGAGTAAAAGTAAAAATGCCACTTCAATCGTATTTTTAGATTAAATGCGCCTGAAGCTGGACAATTTGAGCATACACTTATAATTGTAGATGAAGGAGCCGATTTGCACTTTATTGAAGGATGTTCAGCACCAAAATACAAAAAAAATGTACTTCATGCAGGAGCAGTGGAATTGATTGTCAAAAAAGGAGCAAGATTACGGTACTCTACAATTGAAAACTGGTCAAGAAATATGTATAACTTGAATACAAAAAGAGCATTAGTTGAAGAAGATGGTGTAATAGAATGGGTTTCAGGATCGTTTGGTTCAAGAGTTTCCATGCTTTATCCAATGAGTATTCTAAAAGGTGATCGTTCAAGATGTGAATTTACAGGAGTTACATTTGCTGCAGCTGGACAATATCTTGACACAGGATGTAAAATTATTCACCAAGGAAAACAGACAAGCTCAACTGTTCACTCGAAATCAATTTCAAAAAATGGTGGAACAGCTTTTTATAGAGGACTTTTAAAAGTATTGCCAGAAGCAACAGGATCAAGGTCAACTGTAGAATGTGAATCGTTAATGCTGGATAATCTGTCAAGTTCAGACACTATACCAATAATTGATATAAATAACGACAGCGTAGATATTGGGCATGAGGCAAAAATTGGAAGAATAAGCGATGAAGCGATATTTTACCTTATGTCAAGAGGTATAAGCGAAGATGAAGCAAAGGCGATGATTGTAAGAGGATTTGTTGAGCCAATTTCTAAGGAACTTCCGCTTGAATATGCTGTAGAGCTTAATAAATTGATAGAGCTGGAACTTGAAGGAACTATTGGATAATTTAAAGACATTGCTTAAAAAAATGAGAGGAGTAAAAAAATGTTAGAAAAAAATCAAGCATACAAAAATCTTGATAACAGTGATTACAGATTAAAAAAATTTTTGAAGAATATAAAACACTTGAAAAAAAGTTAATTGGAAAAAGGGTTGGCTACAAATATGAGGAGCCTGAAACTTTTTAAGGAATTTAATAATCTGGAAGTTAAAAAAATGAAAATCAAGATGGAGTTGTTATAAAAAAATATAAATGATTCCCTGCAAGAACTTGAAAGTTTGAAAAAAACGATAATGATTATGGATTGGGAGATTTTTTTCAAGAAACAGAACTTTGCTTTTTTTATAATGAAGGGAAATATTTGAAAAATAAAAAGAGAAAAAAACTGTTGAAAAAGCCAATTTACTTAAATTATCGTGCAAATAAAGAAAATAATTTTCTAGTTGACTACAATGTTATTGAAGTGGAAGATTTTTGCAAAAGTTACAGTAATAATTACTTATGATTCAGAAGACGACACACCAGTTTATCACAATGGAATTATAAAAAGTATTTACAGGACGAAATGCAGAAGTAAAAAAATTATAAAAAAATACAAACTTTAAATACAAATAGTTCCAATTTTGAATCATCTAAGATAGAAACTTTGGGACAAGGAAAAAAACTCAATATTACAGCGTTGAACTAGGTGGAAAGATTAATGCAATAAGCCATAAATCTTATCTTGAAGAAGATTCTGCAGAAGTTTATGTATGGCCTGCATACCTTGCTGATGAGGATAGAAAGCTGGACTTGGAATATTCTGTAGTTTTCCGTGGACGTAGAACGATTGGGGAACTTCAAGGAAGAGGGGCTGTAAAAGATACGGCTAAAAAGGTATTTCGTGGAAACCTTTACTTTAAGCAAGGTTCTAGTAAATCGGAAGGACGTGAAGGGGAGTTTGCTATCTTGTTAAATGATAAAATAAAGGCTGACTCTATTCCAACATTATTCTGTAGCGAAGATGACGTTATCGGAGAACATGCCGCTTCTGTCGGAAAAGTTGATGAATCAAAATTATTTTATCTAATGAGCCGTGGACTTTCTGAAGGAAGGGCAAAAAAATTAATAGTAGAATCTTCGTTCCGTCCAATAATGGATAACATTGATGACGAAAAAGTTAAGGGAAAAAAATTATTTGAAGAACTGGAAAGAAGAATTTAAGAACTTAAAAAAATATGAATTTGAAAAAAATTACCCACTAAGTGATATAATTTTTGTATTGCTTGTGGGTAAAAATTGTATAGGGAGAAAAAAATGAATTACAGAAAAGAATTTCCAATATTTAAGAACAGAAATAATCACTATCTTGATACAGCAGCAACTTCACAAAAAGCCAAAAAAGAGTGCTGGATAAAATTATGGAATATTATGAAAAAAATATAATGGTAATCCAGGACGTGGTTCGCATACTTTTGTCTATGGAAGCCTCAAACTTGATGGCAAACGCACGTAAAACTGTACAGAAATTTATTAATGCAGAATATCCTGAAGAAGTGATTTTTCACAAAAAGTACGACAGAATCAATCAATTTGATAGCCTATTCCTATGGAATGGAATTTATAAACGAAAAACGACGAGATAATTCTAGGAATTTCAAATCATCACGCAAATATTGTCCCTTGGCAATTTGTAGCTAAAAAGAAAAAAATGCTAAGATAAAATTTGTTTATCTTGCTGAAAAATGGACAATTTGATATTGAAGATTTTAAAAAAATAAACTGTCAGATAAAAACAAAAACTTGTGGCTATTTCCGCTGTGGTAAATGTTACAGGAGTTATTCAGCCAATAAAGGAAATTATTGAAATTGCACGAAACGAAAAATAAAAAAATATACGTATTCTTGTGGATGCTGCACAGTCGATGCTGCATTTTAAACACGATGTTCAAAAAAATTGGATGCAGATTTTCTTGTATTTTCAGGACATAAATTATTTACACCAATGGGAATTGGAGTTATGTACGGAAAAAAAGGATATTCTTGATAAAATGCCGCCTTTTTTTATACGGTGGAGATATGATTGAGTTTGTAACGGAGCAAGAATCAACATTTGCACCACTTCCAAAATAAGTTTGAAGGCGGGACTCAAAATGTGGAAGGTGCAGTAACTCTGGAAGAAGCAATTAATTTTATTGAAGAAATTAGTTACGAAAAAAATTAATGAAATTGAAAAATTCTCTTACGAAAAATTGCTTTTGGAAAAAAATTGAAAAAAATTGGATTTTGTGGAAACATATTTTTACCAAAAAAATGTTGAAAAGTGCTGGAATTATTGCCTTTAATGTAAAAAAATGTACATTCTCACGATGTGGCATTTATACTGGATTCTTACGATGTGGCAGTTCGTTCAGGGGCATCATTGTGCTCAGCCGTTAATGAAGTATTTGGGAGTGCCGTCTTGCTGTCGTGCAAGTTTTAGCATTTACAATAATGAAGAGGATATTGATAAATTGGTGGAAGGACTTTTTAAAAAGTGAAGGAAGTTTTTTTGAATTATAAAAAGGTACAAAAAAATTAGAGACATAAAAAAATTATGAAATTTAAATAATAAGAGTTTTTACGAAGCAAAAAAAGGCAAGATTCCTTGTCAAAAAAACGAAGAAAAAAATAAGAAAAAGTTAAAATTGAGAAATGTTTTTAATAAGACTTTATAAATTTTACAAATTACTAAAGAAAAAAATTGAAAAAGAAGGTTTAATATGAATTTAGAAAAAAATATATCAGCAGACAATATTGGAATACAGCAGACGTAAGGAACTGAATCGTGAAATTGAAAAATCCGACGTTTGCAGAGCGTGGACATAATCCGAATTGTGGAGATGACTTGACGCTGGAAATAAAAACTGATGAAAATGATGTAATAACAGATGCGGCTTTTATTGGAAGCGGATGTGCTATTTCAACGGCTTCTATGGCTATGCTAATTGACTTGGTAAAGGGAAAGACAATGGAAGAGGCGAAGGAAAAAGTGGATTTATTTTTTAAAATGATGAAGCAGGAAGAAAAAAATTGACAGGTGAGGAAAGTAAAAAAGCTGGGAGATGCGGTGCTTATGGAGTATGTGGCTCAAATGCCTGCGAGGTTAAATGTGCAACGCTTAGTTGGCATTCGTTGAAAGTGATTGTGGATAAGAGCAAGAAGTAGATTTTGTTTAAATCAGAGATTGAGGGGATAAAATGAGTACAAAGTATTTAAAAATAAAGCCTTCGGAAGATTTTTCCAGAAAATATGAAATTAGAAATTTTGAAATTGAATATGTTAGCCTATTTTTCCAGAAAAAGAAATGCAGGTATTTATAAAAGTTAATAGCTTTAATGCGGATAGTGAAATACAGGATTTGAGGCAGCTGCTTTATAAAAAAACTTTGAATCTGAAGGATTGAAATTGCGGATGAAGATGGATATTAATTCGGAACTGATAAAAAAAGGATGTTGTTGGCTTTATAAAATTTGCAATTGAAAGTTATAAATGTGAAAGCCAGAGATACCAGTACATTTTTTTGCAAGTTATGAAGTTGAAAAGTCTGGAAGATACGATATTTATAAAATTGCCATCGCATCATTTTGATAGAAGAGGCAAAAAGAGTTGAAATTAAGGATAGGCTTACGCAAAGAATCCATGATTGTGTGGACACTTTAATAAAAAAATTGAGTTTGTAAATGGCGATTTTAAAGAAATTAAAGAAAAAAATAAAAAGTTCAAAATGAATTAAATTCAATAAAAATCCAGCGAATTACCTCAATATGAAAAAATAGTAACGGAAATTTTAACAACGGAAATAGCAATAGTAATTTTTTTCAAATGGTGGAAATTTCAGCAATAATAACAATAATGGTAATAATAATGGAAATGAATTTAGACGAAAAAAATTCCTGATATGGATGCAGTGGTTTTTTTCTGCGCTTGATATTTTGAATGATGGAGAAAAATGTTGCATTGGAAGGTAAAAATCTTTAATTTGGATATGAGAGAAACTAAAAAAATGGAAAATTAATGTGTGATTTTTATGATTACAGATTATACAAATTCCGTTAGCTGCAGAATTTTCTTCAATACAAAAAAAGATGTTCAGGTTAAGCTTGGCGACTGGGTAAAAGTTACAGGAACATTTGAATCGGATATGTACACTGGGGAAAAATATATAAGAACTCAGAAAGTGGAAGCTATTGACTCCAAAGATGTGAAAAAAGAAGACAATGCTCCGAAAAAAAGAATAGAACTTCATGCACATACAAATATGAGTGAAATGAGCGGAGTTATGTCAATCAAGGATTATGCAAAAAGAGCGAAAGAATTTGGGCATAGCGGAATTGCTGTAACAGATTACGGAGTAGTGCATTCATTTCCGTTTGCGTTTAAGGAGGCAAATGAGGATTTTAAGGTTATTTTTGGGATGGAGGCGTATGTAGTCGATGATGAGCAGGACTTGATTACAAATCCTAAGGACAAGATGATTGAAGATGAAATTTATGTTGTATTCGATATTGAAACGACTGGATTTGATCCGTTTAATGACAAGATAATTGAAATTGGGGCTGTGAAAATGCGTGGAAGGGAAGTTATCGGAGAATTTTCTGAATTTGTAAATCCTGAAATTCCAATTCCTCAAAAAATAACGGAACTTACAACGATTACTGATGAAATGGTTGCAAATGCTGAAAAAATAGAAACTGTACTGCCAAGATTTCTGGAATTTTGCACAGGCACGACAGTAGTTGCTCACAATGCAAAAATTTGACGTGGGATTTATCAAGCAAAAAACCATTGAGCAAGGACTTGAGTATTCTCCAAGCGTAATTGATACGTTGCCCTTGGCTAGAACATTGCTTCCAGAGTTGAGAGGATATGGACTTGCTAATTTGGTAAAAATATTTTTGGAATTATACTTGAAACACACCACAGGGCTGTTGATGATGCGAAAAGCAACTGCGGAAGTTTTTTTCAGAAATTTTTTTAAATATGATTTTTAAGCAAGGGAATTTTTGAAACTGATTGAAATTAATACGGATTTACAGCCGAATATTCAAAAATTCTGAAACATTGAATACGATGATTCTGGTAAAAAAATCAGGCTGGGCTTCGTGATTTGTACGAGCTTGTATCACGTTCACATATAGAATTTTTCGGGAAAAAAAGACCGAGAATACCAAAAAGCTTATTAAACAGCATGAGAGAAAATTTGTTAATTGCAAGTTCTGCTTCGGCTTCTGAAAGAAATAGGGGTGAATTGGTAAATCTTTATTTACGTGGAACTGAAAAAAAGATGATATTGAAGAAAAAGCAAAAATTTTATGACTACATTGAAATTCATCCTACTGCAAATTATACTGACAGAGTAGAAAAAAGAAGCAAGGAAATTGAAAATTACGATATAATTAGGGAAATGAACAAATATTTTTGCAAACTTGGGAAAAAACTGAATAAAATTGTGGTTGCGACAGGAGATGCACACTATCTGGAAGAGCGGGAAGTGATTAACAGGAATATCTTGCTTCTGGGAAGCGGAACGATGTGGAAAACTGAAGTTGCAGAAGGTGTTAAAGAATATGAATTTTTTGACAGAAAACTTTATTTCAAAACTACTGAAGAAATGCTGGAAGAGTTTCAATATTTGGGAGAAGAAACGGCTCAGGAAGTCGTTGTGGAAAATACACATAGAATTAGTGATATGATAGAACAAGTGCGACCAATTCCGACTGGATTCTATCCACCGAAAATCGAAGGTGCTGAAGATGAAGTAAGGAAAATGACTTATAGTAAGCTGAAAGAGCTTTATGGCGAAAATATTGACCCAGATTTGAAGGAAAGAGTGGAAAAAGAGCTTAATTCAATTATTCAAAATGGATTTGCGGTACTTTATCTAATTGCACAAAAACTTGTACATAAATCGGTGGATGCAGGCTATCTTGTAGGTTCACGTGGTTCGGTCGGTTCTTCAATAGTTGCCTATCTTATGGGAATTACCGAAGTGAACGGACTTTATCCACATTACAGATGTCCTAAATGTAAGCATACGGAATTTATGAACGAGGAAGGAAGCGGAGTTGACTATCCTGATAAAAATTGTCCAGAATGTGGTACGAAATATATAAAGGATGGACACGCCATCCCATTTGAAGTATTTATGGGATTCAATGGAGATAAAGTGCCAGATATTGACTTGAACTTTTCTGGGGAATATCAAGGGGAAATTCATAAATATACGGAAGAGCTGTTTGGAAGCGACAATGTCTTTCGTGCGGGAACGATTTCTACGCTTGCTGAAAAGAATGCTTTTGGATATGTGAAAAAGTATCTTGAAGAAGTGGAAGGAACGCCTGAAATAAAGGAAAGAAAAGCGGAAGTTATGAGAATTGCAAAAGGCTGTGAAGGTGCGAGAAAAACTACTGGACAGCATCCTGGCGGAATGATAGTAGTTCCGAAAGACAAGTCAATTTACGATTTCTGCCCAATCCAGCGTCCTGCCAATGATATGAAAGCTACTTCAAAAACAACCCATTTTGATTATCACGTAATGGACGAACAGCTTGTAAAACTGGATATACTGGGACACGATGATCCGACAACGCTTAGAATTTTGCAGGATTTGACAGATGTTGATATTTATACGATTCCGCTTGATGATAAGGAAGTAATGAGTTTATTCAGCGGTACAGAGGCACTTGGTGTAACTCCAGATGAAATCGGTTCTCCGACAGGTACATCAGGAATACCTGAATTTGGTACATCTTTCGTAAAACAGATGCTAGTTGACACACGTCCAAAAACCTTTGCGGAATTAGTCAGAATTTCTGGACTTTCACACGGAACAGACGTTTGGTTGAATAATGCACAGGATTATGTAAGAAGTGGAATTGCAACTTTGAGTCAGATTATCACGGTGCGGGATGATATTATGAATAAGCTGATTGACGATGGACTGGATAAATCATTAGCCTTTTCCATAATGGAATTTGTCAGAAAAAGGACAGCCTACGAAAAAATCCTGAAAAATGGAGAGAATTTTCTAAAACGATGAAGGAACACGGTGTAGAGCAGTGGTACATTGATTCATGCGAAAAAAATAAAATATATGTTTCCGAAAAGGACACGCTGTGGCTTATGTAATGATGGCAGTGAGAATTGCCTACTTCAAAGTCCATTACCCAATTGAATTTTATACAGCTTTCTTAAATAGAAAAGTCGGAGATTTCAAAATGACAACAATGTTCAGATCAGTAGAAGACTTGAAACGGGCAAAAATGGAGATGGACAGAAAAGGAACTTTAAATGTGAAGGAAAAACAAGAATTATTTTTTTGTATGAAATTTTAATTGAAATGCACTACCGTAAAATCGAGCTGGAACAAATTGACATCTATAAATCAGAAGCAAAACTTTTTCACAATACAGGACGGAAAAAAATTAGAATGCCGTTAATTGCGGTGGATGGACTGGGGGAATCTGTTGCTGAAAAGGTAGTTGCCGAGCGGAAAGAATCTAGTTTTTTGTCAATTGAGGATTTGGTGAAACGTACGAAATTGAATAGGACAGTTGTGGATTTGATGAAGGAATATGAGTGCTTGAAGGATTTATCAGCTACGAATCAACAGACATTGTTTTAAAAACAGAATAAAAATTAATTTATTTGTTTTTGCAAATATTGACAATTATGCAAAGATATAATATGATATATTTGTAAAAAAAGTTAAGAAAAAAATAGTAAAACGAACAAATTATAAAATGAATATCGGAAAAAGTCTATTAGTTATAAGCTATGGCTTTTTCGATTTTTTTAAATAATAAAAAAATATAGGAGGATATAAGGATGACAGATATTGAAATTGCTCAAAATGCGAAATTGAAAAAAATTGGTGAGATTGCAGAAAGTATTGGACTTACAGAGGATGATTTTGAGCCTTATGGGAAGTATAAGGCTAAGGTTAGTTTAGAAGTGTTAAAGAGAAATGCAGGGAAAAAAGATGGGAAATTGATTTTGATGACAGCTGTTACTCCTACGCCTCCAGGTGAAGGGAAGTCTACTGTTACTGTTGGATTGACTCAAGCGTTGAATAAATTTGGGTATAAGTCGATTGCGGCACTTAGAGAGCCGTCTTTGGGGCCTGTGTTTGGGATGAAAGGTGGAGCTGCTGGTGGTGGAATGTCGCAAGTGGTGCCTATGGAAGAGATAAATTTGCATTTTACAGGGGATATTCACGCAATTTCGGCTGCACATAACTTGATTTCTGCGTGCATTGACAATCATATACATTTTGGAAATGAACTTGATATTGATGTGAATAATATTACTTTTAAGCGTGTGCTTGATATGAATGACAGAAATTTGAGAAGTATTGTTGTTGGGCTTGGACCAAAAGTGAATGGCGTGCCTCGTGAAAATTCGTTTCAGATAACAGTTGCTTCAGAAATTATGGCGATTTTCTGTCTTGCCGACTCTATTACTGACTTGAAGGAAAGAATTGGCGAAATAGTTTTTGCATATAACAGAAAAGGGGAAATGCTTAAAGTTAAGCAGCTCAATATTCAAGGGGCAGTAGCGGCATTACTAAAAGATGCGATAAAGCCTAACTTGGTACAGACTTTGGAAAACACACCTGTATTTATTCACGGTGGGCCTTTTGCGAATATTGCACATGGATGTAATTCGTTGCTGGCTACAAAAATGGCATTGAAATTGTCTGATTACGTGGTTACGGAAGCTGGATTTGCAGCTGATTTAGGGGCTGAGAAATTTTTGGATATAAAGGCTAGACTTGGAAACTTGGAGCCAAATGTTATTGTAATCGTTGCGACAGTTCGTGCGTTGAAGCATCACGGCGGAGACAAGGATTTGAAGTCGGAAAATATTGAAACACTGACAAAAGGACTTGTAAACCTTGAAAAACATATTGAAAGCATGCAAAAGTACAATTTGCCAGTTGTTGTGGCAATTAACAAATTTATAACTGATACTGACGCTGAAATTCAAGTGATAAAAGATTTTTGTGCAAAAATGGACGTGGAAGTCGCCAACTGCGAAATCTGGGAAAAAGGTGGAGAAGGTGGAAAAGAGCTTGTGGAAAAAAAGTCTTAAATGCCATCGAAAAAGAATGAAAAAAATCAGATAAAAATATACTCCACTTTATGATTTAAACTTGTCAATTCAGGAAAAAAATAGAAAAATTGCAAAAGAAATTTACGGAGCAGATGGAGTGAACTTTTGCACCAAAAAGCACTTAACAATATAAAAAAATACGTAGAAAACGGCTACGACAAATTGCCAATATGTATCTCAAAAACACAAAAAAATCATTGTCAGACAATCCAAATCTGCTAGGACGTCCAACAGGCTTCACAATTACAATCAACGAAGTAAGATTATCAGCTGGAGCAGGATTCTTAGTAGCGATGGCTGGAGAAATCATCGATATGCCGGGGTTACCTAGAAAGCCAGCGGCAGAGTTAATTGACATTGATGAAAATGGGGTGATTTCAGGATTATTTTAAATTTAATATACAGATATAATAGAATGGAAAAACATAAAAATGGAAAATACAAAAGTAAAAATGCGAAGGCGGGACAGAGAAATTACAGACAACGAAAAAAATAAAGGAAATTATAAAAGCCTGTGACTGTTGCCGTCTTGGCTTAAACGATAACGGAAAAAGTCTACATCGTCCCACTAAATTTTTGGCTTTACCGAAGAAAACGGAAACTATACATTTTACTTTCACGGTGCAAGAACAGGGAGAAAAACTTGATATAATAAAAACAAAAATAACTACGTAGGATTTGAACTTGACACCAAATCACAAAATTTACACAAAAGGCGATAAAAGCCTGCAATTATACTGCCAGATTTCAAAGTGTAATCGGAAATGGGAAAGTTGAGATTATTGAAGATTCACAAGAAAAAAATGAAGGCGTTGCTGGAACTGATGAAACATAATACTGGAAAAAAACAGAATGGGAGTTTGACGAGCAAATGCTGAAGGCAGTTTGTGTGTTTAAACTTGTAGTTGAGGAGATGAGCTGTAAGGAACATGAGTGAGTAAAAACTTTATATAAGAGATTGAAAAGGGATAAAAAAAGTGGAAAAACTTTTAATTTAAATAATTTAAGTAGTTATGATTTTGAATTATTATGTCGAGATATTATGAAGAAAAAGTTAGAGCTAGATACAGAACTTTTTACATTTAAAAACTGGAAAAAGATGGTGGAATTGATATTTGTAGTTCAGAGATTAGTGATATTAAAGTAATAATACAGGCTAAACATTATATAGGATCAAAAATTTTCAGATTTAAAAAAAGTAATGAATAATGAAAAAGAAAAGGTTCAAAATATTAATCCCAAAAATTATTATTTGATAACAAGTTTAAAAACTTAGTAAAAAATGATAAAATAGAAATAATTGAAATTATAGGTGAGAATTTCATGAAAGATATTTCTCACATAATATCTTATGAAGATATAAATAGGTTTTTAGATGACCCTCAAAAATATAGATATTTTAAAAAAACATTATAAACTATGGCTTTTTCTACTAATGTATTTGAGTTAATACAAAGTAGAGATATTTTATTTGATGAAGAAATGTTTATGTGTCAAAATTGAAGAGGAGAGTCATAAATTTGTAAAAACAGATTTTTTTATGAAAAAAATATTAAAGATATTAAATAAAGAAAATTTAGTAATAATTATTGGTAATCCTGGAACTGGAAAAAAACTACTTTATCTAAAAATGTTAGTATTAAATTATATAGCAGAAGGTTATAAAATAAAAATTTCAAGTATTAATGATATTTCAAAAAATAAAAACAAAGTTTATCGTTAAATAAAGAAGAAAAAAACAATTAATTTTTATTAGATGATTTTTTTAGGACAGCATTATTTGGAATTAGATAATAAAAATTAAAGAAGTGTATTCGACAGTAAAAAAATATTAAAAAATTATAAAAAAATACAAAAATGATTTTTAAATAGCAGAATAATAATTTTTAAATGAAGCTAAGGAAGAAGAAAAATAAATTTAATGATTTTATAACTGAAGAAGAAAAACAAAAGAATTTTTAGTAGATACCAATGAAATTTCTTATTTAGATAAAGCTAAAATTTTATACAATCATTTATATTTTTCTGGAATGGGAAATGATTTTTTTGAAGAAATAAAAAGAGATGAAAATTATTTTAAAATTATAGAACATAAAAAAATTATAACCCTCGGATTATTGAATATATGACAGTAAATCATAGATTTAAAGAACCTAAAAAAATATAAAAGAGTTTTTGAGAAATTTAGAAAAATCCGAGTCAAATTTGGAAAAGTCAGTTTAAAAAAATGAATGAGGAAGATAGAATTTTTTTGTTTACATTATATTCTCTTACAAATTATGGTATAGAAGAAAGAATATTAAAAGATGTAGTCAATAAAAAGATTAGCAGCTCGAAATAAAGACACTACTTTAAATTTTTTTCGAGAAATCATTGAAAAAAATTAATAGATTCGCTAATAACAGTAAAATTGCATGATAACAGGACTTTTAATATCAGTTTTAAAATCCTTCTGTTAATGATTTTTTTAAAAAAACGAATTAAAAAAATAATCTAGTTGAATGTTCTGATATCATAAAGAATTCAATATATATAGAGCAAATATTAAATATTTTAAGTTTAGAAGAAGTAAAAAAATATCTCAAAAATAAAAAGAACTTATAGAAGAAATATTAATGAATAAGGAATTCTTAGAATTAAAAAACAATCTATGATGAGAATAATTTTATAGAAGAAGAATATTTAAGAAAAAAATTATAGAGTACGAAGTAAAAATAAAGATATAGAAAAAAAGATAAAAAGACTTATAGTTAAATATAAAAAAACTTTTTATTCTACTATGGGCTAATAGGAGAAAAAAATTTTTGAATTTTATAAATTTTATAATTTAAAAAGAAGAATTTTTTTACTAGTAATTCGTAAAGAAAAAAAGATGAATTTGAAAGATTTTTATTAGATGATATAAAATTAGAAGAATTTATTCAAATTTTAAATTTTTCTAAAAAGAAGAAATTAATATAGAATCTATAGATATAAAATACATTATGTTTGTTCACATTGAAAAATAAATTAGAAGAAAAAAATAGAAAAAAATATGTAGAACAAAAAAAGAGAAGATATTTGGGATTTTTTTGATGAAATTTATAATGATAACTGGAATAATAAAGGACTCAAAAATTTTAGAAGACAAAAAAAGTACAGGTTTATTTGGAAAAACAAGAAGAAGAAATTTCCTTAAAAATACAAAAATGATTTAAAAAATAATAAAAAAACAATAAAGAAATAGAAGAATTAATTTCAGATGATGATTATAAAAAAATATGGAAATTTCAATATTAGATTCTCAAGAAGAATGTATAAAAAAATTTAATAGAACATATAAACGAGGTTTGGGGTATAAAAAAATATCAAAGGATGAAATAGAAGAAAGTATAGAATATTGCAGTGATTTATTTAAGGAATACAATATTGAAAAAAACAGAAATAGAAGATATATACTATAAAAATTTTGAAATTTTTAAAAAGGATTAGATCAAATTGGATTAAATGAAATTTTTTTCATTTGTCATATATGATATTTAAAGAAAAATAAAAAAGAAGAAATTTTAGAAAATTTTTGAAAGTGGCTTCTTAGTGCTTGAAGATATAAAATCCTTGAAGTTAATAACAAAAGAATTTAATAAAAATATTGAGAAAAATAGATATTAATGAATTTGAAGAAAAAAATGTGATGAAATATTTAAAGAGGATTTTTCAAAAATTACAAGGATAAAGAAAAAAATTATGGAAATATTCGAAAAAATTTATAAATTCTAGTATATGAAAGGTTAGAAAAATGTCAAAAAAATATGATTTTTGAAACAATCCTAAAGCAGAAAAGGGCAAGGCTCGTACAAATGGGAGCAGATGTATGAAGTGCTTCCAGAGCTGGAAGACGATATTGTTCCGTTTTCTGTGGCGGACATGGAATTAAAGATTGCTCCTGAGATAACGGAAGGGCTGAAAAAGTATATTGATCAGGCGGTTTTTAGGGGTATTCAGGGGACTTATCCTAAAATATTATGAGGCTGTTATAGGCTGGATGGAGAGAATACACGGTTTTTAAGGTGAAAAAAAGACTGGATTTTTGTGTACTCCTGGCGTGGTTTCGGCTATATATGTTGCGGTTAAGGCTTTTGCGAAGGAAAATGAAGGTGTGATTATGTTTACACCTGTTTATTATCCGTTTTATAGTGCGATTACTTCAAATAAGAGAAAATTGGTGGATTGTGGCTTAGTTGAGAGTAAAAAAATGAGAATGGGGAAACCAAGTATTCTATTGATTTTGAAAAATTTGAAGAGTTTGCAAAAGATAAAAATAATAAAATATTGCTTTTGTGCAGTCCTCATAATCCGCTTGGAATTGTATGGAGCAGGGAAGATTTGGAAAAAATTGGGAAAAATTGCGGTTGAGAATGATTTGACTGTAATTTCTGATGAGATTCATTTTGATATTGTGATGGCTGGGCATAAACATACGGTTTTTCAGACTTTATCAGAGGAACTTGCTGAAATTACAATAACGTGTACTGCCCCTACAAAGAGTTTTAATCTAGCTGGAGCAGGAATCTCAAATATAATTATCAAAAATGAGAAACTACGTAAAAAATTCAAGGCTGAAATGGAAAAAATGTCGATGCATGTTTTTTCAACATTATCGTATAAGGCATGTGAACTGGCTTATACAGAATCAGAAAGAATGGCTGGATGAATTTTTGCTGTTAATTGATAAAAAAATCAGAAATTGGTGAATAAATCTTTTTGAAGAAAAAAATTTATCAATATAAAAAGCCCCATTAATTCAAAGGGACTTATTTACAATGGCTGGATTTTCGGTCGTTGGGGACTTAAAAAATAAAGAACTTGCAGAGTTTATGAATAAAAAAAGCAAGAATATTTTTTTAGTGAAGGATATACGTTTGGGGAAAGCTGGAGGCGGATTTGAGAGGGTAAATCTGGCTGTACCAACAGAATATTTAGAAAAAAATGCTGGAAAGGCTTTTATGAAGTGTTAAAAATTGAATTTCCTAAATTTTGTAAGAATAAGTAAAAAAATAAACTAATTTATAATTTACTTTTTAGGGGTATTGTGGTATAATATACAGACAACTTTAAAGTAGAAATGATTACTATTTTTTTGTTTTTAAAGTTGGAAATTAGAGGCTGAATTTTTCTACTTAAAAATAAATCTTTTAATAAAAAGGATGGAAAAAAATGAAAGAAGTAAGTAGCTTTGTTAACTCATAAGCAGAAATCTCAAAGAAAGAATAATAAATGAAGATGGAGGGAATTTGTGACAAAAAATTAAATGATATAATTGAAACAGGGAAAAGAAAAAAATGAAAGTAAAGAATTTAAAAAATAGAGATTGGATTATTGGCATTAATTAATGCTATTATAGGATTTAATGCAAATGCAGCTAACAATAATACAAAAAAATAGAGTTACCTAAAGAATATTCAGAAAAATATTACTATCGAAGGTCAAGAAAAAGATGTATTTGACTATGATTTTTAATAATGATGGAATAAATGAAAAAAGTTGTTGTGAGTTATAGTGCAGTGGATAATTTACTTAATGCAGTTGTTTCCATTTATACAAATCAGGGTGGTAAGGACATTTTAACTTATCAGGTAGCTTTTGATAAGAAATTTAGTATTAAAGAAATTCAGGAAATGCAGAAAATGCTTGATAAAGTGAAAGAATATTATCCTGAATACTCTAAAAAATATTCAGCCAAATGAAACTAGATATGTTACAATTTACGGAGATAACAGAAATAGTGATATTTCATTTGATAAAGTAAAATTTGACAATCATTCTCCAAAAAGATTTGAATAATTTTTTTATTTATCAAAAAAATCATCAGCTATGCTAGATGCTCCAAATGGAAATGCAGTAGCCAGTTTAAAATTCAGTGAAAAAAACCGCTAATATTATTTGACATGGTATCTGATGCATCAAATTCTCAGACAAAATGGTATTATACAGAATTTACTAAAAGAAACGATACTAACATGGCAAGAAAAGTTAAAAAGGATAAAGATGGTAAAACAGTTGCAGAAAAATTCTACACCTGTTAGAGGATTTGTCGCAGGAAGTGAAGACAATGTTAGCAGAAGAGGGTTCTATTGGGATAAGATGGTTAAAAAGAATGGAACTTATAAATAGATTTATTACTGAAACAATAAGCTCTGGAAAAGATTTGTATATTATTACAGAATATAAACCTTTATCGCATGATAAACCAAGTGAAAAGGATAAATTTGGAAATAAAAATAATCAAAGTATTGTTGGATATACAAATTCAAAACGGGAAGGGGAAAAAATAAATATTCCTGACCAGACTGTATTCAGGGTAATTGGCGAAGAAAATAAAATGCTAAAAATTGAAACACCATTTTATGGAGGACCTTATTACATCGATAAAGTTGAAGGTACTTATCAAAAAGCAGAAAATATAAAAGGTGAAGTAAATAAATTTATAGCAATTGACCCAAGTAGCCAGACTGAAGCAATTTTCCAAAGAGATCCTAAAACTGGGAAATATGATGTTATAACATATTCATTTGTAACTACAGGAAAAGATGGATACGGTTCATATGAAACACCGCACGGAGCATTTCAAGTGGCATTTACAAGACCATACATGACCTTTACAAGAAGAGCAAGAGGAGGAGACAGAACAATTGCTGGAAGATCTGATCTGGCGATTGCAGGAAGTGCTAGATATGCAGTAAGAATCAGCGGTGGAGGTTATATGCACGGAATTCCTGTAGGACTTAACTTCAAAGGATCTACACTAAATACGGGAATTGCAAGTAAAATTGGAACATACAAAGATTCTCATAAATGTGTAAGACATTTTGATGATCAAATTGAATTTATCGTTGGATGGGTAAATGCAGACAGTAAAATTAAGGATAAAGATAATACAATACCTGAAGAACCTGTAATAGCATTAGTTTTATAATCCAACTTTAAAATAATTAAGGTAAGGAGATGAACTATATGATAAAAAGAACAAAATTAAAAAAATCAAAAATTTTTTATTGCAGCATTGACTATGCTTTCTATAATGTCTGCAAACAGTTTTTCCGCTTCAAAAAAATCTTCACAACAAAAAAACAACAGCATACAGAATGGAAACAAATTACATTGGAACCTGATTTGGATGGAGATGGAATTAAAGATAAAAATAGATGTGGAGTATGCAGAAATGGGTGGTAACATTTACTTAAAAATTTACTCCATATGTATTTACTGAAAAAGCTAAATTTGAAAAAGGAAAGCAAGTGGAAAAAAACAATAACTAAATCTGATTTTGAAGAAAAAAATTTGATAATTTTGTTAAAGGATTTATAGCAGAATATCCAAAGAAAAAAATGGAGGCTCACAACCAGCTGTAACAGAACAGCCAATTGAAACTCAAGATACAAATGCAGAAACTCCAGCTCCGGCTGTAGAAAATAAACCTGAAGAAACACCAACAACAATAAATAATAAGACTGACGAAACGGATAAAAAAACCTGTTTCGCAAAAAAATACAGTCAATTCTGAGGGGAATACGGAAAACGATAAAAGCATTAGACAGTCTAAGAGAAAGTAATATGGTAAAAGCCCAAAATACAGTGTTGGATAATAAAAAAATAATGATAACTCAAATAATTCTGCTCAAAAATCAAAAATATAAATAGTTCATATTCTTATATCAAACAGTATTTTTGGCAAAAAGGCCAGAAAACCTTACTTTCAATTTTGGATACGATAAACATTCTCCAAGAGATATGGATGAATTTGTATTCATAAAAACTGCAACAAGCATAAGAAAAGAACCAAATTCTAATGCCAAAGTCATAAAAATCGGCTACTTATTCACAAAAATACAAAACTACAGGAATCGTTAAAAACAAATTTGGGAAATAAATCAGATGAATGGTACGAAGTATTTTTTTGATAATCAGCTTGGCTACATTCCAAAAATCAGCTGTGGAAAAAAAGAGAATTTGACTGGAATGACATGATGAAAAAAGTTGATAAGACAAATAAGTTTATAAAAAGAAGCAGTTAGCGCAAATAAAAAATATATGTCTTAGACGATTATGTTCCACTTGGTGGTGGTGAATCTGGAAAAAACGTGATAAATTTGGGAATCGTGCTAATCAAAGTGAGTTTGGATATATAGATAAAAGTTTTAAGGATTATATAAATATTCCAGATAGAACGATTATGGTTGTAGAAGAAGAAAAATGATAAATATGTAAAAGTTAAGATAGATGCGTATGACAACGGTGTCTATTATTTAAAACCTTCTTCAAAAAATATTTAAAAAGAAGCGGGAATTACTGGTGAAGTAAGTAGGTTCATCTATGTTGACAGAGCTAGCCAGAATGAAATGATTATTGAAAAAAATCAGGAAATGGATGGAATATCGTAACTTCTTCATTTGTAACAACTGGAAAGGATGCTGGAAATTCATTTGCTACACCATATGGAACATTCTTAATTGCTTATTCAAAACCTGTAATGTCATATACAGGTTCTGGAGGTGGCGTCGTTGGCGATGCTAAGTATGCAGTAAGATTTAGTGGCGGTGGATATATGCATGGCATTCCCTCCGTTTTTGAGCCAAAGAACACAAGAGAACAACGAAAAGCTGCGACAGCTAAGAAAAATTGGGACTTATCCAGAATCACATAAATGTATAAGACACTATGATGACCAGATTAAATTTATTTATGAATGGTTAGGAAATTCGAGTCCAGGACATTCAGAAGGATTTAGAGTACCTAGCGTTCCAACAGTTATGCTGGTAAAATAGGAGAGCTATAAATTTTAAACAAAAAAATAAAAATTGATTCAGATGTTTGGGAGAAAGCCATCTATAAAAAACCTTTTTGGAAACACATATTATTCAAAAAGGATAGTATGTGTTTTTTAATTTGTCTAAAAAAATAGGGAAAAAAATTTAATAAATAATAAAAATTATAAGGAGGAAAAATTTTGGAATTTTTTTAGAAATTTTCAGTTTGGAGTAAATGAATTAATGTGGCTAGGCTACTTGCTGCTGAATTTTACGGCGGTAATACTAGCTTATAGATTTTGGGGAAAAGCAGGATTGCTTTCAGTTGTACCGCTTTCAATAGTTATTGCGAATATTCAGGTTGGGAAAATGATGACTTTGTTTGGTGTGGATACGACGATGGGAAATATTGCATTTGGTGGGATTTACTTAGCATCAGATATACTTTCGGAAAATGAAGGGAAAAAGTATGCTAGAAAAGTCGTTTCACTTGGTTTTGCTTCAATGCTGTTCACAACATTTATTATGCAAATCGTCCTAAAAATACAGGTAGCACCGTCTGATACTATGCAAGGGGCTTTAAGTCAAGTGTTTGGATTTATGCCAAGACTGGCAGTAGCAAGTGTGACTGGATTTGCAGCTTCACAGGCATTTGACATTTGGTCTTATCAAGCGATCAGAAAATTACGTCCAGACTTTAAAGATATTTGGATTAGAAATAATGCAAGCACAATGTTGAGCCAAATACTTGATAATATAGTATTCTCATTTATGGCATTTTTAGGAGTTTATTCAATGAAAGAAATAATTGTAATTATATTTTCAACTTATTTCCTAAAAGTAGTAATTGCATTATTGGATACACCGTTCGTGTATATTGCAACAATTTGGAAAAAAATAATGGAAAAAGTAAATGAAGAATAAGAAAAAGGAAGAGAAATGATAAGATATAGTGTAATAAAAGAAAAAATCCTAGGGAAATAGTGCTTTTAAAGGGATTTAGCTGTGCATACGGAAAATGTGCATTTTGTAATTATATTTTTGGACAATACAGATGATGAAGAGGAAATGAATAGAGTAAATTTGGAGACGATTAATCAGATTACTGGTGAAAAGGGAGCTTTTGCAAGTTATAAATTCTGGTTCTGTCTTTTGAGCTGAATGATTTTACACTTTCTAAAAATTAAAGAAGTCTGCCGAGAAAAAAATATTAAAAATATTGTATTTTGAAGCATATTTTGGGTATATAAACAGACTTGATGAAATTCGGAAATATTTTAGTGAGCAGGAAGTTCGGTTTTGCTATTGGAATGGAAACTTTTGACAATGAATTTAGAACAAAAGTTCTGACAAAAAAACTTTGTTACAAATGATAAAGTTTTAGAAAAAAATAAAAAAAGAATATAAAATGGGACTTTTTATGATTTGCATAAAAAGGACAGACAAAGGAAATGATTTTGCGTGATATAGAACTTGCTCAAGAATACTTTGATGAAATTGCACTTAGTGTCTTTGTAAATAACGATACAAAAGTGGAGCGTGATGAGGAACTTGTAAAATGGTTTTTGACTGAAATTTATCCAGAATTGAATAAAAATCAGAATATTGAAATTTTGGTAGATAATAAAGATTTTGGAGTATATGTGCAGTGATAGTTTTAATTTTTGGAGAAAAAAATGAAAAAGCAGTGGAATTTTTAGTTTCACTGTTTTTAGATATTTCTATTATTATTTTAAATGCTGATTTTTTTAAATTATGTTCAAATTCCCTTAATATCGAACTAATATTTTTTTCTTTAATTTTTTTCACATATTTGGGGTATAATAAACACATAAAAAAATGAAAAATAATATTGGAGAAAAATGAAAAATAAAAATAAAATGTACTTGGTTTAGGACCGGGAAATTTGGACTATACTTTGCCAGTTGTATTAAAAAGAAATTGAAAAAAATCAGATATAATAATTGGTGGAAAAAGACATATCGAAAGTCTTGGAAAAATATGCAGAAAAATAAGGAATATTGTTATATTAATGCTGATTTGCAAAGAGTTTTAGATTTTATCGAAGAAAAATCGAAATAAAAAAATATCACTAATCTTATCTGGTGATACAGGTTTTTATAGTATGTTAACATTTATGAGAAAACATTTTGAAGCAAAGGAACTTAACGTAATACCTGGAATTTCTTCAATTCAGTATATGTTTGCTAGAGTTTCTGAATATTGGAACGATAGCTTTTTGTATCAAGTGTTCATGGACGAGAAGTTGAGTATGTTCAAAAAAATTACGTGAATTTGGGTAAAATCGGACTTTTAACAGATAACAAAAAAATACACCTCAAAAAAATAGCGGAAATACTGATTGAGAATGGCATGGAAGAGGCTATTATTTTTGTTGGAGAAAATCTGTCTTATGAAAATGAGAGGATTTTAGAATTTTCAGCAAAAGAAATGGTGAAGGTTGAGGAAAAATTTGAGATGAATGTGGTTGCGATTTATTGGGATGGGAAGGAATAGTGAAAAATCAAAAAATTTGGTTCCAGTTGAATAAAGAGAAGTAAATTTTAATGTTTTCTGAAATTAGATTTTTTTAAGAGTTATAGAAAGAAGGGAATTCAATTAATGGAAGCAAGAAAAAAATAAAAATTATTAGAATTTATTGGAAATGGGAAAAAGACATTTAATATACCTGTTTATCAAAGAAATTATGATTGAAAGAGGAACAATGTCAAAAATTATTTGAAGACATACAAAAATATAGTGAAGTCTGATTATGAAATCGAACATTTTTAGGAACTGTAGTATTTGTTTCATCTAAATCAGAAATGAATTTTAATGAATATATACTAATAGACTGGACAACAGAGAATAACATCAATAATGCTATTATTAAAAGTATTACATGAAAAAATAGCAAATGAAGATTATAAAGAAGAAATCTGGGAAGAGTATTTAATTAATAAAAAGAGTACCAGAAGAAAAATTTGAGAATACGATTAAAACCAGTTGAAAGTGATGGAATGCCTTATAAAAAAATTAATAGAGAAAAATGATGTATCTTCAGATGGGGAATTTATGTAAAAATTATAAATTATTTGAAAAAAATTAATAGAAGAAAGTAATTATTCTGTTGAAGAAATTTATAAATCTTTTAGATAAAATTGAATTAGTGTATATTCAATTGGAAAAAGGAAAAATCAGAAAAATCCTCAAATGATATTTGAAAGTTTAAATTCAACAGGATTATCCTTAACACAAGGAGATTTGATTAGAAACTATTTATTAATGAATCATGAGTATGAAAAACAAAAAATGTTGTATAAAAAAATTTTTGGTTGGAAATAGAAAAAGAAAATAACAAATGAAAAAAATATCAGATTTTTGTAAGAGATTACTTAACTATGAAAAATGGAACAATTTCGAATAAAAAAATAAAGTTTATGAAGACTTTAAAAAGTATATAAAACAAAATGATGAAAAATATGGATGAAGAAGGAATTTTGGAAGAATTAAAAACTTATTCCGAATATTATAGATGGTTTTTTTAAAATGGAGATTCTCCAAATGAAAAAAATAAATGAAAAATTAGAAGAGTTTAGATATCTAAGGAATACAACAGTTTATCCGTTAATATTATCTGTATTTGAAGACACGTATTCGTATAAAAAAATATAACTGAAAATGAACTTTTTAGATATTTTGGATTTATTAATTTACATATTTTTTTAGAAGATCAGTTTGTGGCTATACTACGAATTCATTAAATAAAATTTTTTTGCTTCAATAGTGATTTCATTAAAAAAATAAAGATATATATAGTCAAATAGAAAAAATCTAATGAATAAATCTTTTTCCTAAAGATGAAGAATTTAGAGCAGAATTTATGAGATGTAATTTTTATAAAAAAAGGTACAGAATTTTGTAAGTATACATTAAAAATCATTAGAAATTTTTGAAAATAAAGAACAAATATATATGGAAAACATAACTATAGAACACATAATGCCTCAAACTTTGAATTCTGAATGGAGAATAGAATTAGGTAATAAATTTGAACAGATACATTCTGAATATATAAAATACAATAGGAAACTTGACAATAACAGCATACAATCCAGAGTTATCAAATAAGAGTTTCAGTTTGAAAAAGGAAATTTACGGGAATTCTAATATAAAAATGTGTAGAGAAATTGTAAATTATGATGAGTGGAGATATAGAAATAAAAGATAGAGCTACAAAACTATTTGAAAAAGCTAGAAAAAATATGGATATTACCTTTAGGATATGAGAATAAGGATATAAAACATTTAGAATATGGGAAAAAAATATTTATTAGGTTCTGATATAAATATAACAGGGAAACCTAGTAAACTAATAATTTCAGGAAATGAATATTCTGTAAAGTCATGGAAAGAATTACTTGAAGAATTATGTTTAGAATTGTATAAACAGGAAGAAAAATATATTAAGAGAATTAATATATAGTCCAAGTTTTAAAAGGTAAAAAGAGAAATATTGTCCTTAAATACATGGTTGCACTCAATAAAAAATAGATAAAAAAATTTGTATATAGAAAGTAATTTAAATTCAAATGTTATTTTAAATTATGCAAAATATGATTGCAATAGAGTATGAATTAGAGGAAGAGATATTTTTTTGTGTTAAGAAAAATAGTTATATAGTAAAATTTCTTTAAAACCGAACTCAAAAAGCTAGGAGTATTTTACTAAAAACCCTAAATTTATATAATTTTTAGGAGTTTAATTTTAAATGGGTTCGAGTATATTTTGAAAAATTATAAAAGATGTTATAAAACAAAAATTAATTGTCAAAAAAACTAAAAATATAGTACAATAATTACATTATATATTACTAAAATATGGAATAAAAAGTATCAAAAAATAAATACTGAAAAAATGGAGGAAAACAATGATAAAGGAATACAAACCGTCGGAAATTGAGAAAAAGTGGCAGGATAAGTGGTTTGAAGAGGATGTTTTTAAATCGGAAAATAAGATTGAGGGGAAAAGAGAATTATTATGTGCTTGAGATGTTTGCGTATCCATCTGGAAAGCTTCATGTCGGGCATTTGAGAAATTATGCGATTGGAGATGCGATTGCAAGATACAAGAAGATGAAGGGGTTTAATGTGCTGCATCCGTTTGGATGGGACAGTTTTGGGTTGCCTGCGGAAAATGCTGCGATTGACAATGGGGCACATCCTGGGAAATGGACTAAAGCGAACATTGACAATATGAGAAGACAGATGAAGCTTATGGGGCTTTCTTATGACTGGAACAGGGAACTTAGCACTTATACTCCAGAATATTATAAGTGGAATCAGAAGTTTTTTATTGAAATGTATAAAAAAGGGCTTGTTTACAAGAAAAAATCTTATGTAAACTGGTGTCCTGACTGTAATACGGTTTTGAGGAATGAACAAGTTGAAGATGGAAAATGCTGGCGTCACGGTAAAACAGATGTAATTCAAAAGGAGCTTTCACAATGGTATTTCAAAATTACAGAATATGCAGAAGAATTGCTGCAGGGGCATGAGGAACTTAGAGGACATTGGCCAGAGCAAGTATTGACAATGCAGAAAAAAACTGGATTGGAAAAATCAACAGGATCTGAAGTTGACTTTATTTTAGACTATAAATTTGAAAATGATGGAAATTCACATTTAAAATTGAATGATAATGGAGAAGTTGTTATTTCTGTGTTTACAACAAGACCTGATACGCTTTATGGGGTTACGTATGCAACTGTTGCACCAGAGCATCCATTGGTTGAGGAAATTATTTTGAAAGAAAAATCCTTCGATAAGAGAAGCTGTTGAAAGAATGATAAATGAGGATAAAATTGCACGTACAGCGGAAGATAAGGAAAAAGAAGGAGTATTTTTCTGGACTTCATGTGATTAATCCTGTGAATGGTGAAAAAGTGCAGTTATGGATTGCAAATTATGTGTTAATGGATTATGGGACTGGAGCGGTAATGGCAGTGCCGGCACATGATGAAAGAGATTTTCAGTTTTCTAAAAAAATATAATTTAGATTTGAAAAATTGTCGTAAATCCTGTTGATAAAAATGGGAATTTGGAAGAAGTTTCCGTTGAAAAAAATAGAAAATGCTTTTGGTAAATTCAGGAGTATTAGTAAATTCAGAAGAATTTAACGGATTAAATAGTAATGAAGCAAAAGAGAAAAATTACTGAAAAAAATTGGAAAAAAATTGGACTAGGTAAGAAAAACAGTAAATTACAGACTGCATGACTGGCTAATCAGCAGACAAAGATACTGGGGAACTCCAATTCCTGTGATTTATGATGAAGATGGGAATATTTACTTGGAAGAGGAAGCAAACTTGCCTGTGAAACTGCCTACAGATATTGAGTTTAGCGGAAAAGGGAATCCACTTGAAACTTCTGAGGAATTTAAAAATGTGATTTTACCAAATGGGAAAAAAGGGAGAAGAGAAACCGACACAATGGACACTTTCGTTGATTCTTCATGGTACTACTTGAGATATTTAGATTCTCACAATGATAAAGAGCCGTTTAAAAAGGAAGATGCAGATAACTGGACTCCAGTTCACCAATATATCGGTGGAATTGAGCATGCGGTAATGCACTTGCTTTATGCGAGATTTTTCCACAAATCATTAAGAGATTTAGGATATGTTGATACAAATGAGCCATTTAAACGTCTTTTGACGCAAGGAATGGTTTTAGGGCCTTCTTATTATTCTCAAAATGAAAGAAGATACTTGTTCCCAAGAGAAGTGGAAATGAAGGATGGAAAGCCTGTTTCTAAAGAAACTGGAGAAGAATTGGCAACAAAAGTTGAAAAAATGAGTAAATCTAAAAATAACGGAGTAGATCCAGAAGAAATCGTGAAGGAATACGGATCTGACTCTTCAAGAGTGTTTACATTATTTGCTGCACCGCCTGAAAAAGAGCTTGAATGGAATATGAATGGTCTTGCTGGAGCTTATAGATTTATAAACAGACTTTATCTGTTAATTTCATCAACAGCTGATTTTTGCTGATAGAAAAATGTCATCAAAGGAAAAACAATTATGGAATTAATCTAGATGCAAGAAATGAAAAAGACAAGGAAATTCAGAAAAAATTACATCAGACAGTAAAAAAAGTTACAGACAGCATTGAGGATGATTTCCATTTTAACACAGCAATAGCCGCAATAATGGAACTTCTAAATGATATGACAACTTACAAGCAAAATGTAATCGACAAAAACGACATTTCGTCAGAAAGTAAAAAAGTATGGCACGAAGTTCTTGAAAAAGTGATTTTATTAATTGCACCTTTTGCACCGCACGTGGCAGATGAATTATGGAGTGATTTAGGAAATACAACATTGACTTTTGAGGAAGAGTGGCCAGCATTTGATGAAAAATTAACTGTGGAAAATAATTTTAACTTGGTTTTACAAGTAAATGGAAAAAGTTAGAGATATGATTCCTGCACAAATTGGAATTTCAAAAGATGATGTTGAAAAATTGGCATTTTCTTCGGAAAAAGTTCAGAAATTTATTAAAGGGAAAGAAGTTGTTAAGGTAATTGTTGTGCCTAATAAGCTGGTTAATATTGTTGTAAAGGGATAAATGGAAAAATAGGAGAAGATAAAATGGCTAAAATAGCAGTAACTGGAGTGACAGGAAATTTAGGTGGCATGGTTTCAAGATTATGCAAAGAAAATGGCATAAAAGTGAGAAATTTGGCTAGAAATAAGGAAAAAGCTGAAAAAATGGGATTTTCTGATGTTTTTAAATCAAGTTACGACAAGTCAGATGATACTGTAAAATCGCTTGAAGGAATTGATGTACTTTTTATGGTGTCGGGTTCTGAAAATCCTAATCGTCTTCCCAGCAGCACAAGGATTTTGTTGATGCAGCTAAAATGGCAGGAGTTTCACATATTATTTATCTTTCGTTTTACAATGCTTCAAAAAATTCTGTGTTTACGCTGGCTAGAGATCATTTTTGCAACGGAGGAGCATATTAAAGAAAAATGGCTTTTAAATATACATTTTTGAGAGATAATTTTTATGCGAATTTCTTTTATAGATATGTGCAGAGAGTATGGTGAAATAAAAAGGGCCTGCAGGAAATGGAAAAAGTTTCGGTTGTAGTGCGTTCGGATGTATCAGAAGTGGTTGCTAAAAATTTTTGGAGAATCCAGAAAAATGGGAAAATCAGACTTTGAATATGACAGGTCCTGGAAGAATTGACGATGGAGGAAAATTACAAAACTTGCAAGTAAGTATTTAGGTAAAGAAATTAAGTATATTGCTGAAACGGTAGATGAGGCTTTATGAAAGCCGTAAAATCTGGAAAGCTGAACAATGGGAATACGATTCGTGGGTTTCAACTTATACTGCAATTGCCCAAAATGAGCAATCAGGAATTTCAAACGATATTGAGAAAGTTTTAGGACGGAAAGCTACTTCATTGATGGAATATTTGAAACAATTGTAGTTAAAAATAACAAAGTAATTTAATAAATTTTTTTGCAATTTATACTATTCCTTATTTTAAGTAGCATAATTGTTATAAATCTTGAATAACATACTATTTTTTTAGTAAAAGGATTGATTCAGTTTTGGGTAAATAAACATTATTTTTTTAAATGGAATTTTAGTATTAATTTGACAAATCAAACTACGTAAATAGATAATGAAAAGTCGGCATTAAAGCTGGCTTTTTATTGTATTTAAAAAGGAGGTTAAAATGACATTGCAGCAGTTAAAGTATGTAGTTACAGTCGCTGAAAAAGGAACATTAAGTGATGCGGCGAAAGAGCTGTTTATTTCACAGCCAGCATTGACTAAAGCTATAAAAGAGCTAGAAGATGAGATGAATATCAGAATTTTTAGCAGGACGAATAAGGGGGTTATTGTTTCTAGGGAAGGGGATAGGTTTCTTGGATATGCAAGGCAGGTTTTAGAACAGACAAATTTGCTGGAGGAAGAGTATAAAAAAAGGGAATAAGATAACTCGAAGATTTTCGGTATCAACTCAACATTATTCCTTTGCAGTGAATGCTTTTGTGGATGTGATTAAGAAGTTTGGGGAAAATAAATATGATTTTACGCTTAGGGAAACGCAGACAAATGAGATTATTGAGGATGTGAGCAAGAGAAAAAGTGAAATTGGAATTTTGTACACTTCTGGGGCGAATAAAAATGTAATTGAGAAAATGATAAAAAGAAATAACTTGAAATTTATCGAACTGTTTACAGCAAAACCGCATGTTTTCATCAGCTTTTAATCATCCGTTAGCAAAAAAAGGAAAGCATTAGCCTTGAAGATTTGAAGGAATATCCGTATTTATCGTTTGAGCAGGGAGATTATAATTCTTTTTATTTTTCGGAGGAGATATTGAGTACACTTGACAGAGATAAAAATGTAAAAGTGAGAGACAGAGCGACTTTGTTTAATTTGGCAGTTGGGCTTAATGGGTATACGGTAAGTACAGGAATAATCAGTAAGGAGCTGAATGGAGAAAATATTATTGCAAAACCGCTGGAAGTGGATGAGTATATGAAAGTTGGAATTATAATGCAGAAAAATATTGAACTTAGTGTTTATGGGAAAGTTTATGTGGAGGCTTTGAAGGAGCATTTGAAATATACTGAAATTCCGTAAATTTAAATAGATTGTTATAAACTGAAGTTATGGCAAACTAAAAAAATAAATATATTTTTACAGAAATTAAATATTTGTATATAATAATTTCATCAAAAATAGTTAGTAATATTAAATTAGAATTTTAAAAATTGAAAGGTGTTATGCTGATATAATTTTTATAAACTTTTGAAAAGGACAGATATTACTATAATAAAGGAGATGAGATTATGAAAACAGCAATTGTTGGATACCCTAGAATTGGGGAAAAATAGAGAATTAAAATTTGCAATAGAAAAAAATATTGGAGAAATGAAATTACAGAAAAATGAACTTTTGAAAAATAGCGAAAAGAGCTTAGAAAAAAATCAATGGTTAAAACAAAAAGAAGAGAAAATTTCATTTATTTCAGGAAATACATTTTCATTTTATGATGGAATATTGGATACAATAATTTTATTGAATGCGATTCCAAAGCATTATAGAGATTTAGGGTTAAATGAACTGAATACATATTTTTGCAATTGCTAGAGGTTATCAAGGGAAAAAAGGAGATGTAAAGGCTCTTTCAATGAGAAAATGGTATAACACAAATTATCATTATATGGTGCCTGAACTGGATGATTATGCAGAAATTAAGTTAAATTCAGATAAAAATATTTAATGAACTTGAGGAAGCTGAGAAATTAGGAGTGAATACTCATCCGTCAGTGATTGGACCATTTACATTTTATAAATTGGCTAAAAACAACTGGAAATAAAGATAAAAAAAGATTATTTAGATGATATTGTCAATGCTTATGTAGAATTGTTGAGAAAGTGTAACAAAAATATCGAGTGGATTCAAATTGAAGAACCGCAATTGGTAACAGATCAGACAGAGGAAGATATTAATTTGTTTGAAGAAATTTATATGGAGATTTTGAAAAATAAGAAAGATGTAAAAGTATTGCTTCAAACATATTTTTGGAGATGTGAGAGATTGCTACAAGACGATAACAGAGCTTGATTTTTGATGGGATAGGTCTTGATTTTTGCTGAAGGAAGGCAAACTGAGAAATTAATAGCTGAAAAGGGATTTCCAAAAGATAAAGTTTTATTTGCAGGAGTTGTAAATGGGAAAAAAATATTTGGAAATGTGACTATAAAAAAAGTTTTAAATATATTGAATAATTTAAAGGAAAAAGGTTAAAAATGTAGTAATAACGACATCTTGTTCATTGCTTCATGTGCCTTATACTTTGAGAAATGAAAAAATTATCAGAAAAATATATTAAGACATTTCTCGTTTGCTAAGGAAAAAAATTATCAGAATTAAAAAGAATTGGGAGAATTGAGTCAAATTCTTTGGGAAAAGTTCATTGAAAAAAGCACAGGAAAATGAATTTTTATATAAAAAAATCAGGAAAATCATAACTTCTGAAAGAGGCATGGAAGACAAGGAAGTCAGGGATAAAGTTGAAAAATTGACGGATAATGATTTTGTAAGAAAAAGGTACAAGAAAGGAAAGACAGATAATACAAAGAGAAAAGTTGAATATTCCTTTACTTGCAACAACTACAATAGGATCTTTTCCACAGACGAAGGAAGTGAAGCTAAACAGAAGTAAATTTAGAAAAAGGCGAAATTAATAAGAAAGAATATGATAAAAATGTATTCAGTTTCATAAAAGAATGTATTGAATTACAGGAAGAAATAGGGCTTGATGTGCTTGTACATGGAGAATATGAAAGAAATGACATGGTTGAATTTTTTGGAGAAAATTTGGCAGGATATATATTTACAGAAAAAGCGTGGGTTCAGTCTTATGGAACAAGATGTGTAAAACCGCCAATAATTTTTGGAGATGTAAAAAGAACAAGACCAATTTCAGTCTTGTATTCTGAATATGCTCAAAAATTAACTGAAAAACCTGTTAAAGGAATGCTTACAGGGCCTGTAACAATACTAAACTGGTCATTCCCAAGAGAAGATATTTCATTAAGCGAAATGGCATTTCAAATTGGACTTGCCATACGAGAAGAAGTATTGGATTTAGAAAAAGCAGGAATAAAAATAATTCAGATAGATGAAGCTGCACTTAGGGAAAAATTACCGTTAAGAAAAGAAGATTGGCATAAAGAATACCTTGATTGGGGATTGAAGGCATTTAGACTTTGCCATAGCGGAGTAAAAGTGGATACACAGATTCATACACATATGTGCTACAGCCAGTTTGAAGACATAATAAAAGATATTGATAATATGGATGCTGATGTTATAACTTTTGAAGCCTCAAGATCAAAATTGACAATTCTCGATTTCTTGAAAGAAAATAATTTTGAAACAGAAGTAGGGCCTGGAGTTTACGATATTCATTCTCCTAGAGTACCTTCAGTTGAAGAAATTGTAGCAGCTTTGGAAATAATGATTGAAAAAATTGGAAAAGAAAAATTATGGGTAAATCCTGATTGCGGATTAAAGACAAGAGGAATTGTAGAAACGGTAAAAAAAGTTTGGAAAAATCTTGTGAAAGCTACGGAAATTGTGAAAAAGCAGATTATAAAAAAGTGTTGCCAAGTATACTTTTAACAGAATTTTGTGATAATTTTATAAAAATAAAAAAATAAGGGAGTTGATAAATATGTGTACAATAAATGCACCTCATAGACATGATACAGTAGGAAGTTTTTTAAGACCTGAAAGATTGAAAAAAGCTAGAAATGATTTTGAAAAGGGAAAAATTGACAGGGAAGAGTTGACGAAAGTTGAAGATGAAGAAATTAAAAAAATTGTGGATAAACAAATTGAATTGGGATATACAAGTGTAACAGATGGTGAGTTTAGACGAAGTTACTGGCATTTGGACTTTTTCTGGGGATTTAATGGAATTGGGCATATTCATGCTGATAAGGGGTATGAATTTAATGGAGTTGTTACTCGTGACGATACTGCGATTGTTACTGGAAAAATTAGTGGGGAAAATCATCCATTTGTGAAACATTATACGTTTTTGCGAGATTTGGTAAAGGATAAAAAAGGTGTGGAAGCTAGATTTACGATACCAGCTCCAGCACAGTTTTATGCAGAACTGGTAAGAGAAGATAAGCACGTTGCGGCACTTTTGAAAGTTTATCCTGATTTCAAAGGTTTGGAAGATGATATTGTGACTGCTTACAAAACTGTTATAAATGACTTGTATAATGAGGGGCTTAGAACTTTGCAGATTGATGACTGTACTTGGGGATGTCTTGTAGATGATAACTTTATTGCTTCATTTATTGAAAAAAGTGACAGAGATAAGGAAGTTATTAGACATGAATTTGCAGAAAAATTCCTGAATATAAATAATAGAGTATTTCAAGATAATCCAGAAGATTTGGTGATTAATACACATGTTTGCCGTGGAAATTATGCGTCAACTTGGTTTGGGCAAGGCGGGTATGACAAGATTGCGGATGAACTTTTTGGAAAAGAAGATGTGAATGCTTATTATTTGGAATTTGATACAGAAAGAGCGGGTACTTTTGAATCGCTTGCAAAAGTTTCTGGAGATAAAAAAGTTGTTTTGGGATTAATAACTTCTAAAAATCCAACATTGGAAGAAAAAGAAGTTATAATTGCTCGTATAAGAGAGGCTTCAAAATATGTGCCACTTGATAGGCTTTATCTGAGTCCGCAGTGTGGATTCGCTTCAACAGAGGAAGGAAATAGACTTACAGAAGAAGAGCAATGGGCAAAATTGAGATTTATTAAAGAAATTGCAGATGAAGTGTGGGGAAAATAGTATATTAAAAAAGGAGATGTTTCGTTTTATAGAGACAACTCCTTTTATTGTGTTTATAATGTTTAATCAATGTATTAAATAGTTAGTTATAAAAATTAATTTTTATTATTTTCAGAATTTTCCTTTTCTGCAGGTACAAATTTTCTTTCAGGACGACTGAAATATTTTATACCGACAATTCCAATGATAATCATAATTATGCTTATTATATATGGAAGCCTTATTCCAAAAAAATTAATAAATCTTCTGCTCTGAATGTACTTACAAATGTTCTGATAATTGCATATATAATCAAATAAATCATTGATAGAACACCAGGATTATATTCTTTTTTTCTAAAGTAGAACCAGAGTATTAAAAATCCAATTAAATTTAAAGCTCCTTCATAAAGCATAGCGGGATGTAATGGTAAATTTGGAAATTCTGATCCTGCAGGAGTGTCTAGCGGAAAAGTCAGTCCCCAAGGTACTAATTGCTTAAATTGTGCCTGTTCAGCAACTCCTAGTGTTTGATATTTTGCCCACCATTCGCTAAATTTTCCTGAAAAAATTACATTCCATGGGGTAAATGTAGGAACTCCATGGACTTCTCCATTTGCTAGGTTTCCAAATCTTCCTAAAAATTGTCCAAATAACAAAGGTCCAACTCCCATATCTGTAGAACCCATAAATTTACTTTACTTTTTCTTGCAAACAGGCAGGCTCCTACAAATGCACCGATAATTCCTCCATGAATTGCAAGTCCACCTTGCCATATGTAAAAGATGGATAAGGGATCGCCAGCATAATCAGAAAATTTGAAGATAACATAATATAATCTGGCACCAATTAATCCTGCCACTATCGTCGCAAAGACAAAATCTTCAATAGTTTTTCTGTCGTCAACGCCTCTTTTTCAGCAACATCATCCGCAAGGCAAATAAACATTCCAAAAAGAAAAAGCTAGAATATACATCAAACTATAAATTCTAAGTTCAAAACCTCCAATTTTAAATAAATATGGTCTCATTTATTTATGCTCCTATATTTCTTTTTATTTTGTATCATTTTACAATTGTTTTTTTATTTCTTCCTCAAAAATTACGAAGAAATCATCAATCTGCTCTTTTTGAGATTTGTCCCTAAAATTCCAATTCTCATAAGGCTTTCTGCATATTTTTCCTTTTCCACCTGTAACAGTGTATCCTTTTTCTTCAAGTGCAGCAATAACAGATTTTATTATAATTCCTTCTCTGTATACTGAGATTAAGGTATTTGTTCTATTTTTCTTCATTTTTTTACTAATAGTTCAAATCCTAATTTTTGTGCTTTTTCTTCAACATATTTTCTCAAATCACGTTTTTTTGATTAATTGTATTGGCAATTCCATTTTTTTACTAAATCTTTTAATGATTGATTCAATGCCAAAAATTAAAGCGATTGCTGGAGTGTACGGTGTTTCTGCACTAGCATCAAAAATATTTTTTTCATATTGTTTTAAATCAAAAATAATATTTTGGCAAATCAGATGTTTCCATAGCTTTTTAGCTTTATCACTTACTGCTACAAACGCCAATCCTGGTGGTATTAAAAATGCCTTTTGGCTTCCTGCAATTGCAACATCCACATGCCAGCCATCAAAATCAAATTCATTTACCACAAGTCCACTAATTGTATCTACAACTAATAAAAATTTCAGTATTTTTTTAGTCAAATCTCCAAGTGCTTTTTATATTATTCAAAAATCCCAACTGAAGTTTTCGCTGTGAGTTGCTAAAATTCCCTTTAAATCAGGATTTTCAGCTATTACTTTCTTTACATCGTCTAAATTATAGCTTTCTCCAAATTCATATTGAAGATTAATCATATTTAAGCCATAAATTTCTCCAATTTTTCTAAATCTGTCTCCAAAATATCCAGTATTTATAGCCAAGACTTTATCGCCTTTTTGAGAAAAAAAGTTTACGATTGCGGCTTCCATTGAACCTGTTCCAGATGAAGTAAGGATTGCTACATCATTTGTAGTTTTGAAAGATTTTTTCAAGTTTTTCATTATTTTCTTTCATAATTTCTCTAAATTTAGGCGTTCTGTGATGAATAATATCGCTTTCCTAAAAATTTCTAAATATTCTTCTGGTATATTTGTTGGTCCAGGTGTTAATAATAGTTTTGAACTCATAGTTTTATTTCCTCCCTAAAATTTTTTTGTTTTTAAAGTTTTAATTTTTTTATAATTCCTTTGTTAATTTATCATATTGCAGCAATTTTTTTCTAAAATATTTTTCAACGTCGTCTAATTTTAGCATATTTGGTCCATCAGACAGTCCTTTGTCAGGTTCAGGATGAACTTCTGCAAAAACTCCGTCAACTCCAACAGACACAGCCGCTCTTGCTAGTGGATACACATAGGCACGATTTCCCCCTGAAGTTTCCCCTTGTCCTCCGGGTATTTGTACTGAATGTGTTGCATCAAATACAACAGGATAACCAAATTTTCTCATTTCCAGGAGACCACGCATATCTACAACTAAATTATTGTATCCAAATGAAGCTCCACGTTCACAAAGCATTATATTTTCGTTTCCAACTTCTTCAAATTTCTTCACAACATTTTTCATATCCCAAGGTGCTAAAAATTGTCCTTTTTTGATATTTACAGCTTTTTCCAGTTTCAGCTGCAGCTACAAGTAAGTCAGTCTGTCGTGATAAAAATGCAGGTATTTGAAGTAAGTCAATTACTTTTGCAGCTTCTTTGCATTGCCAAGGTTCATGAATGTCTGTCGCAAGAGCCACACCGTATTTTTCCTTAACTCTTGATAAAATTTCCAGCCCTTTTTCAAGTCCAGGTCCCCTAAAGGATGAAATAGAAGAGCGATTTGCTTTTATCAAATGAAGCCTTAAAAATATACTGAATTCCAAGTTTATCAGTAATTTCTTTCATTTTTTTCCAGCTACTTCCATAACCAAATCTTCTGATTCAATTACACAAGGTCCAGCAATTAAAAAAATCTTGTCATTACCAATTGTAATTTTATCAGTAATTTTTACTTTTTTTCACTTTATTTATCAGCATAATTCTTATCCTTTCTAAATATTTTTCTTATGTTTTATTTTATCATAATATTACTTTTTTTGCTAATTTTTCTAAAAACTAAAAATATTCCTTTTGATAAAAGAGATAAATTATGTTATACTTTGAGTGGAATAATAACGAGTAAAATAAAAAAATTAATATTTAAATAAAAAAATGGGAGAAAAAAATATGGATAGGGTAGCTTTTAATTATGGCAGGAGGAAGTGGAACAAGATTTTGGCCGCTGTCTACAAATGAGAAACCGAAGCAGTTTTTAGATTTAGTATCGGAAAAAAACAATGATAAGGGAAACTATTGACAGGATAAAGGATTTAATTTCTGTAGAAAAATATTTATTTCTACAAATATTAAGTATTTTGATATAATAAAAAGAATTACCTGAAATTTCGGATAGAAATATTATTTTTGAGCCAATGGCGAGAGACACTGCAGCTTGTATTGGATATGCTGCCTGTATTATTAAAAAACTTATAAAGACAGTGTAATGGCTGTTTTACCGTCAGACCACTTGATAAAAAAAGGAAAAAGAGTTTTTAGAAAGTCTGGAATTTGCATTTTTGGAAGCTGAAAAAAATAAAAATAGTTACGCTTGGAATTAAACCCACTTATGCAGAAACTGGATATGGATATATTGAGTATGTGGACAATAGAAAAAGGGAAATATGAGAAAAAAACTATAGCTGAAAAAAACATTTAAATCCTATAGAGTAAAAAAAGATTCAGAGAAAAAGCCGAATAAGGAGCTTGCTGAAAAAAATATAGAACAAGGAAATTATCTTTGGAATAGTGGAATGTTTGTATGGAAAAACAGAATTTATTTTGCAGGAAATAAAAACATATGGAAACTCATAAACTTGTTTTGGAAAAATATTGAAGAATTATTGGAAAATGTGGATTTATGTGAAATTTATGGAGAGAAATTAAGTAATTTTTGTAAAAGATGAATTTGATAAATTTGAAAAATTTCAATAGATTTTTGGAGTTATGGAGCACACAAAGTCAGTAAGTGTAATTCCTGTGGACATTGGCTGGAATGATGTAGGAAATTTTAAGTCACTTGAGGACATATTCCCAAAAGATGAAGATAGAAATGTTGTACAGGCTGAAAAATTTTGAAAAATTTGAATCTGAAGGAAACATTGTGATTAATAAGGAAAATGATAAAATTATTGCTGCAATTGGACTTGAAAATATTGTAATTGTAAATACAAAAGACGCATTACTCGTGTGCCATAAAGATAAAAAGTCAAGAAGTTAAGAAAATTTTAAATAAAAATAGAGTTGAAAAATAAATAAAAATGTAAGGAGAAAAAAATGCAAATTGATATTATAAAGGAAGCTAAAAAGTGTATTTGATATTGAAATCACAGAATTGGAAAAAAATTAAAGAACAGAATTGGAGATAGTTTTCAAAAAAATTAGTTAATATAATTATGGAACTTAAAAAAATAATAAAGTTGTTGTAACTGGAATAGGAAAGTCTGGGATAATTGGAGAAAAAAATTGCTGCTACTCTTGCTTCAACAGGGACAACAGCAGTATTTTTGAATGCCGCTGAAGCATTGCATGGTGATTTGGGAATAATAAGTAATGGAGATGTGGTGATTGCCATATCAAATAGCGGAAATTCTGACGAAATTTTGAGTATTTTGTCCCCAATAAGAAAAAAATTGGTGGAAAAAAATAGTTGGCTTTTACTGGAAATCCTAATTCTACGTTGGGAAAAATATGCTGATATAACAATTAATGTTGGAGTGGAAAAAAGAAGCATGTCCGCTGGGACAAGCGCCAATGAGTTCAACTACAGCTACTCTTGTAACTGGAGATGCTCTGGCTGTATGCCTTATGAAACTAAAGAATTTTTCAGAAAGTGATTTTGCCAAATATCATCCTGGCGGAAGTCTTGGAAAGCGATTGTTATTACATGTTTCAGACCTTATGCACATTGGGGAAGAACTGCCTGTAGTAAGAAAAGATGAAAAAATTGAAAATGTGTTAATGACACTTACTAAGAAAAAACTGGGAGCTGTATGTATTTCTGATACAGGTTTTGGAAATGGAAAGTTGCTTGGAATTATAACCGAAGGGGATATTCGGCGTGCATTGGAGCATAAGGAGAAATTTTTTGACTATAAAGCTTCAGATATAATGATTTCAACACCAGTAACGATTAATAGGGATGCTATGGCACTTGATGCGCTTCATTTGATGGAAAATAGAAAAAGCCAGATTAGTGTTCTGCCAGTTGTAGAAAATGGGAATGTTGTAGGGCTTATAAGAGTTCACGATTTAATAGGATTAAGATAAGAAGGGGAATTATATTTGAATGGATAATAAAAAAATTTACTGAAGGGAACTATGGTTTATTCCTTAATGAATTTAGTCACAAAAATGGGATCATTTATATTTTTACCCATAATTACTAGACTGCTGACACAGGAAGAATTTGGAATTGTTGGAACTTTGGCTCCGATTACTTCATTGTTTACAGTAATTTTAGGCTTGGGACTGTATAACGCCCAGATGAAAAAAATATGTGGATTTAAAGGAAAATGAAGATGAATTTGAAGCTATATGTTTTCTTCAACTTTAATAATAGTAGTTTTTAAATGTATTGACATATATTTTTTTATTTACTCCGCCAGCCCAGAAACTATTTTTCATACATTGTCGATTTAAGCAAGGTGAGCTACTATCCGCTAATAATCGTCAGTATTTTGATTGCCACATCAAACGCCTTGAACAATCTTGCAGTAACTTTATTTAGAATGAAAAGAATGTACATGAAAGTTGCAATAGGAAGTGTAGTAAGTCTTTTTACCACATATATTCTGGCAATTTACTTTATACAGTATCTAAAATGGGGAGTTTTTTTGGAAATCAATTTGCAAATTTAATAGCATTATTAATAGTATTTCTGTTTTTATTTTCAAGGATTACTTTTGGAAAAATTCAGGTTCAAGCTGAATTTTAGATTATGTGAAATATTCTCTTAGAAATGGATTGCCACTGATTTTTTTATAGAACTTACAGATCAGGTAGTAAACTTAAGTGATAGGCTTGTTTTGGCAAAATTTGTTTCTTTTGCGGTAGTTGGGGGATACACATTGGCATTTACAGGAGGAAGAGTTTTGTCAGTTGTTACAGGTTCTTTTGTAAATAGCTGGACACCAGAGTTTTATGAAGCTATGAAGGAGGACAGGAGAAATCCTAAAAATAACACGAAGCATAGAAAATTTTATAGCAATTATTTCATTTGCCTGCGTAATAGCACAATTATTTGCTCCAGAAGGAATAAAACTGATATTTCCATCAAAATATTATCAGGCAATAAACTATATGGCATTAATTCTTGCAGGAATTGTGGTTCAAGCATTGTTTTGTCTAGATTATTTCTTTCACTTTCCACGAAGATAGTATATACATCTTCTATTTTACAATGTTTGCAATGATATTCAACTTAGTTGGAAACATAATTTTTATACCAAAAATTTCCAGAAATTGGACCAATTATAGCAGCATGGACAACGTTGCTGGCATTTTTTTATTCAGAGCAATAATGGAAATGGCTATAATAAAGAGAAAGTACAAAATTTCCTTTTAATTACAAAAAAATTGTTTTTATATATGATAGTAATTGTAAATCCTATAATATTTTATTTATCGAAATGATGAAATTTCATGGACAAAATTTGGATTTAAAAATAATTTATCTCGCAGTAATTACAAAGTTGCTTGTCAATAGGGAAGTTTATGCTAAAATTGCAAAATCTTGTGAATGGAATAAAAAAAGAAAAAAATTATAAAACGTTAAATTTTAAAAGCTTTTGGAAAAATAAGGGGAAATAAAAAAATGAAATTTACGATTTTTACACCAACTTTTAATCGAAAGGAACTGCTTGAAAAAAATTGTATAAATCACTTCAAAAAAACAGACTTTCAAGGACTTTTGAATGGCTTATTGTAGATGATGGCTCTGCTGATGGAACTAAAGAGAAAGCAGAAGAATTTTTTTGAGTCAAAAAGCTGGATATAAAAGTATTATTTTTAAGGAAAAACGGAGGTAAAACAGCGAGCGTATAATTTCGCAACTGATAAAAGCAAATGGAGAGCTTTTTATATGCCTTGATTCTGATGATGAATATGTGGGAAAATGGACTTGAAACTATTTTTGAAATATTGGAAAAAATATGAAAAAAATAGCAATATTGCAGGAATGGGGTATTTGTCAACTTATCCAGATGGAGAAGTTATAGGCTCTAGTTTTCCAGAAAAAGAGATGATTTCAACACAGTTTGATATTTACAATAAATACGGAGTTAAGGGCGATAAAGGGCTTATGTTTCGGACTGAAATTATAAAAAAATATAAATTTCCAGTTTTTTTGATGAGGAAAAATTTATTACAGAAGCTGTTGTATATAACAGAATTTGGTGAAAAATATAAGATGGTTTATGTGAATGAAAAAAATTGAGATAAAGGAATACCAGGAAGATGGATTGACAGCAAAAATACAATAATTTACTGCTACGAAATCCGAAAAGGACAGGCTCTTTATCATAATGAAATCAATACCCAAAATTTATCTTTTAAGCAGAAAAGTTCTAAATAATGCTGTTTATTACAAATTTTGCAGGGCAGCAGGATATAAATTTGGAAAAAAATATTTAAAGAAAAATAAAAAATAAATTATTTTTAATTTTTGCTTTAGGAATTGGGGAATATATGTGGCAAAAAGAGAAAAAATAAAAAAATAAGATTTTGAGTTTGGGAATATATAAATTAAAAATTTAGAAAAGAGAAAGAAATACAAAATGAACAAAAAAATTAGATGATAAAAAAAGTAGTAGTTGGAATGAGTGGCGGCATAGACAGTTCTGTCGCTGCTCTTTTTGTTGAAACAGCAAGGCTATAAAGTTATAGGGGTTACGTTAAAGCATTTGCCTGATGAGCTTTCAGAAAAATCCTGGAAAAAAACGTGCTGTTCTCTTGATGATATAAATGATGCGAGATATACATGCTAGACATTGGGAATCCCTCATTATGTACTAAATGTCGTGGAAGAATTTAAAAAGGATGTAATGGATTATTTTATAAAAAAATGTACAATGCTGGAAAAAGACACCTTCACCTTGTGTAATTTGCGATGAAAAAGGTAAAAAAATAAAAAAACTCGTAGAATTTGCTGATAAAATGGGAATAAAATACATTTCGACAGGGCATTATTCAAAAGTTAGCGAGAATAATATGCTTTTATGGGATAAAAATAACCGAAAAGATCAGACTTATATGCTTTATCGGCTGGATAAGGATATTGTGGAAAGGTTTTTGTTTCCACTTGCAGAATACGAAAAATCAGAAGTTCGTGAAATTGCAAGACAAAATGGCATTCATACTCATAACAAGCCCGACAGTCAAGGAATTTGCTTTGCTCCCAACGGATATATTCCATTTTTTTGAAAAAAAGTGCTTGGAAATGATGTGAAAAAAAGGGGAAATTTTGTGGATAAAAAAATGATAAAATTATTGGAGAACACATAGGTTATCAGTTTTACACGATTGGGCAGCGGCGTGGACTGGGGCTTAATTTAGGAAAGCCGTTTTTCGTGCTGGAGCTTCGACCTGAAACAAATGAAGTTGTTGTGGGGGATTTTTGAAGAATTGTTAATAAAAAGAAATTGAAGTGATAAATTATAAATTTCATTACAGTTTAGAAAAATATAATTGGGAAAAAAATTAACTGCACGTCCAAGATTTTCTTCAAAAAGGACTGACTGGGGAGCTGAAAATTTTTGAAAAAAAGTGAAGAAAGTAATGAAAAATAGGATAATTTTTGAATTTGACGAAAAAACTCATGAAAATTCAGAAGGGACAACATATTGTATTTTTATTTAAATGATGAAATTGTTGGAGGTGGGGAAATAAAGCTGTTACTGAAATAAAAAGAAAAACTCATTAAATTGGGTCATTTTCTTTTTATTTTGATTATTTTCTTTCAGAAAGCCTTTTCCCGCGATTATCTATCAGTGCCTCAGCTCCACCTGCTTCATATTTTTTTACCCAAGAATAAATTTGCTGATAAGAAATATCAAATTTTTGGGTAGTTAAATTATAATCATAATCATGTTTTTTTGACAAAAAAAGTTACAGCTTCAATTTTTGATTCGACAGTTTTTCTTATATGTTTTTTTAAATATTTTGTACTCCGTTCTCATCTACACTTTTTTTATAGTCCCTAATCCAGTAATTTAACACACTTACAGAAGTTATACCGTATTTTTTTACAAATTTCAAAAAGGGAACCTTCATTGTTCAAATAACTTTTTACTGCTTTTTATTCTAGTTTCACGAGTATAATGTTTATTTTTTTCATCAACCATTATACTTTTTTTCTCCAAGTTCAAGATATTTTTTTCCAAGTCATTAATGAAGATTTTTGCAACATCGTATTCTTTTGCTAAATTTTTGTATAGTTTCTTTTACCTTTTAGTATTTTTCTTTACAAGTTCTATTCTTAACTCATTAGATATTTTTGATTTTTCTCCCCATTAAATTTCCCTTTCTTTAAAAAAATGTATTTTTATATCGCTTATTTCTTAAACTAAATAGTAGACTGCTAGAAAGTGCGAAACACTTCCCAAAAATAACAAAAAAATATGCCAAATCATATGATTAAATTTACATATTTTCCAAGAGTAAAAAAATTGTTCCAAGCGAATACAAAAACTCCACCTGCGATTAAATAAAACCAATGAAACACGATTTATGTTATTTATTAAGTCACCCCATGCAAATACAATCATCCATCCCATTATTAGATAAAGCAATGTTGATAATAATTTGAATTTTCCTGTAAAAAATGCTTTAAATGCAATTCCTAAAAACATACCGTCCATTGAATTATTAAAACAATTTTTATTTGTTGGCGGATTGACAACAAGATATAAAAAAAGGAGTGTATGAAGCGGCAATTAAAAATATAAATTGCAGAATGATCGAAAAATCTCAAAAAAATCATTTTAGCTGTTCCAGGCTTTAATCCGTGATAGATTGAAGACATTGTATAAAGAACAATAAGTCCGCTTCCAAATGCCATAAATGATATAATTGTTCCAACATCACGTGTCCAGCTTGCACGGATAATTAAAAATAATGAAAGCAATAATGGCAAGTCCAGCACCCTACAGTATGGCTAACAAAATTTGCAATTTCTTCTCCACGTGAAAAAAATCTTCAGCTTGTTTATGTATTTTAGCCAATAATTGTTTATTTCTATTTTTTTGTTTTTACTCATAATTTTTCCTTTTCAAATATATTTAAATTCTTTCAAAAATCAATGCAGAATTTAAATAACACAGTAACAATTCCTAAACTCAGTTTACTATACAGAAATATTTTTTTACAAAAATCTAATATTTCTAGATATTTTTTTATAAATTTATTTAAACATAAATATTAAACTAATTTTAAAAACACTAAATCTGTTATAATGATAGCATATTAAAAATTTAATAATATATTTTATTTTTTTCTTATAAATTTATTTTATTTAACTATCTATCATAATAATTCATTTTTTTAGATTAAAAAAATTTTTAATTATTTTCTAAAAAAATATCACCTGTTATAATGCTCTAGAATATTATAACAATTATTTTAATTATATTCAACTCTAAATTCAAGTATAGTTTATTATTAAAAAAATAAAATATATAAACTTTTGCTTTATTTATAAGGATTTAAGATAGAGTGAATAAAAGTTTGACACAGAAATATTTTTATAGTAAAATACTTTTTATTATATAAAAATATAAGAAAGAGGGCAAAAAAATGTTTAAATATCTTATCAATGGCGGAATATTTATGTGGGTAATTTTATTTGCTTCAATATGCGGACTTGCCATTATTCTTGAAAAAACCTATACATTTCTTACAAAGGAAAAAAAATTGACGGAAAATGAAAAAAATAAACTTTATAAATCACTTAGGACGGGAAACAGAGAAGAAATTTTAAGACTTTGCAAAGATAAAACTGATTCGGTTTCCAAAAGTGTGACAAAAATTGTTTCCAATATGGATATTAACTTTGCTGAACTTGATAATTCTCATAGACAAGTTATTGAAGGTATTATAAGCGAAAGTATTTTAGAGCAGACTACAGAGCTTGAAAAAGGTATGAGCCTATTAGGAACTGTTGTAAATGCAGCACCGCAATTGGGACTGCTGGGAACTGTTACAGGGATGATTACAGCATTTTCAGCACTTACTCGAAATAGCGAAAGTACTGCAAGAATTGTTGCTAGTGGAATTTCAGAAGCACTTTACACAACTGCATTTGGATTAATTGTAGCGATACCAGCATTAGTTTTTTATAATTATTTTAATAGGCAGATTGATATAATTGTGGCTGAAATGGAAAGGGCAGCTTTACAGTTTTTGAGCAGAGTAAAAGATTAATTCTAAAATGTAAATTAATTTTATAAAAAAATTTAGGAGAAAAAGTATGAAATTTTCTAAAAAGACGAAGAAGGCAAAATGTGGATATTTCAATGTTAAATTTAATTGATGTGATTTTTTTATGTTACTAATATTTTTTTATGATAGCAACCACATTTAATAATTATTCACAATTTCAATTATCAGTTCCTAAGACGTCTACAAAGCTGGAACAGAAGGAAAATACTAAAATTGAAGTAATTTTTAATAAAGATAAAAAAATATTTTTTTGAAGATAAATGATAATATTCAGGAGGTTTCAAAGGAAAATATTTCTTCTGAGTTTTCAAAATTACCAAAAGAAGTATTAAAAAAATATAACTTTGACAGCGGATGAGCATTTGGAATATAAGGATATTGTAGATACGATGAGCATTTTAAAAAAATATGAATATTGAAAAATATAAGTTTAAATATTCAAAATAAGAATTAAAACTACAAAAAAATTAAATATGTATAAGTTATGAATGGATGTGAAAAAAATGAAATATTACATAATTTCAGCTGCAATAAACTTTGGAATACTTCTATTCCTATTGCAACTCCAGTTTTAAAGCAAAAAAATTGAAGAAAAAAAGAAAAGCAGACTATTGTTGTTGACTTAAAAAAATAGCATTTTTAGAAGAAAAATAAGACAAAAAGTACAGTTGATACGGATAGCAATGAGGAAAGTAACGGAACGGCTGGGTTACAAAAAGGGAAATCCACAAAAACAAAAAAACAATGCAATTTCTGAAGCTCAAAAACATAGAACCAAATAAACTGCCTAAAAACCCAAAACAGCCCTGAACTTTCACAAGCACAACCAATACAGCCAAAACAACCACAGCAAACATCACCACAACCTCCCAAAGTATCCCAAGAGACCATACCAAAAGAACAACCAAAACCTACATCACGCCCAATTATCCCCCCAGTTACCTCCACCCATAAAACTGCCACACAACCAGTAATTTCACAATCCACAGGAAATTCTGCCAGTACAAAATCAGTACAAAACACCATAACTGCTTCAAACTCCACTATTTCCAACAATTCTGGACATAAAAACACTCCCTCAAATTCAGGAACTTCACATGGAAACAAAAATGGTAATACTGCTAACGGAAGCTCCACAGGTAACAAAAACGGAAATGGAACAGGAACAAGCGGAAATTCAACTAGTTCTGGAAATGGAAATGATAAAAAGTCTGGAAGTACACGAGGTGGTGGATGTCATGAAGGTACTGATTTTTCAGTTTCATACAGAGAAACATTGGAAATGCCACAAGGCAGTCAACGTTTAAACAGAGAATTTAATGTTGTTGTAAATGTTACAGTAAAATTTACTAGAGGTGGCGGCATCTCAGTAATTTCAGCTTCAGGAGCAAGTTCTATTTTTTTCTAAATGAAGCCAAAAAGAGCCGCTAAAGGAATAAGAATAAACTTCAAAACTAACAATTGCTCATCTGGAGTAATAACAAAACCATTTAGGGTTTAAAACAAACTCACTAAATGAGTTTTAAGCAAAATTTCGTTAGAAGAAAAAGAATTGTTTGAGCTTTTGAAAAAAATCTTTAAATCATTGATATTTATTTATATTAAAAATAATTTGTATTCAAAAAGCGAGTTTTTCTTTTTCTTTTATAAGAAATTTTTGCGTAAAAGCGGGGTTGTAAGGGCATGGCGTCTGATGTCCTTACGTTAAAAATATAAAAAAATTATAAATTAAAAGAAATAATTATTAATCAAACTAAAAATAGAAAAATTAAACTTTTTCTTAATATCATTTATAAAAAAATAAATAGAAAAAAATTTTTGAATTTATGTTACACTTTAAAAGTAAAAATTAATAAAAAAGAGGAAGAAAAACATGGAAAAAGAACTGAAAAAAATTATCAAGAATTTTAAATGAGCTAAATATCGACGGATTATTTATTACTGATTTATACAATCTTCGATATTTTTACTGGATTTACTGGGACAACTGGAGTTGCACTTGCGACAAAAATGGAAATTTTTTTCTTTTCGGATTTTAGATATAAAACGCAGGCTACAAAAGAAGTTACTGAAATGGGATTTGAATTTGTGGAAGTTTCACGTGGTTCGCTTCAGACAGTTGGGGAATATAAAAAAATTTGGATTGAAAAAAATGTTGGATTTGAGGATGTGAATGTGTCGTTTTCACTTTATCAGACAATAAAAGATACTTTCAAGGTGGAATTAGTACCAGTCGGAAATAAACTCGTGATGGAAAAGAATGGTAAAAATCTGAAGAAGAAATTGCACTTATTAGAAAGGCTGTAGAAATTAGTGATGTGGCATTTTCAGAGGCTTTAAAAAATTATAAAGGAAGGCGTTTCTGAAAAAGAAGTTTCTTCATACATGGAATACATTCAAAGAAAATTAGGAGCTGATGACCGTTCATTTACGACAATTCTGGCTAGTGGATACCGTTCAGCTATGCCACATGGGGTAGCTTTCAGATAAAAAAATTCAAAAAGAAGAATTTATTACAATGGATTTTTGGAGCATATTATGAAGGATATGTGTCAGATATGACAAGAACTGTTTATTATGGGGATAAAATTACAGATAGACACGTAGAAATTTATAATACTGTTTTAGAAGCTCAAATATTGGGTGTAAACACTATAAAAGAAGGAATAATGTCAGATGATGTTGACAAAGTCGTTAGAAACTTTTTAACTGAAAAAAGGCTATGGCGAGTATTTTGGACACGGATTAGGACATGGAATTGGTGCTGAAATTCATGAATTGCCTTACTTATCAAGTGCTTCACATATTGAACTGAAAGAAAATATGGTTGTAACTTCTGAGCCAGGACTTTATTTTGACGGATGGGGCGGAGTTAGAATTGAAGATGATGTTGTAGTTAAAAAGAATGGTAGTGAAGCATTGAATAAAAAGTAACAAGGAATTGGTTATTTTACATTAAAACATAGTAAAATCAATTACAAAAATAGGGAATGTCCCATAAATTGAGACACTCCCTTGTTTTTTTAAAAATACATTTTTTTAAATAATGTTGGACACACTTCTTTCATGCTGTTTGGAAATTGGGCACACCAGTGAAATATTATTTTTGGATATTTTTTTATTAATATATCCTATTTTTTTCTTTTGTAATTATTTAACTTTTTATTGTACTCATCAATGAAAATCATCTTGAAAAAAATAGTTTTGTTATTAATTTTGTAACTTTCCTTGTTTAAAAATATTGTGTGAGCAATTTTTCTGGAAAAAGGCATAAGCTGCGATAAAAGCAAAAATTTTCATTTTCAAAAATAATTTGTCATAAATTTAGTTTCAAACGAGATATTTATGTATTCAGACAGGTTATCTTCATTTTCTATAATCGAATAATATATTTTTTTCTCCTTGTGAAATTAACCATAATCTAAAAAAAGTCAAAACTCCAGCTCGCTGTTTCGCCGTTCACAAGATATGAGGCACACCATAACTTTTCATTATAACTTTCACGCATTAATTCAAAAAGTAATTATTTCAAAATCAAAAAAATTTCCTCATCTGTTTTTCGATAAAATATTTATTAGATAATCTATAAATTCATTATTATTTTTAGCATTTTCGTGTGATATAGAAATATATTTCCAAAAAAATCTTTTTCTTTTCATTTTGAGTTTTTGGAACAATATTTTTCATAACCATTTTTCACACACCCTTTCTTTTTTTAGATTTATATTTTTTTACTTCGATAGAAAATAAGTTTAATTTTTTTAAAAATGTTTTTTCATTATATTAACTATATGTCTAAACTTTGACTAATAAATGCAATAAATATAACCGAAATTTTATTATTCTGCTTATTTCGGAAAAATAACCCTCCATCAGAATAAGGTGCATCGTGTTTTTTTAAATTTACCCGTACTTCCCTGATTCATATGAATATCATGTAATCCTTTTCCATTTGCATAAAGACGTCCAAATGCAAATACTTCATAATCATCATTATTAATAGCTTTCATGACATATTTTTCAATAATTTCCGTGAGAAAAATATTTTTTTCATCAAAAGCCTTTCATTTGAATCATTTTTCATGTGGAAATAATTTCATTTTTATATAATCTAAATGCAAATTTTCGTTACATTCTGTAATTCCAACTTTTTTTGTAACAGCATTTCCTGAATAATGTCTTTTTTGGGAATTGTAATTTTTTTGTATAGTAGACTTTTTAAATTTGAAGAAATAATTTCATTTTTTTCTTTGCATAAATACTCCCAATATTAACTGCCAAATCGTACTTTTTTCCGTTGTTATCCGTTGCTACAATATGATAGTGTGCCCTTTTATCAAAAATCATACCATTTATCTATAATTTTTTTCCTCTAAACATCACATATTTTTTTCCATATTATCCTCTTTTTACTATACATTCAAACTTTTTTTAAATCTATCATTTGAATAAAAATAGTTATAGTTTCTAAATTTAATTCTAAAAGTAGTTTTATTATGAAATCATTTTAAAAAATTTAACTTAAATTCCAATATTATTTAATTTCTCATTATAAGTATAACATATTTTTATAAAAAGAAAAGGGATTGGAAAATTTTATTATACTATTCCCCGTTTAAAAAGCGAAAATTATATTTTTAATTATTTAGCAATATTAGGCTTTTTATCCATTGCTAAAAAAATTCGTTGTTTAAATGGGGTTTAGTATTAAATAAATTTTGTAAAAAACTGTATCATTTATATTTATGAAACAGTTTTTCATTCATTATTTATTTTTTTATATTTTCTTAATAATTCATCTTCAAGAGATTTCACTTCTTCTATCGTAAGGTATGGCTTTTTAACAGTAGAAGCATAATAAAAAAATTTTTCAAGAATTTGAGTAATTTCACTAGGTTTTTAAAAAAATTTCATTTCCTTTTTCATTTTCTATTTTTGTCGTTAAAATCTTTACTTTATGAAATCTTTCTTTATTTTCTTTGTTTTTCTTGTGGTTTTTTTCTGAAATTATCTGTCCGATTGCTATTATTCCGAAACCTTTATGATAATACAAAACGTAATCATTTTTGAAATAATCTATAAATTTTCTTGCATCTCCATAAGCACTTATTTTATCATTTTTTTCATCATATCAAAAAAACAGCTTTAGAATTATACGTTTTATTCGTATCAAATATTATTCCTTTTCTATCCTTTATATTTTTGATTGTAATCATAAGGCTTAGCAAAAAAATTCAAAAATAATCTTTATTATTAATTTTATAAATTCTATAGGGTAAAAAAATCAATATCCACTTTTTTTATTTTTTTCCAATATTCTATAGTTTCAATCAACTCTAAATCCAATGAATTTCCAATAATATACATTTTCTGATGTAAATTAAATTTTTTTCAATAGATAGAGGTTCGTCAAGTCCAAAACTCTCCTGATGGCTCTTTTTGTAAATCACTATCAGGATTTTTCAGTAAATTTTTAAAATTCTTATTAAGTTTCGTATATTTCATTTTTTTCCAAATTTTTTTGAGCATATCTCATAATCTGATTAACTGCATTTTTCATTGGCATTATTAACTCAAAAATTACTAAATTTCCATATTTATCTATAGCATATAAATCAGGTTCTTCCTGACGTTGCCTTTCTTGAAAAAAATTGGCATTAATTGATTTTTCAGTAAATAAAATTTCAAGATTCTTTACCAATAAATTTTCTAAATCTTTTTCATTTTTATTTAAATCTCCAACATTATAAAAATTCAAGAGGTTGAAGCGTTTTATTTTCATCTATTTCGTATAACATAATTTTCTCTTTCTCTATATAATTATTATTTACAATATTCTCCTTCACTTAATAACTCTACATAAGCTCTTGAAGATTCTGTACTGCAATCATAAGATTCTCCGTCTATATCTCCTGCTAACTCTGCAATAAATCGGTTGATTGTATAAGTATATCCCCGATAATACAATGCCAAATTAACATCATCGGAATGTTCTATTATCCCTTTAATCTCAGGAATATCTTCATACACTACTATTCCCATTTCCGTTTCATTTTCTATGAGATGCATGTAAATAAACTTTAGCAGATGTTGGATTTTTACCAAATAAATATTGACGAATCACCATTATACCACCAAATTCACCAATTCCTTTTTAATTTTACATATCCTTCTTGATTTTTTTGTATTTTCCTTCTAACAATTTTTACCAATGCATAACCTCTACTATCAAGATCAATCAAATCAGCTTTAGTCGGAGTTAATAATTGACTTGAAGTAAAATCTTTTTATTTTTTTCAATAGGTACTTCATCATATGATTTATTCTTACTATATGATACAACACTTAAAAATAATTAACATTGCAATTATTAAAAATTTTTTTCATTCTTAAAATCCTTTCTTTAAAAATATTTTTTTATTTTCTATACAAGTATATCAAATAAAAATTTTATTTGTCTATTTTTTTGAATTAGAATATTGATTTAAAATGAAATATTTTTAAAATTAATTATAAATAACTAATTTCTATTTATAGATTTACATAAAAATTTTTTTCGAAAAAAATATAAGAAAAAAATATCAATCTCATTTTTTTCCTTGCATTACCCGATTTTTATAGACTTCTTCCACCTACAAAAAAACAACTTCTTAAATTTCGCAATTTCATAAAAAGAGCCACAAACCACTATCGCCTTTATACCGACTATTCTTTTCCAAAACCATCTCTTTTTGCCTGATTATAGGCATCCAAAAATATTGTCTTCAAAAAAATAATATTATTTGTTAAAAATATTTGCATTTTCCAGATTTTTTTCTTTATTTCGCTGGCAGAAAGTCCGTAAGTAACGCCTTTTAGAGAAGTTATAAAAAAATTTTTGTAATTTTTTTCCAAAAATTTTTCTCAAAAAATATTTTGCAATGTCCTTTGTTCCAAGTATCGAAAGAATAAAAAAATCACCTCATCATTTTTTTAAAAAAAGTTCATTCAAATTTTTCTACAAGAACTTGTACAGAATCATCATTATGAGCCACATCCAGTATTGTAATTGGATTTTGTGAAAAAAATTTCAAATCGTCCAGCCAGCGAAATTTCATCAAGTCCCTTCTGAATAATTTCATCACTGATATCATAAATTTTTAGCAATTTCGTAAGCAATCAAAAAAATTATTTGCCTGAAATTTTTCCAAAAAGTGGCAATATAAATGTTATTTCCAACTTATGTTTATTTTTATCTTCAATATTTTTAAAATTCTTCTAAATTTCTATTTTCTAAAAATCTTCACAATTGTCTTGTAATTTTGGGTATCCAGTTCAACTTGAAAATTGTCATATTTTTTTCAAAACATTTATCGAATTATCAGTTTCCTTTTTTTACAGCATTTTCCAATTCAGGTAAATTTTTGGGCATAAATGCATAACTGTCTATTTTTTTATAATTCCAGCTTTCCTGTCTGCAATTTTGTCAAGGGAATTTCCCAAAAGACTAACGTGATCAAAACTCACATTCGTTATAACCGCAATTGTCGAATTTACAACATTTGTAGCGTCATATCTTCCACCAAGACCAGCTTCCAGAAATATAAAGTCAGGATTTTTTTCTCAAAAATAAAGTAAAGCCATAAAAGTCGTTATCTCAAAAAAATTTATCTGCAACGAATTTTTTTCCAAAAATATCCATAACAACTTCATAATACTTTACAACATCTTCATCAGAAATCATCTTTTTATTTATCAAAATTCTCTCGTTAAACTTCAAAAATATGTGGTGAAGTAAACTTAGCAACTGAATATCCTCCTGCAAAAAAATATTTTCTAAAAAAACGTAGCTGTTGAACCTTTCCCATTTGTCCCAGCAATATGAATAATTTTTCTTATTTTTTTACAAGGCTCTCCCAGTAGCTCATAAATCTTTTTCAATTTTTTTCATTATTTTGATTCAAAGATTCTTCAGTTATTCTTTTGTTAATTGTTCTCATATTAAAAATTTTTCTAAAAACTTCATTTATTTTCATATTTATTTTGATAATTATTCTCTCCTTTCAATTTGACTATATATTTGACCTTAGATTTAATTTTTATAAAAAAATAGGTTCAAGAGTATTTTTAATTTTAAATTCCTGAATTTTTGGGTAAATAAAAAGACACCAATACAAGTGCCTTTCTGTAAATAGTTATTTTTTTCTTAGTTTCTTGAATTTTTGCCCAAACACCAGCTTTTGTTAAAAATGCTTTTAACAGTTTCAGTTGGTTGAGCTCCATGTGATAAGTGTTTTTAAGATTTCTTCTCTTTTAATACTACTTGTTTTTTTCTTCTTCAGCAAGTGGATTGAATGTCCCTAAGTAAGCAACTGCTTTTCCATCTCTTCTTGATAAAGCTTCCATAGCTACTATTCTATAAAAAGGAACTTTTTCTTCCTAGTCTAGTTAATCTTAATTTTAACATTAAATTTTTACCTCCATTTATTTAATAACTTGAAAATTTATTATTTTAAGTATGATATGATTATACTAAAAAAATTTAAAAAGTTGTCAAGTTTTTTCTTTACGATAAAGAAACCTCTTATTTAACAATATGGCATGAGATATCATTTCCGCCCTGATTAAGTATGGCATTGTTTCCCTTTATATGAATCTCATTTTTTTCCATCGCTGTATCGTAAGCCACTTGCAGAAACAACTTGATCTAATTGAAAACTGGAATTTGATAGTTTATCAATAAGTTGAATTTTATCTGTTGTAACATAGAGTACGATAAATTCTTTTTCCATTACAGTTAAATCTTTGAGAGGCAATTTTTTTTCGGGTATCATTTATTACTGGATATTTTTACTTCGTTGCCGCTATTGCTATATGAAGTACAGCTCAATAATAATATGCTGCCAAATATTGTTATTAATTTTTTTAGTTAATTTTATCATCGATATACCTACTTTTTATTTGATAATAATTTTATGATGTCTGACTCTAAATTTAAGCATTATGAGCTCTTACTCCATATTTAAAAATACTTTCTCCAATAAGGACTTTTTAAGAGAAGATATGACAACTCCTTTTGAAGATGAAGCATTTATAAATAAAGAGTTTCCAACATAGACAGCTGTATGGTTTATTCTGTTTTTCAGGCTTGAAGTAAACAATATCTCCTGATTTTAAATCTTTAGCTGCAACTCTTCGTCCTTTTTTTATTTGCTGAGTTGAAACTCTTGGTAATTCTTGGTTAAAAAGTTTCACGGTAAACTCTACGTGTTAAGGCTGAACAGTCGATACCGTCTTTTGAATCTCCGCCTAATCTGTACTTTTGTACCTTTCCATTTACTGTATGAAGTTAAAAGTTTTTCTATTTTGACTCTACGTTTTTTTCTTGAGCTGAACCTGAAGTCATTACTTTTAGTGTGCTTTTGTCTTAATTCTGACATTTTAGTTTCAAGAAGAGGGCTTGTGTTTTTTTGATGGGATACTGTAAATCCCTGTATTTTTTTCCACTATTGCTTGTTTTTAGTGCTTGAATTTTTTTATTTGGAGTGTGGTTACTGCTTACCTTTTTACTTTTTGTGGTCTTTGCCTGCAGATTTGAACCTACAAAGGCAGATACTACACAGACAGCTGTTATGAACTTATTTTTTTCTCATATATTTTTTTATTCCTTTTCAAAATTTATTTTTATTGTCATAGCAGAGCTATTTAAAAACTCAAACATTTATGTATTTATGTAATTTTTATCAGTTTGATTTTATTTATTTGAGTATTTTTTTCAATATGATAATTGTATCATTTATTTAAAAAAAGTAAATTGATTATTTTTTTGGCAGAACAAAAAAATGTAAGGTTAGCTTATAATCAATTGCCTATATTTATTAACTTAGCTGAGGAATTTTTAATAAAAAAGTGCCATTTATCTCATAACGGATATTTTTTTCATTTTAGATAAAAAAATATGAGTTACAAGTAAATAGCACAAAAATATTAGAATATTACATTTCTTTAAATGTCAATGTTTTTTTCCATCGTCTGTCGTAAAAGTCAAACGATTATTATCTAATTTAATTTTTGAATTTTGTAAAATATTTAAATACTGGCTTTCAAGTTTCATAAATTTATCTGGTCCTGCCATTTTTTTGTAGAGCCGATAGGTCCAATCATAATAATATCTGATGCCATTATATAATTTGAAAAAAATAATTGTTTACTCCTGAATCGCCATGTATTCTGTCTTCTGAAAAAAATTAAGTGTAATTCTTGTTTCATTTTGTTGTCAATATTTTTTTCTCATCTTTCTGTCAGAAATATCAATAAGTTTCCAGCTAGTATTCAATAATCTTTTTTTCAAATTTAAAAGAGAAAGTGAATCTTTGTCTTTCTGATTAACTGTATTTGGATTTTTGAAAGTCCAAATATCTCCATCCTTGTTAATTAAAGTTAAAGTATCCTTGCTGTACTTAATTACAGGGTTGGATTGCAGAATATCAAAGAAATCCTGTTCGAGATTCATTAAATCTAAAGAACCTCCCATCAAAGTTGAAGTTACTCTGGTAGAAAGAGTAGAATTTCTGTTAATTTTATAATTTCCTGAATATCCGTTAATTCCACCAGATCCATTAATCTTATTTTTTTGAAAAAAATTAATCGTAATATTTGTGTTTTCTGAAATATAAGACTTCCACCCATTTTTGTTAATTTGAGTTAATTTCCATGAAGTTCCATTTAAATTTGAAAGAGGAAGTGAATCCTTGTCGTTCTGATTAACTGTATTCGGATTTTTAAAAAGTCCAAATATCTCCAGCCCTGTTAGTTAAAGTTAAAAGTATCATTGTTGTACTTAATTATAGGGTTGGATTGCAGAATATCAAAGAAATCTTGTTCGAGGTTCATTAGCTCTTGAGAACCTCCTATCAAAGTTGAAGTTACTGTAGCAGAAAGAGTGGAATTCCTGTTTAATTTATAACTTCCTGAATATCCGTTAGTTCCTCCAAATCCGTTGATATTGTATTTTAAGAAATTAATTGTAACATTTGCTTTTTTTCTGGAATACGGGAATTCCGTCCATTTTTTTCCTGATTTCTGTCAATTTCCATGAAGTTCCATTCAAATTAGTGCTAACAGCGTCTCTTTTTTTCACAGCCGCATTCAAAAACCACAGCACAAAAAGAAGCATTGTAAAAAAATTCCAACTAAAAAAATCTTTTTCATTTTAAAAACCTCTTTTCATTATTTTTCTCTTTTCCTTTGCTAATTAAATACTATCATATTTTCATTAAAAGAATTATGAGAATTTTTTTAAAATTATTTATTTTTTTATTTTTTTATTAATTGCATAGTAAAAATCACCTTAAAAACCGAACTCAAAAAAACTATGACTATTTTACTCAAACCCTAAATTTATATAATTTTTTTAATAGTTCTATTTTAAATGGGTTCGAGTATACAATTAAAAACCCTGCAGGTTATAATTTCCTGCAGATTTTTCGGAGGCATAAAATGGCAATTTGTCATCTATTTGCTAAAGATTAGGTATAAAATCACAACCATAATAACAAAAAAACGACAATATCACCATTTATCATTACAATTCACCTCCCTCCATTTCGAGGTTGGGGTAGCGAACCCCAAAATATTATAACATAAAAAAATACCTCCTTCAACTAAGAAGAAGATACTTTTCCCGCTATTTTTTTACCTCAAAATGGAATATATACCATTGCTTTTTTTATAGATTAATTATAACACAAATTTTTTTCATTTTTTTCAATCATATAATATTTATTTTTTTATAAATTTATGATAAATCCAGTCTACTATAATGGCAATTGCATTATCCCCAGATACATTTGCTGCTGTTCCAAAGCTGTCCTGCGTTATATAAAGTGCGATTAGCAGTGAAGCTAGTGGACTGTTTGAAGCGATTCCAACCATTCCTAGAAATGGAAGTGCTGACATTATTGCTCCTCCAGGTGCTCCGGGTGCGGCTACCATTGCGACTCCTAGAACTAATATGAATGGAAAGATTGTCGAAATGCCGTAAGACATATTGTTCATCATAAGCACAGTAACAACACAACTTGTGATAGTAATAATACTTCCTGCCAAGTGGATTGTGGCACATAATGGAACTACAAATTCACGTATTTCAGGCGATGTTCCGTTTCGTTTTGCACATTCTAGATTTATTGGGATTGTTGCTGCTGAAGATTGTGTACCAAGTGCTGTAAAATAACCTGGAATTTGATTTTTCATACAGCTAAGAGGATTTTTTCCTGAAATTCCTCCAGCAAATATGAATAAAGCTGAAATATATAAAATGTGAAGAATTATCACACAGACAAATACTTTTTAGGAAAATAGAAAGTGTCGTAAACATCTGTCCGCTGTAAGTCATGTTCATAAATGTTCCAAAAATGTAAATCGGAAGTAGTGGAATAACTGAAGTACTTAGTAATTTTTGTAATAATTTTTGAAAAATTCACGAAAAAGATTGTAAGTAGTCTGGCCTTCTCCCCTATTTCTAAGCCAGCTAATTGAAAGTCCCATTATAAAGGCAAATACAATTGCTGAAGTTACGTCAAACATTGGTGCAAGCGGGATTTCAAAGTAAGGTGTCAAAAGATTTTTTTCAGGATTCTCTACCGCTGCAAATGAGGCAAAAATTAAGAATTTTTTTGGAAAAAATATTGGTTGCCATAAGGTAAGCCAAACTTCCTGCAATAATTGTAGAAAGGTAGGCTATTAAAGTCGTAATCCCAAGTAATTTTTCCCGCTCCTTGACGTAAATCTGAAATTCCTGTCACAACAAATCCAATTATCATAAACGGAATGACAAAAAGATAAATACTTACTAAATAGTGACGAAAAAAAGTCACAAAAAAATCCTAATAACAGGACTTGGTAAAAACTAATCCTAGCAGGATACCAAGCATTATTGCGATAATTAAACGTGGCACAAGCCCAATTTTTTTCATAAAATGTTTTCTCTCCTTATAAATTATATAACTAAAATAAATCCCGCAACCCAACCTCAATATATTAATTAACATATGGTAGTAACATTTACAGTAATTAGTACAAATGTAACAATACTGGGATTAATTGTAATTTTTGTAATTTCCCCGCATTACTCGAATTTTGTAAGATATTTTTTTCCCCTAATATCCAAAAGGTCTATGCTCACCTTAATAATATCTACACCTAAAATTTATTTTCTTATTAATTTTTTTATTTTTTTTATTCTTCAATCAAATCAATAGTCCAGTTTGCCTGCTGTAATTTTGTATCAGTTTCACGAATTTCCTTAGACAATTTATCTAGCTGTTTTTTTGCTGTGCTGGAACATTAATCGTACTAAAAAAACTTTTATTTCAGTTGTGGAATAAAGATTTATCTTTTTGGCTTGCGATTTCTATAAATTCACGCAGGATTCCTGCTTTTTGTGAAAGTGTGTCCTTTTTGCAATTAATTCAACTAATGAAATTCCATCAATTTTTTTGAAAGAGTATTTGTTTTGTTTATTTTTATTATCAAATCATTTAATTGAGAAATTAAGCCATCTAATTCAATTAATAAAAGTTCAGGATTTTCGGTAGGTTCTTCGTGTTCCTGAACTTTAGCGTTATTGTTAAGTCTTGTTTTTTTAATTGTGCGATTCTTTTTGAATATCTGCACGTAAAATAAGAGCTTCAGCAATTTTCATTCTATGTACCTCCGATTTTTTTAATTTTTTTAGTACCTAAAGTATAATAGAAAAAAATTAGAAAATGTAAAGGAAATTTTTTTATGTTTTTTTATTGTTAAAAAAATTATATCCAAGATATTTTTTTAACTTGTAAATATTTGTTGTAATGGTTACAAAAATTATGTTAAAATTAAAAGAGAAATTTTGGAATACAAAAATATTAACTACTAAAATAAAATTTTACAATACAAATATAAAAAAATGGAGGAAATTATGGAATTATCAAAAAGGTAAATTGCTAAATATTTATGAACGAATGCTTAGCATTAGAAATTTTTGATTTAAAGGTAAACCAGCTTGTGAAAAGAGGAATGGTGCCTGGAATGACGCATTTATCAGTAGGAGAGGAAGCGGCGAATGTTGGTGCTATTGCGGCATTGAATGCTGATGACTTGATTACATCTAATCATAGAGGGCATGGGCAGGTTATCGCTAAAGGGATTGACTTGAATGGAATGATGGCTGAAATTATGGGAAAGGCTACTGGAACTTGTAAAGGTAAAGGTGGTTCAATGCACATTGCCGATTTAGAAAGTGGAAACTTAGGAGCAAATGGAATTGTTGGTGGTGGACATGGAATGGCAGTTGGTGCAGCTTATACTCAAAAAAATAAAAAAATACTGGAAAAAAATTGTAGTTTGTTTCTTTGGAGATGGAGCTACTAACGAAGGAAGTTTTCATGAGGCTATGAATTTAGCATCAGTGTGGAAAGTGCCTGTGATTTTTTTATTCTATTAATAATGGTTATGGAATTAGTACGTCTATTAATAAAGTTACAAATGTGGAACATCTTTATCAAAGGGCTGGGGCTTATGGAATACCTGGATACTTCATTGAAGATGGAAATAACGTGCTTTCAGTTTATGAAACATTTGAAAAGGCTGTGGAATATGTAAGAGAAGGAAATGGACCAGTTTTTCATTGAAAGTATAACTTACAGATGGTTTGGACATTCTAGTTCAGATCCAGGAAAATATAGAACAAAAAGAGGAAGTTGACGGATGGAAGTTAAAAGATCCTAACTTAAAAATTCAGAAATTACTTGCTTGAAAAATAATATTGCAACAGAGGAAGAATTGGTAGAACTTGAACAAAAAAATCAAAAAAACAGATTGAAGATGCAGTGGAATTTGCGAAAAATAGTCCAGAACCTACGTTGGAATCTGCATTTGAAGATGTATTTGCAAATTAGAAAAGGAGATAAAAAAATGGAAACAAAGTTGATGTCTGTAAAAAGAGGCAATTATTACAGCAATGTCGGAAGAGATGAGAAAAAGATGAAAAATGTATTTTTTTAATGGGAGAAGATGTAGGAATTTTTTTGGAGGAGATTTTTGGAACATCGGTCGGAATGCTGGAAGAATTTGGGCCAGAAAGAATAAAAAGATATGCCAATTTCAGAATCTGCAATTTCTGGAGCTGCAATTGGTGCCGCAATGACAGGGCTTCGTCCAATAGTTGACGTAACATTCATGGATTTTATTGTTTATATGATGGATAATATTATAAATCAGGCGGCAAAAACTAGATATATGTTTGGTGGAAAAGGGCAAGTACCTGTAACATTCAGATGTGCGGCAGGTTCTGGAGTTGGATCGGCAGCACAGCATTCACAGTCACTTGAGTCTTGGTTTACTCATATTCCGGGAGTAAAGGTTGTTGCACCAGGGACACCTGCAGATGTAAAAGGGCTTTTTAAAAATCAGCAATTCGTGATAATAACCCAGTAATTTTTCCTTGAATATAAAGCACAATACAATATGAAAGGTGAAGTTCCTACAGATCCTGAATTTGTTATTCCTTTAGGAAAAGGTGAAATAAAAAAAGAAGGAAAAGATATTACAATTGTAACTTACGGAAGAATGTTGGAAAGAGTAATGAAGGCAGCAGAAATTGTAGAAGGTGAAGGGATTAGCGTAGAAGTTGTGAGATCCAAGAACATTAGTTCCATTAGATAAGGAAATTATATTAAATTCTGTGAAAAAAAGACTGGGAAGAGTAATTTTTAGTAAAATGATGCTCACAAAAACAAGTGGATTTATTGGAGAAATTTCTGCAATTATTTCAGAAAGTGAGACATTTGACTATTTGGATCATCCAATTGTGAGATTAGCTGGAGAAGATGTACCAATACCTTATAATCACGCTCTTGAAACAGCGATGGTTCCAAGTGTGGAAAAAAATTGTAGAAGCAATTAGAAAAGTAAAAAAATAAACAGTAAAGATAGTAAAAAAATAACATAAAAAGAAAATAATATAGAAAGGAAAGGAAAAAAAGCTATGGAAAAATAATGAGTTAAGAGCTACTCCTGCGGCACGTAAATTAGCACAGCAGATGGGACTTGATCTTTTTCTTGTAAAAGGCAGCGGAGCAAATGGACGTGTTCATAAGGAAGATGTGGAAACATTTAAATTTGAAAAGCACGTAAGAATATCGCCACTTGCTAGAAAAATAGCATTAGATCATAATGTTGAACTGGAAAAATGTTGTTGGGACAGGGCATAATGGGAAAAATAATGCGGGATGATATTTTTGAAATTGATTGCTAAGCCGCAGGAAACAGAAGACTTGGCAAGACATGAAAAAGGCTGTTGTTGCAGAAGAAAAAGCAGTCGCACAGCAGGATATAGAAATCGTTCCGATGACGGCAATGAGAAAAGTTATTTCAAAACGTATGACAGAAAGTTACCTGACTGCACCTACATTTGCACTTAATTATGAAATTGATATGACAGAAGCTATTGCACTTAGAAAAAAATATTAGATACAATCTTGGAAAGTACAGGAAAGAAAAATTACAATAACAGATATTATTTCATTTGCAGTTATAAAAAAACTTTGTTAAAAGCACAAGTTTGTAAATTCAAGTTTGTCAGAAGACGGAACACAGATTATTCTGCATAATTATGTAAACTTAGCGATTGCGGTAGGATTTGATGGTGGACTTCTTGTACCTGTTGTAAAAGGTGCAGATAAAAATGACACTTAGCGAATTAGTTGTTGAATCTAAGAAGATAGTGAAAAAAAGCATTAGATATGAAGTTGACGCCTGACGAGCAAACTGGAAGCACATTTACAATAAGTAATCTTGGAATGTTTGGAGTGCAAAGCTTTAATCCAATAATAAATCAGCCAAATTCAGCAATCTTGGGAGTTTCTTCTACAGTTGAAAAGCCTGTTGTTGTAAATGGTGAAATTACAGTTCGTCCAATGATGACTTTGACACTTACAATCGATCATAGAGTGGTAGATGGACTTGCAGGGAGCTAAATTTATGCAGGATTTAAAAAAATGCTTTTGGAAAAATCCAATCGCTTTGTTAATTTAATATTTTTAAAAATTTTTTTATTATATTTTTTTCAAAGTTATAAAAAAATAAAAATAAGAAAAACAAATAAATTTTTTTATGATACTTATTATTAAATAGTAATAACAAGGATTTTTAATTCATTGTAAAAAAATTATATAAGGAGGAAAAATAAATGGCTACTGAAGTAATAATGCCTAAAAGCTGGAATTGATTAAAAAAATATGGTCATATACTCGTGTCATAAGAAATGAGTTAGACCCTTAAGTATAGTCAGTATATATAGAAATATGTATGTAGCGGTAGCAATAAAAAGTTATCCAATACTGCTCGAATTGCTGGAACCCCCTAAAGCTAGTATAACTACAACATAATATCTAGTTAGATATAAGTGTGAAAGTGTCGAAAGAAGAAAAAAATATACTAGATGGCATAAGGTTAAATCCTAAGTGTTAATAGAAATGGGCAATCAGCAGCCAAGACCGAAAGGTAAGGTTCAACGACTATTCCTCCTGAGGGAAGTACACCAAAGCTGGTGGAAGTGGGCAGACCCAAACAGGTAGAGCTGTGGGATAAGATATAGTCTGTGCTTGATAGAAATATTAAGAAGTTCATAGGAGAACTGCACAAAAAAAGTAGCGAATTTGTGTGAACGCCAACCTCTAAAAACGACTAAAGTTTCAGGTTCATATATTTTACTTTTTCCTTTGTTTTGAATGTAAAAAAATGATATAATATATTCAAAAATCAAAGGAGGTGAAATCACTTGGAAAAAAAGCGTATAAATTTAGATTTTATCCAACTAAAAATACAAATAGAAAAAGTTAAGTAAAAACTTTTGGATGTGTGAGATATATTTATAATTATTTTTTTAGATTTAAAACAAAAACTGTATGAAACTGAAAAAGAAATCAATGTCATTCAACAAATGTAGTAAAGAATTGACAATTTTAAAGCAGAAAAAAAGAATGGTTAAAAAGAAGTTGATAAATATTCTTTACAAAAATTCTTTAAGAGATTTAGATAAAGCCTATAAAAAAACTTTTTTTAGTGGAAATGGTTATCCAAAGTTTAAATCTAAGAAAGATAATAGAAAAATCATATAGAACTAGTTATACTAATAATAATATTGATTTTTTTGGATAAATGGATAAAAAGTTCCTAAATTAGGAAAAATTAAAAAAATAAGAGATAAAAATTTTTAAACCACAAGGTAGAATATTGAATGCGACAATATCTCAAGAACCTAGTGGGAAATACTATATTTCTTTGTGTTGTACAGATGTTAAAATTGAAAAATCTAAAAAAACTTCAAATAAAAGAAATTGGAATAGATTTAGGAATAAAAAAATTTTTGCTGTAACAAGTGATGAAAACCACAATAGAAAAATTCAAAAATATTTGCAGAAATCTTTTGAAAAAAACTGGTATTATTTCAAAAAAAGACTGTCACGAAAAAAACAAATGGTAGTTCAAATAGGAATAAGGCTAGAATAAAAGTGGCAAAATGTTATGAAAGAATAGCAAACCAAAAGAAAAAGACTTTTTACAAAAAAATTATCAACAAAACTAATAAAAGAAAAATGATACAATTTGTATAGAAAAATTTGCAAGTTAAAAAAATATGGTAAAAAAATCATAAATTGGCGAGAAACATATTAGATGTATCGTGGAGTGAATTTACTAGAATGTTAGAATATAAAAGCAAGCTGGTATGGAAGAGAAATAGTGAAAGTAGATAAATTTTTTTGCAAGTAGTCAGATTTGTAACTGTTGTGGATATAAAAAAATAAAAAAAGTAAAAAGACTTAAGCATAAGAAATTGGACTTGTCCAGAATGTAACACCAGCCACAATAGAGATGTAAATGCGGCGAAAAAAATATTAAAAAGAAGGATTAAAAAAATATTAGAGGCTTAAGTAAAAACATATGAACCATAGGAACTATGGGGATAGCTTGGTAAATTTAGTTAGCTAAAAAAGTAACTATTACCCAAGAATCCCGCAACGTATAAGGAGTGGGAGGTTCAGATGACGGAAGGGCAGATTATAAAATGGAATAAAAAAGAAGGGGAAAAGGTAGAAGAAGGGGAAATTTTACTTGAAATAATGACAGATAAGACAAGTATGGAACTGGAAGCAGAAGAATCAGGATACTTGATAAAAAAATAGTAAAAGGAGATGGAGAAACTGTACCTGTTACAGAAATTATCGGATATATTGGTGCAGAAGGAGAAGTGGCTCCAGAAGCAGGTTCGGCAAATCCAGCACCAGAAAATACAGCTTCTCAATCAGCACCTGAAAAAGCAGCTGCGGCTAGCGAACCTAAAAAAAGAAAAAAAGCAGAAGATGAATTTGATATTGTTGTAATCGGTGGAGGGCCTGCTGGATATGTAGCGGCAATCCGTGCAGCTCAACTTGGTGCAAAAGTGGCAGTTGTGGAAAAAAAGTGAATTTGGTGGAACTTGCCTGAACAAAGGATGTATTCCGACAAAAAAACATTCCTTAAAAAAATGCTGAAATTATCGAAGGTATCGAAATGGCAGGCAAAAGAGGAATTATTTTTAGAAAGTGAAAAAAATACACAATTGATATGCCAAAAGTTGTACAGTTAAAAAAATGATATTGTAAAAACATTGACAAATGGTGTGAGAGGACTTCTGAAAAGCAATGAAATCAAAATGTATAATGGAATCGGGAAAATCAACAAGGATAAAGATGTTGTTGTAAATGGTGAAACTGTTTTACGAACTGATAAAATTATCTTGGCTGGTGGTTCAAAAAGTTAGTAAAATTAATATTCCTGGAATTGAAAGCAATAAAAGTGCTTACAAGTGATGATATTTTAGATTTACAGCAAATACCTAAATCGCTTGCTGTAATTGGTGGAGGAGTTGTTGGAATCGAACTTGGACAAGTATTTTTATCATTTGGAAGTGAAGTTACAGTTGTAGAAATGATGGACAGAATTGTGCCAGGAGTAGACAGGGAATCATCAGCTGTGCTTAGAAAAGAACTTGAGAAAAAAGGAATGAAAATATTAACTTCTACACAAATTAAGGAAATTGTAGATGATGGACATAATTTAACAATTAAAGTTGATGGACATGATGACATTGTTGCTGAAAAAAGCGTTATTGTCAATAGGAAGAGTACCTGACTTGGAAGCTGTTGGAGAGCTTGAACTGGAAATGGAAAAAAAGGAAAAAAATCAAAGTTGATAAATACATGGAAACAAGTATATCAGGAATTTATGCGCCTGGAGATATAAACGGAATTAAGATGCTTGCTCATGCAGCGTTTAGAATGGGAGAAGTTGCGGCTGAAAATGCGGTTCAAGGAAATCATAGAGAAATCAGACTTGAAACAACTCCATCGGCAATATACACAGTACCAGAAGTGGCAATGGTTGGACTTACAGAAGAAGAAGCAAAAGAAAAATACGACATCAAAGTTGGTAAATTCCAGTTTGCAGCAAATGGAAGAGCATTGGCATCTGGAGAAACAGCAGGATTTGTAAAAGTTATTACAGATAAGAAATATGGAGAAATTTTAGGAGTGCATATTGTAGGGCCTTCGGCTGCGGAAATTATTAACGAAAGCATCAGGGCTTATGGCGATGGAAATTACAGTAGATGAAGTAATCAAAAACAATTTATGCTCATCCAACTTATTCAGAAGCCTTATTTGAAGCATGTGCAGACGCACTTGATGAAGCAATTCATTTGCCTAAAAAAAGAAAAATAAAAAGTAAGAAATAAATTTTTGAAAGGAATTTAAAAAAATATGAAATATTATGTTAATAATTCCAATAATCCTGCGTTTAATATCGCTTTGGAAGAATACTGCTTTTAAACAGCTACGTGACATTGATGAAATATTTTTTTGCTTTTGGATAAATGAGCCAACAATTGTTGTGGGAAAATATCAAAAATACAATTGAGGAAATTAATACAGAATATACACGTGAAAAGGGAATCCACGTTGTTCGTAGAATTTCTGGCGGAGGCGCAGTTTACCACGATTTAAACAATTTAAACTATACAATTATTTCCAATAAGCAGGAAGATAAAGAGGGCTTTAACTTTAAGGAATTTTCAAAGCCAATTATAGAAACTCTGGCAGAATTGGGTGTAAAAGCTGAATTTACAGGTAGAAATGACTTGGAAATAGATGGACAGAAGTTTTGTGGAAACGCTCAGGCGTATATAAAAGGACGTGTAATGCACCATGGCTGCCTATTATTTGATGTAAATTTTGGAGAATTGGGAAATGCATTAAAAAGTTTCAAAGGATAAAATTGAATCAAAAGGTGTAAAATCAGTAAGAAGCCGTGTTACAAAACATACTTCCTCATTTGAAACAGCCAATCACGGTAAACGAATTTGGCGAAAAAAATAATGGAGTACATGAAAAAAACATTATCCAGAAATGGAAGAATACAAATTTACTACAGAAGAGTTAAAAAAATAATTGAAGAAAAATGCAGAAAAGAAACATAGAAACTGGGAATGGGTTTATGGAACTTCTCCAGAATTTAACATAACTCGTGAAAAAAACGTTTCACAAACGGAAAAAAATTCAAATTTTTTTGCGACAGTAGAAAAATTCCAGAATTAAGAATATCAAATTTTATGGAGATTTCTTTGGAAAAAAATGAAGATTTGAGTGAAATCGAAAAATTTATTGAAAGATACGAAATATACAAGGGAAGCTGTGAAAGAAAAAAATTGGAAACAGTTGATATTGGGGAGTATTTTTTTCTAGGTTTACGGTGGACGAAGTTGTGGAAGTTATTGTTGGATAATAATTAATAAAGTAGGCACTTTGGAGACAGAGTGCCTTTTTTTCTAAAAAAATAAATAAGACTAAACAGCCTTATTTAAATATTTTTTTACACAAATATTGATAAAAATTTATTTTCAATAAAAATATTTAGTCAAATTTGAAACAAAGAATACTATTAAAAAAATAAATTATAAAAATCTGCGTGAGTTCGTATTTCTCCTATAAATTTTTTTCAAATAAAAATATACAATGGTCTATGCAAAATATATATTGAGTAACTTATGCTTCCAAGATAAATAAAGACTTTATTTCCCAAAAATTTACTGAAAAAAATCCATTATCCAAATATAGGAATACGATTAAAGGTATAAAAAGATAAGGAAATAACAGTAGAATTATACGGCAGAAACTTATTATATGGAGCAAATAACAAAAAAATATAATGTAAATTATTGTAAAAAAATGAATAAATATTTCTTTTTTTAATATTTTTTTATTTTATCATAAAAGCAACATACCGAGTGTAAAAAGTGCTAATGTACATAAGAGGATTGTATTTTATAAATTCAAGAACTGTTCCACTGTTAGAATTTAGCTTGAAAAAGATAATTGAAAAAAATAATAGACGTACAGATTGATAATTAATACAAAAATATGTAAAAATATTTATTTTTCCTAAATTGTAATAATGCTGGAAATAATAAAAAGTAAAAAAAGCTAGTACAGAAAGATACCACGCAGATGAATTGTAACTTAGTGATCTGTTAAAAAAATCCATGACTGTACCAGAAGCATATTATATATAATTGTTCCTTTAAATTTTTAGTGTTAGTGTGAGTGATAAAAGGTAGACAGGATAAAATTTAAAAAAATCTGGTCTTGTAAAAAAATCTGAGTATCAAGATTCTTATTTGAGTAAACGTATGTTAAAAGAAATCCTGAAAGTAAAAAGAAAAAAATACCCAAGCAATCCCATGTTCTAATAAAAATGGAATTTTTTTCCCAAAGAAAATGAAGAATGCACTGTAGCATGATAATAAAGTACTGATAATGCTCCGATAAACCTAAAAAAATCTCAAATTGATTATATTTTTTTATAATCACCCGTAATCACTCTCTCTTTTTTTAAAAATATATGATTGCATTATATCATATTTACAATTAAATTTCATTAATTTTTTTAAAAAGATAATTAGATTTATTTAATATTAAATCAATAAAAAAATCAAATTTTATTAAAATTTTTAAATTATTATGATTTTTGAAAAAGTTTTTTTGCTGTAATGGAAAAAAATATTTATTAGAAACGTAATAAATGATACACTTTTTTTATACAAAAATATGATAAAATAATTTTTGAAAACCAAAGTATTTTTTTGAAAAATATAAGTTGAAAAGGAAAAAGGTGATTATTATGGCAGGAGATATGAAAAAAATATTTGAATCTAGATTTTGAAAAAAATAGAGAAAATGACACAAATTAAGAAAGATTACATTGAAGGAAAAAAACTGATTTTGAAACTACAAAAGAAACTTGTAAGAGAAAAAATTTTGACAAAAATGACAGCAAGTGAATTTGCTTATTCAGAGCAGAAAAATTAAGGAACTGGGATTTGATGATAATACTGTTCACAATAAAATGAATGATGTTTTGGGGCTTTTTGAAGATATTATTGTAAAAGATGAGTTTACTTTACCTGAAGGACATCCAATAAATACATATATTCTGGAAAAATAAGGCGGCTAGAAAGTTAATTGCGGAAATGAAAGAAGAATACGGGAAAAAAATTTATTAAAAAAATAAATGGCTAGAATTTTTATGATAAACTGTCGCAATTCAATCCGACGCATCTGGCAAGAAAAACAGCACCAGCTTTTTTTCAATTTTGGAAAGTAAAGGATTTGACAGACCGTCGAGAATAATGTGGAGCTTTGATAATGGAGTTCGAGATAGTATAAGTGAAGCAGAAAAACTTTTAGAGAATGACAAAATTGAAGAATTTTTGGAAAAAAACAGGAAAATGTGTGGGAATTGACACTGGATATTATGCACAAGGAAGAAGAAGTGCTATTTCCAACATCAATGAAAATGATAAGTGAAGATGAATTTAAAGCAATGCGTGCTGGAGATGATGAAATCGGCTACTTCTTAATTGAAAAGCCTAAAGGCTTCTACCCTGAAAATTCGGAGCAATTAAATGATACTTTAGCTTCAAATTTAGAGCATAATATCTCAGCAACTCAGAACATTGTTCAAAAATACTCAATCAGCTGGAAACTTTATGAATGATCTAGCAACCCTTATGGCAAAAATATAATATGGGAAATCAAAAGGAAGAAAACGAAGTTTTTGATGTAAAACAAGGAAAATTGACACTTGAGCAAATTAATCTGATTTTTCAGCATATGCCTGTAGACCTTTCTTTCGTAGATGAAAATGAAATTGTAAAATTCTACACAGATACAAAACATAGAGTTTTCCCAAGAAGTGCAGGAGTAATTGGACGTGATGTGAAAAAAATTGCCACCCAAGAGAAAGTGTAAGTTCTGTACTTGAAATAATTGATAACTTTAGAAGTGGAAAAACAGGATGAAATTGACTTCTGGCTGGAAATGCGTGGGAAATTTATTTACATTTACTATGTTGCTGTAAGAGATGAAAATGGCGTATTCAAAGGTGTGCTGGAAATGATGCAGGGATGTTACAAGGATAAGAAGCTTAACAGGTGAAAGAAAACTAGTAACTTGGGAATCAGAAGGAAAACAAGAAAACTATGAAGAAAAATAAAAAAATGAATTTAAAAGCAAATATAATTTTTACTGGAAAAAAACAGTAATAGGAGATATTGTAAAAAAATATCCATATATTAAAGAATATATGCCATTAATCTCTCCTGAATATAAAAAGACTTTTAGATCCTATTCAATATATGATGATGTCTAAAATAGCGACTCTCCAAATGATTGCAATGCGTGGGGAACTGGAACTTGATTATTTGATTATGATGATTGAAGCTAAAATTGATGAAGAAGAAAAATAAATAAAATCTAGAATATAAAAAAAGACTACTTCAATAATTATTTTATTAGAAATAGTCTTTTTTTGTTATTAAATTTTATTTAGATATTTCTTGATTAACTTTCAATATAATCTTGTACTTGAACTGGCTCAATATTCCAAATTTCTTTTCGCATATTCAGCAATCGTTCTATCTGAACTGAATTTACCTGCATTTGCAATATTTTTTTAAGAGCTTTTCTTGTCCATTCCCTTCTATCTTTGAAGGCATTTTGAAGTCTATCTTGAGCTTCTCTGTACGATGCGAAATCTTTTAATAGGAAATACACATCTGGACGAGAACCATCTACTCCATATAATAATGAATTTTTGTAATTCTCTGAAGATTCCTGTATGGTTATCATCATAAGTTCCGTCACCTAACTGATCCACAACTTTTTTTAAGCCCTTCTACGCTGTTATATTCGTCAAATGGATTATACCCTCCATGTGCTTGATAATTTTCAACTTCCTGTGCAGAAAGTCCAAAGATAAAGGCATTCTCAAGTCCAACTTCTTCAACAATTTCCACATTTGCTCCATCCATTGTTCCAAGAGTTAATGCACCGTTTAGCATAAATTTCATATTACCAGTTCCAGATGCTTCTTTACTTGCTGTAGAAATTTGTTCTGATACATCTGCTGATGGGAATATTTTTTTCTGCAAGTGAAACTCTGTAGTTTTCAAGGAATACAACTTTGATTTTTCCGTTAATGTCGCTGTCGTTATTTACTTTTTCTGCAACGGCATTGATTAATTTGATAATTCCTTTTGCACGTCTATATCCAGCTGCTGATTTTGCTCCAAATATAAATGTTCTTGGTTCAACATCCAAGTAAGGATTTTCTTTTAATCTGTTGTACAAGTCCATAATGTGAAGTACGTTTAACAGTTGTCTTTTTGTATTCATGCAATCTCTTAACTTGAATATCAAAAGATAGAGTTAGGATTTACTTCAATTCCTGTTGTATCTTTTAATATATTTAGCTAATTTTTCTTTATTATGAAGCTTAATTTCAGAAACTCTGTTTAATATGTTGTCATCATCCAAGTATTGCTCCAATTTTTTTAAGTTCGTATAAGTTTGTAATCCATTTGTCTCCGATTAACTCTGTAATTAATGCTGCTAATTCAGGATTTGCTTTTTAATAGCCATCTTCTTTGAGTAATTCCGTTTGTTTTATTTAGGAATTTTTTTCAGGATATAATTCGTTCCATTCTTTTTAATTCGATGTTTTTAAGAATTTCAGTATGTAGTGCCGCAACTCCGTTTACTTTGTGTGAACCTACTATTGCAAGCCATGCCATTCTAACTTGTCCATTTCCAATGATTGACATTTTATTAATTCTTTCCCAATCTCCAGGATATTTTTCCTGTAATTCTGCAACGAATCTTCTGTTAATTTCTTCAATAATTTGATAAGCTCTTGGCAATAATGGCTGGAATAATGAAATATCCCATTTTTCCAAAGCTTCTGACAAGATTGTATGGTTTGTGTAAGCAAATACATTTTTACAAATGTTCCAAGCTTCATCCCATCCTAATTTTTCTTTATCCAAGAAAATTCTCATCAATTCAGGAATTGCAACTACTGGGTGAGTGTCATTTAATTGAATTGCAACTTTATCTGCAAATTTAGAAAAATCATTTCCAAATACAGATTTATATCTTCTTATAATATCTTGCAATGAAGCTGATGTAAAGAAGAACTGCTGTTTTAATCTTAATTGTTTTCCATCTTTTTCAGTATCGTTTGGATATAATACTCTTGAAATATCTTCAGCCTGTACTGCTTTTGCAGAAGCCTGTAAATAAGTCTGGTCATTAAACAATTTCAAGTCAAATCCTTCAGGCGATCTCGCTTCCCATAATCTCAGTGTATTTACAGTATCGTTTCCATAACCGATAACAGGAACATCGTAAGCCACAGCGTGAACTGTTTCAGTATTTACACGTTTAAAGTATTCTTTTCCAAATTCGTCACGATGAACTTCAATTTGTCCTCCAAATTTTACTTCAAATACTCTGTCCATTCTTTTAATTGACCAAGGGTCACCATATTTTGTCCAGTCATCTGGATATTCCATCTGGAATCCATTTTCAATTTTTTGCTCAAACATTCCGTATTTGTATCTAAGTCCGTATCCATGCCCTGGTAATGATAATGTTGCAAGAGAATCAAGAAAACATGCGGCAAGTCTTCCAAGTCCTCCATTTCCAAGTCCTGCATCCATCTCACGGTCTTCAATTTTGTTAATATCTACGCCTAATTCATTCAATGTTTCTTTAATAACCTCATTAATTTTGCAAAGTTAATCAGATTATTCCCCAAAAAAATCTTCCCATTAGGAATTCTGCTGAAAAAGTAGTACATTTGCTTTTACCTGTTTTTTTTAGCATAAGTCTTTTTAGTATTGTACCATTTTTCCATTGCATAATCTAAAGCTACTTTTGAAATTGCATTATATAGCTCAAATTCATGTGCTTCCTCAAGGGTTTTTACCATATTGTCTTCTTAGTTCCATAAGGATATTTCCCTTTAATTCAGCTTTATCAATTTTCATATTTCCTCCTAAATATTTTTTTCACTTCAACTGTAACACTTTTTTTGTATTATTTCAATACCTTTTTTTCCTAAAAATTAATATCATTTAGCATTTTTAATTTTGTATAGTAAATCATTTTAAAATTAAAACTTCATAAATTTAAGTAATTATTGATTATCTCATTGGCGTAATTGCCGTTAATTCCCACTTATGAATCCCCTCATCTTTTTTTTGATGAATCATATCCAATGTAAACATTTTTTTAGCCTTTTTATTTACTGGATAAAGTTTATATCTGTACATTAACGGAACTTCTGCCGCTTGTCCAATATAGTATTTTTGCCAGTTTTTTTGTATGCTTCTACTTTATAATTTGGAACTGTTAATGATTTTTTTCTCCTAATATTTCACCTATTAGCCTATCATTTTCAGCTGATACAAAAGCGAGAAAAAGTTAAGCTGGGATTTTCTTCCTGCCGAACCAGTTGGATCTAGACTTGTTCCGACTCCCCATGCTCCAAAGAATACATCTATATCCTTAGAATCTCCCTGCACTTTTTCGTAAAAATTCTGAAAAGCTAGCAATCTTCCCGATGTAAGAACAGCTTTTATTCCTATTTTTTTCCAGCTTTGAATATAATTTTTGAGCAAGCGGCTCTGCCACATCTCCACCAGCCATAAATGCCATCTTTATTTCAAAAGGTTTTCCATTTTTATCTTCACGGATTCCATCTCCATTTACATCCTTGTATCCCGCTTCATCCAGCAGCTGTTTTGCTTTTTCAGGATTATAAGGATAACCTTGCAAGTCCTTTGGAAAATATTTTTTTGAAAAACAGGAGGAATTGCTGAAGTTGCTTCCTGTCTTAACCCAAAAATAAAAATGCCTGTGCTATTTCCTCAACATTTATACCGTATGCAAGTGCTTGCCGTAGTCTCACATCTGACATCTTGGCATTCGGATCTGTCACATTTTCCCCTTTTAGCTTTGTCATAATGCCCCAATTTAAAGGCTAAATATGAATAATACAAATCCTGCTGTCCCAAAGTTTCTATGTTTTTTTAAATCTTTGTAATTATTGTAAAGAGAATCGGGCATGCTCATTACAAAATCATATTTCCCAGCTTTTAACGCAGCCACTATTGACTGCGAGTTTACCACTTGCACTATTGCCTTTTCAATTTTTGGCTTTCCTTTGTAATAATAAGGATTTGCCGTAAACTCCAGACTTTCTCCACGTGAAACTTTTGTCAAATTATATGGTCCCAATGTTACTGGTTTTATTCTAATTTTTATCTGATGAAATCAATTCTTTTTATTGGAATTCCTTTTTAAATAGTGCTTCGGTAATGCATTTCCGACTAGTCCGTTTGCAACTGTATAAATACTTTTGTCCCAGTTGTAAGAAAGAAATTTCCACCGTTTTATCGTCTATTTTTATTCCTGAAATATTTTTGGGCTTTCCCATCGTGATATTCTTTCATCCCAACAATTTTTCTGAGTTTCTTCAGTATATCTCACACCTGTATAATCTTTATTTCCTATAATTTCATAAGGGAAAAATAATGTCATCAGCTGTTAGGGGCTGTCCGTCAGACCATTTTATTCCATCTTTTATTTTTATTGTAGCTTTTTTATTTTTTGCGTCAACTGTAAGAGTGGCAGGTCCTGTATTTGTTATCTCAAAATTTTTCATCCACTTCAAATATACTCGAACTCAAAAAAACATTGAGATAATTTCGCCATCATAGCCATCTGAATAAAAATGTTTCATTAAAAAAACCCCAACCAATGGATCATCCTTTACTATCGCCACTTGCAAAGTTCCGCCTTCCACCGCAGGCTCATTGTTTGACGTTTTTTCTGGAAATAATGATAAATTTAGTTTTGCACCTGGCATTTCACTTCTCTTTTTACCAGGATTACACGAAACTGCGAATATCAATACAAGAAACGTGATTATTAATTTCCATTTTTTTCATATTGTCCTCCTATCCTCTTCTCTGTTTTGCGTCAGCTGCCCTGTTTAAAGCCTGACCAACGTAATTTATGCAAAAGCATCATAATCAAAATCAATATTGAAGCTGGAAGCCATATCCACAATTTTGTCGACAGCACTTCGGGATCTGCTGCATAACCAACTAATGTCCCAAGACTCGGTGTAGAAAGCGGCAACCCGAATCCCAGAAAGCTAAGCCCTGTTTCAATCCCAATATTTCCAGCAAATCCTAATGTCAATTCCACAATTATAATTGAACTCAAATTAGGTAGTATTTCCCTGAAAATTATCGTAAAATCCTTTGTTCCCATAGTCTTTGAAGCTAAAATATAATCTTTTTGACTTTCGGCAAGTGCCTTACTTCTAATCAGCCTTGCTGCTCCAACCCAGTAAAATGCACTCATTATTAGCACAAAAGTTGCTATAGTGTACTTTGGAACAATAGTAACAAACACAATAATTATCATAAGTGTAGGCAAAATTGTAATAAAGTCAATAACCCTCATAATCACATTGTCCACCCATTTTCCATAATATCCTGCAATAAGTCCAAAAAATATCCCAATTCCTGATGTTAAAATCGTTATTGTGAAACCAATAATAATCGAGTTTCTAGCACCTAGTATCAACTGCCCCAATATTGAACGCCCTCCAGAATCAGAGCCTAGCCAAAATCCCTCTTTCATAGGAATGGCATATTTATCTAGAAGGCTTATTTTCATAATTTCCTCCTGATTTGCAAAAAGCGATCCAATAAAAATTATTCCAAAAAGAATTACAAGAATAATAAGTGAAGCAAGTGCCAATCTATCTTTCAAAATCTCCCTCACAATAACACTAATTCCAGTCGGCTTGCTACTTTTCTTAATTTCATCAAAATTTTCTGCTTTTTCATTATTTTTCTTTAAAATTTCATTATTAGACATTTTTTCACCACCTACTCTATTCTAATTCTGGGATCAACAATGCTAAGAATAATATCTGAAAGCAAACTTCCAAGCAATGTTAAAAATCCAAACAGCAGTATTAATGCTGTGACAACGCTGTAATCCCGTGTTATAATTGAATTTACAAACAGTCCTCCCATTCCAGGATAACTAAATATTTTTTCAATAAAAATCGAACCTCCCAGAAGTCCTGTTATTGAATAACCAAAAAAAGCTGCAATTGGTAAAATCGAATTTCTGAAAATATGTCTAGAATAAACCTTATTTTCAGGCACTCCCTTACTTTTCGCCGTTTTCACATAATCCAGATTCTTAGCGTCAATTACTTCATTTCTCAAATACTGCACAATCCAAGTTGTTCCCAGCAATGCATATGTAATTGCAGGCAATATAATGTGATAAATCCTGTCCAAAATATGTCCCAAAGTACCAGTACTAAGTCCAGCCGTCACAGATCCAGTTGTCGGAAACCATCCAAGCGTATATCCAAAAAACCAAATCATTATAAGCGAAAGCACAAAAGTCGGAATCGCATAGCTCACATAATTATAAAATGTGACAAATTTATCAAGAAATGAGTTCTGATAACGTCCAGCAAGCATTCCAAGCGGTATTGCAATACAATATGTCAAAATAAGGCTAAGTAGCGACAAAATAAACGTGTTTACTGCACGTTCCCCAATCAGCGTCTTTACAGGAACATTATAAGTGTAGCTCATTCCCAAATTTCCAGAAACGGCATTTTTTAACCATCTTACATACTGAATATGCCAAGGATCCAGCAATCCTGCCTTTCTTCGTAATTCTTCAAGTGCCACAGGATCAGTCTGTGGTGTAATCAGCCCAGTAAACGGATCTCCCGGCATAAGTTTTGCCAGAACAAAGATTAATAGACTAAGTATAAATAATTGCGGTATCATAACCAAAATTCTTCGTAAAACTGTTTTCCACATTGATTATTTCCCTCCTTTTCCGTTATTTTTGCATTATTTCATCTTTAATAGCGACAAAATGGGTATCTGTTAATTTTTTTAAATCAAAGACACGCCCATTTTCATCATAATATTTTTTTTCATTTTTCAAATATTCCTTTTCAATTTCTAATCGTCTTTTCTTATTTTCCAGCCTTTTTTTCAGGATGTACTTCTGGAATTGCGGCAATTAGCCGTTTTGTATAAAAAAATGTTCAGGATTTTTTTATAAATATCATTTTTGTCCCAGTTTCCACAAATCTTCCATGATACATTATAAACATATAATCGCACATATGCTTTACAACTCCCAAATCGTGGGAAATAAAAAGATAACTTAGTCCAAACTGCTCCTGAATGTCCTTCATATAATTCAAAAACTTGTGCCTGAACTGACAAATCAAGTGCCGACACAGGCTCATCCGCAATAATTAACTTAGGTTTTGTCGCAACAGCCCGTGCAATTCCCAGCCTCTGTCTCTGTCCGCCAGAAAATTCATGTGGATATTTGTAAATATCTTCTCTGTTCATTCCTACAATTTCCAGCAGTTCTGACACCTTCCTCTTTTCCTCATCTGAAGTCAAATTCTCAAAATTTCTCAAAGGCTCAGAAATCAAATCAATCACTCTCTTCTTAGGGTTTAAGCTAGATAGCGAATCTTGAAAAAAATCATCTGCACGTTTCTATTGTATTCACTTCTTCTATTCCGAAACTTACCATCAATTTTCTTACCTTCATAAATAATCTTTCCACTTTTTTTATCTTCTCCAGCCCAATTATCGCTTTGCCAATCGTAGACTTCCCAGACCCTGACTCTCCCACAAGTCCATAAGTCTTCCCTTCTTCAATAGTCAAACTGACACCATCCACAGCATACACATGGTCAATTACCTTATTGAAAAAAAGCCCCCACGAATAGGATAATGAACCTTCAAGTCTTTCACTTCAATAAAACTCATATTTTTGTTTATTCCTTCCTTCCAAAATATTCAATAACTCAAATTCTAAATTAAAACTATAATTTCTCATTTTTGATTTTTAATTTATTTTTAATTAATAATTATTTTATCTATAATTTTTTTATTTTTTTATAAAAGCAAGGGAAATCAATCACCATTTCCCTTTATTTCATAATAATAGTTATTTTAGCATAGTTTCTATTTTTCTAATGGGATTTAGTATTAAATTACTTTGTTTAATAATAGTTCTTACTATTTTTTTAATATGTTTTTTTCTTTTTTTCGCAGGATTGCTCATTGCCGCAAATCCTGCACCTATAACTAGACTACGACTTTTTATTTGCCCAACTCCGAAACTCCTCCTTATAGTCGTCAAACAGTCGTAAGTTGAACAAATAAAAAGCTCCGTCGATTTATTATTTGTTGAAAAAAATTTTATACTAAATTTACTATTTAAGAGATGAAAATATAAATTAATCTTTCCAATAGATTGATTTATTTTTTTCAAAATGAAAATTTTTTTCCAGCAAGTACATCTTACAAAAATGCTCTTTTTTTCCACTTCATGCAATATTGGATTTTTTTCGTGCTCACTTTCCTTTATCCAGGGATTCTTTGAGAAAAAAACGGCATCCTGTTCTAGTTAATTTAGTTAATGACGGAACAATTCCTTGAATTACGTGTAATTTTTTTCAGTTTCTGTGTCAAGTTGCGGGAATTGAGTTTAGTAAGGATCTTGTGTAGGGATGTTTTGGATTGTTGAATAAATCATTTACATTTGCGATTTCTACAATTTCTCCAGCATACATGACTGCCACTCTGTCCGCCATTTCTGCAACAACACCTAAATCATGTGTAATCAGTATAATTCCAGCGTTTATTTCACTTTGCAAAGTTTTTAGCAAATCCAGTATTTGTGCCTGTATTGTAACATCTAACGCAGTTGTCGGCTCATCGGCTATAATAATTTCGGGGTTGCAGGAAAGTGCTATTGCAATCATTACTCTTTGACGCATTCCTCCAGATAATTCGTGTGGAAATTGCTTTGCTACACGTTTTGGATTTTTTATTCCTACATTTTGCAGTAATTCCAGCATTCTGGCTTCTCTTTCAGTTTTGGATAATTTTGTATGATAAATCATTCCCTCCTCAATTTGTTCTCCTATTCTCATAAGCGGATTTAAAGCCGATAGAGGATCCTGAAATATCATTCCAATTTTATTCCCCCTAATTTTATTGTATTCTTCCTCGTCAATTTCTACCAAATTTTTCCCTTCAAAATTGATTTCTCCTGTCAATTTGGTATTAATCGGATTATGCAGTCCAATAATAGATGTCGCAAGCGTACTTTTCCCACATCCTGACTCTCCCACTATCGCTAATATCTCATTTCTTCTAAGTTCCAGCGAAACATTATCCACAGCGGGAAAATATTCATCTTTTATCCGAAAAACTTGTAACAAGATTATTGATTCTGATTAGTGTTTCAGTCTGTTCCATAATTTTTCTCCTTATATAAAATTTTTTTATTAAAATTCAACTTCAAAAATTGATAAAAAATGATTCAAACATAAAAATTATCATAATTTTTTTCTTTTCAATTTTAAAGAAAGATTACTATAACATTGTAACATATTTTTTTATTTTTTTACCTGTAATTTTTTTATTTTTCTCAATTTGTCCTTAATAATTCTTATGCGATAAATTTTCGATAATTCTATTTTTGTTGTGTGCCAAAAATACTCTCAAAGCTACTTATTAATAAAAAAATGAGACTGTTTCATAAATTAGTCTTATAAGACAGTCCCATTTTTTTATTATTAGCTTTCGTATTTATTTATAATATGTATAAGATTTCAGTATACGCTCAGTTAAAGAAGAATTTTTTTGGAAAGCTATCTTTTGCAGGTTGTGAAATTTGTACACAATATTTATTTTCTTTATATCCTATGAAACACATAGTAATTATAGAAATACCTGATGAATAATTAGTAAAAAAACATATTCTCTGGATTTGGAATCATAGGTTGCTTTTTGTAGTATTGGAATCATCTACTTTCCAAGTTCCTTTATCTGAACTATAAATATTGTCAAAGCTGGCAGTACTAGGATGAACAGAAATTTTTACATTCACATTTAAATTCCTGTCTTCAAAAATTTTGATAATTATTACCTCCATTTCTCGATTCAAAACCACTTGGTAAGTCTACTGAACCGATACCTTCACGAGAAAAATGTTTGTGTAAATCCTAAAAATAGAAGTAAAAAAATAAAGCTACAATTACAATAATTAATTTTTTTCATAAAAAAACTTCTCCTTAATGAATGTATTTTTTTATAATGTTTCCCTTCATTCTATTAATAATATTATACCTTACTTTTATACAATTGTTGTAAAAATAATTCTATTTTTTTGATTGACATTCTAAAATTTTCTTTGTATAATAAAAAAACGAAGTATTTATTTAAATTTGTGCGAGTGTGGTGGAATTGGTAGACACGCTATCTTGAGGGGTAGTGGCAGTAGCCGTACGAGTTCAAGTCTCGTCATTCGCACCATTATAAATAAATATAAATTTTCAAATAAAAAAATCTTAGTTCTTAAAAAAATTATACTTTTTCAAACAAATCTAATAGCTTAAATTATGCGAGTGTGATGAAATTGGTAGACATGCTATTTTTCAGAGAGTAGTGGCAGTAGCCGTACGGGTTCGACTCCCGTCATTCGCACCATTTACCTAAATTAAAAATTATTAAAAAAATATCATTTCTAGTAACCTTTGAAATGTTAAATTTTCATACACAGTCTAGTTTAATGTGAATATATTTTTACTAGATTACAAAAAAACTCTCCTTCATTTTTGAAAGAAAGTTTTTTTATTCTATTTTTTTAAATTATTGTTCAATTATTTTTAGATTATTAAAATCCAAACGAGTAACCTACTCCTAAAGTAAGTGTTCCATGGTTAGTATTAAATTTACCTTCTTCTTTATATCCAGGCATATTAAAAACTATATTTTTGTTTTCATAGTATTTACATTGTATGATAAATCAGCAACAAAATTTTTTTGTATTGAAGTCCAGTTCCTATTCCATAGTAAACTCCTGAACCAAACTTTAAACTTTCCTTAGCAACTAAATTTTTTTACTTTCTACTTTTCCTGAATTAATTGCAAGTCCTAAATTACCTTTTTACGTAAGGTGTAATTTCAGAAGCATTTTTTTAAAGTTATATCTAGTTGTAAAGAAAATAGGTACTGAATTAATCCCTTTCATAGTAAGTCCTGAGTAATTTTTATTACTTAATTTGTTGAATTTATAAGAAATTCCTCCACCGATTTCAAGGTTTTTCTGCAATTGGCGTTCTGTATTCTCCAGTGATTTCAAATCCATTTTTTTAAAAGCATCATCATTAATTTTCCAATTTGCATTATTAGTATCTTTAAATGTTGCACGGTTTGTTAGGGTCACCACCTACTCTAACTTCGATTACATCTGCCATAGCAATTGAGCTTACTAGTGCACCTAATAGTAATAATTTTTTTCATCAAAATTACCTCACTTTCAAGTTATAAATTTTTTTATTTTGTTAAGCATTTAATTTATAGCAGATTTTTTTAATGTTTTGTCAAATTTTTCATTTAAAAAAATAATATTAAAAGTTAATAATCTGATGTTACTATACAAAAATTTTACTAAAAATTAATATCTATTCTTAGAATTGGTAGGCGAGACTTAGTTTACATCAGGATATTTTCTGACAACTTTTTGTAACGTTGCAAGCCCCTTCAATCACAGGAAACATCATAACTGCCCCAGTTCCTTCCCCTAGTTTCATATTCATAAAAAAAGCATTGGTTTTAAATCTAGTTCCTGCATAATATATTTCATTCCAGGCTCTTCACTCAAATGTGAGGCAATCATAAAATCTTTGCAAATTGGACAAATTTTATATGCAACAAGAGCGGCAATTGCTGAAATAAAGCCGTCTATTACGATTGGAATCCGATTTTCTGCACATCCTAAGAATGTTCCAGCCATTCCCGCAATGTCCAGTCCTCCAACTTTTGCCAGGATATTTATTATTTTTTTGTTTATAAGATTCATTATTTATTTTACTTTTTCATTTTCATCAAAAAAATTTGTCAATCCATTAATATCAATCGCTTTTTTTACAACATTTTTTTTATGTTCCAAAGTTTTATCATCAATGCCGCTTCCATAACCAACAATATCATCTAGCGGCAAATTTGTCAGAACCTTTAAAACGGCACTGCTTGTCGTGGTATTTCCAATCCCCATTTCTCCAGTTGCAAACAAATTATACCCCTCTTTCACAAACTTATTAACTAGTTCAATTCCTGTGTTTATAGCTTTTTACAGCTGTTTCATAACTCATTGCGGCTTCTTTAGAAATATTTTTCAGTTCCAAATTCCATAAGTTTTTTTCAATAGTTCCTGTAAGATTAATTTCTTTTTTTGTATCTGAACGTTTGTCAATTCCCAAGTCAACTACTTTTTACATCTGCATTGTAAACTGCTGCCAAAGCATTAATCGAAGATTTTCCGTTTAACATTGCCTCAACTACATATTGTGTGATAACACGTTTTGATTTGCTTATTTTTTTCATGTTCTACTCCGTTGTCAGCTGCCATTACAAGTACCATCTTTTTGGTTTATAATTTTCACTCATTCCTTCAAGTTTGATTGCTAGCTCTTCCAGTTTTTCCGAGTCCTTTTTGGAGTTTTTGAGCAGTGAATTAAGTTCGTTTTCCTTTTTTTCATTCTAATTTTATCCAGAGGTTTAATTTTTTTATTGTGTCAAATAAAATTTTTTTCTGATTTTTTTCCTTCATTTTATTTTTTTCCTCATTTTTTTATTTTTTTCAGAAATTTTTTTCAAAAGTTTTTTTCTGTGCCTGTCAAAAATTTTTTTCCATATCTTCATTATTATGAACATAAGAAATAAAATGTGCTTCGTATTTTGAAGGCGGTACAATTATTCCATTTTTTTAAGCATTGTATCAAAAATAAATGCTATAAAATTCATCGTTTGAGGAAATTGCTTTTTCCAGAGTATCAACTTTTTTTCCTTTGAGAAAAAAATATTGTGAACAGGCTGCCAAAAATGATTTACGCTTGCTGGAATGCTGTATTTTTTTATTAATTCATTAATCTGATTTACTAAATTTTCTGTTTTTTTGTATTGATATTTTCATAAATTTCAGTATTTTTTTCAAGATAGAAATTGTTTCTATTCCAGCTGCAACTGAAATTGGATTTCCAGAAAGAGTTCCAGCGTGATAAACATTTCCGACAGGCGAAATTAAGTCCATAATTTCTTTTTTTCCGCCAAAACCGCCAACTGGATAACCGCCACCAATTATTTTTTTCCTAAAACTGTCAAATCAGGCGTAATTCCAAATACTTCTTGAGCTCCACCTAAAGAAATTCTAAATCCTGAAATCACTTCATCAAAAAAATCAATACAACTTTTTTTCTTTTTTTGTAATTTCACGTATTTTTTTCTAAATATTCCTTTTTCGTTTCAATAAGCCCCATATTTGCTGGAATTGGCTCAATAATCACACAGGCAATATCCTTCTCACTTTCCAAAGTTTCCTTCAATTTTTCAAAAATCTCCAAAAAGGCAGTGTTATCGTATCTTTTACAACTCCTTCTGTAATTCCATTACTATCCTGATGTGCAAACGTCAAAAGTCCCGAGCCAGCCTTTACAAGAAGCGAATCAGAATGTCCATGATAACACCCTTCAAATTTTACAATTTTATTTTTTCCAGTAAATGCACGAGTCAGTCGTACACTAGCCATAGCCGCCTCCGTTCCCGAAGTAGTAAGTCTTAATTTTTTTCAATCGAAGGAAAAACAGCTTTTTACAAGTTCAGCCAGCTCCACTTCTTTTTTTCGTCGGCAATCCAAAGAAGTCCCATTTTCCAGCTCCTTTTTCACAATTTCCAAAACTTGCGGATAATTATGTCCCAAAATCATAGGTCCCCAGGAACCAATCATATCCACATATTCATTACCATCTTCATCATAAAGTTTGCTCCCATTTCCACTTTTTATGAAAATTGGATATTCTTTATCTACAGACTGAAATGCTCTGACTGGGCTGTTTACACCTCCTGGAATAGCTTTTTGCTTTTTCATAAATTATTTTTTTGAATTGTTTGTATTCATTAAAAAAATTTCCTCTTTTCTAATAATATTTTTTTATTTCTTTTTTTATTTTATCATATTTATTTTAATTTGGAAAATATATTTGAATTCTTTTAATACCAATCAGATAAAGTGTTTGAAAATTTTTATAATATACGGTAAAAATTTAATTTTGAAAAAAACATAACCACATTTCGTAGTTATATCTTTTTGACATTATTTATCACTAATCAATTAATGGAGGCGACAACCGGATTCGAACCGGTGTACAAGGTTTTGCAGACCTCTGCCTAAAGCCACTCGACCATGTCGCCACTTGACTTTGATTAGTCTACCATATTTTTTTACTTTGTCAAATATTATTTTTTTGATTTTTTTGAATGTTTTGTGATATACTGTTACCGTAATTAATCTACTAAAATGTGAAAGATTGGAGGACAAAATGAGCGAAAAAAACTTGAAAAATTTTAGGATGGATTGGAACATTGCTTTCTGTAATAATGTATGTGTCTTATGTTCCACAAATAATGGGAAACTTGCATGGGCATAAAAACATTTTTTTCTTACAACCTTTAGCAGCAACGATTAACTGTACAATATGGACAAGTTATGGACTTTTAAAGGAAAAAAAGATTATCCTCTTTCAGCAGCAAACCTGCCAGGAGTAATTTTTGGATTACTTGCAACAATTACAGCGTTTTAAATAATTTAATTTTTAAAAAAATTTATTATTAAAAAAAGTTCATTTGAATGATGTTTGATCATTTTAGTGAGCTTTTTTTGTTAATTTTTATATAAAGTAGAAAAAAATTATCTTTATGCTAAAATATGATTTGTAAAATGAAGAAATTTAAATAAAAAAATATAAAAAAATTAAAACAGGAGGAAAAAAATAATGCCAAATGAACTGAATAAAGTTTATTCACCAAATGAGATAGAAGATAAATGGTATAAAAATATGGGAAGAAAAAAAGGGTATTTTAATGCACAGCACAATGCAGAAAAGCCAGGATATTCAATTGCCATTCCGCCACCAAATGTTACAGGGATTTTTGCATATGGGGCATATGCTTAATAATTCAATACAGGATGCGATTATAAGATATAAGAGAATGAGCGGGTTTGATACGCTTTGGATTCCAGGGATGGACCATGCTGGGATTGCTACGCAAAATAAAGTTGAGAGAATGCTGGCTAAAGAAGGAACATCTAAAGAAGAAATCGGGTATGATGAGTTTTTGAGAAGAACTTGGGAGTGGAAGGAAAAACACGGTGGACTGATTACGAAACAGCTTAGAAAACTGGGAGTATCGCTGGACTGGACAAGAGAAAGATTTACTATGGACGAAGGACTTTCGGAAGCTGTAAAGGAAGTATTTATCAAACTTTACAATGATGGGCTTATTTATCGGGGTGAATATATTGTAAACTGGTGTCCGCATGATAAGACAGCACTTGCTGATGATGAGGTAAATCACGAGGATACAAATGGAAAAAAATCTGGGAAATTAGATACCCGATTAAAAGATAGTGATGAGGAATTTGTAATTGCGACAACTCGTCCTGAAACAATGCTTGGAGATACAGGAGTTGCAGTAAATCCTAATGATGAAAGATACAAACATCTGATTGGAAAAACTGTAATTTTGCCTCTTATGAACAGAGAAATTCCAATTGTGGCAGATGAATACGTGGATATGGAATTTGGAACTGGGGTAGTTAAAATGACTCCGTCACACGATCCTAATGACTTTGAAGTGGCAAAAAGAACTGGACTTGCATTTTTAAATATTTTTACAGAAGATGCTCACGTAAATGAAAATGGTGGGAAATATCAGGGGCTAAAAAGATTTGATGCTAGAAAGGCTATACTTGCTGATTTGAAAGAGCAGGGGCTGCTAGTTGGAGTAAAAGATCATAAAAATGCTGTGGGGCATTGCTACAGATGTAATTCGGTTATTGAGCCAAGAGTTTCTACGCAATGGTTTGTGAAAATGGAACCACTTGCAAAAAGAGCGTTAGAAGTTGTAAAAAAATGGAAAAAAATTCAAATTACGCCGAAAAAGATGGGAAAAAGTTTACTATAACTGGCTGGAAAATATAAGGGACTGGACAATTTCACGTCAAATCTGGTGGGGACACAGAATACCTGCCTATTATTCAGAAGACGGAACAGTTTTTGTGGCAAAGAGCCTGGAAGAGGCAAAAGCACAGGCACGTGAAAAATTTGGAAAAGATGTGAACTTGACGGAAGAAACAGATGTGCTTGATACTTGGTTTTCATCAGCATTGTGGCCATTTTCAACATTGGGCTGGCCAAATGAAACTGAAGATCTGAAAAAAATTCTTTCCGACAAATGCACTTGTTACAGGGGCGGATATATTATTCTTCTGGGTAGCGAGAATGGTAATGATGAGTCTTTACATAAAAGATGAAATTCCATTTAATTATGTTTATCTACACGGAATTATACGGGATGAAAAAGGTAGAAAAATGAGTAAATCTCTAGGAAATTCGCCTGATCCCCTTGACTTGATAGCAAAATATGGTGCAGATGCAATAAGATTTAGCTTTTTTTATACAATACTTCACAAGGACAGGACATCCATTTTTCAGAAAAACTGCTTGAAATGGGTTCAGCTTTTTGCAAATAAAGTGTGGAATGCGTCAAGATTTGTATTGTCAAATTTGGAAGATTTTGATGTTTCAACAACTGTGGATAAGTCGGAGTTAAAACTTGAAGATAAATGGATTTTATCCAAATTACAGACTGCTTCAAAATTGATTAATGAAAATATGGAAAAAAATATGAATTAGATGCTGCTGCAAAATTGACTTATGAATTTTTTTCAGAGGGGATTTCTGTGACTGGTATGTGGAAATTGCCAAAACACGTGTTTATGGACAAGAAGGTAGTGATAAAGTTGTGGCACAATGGGTATTAAGACATGTTCTTGATAAAGGGCTGAAAATGATGCATCCATTTATGCCGTTTATTACCGAGGAAATTTGGCAAAAAAATTACAGACTGGCGAAGAAACAATTATGTTATCAGACTTTTCCAAAAAGAGGAAAAAGAGTTTATAAATATTGAAGCTGAAAAGGAATTTGACTATCTGAAGGAAGTTATTTCGGCAATTAGAAATATTCGTGGAGAAGCAAATGTTTCGCCATCTAAAAAAATTGAAGTTATCTTCAAGACAGCTGATGAAAATGCTAAGAATATTTTACAAAATAATGCCAAAAATATTGGATAAACTGGCAAATATTGAAAAAAATATGAATTTAATGTGGCAATTCCAAAAGCTGGTAGGATTTAGACTGGTTGAAACAACTGAAATTTATGTTCCGCTCGCTGATTTGATTGATTTGGATAAGGAAATTCAAAAATTGGAAAAAAAGTATTGCAAAAATTCAAAAGATTTAGATAAAACTTTAAAAAATTGTCCAATGAAAGTTTTATTAAGAAGGCAAATCCTGAGGCTGTGAAAAAAAGAAAAGAAGAATAAAAGAAGAGCTTGAAAAATAAAATTGCCAAATTGACGGAATCAATGAGTTTATATAGATAATTTTTTTGGACAGGAGTATTATTTTTATGCTCTTGTTTTGAAATTTAAATAATTTTGAAAAATTTTTTTATAAATAAAGTTGCAAAAATTAAAATTATGTTGTAAAAATATATTAAGTAAAAATAAATTTAAAATGGAGGAAATATGAAAAAAACTTTTTAATATTGGTTTTTATTGGCTATTGCCTTGAGTTCATGCGTATCAGCCAATGTAGGCGTTGGACCTGGTGGAGTGCATGGCGGAGTTGGAGTATATTTTTAAAAAGATTGGAGAAAAAAATTATGAAAAAAAGATGTTTATTCTGTTTATGATTTTATTTGCAATTACTGCTTGTAGCAGTGCGAATGCTGGAAGTAAGGGAAAAGGTGAAGTTAGAATTGGTGTAGGTTTTTAAAGGAGGCGATTAAAATGGGAGCATTATTTTGGGCAATTTTGTCAGGGACTTTTTGCAGTTTTGGAAATTATTATTCCTGGACTTGTAACAATATGGTTTGCTCTTTTCGGCATTAATTGTAATGTTTTTTTCAAATTTTTCCAATGATTCGACAATTGAATTTTTCGTATTTGCAGTGCTTTCACTAATTTTTTTGATTTTTACACGTCCAGTTTTACGTAGATACATTGACATGCAGAAAAAAAATGGCTTTAATTCAAGTATGAAAGGAGCGGATGTAAAAAGTTGAAAAAATCGTGGATGCTAGAAGAATTGAAAAAGGAATATGAAGTAAAATTTAAAGGTTCCATCTGGACAGGAATAAGTGAAGAAATTTTTTTCAGCTGGAGAAATTGTAAAAAAATTAAGGAATTTAGAGGAAATAAAATAATTCTAGAAAGAAAAATATTAATTTTTAAAATGAAAAATATAGGAGGTAATATTATGTTGTTTTTACCATTAGTTGTTGTTCTTATTGTAACTACATTAATTTATGTTTTAAAAAGCAGTAAAAAAATTGTGCCAGAATCACGAGTTCTTATTATTGAAAGACTAGGAAAATATGACAGATCCTTAAGTTCTGGACTAAGTTTTTTTAAATCCATTTTTTTGACAGAGTTGCAAGAAGCGTATCGTTAAAGGAACAAGTTGTGGATTTTCCGCCTCAGCCGGTCATTACAAAAGACAATGCCACAATGCAGATTGATACAGTTGTTTATTTTCAAATAACTGATCCAAAATTATATACTTATGGAGTGGAACGTCCACTTTCAGCGATTGAAAACTTAACGGCTACAACTTTGAGAAATATTATTGGAGATATGACAGTTGACCAGACTTTGACTTCAAGGGATATTATTAATACAAAAATGCGTCAGGAACTGGACGATGCGACAGATCCATGGGGGATAAAGGTAAATCGTGTGGAATTAAAAAGTATTTTGCCACCAGCCGACATTCGTGTTGCAATGGAAAAGGAAATGAAGGCAGAGCGTGAAAAAAGAGCAAATATCTTGGAAGCACAAGCAAAAAGAGAAGCCGCAATACTTGTTGCAGAAGGTGAAAAACAAGCTGCAATTTTAAGAGCTGAAGCTAAAAAAGAAGAACAGATAAAAGAAGCCGAAGGACGAGCAGAAGCTATTTTATCAGTTCAAAAGGCACAAGCAGAAGCATTAAGGTTATTAAACGAAGCAGCACCGACAAAAGCGGTATTATCACTAAAAGGAATGGAAACTTTTGAAAAAGTTGCAGATGGACAAGCAACAAAAATTATTATTCCAAGCGAATTACAAAATTTGGCTGGAATGGTAAGTGCATTTTCAGAGCTTTCTAAAACAGATAAACAATAAAAAAATAAATTTAATGTAATTGAGAAATGCTGGATAAATATCCAGCTTTTTTTAGAGTTTAAAAAGCTAAATATCAATCGATTAATTAATGTTTGACTTTTTAAACTTTCTAATGTTATAAATATATAGTGGAAAAATAATATTTAGAAATATAGTTAGATTTGAGGAGGAAAAAGATGATTTACACATTGACATTAAATCCAGCGTTGGATTATGACATGTATCTTAAGAACGATTTGCAGGCTGAACATTTGAATCTTGCTCATGAAGTAAATTACAGAGCGGGTGGAAAAAGGAATTAATGTTTCAAAAGGTACTGAAAAAAATTTGGATGTGGAATCTACAGCAATTGGATTTGTTGCAGGATTTGTTGGAGATTTTATTATCAGGGATCTAAAAAAGGATAATATCAAATCTGAATTTGTGGAACTTGAAGGAAATACTAGAATTAATGTAAAAAGTTAATGGTAATGACAAGGAAACTGAACTTACAGGGGTTTCACCAGAAATTACAGCTGAGAAATTACAGGAATTAATTAACAAAAATTTCTGATTTAAGAGATGGAGACATACTTGTACTTTCAGGAAGCATCCCAGCTTCAATCAGCAGCAAAAATTTACAAAGAGCTATCTGAAAATGTAAAAGCTAATGTAGAAATTGTGCTTGATACAAGAGGAAATTTATTACAGGATAATATTCACAACAATCTTTTTGTTAAGCCAAATATTCATGAACTAAGAGAAATGTTTAATGAAAAAAATTGGAAACAAAAAGCTGAAATTGTAGAAAAAAATGTAAATTCTTTTTGGATAAGGGCGTTAAAAAAATGTTATTCTTTCTAGAGGTGGTGAAGGTGCATTGCTTGTAAATAAAGACTTTTGTGCTGGAAGCATCAGTTCCAAAAGGACAGCTGATTAACTCAATCGGAGCGGGAGATTCAATGGTTGCAGGATTTATCGCTGGATTTGTAAAAGGTCTTTCTCCAGAAGATTCATTCAGGCTTGCAGTTGCTTCAGGAAGTGCGACAGCTTATTCTTATGGACTTGCAGAAAAAGATTTGGTAAACAAATTGTATGATGAAATTGAAATTTCAAAGGAAACTTTCTAAAAATAGACTTGCATTAAGAAAAAAATTGAATTTTAATTTGAATAAAAATAGTTATGATTTTTTTGAATCGAGTTTTAAAAGCAGTTTTACTATGGTAAAAAAATAAATTAAAAAATAAAATAAATAAGGATGGTGTAAAGATGAAAAATATCAGATTTACTGATTAAGGACAGAATAAATCTAGATGTGAAAATCAACAGATAAAGTAAACATTATTAAAGAACTTGCTAGATTGCATGAAAAAAACTGGTGTTCTGAATGATTATGACGGTTATGTTAAAGCATTAATGGCAAGGGAAGAGCAAAGTTCGACTGGAATTGGAGAAGGAATCGCGATTCCGCATGCGAAAACAGAATTTGTAAAAGAACCTGCACTTGCTATGGGTAGAAAGCCTGAGGGAATCGACTATGATTCATTGGATGGTGAACCTGCGACACTGTTCTTTATGATTGCAGCTCCAGATGGTGCAAATAACACTCATATTGAGACACTTGCAAGATTATCACAATTATTACTGGATGATGATTTTAAAGAGGCACTAGAAAAACGCAAAAACTGCTGACGAAGTATTGGAAATTATTAACAAGGCTGAAGCAGAAAAAAATTTGCAGAAGAAGAAAAGAAAGAAGCAGTATCTGCACAAACTTCATCAGACGAAAATGCTCCTTACATAATCGCAGCAACAGCCTGCCCGACAGGAATTGCTCACACTTATATGGCGGCAGAAGCACTTAAAAAAAGCAGCTGATGAAATGGGAATAAACATAAAAGTTGAAACAAACGGTGCTGATGGTAGAAAAAAATGTCTTAACTGATGAAGATATTAAAAAAAGCTACAGGTGTAATTTTAGCAATTAACAGAAATATTGAAGTTGATAGATTTGATGGAAAACCATTAATTCAAGTAGAGGCAAAAGAAGGAATTAATAATGCAAAAGCATTAATTCAACAAGTTTTTAGATGGAAAAAGCTCCTATTTTTCCACGCAAGCGGATCTTCTACAGCTTCTTCAGAATCAGCTTCATCTGAGAAAAAAGGACTTTATAAACACCTGTTAAGTGGAGTTTCATACATGCTTCCGTTAGTAATAAGTGGAGGTATCTTAATTGCGTTGGCATTCTTGGTTGATACACTAACTGGGCATGCAAATGCAGGAAAAGATTTTGGTTCAACACACGAATTGGCAAAATTATTAATGACAGTTGGAAAAGCGGCATTTGGACTTTTCTTACCAATATTAGGTGGATATATAGCTTATAGCATTAGTGAAAGAGCGGCTTTATCTGCAGGATTAGTTGCAGGATTCTTAGCAACAACTCCTATAATTAAAGATGGTCCTGTTTCAGGATTTATTGGAGCATTAATTGGTGGATTTTTAGCAGGATATGTGGTTAAATTCCTAGTGTGGGCTTTTGCAGGACTTCCAAGAGCGTTGAATGGACTAAAAATGATTTTATTCTATCCAGTATTTTCAGTATTAATAACAGGTACAATTATGTGGCTAGTAGTCAACCCATTAGCAACTGCATTAAATGTATGGATGAATAATGGACTAGCTTCAATGCAAGGTGCAAGTGCAGTCTTATTAGGTGCTTTACTAGCAGGGATGATGGCTGTAGATATGGGAGGCCCAATAAACAAAGTTGCCTATGTATTTGGAACAGGAACATTGACAGCGGCTACTATGACTAGTGGCGGAACTTTCCCAATGGCAGCAGTTATGGCTGGTGGAATGGTTCCTCCAATTGCAATCGCACTAGCTTCACAAATCTTTAAAAATAAATTTACTGAGCAAGAAAAAGAAGCAGGATTGACTAACTATATTATGGGATTATCATTTATAACTGAAGGAGCAATTCCTTATGCGGCCGCAGATCCAGCAAGAGTTATTCCAGCAAGTGTTATTGGATCAGCAATAACTGGAGCTTTGAGTAGGATTATTCCAAATTAAAAATACCTGCACCTCATGGTGGAATTTTAGTAATGGGATTAAGTAAAAATGCAGCTGGACATAGTGGATTCCTAATGTATTTAATTGCAATTCTAATTGGAAGTATAATTGCAGCTATTGTACTCGGATTCTTGAAACCATCTATAAAAAAAGATTAATTTAAAAATAAACAAAAAAACCGCTTTATTTGATTAATTCATTTAAAACGGTTTTTTTCTTTTTTCTCATTTTTTTAACCAACACCTTTATTGTATTGTCTTTTTCCTCTTCATAATTTATTTCCAGAACTTCCTTAATTTCATTCCCAAAATAAATCATTTTCGCCTCATTTGATATTGCCTGTGTCAATTCAAAAAAACGTTATTTTGTCCTAAGGTTTTTTTCTGCCATTTCAAAACTTTCTAGACTATTTAAGTTTGGATCAAGTGCCATTTCAATCATTGCTTGTGCATAACCTAAATCTGCGGAACTTTTTAAATATTTAAAAATAATCATTTTGTAAAGTTGTTTCTTTTTCTGGGAATTTTTTTGTTCTGCAGTTTTGAAAGTTTATAAAAAGATTTATAATTTTCATTTTTTTGCAGATATTTCGTACCAATTTATTGCATCATAAAAGATTGTTCTGGTATTCGTTGTATTTTTCCTAGCTGATAAGCTGCTTCTGACCGTATTTGTTTTTAAAAAAATTATTTTTTTAAAAAAATTTTTTTCTAGTTTTTTTCATATTTATCAGATTTTGAAAATTTTCCATAAAATTTAGCGAGTCCCACATTTCCATATTCATTGTATTCAGCCGATTTTTTTATAAAGAAATTCAGCATTAAAAATCTTTTTGTAATTCAAGAGTTTTAGCATTTTCTGCACATTTTATATATTCTTTGTCTTTTTCATCTCCAAGCATACAATTAATATTGTGTAAAAATTTCTTTTTGTCAAATATAAAAATATGACTTCCATTTGTCAACTTATCCTGAATTTCCTTAATTTTTTTCAAAATTTTTTTCCCCAGAAATAATATTTTGCAAATTCATAGAGATTTCTGGCATTTTTCGCCGTATTGTAAAATGTAGTAGAAATATCCGTCGATTGCCCAGAAGTTTTGTTCCATAATTGCAATGTAAAAATAGTTTCATAATAGACTGTTCGGAAAAAGTTAAAGCTTGTGACGTACCAGTTTCGAGCCAGATTCATATTTCCGCTTTTTTTCTTCCAGCAAGCCTAGATAATATCCAGATTTTATAATTCCGTTTTCAAATGCAATGTATAAATTACTTTCAGCCTTGCTCAAATTTCCTTCGCAAAAAAATAATAATATTTTTCCAAGTTCATAATATCCCATTCGATGAAGTTTTTCTCATTTTTTTCAGAATTTTTTTGCTTTAGTAAATTCTCCATTTTTTTATAAAGTTTTCCACTTTTTTTCAAATTTTTTTATTATATTCCAGAATATTCCCCTCTTCATCCACAATATATCCAGTTTTCCTTTCCAATTCCTCCAAAGTTCGAATATTCACAAAAATGTTCCCAATCCGTTGATTTATCCCCTTTAAATAATTTTTTTCATTTTTTTCTTCCATCTTTTCTTTTTTTATTTTTGAAATTATACACTTGAAATACTTTGATGTCAAACTAGACATTAACTCCTTTTTAAGATTAAACTGATAAAAATTAAATAAATTATCTTCATTTTTTTATTTTTTTCTTCATTTCGTCATTTTAACTAAAAAAATACAACCAAACAATAACAATTGTCTGACTGCACTTTTTTTATTAAAAATTTATTTTCTAAAAAGTTATAACTTACACCGACATAATAAGTTCTTTCAGCTTCTGGAATATAGCTGTCTCCGTTTTTTTGTATCTATAGTATTTTTTTATTAAATACGTTTTTAATTCCCTGCCTGAAGTCCTAGACCTGTTTTTGTGAGTATAGTTCATTCCTAAATCTGTTGTAGAATAAGCCTTAATTTTTTTCGTATTTTTCATCTACTGAATCAGAGAAGTAATTTAAGTCTGCTGTTATATTCAGTCCTTTTTACAACTTCATAGTTAGCTCCCAAAAGTTGCTTTTAATTCTTGACACATACGGTATTTTACCTTTATCAGTTCCTTTCGTTATTTTTGCATCTATGTAAGAAACTGACTCATTTATTCTAAATGGTTCTAAATATTGTTCGGCAAACAGTTCGATACCTTTTTCTTTCGGTTTTGGGTAAATTTCTGTGTGTCCAGTGAATACCGTGACCTATCATATTTCTAAGAATTTCATCATCTTTTTTTGTATAAAAACCTGTAATACTTACAAATGATGGACCAAGTATATCTTTTACACCAATTTCATAAGTATCATATTTTTCAGATTTTAAATTGTTTAGAATATATCCTGTAGTAGGAGTTTTGTCTACCATTTCTGCTGGAGATGGCGATCTGTAACCTTTTTCATATTTTGCATAAACATTTCCAGTATCCGAATATTTAAAGTTCAATCCTGCTTCATAGGCATTGTTGTTCTTTTTGGATTTGTTATTGACAGAATTTGTCCCGTCTGTTCTGTAAATATCATAATCAGCATGTTCGTATCTGTAGCCTAAGATTCCATCCAGTTTATCTGTGAACGAATGTTTATTCTGGATAAAGACTGAATGTGTGTCTTTTTCCATATCAATATCAACATTGGAAGTTGAGAATAGTTTTTGGCTCCACATATATAGTCCGCCATAAGCATTTCTGGAAGATTTATTTTTTTATATTCATATCCGAAAAATAATATCGCCAGAGCCATAATTATATTTTTCCCTTTAAATCAATTCCATTTTTTTGTATCTTTAAATCCTCCTTTTGTTATGTGATTTACTTGTCCTGCTGAAAAAAATTTGGCATATTCCTCCAGGTCTAGAACTGCCACCAGGATTAGGTCGAGAATTACCAGGTCGCATTCCTGAAAGATTTGCTTTTTTTCTGCTGGAATGCTTTTGTTCGTATTTTCTAACAGTTTTTTTGATTGTATCCCAAAAGTGAGAAGGCAAGATTGTCAGTTGGCTTAATTTCGTAATTTAAGCTAAATTCAGTCCTTTTTAAATTAGAATCAGTCAAAGTATCCCCGTCTTGTCGTCTATCTCTGTCCATTTGGACTTTTTTAATTCCATCGGATTCCTTCGTATCTTCATCATATCTTGTCGCCTTAAAGCTCAAAGTTTGATTATCTGTGATATCATATGTAAATCCACCTCTTAAGTTTTTTTCCCATTTTTTTATCTCTATATCTGTAACCTTTCCCGTCAATACCTTCATACCCTAAATTCAACAAAAATTTATCAGCAAATTTAACGCTTGTTCCAATACCGTATTTGTTCGTATCAAATGAACTGTTCTGATAGTAGATTTTACTTTTCATAAACTCATCTTGAGTTTTCTTCGTAATTATGTTAATTACTCCACCAGTAGTCCCTCCACCGTAAAGTACAGTTCCTCCACCATTGACAATTTCTATTTTTTCAATATCTTCTACTGCGATAGAGTTTAGCGGCAAAATTGCATGAGAAGTGTCCAGTATGTTCAAAGGAGTGCCATCCACAAGAATTTTTACATTTTTTGTAGCTCCCTGCTCCCCCTGACCTCTTACATCTGCAATGTATCCAAATCCATTATTTACAAAATTTATGCCTGGCGTATGTTTTAGTACTTCTTCTACAGTATTGTACCCTTTATCGTGAATATCCTGATAAGTTACGACAGTTGTGTTTTTGATTTGTCCACTTTTTTGTATATCATCATTTTTGAAGCCTGTTACTACAGTTTCTTCCAACGTTATATCAAATGTATCATTTTTCTCTTCTCCAAATGCCATTAGTGAAGCGGCAATTAAACTTAAGATCATTAATTTTTTTAGCATATTTTTTTCTCCTTATGTCTGTAATCTTATAATTTATTTATTGTATACAAATATTTTGATTATACAAATATATTACTACAAAAATATTATGTGTGTCAATATTTTTTTGAAAAAAAGATGACAGTTTGACAATAAAAAAATATAATGTGATAACATTTAGTTGAATAAACTGGAAAAATAGGAGAGTTTAAAAATGAATGAAACAATAAAACAATTGCAAGATAGACGTTCTGTAAGAGAATTTACTGGAGAAAATATAAAAGAGAAAGATTTACAGGCTATACTTTATACAGCGCAAAGGGCTGCAAATTCGGTTAATGGACAGCAAACTTCATTAATTGTAATTAGAGATAAGCAAAAACTGGAAAAAATTGCTGAATTATGTGGTGGACAGAAGCATATTGCAGAAGCAAGCGTTTTTGTATTTGTAGTAATGGATTTTTATCGTGGAGTGTATGCTGCGGAATCTGTTGGAAAAAGAAACATCGGACCGCTATCTGCTGATGGAATACTAGTTGGAGCTATAGATGCGGGAATTTTGGTAAATGCACTGCAAACAGCCGCTATTGCACTTGGTTATGGAACTACTGTAATTGGGGCGATTAGAAAAAATTCAAAAGAAATTATAAAAATGCTGGGATTACCAAAATATGTTTTTCCATTAATTGGAAGCACGATTGGAGTGCCTGCAGAAAGACCGTTAACAAGAGTAAAACCAAGAGTTCCGCTAGATACGTTTGCATTTGAAGATAAATATGATGCGGAAAAAGGTTAAGGAAGGTGTAGAATTTCACGAAAAGGATATAATTGAATGGCGTAAAGAAAAATGGAACGCCGCAACTTCCTTCATACAAGGAAATGATTGTAAGAATTTATGAAAATTTCTACAATGAATCGAAAAAAGAATTAGAAGAGCAAGGATTTAAATTTGCTGATAAACTGGAAGAAGAATAGAAAGAAGAGTTATGAATTTTTTTAGCACATTCATTGATTTCACTTGAAATTGATGAAAAAGAAAAATAAAAAAACATTATATGCAAATTTTGCTGGAGATTTTTTTATAAGGGATTAGTGGAAACAATTGAACTTCCAGATGAATTAAAAGAAGGGATTGTTCTACATAGAATAATTGATAAAATTTCTGACAGGAATGAAAAATTTTTTTGAATGAATTGCTGACGGAAAAAAATTTGGAATTTTTAAAAGGGAATTGTGTCGGATATGTACATTGACCACTTTTTTTATCTAAAAAAATTTTTGATAGTTTATTCAATGATAATCTTAATAATATTGAAAAACAAAATATTGTATAATATAAAAATTAATGAAAAATTTTTTTCCCCGACAACTTCAAAAAGAACTTTCCAATGGCTCAAATCTGAAAAAAGTAATGTCAAGTTATCAAAATATCAATTTTTGGAAAGGGCATTTTACGGAATTTCTCAAAGAGTTAGAAAAGGAGAAATCTTAAAATCAGCCATAATAGAATTACAAAAAAATTATAATCTTTTTGAAGAAAAAGCAATAAAAAGAATTTTTTTCTACGTAAAAATCAGAAAGTATAAAAAAATGTTTAATAAAAAAATAGGAGGATAAAGAAAAAAATGTTAAAATTAAAAAAAGAATGTTAATAAGTCTGTTGGTCTTAGGAAATATGGTTGCGGTGTCTGGAGCTGCTAATGCGGCACCAGCTAAAAAGGGAAACAGAGCAAGTGAAAACATATGATTCATTGAAAACTGCAGCATCAGATTATGCAAAGGCGTTACAAGAAATCTCAAATTACGGCTCAAGAGAGATACTAAAGTCGATAAATCCTGATGTTGACGTGTATATTTCAAAGGTAAATAATCCAACATTGAAAAAAAGCAATGGAAGATACAAATACAATGCTTTTGGAACAGTTTGAAGTCTCAGTTTATAAAGTTGATGAAAAAGGTGACAAAGGTGAAGTTGTGTTTCTTGTAAAAGGATATGATGAAGTTGCTTTTAAATAAGTATCTAGGAGATAATACTAGCAAATACGTAACAAAAAGTCGATAAAGCAAAGGGAGAAGTGGAAGTTGATATTGACAAGTACATAAAGCTTCAATATGAATATTTAAAAAAAGACAAAGAAGATAAATCTTGCCACATCGACAATTAATTTTTAAAAAAAGATAAGAATAACAAATGGCAAGTTGTTAAATAAAAAAATTAAAAATAAAAGAAGGCTATCAAACGAGATGGTCTTTTTATTGAAAATTTAATAAAACTAGTATAAAAAAATGGAATGATAACAATGTTTTTAATAAATTTATACAAATTAATTTTATTTAAAAAAATAATGTAATATATATATTTAATACTTTTTAAAAATTTAAAAATGATTTATTCCAGTTTTCAAAAAAATATTTTCTAAGTAAATATGAAACTCATAAATTAATTTTTGAATTAAAAATAATGAGAATTGTATTTTTTTACGAAAAAAACTTGACATATTTTTTTACTAATAGGGTATACTAAGGTTGTTTCAATAGTCTTTTAAATGAGACGGATAAATTTATAAATATTAAAGAAGGAAAAAATCTTGAAAAATAAATAAATTTTTGTAAAGTTAAGCTATTTTATCCGTTATAATTTAAAAACTTGGATTATGAAAAAGAATCTAATTTGAAGATTATAGGAATGTAATACAAAAAAATTTGGGATAGGAAATTTCTCATATTTATAAACAATAAAACTAATTTTAAACATTATTAAATTTAGTACATCAGGTCTAAATTAACATAATATAACGTAAATGTAAGTTTTAACTTATACGAGACCATATTATGTTGTTTTTTTATAAAGACGATAATTTCGGAACTGATATTAGTATTTATATAATGAGAATAAAAGCTTTATTCTTAATAAATATGAGACAAATTTCCTGTCGGAAGCACGAAATTTATAAAATTTTGAAATTGTCTAAAGCACGAATTGAATATTGCTTTTCTGGTAAAATTAATTCGTTATCTATTTTAAATTATTGTTATGAAAAAGGTTAAATTGTTGAAATCACTATCAATCACTTATTTAAAATTTTTGACAAAAATCATCGAATCATAAAATAATCACTTGTGGACATTTTTAAAAAAATATAAAATAACGAACTTTCTGCAATTCTGTACATTCATAATTTGAAAATTATATTCTTTAAAATAACCATAGTTTTAAATTCTTTTGTTAAGTTTAAGACTAATCTCTCGGATATCTATCTGAGTTATGATGAAACATTTTTTTATATTGAATAATAGTCTTTTGGCTATTATCTAATTTTAAGGAGGAAGATATGAGTAATAACTTACGACAGATCGCTAAAGACTTACGATCGTTTGTAAAAAGATGTAAAGATGTACACTATTCTGACAGCCTATTGATTACATTCCTTGTAACAGGTCTTTTGACAACATTCGCACCTTCAATTATACGTGCCGATGTTGCTGAGGATCAACAGGAGGTATCAGCTCAGGCGTATGATACGATAACAGACCTTAGACAGTCATTCCTACGTGCTAAGAAAGAAAATCAAAAAAGCCCTTAGAGGAGCAAATGCTGAATTAGCACAATTATTAAAAGAAGGAGACCAAGTTGTAAAAAGTCCATGGGCTTCATTCCAATTTGGAACTGGATATACAAATAACGACTGGGGAACAAGTTATAAAGGTCGTGGTGGTAAAAAATTAGAATACTATTCTAGAACAAACGATCTAACTAAATATGTATTCGATGCAAGTAAACATCAATATGGGGCAACTAACTTGAATTTACCAAGAAATCAGGAGCCTAATACATTGGCAATTACTCCTGCTAACATTCATGAGCCATACAAACCATATACACCTGAAAGACTGGATTCGCTTACATTATCAACTGCACCTACATTTGATCCAACTATTCATACTGCAAACACAGTTGGTACTACATTCCCAGTAGCGAATAACTTCCAACAGTTAAGTCCATTAGCAAAAAATAATGGATTTACAAATGGAACTGATTCAAGTGCATCTAACTATAATCATCTTAGTTCTACTTACACAACTAATTCATCAAATGCAGGAGTTAATGCTGCTGCAAGTGGAACTACGGGTACTATAAAAGTTTCAACTGGAACTATCAACAATAGTCGTTGGTGGTGGAGCAATTCATGGGTTGTTGGACCTCCTATCACCACTATAACAGGTGGTACTTTTGATATTGGAACATTAAGAAATTCTGGAAACTGGTGGTATGGGGGATCTAACTTTGGAACTTACAGTAACTATAATGGAACATACATAGGTACTGGATCTGGATCCGGAACATATTGGGGTGGAGATGAGGCAAACAATGCCTACACTGCTGGAACGACACCTTCTGTTACTGACGGTAATCTCGCTGCAGCGAGAGAATATGTTGCGATTGAATATCTAAAACGTGTAAATCCTTCAGCTACATGGAGTGAAGCTTTACAATATGCAACAACTCATGTGACATATACTAGAACAGATTCAGGACATCCTTCTTATACATATACAGGATATACATATTCTGATGGAAGTTTTAGTGGAACAATAACAGCAGGAGCAACAAATAATTACTACGGAACTTCCACAACTCAAGTTGATGCTTCTATTTTAGCTGATGGAGCTCTTGGTGTAAATGGTACTACTTTTATAATAACTGATGGAAATGGGAAAAAGCCGTAGTGGTATTATTGCGAAAAGTGGTCTTACAAGTGTAAGTGGAGGTAGTTTTTCTATTAGTGGAACAGGAAATAATGGTATAACAGTAAATGGTGGTAGCGTATCTGTAAGTTCAGTACCATTCACTATTAACGGAACTACAAATAATGGTATCTATTCTAAAGGCGGAGATGTAACTACAACTTTAGGTTCATTTACTATTAATGGAACTTCAAGCAATGGTATAACATTAAATGCTTCAAATAATGTAGTAGTTAACGGAACCGCTTTCGATATCAAAGCAAACAATTCAAATGGTATTAATATGTTACAAGGTACTAAAACTACTACTACGTTATCTGGAGCTACTAGACCTAGATTTACTATGGCAACTAACGTAAGCAACAGTAACGGTATTTATGCTAAAGCAGGAGCTGTAGAAGTTGACCATACTGACTTTACAACTGCCACAGGTACTGGACAATATAATAATGGTATCTATGCTTTTACGGGAACAACTTCAACAAAAAGCAGAAGATTCGAATTTCAGTATTAACGGTAGAGATAGTCACGGTATTTACTTAAAAAGCTGGTACATTGAAGACTGCAAGAAATACATTTGATGTAAATAATTCATCAAGTAATAATGGTATTTATGCAGATGCTTCTTCTACTGGTGTAGAAGATAATGGTTCTACATTCAATGTATATGCTGGTGGAAATGGTATTTTTGCACATCAAGGTGGTAAGTTATCATTAACTAATAGTAGTTTCTATGTTCATGGTTCAGGAAATGGAGTTATTGCATTTTCAACAGCTACACCAATAAATATAACAGGTGGAACTTGGGAAGCAAATGATAATAGTAATGGTCTTTATCTTACAGCTGGAACTACAGCTGCAGCTATAACTGGTGGACATTATACTGCAAATGGAAATGGAATTGGAATACTAGTTGGAGACGACACAGGTACAACTGGAGCAGCAACTATTTCAAATATGGATGGAACTAGCTTTACTGTAAATACAGATTCATCAAGTGATGGACATGGTACAGGAATATTCTTACGTAATGGTAAAATAACTGCTAAGAATATCAACATTGCTAGTGATGCTAATGGTAATGAGATATTAACAACAGTAAATACAAACTATGCTAATGAATTTGAAATTGACAAAACATCATCAATTAAAGGAACTGGTAATAACAATGTAGCTTTCAACCTTCAAAATGGTTCAACAGCTGACAATACACATGTAAAAATAATTTCAAAATCAGGTTCAGCAGGTCCTGACATAACATTTGCTGATCCGTCTTCTGCCGCTACAGATTATAATAACAACACTGTTTATAAAGTAAACAAATTTATAAACCAGCTTTCATTAGTAAATGGTGATAAATCAACTACGACTGCAATTGGAACAGATAACGCTTCAACTCCTGCACAGACAGGTGTAGGTAGAATTTACACTAAAGGTAACAATAACGTTATTTATGAAGGGCTTGCATATGTAAAATCTGGAAACCTTACATTGGGTGACGCTCAAATGGTTGGAAGCAACAATATCATGGTTAACCTTAGAGGACCTAGAGCTTCTGTTCAAGGCTCTCCAACTGAAGCGCCTGTCGGAGCATTCGGTGGAGAAATCAGACTTCAAGGATCAATGGGTGGAGAAGCTAGAAAATGGACTGATGATTACAGTAAAAATAATGTTGTAGTTTATGCCGCTTCTGGACAAAATTCTAAACTTGGGGAAGGTTTCATCTCTAACATGAGCGGTACTTTGAAAAATGTTAATATTAAAGACTTTAGAGTTGGATTAGGAAGTGCTTCTAAGAGAGGTATAATGGTTTATGCTACTAACGGAACAGGAGTAGATGTCGATACATCTGCAACATCAACGGTAGCAGGAATTCAAGCTATTTCTGATGGGGTAAAAGCTACTGCAAACGGTACTGCCTTAAGAGGATATGACGTAGCTAACGTTACTTATGCAGATACTTCAAATGAATCTGTTATTGGATTTGCTAACGGAGTATTCAGTAATATGACGAACTATGCCGTTACTGGTGGAGGTTCTATCCCTAAAGAGCAATCAACTATTAACTTTAAACAGCAAGTAGATATGGTTGCTAAGAAAGGTGTCGCTTATTATGCTGTAGATGGTGGTAAGATTGTTGCTGAGAAATCTACAAGAGCAGGTGGAGGACAATCAGTTGTCGCATTTGCAAATGGTTATGATAAAACAGGAACTATCTCAGGATCAGCTGGAGCATCAACTGTTCAAGTAAAAAATATTACAGCAGCAGATTATGTACTCCTTGCTGACTACGCAAACAGAACTGCTCAGGAAAGAGCAAAAACTTACCAAAATGTTGGTGCTTATGCAATCGATGGAGGTAAAGTAGTTATCCAAAGTGATGCTGTGGCTTCTGAAACTGCTTATGAGATTGAGGCAAATAAAATAGGTTCAACTACGGCGACTGCGTTAAGTACTAAATCATTAGTTTATGGTATGGGAGCTTATGCTAATGGACCGACTTCATTAGTTGATATTCAAGCAGGAACAACAGATGGAAAAGGTATTCACGTTGTTACTGGAAAAGATGGAGGAGTTTATGCTACAAATAGTGGACAAGTTAATTTTGCTGGATTCCTTACAAACCAAAACAATATAACAACAAATAGTAATGGAGATTTACAAACTGCTAATTATAGTACTAGAAGTAGTGGTTATGTGGTAAGTACTGATACAAGAAAAGGTATCTACAATGTAGCGGGTGGAAATGACCATACAAATACAACTCCATTCTATGTAAGCAGAACAGGAGGAGACGTTGCAGCAAATATTAACTTTACTGGAAAAACTCATATAGGAATGTATGATGGAATCCTTTATACTGGAAACCGTTACGGATATGATGCTTGGACAAATAATAGTAACAGACCGTTATCAGACTACTACAAAAAATCTGCTAACGACAATACTGCTTCATGGCTTGCAGCTAAGTACCGTGGAATGGAAAACGTTACAGCATACATTTCTGCCAACAAGACTGCAACAAGTGGAGTTAATGTAGGATTAATTAACCAGGCTGAAAAAGAAATTGAATGGAAAGGTACCCAAGCTGGTGGAGATGGTAGTGGCGGATTCCTTAAAGGTATCGGTACAGATTATCAAGGCATGAAAATTGCTAACAAATCTAATAATACAACTGAATACGGTAAAGGTGGAGACCAGTTCTCATTCTACAGCACTATAATTAACAGCAAACTGAAACTTACTGATAGTCAGGATGTAGTAATTGAGGATGTTGTAACTACTCAAGACAATACTTATAATACATCTGTCGTAGGAAATAACGGACATAACGATCCATTCAATAACATTGCAATGGAATCTAATGTTGTTACTATTGATGGTATAAAAGTTCAAGGGGATGCTACATACAGAGATTTAGGTCCAAGTTATGCACCAAATTACCAACAAAGAAATGTTGGGCTTGCAATGGGTAACTCATTATACAGATGGAATGACCTTGACGCAACTGCAACATTAGCTAACTGGAGAAAAACTAAAAATAGTGAATCTGGAATTATAAACTCTGGAAAAGTTGATATTTGGGGAGGTTCTAAGACAAATGCAATCACTGGACTTCTTGTAAACTTTGGAACTCTTAAAAATGGAAATGGTACTACAAATAATAAAGGGGTTATAAGAATTGACCATGGAAATGCATTACTTGGAACAAATGGAAGTATTATTCAAAACTTGAAAGATAGTGAAATTACAGTAACTGGTAAATATGCACCGCCTCAAAAAGGTACTGCAATTACTAGATCTAATGAAACAAATCCAAGTGGAGAAAACTATGCAATTGCAGGTATTTCAAACACTGGACTTACTGACAGAGAAGGAAGAGCTTACGAAAATTCACTTGAAATTAGACATGACAATGCTAAAATCTATGTTGAAGGGGATCAAGCTGTTGGTATCTATGGAGAAAACAGAAATGCAGCCACTTCAAGTAAAGTTACAATTGACTTCTTAAACAACACTGCAATTGGAACAAATGGTATCGACGTAAGAAACAAAAACGTTTCATCGCCTGATGCAAAAGGTATTGGTATCGCACTTGTAAATAGTGTTGCTGATTATACAAGCAGAGCTAATGCCGGTGGGGTAATTAACTTGACTGGTGGAGGCGGAATACTTGGTTCATTCGCTGGTAATGGAACGCCAGGAGCACCTACAGGTCTTACTCTTAATCTAGGTAAAAATGACATTGCTGCTGGTAAGAATGGTATTGGTATCTATGCTGAGGCTGCTGATATTAATCTTAACTCGGATAATTTTGCAGTTGAAACTCAAGATAATGGTGTAGGATTATGGGGAATGGATGATACTAATGTTGCAATTGGTGCAAACCATACTAAGAAATTCCTTTACAATTATAAAAGGAGCTAATGACAAAAAACGGATTTGCAATGGCATTTGGTGGAAAACATAGTGGAAACACAACTGCAAGAAATGATCTTGACATTGAATTTACAAACGCGGGAGATACTGCTGTAACATTACCAAATGAAATTTCAGGTGTTACAACAGGTACAACTAAGGGTATTGCAGGTATTCTTGTAAATACTAATAACGCAGGAGACAGAGTAATCAATAAAGGGAATATCAAAGAAGACGAAACTAAATCAAAAACTCATGTAAGAGCTTATGGTGCAGTTGTTAATAAAGGTACATTTGAAAACTGGGGAGATATTACACTTCAAGAGTCATTATTACCTAATAAAGCAAGTGAAGTTACTTTGAAGATATGAAGAAAGTAAATGTAGGAATTCTTGCAAATGATCATTCAGCCTGATGCAAGATACAATACATTCATTGAACATCATGGAGATATTAAGATTGGTGACGAAGCTAATCACAAACAAAATGTAGGAAGCTGGGCTATCTATGGATATAATATAACAACTGGTGCAAAAAAGCTGATGGTACTGATTCTGTATTTACAATTAATAGAAACAGTTATGGTATATATTCTGGAGATGGAAATGTAGATATTAAGAATACTAAGATTAAAAGTCGGAAATGATAAAGTTTTAGGACATCAACAAGTTCAAAACGCAATAGATTCAGCTGGTAACCCATATACTATTTCGAATAGACAAACTACTTATACACATCCTGATGATTTATTATCAGGTTTAGACAATCCAAGAGAAAGAGATTCTGCAATTGGGGTTTACATTAATAATAACAGAGGATTGTCAGATACGCCAAGAACTATCAACATAGCTGCTGATATGGAAATTGACAGATTCTCACATGGAATTGTTCTTGCTGAAAAAACTGGTGGAGCACTAACAACTGTAAACTTGGGAACTTCAGCCGCAGATGCACCAAAAATTAAACTTGCATATTCAACAGCTAACAATGCAGGTGGACATGTTAAATCAGTTACGCCTCATACACCAGAAATATGGGATAAAGAGCCTGAAGAACAAGGAAATTCAGTTTACTACTACTCAGCTGATACTAACTCAAAAGCTAAATCATATGCAAATGTAACAATGGACGGAGATTACAATACAGCTTACTTCACAAAAGGTAGTGTTACTAACTACGGAAATATCGACTTAAGATCTCAATATGATCTTGAACTTCGTAATAGTGATCCTGACCATATACCAGTTGGATATGGAAGTGTAGGTATTATCTCAGAAAAATACTACTGATCCTTCAATCAATGAAGGAAAAAAATTATAACAGGATTATCTGATACTCAAAATATGATGTATTCAGTAGGAATGGGAGCAGGACGTAACTTCTACAGAATAGATCCTAGTACTAGAGAAAGAGTTTATGATAGAACTGAAGGACAAGGATACGTTATTAATAACGGAGAAATTGTCGTACAAGAAGAAAACGGAATCGGAATGTTAGCAACTGGTAGAGGTTCGAAAGCTATCAATAACGGTACAATCAGATTGGTAGGTAAGAACGGCGTTGGTATGTACATCGATAGAGAAGCTATCGGAGAAAACCACGGAACAATTACAGGAGATGCTGAAAATCTTAAAGGGGTAGTTGCAATTAATGGTGGATACATTAAGAACTACGGAACTATTAAAGTAGAAGGTACAGGATCATACGGAATTGTAACAGACAGCTCTAAATTTACTTTAGATGCTAATGGAAATCCTATAGCTTATCATACTGATACAAGTTCAGCTGAATACAGAAATGGAACAACAGCTGGACAAGCTAATGGACATGGTGGAACAGATCTTTACGGTGGTACAGAAACTTCAATTGAAGAAGGAACAAGTGGAAATCCTAAGACAACTGGAGTTGGAACAACTATTACAAGACCTAACATTGTACCATTAACTTCAGTAACAATTGATGGAGTTCAACAACCAATCTTTAACTTCAACAATGATGCTGATGTAGTTGGAAAACAAGCAGAAAATATTATAGCAACAAGCACTATTCAAACTGTTGCAACTGGTGCAACTGAATTACAAATTCCAACTTGGTTACCTGCTAAAGACGAATATGGAAATCCTGCTTGGCCAAGATATAATCGTCCACAAATGTCTGAAGTTACACGTATAGGAATGTATGTAGATACATCAGGAGTTAGATATACTAACCCTATTGATGGAATTGAAAAAAATTAACTAACTTAGGAAAAAGTTAACTTATACTTCGGACCTGAAATTACAGAATACACAAATTCTAAAAGCAATTAGAATAGCAAACAATAGAAAAGAAGTTGCACCTGGTCAATATGTAGTTGAAGAAAACAATATTCTTAAACCATTTAACGATGCTTTAAGAAGATTACCAGGAGGAGCAACAATTAATCCATTATCTTCAAGTTTAACTTGGCAAGTTTCAGCAAATATTGATGATAATAACCAAATCACTGAACTTGTAATGAGTAAAGTACCTTACCACTCATTCGCATTTGATGGTGATAAACGATTAATCAACTTCACAAACAACTTGGATAACATTTATGAAATCGCAAGACCTGGAAGTGAAGAAAAGATGATCTTCAACAAACTTAATAGCATAGGAAATGGAGAAGGACATATATTAGCTCAAGCATTCGATCAAATGAGAGGACACATTTATGGTGGAATCCAACAAAGAACAAATGCTACATCTAACCTTCTTACAGATGAATTAGCTCAATTAAGAAGTGAAAATAATGCTTCTAAAGATTCTAACAAGATTAAAGCATTCGGAAGAAGAGAAGAATATAAGACTGATACAGCAGGATTACCTGACTGGCATAGTAATGCAGGAGGATTTGTATATCTTCACGAAGACGAAACTGTTAAACTTGGTGACCGTTCTGGATGGTATGCTGGTGTTGTAAATAACTACTTCACATTCAAAGACTTAGCTAGATCATATGAAAATCAAGCTATGTTGAAAACAGGAATATTCAAACAAACACCATTAGATGAAGATGGAACATTCACATTCACAATCGGTGGAGACGCATTCTTTGGTAAAACTAATACTAAACGTAGATTCTGGGTAGTTGACAAAGAGTTCAGAGCTAAATCTGATTACTACACTTATGGTGCAGATATTAATGCCAAACTTGAAAAAGAATTCAGACTTACAGAAGGATTCAGCATTGTTCCTAACGTAGGATTAGATCTTCAATACGGAAGATTCTCTACTGTAAATGAAGATGGAGATATGGCATTGAAGATTAAGAGCGATGACTACTATTCTGTTAAACCAAGAGCTGGTGTTGACTTCAGATATTCACAACCAGTATTCAAGAAATCTAACTTCGTAGCTAGCGTAGGATTAGCTTATGAAACTGAATTAGGAAGATTGAATGATGTTGATAATGAAGCTAAGATTAAAGGTGCTTGGACAGATTATTACTCAATCAAAGGTGATAAAGAAGATAGAAAAGGAAACTTCAAATCAGATCTTAAATTAGGATTAGATAATGGAAGATTAGGATTCACAGTAAACACAGGATACGATACAAAAAGGACATAACTTCAGAGCAGGTTTAGGATTAAGAGCATTATTCTAATAACAGTTAGTTGAAGCAATTAATTTTAAAAACTTAAAGAAGAAAAAAATGTTATAACGGGTTACACAAATAGCTTAAGAATGGAAGGCTGCCAGAAATGGCAGTCTTTCTTTTTGTATAAATTTTTATAAAAATTTTTCTCTTTTAAAAAAATTCAAATGGAAAAAAATTTAGAAAAAAATTGTTATAATCTAATTAACTTAAAGAATAAAGGAGTATTTGGTGTGAATAAAAAAATTATTTTTTTCATTTATATTTTTTTATTGGGAGTTTTTTTCATGTACCCCGCTTTCAAAAAGGGCTTTCAATGAAAAGTGAAGTTTATAATGCTGACAATGTAGAGTTTTACTATGATTTGACTTATAAGAAGGATGGGGAGACACAGTATGAGAGACAGATTTGGGAACAGGCTTATGATATTTTAGATAAAGCACAAGATTTTTTTCCTAATGGATATTTTTTTGTGTTTAATGATTATGTTGGAAAAGGTGTCAAGGAGAAGTTGCAGCCGTTACCAATTGCAGAAGAATTTGCTCAAAAAAATATTGGAAAAAAAGGGAAAAAGATCCGAATGTGGAAATTTATTTGATACTTGATGAAAGTAATACTTTTTATGGAGCATTTGATAATAAGACGCATAAAAAAATTAGAACAGGCTGGTGTAAAAATTGGATATGTGGATTTGACAAAATTATGGGATCCAATGCGTATTTATTCGACACCGTGGCGTCTTTTTCATACAACCTTTCGGAAATCCAAAAAAATCGTGGAAAAAACTTAAAAACCCAATTTACGAAGGAACTGATAAAAATAACAATCCGTAGTCTTTTAAGGGCATTAAATGCAAAAAGCCAACCACAGAAAAATTAATTATGAATGAAAAATACCGCGATGCTGACATCAGCAAATCCACATGCGGAAGGTTCAAAACATTCAAATGTAGCATTTAAATTCTCGTCACCAATAATAAAAAGAAATTTATGAAGCTGAAAAACCTGTTGCCCAAATTACTAAAAAAAGATGGAAGTTTAAATAAAAAATTGCCAAATAAGGATTTCAGTAAAATTCCAGTTTCTAAAAAAACGAGAAGATAAAACTGCAATACTTCACTAATGACGTAACAGTAAAAGATATTTCACAAGAATTAAAAAAATGCACAATTTGGTGAAAAAGTAATAATTGCCCAATTTTTTTCTTATCTGACAGAGGAATAATCAATGATATCAGAAAAGCCGCAAAACGTGGAGTAAAAATTTGAAATAATCTTAAATAATTCAACTGCAGGATTTCCTAACAAAAGCTGCTGCTGGAGAACTTATGAAATATGCAAGAAAGCACAATTACGATATAAACGTCAAATTTTATAATAAAGGAGAAGAAATGTATCACGTGAAAAATGCTTTCATTTTGAAAAAGACTATTTGATAACTTATGGAGGTTCAACAAATTTTTACGAGAAGAAATATGCGAAACTTTAATCTGGAAAATGAACTGAAAAATTATATCGGCGTATGATCAAAAAAATTTCCACAGATATTTTTGGATTATTACGATAGGCTGTGGACAAACAGGGATGGTGATTTTACATTACCTTATGATGAGCATAAAAATGAAAAAAATTGATGAATGATTTATTGTTTAGATTTATGGAAATAAATGGTTTTGGAATATTTTTAAAAAAATAATTTGTTAAATTTGTAGAAAAATGAGTGATTTTTTTATGGAAGGTAAACTTAAAGAAGAAAAAGATTAAAAATAGAAAAAAATAAATGAAAAATGATTATAATAAAATTTTTGTTATTTCTGATCTTCATGGACAATATGATTTATTTTTAAAATTATTGGAAAAAAATCAATTTGAAAAAGGGAAGATTTACTTGTAATTATGGGGGATATTTGTGATAGAGGTGAAAAATCATATGAGATTTATATGAAATGTATGAAAAATGATAAAACTTGGGTATAATTTGAAGTTTATTTTTGGGAAATCATGAGGATATGCTGCTTGAGGATTTGGAAAAATGATTATCCATTAAGATACGAAACAGAATTTTTCACTTTATAGAAATTCTAAATATTTCAATAAAAAAAGTATGGAAGAGTGGTATAAAGAGAATTTTTTTAAAAGAAATAAAATGGCTTGTAAAATGGCTAAAAAAATTGTCCATTAATAATTTCTGGGAATGAAAAGTATATTTGTGCATGCGGGACTTGATTTACAGACGAAGCTAGAGAAGCAGGAGAGAGAAACTGTACTTTGGACAAGGGAGGAATTTTTGGATAGATGAAGAAAGTGTGCTTGAAGAATATAGAAGTAAAAACATATATTTTGGGCATACTCCTAATATAAATGGAAGAATTTCTGAAAAAAACTGATAAAATTTGGGATATTGACTGTGGAGCTTTTCTTTACTCATTTTTTTGGGCTGCGTGAAGTGAAAAAGTAAAGAGAAAAATTTATGTTTTTTTGAGAATGAGTTTATCCAGTTTAGTGAAGTTTCAAGAAAGGTATTTTTGGAACTTTGGAATGAGGAAGTGGCGGAGTTTATAAATTCTGAAAAAGTATAAGATTAAAAAGTGGAAAAGGGGAAGTAATAATTTTAGAAAAAAATTAGATAAAAATGAAAAATTTTTTTAACAAATTTTTGGAAAAAAATATGAAAAAAATTATTCGGAAAGAATATTGCAAATTATATTAAAAAAAGAAAAAATTATAAGTTAAAAAAATTTTTTTGGGGATTGACATTTTTAGAAAATATGCTATAATAAACGTGTAATAATCCCTAAGGGAGACTTTGTATAATATTTAAAAAAATGTGTATAAATTAGACTGGAAAAAAATCCAGTCTTTTTGTTATAATATTTTAGGTGAGTTTTTAGCACAACTCACAAAAATATTATATAAAGGAGGTAGTAAGATGGTAGATTTCATTGCGATATTTATCTTTTTGTAATTATTTATTACAGCTTGAATAGATAGAGCATGAATTTCACCTCTGCTCCTCGCCCTTAGGGGAATATTTTAAAATTTAAGGAGGAAATATTAACAAGGAAATTTGTTAAAATAAAAAATGAACAAAATTAAGAATATTGCAATTATTGCACACGTAGATCACGGGAAAAACAACTCTTGTCGACGCTTTGTTAAAGCAGGCAGGAACATTTGGGGAACATGAAAAAGTAGATGAAAGAATAATGGATAGTAATGATTTAGAAAGAGAAAGAGGAATTACAATTTTTTTCTAAAAAAATGCTTCATTTCATTATAATGGTTATAAAATAAATATTGTAGACACTCCGGGTCATGCGGATTTTGGTGGGGAAGTACAGAGAATCTTGAAAATGGTGGATTCGGTTTTACTTCTGGTAGACGCATTTGAGGGTGTTATGCCGCAAACTAAATATGTATTGAAACAGGCATTGGAGCATGGGCTTCGTCCAATTGTGATAGTTAATAAGATTGACAGGCCAAATTCAGATCCTGATGTTGTTGTGGATTCAGTTTTTGACTTATTTGTGGATTTAGGGGCAAATGATGTTCAGCTTGATTTCCCAGTAGTTTATGCATCGGCTAAAAATGGATATGCCAAACTGGAACTGGAAGATGAAGATAAAGATATGAAACCGCTTTATGATAAAATTATGGAGCATGTGGAAGATCCTGAAGGAGATGTGAATGAGCCGCTTCAAATGCTTGTTACAAATACTGAATATGACGAATATGTAGGAAAAATTAGGAACTGGAAGAATTTACAACGGAAAAATTGAAAAAAATCAGGAAATTACATTGATTAAGAGAAATGGCGACTTGGTAAATGGTAAAGTTACTAGAATTTATGGATATGATGGTCTGAAAAAAGTTGAAATGGAAGTAGCGTTTGCTGGAGACATTGTAACAGTTGCGGGAATTGAACAAATTGACATAGGAGAAACTGTGGCAAACAAAGAAAATCCTAAACCGTTACCATTAATTGATATTGATGAGCCAACACTTGCGATGACTTTTATGGTAAATGATTCGCCATTTGCAGGGCAAGATGGAAAATTTGTAACTTCGAGAAATATTTTGGAAAGATTGCAAAAGGAAGTAAATCATAACGTGAGTATGAGACTTGAAATGACAGATTCGCCAGATGCATTTATTGTAAAAGGAAGAGGAGAGCTTCAATTATCTATTTTGCTTGAAAATATGAGAAGAGAAGGCTACGAAGTAGCAGTTTCAAAACCTGAAGTTATTTTTAAAGAAGAAAATGGACAGAAAATGGAGCCAATCGAACTTGCAATTATCGATGTTGCCGATGAGTTTGTAGGAGTCGTAATTGAAAAATTAGGGCTTAGAAAAGGTGAGATGGTAAACATGAATCAAGGAAGCGACGGCTATACAAGACTTGAATTTAAAGTGCCATCACGTGGATTAATCGGATTTAGAAATGAATTCTTGACGGAAACAAGAGGAACAGGAATTATAAACCATTCATTCTTTGAATACGGACCTTTCAAGGGAGAAGTTACAGGACGAAGAAGAGGAGTTTTAATCGCAATGGAGCCTGGAACAAGTCTAGGTTACTCATTAAATAACTTACAGCCACGTGGAATCCTATTTATAGGACCAGGAGTAGAAGTTTACGAGGGAATGATAGTTGGAGAGCATTCAAGAGAAAACGACTTAGTTGTAAATGTATGTAAAGGTAAAAAACTTACAAATATGAGGGCTGCTGGAAGTGATGATGCTGTAAAATTAGCACCTCCAAAGGAATTTACACTGGAATTGGCACTTGAATATATTGAAAATGATGAATTAGTCGAAATTACACCTAACTTTATCAGACTTAGAAAAAAATATTTGAATGCTAATGATAGAAAGAAATTTGAAAAATTCTAAAAATTAAATATTGATATAAATTAATAGTGATGTGATTTTTTTATGGATAATATAAAAACTGGAAGAAAAAGTTAAAAGCTGAGTTGTCAGAAGAAAAAAATAAAAATTTATTGAAAAAAATATAGCTTTGGAAATAAATTCTAAAAAGGCAATGGATAACTAGAAAAAAATAATACACCTGAACGATTGTATTTTTTTCACATAAATTTATTTTAAGAAATAATATCTTAGAAATAGTTTTTTTAGAAAAATATCAGCTTTGTTTTTGCAAAAATTAAAAATATTTTAGAGCGAATATTGAAAAAAATATGATTTTTTTATAAACATATCCCTAAAGAAGGTTTTTGTAAGGACGGAATTGTGGGATGTAGAATTTTTTTATCATAGAAAATCAGAAAAAAATAATAGATTTAAGATATTTGCAGCAAATAAGAAAAAGTGGAAGATTTTTGGAACTTATCGAATGGCTTGATAGTTTTGAAATGAAAAAGAATGAAAAAAATAAAAATCATTTAAAACATTATTTTTGGTTTATAAAAAAATTGCTATAAAAAAATCGGATTCAAGTTATCTTTTTATATTTGAAATCTTAAGTTTTTATAGCAAATTTTTTTCTTAATTTTTCTTCCCACTTTTTTTACATAAATATTACATTTGTATACCTAATGTTACTACTTTTTTTGAAATTTAGCATTCTTTTTCAGAGTTTAATTCCCAAGTATTACCTTTTTCGTATAGATTACATCAAATGTTTCCTCATTGTATTTCAAATCAGGGTTGTTCAATTTTTGTGAAATTACTTCTGATAACATTTTTTTACTTTCTTCTTCTAATTCTTTTCCAGATTTTCCCATCAAGTTTTTTTGGCATTTTGCATAGATTTTTTGCACTTCCTGTATTACTCCTGTTAAGACAGGAGATTTCATTGTAACATTTAAAATGGATTCATTGTCATTTACAGTAACTTTATTTATTTTATATGTTATTTTTTTGTATGCGTCAGAAAAAAATTTTTCAGTGCTTCTGCTGTTTCACTGTCATTTCCTGCCAATATTGAAGTATCTCCTTTCTGTAATGCATTCATTGAATTTTCAAAAATCTTTTTGAGTAATGTGTTTTTCCACCACAGCTTACAATTGTCAAAAAAATTAAAATTAATACTGATAATATTTTTTTCATAAAAACCATCTCCTTCAAATTTTTTTAATGTTTTAGTAATACCCTCCAATTATATGATACCTTGAAAAAAATATAAAAAAACTTATCATAAATTGTAAAAAAACTTAATTTTTATAAAAAAATTTTTTTATTACCAACTTAAAAAAATAAAAAAACATGCTAATTTTATGTGGTATAATAATAGGAGAATAAAATATGTTAATTAAAAATTTTAAGCGTATATTATTGTTAAAAATAAAAAAATTTAAAAAGAAATGAGCTGATAAAATGAAAATAGAAGAGATTGCCGAGTATATGAGGAAAAAAATATTGAAAAAAATTGTACTGTTGAAGGTACAGCAAAAGAATTTGGGTACAGTAAATTTGAATTTAGTAAAAAAATTTAAGAGAAAAACAGGATTTTCGGCAAGTCGTTTTCTTTCATTTCTAAAAAAATTGAAAAAAAGCTTTGGATATAATAATTAACGAGAATGAGGATATTATCACTTCTCAAATAAGGACAGGTTACAATAGTTCAGGTACTTTTTTTCAAATATTTTTTTAAAAAAATATACTGGAATTTCACCATCAAATTATAAAAAAACTATAAAAGAATTTTATAAAATTATAAGAGAATATGTAAATTCAAGTGGAATAGAAGAAATTTCTTATGGTAGAAGTTTAAAAAATAAGTAAAAAAATAATACTAAAAAAATTTTTTTGTGCGTAAATTTAGTTTATCCAGAAAAATTATGAAAGTGAAGTTACATTTATAGGACTTTTTAAAAAATTGTGTTCCCTGATGAGTTTTCCTGATTTTGGAAAAAGTTTTAATTTCAGATAAAACAAAAAAATAGGTGTATTTTTTTGAAAAATATTCCTGAGAGAAAATATTGGCTTATGGGTTGTTCGATAAAAAAAGGAAGTGATTTGAAAGAATTTTTATCTGAAAGATTCTATACGGGCAAAAAGAAAAATAAAGCCATTGTTTTACCAACGGATAATGAATACACATTAAAGTTTAGAAAACCAGTGTCTTCTGATTTTCCAATTCTAATAAATATTCCAAAAACTTGTAAAAGAAGTAACTGAAATTAATACAGATTCAATTTTTATCAGTTTCGGATAATGAATAATTTTTAATAGTTCTATTTTTTTATGGATTCGAGTACATTTAGAATTTAATAAATTAAATATTCTGAAACAAAAAGATCTCGTCACTTGTAAAAAAATAAAAAAACTGAAACCTCATAAATTTTTTTGAAGTCACAGTTTTTCTTTAAATTTATAAAATTTATTAATTATTTTTTTAGTTTCTACCATTTTAGCTTGTTTTAAAAATGCTATCTGGTATTTTTTTTATTCCTAATAATTGCATATTTTGCTTGTTAATTTCAATTTGCAGGTTTTTTTAACTGTTTCTATTGGAATCTCACTTGGTTTTTTTACCTTTTAGTAAAAATTTCTGCTGCGATTTCTCCAGAACGATAACCGATATTGTAATCTGTAGTTCCTTGTGAAATTAGCCCTCCTGCATTTGAGTAAACGTCATTTGTGGCTAAAACAGGGATTTTTTTGATTTATTAAATACATCTAGCAATGCTGCGAAGTATGATGCCACTGTATTGTCTTGAATAGCGTAATAAATATCAATATCTTTTTGCTATCAAGTTTGCTGCTGCAACCATTTCCGTTCCGTTTGTAACAGCTTTTTTTCAACTACTGTAAATCCATATTGTCCTGCGAGTTTTTTTCAAATTATTTACTTCAGAAACTGAATTTTTGTTCAGATGAATTATAAATTATTCCTATTTTTTTAGCTTCTGGTAATAATTCTCTCATTAATTTCAAGTTTTCGTTTACTGGTGCCGCTCCACTTGTACCCTGTAACATTGGAAATTCCCTCAAGTCCTGCACTTTTTGGATCTGTAACTGATGCAAATACAACAGGTGTATCTCCTGTAACCTGATTTTTTTAGCTGCCTGTGCTGTCGGTGTCGTAACCGCAAATACCAAATCTTTCTTATCTGCTGCAAACTGCTGCATAATCAATGTTTGATTACTCATGTCATTATTTGCAATTTTATCATCATAATCAGCCTTTATCCCAGCCTTTTTCCAAAGCATCCTTAAAACCTTGTTTTGCTGCATTTAACGCTGGATGATCCACAATTTGCGACAATCCAATTTTATAAACCTTTTTCACTAACTTGAGAATCTTTTTTCGTCTTGAGAATTATTACTTTTTTTATTTCCACAAGACAAAAAGCATTCCTCCTAACATACCAAATAACAGTACACCTCTCATAATTTTTTTCATCTGTTTTCCTCCTAAAAAAATAAATAATTTTGAATTTTTTTATAGCAAAAACTTTTTAAAAATCAAATTTCTGTTTTTGAAACTTTTAAGTTTGATTTTACATTAATTTTTACTATGTCAGTATTTTTACCATATTTTTTTGTAAAATTTTCAGTAATATTTTGAAATAAAATTAAAAAATTGAGTTATAGTTATTATAAAAATTTTTTATTTTACTAAAAAAACTAAAAAAATTATATCATAAAAACAAAACAAACATTAAGAAAAAGTATAGTATAAAAAAAGTAAATTTTAAGTTTTCAAAGAGAGGAAAAAAATGTCTACAATTAGAGATGTTGCAAAGCATGCGGGAGTTTCTATTGCTACTGTTTCCAGAATTTTAAATAATGATGAATATTTTGGTGTAACGAGGGAAACGAAACAGAAAAGTATTGGAAGCGGTTAAGAAGTTAAACTACAAGAAAAATACAAAAAAAGAAAAAAATATCCAATTAAATGTTTCAATTATAAAAATCTTTTGATGAAAAAAATCGAAAGTGAGGATCCGTATTTTGTATCTTTAAGGCTGGATCTGGAGTATGCGTTAAAAGAAAAAAAGGGATAAAAAAAGTAAAGTTTTTGAGTTGCAGATGTTTGAAAAAAAGATGAGGAAATTTTTAATGAATTTTTATTGTTTGCAATGCAATTATTGTGATTGGAGAAATAAAAAGAAGCCAGTTGGATTTTTTTAAAGGCCTTGAATGATAATATTATTTGCGTGGATGCTTTATAATTTTGATAATTCCATTGATTATATAAAATTTGATATGAAACATTCAGTAAAAATTGTAATTGATTATTTGCTGAAATTGGGACATAAAAAAATTGGACTGCTGGGCGGCAGAAATCAAATCGTTAGAGATCTTGTGGATTTTCGGGAGCAGTATTTTATTGAAATTATGAAGGAACTTGAACTGTATAATGAAAAATTTGTAAAAGTAGATGAATTTTCAGCTGAATCAGGATACAAAATGATGAAGGAAATACTAAAGTTAGAAGGACCTCCAACAGCAGTATTTTGTGCAAATGACTCTATTGCAATGGGTGCTTACAAGGCTGTAAGGGAGAAGAGCCTGAAAATTTGTGATGATATTTCAATTATTGGATTTAACGACTTAAAAAAATCTCTCAATACATGACTCCGCCACTAACAACGCTCAGAATTGATACAAAAATTATCGCAGAAGAAACAATAAATGTACTGATGGAACTACTGGAGCATAATAGAAGCTATAGGAAAAAGGTTTATTTGCCTGTGGAATTAATCGAGAGGGAAAGTTATGGAAGTATTTGATGGGGACAAAAAGCGTCCTCATTTTTTTATTTTTCAAACATAATCTAGTATAAACTAATCTGTTGTAGACTAGCCATAGGTTATTGCGTAGCAATCTTGCCACAATTTTAATTATTAGGATAAATTTTTACTGCAAGATAAGGTTTTGTGGCAATGAGCAATCCTACGAAAAATAGAAAAATAAAAAAAGTTGAATGATTATGGATTAGTTATCAACAACCTATTATAAAAATTTATTCATATTCTTAAAAGGGGGTTTAGTATTAAAATGATGTTACTAATTTTCAAATTAATAAAATTTATAAAAAATTAAATTCCAACTCAAATAATTTCATTTCTGTTTACTTCAAGTGATTTTTCAAATAAATATAAAATTGCGATTAAAAAAAGTTTGTTTACTAAACAATCCTTATTTTTTTAGCGGGTTTGATGTGTTGTAATTTTCATTTTTTTGAGGGTATATTTCAATTGTGGGATAAATAATATATTATTTGAAAATTTGTAGCTGCGCAGTGAAATGAATTAAAAATGGAGGGAAAAAAATAATGAAAGTTATATTAGGTTCTGATATGGATGGTAATGAATTAAAAGATTATATTAAAAATTATTTGCTGGAAAAATGGATATGATGTAATTGATAAATCAGAAAATAAAGGATTTTGTTGAAACAACGTATTCTGTCGCTCAAACTGTGTTAGCTGATGATGACAGTCTGGGGATAGTGTTTGATGCGTATGGTGCGGGAAGTTTTATGGTCGCTACGAAAAATAAAAAGGAATGATTGCGGCGGAAGTTTCGGATGAAAGATCAGCATATATGACTAGAAGACATAATAATTCTAGAATTATTACAATAGGTTCTGAAAATTGTTGGAAAAGGACTTGCTAAAAAAATATCGTAAAAGATTTTTTTAAGCGCTCCTTATGACGGTGGAAGACATCAAATTAGAGTGGATATGTTAAATAAGATGTGTTAGTTTATTTAGTTTAAAAATAATAAAAAAATGATGAAGGATGGGAAAAAAATATGAAAATTGCAATTGGATGTGATCACATAGTAACCGATGTGAAAAATGGCATTATCGGATTTTTTGAAATCAAAAGGTTATGAAGTTTTAGATTGTGGAACTTATGATTTTACAAGAACACATTATCCAATTTATGGTAGAAGAGTTGGAGAAGCTGTAGTAACTGGAAAAAGCTGACTTGGGTGTTTGTATTTGTGGAACAGGAGTTGGAATTAATAATAGTGTAAATAAAGTTCCAGGAATCCGTTCAGCTCTAGTAAGAGATATGACTTCAGCACTTTATGCAAAAGAACATTTGAATGCAAATGTAATTGGATTTGGTGGTGCAATAACAGGAAAATTATTACTATTTGATATTGTGGAAGCCTTTATAAAAAGCAAAATACAAAAAAACTGAAGAAAGTGAAAAAAATTAATTGAAAAAAATTAAAAGCGGTGGAAACTGTGAATCCTGAACAAAAAAATGAAGATTTCTTTTGATGAATTTTTTTGGAAAAAAATGGGACAGAGGGGAATATAAAGACTAGAAAAAAATTTAAAAATTTATTTTCAAAAATTTTTTTGATTAGTATAATGAAGTTTAAAATCGGACTTAAAAAAACCCTGTTAATTTATAATATTTTCTCTTCTTAAGTTCGATTTTAAGAAAGGAGCTAGTTAAATGATTTTGACGGTAACGATGAATCCGTCTGTGGATATTTCATATCCCTTTGGAGAAAATTTAATTTAGATACTGTAAATAGAGTAGTTAAAGTTAGCAAAAACACCTGGTGGAAAAGGGTTAAATGTTACAAGAGTGCTAAAACAGTTAAATGATGAAGTTGTTGCAACTGGACTTATAGGTGGTGCTTTAGGAACAGATATTCAAAAAGAAATTATTAGAAAAAGGGATTAAAAATAATTTTTTTGAAATTTCAGGGAAACTAGAAATTGTATTGCAATTCTGCACGAGGGAAATCAAACTGAAATTTTTAGAAAAAGGACCGACTATAACAAAAATCTGAAAGTGATAATTTTTTTGGAGCATTTTTGAGAAATTAGTGAAGAGTAAAGAAATTAAAATTATCGCTATTTCAGGAAGTTTACCAGATGGATTGAAATCAACTATTATTCAAAAAATGATTGGAATTTGTGAAAAGTATAAAAAAATCAGTTGTATTGGACTGTTCTGGAAAAAGCATTGTTAGAAGTTTTAAAAAATAAATATAAACCAAAAAGTAATAAAACCTAATACAGAAGAGTTATCACAATTAATTGGAAAAGACGTATCTAAAAAAATCCAGATGAATTAAAAAAAGTTTTAAAAGATAAATTATTTGAAAAAAATTGAGTGGATAATCGTTTCGCTCGGAGCAGATGGAGCTTTTGCGAAACACAATGATAAATTTTATAAAGTAAATGTGCCTAACATAAAAGTTGTAAATCCTGTAGGTTCTGGAGATTCAACTGTTGCAGGAATAACATCGGCAATTTATGAAAATGCAAGTGATGAAAATTTATTGAAGAAGGCTAATACGTTAGGAATGTTAAATGCAATCGAAAAAAATTGACAGGATTTGTAAATTTGGAAAAATTATGACAAATTATTTAATGAAGTGGAAATTTTGGAAATATAATTTCAAAAAAATAAAAAGCAAATAACAAAAAAATATTTATAGAGCAAGGGAGAAAAATCTCTTTGTTAAAGAGTATAAAAAAACGGAGGAAAAATAATGAAATTATCAGCACAAAAAAAGAAAAATATTTAGAAAATTTAAGTGATAAAAATGGCTTTTATATCGGCACTAGCAATTGATCAAAGAGGTGCCTTGAAAAAATGATAAATAAAAATCAGGAAAAAAAGAAGCGACTGCTGAACAGATAAAAAGAATTTAAAGTATTAGTTTCAAAACATTTAACAAAATATTCTTCTTCAATCTTGTTAGATCCTGAATATGGATTGGATGCAGCAAAAGCTAGAGATAAAAATGCAGGATTGCTATTAGCTTATGAAAAAACAGGATATGATGCGAATGCAGTTGGAAGATTGCCAGACTGCCTTGTTGAATGGTCGGCTAAAAGACTGAAAGAAGAAGGAGCGGATGCAGTAAAAATTCTTGTTATACTATGATGTTGATGAATGCGAAGAAATAAATATTCAGAAAAAAGCGTATATGGAAAGAGTAGGAGCTGAATGTGTTGCAGAAGACATACCTTTCTTTTTGGAAATTTTAAGTTACGACTGTAAAATTGACGACAACAGTACAGCAGAATATGCAAAAGTAAAACCTAGAAAAGTTATTGAAGCAATGAAAGAATTTTCAAATCCAAGATACAATGTTGATGTTTTAAAAGTGGAAGTTCCTGTAAATATGAAATTTGTAGAAGGATTTGCTGATGGAGAAGTTGTTTATACTAAAGAAGAAGCAGCAAACTATTTTCAAACAACAAGACAAAGCAACAAACTTGCCATATATTTATTTAAGCGCTGGAGTTAGTGCAAAATTATTCCAAGATACATTGAAATTCGCTCATGATTCAGGAGCTAAATTTAATGGAGTATTATGTGGAAGAGCGACTTGGGCAAATGGTGTGGAAGTGTTTGCTAAGGAAGGCGAAAAAGGCGACTGTGGAATGGCTGGACACTGTGGGAAGAAAGAATATTGAAGAACTAAATGAAGTGGTTGAAAAAAACAGCAACATCTTGGAAGGAAAAAAATAAGATTTTAGAAAAAAATCGCAAAATTAAAAAAACGAAAAGTAAGAATTAAAAAAATATAGTTAGAAAAAAATAAAAAAATATTATGTAAAAAGGGAGAGAATTATGACTAAAGAAGATGTTACAATGATTGGATTTGAAATAGTAGCTTATGCAGGAGATGCAAGATCTAAATTGATGATTGCGCTAAATAAAGCACAAAAATGGAGAGTTCGAAGAAGCGGAAAAATTTAGTAAAAGAAGCTGAGGAATGTCTGGTTGGTGCTCATAATTCACAAACAGATATTTTTAGGAAAAGAAGCGGCTGGAGAAGATTTGGAAATGAGTTTTATTATGATTCATGGGCAAGACCATTTGATGACAACAATATTATTGAAAGAATTAATGAAACATTTAATAGAATTATATAAAAGAGGAGCAAAGTAATGGAAAAACTGATTGAATTTATAGAAAAAGGAAAACCTTTTTTTGAAAAAAATTATCTCGGAATATATATTTAAGAGCAATTCGTGATGGTTTTATAGCTGGTATGCCAGTTATATTATTTTCTAGTATTTTTATCTTAGTTGCTTATGTTCCAAATGCTTTTGGATTTTTTTGGCCAAAAAAAGTATAGAAGCTTTATTAATGAAACCATATAGTTATTCTATGGGAATCTTAGCATTTTTAGTAGCTGGAACAACAGCTAAATCGTTAACAGATTCTGTAAACCGTTCTATGCCAGCAACTAATCAAATTAATTATCTTTCTACACTTTTAGCCTCAATGGTTGGATTGTTGTTATTAGCGGCAGATCCAACTAAAGATGGAATTTCAACTGGATTCTTAGGTACAAAAGGACTTTTAACTGCATTTTTAGCAGCATTTATAACTGTAACAATTTATAAATTCTGTGTAAAGAATGAAGTAACTATAAAAATGCCATCAGAGGTTCCGCCTAATATTTCACAAGTTTTTAAAGATGTAATACCGTTTACTTTATCAATAGTGTTGCTTTATGTTCTTGAGATTCTTGTGCGTCACTTTATTGGAACAGGAGTTGCAGAAGCAGTAGGTAAACTTTTTGGACCATTATTTTCAGCAGCTGATGGATATGTAGGAATTACTATTATATTTGGAGCTTATGCTTTTTTCTGGTTTGTTGGAATTCACGGGCCTTCAATTGTAGAACCAGCTATTGCAGTTGTTACTTATGCTAATATAGATGCAAATTTAAACCTTATGAGAGCTGGACAGCATGCGGATAAAATTTTAACTTCAGGAACACAAATGTTTATAGTTACAATGGGAGGAACAGGAGCTACTTTAATTGTACCGTTTATGTTCATGTGGCTTTGTAAATCCAAGAGAAATAAAGCTATTGGACGTGCCTCTGCTGTACCTACATTCTTTGGTGTAAATGAACCAATTCTATTTGGTGCTCCAATTGTATTAAACCCGGTATTCTTTATACCATTTATCTTTGCACCAATAGTAATGTGTGGATTTTTAAAATATTTATAGATGTACTTGGAATGAACAGTTTTACTGCTAATCTTCCATGGACAACTCCAGGACCATTGGGAATAATACTGGGAACCAATCTTCAGGTATTATCGTTTATTTTAGCGGCACTTTTAATTGTTGTGGACTTTATTATTTATTATCCATTTATAAAAGTATACGATAAACAAATTCTCGAAGAAGAACGTCTAGGAACTACAAATAACGAATTAAAAGAAAAAGTCGCTGCAAATTTCAACACTAAAAAAAGCAGATAACATTCTTGAAAAAGCTGGTGTTGAAAAAAACTGGTGCTGTTAAAAAAATAATATAACAAAAGAAACAAATGTGCTTGTATTATGTGCTGGTGGAGGAACAAGTGGACTTTTAGCAAATGCTTTAAATAAGGCGGCAAAAGAACATAATGTTCCAGTTAAAGCTGCAGCAGGTGGATATGGTGCACACCGTGAAATACTTCCTGAATTTGATTTAGTTATTCTTGCACCGCAAGTTGCATCAAATTTTGAAGATATGAAGGCAGAAACTGATAAGTTAGGAATTAAAGTTAGCAAAAAACCGAAGGGAGCTCAATATATTAGTTTGACTCGTGACGGCAAAGGTGCATTAGATTTTGTGCAAGCGCAATTTGAAGATTAATTAATACATTTTAATACTAAGTAATAGTTTTATATAATTATGGAGGTTTAATTATGTCAAAAAAATTACCAGAAGATTTTATTTTTCGGTGGAGCAACAGCGGCATATCAGGCTGAAGGTGCAACAAAAAAACAGATGGTAAAGGTCGTGTGGCTTGGGATACTTTTTTTGGAAGAAAAATTACTGGTATACAGCTGAGCCAGCAAGTGATTTTTACAATCAATATCCAGTAGATTTGAAACTTTGCGAAGAATTCGGTATAAATGGAATAAGAATTTCAATTGCATGGTCTAGAGTTTTCCCAAATGGATATGGTAAAGTAAATCCTAAAGGAGTGGAATTTTACCATAAACTGTTTGCAGAATGTAAAAAAAGAAATGTTGAACCATTTGTAACACTTCATCATTTTGATACACCCTGAAGTTTTGCACTCCAACGGAGATTTTTTTAAATCGTGAAAAATATAGAACATTTTTGTAAATTATGCTAAATTTGTTTTGAAGAATTTACTGAGGTAAATTATTGGACAACGTTTAATGAAATTGGGCCTATTGGTGACGGACAATATTTAGTTGGAAAATTTCCGCCAGGAATAAAATATGACTTTGAAAAATTGTTTCAGTCACATCATAATATGGTTTTGGCACACGCAAAAGCAGTAAATTTATTTAAGCAGAACGGATACAATGGGGAAATAGGAATGGTTTTGCGCATTGCCAACAAAAATATCCTTATGATCCAAATAATCCTGGAGATGTGAAAGCGGCAGAACTGGACGATATTATCCATAATAAATTTATTTTGGATGCTACTTTTAAAGGAGAATATTCAAAAGGAACAATGGATGGCGTAAATCATATTTTGCAAGTTAATGGTGGAAAATTAGATTTAAGAGCAGAAGATTTTGAAATATTGAAAGCTGCAAAAGATTTAAATGATTTTTCTTGGAATAAACTATTATATGAGCGACTGGATGGCTGAATATGATGGTGAAACTGAAATTATTCACAACGCAACAGGAAATAAAGGAAGTTCCAGATATCAGATAAAAAGGGGTAGGGCAAAGAAAAGCCAATGAAAGCATCCCAAGAACTGACTGGGACTGGATAATTTATCCGCAGGGGCTTTATGATCAAATCTCAAGAGTTAAAAGAGATTATCCAAATTATAAAAAATCTACATTACCGAAAAATGGTTTAGGCTATAAAGATGTTTTTGAAGACAATACAGTATATGACGATGCAAGAATAGATTATATAAGACAACATTTGGAAATAATTTCAGACGCCATAAGAGATGGAGCGAATGTAAAAGGATATTTCTATGGTCATTAATGGATGTATTTTCTGGTCTAATGGCTATGAAAAAAAGATATGGATTATTCTATGTTGACTTTGAAACACAAAAAAACGTTATCCGAAGAAAAAGCGCATATTGGTATAAAAAAAGTGGCAGAAACAAAAGAAGTCTAAAAAAATTTATATATTTGAATTTTTTTGTGAGAGTGTAAAAGCTCTCACATTTTAATTTATTTTTTTGGGTGGTGAAACCCGTAAAATTATTATAACAAAAAATACTTGACAAAAAAACGATTACTATTGTAAACTATATAATATAAAAAAAGATTACAAACGTAAACATTTAAAGGAGGTAAGAATGTGAAAGAAAAACTGCAAAAATTGATAAAAAACAGCATATAACGGATGCAGAATGGGAAGTAATGCGTGTTGTGTGGGCAAATAGTGAAGTTACGAGCAAGTTTGTGACAGAGGTGCTTTGTGAGAAAATGAACTGGAAACAGGCTACAATAAAGACGCTGTTGAATCGGCTGCTGGAAAAGAATATTTTGAAAAAGAGGGAAATTGGGAACAAGTATATTTATTCGACGGATTTTACGGAAAAAGAAGTTGCTAACAATTATATATTGGGAACTTTTGATAAAATTTGTAAAACGAAAGTTGGAGAAATGATAGGGAAAGTTATTGAGAACAGTGAACTGAGTTTTGACGACTTGGACTTGATTTTAAAGGCTGTAGAGGAAAAGAGGAAAACGGCTGTGGAAGAAGTTTTGTGTGATTGTATTGAAGGGCAGTGTAATTGTGAACATAATGGGCATAAGCATATTTAAAGATATATTGTATTAGATGAAGGAGGAAAAAGATTATGGCAGAAAAAAATTATACAGTAACTGGAATGAGCTGTGCAGCTTGTGCTAATGCTGTGGAAAAAGGCACTTAATAAAAAAATAACGATATCAATGCTTCGGTTAATATTGCAACTGAAAAATTGAATATTGAATATGATGAGAAGAAGTACAATTTTTGATAAAAATTAGGGAAATAGTGGAGTCGGCTGGGTATGGACTGGCTGAGGATATGACAGAAGATAAAAAAAGATGGAACTTTATCAAGAGAAAAATAAAAAGCTTGAAAAAAATCGATTAATTTTTGGCAATTATTTTTTTGTTGTTCCACTTTTTGTATATTTCGATGGGGCATATGCTTGGGGCAGTACTTCCTGAATTTTTGAATCCTAAGGTAAATCCGCTTAATTTTGCTTTGGCACAGTTTGTGTTGACTTTGCCTATTATTTATGCTGGGAGAGATTTTTTCACATGGATTTAAAAAAATTTAGTAAGAAAAATCTCCAACAATGGATTCATTAATTGCTATTGGGTCAACGGCGGCGGTACTCTATGGAATTTACGCAACTTTTGGAATTGTAATTGTAGACCCTGAAGCACATATGGATTTATATTATGAGTCGGCTGGTGCAATTATTACGTTAATCTTGTTTGGAAAACTGCTGGAGGCAAAAACAAAAAGGTCAAACTTCATCGGCAATAAAAAAACTTATCGGACTTCAACCTAAAAAGGCTAAAATTATTGAAAATGGAGCGGAAAAGGAAGTTCTGATTGAAAACTTGAAAGTTGGTGATATTGTTATTGTGAAGCCGGGAGAAAAAATTGCGGTGGATGGAAGAATTGTGGAAGGGGCGACTTCTGTTGATGAGTCAATGTTGACAGGAGAAAGTTTGCCAGTAAGCAAAAAAGTTGGAGATAAGGTTGTTGGAGGAAGTATAAATAAAAATGGAAGTATCAGATTTGAGGCGACTGAAATTGGTAAAAATACAGTTTTGTCACAAATTATAAAGCTGGTTGAGGAGGCACAGGGGTCAAAGGCTCCGATTTCTCGAATGGCAGACATTGTGTCGGCATATTTTGTGCCGATTGTTATTGGGATTGCGATAATTACAGGAATTGCTTGGTTTCTGAGTGGAAGTGGATTGGTTACTGCATTGTCGTTTTTCATCGCTGTACTTGTAATTGCGTGTCCGTGTGCATTGGGACTTGCAACACCTACATCAATAATGGTTGGAACTGGAAAAGGGGCTGAAAACGGTATCCTTATCAAAAGTGGAGAAGCTCTTGAAACAGCATACAAAATAAAAACAGTTGTATTTGACAAGACTGGTACGATTACGAAAGGAAAGCCTATACTTACTAATTTGATTGCTTATGGGAAAATATAATGAAAATGAATTGTTAAAAAAATTGCTGCAAGTGTGGAAAAATGATTCAGAACACCCATTGGCAGAAGCAATCGTAAACGAAGCAAAAGAGAAAAAAATATTGAAATTAAGCCGTATGAAAAAAATTTAGGGCAATGCCAGGTTACGGTATTCGTGCAACATTTGAAGGCAAGGAAGTTCAAATTGGAAATAGAAAATTGATGGAAAATCGAAAAATCAATGTGGAAATTTCTCAAAAAGATTATGATATTTTTGTCGAATGAAGGAAAAACGCCAATGTACATTTCGATTGATAACGAATTGGCAGGACTTGTTGCAGTTGCAGATGTTATCAAGGAAACAAGTAAGGAAGCTATAGAAAAACTGAAAAAAATGGGAATCAAGACAATAATGCTAACTGGAGATAACGAAAAAACTGCGAAATTTATCGCAAAACAAGTGGGAATAGATGATGTAATTTCAGAAGTACTGCCTTATCAGAAATCTCAAAAAGTAAAGGAACTTCAAGAAAAAGATGAATTTGTTGCAATGGTTGGAGACGGAATTAACGATTCACCAGCACTGGCTCAGGCAAACGTTGGAATTGCGATAGGAAATGGAACGGATGTTGCGATAGAATCGGCTGATATTGTCTTAATTAGAAACGATTTGAGGGATGTCGCGGGTGCAATAGCATTAAGTAAAGCTACAATCACAAATATAAAGGAAAAATCTGTTCTGGGCATTCTTTTATAACGTACTTGGAATACCATTTGCCGCTGGAATATTTTATGCATTTTTTTCAATGGACCAAAAATTGGATCCGATGATAGCGGCTTTTGCAATGTCGTTTAGTTCGGTGTCGGTTTTGGGAAATGCTTTGAGATTGAAATTTTTAAAGTGAAGTAATATTTCGAAAAATAGGTTGAATTTATCCTATATTTATGATATTATACTTTACAAGAGGTGAGTAATATGAAAGTAGAATTAGACAACTTAGTTTCGATGAAGGAGGCTAACCAAAAATTTTTTTCTAAAAGTAGCAAGAATGGTCGATAAAGATGGAGCTGTTGTTATTTTAAAGAATAATATCCCAAAATATATTTTTAGTCGATTACAATTTAACAAAAGAAGTTGAGAAAAAAGCCAGTAAAATTTGCGGAAGATAATGAACTGGAAATGGTTTCTTCTAAGATTTTAAAAAAATATAAAAAAACATTTGAGGAATTGGCGAAATGATTCTTTTGTCCAAGAAACAAATAATAAAAACTTCATTCTGAATTAGTAAAAGAGTTTGGAGGAATTGACGGTATTAGGGATAAAGGTTTAATTGAGAGTTCGATAAGTAATGTTTATCAATCTTACTTTGGAGTTGAGAAATATCCAACAATAGAAGAAAAAAAGCTGCAAGATTATGTTATAGTTTTATCAAAAAAATCATGCTTTTTTTAGATGGAAATAAGAGAATCGGAATTTATGTTATGATGGTTCTCCTTGAATTAAATGGAATTAGTTTAAGTTGTTCTGATGATGAACTTACAGAATTGGGATTAAAAAAATAGCAGATTCTAGTATAGGATATTCTGAAATTCTTGAATTTATCTATCGATTTCAATGATGATGATAAATAATATTAAGTATTTTTTTAAATAAGGCTGTTCTGAAATGAGCAGTCTTTTTATTAAATTGAAAATTTACTATTGACAATTTTGGAAATTTATATTAAAAATAAATTGTAATGATTACAAAAATTAAATATATTATTATAAAATTAAATAAAAATTTGGAGGTAGGAAAATGGATTTTAGCTTGAATCTTGGTGCTTTGGATGAAGGAAAACTGGTAAAAATTGATGAAAAATAAACTTTATGATGTGACTGTGATTGGTTCTGGACCTGCAGGGCTGTTTCTGCGGCAATTTATGCAGCTAGAAAAGGGTCTTAATGTGGCAATGGTTGGAGTGAAAATTGGAGGACAAGTTCTTGATACAAATGAAATTGAGAATATTATTGGAACTGTTTCGACAACTGGAGCTAAATTTGCAGAAACATTGGAAAAAAACATTTAAAAAGAACATGAAATTGCATTTAAAGAAGGGCATCTAGTAAAAAGAGATTAAGGAAGATGGAAAAAGATAAACTTTTTGATGACTGATGATGGAAAAAAAGTTATAAAAACAAAAAAACAGTTATTGTAGCAACTGGAGCAAAAACCTAGAAGTTTGAACATTCCGGGAGAAGCTGAATATATTGGAAAGGGAGTTCATTACTGCTCGACTTGCGACGGACCTTTTTATAAAGGATTGAATGTAGCTGTAATTGGTGGAGGAAATTCAGGTGTGGAAGCGGCACTTGACTTGTCTGGAATTGCAAAAATCGGTTACATTAATTGAATTTATGCCTGAGTTAAAAGGCGGATAAAGTTTTACAGGAAAAAAATTGGCTGAACAATCAAATATAAAAACTATTTTAAATTCCGCAACAGTTAAAGTAAATGGAAATGAATTTGTGGAAAGTATTGTTTATAAAAAGTAGAGAAACTGATGAAGAGAAAAACATTGAATGTGGAAGGGATGTTTGTAGAGATTGGACTGTCGCCAAGAAGCGAAGTTGTAAAAAGACTTGGTTGAAACAAATAAAAATTGGAGAAATTGTAATTAATCCTGAAAATAATTCAACTTCTGTAGCTGGAATCTTCGCAGCTGGAGATGTTACTAGTATCAGACAAAAAAACAAATAATTATCGCAATGGGGGAAGGTGCAAAAGCAGCACTTGGAGCGTTTGAATATTTAATAACAAAGTACTAATAAAATAACATAGATAAAATATTTTAAAAATGAATAAAAAGAAGTTACTTTTTATAATAGCTTCTTTTTGTTTTTTTATTAAAATAATTTAAAACTTAAAAAAATCTTAGACTTGAATTATTTTTTTAAAGTTTTAAAAAAATGTTGTAGCAAATTTAAAAGTAAATAACAAGTGTTACAGTATCTGAAATAGTCGTTATTAAAGGAGTTGCCATAACAGCTGGATCTGATTTTAAAATTTTTTTGCACCAAGTGGGAAGCAATGCTCCTACTATTTTTTTGAGATTATTATTGTAAATACAAGAGTTATTGAGACTATAAAAAGCGATTGTCGGATTTATTTTTTTCTAAAAGTAATTAGTCTTATAAAGTTCAAGATTGACAAAAACTATTGAAACCATTATACCAATTGAAATTTCTTTTCTAAGTACTTTGAAGGCATCTTTTGGAGAGATTTCTCCTAGTGCTAATGAACGGATTACAACTGTTGACGATTGTGATCCTACATTTCCTCCGCTCGACATTAGCATTGGAATAAATGCTGTCAGGATAATTGATTTTGCAAGTACCTTTTCATAGCCTTGTATTATATTTCCTGAAATTGTGTCAGAAATCATAAGAACTGCAAGCCATCCAATTCTTTGTCTTGCCATTGTGAAAAATATTTGTCTTTAAGTAAGAGTCATCAGTGGGGGAAGTAATTCCTGCCATTTTATGAAAATCTTCTGTAACTTCCTGATCTACTACATCCATTACGTCATCTATTGTAATGATTCCTAAAATTCTGCCTTCATGATCCACAACTGGCATAACAATAAAATCATACTTTTTGAACAAATCTGCAACAACTTCCTGATCATCATCAGTATGAACACTTATAAAATTTTTTTGTTCATAATATCTTCAATCGCTATATTATCTTTTTTTGCAATTAATTCTTTGAGTGAAAGTACTCCCTCAAGTTTTCCATTTTCGCTTGTAACATAACATGTATATATATTTTTCTTTATCTTTTCCTGTTTTTTTCTTAATAATTCAATTGCTTCTGAAACAGTCATATTTTTTGAAAATCAACGTATTCAGTTGTCATAATGCTTCCTGCTGAATTGTCAGGATATTTTTAATAGCTGATTTATTAGATGCCGATCTTTTTGTCAGTATTTTTTTCAATATTTTTACAACATCAAAAGGCATTTCCTCAATAATGTCAACAATATCGTCAAAGTACAGCTTATCAAATATTTCGCGTGTCTCAATATCAGTTGATGTATGAATAATCATTTCTTGATGTTCTGAATCCAAATAAGGAAACACATCTGCCGCTTTATCTTTCTTTAATAGTCTAAAAAAATCATTATTACAAGTTCAGGTATTTTGAACTGGTTTAATATATCAGAAATTTCAACTGCATTTAATTCGTTTAACTGTTTTTTTATTTCAAAAATATTTTTTTCTTTTTAAAAAGAGTTTCAATTATTTCTTTCATTATTCCCTCCTTACTTAATCATATTGCTTTAAAAAAATATAGTTGCAAACTTAAAAATAAATAGAAAGAGTCAAAGCGTCTAAAATTGTAGTTATTAGAGGTCCTGCCATAATTGCGGGATCCATTTTAAACGTTTTTGCAACAACAGGTAAAAATGCGCCTATTATTTTGGAAATCATAACTACAAAAATGAGGGTAATTGAAACAGTTAAAGCAACATTTAAAGGTGTTTTTGTCAAGGTCATAATTCTTAGAAAAATTAATTGCTGCCAGAACGACGGCTACTATAAACGAAATAAAAAAACTCTTTTCTTAATATTCTAAAAAGTATCTTTTGCATTAACTTCTCCTAATGCTAAAGCACGTATTACAATAGTTGAAGATTGCGCTCCTGCATTTCCTCCAGTATCCATGAGCATTGGAATAAATGAAGATAAGATAACTACTGATTGCAGCACATCTTCATAGCTTTTTATAATTCTTCCTGTAAAAGTTGCAGAAATCATAAGTACAATAAGCCAGCTAATTCTTTGTCTTGCCATAGTAAAAAGCGCTTGTTTTGAGGTAGGATTCCTCAACTGGTGTAATTCCCGCCATTTTGTGGAAATCTTCTGTCGCTTCTTGTTCTACAACATCCATTATATCGTCAATTGTAATTATTCCAAGAAGTCTATTTTCTATATCTGTAACTGGAAGTACAATCAAATTATATTTTTTTTAATTATTTCAGCAACATTTTCCTGGTCATCATTTGTATGAACACTTACAAAATTACGATTCATAATATTTTCCACAATTGTGTCGTCTTCGTTTGTAATTAATTCTTTTTAGGGAAATTACTCCTTCCCAGTTTTCTGTCCTCGCTAATTACGTAACAAGTATAGATATTTTCCATATTTTCCACAGTATCCCTAATTTTAGCAATCGCTTGAGATACTTTCATATCCTTTTTCAAATCCATATATTCAGTTGTCATAATACTTCCAGCTGAATTGTCAGGATATTTTAACAAAAGATTTATTGTATGTCTATCTTTCGCATCAGTATTTTTTTCAAAAATCTTTTTACTACATTTGATGGCATTTCTTCAATAATATCGACAATATCATCAAAAATAAAGCTCATCAAATATATTTTTTTGTTTCCACATCAGTCATAGTGTTAATAATCATTTCCTGATGCTCTGTATCTAGATATGAAAAATACATCCGCTGCCCTATTTTTTTAGAAAGTAGTCTAAAAATCATTATTAATTCAGAAGATTCAAACTGATTTAGCAGTTCCGAAACTTCAACAGTATTTAAATTGTTCAAATATTTTCTAATTTCAAAATATTTCTTTTCATTTATAAGTCTTTTGAATGGTGTTGTTTTCCACTGTTATCTCCTTTCTTTTATACTTTTTTTATTTTATGCAATTTCAAAAATAAGAAGAATAACAGTAACGAAGATATTCCCCTCATCCATTGCATATATTTGTACAATCCAATTTTTTTAGTTTCTGACTCGGGACTTCCTCGTTCAAAACATTCACCTCCATAAAATACAAAAATTAGCATAAATTTAAAAATTTTAGTTCAAAAGCCAAAGATACCTGACTAAAAAAACAATTTTATGCCTATAAAATTTTTATCAGACAAAGCAGTTATTGTCAATAAATTTCTTAGAATAGACTTTTTAAGTTTTTTTATGAAAAATAACCTTAATCATTGAGTCTGATTTGTTATGAATAAGATATAAAAAAATTACTTTAAGAGTAATAATATTGTTTAAATTAAGGAGTTAATTAAGTTTTCTCATTTTTTTCTTTAATGTTAAAGTATTATAATTGAATTAAATCAAATCAATGTCAAATCAAATTATAACAGGAGTTGGTCAAAAATGAAAAGAGAAATTAAAAAAATATGTATGTTTGTGCTTTTACTGTTGGTATTGTTAAGCTGTGGAAGTGGTGGCTCAAAAATCAGGCGGTTCATCAACATTGCCAACACCGTCAACACCGATTCCATTAACGCCATCAGAACCAGTAATAGGAGTTAATGATGTTTATTACGACAATGCTATTGTAATTAGAGAAAAAGTATTTTCAGTATTTGCCTGAAAATCCCAACAGAATAAATAATTCTATAACATCAGATGCAGTGAAAAAAATTCCAAAGTACATACGGAACACCAATAACAAAAACAGGATTATGAGGTGTCAGCAGGGAGTTCCTATGAGCAGAAAAATATTTTGTGCATAATTTCGGGACAACACAGCAAGTTACAGATTTTAGTTCAGATTTAGCTGATTCAAACAGCTATAGAGCGGCAATCGGCGCAGAGTTAATGGATGAATACATTGCAAGGGTAAATTCATATGCAGGAGATAATTTATATATCTGGCCAGCAGGTGATGCTAAGGGAAACAAGAATCCATCGCTTCAGGGAGGATTGCCATATTTTGAAAATAGTTTAGAAAAATCCTGGATAAATGTTGTTGCACTTGCCAATAAACCAGGGACGACAGGATTGGAATGGAAGGATCTGGAACCGCTTTCAAAATGCGGGAGTGGCGAAATCTTGGACAATAACGGCGGTAAGTGAGGATGGCACATCGGCTAAAGCGGCAGAAAATGTTGCAACAGTTGCAGGACAATTGTATGAAAAATTTCCTGGAATGAAAATGGAGATGATTAGACAAATAATACTTTCAACAGCTACTGACATTGGAGCATTGGGTACGGATGATACATTTGGAATAGGATTATTAAATGGTGCAAAAAGCATTGGGAGGTCCAGTTTATATAAATGATAAAAATTGTGGTTCCTGCTTCTAAAACTTGGGAGTTTAGTAATTATATTCGAGGTGGTAAATTAGAAAAAAAGAAGGAGCTGGAAAAATTAATTTTAAAAAGGTGATACTGGTTTTTTTATTCTTGGCAGAATACAGAGATTAATGAAGGAATACTTGATATTAGAGGACGCCATTCATCTGGTATCAAAATAGGAAGTGCTGGAACATTAATAACAAATTCAAATACAAAAAAATAGGAAAAAGATGTAATTAATAAAGGAATACTTAAAAAAATGTTGGAAAAAGGTGCTATTATAGAAGGAAATTACACAGCAGAATACGGTTCGGTAACAGAAGCTGAAATTGGAACGAAATTGATAGTAAAGGGAACTGTAAAAAAATCGATGGAAGAGAGAGAAATCAGGCTTTGGGCAGCACTTTGAGAGTCCTGAATAATAATTATGTTACAGCAGCGCCAACAACAGCGACAGTTATTGAAGCTGAAAAAGGAATAGAAGGAAAATTTGAAAAAGTGGAAACAGATGAACTGATTAATGGAAAAGTGGAAAATAAAGGAAATTTGGTTGAAGCTACGATTAGTAGAAAAAACGTAGAAGATTATGTCAATAATTTGAGCAATAGTGATGAAACGCAAAAGAATACAGCTAAAAATGTGGAAGTTTCCTTTAAGGAACTGGATAAGAAAATTGAAGAAGGAAATGCAGATATTTCTAAGTTTGCTTTAAGTGCGGCAAAACTGCAAAAAAATTCGTTATCTTCGAGTTCAAGTGCACTGGACAGTTTATCAGGGCAAATTTATGCTTCAGCACAAGCTTTGGCATTTCATCAGTCGCAAACTGTAAATAAGGATTTGTCAAATAGACTTGTAATGCTTGGAACACTTGACAATGTTGGAGATAAGTTCGGATTGTGGATTTCTGGAATTGGAGCAAGTGGAAAATTGAAACAAGACGGATATGCTGAAGGAAAGACTAAAGTTTATGGGGAGCAAGTCGGAATTGATAAGAAATTTGGAGAAAAATCTGATTTTAGGAACAGCTTTGTCCTATTCAAATGCAAATGTAAAATTTAATAGACACGGTGGAGAGTCAGATTCAGGCAATTTTGGAATTTCGCTTTATGGAAGAGTTGGAAATAACAATAATCCATTGTATGTGCAAGGAAGAGTTGGGCTTGGAATTGTAAACAGTAAAGTTGAAAGAGATATTATTTTATCTTCAACTGATGTTTCAAGAGCTAAAATTAAGCATAATGATAAAAGTAATTTCAGGATATTTGGAAACAGGTTATGATGTTAAAAAAAGGAGATTTTTGTATTTACGCCATTTGTTGGAATTTCGCACGATACAGTTCAAAGAGGTGCATTTAATGAAGAAAATAGTCAATTTGGATTAAAAGCGGACAAAAAAACTTATAATCAGACAAGTGGGCTTGCTGGAATTAGAGCTAGCCAAAGTTTTAACTTTAAAAATGGCTCAAAAGCTACAGTGCAAGGATATGTAACTCATCAAAGAGCATTAAATAACGAAGATTTAAGTTTTGAAGCTTCATATTCAGGATTGCCAAATGCGAAATTTAAAGTGAAAGGAATCGGACTTTCAAAAAATCAGACTTGGGTAGGAGCTGGAGTTTTAAATGAAGTTACGCCAAATTTTGCATGGTACTTGAATTATGATGGAAAAGTTGATAAAAAAAGCAAGAAATAATGTGTTTACTACAGGAGTTAGAGTAAATTTTTAACATTTTGTAAAAGAAGCAAGAAATTTTTAGGAGATGATTTTTTTATGAAAAGAAAAAGTTTTTTTACTGGTTCTATTGGTATTTGCAGTAATAACACAACAAGCAAAAGCCGATTTTTTTGGTCTAAAATTAAGAGATAGCTTTTTATAGGCGGTAACAGTTACTCAAGTTCGAGTTCAAGCTCAAAAGATGAAAAATATTGTAGATGGAAAAAGTGATAAATCCGAAAGATAAAAGAGAATACAGATTAATAGAAAAATGAATGATGAAAAAAAGCATATTCGGAAAGTTTATATAGAAATTTTGAAAGTTCAACGAGTAAAACTTTTTATTATGAATGTACGATAAATTCAAAAGATTTTTTTGTCAATAATAGGATTTAGAACATTTTATGGATACGCTAAATTTCCTGTGTATGAAATTGGTTCAGGAGTGGAGAGTGTTATGAAAAGAGAGAAAACGAATATAAAAAGAAAAGTTTCTGGAAGAAAAATCTATTTAGACGACAAATTAGCAAAAATATATTTGGAAAAAATGAAATTAATGTGCAAAAAAATAGCAGTGTACGATACAAGATTGAATAATAAGGGTTACCCCTTGTTTAGTTCAGCAAATCCAAGAATCTTTTATAAATGATAGACAGGTGTCCTATTAATCGAAAAAAATGATAGATTAATAACTAGATTTGTGTTTTTCTGAAATGATATAATTTAATAACAAAAAAAGTTGAAGGAAAAATAAATTATGAATATTAGAAAAGCAAAAATAGAAGATTTGGATGAGATAACTGCAATAGAAGCAGAATGTTTTTCCAGCAAGTGAAGCTGCAACAAGAGAATCTTTTGAAGGAGATTGTTGATTTATCCTAATTATTTCTGGATCCTTGAAGAAGAAGGGAAAGATGGAAATAAAAAAATTGTGAGTTTTGTGAATGGAATGGTGACAGATAGTCCTAATTTGGAAGATGAAATGTATGAAAATCCTCATTTACATGATGAAAAAGGAAATTGGCAAATGATTTTTTTGGAGTGAATACGCTGCCTGAATATAGAAAGAGAGGATATGCTGAAAAATTAATCAATGAGCTTATTTTTGAGGCAAAAAAAGTAAAAGGCAGAAAAAGGGGTAGTCTTAACTTGTAAAAGATAAACTTGTTTCATATTATTCAAAAATTTGGTTTTTGAAAAATGAAGGAGTTTCAGAGTCTGTTCATGGCGGTGCTGTCTGGTATGAAATGAGATTGAGATTTTAAATTTAATTTTTCAAAAATGAATACTAAATCCATTAAAAATAACAAATTTATTATAAACTTTTTAACAAAAAGATAAAAAGTTAGTGTTTCCAAATAGTTAAATATAATTTTACTGTTATTAAACAAAATAATCTAATACTAAATCTTATTTAGAAAAATAGAAATTATGTTAAGTTTTAATTTCTCGCTAAATAAAATTTAAGTATAAATAATAAAAAAATGTAACTAACAATCAAGTTAATTACATTTTTTTATTTATTTAGATGAATTTAAATGAAATTAGTGTTTGTGTCCACAACCACAAGAATGTGAGTGCATATCGATTACCATACGTCCCTGAATTGTTCCTTCTTCCATTTCTTTAAAAATTTCAGGAGCTTCGTCGATATTTCTTGTTTGAACTACTGGAACAACCAATCCTTCTGCTCCAAATTGGAATGCTTCTCTTAAGTCTTCCCTTGTTCCAACAAGCGATCCGATTACTTCGATACCATCTAATACTGTTTTTTTACGATTGGCAAGTCCATAGTTTCTGATGGAAGTCCAACTGCAACAACTTTTCCAGCGGCTCTTACTGAATCAATACCTTGATTAAATGCAACTTTTGATACAGCAGTAACTACAGCAATATGAGCCCCAAGTCCGCTTAATTCCTTAATTTTTGTAACAGGATCTTCTTTTGCACCATTTATTATATAGTCAGCTCCAACTTCTTTAGCAAGTGCTAATTTATCATCGTTTATATCAACAGCGATTACATGAGTATTAAATACTTTTTAGCATATTGAACTCCCAAGTTTCCTAATCCTCCAGCACCGTAAATTACTACCCATTGTCCTGGTTGAGGTTTTCCAACTTTTATTGCCTTATAAGTTGTAACTCCTGCACAAGTGATACTGCTAGCTTGAGCTGGATCTAATCCTTCTGGAACTTTTACTGCATAATCAGCTGTAACAATACATTGTTCAGCCATTCCTCCGTCAGCAGAATATCCTGCATTTATTACATCTCTACACAATGTTTCTTGTCCATTGATACAGTATTCGCATCTTCCGCATCCTTCAAAGAACCAAGCAATACTTACTCTATCTCCAGGTTTTAAAGATGTTACACCATCTGCAACTTCTCTCACAATTCCAATTCCTTCATGTCCCAAAACTCTTCCTGGAACTTTTCCAAAATCTCCATGAGCCACATGTAAATCAGTATGGCAAACACCGCAATATTCCACATCAACTAATGCTTCTCCTGCTTTTAGCCCTCTTAATTCTTTTTCTACAACTTCTATTCCAGTTCCTTCTTGATTAACTACTACTGCTTTCATTATATTATTTCCTTCCTATAGTTTAATTTATAAATTTAATTATGTGAATAACTGTTCACATAATAATATATACCTCATAAATTTAAAAAGTCAAATATTTTTTTAATAATTTTTTTATAAAAAAAGAAAAAAATTGATTTTTATTAGGGCGTGTCTGAAAAACTATCAAAAATAATGAATTTTTAACAAGTTTTTTTCCAAAAATCAAAAAAATAATAAATACTGATTTTATCGTGATTTGTAAAATTAAAAATAACATAGATTTTGAGTTTTCAGACACAGCCTAATTTACAAGGCATAATTGAATAAAAGATTTAAAAGAAAAATGAGGAGAAAAGAGAATGAGAAAACTTCCTATTGGTATTGAGGATTTTAAGTAAATTACTAAAAGTCAGTTGTAAATAAAAAAATAAAAATTAATCAGTCTTATTTTTATTTGTTACAAAAAAAGAGAAACAGATTTTCTATTTCTCTCTAAAAACTTTGTTATTTTTGATTTTAACACTTTTTATAGAATTAAATTTTTTTGTTGCTTCCTAAGTAGAGTAAAGGTTTTTTTATATTGCAGTTCGTAGGATATGGTACTTATAAGAGTAAGAGCGTATTTGTCTGGCTTGGTATCTTTTCCATCTTTTGTTATTAATTTTTAAAATTAAAATTCCAAAGATAAAGCTTTGAATTTTTTTATATTCTAATTCACTTTCAAATTTAGCTTTTCCAGTAGTCAGTTCAGAAGTAGCTCTGTCTTTTAAATTTGTAATCAGCATCAATTATAAGTTTATCATTTTCAAAGTAGACTGTTGGGTTGGAAAGTTTCATGTCTCCAAGTGTATACATTGATTTTTTTCGATTGGAAAGTATGATTTAACAGCAGAAATTATAGTTTCTTTTGGAATTTCTATTTTATTTTTGTGTAAATATGTAAAGCAATAATGGTAATTACAAAAAGGATGACTCCTAAAAATTATAAAATTAATAGATTTTTTTCATATTATTTCCTCCAAATTCAAATTAAAAATAATATTATCATACAAGGCTTTTTAAAAGTACTTAGAATAGGTATTTAAACAATAGATGAAAAAAACAAAGAAGTAAAATAATTGTTACTAAAAATATTTCAAAAATAATTTATGTAAATGAAAAAAATTTATGGTATAATTAACAAAGAAAAAAATATAAAAATGGGATAATAATAAAAACGAGAGGGAGTAAGATGACCATGGAAGATGAAGGAGAAAAAAGAACTTGTTATAATAACAGGAATGAGCGGTGCAGGAAAATCGGAAACAATGAATTTTTTTGAAGACAGGGAATATTTCTGTATTGACAATTTTTCCGATAAGTTTGTTTCAGTATCTGAATGAAATATTTTTGAGCAACAAAAAGAAATAAAGTTGCGGTTGCAATAGATATAAGAAATCAGGAATTTATAGAGCAGTTTTTAAAAACAGCTTGAGTTTCTAGACAAAAATGAAATAGACTACGAAATTATATATCTGGATGCAAGAACAAATGTACTGCTTAGCAGATACGAACTTTCTAGAAGAAAACACCCTTTAAATTTATATGATACACTGCTTGAAAATATAGAAGCTGAAAGGAAAATAATCAAGGACTTTATGCTAAAGGCGGATTTGGTTATAGACACGACTAAAACGTCTGTAAAGGAACTTCAGAAAATACTGGAAAAGGAATATTCAGGGAAAAAGCAAAATTAAGTGTAAATCTCACTTCTTTTGGATTTAAGAATGGAATACCGCTGGATTTGCATTTGATGTTTGACTTGAGATTTTTGCCAAATCCTTATTACATCGAAGATTTAAAACGTAAAACGGGGAATCATAAGGACGTTATGGATTATGTAATGGGACTTGAAGAAAGCAAGGAATTTTATAAAATGCTTCTTGATATGCTTGAATATCTGATACCAAAGTATGAAAAGGACGGAAAATCTCATTTGCGTATAGGAATAGGATGTTCAGGAGGGCAGCATAGATCTGCAACTTTTGTAAATATGCTGTATAAAGATTTGTCCGAGAGGCTGGAATACAAGATAACAAAATTCCATAGGGAAATAGGTGGTAAAACGGAGGTATAAAAAAAGGCGAAATGGAGGAAGAAATAAAATCACCGATTAAATATAAGGATATTCCCACTCATCCTGGAGTTTATCTCATGAAAAATGAGCGTGGAAAAATTATTTATGTGGGAAAAGCGAAAAATTTGCAAAAATAGGGTAAAATCTTATTTTATGAATATAAATTGCATAACCAGAAAAACGATGGAATTGGTTAAAAAAATATTAAGGATATTGAGTTTTTATCTGTAAATCAGAAGTCGAGGCACTTATTCTAGAAAAATAACTTGATAAAGAAGAATAAGCCAAAATACAATATTTTATTAAAAGATGAAAAAAACTTATCCATATATAAAAGTTTACAAAAGAAAAATTTCCTAAAGTGGAAATCGTAAGAAGTACAAAAAAATTGAATGAAAATGCAGAATATTTTTGGACCTTATCCAATGGGAATATTTTTGCAATGAAATCGCTTATCAAAAATATTTCCAGTGCGGGACTGCAATCGAAGTATGGACAAGATTACAAAAACCTTGCTTAAAATATTATATGAAAACTTGTCCTGCCCCTTGTAAGTACAAGGATATTGAAGATGAGTACAGTACAAATGTCAAAAATTTCAAGAATTTTTTGAAGGGACATTCTGACAAAGTTATTGAAATGCTGGAAAGCCGAATGAAAAAGTTTAGTGATGAAATGGAATTTGAGCGTGCAATTAGCGAGCGTGAAAAATTGACTGTGCTAAAAAATGCTGGAAACGCAGATTATTGAATACAGTAAGGAAATTGATGAAGATGTGTTTGTGTTTGAAGAAAAAAGGGAAAATGTGTTTTTGTGCGTGCTTAATATTCGGGAGGGAAAAGTTATTAATAAAAACGATATAATAATTTCGCTGGAAAAAAGCCAAGAAGAAAATCTGTTCGAGCGGTTAATTACTTCGTATTATGAAAAAAGGAATATTCCAAAGCATATTATTTGTGATGAACGATTTATGTTAAGCGAACTTTTGATAAAAGAATGGGCAAAAATTGAAAAGCATAAGGAAATAAAAACTTCATTTTCCAAAAATAAACAGCAGAAGATTGCAGCTTTTAGAAATGGGGTATCTAAACCTGCGTGAAGAGGTAGATAAATACTATAGAAAACGGCGTATGGTTCAAGAAGGATTGCGTAATTTAAAGAAAGAATTACGGTTGAAAAGTTTGCCTTACAGAATAGAATGTTTTTGATATTTCAAATATTCAGGGAAAAGATGCAGTTGCAGCGATGACGGTGGCACTTGATGGTGAAACAACACCAAAGGAATACAGACATTTTTAAAAATTACTGTAAAAGACACGCCCGATGATTTTTTTAATGATGAGAGAAGCATTAACACGAAGATATTCAAAAATAGAAAATGATAAAAATGCCCAATCTGATTTTAATTGATGGTGGAAAAGGGCAGCTTGGAGTGGCTGTGGATGTGCTGGAAAAACTTGGGAAAAATAGAACATACCGATGTAATTGGAATCGCAAAAAGGGAAGAGGAAATTTTTAAAAGTTATGAAAGCGAGCCGTATTTATTTGAAAAAACAGACGAAACATTGAAAATTTTGCAAAGATTACGGGATGAAGCCCATAGATTTGGAATTACACATCACAGAAAATTACGAAGCAAGCGAAATGTAAAAAGTGCATTGGACGATATTACAGGAATCGGACCAAAACGTAAAAAGAATTAATAAAAAAATTTGGATTGATAAAAAATATACGAAATGCGACATTGAGGAACTAATGGAAGTTGTGCCAGAAAATATTGCTATTTCGATAAAAAGAAAATTTATAAGATTAGGAGGGAAACCTTGAAAAATTAATAATTTTTAATATTACTTGGGTGCAGTATGACGAGTTTTGCTCTTTTTGATAAAAATAAAAAAAGGAGATAAAATGGAAAGAAGAGGAACAGCCACGATTTAAACCGGTAAAAAGTGATGATTGATGGGGAAGAGAAAATGCGGAAAGTTATACCGGGACGATATGAGATAAAATTGTTTGAAATTACGTATCCGACAGATTTGTTTGGAAAAAAATAGGTTTTATAATGAATTTAACACTTTTTGAAAAAAATATAAAGGCAGGGAAAAAAGTATTCATTGCTTTTTGGAAAATAGATTTTACCAGGAAATGCAGGATATAAAAGTGGATCAGTTGTCGGAAGAGGAAAAAAATATTGGAATTGCCGTATCTTCTCTTGATGACTATTATAAACAACAAATTGTTGCAATGTCAGGGGGTGCCAATTTGAAAGAATACATTGGAACAGATCAGGAATATTTGAATAGACAAATTTTTTGTGTTGTACGAGCTTCTTAACAAGTTAGATTTTAATCCAAGTAATGTTTATTCGGAGCTAGATAAGGAGTTTTTTTAATTGAAGAACTGAGAAATCTTAGAAAAGAAGTTGTAGAAAAACTTTGAAAAATCGAATGTTGAATTTTTTTATAAAAAGAAAGTTATGAAAAATTCAGGATTAAATAAATTTAAAGATGATTCTGTGTACAAATTTGACAAGGACATTGTACTTTCTGATAAAAATAGAGGATCAAGCGGTATTACCAGAGCTCCAGAGAAATATCTATTTAACAGGTTTTCCTGATGAAATTATTGAAAAAACTTGCAAAAATCAATTAAAAATTAAAAAAACACCATTGTTACTTGAAAAATAACGAATATAGGGGGTATATTTATAACGAAGACAACGTAGTTGTCTTTTATTGGAGGAGAAAAATCCTAAGTATTATTATAAGGATTATAAGATAAATGTGGTTAAAAACATATAGCAGTGCTTGATTTGTTAAAAAAACAAGTTCAAATTATTATGTGTCAGATTTTTAAATAATTAAATTGAAATAAGTTTTAATATAATGAATATTATATAACTGAAAGACACATTGTGCGTCAAAGAACATTACAAAAATTGCTAAATGAAAAAAAGAAAGAAGTTGGGTGGAATGGATTAAAAGCGATTGTTTTATGAAAATAATAAAATATTATATGATTATGTTGTGACAATCTTTTTGAATAACAAGCATTATTGGATTTTGATCAATAATTTTGGAAAAAGACAGGCAACTTGGAACAAATACTTATGTTTGGCGTGATTTTTTTGTATTATTTGTTTTTAAGTTGCTATATCTTATTAAAAAAAGAGAAGCACAATATATTTTTAAAAATTGTTTTATAATATGTTATAGATAAATAAGTGACAATAAATTTAACATAAATAATCTTTATAGAAGGAGGAAAAATGAGCGGTTATATTTTTGGAAATGAAAAATATACGGAAAGAATTTTTGAGCGGAAAAAAATTGTCGCAAATGACGATATTACGTTGAAGGTGAAAAAAAGGGGAAATTCATGCGATTGTTGGAGAAAAACGGAGCTGGAAAGTCTACGCTTATGAAAAATTTTGAATGGGCTGTATTCTCCAACTTCTGGTGAGATTTTTATAAAGGGGAAAAAAATTGATATTGATAGTCCCTACAACTGCGGCAAATTTAGGAATTGGAATGGTTTATCAACATTTTATGCTAATTGACACGTTGACAGTTGCTGAAAAATATGGTTTTTGGGATTTGAACCTAAAAAGAATGGGGTATTTTTTGACTTAAATACTGCGAGAAAGCAGGTTAGGGAAGTTTCCGAAAAATATGGGCTGAATATTGATCCAGATGCGAAAGTATCAGATTTGTCAGTTGGGATTCATCAGAGAATTGAGATTCTAAAGGTATTATTTAAAGGTGCAGAATTATTGGTATTTGATGAGCCAAGTGCAGTGCTTACGCCACAGGAAGTAAAAGAGCTTTATGAGATTATGAGAAATCTTATAAAGGAAGGAAAAACGATTATTTTTATTTCGCATAAGTTACAGGAAGTGCTTGATTTATCAGATAATATTACAGTTATTCGACGTGGAAGCGACGTTGGAGAATTGAAAACTAAGGAAGCTACAAAGGAAAAAATTGCCAATCTTATGGTTGGGCGTGTTGTGCTGTTTGAAGTGAAACGGCCAGATGTGAAACTAGGGGATGTGGTTGTAAAAGTTGAGAATTTGACAGTAAAAAGTGGAGGCATTGAGAAAGTTAAGGATGTTTCGTTTGAAATCCGTGAAGGCGAAGTACTAGGAATAGCCGGAGTGCAGGGAAATGGACAGACTGAACTTATTGAGGCTTTGGCAGGGCTTGTAAAAGTTGATAGCGGAACATATTTTATAGATAACGATGAACTGGAAAACAAGACACCGAAACTTATTAAGGAAAAGGGTCTTTCCCACATACCTGAAGATAGACATAAAAGGGCGACTATTGATGATTTTTACAATGGAAGAAAAATATGGCTTTGGGACTTCAGGATCAGTATTCTAAAGGAGCATTGCTGGATTATAGCGAAATTGAGAAAAAAACTAATGAATATATAGAAAAATACGATATTAGACCAACAGATGGGAAAATCAAGTTTGGTGGACTGTCTGGTGGAAATCAGCAAAAAGTCGTTGTAGCAAGGGAATTGGAACGTGAAAACAAATTTATCATTGCGGCGCAGCCTACAAGGGGAGTCGATATTGGTGCAATTGAGATGATTCACAATACAATTTTGAATGAAAAAAACTAAGAAAAAGGCGATAATGGTTGTTTCGGCAGAGTTATCAGAAATAATGGCGTTAAGTGACAGAATTGCGGTAATGTATTCAGGAGAAATTGTAGGAATTTTGGATAGAAAAGACGCAACAACAGAAAAAAATTAGGAATATTAATGGCAGGAGGGAAAATAGATGATTAAAAAAATAAGATAAAGGATTTTCTACCGTCTATAATTGCAGTATTAATCGCATTAATTATTGGTGGAATGATAATGATGACGAAAGGTGTAAATCCATTTACAGCCTACATTGATATGATGAGAGCAGCTTTTTATCAGACTTCTCCAAGATCACCATTCTTTAGTGGACTTGCAAAAACATTGTTTATTGCAACACCATTAATATTTTCGGCACTTGCGACAATGGTAGCCTTTTAAAGCGGGATTGTTTAATATTGGAATGCAAGGGCAAATGATAGCAGGAGGATTGGCGGCAACTTTCTGGGCAATTACATTTAGAAATTATGTTTTTGGAAATGTATTTATTGTAATAATTGTGGCTGTAGTTGCAGGATTTTTATGGGCTGGAATAGCAGGACTGCTGCGTGCAAAATTTGGAGTGAGTGAAGTAATCAGTACAATTATGCTAAACTACATTATGATTGAAGTGCAAAACTTTTATTAAACGGGCCTTTAAAAAGATCCAGCTTCACAAAATACACAATCACCACGTGTCTTTGAAGGAGCAAGACTGCCATTACTTTTTGCAAAAAGTTACAAAACAGAACTTAAATTTTGGCTTTATAATTGCAATTCTTTTGACAATAGGAATATTTTTTTCTTTTTCAAATATTTCAAAAAAGGATACTGAAATAAAAGCGGTTGGGCAAAGTGACACAGTTGCTGAAAATGCGGGAATTAATCCAAGATATATTATGTTTTTAGCAATGGGAATTGCTGGAGCGTGTGCTGGACTTGGAGGAGCTGAACGTGTTTTAGGTGGGGGCTTCAGAGTACACATATACAGAGCTTATTATGGGAGATTATGGATTTACAGGACTTGCGGTGGCACTTCTTGGAAAAATAATCCATTTGGAATATTAGTTGCGGCAATATTTTTATGCGGCACTTGAAGTTAGGGGGCAAATGTTGCAGCAAAGATACCAGATTGACAAAGAAATTGTATTTATTATACAAGCGTTAATCATCATTTTTGTAGCATCAGAAAATTTATTTAAGTTTATGCTTAACAAAAAGAAAGCGGCATAAATTTAGTTATTTAAATAAAAAAATATTGAGTCAGAAAGGAAAAATAAAATGAATATATTACAACAAATATTTAATTTATTACAGCAAACAATAATAATAGCACCTCCAATCCTAATAACAGCCGTAGGAGCGTGTATTTCTGAAAAAAGCGGAGTTGTTAATATCGGACTTGAAGGAATTATGCTAAGTTCAGCATTTGCAACAGCAGTTGTCAATATTGCCACAGGAAATCCGTATTTAGGAATAATTTTTGGAGTGATAGTGGGAGTCTTAATTTCACTAATTCACGCAGTAATCAGTATTAATCTTAAAGGAAATCAAATTATAAGCGGAGTTGCAATAAATCTGTTTGCAGCCGCAATAACTTCTTATTTAATAAAAGCCATTTACAAAACAGCAGGAAATACTCCATTAGCAAAATCATTGGCAAATCGTCCATTAATGATAATCATAATTTACGGAGTCGCAATCGCAATGTACTTTTTCCTGTACAAAACAGTTTTGGGACTTAGAATCCGTTCAGTTGGAGAACATCCACTCGCAGCCGACACAGTAGGAATTAGCGTTTACAAAATAAGATACATAAGCGTACTTCTGTCAGGAGCATTGGGAGGACTTGGAGGAGCTTACCTCACAGCAGTTTTACTTCCAGCCTTTTCAAACAATATGTCAGCAGGACGTGGATATATCGCAATGGCAGCAATGATTTTTGGAAAATGGAATCCACTAGGAGCAATCTTAGCAAGCCTATTATTCGCTTTTTGGACAAGCATTTGCCGACGTTTCCAAAAACAATAGGACTTCAATATCTCAGCAATTTTTGACAATGATACCATATATTTTGACATTGTTGGCATTGGTTGGATTTGTAGGAAAATCGAAAGCTCCGAAGGCATCAGGATTGCCATATGAAAAATAAGAAGTGAGAGGAGAAAAATAAAAATGAAAAAGATGAGTTTTTTTATAATTTTAGGAATTTTTCATTAGTATTTTAGGAATGTCAGCAGAACAAAGAATAACGATAAAGCCGGGAAGTTATTGTGATGGTTTGAAATATATAGGAGAATTTGATGATGATGATATAGATATAAATGAACTATATTTTTAAAAAGTGTGTAATTAATGGAAAAACTTATCAAACAAAGACAACTTGGCAAGGTGAAGAAACTACTGGAGCAACATTGAGAATATATTTTAATAGTTTCGAACAATTAGATGATGTAACTAATAAAAATATCGAAAAAAAGATAGAGTTTACTTTATACCTGGAGAAACTATGGACTATGATAATGAAACTATTTGGTCAATTAATGTGAAAAAAATTCAGATAAAATAAAAAAATTTAGAATAATTATAAAAACTGGGGTATAAGTGATGATAAAATCTTATCAGGAAATAAATGCAAAAACAATTGACCGCTGGATTGAAGAAGGCTGGGAATGGGGACAGCTAATTAGCCACGAAACTTATTTGAATGCTAAGAATGGCAATTGGAATGTTCTCTTGACACCAGTCAATCCTGTACCGCACGAATGGTTTGGAAACTTAAAAGATAAAAAAATATTAGGACTGGCTTCTGGTGGTGGACAGCAAATGCCTATATTTAATGCTTTGGGGGCAAACTGCACTGTTTTGGATTATTCAGACAAACAGCTAGAATCTGAAAAAAATGGTTGCAGAACGGGAAAAATATGAAATAGAAATTATCAAAGCCGATATGACAAAAAAATTACCATTTCAGATAACAGTTTTGACATAATTTTTCATCCAGTAAGCAACTGCTACATCGAAAAAGTTGAACCAGTTTTTAAAGAATGTTACCGGATCCTGAAAAAAGGTGGAATTTTATTGTGTGGTCTGGATATTGGAACAAATTATACTGTAGATGAAAAGGAAGAAAAAATCATCAATAGTCTTCCGTTCAATCCATTAGTCAATGAAGAGCAAAAGAAAACAACTGGAAGAACAGGATTGTGGAATTCAATTTTCTCACACAATATCAGAACAGATAGGTGGACAATTAAAAGGCTGGATTTAGACTAACAGATATTTATGATGATACAAATGGATTTGAAGGTTGCATGAACTTAATATTGCAAGTTTTGTGGCAACAAGAGCAATAAAAAGAATAAAAAATGAAAAAGCTGTTTTGTAAGTTTTTTTCAAAAAAATAACTGACTTATGAAGCAGTCTTTTTTGTGTAAAAATTTTTATAGACTGGAGTATGAAAAAAATGGTAATATTAGATGACGAAGAATATAATAAAGTCTGGGATATAGTTTATGATAGATTTAATTTTAATCCTAGTGTTGATAAAAAGAAATAGCGTTTGAATTTAAAGAGCCATATATAGTTTATGATATTAGTTATCATTATGAAAATTTAGAAGAAATTAAAGGGTCTGTAGTTTGGGGATTTAAAAAAGAAGTTCGGGATAAAATAACGGAAATCTTTTTAAAAATGTACTAAGGAAAATGAGGAATTGTATGCATTGGATTGGCAACATTCTTGCTTTTAGATATAATCCTCGTATCAAAGATGAACCTAAATTTATAGAAGTTAAAGATGAACGCTACTGGGGTGGCGGTTATACTGCGTATTTTCCAACATATTGTCCAAATGGGGATTATTATTTTTTTATTGATGTTAATTTTTCGTTTTGGATATTTAGGACATCCATGGCAACAAAAAGTTTGGATATATGGAAAAATTGATTGAAGAATTTAAAAAAAGCTGATTTAGAGGGATTTAAATTAATTGAGGAAAAAATTAGAGAGGAACATCGAAAAGAATGAAAGACAACAAGATAAAAAAATTATTGGAGCAAGAGAGCATAATTTGAAAAATATTGATATTGAGATTCCTAAGAATGAGCTTGTGGTAATTACAGGGGTTTCGGGGAGTGGGAAATCTTCGCTTGCGTTTGATACGATTTATTCGGAAGGGCAAAGAAGATATGTGGAGAGTTTGTCGGCTTATGCGAGAATGTTTATTGGGCAGATGCAGAAGCCTGAACTGGATAGTATTGAGGGGCTTTCGCCTGCGATTTCGATTGAGCAGAAAAGTGTTTCTAAGAATCCACGTTCAACTGTTGGGACAACTACAGAAATTTATGATTATATGAGGCTTTTGTGGGCACATATTGGAGAGGCACATTGTCCGATTTGCCATCAGAAGGTGGAAAAACAGTCGATTCAGGAAATTGTAGATAATCTCGTGAATGGACGGAATGAAAAGGACAAATTGATAGTGTTGTCACCTGTTGTTATTGATAAAAAGGGGACTCATAAAAATTTTGTTCTTGAATTTGCAGAAAAAAAGGGTTTCAGAGAGTTCGGGTAAATGGAGATATTTTGGACTTGAATGACACAATTGACTTAGATAAGAATAAAAAGACATAATATTGAAGTTGTTGTAGATAGACTTGTTGTAAAAAAAGATGACAAGGAATTTTTAAGTAGAATTACAGAAGCTATTGAAACAGCGAGTGAGCTTTCTAATGGAAAAAAATTATTGCAAATGTGAATGGAGAAGATAATAAATATAGTGAAAAATTTTTTTCTTGTCCAAATCATCCTGATGTGATTTTTTTCCAGATGTTGTGCCAAGACTGTTTTCGTTTAATGCACCTTATGGAGCCTGTGAAGTTTGTAATGGGCTTGGTTCAAGGCTGGAAGTGGATGAGAATAAATTGATTGTAGATGAAAAATTTGTCAATTAATGAAGGTGGAATTATTTTTTTCCGGGGGCAACTACGAAAAGGGGGATGGAACTGGGATTTATTCACGGCGATGGCAAAAGGCACATAAAAATCGACTTGGATAAAAAGGTGTCTGAATTGACTCGGAAAGAGAAGGATATAATTTTTTTATGGAAGTAATAAGAAGTTTAAGTTTTCTTGGAGCGGGGATAGTTTTAGTTATAATGGAAATAGAGAATTTGAGGGAATGTAGAATGGTATTGAACGTCGATATAGAGAAACTGCTTCGGAGTCAGCAAAGGAAGAGATGGAAGCCAAATATATGACGGAGAGAACTTGTAAGACTTGTAAGGGAAAAAAGACTGAAAGATGTTGTTTTGGCGATAACTGTAAATGACAAGAGCATTATTGACTTGACAGAAGTAAGCATTGTTGATGCGCTGAAATTTTATGACAATATTACACTTACTGAAAAGCAGATGCAAATTGCAGCTGAAATATTGAAAGAGATAAAAGAGCGGCTGAAATTTATGATAAATGTGGGACTTGACTATTTGAGCCTTTCCAGAATGACAAAAAAACTCTATCTGGTGGGGAATCTCAGAGAATAAGGCTGGCAACTCAGATTGGAAGCAGGCTTACAGGCGTAATTTATGTGCTGGATGAGCCAAGTATTGGACTTCATCAGAGGGATAATGATAAATTGCTTGCTACTTTGAAGGATTTGCGTGACATTGGGAATAGCCTGATTGTGGTTGAGCATGATGAGGATACGATGAGAGAAGCTGATTATTTGATTGATATAGGGCCAGGAGCTGGAATTAATGGTGGAGAAGTCGTTGCAGAAGGTACTCCGAAGCAAGTTATGAAAAATAAAAAATCATTGACTGCACAATATTTGAATGGGAAAATAAAAATAGAAGTACCTGAAAAAAGAAGAAAAGCCACTAAAGAAATTATTTTGAAAAATGCGAAGGGAAATAATCTGAAAAATGTTACAGTACACATTCCACTAGAAGTATTTACTGTAGTTACAGGAGTTTCTGGAAGTGGAAAATCGACATTGATAAATCAGACACTTTATCCAGAACTTCACAACAGGCTGAATAAAGGAAAATTGTATCCGCTAGAAAATAGTGGGATAGAAGGTCTTGAACATTTGGAGAAAATTATTGATATAAACCAGTCGCCAATTGGAAGAACTCCTCGTTCAAATACTGCAACTTATACGAAAATATTTGATGATATAAGAGATTTATTTGCTCAGACAAATGATGCGAAAGTAAGAGGATATAGCAAGGGAAGATTTTCGTTTAATGTGAAAAGGTGGAAGATGTGAAGCTTGTAGCGGTGCTGGAATTAATAAAATTGAAATGAATTTCTTGCCAGATGTTTATGTGGAATGTGAAGTTTGTAAAGGAAAACGTTATAATAGAGAAACATTGGAAGTACATTATAAAGGAAAAAGCATTTCGAATGTTTTAGATATGACGGTTGAGGAAGCATACGAATTTTTTAAGAATATTCCGGCACTTGAGAAAAAATTGCAGACATTAATTGATGTAGGAATGAACTATATCCAACTGGGACAGCCTGCAACAACACTTTCTGGAGGGGAAGCTCAAAGAATAAAACTTGCTACAGAACTTTCCAAAATTTCACGTGGGAAAACAATTTACGTGCTAGATGAACCTACAACTGGACTTCATTTTGAAGATATTAGAAAACTGCTGGAAGTACTGAATCGTCTTGTGGAAAAAGGAAATACAGTACTTGTAATTGAACTATAATCTTGATGTTATAAAAATATGCTGATTATATAATAGATATAGGGCCTGAAGGTGGGCATAAAGGCGGACAGATTATTGCACAAGGTACTCCAGAAGAAATAATAAAAATCTCGAAAAATCACACACAGCAAAAATTTTTAAAAAAATATCTGAAATAAAATTTAGATTTAAAGGTAAAACTAATTTTAAAAAAATATGAAATAATAAATAAAGTTTTGTATTATTTAAATAAATAAAAAGGAGTTTATTAAATTAAGAAAAAGGAGAAGATTGGTTATGAAAAAGAAAAAAATTTATTTTTAAAAAAACATTGTTTCTAATGTTAATAATAATGTTTGGAGTAATTTCCTGCGATTTTTTTGGCAAATAAGACGATTCGTGTACCAAAATCAGTAATTGAATCGAAAGCAAAAGAAAAAAATTTTCCGATTACAAAGAACTTTCTAGTAGGGAAAAATTACTGTAAAAAAATCCTAAGATTTCATTTAAGGATAATAGAATTTATATAGAAACAGATTATGATGCCTCACTGTTGGCAAACAGATCAGAAGGAGTTATTGGGTTAAATAGTGAAATTAAATTTGATCAGAAAACAAGCCAGCTTTTATTTAGTGGATTTACAGGTAGACAAAAATATTGGATAAAAAAACGGAAAAGATATGATAAGCACACCAGCCGCAAAAATCATTAAAAGCTTTAGTTTCAAATTATTTGGAAACAAATCCTGTCTATAAGTATGATCAGGAAGGAAAGAAAAAGAAGGTTAAGGTAAAAAAATATGTTTTATAAAAAAATGAGAAGCTATTTGTTCAAACCTAATAAATATTTTTTTATAACATTGACAATAATCAGAAAAAAATGATATACTATTTCAGTCATACTAGCTGGGGAGTTAGCGGTGCCCTGTATCTACAACCCGCTTTAGTAGAGGTGACGTCAAATTTGAGGGAAGTTTTAGTGTCAACGTCTTATTTTAAAAAGTGTTGAGAAAAATAGTCCTGTATTGTAGAGGGCTAGCGAAATGTGTCAGGTCGGGAACGAAGCAGCACTAAGTTAGTTTCTTTAGGTTTACAGGGTAGCTGTTTTTGAGCTTTTAGATTAAGAAACGGATGGTAGAATGTTTTTCGAGAATTTGACGTATGACTTTTATTTTTTTAGTTTAAAAATTCAAAGTTTTAATTTCTTTTTACTACAAATGGAGGCTTTATAATGAAAGTAGTCGAATGGGATAGAAAGGAGAATATTAGAAAATATATAATGAGATGCATTGGAGATAGATCCGAAATTTTCTTTTGATAAAGAAAACGAAGATATATTTTTTTATACAATGGAAAAACTATACGGATATGCAGTTTTTATTCTGAATGATACTGCAAAAATTAAAAAATATTTATTAGTTCAAAATTACGAAATAATGGATATGGAACATTTTTTTAAAAGTATATAATTAATCGAATTACAAAAAAAGAATTTTGACTCACTAATCATAACACATCATAAAAAAATGGATAATTTTCTTGAAAAAAACAGCGATTTATCAAAACAGAAGACGGATATGTATTAAATAATTTGGCAGAAGTGAAAAAAACAGGAAAAAAATATGATGTCTGTATCAAAATTTTGCGATTTGTGTCAATATTGTTTTAGCTTTACTAAAAATTATGGCTGGAAGAATATTTAGTAGTATGTCGTTACTTTCTGACGGGTTAAATTCGCTTTCAGACTTGATTACAAATGTTCTGGTAATTGTGGGACTAAAGGTTGGTAGCAATCCTGAAGACAAGGAACATCCATTTGGGCATGGGAAAAATAGAGTCGGTTTTTAGCGTGATAATTGGGACTTTTATAATGATAACAGCTTTTGAATTAATAAAAGATAACTTTTTCAAAAATTAATTTCCTTTAGCAGTGAAAAATAATCTTAATATTTCATTCATTCCAATAATTATAACAGTTCTTGCAATTTTGATAAAAAAATCTTCCAGTTAGTTTTTATGAAAAAAAGAGCAAAAATATAATAATGCTTTGATAAATTCATTACTTGCCGACTACAATACGGATATTATAATTTCCACTTCCGTTCTGGTTGGACTTCTTTTATCAAAAAAATTCATCCAGCATTTGATACAGTTGTAGGATTTATTGTGTCAATTTATATCGTAAAAAGCGGTTATGAACTAATAAAGGAAAAATGCATTGATATTGCTGGATTCACAAGATGATGAACTGATTGAAAAGAATACGTTCAGAAATATTGCGATTTGAAGAAATTGAAAATGCCCACGATTTTCGCATGACTACTTCTGGAAAAGATATTTATATGTTTGTGGATGTGAGAATGGATAAAAAAATAAGACGATTGAAGAAGCACATGATATTACAAATAAAAATTTCAAAAAAATTAAACACAAATATAAAAAAATATAAAAAGACTTTTGATTCATATTGAGCCTGTTTATGAAGATGATTAAATTTTTTTGAAATAGAAATTAAATAAGTTACTAATTTATAAAAAAATATAAAGGAGATATAGTAAAATGATAGAAAAAAATAAAACATGAGAAATACAAGATTTTAAAAAAAGAAATATTATTGAAGATTCTGATTTTACAAAGGAAACAATGTTTATTCTGATTTGTGCAATGATTATAGCGTCAATAGGATTAAATACAAATTCTGTTGCAGTAATTATTGGAGCAATGTTGATTTCGCCACTAATGTCGCCAATTCAGTCGCTAGGATTGGGATTATCAAATGGAAATTTAAAAAGAGTTTATGTGTCACTTTTTAGATTGGGAATTTTTATATTAATAAGTGTAGTAAGTTCCACTTTTTATTTTTTTAGTAAGCCCTATAAATGATGCAACACCACAGATACTAGCAAGAACTTATCCTACTTTTATGGGATGTTTTTAATCGCAATTTTTGGTGGAACTGCAGGAGTAATTGGAAAAAAACTGAAGAAGATGGTGGAAATGTAGTTCCTGGAGTAGCTATTGCAACAGCATTAATGCCTCCTTTGTGTGTAGTAGGATTTGGGATTGCTCATGGGAATCTGAAAAATTTTTTTCTTGGAGCAGGATATTTGTTTATAATAAATGTATTTTTTTTATAATGATAGCAACATTAGTTGGTTTGATGGTTTATTCTGGAAATATTTTTGAAGCAAGAAATAAAAATTCCAATAAAAAAACAAATAATATTTTATATAGTAAGTTTAATCATAATTATTCCAAGTATATATACAGCAACAACTTTAGTTCAAGATACAGCGAGAGAAAAATTCATTAAAAAAATTTATTTCAAGGGAATTAAAAAAACTCATTATGTTTTTTTGATAATTCTATTAATAAAAAAAGATAAAACTGTTACTTTAAAAATTGTAGGAGATGCTTTTAAAAAAACAGGATATTGAGAAATTAGAAAAAAACTGGAAAAAAATATAAATTGAAAAAAACTATAAATTAAAAAAATACAGCAGTTATCCAATGAAAAGTATTTAACAGCACAGGACTTATCAAAATATCTGAACGAAGAAAAAAATAAAAGAAAATGCTAGAAGATGTTTCATTACCGATTGAAAAATAAAAATCAAGAAATTTTGGAAAATGATTTAAAAACTGTTGAAAATATTTTATAAAAAAATTTTTTTCAAATAATATTAGCGAAGTTAAAATTGGAAAATTGATAGATGCAAATAATAATGAGAACTTTGTTGTTTTTAGTTGTTGGGAATGAAACAATGACAGATGAAATTTCTGAAAAAAATAAAAAAATCTTGAGTTTAATACTGAGAAAAAAATATGAAATTATTATTGAAAAAAATAAGCAAGAGAAAGTTAATGCAATATCTAAAGAAAATCAAAAAAATAAATTTTTGAAAAAAAGTAAAATAATAGAAATTCAATAAAAAGTTAGAAAAAAATAATAAAAAAATCTTGTGAATAAATGGAAAAAAATAGATTAAAGTCTTGACAAATAGTTTTTAGATTTATTATAATAGTTTGTATAATGTGAAAAAAATTATGAGTTTTTATAATTCTTTTTACAATGTTAAATTGAAGTGTTAATAATATAAAAAAATTTGAAAGGAGTCGATAAATAATGGCAGTACCTAAGAAAAAGAACTTCTAAAGCAAAAAAAGAAATATGAGAAGATCACACGATTCAATCAAAGCTCCAAACGTTATTGTAGAAGCTGATGGAACGATAAGAAGACCACACAGATTAAACTTAAAAAAACAGGAGTTTACAGAGGTAGACAAGTGTTACCAAATGATGAAGCAGTTAGTGCTGAATAGTTTATTGAAGCAGGATTTATGTCTTGCTTTTTTTGCAGAAATATTTTTTTGAAAGAAAAAAATTAAAAAAATGAAAATTTTTCTCTTTAAATAATTCACAAAAACATAGTACAATTATGATAGGGAAAAATAAAAATTATAAAAGCATACTTAGATGCTTTTCAGAATCAAAAATAGTAAAACTAGATCAATTAAAGGTTTTAGTAAAAATATTTATATCTTTAGGTCCAGTTATTATTATGAAAATGGAGCGGAGAAGAATAGTCAAGGAGGAAAAAAATGAGAACTTTAAAGCAAATAAAAAGAAATGTTGGCAAAGGGGAGCAACCCATTTTTGGGGGACAAAGCGGGAAGTAAAGGAGCTTCAAAAAATTATTACGGATAATGAAGTTGTTACTTATGCGACATCAGGTTATTATGAAAGCCATACATGGTTAATTGTTTCAACAAGTAAAAAGAATCATATTTTTTTAGACAAAGGAATGTTTTTTTGGATTAAAAACAAATTGAAATACCGCTTAATAAAAATTAATTCAATAGTGTATAAAAAAAGGATTTTTCTTAGGTGAAATAGAGATATGGGACGGAGCAACCATGATGAAGGTAACAAAAATATTAAACAAGACGCTTGTTCCGTTTGTAAATGCTGTAAACAAGGCTAAGGAAAAATTTGAAAGAGCTCAGCAGACTTCTGTTGCTGATGAACTGATAAAATTTAAAGGGTTGCTAGATCAAGGAGTTATAACTCGGAAAGAATTTGAGAGGAAGAAAAGGGAACTTTTGGATGAAGATCAATAGTCATAAAATAAGACGAGAAATAATATTTTACAGTTGTATTTTTTTATTGGAATTATGATAGACTTTAATAGAGTAATTTTAAGTTTGAATTAACATAAAATTATAATGATACGAAAAATAGAATAATAAAAAAATTTGAGGTGAAATATGAAAGTTGGAATACTGGGAACGGGATCTTATGTACCTGAAAAAAATATTGACAAATGATGATTTATCAAAAAAATAGTTGATACAAATGATGAATGGATAACAGTGAGAACTGGTATTAAGGAAAGAAGAATTGTGGATGAAAACGAAGGAACATCTGATTTAGCCTTTAGAGCAGCGCAAAAAGCCATTGAAGATGCAAAAATAGATAAAAATGAAATAGATTTAGTTATAGTCGCAACTATGACTCCTGATTACGGAACACCTTCAACAGCGGCATTAGTTCAGGATAAATTAGGAATAAATGCGGCGGCATTTGATTTAGGTGCAGCTTGTACAGGGTTCGTTTATGCTTATACAGCGGGGCATAGCTTTATAAAAGCAGGAATTTATAAAAAAGTGCTAGTTATTGGTGCAGAAGCAATGTCAAGAGTAATTGACTGGACTGACAGGGGAACTTGCATATTATTTGGAGACGGTGCGGGAGCTGTTGTACTTGGCGAAGTAGAAAATGGAGGATACATGGCTAGCCACTTAGTAGCTGATGGATCTGGTGCAAGTGAACTATTAGTGCCTGCTGGAGGTACAAAAGAGCCTGTATCAAAAGAAAAAATTGACAATAAGGATATCTATTTAAAAATGAACGGAAGAGAAATCTTTAAATTTGCAGTAAGAGTATTCCCTGAAACAGTGGAAGATGTACTGGGACAAGCCGGAATAACCGCTGACGATGTTGATTTGTTTATTCCACATCAGGCAAATATCAGAATAATTGAATCAATTGCAAAAAGATTTAAGCAACCATTGGATAAATTTTTTTGTGAATTTGAATAAATATGGAAATACTTCGGCAGGTTCGATTCCAATAGCACTTGATGAAGCGATAAAAAGAAGGAAAAATTGAAAAAAAGGCGATAAATTTGTTGCTACAGGATTTGGCGGAGGATTGACTTACGGATCAATTTTGGTTGAAATATCTAAATAATATAAGTTGTTTAGTATAATTTAAAATTTATAAAAATAAATTGAATAATAAAAAAATATAAATGATAGGAGGAAATATTATGAACTCAAAAATATTTTTGGGGATTAGTAATAGTTGTTTTTAAGCTTTGTTCAAATTTGTACCTGAGGAGATTATAAAGTACATTGTTAATTATCAGGTAATAATTGTTCTTGTAGGTGTTTATTTCTTGGTTAAAAAAAGAAAAAAACAAGGGTGGATATTTGTATGTGTAGGTTCTTACTTATATGTTACTCAGTATCTATGGGAAAAATGTGTCATTATTTGTAATTCCGTTAATTCTAGGACTAGTTGTTGTAGGGACTTGGAGTAAAGGAAATTTTGGATAAAAAAACAGCTAACTAAATTTAGTGGAAAACCAAAAATTCTTCAAAAAGATGAGGAAGTTATTGAAGCAGAAGAAATAAAAAAATAATAAAAAGATGAGAAAAAAATTAGAATTATTTAAATTTATTCAAAAATTTAAAAAAACAAGAGGAGATTAAAAAAATGTCAAAAAATTGCTTTTTGTATTTCCAGGACAAGGGACACAGTATGCTGGAATGGGTAAAAAGTTATATGATGAAGTGGATGATGAAAAATAAAAAAATAATTGACAAAATTTTTGAAAAATAATGAAGATGTGAAAAAGTTATTTTTGAAGGAACTGATGAAGAATTAAAAAAATACAAAAATATGCACAACCTGCAATTGCACTATTTTCTGTAATTTTAACTAAATTATTAAAAAGAAAAAGGTATAAATGCTGATTTTGTGGCTGGACACAGTTTAGGAGAATACAGTTCCTTATATGCTGCTGGAGTTTTAAATGAAATTGATACATTGAAATTGATTTCAAAAAGAGGGGAAATAATGAGCAGTGCCAATATTGATGGAGGAATGGCTGCAATATTAGGACTTAGTGCGACAGATGTGGAAAGTATTTGTAATGAAATTGATGGAGTAGTGGAAGCTGTAAATTATAATGAGCCGAAACAGACTGTTATCGCTGGAGAAAAAGAAGTAATTGCAAATAATCTTGCATTATTCAAGGAAAAAAAGGTGCAAGAAGAGCATTACCATTAGCAGTTTCAGGACCTTTTCATTCATCATTAATGAAACCTGTTGCCAAAATTCTAAAAAAAGAATTTGAAAACTATACTTGGAATAATCCAGAAACTCCAATTATTGCCAACACTACAGCAAATATTTTAAATTCTGCTGATGAAGTTCAAAACGAATTGTACAATCAGACATTTGGACCAGTAAAAATGGGTTGACACAATAAATAAACTGGCTGAAAATGGAGTTACAAAGATTTATGAAATTGGACCTGGAAAAAGTATTGGCAGGACTTATAAAAAATTAATAAGGAAATAGAAGTTATTAATATTGAAAATGTAGAAAGTTTGTAAATTTAAAAAAATTAAACAATTTAATTAAGTAATTTAAATACACTGAGACAGTTTGTAAAAATCTGATTTTTTTCAGTGTATTTTTTTGTATTTCAAAAATAAAAGTTATAGTTTATAAAACAATTATTTTATTTAATTTAAAAAAATTTTAATTTTATATTGACATTTATTTAAAAAAATATAGTATAAATAATTAATATAAAAATTAATAAAAAGAGGTGGTTAATTATGGATAAGGTTGAAAAAGAAAAAAAGTAAAATTGAAAAATGCAAAAGAAGGGAGGAAAAATAAGAAATTAAGGGAACGTGAAAAAGGGGTTTACACTTGTGGAAGTTATTCTGGTGGTAGCGATTATTACAATAATATCAGCGATTGCTGTGCCGCAAGTTGGGAAATATTTGAATAAGGCTAATCGGAGTAAAGTTGTAGGAGCTGTTGCTGAACTTAATAATACAGCAACATCCTGGAGTATTGACCATAGTGGAGATGCACCTAAGAATCTTCAGGAAATTTTGACGGAGCAGGGGAATTTGAGTAAAGCTTGGAATTGGGCTTGATAGTAGTGGAAAAATTTAAAATTGGGAATATTCAGGGAAATGTGATTTATCAGGAAGGAGAAATTTTTGCAAAAGTTGATGCAAATAGTAAGGCATTTGCTGGGGAAGAGATTAGAAAATAATGAATATTATAATTGAAATAATAAAATGCTGTATTTTTGCGAGAATTGTATGGATTGATTTAAAAAGAAAAAAATTATTCCAGAGAAAATGCGTAATAATTTTGTTGATTATCGGATTGATTTTAGCATTGCAAAAATCACGATTTAGAAAGATATTATTTGGGAATTTGTGCTTATTCGATGCCGATGATTGTTCTTTATATTTTTGGAAGATTATGTAAATAAAAACTTTAATTGGTTTCGGGGATGTAAAAGCTGATGATGGGGATTGGAGGACTTTTGAAATATACAGGGATGGAAAAATGTTATGAATTTTTTTATAATATTGTATTCTTTTTTTCTGGAATAGTCGCTTTTCTGTTTTTTTATTTTTTTAAAAAAATGGAAAAAAATATGAATATATTCCATTTGCACCGTTTATTGTTGTAAATTATGTAATTTTTGAAATATTTTTTTATAAAATTTTTAAAAAGTTTGGAGAAAAAAATGAAAAAAATAGTGGGGAAACGTTAGTTGAAAGCTTGATTTCAATGTTTTTTTGTGACAGTTGCCATTGTACCAATTTCAAATTTATTTTTTTGAAGACATTTAGGACAGATGTGAGAGTGGACGATTTGAATGTGAGAAATGTGAATATTGAAAAATATGATTGAAATATTGAAGGCAAAAAAATATAATGAAATCTTGAATTTTATTGGGAAACATGAAATTTTAAAAAGTTGAGGATTTTTTTATAATAAATTTTCAGTTGAAAAAAATTATCAGATTTTAAAAAAAGTTGGAACAAAAGACAGGATAAAAAGGGGAAACTAGAAAATGATAAGGTAAATATTGAAATAAAAAAAGGACGGAGGGATATTTTTGTAAATGAATTGGGGGCGAAGGAATATTTTTTTGAAATAAATGTTGACAAAAATTAAGGATTATTATTTTCCAGATTAATAGTTTTCATTTGGATTTTATAAAATAAAAGAAAAATGATTATTGATAAAAAAATAAAAATAAGATTTAAGTTGTATTGAAAAAAATTTAATTTTTTTAGGAGAAAAATGTTTGAAAAAGAAAAAAATAAAAAAATCTGGATATTTGCTTGTTGAAATATTAATAAGCCTATTTATTTTTTTCCGTTCTTGTACTTGTAGTTTCAGTTTTTTTAAAAGCGTGTAGTTTTAATTGAGAAGGCTAAGAAAAAAATAATCAGAAAAATGTATGAAAAATATGTATTTTTTTCAATGGATAAAATTATTATGGATATAAAAAACAGAGATATTCAAGACTTTTTTTATATGAAAAATGAAAGTAATAATATTTTTTTATCAAGGAAAAATAAAATTATTTTTTTAAATTGAACGATATTTTTTTATAAAATTGAATCTGCTAATGGCAAACTTTATATTTCTGATGCTGAAAAATATAGGAAAAATTTGGAAGCAGAGTGGAAATAGGGAAAATTTAGGGAAATAAAATTTGAAAAAGATAGGCAGTTTGCTAGTAATTACGCTGAATGGGGAAAAAAAGTGAAAGTATAAGAGTTGTGAGAATTTAATTTTTGAGGTTTTGGATAATGGGGAATAGATATTTTATGAAAAGGGGAAAATAAAAAAATTCAGGGGGCGAGTTTGGTTTATGTAATGGTTATTTTATCAATAATTTCAGCATTTTTCAATTAATTTTGTGTATTATGTTCATCAGAAAAAAGGAAATGGTGTTTTTGAAAAACCAGAAAGAGAATAAATTTGAAAAAAAGTTTTTTTAATTCAGAAAGAAAAATCAGAATGTGAAAAAAATTTATGGATAATGGGATTCTATTTTTAATGAGAATCTGGTTACATTAGAGAAAAAGGAGCAGTATTTTGATAGCAGATTGGAAAAATGATGGACAGGAAATTAAAATGGAAAAAGTTGATTTTTTTGAAAAAGGATAGTGAAAGTATTGGAAATTATATGGTTAAGTCAATAAAAGACAGCAATGAAAATGAATATTTTTTTACCGCTTGAAGAAAAATAAGGTTTATGGGGAGTTAAAAGTTGTTTTTTTGCAAGGAAAAATTTTTAGATAAGGAAATTTTGTTTCAGGAAAAAGATTGAGTTTAAGAGAGTAAGTCTGCTGGAAGTTGAGATGAAAATTTTTGGAATCGCAATTTTTTTATAGATAAAAATAATAAAGGGGGAGTGATGGGAAGAGAAAAATAAAAAAATATATGTGCGAAGTAAAAAAATAAGATTTATATCTTTTTAAAGATGAAATATATTTTTTTGAAAAATCAGGAGCTGGAATCAGTTCTAGAAAGTTTTGTTGAAGAAAAATAACATTGAAAAAAATAGCAAAATAGCAGTAATTTTACATTTTTTTCATATTTTTTTGGTTTAATGATTTTTAAGGATTTTGATAAAAACAGATGAAAAATTTTGAAAAAGAATCTAAAAAAACAAAAAAATATTTCAGAAATTTTTAAAGAAAAAAATTAATTTTGTGAATAAAAAATGATTATAAATCATTTGGAAAAATAAATTTTTGGATATTGAAATGGATAAAAGAGAAATTTTTAAAATTAAAAAAATATGCAAAAAAATACTCGCTTTTACTTACTGAAATAAAGATAGATTTTGATGCGGTTTATAATTATTTTAAGGATGGAAATTTTGAAATTAGTCAAAATAAGGAAATTGAATTTGAAAAATAAAAAAATGAACTTTTTGGAAAAATAAGAATGGGAATTTTCAAGAAGAAATAGAAATTGTCGAAGAAGTGCAGGAAATTGGAGCTGTAAAAATATAATAATGTAAATCGTAATTTTGGGGAAAATTGAAGAGATTGATATAAATGAAGAATTAGGAAATAGTGAGAATTTTTGGAATAGAAAAACGATATAAATATTCTTAGAAAAAAAGCAGAACGGAAATTTTGCAGCTGGGAGAAGAAAAGTAGTATCAGGATTTTTGATTGAAGATGAGAAAAATATCGGAAATTGAAAAAAATTGATTTGAAAAATTGAAGATGTAGATGATATTGAAAAATTTTTGATTTTGGAGATATGATTGTAGTTGGAGATAGTGAAAATGATATAAAAAAACGGTATTTGCGGGTATGGAACTTTCAGATAATCCTAATTTTTATAAAAGCAGAATTCTGTTTTTGATAAGGAAAGCTTAAAAAAATAAAAAAATTTTCTGATGTTGTTATTGCAGGTATTGTCGCAACTGGATATTTTCTTGGATACAACTCAATTCCAATGGAGAAGAAAAACGTTGGAAAAATGAAATAATTCAGAAGGAAATAAAAACATTGGAAAAAGATTATTTAAAGAAAAAAAGGGTGAAGAAATCCCAGATTATTCCAAAAGAGCTTACAGTACTTCGTGAAATTGATATGGCGATGAAAAAGGCGTGAATATTACTCGTTTATAAAATTTTTAGTTGAAAAATAGTAAAAAAATGGAATTGATTATACGAAAAATTAATTACGAAAAATTCAAAATGGGTTGTTCAAGGGGAAATGGAAAAATTTTAATAATTTTTGAAAAGTTTGAAAAATAATGTCTTGAGAAAAATATTCCAATTCGGAACTGGGATATTTGAAGGATAATGATACGGGCAACACTTTTTGAATATAATATTTTGGAGGGAAAATAGTTTAAGCAGCTAGGATAAGGAAAAATGATTAAATTAAATTTAAAGGTATTAATTTTTTTACAGTCGGAATTGTATTGGCATTGGTAAATATTAATAAAAAAATATGGAAAATACAAGGAAGTTTTTAAATAATAGGAAAATTTTTGATTGAAAATAAAAGAAATTTGGAAAGTAAAATTGTGAATGTAGTGGAACAAAAAAATTTAGAACGTAGAAAGGATTATGAATGAATATAATGAGATAACGGCTCTTACGAAAAAAATTATCATTTTTATCAATGAAAAAAGCGAATCTGAATTTAAAAAGATAATTTATGTTTTTTTCACACGACAGCGGACTAAAAATGAAGGAAATCTCAAAAATCCGAAAAATATCTGGGAGAGAAACGGCTACAGACTTAAATATATTCATTTTACAATGTACGGAAGCCTGAATGATTTTTGGAAAAATTTGTATATTTTGTGAATAAAAAGTAAAAAGATATATTGACACTTCTAAAAATGTTTATGGAGCTGACGAGTGATGGGTTTAAAAATTTCATTAGGATTTATAGAAAAAAATTGAGGATAAAAAAATTAAGATGGAAAATTTAGCTAGTATAATAACTAAAGGGGGGATTTATGGAAAGGAAAAAGAAAAAAATTTTAAATTGTTTACGGTTTTATTTTTGATTTTTTTATATTGTTGGAAATAATAGTTTTGGAGCTAAAAACATCTGATTATGTGAATAAAAACCGATGTGGAAAAATGCAAAGAAAAATATTTATTTATGAAGTTCCAAAAGAAAGGTTCAGACAGAAAAAGAAGGAAAAATAGCAATAAAAGTTCAAATAATAATCAGAATAATAAAAAAATTCAAATAAAAAAATAAAAATTCAGCAAATGTATCAAAAAAATAATGAAAGTACAAGTAACAACAATAAAAATCAAGTACAGAATCAGGTTCAGCCTGTCAAGGAAAAAGAAAAAGAACTGGAGAAATTGATTTGGAATACAGAAATTCAAAAAGATATTACTGAAAAAAAATTGAATGGTTTTTTGGATTTGAAGTGATTGGAATTGATAATAAAGTTATTTTTTTAATGGAGATGAAAGTAAAATTGAGGAAATGAGAAGGATTATAAAGTCGCTGGATAAGGAAAAAGGAACAAGTTATAATAAAGGGAACTATAATTGATACAAGCTCAAATCTGTTTGAGCGGCTTGGAATTGACTGGAGCATAAATAGCGATAATGCGAATGCGACTAAAGATAATCTAGTGGCAAAAATTTTTTTGAATGGAGAAGTTTCAATTGCGTCTATTTTTTTCAAAAAGGAGGGAGATTTTTAGGAATAGATTTTTAATTTATTGAAGGAAAAATGGAGATATACGTATAGAAGCAATGCCGACACTTATGATTATGGAAAATGAAGAAGGTGAATTAAAAGTTACAGAAGAAGTTTTTGGTTGGAGAAAAAGAAGATTACGAAAAAAAGATACTGAATATGTAGAGCCAATTTTTTTCTGAAGCAGGGAATAGTCTTTAAAATTAATCCTGAAATTAGAAAAAAATTAACGGTATAAAGAAAATTTTACTAAAAATAGACACAGAAATAAGTAATTTTAAGCTGACTTCAAGCTATAATGCGTCTTCTGGAGCTAAACAGAAGAATCAGACTAAAAACAACAATTACGTTGAATAATGGTGGCTCGACATTTTATTGGAGGATTAAAGCAGGATGTGAGCAAGGAAACGATAAGAAGAGTTCCAGTATTATCAAAAATTCCAATAGTTGGTCCGCTTTTTTTAAATATAGAAGGACTAATAGAGAATTGCGAGATATTTATATTGAAATTGAAGCTGTTATTCAGGAGAAAATTTAATAAAAAAATCACTTTGATTTTAGAAAAATTCAAGCATAATTCAAATGAAAAAAATTTTACAAATTATAGTGGAAATTTTAAAAAATATGTAGTATAATATTAAATAAAGGCTAAAATTAAAAATATAATTTAAAATTGTAAATTAATGAATTTGGATTAAGGAAAGGAAAAAGATGATTTCGATTCAGAGGCTTGAAGAAATAATAAAAAAATTTAATAATGTGAGAATTGCCGTTGTTGGTGATATGATGCTGGATGAGTATCTTATAGGAAAAGTTAATAGAATTTCTCCTGAAGCGCCAGTTCCTATCGTAAATATTGAAAAGGAAAGATTTGTGCTTGGAGGAGCTTCAAATGTGGCAAATAATTTAACGTCACTTAAAGGAAAAAGTTTTTTTGTTTACGGTGTCATTGGAGATGATGCGAATGGTGAAAAAAATTTATAAAGGAACTTGAAGAAAAAATATTGATTCTAATGGAATTGTAAAGGATGAAACGCGTCCAACAATTATTAAAAAGTAGAGTTTTGTCACAAGGTCAACAGCTACTTAGATTAGACTGGGAAAAAAAGATACTGATATTTCAGAAGATATTCAAAAATCAACTTTTTGGAAAAATTTTGAGAAAAAAATATTGAAAAATATTGATGCAGTATTGATTTCTGATTACAATAAAGGGTTACTTACAAAAACATTTATCAGAAAGAATTATAGAAATAGCAAAAAAACATAATAAAAAAAGTAATGGTTGATCCAAAACCGCAGAATTTTTAAAAAAATTATGTGGGAGCAACTTCAATGACTCCAAATAGAAAAAGAAATTTTGGATTATTTTGGAATGAAAAAAATTTACTAGCGAGGAAGAAATTGCTGAAAAAAATGGCTCAGTTAAAGGATGATTTAAAAACTAGACAGCGTTGTGCTTACTCGAAGTGAAGAGGGAGTTTCGCTGTTTAGAACAAAAACATAAGAGAATACCGACTGTGGCAAGGGAAGTTTATGATGTTACAGGAGCTGGAGATACCTTTATATCGACATTTTTTTACTTTCGATATGTGCTGGAGCGGATTTGTATGAGGCTGGGGTAATTGCGAATATGGCGTCTGGAATTGTGGTAGCAAAAAAATAGGAACGGCTACTGCAACACAAGATGAAATAATAGAATTTTACAAGGATAATGACAATATATTAAAAAAATATAAAAAAATGAAATGTCATTTGATTTAAAGATGTTTATAAAAATAAAAAAATACAAATAAAAAAATTTAAAAAAAGAAAAGGAAGTGAAATTATGGCAATTATTGCGGCAGTTGAAGCTGGGGGAACAAAATTTATATGTGGATTGGGAACTGAAGATGGGAAAATTATCGAAAGAGTAAGTATTCCAACTACAACTCCTGAAGAAACAATGGCACAAGTTATTGAATATTTTAAAGACAAGGAATTTGATGTAATGGGTGTTGGGAGCTTTTGGACCGATTGATCCTGTAAAAGGCTCTAAAACTTACGGATATATTACAAAAACTCCAAAAGCCTTACTGGAGCGATTATGATTTGATAGGAGAGTTGAAAAAACATTATGATGTTCCGATGGAATTTGATACTGATGTAAATGGAGCGGCGCTTGCGGAAAGCTGGTGGGGTGCTGGAGAAAATTTGAAAAAAATGTTATGTATATTACTGTTGGAACTGGAATTGGGAGCTGGAGCAGTTGTTGATGGGAAAAATGCTTCAAGGATTGACTCATCCCTGAAATGGGACATATATTCTTGAAAAAGACATAAAGATGATAAAGTTTGAAGGAAGATGCCCTTTCCATAAGGACTGTATGGAAGGAATGGCAGCAGGGCCTGCAATAGAAGACAGATGGGGTAAAAAAAGGATTTGAACTTGCCGATAGGAGATGAAGTTTGGGACATGGAAGCATATTATTTGGCTCAGGCTGTTGTAAATTATACTTTGATTTTATCTCCACAAAAGAATAATTATGGGTGGGGGAGTTATGAAACAAAAGCAGCTGTTTCCATTAATTAGAAAAATATGTGCTGGAATTTTTTTAAATGGGTATGTTCAAAAAGAGGAAATTTTTAGAAAAAAATAGAAGACTATATTGTTTATCCAGGACTTGGAGATGAAGCAGGATTTGTCGGATCAATCGCATTGGGGAAAAATTGCGCTGGAAAATAACAGAAAAATAATAATTGATTTGTAATTAATCAAAGGGAGGGTTAATTAAAATGGCAAGTATTATAAAGAGCAAGGAAAGTGAAATTAGTGAAAAAGACTTGTTATCATTTACAAAAAAAGTGTCTATTATTTGTTAAATGGTAAAATTTGCGCTAATTGATACACTTGGAATTGTTGCACAGAATTATAATGGGAGATTTGAAAAAGTAGGATAATTCGGACAAAAACAGCAGATTGAAAAAGGGAGTTTCTCTTCATAAGGGCGTTTTTCAAAAGATTACTGCAAAAAAACAAGGAATTTATGGAAATGGTGAAAAATCGGGGAAGAAACTGGAAATTTGGAAATAGTTTTTAAGAATCTGTATGAGAAAAGTATGAGTTTAATCAGAAAATAAAAAAAGATGTGAAAAAAATTTGAGCATTTATCCAGTAACAGTTATAATTACAGCATTGGTTATTGTATTCATACTGTTAAAATTTGTAGTGCCTAAATTTGTGGTAATTTATTCTGATATTGGTCAGGAATTGCCAAAAAGTTACGCAAATTGTGATAAATATTAGTAAAAATAACGGATAAATATGGTATTTTTTTCTTTTTAATTGCCATGATTTTTTTATTTTTTTGGATTAAAAGAAATTGGAAAGGAAAAAAATGAAAAGAATTTTTGAAAAAAATTTTTTTAGAAATGAAAACTGATTGGGCAAATGTATAAAAAAATATTTGCATATTGAATTTTACAAGAAATATGTATTCTCTGACAGATGCCAATGTTCCATTGATTCAATCCCTAAAAAAATGTGTACAAATTCCAAAAAAGTTATATTTTTAAATGAGGAACTGAAAAAAATTATTTTGAAAAAATAGAAAAAGGGTGAGAGTATTCAAAAATCCTTTTAAAACATACGACTTTTTTTGATAATGAATACGTAAGTTTCCTTGCAATTGGAGAAAAAGACCGACGAAATGAAAAATATCATTTTTTTAATTTGAATGAAATTTATTACGAAAAAAAGTTAGCGAGAAAAATAAAATGGTTTTTAAAAAATGTTTGAGCCGCTTTTCGATAATTTTTATCGGAGTAATTATTGGGCTTATTGTATTTTCAGTTATGCTGCCTATTTTTAAAAATGGGGAAATGCTGTAAATATTAAATTAAAAAAATATAAAAAATTAAAGTTAGAAACTGGAATTTTAGATTTAACATAAAAAAATGCCATTCTTTATTAAAATACAGGATTTATTATAAACTATTCTTAGTAAAGGAGAGGAAAAGGCTGATTATAAGCGAATAAATAAAATGTATATTTTTAAAAAGGGAGAATAAATTGTTTGGTTTTTCTAAAAATAATTTAGATTATAGCAAAGATAGTTTAAAAATTTGACTCAAAAGATTATAAACATGCCGCTCAAATTTTAGAGGTTTAATTTTTAAATGGATGTCAATATACAATAAAAAGAAAAAAAGGAAAAATTTATGATAGAAAAATTTTATAGAATCATCGAAATATGCACAGAATTTGTTTAAAATAAGGAATGAAATTATACAGGATATAAAAAAACGAAAGTTTAGATGAAAATGTGCCGATTATTACAGATGAAGTGCTAAATTATATGATTTTTTTACTGCTAGAAATATAAAGGCTCGAAAATATTTTGGAAATTGGTACAGCGACAGGTTATTCAGGGACTATTTTTAGCACAAATTGCTAATGAAAAATAGCGGGTTTTTGACAACAATGGAAATTGATGAAATTCGTCATGGAAAAAGCTGTGGAAAAATTTTTAAGAAACTTGGATTATTTGAAAAAGAATAAGATGATTTTTGGAGATGCTTTGGAAGAAATTCCGAAAACTTGATAAGAATGTGAAATATGATTTTATTTTTATTGATGCGTCGAAAGGTCAGTATTTGAACTTTTTTGAAATGAGTTATGAACTTCTCAATGAAAAATGGAATTATTTTTTTATTGATAATCTCATGTTTCGTGGACTGGTTGCAGTGGAGAAAAGAAAGAAATTCCAAAAAAAGGTATAAGACGATTGTAAAAAAAGGCTTTGGAGAATTTATAGAAAAAAATTGAATGAAAGAATATAATTTTGTACTGCTGCCGTTTGGAGATGGAGTTGGGATAGTAAAAAAATAAATATTTAGTATTAGTCAGTCCGCTTAAAAATTGAAGTAAAAATGTGTAAAAAGCAATGGATTGTTTATAGATATAGTCTAACTTTTCTATTCTTGTTTTAAACTAGAATTGTTATAAAGTGGTCTGAATATAATATAATTTTTGCAAATACAGGAAAGAGAAGTGAGGAGAAATGAAATTTCTTTTTGTATAATATTCGATATGGAACAGGAAAAGTATCTGAATCAGCCGTTTAAACATATACGGGGGATATTTAGGGACGTTCTGTAAGGCATATTTATCGAATTGGGAAATTTATTAATAAATATAAGCCTGATATTGTGGGACTTGTAGAAGTTGATCTTGGCTCGTTTAGAATGTACAGCAGAAATCAGGCTACGCTTCTTGGGAGAATTACGAGAAATAATAATGTTTATCAGTACAAATATGAGGAAGATTCTAATTATATGAAATTCCGATGGTAAGAAAGCAGGGAAATGCCTTACTTTCTAAAAAACCTGTTTTACGGGAAGAATTTCATTATCTGGATATTGGAATGAAAAAATTGATTATTGAAGTGGAAACGGAAGATATTGTGGTGTTTCTAGTTCATTTGGCACTTGGGGGAAAAACACGACAGAAACAGATTGTTCAGCTTTACAATTTTGTGAAAAATTGCAAAAAGCCAGTTATAGTTGCTGGAGATTTTAATGTGTTCTGGGGAGAAGAGGAAATTGAAATGTTTTTACAGGCTTCTAACCTGCAAAATATAAATATAAGGAAAGAGCCAACTTTTCCGAGCTGGAATCCAAAGCGGGAACTTGATTTTATACTTTGTTCAAAGGAAATAAAAAGTAAAAAAAGTTATGAAAGTTATACAAACTCAGCTTTCAGATCATTTACCGATATTAGTCGATTTTGAAATTGTAAAATAACAAAAAAATAGGAGGAAATTGAATAATGGTAATTAATGCAAAAAGATTGGAAATGGATTAGGGAGCCTAAAGATTACGTGATTACTAATGAAAAGATTGAAATTATAACGAATCCACATACAGATTTGTGGTAGCAAACATATTATCATTTTAGAAATGATAATGCACCTTTGTTCTTCAAATTGAAACAAATGAAAAAAATTTTTTCTTTTTATTGTAAAGACAGAGTTTGAGAGTAAGCATAGGTTTGATCAATGTGGTGTAGTTATGTATTTAGATAGTGAAAATTGGCTAAAAAGGTTCTATAGAGTTTGAAAATGATAAATTTCAGCATTTAGGGAGTGTAGTTACTAATATGGGGTATTCTGACTGGGCGACTACAGCGATTAATGCAGACATTAAATCAATGTGGTATCGTTTTAGCAGACGTGAAGATGATTATTGCATAGAATGTTCACAAGATGGAGTAAACTTTACTCAAATGAGAATTTGCCATATGTGGAAAGCTGACAATAAAATTTCTTTTGGAATTTATGCATGCAGTCCAGAAAATTCATCATTTAAGGCAACATTTACAAATATGGAAATAACGGAATGTATGTGGAAGGCTCATGATGGGCAAAAAGCCAGATGATGTTATTTAACTTTAAACTTGTTTAATTCTGGTTAGTTTCAAGGAACTTTTTCTATAAAATCAAATCATTAATTTTATTAATGGTATCATTAAAAAAACTTATATATTTAATATATTGATTTTTGTATTATTTTTTTCTGCTATAATAGATTTATCAAAAAAACAAATTAAAATGACAGGGAGGAAAAAGATTATGAAAAATGATAAGAAGGATAAGGGATAATAAATTTACACAATTAAATTATAAACCCTTGTCAGATGGTGTATAATCATTTTTTTATAATGAATTCCTGTTTTACATAAAAAAATTTTACTTTTTGCCAATGACTTTTTGGGTTGTTGGCTCTTTGTTTTTATATACAATTTGTATAATTTTATTTAGAGCCTGTAAAAAGGGCTTTTTTTATAAAAAAATGTAGGGAGATGGTAATTATGATAAAAAGTTGGAGTTATTGGAGCGACTGGGTATGCTGGACAGCAGCTTGTATGGATATTGAATAATCATAAAGAAGTGAAGATTGAATTTATTTCTTCGTATTCAAATGCTGGAGAGAATATGGGCGAGGTGTATACAAATTATAAAAAAATATTTTGAGAAGAAATTGATTTCGCAGGAAGAGGCTGAGGAAAAATTTTTGGAAAAATTGATGTACTGTTTTTTTGGCATTGCCGCATGGATTGTCGGAAAAAGATGACTAAGAAGGCGCTCGAAAAATAATGTAAAAGTTTTTTTGACTTGGGAGCAGATTTTTAGGTTGGATGACTCGGAAACTTATGAAAAATGGTATGATGTTAAGCATGAGTTTCCTGAAATTAATCAGAGTGCAGTTTATGGCTTGCCTGAGATAAATAGGGGAAAAATAAAGGAAAGTCAAGTTATTGCATGTCCGGGGTGTTATCCGACATCGGCGATATTGGGAGCAGCGCCACTTTTAAAAAAATAAAGTTGTAAAAACGGATAAAATAATAATTGATTCAAAAATCTGGAGTTTCAGGAGCAGGGAGAAGTGCCAAAAATAGATACGATTTTTTTACAGAAGTAAATGAAAGTTTTAAGGCTTATGGAGTTTTAAAGCATAGACATACGCCTGAAATAAAGCAGGAAATGGATAAATTATCAGAAAACGATATGAATGTAGTGTTTACTCCACATTTATTGCCAATAAATAGGGGAATTCTTTTCAACAATTTATCTGGAAGTGAATGAAAAAATGGAAGGAAAGCTAACAGAAGAAAAAAATTTATGAAATTTATAATGATTTTTATAAAAATGAGTATTTTATAAGGGTTACTGAAAAATTTGCCTGAGATAAAAAAATGTGAAAAAAATAGCAATATTTGTGAAATTGGTGTCCGTTATGACTCAAAAAAAGTGGGAATATTATTGTAATTTCTGCGATTGACAACCTTATAAAAGGGGCAGGAGGACAAGCTGTTCAAAGTATGAATATTATGTTTGGGTTTGAAGAAAATATGGGACTGGAATTTTTATCAATGTATATTTAAAAAAACTAACTGTTAAAAAGGAGTGATTTTTATGAAAATAATAAAAAGATGGGACAATTACTAATGTTAAAGGGATAAAGGCGGCAGGAATATCGGCACAGTTGAAAAAAAGCAGGAAAAAAAGACTTGGCATTGATTTATAGCGAGAAAAAGGCAGTTTCAGCTGCGGTGTTTACAAAAAATCTTGTAAAAGCAGCTCCGATTATTTTGAATATGGAAAATATAAAAAAATGGAAACACACAGGGAATTATTGTAAATAGCGGGAATGCTAATTCGTGTACGGGAGAAACTGGACTTGAAAATGCTAAAAAAATGACGGAATTTGCAGCAAATGGACTGGGACTCAAAAAAGAGGAGATTTTAGTGCAGTCTACTGGAATTATTGGAGTTCAGCTGGATATGGAAAAAAATAGAAACTGGAATTAGTAAAATTTGCAAGGAAATATCGAAAGATGGAGGAAATGACGCAGCGTCGGCAATTATGACAACGGACACTTTTACAAAAACAAATTTGTGTAGAAATTGAAATAGATGGAAAAAAACAGTAACGGTTGCAGGAATGGCAAAAGGTTCTGGAATGATACATCCCAAATATGGCTACAATGCTCGCTTTTACAGTAACGGACGTAAATATTGAAAAATTGTTGCTGCAAAAAATATTTTCCGAAATTACAGACAGCACATTTAATATGATTTCAGTTGACGGAGATACAAGTACAAATGATATGGCTTTGTGTTATTGCTAATGGAGCTTCTGAAAAATAAAAAAATTGTAGATGAAAAATTCTGAAGGATACAACAAATTTAAAGAGGCACTTTATTTTGTGAATCAGGAGCTGGCAAAGTTGATTGCAAAAAGACGGAGAAGGGGCGACAAAATTAATTGAAGTTACTGTAACTGGGGCAAAAAGTAAAAAAAGACGCACAAAAAAAGTTGCAAAATCAGTAATAACTTCGAGTCTTTTCAAAGCCGCTGTATTTGGAGAAGATCCAAACTGGGGAAGAATCCTTTGTGCTGTGGGTTATTCTGAAGCGGAACTTATTGTTGACAAAGTAAATATTTTTCTTGGAAATGATATTAATGCTTTTACAGAAAGGAATCCAAGTTGCAAAAAAATGGCATGGGAATAGAATTTGACAACGAAAAAGGCTGTTAAAATTTTTGAAAAAAATGAGAAAGTTGAAATTTTGATTGAACTGAATGATGGAGAGTTTTCTTCGACTGCGTGGGGATGTGACTTGAGTTATGATTATGTGAAAATAAATGCGGAGTATCATACATAAAAAAATAATCTGGAGGATAGAATAATGGTATCAAATTTACAGAAGGCTAAAAATACTGGTAAAATGCCTTGCCATATATAAAAAAATATTATGGGCAGACAATAGTTATAAAATATGGTGGAAGTGCCATGGTTGACAAAACTGCACGAAAACAGTTTATTAAAGATGTTGTACTTATGAAATACATTGGTATAAATCCTGTAATTGTACATGGTGGCGGTCCTGAAATTAATGAAATGCTTCAAAAAATTGGAAAAGAAAGTAAATTTATTGCGGGAAATCGTGTGACTGATGGGGAAACTGTGGAGATTGTGGAAATGGTTCTTTCTGGGAAAGTAAATAAGGGAATTGTTGCAGATATTAATAAATATGGCGGGAAAAGCTATTGGAATAAGTGGAAAAAGATGATAATATGATTTTAGTTAGGCAAAAGTATATTGAGGAAAAAAGTGAAAATAGCGAGGAAACAAAGAAAATTGATATTGGATTTGTGGGAGAAATTGAAAATATTAATACCGAAATTATAAAGATGCTTGAGAAAAGTGACTATATTCCAGTAATTTCGTCAATAGGAACTGATAAAAATGGACAGACTTATAATATAAATGCCGATTATGTGGCAGGGGGAAATTGCGGGAAAATTAAATGCAGATAGAATGATATTTTTTTAACGGATGTTGATGGAATATTGCTTGATTATCACGATAAACAGACACTTATTGATGAAATTGACGTTTATCACGTAAATAAATTAATTGAAAAAGGTATAATTAGTGGAGGAATGCTACCTAAAGTGAATACTTGCCTAAAAGCCATTGAAAAAGGGGTGGAAAATGTGATTATTTTAAATGGGAAGCTGGAACATTCATTATTATTGGAGTTGTTTACAGAGGAAGGAGCTGGAACTTTAATAAAAAAATAAATTAAATTTTAGAAGGGAAGCAAAAATGTTATTAAATGTATATAGTCGATATAATGTAATTTTTGACAAGGGGAAGGAAGCTATATTTTTGATATCGAAGGGAATAAATATATCGATTTTGTATCGGGAATATCGGTAAACTGTCTGGGGCATGCAAGTCCAGTAATTATAAATGCTCTGACTGAACAAAGTAAAAAAATTGATACATATTTCAAATCTTTATTACAGCGAGCCTCAATTAGAGCTGGCAAAAAAACTTACAGAAAAACAGTGCGATGGAGAAAGTATTTTTTTACTAACAGTGGAACAGAAGCAATTGAACTGACAGTAAAAAAATTGCTCACAAATACGGTAATAGTTTATCATATGATGAAAATGGAAATAAAATTATTGACAAAACTGAAATAATTTATATGAAAAATTCATTTCACGGACGCTCAACAGGAGCATTAGCAATAACAGGACAGCCTAAATACCAGAAGCCTTTTGAACCATTAATTTCTAATGTTACACAATGTAATTTTAATGATGTGAAAGATTTGAAGGCAAAAGTGAGCGAGAAAACGGCAGCCATAATTTTGGAGCCGATTCAAGGGGAAAGTGGGCTGGAAAGTGCAACACCTGGATTTATGCAGGCGATAAAGGAGTTGAGTGAAAAGTATAATGCACTTGTAATTTTTGATGAAATTCAATGCGGGATGGGAAGAACAGGGAAATTGTTTGCTTATGAAAATTTTGAGATTATTCCAGATGTTGTTACTGTGGCAAAGTCGCTTGGTGGCGGCGTTCCAATTGGAGCAACTCTTACAAAGGGCAAGGCAAACGATGTTTTGAAGCCTGGGGATCATGGTTCGACTTATGGGGGGAATCCGTTAGTTTGTGCTGTTGCAAATGCTGTTTTGCATGAATTGATTGACAATAAATTGGTTGAAAAGGATGTTGTGGAAAAAGGGAAAGTATTCTCTTAAAAAAATTGGAAGAATTGAAGGAGAAATATAATTTTATTGATGAAATTCGTGGAAAAAGGACTGCTTTTTAGGAATAAAATTTGACGAAAAGCAAAGTTTTGGCAAAAGATGTAGTTTTAAAAGCATTGGAAAAATGGGCTGCTATTAGTTGGAGCTGGAAATAACGTTGTGAGATTTTTTTCCCGCCATTTAATGTGAAAAACTGAAGAAATTGATGAAGCAGTATCAATATTGAGCAAAGTTTTGGAAAACGTTTTTAGTCTTTTTTTATAATATTGTAAATTAGAGGTTATTGAGGTAAAATTATAATGAAGGAAATAAAAAAATTATAAATAAAGGTGAGACTTATGAAAAATTTTTAGAAAAAAATTGTGATAATAGCTGTTTTGTTAAGTTTGATAAGTTTTGGTAATTCAAATATTGAAAGTAAGATTGCTCAAATTAGGAAAAGATTACAAAAGGTACTAATGCTATAAAGAATTATATTGTGAAGAAAATTGAGGATGATGAACAGAGTATAGAGGGTGGTGTTATAAGATATTATTTTCAAAAATAGAATTGTTAAGAAAAATTGTAACTGAATATTTTGGTGAAACCTGGAGAGGAACGACGGAGTATTACGTGAAAAAAATGGAAAAGTTTATTTTATTTTTTTAATAGAACTGAAAAAAATATAATGTTCCATATTATATAAATGCTGATTGGTACAGAGAAAATGATGTGGAAATTGGAGAAGTATTTGACAGTAAAAAAAGTCGGAAAATTTTTGAAAAGAGATACTATTTTGATGAAAAATATGAAATTGATCCGATATACTGATGAAAAATAAAAAATATTGAAAAATGTACAAAAAAATTGAAAGAAATTGAAAAAAAGAGATTTTAAATGAATACTCTAGAATAAAAAAATAGAAATTAAGGAGAAAAATATGTTAAAAGGGAAAAATCATTTTTAAAAAATTATTAGACTTTACAACAGAAGAATTACAATATTTACTAGATTTGGCAAAAAAATTGAAGGAAGATAAGAAAAAAATAAGACTGAGAAAAATTGACTGGTAAAAAAATATTGCATTGATTTTTTTGAAAAGACTTCGACACGTACTAGATGTGCTTTTTGAGATTGCGGCTTATGATCAAGGGGCGAATGTTACTTATATTGGGCCTTCTACTTCTCAGATGAATGATAAGGAGTCGATTGAGGATACTGCAAAAGTTCTGGGAAGATTTTATGATGGAATTGAGTATCGTGGATATGGACAGAATTTGATAGAAGCATTGGCCAAACATTCTGGCGTGCCTGTGTGGAATGGGCTTACGACTGAGTTTCACCCGACACAGGTTTTAGCGGATTTTTTGACTATTTTAGAGAAAAAAGGAACTTTAAAGGGAATTAAGTTTGCGTATCTTGGAGATGGGAAAAATAATATGGCAAGTTCACTTATGATTGGTGCAGCAAAATTTGGGATGGATTTTACGATTGTTGCTCCGAAAGAATATTTTTCAGATAAAGAATTGGCTGAAACTGCATTGAAGCTGGCTGAAGAAAATGGAGGGCGTGTTTCATTTACAGATGATAGAATTGGGGGAGTGAAAGATGCGGATGTGATTTATACGGATGTCTGGGTTTCGATGGGAGAATCTTATGATGTGTGGGAAGAAAGAATAAATCGACTTTCATATTATCAGGTAAATAGCGAGCTTGTAAAACATGCAAAGGATGACTATCTGTTTATGCATTGTCTGCCTGCATTTCATGACTTAAATACAAAAGTTGCAAAGGAAATTGAAAAGAAGTACGGAATTAAGGAAATGGAAGTTACTGATGAAGTGTTTAGAAGTAAAAATTCAGTGGTATTTGATGAGGCAGAAAACAGAATGCATACGATTAAGGCCGTTATGGTAGCAACTTTAGGTGATATTTAATTTTTAAATTTTAAAAATTGTATTAATTAAATTAAAACTGTGAAAAAGCTAAAAAAATAAGGATAATATATTGAAATATTAGAAAAAAATATACTAAAAATGATATTGAAGATTAAACATTCAGAAAGGAGAAATTGGTGAAGTCAATTTTAAAGAAAAATATCATTATTAGCAATTACAGTTTTAACGGCAGCTACATTGAATGCCTCGAATATTATAGTGGGAAGTAATAACAATGCAGCAAAAAGTTAGTAATCAAAAGGTTACAAAAAATAAAGAATTAAGAGGTGTCTGGGTAGCAAGTGTCAGCAATATCGACTGGCCTTCTAAAAAAGGACTTAGTGTGGATCAGCAAAAAAGGGAATTTTTGACAATCCTTGATAATGTGAAGAAGTGGAATATGAATGCGGTATTTGTACAAGTAAAACCTGCTTCGGATGCTTTTTATCCATCTAAATATTCACCATGGTCTGAATATTTGACAGGAACTCAAGGAATAAATCCAGGATACGATCCATTAAAATTTATGGTAGAAGAAGCTCATAAGAGAGGTATTGAATTTCATGCGTGGTTTAATCCATACAGACTTTCAACTTCAGGTTCAAGAGATAGATTATCAAGTGATAATATTGGACGTAAGAAACCTGAATGGACAGTAGCTTACGGAGGGCAATTATACTTAAATCCAGGAATTCCTGAAGTTAATGATTATGTTGTAAATAGTATTGTTGAAGTTGTAAAGAACTACGATATTGATGGTGTTCATATGGATGATTATTTCTATCCATATAAAGTTAAAAAAATCAAGAATATCCAGATTCTGCACAATTCAAAAAAATATGGAAGTAAATTTTCTTCAATTGGAGATTGGAGAAGAAATAACGTAAATACTTTAATTGAAAAAAATTACATAATTCAATCAAAAAAAGAAAAAAAGAAAAATGTGGAATTTGGAATAAGTCCATTTGGTGTATGGAGAAATGCGTCTACTGATCCAGTAAGAGGTTCTCAAACAACTGCAGGTGTACAAAAATTATGACGATCTGTATGCAGATATTTTTGCTTTGGATGAATAAAGGCTGGATAGATTATGTAGCACCGCAAATTTACTGGAATCAAGGACATAAAGCCGCTGAGTATAATACGCTTGTAAAATGGTGGAGCAAATATGCAGCACAAACAAATACAAACTTGTATATTGGACAGGCAGCATACAAAAATAAATGAGTGGAAAAATGCTAAAAGAGTTAATAAATCAGATAAATTTCAACAGAAATTATCCAGAAGTGAAAGGAAGTATTTTCTTTAGCTACAAATCATTATTAACAAATCCTAAAAATGCTACAAAGCGGTTTAGCACAAGGGCCTTATGCTAACACTAATATTGAAAAATTAAGAGTTTAGGTTTTTAAAAATTGAAAAAAAGTAAGAAATAAAAAAATTAAAAAAATCAGTATTATTGAAGTGAAATAAAAACTTTAATAGTGCTGGTTTTTTTATAGGAAAAATTAAAATAGTGCTTTTAAATATTTATAGTAATAAAATTTGCAAAATGAATTTAATTGGAGTATAATAAACATATGTAACAAAGTTTTTTTAATCTTTACTCAAAGTTGGGAGAAAGGAGGAAATAATGAAAAAGTAAAATTTTGGAAATTTTTTTGGGATTCCTGTTTCTTATGATGATTGTTGTAAAACTTGATTTTATCAATTATTTCGACAATTTTTACCAGTAAGATTTGAATCACCAAGTTCCGTTGTAGAAGCACCGCATTATTTTTAACTTTTGTTCTAGGAAACTTTAGATTTTCACTTAGTCAGACAGTGCTTGATACTTGGGTAATTATGCTTATAATTATATTTCTTGTAAGAAAAGGGACAAAAAAATATAAGTGTTGAAAAATCCAAGTAAGATGCAGATTATAATGGAAGAGTATTACCATTTTATTGAAAAATACATTTTTGACTACATTTGGAAAACATAAAAAAACTATATACCATTTTTCGGCATTGTTCATATTTATAATGTTCTCAAACTTAAGTACATTTTTTTATTTCCATTCATTATGATGGGAGTAACAGAAAATGGAGTTAAAACGATAAAACCATTTTTTTAGAACTCCGACAGCCGATCCAAATACGACAATAGGATTATCACTTATAGTAATTGTTATTTTCTTAGCAGTTTCTATAAAACAGCATGGATTGAAAGGGTATATAAAAACATTATTTGAACCAATGTGGTTTATGTTCCCGCTAAATGTAGTAGATATTTTTTTCAAAAGTGTTAAATACATCAATGCGGTTATTTGGAAATATGCTTTGCAGGGCTTGTAATTGTTGGACTTTTATACAGTCTTGTAGGACGTGGAATGCTTCAGTCATTGACACATGATATGCTGAAGGGAAGTTTTTCATTTTCAGTCGGATGGCCGATGCTTATACAGCTTTATCTAGATTTATTTATTGGGATTGTACAGGCATTTGTATTTACAATACTTTCATCAGTCTATGTAAGTGAAGCGTTGGGTGAAGAAGAGTAAAAATTTTTAAAATAAAAAAATTATTAAATCAATAAAAACAGGAGGATTAAAGAATGAAGGAAATGATTCAAGCAGCAGCTTTATTAGGAGCAGGTATTGCAGCAGTAGGAGGAATTGGAGCAGGATTAGGACAGGGAATTGCAACTGGATATGCAGTAGAAGCAGTTTCAAGACAGCCTGAAGCTAAACAGGATATTATGCAGACATTAATTACAGGATTGGCAATTACTGAGTCATCAGCAATTTATGCATTGGTTATAGCATTCTTGTTAATTTTTCTTAAAAAGGATAAAAAAATAAAAAAATTAAGAAGAGATAGGTTGGAGCAATGAAGAATTTAAAAAAATAACGGTAACTTTAACAGCTTTATCTGGAGCAATGTTTTTCAAATTCAGCTTTTGGTGCATCAAATTCAGATAATTCCGATACAGGAGCAAAAAAACTACAAAAAAATCGAATACTCAAACGAAAAATAAAAAAACATCAAATTCAAAGAAAAAAAGTTCTAGTACTCTAAAGGAAAGTACTTTAAAAAGCAACAAAGTCAACTTTCATCTAATAAAATTGCTGGTAAGATAACAGCAAGACCAGCTACAGAAAAGAAAAAGTAGAAATAAAAATAAAAAAATTGCTGAACTAAATCTTCAGCACCAAAAATCTAAGGAAAGTTCTAAAAATAATTAAAAAAATAAATAAAGAAATTGCAAAAAAAGAAATAAATGTAAATTCTAAGAAGATAATAAAAGATAAGAAGGATGAAATTGAAAAAAGCTTATGCAAGCCAAAAAACTAGAAGATTTTCAAAAAACCGACTGACAAAAATGATTCGGAAAAATAATTCAGAGCTTGTAAAAACAAAAATGAAGAAATTGAAAATGATGTTAAAGTGGAAAAACCTGTAACAGAAGAAAAAGAAGAAGAAAAGAGTACTTTCTACCGCTTCGCCAGTGTCTACTCAAAAATTATAGGGTTTCTTATATTGAAATTAACAGTATCGATACTAATAGTAATGGAAAAACTGACTAAATCTACTAAAATGGACATCAGCTTTGGTGTAGAACTGGAAGTAAAAAAATCCTGAAATTGAGCTTGAGAATGTAAAGGTATATTTAGTAACTCCAGGAAAAAAGAGAAAAAAATTGATTATCGATTCTAAAGTTCCAAAAGAAAGAACTGTAAGAAGTGAAAATGAAGGACTTTTTGAAGCATGGATTACTAATGTTGGTATGAAATCTAATATTAAAAAAATTTTGATAATGAAAAAATTGATAATCGTATAAGATGGAATGGAACATCTGGAATAATGGGAAGTGTATCATTTAAAGATTTGATAAAAAAACACCAGCAGAAAAAAATGAAATGGATAAAAAAAGTTTTTTTGAAAAAAATAAAAAGTTTGGTTTCACCAGGTAATCAATACAGTTATTTATTTAAGTTTGTAATAAAAAGCGAAAGATAAAGAAGAGGAACTAATTTATCAACCAGCCATTTTCAATGTTAAATTAATGGGAGCTAAAAAAATATAAAAAAATAAAAAGGAACAAAAATAGAATTAATAAGGAGTAAAAAATGAATGAAGGAGCAAAAATTAGTAAACATAGACTTTACGATGGCTATTCAAATAATAAACTTTATAGTATTAGTCTATTTTCACGAACTTTTGCAAAAATCGGCAAAGTGCTTGAAGATAGAAAGAAATTAGCTTTATCTGAAATGGAAATTGTCGAAAATGAAAAAGAAAAAAATTAGAAGAACAGAAAAAAACAATGGAAAAAAATTGAAAAAAAGAATCCAAAAAGACGTGCAAACGATATTCTGATAAAAGCCGAAAGACAGGCGGATGATAGAAAAAGATCAAATTATATCGCAAGCTATGAGTAATCGTGAAAGAATGATGATGAAAGCAGAAGCCGATATTGAAAAAAATGCGTCAAAATGCCAAATTTGAACTTCAAAAAGGAAGTTGGAGAAATGGCAGTTGAACTTGCAGAAAAAAATTATTAAGGAAAAATATCGACGAAAAACAAGATGCAACTATTAATAAGTTTATTAATGAGATAGGAGATTAAAATGGCTAATGATGAAATTGCAAAAAAAGATATGCAGGAGCAATTTATAATATAGCAAAAATCTTCTGACAGTGTAAATGAAGTTAGGGAAGTATTGAATATTCTTATGGAAAATTATGAGGAAAGTGAGGAATTTAGAAAAGATTCTGGAAGATCCTTTAAAAAAAGTTTTTCTAAAAAAAGAAAAAGTTTTTTTGGAAAAAATCTTTTAACCATACAAGCAAGGAATCACTTGGAGTAATAAAATATATTGTAAAAAAAGCAAAGATTATCGTTAATCGGAGAAATAAAAGATTATTTTTTTAAAAACTTTATTATGAAGAAAAATAATAAACTTCCAGTAACTGCTATATTTGCAAAAAGAGCTATCAGAAAAAAACAAAGAGAACAGTTAGTACAGAAATTAGAAAAAAATACAATAAAAAGATTGTCTTAAATGTCAAAGTTGATAAGGAAATAATTGGCGGAGGAATTTTAAAAAAATTGGTAATGAAGTTATTAACGGTTCTATAAAAAAATCAAATTGAGGAAATAAAGAAAAAAATTTTTTTAGAAACGGAGGTGCTTTTTCTTTGAGAATCAAGCCAGAAGAAATAAGTAAAAATAATCCGAAGCGAAATCGAAAAATTACAAAAAGTTCACTGGATATTTCCAATACTGGAACGGTTTTGGAAGTAGGAGATGGAATTGCCAGAATCTACGGATTAAGCGACGCTATGGCAGGAGAGCTTCTGCAATTTGAAAATGGAACTGTCGGAATGGCACTAAACTTGGAAGAAAGTAACATTGGAGCAGTAATTTTTGGAAAAACACAAGGTATAAAAGAAGGAAGCATAGTAAAAGGATTAGGAAAAGTAGCTGAAGTTCCAGCTGGAAATGAGCTGCTTGGAAGAGTAGTTGACGCACTTGGGACTCCTATTGATGGAAAAGGCTCTATAACAGCTGATAAATATATGCCAATTGAGCGACAGGCTTCAGGAATTATCGCAAGAAAACCTGTTACACAGCCTATGCAGACAGGAATAAAGGCAATAGATGGAATGTTTCCGATTGGAAAAGGGCAGAGGGAATTAATAATTGGAGATAGACAAACTGGAAAAACAGCAATTGCAATTGATGCCATTATAAATCAAAAAGATAACGATGTTTTATGTGTTTATGTTGCAATCGGTCAGAAAAGATCAACTGTTGCACAAATTTATAAAAAATTAGAAGAAGCAGGTGCATTGGAATATACAATTATAGTTGCAGCAACTGCATCAGAATCAGCACCACTTCAATATTTGGCACCATATTCAGGAGTCGCTATGGGTGAATATTTTATGGATCAAGGGAAAGATGTACTGATAGTTTATGATGATTTATCAAAACACGCTGTGGCTTATCGTGAAATGTCATTGTTATTGAAACGTCCACCAGGAAGGGAAGCATATCCAGGAGATGTTTTCTATCTGCATTCAAGACTTCTTGAAAGAGCAGCAAAATTAAGTGATAAATTGGGTGGAGGTTCAATTACCGCACTTCCAATCGTAGAAACACGTGCTGGAGATATTTCGGCATATATCCCAACAAATGTCATTTCGATAACAGATGGACAAATATTCTTGGAAACAGATTTGTTTAATTCGGGATTCAGACCAGCAATAAATGCGGGAGTTTCTGTATCACGGGTTGGAGGAGCTGCACAAATCAAGGCTATGAAGCAAGTTGCTTCAAAAGTAAAACTGGAACTTGCCCAATATAACGAACTTTTGGCATTCACACAATTTGGCTCAGATTTGGATAAAGCTACAAGAGATCAGCTTAACCGTGGATCTAAAATTATGGAAGTGTTAAAACAGCCGCAATACAGTCCGTACAGAGTTGAAGAACAAGTAATTTCATTTTATTGTGTAACAAACGGATATTTTGATGATGTTCCAAATGAAAAAAGTGAGAGTATTTGAAAAAGATTTAATAGAAGCAATTAGAAATGATTCAAATATCTTAAATGAAATTTTTGGAGAAAAAAGTCGTTGGATGATGACTTGAAAAAAATGGGCTTGACGAATTTATAGTTAATTATAAAAAAAGAATATGTCTGGTAAAGCAGGTGAAAATATATGGCAGCAAATATGAAAGAAATAAAGGAACGTATTGACAGCGTAAAAAGTACCAGTCAAATCACAAATGCGATGAATATTGTATCTTCTACCAAATTTAAAAGATTTCAGGTATTAACTTTAAAATCAAGAAATTATGCACGTGCTGTAGATGAGGCTTTTGATAATCTGGTTGCAAGTCTTACAGGAAATAAATTTGTAATTTTTGATGGAAAAATCAGAAGTCAGAAGAGTCGGTATCATTGTAATGACATCAGATCGTGGGCTTTGTGGAAGTTTTTAATTCAAATACTTTTAGAAGACTTGAAAATATGAAAAAGCAGTTTGAAAAGGAAGGCAAGGAAATTTCTGTTGTGACAATAGGAAGAAAAGCGAAGGAATATTGTAAAAATAGAAATATAAATGTTGACAGTGAATATACACAGATGATTCCCGAAACAATGTTTGAAACTGGGAAAAAATCAGTGAAGATGTGGTACAATTTTTATTTAAATGATTTTTTTATGATGAAGTTTATATGATTTATTCAAAATTTGTATCAGCAATTGAATATAATATTCAAATTGAAAAAGTTACTCCCAATTGAGAAAAAAAGAGGGATTGCCAACAAAGGAATATATCTTTGATCCATCGGAGGAGGAAGTCTTAAACTCATTTGTGCCACAAGTTCTGAATATAAAACTGTATCAGTCATTACTGGAAAAATTCAGCGAGTGAACATTCAGCCAGAATGTCTGCAATGAAACAGGCTAACGACAATGCTTCTGAAATGATAAGAAATCTGGAAGTGCAGTATAATCGTGAAAGACAAGGACAAATAACACAAGAATTGACAGAAATTATAAGCGGTTCTTTAGGAGTACAATAATTTTTTTATACAAAAATTAAAGAATCAAAAGCAGAAAAATTAAGAAGGAGGTCAAACTTAGCTGATGAATAAAGGTAAATTAGTTCAAGTAATTGGACCAGTTATAGATGTAAAATTTGAAAAAGAATTACCAGATATTTACAATGCACTTGAAGTGTACAACGAAAAAAAGGTGAAAAGTTAGTAGCTGAAGTTCATGCACATAATGGAAACAATGTTGTAAGAGCAGTTGCAATGTCTGGAACAGAAGGATTACGACGTGGACTGGAAGTTGTAGATACTGGAAAACCGATTCAAGTTCCTGTTGGAAGAGCGACACTTGGAAGAATTTTCAATGTTCTTGGAGAAGCAGTTGATGAAGGCGAAAAACTGGATGAAGATGTTTTAAGAGAATCTATCCATAAAGATGCACCGTCATTTGAGCAACAAGGAACTGATTCTGAAATACTAGAAACAGGAATAAAAGTGGTGGATTTATTGGCACCGTACTTAAAAGGTGGAAAAATAGGATTGTTTGGAGGAGCTGGAGTTGGAAAAACGGTTTTAATCCAAGAGTTAATTAACAATATTGCAAAAGGGCATGGAGGACTTTCTGTATTTGCAGGAGTTGGAGAACGTACACGTGAAGGACGTGATTTATACAATGAAATGACTGAAAGTGGAGTTATTGACAAAACAGCGTTAGTGTATGGACAAATGAATGAACCGCCTGGAGCAAGATTAAGAGTTGGACTTACAGCACTTACGATGGCAGAATATTTTAGAGATAAGGAAGGACAAAATGTACTTTTATTTATTGACAATATATTCAGATTTACTCAAGCAGGTTCGGAAGTGTCTGCACTACTTGGAAGAATGCCGTCAGCCGTAGGATATCAACCAAATTTGGCAACTGAAATGGGAGCTTTGCAAGAAAGAATAACATCGACAAATACAGGTTCGATTACATCAGTGCAAGCTGTATACGTGCCAGCAGATGACTTGACAGATCCAGCGCCAGCAACAACATTTGCCCATTTGGACGCAACAACTGTATTATCAAGACAAATTGCGTCGCTTGGAATTTATCCAGCAGTAGATCCGCTTGATTCAACTTCAAGAATATTAGAACCTGAAATTGTTGGAAATGAGCATTATAAAATTGCGAGGGAAACTCAGAAAGTATTGCAAAGATATAAGGAATTACAGGATATTATAGCAATTCTGGGAATGGATGAGCTGGATGAAAATGATAAATTAACAGTAAACCGTGCTAGAAAAAAATTCAAAGATTCTTTTCACAGCCGTTCTCTGTTGCAGAACAATTTACAGGAATGAAAGGTAGATACGTGCCATTAAGAGAAACAATTCGTGGATTTAAAGAAATTTTAGACGGACTTCACGATGATTTGCCAGAACAAGCATTCTTATATGTTGGGACAATAGACGATGCAGTAGCAAAAGCTAGAGAATTAATGGCAGAATAGTTTTTATTGATTTTAGAATAATAATATTTTTATATACAATTTTAAAAAAATATAATATTATTTTCAATAAATAATTAAATTAAATAAAAAAATTTCCACTTATACTTAAACTATACTCAAACTGCTTAAAAATCGAACTGACTAAATAAAATGAACTTGCTGTTCGAGTAATATAGTCTAAAATTTTGAGTGGAAAGGAGGATTTATGGCACTGGAATTTATTTTGCAAGCAGTGACTCCAGAAAGACTTGTTTTTGAAAAACCTGTTGAATTTGTGAAATTACGTACTGAAAGCGGGGATATTGGAATACTCGCCAAGCACATTAATTATATAACTCCAATTGGTGCGGGAGAAATGCTGGTTCGTGAAAAAGGATAAGGAAGATGTCACATATTATCTGGAAGGCGGATTTCTGGAAGTTAGGCAGGATAAAGTTGTCATTCTAGGAGTAAATATAGTTGAAGCAACTAAAGCTGAAGCGGAAAGAATGGCGAGGGAAGTCGCAATCGAAAGGGCAAAGAGACAGAAAATAAAAGAAGAGCAGAATATTTTGGGAACTAAAAAACGGATTCAAAGTAATTTAACTAGAAAAATAAATAATTTAAAAAATTAAAAAAATATGGTATAATAAGTGAAATTATAGTAATACGTACTTAAATAAATTTTAAAAGTTAATTTAAAAAAATTCAAAAATTTATATTTAATCAATATACTTTTGGAATTTTTATATTTATTTCTAATGTTTTATTAATTATTTTTAATTAAAGATTAAAAAAATAAGTAAAAAAATATTACTATCATTTTAATAATCAAAAAAATAATGTAAAGGTGGAAATGGGAATGGAGCAATTAAAAAAAGAATAGAAAAAGAAGTTATTACAGAAATTATGCTAACGAAAAAAATTAATCAGAAATCAAAAAAATAGAAGTGTAATTAAAAAAATTAGAAAAATCTTATTTCAATGGAAATTATTGAAAAAGAAATTATTGAAAAAAACGTTAATTAAATATTTCATAATGAAAAGAAATAGAACGTTTTATAGAAATTTTATCAATAGAAAGTTATTAGGAAATTTAGGAAAAAGATACAGAAGAATTTTTTTAGAACCTTGAATTTTTAATTATGAAAAAATTTCACCAGACCAAATTAAACGTAGATACGTGGAAACAGAAATTAATCGTTCAAAAATTTGCAAAAGGTGTAGAATTTGACGGAAAAATCAAATCATGAAGATATTTACTTTGACAAGGCTCCATTACCGGCAGCATATTTTTGTAGACGAAATCGTATTAATGCCAAAAAAATCCTACAACATTATTTATATACTGGGAAATACGTGACGATACATTTGAAAGATTAGCATCAAATAATGGAATAGTTGACAATGTTATCATAAAAACTTTATAAAAAATGGATATGAGTATAGAAAAAAATTATAAGACATGAAAGAATAGGTTCACATTATATAACTGAAATTGATGTAAATCAGAATTATGAAGTATCTATCGGATATGAAGATGTATATGGAAACTTCTCTGAAGTTGCACATTCTGTAGAAGCTATTTCCCCAAAATGATAAAGTTTCTGATAATATAGATTTATTATGGGGAACTGTAAGATTAGATGGGAATACAAATCAATTAATAAAATATATAAATACGCCAGTTTCTACGCCTGAAGGAAGAGAAGCATTAGGATTGCCTGATGCACGTCTGGATGAAGATGACGAATTTATAATTGAAGTAATAGAAAGATTGACAAAAGTTGGAGCTTCAGAATCAATAATTGAAAGAAAAGTAATAAAAGGAAAACTTCTCATCTTAAACTTGATATGAGCGGTTCAAGAAGTAGTTAAAATTTTTAATAATTAAATTTTTTTCACAAATGAAAAAAATCGAAGGAGATAAAATGTGAATTATAGCATGGATAATACTTGGTGGTCTTTCTGGGTGGATAGCTAGTATAATAATGAAAAAATACTTCAATGGGAGTAATAGCTAATATAGTAACAGGAATAATAGGAGCTTTTATTGGAGGAGTAGTTTTTAATTTTATAGGAGCTGAAAAAAAGTTACAGGATTAAATCTTCACAGTATTCTAGTATCTGTAGTAGGAGCTTGTATTTTACTTTTGGATTATTGGAAAAATTAATAAATAAGATAAGTATTTTTTTAACAAGGATATTAGGTCTAGTATAATATTTTTTTACTATTTATTAGGCCATATATTAAAAAAAGTAAAAAAGGAGACAAAAATGGCTGTGTTACATATGCTGCATGCTTGTTTACGTGTAGAAAATTTAGAAGCGTCTATTGAATTTTATGAAAAAGCATTTGGATTTAAGGAAGATCGTCGTATGGATTTTTCCAGAGCATAAATTTACTATTGTTTATTTGACTCTTCCAGGAGAAAGCTTTGAAATTGAATTGACTTACAATTATGGTCACGGTCCATATACAATTGGTGATGGTTTCTCACATCTTGCAATTGCTTCGGACGATCTTGAAGGAGATAATGAAAAACATAAAGCATTAGGATATCCAACAACAGATCTTATGGGCTTACCTGGAAAACCAGGACATTATTATTTTGTGACAGATCCAGATGGCTATCGTATGGAAGTAATTCGTTCAAAAATAAAAAAATTTGGAAGTTTTAAATATGTTTTATATTTAAAAATAATAATAAAAATATGAGAAAAAGACCGAAATTTTTCGGTCTTTTATAGTAAAAATCACTTTGAAGCTGAACTAAAAAAATTATAAGGAGAAATCGAATGAAAATAATAGTATATGGTGCTGGAGTTATGGCTCAGTATGTAAAAAGAATCAGTAATAAATTCTGGAAATGAATTTGTTGGGCTGGTTGATCCGCTTGGAAATGGAGATTTTGAAAAATTTGAAGGGGAAATAATGTAGATTTTGATGCGATTATAGATTTTTTTCACATTTCAGTCTGCTAGAGGATGTGCTAGAAGCGGGAATTAGTAAAGAAGTTCCAGTATTAATCGCTACAACTGGACATTCAGAGGAGCAGCTGAAAAAAATTGAAGAAGCAGCAAATCAAATACCGATAATTAAGGCAACAAACACTTCAGTTGGAGTAAATATTGTAAAATGAAATAGTAGCTTTTTGCAACAAAAATTATTGAAGGATTTTTGATATTGAAATAATCGAAAAAAACATCATAATCGAAAAAAATTGATGCACCAAGTGGAACAGCAAATACGTTGCTTGAAATTGTAAAGGAAAAATCTGGACGATAACGGAAAAGATTACAGAACAATTTACGGAAGGGAAGGACACAGCAAACGTGCTGAAAAAGAAATAGGAGTTCACGCCATACGTGGCGGGAACATTGTTGGAGAACATACCGTAATTTACGCAAAAAAATGATGAAATTATTGAAATAAAGCACGAAGCATTGTCTAGAAAAATGTTTTCAGATGGTGCGGTTAGAGCTGTAGAGTTTCTTTTTGGGAAAAAGCGGGATTGTACACAATGAAAGATGTACTTGGATTATAATAAAATTAAAAAAACTCTAATTAAAAAACTCTAGTTTTATGACAGAGTAAAAATATAGGGGCAGTCATTAAATACCACAACAAATCTTTTTGACTGCTTTTTTTAAAAATATTTTACTTTGTGATATTTCCTAATCGGACATTCTCCTCCTCTCAAATATGGCATATTTGTGCTTTTTCCTGTTTCATTAACAATTTCTGGCAAGCATTCCATCTCTATTGCCTTTTCTAGTGAACTCGTTCTTTTGCCGCTAAAGTACAGTTCATACGCCTTTTCCCTGTCTTTTCCATAGTTTGCAAAGAAAGTGTGGTATAACGCTCCTGCCTTTATCTTTCCTTCTTGAAAATGCTTTTTGTACTACTTGATAGAAATCTTGAGCATTCGTGGGAGACTAGGGCTTCCGTCCTTGAGCCAATGTAGTCCTCCTCCGTATATATTCTTCTTATCTTCTCATACTGGTTAAGCAGCATCTTCGTTTGGTCTTTTCTTCTCTGACTTACATTCTCCTTTTCCTTGAAATTTTCATAAAAGTTTTCAAGTTCTTTAAAACAGTCTCCCTTTAGCCATTTGTAAAGATTTTTTGATATTTCCTTGTCCCTTTTAGAAATTTCAGCTATGGCTTTTACTAAATGGAACTTGTCATAGATGTGTACTGGCTTGTAAATTCCAAGCTCTCTTACAAAGCTGTCTATCCATATTCCCCCATCAGAGTTCACAATTAGTTTCTTTTTGTCCATACTGTATCTTTTTTCAAGATAGTTAAGTACATACTCCGACACTTCCTCAAGCGATACGGATGTAGGAAACATTATTGTGTGCTTGTCAATGAGTTTGTTCCTGTCTGTGCAGATTTCCTCAATTCCACGATGTATTACAGCCATCCTCATATATGTATTTTTACTTCTTCTACACTTCATATGATCTTCATCAATCTCCATATATACTGGCGAACTGTCATCTCTTTCAAATCTTTCAATATCAAGTTTCGGCATTTGAAAAGAATTGACAGGATTATACACGGCAGCCCTTGAAACACCGTAAGTTTTTGCAAGAAATGAAGCTGCAGTATGCTGATATTCAAAAAGTATAGTAAAAATCATCTCCTCAGAAAGCCGTCTATACCGCTTAAGTCCAATTTTTTCATCAATGTAATAGTGAATGCCTGTTTTTTTGTCTACATATTTTCGACGTTCAAAAGTTACATCCCCGAAGGCAGTGGTAACAGTTCTTTTAACAAATCCTCTGCTTTTAAACTTATCTTTTCTTTCGTTGGAATGAAAGAAGTAATCATCAGCTCTTTTGACATAAACTCTAAACAGCGTTTCAAAAGCTTTTGTGACAAACAGCTTAAACTGCTGCTCAAACGGAAGTCTGAAAGAAAAAATATTTTTAAAAAAAGTCTTTACAAGTGAAGAAAAATTTGATATTCTAATCATAGAGGAAATCACCTTTCAATAGGATTTGGCGATTATATTGTAGCTGGTTTCCTCTTTTTGTTAACGAAATTTAATTAAATTTATTTGCCCCTATATTTTTACTCTGTCATTTTTATTTTTAGATGTTATATAAAAATTCTAAATGATTATTACATTTCATTATTAAAAATATATATAGAATATTGCAATATTTTTGGTATAATTAAAAATAAATAATAAAATGGGGAATATTATGAAAAATTTAAAAATGAAAATTTTAGCATTACTTTTTGTTTGATTTTTGCATGCACAAAGGAAAATATTGAAACAGACTTTTCTCAAATTGAAAAATGATGAAACAATAACTATTGCATCATTTAATGCTCTTTCGGCTTGGAGAAAAAGCAGAAGGATTATAAGGCATTTTTCAAAAATTCTGGCAAATTTTGACTTGATTGGGCTGGAAGAAGTTATGAATGAAAAAGGGGTGAAAAAGGTTCAGGCATATTTACAAAAATTAACGAAAGAAAAAATGGGATTATATAATTTCAGAAGACTCTGTTGGAAGTGAAAATTATAGGGAATATTATGCTTTTTATTTATAGGCGTGATAAATTTTTAGAAGCGAAAGGACTTGGATTTTATAAAGAAAAAAGATGAAAATGAGTTTATGCGTGAACCTTATGGAGCTTATTTTTAAGGCGGGAAATTTTTGACTTTGTCTATATAATCGCCCATTCAGTTTTTGGAGACAAGGAAAAGCAGAGATTGCTGGAAGCGGCAAATTATGTGAATGTTTATGAATATTTTTCAAAACTAACTGATGAAGATGATATAATTATCGCAGGGGATTTTAATACAGCAGCAGACAATATGGCATTTAAAAATCTTTCTGATAAATACAACGTTTCCTATATTTTAGAGCCAAATGAGAATTTAACAACACTTTCAGACAATAAACTGGTAAGCTCATACGACAACTTTTTATAAATTCAAAAAGACAAAAGAATTTACTGGAAATTCTGGCGTTTATAACTTTATAAAAATAATAATTATATATAATA